>Ga0207877_10004_pt1 | contig 1118872 bp, 872 predicted proteins | sample LinPmetageLP29_FD_184046 | JGI IMG/M metagenome (GOLD analysis project Ga0207877, IMG submission 184046) | Marine viral communities from the Pacific Ocean - LP-29 (SPAdes) | ecosystem: Environmental > Aquatic > Marine > Oceanic | place: Pacific Ocean | collected 2009-08-23
CCCTAAAACCCTAAAGCCCCTAAAACCCTAAGCCCCTAAAACCCTAAAACCCTAAAGCCCCTAAAACCCTAAGCCCCTAAAACCCTAAGCCCCTAAAACCCCTAAAACCCCTAAGCTACCATCACCGCCACTGGCTCATCTAGCTCGATATCTACTTTCCCAACTTAGACTGGAGTAGCTTCGGACTGTAGGTTTTCAAGATCAAGATCCTATTCTCTAAAGTCGGTGACTAACACTTTGGTAAATAGGCAATAAATGGTACTACGTATCTAGCAATGATGACTGCGCTTCCATCGAGAAGTAGTACGATCTTACCATAGCGGAGTTCTATAAATTGAATCCCGCTACTAGATCCAACTACACCAATCTATAGCGTATATAAGCATACGTGCTTAGTGGGATCGGGAGGACGTAGGATGCTTAGTTGTTTTGTTTGTTCTAGAGGGGATAGAGGTTATAGTTATATAATTGTTAAGTCATCCGTTACGTAACTTAATACCTCTTTTTAAATACTAGTCCCCCTCCTTCTATTTTCTCTTCTTTAACTTAGTTGTTTTCGATAAATATACTTATTTTGATCGGCGACTATCATAACAACTAAGTTCCTCTTCTTTTCTCTTTCTAGTAGGCAAGGCTATATAGCGACGATCTTAATTTAATAATAAACGCTCTACTAAGGTAGCTACCCTATATCCCGAACTAAACCTAGAACCTAAACTAATTTTAACGAATTAGAACCTAGATAGACGATATAGTCTATAAATCGAAAGGACCTAAACCCTAGCTAAGGGCCGTAAATAACGATAAACCGGAGCCGACCCTAGTTAAAATCCGATACCTAAACCTACTACGAACCTCTTTAGTATCTAAAGGTAGACGCTAAGATACTTTCTTTATATACGACGATAATAATAATAAGAACAACGATAACAACGATAATAAGAAGGATTCTCCTAGTTAAGATCTCTTTTCTTAGTTAAAGTATATTACGGTAAATATCGATAGTTTTAGGAAGATAGCTAATAAAGATATTAAGAGCCTCTTTAATATAATTCTAAAGCGTAAGTATCTCTAGACGATCTTTACGAATACTAAGGACTAAAAGATAAAGAATATTATCGCTACGTAGACAAATTACGACTAGGAACTCGAGGATATTTAGGCTAAATATAAAGATATAAAGAAGCGTCTTAAGACTACCGAAGCTAAACGGAATATTTTAGCCTATTAGTTAGTTTAAAACCCTTATAGCTAGAGTACGCTTAGTAAGGGTACTACTAAACGTACTCTAAAGATTGCTAATCCGCCGATAATAAACGACTATAAGGATATAGATTTCGATATCTAGAGAAGCTAGATAGAGAATAAGCTCGAAGGTAACGCCGATTATTATCCGATAGTTCGATAACGTATTAACTACGTAGTAAGCCGTTATAAGGGATATTCTTACCGTTATATTAGACTCTATCTCCGTAAGGGTATAATCACAACTGCCGTTGCTTAGACGTTAATTATATAGGCCAAAAGGTCTAACCAAACTATTCGATAAGAATAGTTTCGGTTGCAACGGTATATATAGATAGGTCTTGTAATCACACTATACTATTATCTTATTATTAATAATAGAAGATAATAAGAATAACTTCCGATATTTATTATAAACCTTAGAAGTTATAATATTATCCTAAGGAGACTATAATTTAATTATTTCGACTTTATACCGAATTATAAGCGTCGTTAGCTAATTTAGCCCTCCGAATAAAGTCTTTAAGATAAGATTAAAACTTAACTTATCTACCCTCTTCTAAAAAGTATTTTATATCGACTAAAGATAATTTAACGCTATTAAGTAGATACTAACTAAAAAAAAAACTAGTTATTTAGAAAAAGAGAATAATAGCTTATAAAGAAAGAACTAACTAAATCGGCTAACGTCCTTAGACTACTATTTTAAAAAGAAGAAAAAGGAATCCTTATAGTCTAAAGAGATATCTTACTAATATTATAATAATTAGAGTAGCTAGCTTCTATCGATATATAAAAGATAATAATACCTTTTATTTTATTATAACGATCTATAAGATTAAAAAGATTATCGCTAAGTATAGGATTACTCTAATATAAATTAAAGATCTTAAGATCGAGGAACTACGAAGACTAGTACCTATAAAGTATTATAACTATCTTAATATAATTTTAAAGAAGGAATCTAATTTATTACTACTATACTATAAAACTAGAGAGAGAGTTGCCTATGAGCTACTACCCCTTTTATAAGATATTAACCGAAGAGCTTCTTACTACCTATTAATATATTTAAGAGAATCTAATAAAAGGTTTTATCGAACCTAGAATAGGTCCTTTTATATCTCCGATCTTAATAGCCCTAAAACCTAGTAGTAGACTCCGATTCTATATTAACTAAGAAAGATATCTATCCTTTACCCCTCGTAGATAAATTGCTCTAGCGGATCTTATAACCAAAGATCTTTACGAAACTTAATATTCGATAGGGCTTCTACCGAATCCGAATAGACCTAGCTTCGTAAGACCTTATAACCTTTAAGTCTTAATATAGAACCTTTAAGTATAAGATATTATCTTTCGGACTAATAAATAGGCTAGGCTTATTTTAATAATTTATTAATATAATATTAGCTAAGTATCTTAATAATTTCTATATAGTATATATCGATAATATTTTAATCTATAATAAGTTCTAGGTAGAATATAAAGAGTATATATAGAAAGTCCTCTAATATCTTCGAGAGATAAGACTTTAAATAGCGATTTATAAATATAAGTTTAATATTACCGAAACCTAATTCCTTAGATTTATTATTACTATAGATAGTATTTAAGCTAACCTATAGAAAACCGCTACTATTCTAAATTAGGAGTAACCTTCGATATAATACTCGGTAAGATTATTCCTTAGATTCTATAGTTTCTACCGACGTTTCGTATAAAACTATAGTTAAATTACGAAACTACTAAATAATCTTCTAAAAAATAATATTAAGTTCTATCGGCTTAATCGAACTTTGATTGATTGATGATTGATTGTATAAGCTCCAACGGAATGAAATCCAGAGTCGAATCACGTGGCCTACGAGCCACGTAACGTATCACATGTTGGCTTTCGGCTAATGTTCCATTCTCCCCTTCATAACACCATTGGCTACGATTTTGCAAACGTGCCTTGTGCTAAGGTGCCTAGGCCATACTACGACATCGTAATATACTTCCGTCTTTGCCACCGAGCCCAAGACGCAATTACAAGACTCCACATTCTACCTCGGGATCACCCCAACCAGAGTACACTCTCGTTTGCCTAGAAAAGTAGGGACAATGTCGGGCCTTCCGCTTGCTTCCCTTCCAGCGGCAGCAGTGAAGGCCATAAACTTGAAAATGTTGAACGAGCTGGAGACATTCAATCCAAGGCCGATGCCGCTATGGCGATGCGAGCGCTTCACGAAGAGTGAGGTCGAGTGACGAGTCAGACCGAGGGATATCAAGAGAACAGGTAGAGGCTGTACCGGGGATGCCTGACATCGTTGTCGACTCAGATGCCTCTGGAGGTAGCACTTAGGCGCCCCATCGTAGCACTCGACGAGCACCTCGAGGTCATTGAACCTCAACAGGTCCAAGTAAGACCAACCAAACGGACCAGCGGTCGGTTTACATAGCTGAGCTAACCGGGATTCTCTATGGCGTTAGCTCTGTAGGCAAGCTCGCATACGAACGCCGAAGGAAAACAAACGCAAGCGCAACATCCGCGACTATCCTCTGTGACAGTAGGTCGGTCCTATAGGGTAATTCAAAATGCTAGCAACAAATCCGGATAGCCAAATCATCCACGCCATTGTACAGGCGGGATCGCACTCTCTAACACTGTGACATCCCGAGGAACGATTTCGCCTACCGGCTGGCCAAGGATGTAATGAACCTAGGCAAAACACATTACTTCCGCCCTTTGCTTACAAGGGAGAGCCCATGGAGCAACATATGCGCTCAGTAGAAGCAGCAATAGAACCCATCCAATAACGACGGTCATGACCGAAAGATCGACGGGAACTTGCTTGCTAGCTACCTACATAAGCAGGCTGCACGGTGCCATTGCTCAAGAACAGGGTGTGCCTACGTAATCTAGCTTATCGATCCGGAGACAACGATCAATGCCTATACGGCGTGCAAGGAACCGTCCTACAAGGGAAGGTTGGAAGACTGCCGTTGTCCAAAATATTGTAGGTATCCAAGAAAGCCAATACTTGGGGCTGATGATAAGAGTGGCATACAAATGATGTCGTCAAGTGGCTGTGCGGTGGTGCTATGTAACTTCTAATTCTGTCTATTGCATTCACTCTTCTTACCTCTAGACATTACCATCATGACTCATGATCATGATCATGATGCCATTCAAAGCGATCGCAAATCACCGACAAATCCAAGCCATTCCCTCCGATCATCGCAGATCCGAGCATATTCCAAAAGCAGTCGATAGGTGTAGATCTGCATGTCTTCTCTTCGGAGAACTTTCTCTGCCCAGGCTTTTCCAGCAAGAGCAATCTTGCGGGCCACATCATCATGACCTCCAAGGAAGTATGCCATGATCCCATAAATGTCCAGGTAAGTGGTATCCATAGGGACGAAATGCACCCAAGGGATCAACCGTGAGTCGTGCCACTCGTTGTAGATGGTGGATTTGATTGGGAGAGAAGTGGATAGCATAAACCCTCGGAAACGACCACTGAAGGAATTTCCATCAAGATCAGGCAGGTACTTGAACTCGTACATGTCTTTCATCGGCATTCCGGGAATAACTTCGTAGTATGGATCAGTGTAAGGGCAATGCGGGTTCGCCTCAATATAAGGGAAACAGACGAGGTGTACGAAACCCGTGTCAGTGTGTGCTTCGAGAAGATGACTGAGTGAACCGTTGGCGAGGCCGTAACCGTCATAGCCTGGAAGCTTAAAGTTCACTCCGTGGCCTTGATTTTCCTCGGCCTGTCGGACTGATGTTGCATTCATCATTGACATGAATCGGTGTCTCTGAAAGCCCGTCCAGTTGGGCTCGCGAGCGCGACCTCCAGTCGCAGCACCACGCCACACAAGCTTGTCATGCTTTGTTTCCCAGGAACCTCCATGGTGCTTTTCCCCGCCAGAGTACTGATTATTTTTCGCCCAGTACATCGCCGGCGGCAGAAGAATCTCGTTGTTCATGGGAAGCTTCGATCCACCGAAAAGTGGGAGCAGAGTATGCGAGGTAGAGACAGAGATTGGCTCGAGGAAGGTTCCATGCAAAGCTTGAAGCTCTGGGCGTGCACAGGGGTCTTTGGCAAGAGTGTAGTTCGAAATGTAGCCATGGTATGACATTCTGTCGAAATTGTCGAATTCCCAAGGAACGGCACTGAAATCGATGTGACCGATGTTGCTGTTCCGTGCAGGGCTTCCAGGAGGACAACCAACGCGAGCCATCTCCCAATACCCACCTTCGCCGGGAACTGCAAAGCTAGGGTCGAAGCGTGGCATGTCTTCTTTATCCCAGTCAGACAAATCCATGTACTCGGACACAGCAACTGTCGGGCTCGTGATGTGGCGGCTTGATTGTTCCTTCTTTATGTACTGGCTGATTGTCTCGAAGGGGACTATGAGCCGGCTCTCATCCATGATGTTGATTGGCATATCGAGATCGGGAAGTCGAGTCTCCAGTGTTTCGACCATCTCATGCCAAGAGTCCATCCAGTTCCGCGGCTCGTCGGTTATCATCTTCGCGACATGCTTGCGGATCACAACGCGCGTGGGAATACTTCGGGCTTGTCGTCGTAACTCTCGCGGATTCAAAGCCCAGAATGGATTGAGGTCGTGGTAGATCTGGTCGAAGAATTCTTCAATGATCAACGCATTTCTCGACTTGGCGAATTCGAACCATTCCGCAAATCCCGGAGGAGGGTGACGGCCGCGTCGGACTCGGTATCGGTCTGCGGCCAAGGCGACATCAGGGGACTCTCCTTCCAGTAGACGCTGAGACTCGGCTTCTGCGGTTTCGATCAAGGCATCGATTGGATGGATGTCATTTTGTGCGCTTGGCAGAAGCCAGACCGGTTCGAAGCGAGGAGAAGTAAACCGGCGAGTGAAGATGAGGATCGCAAAGCATGAAAATATCGCGAGAAGGCCTAGCCGAGAATTTAATCTGGCGATCAGATTTGCCATCTCGGTGGAGCAGACAAGAAGTACATAGCGCTATAGAGGGCAAGTCATGATATCGTAGCTCGTAGTGGCTCAAGACAAATAGAGAATGGAAGAAGAGAAATTGAATATGGGTCTCTATCTGTTCTCTGTACATACATGTCTGCAATCGGAAATGTGAAAAGTGGGTCTGTGGATGATATGATGGAAAGATGATGCATTCATTCGATCCCGTTAAAGAATGAGATGATATCACCTCACAACACTGGTTCCGAGGTTACTCGGGAGGAGCGTGCATGATGCGGCACCCGTGGGATCAGACGCAACCCAAGTCCGTTTACGTCTGGATCTCCGCTTTCATGGCAACCACGTCGCCCGGTGCGAGAATCTGCACTTTCGCCACGTCTCCCTCCTGCTGCAGCACAACTCGATACTCTTCTCCGGCATATAGCGGGCTCGTCGCACGGTACGAGATGCGCTGCGGGATGATCGCAGTCGGGTCTGCAGCATCCTTGCTCCGAATGTCCCTCCACAGGTCAAGGATGGTGATCAGGTTCAAGGGTCCATGAACCACAATGTCCCGGTGTCCCTCCACATCACGGGCCCAGGGGAGCGAGTAGTGGATTTTGTGAGGGTTGAATGTCAAGGCGGAGAATCGGAAGAGCGTGACCGAGGTTTGCTTTAGGACGCGAGTGTGAGTGTTCCCGGTCGAGATGGTCAATGCGGGATTCGGAAGGGTTAGATGGGAAGTTGAGGATGAAGACGGGGCGCTCGAGGGGGTCGAGGCAGTTGGTGTGGGCAGAGCTTTGCGAAAGACCCAATTTCTTGTATTCCGGGTCAGTTCTTGAAAGTCCAGTTGAAGACGGCGGAAATGACGGACCTTCGATCAACGATGGAGATACCCTGCTCATTGGCAAATTCCTTCTCCACACCCACCACGATCATGTCCTCACCGGTCTTCTTGATAATCTTGGATTCCGCGCTGAGCACTCGCGTGGTTTCGCTCACGCGTTGTCCGACGCGCAACGGGTTGGGCTTCCCATCGGCACCGCGAGGCCAGAGTACCTCGCCGCCGGCCCACATGCGGCGCGTGAACGGCGCTTGGGGGTTGTACGAGGCATCGGTGCCATCCGCGCCGAGTTCGGATTCCAGGAAAGCCGGGGTGAAGTAAACGAGATGGTAACCGGGCGGCACTGGAGTGTCCAGGGGAGGAGCGGTCGGAGAGTTGGACAGCGACGGTGAGTTGGGGAAGAGGGAAGGACGGTTCAAAGTGAGGCTGAGGAGCTGCAGCTGATTGGCATCGAGCGTCTGCGTACGTATTTGAGGTCCCAGCGACTGAAAACGAGAGAGAAAGGAGTCGGCGACGGCAGGATCGGCGCGAAAGCGGGAGACGGTGAAACGGCGAATCGATTTCAATCCATACGGGACGAGCAATTGAGGGCGTAGCTGTACCAGTGTACTAGACATGATTCCAAGATCAATAGTGAAACTCTTGCATCGGGGACCTGCCAATTCTTAAAGCGTGGGGAAATCTACACGGGCCGAATTGCCGCCACCTTGGAAGTCGGCTTTATGATTCCATCACGAGCCCTCGGAAATTCAAACATTGTTGAAGCATACCACGCACGTCATTACATGGAACATGTTGATTTCAAGGTTCTTTGTGAAGTCGTTGACTCGTCCAGAATGTTCAGGATAGCAATATATACCCAGCCTATATGATCTATTTCTGTTGCAGAACCTCGTCCGTCGTGCGAACGATGATATTGAACGCATTGCGCACGTACTTTTCCTCCGCCATCGGGTTAGCACTCACCACGCGGATCACGTACACCCCATCAATGACCGTGGATGTGATAAAGATCTCGCCACGCGAGTTGATCAACTCGTAGACCTTCTTGGTAATCCCATCCGCTACCTCGTCCTTTGGGCAGATCGCGGCACTGGACTCACGGGATGCCTGGGGGTTCTTGATCCGAAAGACTGTCAGACCGAAAGCCGGCTTGGTGACGATCTCGAACAGATCGGAACGACCCCGAACGAGCTCGGCAAAGACATTGCCGAGTTCGATGGTCTTGCGGATGTGCGCCTTCATGCCGTTGAGACCGTAACTGCGCATGACGAACCAGATCTTCAGGGCCCGGAAGCGGCGACCAAGAGAGATGGACCAGTTACGATAGTCGATCACGGTACCCATGTCCGAGTAGGGGTTGCGCATGTATGTCGGATTAATGTCGAGAGCGTTGGTGAGATCGAGGCGGTTGCGCACAAACAAGACGCTGGAAGAGGTCAGCATGTGCGAAAAAAAAAAAAAAATTAAAAGCGAGATGTCCGGGTAAGAGACGACTGACCTGGCATCGAAGTTGACCAGCAGCCACTTGTGCATGTTCATGTTGAAGCTATCGACTCCCTCCGCAAAGTCCTTTGCAATGTACTGCCACTCGTCAGCCACCAGCGATGCTCCCGCGTATGCAGCATCGACATGAACCCAGATCCGCTGCCACGCCGGTTTCTCCTGGAGCACTGCCTTGATATCGGCAAAACGGTCGACGCTGCAGGTGTTGGTGGTGCCAAAGGTCATGGTCAGATGGTAGGGAGTCAGCCCGTCCCGGTCGCACTTCTCCAACACCTTGCGCAGACGCGAGGCGGTCATCTCCATGTTGTGCTCCAGACCCGTCATCACACTGCGGAAGCGAGTGCCCGCAATTAATGCGCCCTTGGCCGCACTGCTGTGTGTCTGGTCACTGGCGATGGCCACCAAGCGTGGCTGGAGATCCATCTTTCTTTCTTCATACTCGGTCGTGCCCTCCTTATGACCCTCAGCCAGCACCATCTCCCGCACTCGCCTCTCTCGGGCCGCAACCATCATCGTTGCGATCGCATCGCTGGCGCTGTTCTGGATCACACCGCCGCCGAGGTTCTTCGAGGTGCTCAGGAAGCATTCGGGCAGACCCAATGCCCGGGCGACCCAATCCATGACGATGGTTTCCAACTCCGTGCAGGCGGGCGAACAGAGCCAGTTGAATGCGGGGGCCGTAAACGCCGCCGAGTACATTTCACCCAGGATGCTCGGGTAAGTCACATTGGCGGGATAGTACGCCATGAAGTTGGGCGATTGCCAGTGTGTCAGGCCCGGCTTGATCTTGGAATCGACATCTTCCTGGATCTGCGCCCACGATTCGGCTTTAGTGGGAGGATTCTCGGGAATCAAAGGGCGGAGGTATCCGGGGTCGACAGCGGGGAGGACTCTGCGTTCGGGGACGGTATCGAAGTAGTTGATGACTGTAGAACGATTGGATCAGCAACTGACCGGATGTGAAGAGGAGGGGAAAGAAAAAGAAACAGCAAAAACTTACTGTCATCGATGGCCGAGTGAGCTGCAGCGCGAAACTGTTCTCGATCCATTGTGTATTCTTTCTGCAGGGGATCCTGGAAAAAGCCGGAACTTCAACAAGAGTCCCAGCAGCAAGAAGGGATGAAGAAATAAAGAAAGGAAAGGTTGAAGTGGGCCATGTCAAAGGGCGTGTCGGAATCCATTCCGCTTTCCGAGGGTTTCATGAGTTGACACGTTGATGCAGAAAGTTGGGGGTGAAAAAGGTGGGAAAGAGAAGAGGAAAGATTTGGAGGACGAATGCCATTCAAGTTGTGTTTATGTGCCTTGATTGTGTTCCGTATATAAATCCGGACTGTGTCTCTACAGATTCTCCTTTACAGTTGATTCAAAGACTAGGAACACAGAATCGGAGTCATGAAAAAAAGTGGTTCGGAAATTTTGTCTATCATCATCTAATCTCTATTCCTTTTATGTGCTTTTCTCATAAAATCACATGGTCATGACGCATGGAAAGAAAACGTAAACATCGCTCGACGCAGTGTATCTTTTTCGCCAAATCAACAGCTCCCAACGGCCATCAGTCGACGTACTTGGGAAGCGACTTCAAGATGCCGTCCCGAGAAATGTCCTCTAGGGCCGTGGTGATCTGCTGGATGAACCTCTTGTCGTTGCGCAAATCGTCACCGAACAGGTTCTTGACGCTGAGCAGCTCGGCCGGGTTGGTGCCTCCTGCACGGGCCTTGGCCTGGAGCACGTCGCGCATTGGATCCTCAACCTCGAACGGCTTGCCATTGTCATCGACGCCTTTGAGGTAATGGAACCAGGCGGCCGCAACGAAGCACAGGCGGCGGAAAGGACCGGTGACCCACGTCGCCTCGGCAATCGACGGCATGATGAACTGTGGGATCTTGCCGGACGCGTTGAGACAGATGCGGGGCAGCTGGTCCATGATGGTCGGGTTAGAGAAGCGCTCCATGAGCGTTTTGCAGTACTCGTCAATGTCAACGCCCGAAATAGCGGGCAATAGCGGCTTCACCTCCTCCTGCATCATCTGCCACACCAACTTGCGCAACAACGGGTGCTCCATGACCTCGTGAACGTACTTGAAGCCTGCTAGCTGACCCGGGTAGCCGATAGCGGAGTGACTGCCGTTAAGCAGTCGCAGCTTGTGCTTCTCAAACTCCTCGACGTGATGGACATTCTTGACAATCTGGACGCCAACCTTTTCAAACGGCGGGCGGCCGTCGGAAAAATGGTCCTCGATCACCCATTGCATAAAAGGCTCCGTGACAACCGGCCACGCGTCTTCGATGCCAAAGTTGTCCGCGAGTGACGTTTTGTCCGCGGGCGATGTCTGAGGTGTGATGCGGTCGACCATGGCGTTGGGGAAGTGGGCATGCTCGGAAATCCATTGGGCGACGTCCGGGTTACGTAGGTGGGCAAAGGTCGTGAGCATGCGGCGGGTAATGGCGCCATTCTTTTGCATGTTGTCGCAGGACATGATGGTGAAGGGGCGGAGACCTTGCCGTTGCCGACGTACCAGGGCGGCGTAGAGGAAGCCGAAAGTGGTGCGGGGGTTCTTCTCGTTGGCCGGGTCGAGATCGAATTGAATGTCGGGGTGGTCACTTATTAGATCGTGGGAGTTTTCGTTGTAGTAGTAACCGCTCTCGGTGATGGTAAGCGACACAATGTGGGTATCGGGGTGAGCCATCTTTGCGATGACGGCCTCACGATCATCGGGGGCAAACAGATAGGAGTTGATGCTGCCCACCACGTTGGCGAAGCTTCCCTTGGCGGAACGCTCAATGACGGTGTAGAGGCGATTCTGGGATGCCAGGACATCGCGCATTGTGGCGTCGAAAGGCTGCAGGCCGACACCACAAATTGCGTAGTCGGTAACACCATGCTTCTGCATCAGCTGGTCGACGTAGACAGCCAGGTGAGCTCGGTGGAAGCCGCCCACGCCGACGTGGACGATTCCCTCCTTGACGGCATCACCACGCTGGTATGAGGGGACCTTAACCTGAGCCTCACCCGCGGTGGAGATCTGGGCCAAGTTCTTGCTGTTGAGTTTGAGGGGTGCCATTGTCGAAGAGATGAAGAGATGAGGAAATGAAGAAATGAAAAAAAAGAAGAAACGACTAGGTAGAGAAGGGGGGAGGGGAAGAGGGAGAGAGGGGTAGAGTGTTGAGTCGAAGGAAGGTCGACACCGGTTTTGACAGACCGAAAATGGATAATCGGAATTACATCATGTGGATCAAAGTGGGTCGATTGTGGAGTCTGCGGCGATCAATTCATCTCGGGCGAAGCTTTCCAATCTTGTTTTCGCGGGGTTTTTGTTAATTTCTTCGAAGGCGGTAAGAGCTGTCCGAGTGTATGTGCAGTCTTTGGGTAAGTACGATGCGACCGGTTGTCGATTTCTTCAAATTTTTATTTTTTTTCCATTTTTACTTTCTTTGGTGGGCAAACATTTGTTCTTATTGTCTTATTACTATATGCACTGCAAAGTTATTCAGGGCTTTCCCTACAGCTGGCGATAGAGAACATAATTATTCTTCTCTATATGTATCTACGTATTCGGGCCTTTGGCTTCCAAGGTTTGTATATTCTGCAAGTCCCTCATGCTACCTAGGTATCCTTGTTCTCTCACCTCCGCCGTCTTGATCATTCATCCACAGAAACGTTGTGATTTCCCCCTTTCAGTAACCTGGGCAATAAGATCTGTCCCTCCGACGCCTTTCGCAAGTAAACCCCCAGTAGATTGCTCATCCCTGCTTTTTCCGCATGCTCAATCCACTCGTTGGCCGGAACCACTTGGAATCGATGCCCTGTACCCGTTTCCATCATAGATTGCACCTCTTGTTGTCCAACCTGAATCTCACCCGACTCGTGTTGATAGTGAACGCGACTCGAGTCTGCTGCCGGTGCACCTGACAGATGCATAGCATCGATGATTCGACCGGCAACCGACTGCACAGCGATAAAGTCAAAGACGCCGGACCAAGAACCAGACTCCGGGATCTTCTTGGTTTCTTGACAGTATCGCATCACGTTGCTCATCAGGTCAAGCTCCGGTGCGTCATTTCCCGTCACGCTCGATGGGCGGTGGATCCACACTGGCAGTCCAAACTGTTGGTTGACGCGCTCAACATATGCCTCACCCACCCATTTGACAGCAGCATAACCGTCTTCAGGGATTGCAGGCGGGTGATATGAAGCCACAGAGGCTTCTCCGAAGCTATCCTGTCCTGCAAGGCGCGTGACACTGGCAGACGACACGAAGTGGAAAGGAATGCGCCGTGGCAAGGCGAGCTTCACAAGCTCCACCGTCGAGGCCACGTTGGTCGATTTGAGAGACTGGTAGGTCTTCATGAAGGAAACATCAGCTCCATTGTGAATGATAACGTCCGCACGGCTGAAGATCGATCTTGCGTCGGAATCTGAAAGGCCCAACTGAGGAGCCCTCAAATCTCCATGGCAGACATGGACCTTCTGGTCGGCAAATATGGAAGGCAATTGGGCCAGTGGCTTTCTGACAGCGAGGCAGAATATCGCTTCAACACGATTGTCATCCACAAGTTGTCGAACAATTTCTTTGCCGATGAAGCCTGTCGCCCCGGTCAATACCACTGTACTTGCCCCACGAGGTGCGATTTGAGTGTCGATTTCCAGTTGTGTTGCAGAAGAGGTAACCAGGGCATCTATTTCCTCTTCCCAATCGACAGTCACACCCTGGTCAGCCTCAGAAATGTTTTGAATGCGGTAGGCCATGCCCTGCAGTGTGCTAGCTTCAAACAGCTGGTGTAAGGAGACTGGGACACCGAGGCGATCCTTCACAAGAGCCTGCAGGGTCACCAACGAGAGCGAACTTCCACCGACATGGAAGAAATCTGACGAGGGTTGGATTGAGTAGAGCGAGATAATATCATGTGGAACTGCTTCTTGCCAAAGCTGACGCAGGGACTCCTCAAGGGGCGCCAATGCTTGCTCACTCCTCTCCCGGTATTCGAACCTGGGAATGGGAAGTTTGCTGATAGCAAGTCGATCTACCTTGCCGGATGCGCTCTGTGGAAGGGAGGAGATGGGGATCATAGCCGCCGGTCGCATGTACTGTGGCAATGGTAGATCCATTGTGAGTCGGTCCAGGAGTTGACTTGCATCCTCAGATTTGTTGGTCTCGGTCAACACGACAAATGCGACCAGATAGGTTTGAACCTCGCTGTGCTGTGTTGTGGAGCGGTGTGATACCACGACTTGAGATATTGTGCCACTCGCAGCCCGAAGAATAGCTGTCTCGATCTCTTCGACATTGATGCGGATTCCTCCAAGCTTGACTTGGTTGTCACCGTCGATGCGCCCCAGCAAAATCAAGCTCCCGTCCTGGGTGAGTCGTCCTCGGTCGCCCGTTCGATAAATCCTCGACCATCCCTGGGACTGGAAGAAGGGGCTTGCATGTAAATCTAACAAGAAGCGTTCACTACTCTGGTCGTCATCAAGGTAGCCTTGTGCAACACCTGCTCCACCAACGACAACTTCACCGGGCACGCCAATAGGGACCGGTTTAAGGTCATCACCGACAATGTAAACCGAGTAGTTTGGCAAGGTATGGAGCCATGACGAGCCATTATCAGCGGTCGGGCGTGTTGTAATGTATGGAACCTCTCCAGCAGAGCATGCAAAAGATATCTCTGCCGGACCGTAGGCATTGAAAAGCTTCAGGTCTGGTTTCTGGAGGAATTGAAAGTCCTTGATCACACTACCGGACATGAACTCCCCGCCACACAGGACCTTGGTCCACTGTGAGTGCTGCAGTGCTGAACGACCATACCGAATCCATGCCAGGTACTCGGTTGGTGTCCCGAGTGTAGTAGTCACATTGTGCGATGCGATGAGGTTTGCAATGGCGACGGGATCACCACGTGTAGTGCTGGTGGCAATAACCAAGGTTCCACCGTTGCAGAGAGAAACGAAAACTTGGTACAAGGACATGTCCCATGCGTAGGACGATTGCTGAAGGGTTGCCTCTTTGCCCTCCTGGAGGCCCAATGTGTGACTGATTGCTTGAATGTGGTGCAAATAGCCGGAGTGCGAGAGTAAAATTCCCTTCGGCTTGCCTGTCGAGCCGCTCGTATACATCACGATGGCTGTTTGGTTTGAGCTCGCCATGTTTGGTAACGCAGCTTCAATGGTATCTGGGAAAGTGCCGATGTCTAGCAGGGCCGCTACGCTGTGGAGCAGTTTAAAATCGGTTGAGGTAGATGAGTCGACGAGAACAGCGACCAATTTTGATTCAGCAGCAATCATCGCCAAACGATCCAAACCAGCCTTCTTGTCCAAGCCGACATAAGTCGCACCGATGTGCATTATAGCCAGCAGTGAGCAAATCCAGTTTGCTCCGGGCGACTGGAAAACTCCGACGCGAGCCCCAAAACTGATCCCTTTGTTGAGAAGCTCATTTGCAATTGCCCCGACGCGGTGTTGGAGCTGCGAATAGGTAAGCTCCATGCCACTCTCTTCCTTCAGGGCAATATTATCGGCATAGACTTGGGCAATTTCATCCACTCGGTGCACAATGGTGGCTGGCCATTGCTCTCTCAGTTCCGGACCTGAGACATGTTAGCAACTATGATGAACATCAAGGACCAAGACTGACCTCGGCCTGCAACCAGCGCTACCTCAATATCTTCCTGTTGAAACAAACAAGGCCAAGAGACACGAGTTGCCGGGTTTTGTGTAAATGCTCGAAGTAGGTTGCAGTAGCTGCGAAGAAGGATATCGGCGTGTTCCGGGGCATACAGGTCTTCCTGAGCAAGGACATACACCTGCGTTCCATCGTTTCCAGAATCAACTATGTCCAGATGGATATCGTATGAAGTCTCGCCGCTCGCAAATAGCGAGCCCTCTGCGACGCAGCCACAGAAATCCCGAGACTCTTCCACCTTGCGGTAATTGAAAAAGACCTGGAACAGAGGATTGTAGGAGGCGGAACGGGGAACATTGAGTTCGGCGAGAAGCACATCAAAGGGCACACGGGAGTGCGTCATTGCATCTTGCGCAATTTGCCTGGTATCTCTTAGAGCCTCACTGAATGACTGAGAAGGCCGACGGCGGAAGCGTGTGGGGAGTAGATTTAGGAAAAGGCCGACGCTTCGCAAGGTATCACCATCTGTGCGCCCGCCGTCGCCGAGGCCGACACAAATGTCGTCGACATCAAAGAAACGCAAAAGAAGAAGTTGCCAGGTTGCGAGGTAGAAATGGAAAAGAGATACTTTGAACATCCGACAGCACTTCTCAATGTCGCCCGATAAACTTCTCTCAAGCCAAAAGTGTGTCCAGTGAGAGGCAAAGCCTGAGACGGCTGGACGTGCTAGTTTCAGAGAGAATGGAAGCAATGGAATCGGAGAGGGAATGACGGAAAATTGCTCTCGCCAAAAGGTCAGGTCTTCTGCCCAAGCTCCCTCTTCGTACTCGCGCCGCTGTCTTTGTGCAAAGTCGGGATATTGCAGAATATCTTGCTTCAAAGGCAACCCCTTGTACATGGCTTCAATCTCGGACCATAGGACTTCGAAGCTCATTCCATCCATATTAATATGATGAAAGCCAAAGATGACCCAATTCTGATCTGGAGTCAGTGAAAGGAGCCGGACACGAAGTATTTCCCCTTCAGCGACATTGAAAATGTGTGTCTTCATTCGCTCAGCAGCAATATCAACCTCCTTTTTGTCAGTGATAAGACTCTGTTCCAGAATCAATGATGAATCTGCCCAGACGCCTTGCATGTGCCGGTTCTTGTCATCCGTGAAGAAGAATGTCCGCAAGGCTTCGTGGCGCTGGCCAACAGACTTAACTGCCCGTGCAAAATCATCGACTCGAAGCCTTCCAGCCAATTGGAAGGTAGGGGTCACATTGAACGCAGTCTGATCTGGCACAAAGAGTCTGAGAAACCAAAAGCGTGATTGACCAAACGACATTGGAGCAACTCTTTCTACCAGACGCTTGGAAGCCCCTTCAACTTCGTTATCAAGCAATGAGGATGAGGGTTTGTTCTCATTTCGGTCAGAGCTGGAGCCACCTGATTTCAACGACGCAGAAGAGCTACCACTCCTGCTTTTCTCATCAAAAGATGGAAGGTAGTCCAGGTGAAAGGCCTTGATTTCTTCTGCACCGCTTGAGCTCGGTGCGGTTTCCGGAGCTCGTGCCGATGAACTGGAGCTGTCAGACTTTTCTTGGTCTGTCTGAGGTTCCTCGGACACCCTTGACTCAACTATTCCACCTTCTTTCACGTTTGGAATCAAGGAGTCGGGAAGAAGTCCTGCTGCTACATCAAGCAGATCGCGGATAGATGCGGCGTTGAAGATCTTCAGCACGGGGATGTCCACGCTCAACTCCTTGATAAACCACGAACGGAGGTCAACGGCAACCAAGGAATCAACGCCAAGTTCATCGGGACTCAAGTCGAGGTTCAACTTGTCAGGATCAGCCTGAAGAGCAGATTGAAGCTTTTGTATAAAGTTTTCTGGAGCTGTCAGCCGGACACTATGAAATTCAGGATGATGCGTAACACGCACCTTGCAAGACTTCCATTACTTCATCGTGTGAAGTTGACTCGAGGAGCCGAGTCTTGAGCATAACACCTGCCTTGTTCTTCTTGTCTCCCGTGATAACGGTGTCGGGTTTGAACACAAGATGCTGAAACATTGGATTGGACACCCAGTTCTTCGAGTCGTCATCGTCGATTCTAAGACCACTGCACGGGGCAAGACTGCCGGTTCCACCCAAACAGGAGAGGACACCTTCCGCAAAAACCTCATGGAAATCTTGTTCAGCCATCCACGAGTGACCAACCCGGTACAGATACGATTGCTGGCCCATGTTCAACTCTCGTGTGACATACCCATTGCCAACAATGGCACCGATGTTGATCGCTTGTCCTGCTAGGCCCCGCTTGCGACGCTGAGAGGCCAAGCTAGCCATGAACATGTTTGCAGCGTTGTAGGCCATCTGTCCAGGGTTACCGGTGATAGCAGCCATGGACGAGAAGAAGATCATGAAGTCAAGTGTATTTTCTGAGAACAGTTCATCCAGTAGAAGACTGCCGTTGACCTTCGGATTGACTACCTTGTTATACCGGTCAACATTCAGATCAAGGAACATCGTGTCTTGAAGAACCATAGCTCCATGCGCAACACCCCCAATCGGAGGCATGGCTTGAAGAATCTGGCGATGAGTATTGTGAACGGAATTACGGTCCGTAATATCACTGCGATTGTTAGGGATTTCAAGTTTATCACCCGGGGGGGGTAGGTTAATAAAGACTCACGTTGGGAAAACGCGCACAGTGCAGCCGGTTTTGGCCATCTCCCGAACCCAATCATCTTCAATCTTGGGATTGCGGCTGGATAGAGCAATGTATCGAGCACCTTGACGGGTCATCCATTTACACAAAGAGAGACCAAGCCCACCAGTCAGTCCGACCAGCCAATATGTCTTGTTCTTGGCGAATTTGACCACCTTGGTAGCTGCATGGACTTGTACCGGAAGATGTGAACCTCCCCAAGAAATCAGGGATTGCGGGACTGATACTTGCTGTCCTTCAATGAGGTCTCTTAGGTCAAACTTCTCAAATGCTTGCATACTGACTGGCGTTTGGTCAGTGTATGCTCTCGTCCAAGTTGTTTGTAGCTGCGAAACCACTTGGTCTATCGCTGACAGCGACGAGAATCGGGCGTGTTCCCCTGTCATAGTTCGTTCAGTTTCAAAGGAGCAGTTGATTGGCAGTATCTCCTTGAGGAGCGAAACAACAGGCGCCTCGCCCCCAACGTTGAACAGGAGGGCGATACTATCTGGGATTTTGTTCATCAATTCTCTGCGCGTTGAATGGCGATGAATGTAAATCCATGGCCATGAGCAAAAGCTATCCTTTGTTGTGAACATAACGAGTTGAACACCTCGCTGATTTGCGTACTGTGTTAGGACCGCAGACATCGACAAGTCTGCGTCCAGGACGGCTAATTTCCTTCCTGGGAGGACCTTGTTGATAATGGACTGGGCCAAGAAATGGACATAAATGCTGAGCATTGAATGCACAGCCTGATCATGAGAGAATCCACCTTTAATGATCCAAGACCGAGGCACAGTGACGCGAGAGTCCAGAGTCTCCGACAGAGCGACCACTTGGCTGCCATCCCGGGTGTCTTTTCCAGTTACCAGGAACAAGTTGTCGGCCTCTGTAATCATAACAGAGCGAAGCAGAGAATTTGTAACCTCAACCTCAAATCGACCAACAAAAAAGGATGAGTTCGGAGAAGCATTCTCCAGAACCTGGTAGCCGCCTGCAAATGGCTGGATAGTGACAACTGAATCATTGCGATCAAGCGTCTTGACAATAAGTCGCTTCGAGGAGTTATACCTGTCATTTCGCTCAGGACTTGGTCGGAATCGTGGGATAAGAGTCTTTCCATTTCGTAAGGTCATCTGTGGCTCAGCGTACCACAAGATCTCGTTCATACTCCCATCGTGACTCCATGCGTCTGCAACCTGTAGGTGAAGGAGCTTGGTCGCAATCAGGTCACCATCTGCATCATCTAGGGAATGGAGGTTGAGGAACTGTATTCGGAGATGATTCATCTCCATGACTAGGGTTCGCTGAACGCCCGTGAACATGTGAGCAAATGGGTTGTCTCCTTGAGCACCATATCCTACCCAGAGAATATTCTTGCATTGCATGAATAACTCTTGGAGGGACCGGAGTTTGATCGCCGTCATGGAAACAAAAGCATGCTCATCCAACTCAGCCAAGCTGAGAACAGTCCCCATTGCAGGGAGCTCTTCAGAGATGATGTCGTCAAGAGAAGCAGAAACGTTGATTGCATCATAGTGCTGGCCGACTGCTTTTATGATATCTGCAACGATAGCAACAGTTCGATCAGACTTCCCACCAATGATTGTCAACTTGTCAACACCTAGAGTTTGGTGATTTTGCATCAAGGGGTTGCGCAGGAAGTTGACACGATCATCCACAGCTTGAGTCACCATGACTGAAAAGGGAATTGGCAAGTCTGGGTGGTGAGGCACACAGACATCAACGCCAGAGAATCCACTCCTGCTCATCAGCTCCCCCCATCGGTCAATAGAGACACATGGTGACAGAGTTCGCCCTTCCTGATGCCCAAGCCACCAGCCGGGAAGCCCACCAAGAATCAGGCCGAACCGCATCACATTTGGGTCTGTCAGCTCTAAAAGAACGAGATATCCACCAGGTTTTAGTAATCTGCGGACATTTGACAGTGTACCTGCGAGGTTCTTGGTCGCATAAAGGGCCAGGGAGGCAATAATGAGATCGTATGACTCCTCACCGTACCCCTGCTCGGTGACATCCCTCTCAATGTCAAGAAGTTTGAAAACCATTCGGGCCTGGTACTTTGCAAACTTGTCCTGCGCGTTCTCAAACATGGAATCCATAAAATCCGTATATGTGTATGAGGCGAAGGCTGCATCCAGTTCACGAAGCACGGCTTCGGTTGTCTCGCCAGCACCGGCACCTTCCAGAGCACGTCAGTTTTTGAGAAGCATAACGGTTTCGGCTTAACTCACCAATCTCCAGAATATTGACATGCGGGTAGCGATTACCGATCTGTCCAGCGATCCGGGCTACCTCATCCAAGTAAGACTGTGCTCCAAGGGCCTTGGAATAAAATTGGGAGAGCATGTTGTCCTTCGTCAAAGTATCCAGCAGATTTGTTTCCCCTCGAACAATCGAAGGAAGAGTCTCGCCAATGCCGGTCATGGCGCTGATATCGATACTGTCTTCCTGTCTATAGCAAATTAGCCTGACCAAAACCCATTTTCACAGACCAGCCGGGACACACCTTTGAAGGATCTCTGATATCTTTTCCTTTGTATCGTGGGACCATTCTGGTCGGGCAAATGGGTGCTTTCCAGATGCGACAAGCGAAACACACTGACTGGCGTAGGAAAGAAGGTGCTGATAATGCCAGGCAATTCCCGAATGATCCGTGTGCTGAAAGGAATAGTGGAGTTTCTTCAAATAGAAGTGGGCAACGCGTTCCAGGTCCAACGATTGCGCAAGGTCCTCTTTGAGCCATTCCTCTGAATGGACCACTCGTCCAGTCGGCTCCTCGTATGCCCAAGTAAGTTCAGTGAACATCGTCACGTCTGTTGCAGATGTCAAAGGACTCAGCGGAGTTGTATGGAGCCCTTGAAGCTGGACCACTGTGCATCGTCCATCCGCAGAATAGATGTCAACATCACCAGACAGCTCCGCAAATCTAGCTTTTGCAACCGCAGAGTAAAACCGAAGATTTGTGCCTGGGCCAGCCAGTGCCGCACAGCTGGATGGATTAATTCGGATTCGATCAATTTTCGTCGGAAGATACAAACTGCGCAAACGTCCGTCCCCGGGGAAGCAATAGGCCAGCATGACAGACTGAATTGCAGCATCTAAAGAAGCTGGATGGATGGTTAAAGGAGCTTCAGCGCCATCTTTGGTTGGTACAGCAATCATGCCGGCGGCTTCATCCATTTGTCTGCTCAAATCAGAAAGTGCTTGGAAAGGCCCGGTATAGCCAAATCCGAGCTCTGACATAAAGCTGTAGAATCGCTCCGCATCAAGTTCCCGCAAGGAATCATGGGCTCCGGAACATGATGGCAGTCCGTCGTGTGTCGATTCACCTAGAATAACTTGGACCTGAGCGGAAGCATGGAGAGACATGGAGGATGATCCTTTGTTAGCGTCAGAGTAGCAGTTAAAAACCGCTCTCATGGTGTTACTGTCGTTCTGGGTGACTGTGAGAGCGAAGATAGTTTCTACTCCGGAATTCTCCTCGAGGACCAAGGCCTGCCCAATGACCACATCTTGGAAGTCAATCAGGCTTATTGATTCCAGCCCATATTGCTCGATTACCATTTCTGTTGCAGCAGAAACGTAGCCGGCAGCGGGGAAGACCATCTGTCCTTGCACTTGGTGATGCGCGAGCCATGGAATCTCACGCGGATTTAGATAGTTTCTCCAGCGAAGCTCCTTGTCCGTTCCATCGGGACATTTGACACCCAGTAGGGGATGGAACTTTTGACTTCCAGCTCTGAAGGTGCTTGAAATGCGAGACTCATGCCAGTAAATGCGATCATGGTCCCACGAGTAGGCGGGAAGACCCTTCAAAAGCCTAGGCTGTCGAGTATGCAGTCCCGCTTTCGCCTCAAACCCTGCGAAATCCACCACGTACTCGCCCAGCGAAACCCATAAGGCGCCAAGCGCAGACGCGAAGAACTCGGTGTCGTTTTTGCCCCGAGTCAGCGTTCCAGAGTATGGCAGCATACTGCCAGAGATTTCCTGGATTGTCTGCATGGCAGGCCCTTTGAGCGCTGGATGGGGTCCTATTTCCAAGGCCATGTCAAATGGTCCCGCCGCAGCAACTGCGAAGCTCACAGCTTGGGAGAACATCACAGGATTGACCATGTTGTTGCTCCAATATGTGTCAGTCAAGCTATCATGCACATCATCAATGTCCTGGCTGTAGACGCTAGAGAACCATTTCGCGCTGCTAGTGGACCGACTCTGGATTTTGATCCCGCATTTTTGCATAGCTTCAATGTAGGGAGCGGCGCAAGGAATCATGTGATGGGAGTGATAGGCTTTATCCACTTTGAGCAAGCGCGCGAACTTCTTTTCATCCTCAAAAATCTCCTGGGCCTCCTGAATGGCATCGGCGTCGCCAGAAAGTGTGACGCTGGATGAGGAGTTGCTGGCAGCAACGCAGATTCGGCCCTCGAGCGATGGCATCTCGCAGAGTTCTTTGGCATCTTCAATAGAAGTACCAATTGCCATCATTGCACCCTTGATTCCATCACGGTCCTGGGCATTCTGTAGAGACCATCCTCTGTAGTATGCGATCCTGATAGCGTCACCGGCAGAGAAATACCCAGCAGCGTATGCCGCTGCAATTTCTCCAGACGAATGACCAACAACAGCGGTGAAAGAAACGCCTGCTGCGCGAAGTAGGTTGACTAGCATGACCTGGACCGCGGTACAAATCGTCTGCGAGAAAAGAGCTTCTCCGATACGAGATGAGCTTGCATCCTTCAGAATCTCTCCTTTGAGGGACCACGAAGGGCGATCATTTTCCGGGAGAGTTTGAAGGGACGAATCAAGACTGGCGATGCAATCCGCGGCTAGCGAAGAGCTGTTCAACAACTCAGCCCCCATTCGGGCCCACTGGGCACCCTGGCCAGTGAATATACCAAGGAGCTTGGGTTTTTGAATGCTCAAGGTTTGAGTTGCTGGCGTTACTTCTGAGGGCGATTCAGAAGCTTTGTCCAGTCTCGTTGTCAATTCGTTGACATTCGAGGCAGATATTGATAATCGAACAGGCAAGGTCGAGCGGCGAGAATTCAAAGTCCATGACAAATCGTGTAGGTCTAAATGGCTTTGGCCTTTCACGTATGCCGAATATGCCCGGAGGGTCGCGAGGAGAGACTTCTCCGTGGAAGCAGAGAAGTTGAAGGGCGTCAGCATGGTGTGTTCGACCTCAGAAAGCTCGCTTGTGACGTTATTGTCGTATGCCTCCAAGATCGCATGAGCATTTGCTCCTCCGAATCCAAAGCTGTTTACACTGGCACGACGGGTTGTATGGCTCGGGAGCTCAGGCCATCTCTCCGCGGTGGTCGCAATCGAAAGGCCATTGTAAAACGGTCGCACTGCGGGATTGAGTTCGTTCAGAAGAAGGTTTGGCGGAATCACGGCGTGCTGTAAACCCAAAGATGCCTTGAGGATGGCAGCCAAACCAGCCGTGCCTTCAGTGTGTCCAATGACAGTCTTGATCGATCCAACGTACAACGGCGCTTCTTGACTAGCCGGTCGATAATTGGCTCCAGGTCCGAAGAAAGCGGCGCTGATGGCTTCAGCCTCGACCGGGTCTCCAGCGGGTGTTCCTGTTCCCGTTAGACAAAAATGATTCCGTGTTGGATAGTTGATATTGTGACCACGTACCAGTTCCATGCGCCTCGAAATATTGAGGGCGATCTCTAGGATTGGCCAAATCCAGTCCTGCTCTAGCATAAGTCGATCGAATAAGATCTGCTTGGGCCACGGGGTTCGGCATAGTGATGCCCTTGGTGCGCCCATCCTGGTTAATCCCAGTTTCGCGAATCAGACACTCGATGTGATCGCCATCGGCCAGCGCGGCGCTCAGTGGTTTCAAGATGACAGCGGCAATTCCGTCACCACGAGCGTACCCATCTGCGTCCTTATCCCACATTCGCGAGCGACCTGTAGGAGAAAGCATTTTCAACTTGCTCTCAGCCACATACTGCTCCGGTCCCAGTAGCAAATTCGTGCCCGCTGCCACAGCCACCTTGCTTTCACCATTCCGCAGACTCAAGACGGCCTGATGCACCGCAATAAGACTAGAAGAACAAGCCGTGTCAATGGTCATGGATGGCCCATGCCAATCGAAAAAGTAGGAAACCCGATTCGAAAGAATACTTCTTGCCGTTCCCGACGCAAAGTACGTGGGGAAGTTCTGGATATCTCTACCCAGGAGATCCGCATAATCGTTGGTCATTAGTCCAACGTACACCCCAGTGTCGGATCCTTGCAGTCGCTCCATGGGGATACCGGCACACTCTAAGCCCTCATAGACCGTCTCCAACAGCAGTCTCTGCTGGGGATCGATCGAATTGGCTTCAATCGGTTTGGTGCCGAAGAATTGGGCGTCGAACAACCGATGATCATCGGACAACAAGTAGGAATGGCGGACGTTGCTCGTGCCATGGTGAGCTCCATCTGGATGATAGAATGGCTTGTGATTGAATCGGCTGTCGGGTATCTCCGACAACACGTCTCGAGGTTTCTTGAGCAGCTCCCAGAGCTTGGCGGGTGAAGTTGCATCTCCTGGAAATCGGCATGCGCTGCCCACGATGGCGACGGGCTCGGCGCCGGATTGACGGTCACCAAACATTGTGCGTTTTGAGTTTCACGATCTCTCAACGGCCCGGTACTACCAGTGTGTTACCGTCAGTTTGCAATGAAAATCCAGCAAGTATCGATCGTAAATCGGCAAACAGACAAAGAGGGGTGCGTGTCCTTCGTGGAGTGTTCGGCGAAGAGCAGTACATATCAGTATACCGAGGCTCGCTCTGACGGCCAATTGTTCGGACATTTATTTAGACGACCACCCCAGGGCCACCCAACCGTCACTGTCAGCCACATCCGACTCCGACAGAGCGCTTCCAGGGAGAGGCGAAAGATGAACGAATCACGGTATCACAATCGAGATCGAAAACATGGTTTGCAGAGTGCCCCTGCATCAATTGCCGGTTGTTCCATTTCCCCTTGCATTGTTCCATAGCCATGAGGCCGTTGAGATGCCTTGGCCGGCGCATTTGAGTACTGGGCTGGTCAGAGTCCCAACAACAGCCGACTCCGACTCCGACTCCGAAGAGGCTTTCCATGTGAGACTACCTTAAGAATCGAGTGCCATCAGTCCTTGGGTAATCAGCGTATCCCTTGGTCATACGCTTGGGCGACATACTGGGCGATATTGGAACACATATGCTTCCTGTTGGGACACGCATAGACGCGCATGGGCTTATAGTGATGACCATCCATGCTTTTGCGGCTGCACATAGTGGACCAAGACAAGGAAGGATGCAAGAAGAAGTTCAGAAGTTGTCAAGGGAAAGAAGTGCGAGACAAAAGGAGACGAACACATCCAGCTTGATTCACTCAGGTGTCGATGCAGATGTTCTCAACGTTAGTTAGTGAACTAGTTAGATGGTTAGTTATGCCATGAACTACCTTACCTTAAGCTGTATCCTAAGATAAAGTAGCTCCAAATCAGCCAGTTCAACACACACCTTCCTTCGTATCGGAACTACCTCGGTTTGGATCGCGGATCTCCCATTCTCGAGGGTTGTGATCTGAATAACCACCAAGGAACCATGTGTCCATCAACGTGGCGTACAAGCGCTGCAATGTGCGCGCGGATCGGATGAACAAAAGTCAGTTGTTCCCAGATGAAAACACAATTGGTTAGATTGGCATCGAAGTATCCTGAAACAGCCCCAAATGCAATATTCCATGCATGTCGTTGTGCCTACCAAATTTCGGTACCCAGTCTGAGCAGGGAATGTACCTTACACTGCGGGTGTGGGGGGTCACAGGGTTGTCGCATATTTCGAAATTGGCCTGTTTCCAAGGTCCCTGCCCTTGGGCTCATCTTGTCATCTTCTTCCTAAATTAGTTCATGTTTGAGTCCACGGATCCGGTACACCATACTCTTCTGCCATTCTACCCCAATTTTTGCCAGACGAAACAGCTTCATGAAGAATTGGTATTGATATATTCGTAAAGGCCGTTAGATAATACAAGGACCGACCGCGGGATGCCCAGCGGTGCCACCTCAGTAGATATACACGAACTCATCATTCTCACGGTCCGTGAGATCCTCGCCCACATTGGACCCTGTGTGAACCACGTCTGGTCCATCCTCGTTCGCATGTTCTTCGATGCCGTGGAAGTTGCTTTGCATCGAGTGATCGATAATCTGAGCACTCTTCCCGTTTCGAACCCGACGGTGGGCCTGTTGCTGATTGAGAAACCACAGGTTGCCCCATTGAAGGAACACGACAGCGGTCATGGCACTGAAGATACCCAAACAAGCACGCAGGCCAGGATGATAGCCGGGTGCATCCCTTGAAGCAAACAACAAGGGGCCCACGATGTTGCCAGCAGAACTTGCCGCGTTATACAAGCTCATGGAGACGGATTTTTTGGTGCTCCCCGCCGTGTTGCCAATAATCCATGTCACGACCAACGGGTTCCCGCCGAAAAGGAATGAGAGCAAGTAGTAGCCTGCGAGAAGAGCACTTTGCTCGGCATTCGTACGAGCAACGGCGTAGAGAATGGCGAGACCGGCGACCACGGGAAGCATGAACGCGGCCAAGACGGCACCTTTGATCCGCGCCGTTTGGGCCAGGAAACTGGCCAGGAGGATGATGATGAATTGCAGGGCGCCGAATGGCATTGTCAGCAGAGTCGTTCTGTACTTGTCGTAGCCCAAGCCGCCGAGGATCAGCGGACCGAACACATTGGTCACGCTGGCGCCGATATTAAGAAGCATGGCCATTCCGATCCACAGATAGGTCTTGGGCTCCAATGCTGCTTCGAACACATGGCTGAATTTGAATTCGGTGTTACCAGTGCCGGTTTGATTGGCGCGGAGACGCTCCACTCCCTGTGCCTTCTCAGTCTCGGTCAGAAAGCGTGCGGTCGAGACATCGTTGTCCAGGCGCCAGTACACGATTGGGGCCGAAACGATGGTAAGCAGACCCACAAAGAGAAAAATACTAGACAGCAAGGTAAGACAACAATTTAAATCTTCGTTAAGGGGTGCAAACTTACATTTGCCACGGGAATAGAACGTCGGACTGGATGTGTGCCAGACCGTAAGATAAGGCTGCCGCCACGATGGTGGCCAGCCCATTGGTGCTGTACCACGCTGCGATGCGCAATGGCTGCTCGGCCCGGCGATACCACTGACTGGTGATGACACCGAAGAGCGGCAAGCATCCCGCTTCAAACAGACCAAGGAAAAAGCGCGCGGCCATGAGGGAGTTGAAGTTGTGGCAGGCTGCCATGCATGCCTGGGCGATTCCCCATCCCAGACACAAGATCGGCATGAGGATCTTATGTGGCACCTTCACGATGAGAACTGAGGAAAAGGGCTGCCAGGCAAGCTGAGCAATCGGCCCAATAGATCCCACCAGGGAATATTGGTTCCCCGTCAGGCCCGTGTCTTTCTGCAAACCGAACGTGGCACCGTATCCCAGCACCGATTTATCAAGGATTTGCAGGAAGTAGACCCAGACGAGCACAAGTAGAATGGTCCCATCGGTTTTATGACAGATACGTTTGCTCTCCTCCTCGGTCAGCGGCACTCGATGAGCGAAGGCCTCGTTTGCTTTTCCCATCTCATCATGAGTAGTATCTAGCTTGGACATGGTGTGGTGTGTATGTGTGTGTGTGTGCGCGTGTGAGAGGAGGCAGACAAGCTATGGTCCGACTTTTATCTGAACCCCGTGGGGACCCCCACGACAACCTTCGATCAACAACAACCACGGAGTGTGGGGGAGGCACTGCTTTCCCCGCGTTCCTCCACCATCATATCCAATCACTTCGCTAGATCAGGTCTCTATTTGGCGGGACTGCAACGTTGAAGTGGAAGACTGACCGATCCAGAGCGTGGGCGACCCAGCTCGCAGCCGACTTGCCCAGCTTCGGGCATGAGAAAACCTCGGGAATAGGAAATCCCTAGACTGGGCGTGGGGTTCTGTCGTTCAACCAGTTCGGTATTGTCAACCCAGGCTCTGAGGAAGGCTAGCCACGGTGTTGCGTGGGAACAAAGACAAGGCGCGAAACGCGGGATTCGATCTTCGTCAAATCACATGATGGTTTCAGAGGAAGAAATCTTCCAACAAATTCCAACGAATGGGCATTTTTCTTACGGCCGGGGTTGGATATGCAAATATACAAAATAACTTCGGCCTTATGCCCGACGTCTACTTGATTCGTGTCTTTATCACTCGCTAGGATCGACGTCATACTCTACGTCCGTCCTGATAATATACTTTGCGCCCTTTCTTACTCCGGTCCCTTCATGTAACAAGGCTCCGTTCGCCTCTCCGTGCGGAAATATCGCAACGGCTCCCATAACAGGTCGCACCGGGTATGCATTAAGGATGCCCTCTCGCGCGGCCGGCATGAAGAAGGTCGTCTCCCCGCCCTCGAACTCGTCATTGAGGTACAGTAAGAAGGTGTACATCGAGCTCTGCTTCTTTTCTTTCGGCGAAGAGTCGTATACGTAAGTATCATCGGGGAGGATGCCGGACGGTGGCCAAGCTCCGTCGATATGGCACCGATACTCGGCACCGGGGACGTATCTGTACACACGGAAGCGCCTGTTGATGCCTCGAACAAGCCGCCCGTTGATAGAAGGCGGCACGTAAGAGGAGATTCGAGCCCAGAGTATATCGTGGAAGGTTGTATCGATGACCCAGTAGAAGTTGTGGGCGAGGATGCTTATGTCTCCATCTTCGCGGAGGGGCGCGTCGGGCAAGAAATCGACGGATTCGCCGGCGGCGATGATGGCCCTGCACTCAGCAGGGGATAGTACATCCAGAGCGAGGCCAAGGCCTGGTACGGCGGGATGTGGGTGATATGTTATAGACGGACTGACCGGCGATAGTGGGACAGCATTTGGGGCGGTGGTGTAGAGGATAGCGGGGTGGTGATTCGGAGGTTTGCGAAGCGGGCCGGGGGTTTGTTCGATAATACGGATGGCGGAGGGATCTGCCGGTGCCTCGGCCAGGATGGACTTGTCGAGGACTGAGGCGTAGACCGGGAGTGATGTTGTTGAGGGACGGAGATCCCAGACAGACTGGAAGGCGATAGAAGAGGTTGAAGTTGAAGCGATCGCGTTCGGGTTGGTATCGATCGGGGTGCTGACGCGGAGGATGGCATCGAGGACTGAGAGAAGCTGGGTGTTCTTTTCTTTGCGATCGAACGCAGGCTGAGTCGAAAGGCCACTGACGACATCCAGGTCTCGCACCCATCGGCACAAGGCTCCGATCTTCGGTTGTTCGCCCCTGATTCTCATCTCGGCAAGCAGGATTTTAGCGTCGATGTACTTCTCGTCAGCCAAGGCACCGGTGATGCGTGCTGTCAAGTTTGCGCCCTCTATCGAAGATTAGTTTTAGCGAATCACCCGGGACATGACCTTCTTTGCACAACGTACCAGCAGTGTTCAAGCCCGTAGTGCAGGCCTGGCGGAAATCATAGACAGCGACTCGGAGGGCCTTGCATGCCTTGGACTTGGTCAGGTTAGGGTATTGTGCCAGGGCTGTGAGCGTCTCAATGGTGATGTCGAGCTCCTCGTCCGCAATGAGTGTACTGAGGTGCGTGGGCTCGCCATCGGGAGGCGGCGTAAGTGTTGTGGCCTTGGGGAGTTTTTGTGGGAGGTCCACTTGCGCATTGCGCTTGCGCTTGGCAGATTTGGACTTGGCCATGGTGAATTACTGCTGAGAAATGACTTGGTCGAATATATGAGGTGAACAGGTGAACTTGGAGAAAAGTCGATCGGGTCCCACTCTGTAACCTGTTCCGTTTCATGCATTGATTACATTGCCCGAGGGGTTCAACTAGGGGTTTCATCCTATCTTATCAAAATACGCCCAATCCTATGCAGCTGTACAAAGTTATTTCTCTTATTCTTGTTGCTGAATATTAAATGTCTTTTAGTAAAGCCCTGGTCACCTCCACTTCCGTGCAAAAAGAGTTCGGTATAGCCTTACTCTCAAAGGGGAGTCAAATTCCTGGTCGAAGGTGTACGTGAGATATAATCACAAATTCCCAATTTCCCATATTCCCTGATAAGGATTTTCGTGGTCCTGGAACTGGAAGAATGGATCGTGTGTAACATCCATGAAAGACGCGTCGCCTGGAAACCCGGATCCTGACCACGTCAACGGTTGCCGTTGTAGTGCCGCCTCAGTGGGACCGTTGTCAACTGAGTCTGAGCTGTTGCGATTCCAAGGCCCGTGTTCGGGATATTCAGATGCGGCTCGATCGTGCAATGTGCTCGAGTACGGCGGCAGTGCTTGACCCCCATCAGACATATCCACTGCCGTTGCGGAATGATGGAATATCTCTGTCTCCACTGTCAATTGATCTGGATGCGTTTCCCCAAGTGGCTGTAAAAATGGCGCATCAAATAGGCCTTCTCCTGGAGAATCAAATGCGGTTTTCGTGGACTTGTGACAAATAATATCCCACATTAATGCTGTGTCTATTGAAAGTGTCCTTCGAGGCATCCGGTGTTGGGTTGAGTGTGGACTGGCAGCAAATGCCGACTCGACGAGCCTTTGAACTTTTTGATACTGAAGTTGTGTGTTAGGGAAGGAACAAATATCGTAGTTGGTCCAGACTCACGAGTGACTGGATCCGGGGCCATTTGCTGGCCAAGTCACCCAGAAGCCTTATGCAAGTGTCGAGCTTTCTTTGAGCGGACTCCCTGACAGCTGGATCTGCGGCGCAACAGTAATAAAGGTGAATGGTGGCCGCGATGGCTACTGCGTGGCCAAGGAATGGGTCAGAAAGTTGATACTCCTTCTCGGCAACCATGTCAATAAGGCGAACCGTCCACGTCGTGTGAATGAGAGCCAACTCCGAGGATGTCTTCCAGAATGTGTTTGGTACAGAAAGTTGGGCAGACTGCTGTGGTCGCCAGGAGTAAAGAAAGGGATGATTGAGGACGCTGTGGACTGCGTGATAGGTAAACTGGAGATACAACCAGGGACTCCAGTATCCACGATCCCGATTCAGTTCTGCCCGCGACTGCTCCTGAAACCTCACCGAGTCGTATCGATGAGAGGTGGGGAATTTTGTTTCGATATCCATTAGGTGAGCCCCAATGACACAATATCCGGAGTCGACTGACCACGGCGGTGTCGTATCTCCACTGGCACAATGCGAGACATAGTGTTGCACCTCACTCCAAAGAGTAGATAATTGCACCATATAAACCCATATGCCTCCTCTTGATGTGAACGCACCCTTTTCTTGCGGGGTTTGGGGCGGCTTCATCCCCATTTCTCGTAGAGAATCAGTGTTGGCAGCCATGTACTTTGGGCTATGGATGTCTCGCAGCATATTCAACTGCATACTGTGCGGCGCGTATTGCTGGTTGAGAAGATGGATGCTCCAAAACACCCTTCGCCGTTCTTCTAGCTCAGGGGTGAATTTGCCCTCGTGTAACTCAGTGTCAATTCCTGCACACTTGGCGAGATTCGTCGCAAGCCCAATATGAAGCCTTGCGAGATGGGTGTCATTTGCTGGGAAATAGAATTAGCAAAAGGATATTGGCCGCTCTGATATATATCCTTACCGATGTATTCTGCCATTGCAATTAAGCAGAAACTTTGCAACGTGGAAAGGTTAACTTTGCCTTGAGTAATACGAAGCATGGCATAACTGCGAGCGGCCTCCGCGTATTGCCGACACATTTGGTCCGTCCTTCCTTCACGAGCGAGGCTATCTGAATACAACAGAGAGAGACTGAGTATGCCGAATATCACCTCACTACGACAGTTTTCTGGAACGGCTAGATCTTCCGGGTCGAAAAGCCACAGCGGTTGCTTGTGGCAGTATTGGAAGTAGAGTGCAATCCCCTCCGTAATTATATGTTTCGGTGGCATCGCGACGGGCAGCCCGTGGCGATTTTGAAGAGGAGTCTCATCGCTGGGAATCCTTTGTATAATGGGAGTCTCCTGGAGATCACTGGATTTTATTGTATTCTCCCGGCTGTGAAGGCCACGAGAGTGCGACTTAGGGCTACCAACTTGGCCATGAGATCTGCCATATTCAGCAATGTGACCAGCTTCAGGAATGGAGATATCTCTCTCACCCTGAACCTTCAAGCATCAGTTCCATCTTCTCTTCCAACTGCAGCAATCTGTTTTCCTGGTTCAAACTTAGCTTTTTGTCCCCTCATTTTCCAGGATAGAGTCGTACCAAGACCCAATCGCCCCCCAGCGACCTCTCCAACGCTTCATAGCTTCTACTATACTGGCAAGTCTGTTGCAGGCGCGTGCAGGTTGAACACGCTGGTCGCTCCCCCGGGCATCGTGTCTTCTTTCGCCTGCAAAAATTAGTAGGGGGGTCTGTTTACACATGGCTGATCACGACTCTCACTCACCTACAGTTGTCACATGCTTGATGTGATCTCTTGGTGACACGACTATTCATGAGTAATACCGATAAAACAATTAGGATCCGAGAGAATGGCGAATTTGCTACCCTGGAAAGGTATTTAAGGGCGAAGGAGCGCGGGGTTATCGGGCTACGAGCCGTGAACTGTCCTCGATAACACGCGGGGACGATCCACCCGCTTCCACGGCGTGACCCACGCAGGGAAAGTATACCCATATGCGGAAAAATAATGACATAATGCGGTCTGTTATTGGGTTTCAAACAAGACAAGTATTATATATAGGTCTTGGAATCGAACAGCCTGGCTTCCTTAGGGCCTGCTAAGACCAAGATGCAAACTAAGGAGGTTCACCCTACCGTACTCTCCCCATCGAAGCAAAGTGTAGATATGGAGGCACATAATAGAACAGTATAAAATCTGAAAGATAACAAAACGCTGGCTGCGGATATCAAACACGAGCACATTATATCATTCGACGTTACCATTCCAGTTCGCCAGGTCTCCTCCTCCGGGAGCATGCCAACCCCGAGCAAAAAGCAATATCATCCGCGGTAGTTTGACCGACTGAATGCTGCCGGGCCGGCCAAATCTCCTTGCTCTCTTTTTGCTCCTCGTCACGATGACTCTTCAGTAGAGTTCTGACAGTGTTTTGGAAGAACAGCGGAGCACTTTCCAGGTGAGGGTGAAGTTGACCATTAACAAACACATCCGCATTCAGATTTTTCTGGGCAGCATTGCAAAGATGCTTGTCCTCATCCAGGACTCTCTTGAAGAAAGAATCAATGTACTCAAAGTCATAGTCTGAGGCCTCGTTGTGCCGGTAGACCTCGTATTCCATAGAGCAGGTCCCTACGGAGGTGGGGACGCATCGCATCATGTAGAAGAAATGGGGTCTGAAGGACAGAGGCATGTCAATAAATGAGGATTGTTGGAATATGTATATTTGGAATGGAAGCAACTCACGAAACTGTCATGCAGGCATTGGGAAAGTAATAAGTGCTCGCGTTCTCGATATCATCGTCCACTTTGTCCTCTTTCGGTCGGGAGAAATGTTGAATGTGACCCGGAGTGGAAACAGTATAGTAATATGTTAGATCGGCCAAATTCGCCACGTCGGGGTGCGCAATGGCACAATGGTAGCATTCGTTGTAGTTATCAGCGAGTGTTTTCCAGTTGTAGTTGCCTTCCATACGCCACGTGTGGTCGAATTTATAATGGCTGAAGTCAAATTTCTTGAAGCGCTCTTGCGTGTCGACACCCTTGAAATCTTCTTCCCAGGAAATAGGACTGGGAGACGAGTCGAGATTGACCCAGATGAAGCCCAATGCATCAGTGTGTACATGCACGGGGAACAAACTCTGGTTCTTCTTCTGAAATTCCGGGACGTCATCGAACTTCGGGGCTTTGGCGAGTTTCCCATTGAGGCCATATGACCACCCATGGTACTTGCAAGAAAGGATCTTCGCATTGCCCTGGTCCTCTAGGATAAGGGGGAAAGCGCGGTGACGACAAACGTTGTGAAATCCGTTCAGGTTACCTTGTCGGTCAATGCACAGCACAAAAGAGAATCCGGCTTCCTCAAATCGAAGGAAATCGCCGGGCTTCGTGAAGCGCAGCTTGTGGGTGATCAAGATCCATTTCCTCGAAAAGATAGCGCGCCGCTCTAATTCGTACATTTCCGGGGCACGATACCAGGACGCCGGAAGAGCCTTTGGTGGCTCACTTGGAAGCCTTGCGTCTCCGGGGGCGGGCTTCTTGTATCCAAACAAAGATGCGACTGCAGCAGCCATGGTGGATCAGTTATAGTCTGCAGTTAATTCAAACTTGAAAATGAAGATACTGGTGGTACTCGGAGTGACATGATATATACGCCTTTGACTCTTCAATTGAGACCAAAGTTTATTGAAGGCCGATCACGCGACCAACATACTGAAAACGCGAGAAGAGGAAACCGGCCGATAGTCCACAGGTTTGCTTCGACTCGAAATGACGCCGACGGCCCGTGTCATTATGACCCACTCGTCCGCTAGCTGTAGTCAGGGTGTTTGACAAGGATTGTGTCACAGCTTTGCAATGTTGTCCAAGGTAGTCGGTGTCGAGACCGATCACGTGGACATTCCCCTTTGTTGGAGTGCGAAATGTATGGACCAATCAGTGAAGTGAACAACTCTATATTACTATACCCCTAAATCTGGCAATTTATGGGGGTTTCTAATTACATAAGAAATAATCGGCACGGATTAATCCTAAATCCGGCCCCACGGCTGTATTCGTTCGGACATACCCCCTTAGCGATGGCAGTCTTCGCTAAAATCGCTGAAAACGATAGTTTTACGAATCAGCCTCTGTTTCCTCTTTCGGCCTAGTCAATTATGTGACCAACATCGACCATCCGTAGCAGTCTAAGGAAATTTTTATGCTTTACCTAGGGGAGCAGCTTAGTAAGTCTATCTACGACTATCCTAGCCGTAGGCACCTACCGGATGTATATCCGGCCCTCTCTAACCTCCTAGCGTAGCTAATGCTAATAAATATCGATATGCCGTAGTTTCGTATCGAACCTAACGTCGTCCTTCGTTAGCAACCCTATCGCTCGTTCGTTGTCGTAGTTAATCGTTATAATATACGATACCTATAACCTAACGTGGTTTAGGACTCGCTTCTACTATTGGAGATGCTTCGCCGTATCTAAGAGGCCTAGGAGCTCTGCCTCGGTCGTCGACGTAGTAACTATACGTTGTTTAGACGTCTTCTAGTCGATAGGGCCCTTATATACCTAATAGATATATCCTATAGAGCTTTTGCGGTCGGAGTAATCCCCGTAGGATATATTACTTACGAACTATACCGATTCGAGGCCGCTTTAGGGGCTATATTTAATAGCGAGATACTAGGTAGTATATAAGTAGTAGATTATACGGTTAATAGTATTAAGATGTTAGGGCCCTAGGTTTACTAGGAATTAGGCTAATTTCGCGGTCGCCTTCGCCGTATCGGGTCTAGTAATAGTCGTAGCGTAATTAGCTAATCCTACCTTCTACTAAAATAGTAGGATATCCTAAGATAATACCGTCCCTTCGTATAGGACTAGTTCCTCTACCGGTAATAGTATATATACTAGCGGACAGTCCGTTAAGTTATATCTAACCGCTACGCCGGTAATATAGCTATCCTAGTATAGCTATAGCTTATACTACGCGCGGTCGCGGATAATACGTATACTAAGGAACTAGGCCGTATCCCTATAGTTAGTTAGTTCCTAATAGGCCTCGAGATTACGTTCTAACTACTAAGTACGCTCCTTTGCCTCAGGATAACTAGCGATAAGAATATTATCGATATAGAAGAAGATAATAATCCTATCCCCTACAAAGACGTATAGGTCTTCGGGGACCTAGTATAGGCTAAGCTTCTTTAATACCTCGGTAGCTTCCTACTACTATAACTTCGGCGAAATCCTAAAGCTATATAATACCTAATTTAACCTCTAGTATATCCCTAGGGCTATAAAACTATTCGGTATACCCGTATAGGTCTCCTTATATAACCGGCTATTTAGAAAGGCCGTAACTATATCCCGCTAGCGGAGATCGAGGTTAAAAGTAGCGACGAGGGCGAAAAGTATCCTCGTAGTACGGGTAGCAAGCGTTGCGGCCCGTTTCTTTTCTACTATAATAGTTTCGAGGTCGCCGCGTATATAGATACGCGCCTTATGCTTTATAAGATACCTATTTTTGTCTAACTTATACGTAAATACCTATATTAGGGGTAGGATCTACTTTAACCGATTATTTAGGCGTTAAACTACGTTAAATATCCCTCTCTTTCTAATCGAGTTAATCTCCTTCCTTATTACGGCTTTCTAGCCGTCCTAATAAGGATACTTTAGCACGTCTTTGTAGTACTTTAAGGGGGGAGGAAGATCGTTACGGTAACGTCGCTCTAGTCTCTCTATATATAAGCTAGTTACGAAGGCCTAAAGTATAGTTAGGGTATCTTCCTTATTAATAAATATCGTCCTATATACTATATAGTTATTATCCTATCTCTTCTTCCGCTTCCTAGGCTCGCTAACGATATTCCTAGTATCTACGTCTCCGAATATCTCTCGTATTAGGGCCGCGAGTTCGTTCTAAAGCTATCGCGTTAGCTTATCCTTTTCGTCCGGTTCTAATTCGGTATCGACGTCTTCTAGCGGCTAGTCCTATATTACGGGATAGGCTTCCTTAAAGCTATTCCTAGATTCTTCGTTGTACGTGCCGGATTAGTAGCAATTCGCCTCCGATCCGCCCCTGCCTCGCCTATAATTCCTTCCCTACCGTATAAATATTATATTAGCCTCTTCTATAAGAAAAGGCGTCCTATCCTTTAGCTATAATTCTCTTTAAGAATTAGTCTCTATTCCTATTACAATATATTGCCCCCGCCTCCTCTTAAGAGTTACCTATAGTATTTAGATAGTCGTGCCTTACCTAATCGATAGGCTTACTATCCTACTAACTAGTTCGTAACAATTCTGATTCTTCGTTTTCGATTACCTAAGGTTACGATATCTCCCTAAACCTAATCTGTAGTCGAAAAGGCCTAGTCTTAAGGCCGAAGTACTATCGAACTATAGCCGGCTATCGAGACCCTACGTAATATAAGTCTAATCCCTACTAACGAGGGCTAAGTCGATACCGACTAGTTAGATAAATATCTTAGGCTTAACTAGGAGACTATCTAAAAGCTTAAATAAAAGGTCGCCTTAAAGAGACATATCGTAGAACTTCGTGCTAAAGAAGCTATACTCGATAGCTAAGCAAATTATTCCCGAAACTATAACGATTCTAAATTTAACTATAAAGATAAGTTTAAAATTAAATTTAAAGATATTTCGCGATTTAAAGTTACGTTTAACCTTTAGTAGCGATAAAACTAGCTACTAGATCTTACGACCGCCTTTATAGGCGTACTATAGAAATACCGCTACGATAGTAGAAAAATCCTTCTCGGTGTCTCCTTTATAGACGAAACCTATCGGATAAGATAGTACCGATACGCTAGCGAATTAGTACCGAAGGATAAGCGTTACGCCGAAGGGACGTAGTCTTACTTTAAGGATTTTACTCTTATCTTTATTAAGAATACCGCTAACCTCTAAGCCGAAGTTTAGGTCTAACTCGAGAAGACCTTTTAACGGTCCGACGAGGATCTAAGGGAGTTTTATACCTATCTCGATACCTTTAAATAATACTTTCCTCGCTCTTCGGAAACGGAAAGAAGCCTTTCTTTCTTCGCGAAGCTTTAGTATCCGCTTTAGAACCTTATTAACCTCTATATACTTAATCTCCTAAAGACTTAAGACGAGATAATTAATATTACTTACTACTACTAAGAGATTCTATAGTCTAAGGAGAAATAGAAGCGTAAAGCCGACGATAAAGCCTCGAACTAAGGATTCTTTAAGCGCTACTCCTAGGAATCGTTCTATAGTTCCTACTTCTATCCTAAATTTAAAACCGATTACCTACGTAACCCTAAATACTCTCGCGGACTAAACTAGGGCTAGCGCTAGCCTTATCGTAACTAGAATAGGAACCAACGCTATACTAATAATCCGAATAAAGAACTAATCCGAAACCGTAGCGATCTATCTTAACCTCGAGAAAAGAATCCTTTCGGACGAGATAGATAATACCTTACGTACTTTAACTATAGTAGTAATAGCTATATATAACCTACTTATCCTTAGGGACGTACCTATATAAGCGAAATCTTTTAGGGAAAAGCTAATAAGTCGGAGTAGACTCTATATCTCCGACTCCTTATCCTTAAGTAGAGACTACCTACTATCTTTATATACCGATTTACGTTCGAAATATAATCGAAATATATACGGACCTCGATAGCTATACTAAGATTAATATTATTAGTTTTTAGTTTATTAAGATATATAAACTTTAATCGGCTAAGCTATCTAGACCTTTTATTAGGGCTATTAATATATTCTTAATATCTACCTACGGTATATAGAAGGTCCTAATTACTATAACTAATTCCTACGGAATAGTTAAATCCTTCGAACGCCTATATATCGCTATCGACTACGATCCCAACCTATAGGGTAGCCCTATTCTCCTCTCTATAACAACGCTTTAATACCTAAACGTCTACCTTACGCTAGTATCTCGCCTCTAGTAGTTTAAAATATTATCTATTATAATTAAGAAACCCTATACCTTCGCTAAGCGTTCCTATAATCTAGCCTACGTCTTCGTAGCTATTAAACTACCTAAGGAAATCTAGATTCCTAGGGACGATAACGACGATTAACCTCCTTAGGACCTATCCGGAATCCCTACCGAATTATAGGAGTTTTATAATATTTTCTCTTATAAAAAGGTAGCGATTCTCCCTCTATTTAAGGATACTAATTATACTATCGAACTTATCGCTAACTAAACTCCCTTTTTTAGTCTAATCTACCCTCTCTTATAAAACGAACTAGCGGAACTACGCCGATATATCGACGAAAACCTAGAGAATAGGCGTATCTAACTATCTAAGAGCCTAGTAGGTACTCCTATCTTCTTCGCCCCTAAGAAGGATAGTAGACTCCGACTATATATCGATTACCGTAGACTTAACCGTATCTCGGTTAAGAATCGCTACCCTATCCCCCTTATTTCGGAGATACTTAACTATCTTATAGATATAAAGTAGTTTAGTAAGATCGATATTAAAGATATATATTATCGGATCTATATCTAGGAAGGTAATAAATAGAAGATAGCTTTCTATATACGTTATAGCTACTTTAAATATATAGTTATACTATTCGGCCTTACTAATACGCTAGCTATCTTCTAATTATATATTTATATAGTACTTTACGGCTTCCTCGATATCTTTATAGTAGCGTATCTAGATAACGTCTTAATCTTCTTACTAGACTATAATATATATACCGACTATATCTACTAAGTCCTCGAACGAATAAGATCTATAGGCTTATACGTAAAACCTAGTAAATATACCTTCTACTAAGATTAGGTCGAATTCCTTAGCTTTATTATCTCCTCGGAAAGTATCTCGATAGATCTATAATAGGTATCCGATATCCTTTCGTAGCCGATTCCCTATACCTTCCGAGATATTTAAGTATTCTTAGGATTCTATAACTTCTATCGGCGTTTTATCCGAAATTACTCCGAGATTATACTCCTACTAATATCTCTAATAAACGGGAATAAGAACAGTAAGAAACCTAGGACCTTAGAGCTTATACCCCTAGAAATAGCGGCGTTTTACTATATTCTCGACGCCTTTAAGACTATACTACTACTCCGATATTTCGATCTAGAAAGACCTAGAAGAATTAAGACCGATATATCTAATTAGGCTATAGCCGGAATCCTCTCTTAGCCTAACGATAGAGATATCTAGTATCCTATTACGTTCTAGTTAAAGAAGTTTAATAATATAGAAATTAACTATAGTATACCGGATTAAGAGCTTTTCGCTATCGTTTAGTCCTTTGAATACTAGCGTTACTACCTTAAAGGAAGTACGTACCCTATTAAGGTTTTATCTAATTATTCTAATCTCTAGGCTTTTATAAAATAACTAAAACTTAATAGAAGATAAGCTAGGTAGTACCTACTTTTGTCTACTTTTGATTTCTATATTAAGTACCGCTCTAGGAAGACGAACCTTATAGATAGCCTATTATAGCGATAGGGCTCGGACTATAAGGACGCTCCTAGTATCGAGTTACTAGGCCTATTTTAGGACCGAATAATAAATAAATCGCGGCTATCTAATTAGCGGTACGTAAGAGTCGAAGAATTAACTATAAAAGACTTAATATTAGCTAAGACCTACGATAATAGTAAAGCCTCTACTATAGATATATATATCTCGGCTACGCTTCTAAGAAGGACCGCCGCTAAATTAGCCTTAAATAGTAACTAGGAAGTAGGTTAGGTACGGCTAATCCCTATTAATAAGTTATATAACGCCTATATCGTTAAGAACGTCTACTAGGAAGAATCCGGAGATAAATTAAAAAATCTTATTAGGCGACTCTAGGGGGAAGACCTAGAGACCTAGCGGCGAAAGTATACTATTAGAGAAGTAAAGCCTAGAACTAAAGACTAGTTAATTAATTTAAAAAGGCTTATTCGATATAAGTACTATCTTTATATCCTAATAGAGAATAAAATTGATAAATATCTATTATAATAATCCTCTTACTAGCTATTTCGGGCGTAACTAAACAGCCGAGCTCCTTAAGAGAAAGTACTACTAGGTAAATCTTAACCGAGACGTTAACGAATATATCTAGATATACCCTATCTACTAGGGTACTATAGCGCTACGATATAAGCCTTATAGAAGGATAGATATATTTCTAATTCTAAAACGGCTATTCGCGGAGTTATCTATAGACTTTATTATAGGCCTACCCCTATTAATCTATTTAGATTAAACTATTAATAGAATTTTAGTTATTATCGATAGGTTTACAAAATAGTCCCTTTTCTTCCTTATATCGACGACGATAACGGCCGTAGACCTTATATAATTATTCTATAATAATATCGACCTTTAGTATAGCCTACTAGAAAGTATTATTACCGACCGTAGATCGCTTTTTACTAGCAAATTTTAGTCGGAATTATGCTATATCTCTAGGGTTAAAATAAGGCTTTCGATAGCGTTTTACCCCTAAACCGACGGCTAAATAGAACGGATAAACTAGATCCTCGAATATTACCTTCGCTATTTTATTAATACCGAATAACTTACCTAGCCGTAACTACTCCGGACGGTAGAATTCGTATATAATAACGCTATTAATATAATAATAGGCTATTCTCCTTTTAAAGCTCTCTTAGGCTATTCGCTAGATTTTTACTATAGGATCGAGATCGATCCTTCGGGGAGAAGTATCCTAGCTATAATAGTAAGAATTAAAAAGTTGTAAGAAATTCGTAAAAGACTTACGAATTACTAGCGTAGCGTTATTAAGTCGTAGGCAAAGTATTATAACCTCTATTATAAACCGCTTACCCTTAAATATAGAGACCTTATCGGATTATTAACTAAGAACCTAAAGCTTAAAATAATACGAAAACTTAGCCCTTGTTTTATTAGGCCGTTTAGGGTACTTAATATAATTAGAAAATAGGTATATCGGTTAAGCCTACTAAGTTAATACGATCGAATTTATAATATCTTCTATATCTCTTTCTTAGAACTATAGAGAGAACGCCTAGGAAACGGTACCGATTCGATACCGATACCTAAGCTTAACGATAAAGACGAATATAAAGTTAAAGAAGTATAGGGCGAAAAACTCTTTAATAATAAATAGTATTACCTAATTAAATAGAAGAGGTAGCCCTCGGAATATAACTAATAGGTCCTCTATTACGATATAGCGAATATATAAGGTATAATTTAGTAGTTTCTAAAAGTATTAAAAAGTAAAAAATTATCCTAAATTAAGTATATAAACTAGAATTAACCGCCGATATACCCCTAATTTACCCCCGAAAATACGTATTTAAATACGCTTAATAAGACTAATAAGAGTATTATCTATAATCTTCTTAAATATAGCCTATATAATACTATCTAGCGGTATAACTATATCCCCTATAACTATCTCCCCCGACTAAGCGTACCTAGCTATATAGCCTAAGATAATAGCCTTAATAGAGGCTATAAAAACGTACTTAGTACTAGCCTACGACTACTAACTAGGGTCCCTAGGTAGCGTACGTAGTAGGCAATTACTATAGTAGTTATCCTAGGCCTTAGAATAGTCCTAGATCGGAGGTATAATAAGGCTAGATAGCTTATAGCGACGCTAGGAATAAAACTCCTCGTATATCTAATTCGTATTCTATAAGAAATATTAACGAAACCTAATAGAATTATAGCCTTATTACTTATAGAGACCTTCTTAGCTGTCTTAGAATCGCTAAGAGAGTAAGTACTATAGTAGGCCTTTACGAAGGTATCGAAGGTACTAATAAGAGCGGCCTACGCGAAAGCTACCTAAATCTAGTAGGATTCGGTCTATCTTAACGATACGTTCTCTATATCCTCCTACTAGAACTCCTCGGTAGTCTAGCGTAAAAGCTTACTAATATCGTAGAGATCTCTAAGGATCCCTATTAGGGCCTATACTATATTAGTATAAGGAAAGGCTAAGAAAAAGGTAGCGAAATATACTAGAAAGTACTTATTACGTCTTTCGGAATACTACTAGTATAAGACCGATTTAACGACGTCGAGGATATACTAGACCTCGAAAAGTAGACCCTCTATAGGGTTAAAGTTAGTAGCGGTCGAGCGAATATATACTATATACTAGAAATATAAATACGCTAGCGGATTCGTATAGCGAGGGCAACGACTCTTTAGCAAAATAACCCTAATTACCTTAGGAAACTCCTCGTTATTAAGGGCGTTAATAGACATAGAGCCTTTATCTTTATCCCTATCTTTATACTCTTTAGTCTCGTTAAGCAAAGCAACGGCTTCTCTAGTTTTAGTACTTATTTTGGCTAGGCGAAACGATAGCGAATAGTAATTAATACGAGGTAGAAGAATAGAAGAAATAGTAATAATACGTAGGGATATATAGTATTATAATAGATAGAAGAAGGATAAAGAAGAGAAGTAAGAGAACGCGTCTTATACCTACTAATTTCTAGGGTATATATTATAATTTCTTTGTTTGCAAAATTATTATATAACCTACAACGCCTAGGGTTAGGCGTTAGGGAGAGGAAGCATAATTGTTACGGGATAGGCTTCCTTAAAGCTATTCCTAGATTCTTCGTTATACGTGCCGGATTAGTAGCGATTCGCCTCCGATCCGCCCCCGCCTCGCCTATGATTCCTTCCCTACCGCATAAATATTATATTAGCCTCTTCTATAAGAAAAGGCGTCCTATCCTTTGGCTATAATTCTCTTTAAGAATTAGTCTCTATTCCTATTATAATATATTGCCCCCGCCTCCTCTTAAGAGTTACCTATAGCATTTAGACAGTCGTGCCTTACCTAGTCGATAGGCTTACTATCCTGCCAACTAGTTCGTAATATCCTACTACTCGATAAGCCCTAGTTTATCCGATCCTACCCCCTAACTAGCTATAGAAGTATTATCTTTATACGGTAGTATCGGAGGTAAGGGGATATCTTATAGGAATAGGCCTAGGATAGTTTCTAGAGGTTCCTACGTACGTCCTATTAGCTAATTAGGCGATAGCAACGCTCGCTTAGGGGGGTAGATAGCTTCTACTATTAGTTTGTCTACTATCGGTTTGTCTATTGTCTCCTACGTTCCCTAATATTCTATCTACTATATAGGGGCCTTAATATCCTCGTAAGAGGCCTTACTACCCTTACTATCCTCGTAAGGGCGTCCTATAGCTTCTAGTATAGTACTAGTAGAGATAGACGCCTATATAGCCTATCGCCGTTGTTCCTCGTCTAATATCTCTAGCTCCGCCGCCTACGGTAGTAGAACTAGCTAGAAAGGCTAATAATTAGGTATATACCGTCGGGATTTATCGAAGATTGTATCCCTTACGTATTCGACCCTTCTACGCTATAGAAACTAGATTTTCTATATATTCGTGGCTACATAACTAACTAGAAAACCGGTCTCTACCTACGGATATATCTTACCCGATTTCGCGAGCTTCTAGATACGGTAGTATACGAGGTATCCGTATAGCCTTACGCCTAATAGGTTAACCCTTAGTATCCTATCTCCTACGAACTCCCTTCGGACCTTATCCTACGGTATAATCTACCTATTCTCTTTATCGATATACATCGGCGTACGGTTTAGTAGCTATATAGCCGTAGATACCGCCTCGAGCTATAGCTCCTTCGGGAGCTTCCCTTCTAGTATTAATATACGTATTCGGAGGATTATTATACCCTCTACTCTCTCGGCGTATCCGTTTATCTCTAGATAGGCTAGTAGGCTATAGTAAACGACTATCCTACCCCCTACGAGATAGGTTTCTACTAGTTTCCCTAACGATACCTTATTATTATAGTAGAAGGCCTTAATTAGTAGGTTCTACTAGTTCTTTATAAGCTATATAAATTATTAGATAGCAAACTAATATTCTGCTTTATATATATAGGTTGCGACCTAGTAAAACCTAATACCCTCGACATAGAAATACGAGATCTACCGATAGAGGTTATACGCAAGAGGGAGCTAGATTAGGTCGAAGTAAATACGTCTAAACCGTCCGAAAGACAGTCCGATAGGGCGTCTCGATATCTATCGAGGTACTCTACCTATCTAACACGTTTTATATAGGTCCTAGGAGTACTCCGAGCCCTCGATCGAGACGCTACTATACTACCTAGTTTCTTTATAGCCTAGGGGTTAATATATCCGAATCGACGACACTATAGCTCTTCTAACCCCTTCGCTTCTAGTAGTTTTCTTAAGCGTCGAACTACGTAGATAGTATAGGCCTAAACTATTCTCTTAGGTTCGTCGAAGAACTATAGGTTCTTAGGCTACTTAAAATAAAGGCTAACTACTAGGTTTCTATTAGGATCGACGATCTAGTCCTTCCCCTAATACTAGGTCCTACCCTTTATCTTTAGCTTCCTATACGATATAAGATTAATATAGAAGGACGGCGAATAGAGAACGTCGCTTAAAGTTATATCTCTTCGCTTCCCTATTAGTAGGTCCCGTCCGGTTAGTCTCGCTATCCTACGTCCGTACGCCGGTATCGAGTTACCCCCTATCGCTAGGTATATAGTTTCTTCTCTAAATATAATAAACCGGCTTCGGTTATTGTAGATATATACGCTCGTAGCCGTATCTAGGATCTAACGTCCTCGGTAGGAATCCGCCTTCTAGGATATAGAGAAAGCCTAGACCTAAGTAGAGAAGCTTATTATAACTATATTCGCTATCTATCTATCCGTATCGTTAGCTCTCTTAATCCTATCCTCGACCTACTACTTCTAAGCTAGGTCTTCTACTAGGGCCTTATTCGCTCTATTAGTAAGCTTCTCCGATACTTTCTAACCTTACGGCCTTACGGACTTATTTAGGGTATAGTAGTAGGTAACCTTATGCCCTAGACAACTATATAGGTACCTTCGTCGCTTAAAGGGTATCGGCCCCTTATCCTACTTACCTTCCGACTTTCCTTTAGGCTTAGTATCTAGCTTAGTATCTAGTTTAGCTTCCTAATAATCCTACTAAGTAGAGAAAGCCCCTACGGATATCGTAGATACGCTCGTCTTCGGCCTAATCTCCTAATATATCGCCTAGAATAATTTAACTAAATCCCTAGTTTTATACGTCTCCTAGTCTATAATAATCTCTTAGTATTTGCCCTACTACTAGATAGGTAGGAGATCCTTAACCGCTTATAAGAAATCTCTATTAGCGCTTATAACGTCGAGCTTTAGACTAGCTACTTATTCCTATAAGGAATTCTACGTCGTTAACTATATCTCGATATCTATACCCTTCGGCGGCTTCTAGGCCGTAAACGCCCTCTACTTTATCCGGATCTCCTCCTTAAAGGTAGCTAAACGGGAGAATCTATCTTAGAGATATACTAGACGTATATAGGGGGTCTCGTATTCTAATATCGAGAGGTAGTAAATAGGGTCTAGATACGTAATAATATACTTATTTACGTCGTCTAGGCCCTTCGCCTACTTCTCCTATTTAGCGTATCGAACCTTATATATATCTATTAAATCTCTCTACTCTTTCTTATCCTCTATTCTACCTTTATTAGGATATTCCGGCTCCTCTAGCTCCTCTAGGGGCTCCTAGAGGTCGTCGGTATCGATTTCTAGGTTGCATAGGTCCTAGACCTTCTTCTGCTTCGTATATATCTTTATACGGGCAAACCACGTTCTCTATTAAGGCGTATCTTTTAGCTTTTCGCCCTTTAGGGCGGAGAGTATAGACGCTGCTTCTATCTTCGCTTCGTTGGTCTACCCTTAGGGGTATCCGTACTTGTTGTTTCTTGGTAGGGGTCCGTAGGCTCTTCTGTATCTTAAGCAATCGGTGCTTCTTTCAGATCAGATAGGATAGGCTTTATTAGATACGACCCGGGCTTATAACTATTGGAGTACGAAATATATAGACTAATTAGTGAAGTGAACAACTCTGTATTACTATACCCCTGAATCTAGCAATTTATGGGGGTTTCTAATTACATAAGAAATAATCGGCACGGAATAATCCTAAATCCGGCCCCACGGCTGTATTCGTTCGGACACCCTTTTTGTGGGGTCTTACTCGTCGCACGTCCACGAAGGTTTGCGGAAGGAGAGTTAGAAGCGATAGGTAAAGCGGTATTACCTTTTTCTACAATGTTCTATTGTCATGTCATTTGAGAACAGAAAGATTAGTATAAAGTGTCCAAAATTGTAATATAAGACAATTATTATTGTATGATTTGCTGGGAGATCGTAAGTTGCGATTTGTAACCGGTACGTACTCCCTAGTTAACTAACTAGTTACATAACTATTGAGGATATCTGACAAAACTTGTCGCTTATATCAAAGCGCATAGTTATACATGATAGACGACCCTTGCCCTAACCAAACAATTCCTCAGTCTAGACGGCTGATCAAGTGACCGGAGCCGGTACAGGGAGCGGGGAGACCGCCGGTCATCTGAGCGTATCTAATGCATCGTGGGGGTGATTGACGGATCAACGCCGACTGGAAGTACATGTATGCAACCAGCACATGCACTTGACAATCGTGAATTAATTACTTTATCGTAGTGTAGAGTCACGTGGACGGACCGACGCGCGTATGGGACAGTGGTCGAGTCGGGGGTGTGTAAACTCTTTAAAGTTCAGGCAATATTGATGAGACATGCCATACCCTAATTACCATTATTTTATCTTTAAAACGGAGCAAAATATGGATCAGTTTGACGTCGCAGTTGTTGGACTCGGTGTCCTTGGAAGCGGAGCGGCATACTACGCCGCCAAAAAGGGCGCCAAAGTGATTGCATTCGAGCAGTTTGAGCTTGGCCATGTGCGCGGAGCCTCTCATGATACCTCTCGGATTGTTCGAACCTCCAACTTTGCACCCGAATATGTCGCACTCGCCAAATCCGCTTACAAGGACTGGGCCGAACTAGAAAGGGAATCTGGGTACAAGATGTTGACTGTGACTGGCGGCGTCGTCTTCTTTGCGCCCGATTCACCAACTCCTGCCACCGACTTCACCAAGAGCCTGGATATTCACAATGTCCCCTATGAGCTACTCGACTCTCAGGAAGTGAAGCGCCGATGGCCTCAGTTTGACATTCCTGACAATGTATCCACAGTATTCACGGCTGACTCGGGCATCGCCCACGCTGCGAAGACGGTGGGTACTTTGCAAGCTCTGGCGCTCTTCCATGGCGCAATTTTGAAGGACAACACGCCGGTCGATCGCATTACACCCCAGGCATCAGGTGGTGTCTTGGTTGAGACACCCAAGGGACGATTCAAAGCAGTTAAGGCCATCCTCGCAACTGATGCATGGATCAACACACTTCTCGCTCCTCTCTCCATCCAAATCCCAGTATCCATTATGCAGGAACAGGTGACATACTATAAGCCCACCGATGCGGCTCCCTTTGAAACCGACCGTTTCCCCGTGTGGATCTGGCAAGGGGCCAATTGCTACTACGGATTTCCATGCTACGGCGAGCCCACCATCAAGGCCGGCCGCGATTACTCCAATAACCTGATGACCCCCGAGCAGCGTACATTTGTGCACTCGCCCCAGCTACTAGCGCAGCTGACATCCTTTATGAATGACTTTATTCCCGACAAGGAGCGCCAGGCGCTTCGCACAGTGACTTGCCAGTACACAATCACTCCCGGTCGACAGTTCATCATTAGTCCGTTGGAGAACTACCCTGATATCATTGTTGGGTTGGGTGCTGCCCATGCTTTCAAGTTTGCTCCTGCCTTTGGCCGGGCTCTGGCGGAGCTCGCGGTAGATGGAGGGACCAATGAAGATATTTCGAAATGGGGAATTCCAAAGGCTGCCACCGTCAACAGCAAGCTTTGATATGATGAATTCATGTGTTAAGTAATATTTTCCAAGTAGCGAAGCCTTTAAAGCAAGAGCATTGTCCTGTATGTGAATCGAGCACGAGAGAAATGGAATTAATGTACAAAGACGACTACCGACATGGAATTTTGGTAATGGAAGCACGGTGTTGATTTGATCAATCATCTGGTGAGGGTTTCAGCGCATCGTGACCCCAGTTTTTCAACGATCTGTAGCTCTTGCTGCTGGGGTCACGCTTAGCGTGCTCCTCCTGGGCGAGATGGCGCTTGCAATAAGAGACAACGTGCCGCATATGGTCAATATCTGAGTCGGTATAATCCGATGGGTTCTTGCTGGGATTGTGGTCGAGGATCTGCATGATTTTGCGACCACTGCATCACTTCTTATCAGTTCTGTATCCCAAGCCAAGGTGAAGAGAATGCAGTAACAGCCCAGACTTACCTTTCATGGCCAATTGTCTCGCCCGAACCCGATTGACTGGCCCATCCGGATGACTGCGACTGCTCCTGGTTCAACCAGTCGCGAAGTTCAGCGGCGGTCATGTTGACGAGCTCGTTAAACTCACTATGATGTTCACGTTAACTTGTCGAAATCCGAAAGACTCGCATGTGGTCAAAAATTGAAGGCTACTCACTTGATCACGGTTTTGCTGTCTTTCACCATGCTTGTCACTGTTGAGAGAATGAAGACTTTCAAATCGTGTCAGCTTAGAAAAGTGGGAAAGTCGAAGATCTCCAATTTATTTGATGGCAGCATATTGCTGACGTCATAGATGCTTATTAGTTGCCGGACAGGGCGATGTGGCTTACTCACGGCCGAAGATTATAGATGAGATCCGACGTACTATGAAGGAGCCAGTGCGACGGTCTGCACCCGTCAAGATTATTATACACAATCCGTGGGGAAATGCCAAGACACTGATAGTCCGAATTCGATCCGCCCACATTGCCTTGATACCAAGATGAGGCATCACTGCTCAGGGCCATTCCACAGGCAAAGGCGAGTAAGCAACCGACGATGCATCTCCGCGGACCGACTGAAGATGCTAGAAATACCGCTCGATACGATGACAAGGGGATTTCGAGCGTGTAAGGGCTAGTTCGAGGAGAATGCGAAAGCCAAACCATCGAAAGCTGGTGCTAGGCAAACTGTTGAATGCAAAGCTTACTTAATGATAGGACGGCGGTGTCTTCTTCGCAGAGCCATCCGAATCGGCCGTAATCCCATTTGCCGCCAAATAGCAGGTCAAAAGAGTTTTTCAAAGCCTTGCGCTCCAACTGAAATTTGAGCATAAGATCTCGGTTCCATTTTGCGACTGAGCACAGGATTGAAAGAGTCCAAGACGCAGTGGCGATAGGATTGCGCCAGTTCTGGCCACTAAATCATGGCCGCCAACCTATACAGAGTACGCCACCTAATCATCGGATAGTAATCTCATGTGATCATGACTTCCGCGTCGACTCCAGGAGTATACATAGGAGTATACGGCGACTCCCAGATATACCCAGGGGCCATGTGTGCTCAGCACCTTCACTGTCGCCCTCGGCCGATGCATGTGTCAATGCCACTAAGTCACCAAAGTTCGACTGCCCTCACTATATGTGCCCAACAACTGAACCATTTTGTACCTGCTGTCATCGCAGGCCCGTCACTAGATGTTCAGCATAATAGACAATCCATGTTTGCAAGGCATCTGGGGTCCGGAAGAATTCATTGCTGTCGGTTCCTAGTTGCCATTGCTGAAGCGAACGACTCTATTGCCGTTGCTATGCCTTTTCCAAGCTTGCCAGGCCGCTGACATGCAATTTACTTCTCGCCCATGAAATATGCCAGCCCACATTGCTAGACCTCAGCCACATCAGGCTGACCGGATGCAATGTTTTGAATCGGACGCAATAGTATTTTTCACTCGGTCTTGTGGCACCAGGAGAAACATATTTAGACGATCAGGAGACAGAGCGACTCACTAGCTTTGCAAACGTGCCATGCTCCAAGTCTATTTATTTGTCTTGACCCTCCTTGAATCCAAGGTTTTCTCGGTCATTCGATTTTTTCCAAAAAGGCAGTACATTTAAGACGCCCAATTACATTTGCAGCAATTGAACATGGAGCACTCCTATGATATCCCCTCGACTCAGACAGTTATCCTTCAAGATGAGGGCGGGATTCTTCAAATCACCCCGGATTCACCCATTCCAGAACTCAATCCCCACCAAATGCTTGTACGTACCACATCCGTGGCTTTGAATCCCTGTGATTTCAAGATGCCCCTTCGATTTCCGACTCGGGGTCTCTGGGATGGGTGTGACTTTGCCGGTACAGTTGTTGCGCTAGGCAGCGAAGCCGTTTCTGAAAGGCGATTCTGCATTGGAGATCGAGTTTTCGGTGCTGTCCAAGGCTCAAACCAATCGGACCCTCAATCCGGAGCTTACTGCGAATACATTCGAGTCGAACCGGATTTTACTTTCCATGTACCGAAGGAGATCCCACTCACGATCGCGCCGGCTCTATCGTGCACCGGCATCGCCACACTTGGAGTTGCACTGTTTTGGTCCCTTAAGCTGCCGGGAAATTTGAACGAGCCTTCAACCAAGCAAGAAGAGGTTTTGGTCTACGGAGGGAGCAGTACCGTTGGGCTACTTGCCATCCAAATGCTGAAGCTGTGAGTGAATACTTGTCACAATACTGAAAGAGCCAAGACTGAACCAATGCCTCTTAGCTGCGGCCACCGAGTGATCACGACTTGTTCGCCGCACAATTTTGAGTTGGTCAAGTCCTACGGTGCCGATCTCGTGTTCGACTACAAGTCACCTACATGCGCCCGAGATATTCGAACGGCTACTAAGAATACACTCCGCTATGTCCTTGATCCGTTTTCAGAATCAAGGACAGTGCTGTTATGCCAGGAAGCTATTGGCAGAACGGGTGGAAGATATTGCGCACTGGAGCAGTATAACGAGGAGCTGTTTTCACGAAAGACGATCAAGCATGAGTTGGTCATGGGAGGTGCCATTTCTGGCAAAGGCGTGGAGCTGCCCTATCCATACGGCATTCCTCCCAAGCCAGAAATTGGTGTCTGGGCGCGCGACTGGTATCGCACGCTTCAGACCTTGGTTGACGCAGGGAAGCTCAAACCGAGCCCTGTGGAAATCATCCCGGGGAGGTTTGATGGCATCCTAAGAGGCCTTGATATGCTCAAGAGTGGAGCTGTGTCGGGTAAAAAGTTGATTGTTGCGGTAGAGGAAGCTGCATAACTAAACTTTGTATTTTGATGGAGTCAGTACGGAAATGTTTCAATACTTGCTTCGTTAAATCTTGAAGGGACTTCAGGCCGGGACTAAAGCTTTTGTGTGTTTAGCCTCGGGTTGAGTACGGCATTGTCTTTATCTGGATAAAATACATACTACACATCCAAGTTAGACAGAACAGAGTCCTTCAATAAATTCTTGCACTCCACTATCGACCCAGATTTGATACATGAAAGATGATTTGGATGAGGGCACAATGATGTTCGGCTAATCATGATAATTATAAACCATTCTGGCCTCCACGTTCTGCTTATCCTTCGAGGTAAAAACATTGCGAGTCAGATATCTCTTCCCATTGACAAGCTCAAAGGCCCAAACAACTCGAGCTTCCCATCCTTTACCGGGATTGTGAGCATCCTCGCCAATGACAATTTTAGAAGGATTTGCTTCTTCCAGTCTCTGGCGTAGCGGCTCGTTGGGAATATCTGCTACATTGACGTATCGCAGCTTCATTTTGACATCACCAAAAATGGGAAGTGAGAAGTCATACGACTTGTCGTCCACATGATACGTTCCTTCGCTGTCAAATCCGCCGGGTCTGACAATCTGTTTGATGCTAAGGGTTGTGATTGCATCGGCTGGGGATTCAAGCCCTGAATCGTTGGCTTTGAGTTCCGCGGTAGTCCCATCTGAGAAGGAAACTATCTGTTTGATTTCCAAAGAGAGAGTGGCGTATTGAAGGACTTTTCTAACAACCCAGGGTACTCCTTGCTATATCAAGGCATTAGCATTTCCAGCTCTGCAATCCCGTGGGCTTAATCTTCATACCAAGGAGAAGATTCGGTCAGGATCATCTGACAGCTTCCTGTTCTGTTCCTCTGGTCAGTCCGATATTTTGCCTTCTTGGAATGGCCTATACATACCAAAGTCCATGTTCCAACTAGATTGGTCCCATCTTTAGAACTGGGGGCAGCCATGATCTTTTGTGTCAATCTAGAAACAAAATTTTGAATTCTGGTGTTGTAGAACCCCAACTTGACATTGTGGAACCAGCAAACTTGGCTCCTTAAATATTGCCTTTCTTCGGCACGGTGAGCCGTTCGTAAGACACGCTGTGCATGTTCGGGCTCGGTATCGGCCTCGGGAATTTGCAGGGGCTCAGCTTTGACAACCATGATGTGTGTCGGAATCGGCAGATTTGTTTCAGCTCGCTATACATTTGAAATAATGTTTCTCACAATTGGAATCCAATTTGATGGCTAAGTATCGCATATTAAAAGAACTTGTTTCAAAACGGACATCAGTACTTTATGTACATAGACCTTTTTCCTAGGTGTTGCTTCTTAACGGGATAACTGGGCACGACTCCAGGACCTTCAAATTTCCATTCATGTATAGAAGGGGAACAAGCATAGGGCAAAATCACATGTTGGCCGGCTCTTTCAGAAGTTGTCTTAGACAGTTCATTGTTTCCTTCAATGGGATTCCGCACATCACTTGTTCTTGAGCCATGATATGATCTCGAATAGACACCAGCGGACTGTCATCGAGAATGTATGCATGGCTAATCTCACCATCTGGTTCTCGAGCTGGGCCCTGTGACATCCCCATAGTTCGTTCAATTTTGGCTAGCATGCTGGAGCCAAGTTCAATCAACACCTGGACCTGAACGGTCAAATTTCCGTCCATGTGAAATTGTCCAAATTGCAGATTTGGCAGAAGCAGGTATGCAGCCACGTCGGCAGGGGGGATGATAAGAAATAGTTGGTAGAGTTCTGTGAAAACAGCTCGATACACACGAACCAGATGGCAATAAGTTGCAAGCATGCTGAGTGATGTCGATATATCGCATCTCTGGGGCTCTGAAACCCTTGCCCGATCTTGATCACACTCCATCATTGTCAAGTATCCAGAGTCGTAAGATGATGCTGTGGTTTCCCCATCCTCCACAGTGCTACCCATCACATCCACAGATGGCGACTTTCGGTCGTGTTGGGCACTGGGTGCCCAGTTAGATGAATCCAGACCGGATGTGAGGGTGTAAGAGTCTTCTGTTGCACTGATCCCGGACTCAAGGATATCTATGAACTGTGTGGAATGGCTAAGCATGCGGAAGATCGGCAGATCTAGTTTCCCAACCGTCGGAGTAAGATCCCCTTTGAGAAGACATGAAGATCCCATAGTCATGGATTCAGACTGCAACAGTTCTAGATCGTCAATCAGATCGAGATTGAGCTTGAGGAGTCTTTTTCGTAGACCAAATGGGCTGGCGGGAGCCCAGTCTGTTGTGTTGGGAATCGATGGCTCATCATCCATGGTAGGTAAGGGCACCGTTTCCCAAGGAGGGTTCCAGATACCGTCCATGGTGGTGTTTGAGGCCTGATCAATGAATCCGAGTGTCCCCACGTTGAGAGGAATATCTGTTTCTGCATTCGACTCATTTCGAAAAATTGGTGATGGATCCATCGTGACGGCTTGTGAGATCTGTCGCTGATCTGTAAGGCCGTATTTCGGATCGAATAGCCCATCCTCTGTTGAAGGCTGTGGTCAATATTTAATTAGCAAGGGAGTTTCACACAGTCAAAGATGACTCACAAAGTCATAAGTCGCTAATCCCCAGGAGGTATGAGGGTCTCTCCATGGCTCAACAGGGAATGCTGAAGCAGGCAGCGACGGCATTTGCAATCCAATGTTCTCAACAAAAGACGAATTTCCAGGTGATAGAGATGGGAATGAATCCGGATTCCTCCAACAACCAGAATATTGATTCTCTTGTCTTCGGGCTGTCCCAGAAGATGCAAGTGGTTTCCTCACTTTTGAGGCAGAAGATCTGTGGAGAACAGGCATCGGCATTCGTTCACTGTTGAGAACTCGATCACCATCTCGGGATAAAGTGCCGGAGTCTCCTTTTGACGGTAGATAAGTTGGAGCAGGTTGTCCAACACTCGTCGTACACACCACCTGGGCTTTGAGACACCTCTCACACGATCTGCCATTGGCTTGGTCACGTTCACAGCGAAGCTTGAATCCGCGACATCGATCACACGCTGATCTTCGAGATTGTCTGTAGTTCAAAGCTGAGTGCATGTTCAATTGAGAGGGAGTCTTGAGACTACTCGATACTATAGACCATCAAGATCACTCATAATCAATCGAGGGGCAATATGTATCTCGATATTTTGTTTTCATGAAGTATGGTTTCACATCCAGGAATACCACGCCTGAGAATTGACATATTGGAATGCGAGCCACCCATAGACTAGACCAAGCGCCAGTCTGAAATGAGGACGGTCGTGTTGGAAATGGATGTCCATGGCATCGGGTCATAAATCATGTGTCAAGCTCGAAAGCTCTATTGAACTTCTTTCATATTGTGTACTTTTCTAGGCCTCGGTCACCTCGTTTCGGATACTCGTCATGATATAAAGCTGAATGCGAGGAAGCAGCAGAGCCGTCAAAACTTTCGAAATGACTATTATTTTTACTTTCTTAGAAAAGTATAAGGAAGCCTGCCCTGTGCACTTCAAAGACAGACATGCTTTGCCACCGGCTGTTGAGGCTGGATGAGTTGGATCTTACATGTCTACATAGAGAAATCCAATATTAACGAGGCTGCGCTTCACAGCGAGTTTTGTGCGGAAATGCCTACGAGAGATTGTTCTTCTGCCATCTTCGTCTGCAAATGGAAATGCCGAGCATATTTTAAGCAGAAAAACACGATTACAAGCGTCTATTTTTATCAGTAGGGCCATCGCTGGGGTCGAAACATACCTACATTCCAATGTCCATGAGAGTATGTGCATGGTGCAAAATGATCGACACGCTGTGGAGAGCCCGATTCCTTGGTTTGGGAACAGCCTCTTGGTCGTACACCAGGCGACCGGAGAATTACAATCCCAGCTGGTCAGGGATACTGCGAAGAGACCTTCATATTGGTGCATTGACTTGGGTCTTGCCGCGTGCAATTCCCACACCGACACTTCTGTATCCGACCACCAGCAATATTCTTGTTTCACGGCACCTGCAGCTCTCGGTTCAGAACGAACGCCATGCACAAAGATGTTGCAACAACGTTACTCAGGAAAGATATTCCTCAGTACTCTTCCAAATCATTCTCTGGGGAAGGGAGAGGGACGGGCGCGCATCCCACGCCTCTGCATAGAGCCTGCTCAACCTGTCCAATCGCGCATATCCGTCTCGACGGCCCATTCATTGAAGAAGGAAAGTTATTCTGACTTCGTCAATGTAGCACAGCGTCTGATGGCGTTAAACTCCCGCTCTAGCCCAGAATAGTATACGTCAAGTGCATGGATTTCATGCAATGGGCAGGGAAACCTCATTCATGGCCTCATATGGCCGAAAAGAAATACCCGAAGCTTGTGGCGAGTCAATGATACTTGGTAATCACAGCAGATTTTCTTTGTATCCGAAAATAAGCGAGGTTGTTGCCAATCAAGTGGCGTTAGCCAAGCCTCAATCAGTTTCCAGGGATACCGTGATCGAATGTATGTAACTCCAATATGTTGAGCTGTGCTAAAACCAGGTTCAGTGGCAATAATCACTTTTATTTGCATGGTATCTTCGCTGGAAAATCGCTCAAACCCGACTTCTATACACAAAAAGGCAAATGCAAATGTGTGGGATTTAGCAGCCGGGAACAGAATGTCTGGAGCTCGTCCACATTAAAGGACTGGAGGGGCGACAAACGAGTCAGGAATCCCCTCGAAGACCCAGTTCAGGGAGTCGAAGACTTCGGAAAACCCGGCTTCGCTAAAGAACGCGCCACTCTCGTCGAATTGACTGGGCATCATCAATGATGGATCCTCAAGAGAGCTGACCTGCTGCCGGCCCAGAGGTCCAGTTGTTGAAATGTCTTGATTTGCCGCAGCCACCGCGGCTGGAGAGGGGTGAGTACCAGGTGCAGACGCGACAGTGCGGAATGAGGCTTACCTTGTATTTCTTCGATGCTCTTCACTGGTCTGAAACGCTGTCGCCATCGCCAAACGGTGTCGTAGACGTGGCTCATGCTCATGCGGCAACGAACTTTGAGCTGCAGACCATCCTCTTCAGCGGGCTCCGGGCCGGTCGCATTCCACATTTGGGCAAGAATGTCAGCGAGCCGGATCGGGCGATCGTGGTCCATGACACTGATCCTGCGGATTGCTGAAATAGCACCATTGAACAGAAGCTTTCCATGGTTGAAATTGATGTGTCGGCTGAAGTTGCTCTTCAATAGCTTCATAAGGGCAAAGGCCGCTGACACGATCATTTGGAGAATGTAATTAGTGGAATGACCAATCAGTTCACCAGGCGAGGTTTCGAGATCAAGCACGCGCCCTAAAAATGAAGTTGTTGCGATAAAGAGCTTCGTGAGGTCATCACTTCGAGCATTGGACCCCAGGAACACAAAATATCGGAAGTGCAACTCTGCAGCACGGAGATGGATCATATTGATCGCTTGAATACTATCATATCAGACTGGAGATGGCAAAGAGTATGAGGGCGTGGCTTACCGGAGATCCCGCGACCAAATTCAACTTCCATGTCTCGTAATTCAGTTTCAAGAATCTGTACGATAACCAGTTTCTCCGCACTAATGAACTCTCCTGGCTCAGGTTTGCTGCTGTACAGAGCCTTGGTGACCCGATCACAGAACTTTTCGATGCGCAGCCTGATCATGAGATCTTCAGGAAGGCGGTAATCGGCATCCTTCAACGACGGGGGCTCAAGAGCCCAATCATAGATCGTGCTAGGCGGCTGGCCATACCCAGTCGCAACACTGACCAACCAGTCAATATCGGCTGGGACTAGGGTAGGAAATAAAAGACTTACTTTTGGGCCACGATGTTGCATATCACCCATGTATGTAAGCGATCCTTGAGTGCCTCTCCTTGAACTTCCATTTGAAACGTAGTGAATTCTTCCGCCTGTACCGGACGGTGCAATCCCAGCTGCATGGCGATCTGCATCATGAGGCCACTGAGCATGAAGGTTGCATCCGTCCTTTGACTCGTCGTTGGAAGAGGCCATGTGCACAACACACAAAGTGCTTTGACAACTCGGTAGTCCTGTGGTACACTGGTAATTGTAGACCACATCAGTCGACTAAAAGGCCCCGAGAGGGCGCTTAGAAGCCAAGGCTCCGTGGGGGACCGTCGGCTGGCCACACAGATGATTGTCCATGCCAACAAAGGGCACCGGTTGAGATATACCTCTGGGGGCTTTGGAGGGTTCAGAAGCGGAAGAAAAGGATGGTAAAAGTTGAAATATCTTCGCCCTAAGTCAGTTCTGAGAAAATGCGAGCGACGGGAACATCCAGCACTTACTGTTCAAACAGTCGTGCTACACGTGCTCGGGAGAGAGCGATATCTTCTAATCTCCACGGGGTATTATCCTCCTGGGACAGAATCGATCCATCTCTCTGCATAGTAATTGGAGTTGCAATGGATGTGTGCTGTTCAACAGGCACTGAGACAGGCCGTGGGCGCTCGGCAGCAACCGAGTCCCGCCTTTTGAAAGCCTCCTCCGAGCATTGGGAGAGGTCATCGCCCGCATGGGACTCAGCTGCCTCCTCCTGCTCTGGATTAAATGCTAAGCGGCGGCGGAGATCTGCGATTTCCTTTTCCATCTCCGCATTGCGCCTATACACAGCTTCAGTAAGAGATGAAATAAGTCGAGGCTAAGGGGATAATACCTTCTCTTGGAGATTCGCTTGAACGACTGCTCAACCTTACAGTCGATCCCAAGCCTGCGGCAGCGCGAGCATGCCGCGGCTGGGGTCTGAACAATGTCACATCGAAGCTATCCAGCGACGAGATTGCATCAGCGCGGAGATCGCGGGACAGGGAAGGGAGCTGAGCGAATTGGAAGTCGGTCGGGGAGACGCATGTGGCTCACCTTCTGTTGCTTACACTCGTTGCAGGCCTTCCGGCTGCCACCTCGGCGCTTGCCTGTGACAGGCGGAGTCTTCTCCATCTCGCCAGATTCGGGACTCCTCTGCATAAAATCCGCGCCCGTGGGTGGCGGGGGCAGTCTGGGGGACCGAAAGTCGCTCGGAGGAATCAAATGTGGCCCATTTGGTGCCAATAGGTGCCGATACTCCAAGTCCATCAGGATCGGCCTGCGCTCATCCGATATAAAACCCCATGAAACATGAGCGAGTGCTCTCGGTGACAATCTGCCGGAAATCGGAGAAATCGGCATGTTCTGAAGAGGGGGAAGAGCTCGAAGATTCGCCGCGGTGGGGCTGCCGAGGGTCAAACGCGGACAGTGATTGGCTGCGCGTTGCAACGAAACTCGGCGGTTGGTGCTGAGTCATTTTTTCGGCCTGAGGCAGAACATTTTCACGTGATGGTGGCCTCAGGCGGAGACGTGGCCGATTACGGAAGGTTCAATCTTGGCGCTCTCCAACTAAGAAGTGGTAACTAGTTAACTATGTACTGGCAAGTATAGGGCTAGGTTACCGTGTAATCTTTGAAGTTATGTTTGATGCATAACCAAGGTATGTACACCCGTGTAGATGTTACGAGCTTATACTAGGCATTTCTCGCAGCGAGTTTCTTTTTTTATATCTAAACGAATCACTGAAAACAAATATTACTATAACACTAAACATGGATATGTTCTCTTGCGCTGCAATAATGGTGATGTACTCTCGAGCCCGGAGGCCAAAGTTTCCGGAGATCTTTCCAGCGATCTCACTCAGCATCCACGACCCAAACAAATGGATTCACTGCCTTTCTCAGACCCACTTCATTTGGCGTGCCACCACCGAGATTCCACCTACGAGCGCAGTTGCGCCCGTGCAGACCACAAGTGTACCAAAGCCACTTCCATAAGTTCCCCATGCACGACCCTTCCAGTGATCTGACTTGAGTAGAACCTCACTGAGCGGGCCACTGGCCACGTTTCCAATTCCCCGACCGGTTTCCATGAACGGGAAGATGACTGTTGCATCTGCTTCCGGGTTGGCTCGCTGAATCTCAGTGGCAATTCCCGACCATGTTGAGGAGAAACCACCGGCGAGCAGACCGTATGCAACACAAAAGACGTAAAGAGAGGGAATAGTCACTGAAAAGCCCCAAATAAAGAAGACTGATAAGACAGTGCCAACAGTGGAAATCAGGATACAAGTTGTGATATGGTATCGGTCGGACAGAAATCCTGCAATCACAGAGCTGAACACTGAAGTCAAGTTGACAAGTGTCACTGTGAGCGAAGACATGAATTCGTTGGCGCCGAGGCTGCGGGCGTAAGTCGGCAGATAAATAGTAGGTAGGAAGAACCCCAAAGCCTCGACAGTGTTGCCGAGTTGATAGATGATGTACACTTTGCTGTATAGAAAATGGAAGTTGAGTCGATGGTGGCACAAGCCCTCATGAATAGGCAGACGAGGCCTATGGAAGTAGAGGAAGGGAGCAGCAAGAATGAAAAGCGCCACAGCTGAGATCCTGAGGGTAACTTCAATTCCGTATTGATCGAGGAGCCACTGGATGAGCAGAGGAAAGATAACTCCAGATAAACCCGAGCCAGCCTATTTGAAGCACGTTAATAGATCTACTCAACCTGGAATAGAATCTACTGTTGCTCATCACTTACCCACACAATTCCAAATGCAAGACCCTTTCGCTTGCAAAACCACTCTGACATAAAGAGAATCGAAGGCGTGTATGCCAGACAACCGCCTACGCCAAATCCAATACCTTGCGACAAGATAAGATGTGTCACGTTCGTGGAGAACGAACTAAGTGCCAAAGAGAGGCACATAATCACCACACCTATACTTGATACCCAACGAGCGACGTGAGGCACCAGAATCATGACCACAATAGCTAATGGAGCAATCAAATATGCAATGCCCTATGGGTCCAGTCAATTTGGTCTGAAGCTGCATGTATTAAGGTGTTACTTACCATTGCGCATGTCCCAATAACAGCAATATTCCCGGATCCTTGAAATGGCGCGTGGGAACTATAATAATCTTGGAAAATTCCAAACGAAAACGCATACCCTATTCCTCTGTCAGTGGATATCTCTTCGTCACCAAGTCAACTGGCCCATGTCCACAAAATAACTCACCCCATACTAACGCTTCCAGCATCGCAGAGGCTAGTAAAAATAACCATGCCTGGGTACCTCCATCAACCGGCGGCAGGCCATCCTCGCTGTGGGCAAACTCAATGTCACGCTCTTTATTGGATGATACAGATAATCCTGTATCTATGCTGTTGGTAGCGATGCTTGGAGAATATTCCTTGAAGTCCGTCTGGCATGGTTCTGGATATTCACGTTGGTTATAGGTCGGCGAAGGCATGTCGAGCTGGAAATGGTTCTGTCTGAGGCGAATCCGTTGTCTCATCGACCAAACAAAGTTGAAGAGAGCAAGTTATATAAGGAGTGAAATAAGCTTGTAGGAGCTCGGACAAAATGACGAAACAAATATCCTAGAATCAGGTACTTGCCCCAATCGGAACGTCACTAAGCTTATGAGAACCACATACTTGACACCCGGGGTTTTTAGCACCCAGTAATGTGACGGCAAATCCCTAGATCTGCGCCGTTGAGCACGCCCACCAGGTTGTGCGTCCAAGATTTTCAACCATTAGGCATTTGTTTTTCTTGCAATACGGGTAGTTCTCTCGATAAATTGTGATATCGAGTAAGATGCACGAGGACGACGAAAAGTAATTATTCGAGCGATGAAAATCACCAGCCATGTGTAATGAAGTCTGGAAAATAGCTTGCAGGCCTGTGATAAGCTGCTCAGGCTGTCAGTCGCCCCTTTGAGATGACCTAAATGAGTGGATACCCGTGCATTGGTCGGGATATTGAATGTGGGAGTGGAATGTTGATCATAGGGCAATAAGCATCGGGATTGGTCATTTGAGTGACTAGGTCCTTGATAACACGCGCTTCTCGTCCTCTTATTGGGAGCAGATACTGGACAAGGGGGACTATTTGAACATAAGTGTCTTCCCTCCCTTCGCAACTCCCCGAGTGGGGCGACAAGCTACGTGTACAAGCTTCCTAGTTGAAGATCGGTTTGAATGTAAAAGCTTTGCGGCATCTCTGGATTTTGAGATTCTTTGGATGAGAGCGGATCAACTCCAAGAACCTTCTGTGCAAGGGATTTGCCCCTTCATTATTGGCCAGAGGTGCAACAGTTGAAACGGTATACCCACAATAGCTAGCCACCGACTGCGGTACACTCCTGGAGCTGAGCCAGCATGAGCTTGCTTAGATTAGTCAGTCTTCATTTGTCATCGCCTTCTAGATAGTTAGTTAGTTAACTAGTCATAACTAACTAGTTGACTAAGTAATTACCTATCGACTATTCCCCGATAGCACCGGGAGCTTGACGTGTGTGACGCATGGGAGATGGAACTGGGTTGGAACTTGAAGTGAATGGGATAGGGCCAACCCGATTGAGACTGGTGTCATCTACGTTGTCTACTGAGCGCAGCACTTAGTTAATTAATTAGTTAGTGTTAGTTTCTTCTTCAATTTTGCATTTGCATTGTAATTAATGCTATATGAACCTTCATTTTGAGTTGTAGCATCTTGCCTCATCCAGAGAGCTTCATGTCTATTCCCGACATAGCAATTCTCTGGCCATCTCTTCTCTTCTCCCCACTGGAAAAAGTTGGCAGTAGCACTTAAAGAAGATACCTGCTTGATAACAAAACATTTTGACAGAGGCAACAAAACTGGCCACTCAAGGATGCAATCAGGTAGAGCACGCGATGTCTGCACCACGATGCCAAAATGAGCGGAGATGGAAAAGACGGTAATTAGATCGTCACAATCAGGTACCGTATAAGAATCGCTAAAGCCGCGGTCCGTAGCAGGTTCCTTCCCTACTTTGCTGATCCGATGGGTCGGCTTGCCGAAATCACAGGCGAAAGCTGAGTTGGGATGACACCGGCACTCCAATCACTGAAGCATTGGCACCGCTTCAGGCGATCATGATGCTTCGTCCCTTATGGGCTAGGGGAGCTTGCACAGAAGCGATGTGGTTTGGGTCGCGCCCAAGTATTGCATGCTCGTTGTCCCCAAAGGAGATAATCTCGTACCCTCCATTACCCTCCATCACGACAGCAGTCATGGCCAACGACACGTCGAAGCGTCGCGCATGCAGCGCATTCCGTATCGGCGTTTCTTGACTGATCAGGGCGTAGTCACATCCGAGATTATCGAGTATTCCTGAACTGGCTCGGGCACTGAAGCCCATTCATACATCTTGGAATGGATCCCGAATGACCCTCGCAATCCAATGCAGTTTGACACTCGCCTCAAATGGTTGTATACCAGTTTTGATTTGCCTGGACCGACTCGCCTTCAATCCTATGAGCCGTCTGCATTCTTGCCACGGCTCCCTTCGGAATTGGAGTGGTGTTTATCTTCTTGAAAATCGTGGACTCCCTCATCGACGCATCATCTACGCTGCATCTGTCCTCGCCGCCAACTCCATCATCCGGTCATGCTTCGGTGCTGGGTTCCCGACCTAAATATATCAGAACCTCGGTATTCACTGGGCATCATGCGCCCCGTCTTCCCTGTCTCTTGCATGCGTTCAGTTTCCGGTTATCTTCTACTGTCACGGCGCCAGCATTGGCCGAAAGTGCAAGTATGCCGCAGAAGTGAACAACTTTACGCGGGCGCTGGCCCAAAAGGTTCACAACAATGATGTCATTAAATAAAATCTCACAGATAAAACTCTCCTAGTGCATATCGAAGAATCCCACGGGCGTGGGTCTATTGCCTCCCACTCTACACTGCAGCGCACTCAGACGTATGAAGCGAATCCCTACGATATTGACCGCATGAACACGAAAAACTCAGCAATTGCCCAGCGCCCCAAATTCGTCAACATCGGCACGTGGAAACTTTTTGTAACACGGGTGTCATGTCTGGATAGGTTGAGGATATGCTGAAACCCCGAGTGTTGGTGACGCGAGTCTGGTGGTTATGGGGTTTCGTTTGATATAACTGAATATGAAGTATAGGACATAGTAATTAATTTCACTAATTCGTAGGAGTTTACCCAAACAGCATTGATGCGATTTCTCTAAAAGTCAGCCGCATCTGGCAGCTGCATAGGGGTATCCTCGCGGTACTCAGAAGTGATCAAACCACCAAAGGATGGCGACCAATCTACACGTGGGGAGAGGCTTTCCAGGTCCCAAAGCTCGGAGAGAAACTTTAGAATCGAGGTATGAGTGAATTCGTTATTTCCCTCGGCAGGCTTGTTTTGGACCAGCCCCTTGCCGACCCACGGCGAAGCGAGGATGGTAGGAACACGAACACCCAAGCGATCAAAGTGGAATGTATAGCCCCGACCATCAGGAGCCTGCTCCGTATAGGTAAGACTGTCGCCGGCGGGAATATCGGTGGGTGGAGGCACATGGTCAGCAAAGCCACCGTGCTCATCCCACGTCAAGATGAACAAAGTCTCATTCCACTGGGGAGAGTTGCGCACGGCTTCGTATACACTCTTCACAAAGTTCTCGCCCACATTGATTGGAGAAGGCGGGTGCATCGACATATAGTTACAGCACTCCGGGTTGATCCAGGTGAACTGAGGCAGTTTGCCAGCCCTCGCATCCTGGTAGAAGCGCTCGATGGGTAACACATTGTTTTTGCCGGCATTGGACTTTGCAGTCCATTCGTAGAAAAGAGCATCCGGCAAGAAAGGCGGGTCCGACCTCGTTGAATTTTCATAATTTTTCCAGGTGATTCCCTTCTCCGACAATTGCTCAAATATCGACTTTTGTGGGAGGCCCGAAACCAGGAAGGTATTATCATTCTTTCCGTGGCCCTGCGAGGTGCCAGAGGTCAGATATGCTCTATTAGGATTGGTAGGACCTGGAACAGCCGCGAACCATCGATCGAAGAGGACAAAGTTTTCCGCTAGAGCATTGAAGACCGGGATGTGATTCGGAGTGAAGTAGTCGATCACCTCAGCTGCACGCGTTAAATTGTCTTCTTGGTAAGAAGCTCGCTGCTCGGTGATAAAGCCATCCATAGAAGATGGAGCTTTTGCGAGGGGATGGTAAGTGCCGAAGATCTGCATATTGATGCCGGAGATGCTGTGATTGGGGTCGTCCGATGCGATGTTTGCCGCCTCGTTACGGGCACAAATTCTGGCAGACTGCGAGTGCGACACATTGACCGGGTTACAGAATTCGCGGTCCTTTAATCCATCAATGTTGTCATTGTACGTGAGACCCCCAGCGAAATGATCAAAGGACAAGTTCTCCTGGACCAAAACCACAACATTTTTGATGTTGTTCAGCTCTGATCCAAGGACAAGAGGCAGAAGTGCGAGGGTCAGAAGCATAGCGAATTTTGCGCAATTTACAAAATTATGAGACTCTGAGCTTCCCTTTTATAGCCAAATTCGCACCCTGCTCGTCACGCTGCTTTGCACCTCTCGGTTACAAGGATCTGGAGCGTATAATATCGATCTGAGCTTGTAGATCATTACTTTCTCCTCATCTTCCCCACCCACGGGTCTCGCATGCTCGATTACGGCCTTCCTATTGGCTCGGCCTGACACGCCTTCACAATTTCGTGGTTTGTGCAAGTTAGCGAGACAGGAAAATGAGATTTCGAAGTCGGCCTGTTTTTAAATCTACTTTCAACAGAATGAACTGCGATAGGAGTCATCTGAGCCTGTTTACTGAATTCCTCATCAAGTTCAAACCAAGAAGAATCTAAATAGATGCTGCTAGACGCAATGGAAGAAATGGAATCATGTTGACGGTATAGAAAAAAGGTGGATGCTCTTGTTATTTGTAGGAATTTGCGGGTAATAACTAAGTGCGCATGCTTTCTGAATTGGTTAAATTCAGCGATTCCTCGGTCCGTTCCTTAGTCCCCAGTCTTCCTTAATTTTCCTCAACTTCTGCCATTTCCTGCTGCAATCTTGCCTCTTCCCGATCGAGTGGATCTGCGCTCTGGGTTATGGGTTGCATGTGATGTAACCACTGGAACAGAATCAGAGCTAACTGCGGGCTCAGTCATAGTTATATAATAATCAGGCAGGAAAAGAAAAAACTGATATGACTAACGGCATCTTTAGGTCGAGGGCTTTAAATACTTGACACGAATATAACTACAACCCGCCAAGGCGCATAATCAGGAAACCTGAACCACCCGCATAAAATGAGTACCTAGTTAGAGCCACAAGACATGCACTGCTAAATATGGCTACTTTGTCTGCGGGCTTCTCTTACTTCAAATATTGACCATCTGCGAGTCATGCGCTGTACAAAGGCTCTCTACAATGGTTCCGTCACTACTTATGGATCAGCCTCGTACCCAGTCCATCATTACAAGTTCCCGTCGACCATGAGTTTAAAATTAATGGATGCGCCTGTCTCTGCGCTCGGGATAGTAGAAGTCCTGGTCCACATGAAGGCCACGTGCATCTGCGGATCCAACATTTATCTCTGGAAGACGGGTTGGATCTCTGGTGCTCGAAAGCGACTGGATTATCAGCCACGAGGCTTCGGGAATTGTCTTGCAATGTGGCGAGGATATGGGCCATCTGAAGGCTGGTTCCTTTATTGTGAAATCACAGTTTGCAAATTGCTGACATATTCGGAACAGGCGATCCAGTGGCCGTGGAGCCTGTTATTCCCTGTGCGCATTGCTTCATGTGCGACGAGGGACCGTACAATCTTTGCGAGGACATCTATCCATCCAGCAATACAAGGTCCATCCAGACAAGTAGCTACATAAGCTGCCTGAAAATGTCAGCTTTGCTGAAGGCGCTCTGCTCGAACCCCTGTCAGTGGCCATGCACGGCATTAAGTCTGCGGGAATCAGTTCGGGCCCCCTGCTATCGTGGTGCTGAACCATCCCATCGTGGTCATGGACCTGATAGCTGGAAGATTGGCATTTGCTAAGGATTTTGTTCCGTCCTGCATCCTACCAGGTGGGCCGGAACAAGGATGCGTAGGACAATGCCCAAGCCATTCATGCATTGTTTGGATATTCCGAGTACGTGGCACTGGAGACAGTACTGGAGTGCACTGGCAGTAGCGTGTGTAAAGCTGCATTCACTACCCGATAAGGCGGCAATGTGATGGTCATTGGAGTGGGCAAGGCGATCATGAACAACCTTCTTTTTTATGCACATTTCTCTTGCCGAGGTACACGACCACGCCATTTGTATTCCCATTCGGTTCCTGATGTTTTTAGGTTGACCTATGTTTCATCAAAGTTACCGGGATACCGGATACCTGGCCACCGGTCATCCAATGCTTGAGTGGCGGTATTTTAAACTTGAAGCAGCTGGTCTCGCCTGTCTTCCCGCTAAGGCCGAGGATGTGCTGCACCTTTGTGCCAATACTTGGGGCGCTAGTACATATCATGGTATTGGTGGTGGACGAACAGCATACTTCATTATAGACCATAGCCGCATGATCCATGAATACACATAAAAATTACCTATGCGTCTCTACAAGAGCTGCGCGAGAAGTTGACAAACTCGGGTGAGCATTAAAAAGCTAGTAGTCAATTGTTATTTTCCGACCGGGCTGACCGGGCCCGTTAGGGGGGTAGCTATTCACCCTGTAGAAAGGTAGATGGTACCTCAGGGCTGCTCTCTAGTATGGGCGCTTCGCATGACAGTAGATAGATGTGATGGGAACGGGGTCGTCATTCGAGTGGTCGCCGGGACTGAGCACTGTGTTTCGGCCGGTGCACAGTGGGCCGCTGAAAGGACAGAAAATGAGAATCAATCTAAACTGATTCGCCGACAGAAAATGGACTTACGTGAAAACGCGACAGTACTTCTTGATCGAGATTGTGAACACCTCACTGAAAAGAGTTAGATTGATACCTACAAAGTGCAAAATATGGCGACTTACTCCTCATCGAGCTCGTGGCAATCCTCAATAGGTACATCGACACCGTGGCTGCGTTCTGACGTCTCCAACCCAACCTGTCACGCATGTCAGCACGGTCGATACGGCAATAGGATGGTCACACAAACCATGGTCTTGTTCGGGTCCTTGGCAGAGACGGATAGGAGCATGAAGCTCAACAGAGCGAGTTGCTTGAGGCCGTACATGATGCAGGTCGAAGTGCGGATGTCAACGAGACGCCGGGACCGGGAGACTCGTATGTTTATCAAGAGTTGTCCTGGCAGGGGCTCCCTTGCATGGAAGGGCGACTGAATTCCAGGGGCGCCGCAGGAGTGATTGGCTCCTGTAGTGGGATTGGAATGATCGACATGCCATCGTAACACTCCTGCAGCACCTCAATTCCGAATATGGATGATGATGTTGATGTGGTGTGTATGTGGTGTTCATAGGAGAAGTCAAATGGTCGGCGACGTTTTGGAGAAAAAAAATTTCATCGCTGCAAGTGCCTTGCAGACACCCAGTTACTGTGCATATGTAATTGATGCTTTGGTCTAGTTTTCGTTCAGTACAAGGGCTTGACTCTTCCTCCATTCCTCGACAATCCCGGCATATGCGGACGGCTTATACACGCCTGTGAGCTCTCGTATACAACCTCCCCCAAGACGATAAGGATTCAATCCCAGATCACGCATCAGGACATCATTATACTATATCAACAACAGTCAGCCTCACTTTTCACAAAGGATGATGATATACGTACGTGAATTGCATCCACCTCGAGACCGGTTCCCGTGAGCGATCCGAGTACGACGTCCTCTGAAATACATTTCTCCATCACAGATTGAGAAAGCGATTCTAGCCGGAGAGCACCTGACGGATCAGGCGTGGAGTCTCTTAGGGACGGGTCGAAACCGTCAGTCAAGAAAGCAGTCACCCACAATGCCTGGACTTCAGCAACGACTGCGATGGTCGAAGTGAGGACAACCCCCAAAGCCGCAAATGAACGATCTCCCTCGGCAACCAACGTGGGAGCAACCATGCGGCGAAAGAGGCGATAAGGCAGCATGTCGGCATTGCCGACGGGGGACTGGATGGGGATACACCCGGTCGCAGCCAAGGTATTCCTCACGATCGGTTCGATTTCCCGGTCCAGAGCTCCCCAGTGCTGGATATGGTGTTCTGTGGTAGGATCCATTGGTACTTGAGTCGGATCAAAATCCTTCAAAGTTTCGTGATCTGTATCATGGAGAGCTGGGCTCACGAGGCCTGAGAGACCATGTTTGAGGCGAGAGCTCGGTGGTTCAAACGTGATGGGGACGACGGGCTTGTACCCAGTTGCATGTACAATGAGATCGACCTCGTCGATGCACCTACCGTCGGCCAGTGAGACCGTAGCAGTATCGGCAGATCCCTCGTCTTCTATCTCAGGAGTAGAGATGGCTGTGATGGTGGATCTGTAGACCTTCACTTGTGCCGACCGAACCGTTTCCCATAGATCGGGCTGGTTGGCTATTCCAATGCTGGAGCCGCATGAGATCACACTTGACACGATCGATAATTAGCGTAATCCGAGGTAGTAGGTAGAAAGATGAACTGACCTTTTGTCCGGCCGTAGCAGTTGCATCTTAGCCCCTGCTTCGTACTGCGCCAGATCCTCCAAGCTGCGATCCACGGAGTCCCAGAACCAGCGAACCCACCACCGACCGAGAGGATTTCCATGAAAAAGGCGTGCCAGCCACGAACCTTTTAGGCCGAGCGAGAAGTTTTCGAAAGAAAGACCTTTGGGTGTTTCGAAGCTGCACGGAGCGAGATGGTGGAGGAATCTGTTACTTGCAGCCTGATCACTTGCCACGACCTCGCCATTTGGGAGAGCAGACGTTGGAGGGACCATCCATGCAGGCCCATTGCCTACTTTTCTAATGACCCAATGCACCTGAACCGGTTCTTTGGGCGCGAGTGTCAGATGCAATGAAGGGTCTTTTCGATGAAGCGTGGCGAAGAAATGCACCAAGTCAAAAGAGGACTTGGCGCCTCCGTATATCAGAACAGAGCGTAATCTTGGACTCTCAGGCTGCTGTAGATCTTCAATCCTCGTTTCATTCTTGGGCATCGCTTGGTATCCCAGATGTGCGCGAGCCCAGTCCCCGATGTCCTTAGCATGAATGATGGGAGGGACCGAGATATTTTCGGACGTGTCGATATGTGGCAGGTTTGGCACTGAAGTAAGTCCAGTTGCCAGTATCAGTTTGTCACAGATGATATTGAATCGTTTGTTTGTGGCGGTCAGACATATGTTGAGTTTCCACTCCCTGCTGTCGAGGCGTTGGATGCCGTCGACCTGTAAATGATTAGACACTGATGAGAAGGGAAAGTATCAACACGTACCCTGCAGTTCAATCGAATATGCTTTCTGAGCCTCCATTTTGCAACCCATGCTTGCAAGTATCGATTGATCTTCCATCCAGCGATAAACTGTTTCCCAACGCCCGTCTTTTCTTCAGGGACCACATGTGAGAGTGGAAGGTCACTGAACTCGTACAGCCCGTATGAATTTTGACTCAAAAGATTGGGGTAGAGACGCTCCTCTGCCCATGTGCCTCCAATGTCCGATGCAGCGTCGAGTACCAGCAGATGCCCAAGGCCGTTCGTTGTGGTATCTTTCGGCTGGTTGAAACAATCGGGTATTTGGTTTGCGGTCTCGGTCTCGGTCTCGGTCACGTTGGGTAATCCTTGCTCTTGATCGTAAGTGCCGACGACCTGTAGGTATGTTTTGGCAGCGATTAAGCCGTAGAGACCTGACAGAATTAGCATGTGCTGTGCGCTTCGGTGGAATCACCAACCTGCTCCGACGATAACTACTCGCGACATTTTATGGGTAAGTTGAAGGATAATGTTGGAGACCCGAAACACATAAACTAGGCTTTATAGTGAGGAAATAAAAGAAAATAAAAGAAGTGCGTAGTGAATAAGGAAACAAAACAGAGATTTATATTATTGTGGCCTTGATATTGTTGTGGAGAACAATCACTTCCTTTCGATTCATCGCATTGAAGAGAATCGGAGAATTGATTCCACAAGATGCTACCAAATTGGACTTGACTTAGATTAATTCTGTGATTTAAACATTCAAACCATGGCTACATGAGCTTTTCTCCGACTTTGGCTTCATCCTCGCGGCCACTATTGCACCGATCCAGCAGACCCTTGACAGTGCAGCTCCAAGCCCGCCGTGTCTATACGGGTCAATTATAACAAATTGTCCTTTTTACCCACCCGCGGACTTCTGATATCATCTTGGAATTCCCGTGCCCGTGCTCCCTTGACAGTGGCCGTTTCCACTGCCACTTTCGCGGGAATGAGGTTTGCGTCATGGTTGACGCCTTTGTGAAAATACAGCCAAGTGCATCTCCGGAAACGTATCAAACTGATTACTGTAAGGTGACCAGTCGGCTTCCAGGGGTACATTAACCGACAACGGGTTGGATAGCATGAGTGGAACCGGGGCAGCATCCGATACCGTATGGTTCGCGATAGATGACGCGATCTCGAGAAGCCTCCGCAGAAGACATTGTGGTCGATATTCCACTGTTTGAACATATTTCACCAAGCTCAAAATAGTGTGAGACCGACGTCCCTCGGGGTGTTCCTGCTGCGGCTCATACCTGAATCCTCCGTTGTGGCAGCCGCGATGTCTGCGGTGCGCATCCAAGAGCTCTCGTAGCGACATGGCAAGCAGATCTTGGTCTCTCGGGCCGGTGATCGAGGGTTGACCGTTTGTTTCATGCTTTGACGAGCGGTCCCTGTTCCAATAGAAATGGAATGTTAGCCAGGATCTCGTACCGAACAGAACTTGAACTTACATGACACACTCTGATCCCTATCTCACCTGTAGCAGCACAGACTTGATTGAAGCCGGCTCGGCCATGTCGTATCACACAGTCGATTGTATAGCGCTAGATCTTCAGCCAAGCCCCAAAGCAAAAATTGAAGTGGATTAACCCAGGAAAGACGACCCTGGCTCGGCGGTCGATCTCTCTGGTTGGTGCCAACGGGCAAGACTTGCGAGCATGGGAACTTTCCAAGACTGCCTACGTGTGATTTAGTTGCCGTCAACGCGGGCCTATCCTTCACTAATGAACTGGGGGTTCCGGGGATAACCTATCAACTAGAGGTTGGATAACCTCGGATGGATCGAAAGGATATATACCCCGTTCCTTGAAGGAATGCCGAATAACGCGCCGAGAGAGGGTTTTCTCGCGGACCTGGGGGATATAGCGAAAAAATGCGCTTTTTGTGCTGACTGAAGCCTCACACCGTTGAACCCGATCATTATGCGACCGGAATTGATGTTTATACTGCTGAAAATGGGTCGCATCAAGAGGTTGGTCGGCCCCATTAGCTGCAGCTATGGCACTTGCAGCATCATATAGCATCGTACTCGTAGGCGCAGCATATAGGGAATCAAAGCCTCCAAACCCACTCAATCAATGCTAATTGCTGTAGCTCAGATAGGCGTGCGGTGGCTTTTACACGCGTCGTGCGAGATGGGCGGCCATGGAATCGGGCGCGTAGACGGGAATGAGAAACGCGGAAATCACGCGCAAAACGCATGAGATTCGGCTTTTTTTTTTGCATCTAGCGGCTTCGCAGGCATTGACTATACGCTGCTCTTCACTTTTATGCTGACCAGCCATAGTGGAGTGAGAGAGATAGGTGTTCTTGTAGAGGGAATTTGCGTTGGGTACGTACTACGGCAGACGATTGAGCGCCAAAAGTGGAATTCGGCCAGCAGACAGAGGCGGTAGGCCCAAAGGGTAGGCGGTGTGGGTACAAGTCATCGTGAGTCCTGACTCCACCGCCTTGTGCGGGGTTACAGAGGACTCAGAAGCCTTGTCCCGGAGGGAGATAATGGATGAGACATGAAAATACAGATTATAAGAAGTCGAAGACCCTGCGGCAAAGAAGAACAAGCTTACTGCGCCTAGGGTAAGGTAGCTTAGAAAGTGCTATTCACGTGGAATCTCAACGATAACAATGACTCGCTGTGCAGTGGACTCCGATACCCGATCCAGGAATTCGTCCCCCTCTTTGTGCCTCGTCCTGGCATCCGGCAGCCACACACCGTCCCCGCCGGCGACGGTTAACGAAAAGCCGAAAACCCTGGGATATACTGTTGCAGGATCCACGTAGGTAACTTCATCATCATAGATCTCATCGACTGCTTGCTTCATCTGCGTGGCAAGGGATTGGGACTGGTAACCATCATGCCTGGCTCGAGCAAGAGAACACCAGAACAAGGCTCTTGGTATTCCGCCAAGAAGTAAGTGTCAATCTTGGCGGGAACCTCGGAAACCGTGGATTGTAGAATGGGAGACCACCAGGCATCCGAGGGCCGTGGGTGGGAGTGTGTTTTAGCTTGGGACATGCAAGAATAATGGCGAAAAGTACCTAGATTGTCCCGCGGGGCTGATAGTTGGTGGAGTATTTCCCCGGCTCAGCAAACTCAGGGCGTGCTCTCATGTGATCGGAATAAACTTGCATGATCTTCATGCGGGCGAGTCACGAGAACCGCCTTGAGTAGGAAGCTTCCACGGTCGAGGCTCGCGATACTTTGCAAGGTTGCTTCTTGACAACTATTCTTTCGCGCCAAATAATAGAACCAAGCTGATGGTGGTTAGGATCTGGAGGCATTTGTATATGAAAAAGTTCCATCGGATCATAAAGCCCTTCCATTATCGACCCATTCCTAGCTAGGCATAGTAAGCCACCATTCACAGACATATATGTCGTCACCTCTGCCGCGCAGTTGTTGACCGTTGCGAGCATAATGTTGCAAATTCCAAACGCGAGAGAGAGACCGGGCTGGCTTTACCAAGGGCTTCTCTCCAATGATCGCAAACAGTGAGGTTTTCGTAGAATTTCCGATTGGGTGTAGCTCAATGTTTAGATTGCTGATTTTGCGCTAGATCCACTGCTGCTGCATACTACGTAACCGGGGGACTGCCGACAAACCAGGTTGAATAGAGCAGCTGGAATGAGATCAGGACGTTGGAAAGTTCAACGCGAAAAGGTCATCGCGACGATTGTGATTGATTTGGAGACTGGAAGAATATTCATCCATAGGCATTGATCTTAAAGGTAGCCTGAGGGTACTTATTCTAAGAGAAGTCTTTGCTCTTTGTTTTAACAACTCAGAGCAGATAAGGCCAAGGATAGCACGGTATTGAGAGGCCGATAAGAACGGAGCGGCGGCATCGAAAGCCGAGTATCAAAGGTCACCCTAGTCTCTCCTTTAATGATTGGAAGCCGCTAGCGCCCGAAATAGAACTGTGTCCCGGTCCTGTGATCGGTCTATGCCTTCTTGACCCCGGATCTGTCCTACGCCCCACTCAGCGTTCAGAGTGCAATCATAGTGACATTGTGGGAAATGGTCACTATATATGATGTTGTTCATCCGCCTCTAGCTATCATGTACTGAACAGGATCATTGCAAATTGATATCATTCGCGCATAACACCACTACCCAACATGTCAGCGATCCTGAAAGGCTACCTAGGCTTCAGCGACGCCGCAGGCCTCGAATCCTCCAAAAATGACAACTCCCCATTGCAGGCTATCCCGGCCTCGTGGTACACATCTCAGGAGATGTTCGAGCTCGAGCGTCGTGCTATCTTCTCCCGAAAATGGCTCTTGACCGCACACAAGGTGCGCCTCCCTAATACTGGAGACTACCTCCGATATGATATTGCCGGCTACGGCTTTATTCTGGTTCGCGATCGCGAAGGCAATATCAATGCATTCCATAACGTCTGTCGTCATCGTGCCTTCCCTGTGGTGACCGACGACAAAGGCACCTCGAGAATCTTTTCCTGCAAGTATCACGGCTGGTCTTATGGCTTGAACGGCAAGCTTGCTAAGGCGCCTGGATATCAAGATCTTGAGGACTTCGACAGGAACAAAAACGGCCTCCTCCCCATCCACGTTCACATCGACGCAAACGGCTTTATCTGGGTGAACTTAGACAGTGCCCCCAAGCCTGAGATCTCGTGGGAAGATGACTTCAAGGGAATCGATCTACACTCCCGCTTCCAGGATTTCGACTTGGAGGACTACCAGTTTGACCACACCTGGGAGACGGAGGGTGCCTTCAACTGGAAGGTTCTGGCCGACAACTGTGCTGGAAACTACCACCTTACCGCCAATACCGATGTTCCCCCACTAGCCGGTCTGGGTGCTGTCGATTCCAAGGACTCCACCGACTATGCAAACGCAACGCCAGAGCAGGTCGCCAATGGCCTCAAGATTGCCAGCACCTACTACTTCCCCAACGCCACGATGACCGCCTCCCCGCACTTCTTCTTCATGCAGCGATTTGTGCCTACCTCACCAACCACCTGCGTCATTCGCTACGAGGTTTACCGCAACCAAAAGTCTAGCGATGCGGACTTTGGGATGGTCGACCAGGTTTACAAGCGCATTATGTCCGAGAACAATGTCCTCTGCGCTGAGATACAGAAGAATCTGGGCAGCAATGACGAGCTGCCTTCGAGCCAGAAGGGTGCTCTCTATTTCCAGTCTGCGGTACGGGATCTTCTGACTGCCTACCATGCTCGCGAGGCTGCGGCTGGAAAGGAGGTCTGGCCTTCTCGCCAGCCCGTCCCAGAGGGTGCCCTGACAACACAGGAGGATATTGACTTCTGCACCAAACTCGAGGCCCAAAGCCGGGCTAACAAGGGTGGTGATTGTTCTTCGAAACCTGGTGGATGCTGCGGAGGAATGGCCTGCGGAGCGGCCACCAATGATGGAACATCTGCCAACGAGACTATGGTCTGCTAATTTCTGCGTCTACGTTTTATCTATGATTGCGTTTAAGCCTCTAAGATCATTTTTGTCATTAGATTTATTAAATTGCATATGACGAGTAATGCCAGTAGCTCTTTATCTTGGACCTTTACTGCCCTATAATTGACCTTCTCTAGAAAAAGGGAAAAAAATGAGATAAAAAAAAAAGAAAGACGTCGAGTTGGCCTGAAAGATAATGAAAGATAAGACGTACAAATGTAAGGAATCGACGGGTTGCCAATCGACCCACGTCGTTCAAATCCTTTGACTCAGTAGACTCAATTTCAGGGGTTATTTATCACGTCTTATCATTAAAGAAATCGATCGTCTTGTATTTGCCCAACCGGCATTCTACTTGAGTGGTTTCAAGACCTTTCAAAGTCATGATAAGTACAACAGTCTGGGTCTACTGTACGCGGTCGCCCCCAGAAAGTCCGCCAAGGATCTACGCGGCCAGCACACTCAAGTGCGATAATATGGAGTACAGAGTAAGGAGTATACTTTTTCCACCGTCTCATTCTACAAATGCTTCCCAGATCGCTACGTGGCTCCAGTCAGCGTATTGTAAAACTATGCGGTCGCTCTAGTCCACGGTTTATTTGACCTCCTCGGGACTGTTGACTGTTACAGCGACCGTCAGTAATTTGTCTCTTGGACCTTCAAGTTACATTCACTGCATGTGGCTCATGCCCATGTACCTATAAGACAAAGGAAGTCGCCTGTTAGATTTAAACTCGGCGCGCGGCAAGTTTAAACGGCAGCTACACGATCATAGGTCGATAGGGTGTTTACTATCATGGATCAGCGATTGGGATATCGTGCAACGAAGGAAGGTGGTCGAAACTGGGTAATTTTGCCGTTTTTAGAAGAGGTTGAAACTTTATCATGATTCATTGATCTAGAATACAGATAGTTCCTCAGGTTGCCAGTACTCTCTGCCCACTCGTTTGCCCGAGGGCGCTTTCCCCGCTCGACTTGATCATCCCCCCTCATCGTCCCAAAATCGGTCTCTATTCTTCTTGTATTCCTTCACTCCTCTTTTGTTCGGGCCAACGTTTTCCGTCATAACTAACTATTCAGGGATCGTCATTGCTTCGTAATTCCGCTTGGCCTCGTTCTGAGGGACTTTCCCTGCCTTTCACCTCAACACGTCATATAATGCCACGCGGTAGCAATCGAGGAAGATTGCGCTCTCATGAAGCCTGCCTCAATTGCAGGTAAATCAATCTCTCATCTGCCTGCTTATTGTCCCGTCTCACCTCTTTTAGGAGAAAGAAAACTCGATGTCCTGCAGAGAAGCCAGCCTGTTCAAGTTGTGTCCGATTGAACCAGACATGTCTATACACGTCGGTGCCGAGGGGGTCTCGCAGTGGTCCATCAGTAAGACACTCGAATGTTACTTCTGAGGGTAACAAAAGGCTGACTCTTTGGTAAGGCTGATAGGTTGGCCTATTTGGAAGAGAAAGTGAATCTCATCCTGAATGGCAACAGGTGAGAACCAATCCATGAAGCCCGTCCCTCCACACTTTCCCCTGATTCACGGATTCATTTGTTAGAAATGCCCCGCCCGAGCCACAAAACCACAGCGCTATCAATGATGTCCCTGACACCACCTATTCGACGGCATCCTGTCCATCGTCTGGCGATCTCGGCGGTAACTTCAATGACTCTTTTCTGCACGGGATGAGCTTCGACAACGTGAAAGTCCACCCATCCTCTCAGATCTCCCAGGCAATAGACCTCTACTTCCAATACTGCCATAGACAACCTATATGGTGTTTCGATCGCGAAGAAATCAAGGACTTGAGCCATATATCCGAAGAACTGGTCTGCAGTATCCTCACCCTCACGTCGCGGTTCTCAAAAGAACGTGACGAGATGTTACATTATGGTGACACTGCTCGGACACTGGTCATGCTTCGCATCGCAAACGGCACTGTCGAGCTTGAGACAATTGAAAGTCTTTGTCTGCTTGCATATTCCTCTTTCGTAGGTAGGAGTGCACCTGTTTCATTCATGACGATAAGAAGCAAATACTTACAGATAATTAGATGGCAATGTACCCCTTGGCAGATTTCACCTTGGTCTTTCCCTTCAGCTTTGTCGCTCTGCAATGCTAGACCTTAATTCAACATACGGCATCGAATGCCCCTCGGTGGAGCGAAAGAAGAGGCTTTTTTGGAGCCTACAGTCCCTTGAACAATGCTACGGTCAAATACACGGCTTCCTCAGCGTTCCAGCAGATGTTTTGCGTCCCTTCTATACAGCAAATGCCGACGACCAAGTCTTTCAGAGGAATCCTGAGCCGAAACCTCCACCTCTCCCGACCGACGAGATTGGTTGCTCCAGTTCGACCGACATCGGGATCTGGAGTCTGGCACTGCACTTTGGATGGGTCTGGAGCCGAGTCAGGTTATACGTTTTTGATTGTGCTCAGGGCAGGCTCAAGGAGCCCTGGCGACACGATTCAACATACGCAATGGTGCTCTCCGATCTTACGGAAATTGAGAATAAACTCTCCATGTGCCATCGATACGATTCCGTCAAGTTTTATGAACGCCGAGCAGATGAACTGAGAATGAACAGGGAATACTGGGCACCATGGCTCAAGCTGCAGTTTACATATCACTCTATACTGACGGTGATGAATCATCCCTTCCTCTACATTGTGGCGTCCCAATACAACTACAACTTGACGATTCCCAATACCTTCTGGAGACGATCTTCAGAGCTTGTCCTTCTTCATGCTACCTGGGTTGTTCGCTTGATCGACATGGTTACCGAAAAGAAGATGCGACTCATTGATCCATTTTTTGGACATGCGGCAGCCATCGCGGCGACTGTACATCTCTACTACTGCTGCGCTGCTGATCCAAGGTTGAAATCCAAATCAAAAACGGATTTTGCAAAATGTAGAAAGTTTTTAAAAAGCTTTGTCTCTTTCTCTCCTGCGTGTGACTCGCTGGTACGTTATTCCACCGTCTAGAACGGGAACCAAGACTGACACTGTCGCCTTAGGATCAAACCTTGGGTAAAATGACGCAGATCGCATCCGGGTCGGAGAAAATGGACTTTGACTGGGAGCCGTCCAAAATCCATCTAAGTATCCCCTTGATGTGGGATCTTCTTCAAGTCAACTGTACACCAGATTCACAAGACACCTCCGCCTCTGGCTTATTACACTCTTCGCTTACCCCTGCAGTGTTCCCGGAGGAAACGGAGAATTCAGCTTCGACACTCGAAATAATCGTTGCAATGTCACCAGAGGTCAATATCAATACGGCCGATGGAGGCTCGGCTGCCCACATGCCACCAACCCTACCGCGCCTGTCTTCAATGCCTGTGTCGCCGACCAACTCCAACCCGACCATTGCAGACACGCTAGTGGCACCTGCAGATAGCCTCATGGCTAACACGCCTTGGTTATGGACCGATCCTACACAATTTGTTGATATGGATAGCATAGGCTATGCCGAGTCGGAATCTGCCATGGGCAATACTGGTGACGGCTTTTCCACTTGGTGGGACTTTGGGAATTTATAAGAGTATTCATATTCATTCACCTTCATTCCTGCTTGACGAGACATTTCAGGTCCCAAAAGAAAAGGAAAACAAAAGCGCTTATATCCGGAGTCTTTCAAGCCCTTCGCCCGCCGCGACCAATTTCCGAAATGAAGCAGCCCTAACGACTTGTGCTCAGATGACCCTCACGCGAACAAAGCCCCGTATCATGCCGCCGCGACCGTTTTCAATTTCTCCCGCAATGCAGCAAAGTTCCTCTTCATCGCACTCTCAGTAAACTTGGCCCCTGTGCCCGTTGGGTATTTCTTCAACAGACCCTGGATCAAGGAATCCTTGCAGGGTTGGTTGAAGTACGCAATGCTATACCGGTCCCCAAAAAATTCCCGATGCTCACACGGCGCCTTTACGCGATGGAAAGTGTACTTGAACCGATCATCCGACCACGACATGAGTAAGTCACCAATATTGCAAACGATCTCCCCAGTCTTCGCCTCCAACTCGGTCCATTTGTCCCCAATACCAAACTCTGACCACCCCGCGACCCGGACAAATCTCTAGCCCACTCTAGCCTTCTTTCTGAAAGAGTAGAGTCTGAAAGCCCAAATCTGCATGTGCCCCTGCGCGATGATACACTTTGCCATCGGCTTCCTCTGGCAGGGCAAAGTAGTGAAGTAGCCGCATAGTGGTTTGCGAGTCCGGTCGTGGAACGTCATGACATTTGATGAAGAAGTCGTCCGGGAACCCCAAGCCGCGCGCAAAGCATCGCATTAGACATTCCGAGATCTTCTGCATCCGCTGCATGAACTCCAGGGAAATGGTTCCAAAGCCTGGGAGATGGTCATCCCCGACCCAGAGCCCCTTCATATTCTCACCGAACTGCAGCTGGTAAGATTCTTTGCTGTCGGGCATTCCAGTAGATGGACGAACCTGTGAGTTTTTTTTCCCATCCCACATTGTTTGAGTTCCATGGAACGGTCGCTTTGGTGTCGTCGGGTAGGTCGAAAAAGCTTTTGGATGTGAGGAACATAGCCTCGTGTCTTCTTTGGAAAGACCGTGATCGATCGGTGTAAAGAAGCCGACATTTTCTGCGGCATCGACGAGCTCTGCTGTGATGTCGCCGATACGGTTTTCGAAATCGGCCAAGGAGATTTGATGAATCGCGCGATCGACGTATTTGGTTTGAGACATTGTATTGACCGTGATCGTTTGTTGACCAGTATAGATGCTTTGCCGAGACCATGCTGGATCGAAGTTTCCGGCTATTGATATAGAGTTTTTGAAGAACGCATATAGACTTGAGGTCCCCTCCTGACTGGGCACCCATGGCCCCTACTGTCTAAGTATCTGCAAGCTTGGCCGATCCCTCGGTCCAGCTCGGTGCCCAGGTGGTGTCCACGGCCACAAACAACCCATCGAATTGAGCAGAAATTCATAAGAAATATTCTCATTCAAACACGAGGGTCGATCACAAGACCCAGCGACTACGGAAGCCATGATCGCTGCCATGGCGGGCCTTCAGAAGCACTTTCGCCATTAAAGCTGCGTATATTTAGTCCGGGCCCCGGGGAGTCCATCTTTATTAGGCAAATATTGAAGAGATGTTGTTCGACTCGAGTGACGTCGGAGACGAATTTTCAGAAAGCACTAGACGAAACAATTAAAAAAAAAGGCAAAAACATACAACAGCAGGGATTCGCTGGTGGTCACCCACCCAACTACTAACCTGCCGGCGTGTGGCTTAAGTACGGCTGAGCGGACGGGAAGCCCTGTTCTCCACACCCTATGGTCGTATGTACTAATCATATCACTTCTGGGGTATATAAGTGTAAACGTTTGATAGACATAGTGAGAACAGGGCGATAGGGGCGGTTTTATGGGGAAACCCGCCAGACAACGGAAAAGCAGTACATCCGGCCGGCTAGAAGCCCGCAGTTGGCCAAGGAATGTGGAATCAACAACCAACTGCAAAACCTCGCATCAAAACCGCAACATGGACCATAGTCAGCAACATGCACTACGACGCGCCCGCGAGGCAGCGCGAATATTTCTACGCACGTCACAGGACTCGGCAGGAATTCGCGGAGACGATGATACAGATAGTGGAGGAATGCACCGCCAGGCAGTCCTGTACGAAGTGTGATAATAATACCATGCCCATCGACATAGGCACGTCTACGGCCCCTACGTTAGGCACAGAACCTGCCGGCTCGGCCAGTACGACTAAATGGATTACTGGAAATCCGGCTCCAGCAATACCGGCCCCGACGATGCCTCAACATAGGCCAAGAGTGCCAACGCGAAAGTCTGCATCCGGTGTTTTAGGCTATGGGGAGCAGCATTCGAGACGGAGGAAGAAGTGCCTGATTGCGTATTCGTGGTCGGGGATGCGCGACGAAAGAAATACGAGTACTGCTCAACAAAACGCAGTCAGTATAGAGTGGTAAGTACACACGCGCGCACACAGTGGAAGGAAGTAGCTAACATTATACTATAGATACCGCCAGATCGAACTACAACACTAATGAGAATGGCGCCTGGCCACGAAAATGTGCTACAAACTGCCTTGACCTATATAACTACATACATATCTGATCGCAGACAATAGAGTTGTCCCCTAGTGAGAAGGCGAGTGCCCAATAGATAAGGTGCGAAGCTGGGTGAGAGTGGGTGAGAGTTACTCCTGTTGAGTACCATGGCCACTCGCGATAGGCCCAAGAACAAGTCTCAAAATTTATCGCAGGTTTGGGTACCCCGGTGGGTTGGGCCTAGCCCACTAGTGGGCCCTGGCGCAGTCTAAATTCTAGGAGGCCATTCTAGAGATTCTGATCTAGAGAATAGCTCTCAGTTACTCCTCCCTGACTGCGAAAGTATTGATATAAATGACTCCGCATCTAGTCAGACTGAAGAAACGCCAGGTACCGCTGGCTGAGTATTTCAGGACATTCCTCTGCCAGCTGATGGCCATAGCGGAACTCTGCGTAAGTCACATTCTCTGCCACACGCTCCATTTGCTTCTTCACCTCAGCACCGATAAAGCTCTTTGCTCCGATGGCCAGCACTGGCATGGACAGTTTGGCCTGAGCCGCCTCGCGGTTCTGCCGGACGTTTATTTCCGTTGCCCGGTAGATGTTGCACATACTCCGAATGCCGCCGGGCTGCGAGTACTTGGTCACGTACTCGTCGATAGCGTCGTCGTCAATACTGCTGGGATCGTAGGCTTCATTCTTGATGAACCATGTGAAGTACTCACGCTCTCGCCCAGTGAGCAGCAGCTCAGGCACGTCGCGGACATAATAGAAGCTAACGTGCCATAGATGCGTTTCCGGGCGATCCGGGCGGAATTGAGCCCAATCCTCAAGTCCGAAGCCGGGAAGGAGCATCTCCTGAAAGATGAGACTCAGCACTCGGTCGGGGTATCGCGCGGCCACTTGATACGCAGCGGCTGCTCCCCAGTCCTCACCAACAAGGTGGAAAGCCCGATGACCCAGCGTGGTCATCAGCTCGGCGAGGTCGTCTGCCACCGTGCCCATGTCGTAACCATCATCCGGGTGGGAGCTGTCACCCACTCCGCGTAGGTCTGGTACCACGACGGTGAAGGATGAAGTCAAGTGAGGAATGACTTTTCGCCAGTAGTAGCTGGTCTTGGGTATCTGTTTTGTATCTGTCAGCGTCTCTGGAGTTGGACACCCGTATAGTTGTCTTACCCCATGCTGAAGTAGTAAGGCTGGACCGCTTCCCGCAGTGTAGTAATGGAGTCGAACGCCCGTCGACAGACGGGTCCTTCCATGTTCAACGGGGTTCTTTTCATGGTCCAAGATTGGGACTCCCATCGTGAAATGACTAATATGATGACGCTGTGTGTGAAGCTTGTTTTTGCTGGGGAAGAGGCACCTAGGCAATGGTCAAATAACAACCACTCATTCCGCGAAATTCGCCTGATGCCTTCAGCCCTTTACCTCCGCCTCATATATATAGCCGGATATATCACTGACGCATAAGAGCAGGGTAGCTTGATCGCTCCCAGTTCCCGAAGTGTCCAATCCGCGCAAGTGTCCCATTAAGGTTTTGCAAAGAACTCCTTTCAGTGGCTCGACAGATTGGAGTAATTCCCGAGCCGACCTGCCTTTTTTCCCTCGTCAGCGTTTTGGCTTTTAAGCGAGTCCCGGTACCGGCCAGTCGGGATCTGATTCAAGCATTGGGCATTCCCATTGGTTAAGATGCACCGGCCCGCCCCCAACCTGGGCTGCCGTAAACCTGGGGATCGGCGTCTCGTCCCCGGTTTCTTCCCCGCGAATTCGGATGTACAGTAGTGTCCGGGGGTTTTCCGGGGAGACTTTGCGTGGCAGCTGGACGGAGTTGAGAGTCCAATTTGCCAAATTTCGATGCTGTATCTCCGATCACGGATATTGTCGGGAGACGATGACTGGCTACTAGGAAGAGAATCCTGAAGGAGAGAAAATCATGATCATTGTTCTGGAGAACTATCTGGGGGGGAGCACCTCAGCTATATGGATAGCTGCAAACGAGGAGGGTCATGTGACCTCTCTCAACAGATATAAATGTGTGGCCATGAACGGTATTCTCTACACGCAAACTGAGTAAGCCCAATTTCTCTGCATCATTCAGTACCTACTCGCAAACATGGCCTTCACGCCATGGAAGAGTCTCCCTGGTTGGGTCGTCCTCTGGGGCCTGAACCTCTTCTCCGCAATCGCCCTCATCTATGAGGGTTACAACCAGGGAGTCATGGGCTCTGTGAATTCGATTCCTGGATTCATTGACACAATGCAGATTGGGAGCAACGGGAAAGTGACCAAGGTCACGAAGCAAGGAGGCATCGTTGCTGTCTACTACTTTGGTGCCATGTTCGGCTGCTTCGCCGGTGGTCGTCTGGCAGATAGCTCCGGCCGCAAGCTCGCTATTATTGTGGGAAGTCTATTCGCGATCGTGGGAGGATCATTGCAGGCCGGGGCGCAGAACAGCGATATGATCCTCTGCGCCAGAGTGATTGCGGGATTTGGCATCGGCTTCATCAACACGGTTTGTGGATCACTTCCGGTAAAGCGGACTCGTTAACGGGTACGATTAGGTCACCCCTGCCTGGGTTTCGGAATTAGCAACGGCCCATACTCGAGGTGCCTCATTTGCCTTGGTGTAAGTTCAAAAAGACGACCTTTTACCGGCCACCATGCACTGACCGGGTCATCACGTGTAGATTCTGCGCCAACTATATCGGTATCACCGTAGCCTACTGGCTTGGCTACGGCTTGAGGAATCATTCAACATCATTCCGGTGGCGTTTCCCACTGGCATTCCAAGTTGTCCCTACCATCATCCTTCTTTCGACTGTGTGGTTCCTCCCGGAATCGCCGTGATGGCTCATGGCCAAAGGAAGACGCAGCGAAGCAATCGAAATTCTGGCTAAGATCCGTGGAGACCTTCCGCTGCAAGACCCCGGCTTGACTGCTGAGATTGCACAGCTGGACGCCACTGTCGAGTCGTCAAACCACAAACGTTACCGTTTCTGGAATGTCACCTTTGGTCGTCACTCCGGCAAGCTTCATCTAGGACGGAGGGTCGCGCTGGCGGCCGGCATCATGTTAATGATGGAATGGACCGGCATTCTGGCCATTACTGTCTACTCCAGTACGCTCTTCAGTCAGGCCGGGTACGATAGCAACAAAGCAGGATGGCTATCCGGTCTGGCCAACACGATTGGCATCCCAGCCACGATTGCAGGCATTTTCACTATTGACCGGTTTGGGCGACGCATCTCCATGTATTTCGGTTTCTCTATCCAGAGCGTTGCGCTGTTCCTGTCCGCCGGCCTGGGCCGTCTGGGACAGCTCAACCCGGACAACGCTGCCGCGTACGGCGCTGCATCGGTCAGCATGGTTTTCATTTTCACCTTCTTCTTTGCGCAGACTGTCTTGATGATTGCGTTTTTCTACCTGACGGAAATCTGGCCGCAGGAGATTCGAGCGTTTGGAAACAGTTATGCAGTGTTTGGATGGGCCGTGGGTTGCGGCGTCACGGTATGGCACAATCACGAATCACATCCGCTAAACCTAGTTATAACCCTGTCACACAGACCCTAGTGATTCCGAGCATGTTCGCCAGTCTCCAATGGAAGACGCTCATAGTGTTTGCGTCCTTCAACGTCGCCTGCCTGCCATTAGTGTACTTCTTTTTCCCCGAAACCAACGGCCGCACCCTCGAAGAAATCAACCTTCTGTTCACATCGGAGAGCCCTCTGGTTCTTGCCAACGAAAATGCCTTTGCGGACCGACTTATCCAAGCCGGTGGTGGCGTGACTGAAGCAGAAAGACAACTAGCGGCCGAATTGGAGACACCTGAGAACAAGGTGATCCATGCGTAAGTATATCATCACGTATCACTGGAAACAGATAGTTTCATATATATTCCATGTAGAGATACTTGAATCAATATCAGAAGATTTAAAATTAATGTCATACTTACCACATTACCATCATTCTCCGATCCTTGGTATCGTAACTGTGAGATTCGCATGCCTAACTCTGAAATTATGGCCGTTAGTCGTTGGTGGACTTTCGTGGCTAAGTGCTGATCATCTCGATCAGGATCCAAATCTTCCTGCTCCAAAGTACCTAAGTAGTAGCCCTGAGGGTGATCTAGAAACCTTTTCTATGAATATATATGTCGTGTTGACTATTGTCCGGATTTGACTGGAGTCAACATACAAAAACAATTGGAATAGGCATCGTGCTATGTTTCTTTAGGTATCTCAAAGTAGAGGCGTATGAGGTAGAGACATCTTCTGTTTACTAACAAGTACTAGAAATATGATTTGTGCTATCTAGACAATCTTGTCCGAGAAGATCAACTTATAGACAACGTTAAAGCCTAGAGAGAGTATAAGCTAGCTCCGAACCCCCGTATTTAAGAAGGTGTATACCGCTATTGTGTGTTCCCCTAGATCACACGACAAGCCGCCTCGGCAGCTACTAGCAGCAGTAAAATTGTAAGGGCGACCTAAAGGTAGAATAATAACCGGCTGTGTGACTCATCAAGCCGGTAACGATTGGCCCAAGTGGGCTGCACAGAGCGTCAGTTAAGGTAAATTGGGCACCCAAAATGGTTATTTTAGATGGATGCCATTTTCAGTGTTCCTTTTACTAAAAAATCTAGTCATTGGGTATCCTCTTCCAAAATTGGTTTCAATGTCCGCATTAGCTGCTGGATTACGCGCCATGCCCAACATCCCTGTTTCATATCCCGCTATGTGGAGTAGTACTCTTTTCAACAACCGCCTTGCTTTGAAGATTTGCTACGTTCCATGTGTGAGAGTTGGCTGTATCTTTAACTTCTCTCGCATCTCATTGGGTCTGGGAAGTAACCGCTAATGCATCGTATACCTGGAGAACGTATGGCGAATCGCTTGTGGTGACGAGCGAGAACCGGGACGCCAAAAAGGACGCGTACCTAGCCTCTGGGGGAATGTTTCTCGTTAGCAATTATGGTTAGAGCTCAGTCTACGTCTATATAAAAGGGCATTGTGACCAAGCCCAAGGTTCTCAAGTCTCAACCCAGTCTGGAAACCACAAAGCATCTGGGCAACCATGGCCAAATACATCTCTGTTCCTATTATAAACGAGTTTATTACTTTCGTTGAGAACGACTCCGACTATGAAGATAATGTGAAAGCAATGCTGTCTGGGACGCTCAGTTATTGCTTTCCAGCTGTCATGGGATATGGTCTTGCTCCCAAGCAAAACCGAGACAACAGCTATCCGGTCTTCATCTTCTATCGTCTCCAACACCGCTTTCCAGGAGATTGGGGTGTCGTTGACCATGCATTGATCGAGGCAAAGCGCTCCTCGAATAGCCTGCAAGAGTCCATTGATCAGCTCACAAACGCACTCGAGGGTTCCAACACCGAGCACGGCCGCTGCTGGGCGATCTTGGAAATTGGCGTGAACATTTCGTTCTATGAATACTGCCACCATTTTCCTGTCAACCGGCGTCTCCTGCCCTGGTGCCCGCCCGGCCAATCGACCAACAGCTTCCGCATCCGGCATGACAATGAGATAATCGACTGGATATTCAATCCTATGAGACAAAACAATGAATCCCCGGCACGATAATTAGCACGTTGATCTCCGACACAACATCTTGGCTCGCCCTGCCAACAGACTGCTAAGTGTAGCACATCACCTCCCTATGCGCTTGAGGATCGAGATTGTTTGGTTCAACCAAATCATCCCTATGAATTTATTTAAGCCGTTGCAACCCGTCCTTATAGAGCTTTATCACAGAGTCTATTCTCGTTCCTTCCACTGTCTGCCTTGTTCCTAAACTTTCGTTATTTGTCCTTCACTAGCCACTTGTTTTCCATCTTTTTGTGCTTGAGTCTTTGTTTTCCACGCTGGCTTCATTCTGAGTTTTCATTCATATCTTGGATGACTCGGCAATAAAACCCCCTAGACATGATCGACAAGAAGAAGTCAACGGCACAAATCGGTGAAAGTAACTAAGAGATTTGGAGGGTACCCAAGTACATAACTAGGGAAGATATGGGGATGTTTGCAATGTTTGACGATTAGGTCCGCGTACTCACCGCTTTCACATTGTTGTGTTGTGCTCCGGACTCAGTAGGCATTGATTACCTCCTTATTCAAAGCACTTCAGAGCCAAAGGGAAATTGTTATCAACCCCGTCCTCATCTCTCTCGCCCCATGGAAGTTCAAGGTTTAAACTGCCAACTTCACGTCGGCATCCATTGTGGGCGTCGAAGCCTCCCACTTGATCAAAGCGATCTGGGAATATATTGAAGTGAGCCTACGAGTGACAAGGTAGTGAGAGTGCCCACGGCAGCTGCGGAAATTGACGTGCTCAACCTGCGCCAGAAATCCCAGAGCTACTCCCGATTTTCCAAAGGTGCCATCACTTGGACTGCATGATTTAACAATACGATCGGGCGTGCAAGTCGCAGGATGTCTCGCAATCGCGACTCCCTCACCAAGGGAGAAAAAACTCTTCAAGACCAGTCCAACCTGTTGCCACGAAAGCAGCTCATTTTCTGCCTGGGTATTGTATCTCTTGCCCAGCTCATCTCATTCATCGATCAGAACGGCATTTCCACTGCCTTGCCCACCATCGCCGCCGATCTGAATGCCCGCAACACCGTCTCGTGGGCTGGAACGGCCTCTCTTCTGGCCAACACGACCTTTCAAATGCTCTACGGGAGGCTCTCAGATATCTTCGGCCGCAAAACCGTCTTCATCTCCGCTATCCTGCTACTCGCAATTGCAGATCTCGTCTGCGGCTTGAGTACAAGTGCGGCCATGTTCTATGTCTTTCGCGGAGTCGCGGGAATCGGCAGCGGTGGAATCACAAACCTTGCCATGATCATTACTTCAGATGTTGTGACTCTGGAGCAACGAGGCAAATACCAGGGGATCATCGGGAGTATGATCGGACTGGGGAGTGTCACCGGGCCTTTTCTAGCAGCCGCCTTTGTCTTGCGATCGACCTGGAGAGGGCTGTTTTGGTTGCTGGCACCGCTGGGGGTGTTGAACGCACTGGTCGCATTTTGGTTCCTGCCGTCTAAGAACCCGACCACAACCTTCAAAGAGGGAATGAAGAAAGTCGATTACTTGGGCGTATTGACGTCCTCGGTTGGGACAATATTCCTGCTGATTCCCATCTCTGGAGGTGGCGCATATTTTGCTTGGAACTCGCCACTGGTGATCAGTATGCTTGCCATTGGCACTGCGTCACTATCGCTATTTGTTTTTGTGGAGTGGAAGTTTGCTACAATCCCCATGATGCCAGGTCAGTCGAGAACCAAATATCGGAAGATCTTCCAGCTGACAAATGGAGACAGTGGCTGTCTATCGCAGTCCTGCAATCGTCATTTTGCTGGTTCAAAGCTTCCTTCTTGGTGCTGTGTATCAGTCGATGGTGTATTACATTCCTCTCTACCTTCAAAATGCCCATCAGTACTCTGCTATTGTGTCTGCCGCCATTTTCGCCTCGCTGGCAGGCATTCAGGCCATCATGTCCGCACTCTCTGGTCTTTGCATCACCCGGTTCAAGAACTACGGACAAGTGATTCGTTTCGGCTTCGCAATGTGGACCCTGTACGTAAACTTTGCACTCCCTACAAAGATGGCTACTAAGCAGCAAATTTGCAGCGGCGCAGGACTGATGCTAATATTCATGAGGGATACCAATCCGGGTGTCCTTGTCGTCATCTTACTTATTGCGGGCGTGGGCGTGGGCTGCGTGTTTCAACCAATGCTAGTAGCGTTACAAGCACACTCGACCAAGGCTAGAAGAGCGGTCATCATTTCAAATCGCAACTTCAATCGCAGTGCTGGTGGTGCATGCGGTCTTGCTATTTCAGCGGCGGTGTTGCAGGCGCGACTGCGATCAACTCTCCCGACGCAGTACTCTTATCTCGCTGACTCTCCATACTCCTTGCATGATTTCAAAACTTCTATTCCAGGGTCAGTGCTAGACGCATACATGTCTGCCAGTGACTTGGTTTTCGTTGTACAGGTGCCGCTGATTGGCCTATGCTTTTTGGGCTCGTTATTTGTCAAGGATCGAGGGTTGGCCCCATTGGATGAGAAGCCAGCCACAAATAAGACTCGCCCTGGTAATGCAGAGGCCGGAAGCAAAACAAATGTAGACGGTGAGCTGCGAAAGGCTACCGCGCAGAACGGAGAACCCTACGCGGGTTACTCTACATCATCTCGAAAATGAGAGCAGAATTCACCGAAAGCGTCTAGCATGAGTAGAATGTACTCATCGCAAAGTCAAGTGCGACAAGGTTTTACCATGTCGCAACTGCTCCAGGAAAGGAACACCGTGCACTCGAGACCGCGAGCATTTCTCCCAGCCCAAGTGCCGCTCAATCGGAGGACGCAATGAGCGAAACGTCTTGATTCGGGTGACTACGGACTCCTCATGGATAGTCGCGGTAGCAATGCTTGAATTCTGGGCCGGGGTTCGCCGCAAGGACCCCAGCAACATGACGGAACTGAAGCAATAAATGAACTACCTTGACCACTCCCCAGAGATATAGTTATCTGCGAAGAATAAATGGAAGAATATTCGCACGCAAGGGCGGAATCCGGCCGTCAAGCCCTGCTTCCTACGAAACAAAAATCTACCCATTGACCAATTACCACTGCAAAGGTGAAGCTGGTGGAGCTCGAGCTACGAGTATTATGTATCAATTTCTCTTTCGATGGGCAGAAGGCCACGGTATATATCAGAGATGCTAATTAACTATCTTATGTATGCGGCAACAATCACGGGCCTGCCCATATTGAAAGTCGCATGTAACAGTCGGCCTGAACTTCAAGTTCAAACAAGATCGCGGAGACAATTGTCCTTCCCCTTTACAAGTCCTTCCGGACCTGGCTGACGGGTGATTGGTAAATCCGCCGACCGTGGATGAGGTACTGGATAATAGCAAAGATCACCACAACACCAAAGACAAGGATCGACCAGTTCATATTCACTGGGGTCGGGTTGTTGGCAGTAGGGAAGAAGGTGAAAATGATGGCAAAGCAGAGATACGCGACCGAGAAAACGTTAATGGGCAATCCGAGTTTGCCAAGCGAGAAGCGGGACGGGGGAATGCCACCCGGTTGGAGTCGAGCTCGAATGAATGCGCCGATCGACAAGATATAAGTGGCGAAAAGAGCGGCAATCATCACTGAAGCGACAGCGTTGAAAGCTGCCGTGGAGCCGATGTTGATCAAGCTCAGCAGAACCGTGATGATCGTCGAGACCAGCACGGAAATAATGGGGATCTGAGTGCGCTGGTTGACATGAGCCAAGGAGCGAGAAAATGGCAGCGCGTTGTCACGAGCAAAGGCGAAGGTTTGCCGGGAGGCCGTAGCAAGAATACCGATGGCACTGCAGACCTCCATGACGAGAATGATCGCAGCCACGCCGTTGGTGGCAGCCATAGAGCCCGTAGCATGGTGAACGGCGGGGAGGAAGGAGAAACCGCTCGCAGCACTCAGAGCGTCCTCGAGGCTGCCCATGTTGTAGAGAAGAGTGATCAGCATGATGAAACCCAGACCACCGTTGATGAGCGCGGTCGAAACCATGCACCAGGGCACGATCAAAGCAGCATTTTGCACTTCCTCGGCTAGTGAAATGTTAGCAATGGCCCACCCAGAAAGCGCCGATCTACTTTACCCATGTGAGTAGCGGCATCGGGGCCTGTCCAGGAGAAGATGGGTGTCAACTGTCCCACCAGGCAAGCCAGACCCATGCTCGACCAGCCGCCATAGTTGGAGAATTCCTGCCACACACTATATCCGGGCGCCTGGCCGGACGACATCCCCCAGATGACGGCCATCACCGCAATGAACCCGCCAATGTGAAGGCCCAGGATGACACCTTCGAGCGGCGGCAGAATTTTGGCGCCGTAGGTGTTGATCACAGTTCCGACGGCCGCGATGGCGATCGTCAGCAGGGTGCCGTGCCAGCGTTCGAAGCCATACACATAGCCCGAGTGGCCGGAGTAGTTGAAGACGAGCAGTCCCTGGATTAGGGTACCGCAAAGGAAGCAAATGCTAGCGAATGCAGCTTGCCAGCCCAATACAGAAAGCCATCCTTTTTAAAATCATGAGCATCCTATCACGAGGGCCGGATATCGTAGACCTTACCGGTCAAATAGCTCAAGAAGCGCTGGAAACGGGGCGCGGCGAATTCGCTAACCCAGTGATACTGGCCGGCACTAGTCGGCGATATGGAGGAAATCTCCGCCATAGACACGACCGAGGCGAAGAATCCCACGAACGAAGCGATATACACGTAAACCATACCGGCGCGGCCGCCGTCCGTGAGGCCATAGGTACTCGTGCTGCGCGGGGAGTCAGTCGATATCGACGGAAGGAATCGAGGAAGCTCACAGCAGGATCGACTCCCACGAGGCCATCAACGTGGTGGTGAAACCGAGGATGGAGTAGAATTTGAAGTTCCTCTTGATGCTGGTTAGCACGTCGCTCCATCGCATTCCCCGCATCCGAAACATACCTTGAACTCCTGGACTTTGCCCAGGCGCGCCATATCGCGATCATCTTGCGCGCCCGTATCCAGACCGACCTCGTGGGCCATGATGTCCTTATCCCCCAACATGATGAGAGTATTCCGTATAGTGGAGAGAGAAGAGATGAATCCAAGGCAGGAAAAAAACCGACGATCGGAATGGTTCAAAAGGGGGGGGGGGGGGGGGGGGGGTGCGAGTTGTTCTTGGCTTCTAGCGCAAAAGTTGGTTCCGAGAGCCAATCATACGGTCGTGAAACGGATCCACGGTGGAGACAGATGAAGTTTATCACGATGCTTTTCGATGATGGTTCGTCTATGTATCTTGGAATTTTGTTAGCGTGTGCTATGACCATCTTAGGCCATGGCACTATTCCAATATAATTGACTTAGGGTGACCTTCCTGATGGAGTTTGGGGCCTCCGGGATCCTTCTCCTTTTCATCCACTAGAGATGTGACTTTCGTTCAACCCCTCTTCAACCCATGCTCCTGCAGAAATTAGCCTGCGCCTGAACGTTTCCATGAAACATTCTCGTGCTATGGCGCTCTTGGCATCTTTTCGCGATTATTTGAGTGCATCGATACCGCCTGCGGGGGAATATTGGAAGGACGAATACTCGGTATAGGAATTGATACAGAGGGGAAATCACCTCTCTTCCTACAAGAGATGCGCAGGTGTAATAGTTCTGGTGGCGGCGTGGCTTTTCTGCGGGAAGCGGAAGGAAAAGTCCTGCAGCATATCATATCATTGACTCGGTTCTAGTGCTCCATACCTAGGTAGGTGCCTTTAGGGCTAAGATCCATTGTTCCGAGTCTTTTGTTCCGTCCAGACGTTTTCTATCATTAGGGCCTCGGGACGCATTGGCATGGGTATACTGCATTAACTAGGTATAGGTGCTTTTTCCACATCCGATCCTCGGCCGGGACAGGCGGGACAGATGGAAACTGGACTGACCTTTGGATACTCTGTCTGCAAAGCATATTCCATTTCAATAACTGTTCGATGGTTCTCAATCATTCAACGTGCGCACGTGACTTAACCCCTGAAAGGCGCTGGACGATGATTAGAAATACAAAACAACAAGGACTTGAGGATATGAGAATCAGAAGAACGAGCTAGTTTAGCAGGTTCAAGAAGTGCATGATTGAGGGGAAAGATGTCGCTATGATTTGATGAAGTCAGAGGTTGCCTGACGCGTGAGGCCGTAACGGACCAAAACCCCATGATTGCTCTCACTGCAATTCTTACTCCGTACAATTCAACGTCCCACCCGACACTTGCTTTCAAGCCACCGACAAGCTTAAAACCATGCTATTCCGCACAAGAATAGAGAAGTCCAATCGGCACTTCCTCCGAGATCAGGTCAGGTCAGCTTGAGTTCTAGGGACCGAGTCTGAAATGATGACTTCTTGGCGGCTGAGGCACTTCCAGGGTTGTTTCCAACCTCGATAGTCAGAGTCAATGGCCTAATGGCCGAGCATACAAACCCATCTTTTCCCCGACTCGGTTTCCTTCCCCTTAGTGATAGACCATGTTCAGGATTCTTAATCTCCTTGGATATCTTGGCTCTTCACGATGTGAGATATATCCGACGTGCAAAACTCACGCTTAGCCCGAACGGGCTTCTCAAGGCCGATCTCATTCTCGTTCCGCTCGTACCGCCCACCGTTTTGAGCGATTCAGGGGAGGAAGTCGAGGAAGTCTGAAGCGGAAAACGACTCCACGGATCATGCGAGCCAATATTCTGCCGAGGACGCGTAGAATGTCGCGGTTCGATCCCCACGTCCAAGCCCACCCTTCACATTTTACCCGCTATCAATGGCCTATGATCGATGATGGATCCCGCCATGTGGGTGTTTATCCAACAGAAAACCTGGTCCGGTTGACTATGACGCCGCCGAGAGGGCTCCCAGGTGGCTCAATGCGAAAAAAAAAAAAGGGTATCGTATCCACTCGCTGGTTTGGCAGTTAGGAGCTTTTTATGGCATATCGAATCAGCATACGCGTCGTCTCTACATATGCATGATTTCTGTCCACGTTGTTTTCAAGCCAAGAGTCCTTGCGGGGAGGCAAGGAGTTCAACTTCGGGCCCCCAGAAGAGGTCCATATATACCAAACTTGGTCCTCTCCGTTCCCGTCCCTCTGGATGGCCCCTATTCGGAATGTGCTAATGTTCCTGCGGTCTCTCTCCGCTTTGCGCCTGACCAGGCTGCGCGAAGACCGGCAAAAGTTTGGTCTCCGCCTCATTCCTGTCATTCTTGCCGTGATAGGAGCCGGGATTCTGTTTTTCCTATTTGCGGTGCCGCAGCTCGATCGGTTCCGATTCCGCGCCTATTTGACTAAGTATGATTTCGGACTTTATGGCTTCGGACCATCGCAAAGCTTCGTGTCCTTTGATGAGGAGGCCCGAGTGGTCGAAATATCTCCTGCCAATGCTCAATGCGACCCTCGATATAGCTTTATTGCACCACGGGGCGACTCGGTTGCGCATGCGGGTCCGATGATCTTGGATGCTCGCGGAGAACTGGTGTGGGCGAAATACAACTGGGGTACGACCCAGGATTTTAAAGTTCAACGGTTCAAGGGCCAGAGCTATGCGACCTACTGGCAAGGAGATGAAGAAGATGGACACGGTCGTGGCTCGTGGTACATGGTAGGATCGAAGCTCTGGAGTCTTATACTGATGACTATGCAGAGCGCTAACGTCGTTTTTTCGCCCAACAGCTGGATTCGACCTACACGATCAAGTACATTGTTTCTCCTGTCGGTTTGGAAGGCGATCTGCATGATTTCGTCATCACCCGCAACGACACTGCCCTCGTCACCATTTACGATCCCATCCCGGCCGATTTAACAGCTGTTGGCGGTCCCCAGCTGGGCTGGCTCTACGACGGTGTCTTCCAGGAGATCGACATCGCGACGGGTGAGCTGCTCTTCGAGTGGCGTTCCTCCCAATTTTACCCGCCGGAGAGCAGCTATCTCCCTATCAGAGACCGAGGCCATGAACGCACGCGGGGATTCGATTACTACCACCTGAACAGTATCGACAAAGACGACCGGGGTCATTACCTCGTTTCTGGGCGACATACACACACAGTCACCTGTGTGGACGGAAATACCGGCCAGGTGCTTTGGACCTTGGGTGGAAAGCACAACGATTTCTCCAATGGATCGGACAGAGCTGCCATGTATTTCACCTGGCAGCACGATGCTCGCTGGCAAAGCGCCAACAGCTTGACCGTACTCAACAACAACGCCAACGGAGAAGGAGATTCTTCTCGAGACACAAGCGGCCTCTTGATCGAACTCGACATTCCCGCACGACAGGCAAAGGTGAAGACGGAATACATTCACCCGCAAGGCTTCATGGCCGTATCGCAGGGCAATCTCCAGGTCTTGGATACCGGAAACGTGCTTGTCGGCTGGGGTCACAGTGCTGCCTTCACCGAATATAGCCCCGAGGGTGACGTCGTTTGCGATGTTCATTTCGGTGCATCGGCTTACTTTACGTTCGGACGGATTGTGTCGTACCGTTCATTCAAGGGAGACTGGGTTGGAACCCCCAACTCCTTGCCAGATGCTGCCGTCGCCGAGAACAGTGTCTTCGTTAGCTGGAACGGTGCTACCGAGGTCGCCACCTGGCGACTCGAAGCCTGGGATGGAGTGAATCTGGACAACCTCGCCTTCCACACCGTAGACCAAGTGGAGCGCACCGGCTTCGAGACTCAAATTCCATTCCCGCCCAACGTCACCTCTTACTTCCGCGTCTGCGCCATGAATTTCGAAGGGGAAATACTCGGCATCACCGAAACCCTTTCACGCGGACCCCCATCATCAGGTGGCAGCCTCGTTTCTGTTCGCTCCTGGGTTGTGATCATCATTGCGGTCTTCGTCCTGGGCTGTCTTATGTGCGGATGTTATTGTGCGGTCTTCCGATTGTGTCGACGCCGCAGATCCAGCGGCGGATTCTACCAGCTGGTTGAACACCAGAAAGAGGACGGGACTGAGACCAGCCATGGTCATTTGCCGATATAGTATGGACGCCGGCGTCCTTGATACCCATTTGTGATTTATATAGACTTGCATACTGATACCTCCATATGCATGTACATAGGTTTGACTCGCTCAGTCATAACATGAGAATTCTTCGATTCAAGCTTGGCAGGATTTAAGACAGCTTCTTCAACACCTTCGCATCATGTTGGTCGGGCCCTACATGTGGCCTTTGGGGCTGGAAGTCTGCACTCCAGGGCTCTCAGTAAATGCTCCGCTCCCTGTACCGGACACTTCAGCCCGATATCCTTAGTTCGTCTCCATAGCAGAGAGGACTAGTGTCAAGAATGAGGGTTAACGTGAGCGAGCCTACATCATTTTAGGTGTTCTTTTTCAATATCTTACCTTCTTGAAGATCTCGGGACTAGCGTTTACCGAGTTCCCAGTGAACTCTGTGCATAGAACAGCCCATTTGACCGGATTTAGAAAATGGAGTAGCAACCAGGAAGATATGTTTCCCTTCGCCCATTTCTTTACTGATCTTCTAGCTGTCATCAGGCAGTTAGCTTCTATGGGCTAGATCTGACAACGGCTACTTCGGCTCTCTACCTACGGTAGGACATGGTTCGTGTCGTAGATACATATTACATCAAATCTTGCCTTCAGCTCCAGCTCTCACTTGAACGATGTTGCTGAGAATAAGCGAAGTGCGCTTAGCATGGCAAGCCACTATTTGAAACTACAGTATGGAAGGCCACCTGACAGACATATCTACGGATACCTAGGTATATCCGAGCAATGTTCAACCATGCTCCATTACTCCAGCTCTAGAATGGAGAGCACTTGCGTCGTCGGAGTTAAAAGAATCGTGTGTTTATGTACTTTCCGACATCCTGGATCCTGGATACGGAATTTTCCGAAGCTAACCGCATATGTTTATGTGGAGGTGACTTAGAAAACGGCGCCGTTTCTACCCCGAATTAGAGCCTTAAAGGTCCTGCTTAATTGGTTTCCAAGAGTCACGGCTATCACTCAGACTCATCCACTCGATACACGAGTTTCGAGGCTCGGACTTTGCCTTCCCGTAGCAACTGGAGTCCAGCCAAAGCTCCGGCCAAGCCACCCGGTTTCACCTGATATGGATGTGGGAGAATGCGGCGCTTTTCGAGTAGTTTCTGCACTGTATTCCACCATTTGATCCCAAATTCAAGGTTACTCTCATCGGAAGAGGTTTCATTCGTCCCCATGCGGTAAGGTTCACCCAGCAAGTCATACGCCATTGAGACATGGGAATCCACATCATCGCGCGCGGAGTTGACATCCAGTAGAGCGTTGTAAGTCCCCCCAGAAGATGAAAGGGCTGCACTGCAGATGGCAGCGGACTGGGGAGTAGAGATTGTATCTAGTGCGAACTCCAGGGCATCATCGGTGTCTTCCCTGATTTGGTCGCCCACCTGAGGATCATGGTAATCGAAAACAGCGTGTGCCCCGAGCTCATACATCAAACTGCGATTGGATTCCGAGCACGTAGTCACCACGCGCAGGCCCGATAACTTTGCCAATTGGATAGCAAGAGTACCAGTGGCCGTTGCCCCTCCATAAATCAGGATACTTGTCTCATCTGACTCCTCTGCCTCTTCAGGGAAGGGCAATTCCATGCTCTGATAAAGATTTTGACCAACGGTTGTCAGGCCGACACCGAACGTGGCTGCAGCCTCGAAACTCACAGACTCAGGGATCAATATTTGTAGGTCGCCCTTCGCAATCACGTACTCGGCAAATGCGCCGCCATTGGGACGAGCTGCATTGCTGCCGTGCACGAAACCAGCCACGCGGTCGCCTTTCTTGAAGGCTTTTTGGACTCGGGGACCAACAGCTTCCACGATTCCAGCATAGTCACAGCCCACAATAGCCCCGTTACAAGGGACAAAATCGATGTGACGCCAGTCCGTAGGGTTCAATGCCACTGAATCATGTCTTAGTCAAACAGCTACACTTCAGAGGAATAGTTCATAGAAGAGAACACAACTTACCGGCTTTTGTTTTGACGAGGATATAATTGTCCGGCAGCTCAGGGACCGGGACATCTTGTTTCAATACTGCGTGACCCGGTCCCTGGACGATGATGGCACTTTGGGTGGTCATTTTCAACGTCACGGATGTTGGGGAAGAAATACGGTGAGGGATGGGAATTAGCTCGACCCCGAGGTAGATCGTGTGAATGACAAGATCCGGTTGGAAACGTTACAAGAGCCATGTGTCGGGACAAACCGTCGGCGATCTAGACATTGGGTGCAGCGAAATATTACTCCGTAGAGATTCTCATTCCCGCTTGCTGGGAGTGGAGAGGGAATTCAAACCAGCCATTGAGCAGCTCCCCTGTGGTATGCCGCGAGATGATGCGGTGCAGGTGGGGGGATCTCGGGTGGAGAGAGAGGGGCATGTAAATATTGTATCTATCACAAAAACAAAATCCGAGGTTCCACTGAAGCCTCAGAAAAGGCAACATAGAAGAAGATCTCATCACGATGAGAATCCTGGGTGGTCCGGATTTGACCGATCATGTTCTTTCCGGCGACCACGGCACGCTCAGAGAGGAATTATAGTAGCTGACAATGGCATTTCTGGGAACACGTGGGCCCTGGTGTCTGGTGTCAACTACGATGATCCTTCGGGCCGATGCTTCCTATAGTCGAAATGTCCCGACAAACCCGCCATTTACGTTCCCCCTCCCGCTAATACTTGGAAGATTCTGGAATATTGCGAAGCCAACGAGGATGTATGACGGGATTTGGGAAATGTGCTTGTCTCCATGTCTGGGGGCTGGGGGCTGGGAGGCATCACTAGTCACCCCACTCGGAATGGCGACATCAGATCTCACGAGAATCAAAAATACAAAAATATATGGCGGGGGGTGGCGGCTACTAAGACGGGCCAGTGCAGGTTATAAGGTTGGATTTGTGGGATATGGTCCATGCAGGGTAAATGCATTGAAGATCCTTGCATGTAATCTGCATGTTGGTGATCGTGAAATACGATGACCGAGAGTGGTAAGCTATTGTTACAGTACCCAGGCTCCGTTATAGTGAAGATATCCGGGACTTATTTCAGAGAAATTCAGATAAGAGTGGGGGGATGACGCGCAATTTGGAGTGGTATGTACATCGTATTTAGACACACTATCTGTAAATACGAGGCATTGGCATTGACGATCTAGTTCGTGGATCCCCCCACTTGAACGTCTATAGTTGTATACACAGCTCGCTCAGCCGCGCATCTCAGCCGTGGCGGGGTCAATAGCTTGGGTGATCGGCGATGCTATTGCACTGCAAGTCCACGGAAAAAGAACCGTGCTGTCGATCTTTCTTGATCCACTTCTCAACGGTAATTTCCATGTAATCTGCGCGGATTCCATGGTATCCGATTACATTGGGTAAATTGATAGCAGTGTTCCAGGCTCTCTTTCAGGATAGGATGGGATCCTCGTAGTGAGCTTGCAGCTTAGCGCTTTTGAAGTGCCCTTTGAGAGCTCCACTGCGAATCTTGAGTTTTGCCCACAAGGATTATAGTGTCAGCTTCCGAGCTTCCAGCTTGCCATATCGATGGGGACCTGCCGGGGAACTAACTAGTTAATCGGGGGACCTGCCGAGTTTAGAAAGCCTAGTAGCGAGTATAATACCCCACAAATTCCCGCTTCTGCGCGACTTTCACAGCCCAACTCACCTTCAACCAATTCCATATCTGTAAGATGCCCGGTCTACCGACCGCTGGCGCTGCCAACCCAGAAATGGAGGCAATTGCCGTCATTGGAATTGGCTGTCGCTTCTCCGGTGGTGCGACCTCTGTCGAAAGCTTCTGGCAGATGCTATGCGAGGGACGCACTGGACATGGAACTATCCCCCCCAGCCGATATGAAGCTTCAGCCTGGCATCACCCAAGTCATGATCGCAAAGGCGCGGTATGAGCCCCTCGACGAGATTCGAATTGCTGTTTCAAGCTGAAACGGAATGAATATAGATAAATCATGACAGTGGGTTCTTCTTAAAGGAGGATCCTTCGCGCTTTGATGCACCGTTTTTCTCTATTACCGCCAAGGAGGCGGCGGGCATGGACCCGGCGCAGCGTTTGCTGCTTGAGGTTGCATACGAAACTTTTGAAAATGGTAAAGTCGAACAATAAATAAAGCATCCCGTGAAGGGCAATTGTGCTAAAACGAGAACAGGCGGAATCCCTATAGACACCCTTCCAGGGAGCAACACAGCAGTGTACTCCGGCTCAATGACCAATGATTATGAGCTATTATCAACGCGGGATATTTATGATATGCCTCATAACTCTGCTACGGGAAACGGGAGAACAATGCTGGCAAATCGCTTGTCATGGTTCTTTGACCTCCAAGGTCCGAGTATCATGATGGACACGGCGTGTTCCTCAAGTTTGACTGCAGTCCATCTCGCAGCTCAAGCCTTGCGCTCCGGCGAATGTGGAATGGTATGTAGTCCTGGATGCCTCTGTTTTGACATCTGTTAAAATGTATTACGACAGGCCCTGGTGACTGGAGCGAGTCTCATATTACACCCCAACTTTACACAAAGACTCTCCTACATGCACATGATGAGTGCAGATGGTATAAGTCATTCATTCGATGAGGCTGCAAATGGATATGGCCGGGGAGAAGGCATTGGAGCAGTCCTTTTGAAGCCTGTCTCCCAGGCGTTGGCTGATGGAGATAACATCCGAGCCATCATCCGCGGCACAGGAATTAACCAGGATGGTCGGACGCCTGGCATTACTTTGCCCAGCCCAACCTCCCAGGCCAACCTGATTCGATCAACCTATGAAAGGCATGGCCTTTCCATGAGAGACACCGCTTACTTTGAAGCTCATGGAACTGGTACACCGGTCGGAGTAAGGGAAACCGATGCATTAAAGATGACTCTTACGGTCAATTTCTGACTTTTCTTCATAGGACCCCACGGAGCTGTCTGCAGTTGGAATGACTCTTGGTCAGGCACGAACACCGAGTGATGAGCCGATATATGTCGGCTCTGTGAAAACAAACCTTGGTCACACCGAAGGCGCTGCGGGAGTTGCCAGTCTGATCAAAGTTGTCTTATGTTTAGAAAAGGGTACACTGGTGCCAAATGCTGGGTTCAAAAACCTCAATCCTAAGATTCGACTCGACGATTGGCGTATACGTCTCAGTGACAAAACGATGCCCTGGCCAGATCATCTGCCACAACGGGCTAGCATCAACTCATTCGGATTCGGTGGATCGAATGCGCACATTATTGTCGAGAGCGTTAAGGAAGCATTCGGTGAAGAAGACTTATCTCCGCCCCCTCGTGTCGTGGTGTTCTCTACATTCGATCAAGCTGGTATCGATCGCCTTGGGGAAAGTTGGAGTACCTTCCTGCAAGGTCAGAAAAAAGCCGAGTGCGAGATCCCATTGAAGGATCTTGCGCACACAATGCTCACTCGTCGCTCGCAGTTGGGCTTCCGCAGCTTTGCGATTGCAGACTCACTCGACCAGTTGCAGAGCACATTACACAAGGGGCTTACCAAGTTCCCCCGTGCCAGCCGTAAAGCTCAAACAAGAGTTGCCTTTATCTTCACGGGTCAGGGTGGCCAGTGGGCTGGAATGGGTCGGGAGCTTTTGAGAATTCCCACTTTCAAGGAAAGCATGGCGAGGTCACAACGAATTCTCACCTCCCTGGGATGTCCGTTCGATATTCTTCGGGAGATCCGAGCGAAGGCCAAAGAGAGTCGCATCAATCGACCGGATCGCAGCCAACCTATCACATGCGCACTGCAGATTGCTCTGGTTGATCTTTTGGCCAGCTGGTCCGTTTATCCCAATGCAGTTGTTGGTCACTCTAGTGGTGAAATCGGTGGGCATCTTTCCTTATTTCTAAACATAGACGTTGAAAGCTAACATGTGTATCACTTAGCTGCTGCATATGCAGGCGGATATCTGACTCACGAAGATGCCATGCGGGTCGCATGGTTCCGCGGCTACTTCTCGCAGCAGATTGCGGAGAGTGATAAACGGGGTGGTATGCTCGCTACTGGTCTCTCTGCGGAGAGCGCGCAGAAATACCTCGCCGAGCTTCCTCCGCGCTCAGTGGTTGTGGCCTGTGTGAACAGTCCTGCGAGTACCACCCTTTCTGGAGATGTGGACCGCATTGATCAGCTTGAAGTAACCCTGCAGAAAGATGGCGTCTTTGCCCGCAAGCTGCGTATTGATACAGCTTACCATTCCCCTCACATGGAAGAGCTGGTGGAAGTGGTCGGCAATGCCATCAATTGCATCAAGCCGGAGGATCGCCATGGCGGATCCATCCCTATGCTTTCCTCTGTCACAAAGCAGCGTGTTTATCCCGCCGAGCTTGGTGGGTCATATTGGGTCCAAAACATGATCAGCTCGGTTGAATTCACCGCTGCAGTATCGCAGCTCGCAAATCTCACCGAATCCAGCAAGGCCCGCAAACGACCAGTGCCAGTCAAGTGGACTACCTTGCTTGAGATCGGCCCACATGCAGTCTTGAAGGGACCTGTCAACCAAATCTTGCAGTCTGTCAACACCAACATGGCATCACTGCCTTACCATTCGCTCGTTACGCGGAACCAAGACGCATTGAGAACATCAGTGGAAGTTGCTGGGTCGCTTTGGAGCACAGGACATGCAGTAGATCTTGCCGCGGTCAACAGCAGTGTCGATTCGACAGTCCCGACGATGGTTTCTGATTTACCATCCTATCCTTGGAACCACCAAACGTCCTTCTGGCACGAGCCCTTGGAAACAGCCCAGTTGAGACAGCGCAAACATCCTCGTCATGATATTCTGGGTGCTCCCCTGGACTATCAAAATGTCCTCGAGCCACGATGGAGAAACTTCTTGCGATTGTCGGAGAATCCATGGATGGCTGATCATGTCGTGGCTGGATCGATTGTCCTCCCAGCTGCGGGTATGATGGTGATGGTCACCGAGGCAGCGCGACAACTAGCCGAAGACCAGACCAAGGTCAAGGGAATCGAATTCCAGGACGTTCAGTTCATGCGAGGTGTCGTGATTCCCGAGGAAGAGCGTGGCCTCGAAACCCTTCTGCAGGTCACGCCACACCCAGGAATGCCAGGCTGGTACCAATTCGGCATTTTCTCACTTCCATCCGGAGGTTCCTGGATTCAACATGCAAAGGGTGCCTTCACCACGCGACAGGAGGCTGGAGATGACGATGAGCGCACCGCGAACTGGGAGGCAACTTTAGCCCGCATCAAAGATACAAAGAGAGTTGCGCAACCGGCTGATATTGGGCAAGCGTACCAATGGTTGTCGCATACCGGAGGACTGACCGTGGGACCCTGCTTCAAGACCATCACGGATGTCTCCTTCTGCGCGTCGGAGCCTCGTCTCTGGCTTTCGGGAGTTGTCACAGACACGAAACAGGGAATGCCAAATGAGAAGGAGACGCCCAGCTTCATTCACCCTACAACTCTGGATTGTCTTTTCCAGTCTGCCCTTCTCTCATGTTCCGAGGCCCTAGCGAGCCAAAATGCCAACATCCCCATCGGGGTTGACCATGTCTACATCTCCGATGCTTTCCAACCCAAGCCAGGTGACCAGTTTGCTGTCCACACGGAGACTAAGTGGCGAGATGGGAAATCGCGATCTCAGTGCATCGCGTCTGATCCTTCCTGGTCCAAGCCCTGGATCACATTCGAAGGTGTTCATCTTGGTCGTCTTCCCTTCAACCCTAATTCACGAAAGGAAGATCAATCAGCCTCTCACAGTCGCTATTCCTCTGTCGTTTGGAGCGAGCATCTGGAGTCACCCGTTGTGTCTCGCCAAATCCGTGACGCCATGAACAAAAGTCCAGCCGTGGAAGCCAGCAGTTTGCAGCTGGGTGACTGGATCAAGCGTCTTTGCCACACCAATGGCGACGCCAAGTCCTTGATTACAACTTTGGATACATCTAGAGCTTGGCTCCAGAACGTCGACGAGTTCAAACCAAGTGCCGGAAAGCGACCTCGCTTTGCAAATGTCACTATAGCTTTGTGCGGTTCCGACGAGGCGAAGGGCAACGTGTCTGACGTTGGTACTCACGTTATTCCCATCACTGCGCTCGACCAGCTTCCATCCTCGAGTCTGCCGGAGGAATCATATGATCTTGTCGTGATTGATGAGCTCACAATGTGGAACGAGAAGACCAGTGAAGGTGTTTTGCCGTTCTTACGCACAATCCTTGACCGCAGAGGCTTCACAGCCATTCGTGTGCCCGAATTGGATTTGGGCTTTGCGGTAGAGACCTTGCAGAAGTTCGATGGCCTGGAAATACACAGCTTGACAGAAGATCGCAACTTCATTATTGCACGCAGAACACCGGTCTCCTGGAGTACAGATTCCGAGATCTTTATTTTGAGTGGAAAGACCAAGTCCAGCTCCAACCCCATTTCCGGTCATCTCGAAAAGATCTTTGCCGCCCACAATGTTCGTATGGTGTCTGTTGGGCTGGACCAGGCCGGTTCGCTGGCAGGGAAGACTGTGATTTCTTTGCTTGACTTGGCGGGTCCTTGGGTATCCAACTGGGCAGCCGACGACCTGGAGCGACTCCAGGACTTGATGAAATCCCAATACGTACTTTGGGTTTCGCCGTTCTGGAGTCAAGGAGCTGTTGAAAACATTGGATATGGTGCCTCGAGCGGCCTTTTGCGAACGCTTCGCAATGAGCACTGGAGTACTGTCATTCCACACCTACTTGTGGATGCGGAGGACCTACACGACGAATTCGGGTTGGCTTGTGGAATCCTTCAGGTAATGCAACTTACCATGCAGGAAAACCCACGCCAGCCAGACATGGAGTATCGTCTGGTCCAAGGCCGACTGTTGGTTCCGCGTGTCCTCGAGACACCCACAGTGGATGAGGCCGTGCATACTCTGCTGAAAGGTCCTCGACCCGTGCTGGCAGATCTGACAACTGATCCTAGACCCCTTGAGCTGAAGTTCCAGGATGCAAACAATGCACACTGGGAGGAACAGCAACTTCCTGCTGGAGAACTTCCGGCAAATCACACTGAGCTCAAGGTTGAGATGGCTACCGTCTTTGATTTGGGAGATCCGGGCAAGACCCCCGAGACCTCTCTGCCAATGTTCGAAATCCTTGGAAAGGTCGTTCGGATCGGATCGGGTGTGCGCAGCCTGGCCATTGGCGACAAAGTGGTGACACTTGCCTCGGAGAAATCGCGACTTTCAACGACACTGCGTGTCTCGGAGAGCGACACTATCAAGATTTCTGCAAGCGCAGATCCCACACAGGCTATTTCAGCTCCCTTAGCTTACCTCACTGCGCATCAAATCCTCACCGAAGTGGCCCGCTTGAGCTCAAACTCCTCCGTGCTCCTGGTCGGGTCAATCAGCCAGACTCTCCGGGCTATGATAGACTACGCCGTCAGCAAAGACATGCAGGTCATCGTGGCCACTGACTCTCAGGAAACCGCCGACATTCTTTCATTGCGCTACCCGTTATTGAAGGATCGAATCCTGGGCATTCGTGCTAGTCTTGAATCGAGCGTGTCGAGGTTGACCAATGGGTGCGGAGTTGAAGCAAGCATTTGCCTCCTGGGCGGATATGCGGGCCGCGTTGCCGCAAAGTGCCTGGTCCCAGGTGGACAGTACATCAATATGTCCAGTGAGATGAAGTTGAGTGCTCTCCCAGAGAGCTTCATTGACAGTGGCTGCACCTTCTCTTCGCCCCGACCACAGAAAACATTCTCTGAGAAGCCGGGTGTTTTGCATGCTTCTGTTCGTCATGTTATCGACTTTATGGATCAACATCAAATGCTGGAGCGAGTGGAAGCATATCCCCAGTTCCCTATTTCCGATCTACAGGGAGCTTTCAAACATTGCAAGGACACCCATGGCCGTGCCATAGTCAACCTTCAGGCTCCGGGTCGAGTCCCTATTGTGCTCCCATTACCAGAGTTGACGGGTCTTCCCGCGGAGAACACTTATATTCTGGCCGGTGGGCTGGGCAACCTAGGCCTTGCCTTTGCCGATACACTGGTGGAGTCTGGAGCCCGTCATTTGGTCTTCCTTGGGCGTTCTGGAAGAACCCAGCATAGCCAGCAAGTCGCCCTCGACCTGCTTCAGGCTCGCGGATGCCGCACGGATGTGATACGCTGCGATGTTTCCAAACAGGAAGACATTGATGAACTGTCGTCTGTGATTCAGAAGCAAAACTGGACTGTCGCTGGTGTGATTCAATGCACAACAGTTTTGAAGGTATTTCATACAGTGTCACATGTTTTTCTTTACAGTAGCTAATTCATACTCTCCTTGCAGGATGCCATGTTTGAGAACATGACCTACGAAGAATGGACCCAGTCCACGGATCCCAAGATTCGCGGAACACTGAACCTGCACCAGCTCTTTTCCAAAGAGAAGAGCTTGGATTTCTTCGTGGCGTTGTCCTCCGTGGCGAGTGTCATTGGCAACATGGGCCAGGCCAACTATTCCGCCGGCAACGGTTTCATCGACGCCCTCATGGAATGGCGACGGACCCACGGCCTCTCCGGCCATTCGATCAACATCGGCCTTGTTCCGGATGCCAGTGGAATGAGTGACATTTCCGAAGATCAAGAGCAACGTCGCCGCCGATACAAGCACCTTGAAGGCACAGAAATCATGACTGCTGAGCTCCAGACCTTGCTCCGAGTGATCATCAGCAGCAAGCTTTCCCTTCCATCTCAGATAATCGCCGGCATGACAGACTCTCTGTCGCGCAAGAATGCTTCTACGGCATGGGTTCTGGATCGGAAATTCGATCACCGGCTTTCCCTCGCTGTTGAGAAAAGTCAAGATTCCACTGTGCAGACTGCCACTCTGCTCGAAGCTGCCGATTCTCTAGATTCAGCAGCTCAAATTGTCGTCAACGCTCTGAGTGAATACTTGGCAGATGCAATGGCTACAACCGCTGATACTATCGACCCTGATTTGCCTCTTTCCGCCTTGGGTGGTAAGTTTCCTGTTTTCCCACATGTCTGTTGAATAAGCTCTACGATACTAACAATACTTTTTAGTCGATTCCCTTAAGGCTACCTCTGTCCAGAATTGGGTCTCCCGTGAACTGGGGGCGGAGTTGTCCTCTTTTGAATTCCTGGGATCTCAACCGACCAAGGCATTGGCGAGGAAAATAGCCTCCGCCAGCTCTTTTGTCTCACATTCAAGCTAAAAGTCCAGTCATGTGGATGGGAATGTGTGAATGTCTGTGATGAACTTGAATACGTATTTCTCACGTCTGATTTATTTTGCTTGGGAGTCATTTGATGTTGTGGCCATTATTTTCGGTTTCTGCGCCTAATTAATTTTCCAGCGCATTCCAGTTTAGTTTGATAGGTCTATGAATCCCAAACCTTCCAGTCACGATGTGCGTTTATGCGTGTAGATCATAGTTTTTTTTACATACAATACTCTGTTTTGAAATATGTATTAGGAAAATTTCACAGATACCGAGGTCCACAGGATGGGAACCTTGTAGCTTAGGGCACAGCTCAGGTCCAGTGGCGTGGGTCTCGGCCAGTGCCCAGTTGATCGAGACATTACATGCGAAGGATCCTCGACGTGCATTCAGCCTCAGAGAACCAGCCTCCCGTGGGCCGGGGCCACGGTTCATGCAACTTGATGCAGCTTGCAGTAGCTGTATCCGGTGATTGGGAAGTATCGAGAGAAAGAACGAATTGGCGGTGGCGTATAAGAAAGTTCGGGGCGACTCCACCAAACTAACCGTTTGGCGTAAATGACAGGCGCCCCAACAGTTTTGTCGGGAATTTGATCGACACGCCATCGATCACAGGTCTCGTAAAACCTAGAGAAGCTTGGAGTTTGGAAGACTCGTCCGGAGACTCCAAAGCTAACACTTTCGAGCGGGGTACAATAGCATTGCATTCACCGACTTCCTGATCCGAGAAGATAGCTCACGATTTCCAGAATTGAATGGAGTAATTGGAACCGCGGTGGGTCGTACTTTTGGTTGATCGACATGGTCGTGTTGTCTGTACCATATTCTAGTTACTGTGTGCCCTAGGGCCACATATCACTTGCAGTGATGATGTTCTGAAGTGCTGTGCTCCACGGCTTTCACCAATAACCCGTTCTTTCTTTGCTTTCTTCCTTCTTCAGTTTTTCTTAGCGGTCTAAGTTTCGGTTCTAAGGAAGTTCGTCTCTCTAGCCCCTATCCCCTATTTCCTATCCCCTATCCACCATCGGACGGTTCACGGTAGCGCCGGGGTCTGTCAAAGTACGGACCTCTTGCCGAGGCTCTCCGATTCTGCCAAAGGTCCAATATAACATATTCCGGAGATGTGACTGGTAATGATCCACGGAGGGGTAGACTGTCGATCTTGCCTGGACCCCAATCTGCTCTGGTCAATATCCACAGCCCAAAGCCATTGTAGACATGGATTCAGGTCCCCACTTTCATCCACTTCCAAGCTTGCGATGCAACTCGGGAACTGTGGGCTTCCGCGAGGTAGTTTTTAGAGTGCATGTGCCGCCTAAATTTCATATGATCTCGTCTTATCTCCTCGGGATTGTGTCCAACTCAAATTACCTTCTGTCTTTCTACCCTTCTCTTCCCGGGTAAACCCTAGACATGGCAGACCCGGAGAAGAATGATCTATGCCTGCCAACGCCCCCGGCTCAGGTGCTTTTCAAACCGCAGGGCCATAGAGCCCAAAAGTCGGTTGACAGTTACTTGTCCATTGGTACCACTGGTACTCAGCACGTTGACTTGGAGGCTCAGACTCCCGCCCAACGGAGATGGTTTCCTCGTTTAAGATATGGCGTCTTCACTACCTATCGCCGACTTTTCACGATTGTGTTCTGTGTGAACCTCGCTGTTTTCCTTTGGGTGATGATCTCTAATCGAAAGCTTCTGGCACTTGTCGATGCAGTAGCTGTCAACCTGGTGGCTTGCGGTCTCGCGCGGCACCCGATGGTCGTCAATCTCATTTACAGAGTGGTGTGCTCGCTTCCTCGATCGTCACCACTATTCTTACGTCGCATTGCCGCCAAGGCTGCCCACTATGGCGGTGTTCACAGTGGTTGTGGTACTGCATCTTTAGTTTGGTACATTGGTTTTGTTGCGGTCGTAACCAAATTATACTGCACAAACTCGCCCATCAGTACAGCCACGAGCTACACTTTCTCAGCTGCGCCCGTCATTGTTGCCTACATTATTCTCTTCCTACTACTGGTCATGATCATTGTGGCATACCCTACGTTCCGCAGAAATCTCCATGATTACTTCGAGCTCACTCATCGATTCACCTCGTGGCTTATCTTGGCCCTCTTCGTCGTCCTAGTGATGCTCTTTGTCCACGAAGTCAGTAGGGCAGAACAGGAAACTTTTGGCCATTTCCTCATTACGCTTCCCGCATTTTGGCTCTTGATGGCGGCCATCATTGCCGTAGCCCACCCATGGCTACTATTGCGAAAGGTCCCAGTGGAGGCTGATCGGCTCTCTTCGCACGCTATCCGACTACACTTCTCTCATACGCCAATCGCCTTCGCGAAGGGTATCCAAGTGACGAAGCACCCTCTACGCGACTGGCACAGTTTCGCCGGCTTCCCAGACCCCGCCCCGTCCGTCAAGAACCACAGACGCAGCTTCTCCATTGTGGTATCAAAAGCCGGAGACTGGACAGCCGACACCATCCGCAACCCACCAGAGTATCTGTGGAAGCGTGGGGCGCTGATGCGCGGCGTGGGATACGGTCTACGCCTTTTCAATCGAATCATCATCGTGACCACTGGTTCCGGGATAGGTCCCTGTCTAGGGTTCCTGGGCGATGAAAACCGGCCCCTAATCAAGGTTATCTGGCAGACGCGGTCTCCCGAAAGAACTTACGGCCCGGAGGTCCTGGATCTCGTCCATGAGATGGGTCCGGATCCGATTATCATGGACACTACTCGCGACGGTCGTGTAGATATGCTTCCCGTCGTGCGACAGCAAGTGAAAGAGTTTGAAGCGGAGGCTGTGTTCGTTATTAGCAACCCCGCCATGACCCAAAAAGTTATTTACGAATTTGAGTCCCAAGGGATTCCGGCCTATGGGCCTATTTTCGATTCATGATGGATATGATTCATGATATAATTCCAAGGTTTATGATATGGTTTTGCTTTCAATTGCTATAATTCATGGTGTTCTGTTTGCCCGAGTGGGCGATATGTCGTATTTTAGTTTCCGAAGTCTACAATAGATACGTACACCCGTGGACACGAGAGTCTGTGAGGTCTCGGGAATCTTCAAAGTCCTGTTGCCGGGATCACTGGCAAGACTCGCCCCGTCCATATATGGATCTACCTATCCGCGTGTCGGGCTTTGATTCTACTCGGTTCATTACTTGTAGGTATCTAACTATGCGGTGTATGTTGCCAAGGTGAACATGTCCTTCATCTGTTTATAGCCATATTGACGTCCCTTTTTCCATCTCTATCTCTTACTTTGCCCTTACTTTACCTTTACTTTGCCCTTACTTTACCTTTACTTTGCCATTGCTTTACCTGTACTTTACCCTTGCTTTGCTCTTTGTCTCGATTCTCGTATATTTCCTTGCATCCTTCTATCTTCCGCAAAGAAAAACAACTAGTTCACAAGTCCCAACGTGCTGTATAGATTGAATCATGATTTCGTAAGTGCCGATGTTGGTATACAGTCGGCTTCGTATGCAGATATGGTCAACCTAAAGGAATAGATTCAAAGCGACAGCAACATGCACGGTCACGATGATAGCGGGTGCCCAGATTTGGAAGGATGAAGTGCCCTTGTAGCTAGCAGAACTATCATTGCTTTTCGCGTGAATGGCAGCGCTGCGACTGGGGCCGGCACTGGCTGAAGCGTTGGTTGTCGAGGATTTCGGGTTGTAGAATTCCCGGATGATGTTGCTTGCCTGCTCGGCCAACCCGTATGTCGAAGCCATCAGATGCGTGGACAGGGCAATCGGAGGCACACTGGCGTCTGCGACTCGGACGTTGGCGAGGCCGTAGACACGAAGACTCGCGTCAACTACACCGCCCTGTTCACGAGGGAGCATTGCACAGGATGACGAGGGATGGAACTCGGTGCTCGCCTCAGCACGTAGCCAATCCAGCCACTCCTCATCGCTCTGGATGGATGAGCCTGGGGCTGTTTCACCCGTGAGGTTGCTGCTCAGCGGGAAGGTTTCACCCAGGCGACGTGCCAGCTTGAGACCCTCACGGAGAATCTCGTAATCTGCGTGGTGTTCGACATCAGTTTTGAGGCCTCGTTTAAAGGATGATCAGAGCATACCAGCTGTGTTGTTGAGATAGTTCGGGTCAATGACGGGGTAGTCCACCGGGTTTGAGGAGTTGATATAGATCCGGCCATGGCTGTAGGGGTGCTGCAGCGCAGCAGTAATACCAATAACACTGGTGGCATCGCTGTTCATGAAAAGCAACTCGATGAGACCTGTAGGGCCCTTCATAATCTTGGATGCCGTAGTATTGCAGATTGCCTTGTAGCCAGCGATGACACCGGCGTCATAGGTGGTATTGGGTGCATACTGGTCAATTTGCTCCAGGATGGTTGTCTCCATATCAGCAACATCACTGCCGTACAGAAAGGAAGCATTCACATAGGCCACGGCAGAGTCAATATATGAGTAAAAGAGTGGGTTGGCCTGTGGTCGTTAGTATGTAGCCAAATTGGGTGGTGGGTCGGCGCAGCAAACCTTCTCGGTCAAATTATCGTAGTAGATGGAGCCTGCAGTGTCCACATCGGTAGTCCATGTCACAGTGGCACTCTATTAAAGTCAGTCTCTCGTCCCTTTAGAGGTATGAAAGTCACTCACAAGATGATCCTGCAAGTGTTGACCCACACCGGGGAGCTCAGACACAAGTTCAACACCAGCATCAGCAAGAACGTCCCTGGGACCGACACCGCTATAGAGCAGGACAGTGGGGCTACCGACAGAGCCAGCCGCGAGGATGACCTCCTTGGTCACGTTGACCGTCAACGTGGTAGCTCCGCCATCAGTGGTGTATTCGACAGCGTTCGCTGTGAGGTTGTCTGAGGGAGAGGAGCTGTCAAAAAGAATGCGAGTAACATGAGCATTAGCCAGCACATTGTAGTTGCCCTGGTCCGCCAGTGGGTCGAGGTATCCGGTTCGGCTGTAGGATCGCGTCCAGTTTGAGGGGTTGATACAGGATGTTGACACCTCAGCACCCCAATTTTCACCTCCGTACATCTGATCGGAAGCCGCAATGCCGAGAGCCTCTAAAGCAGGCGTCCATTGCCCAACTTGGTCGAATATACTATAGAAAGGTCAGAAGTAGGAGATATAAAAGGGGCAGGTTGAGCGCACAAGCCAGGATACGAGACGTGAATGGGGCCATTGGTGCCACGAGTCGACGAATCCCAACTGATATTCGCCTGCTTAGCGATAGCATCGCTTGGTGCATCAAAAGCCTCGCTCTTTTTCATAGCAGCATAAAAGGAGTCCCATCCCCAATTGTCGGCGCCGTCCATGTCACCTAGCATGCCTTGCCAAGCATTGATCTCATCCTTACCAGGACGGGTCATGTATAATCCATTGATGGCAGAGCTGCCTATATTTCTGCTGGGTTAAATTTGCGAATATACCGAAAGAGGATGGATGCTGACCTCCGAGAACCTTGCCACGAGGCCAATAAATTTCACGATCGTTTGCATTGGGCTGCGGGACGGTGTAGAATGCCCAATTCAAAGGTGTCGTCCAAAGTGAGTCAAAATAAGAGTCTGCAGGGGTATCTGCAAGGACGCGTGTTAGCGAGCTTCTTGGAGGGGCAAATGGATTGATGGTTGGGCGCATACCTATACGCTCTCGATAGTCATCTCCATTGCTGCCCGACTCAAGGACGAGGATAGTATGGCCTGAATCCTCAGATAGGCGACCGCCTAGTACGAGACCAGCTTGACCACCACCGATAATCACAAAATCATACGAGTCTGCGATCTCCGTGCACGGGGACAATGCGCGGACAAAGGGAACGGTGAGCGCAAGGCTTGCGCCTACAATCTGAGCGGACAGGTTAGACCGCATGTTACGGCTGTAGAGAACACATAGTGAAAGTCAAGAAGATTTGATTAAAGGTTTCTCCACGATAGGGCCCCCTGACTAACCCATAGACTTGCTTATCTGTGTGTGTGTACCTGGGCAACCCAAGGTAGAATAAACACCGAACCTTGGAAAGCTTATATGCCACGCGCAGTCTGAGTTTTACGCGTGGGATCTGAAACCCTCCTACCATCGAGTGGATCTCCTGGCGACCCCGCCATAGGCTTCTTACCAGCGCAACCTAAAACTGCATGAGACCAGTCTCAATTTAGATGTGATCAATCTGATCTAGAACAAAGCACGTGATGTTATTTATGATCTCTCACTTTGGCTTCATATTCCCTTCTTTGCATGCGGGATCAGTATCTTCGAACACCACTCGCCACCGCTGTCCGTCTTGAAGAGGAAAACATCGTCAAAATCCTTCTTGCAAGAAGTGACATCCTGCCCAATGCAGCCCAAGATCGTGGCCAAACTCCGCTCCATCTTGCCGTAGAGCAGGGCCATATTGCGATCATGAAGTTGCTCTTGAACACCAACCAAGTCAACGTGGATTGGGCCGACATGAACGGTGACACGCCCTTGCACTTCGCAGCCGCCGAGGGGAATTGGAAAATTGTACAGCTCTTGCTCTCGAATGGTGCCGATGCGAATGCCCGGAATCGCCAAGGCCAGACTCTGTTGTTCAAGGCCATCGAGGCGGGCTTCGGTGGAAATGGTCAAGGGCTGATCTCAACAGGGCAGGCAGATCCTGAATCTAGAGCTTCGGACGGACGCACGCCGTTCATACATGCTGTCAGAATGGGCCAGTTCCCCCAAAATAACCTCAAGCCCGCGCAGAGACAGCGTGAGACTACCATCCTCTTGAACAGTGCGGGGCTGGTGCATTCGACCAGGCATAACGCGCCAAAAAGTCCCGTCCTCGACGTGGTGGAATATCTTCTTTCACTCGACCAGGTTGACCCGAATGCTCGAGACGCACAGGGTCGTACCGCACTCTTTTGGGCTACGTGGAGGTTCGAGGTGGATGTCGTGCGGCTTTTGATGGCCAACGAGCGAGTGAGCGTGAACGTATGGGAGTACGACATTTAAACAGCTTTGACCTGGGCCCAAGAATGGTAAAGCCGGTCTGATGATTGTAGGATTGCAGGGCATAAAGTGGAATGGTTGTCGGCAGAGGGTGATATGACCAAACGAGAGACGATCGAAATTCCATGAACAGCAGGAACTGAATACATTCCAAGCTTGCATTTGAATCAACTCCTGCTTACCGATTTCCCTGGCATGCAACGTAGAAGCCACGTAGAATTGAACCCCGCGCTCCTCAGATGTTCGCGTCTCCTCAACTAGTGATTAAGCTCTACTGAGGAAAAGACAACTAATCTGTCGGAGTAGATAGGGAGCCATATATCCAAATTGCAAATTATAGAATTCCTGCCTAGATGCAAAAGCAATTTCACAACTGCCTAAACATAAAAGCAACTTCCAACATTTGCAAGGGATCTACGAGCAATTGTCTCAAGCCATTTAACCCGAGGTAACGTGAAGGGGGCCGTCACCGTTGTCAACAGGGCAGCCATCGCTGTCGGAATCGAATTCAACAACACAGCTAGAGTCTTGGCCGATGGAAATACCAATATCCTGGGTATCCGTCACCCCATTGGCAGATCCCAGACTGTTTCCATCAGCGTCCTTGACCTCGCAGGTGTCAGGGTGGCCTGCAAAGTCAGCTTTGCACTTGAAGATGCGTGGGCTCTTCCAGCAGCTCCCCTCAATAGTAAACTCGCGGCCGTCGCCGGTGTTGTAGCAAGGCGCATGGTCGTCGGGGGTGCCTTGGTTGTAGATAGCTTCGTTCTTGTCGTTGATGATAGCGAAGCCCGAGTAATGGCCATTGGTATTGCCTCCGGCAGGACCGGAGATGGTTGAGAAGTCACCAGCTGACCAGACGACCCTAAGGTGCTCAGCGAAAACGGTTGCAGAGCTAGCCGCAAGGAAAAGAAGAGCGGTGCGGAGAGGAGTCATGATGATGGTTCGTGGAAATTGAGTTTCGGTTGATAGCGGATTTGGGAATTTTGGTTGTTGATACTCTCATGTTGATCTATTCGGAGGTCTTTATACTTGCTGGAAGTTACATTTAGCCGTTAGGAAGCTTATGCCAAGAATCGTATATTTCTTTTCTTGCTTACCATGATATCATGAGTGAGACTATACTAGAAAGTCGCCCCAAGGAATCGGTGGGGGCCGAATCGGGTCCACTTTGCACTTTCCTAATGTAGGAGTATACAGCCCGGCCTTATCGTTGCAGGATTCCCTTAAGGATTTTGCTGGCTCCACCCATAAGGGGGCCAGAATATGGTGATCTGTTTATGGGCCAAAAGGTGGAGTGAAGAAGTCTAAATCCCCGTACTTCAAATCAAGTACCTAGGGAGTAGGAAGGATAATATGAGAGCAGATCAATCTTGGCAGAGCTCTTCACTGGCTCCTCAAAATCCAACTATTCAATCTTCCTCAAGTCGTTGCAGGAGTACAAGGAATAATCCTGCCACGGACACTTACAACTTGGTTTCCCTCTGTTCTTCGTTTACTGGTACTTTCCAGTATTTTAAATAATCTTTGAAACCTTGTGTTAGTGTCAATATCTATTTATATCCAGATTTTCCCTTATGCCGTTCTCAAAATATACAACTTGTGATGGTCTAGTCACCCAGAAATAGTTACTATATTAACCAGGCATTCTATCATGGATACCAAGCTCATCATCCAATACCTGGGTAACCGATCAGTCTGAGTATTCTTATTTTCCCTCTAGGTAGACGCCGCCCTCATATGCCTGCAGTGCACCAAGTGAGTCTTCCTCGTAGTTCTTGACCAGTGTCTTGTACGATGCACTAGCTAGGTGGCCGGTTAAATAAATCGACTGTTTCTCTTCGATGAAGTTGAGTGTAACGACGAGCTTCCCCTCATCAGAACGTTTTTTTATAGATAAAAAGTGTCTCATGTAAGGAATTAGCATCGGTAAAAATCCCCTGTGCAAACAGCTTCGGGTTCTCGTGTCGCACACCAGCAACTCATGCCAGAAATTGAAGACAAAGTTCGGATCCCGTGTCTGCCGCTTCACATTTAGTGTGGGGTAATTGTCATGAACACGCATCCATGGCTTTGCTATCTCACTGGTAAAGCCGCCAGCGTTGGGAGAGGCATCCCACTGCATGGGCAGGCGGACTTGATCGCGCGCCAGGTGAGCCAGTGCTACCTTTGCCTTTGCGAGTGCAATGGGGTTTGTCCGTCACTTTCTTCACAAAGTCGTAATAGTTGATGCTATCGAGGTCTTTGTACTCGGTAATGTCCCATTCGACAGGCGCATTAACCATACCGATTTCCTGGCCTTGGTAGATGTATAAAGTCCCCGAAAGACTGCGACCAACATAGCCAACATTTTAGCACTGCGCTGCCACAAGTCAGTTGTTTTTTTGCTACCCCAACGTGAGATAGAACGTGCCTGGTCATGGTTCTTGAGAAAAGTCGTGCATCCGAGAGCTTCTGTGTGCGTGCAACACAGTCGCGTAGGTCCGACAGAGTCCGAGTCCAGTTGCGTGGCACGGTCTTAAATCGCAGGTCAGGACCCTGGCCAATGTCCACAATATCGAATTGAAACGCCATGCTCAGCTGCTGTTCTTTTGCCGAGACGTACTGCAGTACATCCGCAACCCGAGGGGTGTTTGGCAGCTTACCCACCGTCATGGCGTCATATTTACCCAGAATCTGGCCCATCTCGCGCATGAACTCATGAATTCGCGGCCCCTTGCAGTACAGCGACCAGGCCGGTTGGTATTCGTGATCGGGGTCGACACTTGGTGCATCGCAGAAAGACTGCTCCTTGCTATACATGTTCACCGTGTCGGCGCGGAATCCATCAACTCCCTTGCGCAACCAGAACTCCATTGCAGACTCATAAATAGCCGCCCGAGTCTCTGCATTCTCCCAGTTGAGGTCCGGCTGCTGCACAGCAAACAGGTGCAGATAGTACTCCTGTGAAGCGTCAAAGATGCCGCGCAAATTGTTAGGCGGAAGACGGCTTCCATCCTCATATCGAGCAGGCCGCCAAATGTACCAGTCCCGCCTCGGGCTGTGCTGAGAAATTCGCGACTCCTGGAACCAGGCGTGCTCGTGCGAAGTATGATCGATGACCAAATCGAGCAGGATGCGCATGCCGCGATCGTGGCAAGCATTGATCAAGGTCTCAACGTCAGCGACTGTGCCGCAGTGGGCATGAACGTCGTAGTTGGAAATAAATGTCACAGCCCATGTCATACTGCGTGCTGTCGTACATGGGACACAACCAGATAGCGTCGACGCCTAGTGACTGGATGTAGTCAAGTTTACTGATGATTCCTGGTAGATCACCCATGCCATCCCCGTTAGAGAGTCCTTGTAGCTAGCGGGATAGATTTGGTAGATGCTGGCGTTCTTCCGCCATGAGGTTTGAGGGGACATTATGGAAATCTAAATCTATCAAATACTAGAAATGACTTGAGAAGATGAATCAAGATTTAAAAATTGAGAGAGAAAGAGGTACAATTCATTCAGCAACACCTCATCGCTATCTTTTATGTCGTACATGCTGTTCTTCGCGGTCGATTGGCCTGCTGTCGATTTCCCTTACAAAGATTGTCTCTCTAGCCTTATATAGCTATAAACGGCTCAAACCTCTAACCCGGATTAAACCCAGCACGGCATAGAGACGAGAGTTTGAAACGTCAAACACATACTTTTTTCTGGAAACGTTTTCTGAATAATTGACGACGGTCATGATGCCTGGACATCTGCTTTCAAAACCCGGTTGATCTTTCCTCGATTGAGAATTGCGCCCGATCGAAGGCGAAATCGTGAGAACCTTCGGCCGAGAGCGGCGAAGTCTCGGAGCCGTTGATGTTTTTAGTTCATCGTATCCAATTCCACTGTTTGATTTGCTGAAACTCACCTCCGGAGGTAAAATTAGGTCCAAATTTCCCACTTGAGACAGTCGTCTGAAAATTTGGAGCCCAGTTTGTGCCTGCGAGCGTCGACCTTGCCTTGGCTGGTTAGAGCTCCGACGCGTCCGCTTCCTGCACTTTCCGTTTCATATTAACCTATTTAAACCACCATGGTTTACCCACGCAATCCAGCTCGATATCTTACATCCTTCCTTGCTAAGCCGATTTACAGTGCAAGGCCGATCAGTACATCCTTCTCCAAAATGAGACAACCTCGCACGAATGTCGAGGCCACGCCTCTCCATGCGGACTTCATCCCCAGCCTGCAGCGCCCGACACAGCAGATTCTTTGGATTGGTTGCTCGGATAGCTGCTTTCAAGAAACCACGATTTTGGATCTTCTCCCCGACGAGATGATGGTACACCGGAATATGGGTAACATGATAATTGACGGCGACCTTTCCTGCGAAACCACTGTAAAGTATGCCGTGAGCAATCTCAGCGTACGGCATATTGTTGTATGTGGTCACTACGGCTGTGGAATTGTGAAAGCGGCATCAAGAGATGGATTGAAGGTGCCATGGTCGAGGTACGTCTTTACACATGCAATCCAGCGCAGTGAGTGTTAACTAACATCCATACAGCAAACTCGACTCTCTTCATTCAATCCACAGGGATACCATTGATCGACTCCCTTCCCTGGAACGCGACCGCGAATTTGTCAAATTGAATGTTCTCCACCAACTACGATCTTTGCGACGATTCCCCGAGGTCGCCCATGCTTCGAAGACGGGGAGTCTACAATTACACGGATTCGTGTACGATACGAAGACTGGGGAGGCTTCCCGACTGCTTGAGGACCTTGAGGTTGATGAGTGATCTATCTTGCAAAATGTAAATGATGTATGGGGATGGAATAGCGTGGAACAGTTATAATGCTGCCTTTTCTAGAAAATTGAAGTCTCATGTCGCCTTGGACAAAGATATAACCGTAGGTGGAATCCGATCTGTTAACCCCCAGTTCCTCCTCGACATTATTGCCATTCTCACTTTTCTTCTATCCGACCAAGTGGTACACCATGCCAACAATCAACAGCCTTGAATGCGTTCTCAGGATTGTCCATTTCCGACGTCACTGTCCTGATTCTCAGCCAAATTCGACGGCACGAACCTCATCGGTGATCTCCTGATTGGCGACGTCAGTCTAATCGACGTGACAATGTAGCCCGGCGACAGTACGCACCCACTGAACGGAATCCTTGCCTTCAAAAGAGTGACCGAGCACTTGCCTCAGGTTTGGAATTGGCAGCCATCGCAACTTGACTTTGAATGCGAAGACCTATTCGATCTATTGGAACGACACCTATGTGCCATACTACTCGGACGCTCTCCGCGCGGTCACGCTCACGACAGCCGTCGACGTCGGCGACATTGTCAAGCATACCCTCGAGCCTTCGTGGATGGCAAAAACCTGACGAGTTGCTTAGTTTGATGAACACGCGATCGCTAGGGTGACAGCGATACAAACGGGCCTGTTGCTTTGGCTTCTCTAATGAAGCAAGACACATATATCCAAGACGCCTTCGAAGACGTTAGCCCGGAGAGGCGCGACGACATCGTGGACTCTTTAATTGCAATGTATCTAGCTATTTGGCTCCGGAGATTGCCCGAATGAACAGGCTTATTATTGCCGTCGCCTCTTGAGGGCCTATCTATTACACTCATTTCTAGTATATCACTGCTGCTGCGTTTCGCTGTTCTTACACTGACCGTGCCTTGTCTTGTGCTCTAGCTATGAGCCTTGATTATCGCATCATTTTGATTCCCATCCTGGGTCATGAAGTTTACGCGCCATCAACCTGGGAGGCCCCCAAGAGACGGATGAGTCGAGTCAGGAAGACTGGGCGGAATCTTGGCGCCGAGGGTGGCCAAGAAACCAGATCGCTCGGGGGCAACCAGCGCCGCCGAGACGCCCATGGCGCTGCACCCCGGTCCCCGCCAATATTGGAGCCAAGAAGCGCTCAAAGGTTGCCAATACCCGCGCCATTTTCCTGCTACTTTTCTCCGGTCTCTTCCCGCTTGACTTTCCCCTATCATCAGGCTTCCTTTTGTCTCCACCTATCAACATCGTAGCTCGGACGTACCTGATGGTGATCTTTACTCTCGCTCTCGCGGTAGAGCCGTTTCGAAATGCCACCACGGTCATTTGTCGCATGCAGACTGATTACTTTCCAGATTTCGGGGCCCCGCGTTTTGTGTTATGAGTCTGATATCCCGAGATCTCCTGGTCAACTTCGATCATCGATCACAACTAATCTAACTATCAACCCAAGGCAGAACTTCCGGCATCGATACCCTTTTGTCCTTCATTGCGATTAAAAAATCTTCCCCGCGCACATGACGCAATCTCCAGTCTCGGCGTCACGGCTCACTTGCCCTGAGCAGCGGTTGCAACTCTCAGTCAACTTTCTTGGCTTGAATGGGCCAAGGAATATAGCGACATTGGCGCTTTCCTTCGTCCTCCCAAAGCCTTCTGGTTCTGGCTCTGACGCAAGCTAAGAACATGCGCTTTCTTGTCCTTCTTGCGCGCGGATAACGCGCAGAGATTCCGATGCTACGCTTGCTTAGGATTTGATATTTCTTTGGATGCTCCAAGATAGAGTGGAGCCACGTGCCCTCCATCTCGTTGGGCTGCTCCAGCCAAATCCCCGCTTGAATCTCCTGCAGAAGCACATGGGGAAGTGTTAAATAGCGCACCAATCTCCAAGTTTTGGTCCCCATTACTCTTTTTTTCCAACTTTCTTCCTCTACGTGGTAGACGCCTCCAGCTCATTCCCGGCCACTGTATAGCTTGTGCTTAGCTGTGTGGCCACAGTTGAAGTCAATACCTATACATGCTTGGAGCAGACAGACTATCAATAGTCACTATGTCTGCTCCTGCTTTCGCCGGTCTCTCCGGCCCGTGGCTAATGAGAGCTGTGACTACCAGTGCCACCATGGGTTTCCTTCTGTTCGGTTATGATCGTATGTCATCATCTTGCACAGCACATGTGAAAGATACTTATATGGATTGAATCCGAATAGAGGGTGTCATGAGCAGTATCATCGATGCGAAGCCCTTCAACGATGTCTTTACTGCAACGAGAGGCAACTCCACCATGCAGGGTGTTGTGACTGCCATCTACGAACTGGGTATGTCACGGCTTTGAATAATAGACAGTTCTAACAAGCTACAGGTTGTCTGGCCGGTGCCGTCTTCAGTCTTATCTTCGGTGACTGGCTCGGTCGACGCAAATCAATCATGCTCGGAGCCACCGTAATGATCATCGGCGTCGTGATTCAGGTCACTTCCTTCAGTGGTCACGTTCCTCTGGCTCAATTCTGTATTGGTCGAGTGGTCACCGGTATCGGAAACGGAATGAACACTTCTACTATCCCGACCTATCAGGCCGAGTGTTCCCGGTCTTCAAACCGGGGTCTCCTCATCTGTATTGAGGGCAGTACCGTGGCTATAGGCACTTTGATCTCCTACTGGATAGACTTTGGTGCCTCTTATGCCCCCCCCCGACCTCACTTGGCGCTTCCCAATTGCCTTTCAGATTGTCTTTGGCATTTTCATCATCGCCAGTCTAGCTGTCCTTCCGGAGTCGCCACGTTGGCTGTTCATCCGTGAGCGTTATGAAGAAGGAGAAACCGTCATTGCTGCTCTCGCGGCCAAGTCTATCAATGACCCAGGCGTGCAACTCCAGAAGACCATTATTCTGGACTCTATTCAAGCGTAAGTATTCATCGTGGCTCTTTGATCTTCATTTCATATCATTTCAACTGTGATACTAACTTGCGCAGGTCTGGGCAAGCCGCCAAAAGCACTCCCTTGTCGGCTGTTTTCACCGGTGGAAAAACGCAGCACTCCCGTCGCATGCTTCTCGGCTGTTCGTCTCAATTCTTCCAGCAGATTGGTGGTTGTAATGCTGTGATATACTACCTGCCCGTCCTCTTCAAGGATTCGCTCAATCAAGATGAGTTCATGTCGATGATTCTAGGCGGTGTTAACATGGTTGTGTACTCAATCTTCGCTTGCATGTCTTGGTTCCTTATCGAGCGAGTTGGTCGTCGCAAGCTCTTCCTCGCCGGCACTGTGGGACAGTGCCTATCGATGGTCCTGACGTTTGGTTGCTTGATCCCAGGTAGACCGGATCCTGCTAAGGGTGCCGCTGTCGGTCTGTTCATCTACATCTCCAGCTTTGGTGCAACATGGCTTCCTTTGCCATGGCTATACCCGGCCGAGATCTCGCCGATCAAGACCCGTGCAAAGGCTAACGCCATCTCCACCTGCACAAACTGGTTGTTCAACTTCCTCATCGTCATGGTCACTCCCATCATGGTCCGGAACATCGGATGGGGCACTTATCTTTTCTTCGCTTGCGTCAATGCCTGCTTTTTCCCCGTCGTCTGGTTCTTCTATCCTGAGACTGCCGGGCGCTCCCTGGAGGAGATTGATCTGATCTTTGCTAAGGGATACTGCGAGAACATGACCTACGTACGCGCGGCCAAGGACCTGCCCTTCCTGAGCGATGAGGAGATTGAGCAGGCTGCAGTTCAGTACGGGTTTGTTCCTGCTGATACTGGCATCTCCAAGAGCCATGAAGATCGGGGGGAGAAGCCAAGCTCCAGCGAGACTAGTGACGTGGAAAGGAACTAGTTAATTGGCGATAGAGTCATGACAATCTCGAACGATGGATATAGGGGAACTGTGTGATGAGAAAGGATATAAATTTGTTGGAACCTTTCTATGACTTCGCGATAGATCGAATCAACCCACTGATGCTAGGTATGCCGTATAACCTCGAAGACTAGGGCTGGAGAAGAGGAAGTGAGAAAGTGCAAGGACTGGCCTGATTGGATAAATAGTGTGTCACGCCCATACACCTGGCATATGCTTCGTGCCCTCAGACTTAGTTTCTTCCCCAGTTTTGGATCCTCGTTAATACCACATGTTTCCTAACCTCCCATCAGTGTAAGACGCGTGGAATCCCCTTTCCTCCGTACCAAATAACTAGTTACAGGCGTACGATAACTATGTAAGCCAAGCACGCGTTGAGACCCACTTCCCGACACATCTAAAAATTCATCAAAAAATGCTAGGTGCAAAAAGAGTGACCAGACTGGGGCTCGATCCCAGGACCTTATCGGTGTTAACGATACGTGATAACCAACTACACCATCCGGCCAACGGTGTTGAGGGAAACTCATATTTAATAATATCAATCTTTCCCATTAAAACTATGTACACATGGCTCTAGCTTTCATTCACTCTGTTCCTTCGTTCCAGGGCATAGTATTTTCGAGTGAATATTCCGTCTAAGTCGGATTCTAAGTAGGTCACTTCTCTGCGAGATTGCTCAAATTCACAGAAGATCGGGTACCATCTAATTACATTTTTTACTTTTTCAAGCATCCTGTAAGGTAGTACCTGTTAAAAGTCCGGATCCCCTGGCATCAGGTTGGTACAAGGTCCCAACTGCAGATATAGACTACTGCTTACGCCAGAATAATCCAAAATATGCGTATAAGTTCCTATTATTTCCCAAAATCTTCATCGTTGGCTGCATCATGTTCCTGAGAAAACAAATTTCTAGCTCAAGACCCTTAATTTGACGTTGGCATTTGAAGGATGTTCAGAATCCCGTGCATGCTTCACGATCACGTCTTTGACGACTGTGCCACCAACTCCGGTGATCCATCATCCGACCCCTGGCCATAGACAATATCGGCCTCCCTTTTCCCTTTCTGGAAAATCAGCTTGGGGAGTTTTCTCCAGAACGACCTTGTTTCCACGATTGGCAGAATTCCGCATAGAAAGAATGCACCAAACACCCAGATAAAAGAGATCACCACCCAGGCGGTGAAAAAATGTCTCGAGAAGATATAGTGGCTCAAAAACATCGGAATTGGGATGATGAAATCCATAATGAAAGATAAAATGCCAGATACGGTCACGGCGATGATAAAAGTCTTCTGTAGAGTTTTAGGGTCGTCGGTGATAGCCATGTCGTCCAGCATATCCTTTTCCTCATCACGGATTGCTTGGGGCCCGGAGTCGTCGTTGTGGACATTGACAGAGTCTTCTTCGGCTCCGGTTTGGCGGAGTCTGGATTCTGGAGCATTGATGGCGCGTGTTTTCTCCCAATCGAAGTGATCCGGTTTGAGCCATGAGATTGTTAGGGTGAGGATGAGGCCAGTTAGCACGCCAGCCATGTTGCCGGCGAGTGTGGGATAAGAGCCACCAGTTGTCTCTACGGTGATGGTTCCATAGTATACCTTAGCCACGATCAACCAGGCCGTTAGACCAGCAATTAGGCCACCGATGGCTCCACTGATGGCCCCCAGACGCGTCTGACCTTCCCATAGCACGGTGAAGGCGGCAGGAAAGACTGCACCACCGATCAAGAGACCCATGACGAGGAATAACCAGCCAAGGTCGATCCCGATGCCATTCCACAAACATGCAAAGCAGGCCATGACCACCCCAAAGACGCAGATCATGACATGCGAGACAAATATCAACTGCTGGGGTGTAGCCGAGGGTTTGATGTACGTTTTGTAGACATCAAATGTCAGGATGGACGAGACAGCGATCAGCTCTGATGATGACGAAGATGTCACAGCCATGAAGAGGGTTAGGAGCAATGCTATTGCCCCGTTTTTTCCGGCCAACGCAGCCGCACCGAATGGAGCTGCGAGGCCGGATGAGATCTGGCTGCTGGTCATGTTGTTGGGGTAAGTTGGGAAGTTGGGGTTACTCGTTAAGGCAACAGCGGCGAGCCCTAAGGTGGTAGCAAAGCCGAAGGGAATGGCGAACCAGGCAAAGCCGCCCATGATATAAGCGCGGACAGCACTCGATGGTCGACTGGCGATGGCTCGCTGCCAATATCCCTGGTCGAGGAACACGGTGCCCATACCAGAGCACAGCTGAATGACACCGAAAATCAGGCCATAGTTAGACTTCAGCGTGAGATAGGATCCATCTATGTTGCCATCCACGGGACGCTCGCCCGACGCCGCTTGCAGTAGATCATACATCCGGGATGGTGAGCCAATCATGTCATTGGTCGAGTAGGCGCTGAACATGAAGTAGAGGATGATAAGCATGACGATGATGGTATGTGTGTAGTCACCTGTATTGTTAGCATGGTTTGTCGGAGGATAAGTACCTGTCAGACCTACAGAGGAAGGTGGCTCGGAGACCACCGAGAACGACGTAAATGCAGACACCTAGAGGGATCAAAAACACAGCTGCGTAGACGTTCATACCGGTTAGAGCCGTGACGACCGCACTGCCACCGAGTAGCAGCTGACTTGCGACGAGTATATTGGTCATGAGGGCGAAGAATATGAATATAAGGTGCGTTGATGTGCCGTAGCGGTGATATACAATTTCCAGGAAGGTATGGCAATAAGGTGCGTTTTGCTTGACCTTGCAAGCGAGGACCGAGAACATGAAGATTTGCACCGTGGCGCCAGCAGCGTCTGCTGAGTTTTAGTGCATGGTAATAGAACTTCGAGACTATATATACTCACACTGCGCAAGTCAATAAGCATTTGATCAGCTGAATGATATGATTCACGCACCCAGAATGGCCCTGAAATCCCGTACTCATAAGCCACGGTACTGCTCTGTAGCAGCGTCGCAGCCCAGGTCCACGCCGAGACCACGCCACTGGCTATTAACCCTGGCTTGACACTGCGACTGGCAGTGTTGAACTCCTCACTTCCCTTGGTGGAGTATTGTGTATATCGATTCTGTCAACGTCAGCCATGCGCCTACAAATGTCTCTCTTGGAATAATATACCTGGATGTATGACACAAATGCCATCAACAATGCAAAAAATAAACCAATACCCACGACGACGCCATAACCAGCACCTTCAGGGAGGACAGGGACCAGCGCCGAACTCATGGTGTAGGGAAGGCGATCTCTCTAGTTTTTGGACTTTAGCAACTGGACCTTCGACAAGTAGTGATGACCACGAGAAACTACGACTTTATATAATAAAGCCCTCACTCACCCTGGCCAGTCCTACAACAATGTCCAGGGGGCTGATATCAGTATTCTCTAAGTAAAGTCACTTCGCATTGTTCTTTGCGTAGTGCAGTGATGTCGACGTCTAAAACAGATAGGTCGCTTTCCTATGCCGAATGGGGAACCCAATTCCGACCAAAGCCTTATCCGCGATAAATTAGGCTTACCCCTCCCGCAATAATGCTTGATAGTCGAAAGTCTATATCAGCAACGACCAATTATTTGGAACGCTCGCCACTATCATCTATCATCTACCAATACGTCAACCAAGTTGACGCTGAGAAGAAAACGAAAATGGTTGGTGATAAAGACATATGTAGATAAGCGGGTTACCGCAGGTGATCAATGCCCAAGTGGTCTTGAAATTGAATAGGGGGTTTAACCTTATATCTCGGACTAATTTCGTCTAGTATTTACTATTCGTGAAATAGCGGTAGGGGCGTAGTTATCTACTAATGCTGAAGTTACCTTCTATGCCTTAAGGAGCTACTACTATTGATGTGTATGCTATATCAATACTTTGACATGGACTATAACTAGATAATCCTAGTAATTAATACCCGACCTACTTCTGCCATTGGAATCTAGATAAATAGCACCGATAGATAGAGTGACGGTATAGTCATCACGTACCAACTCTTCCGATAGCTCTTAAACTCTCAATAGCCGACATCCTTTCTCCTCATGAGCCAATCGCATCAGAATGGCCAATCAGCGGGTAATTGTAGACATTAAAATGCATATGCTTTGACCTGTAGGGAAAATCTGTCGAATATCTCACAACCGCTTGAGACATTTTCTATCGTCAGCCAAGCGACCTTAGCACCTGTTATCGCACCAAACATATCAAACTATCTCAGAGTTAAATCGCTTTCTTTAACCCTCTCCGTCTGGCTCCGCATCCTCAGTCATGATAATTCCAATCAGATAAGAAATAATATACCTCCTCATGGCTCTATCAAGTCGCTTCCATTTGCCCTTTCCGTCAGCTCCATCTCCTCATATCGATCGTTAGATAACATAGAGAATACGGGATCTAGGGTAGATCATATCGACTGCTGAGGGAAAAGGTAATACTGTGAGGGGTAATGGGATGGGCATATAATAATGGGCACCAGACAGAGTGTTCGGAACCCCAACCACCCCGAGAAAGACAATCCGTTGCACCATGTTCAGACGCGCAGTTTCCGTCGGTCTCAATATCGGGCTCAAAGCTCGCCGCTCATACTCGAGCGTTCCTGCAGCGCAGAAATTGAAGGTCAACGGTGATCGACTATGGTATGTTGATATATACCTGCCCGTTATATGCTAGGATACAGCAGTCTCATACTCTAAAGGGACGACATCCATTTCACCGCCCAATACAGCGGCCCATCACCGGGCGGCGTAACCCGTCTGTGTGCCGATGCAAATGATAAACTCGTTCGAGACTGGTTCCGGGATCAGGTCCTGGCCCTGGGCGCAGAGTACAAGGTCAACGCCACGGGGACCCAGTTCGCCAAGTTCGGCGGCGAGGATGATAGTGTTCCACCCATTGCTATGGGTAGCCACCTCGACACTGTGGCTACGGGTGGCAGGTTCGATGGACCGCTAGGCGTACATTACCTTCCCCAATCTGGTAAGACATTGCTAACGTCTTAGACAGGTAATTTCCGGTCTTGAAGTCATCCGTAGTTTCAAAGAGCAAGGCATCAAGACTCGTGCTCCCCTCGTGCTAATCAACTGGACCAACGAAGAAGGTGCACGCTTCTTCCCTCTTCTGGGTTCCTCGATCGTCTACGCCGGGCAGTCCACTGTCGAGGAGGCACACGCCTCTCTCTCCAATGACGGTTCGGGAATCACCATGGGTAGCGAACTGGCCAAGATCGGTTACGTCGGCGACGGCCCTAATACATTTGAAGAGTTCCCCATCTCGGCGCATTTTGAGGTCCATGTGGAGCAGGCCACCGACCTGGAAAAGGCGGGAAAGCCCGTCGGTTGGGTTGAGGGGTGGCAAGGAATGACCTGGTATGAGGTCGTCTTCACGGGAGAAGATGGACACGCCACCACCTACCCGATGTATGGACGACGGGATGCGTTGACGGGCGCAGCAAAGCTCATTACACAGCTGGAGACGATGGCATATGCCAAGAATGGCTACACGACCGTGACAAACATTCAAAGTGGGCCTTGGGGATCATGCAACATTCAATCCAAGACAAAGGTTGTCTTCTGCCTCATGCACAAGGAGGCGGAAGGCCTCGAGGACATGGGAACTGACATTGTCGGGACGATTAAGGGCATCGCGGCTCTCCACGGGCTCGAATATGATTTGACTCGGCCGGTTCATCTTCTCCCGGGTGACTTTTGGCCAGAGGCAATTGACTGCGTTCGTCGGGCCTGTGGAGACAAGGGAATCGCATCTCGCACAGGAACGGGACATGACTCGACCATGACTCGACTCAAATGTCCAACGGCTATGGTCTTTGTGCGAGGCAAGGATGGAATCAGCCACTGTGCGAAGGAGTGGAGTGACAAGGAGGACTGCCAGGAGGGTGCTCTGGTACTTGGCAAGACTGTGCTAAATTTCGATGCGTACATGAAGGAGCAAGTCGGGAAGTCGTAACTGTCTCTTTTTCTTTTTCTTTGTTTTTTTTTCGTCTTTCTATTTCTGCTTTTTTACCCTTTCCTCTTGCTCTTAGGGCGACCTAGGCAATTACATTGTTCCCCGCATAATAAACCTTGACAAATGATCAGTTCGGTGCTTCGACAGAAGGTTAGAGATATAACGTGATTCTAAACACAGACTACTAAGTACATAAATCTAGATAGGGCCAATATGATCCGCACGAGGAGATTAATATGAAGGAGTCTCAAACGGGCAAGGCTAGATATCAGGACCGCGGGCCACCTCGTCATAATCAGTTATTTGAAAATGTACAGTCCATAGTGCTTGCAGCTCGATTATTATTGGACTACTGCTATAATTAATTGTAGGATGTGTTTATTTACACCAATATTATCATATCTGAGCTAGCTTTAAAGCCTCCCATAACTGGTTATCCATGGCTCCTGCTTATGCAAATGATCGCCTGAAATTATTAGGCCTAATTCAAAGAAGGTCTCGGCAACCCCATGTTGTAGAGTGGTAGTAAAATACTTGTTTGCCATAGCATAACATAGGTCATTACCCAAAGAAAATGCGTGCCTAAGTGCAGTAACCTGGATCTGGGCCGGTCCGCGTCCCGTTTTGAGGCGGAAGACTCGGGCCTAGGCGAGGGTGTAGAGAGAGAGAGAAGCGCCGGTCCGTCAATACATAGCGAACATGTGTGTAATAGAAATTCTCTAGATTAAACTCATGCAGGTATCTAAAAGTACGCCCTAATGTTGTACATTGCGCAAAATGCTGAATGTAATGCATCCTGTTTATCTATGCCAGTCCACGATCATAAAATCAGCCTGACATGCTCTCCAATTTCTCCTCCGCGGTGACTTTGTAAGACGGATTCCCCTTCCCATCATTAAACCCAACCACCTGCATCAAATCCGTAAATGTAGTATCCGGCCGCGCAATCGCACTGGGATACGGCTCCGGTCCCAAAAACTTGCGCGACTGTGGAAATGCTCCCGGTGGTGAATAGACCTTGATACTCTCAGTGCTGGGTTGGCGGCGGCATAACGGCGTGACTGGACGCGTTGGGATGGGCGGGATATCTTTATCCAGCCAAGGAGCACCGTTCGGGAAGAGGCTTCGGACTCTGCTTCCTGTGCGGTGTAGCCTTGATCGAGTCGATCGTTCACTGACATAGCTGCGCCTTACAGGCGAAGGATGAAGCAGAAAGTCAGAGCGGCCGTAATCTTCCGCGAGAATCGGGCGTGAGATCCCCACGACTCCACCGGTTGAGGAGCGTTGGGACCAGGCTTTCAATTTCGGTTCCCATATTTGTTGCTCCTTCTTCCGCGCACGGCGCCGAAGGCAGATAGCTATGAGGAGAGCAAGGACGGCACCGAAGATGGCGCCTGGGAAAAAGCCTGCGGCTACTGCTTTGCTTGGGAATGAAGGACATGAGGAGGCGAGGGTTGCACCACTGCCGTGTTCTTTGGAGGCAGAGACGGAGGATGAGGGGATCGGTGTGAAGGTTATTCCGGAGGTGGCCGTGTCGGTGGTTGATGGGGTGGTGGCTGAGATGCTAGAGGAGGTGGGGGATGTGGAAGATGCAGGTGTTTCATTGCTGGAAGACTTTTTGTCCAGAGCGCAGGTGCTGTCCCCCTGGCAGATGTAGCCAAATGGACAACAGGCGCCTCCGCATGTGGGAAGGCTGTCACCTAGTCGACTCGTCTTAAGGGAGCTATTAGGATTAGCTGTTGCATTTTGTTGTTGAACGTCACAGACGATGGGAGAGATGTAGTCGCAGCTCGCTCCGGATGGGCAGCAGATGGCCGAGGTGGCACCGTCTAGACTGATGCAGGTTGAGGATGAAGGACAGCAGAAGTCGCTGGGTAGGTCTCCTCCACAAGTATCATATGAGCTCGGGCACAAGTCTGAGCTTCGTGAAAGTAGTTCGAAGGTATCAAAAGCATGGCTTATTCGGAAGGCGCCCATGAGAGTCAAGAGTAGCAGAACGGATGGTCGTCCAGTAATGACGCCTCCTGTCGGCCTCGCCATAATGGTGGAAGTAGGGACTGCTATCTGGGACTTTATCAGAGAATAGAGTTGACGATGATCGACGTGGAAGATATTGGGAGCGGCCACAGGCCGATTTTCGTTCAACAAGCCAAGATGGGAAGAAGTCACCAACAGAAGAGATGTTGGATGAAGGGAAACGAAAATCCGATAGACAAGGGCATTCACAGAGGCTGAAATAAATGCCCAACCAAGCGAGCAGGCACAATGAAGAATCCTTTCAGGAGTCGCATACAAAGGATCTATTTCTGGCACGCGCCAGACCTCCAGGCCCATCGGGTTTCAGCATGACTAGCATTTTGCAATATAGAGTATTGGGGCGCTAAAGCAGATTAAATGTTGCAGAAGCACGAACTTGGATCTGTAGCACAGGCTGAGATGTGCAGATATTTCGAAACTCGGCGCGTAAATTGATAAAGTGAAGATGTAGATTCTGCGCTGCTGATTGGCCGAGTGTCTGATTAGTAACCACTCAGTTCGACGATCGAATTTCTTCGCGCTTTGAAGCTGCGACAGTCGCCCACTTCATTCTTCAGACACCATGTTCAGTCGCCTTGTCCGACCGAGCGCTTTGCGCGCGGCTTCTTTCCAGGTGATTGCTGCCTGATTTCGATCCCCTGATACCGTGTGCTGATCGCGTGCTACAGACACCGACCTCCGCCCTCCGCTCCCAGGCCCGTGGCCTTCATCGTATCCCCCAATTGCAGCATGAAGCTTACTACAAGGAGAACGGTGTGCCACAGTTCATGTCACCCGAGGCATTCGACTTCTCCTGGACCCAATACCAGACCCTCCTCGTGGACAAGCTCAATCTGTTGACACAAGGTGAGTCCGTGCCTTCGAGATTCTCGCGGCCGCATTGAGCTCGCGATGGTCTCAATTGGTACGGGATGGACGGATACTTACAATTGTCTTTTTTCAGACACCCCCGATGCGGACGCCAAACCCGGAGAGTTGCTGGTCAAGTACTCCAAGCGCCCGGAGATGGCCTCGGTATTCAACTACGCCTCTATGGCCCACAACAACCATTTCTTCTTCAACTGCATTGTGAGTAGCTCACTTCTTTTCTTTCGAGACAATATCTTTGACGGTTTATCTTGCAGTCCCCCACTGCCACCAAGATCCCCGAAAAGTTTGCCAAGGATATCGTCGACACGTGCTCCTCCATCGAATCCCTCAAGCTCGACTTCCTGGCCACCGCCAGCGCCATGTTCGGCCCCGGCTTCGTCTGGCTCGCCAAGAACCTCGAGCGCGAGGGTCTGATGCAGATCTTCTGCACCTACAACGCCGGCTCGCCCTACCCTGCTGCCCACTCGCGGCGGCAACCCGTTGACATGGCCACCCACTCGCCCGACGCACCTCTCGGCAACCAGTTCGCCGGAGCGATGGGTGCCCATGCCCAGAATCAGAAGCACCTGGCCCCCGGTGCCATCGACGTTCAGCCCATTTTGTGTGTTAACACCTGGGAGCACGCCTGGATGATGGACTACGGTATCTCTGGAAAGGACGAGTACCTGGAGCGCTGGTGGGATCGGATCAACTGGGATGTGGTGTTTGACAACTACAATGCCGTCGGCTCGGTCAAGGGTGCGCGGAGCACGGCCAACCGGAATCGCAGCATGAGCATGCTTTGAGCGTGAAAAGCCTTGATAATCTGTACTATATACTGTCATGTTCTATTTCTCTTTATCATTACTAGACAATTCATTCTCTAGGGCTGGAAGTTGTACAGCAGACTCTATAGAGACGAATCTCGCAAACCTTGGAATCGCCCGTCGGACGCTCCACATGCTTTCATGAATAGAAAATGATCTATGTAATCCGTATATGTACATGCCTCAGCCCGAAACACCATTAATATACAGTCCGCGACAGCCTCCCTTACCTATTGGCCCTGCGAGTGCGTCTCCCGAATACGATTCTCGAACGCCTCGATCATGACATTAGCCATCCGGCCCTCAACAGCACTCATCATCGTAGCATGTAATTGATTGCGGAACTCAAAGCGGACTTCCAGGTTCACCGTAGTCTGCGGACCACCCTTCGCATCAGCCGGAGCCGGCGCCAATTCCCACTTGGTGTCGAGATACTCGAAGATGCCCTCATTCGCACCGGGGAAAAATCCACCCAGCCCGCCTTTATGCTCCGTCTGTCCAGCGTCCTGAACGTACTTCGCACCGCTGCGCGCCTCGACAATCCACTTCGAAGGGTCACAGTCAACACGGGAGGTGAAGGTTTCACTAAGCGGGCCGTAGCCCACGGTCAGGAAGGCCTGAGTAGGGTACCCTGTTTGCGGGTCGCGGGCTGTGACAGTCGAAGCTGTAAGGAAGGGGAGGAATTGCGAGTAGGAATCGACGGACGAGATGACTTTGAAGAGGAGAGCGGGCGAGTACGGCAGCGTGCGCGTGGCCACGAGGACGCGCTTGGAGTCGCCGTTATTCCCATTGGGCGAGGAAGGGAGGAAGGAGGAGAGAGATGGAAGGCCAAATGCCCGGCTAGGCGTGTATGCTGTGCATTGTGGTGTTATTGCATGGCGTGGGCGTTGTGTGCTGATTGTCCTTGCTGGGCGGAGCGGTGGTTCTGAGCCTTGAGACCGCAGCAGGGAGCGACTGGCGCGACCTGGGTGTCGCAGAGTACCGATCGGTCGCATTGGAAGTGTGGAAGAGGGGATGAAATGACGAGGTTGAGCTTGGATATTGAAGGGAACTTTGGAGAATGTTGCGGCGAGTCGGGATCTGCGGCCGAGGCTCCGCGTTGCCGACTGTACAGAAGCGACAAAAGTGAACATCGATTGGCTCTATTATGGATTCGGGTGATGAATATAGTTCTCATTCCAATTAGGTATTCTCCATATCTCTACAAGCTATGACAGAGATCTTTACAAGTTTCATAAATAACATAAGTGGCATAACCTACTGAAGTTACCCACCCGGAGGATACATAGAATTGACCTCATGCGGCGCAGGCCCGGGGAGGTACAGATGAGAAACAAATATTATCTAGACACTCGACTAACAAAGTGCCGTATTATTTTTCTAGCAGAGAATTACGTGGGCATCAAGAGAACCTCTGGGGTCATGCCCTACGGCCCGAAGCTAATACAAGTTAGTGGGATAGAGTGGTATCAAGGTTTTTTTTTTTTTTTTTTTTTTTTCCTCATTCTCTTAGGTATACATAGCTCTATAGGGAATGATTCTTAGGAAAAGATATGAATGAGTTATAACCCATCGCCATCCCTTCCTGCAGTGTCTTAAATGACTCCACGATGCTCCAAATGGCCCCCCTAGAGAAGCGGGAGGTCCTTTTTTCCCCTCGAAATCTCTCTATACTCTAGGTAGGGGGAAAGTATAGCGGTATAATATCTAATTTAGCGAAGAATAATTATATTGATTTGCTCTCCGTCGCCTACCGTAAGTTGTCTTCCAGACGAGACTGCAGTATGGCTACCTTTAACTCGACTAAGTATAATAGTCAGTGTGACGGAAGGCGGCTTAGTAGCTCATCGGGCATATTTTGATATAATAGGTAAAATTTGTTTCAGCGCGTTTAAGCAAACCGGAGTCTCATAGGATATTTGGGGCTATTAAGTCTTCCTGGCCGGGGGACGAATGCTGGGTGTGCTATGAAAAGCGGTGGGTTGGAGACTTACTCCCATTGTTCGTTTCTCGACTAGAATAGGTAGAAAGAACAATTACGTTGTAGTAAAGATCTCTCTCGAATTATATCTGCTAGAGGAACACTTGAATATCAGCAGAGAAATAGGCGAAGGAAAAACTATCTATCTAGTCGCTACTCCATTTTCTAAATCCGGTCAAATAAGAGCTATTGTTATATTCATAGCCCGCTGTTAAGATGCGTCGCGGTTTTCTTTTTCCGGCAGAAAACTTTATTAGCACTTGGAGGGTCATATATAGCTTACTTTAAGTTCAAAGGGGGGAATTTTGATAACTAGTTACCTTAGGCTATAGTTAAGAATCCTACAAAAAGATAGCCTAGATTGTCTGATTTTTCTTTACTCTTTTTTGACTTATCGTTTATTTGTCTTTTACTTACCCTTTACTTACCTTTTGTTGTATAGTTAAAGCGTCTAGTGGAAAAACACCTACCCCTATTGAGTCACCGTATCAAAAAGCATATGATTATGCTCGATCCATGTATAAGAAGATTAAGGAGCCGTAGGAGCGAGATTCGGATTTCCGCAAAGGCTGTTTCGAACGCGATAGACGTTGTTACGTGGTGACATAGACTATATCGTGGCGGAAGAAATAGGGTCGACGGAAGAAGGGCGTATCTCGAAGCTACGTATATTATTCCCTAGTCGCTTGCAAACTACGACTCTAAGGTACTTTTCTCAGAGCCTTTTTGTTGAAGACTACATGCTAATTAGAGCTGAAAGGTGCAAGCGTTACCTCGACAATGTGGGAAACCCTCTACCGATGTCTCCCTAAGATACGCACGACTATGCGAACCTCCAGAATCAATGAGATCGAAAATGGTCTCACGCTTCACCAGTTTATCCACTACGTATTCGGTCGCTTCGAATGTGCCTTCGAGCCGATTATACGTCATAGAACCCTTGAAATTGGCTGTAGCTTTAGAAAGATCATTGTAGTTTGGATAGACACAGAATACCAATTTATAGAAATGAAAACGGGTCCGGCGATGAGGCGGATGTAGTAAGTAGTACAGTGTTGTTGCAACTTAAGATACAGCCACCTTTCCCTTCTCCGCCTTCCACGCTCTCCCCAACTTCACCGAATCACCGTCCAACATCCACTCCTCGCTCCAGAAGCGTTCAGAGCAATGTCCCGACCATGATGGGCAAAAAGGCAGACTCTACGTCTCCGGCTGCGGCCTCGTCTGACTCCAAAACCAGCGCTCAGCGCATCCCCCCCGAAAATCCGGAGTCTATCTCAACGCGCTTCCGAGTCGTTGTTACCTTCTGGGCTGTGATTATCTTCCTGGGATTCCCAATATGGTGGAAAACTACTTCGATCTACCGGGCGCATCTGCCCATCCAGGATATGGTCGATTGGGCCGACGGCAAGGTGAGCCTCCTTCAATTGACTAGGGATCGGTTGATTCTCATTTCTCTAGACATGTCGCCCCGTCTTTCCACTCGAGATCCATATCGCGGCACCGGGGATGCAATTATCTGAATCCCAGCACCTTCTTCGCACAACCCAGCATGCCCTGGACGACCTCAACGAGTTCGCCGCACATCATCTTCGGCTCAAGTTGACGAACGATACAACTAAAGAACAACAGAGCGAAGACGGCTCGGAAGTGTCCAATAATGGGGAGGTCGGACCTGATACCGCATTGACAGTCCTTGTCATCGCACAGGATGACCTCGTTGTCCCGGAAGCGGAGCTTCATGCGGATACTACCCAGCTCGATGTGTTATACCCACCGAGCCAGGTCCCCATTCCCTCGTCCTCGAACCCGCCTCTCTCGGTGTTTATTGCGGAGGAGTTGCAACGATTGTATGGAGAAGAGAAGGCTACCGTGGCACACATTCTTTCTGGCGAGAAGCCCGGTCTGGATTCGGTAAACCCGCAGTTTGCAGAGAGCATCAGTCGACGCCTGCGCCGGTCGATGAAGTTCGCCGACACATATCATCTGTCCTTCTCACTGTTCACCCCGGGGTCCGAGCCGTCATCGTGGGATATAGAAGCTGCCGTGCAGGAATACCTATCTCCTCTTCTTCATGCGTTTGCTCCCATCAGCAACTTCACCGTCGACACCCAAGTCCAGCTCTATGCCACTTTTTCGCCCATGGCACCACCGCCCGTCTATGACGAGGCCGAGGCTGCATGGACCCTGAAGAAGGAGGATCTGAGTGCTTTTGTCAACGCCGCCGAGTGGCCATTGAACCCTAGTATTGGCAACGGTCCCACCCTGAACTTCATCCTTTATGTTCCCGCTCCCTCCCAGGCCCCGATGATGGTGAAGGAGAACCGCGCTTCAAGCTGGATTGTTCCCCAATGGGGCGGCGTATTTCTTCTGAACCCTCCGTTGTCCGCGGCGGACAAGGGCTCCAACCCTGCCCATCTTTCTCAAGATTCTCTTCGGCCTGCCTTTATGACCTTCTCTCACCAACTCCTGACCCTCCTCGGCACTCCAACCACTCCAGCCTCTCTTCCCCTCCGTCTGCAGACATTAATCCGCATCCGCGCCGCGACTCTCTTACTATCTGCCTCGTCGACTATGGGCTCCCTTGCCCGTCTGACTGAGTCGCTTCCCTCCATTCCCATCCCAGCCACGGTCGCTTCTTCAGTCTCGACCACTCTTTCCCATCTCTCTGCCACCTGTTCTCATCTAAGGAATGGTCGTTTTAATGATGCCCTTGCTACTGCCCGGGTCGCTGAGACCGAAGCTGAGCGCAGCTTTTTCGAGAAGAGTATGGTGGGCCAAGTGTACTTCCCAGATGAACACAAGGTGGCTGTTTACCTGCCATTATTGGGACCTATTGGCGTCCCGCTAGTCGTTGCATTGGTGAAGGAGGTGAAGCGAATTATCACAGGGTGGAAAGCGCGGAGGCGTGCCGCGGCATAGAATTCTTTCTTTCGATTGTATTCTACAAGCTATACCTCAAAGACCTACTTACACACATCGTCCACCAGCCGGACATATTCATGCGCATTTCTAAGCGCGAGCTTTCTGTATACCTCCGTGGAGCACGAGCATGCAGCTCCGGAACACCAAAAGATCGTAGATGCGAAGAACAGTAGCTAGTACACGAGTCGGGCCGACGCCTAATTTTATCAATCTGTATCTGCTCCTTTTTGGGCTACGAGTTCGATCAAGGATTCGGCTTTTCTAGGCTTCTTAAAGTCGCCTCCGATCTTCTTCGAGGCGCTCCTTACGCCTTTTGATGTTTCGCCGTGTGGCCTCAACATCCTCTGCCTGCCACTTGGCATTCTATCTGTAGTTTATTAGCTAAGTCGAGTTAGCTCTAGGAAATCCTCTACCTTTCAAGCGTCTTCTTGGCCGCCTACTAGCTGAAACAGATCGCCGAGAACACAAGGATCCAACGAATGATCTCCTACTTTCTCTAAGTTGTTAGCCTATTCACGAAGATGTCTAGGGTGGATAGCGAGGGGATCTTTGGCTCTGTATCGGCGGCTAGGGGCGAGGGATCTGCTATTGTCTTGAGAGTGGTATCGACAAGATTTTTCATCAGCGCGACTTATGTACTAGCTATAGTAGCAAGCGAGAAGTATCAAAGTGTCATAAGATTACGGAAGATAGAAGGATATAAGGAAATATAGAAGACAAAGAGCGAAGTTAGGGTAAATTCAGGGTAAAGTAAAGGTAAAATGAGAGTAAAGTAAGAGATAGATAAATAGACATTAAGTTATACTCTAACCTTTTCGAGTTAAAGGAAGTAAGTAGAAAGCGGAATATTGATTCTTCCCTTAGAGACAAGACTATCTTACCCTATGACTACCTCCTCTTATATTAAGTTAACTCTCTATCGGCCTCTAACCATCTCTACAATACCTCCCTCGAGTACCCCTCCGATAACCCCTACCAAAAAATCTCCGTAATACCTCGAGTAAGATTCCGACGACTCCGACGACTCTTACCAACATCTTACATCCGTCAACGCCAGCATCAGACTTAGTCATCAATATATCGCCGGCTCAAGGTACGTTAAGATAACGTGTTGAATATAACCCCCACATAACCATGAAGGAGAGTAATGCCCACCAAATATGCTCTCTAGTCAAGGACTGATCCAGGATGATTGGGAACACACACTGACATAATAAAGCAGGAAACCCAAACCAATAGAATACGAAGAGAGTTCCAGGGAGCGGAAAGTCGGTACTCTGCACTATATATATTAGCCAGGGCTTGTCTGACATTGCGTCTGTTCAGATACTTGTATTAAATTATTGAAAGCCAAATGGGTATCTTGACCAATAACGCCGATCCAATGTAGGATGAACAGAAACCTTCGACGCGCTCTAATATTCCTTCTCGAAGATCTTCTGAATGGGTTTGGCTGCCTGTGATCGCAATGCCACGTTAGCGAAAACGTCCAAGGGCTCAACAAAACTCAAAGCAACGCAGGGACATACGTCGATGAACTTCTCCAGGTCCTGGTCCAAGCTGGCAAGATCATCCTTCCGCTTCTTGTTCTCAGCGATCAAGGCCTGCTTGCGCTTGAGAAGCTCCTGGCGCGCCTGCTCGAGCGTTTCGCGCTCGGCATGTTCGTGGTTGATGCGCGCAATCATTAACTCGTGTTCATCGGTTTCCCGGTGTTCGGGGAACTGTTCCAGGAACTCTTCGACGGGAATCAGAGGCAGTGAAAGATATTTGTGACTGTCACACGGAAAGCAGTTGAGTTAGCGAGGAAGATACGACAAGGTATTTCATTCCACCTACTCGTAAGCTTCGCAGGCGGCGATCTCGCCCGTAAGGTGCTTCTGCTCGTAGTAGAGGTTTTGCAGCTGAAGGTGCAGCCGATCAATTTCCTGGCGAGCCTCGGCGGTGGCCTGCTTGGTGTCCCGCACGCGAAAACAGGCGTCTCTATTTTGGCCGCGAAGCTGAGCAAGTAGAGCGAACAGAATCTTCTGTTGTTTAGAGACAGCCAGGGACAGTTCGTGGTCGGTGGCGGGATCGGTTGAAACGGCGTCAGGGTTCAGCAAGGAGAGCAGTTGATGGCATTGGGCGAGAGTCTCAGCACTGGTTCTGAGCACCGGCTGCAGAGACTCATCGGAAACAACCTGAGAGATAGTCATGACTTGGTGAACTTGGGGGAAAGTGGCGACACCAAAATGATGAACAAGCTGAGTGGTGGTGGAGAGGAAAATGTGGAGAAAGACTTTCTTTCAATCAAATGCAACAACTGCAAATCTCTTTCCCATGTGAACGCTGGGCCGTCGATGGTTGGGGAAACTTGATCTTTACCCCTCGACTCGTTTTACTCATTCTATTCTTTACTGACTGGTTTTCCTTAACATTCTGACTTGTCTTTTCCCACTCCTTTTTCTCTCCTCTAGACACGGTCACCCCTTTCAACGCTCTCGGCTCCCCCGGTTGCCCCCGGCCCACCGTGAAGACACAACAAATCCCGCAACTGGTCGTCCTCGCATTGACGCTAGGGTAAACTTCCCCCGGCTATACTGCGATGGCCTGCTCTGCGTCCTCCATGACTGTTCAATCTTATCAAGATTCCGCCGTTTCCTCCGCCGCTGCGGCCGGCGAGGATATCGGCTTCCTGCGAGACCGGCGACGGAGACACTCGTATCATGCTCCCCGGAGACTCTCTTGTGACTACCAGGATGCCGATACCGTCTTTATTAGGGTGAGGATTATCACTTCCTTGCTTCGTGGATCCTCTTTGTCTAACAATTGCCAGGTGGAACTTTTCCTCGCCGAACTCGAGCGCCGAATGCAATGGATCGAACAGTACCGCAAATCTCACATGGATCAGATCGACGCCAGTCTTAAGAGAGGATATGCAACTCTAGAAGCTGTGAGAGATCAGTGCTCGGTTGCGTCGGGCGAGCTGATGGGCAGCGGTAAGAAGCGGGCCAAGATCTTGGTCGAGACCCTGGAGGATCGATACAACGAGGCTCTGGCGACCAAGGAAACATTGGAACAGAAGGCCCAGGCCGGAGTTCGCTTGATGGAATCGTTCCTTTCCGAACTCGAATCCCGCGCACATGCGGTTCGCGATCGTGGTATCTACGGAGCCTTGGATGATGGATGGAAGGCGATGGATTCAAAACTGGTGCACGCCCGAGAAGTCGTCGACGAGGGAATGGAGCGTGCTCGCCGAGCTCGCGACGTACTTCGGGAAAGCATCGACCAGGCTATTATGCTCGCCCAGGAGAAACGATTGATTACTTACTCCGAACTGCCCGACCCTTGGCGGGTCAACCCACACATTTTGAAGGGATACCGGTTTACCGAATCGAAGATCGAGTGTCTTCACTCGATCTTCGCCTTTTCGAACGAGATGGTCAACATCTGGTCCCATGTCATCGGACTACTCGTTGTCCTTGCTATCGCCTTCTACTTCTACCCGCTTCATACCAACTTCCACCTCAGCAGCAAAACCGACATCATGATTGCTGCCGTCTTCTTCTTCGCCGCGTGCAAGTGCCTGGTCTGTAGCACCCTCTGGCACACCATGAATAGCATCGCCTCTCAGTCCTTGATGGAACGTTTCGCCTGCGTCGACTACACCGGCATTTCCTTGTTGGTGGCCGCTTCAATCGTGACCACCGAGTACACCGCATTCTACTGCGAGCCGGTCTCCCGCTGGACCTATATTCTTCTCACAATGTCCCTGGGTATTGGTGGCATCATTCTGCCGTGGCACCCAACTTTCAACCGGCACGACATGGCCTGGGCCCGAGTTGGCTTTTTTGTCACCCTCGCTCTCACCGGATTTGCCCCTCTCGCTCAGCTCTCCTATACCCGCAGCTTCCAGTGGTGTCTGTACTTCTACGCACCCGTCATGAAGAGCATCATGGTCTACTTCGTCGGTGCCTGCGTGTACGCCTCCAAGGTCCCCGAGCGGTGGAAGCCCGGTCTGTTCGACTACTTTGGCGGCAGCCATAACATTTGGCACTTGGCTGTGTTGGGCGGCATTCTCTTCCACTACTGCGCCATGCAGGATCTATTCGCAGGTGCCTTTCTTCGTGCGCAGGGCGAGTGCCCCAAGCTGACGTCGTGAGCCTGTTGCTCGAAACCTGGATTTTCCATTTTGATTGGCTCATGATACACGAAGAAGGATATACGACGTTTCACAATCGCGCCTTGGGTCTGGACGCTTCCTACTTGCAGGATGCTGTCGACAACATCTCAATAGGCATCTTTCATGGCCGTGTTCGGCTATTGTTTTGTGCATGGCTGGGGAGTTCTTTGCTTGTTTCGTGTCCATATATTGCTCTTGTCTCTCGGAGCCTGACACTTCCAAGACCTGTTTTCGTTCCATGAAGCGGATCAATCTGCCGAGGACTCGGGTTCTGCACATATTTTGTTCTTGTATCTAATTATCGTCGCATTCAATTGCGTATGTATTTCTGTTTCTGACGGATATTTTGCCATCTCATAAGAGCTTGCACAGATTTCAATCTACATCTTGCTTTGCGTATTGTGACTACATAAGGTTGATTGTTCCGCCTATTAGCATTGGGAGACGTATAGCCAGGAGTATTGACTATGGACTTTCCAAAATGCCTTGGCTCAAGCAAAAGATCTATGGGAATATTCTATGTACATAAACACGTGTCGTTGTACTCATGAACTCTATGATGTGGTAAATGCACAATTAGTCGAGGAGAGTGCGATGTTGTATCCGTCGAATGGCGCAATTTTTGACGGTCCAACCTTGTATACCGAAGCCACGCGTCCATCGTGCTTCGGGGTTGTTATGAACCAGAAACTGATTGCAGCCTGTCGAAGGGTTGACCTCACGAGAGGGGTGGCAACCATGGACCGCCGGGTGAAAGGGAGATTCGGGTAGACGAGAAAGAAGGATTCTTCATCTCTGCCCGACTGGAACCTAATGTTGGCTTGACCATGCATAAAGCTGACGCATTGATTGGCAGAATGACGGGTCAATCAGGTTCTGACGGGTCAATCAGGTTCATTGACCAGCTTCGGCAGTGGTAGCAGCAGGGCCATCGCGCTTGCGGAAGTGGCCTTGCATCCAGCAGCGGTACATCTTAAGCTTGCTCGAGCGGTTGACCAGCAGTCGGCGGTCAACGCCCATGTGCACAACTTCGAACGGCGCTTCAGGTTCAGCGGGCTGGGACTCAGACGTGCTCTCGGTATCAACCTGCAAGCCCTTCTCCAGGGTCCAGCGACTCCACATCTGGATCAGTTCATCCTTGTCGAAGAAGTAGACGCGGGTCCCGTCGCCGCGCACGTAAAAGTTCTCACCCATGTAGCGGCCCTTCTTGAAGCGGACCTGAGCCAGATCTCCACGACCGTAATCGCGGAACAGGACGCGACCACCGGGTTTCAAGACACGGTAGATGTTGTGCAGGGCGCGATTCCACTGGGCAGGGTTCAGGGCGGAGAAAATGAAAATGAGAATCACAACGTCGACAGAACCCTCCGTCAAATCGGGAGGCAGGTAGTTGCCATTCTCATCGGGCTGGGCAGCGACATCCCAGACATCGGCGACCATGTACTTCTCATCGTAGTGCTCACTCTCGCGCATCACCTTGACGGCATACTTGGAGAAATCGCATGCATGCACCTTGAGGTGCTCGTTCTCATTGCTCCGAATCAACGGGAAAGCAGTGTTGCCTGCGCCCGCTCCAACCTCGAGCACGACCTGGGGGCCTGCATCCTTCTGCGTCACTTCCGCCAATACGGGAAATTCCTGCTGCAGCCACTTGCGGTCCTTGAAAAAGTTTTCTGTGTTGTTCTTGTAGAACAGATCCCACCACTTGGCCGGGTCCTGGTTGAAACGGTTCTTGTCGAAGTCTGTCACGGGTGCAGCACGCTGCTTCTCGTATTGAGCCTCCGCGTAGGCTTTGAAGCCATCGTCGGGCTCGACATGATCCCAGGCATTGAATTCAAAGACATCGTCGCCCTTTTCGAGGTAGCGGGATCCGAATTGGAAGGGATCGCTGCGCTTCAGGTTGTTGGAAGGGTCGTGTGAGCGAGAGGAATCGATCTGCGGAGGTTGAGCCCTCTGTGCAGCTGCTCTAATCTCATCATCCGGCGTCATTATGGGTGTATATCGAAGAATAGACAAAATAGATAAGGCGGGGAAAAAACTCATTAAAATTCCAGATCAGGTGATAAGGGCTATCAGCTTATCTGCTCACAACTAGTTAAGGAACCGGCTGCTGAGTATGTCCGACGTCCGATCTCGTGTTGGGAACGTGGATGCCTGCAGCAGCCTCAAATCTGTCATCCTCTTGCTTTCTTTTCTTTCTTTTCTTCTTTGTCTCGACATGTCTTTGTGACTATCTTCTTCCTAAGAGGCCCATTGTCAACTACCTTCTTGGTTTGGGGGCTTATCGACTCCAGCGGGGTTCCATCTACCTTATCTGTTGCTCATTGAGATCTGGCGGCTCAAGTGCCATCTGCTGGCTTCGTCGTGGACATGAAATAGATCGACCCCCCTTTTTTATATAGAGACTTTGATCTCTTCTTTTATTTTGAAACTCGACTGAATTCAATCATTGCCATGTCTTTCCTCGCCGGACTCTGCGGGTGCTTCACTCGCAATGCATCCCCGCTCTCAAGGCCAGAGATGCAAACGTCCGACGCACAAGCCCTTACCCGCAACGGTGTCCAAACGGGCAGTTTTGTCCTCTCAGATGAGGGTAATTTCATTCGCGCTGCTGGACCAGGCGTACGAGGCGGAAACGGACATGGGCTCGGACGAGTCGGGCCCCCCAGTGATTCGGACGATGGCGGCTATGCCAGCGTAGTCCCACTTCCACAGTATACACCGCGGCCCATGAGCATTCACGAGAAAACCCTAGAAACCAACATGCGTGATCCGGCCATGTTCTCGGGCTCTGGCTATGGCCCTGACGAGAAGAGCCGCAACGTCTACGACGAAGAGATCACCTCCGACGGCTCGTCGGTTATCTCATATCCCAGCAGCTACGGCAATACTTCCACCGCGACCCGTGAGACTCCTCCGCCGCCCTACTCGCCCCGGCAGTCGGCGGTACTGCGCCGCTCTCGGTCCGTCTCTATCTCGTCTGCGATGGGTATCGCTCTCAGCCAGCCGCCCATAGCTCGGGTGCATGGCTGGCAGTCGGGAGGACCGCCATCGGAAGCCGATGATCGGTCGATTCGCCGTCACCGTCGGGTTTCGTGGGAAAGTCGGTAATATCTCACCCTCGAACATCCTTTTCTCTATATTAATATCGTTTGTCACCGCCGCTGTTGAGCCGCAGATGATACGCGAGCTGGAATCGTCTATCATGGAGGTCTGACTTTTGACTCTTTTTTTCCCTTTTCTGTTCGTTCCCTACTGCATACGATGCGATGATCAAGAAATACTGAATTATTACAATTGGAATGGTGGGATATTGGGATACTTAATACTCGGATTGGACATACCGAATGGCATTGGACATATTTGCTCACAGTTGTGTAACATGTCTCAAGATACAGTACACCATGATAGAAAAACGTCCATTTTGATCATTCCGTTCCATTTATAATTTCCGCGTCCCGAAAGCACAGGATGAGCTGGCAACCCTGACCTACTCACACCGTATGGGTATAGCAGTATAGGTCACGCAGCGAGGACCTCAATAAGATCGTGCTAACCTTAGGGCTGACAGCTGGCCTTGGAGTGCAGAGTCCGAGTCTCATGAGCTTTTACCGTGGGGGTAGCAGTTAACAGATGCCCCCCCACTTCCCCGACTTATCCCCAGCCCTGTCACCCCCGCAATAATTCTAGCTTCAGCGCCATTTGAACTTACAGACATCTGAGCGGTCTTCTTCAAAGGACGCAAGGATGGAGTCCCCTCTCCATCTCGCCTTCCCCCCACTTGTCCGCCATATTCGTCCTAGTAGGGAAAAAGCTGGCCTAGGATGCTTCGTCTCGTCCACAAGGTGCTTGTTGTATAAAAGAAAATCCCCGCCCCAGGTTGCGCACATTATAAGCAACCTTGGAAGTCATCTGTATTTGTCATATTCCCATCTGACACTATCTATACCTTCGCTATGACCGATAAAGAAAGTATCCATTTGAAGGAGATTCAACATATTGTTTGTTGGGTACAGTACGTCAGGGGTCTCCACTGTAACTAGATCGAATCCCCACTGACGGTGCCTACTTTACTTCTCATGCAAGTCCCGTCTAATCTGGTGGTGAGCAAAATCAGCCTCCGGGCGTCTATATCTTTTTTTCAATGGCTCTCTGGGGAATCCTCTCGGCTTGTACAGCTGCTATCCACAATTGCTCCGGTCCCGTTTCTTTCTCGGATTCGTCGAGGCCGTATTCTTCCCCGGTGCCCTGTTTTACTTGTCATTATTCTATACAAAAAAGCAGTATGCGATGCGGACGGCCATCATGTACTCTGGGTCTCAACTTGGTAATGCCTTTGGTGGACTGTTTGCTGTCGCAATTCTGAAATTGGATGGTAAACATGGCCTAGAAGGTTGGCGATGGGTACGTGGTCCTGTGATTCCCAAACTTCAACTACGCAGTACTCATACGCCAATCTACAGCTGTTCCTGATTGAGGGTGTTGCCACCGCCGGTCTAGCTATTCTCCTCGCATTCATCCTCCCCAACTCACTGAATTCTATCAGTGGCTTTAGCAAGCCCGAACATGAGTGCCCTCTTGTAGAATATCGAGGAAGACCAAGGCCAGCACGACAACGCCGATGAGATCAGCGCCCAAAAGGGCGTCATAATGGCTATGACGGATGCTAAGACATGGCTGCTCCTGGGCATTCTGTATAGTGTTTGTGGCCCATCTGTATTGCTTGTCACTGTCAACGACTGACCACCTGGACGTGATCGCAGATCTACATTGCGGGGGCCGTGACCAACTTCTTCCCACTCTCGGATACTCTCGGGAAAAAAACTATGGTCTCACCGCGGTCAGTCTTCCTCTACGCAAATCTAACATGTGCTTTACTGATGCTGGTGGTGTAGGTGTACAGCCACCGTATGTTCTTTTGCGTGATCGCGATGATCCTCAACGGGCTTCATTCAGACAACGTACGTAGTTGGCCCACACTGTCGCCTGAATTTGCTAATGAAGCGTTAAGAAGCAAGAGCGTTACTGGCACATCATCTGTTAAATGATCATCTGCCTTGTTGATAACATCGTTGCTGTTTCTACTCTAAAGACGTCGGCTCGCTGTAAGTTGGACGCACGACGAGATATTCTTCTCTGGAAGGCAGCGCACACTGACTCGAATATAGATGTTGCCATGATGTTGATGCCGGGATCCTTCTACTCGCCCGCTCTCGTCGTCTTGTCTTGGGTAGCTGGTACGCTGTCACAGCCGTCAATCAAGCGTGCCTCGGCCATTGCTATGATAAATGCTGTCTGCAATACCCCAAACGGTATGTCTGGAGTGCTTCCTTGTCGGCTACTTCTCCCGCTAATGTATTATGTACAGTATGGACGTCCTATCTCTATTATTCTAAGCCACGATACCTTACTGCCTTTCTGGTCAACCTGGCTGCTTCCGGGCTGGCTATCATCTTGGCAACTGTGGCGCGTATCTACCTGCAGCGCCAGAACATTAAACTCAATCGTGGTCTGGAAATGGGGCGGAATGGTCCAACTCCCGCTCAGATTGCTGCCGGATTCCGCTATGTGATCTAGACTCCTATCCGAGATCCATTGGCTTCAGATTCCGTGAGCTCTCAACTCCAACATCCTATCTTGTGCCCTACCTATAGCAAAGCCAACCTTGTCCAAATTGTAAATATTGTCCTCCTAAACAACACTCAGTCATCCCAAGTTCGAGGATTCAGCACGAGTGCGGACATTGATATAACTGCGTATCAAGTGAATGTAGCTATGCGACGTTCAACAATGTCGCTTATGGGCGTAGGCCAGGCAGTGTGAAACCAAAGGCATTGACAGGTCGTAAATTATGCTCTAACCAGGTATCTGACTATGGATGCAAGTTTTCGTCAATTCCCGTTCGAACTCGCCGTCTCGGGCATCGGGACCGGACCGCCCGGAGAATCCGGCAGACGGGCCGTAAGAACCTCCACACCGTCCTCGGTCACCAGCATGGTGTGCTCAAACTGGGCCGACAGAGATCCGTCCGCGGTCGTGCTGGTCCAGTCATCGGGCCATGTGCGATCACGGTGGGTACCAATGTTGATCATTGGCTCGATGGTAAAGCACATGCCGGGCTTGGCGGTGCCGACGGCCTTGTTCTTGGCGTAGTGGGGAATGTTAGGGGCGCAGTGGAAGAGCTGGTTGATACCATGGCCGCAGTAGGTCTTCACGACGCTGCAGTTGTGGGACTTGGCGTGCTTCTCGATAGTGTTGCCGGGATCCCGGAACAGCATGCCAGGCTTGACCAGCTCGATCGACTTGTCAAGACACTCACGCGCGGTCTCCACCACGCGAACAGCCTCTGGGTTGGCGAGTGCCTTGTCTCCAACGTAGTATGTCTCATTGATATCACCGTGGAAGCCCTTGTGGTATAGAGTCACGTCGATGTTGATGATATCACCATCCTCTAGTGGCCGCTGGTCGGGAATGCCATGACAGATGGTCTCATTGATCGAGGTGCAGACGGACTTGGGGAAGTGCATGTAGTTCAGCGGCGAAGGATAGGACTGAAGCCACACGTCAGCTGGGTTACCTTGGCACGCCAGTGAAGACTCTGGGTCAAACTTACCTCACGCTCAATGCAAGCCTTGTGGACAACCTCATCAATGTAGTCGGTCGTCACGCCGGGCTTTACCGCGCGTGCCGCAATATCCAAGACCTCACGGGCCAGGCGGCAAACACGGCGCATGCCCTCCTGCTCCTCCTTGTTTAGGATCTTGATGCTGCGCTGGCCGAAGAGGCGCTGTTCGGAGATCGGGATGCCATTCTTAGCATAGTCCGGGTGGGGGATGGTACTCGGGATGGTGCGCTTCGGCGACAGCGGGTAGACAGGACGCAAGCCACCGGTAAATTGGAAGGCAGGGAACGGGTTGAAGTTGCCGGTTGCTGGATCAGGTTCAGAAACTACCTTCGGAGGAAATAAGCTGGAGAGGATATTACTCTTCTTGTGGATAGTCTTGTGTTCACTCTGGTCTAGTCAGCTCGGATTCTCACGGGTCAAAGGGGGCATGACATGCCCCTGATCATCCAAGAAAGCCTACCCAACTGCGCTTGAAACAGTCCTGCGAGCAGAAGAAACTGTCGATGCCAGCCTTGAGGCAGGTTGGGCATTGCAGGGTGCCTGCATCGTTTGAGCAATCCACACCGGAGCATTTGCGGCCAGTTGCAGCTGCCATGTTGAAGACAAGCCGCGTACGACAATATACAACGTGCTGGATGGGAAGTATCAGTTCATCATTCCTGATCAAGAAAAATGAACTTTGTCCCCGCGGTCCCATGGAACACGCTAGTCTGTATCGGGTTAGCTTCAGATATACGCCTGAGGCAACCAGGCAACAAGGCAGAAACTGATTTTCAATCATGATTAGTCAGCGCATCTTCCACCCCTGCACTCTTCCATTTCGGGCAAAGTCCGATGTCGCTGCATGTGAGTTCTGAGTCTATGCCTCGCGTCCGAGGAAGTTAGTTTCTCATACTCAGTTGCTTTTTCAAACTGCAGAATGGCAGCTCCTTCCCGGCAAAAGGTTGTCGTAGTGGGTGCTGGGCCCGTGGGATCCCTGGCGGCACTGTACGCGGCCAGCCGAGGCGATGAGGTTGAAGTATACGAGTTGCGCGGAGGTACGTTACAATCGTTTAACCCTTATATTCACGGATCCCTTGTGAAGATACAGGGAAGAGGAGAAGAGTAGCTCCAATGCCACAAATATGTTTGCGCTGGTGCTGGGAAGGTCCTCCGACAGGAGTCAAAATTTGAACGACGCATCCCCTCAAGGTCCCTAATTTTGCGACGTCAATTGAGCCGGATGCGCAATTGACTCATCGATCTTCCGAGTATCCTTGTCACTTCCATTGCGATCGTTGCGAAATTCCCCGGTGGAAAGTCTAATAACCCTTTTTCGCTCCTCCGTAGATCTCCGCGATCCGGCGACGGTGCCACTGAACTTTACCAAGTCGATCAACCTGGCTCTCTCTGAGCGTGGTATTACTTCGATCCACCACTCGCATCGGTCCGGTCTGATCGATAATGTACTCCGCGAGACGATCCCTATGTACGGGCGAATGATCCACGGCCGAGAGCGCGGGCAGCTGTGTGAGGCCGCACAGGTCTATGACGTCCACGGCCGAGTATGCATTTCACTTTCACCTGCATGTCATACATCGCATGGCACATGGGTTTCACAGACAATGTATAGGGCTGACCACATGGATATAGGCAATTAATGCTGTTGATCGGGGTACTCTCAACAACGCTCTGCTTAACGAGCTTGAGCGCACCCCGAATGTCAAGCTCTTCTTCAACCATAAGTTGACTGGTGCCGACTTCCGCACCAACAAGGCTTGGTTTGAGCGCCGTATTCCCGGCGAGACTCCTCAGTCCGACTCGCTAGGTAATGCTGGACGCTCGCCGGAGATCGAGGTGTCGTATGACTACCTCATCGGCGCTGATGGTGCGCACTCGGCTGCACGCTTCCATATGATGAAGTTCGCCCGCGTCGACTATCAGCAAGAGTATGTGGACACAATATGGTGTGAGTTCCGTATCCCACCATCGGAGAAGGGGGAATTTCGCATCTCTCCAAATCATCTTCACATTTGGCCCGGGCGCGAGTTCATGTTCATCGCCCTGCCCTCGGCCGACAGGTCATTTACATGCACGCTCTTCGCGCCCTCGGGACATTACACCGGGCTGGAGAATGCCCCTCAAAACCTGCACGCGTTCTTCGACGAGCACTTCCCGGGTGTCTGCCCCGAACTCATCGATCCCGAAGCCCTGAGCGAACAGTTCAATCTAAACCCTCACCTGCCTCTAATCAGCATCAAGTGCCGGCCTCATCATTACAGCTCCACTGTTGCGATCATCGGCGACGCAGCACATGCCGTCCTTCCCTTCTACGGACAGGGACTCAATGCTGGTCTCGAAGATGTGCGGATCCTGTTCGAGCAACTCGACAAGCACGGCGTCTACGACCCCGATATCAGCGTGTACACCCGCAGCGTCAGGCGCCAAGCAGCATTCCAAGCATACACGGATGTCCGCTGTGACGATACGCACGCGATCAACGATTTGTCGAAAGAGAACTACATCGAGATGCGGGCGGGCGTGAAGTCCCCTTTGTACAAAGTGCGAAAATTCATCGAGGAAACCATCGATCGTCGCCTGCCGTTCCTTGGCTGGAGGACGCAATATGCCCGCATTAGCTTCAGCACCCAGCGATACTCGGAGGTTGTGCGGGCAGTCCAGCACCAGAGTCAAATACTGGGAATTGGTTTGACCTCGGCATTGGTTGCTGGCGCTGGGGCATTGTCAGTATTGATGTGGAAATACCCACGATCTTATTCGCCCATATCTTTAATTCGGTGGTTATTACACAGATTTGTGAAGGCGTGGCCGCGTATCTCTCGGGAGATTGGCTGAGTGTTCAAGATATTTGTGGAATTGGTATTGAATTAAAGCACATAGAGATTTCTGAAGAGCCTTAGACTTTCCTCACACGTCTAAATGCATGGTTAGTTCTCCATTGCTAACTATTTGCCAAGTACCTATAGACTCGTAAGTAGACATAGCTAACGGCCTTGGCATCAGTACCTAGGCATATCGGAGCTCGCAACGTTCCTCCTTGTCTCTTTCCCGTCGCCAAACCCCCCAATTTACGCCCGTGAACTATCTACGAGGAACGAGTGGAAAAAGTGGAAAATGTAGCAGCGCTTATCCGGTATTCCGAGCTGCTACGTGCACCTAGCTAAGTGGGGAGTCCGGCTCGTGTAATAAAGCCATTGTAGCGTAGCTAGACACGCCTGGGCATGCTATAGGGCACAAAGTTGTCTTGTTTCATGCTCAATTCATAGAAATAATATACACAGATATCCCAATCCAGAAATCGCGGATCAGAAGCTCGCCATCTCAATCCAACTTGCCACAAACGCCAATCGACGACCCTTGTCAGCTGCCATGCGACGTGAGAACTCCTCGAAGTTGAGTTTGGCACCGCTGCCACCGCGCTCCTTGGATTCACGCTCGATCTGGTTCAGATATGCCCAGCGAGCCAAAATTCGAGCTGGGGGTTTGCGAGGGCTAGTTTCTACAGGTGGACTGGTCGACTTTGGCGGGGGAAGAGGTTGCATGGGTGAAGGAGGAGGCTTGGGGGCGGTTGCCTCGGCTTCGGCGGAAGATGAGGGAGAAGAGGGAGCGGGGAGGGAAATCGTGCCGTTTGGTTCAAGGCGCAGGCGGTCGGGAAGGTCAGAGTCACTATTTTGAGGGGATGGATCGGAAGCCGAAGCTTCGGCTTCGATCACTGAAGGTTCAGCTTGGAATGAGAGGCGCGGACGGGTTGTCTCGGCATCCGGGCGGAACTGAGGAAGGGTTGGATCAAAATTAGGGTTCTGATCCGACCCTGCCACGGGTTCATCCTCATCACAGGAGCCACGAGAAGATGCAGCCTCGGAAATCAGAGCTCGATCATCAGCATTAGATGAGCTTGTGACTGAAGCCGTGTCAGACCGGTCCTCAAAAGGACGGCTCTGTCCAATTCCATCGCCATGATCAAGATCAGCAAAATGAGTTGGTCGAACATCATCATCAGAAGCCAAAGCCCAACGAGAGGTTGGTTCAAACACGGGCCCTGAGTTTGCAGGCTCCAGAGTCGGACTTCGCATTGCGTAACCAGCATGTCGCAATAGATCATCCAGTGATTTATTCTGTGTCACCTCCTCGAGCTCCTCCTCATTGCGTGGGTGTCTAGACTGCTCCTCCTTGGGCTCCTCGGGCTTGAGAGTTCCTGATTTTTCCAGGAGCTCGATCTCATGCGCCCAAGTCTTCCGGTCAGCACGTGTCCGGAAAACTTCCATGAGGAGATCTTCCTTCTGCTTGAAAAGAATATCGAGCAGCTCGTTGAAGCCCTGCTGGGTGACTTGGTAGAGGATTTCCTTGCCGACATCCTTTTCAACCTCGGGAATCTCAAATCCACCCCATCTCTCACCAACGGGGATGCTGCGGGAAGAAGTTGACGGATTCGAGCGCACGTCGTAGTCGTCTGTGAGATCATCCTGGAACCGCACCTTGGAAGAAGATCGAGAGCGAGGCGACGGTGGACGCGAGTCGAGTGGCTCTTCCCCCAGAGACTCGTCATCAGTCAGATCATCATCAAAAGTCGGGTCTCGTTGGTAACCCGGAGGAGCAGTGGCGCCATCTTCCATGTCAGTGTAGAATGCACGCCGTCTCCAACGTTCGTCAATTCCGTTCCGGCGAGTTTCATCAATTCGTCTTTGGTCATCATCACGCATTCTGTTGTAGACAACTGTCACGATACGAGCCCTGTCGACGGGGTCGTTGATTTCTTGAGGGGGCACATACGTTCCAAGAGCGTCGATGATGTCTTCCTCATGGATGTGCTCCGGAGGGGGCCAGTGGCCACTGGCGATGGACGAGCCAGATTCATCGGAATCACTGGCGTCCTCATCTTCGTCGTCATCATCATCGTCATCCACATCGGCTCCGCGATCGGACCGACGCGCTTCAGAGTCGTCAGTCGTTGGAAGGCGTATTGTGGATGGAAATAGAGGCCTGGTTCGACCAAACTGCTCTCGCACAGCAGCCTGACCTACAACGGAGTATCGGTCGCCAAGGTCAGCACTATCCTGCCGTAAGATTCCATCGTTGTCGACAATTTCCATATCACCGTTCTGATTGACACGCTTGCCCTCGCCGACCCGCGAAACATCGCCCGAAGGAATACTGCCAGGGAATGCAGAACTAATAGGTTGACTGCCAAGGACAACGTCGCGAGCTCCACCTTCGAGGAAATCATCCTCCATGCCGGCAACCATATCACGGGTGAGTTCCCGACTGAGGGCGTAGTACGCTCTGAAAACACGGAGGAAATCTTTTCTCTCAACAAAGCCATCGCCGTCAATATCATACCCACGGAACACACGGCGCAATCTCTCATCGTTGCTCTTGTTATTGAGGCTGGCCAATCCCTTGAGGAACTCCTCGAATCCGATGAGATTGTCACCATTGGTATCGTAAAATGAGAACATGCGATCGTAGATGAGACTGGGAGGAGGCGGTCGAAGAGATGTGTTGGGAACGAAGCATCGGTCGAAGGTTCTGCGATCGATGGCCATGTAAAGCTTGTTTGGATCATCCGCCCACTCGGAATTGGCAAGACAACGGAACTGGTCCCAAAGTGCGTCGAGCTCGGTGTTTTCGAAGCTGGTCTCTTTCATCAAGCGCTTCGCAAGGGGCCGAGGGAGGCTACGTGGAAGCATTGCTGGCTTTCCAGGATACCACACCGGTTGAGATTGGCGGGGATTGCCCAAGAACGGAGCAGGGATCCGAACTTTGTAGAATAGATGGGTCTTGATATGTACCTGCATGGCCTCGCATGTCTCGCACAGATCGTAGTCGATGCAGTTCGCGCACCGATACCTGATACCCTGGATGGGCATGATACCGCAGCTGTTGCATGTCACTCCACGGTGGATATAGCCATCCCTCCGCGCCTGGTCCTCCGCAATGTGATAAAGTAGGTTGAGCAGATTCTGACCTTCTCGAGTGGGTGAAGTATCGTTGTTCCCTTCGCGCCAGGAGAAAACGCTCTGATCATCGCCTGTGGCCTCCTCCCCGTCGGCATTCTGGGGCGGCGCTGCCGCATCGGGGAAGGTTGAAGTCGAAAGCGTGACACGCTCGCCATTTTGTCGCCGCCGACGCAGCTCGGTTCCATAGTTCTCGTCGCTGTTGAATCGGATCCGCGCTCGTTCGATGCCTGCCCGAGAGATGCCTCGCTGTTGAAGTTGCTCCGTCAAGTAGGTCCGCTCCAGGCTGTTATCGGGAAGGATGTGCGCGGCGGGGAAGTCGAGAGCGAGGAAAGATTCGAGGAAGGTGTCCTCCATCATTTCGCGCATGCGCTCGGCGTGGGCTGGTGGTACACCGACTTCCTCCATCAGCTGGTCGCGTGTTGCGAGCAGCGATGGAAGAAGACCACTTTCCACCCTCCGCCCATCTTCTGTTTCAATGCGGAATGTCCCATATACACCATTCTGACGCTCAAGCTGCTCCAAGTGGGTGATGGCTCGGTACGAGGGAGTGTCCACGAGCCCCGATTCGTCGGCTTCGGATCGTCTTGAGCGGCGCACGGCGCCTCGGCGCCGGAGGGATGACTGCGGCGTATGGGGCGAAAGGACATTATTACGAATGTAGAGGAGGGCATAGGCAGCTGCAACACCGGTAAAGAGGTAGAGAATGGGCCGATATCGTGTTAACGAGACCGGCCCCGAGCGCGCCTCGGACATTGCGACGGTTGCGCCGCTGTAAGCTGCGAGGACGCGGTCACGGTTATTGGATAAGGATCATTGTCGAAAAAGCCACTCGAAAAGGATAATCACACACAAGATTTTGAAAATTTGCGGCGTATGGGTGGTGAGGCGAGTTAAAAGACGAGAACACGGGGAAGTCGGAAACTCAGATCGCACATCACGGGGCCGGAAGAAGCCCAGTGTTCAAGTATCATCAAATACAACTCAACCCTACGGAAACAGCTCGACATTTGTGAAACTACTGGAATCTAGAATTCGATCACGGTCTTATTCAAGCCGTTTATGTCTAGATTTTGAGTTCCTGCTCCATATACATAATTTAGATCTTAGATCCTTAGGCGTCTGTCTCCGATGCAACTTTTGGACTTTGCAACAATGCAACACACATAAAATATCAGAGTCATTGCTCTACGCGTAGCAAATATAGAGTTTAACAATATTGATTCCTCATCGTTTGTTGTTATCAGCCATAGTCATCGCCATAGTCTCTACATCGGTCGAAGCCATAGTCGTAACTATATTATGGACGCTAGTTAGCTATTATGGCTACTATATAGAGTTTTTCTTACTTTCCTCTTGCTTCCCTCTTGCTTTATCGTAGAAGGGGTCTTGACCGAAAACCCCCTCTCTTTGTTTAGAGCTAACTGGTTAGTTAGTGAACTAGAAGCTCTCGAGTTACGAAGCCCTGTTTCGGCCTACTTCCTAACTAATGCTACCGTTAGTTATGCCCCGAACATTTCATAAAAGCACTATATTCCTGTCGATTACCATCAGAACATCCACGGCCCTTTCAACCCAAGTCCTTAGGATATTGTTATCCGCGAAGACAGCAGCCAGTCCATCCGCCTAGCTGAACAACCCTCCAGCCTAGCTAACGTAGCTAGACCCGAAGCCCGAGCTCGTGTCTATGAATACGTATCACTGTGCCCCGAGTTGTCGAAATAGTTCCCGGATTTGGTTCGTCTTGCCGACAAATTCAACGACGCGGTCGATACTCTCAATGAGCTTTAGCGCATCGATTCGGCTTTGAGCCTTTTCAAGACGCAAGAGATATTGCTCTTGCCTACCGAATACGATGATGCCTCCGTCCATTTAACAGAAAAACGCGCCGAAATAGCTGCTATGCCAGGAGCTATCGACACCCAACTACGACCTAAAGCCCGTGATATGTATCGCTAAGCTTCCGGGCAGCACGACAAAGAAGAGGCACGACCTATGGGTTATAGCACATCGGAATCGGATAACGATACAGAGGATGAGGATGATCCAAACGGATCCGACTGAGGCTTTGCCTATATTTGCACGTTTCTCTTACGTTTTAATTTTTTCATGCGTCGAGGACCACGCATTCCTTGTGAACCCATAGTTAACTCTCTCAATACATCATTGCATGATCAATCGTACCAAAAGGATAGATGAAAGACTAGGGGTCGGATGGAATGACTGAACTAATCCTTGAAGAAGAGAAGTCAACTATTTATAGGGTTGCTCCTTTTTGAGGTTTATATGTCACATAATAGTTACCACTTCCGAGGGGCCTCCGCAACCTTCCCTGATGCGGGTTCTGAATAACCCCATGCCGCATAGAACCGTAACAGGCATCCGCACTTTGTCTCTTTCTTCTCCGTCGCCGACATTTAAAAGTATTGCCAATTCCGATGCTAAATATCTCGCCAAGAAGTACGATGCACGATTCGGGCATGTTTATCGTGTCATGCTCTCTCCTTCTGCTAAGAGAAACGTACCTATTGCTAAGTCAACACCCGAAAGCAAAGTTTAGCCTAAGAATCAACCTACAGAGTGAGGCAGTCCCTGTAGCCATAGTCGTAGGGACTGGTTGCAGAATGTAAGGAAAGAAAGGCTACGCGTAAGTGCTTCTTCCCCCTACGCTCAGCGGTGGAGCTTGTTTTCGCGCATACAGAAGGCGCTAAACAATGCAAAAAATACCACGATGACCATGAAGGCAAAGCCCTTGTTGGTCGACCAACCGTAGCAATTGCGTACAATTTGAGCGACATCTGGGTCCAGCTTCTTGATGTAATCGAGGCTTTCTCGGACACCGTTGACAATCCGGTCGATGTCCTTGCTATCGTGCAGCTCGGATCGGAGTCTCTCGCGCAGGAGCTGCTGGACAACGCTCGCTGACAGAGAGAGTCCGATTACCGAACCCAAGGAACGGAAAAGGTACGAGCATGCGGTCACCACAGCCTGATCTTCGAGGGAGGAATTGGAAACTGCGAGGATGGTTAGTAAAGCTTGTCGATCGCGGGGTATGTATGACAAGAACAGGGACTCACTCAGGCCGATCAGCGTCGTGGTAACGCCGATTCCATTTCCAAATGCTGCCATTATCATACCGATGATCATTGGGACTGTGCTGGCAATGGCGCCTCCTGAGAAAAGATAAATGACGAAACACCCGACTGTCAGGGACGTATACGCTGCAACGGTCAACCAGTAGTATTTCCCAGTCCATTTCATCACGACACCAGCAAAAAGCGAGCCAGTAACACCGGCCAAAATGCTTGGCAAGAGGCGCAGGCCAGCAATAGTTGCGGACACTCCATCGACGGCCTGGAAATACAACGGAATGTAGAAGAGTACAGCGAGCCAACCGCCGAAGCTGAAAAAGTTGCAGCAATACAAGGATAAGAAAGTGCGGTCAAAGATGATATGACCAGGTGCGAAAGGCTCGGCCGCCAGATAGACCTCAACCAGGACGAAGACGATGAACAGAATGACTGAGACACCCAACGAGGCGATTGTCAAAGGTAGCTTCCATGACACGTTGCTGCCACGGTCCAAGCCCAACAGAAAGCCCAGAACGGCACCGACGAGGACTATGGCACCAAGGAAGTCAATGCGGCGGAGTTTAGTCTTCCAGTGAGCGGTTTCGCGGACTGGAAGCTTGAGCATCACGGAAACGGCGATGAATGCGAGAATACATAGTGGGAACTGTGCCAGGAAGGCCCTAGAACAATGCGTTAGAAATGGATTCGGGGACATAACGGATGAGGTTCAGTAGTCCGTACCAGCGCCAGCCAATGTAATCAGACAGGATACCCCCCAGAGGAGCACCTGTACCCGATCCAGTCGCATAGATGATGTTAATAATTCCTTGCCAAACACCTCTATCACGTAGAGGGACAATGTCACTCATCAGAATACTGACAACCGTGGTCATACCACCACCACCAATGCCCTGGAAAACCTGTTTGACACGATCAGTCATGACCTATGTCTACATTCGATATGAAGTTTGGGCGATAACGTACACGCGCCGCAATGAGTTCATTGATGTCGCGAGCCAGTCCGCAGAATAGACAGCCAATTCCAAAAATGGCATAGGCGAAGAGCAGACACGCTTTACGACCAAAGATATCGCTCAGTTTGCCGTACAGCGGTTGAAATGAGGTCAGGGTCAAGAAGTAGGAGGTCGCAATCCAGCTGGTGAGATTGAGGGCCTTCAGGTCATTTCCAATCTGGCCATAACTGGCCATGATAATAGTCTGATCTGCCGCCGACAGGAAGATCTACCGTCATTGTTAGCCGCGAATATTGCGACTGCGGGAAGGAGCCGAGCTCTCGGTGAAGCGCCTTGAAGAATTGAGCATACATACTCCTATTGAGATGGCTGGCACAATATATTTGAGCTGCTTCTGTGCATCTGGAAATGGCTGCTTGGTCTGATTGTCTGCAGACTGCGTAGAGTCCCTCGGCTGCTCTTCATCGCGATGGGGAATAGCCCCGGTTGACACAGTGCTGTTAATGTCCCCCAGCAACGGGGAGGTCTCGTCGTGAGTCCGCTCTGATGCCATCTTAACATGCCCCCCAAATACTTGCAATCAAAAATTAGCAGCACTTCAAGGTCAATCAAGAGGAAAACAAGAACAGCGAAATGCACCTACTCCATTCGGAGCCCGTATCTGGTCACGTGAAGATAAGCATCCCCTCAGTGAATCAGCAACCGAAGCCGAGCCAATGGCGTCACTGCTTTTGTGCCCTCGGGCCTCCGGCATCGGTAACAGCCGATCCCGATTCGGCGCCCAAAGTCTATAAGGTATCGTGTTGATTGCTTGTACTTTTCTTCTTATCGGAGCTGCTGAAAATGGGTGATACTGAGGCACGGAAGATAGAGGATAATCCAGGACGCACCCTTTAAAACGTCTACCCTATCTGTCTAGATAAGATCCATTTTACAGTTTTGTTTTACATAGTTTTCAAGCGTTCCAAGATCATGTTCTCAGGTTAGAGCGTAACTAAGATACGGAGCTTGAAGGCAATTGTTCTAAACATGGAGCTGGCATGCATGTACTTCGATATCAACTAGAAATCGGGTATCTACATTTTCTGCGGCATAAATCAGTCCTAATTTCCAAGGTGTCTCCTTTCTTCTTTGATACCTATCGCCCGCCGTATATGACAGTCTCAAATCTCGGCTGATTAGGTACCGTCAATCTTCTCACAAGCCGCACTCTGCTCCTCGGCAACCAACTCGGCGGGAATACGGTCTGGTGTTGTGTTCACGAGCATAATCATGGGAAATAACGCAGCTCCGAGTAGGGCAAACGACACGCAGCTAGAAGATCAGCCAGTCAGCTTAGCAAGGGCATAAACGTATGAATATGAAGGAAGAGGGAACTTACAATCCAATGATAGGATTGTTTGTCGTTTGAGTGTTCATGCCGAAAGAGATAGCTTGACCAATTGCTTCGATGCTTCGGAATGCCGCCCCATTGCGTACGTTTTCTGAAGTAGCGGTTAGCAACAACTGTGCTCATCTCCAACCACAACCTCGTGGAATACTCACCCTGTGCATCTGTCGCAAAAGATGACAGAAGCCAATACATGTATGACTGCGATAAAGGACCGGTAGTCTGCACAAAGAAATACGGCAAGAAGGACGAAGGGTACAGTGCGTCTTGCCAGTCAAGGTGGCCAGGATTATGGTGGTTGAACTTGACCTGCATAATTATAGACCAGATGTACACACCGACGTTGAGGATGACAACGGTGAATAGTCCAGCTTGAGCACGGCGGCGCTGGCTGAGACCTTTCATATCGAGAATAAAGCCGAGGCCAAAACAGCCGACGCTGGAAGGAAGCGAGGTTAGTTGATGCAAATGTAAACGATGAGGAAACCAGAATGATTTGCGCTTACATGCAGAAGAAAGGAGAGATGAGAGACGAGAGAGCACGGGCGCGAACTGAGAAGTAGGTCGCTAAGTAGGTGCTCCATGTGCCACTGTCGCATATGTTAATTTCCTACGATCGTATAAATGATGGAAACGGGGGACTGGCGCTGTGTCCTACCTGTAGAAAAATGACCATAGGGCCCAGAGACAAGACAGCAAAACCAGCTTCGAGGTTACGGTTTTCACAATGCGTTTCAATTCCATTTTGGTCGAAAGGGGTTCCGAAATGACAATTCTTGTACCATCCGATCGGACAACGCGTTCGAAAGGAGTGATCAGTAATGCAAATGGCAGACTAAGGAACACAATTAGTATTAGTTTTTGGCCTCTCGAAATCACTCAGTGCACTCACGCGATACACTCAATAATCACGAAGGCAATGTAAGTGTCGGGAGAAACTCCGCCCTCAACACCTTTCTCATGGTTCTTCGATAGGCTTCGTGACGCAATACTATTAGTTGAAGCTTATCACACACTACGAGACAAGACTCACTTGATTGCACCTCCAACCAGCTGTCCGAGGTTTCGTGACACAATCCACAAAGCCAGGTATTTTCCGCGAGCACCGGAAGGCGCGAGCGTCATGATGGCTCCGGCCTCAGCGACATACCAGCAAGCGGTCCCCACACCACTGATGGCACCGCTGAGAATGAGATACTGCAGTATACTGTCAGAGGGTACTTTGGCTTTGGGAAGTCTGATCGAGCTGTCTCGCAAATATTGCAAGGAAACTTCACCACTCACCCATTGGTTTCCGAACTTGCTGTTGCAGTAGTATGCGGACCCTTGGATGGGGAAGGACATCGCGCCGAGAACGAGAGCCCACTTAACACCGATCTTGTTCACGATTGGACCACCCAAGAAGCAGACTGGTGCGCTCCCACGTTAGTGCACTGAAAGTCGCTGTTGAAGGCTGACATACATACCGATCGCAAGCATGGCGTATGTGATGGCGTTGCAAATGTTTGACACCTCAGCAGATGCAAGACCACCGCCACCGAGGCCTGGAAAGGATTAGTGAAATGTTATAACATTGACGGCGTAGCACACTCACCAGTGATCGCATCAGACATGGCTGGCCCACAAAAGGCCTGGACACTCAAAAGCATCATCTGAGTCAAACTATGCTGCCATACCCGTTTCCACAGTGGAACGGTTACCCTGTACTGCTCCATGTCAACTCCGTGGGCCCCATCGGTCGCATAGGCTGTCAATGGAGGAGGATCATCATGCACATTGGGCATGGCAGTCTTCGAGTCCTTCATTATGAAAGAAAGTTCGTCTCGAGTGACTCGGAAAGATGCTAGAAGTCTGTTGCATCCTGCTCTCTTTTATACCCATGGTCTTGACATTAACCTTATCTCTTTGCCTCGGAGTCGATTGTGACCGGATAGATCCTCTGTGCTTATATGGACGGTCTATCACCGGATTTGAGGGGTTTGAGACGATGGAAGGTCCACGCTAAGCTTATCTCTCATCCCCGGAGTCGCTCGAAGGCTGATAGTCCGGTGGGGGATCTGTTCCCCACATTCTCCAAATGTCAATTCCGTGTTTGGGAACAGTGAGATGGAAGGTAGATGGAAGGTCCACACGAAGAAGCACGCGCTAGTGTCCCCTTTCGCCATCTTCGGCAATATTTTGGCGAATTAGCACCAATCGGCATTGTTCCGGTTACTCATCCCGTATCTGGTCCTATCACTATCTTGATAGAACATCTCAATCTTGGAATTGGACCTTCCTGACTACTTATCAGCGGAGTCCAAAGAACAACAGCCCTTCATATGACATGCTATGAGGAATCACATGATGCTGTCCTAGTCGCTTTATTAAACCTAGTGCTCTTCAAGAAACTGCAGTTGGAATTGATCGTTGTCAACGCCTCCCCCCCACGAGCTCGTTTAGACCTACCTGCATACGTTCCTCACACCACGCAACACACACAAACTTGATTTGCTGCAAAATGACTCACTCACGCGCTAGCACCAGGGTTGTTATTGTCGGAGGAGGCGGCACGATGGGGTCTTCAACCGCCCTGCACCTCATACGCTCCGGATACACCCCCTCAAACATTACCGTCCTTGATGTGTATCCAATTCCTTCATTGCAGTCCGCAGGATATGACCTCAACAAGATCATGAGTATCCGATTACGCAATGCGGTCGATTTGCAACTTTCGCTTGAGTCTCTCCGCATGTGGAAGAACGATGAGCTGTTCAAACCTTTCTTTCATAACGTTGGAATGGTGAGTCAATAAATAGCTTCCGCCATTTGAGATGTGTTCGGCTTATGCTCATGCACCGCTAGATTGACTGCTCATCGTCAGAAGAGGGTATTGCAAGCCTTCGACGGAAACACCAATCCCTCATCGACGCGGGTATCGGGCTAGAGAAGACGAATGTCTGGTTAGAAAGTGAAGAGGAGATCCTTGCGAGAGCGCCACACTTCACTCGTGAACAGATCAAGGTAATTGCTGACCCTTGGGCAGACTTTGAATGATAAAGGCTTATCAGAGTGAGCGTACCAGGGATGGAAAGGCTTGTTTTGTGGCGATGGAGGCTGGCTGGCTGCAGCCAAGGCCATCAATGCAATAGGGCAGTTCCTAAAGAGCCAAGGCGTCAAGTTCGGGTTTGGTGGGTATGTAATGAGAATTTTGCTGGCAAATTTGGAGTTTCCTAACGCGATCTTGTAGCGCCGGAACATTTAAGCGACCTCTGTTCGCCGCCGACGGACCAACTTGCAATGGACTTGAAACACTAGACGGAACGAAATACTATGCCGATAAAGTAGTCTTGGCTGCCGGTGCCTGGAGTCCTACTCTGGTAGATTTGGAGGATCAATGTGTTTCGAAAGTAAGTTCAGGGCACCTCAAGAGAAACCGAATTAATCGGCTTGGTCACTAACTGAATAATCAACAAAGGCCTGGGTCTTCGCCCATATCCAACTCACACCCAGTGAGGCGGCCGAGTACAAGGACGCCCCTGTAGTATACGACGGTGAATACGGCTTCTTCTTCGAGCCCAACGAGTAAATATATCTTCAAAATGTGCGAAAGGACATGCTAACTTGCCAATCACAGACATGGGGTAATCAAAGTATGCGACGAATTCCCCGGGTTTTCTCGCTTCAAGCAGCATCAACCTTACGGTGCCGCCTCTGCCAAGTTGGTATCTGTTCCTCGATCACATGCCAAACATCCCACAGACACCTACCCGGATGCTTCCGAAGCGACCATTCGCAAAGCGATCGCGAGGTTCATGCCACGCTTCAAGGACAAGGAGCTTTTTAACCGGACTATGTGCTGGTGCGCGGATACCGCTGATGCGAACCTATTGATTTGCGAGCACCCTAAGTGGAAGAACTTTATTTTGGCTACGGGAGATAGTGGGTAAGTGGACGATCAAGCAGGCCAGGAGCAGCGTAAGGCGTTAAGCTTGCTAATTTCATGTTCTACAGCCATTCCTTCAAGCTGTTACCCAACATCGGCAAGCACATTGTCGAGCTGCTGGAGGGATCTCTATCGCAAGATCTAGCTGATGCATGGAGGTGGAGACCAGGGGGCGATGCTCTCAAGTCTGGACGGGATGCCCCAGCAAAGGACCTTGCCGACATGCCGGGGTGGGAACATGATGCAAAGCTATAGTCGGTTTACACCGCTCACTGTGGATGTCCATTGTTGAGTTAATGAACTCTTCGTACCTGGTGGTCAAGCGGTATGGGGAGAGCCGATAGCTAGTCAGGCCGGTGCGGAAAATTATAGTGTCCGGGCTATATCGGTATGGAAGGGGAAGTGAGACCACCTGGCCGCCGAGGAAGGCCTGATTTGTCCTATTGCCTCAGGACCCAGATGGCCTAGGGTCCTCTTTTTGATGTCGCAGAACTCTGAGTGGCAAATCACTGAATCCGGCCTAGAGTTTCGTTCTAAATACGGCATCGCCAATTACAAGTCGCCTTCATCCGCAGCTATTACCAGTCAAGCTTAGCTCAAAATTCCCCGGTTGGTAGATAGTGTACACCATGTGGTCCCTGGAGCACATATGCGGGGTGCCAAGCCGAGGCGACCCATACTCAATTGGTCTGGTCTCGAATCTGTCTCACCCTGTGCAGAGTGATTACCGACCTAGAGTTGGCATACTGCGAATGGAGTCCGACTCGGGCCGATGTCTCACTTAAACGTGAGTAAGACACGCCTAGCAAACATCGAGTGGCGTATTCTTTGCGGGGGTTCCGCTTCCACGGTTACATTCGCTAGCTGTAGTCGTATCTATTTCAAGGAACTTCTGTGGAGCAGTCATGAGAGCTCTTTTCTATGAACCTCTGATAATTGAGACCCAGATTTGTGGTATGATGATGATGCAACAGGCTTGACAAAAGCCATAAATACCTTCATTCTTCCCTAGATCCTCATAGCTATTCTTCCTCTCACCATCAGTCTGCATCATCCATAGTATAAACATCCCTGCGACAGGACTCTACTTTCCCTCCAATAATACTCCAAATCGCAACCATGCAGATCACCCAGATCCTCCTTTCTACTGCCCTCTTTGCCTCCTCGGCCGTAATGGCCGCCCCGACTGCCGCCAAGTCCATGATGGCTGCCGGCCCTGAATGGACCATCAAGAACATGACCCGAACCTGCATTCCTAGCAATACCGAGTGCACCTGGTCTTTCGGCATCCAACCCGGCACCACTGTCGCTACTGCTTGCACCTATGGGGTGAAGGCAACCAACGCGTCTCAAGCAAGCGGCGGGCCTATCTCATGCGGTGCTTATACCATCACCTCGGGCTGGAGCGGCCAGTTTGGTGAGGGCAATGGCTTCACCACCCTCTCCGTTGTCGATGACAAGACCCGCCAAATCATCTGGCCCGCTTACACCGACAAGCAGCTCGCTGACGGAGAGGTCGTCAAACCCGACCAGTCCTACGCCCCTGCTGCTCTCCCATAGATGTGAGAAAATATACCCGAGGAGGGACATGCTCTATAGGACGGGTTGAGATGAGAACAAGGAAAGTCTCAACCTGTCCAACCACAATCGAGTCATGACACTCAGTTTGCCTTTTCTTTATTCAAGTCATGTGATGGGACGAAACCTCGTGAATAAAAAGCTACGGACTAATCTTCCTAGTCCACTACCTTGCCAATTGCATTGTACAGAGATATTCCTAAAAACCTCGCTAGCTGCCTGGCCCTATTAGTACCTTGAAAACTTCCTAGCCCCCGTCGTGATGAAACAGATTTGCTAAGAGAATAACCATCACGCCACATAAATGAATAAACCCTGTAGAAGACTCGGCAGGGTTGGCCACTCGTGAACCTGCCTCGGTGTCCGTACATTTCCCTGTATTCATGCCAGGGTACGTACCCTTGGCTGCCCCCGCAAAATTGACATAAAACTCTGTAATCACCGGACAAAGACGGAAGCTTATTTATACGTCGGCGGCTAGAATAGTACATACTGGCCGCCTTTCTATCCGTATCGGCAGTGGCCAGGCGCCCCTTCACTGCACCACTACTATCGCTGCACCACTATCCTGCACAACACCCGCCAAACATCGTTTAACCTCCTGTTGTTAGTATCGGTACGTTCTAATTTTATGGGGTTTTGTCGTCATAACTAGTATCGAGTATTTTTGAAGACGACTATATGCACGGAAACCAATCGGAGACATTCCATAACCCTTGCGGTCATCTAGGTACCTAGGTAGTATCGAGGACCCTGGGGACAGCCCATTATTTAAAGGAGTTACATCTCATTTATTCTCTCTCATATATACATGCTGCCCATGCTGTGGAGTACACCTGTTGAATTCTTATGTATAAATCTCGTGTCACATCAAAGTTTCCCGTCGCTGTTGAAAATTCAGAAAAATTCTTGCATTGTCGTGTCACATCAAAGGCCATCATCATTCTATGCCTCACCCCATATCTCATCCGCAATCTGTCGCACCAGAGCAAGCTTCTTCTTCTCGTCCTCCAAGCTCAGCGGGTATCCACTCTCGTGGGTGCTGAATCCACACTGGGGGCTGACGCAAATGCGCTTCAGTGCCTCCTCTCGGGACTCACCACTGCCCGAAGCCACAAAATCGGCGGCCTTGTAGATGCGCTCCTTCATCGCTTCCTTGTCCTCCAGCTCGCGGAGCTTGGTGCTAATGACGCCGACCACGACGTTCTTGTTCTTGGGGAGGAACTTGAGGGGCTCAAAGCCACCGGCACGCTCAGTGTCGTACTCGAGGTAGAAAGTATTGACTTTGAGGTTCTCAAACAACTTCTTGGCAATGATGTCGTACGAGCCCTCAGAGAAGTGGCGGCCGCCGATGAAGTTGCCGCGGCACAGGTGAATACCCGTGTGCATGTCGGCGGGAACCTTACTGAGAGAGTCATTGTACAGCTTAATGTAAGCGTCGAATAGGTCATCGACGCTGCCGCTGTTGTCCTTATCCTCCTCCCAGCCCTTGCGGAAAGCATTGGAGCAGAAGTACGCCATACCCGGGTCGTCGAACTGGACGTTGCGCAGACCGGCCTTGTACAGGGCGTCCAGCTCGGCCTGGTACACCTCGGCAACGCCTTGGAAATACTCAGCATCATTGCCGTACGCCTCGGGAGTGTATGCCTTGCCCTCCTTGTAGCGCATGTGGAACCAGGCGGGCGTGATCATGGTCAATTTGATGTTGCCCCATTCGCTCTTGGGCGTCGCATCCTGGACGAGCTTCAGCTCGTGCAGATTTGAGACGGACTTTTCAGGGTTCCACGACAGCTTGGAACCGGCAATGACCGACTCACCAGGCATGACCTTGCGGTCCTTCTCAATCAAACTGACGACGTCGGGATGATACAGACGGAACATGGAAGCATCAGCGTCTTGCAGACGAATTGTTCCTGGAAGTTCAGTAAGTGCTGCTCAGGCCCAAGGTGTGACATTACATACCCTCAAATTCCTCCCACGTCAGACCCCAGAAGCGGGTACGGTTAAACTCGCCGGAGCAGATAGACTTGATACCCAGGTCCCGCTGCAGCTGAACGACGTCACGGACGGCTTCCTTCTCGACAGCGGGCAAGCCGGCCTCCTCCTCGGAGATACCGGTGTCTCGGATCCGGGCCCGCACCTCGAGCAAATTCTCGGGCCGCAGCAATGAGCCCATGTGCTCAGCCCGGAAGGGCGGTGCGCTGTGCAGCTGGCTGACCATGGTGCGTAGGGGGATTTCCGGACTTGCAGATAATCAACGATCTGATAAAGATTGTCTGTTCCAAAGTGGGTTCGGACAATGACCAATGTTGAAAATGAAAACCCAAAAAGAAAAAGTAAATGGGCAAAAAAGGACAAAAGAAAGACATTGTCAGAAAAGAAAGGAAAGAAGCTAGCTAGAGGTGCAAAAGTGGTGCTCATGTGGTGCTGTGGTGCTTATGTGGTGGGGCAGACGTGGGGCTTCAATAAGTATGTCTTACAGTGCAGGCATTAATTAATGCCTCAGGTGTATTCTACACATTAATCTAGTAATTACATCTTTAACTATCGCTTTATTAGGATACATTTTAAGGTTAACTCAGTTTTAGAAGAAAAGGAAAATAGTGTTGCTCTGATCGCATTTCCTTCACCTTAGGCGTCGAGGGAGACACTCCACCACTAGATGGTATCAATAGTTCAAAATTGAGTTTTCCCGTTCTAGCTTAGTACTGCCAAGCAAGCGATTTGTTCGTTATAATGCGAATATTGACCTCGACTTCTCCGTCTCTCTGACATCCTTCTACCTTTTATTCAAGAAATAACATATGCGAATCATCTCAACGATATTTTTACCGAGGACGTATCCGTCGTGTGAAAATCGTCAACTATGTCAACTATTAGCGTCGACATGGCGAACACAAGCAGGCACCCTATACCTGACCATCTAAGACTGAAGGGAGATCCAGGACAAGAGGAGCGTGAACTAGAGAGTTCCAGAGACCTTGCTTCTCTTCAGAGATACAGATGGAACACCCGAGACGATGCTCCTATCGATATTATTGGGCTACTAAAGGTAGAGCTTGAACTTCGAGAGAACACCCAACGCAAAGAGGCCCTGAGAGAGATAATCAGCATTTCCTCCTCCAAGGAGGTGATTAAGTAGTTACAAGAAGAAATCAAAATCTTCGAAAGGGAATATTGGCTCTTAGAATGACGCTGGTGGGAGAGGAGGCTCTTATTTCCAGAATGCCCAATGGTTAGAGGTTTCAACGTCTGGCGCTCGCACCCAAAATGGTATATGCATTGTTCACTTCGCTTAGACTGCAAGGCAAGAGGTGGCTGCTGTGGAAGAGACTGTGGATGTTGCAGCGATCATATCAATAAGCCAGGATCACCTGGGCATTGCACTGTGGACTGTTATTGCTGCGAGCAAGCCCGCGGCTTTTATCTTGATGGCCCGGATAGATGGGAACTTCAAACATCATTCGATTTTGGATCAGATGATCCAAATCGTTCAAGTTATGTATTTCGAATCGCACAAGTCTCCTTCCTGGGTCTTCTGACTGGGAGTGACCGTGATCCGTTTGAGCTTATTGATGAAGAGTTCCGACGATCCGTCCCGCCACAGCGAGGGAACCTTTACATGCAACAAAGTGGGCAAAAAAGACGCAAAGACCAGATACGGCAATACATACATCCCTCTTTAGGAGGCTATGTGATGTTTTATCTCCTGTTCTGGCTTCTGGTCCTGATTGTGCTCTCTCTTTTCATCTTGCTTTTTTAGATAGCTTCGTGTCGGCGCTAGCGCCTTTTGGGCCTGAAGCTGCCCCGATGTCTGTAGCTTTGCTTTCTGTCTTTTTATAATTCATTCCATTCTTTGGATTCAGTTTCTCGCTCGTTCTCCAGCTCTTCGTGGCACTCAGACCTCCGTACTGCCGGAATTGCTCGCTTAGACTCCTCTGAGATTGTAGATCTTTTCTTTGGATAGCTCTCTTCGGATGCCATCACCTCTATATCGAACTTCCACAACAGCTTATCAATCCGGCAATATCGAAAGACTAATTAACTAGTTAGGACTAGTTACACGTGATTGGATAATGCCTAAGTAGGTGGTAACCTTGGACCCTGAAAAGGACGAACATGGCATCAAAAGTGGTCGTTTTTAACATCCGATTTACCGCCAGTTAGCGTTGGAGTGTAAATACTGCATATCCTCAAACAAAGCAACATCAAAGTAGATAACCATGGGTAACCCGGAAGACAGCAGAGTAAAGAAACACTATCTATATACAATTCAATCACTGGAATATCAATTAGCTGTCAGTGTATCCGGGGAACGCCACCACACCGACCAAAGAGAAACCAGACAGGATGGAAGGAGTGTAAATGCGAAATTATTTGAAATATGCATGTGCTGCGAGACCAAAGATGGCCTGGATATCGAGTACAGGGAGATCATGTCGAGTCATGCTTAAGGCTTGGAAAGCTGCTCTTTCCGGAAGAATAGCAAGAATCCAGCACAGACGAGCAGTTGGCACATCAAAGCCACCCAGAACCAGGCGTTTGCCAGTTCACCGGGGCCCTTGGTTATGTCGGGACTAACCGGTCCAGGGCCCACATTATTGGGTCCGAATGCTCGGGCGCAAATGGTGGCAATGGAACCAATCACTTGCGAGGCAATGAGCGCAAAGCACATATGCACACGCGTCAGTGTCTGCAGAAGGATAACACCGAAGCCAAGGCCTTGAACGGAGTCCAACACTCCCAGCCACAGCCAGATGCTGCGGGATACAAGGGCTGCTCCAGTGGGTCCTCCTGCCACCCAGGGCAGATGGTAGCCGATGCCTGAGACACCCCACCAGATCTGAATGAAGCGAGGTGCACCCAAACCACAGGCGAAGACGGGGAGGAACCAGCTGTGACGCTTGGAGAACTTGCTGATGATGAAGAGGAAGACACACCATACAACGCCAAAAAAGACAATGCACAGGATGACAATCTGCCAGGCGTGGGCGTGGATGGAGCTCCACAGGACTGAGAAGAAAACGGCAAGTTAGCAGGTACGAAAGAGAGGATTTCAGAGGAAAGTCTTACAGCTCCAGTTACGACCATAAGGGGCACTGAGGAAGAAGTTCTGCAGGATGACGGCCACGAAGTTCCAAAGAACGATCTTCCTGCGGAACAGAGACTTGTAAAAGGATGGCACCTTGCCAGGCTTCTGACGGTAGTAGTTGGGAAGACCAAAGAGCAACAGCAGACCGATACCCCAAGCAAAGATCGCGATTGGGTAGCAAATAGCCGTCATCTTCCAAGTGTTGGAGATGGCGGTGCTTGTGTTCAGCAGGCCTTCGCTCGAAGCCTTGGTCAGGGTCGAGCCCCAGTACCAAAGAGCAATAACGTAGGCCTGTTGGATACCCTGGATAACGCAGGCACGGAAGATCCATGTTTCAACCGGGGCACCACCCTCGTCACCAAAGTTCGAGGCGAAAAAGATTGATCCGCTAGAAGAAGCGGCGGCATAGCACCCGCTTCCAATGTTTTGAATCCATCCGCGACTGAAAGAGTTGCCTTCCCAATGAGCTGAGCCGATCAGGAAGAATGCCAGACCGTAGAAGAACCAGGGAGTTGAGAGGCAGACGACCGACTTGAAGTAGCGATACACGAGCCACCAACATACAGAGGTAATGGCATAAGTGGTGGCAATACCGTACAGCTTCTCTGCGGTTTCACCAACTTCGCCGGTAAGCAGAGTAATTTGGTACGAGTTCGCAGCAATGACTTGACCCAGAGCAAGAAAGATGGAGTAGACCGGCCAGTCACCGATCTTGATCTGCATCCACTTCCTGAGACCAGTGGGAGGGACATAGTCCTTCCCAAGAAGAAACTCGTCATCGCTCTCATGACTCTCGCTGAGAGCAATGTGAGAAAGGGCGTCATCAGACTCTCCAGCTGGAGATGCGTCGTGCCTCGAGCGGAAGATGGAGGGAGTTGGCGATTTGGGATTGTGACGACCAAGTTTAGCGTTGCGGAACCGATCGAACCACTCCTGTTCACTCTTGATTAGGAACTCTTCAATGCAGAGGTCACCTTCAGAGTTGGAGCCATTCAGGCCCTCCAGCTTTTGCTCGAAGTTGTGATAGTATTCCCCAGTGCCGTCGGTGAAGAATGGATCGACCTTTTGCAGCTTGAAGTCCTTCTTGTTACCGACGACGGAATCGAGCGAAAGAACCGACGCGCTGCTGTATCGGTTGGGTTCGGCAAAGGGCTGGGGAGGCAGAAGGAGCTGGTCGGGGCCGGCTGGGGGTGTTCCGGGGCTGGCGGGAGGCATAAGGAATCTGCCAGGCATCGACTCTTGGCTGTTGCGACGACTTGGAGAATACAAGCCTGAGCCGTGTCTCTGAGCAGCCTGCGCACGACGCCCCTCTTCGACCTCGGCGGGGGTGAGAGTATACTCGTCGTCGCCATAGGTGCTGTGAGCTCTCTCTTCGTCACTGCTCTCGTCGGCCTGTGTGTTCTCATTCTCATGTTCCTCGACTCCGTCGACTCGATTGCGACGGCCACGACGGTCCTGGTGTCCAGGACCCGAGCGAACACCCAGAGAGAGCGACCGGCTGAGACCAGACTTGGGCTTTTCAGTCTCAGAGGGATCAATCTCTTGGCTGTAGATGGTTCTCTTCTGCGAGCCAAAGTCGCCGATCTGGTTGAAGCTCGAGTAGCTGCTGTCTCTGGAATGGGGGAAGGCAACGTTTCCAGGCGGAGACAAGGGACTAAGCACCATAGAATGGTTGGATCTCATAGCTCCATTTGGCGTGCTAGTGCCAGAAGCAGTGAGAGGCCGACCGTGGCCCTTTGCGACCTCCTTATTGTGGATCTCGATGGCGGTGGATTGGAGGATCTCGAGGTCCTCCACCCACTGAGCGACGGGGAATCTTTGCTTTGCGGATCTGGCACGCATCATGGCACGAGTATCCGTCTTGGAGTCGAGCGCAGCCTCGATAGCCAGCTTGAATTGGGCCAGCAGATGCTTGGTCGATGTCGATTCCACGTTATACCACCAGCCTGGCATCTGGCCAAGACCACCGACACGAGCTCCAATACCAAGGGCTCCCTTTCGACCAAATTCCACAGCAACGAGACCGAAGGGCTCATCACGGGAGGGGATCAGGGCAAATTCTGCACCGGAGAAGATGAACGGCGGAAGAGCAGTAAACTCGGGCTTGGAGAAGACTCGGCCGGGGTAGACCTCCATCATACGACCGAGCTTGAGAGCAGCAAACTTTCCGTATAGATCAATGACGGGACCAATACAAATCACTTGTGCGTTGGGACGATGCTCAAGAACCGCGGGGAGCGCATCAGCGATCAGATCAACACCCTTCTGCATCGACCAGCGACCCACGAACACCAGTAGGTCGGCGTCGGGGTTCTGCTCGAGACCTGCCCACTCCTGGGCCTGTCGCTTTAGTTCGCCACGACCGGCCTCATACTCTGGATCGACTGTGATATCTTCATCTTTGATAGGCTGCTTGGTCCACTCGCCAACATCGGAAGGATCGGGATTAGGCAAGTTGCCCACCTTGCGTAGGCCCCAGAAAATAGGATAGCGAGCATAAGAACGCTTGCCGTACTTCTTGGAGACACCGACAGCACCGAAACCTTGTTGCTGGACTCGAAGGTAGCTTGCACCTGCGTGGAGCAAGTTGAACACCTCACCAAATTGCACGTACCGCCGAGCTACATCTTCATCAAGGTTAAAAACAGAGCAGACTTCACGACGCTCCTTTTGCGTGCGCATCGGCCAAAGACCCTGGAATTCAGCGTTGTGAAGCGAAAGACAAGCTGGTATAGTCTCTGGCAAGAGATAGAGCGGCGCAACAGATCCGTGATAATCGTTGATATGGTAAAGGTCGATAGGGAAGCGCTTAACGGCCTGAGCAATACATTGGTTCCAAGCAGAATAGTAGATTGCGCTGTCCAGGTCGTCCATCCGTGCCGGGTACGGTTCGGACTTGGACTGCTGGCGGAAGACGGGAGCATCGAGCAGAACGTAGGTAATGTTCTTCAAGACGTGATACTGAACCTGGACCTGGTATTCACTGCCCAAAATGGTCACCGTCATCGGCTCCGCCTGTTGATCGATTGGATAGTCGACACCGCCGACGCAAGGAACAACCCAGATCAAGTCCTGGTGACCGAGGGTTTTACCCATGAGCTGGGCCATGACACCGAGACCGCCAATCTTGATCTTGATCCCCCAGTCCTCAATGTCGTACTCCATAGTGGCGATGAGGACCATACGGCGCTTCCCGCTCGCTGCAGCTCCAGCTAGGGCAGTGGTGCTCTGCATTAAACCGGACTTGTTCGCAAGACGCATGAAAGGATTGACATAATCGATCTTCTCAGTAGGGCGTGACGGCTTCAGCTTCCTCAGGTATACCATGGGAGCCAGTCGGAGCCCAGACTTTTCGGCGGCGCCATTTTCATTGAATTTGACCTTGTAGAAGGACTTCATGAAGATGTAGACACAGCCTGCACCTGTGATGACAGGAAGAACCCAGAATAGCACAAACATGACAATCTGTGAAGTCTGTTTGCCAACGGGGACGAGATCGTAGCGCATAGTGCCATCGTTGATATAGAGTTCCCAGGCCACGTAGGGCGAGGGTGGGGCCCTGGTGATGTTGATCAAAGTACTTGTCAGGGATGACGGAGGCATCCGATCCAAGACCTTGTCCTGATCTGCATCACCCAGGACCCAACTCTGATCGGGCTTCCCATCGGGGTTGATACCCCAGATGTTGAGCTGTCCAGCGGCGGGCCATTCAGAAGTGAAGTGATACTTCCAATATCCATTGTCTTCGTCCAGCGCAACCACATTGTCGAGGCCGGCGTCATAGCCAAACTGGTTATATGGTCCGTTGAAGAATACGTGGGGGAAGCGACGAGGAACATCGGAGTTCCAGTCTGTATCGCCTTGCTGCACGTAGTCACTACTTCCAGTCCAACGACTCCAGTACTCAACGCGCACATGCTCACCCTTCCAGGCTTGCTTCTTGGTACCCGACCAGGGAAGGGTTTCGATAGTGTCATTACCACCATTGTAGGGCTTCCACTTGGAGAAAGTTGTGCCCCAGTTGGTGGAATACCGGTACATATCAGCGCCAGCAGCGTGGTGCTGGATGAAAAGGGTATCGTTGGTTGGTTCCTGGTGAAGTAAACTGCTGGAGTAGTTGGCGGTGGAGAAGACCATAGGGTTATCGATTTGACCAATGCGAAACAGGAAGTGATCGATTGCATCAGTGGACGAGTTTCCATGGACATTGCTAGCGTTGTTGATGGTCACTCGGTGAACGCCATTATACACTCCGGTCAGATTCGCAGCCCACATAAAAACACTTGGAATTTGGCCAGTGTACGAAGTGCTGGTGGCAGGAATGATGGTACAGTTGACGGTGTTTGATTTGAGCGTTGCCGTCTTGCCGATTTCGGTGGACGAGTTTACTGATAGGCTGCTGGTGATGGAGTGGCAGTCCATCTCTTCCGAGAAGTAGAACTCGATATGTACATCTTCTGAGAGGTTGGGTGCCACAGTGGATCGGATGGGAGCGTCGTGGCCTGGAGTGAACGCGGTGATCATGGACCGGGGCGACTTGAATTGGTACTTGGGGACGTATGCTCGAAACTCGTAGGCATTTAGTGTCAAGTTGGGGTAGCAACCGTTGTATGCAGTCGATCCGTTCAACCCGAGCTTCTCTGTACCAGCCACCAACTTGAACTCGTCGTGAGGATAGAAGAGGTTCTTGACCCAGGTGCCCTCATCAAATGGAGAGACCAGAGAAAGATTAGTATTGCTGCTGGTGCAGTCAAACTTGTAGTCAATGGTACGATTGACGTTCTGGTAGACCAGCCAGATTGGCTGATTGGCAGAGTCAGAGCCCAGGTCTTGCACCTCGCCATTAACATTACGGACAATGGACCACATTCCAGTCTCGGTGGCGGTCCCGTTTGAACCAGGATAGGTCACCTCGGAGGTGTTTTTCGACAAACTCTGAAGAGTGTAGCCATCATTCAGAACGGGAAATTGTTCGCGCAGTTGATACATGTGCTTCATGATGTTGCGAACCGGGTGAGCAGGATCGCGGTGATCGTAGGCAACTGACTCGTCATGGCAACCTTGGCTACCTTTCTCGAGGGGCCAGTGGAAGTATTGAGACGAGTCCAAAGAGAAACAGCCGTGCGATTTCCAAGCTGTCGCGGCAGACATTGCCTGACGGCCATATATATAGTTCGATGCGGTTGCATCCAGGACATAGAAAGCTTGCTCCTCACCCCAGAGAAGAAGGGGAATCCCAGGAATAAGCAACGTAGTGATAAACGATCCAAGTAGCTGTCGTTCAACACCGTACTGGATTGCCGGCCAACGGAAAACATCCTGGTTGGTAGCACCGAACATGTGTCGTGGATCGAATTTCCCAGTGTTCGCGTTAATCAAATCATTCGACTGCAGCATCTCATTCCATGCATCAACCCAGTCAATAGGAACATCATAACCGGCGGATAATTGACCGTCCATGCCCAGGAAACGGGTCAGGGCCCGGTAGGTGGAGTAGTGGAAGGCTGCTCCGTCAATTGCTTCCTTGCCAATATCACGCAAGAAGTATTGCGAATCCGACTCGTTGGTTAACTTCATCGCAGCAATAGCACTTTTAGGATACTGATTTGGCTGTCTGCCACGACCGAGATACACAGAACCAAAGGTATTACCACCGGTAATCTCGCCGGCGATAAAGAAGTTATCTTTGCCCACGGCGCGGGCGCACTCCCTGTAGGCTGAAGACATGTCACCAAGCGCGTCCACAGTTGCCTGTGTGGCCTTATCGTATCGGAAACCATCAATATCCAGAGAATAAATCAGTATACAGGAGTGTCGAATCAATCGTTCGCGTACGGTCGGGTGCCATTCACGAAGACGGTCCTGCACTGAGGCGAATTTGGCAAGCTCACGCTTCCAGTCGGGATATACACCGAAAGCTTCGATATCACCGTATTGATCAAAATCACTGTCGTAGCAGCCGACCAGCTCTGCGGTCATGGATTGGTTGACAGGGTAGCCGTTCTCATACCAGAATCTGGGATAGTCGCAGGTTGCATTGTAGGTCTCTCCAATATCGAAGTCCACGTAGCGACGGCTGCTCTTCCATTGGGTTTTGTATTCCTTTTCAGAAAAGGGTGTTGTGCTGTTCAAATGTCCTTCGAAGCCGACCAAGTCACCCATGCTAGAAAACGATGGCTTAGCGCTTGAGCTCTATGTCCATCGCAGTAGAGTCCTTACGTAGCGATCGTATTGTCGAATACGACGTACATGCCACGCTTGTGGATCTCGGTAATCGCATCGCGCCAAGTTTGAATGGTGCCATAGTGCTGATCTAGTAACGTTGTATCCAGGGCGGAATAACCATCGAAGCCCCAAGGCTGATTCATTAGAGAGGTACCGGCGAGGTAGAGACCCTGAATACTGTAAGAATGGGTTTCCCGCGTGCGAGAGGGAAGAGAACACTAACCTTGATACCCATTCCTTGGAGGTAGTCCAAAGTGTCAACAAGGCCAACAACATCGCCTCCGTGGCGCATTTGGTTTGAGTCGAGGTCGTGTTCAAACTGTGTGCCGTTGATATTATCGTTTGTAGGGTCGCCGTTGACGAAGCGATCCAAAAAGAGAGTATAGAATGGGAATCGCCAGTTGTCCGGAGAAGGGTGATATTTTCCTGTATGACCTGGCCATTCTCCCCAGTAATCCGCCGGGTTTGTTGCGGTCTTGTTCTGGTTGATGTTATATTCAAGCAAGGACTCGTCGTAGGGCCAGCATGCTGCGCTGGCGGCGAAGAGCACCGCCAGCCCACCGGATGTTGACCACCTCATGAATCCTAATCAGATGGTTTGTAGGGGGTGATCCTCGCAATCCTGATAACGCTGCTATCAGCAAGGTCGAAACGAAGAAGATGAAATTTTCCCCAGCGCGCTCAAGTCTCACACTCTGCTTTAGGGCACCCGCAAGTGAAATGCTGGGGGTAATCTAGATTTCGGAGATCCAGGTACCCAATGTATTTCAATAAACGATTGGACAGCGCATCAAGAATAACATTCAACAATAACGCCAGAGATTGAGACAAGGTGAGGTAAAAGGGGAGAAGAGAAAGGGAAAGGAAGGTAAAGTCAGTGATCGTCCCATTAAGGTAAACGAACTAGGCTGAGAAGACGGCAAAATTAATGGCTGCGGCTTTTGAAGCACGCATAAAAATAACTGTCGGATTAATTCAGTATCGCTAGGCGAATTGAGACAGACTAAGGAGGCGTAGTTCCGATAATAGTACTCCGTACTTGGCGTTGATGCCAACGAGCACGCTAAGACTGGCAGTAACCTTTCGTACTGCGGCTAAAGCCGTGGGATCTGTCTAGATTGGGAATTATCTGGGTCACATAATCTGTTTTGATTTAGGTCCAAATCCGCTATTTGCGTGCATTGGGCTCGCAGAGCCAGAAACCCACTGCTTGTTCGAATGCCAAGTCCCACGCAAAAGGGCGGAGCCGGCTGCTGTCTCGTATCGGTAGAAAGCCACTACTCTTCGGATCTAAGAAAAGACACAGAATCCTTATAGGGCTTTGGTAGACTAGTCCATCCGTGGAGCCTGTCTCTGTTTTCATGAAAGATACACCTCGATTTAGGTAATGCGGCTGTTTACCAGAAACGCCCATTGCTGTGTTAGGTGATTACTCCGTACGTTACCAGATATTTGCAATCTTTGCCACAAGGCGTCCAGCTCACTTATCTCAGGCTCGGTCTATCTAGCCGATGAATAAAGTTGGGAATGCATGCGGAATGCACGCGGTGAGATGGTGGGAGCACCTCGTGTTCTCCGGCATTAAATACTATGCTAGCTAGATCGAACCGGGAGGATGGAGTCCTGACCGATAGTACGGAGTGCCGATAGCAAAGCGAAAAATACGGGCCGTGGACCCCTGCGGGATTCGTTTAGTGCGGCGACCAGGTGGATCCCCGGTTCGGCCGGCTTATCGGTGAAACTTTGCATTGGACAATCGGAATTGTCCCGAACCGTCAGACCGTAATTTTCTCTTTGTGTTTCGCGAGAAAGAAACCACTAACTTACATATGTACGAAACTAAGTAGCCCCTTGATCACCAGAGCTTTTGTAACCGTGGCTCGGGCCATTCAGTTACATAGTGCATCCGAAGGTTATCGGCCCCTGTCAGAACAGGTACGATGCCAAGAACAAAGGCGACTTATCATATCGTATGCTCGAGCTTTTCAAACCTTTTAAAAGGGTGGAGCGTCTGTCTCGGATTTCCGATTCCCGACCAAGTCCTGTTTTTCCCTGCGGGATTTGCATGTTCGTCTCGGTCCCAATTCCATCAATATTGGATGTGACTGAGGAATCATTCCTACCTCATGGCACTCGATCTAGTCAAATGATAGTTAGTATCCAACACCCACCAGCACACAGAGCTTGGGGGACTAGTGTTCCATATGAATCGAGAGATTGGGTAAAGCCTACAAAGTATTCGCTTGGAAGGTGTGGTTCTGAGACATGCGTCTCACCTGTCGCAGACCCTGAACGCCACAGTCTTGGATCAAGGTCGATCCATTGGATCCAGATAAGCACAACAGCCACGCCATTCGTGCTAGACATGCAACTAACGGTGGTTTTCATCAGACTTGGATACCCGTCACACTAATCACACCAGTCACACTCTCGTACTACACTTGCTCATTTCACCATTTGGAGTAATTCCCAGCGCAGGCTTCGAAAACCGGTATATAACTAAGTACTCGGCCTCGTTATTGGGAGTAGTAAATTAGGTTTTTCTTCCTTCTGTTTTTATTTTCCCCTAGCTGGGACTTCAGTATTGCCAAGTTTGTAACCTTGTTTTCATGTTGATTTTGACTAAAGAGTCAACGTGTACTCCGTACAATGTCTCGGAACTGTCACCTTGAGCCCAGTTATTTAACTAAGAGGGTAAAATAGGCTAATGCCGAGAGACTCAGGCATTATTTTTAGTTTTCAATATTTTCTTTCAGTAAAAATGTGGAAATGAGAAAAAGACACCCACTTCTCCCAGGATCACTGCCAGATTGTCTCGGTATTAAACCTTCCGAATTGGCTCGGCAGCAGGTACCGCCCATATCGTGGGAAATGTAATGGGAGCGGTTGAATCCGGTTGAATCCAGGATAAGGGGTCACTCGGCCACATGGGAAATGCCCATGCAATATTGACTAGAATAGGGTTGGATAGGTTTCAGTTTGGACAGTTCGAGAACGCTTCCTTCTCGCAGAAAGGAAATTATCAATTCCTTATTTGGCTAAATCTTCAAGGTTCCTTTCGAGAGGCATATGTCACGCTATATTTTTTTCCTCCACATTTATCCATTCTTCAGCCCATTAGTTAGGCGAGTCCGTCAGGCACCGTTCATATTGGAATGACGCTGGAGCCATCATGATCACCTAGTTGGTATGCTATGGACAGGACCATTGTTCTGAAAAGAACGTAGGCTATATTCTCTGACTTTTTTCCCCTGAGCTTTCATATCAGGGAGACGTCATGATCCCATGGACGAAGCACCAAGCCTGGATCAGCTCTACGTTAGCTTGTGCCCAGCTCACACAACAGGAATATGAAGGGCTCAGTCGAGCGCTAGCCGTAGACTAGTGTACTAGTGTACTATGGGTTACTTTAATGGTGCAGGCCGAGGTTTTCCCCTTGCACTGGCTCTTCCCCATTTCTTCACTTTCAATCTGGGTTCTACTCGTCTGGACCGGGATGGGTTCGTTCAACTTTCCCTTTGCCTGAACCACAGCACGGTTTCTGGTTCTTTTTCAATCTACATTCACTCGTTACTCGGCTCATTCGTTTACCCTCAATCCAGTTTTTGTCTCGGCTCGCCGCTCTTTTCTTATTCCATTTATTCTATCTCGCTGCGACTATTCCGTCTCGACTCTACACCCCTTCTGCGCGCGCCTTTCATGCGTCAAAATGTTATCATCACCAGACTCGTCCCGCATAGCGCAGCTCCTCTTGTTTTTGGCCCTATTTGGGTCAGCCCTGGCCGCGACCACGGCTGAATGGAAATCAAGAACCGTTTATCAGACCATGACGGATCGTTTCGCGCGCACAGATGGGTCAACAACTTCGCCATGCAACACTACGGCAGGCCTGTATTGCGGAGGAACATGGCAAGGAACAATCAATCAACTCGATTATATTCAAGGAATGGGATTTGATGCTGTTATGATATCTCCGATTATCGAGAACCTTGAGGGTCACGTTTACTACGGTGAAGCCTACCACGGATACTGGCCGTTGGATCTTTACTCCCTCAACTCCCATTTCGGTACGCATCAAGATTTGCTCGACCTGAGTGATGCTGTCCATTCCCGAGGAATGTACCTAATGATGGATACGGTCATTAACAACATGGCCTACATGACCAATGGGAGCAACCCCGCCACGAGCATCGACTACTCGATCTTCACCCCATTCAACAACGCAGACTATTTCCACTCGTACTGCAAGATTACGAATTGGGAGAACTTCACAAACGCACAGCTCTGTCAAACCGGTGATACTTACGTTGCTCTTCCCGACCTTTTCACGGAGCACGAGGACGTTCAAAAAGTCTTGGAGGACTGGGCGAAGGACACGATGAAGACGTACTCGGTTGATGGACTTCGTATCGATGCGGCCAAGCACGTCAGTCCTGGCTTTTTGCGGAATTTCGACGACTCAATCACTACATTCATGACCGGAGAAGTTCTTCAATCGGAAGTCGACATCATCTGCGACTACCAAACAAATTACATCGGCAGCATGCCCAACTACCCGGTTTACTACTCAATGCTGACTGCTTTTACGGCTGGGAACGTTAGCGACCTCGCTCTGACGGTGGAAAAGATGAAAACTGCTTGTCCCGATGTGACGGCTCTTGTTTCATTCTCCGAGAATCACGATGTCGAACGCATTGCTAGTTTCGACGATGATATTGCGGTATATCCACCTATCATTAAATCCCTCAACCTCCACTGACTAATGTGCCATGCTCCCAGCTTGCGAAAAATATCCTTGCCTTTACAATCCTTTTCGACGGCGTCCCAATGATTTACCAGGGTCAGGAACAACATCTCAACGGATCGGGCACCCCGTTGAACCGCCAGGCTCTCTGGCTCACCGAGTACAATACCGACGCCGTCCTTTACCAATTGATTGCGAAACTCAACGCTATCCGAAAACACGCCTATAACATAGATAATGACTACGTGACTACCCCATCGCGGTCCGTTTTCGTGGGCGGCAGTGAACTTGCTTTCGTAAAGGGTGTCGAAGGTCTACAAGTGCTAATGGTCCTTTCTAACCAAGGATCTCAGGGCAAGCCGTTTCAGCTCACTCTGCCGTTCAGCTTCAATGCCGGCACGGCGGTGACGGAAGTTCTGAACTGCAAAAACTACACGCTTGACAATCAGGGAGAATTGACAATCGACATGGATGCGGGTGAGCCTCGGGTATTCTTCCCGACCAGATATATGGAAGGTAGTGGCCTTTGCGGCTACTCGTCTGCCAATGTGTCTTTGGCGGACCTTAAGACCAGTCAACCGTCTCTAGAATCGCTTGGATTCGTTGGGAACGGATGTCCTGATCGCACTGCGTGGGTTGCTTTCATGCTGGCAATTACGACAGGTTTGTTGATGATGTTTTGAGAGAGCGGAGGATAATTAATTGATTTAATGGAGGGCGTTGATGATTCGTTTCTGCTGTTTATACATACCCCGTGTTGTAGGTTATTCGTTAAGTTTCCCACGGTCGGAATGTGCCGTCTCTACTTCTCATTTTTTTTTTCTTGTGGATATGGAATACGTGACGGCTGTCTACTTTTCTCTTTTCTCTTTTTTCTTTTTTCTTTTCCAGGGGGCAAACTGGTTCAGAATCACATACAAGCATTTATCATCGACATGTTTTTGATCCTTCAAGTGCTTATCCCCTACTAAGCCTCGGATCTGCATTGGCCAGGCACCTGTATGTAAGCTACCGGTTATAATACATAGAAATCCACCAGGTTGAGGTTTTCAGGCCCCACTAGTCTCACTAAATCAGGGACCCGAAAGTATCGTCCACGGGTACCTGAATCATAGCATAGCATTTCAACCTTGGAACACGACTGGTGCAGAGAGACTTCCAAGGTTCGGCCTGGGCCGTGCATGTTACTTTCCTGTGCTCCTGTTCCCCCATTTCGAGGCAGGATTTCCATGCATTGATCACTATCCAAATGGGGTTTTTACTCTCGTGCTTCGGTGTATCCCGCCGGGAAAGACAAACTCTAGCAAAGAAAGAAGGTCAGTGTCAGCTTTCGATCTCTGCTTTAATTGCAAGCTCTGACATAGACCACTATTAAACAGAAGCAGCAGAGCAGCTTGATCAACTGCCTTCATGGATAGCGTCAGACAATACGCTGATCCTGCAAGCATTCGAATGGCATGTACCTGCTGATCGCCGCCATTGGCTTCGTTTGAAATCCGCATTGCCGGAATGGAAAGCTATCGGGGTTGATCAGATATGGATTCCTCCCGGCTGCAAGGGCATGGACCCTAATGGCAACGGCTATGACATTTATGATCTATTTGACCTCGGAGAGTTTGAACAGAAGGGAGCGATCTCGACAAAGTGGGGCAGTCGAATGGAACTCGAAGAGATGATGCGCCGAGCACATACTCTCGGTATTGGTGTGATTTGGGATGCTGTTCTCAATCATAAGGCTGGAGCGGAATATCCAGAACGATTCGATGCTGTCGCCGTAGATCCGAAGCGTGTGTTCTATGTTCCCTTTATCCCCTCCCTCTACTAATGTGTGGGTCTTACAGAACGAGGCAAGGAAATATCCAAGCCCTTGGAGATACATGGCTGGACAGGCTTCGATTTCCCCGGTCGCGGGGAAATGTACAGCTCCATGAAATATCGCTGGCAACATTTCAGTGGTGTCGACTGGGATGATAAGGGAAAGAAGCAAGAAATCTACAGAATCCTCGGACCCAGCAAGAACTGGGCATCAGATGTTTCCGGCGAAAATGGAAACTACGATTATCTGATGTTTGCTGACCTGGATCATTCACATCCCGAAGTTTACGATGATATGCTCCATTGGGGGACCTGGATCACGAATTCACTGTCTCTGAGTGGAATGAGACTGGATGCTGCCAAGCACTTTTCAACTGGGTTTCAAAAAGCATTCATAGAGCATGTTCGGGCGACTGCCAATCCCGGCTTCTTCGTGATGGGCGAGTACTGGACTGGAGATGTATTGGCTATACATGATTACCTAGAAAAGTTGGACTACCAGGCCGTGGCGTACGATGTACCTCTCCTGGTTAAGTTCTCTGAACTTTCATATTCTCGGCGTCCTGATCTTCGCGGTATTTTCGACGGTACATTGGTACAGACGAAGCCAGACTACGCCGTGGTAAAATATCCAACCCAACCGAGAGCAATCTACGAATACTGACGCGTTCTCTAGACATTTGTTGCCAACCATGATACGGTAAGCACTCAAGGCTGCAGTCTGACTTGGCCTGTTATTCAAAGTTTATTGACCTTTTAAAGCAACCAGGGCAAATGCTTGAAGTAAGCTGAACATCCAGGTGTAAACCTTGGAAAGTTACTTTGAAGAATCGACCGAGCTAATGATACACAAGACCCCAGTCGCCTCATCGTTTAAGCTCCTTGCCTACGCGTTGATCCTCCTTCGAAAAGGGGGGCATCCTTCTCTTTTCTACGGCGATGTTTATGGGATCCGAGCTAGGGTCAAGGATCCAATGACGCCTGCGTGTGATGGCAAGCTCCCCATTCTGACCCAAGCACGCAAGCGATACGCATACGGCGAACAGGAAGATTATTTCGACCGACCAAATTGCATCGGTCTGTCTCTTTTATCCCCCTTTTCCACTGCCAACCTTCTTTGCTGATAGCGTGACAGGGTTCGTCCGCTACGGTAACGCCTACCACCCGGGATTGGCATGTGTTCTCAGCAACGGTGGCCCCAGCAGGAAGCGAATGTTTATTGGTCGGCAGTATACGAACTGCGAATGGACTGATATCCTGGGGTATCATAGTACATCTGTTATCATCGATAAAAGGGGCTATGGCAATTTCCCCGTCAATGCCATGAGTGTTAGTGTATGGGTTGACGCGGCCGCAATCAAGCGGGATGGCCTGAAAAAGGACATGTATGTTATCCCGTTCTCTCATTGCGCTAGAGCTGACTTGGCAACTAGCAATGTAAATATCTACGACTACTAATTGATGATGAGTCTGGTCCAGGGCGTGCAGTAGGCTAGAAGCCAGATAGGAGCTACGTATCTAAGTACGTATGTACATATTGTAATGCAAGTACAACTCCATAAACTACTCTAATAGTAAAATCAATTCCGTCTCTGGAAGATTGTGAATCCAGACCACGGGATTAAATGCAATGGTTATCGGTTAATAGTGCTTTGCAGTTTACCGAGACGCAAGGGCTTATTCTCAATGGAATCGGTCGGCACAGGTTCGGTGAGACACCGATGCCCATGTGGGTATATTCGTCTATTCCCGCACTACACGGAGTACTCCGTAGCGTGGACTGCGTTTCTGCATGTCTTATAACGAACGCAGACTTTTACGATCCACTTTCGCTTCGCTGGAGTGCCATTCCAATCATTAATCCACGATATGTCCATCGATATATACCATGAGGTATGCCAATCAGAGTCCTGCCAACCACTGCCAGGTCCCTTTTGCCTCACCAAGAATTGTGTGGATTATCTCCCGTAAAAGCCTGGGGCGGTAGATTACCGATCACGAAATGACCTCTCATATTCAGCGCGCAGACCTTATCCACGAGTCTTGGCGAGTTCTCGTGGGATCCACAGATGCACGTCTGTGCCTGTCGATGAATGAACTAGTACAAATGTAGAAATGGCACGAACGGTGAAAATGGAGCGAAATTTTTGCAAACCGAAACTTTGAATTACACGCAAACGGGAGCTTATCGGTGCACTAAAGAAAACAACAGTGTTTCTGCAGCCTCCTCAATGCCAAGAACATGCGAGTGACTCGACTTTTTCCACGGTCTTTATCAGCCCAATCGGTGTAGCCCGACTGAGGTACCTGCCACCTGGTATATGGTATATTTCAATTTTGTGGAGGCATCTCTCGTGCCCTGAGCTATACTTAGTAAGGTGTTGCAAATCCGAGTAAGTCTGAGTGGCACTGTTACTGAGACTAGCTTAACATTTGTCCGTGGAGACCATGGTTGCCTTCCTCAGCTCCATATCGCCTAGAGACATCACGTCCTAAACGAGACGTAGCTCTAAGAAGTTGTTCATCGTAATGCCTTGATCCTTGATTCATTCCTGCATCCGAACGTGCTAGTCCGCGTCTGTATCTATTTTGAGCTAGCTTTTCGTATTGTATATGCGCCCTAATCTGTTTGCATCTACTTAATTCTCGTTTCGCCCTGGCCTTGTCTTGTACTCTTTTGAAGATATCTCCCACCAGTGCTGATAATCTTTCGTTTATTCCTACTCTACAATTCCTTCGTTTCATTTCCTCTTGGTCACCATGCGTCTCTCGCTTGCTTTCTCCCTGGTGCCTCTGGCAGTCTCCGTTGGTGGTAAGTCTTCCTTTTTACTTTTCTACAATACGCGAACTTTATAATAACCAATGCAGCTATCCTCGTTACCGAACCCAAGGAGGGCGCCGAGATCAACCCTTCAAGCTCTTTTGATGTGAAGTGGACTTCTGTTGAGTATGTCTTGTACAGTCCATCTTTTCCTATTTTCACCGACTAACCGTGACCAGCACCGATGCCTCGAGCTTCAACATCTACCTCGTCAACAATGCCGTCTATCCCACTATCAACAAGAAGATCGCATCTAACATCAAGACTTCTACTGGGTCCTACACTGTCGATAGCATCGACGCCTCCGCTGGGTATGTTTTGCACAACGGCGTCTTCAATAACATACTGCTAACTCCAAACACAGCCACGGCTACCGGATCGACCTGATGTCCGACTCGACCGGAAACAGCGGAATCCTCGCCCAGTCCCAGCAGTTCAACGTGACCAGCTCTGCTCAGAGCTCTTCCTCCAGCAGCTCCACGTCTACCTCCACTGCCTCATCCACTGAGACCTCAACCAGCACTATAAGCACTACCACCGCCTCTACAACCACCTCTACCCCCACCTCTACTGGGACTTCTACTGGGACTTCTACTGGGACTAATGGTATGGCCACGACTCCCGCCACGTCTGGTACTTCCATCAGTGGTTCTCCCACCAGCACGGCCGCTAACGGAACTTCGTTGGTAGCCCCTACCGCCTCTACCGGCGCTGGTGCGGCTGTCGTCGCGCACCCCTTCGTTGCTGCTGGCCTGTTCGCTGGTGTCATCGCTTTTACTCTGTAGAACACTTCTCTTGCGGATTTGTTGGCAGCATGGACACGATGTATGCAAGCATGAGTTGGATTTATTGAGCGTATGGAGAGGACGATCAATGGGTAGTATTATTGATTTTTGTTGTCTGGTTATCGTAATAGGCAGGTTGGCAAACTTCATGGGAGCTACTCTGCATTTCAATTTGTCAACAAGGTGCTGCTTGGAGATCCTTGTGATTTTAGAGAATAAATGCATGTCTAACGGAGATGATTATCTTGTGAATCATTCTTGTAGATAGATTTCTTGTTTTTACGAGTGTGAGCCCTGGTATGTTTCACCACTAGGATCTTTTGGCTTTCTCTTAAAAGGCACTAGATGAAGATAATCGGTAAAGTTTCAAGAATTCGATTAAGGTAATAGAAACAGGCTTCGTTCAAGGACAGTGGGGTATCTTAACGGCAGGGATAAATGTGCAGAGACAAATAGATGGGTAAACAGAAAAGGAACCAAAGTCAGGTAATAAAAAGAGCATATCAAGTTACTCAAAGTCGGACCCGGCCACCGTTCAGCCGGTCCCAGTCCTTCTGTTCAAACGGCACATAGGTATTACCCTGCAGCCAATAGAGCCGGTCATTCTTCGAGACCTGTGAGATGTCAACTCCTTCCGTGCGGAGAATATGCTTCTGTTGCTTGTTGTTGCCCGTAGACTGCATCTGTGGCAGGACGCGCAGAAAAAGTGGCACGGCAAATCGCGGCAAGTTCTTCAGAGTATGCGCGGCGAGGCTATCGCGTGTTGCCTCCAAGGGCTCCAGTGCGGGACCCGAGAAAGCACCACTGGCAATCTGGTGGTTGAATACTATGGCTGCACATCCAGCGCGGCCATCGTGATTGGGAAGAACCACGCCGTAGACATTGGCCTCCTGCACCTCCGGGTGGGCGCCCAGAATCTCGGAGACCTGGTTGGTAGACACATTCTCACCCTTCCAGCGAAAAGTGTCACCAAGACGGTCCGAGAAGAACCAGCGACCATCCCTGTCCCAGCGGACCATATCGCCCGTGCGGAAATAAGCGTCACCCTTCTTCAGCACATCGCGTACGATCTTACTCTCGGTGGCCTTATTATTCCGGAAATAGCCTTGGAAGTTGGCGCTAGGGTCCGATGCATCGACGGCAAACAGCAGCTCGCCGGGGTGACCTCGAGGAACTTGTTTGCAAAGGCCTGTTCTTGGGTCTCGCCATGGCTCTTGGGTCTCATGGTTGATGTCCACAACCGCAGAGCCGCGGCCAAAAATAAAATTGCCAAGGGCCCCGTTACGGCCAATGGCACCGGCAGAGAACCCATTGGATGATTTGTTCCACAAGCCGGCAGTTCCCTCAGTGGCACCGTAGAACTCGGCAATGGTTGGGATGTCGAAACGATCCTTGAAGCGGTTCCAGGTATCTGGACGGAGGCCATTCCCAAATGCAAGCCTGATCTTGTGTTTCTTATCTAAGTCTTCCCCAGTGACTGGATCGATCTCAGGAGACACACCCAGAATGTATCGAAGGGTCTCACCCACGTACTGGATGATGGTCGCATCGGTCTCGCGAGCTTCGGTCATGAAATTCCGTGCGGAGAATTTACGGCCGAGGAGCAGGGTTGCTCCTTTCATCAGACACGTCACGAAGCCGAAAAGAGACGCAGACGAGTGGTAAAGAGGCATGCACTGGATGAGGTAGTCAGGCATGTGTAACAATACTACCTTCAAGACTTCGAATATCTTACCGTGAAGAAGCGGTCTGCATTACCAACTTCCAACCAATTTCCAATGAACAACCCCCCGCCCCAGCACTTCTTCCAGCTCACGATAGCGGGCTTGGGAAGACCAGTCGTGCCACTGGTATAAATCAGTAGCGCCATGTCTCGCGGGAGGAGACCACCGCGGACCTTATCGTCTTCTCTCACAGGATCCATCTCCAAGATCTGGGCCTCCACATCAGGAGTAAAGAATAATACATTGACAGGGCCCTTGCCGTCTCGAAAAGCCGGAGAAGCAAATGTCTCCAGCTGATCGGGTGGAAAGCAGTTGCGGACTTCCTCATCCACTATGAGCAGCTTTGCGGTTGATATACGGACGGAGTGGGTGAGAGACTTGCCCGACAAGTTATAATTGATGAATGCAGGAACGGCGCCAATGCTCCACAGGCCGAGGACGAAGAAGAGGAAGGTTGCCGAGTTCATGAAGTCGATAGCCACAATCTCGTTCCACCGAACGCCGTGAACCTTTTTAAACCACGCTCCGTAGCGAAGGGTAATGGTATAGGTTTGACGGAAGGTCCATGAGCTGCCGTTGTATACAATGAATTCGTGGCCGGCGGTCGTGGGGGACAGAGCGTAGTTCTCGAGGATATAGAAAAGGTTCAGGCGATCATGACGCTGGGCAGATCGCGATTGGAGGGACACCTTCACCAAGGACTTGATGAGATCAACGTCATAGAAGAGGGACCATTGAGCATTCAAATAAGCCGCCGCAGTTACTGCAGCTGGAAGGCTGACCTTCAAGGGAATGTCTGGATATGGGTGATTAGCATTAGACGTTCTCCACGGTAGACTAACGATACCTACTAGTTAATGGTAGCGACATCGTGGCTTGTCAGGAAACTTTCAAAGTCTACACAAATGCAGATGCGCAAGCACGGGACGCGGTTGTAGTTGCGGCGATTGACGGCAGGCGAGGTGGTACTCAACGCGGGCCTCGGCTCGGAGCAAACGATCGCACATTTGGTTCGCGTTTATGTTCATGTATTTTCACACTGTTTTTTAATTCATGGTACTTAATTTATACTCTGACGGTAGCGGCTTCACAAATGTATCGTAAATGAAGACCAAAGATTTTGGAGATATAACTGATTCGAAAAATACTGTATACACGACTTACATTCCTTTATCTCTACCCTTTTGGGTTAAAGCTATCACTATTTACAGAGATCCTAGTGGTTGGACCTTCGTATTGATCACTAACTCGGCTTATTTGGAAACCTGTCTCTCCAACGGCTAAGGTTCGATCGGTTTAAAACGTGCACGGGAGGATCTAAATGAGACTACGGACGATTTTCCGCAATTGGCTTCCAGGCTGTCTTATTCACTTTTCCCAGATGATAACAGGGATAATAAGGATAGTGACCCACATTGAAACACAGAACCTATCTATATAGTCGACTTGGGTAGTATTCTTTAGAGGACTCCCGATAATACTGCGTCAATTCCTAGGTACATCCTAAATTTCGGCACCATACCAATTTGATCGCTATTGAACCACATAACATTATTTGAAATGACCTTCCGTCCATAGAAGCTATTCAACATGACTGCGCAAATCATAGACTAGTTCAACTTCTTGTCTCCAACCTTGACTGGACGCCCTTGACGACGTTGATAATTCAGATAGCCATAAGCTCCGACGGCGATGAGCGTGATGACGAGTAAATTGCCTTTTCACAGAAAAGTGTCAACTTCGTCCTCTGCAGTCAGTAAAGTAGTACTCACTGGCGATGAATTTGCCAACTCCGCCTGCAGCTTCTAAAGTGCCCTTTACGGTGCGCAAAGCCACCTCAACAATACCGGCGAAGAAGCTGAGGAAGGCATGGAGAATACCATATACCCCATTGAATGCACTCTTGAATGTGGAGAATATGACCTCGAAGATGGCGGCGAGGAGATCTTTAAGGGAAGTGATGAGTGACGACATTTTCGCGCAAAAGTGACCGTCTGGATAATGTAGCACAGGTGAGGCTGAGGTGGCAGATTTGAAGAGTAGTATTTGTCTAGCCCAGCTATGTATTGCGGGGGGTGGGATGGTGGAAGGTTTGAAGGAGGATAAAGGTTCCAAGGGGTAAATAAAGGGATCGGACTTGATGACGATGATGATGCGCAAACCAAAAACTTATTGTGAATAAAGTAGCTGTACCAGTACATGTAAAAAGCAAGTTCGGATTTGCTTATTCTTGTTTTGCTTCTGCTGTGGTGGCTGATTTGGTGATGATTCCTAATGACGTGATGCACGCCATAAAGAAACCGCGCCGCTCAAGACCAGAAAATCAGAGTTAGTTACTGTTTCAGGCATCTCCCAGTAAAACACATACTACTGCTGACTACAGCATGGTTGTGACTGCGTTGTGACTGCAGGAAGAGTATGATGTTAGATTTGATACGTCATCGAGGCGTCATGTCGAACTTGAAGCAAGACAGTGTGTTTTATTGCAAGAATCGTAGTCGGATATAAGAGCCATTGGCCATTATTTTTCACAGCAAGGCAACTTCACCACTTTCACAATGCCACCCAAAAAGGTCCTTATCATCCTCAGCGATGCACACTCTTTTCCCCTCAAAAAGAAGAGAGGATCGGATGCCGGTCAAGTTGTCGATCAGCCTTCGGGCTTCTTCCTTCACGAACTCGCAAAGCCCTTGCAAAAACTGCTAGACGCAGGACACGAGGTTACCTTTGCCTCACCTAAAGGACACCAGCCTGCCCCAGATCCCAACAGCGAGTCACTGCTCGCATACGCAGGCAACTTTTACGAACGCCGACAAGAGAAGGAGATTATCGAGCGAATGAAGAAGACGAATGGATTTGACCGCCCCCGACCTTTCAGCACCTTCAGCGAAGACGAATTGGCAACATTTGCGGGAGTCTTCATTCCCGGAGGCCACGCACCGCTTTCGGACCTGGGAGATGATCCTGAATTGGGGAGAATTCTCCGGTATTTCAATCGGGAAAACAAGCCAACTGCCGCTATCTGTCATGGGCCCTACGCGTTACTGAGCACTACGAAGGCAGGGGATGGTTCGTTCGTCTATAAAGGGTACAAGATCACATCGTGGAGTGACGCCGAAGAGAGTATGATGGAGACGCTATTGGGTGGAGAGATTAAGAAGGTCGAGTCGGCATTAAAGGAACATGGTGCGATAATGGTCGAGGGTGCACCAGAGAAGATTGGTGGGACAACGCTCCATCGTGAGTTGGTCTCTGGTGGTAATCCTTTGGCAGCTAATGCCTTGGGAGATCGATTCTTGAAGATGCTTAGTGTATAAATGTGTTCAATCAATCCATCAGAAGTATTTGAAAGGGTACAATTCAACAATAGAACATCTATATCCCAGGATAAATTTGCGGGTACACGATATGAGTCTCCACAGTTTGTATTTCCATAAGTGTGCTTTGCTTCCCTTTCAACCAGTGCAGATTCAGTTCTTAAACGCGGGTCCTTGGCTTGTTAGGACTTCCTTTTGCTGATCCGGTGGTATCCTCTTTCTTCTCCTGGTCCTGCTTTTGAGGTTCCGAGGGTGTTTTCGAATGGCTTGAAGACTGGGAGTTCGATGATTCGTTGTGTTGCGACGGTCCCGGGTGTTCTAATTCACGGCTTCGACGATTCACACCTTGGGCGACTGGATCCTGGCCTTTAGGGTCGCCTTCACCATCACCATAGCCGGTAGTCGAATACGGCAGACGTGTGGTGGCTGATTTCAATTCGAGACCGTCGGGCTTTTCGCGATATAGTTGGAAAGGCAGTGAACGGCAGGGGTGAGTTTGCAGAGCCCTGACGCAAATTCCTCGATGATTCAGCATGATTCATATAAACAACGACAGTAGGCACGTTTGAAGGCAAAGTATAGGACTCCGATTCATTTGGGACGTCGGAGCTTTTAAACATCAGATCTCGACTGTAATTACGTTGTGTAATTTTTCAAGCGGGAAGTAAATTGCTCCCAAACCTGTGCTCGGATTTCATCAAGTGGCAAATCATCATTACCTCAAAATGTCGCATCTTTTGATAAAACAAGTTTATTCCAACGCTTCTGGCCTCGTGTCTATGGAACCCTTAACAGATTCGGTTCTGATAGTTCATAACCACTACGATCGATAGTTACTTGGACTGGGCTATGCAATTGAGAAGTTGGTGCACATGTTAATTCCTTGAGTTCATTAAGACTCGGAATACATTGCTTGTACAGTAACGCATGTCTTAATAATTTCCTGTCTCATAGCCCAAACGGTCACTGTTGCGGCACCCTGGCCTTCTTCAGCGCCGGGACCTCCTCATAGTCGTCCTCCATAAAGCTGCGCAAGGCATCCAGAGCTTTCTCCAGCACCTCGGTCTCACAAACGTATCCAATACGAACGTAGCCCTGGAACTCCTCTCCAGCTCCAAAGCACAGGCTGCCCGGTACAAGCATCACACCCGTTCGCTCCTGGAGCCTCTCACAAAAGACGACATCGTTGATCGGCTTCCCCATCTTTGTAAAGCGAACAAAGGCAGTCGTACCAGCTCGAGGCTTGACCCACCCACAAGCCCACCGATGCTCTTCAATAAACTTCTCTAGAATCGCAAGATTCGTCCGCGCCAGCTCAATGTTTCGCTTCAGCAGATTATGGATGCATTCAGGGGCAAGTGCAAAACTGGCAATCGCATCATCAATCTGGCCCACAGATATGGTGGTATAATCACGAGAGCTGGCACATGCTTCGATGATTGATCTACTGCGAGACGCGATCCAGCCCACGCGAAGACCAGCCAGGCTATACGCTTTGGAAATCGATCCTGTGACTACGGTACGCTCATAACCAAGGGACAGGAGGGATGGAGGGAATTGGGGGTCCGCGGGACTGATGTTGTGGAAGAGAGGTCGGTATACTTCATCGGCGAAGAGTGTAAGGGAGGATTCGCGGGCAACGTCGATCAGATTCTCGAGTGTCTCGCGGGGGATGATAGCGCCGGTAGGGTTCTGGGGATTACTACAGCGATTAATCGAGGTTAGAAGTGCTCAATCAAAACTTCGAGTCATAGACAAAGCGCTTGAACCCACTTGATAATGATCAACTTGGTATTGGAGCGAATCATTCCCTTCAGCTCCTCAATATCGAGCTGCCAGCCGTTGGCTTCCTTGGACTTCCACAAACTGACCTCCGCCCCCAGTGAGGCAGGCACGGAGTAAAGCTGCTGATACGTTGGGTAGTGACAGATGACATGATCTCCTGGTCCGCACAGAGTGTACAGGGCCAGAAAATTGGCTTGGATAGCTCCAGCTGCAATCAAAACATTATCCTTCGAAAGGGGCGTTGGTGTTTTGGCAGAGTATAGGTTGGCCAAAGTCTCTCGTAGCTTATCGGAACCGCGAATCGCACCGTAGGTCAGCTTGGTGGACTGGAGCTGGCCCAAAGGATCGGTGGTTTTGTCTTCGGACAGCGCTCGGAGGTCGTCGATGGAGATGGAGGCGGCGCAGGTCTCGGCGGTATTGTACTTGGCAGTGACTTCGTACTTGTCCATCCACTGGAACATAATCAACGTCAATACTCGCCTTGCAATCCTCCAAAGACCAGAGGCGCCGCTTGGATCATGCGAAAACGCGGGGAAGTACCTGCTCCACCGCGAAAGTCTCAATTTTCACCATGGTGGCTGAATATGGGGTTGATATTGACAGATCCAGTATTTAAAACAGCCGACAATCGCTACCAGGTCATACTGTTCATAAACAGAGTATGTAATTGGCACAATGGACGGTCCTTGTCTGTTGCGTCGCGAAGATTTGAGCGACTCCCCGCATCACGTGCAGCCCCGCATGGAGCGGAGTAGAAGGTTCCATGGATGGCGGAGTATAAAGTGTAGAGTTAGAGATGTAGATGGAGGCAGATAGTAGATTTGGTATCATCTTTGTTTGGCTGGAGCCTGCCATTTATTGCAGTGTATATTTTCTTGTCTTGAACAAATTTCTATTCATAATGAGAAGCATTGATTGGTTTGAGAAGAAATAGGAGTCTAGACCCATTTTGTACACACGGATGACCTTGTAGGATACAACAACTCCCCTGGCCATAATCCAAGCCACGTAATAAGAATATTGAACGGACACATGGCAGGCTAATTTTGCTGCACATATGCATTCCTATCCTTCCATTGTGTTCTACTGCCCAAGCCAGAAAAATCGGTTTGCTTGTTCCTTGGAATTTGGAAGCCATCTCAACTACACAGCCTTTAAGCCAAAGCAGCCCAAAAGCGAGTCGTTCCTGGTCGTTATCTATATCTCTGCCGGGGTAATGGCGTATTCGTGTAGCCCTAACAGGAATCTCGCGTCATTTCAGGATGCTTACAATGCAAGCTTATGTAGTTAACTATAGCACTGTAAATGGCTGAAGGGGCCCATCTCGTTACTTGAATAGACGGCCATATAGATAGTTCATATAGCCCGACGAGGTTCTATGACAAAACATGATTGACGCATATAGCAAAAGCAAAAATCCGACGTATATAAGCCCATGATTCCGGGGACAGTCTCATCCCAAAATCTCGATCGAGTCTTATTCTACCCGCAACACTCAAGCAAGATAAAAAGAGAATCTTTTCTTTGTTTCGCTCTTACTTAGACCACCTGGGCACTCATCTGATCGCCAAAAGGTTACACTGAACACTACTTGCTACAATATATACCCCTAAGGGTTGTGCACTCTTCCGCTTGATCTTATATAAATACTAACACTATAAAGGACCGAATACCACACAGAATAGCTTTTGTGGCTTGTTATCACAGTGGCAAGAATAAAGAATGCTCGCCCTACTCGGGCTCGAAAATGTACTGCAACCGGTGTGTCACGGATCTGAAGTTGATTTACTCCAGTCTCGGACAATGGTCCGAATGGCTCTCAAAGCGAGAAGCAGTACGATTACCTACTTTCGGAGATATAATCATGCTAATGCTCTAAGTAAAACCACCAAGTAGGTGGCATCGAGGCAGCATAGTGGTACCAAGTGATATGGATGGCCTTGCATATGATGCTATTCGGAAGCAACATAATAGGTTGCACGGGTAGTTAGAACAGGAGTAGATGACCATACTAGACCTATTGTAATCCTCTGTAAATTAGTCTCGAAGTTGATTGTTGTTACTGTTTGTTCTTCATCGTACCTTACCTGATCGGCAGGCTTTCTACCCGTCATAGTAGGTCTTTGACAGATACATCGATCTTGTGGTACCTAGGTAGTGAATCCTGTCGGTCACAACTCTAGATAATGCCTTGAGCTGCCATTTGGCTTGTAGCATGCGCCATCTTTGTCTTCGGGCATCATAACATCGCAAGCACTATCGGACTGGCAGACATTGCGGTTGATACCCCTCAGCCATCCTTGCAGGTGGTGTCAGACGGATCCTGGATTGGGGTCCCATTAACTCCGATGTATCTTATCCATGCAATGGAACCAGTGCATTGACGTCCTTATAGGAGGCATGACAAAGTGTAGTTACGGGTTTGACCGAAACGGTGCCTGGCGCCAAGACTTGTTCTCGGCCCGCGTCATCAACTCCAATCTGACGCTTCACCTCCACTTTCCTGGAGTCCTCGCTCCGAGGCATCTGTTTACGACTTCCCTCCTGCATCTTACGCAGATGCTCCGTTTTTAGCTTTAACCTCCTCCGGCGATCCCCTTCCTACCTCGGTCGCCGGCTCTCTGCTGTGTCTGGGTGCTAACCCACCCCTGCTCAACATGCGGTCGACCACCGCCTCCCTCCTCTCCCTCCTCGCCCTGGTTTCCTCGTCGCTTGCCACGGTAGCATGGAGCGAAATATCCGATGGCAATATCGTCCCTCGATCCTTTACCCTCCTCGATGACAGGCCTCCCAACTGTCCGCCGTGCTTCAACTGCCAGCTCGACAGCTACAACTGTACCCACTTTGCGCCCTGTAACAAATTCAACGGGAAATGCTCCTGTCCGGCTGGATTCGGCGGAGATGACTGCTCCGAGCCAGTGTGTGCCTCGTTGGCTGACGGGGAGAACCGCCCGGTGCGCGATGGCGCATCCTGCAACTGCAAGGATGGCTGGGGGGGTATCAACTGCAATGTCTGCCGGTCTGATAGTGCTTGCGATGTCATGATGCCCGAAGGTAAAGACGGCGCATGCTACAAACAGGGTGTCACGGTCAATCAGAACTTCCAGATGTGCGATGTGATCAACAAGCCGATTTTGGATATGTTGGGTGGTCGGAAGCCTCAAGTGACCTTCTCCTGCAATGCCGCAGACAAAACCTGCAACTTCCAGTTCTGGGTAGACCAGAGGGAGTCCTTCTATTGCGGCTTGGATACCTGCGACTGGAGCATGGAAACCGAATACGACAAGAACACGACCAGTTACAGATGTGATAATGTACAGTGTAGCTGTATCAAGGACCGCTTCCTTTGTGGCGAGAACGGGTCGATCAACCTTGAGGACTTTCTTGCCCAAGTCATCAAGGGACCGGCCACTTTCATTACGAAAGCGACCGCAGACGGCACCAAAAGCGTTTTCTCGGAGCCTGAGATGAACAATTTGATCAGTCAAGTGTTTGGTGACTCGAGCATTTTCCTGTCCTGCGATTCTGGGGAGTGTTTGTACAAGACCAACCTACCCGGCTATGAGCGACCTGTCAAGAAGATCAACACCCCGCTCATCGCAGGAGTAATCGCGGCTTGTGCGCTTTTCGTCGTCGCAGTGATCTTGGCTGTCTGGTATCTGACCCGCCGAGCTGCGCGTCGTGGTTACAGTCCTTTGTCTCTGTCGGATGAATCCGACGATGAAACCGCGAAACTTCTGGCAGAGCACCGACCGGCGGCCCTATACTGGGATGATGTGTCTTACTACCTGAATGGTAAGGAAATCCTTTCCGGTATCCAGGGCGCGTCTGCGCCGGGCCAGATTACCGCCATCATGGGAGCATCAGGCGCCGGCAAGACCACTTTCCTGGACATTCTGGCCCGTAAAAACAAGCGCGGTGTTGTTCACGGCAACTTCTACTTGAATGGTGAGAAGGTAGATGACAGCAGCTTCAGGAGTATGGTTGGCTTTGTCGATCAAGAAGACACGATGCTGCCAACCTTGACGGTTCACGAAACCATCCTGACCAGTGCCCTGCTGAGATTACCGCGAGACATGAGCCGAGGAGCCAAGGAGCAGAGGGTTCTGGATGTAGAGAAGCAGCTTGGAATCTATCATATCAAGGATCAACTGATTGGCTCAGAAGAAGGCAAAGGGCGTGGCATCTCTGGTGGTGAGAAGCGCCGAGTCGGCATTGCTTGCGAGCTGGTCACCAGTCCCAGCATCCTGTTCTTGGACGAACCCACTAGTGGATTGGTATTATGCAGTACCCCATTGCAATGCTTTTTAACCTAACTAACAGTTGTGTAGGATGCCTACAACGCGTTCAATGTCGTGGAATGTCTGGTCACCTTGGCCAAAACGTACAACCGTACGGTCATTTTCACCATCCACCAGCCACGATCCAACATTGTGGCTCTCTTTGATCGACTAATCCTTCTTGCGGGCGGACGTACTGTCTATTCTGGACCTTTCTCGACATGCCAGCAGTACTTCGATAAGATCGGGTATTCATGCCCGCCGGGTTTCAACATTGCGGATTATCTTGTCGACCTAACAATGCATGCTGGTGCCACACACTCGTATTCGGATGAAGTTGAATCGTCTGTGGATGGGCGCAGTGGTCCTCCTCGGACCGCCTCCAGTAGCCTAATGGCCGTCAAGTCTGTCGCGAGTGTGTCAAATGTCAGCTTTGAGGACAATTCTAGCAGCGCTGCGGAGCAGACCCGTAGACCGAAGAGCAACCGGCGCGTGTCTTTGAAGCAGCAGCAAGATCGGCAGCTGTACTCGCGCCGCAAGGAGGATCGCCCCTTTACGCCGAGGACTGACGAAGAAGACGCCACTTTGGATACGGCTGATAATGACCAGCAATGGCTGCGTTTGTCCCGCCAACCGGGCCACGTTCCTCCCCAAATCCTTGATGACCCTGACCAGCTTCCACCTCCAGCACCTGGCCAGACCGATCTTGATATTCTTGTGGCCAGCTACGCCGATTCCGAAGTATGTCAATTTGTGCACGATGAGGTTGTGTCAGCTGTCCAGTCCGCGCAAGCAGCAAATGGGTCAACCAATCTCATGTCTGGCACTTCGACGACACAGCCGATGAGCTATGCTCGTGTCAGTCTGGCTCGTCAGTTCATTATTTTGTCACAACGTACTTGGCGCAATCTGTACCGCAATCCTATGCTGATGCTCACACACTACGCCATCGCCATTCTTCTCGCTGTTCTGTCTGGGTACCTCTTCTATGGCCTGACCGACGACATCAAGGGTTTCCAGAACCGTCTGGGTCTGTTTTTCTTCGTCCTGGCCTTGTTTGGCTTCAGCACCTTGACGAGTCTGACGGTGTTCTCTACCGAGAGGCTTTTGTTTGTCCGTGAGCGCGCCAACGGATACTACCACCCGGTTACATACTTTGCATCCAAGGTGGTATTTGACATTGTGCCGCTTCGCCTTATTCCGCCCATCATCATGGGCATCATTGTTTATCCCATGACCGGGCTGATTCCTGCATGGCCCGAGTTCCTCCGGTTCCTGCTGGTTCTGGTGCTGTTCAATCTGGCGGCTGCCAATATCTGTCTGTTCATCGGCATTGTGTTCCGGGATGCTGGGGTTGCGAATCTGATTGGTAGCTTGGTGATGCTCTTCAGTCTGCTCTTCGCCGGTCTTCTGCTGAATCACGATGCCATTCCCAAATCCGCTCTGTGGCTGCAAAGCGTATGTCTTACATTGATCCCAATCCATAATTTTCTTTTGCTAATTGTTGTGTCAGCTGTCCATCTTCCACTACGGCTTCGAGGCCCTTATCGTTAACGAGGTCACCTTCCTTACTCTGATCGATCACAAGTACGGTCTGGATATCGAAGTGCCTGGTGCCTCGATTCTAAGTGCTTTTGGCTTCGACACCCAGGCATACTGGTTCGATGTCGCCGGACTGGCAGTGATTGCGGGAGCGTTTATCATCATTGCATACGCATCGATGCATTTCCTGCTTGTCGAGAAGCGATAAGCTCTTACTGGTTGAAGCCCTGTCTTTCGAGGCGTTATAGTGTGATGGAGATGTTGCTGGGAGCATTGGGAGAGCTGCCATGTACTTAATAGGTAGTGCGGGAGCCAAGTGTATATACCTGGGTAAACTATGTTTTTGGTTATAGTTATAGTGGGATATCTGTACTACTGTAGCTTACTACAACCTACAAGTATGATCTACATCAATCATTTGCTAACCTTTGGAGACGAAGTATCAGATGGAATGCGTGTGCGACGTCATCCTTCGCTGCTGATGCTAGATCATGTCTGCTTAATTCGGCTGTTTGTATCAGCTGCTCTATTTAACACCCTCTAATCATCACCTGATCTTACTTTAAATACTTCCTAAATACTTGTAAGAGATTATTTGTGCCGTCACCAGCCACTCGGCGTGTTGGCACGCTAAGGTGACTAGTTCCGGTCTCAGTCCCAGTCCCACCGCCCGCACCTTCCATCGCACTTTCACAGCTCCGCCTCCTCATTTCTCGTTCTTCTCCTGGTCTCCACCGTGGATTACGCTGTCTCTGATTTGTGAGTGAGGTCTCTCCCTTCATCGTTTCCCTCGCTTTCTGTGATTTCTCCGTCTTCCTGCGCACTGGATCCCCAAAGGCCAGCTTCAATTTCCGACTCTTGATTCGCGCTCCCGACTCGCCCAACACCACCCCCTCTTGCTGCGGCCTTGGTCACCTTGCTCACTGTTTAAATAAAGTCCTTCCAAACCTCTCGAGGAGTCGATATCGTGCCCATCATGTCCGGCGAGGCCTGGCTCTACCTGTTGGCGGTGTTGATCAACGCTGTCAACCTCTTCCTTCAGGTGTTCTTCACCATCATGTACAGCGATTTGGAATGGTGAGTCCCTCTGTTTCTCACCTTTGGGCGCCCGTCTAAAGCTCTGCCGACTGTCGCTGGGTCTTACTAACACGCGCCTCCCTTTCTCAGTGACTACATCAACCCGATCGACCTGTGCAACCGCCTCAACGCCTACATCATCCCCGAAGCCGCCGTCCACGCCTTCCTGACCTTCCTGTTTGTCATCAATGGCTACTGGCTCGCCATCTTCCTCAATCTGCCGCTCCTGGCTTTCAACGCGAAGAAGTACGTGCCACAGACAAAGCTCTGCGACAGCTCCCAAAACCCGTGCAGGATGAGATTAATCTGATGGGATTACAGGATCTACGAGAACCAGCACCTGCTGGATGCGACTGAGATTTTCCGCAAGCTGAACGTGCACAAGAAGGTCGGTTCTTCTCATTCCCGCGATCTCTAGTACATACGAAACTGACTCATGCCTCGCGCAATAGGAATCCTTCATCAAGCTTGGCTTCCACCTCTTGATGTTCTTCTTCTATCTGTACAGCATGATTGTTGCTCTAATTCGTGACGAAGGCCATTGACTTCGCAACATGACCGAGCATACAATGCGCCATGGCCGTCCCAACTAGCTCAAGTGATTGGTCTTCAGCAGGATGATCTCCGCAGCTGGATATCTTCTTGTTTTGTTGGCTGTGCCTATGGTATATGATTACCCACCCTGTCAGCCGCCACGTCATATAATGCGGTACTACCGTGCCGTTCGAGCTGTCTGGGGGGACTAATGAATGATGTGCGTGAATCCTTCGTCTTCGATCATGAGATAGATGGTCGTTTCGGGGTTGAAGAGTAATAGAGGTTATGTATGTTGCTTTGTATGGTTCTGGCACCAGGAGATTTCGAGACTTCTCTTGTGGTCTGCTTTTGCCTTCTTGTTTGTCCTTCTTTGTTGATCTAGCCATATCTTTCGGCCTGTGAGATGTATATACCTCCCAAGCGGGGCCAATGAAGAGCGTACGATACCCAATCCTTCCCAGAGAGTGTAGATTCTGTAACTGAGAAGTACCTAAGTAGGAGGTAAAATTTAAATTGCGATCTGACCACGATAATGCAACGTTGAAAGGTACACCTACCTTTCTTCGCTTTGTGTCTCTGTCGCCACCCGTAAAATTCGATCCGCCTTTTGCATCTGCGGTCTCCACTCGACTCACTCTGTTGCGAAGGTGGGCATCGCTTCAACCTTCTCTCCTATTCATCATGGCGTCTTTACTAGGCGCAGGTTATGACTCTAGCGACGATGATGCTGCGGTGCCCCGTCCCCAGGTCACCACCGCAACCCAGGTGGTTGCAGCTCCAGAAGTGAATACAGAGGTTTGGTCCCCTACACTCCATCGCGTACTCCCAAGCTCGAACGAGCCATTACAACCCCTTTTCGTGGTTGCTCATATAAGGCTAACGACTCCACAGGACCATGCGCATATGCAAATGACTCTCGCCAACACCTCATCCCAAGCCCTTACCTACAACGCCACCTACGATGATTTGATGCGCCCGTCTCAAGGGCCCCTGAACCCTTTCAAGCCAGCTGGCCCAGGAAATGGAGTCAAGAGGAAGAACGTCCCAACCGGCTTTGCCGAGGAGACTGCCATCAGTGAGTCGACCTTCGCCGTGCAGCACCGCACATTCCAGAGCTTGGGCTACACACGCAACCCGACGAAGCCGGATCAATTTGTCGGGGACATGGACAAAGCTGCGCAATTTGGAGGCCGAGACGTTGTACAGATAAGGCCCAGCAAGGAAGCATCCGCTGCGTGGCGATCGAAGCGACAAAAGAAGGGCGACCCGAGCATCGTCGAGGGAGAAGGCGCATACCGTGGGCCATGGGCAGAATACAAGAACAACCAACAATATGACGAGATTGAGGTTGCCGAGGGCGAGGAACACGAGCTGGCAAGTGATGAGGAGTGGGTGGAGGAAGACGAGACTCTGGCCCCCGCGGCGCCCATGCCAGCCATGAGCAAAGAGGCCACCGAGTACCAGGGCGATACATCCAAGGTCGAAACAACCGAGTTCCACGGCTCCGAGCAATTCGACTATATGGGCCGCACGTACATGCATGTGCCCCAGGACCTGGACATCGACCTGCACAAAGAGCCGGGCAGTGTCAAAAACTACGTGCCGAAAAAGCTCATCCACACCTGGAAGTCGCACACAAAGGCCATCACCTCACTTCGTTTCTTCCCTGGGTCGGGCCACTTGTTGCTCTCATCGGCTGCCGATGGCAAGGCTAAGATCTGGGACGCATACCACTCCCGCGAACTGCTGCGGACTTTCTCCGGTCACTCCAAGGCCATTACAGACACGGACTTTGATCCGACCGGGAGAACTTTCCTTACCGCCTCGTTCGACCGCCAGATCAAGCTCTGGGATACCGAGTATGGCAAATGCTTGGGACGGTTCTCGACCGGCAAGATCCCCCACGTCGTGCGATTCAACCCCAGCCCGGAGCACTCGCACGAGTTCTTGGCTGGTATGTCCGACAAAAAGATTATTCAGTTCGACACACGAACCAGCGAAGTGGTTCAAGAATACGATCATCACCTGGCAGCCGTCAACACCATCACCTTCGTCGACGACAACCGCCGCTTCATCACAACTTCTGACGACAAGTCCCTGCGTGCATGGGAATATGGCATCCCCGTACCGATCAAATTCATCGCCGAGCCCTACATGTTCGCGCTCACTCGGGCTACGCCGCATCCCAGTGGCAAATATGTGGCCTTCCAGTCAGGGGACAACCAGATTGTCGTCTATGGAGCCACAGACAAATTTCGACAGAACCGCAAGAAGAGTTTCCGCGGACACAATGTTGCCGGATACGGTATTGACATCAAGATCTCGCCCGACGGTCAATTCATCGCTTCAGGTGACAGCGGTGGTTATGCTTGTTTCTGGGATTGGAAGACTGGTAAAATGTATCATAAGCTCCCGGCTGGTGGTAAAGAAGGCGGCGCCGTTACCTGCTTGGACTGGCATCCGCAGGAAACCAGCAAGGTGGTCACTGGTGCGTTGGACGGCCTTATCAAGTATTGGGATTAGGCATTGTAATGTGGATGTTTATATCAGCCCTCGGCGGCGTTCTAGATGAATTCACTTTGAAGGTTCTGGTGTTCAGCAATATCCCTAGTTTATAGAAACCTAGTGTACTTGTGCATACTTCTTCAAGGCGTCATGCAACTGTCCAAAGACGCCATCGTGCCAAGTTCGCGCTTGCTCCCACTCTTCATCTGGCAAAGTAACACTCATCATCCGCAACCATCCCCCGACAATCAAATCACCATAGCTAACCTGTTGGCCAAGCAAGAAAGGCCCACTGGGATCCCTCATAAACAGCTCAGCCAAACCAGCCAGTGCCTCACGGAAAGCAACCATCAACTTCTCCCGCGCTTCACCACACACTGCAAAATCATCCCAGCAAGAAACACCAGCCCGCCTCACAAACTCATCGTGCGTCGCATCCGCATAGACAGGATCAAAACGCATCCCATGCGCCATGAGCAAAGTATGAGCAGTAAAAGCCGCATCCACATGCATCTGAAAGCGCACATACTCACCATAAACAGTCTCATCCCGCTCCGAAAGGGGCACAACTAGCGCCTGATCATTCTGATAAACATGATCCAGTTTCTGCGGAGGGAACAGGTCTTTCACGCCTGATTCAGGATACGTCTTTTGTAGATGAATTGCGATATCGAATGAGTCGCCGACGGCCACGTTGGCGGCTGAGTCGGTTATCATGGGCAGCGTGTAGAAATCGGAGCCGTCCGCGAACTTGCGCGAGGCGGGTATGTCGAGGGCGCGGCGCACTTTGGCGATGTCGAGTAGTTGGACCCAGGTGGTTTTGTAGGGGACGCCCTTGACGTTGAGTGCGTAGCGCGCTTTCCATGGGTTTGGGGCGCAGGTTGTTTCCGTTAATGGGGGACGGAAGGCGATGTCGTAGAAGACGATTGCGGGGGTTGAGGATTCTCCCATGGTGAGTGACTGTCCTTTCGAGGTTGTTGAGGAAGGTGAGACTATGGTATATAATTTGTACAGTGCTCAGGTCCTGGCAATGGGAGTTTGGAGGTATGTAAGGTGCGTACTCTGTATTGGAGTTGAGGTTGCATTTTGAGCTGGGTTAAAACATCGGACCCATCGAAAGTTGGTCATCTCCGGCTGATAGTTATCCAACTTCCAAGCCAAAGTTAATTATGCGACTGACGTTTCTATGTCTGAATCAGTTCTCATCATCGGCGTTTCTGATATCTACTCCTCCATATTTTCCTCCTTGGCAATATAGACTATAGATGTGGTTGTTGTAGTAGGAACTTGTGCCTAGAGTGAGAAAATATCTATAGCCTTTAGCATTGTTAGTCTATGCAAAGTTAGCTTCCCTGGCTAGTTAGAGATATACGTTTCGACTGTATAATTGGACTATATTATTGTATTATCGTGATATATCCAATTATCTCATTCTCTCAAATATTCCTCCTAGCGGCCAACTCGGGGCCCCGGGGGGTAAGGCGCCGGGCCGGTTGGGGTTGCGCCGGGCCGGGGACAGGCCGGGCATGGGGTTGGTCCGAACCGCAAAAAGTTAAAACCCATTCTAGAAGGCGGCGTTTTTGGGTAGTGAAACACTTACGAACGTGAAGAACGAAGAATGTTATTCCGCTTATATAACTCTATAAGAGACGCTCGCGATGGACACATAGACGCGTAGTGCGACACGTTTTTCTGGAACTCACGCTTCGTAGCACCGGCTCCTTCCATATTGTGTAGCCCGGTGTAGCCAGTGTAGAGTGAAATTAACCTTATCAGACATTATTGTGGAGAATTGATCTAGCTTACCCTAGGGTACTAGGGTATGTCCATCGGCACGCGCCAAGACGCAAAAAATATCCGGGCCAAGATCACCTTCACGTCTCGCGAGATCGGGTCCCCTTTCCTCTTGTCTACTCCTTTCATCTCTTTTCATCATAGGCTATCATGAATGTCCCGGAATATCCCTCGATCTCGCAGGAGCCTGACGTCTATAATGATCAGATAGACGCGGAAAAATATGAGCAGAAACCGCCCGAGGAGGACCCGTTCGGAAATGAAGAAGCTGGGGAAGTGAAGTATCGTGTGATGAAGTGGTGGTAAGTACCCCAGCCTTTCGATCTTTCGATCTTTTTGGGTTGGATTTTGCGCGATGTTGACAATTTGGCAGGCAAGCTGGAATGCGTAAGAGCTCACTATGGGTCCCAGTCAACATTGAATGTCCATCTGATCTATCTATCCAGTTATGGTCGCCGAAAACATCTCGCTCGGTATTCTGTCTCTTCCGTCGGCCGTGGCGACTCTCGGAATCGTCCCGTAGGATCTCTTGATATGCACTGCAGAAACAAAGCTCATCATCAACCAGGTCACTTCTCCTCATTCTCGGCCTGTCAGGTATCTCATGGTACACCGGGTACATCATGGGCCAGTTCAAGCAGCGATATCCCCAGGTGCACAGCATGGGCGACGCTGGAGAACTGCTAATGGGCTCTTTCGGACGAGAACTATTCTTCGTCGGCCAATTACTGTTCATGATCTTTTTAATGGCCAGCCATATCCTCACATTTTCCGTATTGTTCAATACGGTCACGAATCACGGTACCTGCACCATCGTCTTTGGTGTCATTGGCCTGATCGTCAGCTGCATTTGCGCCCTCCCGCGGACATCGAGTAAGCTATTTATCATGTCCACCGTCTCCGCCATTAGCATCCTGGTCGCCACCATCACCACTATGATTTCCATCGGTGTCCAAGCTCCCGACAACGTTGAGAACGACATCACTACATCGCGTAGCTTCTCGGAGGCTTTCCTCGCCGTGACCAACATCGTCTTTGCCTTCGTCGCGCACGTGGCATTCTTTGGTATCATGTCGGAGATGGAGGACGTCAATCAATTTCCCAAGTCCCTGGCCATGCTCCAATTTGTCGACACCACCCTGTACATTGTGACGGCGATGGTCATCTACTGCTATGCTGGCCCAACCGTGGAGTCTCCGGCCCTGTCGTCCGCTGGGCCCGTGATGAAGAAGGTCGCCTACGGCCTGGCCATTCCGACTGTACTTTCATCCCTTCGTTCCATCATCAAGTCTGATCTGACTCTCTGCCAGGTCATTGTTGCCGGTGTGGTTTTCGGCCATGTCGCATGCAAGTATATCTACGTTAGAATCTTCCGCGGGGAGCGTTCGCACCACATGCACCAGAGGAGTCTGTTAGCCACTGGCACTTGGGTAGCGCTAGGTCTGACCATATGGACTATTGCCTGGGTCATCGCCGAGTCGATTCCGGTGTTCAACGACTTGCTAAGTCTGATTGTATGTCTGTATTATCAAGGTTCTTGTGCGTTGCTAATGTCTGCGCAGAGTTCTCTCTTTGGAAGTTGGTTCAGCTGTAAGTTTCCCCGTGGTGTGGTATAGAATTGGCACAGGATACTGATTGTACATAGACGGCCTCCCTGCCATCATGTGGCTGGTTATGAACAAGGGAGAGTGGACCCGGTCGCCGAAGCAAATCGCTCTCACGATCGTTAACCTGGTGATTTTGGGAATTGCTCTTGCTATTGTATGTCTGGTCTATCTTTCCAAGGCGTTTTCGCTTGCTAACAAGATCAGTGCGGACTGGGTCTGTATGTGTCGGGCAAGTCGATCAATGAGAGTTCGTCCACTGCTAGCTGGACCTGTGCGAATAATGCCACGTAAGCTGGCCAAAGTCATGATGGGGGCAGTGCGTCCGTCATTACTTGACTTTTGTTTTATATAATTCTTGGGTATCTGTGCTGGCATACGGGCTTTTGGAAGCTACTAGGTAGCACTGACCAGGCGAGCTTACTTGTCGTAAATAGATCCTTCACTTTGCACGCAAACATGCGGCAAGTTGTTTGATACCGTTGCCGTCCTTAATTTATTGGCTAATTCTCCGTCAAATACAATCGGCTTTACGCTCAGGTTGCATTCGATGAGCCCCGGGCATCAATCTCCGGGGCTGGTAAGGGCAACAGTGCGATATTTTTGTGAGTAAAGGCCTGTCTGCATGGAAGAGGCACAGAATGGCGCACAAGCCGTGTATCACAATAGAGCGAAGTTCGTATAATCAGTTCAGCCAGACCATTCGCCGTGAAGGAGAAACTGACAAGGCTAAAGACATCACCTCGAGGAAAGATGCGATTTCTAATTACTGTGCTATATCAAATGTTTTGCCGACACCGCCCTACTTTCCGCCTACCTAGAGCATATAGGGATCTCGTGGGAAGAATCAACGTTCCGCTTTCTAGTTACTTCCTATGACTCCGAAGGTTAGAGCACGATTTAATGTCTACTTCTCTATATCTTACTTGCCATTACTTTACCCTTTGTCTTTTATATTTCCTTATATGCTTTACTTACCAAGAATTATGACACTTTAATACCTATCGCCTACTGTAGTATCACTATAATTTTTATTTACTTAGGCTATATTCTCCTCTTCCTTTTATCCTCTTCAAGTCATGGCAATATAAATCCTCTATCACGAGCCTCTTCGCCAACACCTTCTGAACCCTCTAATCCTGGCATGGATGTCAAACTCTCCAACATCGAAGTTATCTTCGGTAAAGGTACCACATTCGGTATATTTGCTGGTGTCCTGTTCGCCTTCGTTACGTGGCTAGCAGTTCTTTACTGCCTTGTCCACTTCTGCCACAAATGGTTGACCAGAGAGTATGAACCCTTCTCATCCCCAAAGCATAGATATGTAGTCCCTCGAGAGAGTACAACTCCGGTCAATATAGTCCCTCTACGGGGTATAGCTCCGAGTGAATGACCTAAACCGACCCCGTGTGTGGTGTGTGGTTTATGTTGCGTCCTGGGGAGTAAGGCACGTCGGATTATTGTTTTGCTTTGTTTTATATATGCTTTACTGACACTGAACAGTCTCTTATATTGTTCGACCTTCTAAGATTCGCACTTTGGAGCATCTCTTTTGTAGCGAGGGAAATAACATGGCCCTCTCTACGGAATGGCGCGACTTGGGGAGATAATATGCAATTTATCATTCATTCAGGCTACATCAATCCTTAATGCAACATAATTCATACTTCATACACGTACACAGTAATAGTGATGTTCTTGGACCGGAGAGTCGGCCATGACAACGCCGAGATCTTCAACTGTGTGATTTTATCCGACTTGAGCGTTGGAAAAATCCATTTCTATAGTCCACAGTTTAGCCATGCGTTCAAGAAGCCGGACTGCCAATCACATACCTGGATGCTCCGCCTTGAACTTCTCCAAGAGCTCCATCTTTTTTTGCTCGTCGCTGGTCATGCCACCGGTCTCCTTCTGGCGCTGATCGTACATCATTTTCTCCACCATGGCACGGGTTTCCCCGTCCAGGTCACTCAGGCTGGAGTTCTCAGGTTGGATCTTGGTGACGTCGATCTTGGGGGCTGTCGTGACGACGTGCGGCCACCACTCCATTTTGTTCGATTTGTCGAGGTGAATGCTGACTTCCTTGCCCGGGGGCGTCGGGGTGGTTTCAAGGGTCCATGACGATTCGTCTACGACGATCGGATGAGGGAAATCGCCCTGCGGAGATCAGTTAGCGGGGCGATAGCTGCAGTGGAGGGACAGCACGCACCTCGATTGTTGGCTTCTGGCCCTTGATCGCGATCGAGATCTTGGTCTTGGTCAAGGTGACTTGCATATCGCGGCCCTTGATGTTGGCGGGAATGGGCGCGGTGACGTCCACATCACGGATGGTCTGAGTCCATTTGTAGGGCAGCTGAGCCTGCTCAGCATCTTCGCGGGCCTTGCGCTCCTTTTCCTGGAGCTCACGCTCGGCCAATTCAGTCGGTGACAGGTTCTCGGGCTCAGGGGCGGACATGGTTGGCAGGTGAGTCGAGTCGAAGCGGGAAGAAAATGGTGGGGGGTTGGAAAGTGGGCTGTGACAACCCTAATTGGCCGTTCCTGACTCGATCGGCTTTTTGATTCTATCATCATCTATCATTTCATGGAAAAGCTTTACTGTATAACTAGCTGATGTTACATATCGATCTTGTTTTGTTCAATTAATCTTGTTTTGTGTCCCTTGACTGACCTATAGAAAAAGGATCACTCACCATAGCCGCATTATACGCGTAGTTTCTCCCTTGCATGAGCGTAAGTCAACGGATCCGCTATGACAGATCTTCGTGATCCATCTCGGATCGCGGCTCCAAGTGGCCCCCTTTGGGCAAAGCAGGACCGGCCCGAGATGACTTGATTGATCGACAAGGCTTGTCATTTTGCATATAGCCCTGGGCTTTCCGCATCGTAGAAAGTGTGAGGCTTAAGTCAGGCATGTACAGAAGCCCGCGATCAACTTCTAGGCAATCACGCCGTGGGGCCCTGGAAAATGAATAAATAACATAGTGGTAAAAAGCAGCCTTGATGGCGGTGCTAGCAGTGCTAATTGATCCCTGTAAACCGACTATAGTTCAAACTCCTGTAACGAATATGCTCCAGTATCCCAGTTCCCTTCCCCTACCCCTACCCAACCCCCACCCATTTCGGGTTGACCCAACGAATGCATGATATGAGCAGAGTACAAAAATAGACATGAAGAAACACCTGAGAACTCCCAGAAGGTGCAAAGGGAACCGTCGTCAGAGTCACCGAGTGGACTGTTTAGCGTTTCTCTCTCTCTCTTCTTCTGCAGGCTGTCAGTCAATCTTCTCCCTGCATATGATACTTGGTACACCAGGGATTCAACTTACGGTTGATCTTGTCGAGTTGCTTGTCCATGTCTTTCACGAGTTGATTCCACTGTCGCTGGTAGGTCTCGACCATGCTGAGCGGCTTGGTGGTTGGCTGCTGAGGCGGGGTCTGCGTGGGCTTGATTTGGTCCATGGTGATTGAAGTGGACGAGCGAAGTATTGAAATGTTCAAGATTCAGAAAAAGTAGAAGTTATATAAGGTTCCAAGGTTGCCAAGGTGAGTAGTGTAGTTGTCAGAGTTGAAATGGTTGGATTGATTGACGACGTCGACACAGGGCCCCCTTTATATAGATCACTGGAAGTTTGGAACCCAAAAGGGAAAATAGAAAAATAAAAAGGAAAGAGAAAAAAAGAAAGTACAATATCGTATCTTCGCCAACGCGTTCACCGACTCTCCCTAGATTCGCCCCAACCGCGTAACGCGTGACGGGAAAGCGGTCCGTCTAGCCAAGCACTCTGTAAGGTCGGGTGAGTCCCGGTAAATGCAGGAATCGAGATATCCAGTCTATCCTATTGGCTTGCAGCAGGGGTTCAAATGAAACTGGGATGCTTTCTCCACCCACTTTTGCCTCCCCCCTCTCTTCCCCCTGGATACATACAGTACACCTTGACCTATCCGTATAATCTAGTTTAGACCGGTGATGTCAGACTCCATGGATCTACCCTGTCCAAGCCACTCTGCTAATAGGAAGCCTTCCATACCCCAGTCTCCACCAATCGGGGATTTAATTCTACATCCGCGCCAGCCGATCTGATCGCTTCTTTTCTTTTCTTTCTTTCTTTCTTTCTTTCTTTCTTTTCCTAGGCTGACAAAGGGCTGACAAATAGGGCCAAGGCAAGACTCAAAGACCCGGGGAAGCGGATTGGATTTCGATCCCAGTGATCAGCGATCGGATCTCAGGCGTGTGACACTGGCAACCGAGTGTCCATTGGAAGACGTCTTCACCGACAAAAGCGCCGTACGGGAAGTTGCATTTTCCACGTGGCAGTGATGTAGAATAACCGTTGACTTTTCTTGACCGCATCCTACACAAACACTGGGATCATCAGATGACTGTGAGATTGCGCTGACTCGCATTGTTTGCTTTTCGCAGCTACTGCATCAGCCCGACATTAAGGTTTCTCGAGTCTTGAAGGAGGTTTATTTTGCTTCGTCGAGGGATTGATTGTAAGAAACACGCTGTTTTAGGGACCTATACTGCTAAGACATGGAGTACTCTATAGATCTTACACCCCATGTATTCCCCAGAGGCACCATTCACCCATAGTATAGTACCGAACTATAGGAAAACCCCCCATATTGACCTTTAACCGACATAGAACTATCCACACCATCGAATAGGGAGCGAAGCCGGAGTAACACCAGCAACCATGGAACAAACAAATGCATCATCGATGCAATAATAATATCCCCACGACCGAAAATCGGTACACTGGATACATCATCAACGCCCCGACGCAGACTAAAGTCGTACTTCTTTCAAGTGTCACCGGATCCCCTTCCACCCGGATCTACACCAGGTCGCAACGCCCTACCAACGACACCTACTCACCGCTGGAAATAGACCAGGTTCTGTCCAATCTATGGCTTTGTGGGAACGGAAGAAAACAGGCTATACAGGAAGTGCCATAAATGACATACTGCATTAGCTGCTCGGTTCAACCAAGCCAGACCGAAATGGGTATTCATCCGACGGCACCACGGACCGTGCTCACGGGCTTTCACCGGATGCCTGGGGGTACCGGATGGCTGGGACCTTCGTTGAGCCGAGGCTATTTGTCATTCCAGACATACCCTGGTTGATATTGCATTAGCGCCGCGCAGGGTTTGTTTGCGACATTGGTAGCGGGCATACATTTGGATGAAGTAGATCAGCCTTGGCAAGGCCCTCGGGGAGAGAACTATCATGCAACACTTGCCTCATCAGCCCAGTAGAGGACCTACAAACAAACGTAAAAGGCTACAACGAGTTGATTCTTTATGAAATAAGTATATGGTCATGGTAGACGCCTCCAACGGCATCACCAGTCTACTAATGAGCTGGGATAACCGGCCCTGGATGGGAAGATTAGAAACGAAAAAAGAAGTCATAAGCACTGGCACGGTGCCTGCATCGATAGGCCAGCCACGTCGTCAGACCGATTTGCAAAATAAAATAAAAAAAAAAGAAGAAAAAAGTGCGAAACCGAGGATCACCCCGTCTGCAGGCCTGGTCGGAATGGAAATAAGAGGGGGAAAACAAGGACACCGTAGATGCACCATGCTGGGACGCCTCGAGTATTGGGCCGCCCTAATGCATATATCGCTTCCGAAAAGTCGGTAAATAAAACATAGAGATGAAAAAGAAATTTCCAAGTATCCAGAGATGCCCGTGGCGCCGTGGTATGTAGAGATCGCTAAAGTAATCAAGATGTGAAAATCAGATGGAGGTTGGTAGCCGTGTACCAATGAACGGCCTTCCGAGTCTACTCCGACTCGTAGAGTGGACCGACGTGATTAGCTCCAAGAAACAAGGGAGACTGGAAGCTCGCCAGATTGTTCGTCTCTGAAGTGTCGGGTGCGCCCGCCTCATTGTCCTCGTGTATATTGATAAGATCGATGAGGGCACTGGTGCTGACCACGGGAGTGTGGGAGGAGCCGTGCTCGACAAACTCAAAGAACTCGCCCGCGAACTCGGCCATCTCATTGGCCACCTTCAGCTCGAGGATGCCTTCCAGCACCTGCATGTCCTTCTTCCACTTCCGCTCCCTCCGCGCCTTCTCCTCTTCACGACGGCGACAGGTCCCGTCACGAGCGCGCGCTTTCATGCAGTTGGGGCACAGATAGTTCTCCTCGCAGTAGGAGCACTTGCAGGGTGGATTGGCCGCCACGCATTCGGAACAGACATAGACAGCACAGGCCTTGCATTCACGGAGATGACTCGGGCAACGTTGTCGCTGATCACCGACAGCACGATACTGAGGACAATAGAAGGATTGGCATCCCTGCCAACGCGGCATTTCAAAGGTCGTCTCGAAACACCCGGATGATGGCGATGACGATCCCGAGTGGTTGGAGGGTGGGGCGGAGAAGGGCTGAGTCGCGTTGCGAGGGAAAAGCGATTGGGTTGTCTGGTCACCGTTCGCTGGCTCGGAGGCAGTGTCGTCTGCCAAGGTATCGCCCGGTAGATCATCGATGAAGCTGCTGTTGGCGGAATCCTGACGTTGAGTTCGGAATGGGAGCTCATAGCCGGGGAGTTGGTTCAGGGCGGCATCGGATGATGATGCGTTGACCGCGCGGGTTTGGATGGTCATCTTCTCAAATGCAAGGTCACGATAGCCACAGATACGCAAGCGCAGTCCACGAAGGTCGTGTTCAATGCAGAGAGGTTTAGAGCAACTCTTGCAGTGAACCTTCCACTGTGGCGAGTCGTAGCACCCCTGGCAGAGGTTGCGCGGGCAGGGTGAGACCTGCCGATTGGGCGGTCCCAATAACCACTTCATCATCGCGAGATGTCCGGTCTCCAGGGAGTAGTCCGGCTGGCTAGGATCGCCATAGGCATACTTTGGGAACGACTTGCTCCACTCGCTAACGGTGTACTCAAGGTCTTCCCATCCTTGGCCCCGGGGCAAAGGTACGGCACGTACTTGGTCAACGTCTCGACTGGGAGTGCCGATGCTGATGCCGCCTCCACCAGAGAAGATCGGCTCCGTGCAGCACCAGTGAAAATTAAGGGCTGGATGTGATGGGGGTGCTGCTCCGTGAAATGGGTCGTTGTCGAGGGGATTTGAGATAGGGTCTTGCATGGAACTGGGTGAAAGGGTTGCCCCTGGTGCCCACCACAAAGAGCCCTGCGAGGTCGATGTGCTGTCGCTGGTAGACGAATTCCCACGATGAAGGTACGGACGCTCATAGGCACAGCTAGCACAGAGGGTTCGTCGACATCCCACACAATGCATCAGGATGCTACACTGCTCACATCGTTCGGAAATCTCTTCGAAGCAGCTGTCACATTTCACATTCTGAACAAACTGGGTGTGGCTCCGGCGGAGATGCGCAGGGGTCATCTTGCCCTCGCCCATATCAGGTCCATCCCCAGTGCCTATTGCCTCCCCGTAGCATCCCGTGTCGCCGTTCTCCCATAGCTTCCCATCACGCACGACTGGTCGCTCGGCCTTCTCATCGACTGGGCCGATCCAATTCTTGGACCTCCAGAGTCGGTCGAATACAACCCAGACTTCGGGTGAGCCCTGCGGAACCCTCATAGAGACATACCCGCGCCTGCGATAGCATCTCCCTGCGGGTGTAGTACACCAAGCAGTGTCAGTCCAGATTCCTAATTTATGGCAAAGATTAACCAGTTCATGCGTTGGTTCAGAATCGGAATCCTTGCGCAAGAGCGAAGCGGAGAGGTACGGCCGTCGACGATGATGGCGACACCGATATGCGTAGAGACTTTTCAGTGCAAGCTTTTTTGTGGCGGGGGAGCTTCCTATATTTCTCTCCATATCCACATCATATTGCAGACCGAACATAGTCAGGTACGGAATGATGTGGTACTTGAGAGACACATTTTTGCAACCACGGACAGAAAGGTGCTCCAACGTCTCCCGACGTGCATGCAGCACGGTTGAGATGAGGATCTGACCCGAAACAGCGGTGTTATCGAGCTCCAGGCTCTTGAGGCATCCGCTAAAAGGAATCACCACGTTCATCAATAGTTGATCTAAGGCATACGGTCTTGACTGGCGATGCGTCTCTAGGTCGGACGTCCCCGGAACGATGATGCGGGTTGCTGGTAGCGTGCCTGATGGGAAGAGCAGACGAAAGGAGAGTGACTTCCATGCGGTCGGATAGGAGCGGAGGAACGCGCGAAGGTAATGGGAGGTATGATATAGCTTGAGAATAGTGTCGGTCGGGATTTGGAGAAGTAGTGATTCCAAGATGGGCGCATTGGTGGTGATTACACGTTCGAAGAGGGATAGTGGACGTTCCGCGGGGATGGCAGAGTGTTGCAGAGCATTCTCCACGAGCTGCTGCGGTGCCTCCTCGGCGGCATCGAGATTTGTGGCCATCGTGTCGCAGTGGATGATGCCTCCGAACTCGGGGGAAGGCCACCGGTCTCGATCTCTCTTTCTCTCTTGTGCTCTCGCTCAGGTCAAAAGAAGGGACGCGAAGTCGCGGACAAGCCCGGTCAAGGCGTAGCACATGATAAGACGAGGAGGCAATCACATTTCCAAGCCACCATGCAAGGCCGACGGTGATGAGGTTCCTCGGAGATCAAGAACGCTAAGATGTGGATCGGAAGGGCGGATCTGGTATCGGAACGGTGAGGGAGGACAAGGAGAGAAGAGAAGAGGGGGTACAGAGGGGGAAGACCTCTACGAAGGAGTAGGCGAAAGGAAAAGCAAGTCTTACTTTTATCAAACTCGAAACAATTTGAGTGTCGGATGCGCCCGTCAGAGATCATCGTCATGTGATGGAGACTCCCGTCTTAGTAGCGTCGACTATTTGCTTCTGCATCAATTCTTTTGCGCTATATACAATATTTCTTTTGTGCTCTATGGCTAGTGTTTGTCTCCTTCGCCCACTGTGTACCCCCTAGCAATGCCCTTGCGCCCTTCCTTGACCAGCGTGCTGTCCGGGTCCTCCTCGTCGTATCGAATATTGAAGTCGCTGCCCAACCCCTTCCATGTTCGCTGGGACCGCAAGTATTCTGCCCCTGGGGACACCGCGCCGCCGATCGTCGCTAAGTCACCCTTGGCACGTCTTGCTAGAGCCCTAGCGGCAGATGGGCCATTCGACCCATTGATCTGGGCAGAAGCGCGGGGTGCGGGATCACGCATCGGTCGGGAATGCGAGACGTAACGACCAGTGCGCAGGTCGAACTCGGGTGGTGCACTTTCGGGTTCCGACATATCATCCTCGTCCTCGTCTCCGTCCGCGTTGGTCCCGTCATTAGCCGTCGCTTCCTCCGCAGGCTTGTCGAGGATGGCCTGGAAGTCGCTCTGCCACGAACCAGTCCACACCCGCTCCGCATCGCCCTTCAGGGCCATCTCCAACTCAAATGGGGTGATGACGGGCTTCCAAAATTCCTTGCTGTCCACCAGTGAGCTCTCCCAGCAGCCGATGACGACCCAGCCACCGATCTCACTGAAGTTAGCCACCTTGGCTGGGTTCAGCTTACCCACCACGAACATGTAGCTCTTCTTGCCTGCTGCGGCAATTCGCTCCTTTACGTGATTCACGATGTGCAGATAGTTCTTCACACTGAGGGTGTTGATCAAGATGCCCCAGATGGGCACCGTAGTCAGTGATGTGATAATGGCATAGCGCCGACGCAGTGCAGCCGCGGTAGAGGCCGGTAGAGGCTTAACGGTGCTGTTGCTGGGGTGATTTGTGGGATAGATATGGATGGCGGCAACGCGCGAAGCAAGGGTCAAGAGTAGGGCGGTTGGCGGATCGGAGATGTGGAACAGCTGCCATTCTGACAAATTTTCGGCTGCCTCGCGGACGGAGTCAGGGACTGTGCGGTTCGGAATGGGTGATGATGGCTCATGCAGGATCTCCGTGGCGAAGAGGTTGGTGTATCCATCCTCCACCAGGCGTTTATATACCGTCGGGACGTGTTCGGTGTATGTGACGTCCGCCGCGAGGATGACTTTGGTTGTCGGATCTGGGTGGGTCGCCTTGAAGGCCTGCACGACGGAATGAATGGGCAGTGGCTTGTTGGTAAAGACATAAATGACGGGCAACCGTGCCGTAGGAGACAGACATGATCTTCCGTAGTGCACCACGACATCTGCGTCCACATGCTCCGCAGCCACTTCGTCCACACAGCAAAGGCCGTACGAGGTGTCTGCCAGGATATACAATTTCGGGGACCATTTATCCGTCTCTTCCACAGAGAGCTGAGACACAGACTGGGCAATGTCTTTATCCGGATCAGCCCCGCCACCGTTCGTCTGGGTTGTTGATGTACCGTTGGCACTGGCAACTTCGTCTTTGTTGAGTCCACGGCTCAGTAATTGGAAAACTCGAGGAGCGTCAGGGAGCATGTCATCTGGAAACTGGAGGGCGATGCGCTTATACCGCGCCTGGCGGATCTCTTTGAGGGTGCGTTCGATATCGTACGTGATGGAGAGTTCCTCGTCGGAGAGCGGGTGAGTCGCATCGGTGGCGGCTACAGGCGTAGTTTCTTCAAGAATGCGAGCGTCGGGGGTCGACAGCACAGGGGCTGCCTCCATTTCGGAGGCCATTTGAAGATATTGGACGGGTGTTGTGTGGGATAACTGCAAGTGGGAGATTTTCAAAAAAATTTGGAGAAAAAATGCATCCCCCACTTCCCCCGCCGCGATAACATGAATTACGGATCAGCCCATTGGCAGGTGCTCAACATGGGATCACACCCGTTTTACCTTTATTTTTGGTGTATTCTTGCTTTGAATCTTATGTGAGCCAATTCAGTGTCATTTATGTACATTGTGTTCCAAATATCTACAAATCCGCACGCGCCGGCTCGCCCGCCCAGACCCTGCGGATCAGCTCGCGAATTGGCGTGCGCTCAATAGCACGAGGATTCCAGTATGCGTTAGACACTGCGATGTCTGCAGCCTTGTCTACATCTTCCTCCTTCATGCCAAAGGCCTTGAGGTCACGCTTGACCTTCAGTTTGGTCAGGAGAACGTTCAGGCCGTGGATTGCATCGCCGTTGCTCTCCGGGAGCGCGTCCGCGAGCTGCTTCATGGCTTCCGGGATGTTGGGAGCGTTGTAAGAGATGGCATGAGGGAGAACAGCTGTATGCGTCTCCGCGTGAGGGAGGTTGAAGCTGCCACCGAGAGTGTGACACAGCTTGTGGTGGATGGACATGCCCACGCTGCCCAAGCAGGTTCCACATAGCCAGGCGCCATAGAGGGCTCGGGACCGGGCCGATTGGGAAGAAGGGTTCTCAACGATCTCGGGCAGAGCAGAGGCAAGAGCCCGCGTTCCCTCGATGGCCATCATGTTGATAATGGGATTGGTGTTGCGGGCGTAGAGTGCCTCCACTGTATAACGGAGCATTAGCTACCTTGACTTCCTCACGCTTCTAAGACGAACTGACCAGCATGAGCAATGGCATTAACACCGCTCGTGGCACTCATGGCCACAGGCAGAGTCATTGTCAAGTCCACATCATAGATCACCGTGCCCGGGAGGATTTTCGGATCGGACCGAGTCTTCTTCAAACCATCCGCTGTCTCGCCCAGGATGGGCGTCATTTCACTGCCAGCATAGGTCGTCGGGATGCAGATATGGGGAAGCCCAGTTCGAATGCTAATGGCCTTTCCCAGTCCGATGGTGCTTCCACCGCCAATGGAGATGACCGAGTCGGCACCCTGCTCCCTCGCATACTCGAGAGCCTTGTCGGTGATATGAGTGGGGGTGTGCATGGTAGCCTCGGTGAAGATGCCGGCGACCCGACCCTTTAGCACATCCTTGACAGTCTCGGCCTGGCTGATCTGCTGCGGCGTTGACAGCACCAGGGGAGCCTTGACTTGCAGACGAGCGATCTCATCGGGAAGCTTCTGCAAGGTACCGCTGCCGAAGACGACGCGGCCGGGATTGGGGTTGTACTCAAAGGCGTCCATTGTACCTGTAGATAGTTTCAGCAAGGAAAATTCCAGTTCTTTAAGTATCTCCACACTCGATTCGATGAACGTCATGGGCCGCTGCGGGGCCGTGGGGTCGGCAGTTCGCTTGAGCTTTGTTCCCGATGCTTCAAGAAATATAACATAGACCTAAGAAGCACAGGCAGAGTAGTATACCTGGGCCTATCTGGGTCTACCTATCCGAAGCTCATAGCTTATCTTCACCACTGCAGCAACATTGAATGCCAATGCTGATAATATCGAGCACATTAACATACAAGTATCGACGGAAATCCCCCGGGATCCGCATCTTAGTTCAGCATGAATAAGCCCATCTCGGACATAGATTTGCCCGATGTCGGGATGCTCTCGGATGTGATCTTAACCTAGAATGGTGTAAACTCTACTCGTTATTTTGGTAGTCTGTTGCAGACGTGGGTATCAGATAAAATCCTGGATCAGTCCAGGTCGGTGAAGGCCAAGACATGCGGTCCGCGGTCCTTGCCCTTGGCCTTCTTCCGCTTCTTGCGGTCGTTCTTTTCCTGCTGCTTCTCATGTTCGCTGTCCGAGTCATCCACGCTGTCGTCGCTGTCTCCGAGCATATGCTTTCCACTCGACAGACCATCTTCAGCACCGTCGGTGGTCGCAGCTTCGTGCCAGACCTTGACGATTTGTCCACCACCAGAGACCATGCGGCCCTCAACGTCGAACCCCAAGCCCACGACACCCTCGGTCTCGTCGTGCATCACCTCCGAGACAACCTTATTGGCTCCAATGCGCACAAACTTCACTATGCCGTTGCCCAGACCGGTCGCGATCAGCTTGCCGTAGCCCAGCTCATCCGGCACGGTCACCATAGCCTCGATAGACTCGCCGCCCTCTGCGTCGCGCGAAACGTAGATGCGCTCGTCCTGATCATCCCATGCACCCTTCTCCCAAAGTGTCAGGATACCGCTGGCACCGCCCACAATGACCTTTTCACCGCGACTGGTTCCGCTGTTTGGAAGACCACGTATGTACGTCGAGCTGATCAGTTCCTCCGCTTGATCTTCGCTGCGCACTAGAACACCCCGTCGTAGATCCGTCACGGCCAAGGTTGTGCCACCCGTGGTGACCCATTGCTTGCTGAAGCCAGAGGTACTGGTATCCGAGGCTGGCAGAGGAGTCAAAGAGGAGACGTAATCATCATGGGGATGGTGCGACTGCTCGGGGCGCGCCGACACCTTGGAATAGGGAATTCGTAGATCGTAGAGGTGTAAGGCACTGGAGTCCGTAGCGAGTAGTAAGGTCTGGGGGGAGAGTGCATGGATGACGGTGGGAGCATCAATGGATCTGTAAAAAAAAAAAAAAAAGATCAGCCAATTTGTTTCAAAGAAAGCGCGACTCGCACAGCTCCTACCCGTCTTTCTCGCAAGGAATGGCAATCTTGTTTTGCACCTGGCCAGTCTCCGAATTGGCAGCCTTCACCAGCCCATCTGTACCGGCGGAGTACAGCGTCTCACCGTCAATGCCGAAGCCAAGAGTCCGGCAGCTGCCCTTGTGTCGCCGTGTCCTCCACATGGTATCAATATGGCCCTTTCCTTTGCGCGATGATGTGGATGCAGTGTCATCGTCATTGTCACTCTCTTCCACGGGCAGTCGGAAGGTCTGGACGTGACCTGAAGCAAGGCCGACGGACACTACAGGTTCCTTAGGGTGGAGTGCCTGGCTGAACAAGTCCGACGAGAGCGGGAGGCTGCAGACGGTATCGAACATGGTTGCTGAAGCCGAGCAGCCGAAGAGACCGCTCCACTGAAGAGATTGAGGGATTGGAAGCCAATTGAAGAAAGCTCAAGTCGTTTAGCTTGGAAGCCGCTTTTTTTGGGGCGGCCCGAGAATCTTCCGCCTTTGGTTCCAATGACATCGATTACTACATACGCTTCGGGTCACATTCGGCTATAAAAATAAAAATTGAATCAATGTGAGAATATGGCTTCCCCTAACAGACGAAGGTAATGTCGGAATAAATACAAAATTGCAATCATTGCCTGACCCGAAACAGGCGCAGATCAGTGTCCCCACCGGTTAGTTCACCAATTGAAGATCCCACAGCAATTTACAGAATGTCCCTATTAAGCATCTCTCATACCTTACAAAGAGCAGGTAGATCCGATCGTGCCGACCCTGATGTTGGAGAACATCACAGTATAACCCACTAGGTCGGGGTTCGTCGTTCGTGACCAGATGCTTGAGGCTCGACTGGCGGCTGCATCGGAGAAACCGGTTGTTGCTGATATGTAGGGAAGTCCCATGTCTGCTGAAACTGGTTCGCTTCTGCTATCTCAACTCAGTAGCCAAATAGATAGCATAAGATGTAACTCCGCGTCTGTTGTTCAAACTGTAACAGCGTCTCGAGACCCGTCGGCGTTATTGCCGTGTAGGACGTGCTGGACTGCATAGGGATGGCGAGGTGGACGCTTCCCCGTCCATAGGCCGGAAGACTTAATAATGTGTCGTAAAGAATTGAAATGGCTCTTCTAGGGTGCCACTCCTCCTCCTTGGAGGAGGGCACATTTAACAGCGCCGCAAACCGGTCCCCCAATCGTGGGAACATACACAGGAGCCTCAGGATTATTGTAGATGCCTCCTCTTTATTGTCGGCCGGGGCCGGGGCCGGGGCCTAGAGCGAGGGAGGAAGCGAGGAGCGAGGCCGCTGCTGGTTGTCCTACCCTAGGGCGATAGCGCGAGCAGTGTGGCCAATAGCGTAGCTATTTAAGTGGCCCTATAGTTCTACCACCCTCTATAGAGACTACTAAATTAGAGAAGATTTCATTTATACTTAACTTAGTATTAAGAAAGAAGTAAGAAAGAAGTAAGAGAAAGGCAAGAGAAAGGCAAGAGAAAGGCAAGAGAAAGGCAAGAGAAAGGCAAGAGAAAGGCAAGAGAAAGGCAAGAGAAAGGCAAGAGAAAGGCAAGAGAAAGGCAAGAGAAAGGCAAGAAGAAAGTAAGTATAGGTAATGATAGTAGTATAGTTACTTAACTAGTTGACTTAGTCTACTAATGAGAATAAAGTATAATATAGGAAATTTGCCAAAAATCGGCCGGCTTCGTATATTCGAATACCGTATATGCGTCTTTCGTACTGTAGAATCTGAAGACACTTAGCGCCTCGCTAGAAATAAGGCTTGTATTCTTGTCGCCATTTTATATATATTTCCCTAACTATGGCGGGTGCTTTTTCTTAATTAGACGACGGATTATCCGTCGGCGATATAGAGTTGAAGTACCTCTCGACGACAAATGTAGAGACATAGGGTTCCTGTCCCTTTAGCGCGTTGAAAGCCGCTGTGAAGGCCTTCCCAATGACTCAGGGAGTCTCTATTACCGGTTACCATCCATGGCTCGGTCAGATAAAAGAGTGCAGAAGGGCGCACCACCAAGGATGATATAGCAGAGATAATCTTTGTCAACTTGCCTACCCTTATAGCGTAGGTATCCGAAGATTCATCGGTTGCTTCTGAGTTTGGGTCCGTCCGATGCCCTTCATATATGTAGCGAACTGCTTATAACCAGACAGGAGATCGGTGACCTTGTGTGAGTGACGTTGCAATAGGGAAGGCCACGATCTTTTTTTCTGACAGGCCAGATGAATCTTCCGGATGTAGGTAGTCCTCGGTTCGCAGTTTCGAGGCGGAGTGGTGCTTGCGCGTATGTCTGATGGACGAATACTCCGAACACTTAGACCGCGCCAATCGGCGCCACTCATTTTTGTTCTTGGGGGGTTGGTTAACGCGTGCGTGTCAAGGAGGCATGGTTGGTATAGACAATTGAGTAGCCTATATATAAAGTGCTACTGATTCTCGAGTGCGTAGTGTCTTGGGAAGGCCAGTAGAGGGTTTGGAACATCCGTTAAGAAATCACCTCCAAAAGACAGTCGCTCTTGTCTATCTCTCGTCTCTTCAAATTACCAGCCAGTGCCCTATCCTTTGTATGTGGGTCATCACGTAGGAAGGATCACTCTAAATCCATAACCTTTTAGCGTGGTGCGTCTCTGTAACCCAAGGGAGATCATAACAGCATGGTCTTTGCCTACAACCCGCCGGACGTAAACTAATACCGCTTACATTAGGTACCTATTTGATCTCCTTCCCTAGGTCAAAACTATTCCAATTTTTGTATATAGTAGAACTGTCAGCGAGGTATGACTTGGATGTCCCACGTTCTGTTTGTATTCAAGTCTGAATAAAGTCCCTTATAGGTCTAGCTCTGGGAAGTCCCGTGTCTCAACGATCAGCGCTTAGCTATCTACTAGCAGTGTTTTATTTAAGGGCGATAGGCCGGGCAAAAGAAGGGGAGAGTTGAACCTAGCTGCAGAGGGACCTATTTCTACTCCTTAGCCACCAAACTGCGTTGGAGACCCTCTATGCCGGCTTTTTCTCAAGCTAAGTTGAATCCAAGTAGTGAAGTTCAAAACATCGCCTCGGAATTATTGTCACAAATTTTAGGTCTTTGTAGCTCTTTTTAAAGATCCACCCATCAATTCTAGCATGTTAGCTCAGGGGAAAAGGCGTCGTAATAACCTAAGTTGAAGACTAAGTAATTTAATAGGGGCTCGTAACCTGATGGTCCCTACTGAGTAGATGGATATGCTGTCCTTTTTTTAAGAAGAAGAAATCTAATTTTTTGCTTGTTTCAACCAATTACATGTGAGACTTGATGTACCTGAGATCTAATAACGGATCCAATGACGCAAATACACTTATCTACACACTTATCTCTTATCGGCCACATGGGCCTCGGTCTCCTTCGTTTTGTCTTCCTCCAACTCGCTCATAGGCGGGATATCCATCCTTTGTCCTTCATCCCATCCGTTTGCTTATTCCTGCTCTTTGCTCACATCTGACTCTCTTCAGCGGGTACACAGGAGCAAACCATGGCCCTGTACCACCAAACCGTGGATTTCCTTTCCGACTCCTGGGCCAACCAGCGCACACAGCTGCCCTTGTTGACAGTCACCGGAGCTTCCTTTACACTCGGTCTCCTGCTTCGATCACTTTTCAGTCGCGGCGAGCTCATCGACACCGTCCTCCCTTCGCCCCGCGCTAAACTCTTGATCGGCCTCTCGGATGAGGAGAATCGTAAACTGCCGCTTCCGAATGACGTGCTTCCCGGGGCGCGCGACGTCGCCAGTCCATATGGCTCGATCCGAGTATATGAATGGGGTCGTGAGGATGGTCCGAAGGTGTTGCTAGTGCATGGCATCACCACGCCGTGTATCTCGCTCGGTGGGGTGGCCCATGCGTTAGTGGACCGGGGTTGCCGAGTGATGCTCTTTGACCTGTATGTTCTGCTCACTTCTGTTAATTATTTTATAAAGCACTTGCTGATAATGTATCACCTAGATTTGGGAGAGGATACTCTGACTGCCCGGCTGATCTCCCTCAAGATGATCGACTGTTCGCAACACAGATCATGCTTGCTCTGACTTCATCCCCAATCGCCTGGACTGGAACCGAATCGGGCAAGTTCAGCTTGGTTGGTTACTCGCTGGGTGGCGGAATCGCAGCCACCTTCGCGTCGTTCTTCCCACATCTGCTATCGTCTTTGGTGCTTTTGGCACCTTCTGGTCTGATCCGCGATTCGCAGGTCAGTCTCCAGAGCCGCCTTCTCTATTCCCGTGGCTTAATGCCGGAAAAGCTTCTTGGATACCTCGTCGGTCGCCGATTGCAGGCTGGACCACTGGTGACCCCCAAGCCCAAGGGCCATAGACTCAATGCAGCAGACGCGCTCACCGAGGAACTCCCATCGCAAGGCGCAGCCGAAATCCAAGTTCTCTCTCGGGAATACCCGCACGTTAATATCCCATCTGCGGTGCAATGGCAGGTCAACAATCACGCCGGCTTTGTCCACGCATTCATGTCGAGCATGCGTCACGGGCCGATCCTGGGCCAACGGCAGTGGAGTACATGGGCCCGACTGGGAGAGTACCTGACCGCCCAGAACAGTCTCTCGTCAGGCAACCAGGTTGCACCGGGTCTGCCGAACGACAAAGTCCACATCTTGTGTGGCAACGATGATGCCATCATCATCAAGGACGAGCTCGTCTCTGACGCCACTGCTGTTCTTGGCGGAAACGCGATCTTTAAGTTTTACGATGCCGGGCACGAGTTCCCTAGCACCAAGTATGACGAGGTTGCGTCGTACATCTGGAAGTTACTTTGAAGATAATGCTTGGTGAGAAGACATAGATAGTTTCAGTTTTGGTATACAGCATAGACATTTTACATAGATGAAGGAACGCTCTAATATACACTTTTTGGGGCCTGTTAAGTTGCCCTTTCTAAGTACTCGTGTTAAATATTTGGTCCAGCGCGTCGAGTTGATTTGAGAGGCCCCGGAGGTATGTTGACCTCTCCTGCATTCGTGCGCCGGCGAAGTAAGGGAGTTCTGCAGCTGGTGCTCGGACGAAATTTTCAATGCTGCTGCGGCTTGTTCGAGGTATTTGGGCGACGTTGCTTTGACTGAGAGCACTGCTTGTGGTGCCATTTCGTTGACTAGGAATATCCGTGTTAGTACTAGGTAGTCTATCTATCCTGGAAGTTTGAAGATAGCTTACCTTGTGGACGACGTCTCGGGGATAGACATTGTGGTATGAACAGTGGACTTGATCAGGTCCTTCCAATTGATATATCGGTATTGAAGGGTAGAAGCAATGGGCTTGCAGATGAGGTTTGAGATCTTTTGCTCACTATATGAAACCGATGACTTGAGGTGATGAAACAATAAGCTTGATGTGAGATGAGGATGAAACAGCAGGAACCCGAGAGCTATATATGCAAGAAAATGCGAGGCTATGCTGGGGAAAGGCATGCTCGGACACACGCGAGCTCGACAGGAGCTTGCATCGTGGCCCACATGGGAAGCCTAAAGCTAAGCGAAGAGGAATGGAGAAAAGGATCTTCGGTTCGCAACGACCACGACGTCTCCACCAGGCCCGGTGACACCATTCCGCCGTCAGACTCGAGGCAGTAGTCCGCAGGAAGCCGTTCCGGTACTGGAATTCCTTTCGGACACTAACACCCACGGGCCATGTATAAGAGAAGGCACGTACCCACCCGACCCATGTGAAACAGGCGACCAGAGGTATACGATTGGCCGGCTGCATAAAAACGGAGCACAGAGGCAGGTACCAGATGCACCAAAGGCAGCGAGTGGGGCATGGCCGAGGGACATTCAAGGGCATGTTTTCATGGCCTCAAAGGCTACCGGCACATGGCGAGCCACATGTTTCAGCATGGGATAACCAGATGCGGCATAAAGGCCGTGGAATGAGCCAAGGGGGTGCTGCATATGGGTTCATACGTAGGTTGGACGTTGGATCTTCCGTGAGAGATCAAGCAAGGGCTGGAAGGGAGTTGCAGGAAGGAAGGAGGACGTCATCATCCCAAGGTTCTAGACTGTTGCAGACAGGGCCATAATGCATATCACGCTTGGCGGTAAATGCGGAATCTCGCGTGGATGTGAAAGCTTCAAGGGCTGAAACATTGTCGTGGGACAAACGTGGTTGATCACATGGAGATTATGCACTGGCTCAGGAGAAATGCTTACGCTGCTGCATTCTTCCGGCCACGCGTGAAGTATCTTATGTCTTTCTATTTCCTTTCTAGTGTGCTTATTCGTAAGTAAAGAAGTAGCTTATGTTTATCATCTACAGAAATAGCAGAAGCAATTGCAAGTCCATACCAGCCACGTCCTAAGCCTTACGAGTCATCCTGCATAGCCATACTGCTCGGAATGCTAGGATTCCAAATAAGGAATCAGAGGATCGTCCACGCGAACGCCTTGTTTCAGAGTGATTCAGGGTCCAAGTCGGAAGAAAGGGATGGCACGTGGATACAGACAATTAAATCAGTTCCTATCTGATGCGGCCCACCCAGTTCATCATGGACGCCAGCTAGACCGGACACAGCTATCTATACGCCATTGCAAGGTTATCGCGCCTCCTTGCAAATAACTCGGTAGTAAGACTCATGTGCAGGACGGAGGTATGCGAGATTAATCTTACGTTTAAACAAGAACCAGCCCATCCTATGCCCTGCAAAACTCACAGAAGCCATATGGGACCGGCGTTTCAGAAAATAAGGTTGCTTTTCCCACGCGTGCCCAGAGGCCTCATTCCAGCCCATAGTGAGCAATGTTTGAGGACGCTGCGGGTCCGCAAAGATATGCAAGGCACGCCTGGTCCGAGCGGCGGGAGTCCCAGCAACCTTATCTTCGCTCATTATTTGTTATTCGGTACACTGTGCCGAGCGTCGATCCGGAGAGTTAGTGGTTGCTCATACGAGTCCTCGGATGATCAGTTCAGCTGAAACGAACCATACGAAATGGATAAGTTGTTTTGTATGACTTTTACTAAAGGTGACCTCCGCCATGAACTCACCAGGTCGCTAGTTTAAGAAACCTTGCAGATTTGGACCCCTGATTTCACTATTCATTATTTAAGTAGTGCACTAGTTTTTAGCGCAAGCTATCTATCACATCGTGCGCAGGGGCAGCTCCAGTAGTTCACAGGGCGCCGATCATAGGGGGTAGTGGTCGCCCGCATCCCTTCAACTTCTTTTTGGACTTGAATTATGCGCGACGCCTCTAATCTGAAGCGCACATCATCTCCAACGGCACCGCTACCGAAGATCCACTGCATCTTGCCGTTGCCCCTGCAACCTTCGTCTTGGACGCAACTTGTGCCATGAGATATCCGGAAAGACCAATGCTTCCCCGACATCCTGCAAGAGCGACGGTAATTGTGCAGTCCAACCTCCCCATTCATCCGGAATAGCGTTCATGCAGTTTCAGATTCCCATCACTACCAGAAAGAGTACTATTCCCGAGACTGAGCTGAAGTATGAGAATTGGGAAAGTCATAAAAGTAAAATCGGAAATAGACCTTTCCTCCTCAATTCGGCTGCCCTGGTCAGTCGTCCTGCAAGGTCCTGGAACGGCAGCATTTACCAATACGGGATACGAGATCTCCTTTCCCAAGCAAAGAAAAGAAACAAAGAACACACACCCAAGGACTTGTACTGTTGAACCGGGGCTGAGAAGCTTCCCGCTACTTGAATCAAGGGATGTGGCGCAGCACAATCGCAGCGCGTCGATTGCCGTCGATTCCAGCTCGGTTGATCCTTTCCCGGGGCGAAGTGGCTGGGCATTTTTGGCGTCTTCACAATTTTTAGAATTTGGGTGGTGGTTTTGCAGCCGCAGTAGTTTCACACTAACCCGGAATACCGGGATGAGGATCTCAAGCTTCCAAAAACTGGGCTGAAACGTTAGTTCGAGGCTAAAATCATCGACAGGTCATTTCAGATTTGGCTCGGTTTCTTCCTAGGAGCCTCTTGGGGATCGACATTGTGACACGGTCTGAAAAGGCAACCCGAGGGAATATTAGACCTTGATAATTATATTCGCGTAGCCTGAATTTGCTCGCCTCGCAAACAGAACGCGATATCTTGGAGATTAGAAGATCCTAGGGATGACGATCCTTGAAGAAAAATGATCTACATTTAATGTAGACGCGGAGGGGTGCGCGGCAGTCCAAAAGCCCCTAGGAACCCTTGCAAGAGCATGAAATGGACTCGTAAGTCAGCCCGTTGCAGCAGCAACGTGCAAGCTGGTACACTTGGCTCTTGATGTGGCCCTCGTTAGAGAATGATTGCTCTCCGACACGCGCGTGTGATTTCTTCTACCCGGCTCAGCCTCGGTGGTTTGATGCTACCTGAGAAACATTGTGCTACTCTCTTCTCAGTATATCAATTCACATGCAATTCAATGCAATATCGGGTATCATAAAGAGTCCGAAGATGTCTGCAAGTTTCGAAATATAGTACGTGTTTACCTTAAACCAGTGCTGATCAAGTAAGATTCACAGGACCCCTACTCTTTTCTCGTGAAATTTCCAGAAACTGCAAGCTTGTGCGGATAAATATGGCACCATGGCAGTACCTTCGATGGATCAGCATCAGGATAGGACAATGAAAGAGCAGGATGAACAGACAGAGGAGGAATGAGAGATAGAATAGCCAAGGCTGGGGCATTGCTATCGCTCCACATCCAGTTGGATATCATTATGGGGACGTAATACCCGACAAATACAGTCGAGCAGAAGTCAAGGAACATGGTGATTGCCAACCAGGGCTGTTTACCTGCGAAGCGCAGGCACGTGTCTGCAAGAGACCATATCGCCGGAATGAGGAACTGGAGGAGCGTGAGCTGGACAAGTAGGAATAATATTGGGAGTAAGAGAGTAATACCACCAGCGCATATTGATCTAGGGTTGCTACTGCGTAGGAAATCGTCGCAAAAATGAGGGAGCAAAAGGACCCCGCTCTCAGGTTGAGGTGCCTTCTCTGCCACGCGTCCCCGAAATCCGTGGGGAACCAGAAGGACATAATGTCTGTATATTCAGGTACTGTGAATGAGAAGATAGACGACAGGTAGCGAGAGTAAAGGCTCCTCCTTTTCACGATAAACAGTCAGGACCAATGACGTGCATAGCCCCACCTGTGACCCACTCATTTCTCAATCGTCAACTTTCGTTGACCACAAGAGGCTTTCATATGATCTCCAGATGTTTGGGATTCAAGCATCCCAGATTGACATGACCGAGGATGGTAGATTGCAATTTGATCCATGCTTCTTCCAGCCCTACCCGGAAACAGTTTTGGAGAAGTATCCACTTGACCCTCTCAACATGGACGAAGGTACGGAGTCGTTGAATCTCCTATCTGACTGACACTATTTTGGAGGAGCGCACCAAGTTATATCCAGATACAGACGAGGCCATCAGAATTGTAACTGCAAGATACAACTTCGACATGGAGATATATGCAGATGCTCGGCACGATCATGGCCTTCAAACCCGGCAACACATTCGTTGGCATATAATTGCGGAGAACAGGAAAGGACTACCTAAGTCCCGTTCCTTATCTGATCTTGCACCTCCTACGGTGGAAAGCCTGTAAGTCAACAGCGGGGAGTGGGAAGATTTTGATCTATAAACCCATGCCAATTATTCGGCCATCAATTAGAGCCTCGGTTTAACCAGCAGCGAGGGTGGGAAGTGTTGGAGCTTTTGGGAAGATGATGTAGATGACATCCGGAGCTCTCTTATACCCCTTGCAATTATGTCAGTCAGTTCAGATGTCACCGCAGATGACGCAGATGCAAGCCTTACTTCATGTGAAGTGTCAGCTATTGTGTCTACTATGCTCTGTCGAAAAAGGTGCGGGGTCTTTCGGAATCAGAATAGATATCATCGACGGTGCAAACCCCACGGATTGTGCCGTGTTAAGTGGACATTCGGTACTTTACTCGCAACCCCCTCGTCGGTCTTTGTCTACCATGGAAGATATGAAAACCTCTTATGAGCAATTTCAATTGGTGATTTGTATTCCTTCATCCAAGTGAGGCCTATTATATCTTTTCTCTTGCTGGACACCGCTGTAGCCTCTCAATCAGACTTCGACTGGCGAAGATAGTCATCTCAAGCTGGCATGGGATCGCTGGGAGAAGGCTGCAAAGGCGATGACCGAGAAGGCCATGGCGAGATAAAAACCAAAGAATCCAAGACATGCCATATAGACCAAAAAGGGCGGAAGGTTAGACTATTTAAAAAGTGTGAAAGGAGATGATGTTTTGTCGATGATATGTATCTTGTGTTGTTGATTGAAGCCCGAGTTCCCAACGTCCTAACACAAAAAGTCTCACTTTATATGACCAACTTAGGCAACTCCTTTGCTTTGTGAAACTTCTATCACATCTGCCTCAACATCACTCACTGGTTTCCCCCGTGTGTGAAATTTTCGGAGAGGGGTGCCCTTCCGGAACAACTGGTCAATTTCTTCAAATGACCTTCCATGACATTCCGGCACACAGAAGTAAACAAAAATGATGGAGGCGATGGAAAGACTGCCATAAAAAAAGCCGACCTTTGACTGGAGATTTGCATAACCTGAATCCATCAGATACGGCAGACTGAACGAAACCGCAAAGCTGGTTGTGAAATATTAGTTTTCCGATCCATATTCAAGCTGGAAAGGAAAAGTAACTTACAACGTAAGGACATTGGCAACAGATGCAATCCGCTGCGAGTTGTCTCGCAAGCGCAGCGTCGGTATCTCGGTAGTCACGACATATGTCAACGCAGCCCATCCTATATTGAAGCCGACTGTGAAAAGGGAAAGCATTGCGACAATTGCTGACTTCTGAGAATAAGATGGAGTATACACTCCAAGACCACCCATGGTAAGAAGTGCTGTTGCCTGAATTATCGCGCCAATCAGAAGTAACGGCCTGCAGAGGTTAAAATCCTTCATGGTCATTTGTCAGGGGAAAGGGTTTACCTTCTGCCAACTCTATCATTGAGGTATAGACTTAGCAGAACTATGATCAGCCCGATAAACCCATTTATGACGTTGAAGTTGAAATTATTGATCGTTTGCAGTGATTTGACATATAAAGTGCCATATTGCGATGCAAATGCTTGCCCGGTGGCCTGTTGGAAAAAGTTGAGTCCAACGACAATTGCTGTTCGCCTTCGGTTAGACTTCGAGAATAGTTCCTTGAAATGACCTTGCTCTAGTTCATTTTGAAGCCCATTTTGTATGGAATTGAATTCATCTTCAATCTCATTAGAAGTGAATGCTCCTTCTCGTAGTGTCTGTAAATTCATTTGCGCTTTTTCTGTGTCGCCTTGAATGAGAAGCCACCGAGGGGACTTCTTACGTTTAGCTTCCTGGTGAATAGAAGGGGAAGAACGAATTCAAAAATTCTCACCTCTGGAATAAACCATATGAGAGATGCTATGATCGTCGGAATGATGAAGAAAAGCCCCATAGGTATCCTCCACGAACGGTCATCATGTATTTTGCTGGTCCCATCGCATACCCACCCAATCACCATTCCTCCAAACTGGAGCACTTTGTAAGTATAATTGGTCCGAATTTCCAATAAATTATCAACATACCACAATGGTCAACTGATATGTGCCGACCATGAACCCACGAATTTGGGTTGGAGCGATCTCGGATTGAAAAACTGGAACAACTGAGAGTTCCATGCCAATGTAGATGTCTAGTTGTATCAGGGGTTGTTCAAAGCGAGGGATGAGGGAGACTAACAGTTCAAGATTCTTGCAGCTAATATTTGATCATTTGACTGAGAGGTAGTAGTAATTGTGGCAGTCACCAAAGCATATATGCTCATGGTAAACATACACCATCGGCGGCCGAACCGAGCACTTATGAAACTGCCAATGATAACACCTGGAGAAGAATCAGAAATTGAAGTTATTCGGGTTTTGCATATCATACCACAGGCAAAGGTCAGATACGGAAGTCCGTTGAAGTACGATTTCCACTGGGTGTCGAGTGTCCAAGATTTCGTTTTTGCATCATAGACACCAAATCTTTTCTCGAAGGCATCCATCGCCTGCGTCTGGGCGAATCCTTGATTATCGAAAGCATAGTTGAAGCTGGAAAGCGCTATCAGGCCACACGACAATGCTAGCCGTTGATTAAAGTATTTGCGTACATCGTAGTAGCCGAGCATTTTGATGTTACTATCGCAGGAGATGCTCCAGACCAATACCACTTAACCATTCAGCATGACGATACTAATGCCTTTCTACTGTTGTTTTATATGGATTAAGTTTGAGCAGCATTTGAAGAATCCGTACGCGTGATAGGTTCTTCTAGCCGGCACCGGCTATTTTACTAGCCGCCAACTGGGCAGAGAGGAAAGACTAGAAATCAAAAGCACGCAATATTCACCATCAAAGAGAAACTCGGAAATTTTGAAGGCAGCAAATAAAATAGATTTACATGCTAATAATGCTTAAATAGAGTATATCGAGAAGATGTGTGGATGCATAACACATTGACTGATCAATCAAAGACCTCGGTTAAACTCGGGAAGTCAGGAGGTCGCAATCCAATTAGCGGAGCACGCCATTATGAGTTCTTGCCAACGGCCCGGCAGCCCCTGGGAAAAGCAACATTTACCGTTGCGGCTGTTTGATAGCCGCTTGCACCTGGGTCGAGCAGACAACTATACAGGACTCTTGGAAATGGGTCCGACATCTCCAAATGCGGAGGCCCACTTAACGCAAAGTGGAACAAAACGTCTTCGTATCAGACAAGCTTGTAGGCCATGTCATTTGCTCAAGGCAAAGTGTTCAGGGTCATTACCCGCCTGTCAGCGATGCAGCCAAAAGAAGATACCATGCGAATATGCATCGCCAAAACCAGCTTCCAGAACGCGAAAAAAGCGAATGGACATCGCACCAAGTGAGATTCAGCAAAGCCACCTACTCCTGTCACCTTTGAGGCCCCCAGAAGAAACGGCCCGTGGAGAACCTTTCCTTCGGGAGTTGCCGCCCCACAGGAGCAGAATCGAGGGCGTTACTTCACACCGTGAAACAAATCGTGATGAGGTAAACCATGACCAGTGCATGGAACTCGGGTTGGAGAAGAATATAGTGAGGCTCTACATAGATGCCTACTTTGAGCACATTGCACCGCTTTGTGAGAACGGGTTTATTCATCGAGCTATTTTTCTGCGAGCCTGGACTTCTGGGAAGGTCGACCCAGCGCTACTAAAGGCAATCTGTAGTGCATCGGCGGCATTTTTGCCAACATATCTCGTCCCAGAGGGAGAAAGAGAAAGGTTGCTCGCGGAAGCAGAGGCGCACATTTGGACCAATATCGGACGGCCATGTATGGCTGTACTTCAAGCTCTCGTGGTGGTTATTTCCCAGAATTATTCTTTATCCCGATTTTCGGCGTTGCAGCCACTGCTAGGGATTGCTGCAAAGATGGCATATATGCTCCGTCTGAATCATGAAAGCACCCAACTATCCACCACAGCTCGCGAAATCCGTCGGCGTGTCATGTGGTCCATATTCATTCTAGACAAGCGACTTGCGGCTGGACAATCAGATTTGATATCGTGTCCCATCGAGCTGATGCATATACAACTTCCATCAAACGAGAGAGACTTTGAACTCGCAATTCCAGATAGAACCGGGATTCTTATTCCGACCCATATTGATGGAGGGGATTCGACAAGCATGGGAACCAGAGCATACTTTTGCAGACTCTCTCATATTCGACATGAGATTCTTCGGTGAGAACAACTTTTATATCAGCAACTCACGCACAACACTAACAGATGCTAAGGTACACGAGAAGAGTGATTTCGGAAGGTTCCAAAGCACACGACTCGTGCAGTGATCTTCTCCAGTTGGAATCTGATTTGCAGAACCTGAAAAATTCGCTACCTGAATCAATGAAGTTCAGCGAGCGTAATCTTAGCCTGCGAGCCTACTCTCTACATTTGCGACGATATGTCATGTTACATACTATGTGGCACCAATGCCACTGTGACTTGTATAGGTTCATGCTACCGGGAATTCGGGAGTCCCTACCCGCTGAAGCTCTCAAGGCGACCCTACCAGAGTATACAGTTTATTGTCAGACACGAGCAGTTGAGCACGCGAAAGCACTTATTGATGTTTTTGAAATGGTCCAAACGGCTGGCGATCAAACACCACAGGATCCGGGAATCACCATTTGTGTATTCCAATGCACGCGGATTTTGATACGAGCATTTGACATTGGGCTTCTTGGGACTCATTCAATTGCCATTGAGATACTTCACCAGCTTAAATCTGCTGCCAAGATACTCTTACCTATTACTGCGGTTAATCAGTGGGCAGGCAAACTGGTGAGTCTTACGGGTTATTTCTTAGCGAAAACAACCTACCGCTATGCTAGTCTCCCAAGTATCTATGCTGATCACTGTTGGAAATTCAGTACAAAGAGATAGAAAAAATCATATGTGCCGCGATTTCTGGTGGCTCCGGGCCAAGTCACGAAGGGCAACCTAACACGATAGTAAAAGCCGTGCAGACAGACCACGTCCGTGATACCAACATACTCGATATTCTAGCTCGAATTCGGCGACGTGATACCGAGCGAGGAGAGGAAGTCCTTCAGCAGTACCCTGCAAGTCCTCCTGACACTAGCCGAGCTGAATCGGAAGTTCCATCGGAAACACACGTGAATAATGGTAACGACCAAACCACCGGCGAGGGAATTTCAAGACAGGACACAGAGGAATATTTTTGGCATTTTGGACTTGAATCAGATCATATCTTTGGCTCACTAGATACAATATTTGATGGATTTGGGGGACCATCTCTTAACATAGATCCCCAAGATCTTGAGCGATTATATCGGGAGCAGTCATGATAATGGAAGCATCTTTCTCGCGGAAGTACTAGGAGACTGTCACCGTTTCGTTTTCAAGTAATTTAATTTAAGTGACATTGGAAACTGACGCAGTATTCAAATTGTTCCAATCCTCTTCCGATATTGTTCGCTAGGACTCTCAAGTTCCACTGGAGGAAAACGAGGATCCTTTTGAAAAGGGAGGAAGTCCGATGTCTGCATCATCCAACAAAACATCTCTGCCTGCATCTCTCGAACAATATTATCGAACTGTGGATCTGCAGCAACATTGTGAAGTTCAGCAAGATCAGTCTTCCTGTTGTACAACTCGGCTGGTTCATATAGCCGATAGACGTACGTCCAATTGGCACTCCTCATTGAAACGGTTTTGCCAACAATTTCGGTGTCTTCATGCTGTAGCACAGATTTTATATCATATGGGTATGGGGCCTGCTCGAGGAGTGGCTCCTCCGATTTGAGGAATCCCCCTTCGGTGTATGCGTATTGCTTTGGGTGCTTCTGAGTGCCCAGTATCGTCGGTACGAGCGAAACGCCATTGTGTGGGAAGTTTTCAGTGACCTTGCACATTTCCAGAACAGTTGGTAGCAGATCGACCATTTCACAAATGTCATCGTTGGTTTGGCCAACAGGTAAGCCGGCACCACCTATGATAAGAGGCTCGCGGGCGAGGACTTCGGACACTCCACTTGGCCACTTCTCAATCATCCCATGGTCTCCAAGGTACTCCCCATGGTCGGTGTAGAATGTTGTGATTGTGTTTGATGCCAAGCCCGTGCTTTCCAATGCAGTCATGACCTGTCCGAACTGCGTATCAAGACGAGAAATCATGCCGTAGTATGTCGCTGTAATTTCGGCCCAGATCTCATCAGTTGCCCGTTCTGTGCCGTAGCGCTTGCGATTTTCTTCAAAATATCTTGGTTCGTAGCCTGTTTTGCGCTCTGGCTTCGATGGAATCGGCATTTTCTGGCGGTCATACATGGAGAAGTACGGTTCCTCGACTTGAAATGGACAATGGGGGAAGATCAGCGGTAGGTAAAGCACCCATGGAGCTTGAGGCGGATTCTCTAGCCATTTTATAGCAGATCGTACAGCGGCTTCATCATAATCCACGGTTTTGTCCTGACTGCGGAGACCTTTGTAAAACAACCGGTCCCAGATATCCTCTGACACCTCTGGCTCTGCGCCCCCCTTCCCAAACTTAGGCATCCACTCTGGTGGCACCAGAAAGCCATATTCAGTCACACTCAATTCAGTGACTGTGGGCGCAAAGGTATCGCCCCTGGGGGCCAAACATGCAACATGATATCCGCTTTCCTTCAGCGAACGAAACATATTGGGCTCCCATGGCTTGATGAGATTTTCCAAACTTCGATGCCCTGATACATGAGGATACTGTCCTGTGTAAAGCGAACAGCGGCTCTGTGAACAGACAGTGGCTTGCAGATAGCAATTCGTAAATTTGGTCCCCCGAGCCGCGAAGGCGTCGATGTTGGGTGTGTGAGCATGAGGATTTCCAAAACAGCCAACGGAGTCATATCGAAGCTGATCCGGCATAAATATCACTAGATTCGGGCGCGATTCGGCCATCTGACTTGATAGGTTGTCGAGGGTGGGCGACGGGAGCCTGACAGGAGCCATATTTGTTGATGATGGTGTGATTTTTGCTGACCTTGGTTGTTTCTGGGTTATTTCTCATGAGAATCTAGACCTTTAAAACAATTCAAACTTCGTTTTGTAGCTATGTGGTTCTTTGTACCGGTAGCCGGTGAATTAGTAGCCGGCAACGGCCCGTGGCCCGTTGCCCGTGGTGCAGCCGAGCGGATACCAGTCGCCAGTCGCGGCGTCTGGTCGCGAAACACTCGCAAGGTCAAGTGGAAAGATAGGGGAATGATCTCGAAAAAGCTGTACAATTCATATTATCTGTGCCTAGGCCTCGTAATGGAACCTCGAGAACCGCGGTGCAGTTCTAATATTTTTGGACCCGAACCGCGGAGGTGCGGTTCGAACCGGAGTTTCCACAAACAGGACAAACCCAAGAATTCCGTGATATGCATATTTTGTGCAGATTTTGACTGTATTCTTGAGTATTTCGCTTACGGAATAGTTCATAATGGTCAGACAAAATCTTAGATGGAAGGTAATTTGTAAAAGATTGTTGGGAGTGATGGCTATGCCTACGAGCAAGAGAGAAACTGGAAGGCAAAAACTCATGAAGAGGGAAGAATCTAGCTATGCATAAACCCCCAGCTATATGGAAGCTAGAGAAGGTAGAGAAGCGGTAAGATACTGCTAGTCATGGACTCACCGCTTTTCCAACATACCCCCCTAGCGACCATCATAGCTAGCACATACTGATCCTTACCCAAAAAACAGTAGGAAAAACCGATCGTTATGATTCATCTATAGACGTCGTGAAAAACACGCAAATTTCAGCCAATCATAGGCTCTCAATCAAATTGTTGTTCTTCTTTGGTACGTATACACCCCCTAAAGTAACGGAGGGCTCGGAGAGGCCGACGATAACGACGATAGCTACGAGGTCGAGACGTCTAGGAGTCTAAGAGCAAGCGACGGAGAGGAGATCTCCGGCGCTAAGGGCTATACTATATAACCTTTGATAGGTCGTTGAATAGGGCGGACAAAGCGGAGTACTGAGCATCGAGGAAGGCAATCGAGGCGACATCGCAACAACCGAAGCCAACGGGAAAACCGATACCTTCTACTAGGGAGGCCTCTCTCGTAAGAGGCAACCGAGATAGCTCTATAGCAGGATCTACGGTAGCTTATTTAAGGGCGAAAAAGAGAGCATTGACACGCTAGCATACGACGACAACGACGCGAAGTCACGCACACAATATAGGTAGAGGACTAGGCTACCTTAGCGTTTCAGCTCCTAGGCGAGCGACCGGATAGAGCGGCATCTCCGGCGAAAATAAAAAGGGCTAGTGCATCAGGCAAGCCTATGCGTAGGCGACGGTGGGGCCGAGAAAGAATAGGGGGTGAAGAAGGGGGGAAGGGGAAGAGGAAGTGCGTCGACGAAGAGGAAGAGAAAGTGCGTCGACGAAGAGGAAGAGAGCGCGAGGGGTCTTTTATAGATGGATGGCAGATGGGTGGGGGGCGGTAAAAGCAGCGTAGGAAGGCACTAAGCCCGAACGGGGGCCCGGGGAGGGCGCCATGCCCGGACGGGAAGAGGGGCGGCAGCAGGGCGGTGCAAAATGGGAGCCGTTTCCAGCGGCCCGCTTACCGTGTCAATTAATATTGAATATTTCCACTTATGTCTCCTAAAGACAGTAGATACCTATAGCCTTTACACCATCCATGTACGTTCCATATGTCGGCTTAGCATATCATAAGAGAGCCTTTCCAAAGTTGTACTCCGAGCGATTCCATTAGGGGGTATTTCTCCTTTGAGAATATCGTTGTATCAGTATATTCATTTTCATTCCCATGCATCCGATCAGACATATGGCCATGTGGCATTTAAATTATGTACTTAGATGACCGCCAACCCTTCAAGATACGCGGGATTAGTTACCTATTCGATAGGGTAAAAGTTATGGGTAGTCGTATTTACAAAATGTATATCAACGCTAAAATATAGATGGCCATAAAACTAAAGAATGAAAGAATGCAAGAGCCCTGGGATCAACCGTCCATATTTGAACCGAGTCGGATCTCTTCCGCGGGTTGACCTTCCTCCGAAGGAATATACTGATAAGAACGCGCTCTTCTCCACCGGAGAAAGCGTCGCACACCTGTCACGATGCCGAAGACAGCGCACAATGTCAAGAGAAGAACCATGCCTCCGCCCATGAATTGGATTATCTCGTAGGCCTTGTAGACAGCCGCCGCGATCTCCTTTGTTTGAGCGTAGACGATCGCCTTGCGATCATCGGAGGTCAAGGCTCCATCGTAGGCATCATCTCCGTCCTTGGAAGTTGAGATGATTCCTGGGTCGTCCGGAATGGGGCCTGACGATGATCCTGTAAATCCAACTGCCTTCCAGCTGATCGGGACCTCCGTGCGTTGTACAGGAGTTGTGCCTAATACATTGCCATCGCGGTCAACGGCTTCAGCACTAATCCAATCCAAGTATCCATCAGCGATGAACATCGTCTCGAAGCTGGTTTTGTTGATATAGCCGATGAAGATATCATCGCCGCGGTCGTACGCCCGAGCGTAGAAGTTGTATCCAGCCACGTCAGTCGCGCCGTTCCAGCTGATGTGGACAATAGTCGTCATGTCAAAATCATTCGCACCGTAGACAGATGAAATCATATCAGGAGGCGTAGTCGGTCTTCCGATCCAGTCGAACTTGTACGACCGGTAGCTCGAGAAACGCTCCGATGCGAATCGCGCGTACATTAGTATATCGCCATCCGGCGCATACTCGGCCTGGTGACCCCATTGACTCCAACCAACAAATGTATTCCCATTAGGAAGCGACTGAACATTGCCGCGGAGTCGGGTGAGGCCCCTATCCGGCCGTTCGAGGCGCTTGATAACAGTGGCAGTCATCGGCTCCACGCTGACGTCGAGTGCAACAAAAAGAGCCGAAGACAGATCCTCGTCATTCTCCTCCTCATCCGAGGCGTTGTTCATAAACGAGATAATGTGATGTGTGCTATTCGACCGGACAAATTTAACATCGTGCTGCTTTGAGAAAGTAAAGTCCTGCTCAAAGTCAGTCGAGGATGACCTTGTCCCGCCAAGTCGCCACATGATATGACCATCCTGACCGAAAATCATATAGATCGTGTTTGTAAAACGCATGGAAATAATGTAATCGCCAGCTGGGTTCTTGTCGACCGCGTTGATATGCACGTAGTCCCACCCGGGTTCCCCTAACGGGCGACTCCAAGGGTGGAACTTGACCGAGTCGGTTATAGACAATTGATCGCGAGAGTCCCATTCGAAAAGAACCTCGGCAGTCTCAATGTCCAGCTCCACGAATCCACCGGTAACAACCCAGCTCTCCTCATGGGGTCGGCCGAAGTCCTCCAGGTTGACCACCTGCGGTCGGTATGTGCATGCTAAAGCCGTCTTGCCACCATCCAGGATATTAAATTCATGCATATTGAATGCAGGTAGATCATTGGTCACGCCGACGTGGTGTTCGTATTCGTAATTGTTGTTCATGATTACTCCGCTTCCCCGGTCGGGGTTGGAGTCCTCGAACTCATGTTGAAGAATGAAAGAAAGGTAGGGTTTGTCGTCAATGTTCCAATTTGCCTTGAAGTCGAAAGCGTTGCGATTTTCGGTCAAGGGCGATCCCGCCCAGATGAGCATCTACGAGACAGAGTCAGCTATCCCAGCGCATAGTTGGGAAGGAACATACGCCATCGTTGTCATATATATACGGTCCGATCTGGTATTGCTCGTACTTCTGGGTTGGATTCTCAGGCTCGATCTGGCCATAAGGCCCGATAAACCAGTAGCCGGGAAGTTGTCGTTCACGATCAACGTGAGTGATTTCGAACTTCAAGGCCCGCACCTCGGGCAGCTGGAAACGACTGTCAGACCAAATAGAGTAGATCAAAGTTCAATGCCTACTCACTGTCACGAAGGAATATAGATCATCGTCATGGCGCCGTGCGAGCCCCCCATGCAAGAACAAAAGCAGGACGCCGAGAAACGCCCACATGGTGTGAAAAGAATGATAGAAGGAGAGAAACCCGATTAGGAGAAATGGAAATTAACTAAAAGAGATCACCGCCAGCGGTCCACGGAGGAGAAGATCGCATTTTGGAAGGGCCGCGGGGGCGATCAGAGCGGTTTTTAAGGAGAGCGGGATGTCGATTCAGTTACGGAGTTCGGAGTACGAAGTACATTGATTTCATTGGATCTACATACTCCGTAGTTTAAAAGCCAGCCCCAATTAGGCAGGCTCGCACGCGGCCAGACGCGTATTCTCTACGTATGAAGTGAAGTCGATGTAGTGGGCTATGAGTGCCATCTCTCACAGTAGACAAACTCCTCCACTCTTGGCGACTGCCCACGCGTCCGGTGGAGATTTTCGGAGTATTTTATTGGCTAATCTAGTGACTTACCCCTTGCCAAGACTGGCTATTCCCGACCTAGTTTAGCTGTCAAACCTCTGTCAAACGAGGTACATAGTCCACTCGTATCTCGTACTTGGAGCGGAATTGCTCCTCTCCGCTATACCATTCCATCTTTAGTAGCCTCTATGACATTATTTCAGTCATTTATTCGGCCCTTTTTCTCTGTTCTATTTTCTTCTCTGGCAAGTTAGAAACCAATCTGGTTCAGGCTGGATCATCCCATCACAGTGCTCTGCTTGGTTCAGGATGACCTCCGGGCCCAGCATACCCTTGCTATGGGATTTGCACCGAGTGTAGTCAATAACCAACACAGAGACTTCTCTAAGCACTGGCGCTAACTGCGTGTCAATACATACTGAGCACTCCAAACATGCTTGGCTTCGCCCATGGGTCTTTATGCTCTTAAATTCTCTAGTACTGCTTCAGGAGTCAAGGTTTGTAACCAATAGGACTTCTGGGCTATGGCATGGCATTTTTGGCACATTCTCCGAGAAATGAATCTTACTTAGCTAGTCGAAACCGATTCGTGACGTGATACAAATATCCTTTTGCTGACTGTAGACCAAACTCCTTGTTCGGAAGGGCATTGGTCGCCGACCGCGAAGTTCCGAATCTATCCAAAATACGGCCGCCTATATCAGCAAACGAACTGGTGGCACAATACGCAGGGAAGCACCGCCGAGCAATGTGTTAATTGATTGAATTTCTTTGGTGTGAATATGGCGAAGTCTTCCTTAACACCGGAACCCGAGGCTATCGAATCAGGGGAAATAATTAATCTCTTCTAGAAGCTCATCTTCCTCATTCTTATCCACTGCTACAGTCTCCTTCCCCTTCCATGGCTTTGATTTTGGTCAAACTTAGGGGTTCAAAATTCCTCCCAATATCAGCAACGCACCTGCATTGATTCATATCGGCCTTCAGCAGAATGCTACAGAGGTGATCTTTCCCAGATATCAGGAATGTCCAGATTCTGAGATCAACAACAGCACCCTCCTCGCCTACGTCCACAGCCATATCAGTGGCCCCTGGAGACGCGCCGATTACCATGACGCTGCAAGACCAATGCCTGCACGGAATTATGAAGGTCATGGACACAACACTCGCTGTTATTGCAAGAGTTTGCGAAGGCATCACATCCCGCCACTGCGATCGAGGTTTCACTATGGGAAATTCTTTTTGGTTTTATATGACGATTAAGAAAGAAGTAAGAGGAAAATAAGAGGAAAATAAGTGAAAATCAACTAATTAGTGTATAGTAGTTAACTGGTTAATAGACAATAGAACGTTCGCCGTATCCTCTACTTTGTTTCCCAAACATTAGATATTCTCAGCGAAGACGAAAAATCGCGATGGATGAGCTAGAAAATTGTCTGAGAAAGCAGAGAGGTCCTCCATGATCAGTCGACATGCGGTGCAGCCCTTCGAGTATGGTACCTGTCGACAAAAATCACGTAGACCCAGTGGAAGTAAAAAAAAAATGGTTGCAAGTCTGTATACCCGCTGCGAAGATAGGGGATCAACGTTGATGTTGAGAATGGAAGGAGATGGACAGCCTTTACAAGAGCCTGCTAGAGTATCAAAGTGCATTCAACAAAACATGTAGATTGAAGGAAGACAACTATGGAAAGGAATCTGCTGTTATGTAGTGGGCTCCCATGCAAACGGGCTGAATTGTAGGCCCCTTCCATCAGTCACGCTTCCCTTATGTAACCGCATCGCAGTTCCTCCCCTCTTTAGCAAACAACTCGACAGAAAACGAATGAGCCTGGAGGACCGCTATGATGGATATTCGCATTCGGACCAGTCAGGTTCTGAATGCATAGCAAAGAAGCGATGTTTGGATGGAAAGATATGCCAACACCCGTGGACCCCTTGATGCGTGTTGGCATACTCGTAGCATGTCTGCCCCCGCCTGGCGGTGTGGCTTCCCAGCAGCACTTCCGAATAGCACCGGAATACGAGCTTGACGACTGGCATTTTAGCCCCAGTGCACTCTGATACCATCCTGTTGCCTCCACTACTTGCGGCCGCCACCAAGAAGTGGAGAAGTGACTGCCCACCACTTAACGGAGCTTCATTTATACTTCAACAATTGTCAGCTATGAAGCAGAGCCTCCTGTTGGACTCTGTCTCTATGGAAGACCAGAGGATGGCACTCTGGCAGCACATTCGGCCATGCTGCAGCAGCAGCGGCAGTCAGCAAGTTGCTCGACCTCGCGAAGAGTGTCATTGAAGATTCTCGGAATAACATGCACCCAAGCATGTGGGTTGATGTCAGCTCAATTTGGAAGCGACGTGAAACACATGCGGCATGGATTCATAGCGCGTATCGGGCTTTTGGCCGCTCTGATGGCGGAGGGAGGGTATAGCGGCATAAAAAACGCCTTCGAGGAGCCGTACGGTGGCTTTCTGTCGACATTTGGGCAGAGATCTGGCAAGCAGACCCGGTACTTGCTGGAAGAACTCACCAGAGGGTTCGGACAAAGATGCAGTCGGACAGCACTTGTGTTAGGTCGCAGCTTCAATGGCAGGAACCCACTGCACTGTCGACGCGGTCGCAGAGTTGCAAAAAGACCACCCTGAGAAAGTGTCCACTTGGAAAACATCGTGAGTATTATGATTAATATATCGGAGGCATCATTCAAAGACGGAGGATGGAAGGCCCAGCGACACTCTCGGCACTTGGGGCGCAAATGTCCTGTACAGTATGTCGCTGCTTTCCAGCTACTCTACGGCCAAGTCTCGCCTCAAGAGTCCATCACGATCTGCTTGCCAGGGATGCCCTCTGGACCCTGGTTGACAAGACCGAATGTTTCCACGTGCCTGAGTATGAACAGCGCGTAATCAGTGTTTTCGAGGACAGTGCTGGGATCATCAGAACATTTGTGTACCTCGAAATATGGCTCATGGTCTATCGAACGAGGAAACCTTGGAGAAGTTCAGAAGGTTCACGAATGGCATTGCGGACGACCGACGAAGAGGCGTAATTGAGAGGCTGGTGCTGGACATTGAGAATGTTAGTGACATCATGATCTTGCTTGGAGGGACTGCAGGCCGAAAGAACGGAGATTAAAATCCAATTCAAAGTCGTTAGCTTGTGTACATATAATGGAATCTCAGAGAGCTTAAAGTATTGTGGAGTTGTTAATTGTTGACAAGCTTTCGAGGACGCGCGGGGATTAAGGCCCGGCCTCAAATCCAATCACGTGTCGACCATCGACACCGCGCTTCCGTCACAATAATCTTGCTGCTTCTTTTCTACCTCTGAGACCAGATTGACTTACCTATTTGAGCCGACATTGCTAGCTAGATGTAATTGCATATATTCCAAGATCATGGTCTTCTCTGCAGCGGCGCAATCACGATCTCAGCGCCTTATCTATTGATGATATGCACCTCCCACTTCCCGATCGCTGCATCAGTTTAAAGCAGGTAAGTCTTCAGTCTCAAATCCAGAGCTTCTCTTTCCGAGTGAACATATGTCTAACGTACATTATGAAGCTACCGAAAAGCTCATAATACCCCACCATGGAGAACCAAACATCTCTCGTTGCTCTCCAAAGAAGCGTCTGGGCTGGACGTATACCACTAGAGATCGTCCTTGCCCCTTCAGAGAGCCGGTCATACGACAAGACTGATCCATACCTTGTATGCTCACTGACATTCTTTGAAACCACTTATATTGACGCTCACCAGATCTCATACCCACGTTTATCATACTTCCCCTCATTGCTTCCAAGATTGCGAGCATTTTTCTCTCCGTATTTGATAGAGCCCAATTCTCAGCATCACGATGGCTGGTTTGCCTTTGAGGGTGTTCCTCTCAAATGGCACTACCCCGTCGGTCTCCTCTTCGACCTTTATGCCGGGGCTGATCCTGCCACAAAGTCTAGTGTCGGAGGCGACGGCTCCCATGAAGACGAATCACCACTGGCATGGCGCTTGACAGTTCACTTCAGTGACTGGCCTGCGGAAGAGCTTGTTCGCCTCGACCCAGATGGAATGGTGGTGAATGACGCGTTCATCAACAGCGTCAAAGAAGCCGACTTCCTTAGAAACGGCACGGCTAAAGGCATTATGAGCCTTTCCAAGGAGGACTCGGCGGGTCTCTGGAAATCCGTCGAAGATAGTGAGTAACCAATCATGCAATCTTGCGGGGACCGTATGTCTCCACGGAAAAGAGATTTCCAGATTAACAAGTGTTCGTGGGACAGTCAACCTTCCGTCCTTTCAGCGCATCTCAAACACTCTTCTCCCGCCACCATCACAGCCCTTTCGAAATGTGCCAATCCGAATCTTCCTGCCACTACCACCCGACGAGCAGTCTTCTTCATTGAAAGTGGTACAGTCTCCACTGCCTCCTTCGATTCCAATATCGAACGTCCATTCAAGTCAGTCAATTAGTTCTCGGTCAAGTCCGGGTATGCAATTGCAAACCATTGGTGGCGTTCTGCATACGTTACTCCCCAACCTGTTTCCCAGCCGGAGGACTCCGGTTCTGGCGAAGCCTGTGTTACATGGTGCTGTGCTTCCAATGTCTGCCCCGATAGAAGAGGTAGTGAGGAGCTCAGCATATGGGGATGGGTGGGCCTATGTGGTTGTCCGTATGATGGGATGACCGACAGTGATGCGCTGTTGATAATCTCATAAAAAGAAACATGGACTACGTTACTCATGATTGGAATGAACTGCGGATCTTCGTTTATTTCAATGCAAAACACGACATAACTTTCATTAACTAATTGGTGAGTTGCTTCACAGCCTATAATGCTAGCTATCCTAATCGAATTGGGTATCAGTTTATTCTTGTCGACCAGCGACGATGCATCTTGTTAACGGTTCACCAACAAAGGAAAGGTATCCAGGGATGCGCCAAGTAAATAGGAGGATGGTAACGAAAGAAAATCTTGGGAATCGAGAGGGGTTGAAGCAAAGCAAAGCAAAGCAAAGCAAAAAGAAAAGCGGAAAAAGGAAACAAGCAGAGCTGAAAATACACATACATGATATGAGATGGCCAAAACATGTAAGTAGGGAAGAAGTTGCAAAGAATAAATCTTAAATCAGGTTACCGTTAACGCGGATCTCCTCGCCACTGTCCTTGCCCTTTTTCAGGGCTCTCGCAAGCATCAGCTCACGCATCCAATCAATTCGCGCCTCGCGAGTGTCAACGGCAAAGTGATGGGTCTTGTTGCCGTTCCCAAGCAGGGCCCTCTTCTCATTCTCCTTGGAGGCGGGAATGAGCGAGAAAGCAAAGGCAGAGTTGTCACGACCGCTGTTGAGGTTCTTTCCGCCACGGAGGATGGATCGCTTAAAAGCCGCAGTCAGCTTAGAGCTTGTCGCCAACGACGAGCAAGCGACGGCGTAATCATCGACATCGATAGACGCCAGTGCACGGGATCGGCGTTTCGCAGCCTCCTCGGTATCATGCATATCGAGGCTTGTGCCACGCAGGGTGAAATGCTTCTTGTCCCAGTGATGGGCAACAAGCTTGGTGGTCTTGCGCTTCTTCATATAGCCAGCGTGGGTGACATCCGGGTCAGAGATCAGAGAGGACTGGGAAGATTGAGAAGCGCTGTACCCATGATGTTGCACGCGCGGGCTACGGATCAGGTCGGCGGGATTATCGATGGGAGTAAGAGCCTTGTCCTCGTGGACCTGGCGGAGAACCTGTGGAGCGCGGGGACGAGCAGTTGCGCTCCGGGCAATGGGGTCGCGGTAGGGGGGGAACAAGGATCCGTACTGCATATCCGGAGGCACGGACTGGGATGTGTCGCGAGGAATTGGACCGTCGGGAATGGCAGTTATGGGAACGTCCATTTCAGACGCAGGTGTGCCGACGCGGTACTTCTGGAAGTAGTCGCCCGAGTGCATGCTTCCCAGCTGAGTGAAAGGACCGTACTGCTGGACTGCAGTAGGGGACCCGAATGTCTGGGAAGCTCTGTTCGGCGTAGTAATAGCAGTCGTCATGTCCTCGGTGTTGGGGCTTGTGCTGTCCGGGATGTTCAATCCAGGGAGCATGGCGAGCTTGGCAGCCATGTTGGTCTTGCCGTTCGCTTGATTGAAAGGGGACAGGTCAGACGTGTTCAGTCGGGGAGGCGCAGGCTTTGGGTACGGCTCATCAATATGTTGATTCTTGAGGAAATCTTCAATCGCTTTCTGGCGATCCACCTTTTGCACTTCTTGAAGTGCTGCCTCGGAGAGCTTAGGTCCGGTGTTGGGGCCAAAGACATCGGACGAAGCGACCACGGAGGGCTCGCTGTCCGAGATGCGCTGCAACATGTTCCTCGCGGTCTCTGGGTTGCCAGGATTTCCGGTAATGATTGTACCGTTCTGAATCACTACGCCAGGGAAATCGGCTTTTACTTGCGCGATTTGTCGTTGGCGCTTTTTGTATGTCGGGCATTTCTCACCCTTGGAACACCTATGTGGCCTGGGAAGAACCTGCTCGATGCCCACTATCGAGACAGATTCTGCCGGCGTAATTTGGGTGCCCATCTGTTGTCCGAACGCATGGTTTGAAAGAATCTCACCGTTCGGAGATACGGACATCACATAAGACCGTCGTTCAGGGGACGATCTTCCAGCAGAAGAGGTTCCTTGGGACGTTTGAGAATCTGTAAGAGGAGCTGCATCCTTGCCCATTGTGGCCTTCAGGTGCTTGATTGAAGACATGATATTATGACGAATACCGAAGGAGTGAATATCGAGCTCCTTGAGGTCGTCAGTCTCCAGACTGAGAAGCACAGCACCAGTAATGTCATTGATCAAGAATCTTTCAATGACAGCATCGTTGAAATGAGCGATGTGTAGCCAGTGGGCTACTTGGCTGGGCTTCCAGCTCCGGATTTCCTCTTCACTCACTTGAGACACATCGGGATGTACGGTTGGGAAAGCCTTGGGTGTCTTGGGAGAGAAAGGGAATCGGCGGGGAGTGTTTGGCGAGAAAGGAAATTTATTGGGGGTGTCGATTGATTTGGCAAATTCAGATTGCAACGGTGAGCGCTCGAGAAACAGGTCAATCGAGGCCGTCGATGGCTCCGGCTCCGAGTCGAACTCGGAATTTCTCGGGCTTGTGAGGTGTGGACCTCTGGGCCCTTCCATCGTAGGCTTAGCTTCATCGACATGGATGTAAACTTGGCGCCTCAAAACGTCATCTGGCGTTGGGAGCTCCGGGGTCGAGAGGGTAGTGTTGCTGTCATAGGCAAGCTGTAGCTGCTATATTAGATATAGTTTTTGGCGTTCCCTATTCCAGGCTATACTCACTGAATTGAGACTTTGACGCAGGGATTCTTCGTCGGAGTCACTGGCCTCGAAATCTGTATCCGAGAACTCGGTTGCAGCACTGGAGAGCGGGCGGTTCGCACGGGTATTGGGTGGATAGAATCGCTGATGACCCTTTGTACTGAGCGAAGCAGGCACTGCCCTTCGCCGAAATCGTAGGGAATCCTGGTAGCCAGGTAAGTATAGTGTCTCCATAGCTGATCTCTTTCCAACATACCATAACTGAGGTGAACTAAGACGCCGGCTATCCGCTGGACTTCACTGTCTATGACCAGTCTGCATTCACAGTGATGCTGGATATAGCAAGGGAAAGTTGTCAGGTGATTCCTGCCAACAGTGACATCAAATACATTCAAAAAGAGGCTGTTTCAAAGGGGGTATCTAAGCTGAGAGGGAAACGCAAAGGGAAAAAAGAATGACTCGTGGAGTATATAGGGACTTGAGGTATATGTACAGAATACAGATACCCAGCGGGTTAGCGGGGGAAATACTTGAAACATAACGCGCTGGATGGGCGGCAAGCGAGAATGGGGCTGCCAAAGCGATCGATTTGACGGGTCAAAATTTCCGTGAAATGCAGAATGGTGAAACATAGCGGCAGCAAGCAACAAATCGACAGCCAAGAACCTAGGCGAGTGGCTAGAAGACGAGAATAGGGAGCGTGGTGATGTGATGTCGAGTGATTCGCCTGCAGTAGTTCGGGCATGAGGCAGCTCACCCACATTAACTTCCATCCACTTTGGCCAATGATAGTGCGGAGCAGTAAGGGGCATGGAAAGCGAAGCCCCAATCCTGAACACTGACAGGGATAAAGGATGACAGTTAGTTCTCGGCCAAGCGCCCATCCAAGTTTTGTCCGACCGCAAGTGGATGTGACTGGCCTGCAGTTTGCGTCCCGTGCAGAAATGATTCCCCCACTTGAAGAAGAAAATGTGACAGACCACACATAGACCGTTAATTAGCGCCCTGTCAATCCCATGATGTCCAGTCAACACTTCCTATCTTGGCTATTAAGATTAAGTTGTCGCTCAACGCTGCTGTGCTCGAGTCATAATGCTTGTTCTTTTTCCCACGTTGTCGAGGTACGGAGTATAGTAGCTTATGGTCTTCTCGTTTTAAAGATATGACAGATGTCTCCAATCACTATTCCTACAAGGCTGGCCTGCTGGTGCTGGTCGATTCTGGCATTGGGGCTGCCTATCACTTCACATTACCTTCGTGTAGGCACAAAGCCACCATGCGTGGCTTTTCTTCGACCGGGCACCATTGCGCTGGCATTGCCGATCCATGGAAACGAGTATCCTTGTTCCAAGGCAATGAAGGCTGGGAGCTCCGGGACCGATGTGACCTGAGGTCGCAGTCTGCCATTGTTAGTCGGCCTTTCTCTCTTCACAGCCGTCTGTACAGCGTGGGAAATCCCGTAAACTTGACATGTGGCACGGCGTGTTTTATTTTTTCGAGTCTCGATCGAAACTCAGTTGCCGTCACTTCCGGAGGGAGTTCGTAGATCATGCACTCGTGGGAGAATTACGCTTGTTATGTTTAGACATGCTCTCGTACACTATTCCATCTATAAAATGCCCCGTCAAAAGATAAGCGTAGGAAAACAAGAGCTTGAGCGTTTCAGGAAACGCTTTGGCTCTTGTCACTTTGGTCTCATTCCATAGGACGGCTACGGTGATTTTGTACGACCTATTATCACACCGAGCCTCCTGTAGAACTTGAGTTGGGCAGTTAGCTTACCCGACATGCCTATTACTACACAAATATCCCGGTGTCCTGGGAAAGTGCATGCCAACTTTGTGTGCCCAGTTCCGATCCAGATGGCGATGACGGAAGCAGCTCGGACAGCAATCTACCAAAAGTTATCTCAGGCTAAAAATGAAAATCGTTCTCGGAAGCCAACTATGTGCGAAGGTTACTTAGCCATCGGATCTGCAAAAGCGTGCCCATTGCACGTGTGCCAAGTTCATCGGCAGTAAGGTATATCTTTCTAACAGAAATGCCACATGTTTCTGCGAGAATAGGTAACAGTAGCCCATAGGGCTTGTGTAGCTCGGAATTCCGTTGTTGCTTATTCGGTCCTACATCAGCCATACAAGCGTATGTAGTTCCCTGCAGGTTGGTCATAATACCAACGTCCATCCAGCAAAAGGTATCCGTACCTGACTTTGGACGACCCCTATTATGCACCCCTTATGGTGTTACATATGATTAGGTGATGGTGCAACTTATAGCAGGGAAACTACAGTGCTTGTACTTGGAGTGTGATTGTACCTAGGTATCCACTAGATACACGATTTTTCGAGACTGTTCGGCTGGGAAAGATCCAGAATATATATGTGCCTCTCGAAGTTGGAGGGAGATACTTAGTAACCTATGGCAAGTGGTTGGTCTCTTTTGAATTTGACATTATCTGTCTCATCAATTCCGTACCGATAATAAGTGGACTATCGCGGGAGCGACCCTGGCCCTTTACGAAGGTGCAAATTCTGTGGCTGGGAACCCTCATGACCTGTGACAAATATACTAAAAGACACCTCTACCTATCGCAGATAATGAATACTTGCAGCGCAGATGGAAATTATTTGGTTTCCAGTCTCCGAGCTCATCGGTACTCGCAAATTCTGGCGGATTTACAACTGTCAGTTTGGATGCGAGAGTCTGATACATATCAGCATCATAACTTCCAGTTGACCCGGCAAAGTGAGGCTAGGATGGGGCCTGCAGAAACGCCAAGCTCATCTAATCGGGATAGTCCTTGACTTCGCAACCAGCACGGAGAAACAATCGTCTTTCGAGTTAATTCAAGTTAATTCATGCTATTTCGGGAATGAAGAGAAGACCTATTAATAGCTAATTCATCGATGAGATCACGTTCAGTGCCACGACTACCCAATGATCTGCATGAGCGGATGGACGACTCACCGAGAGGAGATATTAACCAGCATTCTGGACTTTCTGGGCGGTTAAATGATGCTAATTAAGGAGATATATGCAAGCTCAAAGTTGGGGAAATGCGCTAAGGCGATCTTATCACATCACGCAACCCGTGCCGAAGGTACGGCTAATTTACAATTTTCCACATCTAAACCAATCATTGTGCCAGGGACCGAAGCTTGCTTACTCCACCTTTTTAGTCACACCCACGACGCACGACCTTCTAGCCAGTCATATCTTAGAGACGATCTTCACACCGTTCTCGAGGTGACTGATCTCATAGCGAAGGGCAATCCGAGGTTGCATACGTGCCTAGTGGTCAGATTGGTTGATGCTAGCATGAAAGAAATTTTGTGTCATTTTTCCTCAATGTAGTAATTATCTGTTATTTATGCTTGGCAAAATAGTTCCGGTGCGATTTCTGGGCCGCTCACATCTCCGGGATAATACGGAACATTCAAGTTTCTGAGACGATCTAACAGAGTCCCAAGCCCTCCTGCACTCGGAACCCTAAGGCTCAGAGCTATCCTTGAATGCTATATCAATTATCCCAACATGTCTTAAATGTGTTGGTTGGGATCTTGTGACCATCACGACAGACAAACTGTATGGGTCGGATATTGAGAACGATACCATGTCCAATGAGGGGATAAGTGACATGGGCTATCTGCAGGCACCCTTGTCCACAAGCACACAAGCACAAAAAACCCAGTCATGACTGGGCTATCTCCATCCAGTCCCCCGAGGGGCTCGAAATCGATGTGCATGGCGCTAATGTAGCCATGCTACCTCGTCGCACTAAAAAAAGATGGCTAATTGTCCCAAATTTAGCTGCTTGCAACATTAGCAAGCCTTCTCTACTGTCTGATTCGCTCTTCATGTACGTTGGCTTCCCAGCCCGGCAAGATTATGCGGTGATCAAAGTCCCCTGGAACTAAACAACCCCCAATTATCCCGATCCTGCAGCAAGTCTGTTAGTACGGGAAAGCAAGTGTATTCCAAAATAGAAACAGGTGCTTGTGCTTCTGCAAAGCTATCCTAAGTTTTAAAGCTTCTCAGATCCCTCCGCCACCAATATTGAATTTCCATCATCTTCATAATTGCACGGTCAACCACTCATTTCTTTCGTTCTACTCTTTAGATCGCAAAGTCTGCTGGTTCAGCTTTGCCATATTATATACACCACCCATTTTTTGATTGTTTCCGTCACTACTCGCGATTATTTGGTGTTCATTTAATTCAAAATGTCCTCAGCCAAGAAAGCGTCTGTGTCTGCTCCATTGAGCAGCAAGGTCAATAGACCTAGCACCGCTCCCCGCCCGTCTCTTTCTCTCGACTGCTCCTCTTCGTCTGGAGAGAGGGCAAATGGCAAGGCACACAAGCGGTCTCGGTCTGGTATGTGCTTGCTTTTCTTCACTCTGTGTCACCTTCCCCCGCAGATACTCAAAATGCAATCCGATATCTAATTTACGAATAGGTTGCTTTACATGTCGTCTGCGTCGGAAGAAGTGCGACGAGAACCAGCCAGCCTGTAGCGCTTGTGTCAATCTGTGTGTGCGATGCGAGTATAAGCGTCCGGTATGGTGGGGAAACCCAGAGCAAAGGAGACTCCAGAAGGAGCGTATCAAGAACAAGATCAAGCAAACCAAGATGCTGGAACGGAGCAACATCCATTCCGGTAGGTTCACGCCACTACACTAATCGTTACTTCATACTATCATACTAACACCTCGCTCAAAATTAGGTTCCTTCCGAGCCCGCAACCACGCCCTCCAGTCGCCCACTTCGGGGTCGCCAGACTCTCTCCAAGACTTCAACCGGCCAATGTATGCCGAACCTCAACATGTCATGTGCTCGTCACACCTGCTTATTCCCGGCTTGGGAACCGCTCCTTATGGACCCTATGCACCGCCGTATGAGATTGATGTGAAGACTGAAAGGCAAACGTTTATCAACGATGTTCCTATGCGACACGATTCCTCCACATCGACCTTCAGTACCTTCGCTCCACCACAACTCAGTGCTCCGATGCCAACTTTTGATGGAGATGAGTGGGAAGAATATTTCACACATGCCTCGACGTTCCAAGAAGGCACTTCCGGATCGGTAGACCAGAACATTGACCAGAGCTATTCATGGCTAAAGAACAGTATTCCTGTTAGTGACTACGACCGGCCACTTCTAGACCACTTCGTCCACAATGTTCTTCGCCAAATCTTCCCAGTCCTGGAGGCCCACCAAAAGGGTCATCTGCGGGCGCAGGCGATCCTCCGCGCCCTTGAGACCAACAAGGGTTATCTCCACTGCTGTTTGAGTATCGCCGCCATCCACCTTAAGACTACCGAGGGAATTGTGGGGGACCAAGTAGACCACGATATCATGCGCCATCGTTATGAAGCTATTTCACAGCTCTGCCAGGCCCTGGGAGAAGATGTGCAACTCGAGGCAATTCTTGATGCCACTCTTGCGATGATCTTTTTCCACTGTTCTGTGGGCCCGTCGGACGACTACCTCCCCGACATTCCATGGTTTGACCACTTCCAGGCCGCATCAAATCTCGTAACCAGACTCGATCTGCCTACCAAGTCTCTGGATTGCAACTCTTACATTGTTCCCGAGTTCAATATGACGCTGACTTCCTGGATTGACATCCTCGGCTCGACGATGGTGGGCAAGACACCTGAATTCGCGCACAACTACAGGTCAAAGCACCTGGGCGGAACTCCATCCGGGCTTCGAGAGTTGATGGGTTGCGATGACCGGATCATGTATCTCATCTCCGAAATCGCCTGTTTGGACTCTTTGAAGAACGGGGGTCGAATTGACGATCTCACGGTCTGCTCCCATGTTCAAGCGCTTGGTCGTCAGCTGGAGTACACCGAGCCTGCGGATCCCACTCTGGAGAGCCCATACTCCCCATCCACTGGATCCATCCGTCCCGAGACTCTAACCAAGACCATGTCCTCCATCTTCCGCATCGCGGCCCGGATCTACCTGTGCAGCCTTGTTCCCGGCTTCGATCGCCACCAACCTTCGAACGAGAGTCTGATCGCGGCGGTTACAGATGCCCTTCAATATATCCCTGCGGGACCAAATGGCTTTGATCGTTCCCTTGTCTGGCCCCTTCTCATGACCGGTGTTGTCTCTGGGCCGTCCAGTCAATTCCGAATTGTGCTCGCTGAGCGAGCTGCGGCCCTCGGAGACCACGCCGACCTTGGGAGCTTCGGTCGCATGTATCGTCTGCTGCAGGAGGTATGGCGACTGTCCGATAACCCGGCCAATGCCCAGGGCGTGTCAAGCGACGACTACAGCTCATCCCTGACCAGCCCCATCTCAAAGTTGGAGAAGTCTGAGTCTCCCACTAGTGCAGAGACCACTATCGGTGGACGGGAGATCAAGCGGCAACAAGTTCACTGGCGTGATATTATGCGCAGAAACAGCTGGCACTACCTGCTCATCTAAATCACGGTGTTTCATGCATCCTCTTTTTTCCTCACGCTGGCATTTTATTTCTTTTATTTATTACCTTGATGGTAGAAGATACCCCATTTTGCAAACCGGTGTCATTATACGACATGTCTCGGCGCTTTAGCGCTTTATTTATACATTCCTTTCAACCTGCAGGTCGGGCTGGTGTTTGGCGCTAATGTCTCTGAGAGGCTTCTGATTTAGTTAAGGTCTGGGCTTGCATACCACTGGTTGGCGCCTGGATAAGCTGTTTTATCTTCCCTGAAGACATACTCATGGTCATTACTATTTCCAACATTTCTATGTATTCAAATAATCCTCTTGTGTAAAGATCCCTCATTCGTGAAGCCACACTTGTGCTCCCTGCCTCACTACTGCCGAATGATCTATGGTCCAGATGCTTAGCGGTTAATTCGACTCTCACGTCACTGATAAACAAAGCGAAGAGATGGTGCTTAAGCTTCTGTCAATTTCTGTGATATAACAAACCCAGGGAATCATAGTTCGTAACATCTCTAGCTATTTTGTTTGTGATGATTATAGCTTTCTGCTTGATATCGAAAGATAAGCTTAGCACGAATCTTATACCGTAAGCATTCTGAGCAAAAGAATCTCCAACTGCCTGACGCCAAGACAAGCTACAAGCCCCAATGGTTCCGAGGTCCTTGCTACGGAGACAGCCTAATATCACAGCGGTTACCTGTGCAATTAATGTCTCGGAAAGGCTATTTTGAGTACCGCATAGCTGCATTGTATCCGCCGAGCAGCATGGTTGCTGCAACAAATAGCTCTTGCAAGCAGCTATCTAAAGCCGAAACAGTAACTTCGTAAGTGCTCTGGTACCTGCATACATCCAGGAGCTATTATTATCATAGATGCTTCTGAAGAATCTTGGAGGCGCGAAGAGTGCTCGGGGTCGACGGCACCGACGAGAATGATTGGACCAGCACCAAGAACTGTTGATATTGAAGGGCGCTTCTAGTTTGATCTTCCAGTCCAAAACATCCACAATAGCATTGAGCATTGAATATGGGCTGCGTAGAGCTAAATGAGTGCCAAGCGTCCCTTCCTGGAGATTTCAAACCTAGGTACCCCTTGAGCGAGGCGCTTTAATGGACAGGACAACTGCGCGCTTCCCCGTCTGACGAACCACAAGCTCATCTAGGAACTTGATGGCTTGAGTACAGAGCTGTTGCTCAGGAAACAGTCGCCTTGGATGGCGGCTCCCAAGGCAGGGGGGAGATGCTTTGCTTCAGCTGGCGCGCGCGACAACGGTTTGTCCGTTCTTGCGCTGAAGACACCACGGTTTTGCGAGTGGGTATAGGGCGAAAAGCAAGGCCAAGACGGAAGAGGGAAATCTATAAAGCTGGGGAATGAACGCCATATTGCTTCATATATTATTCCTCTCATAGCTTCCACAATTGACTCGTTTCTTGGCCCAGGTCGGTCGAGTCCTTCTTTCCAGTTCCAAAGAAAACATTTCGGTCTTTGGAGTCCAAGTGATTTGAAAGCGACGGAATCTAAAATTTGGATCCGCGTTAAGCAACACGCAAGTAGTAAGTCAAACCCGTGCCACTGCCACCTTCTTGCCGCCGACTCTTTTTCGAAGGATTATGGGGGCTCATTTCAGCGCCTAAGCCAAGTTCAGCTTTGGATCGAAATCCGGTAATTAACACGAAACTTACAGCCACAACGTATCTATACGGCCTCGCACGGTATCGGTCAGCTTTGCATACCGCCATCAGCTCAACCTTGGCCATATACTTAAGACACTCCCTCCACTTCTTTTGCTGTCAAGACTCTCTTGTCTGACCCGATCTTGGTTGACCTTGCTCAACTCTCTACTATTGTTTCCCTATACAGCCGTGCTCTCTGATCGCACTCTCTTTCTTCCACTGGGAATCGTCTCTTCCAACCATATCTGATTTCCACGCGAATACTTGGAGCCATTTCATCATCGCCTTCTCTGATCAACACTGCATCTCATCTCGACTTAGACACCACATCCCTTTTAATAATCATCGCGATACACCGCTGCGAACATGCCAGACACCAAACCTATCACCAAACCTATCACCAAACCTGTTCTCCCTCCCCTCCAGACGCCAAAGAGCTCATCATTCCCAAAGAGCGCCTCGTTCCCTCTACCTCATGATGATTGCCCCTCTAGCATTTCCGACGCTATCAAACAGGAGGAGGAATCCTTGAACCCAAAGTCCACTCCTATCACACCAGCATCTTCTATTCCATCAGTCTACAAAGAGTTCCTGGATGTCCTCAGTCCCCACTTCAGCGCTGGAGTCGGCTTGAAATCCCCTTACGACTCCAAGTCCCCCGTTGAGAGATCGACCGACTCGCCAACTTCACAACCAGCCAGTGCACTGAGCAGCTCATTTTCATTCCGCAGCTTTACCCGGTCGCCAACTATTTCGCTGCCGCCTCCAACACCTGCAGGTAGAAAGGGCTACCCTATTCCTCATCGCCTCTGCATCCCGCGGTCAAGGAAATACTATACCACAACGGATTCTCCCAAGAGCGCGACCGTACATGCGCCGCCTTATTCTCCTTATGCTCCGGATGAGCTAGCGAAAGCCCTCTACCACCATGAGCCACCTCATACTGCCGGTGGATATCCTATGAGTGCAAGGGCGGACGGAAAGCCCGTCAGCGTGAAACACATTGTGACCCGAACCGTGACCTGGAAACGCCCCTCACTCGAGAAAACGACCAAACTTGAGGCGCCCCCCAAGCAAAAGCGACGCAAGTGCCGCGAACTTAAGGAAGCCAAGGAGGTTTAATGCTTGTGTCCTTTTTACGTGTGATGATACCTGGTTATTGCATTCGGCAAGTTGGGGCCATTAGCGAGGGGATAGGTGTTCGGGCGTCGAAAGAGGCGTTATCGTTCAAAATATGCAGCGCAAGTTCTTTGTCATTTTCTGTTCAGACTTTCTTCCATGTCCTGGTGTAGCTATGGGATTTCATTTTGTCCCGTGGTGACTTGGGAAATATTTGTTTTGCAAGTGCTGGAGTTCATAGGAGCTTCTTTATCCTACATTTCCGTTATTCCATCCTTACGTAGTTACAGAGGCCAAACCACAAGCCATCATACTAATCTGCCCTACCTTTGTTTACTTGCTGGTTGAGGCTATGAATTGTCAATGCATTCGTAAGATTGCCCACCAGCGAGCAGCAATTCGGAACAGTCACGCTCTGCTGGGATCTGGTTTCTCGGTACCAAACCAACACAACTTCATGAAGCCTGATAGGGCCGAATATCTCTGGCTTAGCCTACGCTTCGACCACGAGGCAACATGGATGTCGCTCCCGGGGATGTCAGCAAGGATAGCCCCCAGGCTTACTGCTAGTAAGATATGAGCACTGACACTCGGCTTCTACGCGATCGGGGATCATCTTTTGACGCATCATATCTCCGGGATTGTATAACACGTTGATATATACCTCCCCAAGTGTCTGGAGGAGGCTCTTAATTAATCTGCGAGGTATAATTATAAATAGTAATGGCAAGCTCTCGGGCCATGTACTTCACGAAATGCTGCCATAAATTGAATTATAAACTGAAGCGATCCATGCATTTAGCTGGTTCATAGCAATTCCTGTAGCTGCACAGATGTGCTTTGTACAGCAGGTCCAAGGGTTATACCTTGGCCTCTACCTTAACTAAGGGCCGTGAAGTCTAGACCCGTTGCGAGTCATGACATTAACCCAATATCAGGCTTCTATATTTGCTAGCAGCTGATTCGTGGATTTGACCATTTACCCAGTGCACGCAGACCCTTTAGTACTTTCTAAAGGCTGCATAGTACCCTTTCGGGAACGATTGACTCGTATGTCCTTACGGCCAGCTTCGAAGTACTCGACTATGGGAGTGACAATGATGTGTTTACCCTCAAGTAAAATTACAAAATTACGTATCAAGGTATTGGGGTATTTCGCGATGTAAAATCACATACATAGCTCTATCAATCACAGTCACATACCATATGACCGGTAGCGTCAAAGCTAAAGTCTACCCCAAAGTGGTATTGAGTTCTCCTTCGCGTTCTCTCTCGTTCTTCATGCAGGTGAATGGCATCTGCCCCTCCCTCCGTGTAGGTGCGCCAATCACCAGGCCGGGCAGGACTTTGATTCCGGGATCATCGAATTAAGCAAATACACCGAGGAACATTTCCTGCGCAGGCAGTGGAGATGTCACAGGAAAGATATTTCCCGTGATTGGGGATCGAAAGTTTCACGTCGTCACTGAAGAAACCTGACCAGGGATGAAGCCGCCGCCATTTGCCGAATAGCCAAGGTATTTCTATTGCGTATTTCAAGTGTTCCCGAGTGTTTGGAAGGTGACTGGGGCTGTTTCACATCTTAGTCAAGTCCTTGATACGCGCTTGCAATAAGGAGATACCAAGGAGCAGATTAGCAAAGCAATGGCACCCAAGTAATAAGGGACCGGACGGGACAACGTATTGAGAGCCCGAGCAAAAATACAGTGTACAAATATCCAAGAAGACGGGAATAAGAGACACACAAGGCGACAACACTCTTCGAATAGAGTTTGGCCGTCCTAGAAGGCTACCGTCTCCCAATTTTCCTGATCGCGTTCAGTGTTTATATTGGCCCCTTGCCTGGCCACAATCACAAGAGACCCAGACAAAAATAACATACCGCCCACATATCCTGTGTTCGAGCCAATGAGTGAATTTGTTGTTGAACCCCCGGCAGCATGTTCGATGCACTTAAGCGCCGGCGCTATTCCCAAGTTGGATGATGGAACAATAGGATGCCGGGGATCAACCTCTGCTCCACAATCGGTCGGGTAGTGAAGGGGAAATGTCTTCGGCTATTGGTCATTCTTCCCTCTGCACCTGTGGAGTGCGATGTGACGTGGTGAGCGTCAGGTCTGTTGCCGCCGACTATTTTTGTCTTACAGGAGCGTGAAATTCGAAACGAGATAATTCGGACGATCTCTAAGTTCGCTCTATGAGTGACTTTTTTTGTAGCTAGTTGCTAGCGACCCTATCTAAAGTACCGGGTGTTTCTCGCTGTGACGATTGTTCTAATTCTGGTTGTGATCAACGAATCTCAGTCGAGTTAGTGATTGTCACTGGACTGGCATCTGCTAATTTACTACATATGTCTCCAAGATTCAGCTTTTTGCTAAGCGCTTGTTTAATTGATTTTCAAGTCTATACGGAGTACAGAATTTGCAATCGCTATTGTGTCAGATGGTAAATTCCTTTATAGAATCGACCAATCATGCGGTCGGCGGGGTTCTGTGTGGTATCTGCGCTGAGGCCCTATCAGAGCAAGAGAGAATCACGGTGAGAAGAGGGGTATGTATGCAGGTGCTCAAGTGCCCTTCATGAAATGTGATAACTTTCCAGCTACTATTTTTGGCTTTTGGGGCCTAATAATAGAATCCCACTTCGTCAGCAGCTGTAGTTCCTGCATATCTAGCTCAGAATAGCATAAGACTGTAAATATTTTCGGAATCAACGTCATGTTATTCTTGGATGTTAATATGATATAGATATACGGTCTTGTTAAACACTACAGACGCGGCCGTGGGATAAGTATTTTGTCAGTGGCCTTTCCAGAAGACCTCAATGCAATTGCACCCTTCAATCCAGTCGCACGACTGAGATGTCATCCTGCTTGTACTCTTTGATGTTAGCAAATCTCAAGCATAATCCGAAGCCAAACTGTCGTCAACTCCTCCGAGCCAATCTGGATTTCAATACTACACACTGCTCCACTGATATGCATCTTGCGGTCAATGTTCCACAAGCACAAGCTGGTCATCCTTGAAGATGGTCACTAGCTCAACCTTCCCTCCAGTATCACACACTTGCTGATTACTCTTGCTGCCAGGATCCTATCCAAGAATAGTTCATAGTAGCGCCCTTAATCTATTTTTGAAGCAAGCGATCCCAGTCGGCTCTGATATCCTGTCGTGGTCATGGGCCGTCTTCATCTACCTCATATTCCTACAGCCTTGAGCGGCTATCGATGAGTGCTTCGTTTGATCAATATATACCGTTGATCCTTGATGGTACCTCATGCCCTTCATAAAGCTGGACAGGTTCTATGCCAATCACTTCTCTTCATTCGACCCACTCTATCTTCTCCTCATTCTTCACCACACTTCTTGGATTAATTATAGAACATAAGTACTCGATCTGGAGCTAGTCCCGCAAAGCCTCCCATCTTTGGAAATTGCCCTGCATCCCCCTCTTCCCCCATCCTATTCATGGAGCTTATCGATCCAAATATAGCGAAGGGCTTGCGCCGGCCAACTCTACTCTATCTTGGCCCCTCTCGTCATGAACTATCCCTGCTTTTTGCTATTCTATCCCTGGTAACTGTATGATACTGTATCATACTTTGACCTGTTTCCATGCCTCGTTGCGTCAAGACAGAGTATTATCAGCTTGATAGGAAGTATCCCGTCCAGCCCTAAGTTCCTTGCTGACTTAGCCTCTACAACAAACAGAACCTTGCAAATGTTATCCACGGCACTTATATATGCTTAAGATAACCTTTGGTCTGTTTCTTCTGTCTCTAGGGATTACCACCAACTTCTCTTACATGTGAAGATATCACTCGCTCTGGTCACGTTTCTAGATGAGGAACTGTGGCGCCTTTCAAGTTTATTTCTGTGTGGCATTATATCACGATGAGTATTACATATTGATATATGAATTGCAAGTTGTCGCACATCAAACAAGCATCCCTACTATGTATGGCATTACTTATCCTAGGATATTCAGCAATGATCTGCTGAGACAGAACGAGAATGGTCTGCTAACCCCTAGCTTCATTTCAATTCCACGTTTCACAAAGAGTGGATTTCTAAAGATACAGTTTTCTCAAGGTCTCGCTAGGTCCAATGAACGTTATAGATAGAACATGATCAGAGTCAACAAAAGCAGTGCCACTTGGTGGCTATTATCACGGGGAGGATTACTTGTTTAGTTCCATTGTTGTCTATAAATAAGACAAATAGTAGAACACACCATCTAGGTAGAAGAATAAATTTGGTTAAACAGAGCGTAGAGTATACATCAATGACGGATAGTGAAGTTCCATTGAGGCCCAAAAAGTGGCACGCCAAGAAGCGGCGGTTCTATAATTAGAGGCCAATAACTAACTCCTCCCACATCTGCATCCCAGCAGAAGATGAAACTGCAGGGCCTTTGACTGCCCCCTAAACCTTGTAAGGTTCCTCTTTATATACGACGATCCCGTGATCAGCGACTCCATTGTGAGAGACCCCGCTATCTCTCGCTACGCCATCCGCATGCATCCTGCTCCTTACTGAGTCCGACCACTCTACCCGCTTCGCACCCCCGTGATTCATCCTATACCCGCCCGGTTTCCTAGTCTGGATCTTAAGCTCAGAGATACGTGTCGTTCTTATCGGCACAGCCATGGCCCAGGCAACCCCCGCCTTCACGCCGGATAGCGAATTCGCTGATCTCGAAACCCCGCGTGGCCCAAGAGGCGGCAGCCTCTCCGTCACTGCACTGGCCCGGTTCGAATTCGAAGCTGGCAAGGGCAATGAAGGCACGAAGATCTTGATGGTTGAGTGGGAAGATGATGACTTGACTCGATCCTCCACTGAGGGATCCTGGCATGTTTCATGGGCTGGCAAGACTACTGTCCTGCCTGCAGATGAACGACCAAATGATAGCACTCGTCGCTTCTACTTCCTACTTCCACCAAATGTCACCATTCCACCTGTTATCACACTATCATATGAGCCCACTACCACTACAAAAGACAGCACTCCATCCTCCAAGGCCCGCGAGACCCTGCAGCTGAACCCGCTTCCTGCCATATTCCCACCTGAATTGGGCGCAACAGGTCGCGCGGCCGGCAAGAAGGGCGTGCTACACACAATCTGGGCAAAGAAGCGGCTGCGCGTATTGGACAAGGAGATCCGCGACGAATGCCTGACCAATGTCGAGGGAATTGCACTCCAAATGGCCATGCAAGAAAAGGAATGGATCGAATCCAAATTCGGAGTCACTGCGCACGGTGATGGTGAAAGCGTTGCCAGCAGCCGTGATTCTTCCAACTCAAACTCCATGTACCCAACCGGACCAGCTACACCCGTGTCGCCGATCAGCGGCCGGAAATTGACGGACAAGCTGAAGGGATTGAAGCTGCAGACCAGCGAGAGGGACTTGACTGCCAAAGACCGTAAGTCGCCGACAGATGGAGCCGCCTTGTACTTCGACTTACCATGAACCATTAGGATCACCTGCGGCACATCTTCTTTCGCCTCAATCGCCTGACGTTGCAGTCTCATCATTCAGCTCGTTCCGTAGCCTCGCTAATCGAGCACCGCATTCCATGCCTACACCAGACACCAACCCGACCCCGACTCCCAACTCTGACCTGAAGCCCTCCGGTGCCGAAAACCTCAGACCCGTTGCTCTACACCCACCCGAGTCCTTGCAGGAAGTCCAGCAAAATACTGGACTCGGCGGGTTCGCGGGCATGAACTCAATGGACTCCATGGGCTCACTGGCCCGCACATCAAGCGCAGAATCAGGCGACGACCTCTTTGCAAAGGCATTGAGCCCCCGCTCACCTGATTTACCCCGAAGTCCATTTTCTTTTGCTTAACGTCATCCACGACGACCCATTTATCACGATTTGCTTTATGATTCCCCTTCTGCGGTGCGATGACACACTTAACCACAGATCGCCAACCCTCATTGATCAATTCACATACCAAACAGACCGATCACGACACAACGTCTGCATTTTTCATTCGTATCTCGTACAGGTATATGCCATCATAGCAAGCCAGCTAGGACCATGTGTACATAGAATGAACGCGAATCCAACTTCCGTTCAGACAGTCATTTTGCGCGAAAAAGAAAAGTACCAGATTCCACTACGACATAGACATCGGGGCGTGGTTAGCATAACAAGAAGCCAAATAAGCCACACCAAAGACGAATCTAATTGCTCTTCTTGCGCTGACTACCCTGTCGAACGAGCTTCGCCCCCGCAGTAGCCTCCGTCTCATCCTTATCACTCTTCTTCCCCTTAGCCAGGGACTCGAACTCCTGCGCATCCTTGCGATCCGCATACCACTGACCAGCCTGCAGAACCAGAATGCCAACAAGCACGAGCGCCAGAATGGTATTACTAGCAGCGAGGACCTTGAGCGAGTCCTCACGGCCGAGGATCTGATCCTTATCTTCTAAGTTCGCGGCGAGGTCGTTACCGTATACTCCGGCGGAAGCGAGACGGAGGCCCTTGACGATGTTGGCGATGTAGACTGTGATGCCGCACATGTAGAGGACAAGGGAGGCGCCGTCGAAGAGCATGTTTGATTCGGAGGGGCGGTAGAGCTTTGAGACTAGGCCGGCGAGACCGAGGAAGATTACGATGTGAAGGATGCGCGGGATGAGCGGGGGCGAGGCATGTAGGAAGCGGAGGTGGGCTTCTAGGTAATCATAGTGCGAATCTGGAGTGGTCACGGTGGACCAGAGGATCGGGTAGTCGTAGGGGAATAGGGAGAAGATGATGCCCAGGAAGAAGCACGTAGCTGTTAGATGTTAGTGGTGGTCTTTTTGAGGTTGGGGTTTTATCTGGCCCCAATGTTCGGAAGGTTGACTATTGAGGTCTGGGGTGACTGACGGCACACGATTAGGAAGGTCGCGAACGACCCGTTTAGAAGTGCCATGGCGAAAGGATGTAGGAGAAAAAGATGGAGAAAAGAGGAACAGGGGGAAGGAAGAGGTTGCTAAGCGGGTGCCAAGCCCTGGCCGAGATCAGATTACAAAAGTTTGGTCATATCGACACGTTTGCTGATTTGCAGAGAAAGGTATACGATATAATACATTGTAGTCAACGCCTCGCGCCGTCGATTCGTAAATATGCGAGTGGTATCTTCCCAACCTCCCCCAATGCAAAAAAATATTAAAAAAAAAAGAAAATATAAAAAATATACAATCAGAAATAGCTTTATCGCTGGTACCGAGGTAGAGACTCGTCCGCATGCGCTGTACCGCCCACCAATTGATCATCTTCGTCAAATGTCGGCGCACTGGGCCCTTCGCCAGACTCGTAGGACTCTTCGGGAGATGGTGCAATCGGGGCGCTGGCATGATGCATGAGTCGCTGGCGCTCAAGCTCTTGCTTGTCTTCACTTGGAGCGGAAGGCTCGCTAAGCCCGGCACCATTGCCGTTCACCACGATGGTCTGCAAGGATTCTTCAGACTGCACGGGGTGCGGGATTCCATTCGTGTCTGGCGAATGCACATGCTCGTAATCTTGTAAATGGTGGTCATCCGGCAGGACAGGCGCGGTCGGCACCTCGACGGCAGCGTTGGACGGTCCCGCCTCCTCCTCACCCGGCGGTTGGCTGGGCAGAAGAGCTTCTTCATGCTGTCGTATCCGAGTCTTTTCATCCACCGGCTCTTCCACTTCGGGATGTGCCGCCATGGGGCCCATGGGTGGGAACGTCTGTGTGTAGTCCTCGGGGTATTCAGACCAAGGCTCATCGGGGAATCCGTGGTCGTAGTCGTAGTCGTAGTTGTAATCGTCGGGCGCGCCGTATTCGCCGTATTCTCCATGTGCATTTGGCATCGGGCTCGCCTCGGGCCATTCTTCTCCATCCACGGGATTCACAACGACCGAGGGGGTTAGGTGAGGATCGTCCACGGCCGACTCGGCAGGATTGGACAGTTCACGCTCGGCATTGGTTTGACCCCGTTGTGAATCACGAGTACCCACGACGACTTCAAAGGCCACCGAAATGACGCCCTTCTCCCGGCGAACCTGGCCTGTATCGAGAATATTGCCAGCCCAATTGGCCGTAATGGCACTCCCGTTCGCGTCCGCTTGGTTGAGAATCTGTCCACTTGGCGAGAACGTGCTACCGCCCGACACCATGTTGAACCGTGGGATGAAGCGATCTGGCGATGTGATTTTACCCCGCAGGTCGACCACGACTTCGACGTAGTAACGGAAGTTGATCATGGCGCCGGGCACACGAGTGATGGTAGGGAACGCGTCCTCTGGGACTCGAATGGAAGCCTTGATCACGGCGGTCATGTTGCTTGGGTCGACGATGAGCGGTGCAAAGGTCTGCGACAGATCCTTGCGGAACGTGCTGCTGGTGCGACTGGTTCCCAAAGTCAACCCTCCGAGACCGGTGCGCGAGCGTGGATAGCAGTCCTCGTAGACTGGTTTCTTCCCGGACCCCGTCGGACCAATTGGGATAGCGGGATGAAGATCAATGCGGCCCTGCCGGTATAGCGTAATGATGACTCCTTGCGCGCTGCGCACTTGTTTCGAATGGTTGACGGTGACCTTGATAGGTAGAGTATCACCCGGCAGCACGCCTGCGCGCAGGACCTCGGTCTTTGCGGTGATGGTCTTATCCGAGATGGAAGGTGTCGCACTGCGACCTTCACTATTGCGTCCGCCGGTACTTGTCGAAGAGCTGGGGTCGCTGTGTATCTGAAAGCTCTGACTACTCTCACTGGGTCGACTTGAGGAGCTGATGTTGCTCGGGGACGGACTCAGCGGTGGACGGTTATCCACCGAAGCCGCACCACCGCTGACTGGGGTATCTATAGAGGAGGTGTCGGGTGCTGCGGTGGCATCGGAGCTTGTGGATTTCGCTTTTGCTTTTGACTTGGAGCGCTTCGAGACAGGCTCGAGCGTAACGATGCGGGCTTTTGGGGCGGGAAAGGGAGCGATGTCGATGTTTTCTAGAAGGTTGACTCGTCGTCGGCAAGTGAGGGTAGGATTCATGGTGGTCGGTCGGGTCAGAGTCGAGGTTAGAGAATAAGAGATAGTGCCTCGTTCAAACTAGATGGTCCCATTGTCAGAAAATGATGGCTGTTGTGTACAAGGAGAGGGAAGCGCACATTAATGCTGCTAGGGAGGGCATAGGGAGGAAGCCCCATCTCGAAGCGGAACTTGTAGATGCCTTCCTTGAGACGCCCATCGCCACAAAGAACGACTTCGTCCTCGAACAAAGTGGCTAGGCCATTGCCCATATACTCCGCACCTCGCCGGCCGCGTCCCGGGCCAAGGAACCCCAGGTCCGGGGTGGTTTCGCCAGCGGGCACCGCGTTCTTAAACACCTTGACATAGCCATGGAGACAGACCACAATGTGTGTAATACGAACCGGTTTGATGACGGTCACGAGAACCGTCCCTTTGATCACGTCACCGGGGAAGTAGGAGCGCCATGGATCGTCGAGATCGATGTAGTAGTCGGTGATGCTTCGATTTCGATGGCCCAGGGGGGAGCGAAATTTGGACAAGAAGGAGTTGCGATTCCGACCGACCGGTGAGGGAGAAGGCTTGGAAGGAGGGTTGGAGGACATGACACACTGCCGCCGTTTGCTGCATCCATACAAGACGTCGTGGGCGTAAGGAAGGGGGAATCGCGGAGGACCGGAGGGCCGCAGTGATCGAGACCCCCGCAGTAGAAGCAGCTAGCGAAAAGAGGAAATGGTCGGACACGAACGGGCAGAAGGGCCTACGTCAAGTAGGTCCAATCGAGGGACACGTCTAGCGCGTCCTGGTCCGGGGGGATCTGACCAAGACGAGTCGACACGGTCCGAATCCAAACTTCACGGAAAGAAGTCGCTGGGAATGAATCCCCAAGGGTCCAGCGAGAGGGATAGTAATTAAGATCGATAGCCACTGGACCACATTGTTTCTCTACGACCGAGGCGCAGGGGAGGGGGCCGGGGATTGGGAGTCGCCCAAAGTTGCCCCCGCCAGGAAGTCGCGTGGATCAGAGCGCAGGCCTAGAAGGGCAGATCTGTGGCTTGAGAGCCAAGGAAGGGGTGAGCAATGGTGAGAAATGGCGAGATGGAGGAGGAATGTGAGAGTGGCGTGAAAGGAAGTTAGAGAGAGAGAGAGGGGAGAAAGACAGACTGATAAGGCTAAAGTTGGATGCCCCGACTTTGGGCGGAGAAAGAAACCAGGCATTCGATTCGCGTGCGACAAGTCAAGCTTCTCTTGGACCAAACTAAACCCCTTTCTGGGCATTTGCTATGACTATCATCCCGGTGTTTCATCTTTATTGTATGGATTTGTAGGGCTATTCCGATATTCTACTATGCTATATTCCATATTCCATAATACTAAGCCTTTTAGCATCCACCGATCCACTCAAAGTTCACGTAGACCCTCCCCATCCACGTATTCGTCTCCATAGCATTCGCGCTGCACTTCTGCGACGGTTTGCCGGTCCCCGCCCGCTAATCGGCGTATGTACTCCTCCAAAATGTAGACATTATCCGTCCACTGCATCGCCTGCTGTCGGAACTCCGCAAGCTCCTGCTGTAGTTGTCGCACACTTTTGCTAGAATCGGACTTCTGGACGGCACGCAGTCTCTTCACCTCAGCCTCCATCTCAGCCTTCTTCATTGCGAGGATCTCACGTTCGCCATCACAGCTGGCATCATCAGCCTCCTGCTGTCGGCACGTGGATTCAGCAGCCAATGCCACCTCAGCATCGGAGCAGGATTTCCGGGCTTTCTCCACCTCCATCTTCACCCGGTCCAACTGCCTCTCACGTTCATGCTTTTCATCACTTCCGAAGCACCAGTACCAGTTGCCGCTGCCGATCTTTTCAACTCGTAGTTTGTCCTCGTCCAGTAGGGCCTGGATGTATTCTTTGACCTGGATGCCGGCAATCGAGGCCACACCGGGGAGCGATTTTTCCAGGTCTTTCAAGGTGTGACATGTGCCCGTGCTGCGGAGGTGGGTCAGAATGAGCTCCTGTTTTTCATTTTTGGACAATCTGGGCGCCTGGGTCGAAAGAACTCGTCAGTGGCCTCGTTTCTAGTTCGCCAGTGACTGGGTCTGCACTTTGGCCACGTACCATGATCTTCGGAGCCCAGGGCTCACTGAGGCGTTCGTGGTGTGATTCAGCTGGGGTCGTAGAAGCTTAATGATCGGTCTTGTCCATTCAGGAAAGCATGGGGGAGATGAATATTGGACAGTGGATAGGTGGAGGAGAATGAGGTTGAGGGCGTTTACAGTCGACCACGACGTGAAGGGCTGTGTGCTCGCTAGACTCACTCTGGCACTACCCAAGCCAACCATCACTTACTGGAATACGACCGTAGGCATGATATTTGTATTTGTATTACTGAAAGGACAGGCCATGCTAAATTGAAAATGAGCAACGATAGCTTGCTCTTGGGGTATATGGTCAAAAAACAACTTGGGAGTTATTGTTGTCTCCATCGAATGGGTGCATCTCCCAGTAAGACTGTCAGATTGTTTCAATCCGTCACGTATTTGTCCGACTTGTACTTCTTCAAAGGTCTGGTCTTGGAGGTATTAGTCCTGCGACGTTTGCGAGGTTGGGAATATCTCGGAACTCTGGGGGGTTGAGGAGGGTCAGTGACAGATTGGCCATCTGTATCCTCGCTCCTCTCTGTGTTTTCTCCGTCCTTAGCTTTGGTTGACCTCCTCTTCCGTTTTCGAATAAATTGGACCATGTCCCCGCGAACGATAACATCATAGTTCTCACGAACGAGCTTATCGCTCCTTCGTCGTTTATGGCCTCGGAACCACCATTCGAGACTGTCGATACGTCTATTCTCTTCGGCTTCCGGTACTGCAGCGCGCAGCAGAGAGATATCACCTTTCTGGCCGACTGCATCTTTGCTCATCTCTTCCACTAAAATGCCAAAGGCAAGTAGGGCTGATTCGTCCATGCTGACAAAGGCACGGTGTATTTTCCCCCGCGTGTGTATGTATTTGTCCGAGGCATAGGCGTGGATGGCTGCGAGAAGGTCGTTGTCGGGGAATTTATTTTTGGGATATTTCATCTTCTGGTTGGTCGGGTTATCCGGAGAGAGCTTGTCGGCCTTCAAGTACGGTTCTCCCTTCAGCCTGTTGTTCCAGTGGACCGGTCTTTTGAAGAGAACCTCTTCCGGGGCGAGGATTCGGTGTCCCGATGATGCCGTGTCCCGGTATTTGGAGGAATATGCCTGGTTCTTATGGAACCCATGAGGGCCGACGCGACCTGTAGATGTTAGATCGGGTCTAATGAAGATAGGAGAGGGTTCATACGGGCAATAACATCCCAGAGGGTGGCCCTGCGCCTTCGTTTTTTCTTTGGCGTGATTTTGGGCAGCACGAATTTGACTTTAGCCTTCTCTGAAGCTCCTTTGACCGGAGACGACAAGCGCGGCGGATTTTGCAATAGCTCTCCTGGTGTATCCCTTCCGTTGGGTGGCAGAGGCTGCTGCTGTTGCCCAAGTTGCTGCTGCTGCTGCTGCTTCGGCTTTGGTTGCTTCCGTTGCGGGTTTGGCTTCGGCTTCGATAGCGGCCTTTTCTTTTGATTGGCTTTCCCGGGGGCTTCGTCAGGCGGTTTGAGTAACTTGCCTTCCGAGAAGCTCCTCGACGACATCTTCAAGGTTTTGAAGGCTGGTCGAGAGCAAAGTGTCGAGAAATAAATTCCCCAATGCGCCGGCACAATGTTGATCCGATGAAGTCACATAGGTCTTCGCGTCCTCTATGAAGTACTTTACAACAATCAGAGCTGATGAATGAATGAATTCCTATCTGCTCAACAGAGCCCTCGGGTCTGTCACTCCGAATGCATTCCATGTCGCCCAAACCTGCAGGCTAGTGCATCATCTCGAGCCTGCGCCGGGGATTCGCTTCTCCAGTCGCAAGGTGGCACCGACCCGATCTCAAGATGACGTGACAGATTTGGATCAGGAGCTCGATCCTGTATCGGAGGTATTCGCACACAAATCGGGTGTCAACTGTCTTGCAATTGATCAATTTGAAGGTCGATAGTATGTCCAACCCAGACCTGATCTGTGGCTAGGCCTAACAAGAGCAGCATGATCTCCGGGGGTGCAGACCCGTCCATTCATCTATGGGACCTTGAAAGCAGAGGTTCAGAACTCGAGCACCTCCATCGGTCTTGCGCGACAGTGAGTAAACCCTCACATGCAGAGGCGCACACGCACGCCATCACCTCTCTCTCGATCTACCCATTCGATCCGGTCCCGTCGACCATATTCTCGACCTCCCACGATGGCACCTTGAAGCTCTCCGCGTTGCAATCTCCCGCAATTACTCCAGTCCATACCTTCAATCTCGGTTGCACACCATATACGCACTCCTTCTCTTCTCAGCCCGGGTCAACGCTACAGGTCGCGGTAGCTACATCCGAACAATCGGTACGACTCGTGGATTTACGCTCTGGACTCTCTACCCAGGGCTTGCCAGGACACAATGACGCCGTGCTATCAGTGGCTTGGGCACCGCACCGACCATACCTGCTTGCGTCGGGGTCCGTCGACAACCGGGTTGTCATCTTCGATGTGCGGCGTGGAGGACACAACTCAGCAATAGCAGCACTAGACATGGATGACCCAGTCGGGCTTGTGGATCCAAACTCCGGGTCTGCACCACAGTCCTACCGAAGCCGTCCAGCATTTTCCCGTCAGGCTCGTGCGCATAACGGCGCCGTCACTGGTGTGCGGTGGACATCCAATGGCAGTCATATAGTGACCACGGGACAGGACTCGCGCATCAGAGTCTGGGATGCAGCGACTGGTGCAAACACCTTGGTACATTTCGGACCTCGTGTACGCAACAGTGCCACGTCCCACCTGGCGGAGCGGGCACCTCTACTGGTTCCAAAGAGTTGCATGGGCCCCGGCCAAGAGACACTTCTATGGCCGAACTTTAACGAGCAGGATGATCGGGGCGAAATCTTCATGTTCGAGCTCCGGGAGGGAACATTTATCAAACGCCTCCGCGTCCCGGGACTCATGGGCGGCTCACAAGCAGCACGGGGCCGATCGAGCGCACTCAGCGCTGCACGGATCAATGATCTAGTCTGGCGTGGTAACGGAGCTTCAGGAGAAGGAATAGAAATGTTCTCCGCCCACGGCGACGGGTCCATTCGTACCTGGGTATCACGAGAGCCGGACGGGGAACCCACCGAAGAAGAAGAAGCCGAAATGGCCGACCGTAAGAGAAAGCGAGATGTTCTAGACGCAGTCTACCAGGGATTCATTGGCCCTGCAGCATCGAGAAGCTTTACATGAGACCTAACGATGTACGATAACCCACTACGATCCTCAATGATCATAATATTTCAATTCAACGCCATTTTCATGACCCGTCTCATTTCAAGTGCATTTAATCACATCACGCATTCCTGACCTCATGGTCCCCAATCTTCTCCGCCGAATCCTCATCCTCATTAGCATAGCGATCAAAAGCACTCCGGTTATGATTATGATGCTTTATCTCGCGCGAATCACCCCCAGCACCGGGGATATTCGTACCCATATAAACACGTTTGGATTCGGCGGAAGCATGAATGGTGTTGCCAGTTCCAGTGATGACCTCGCCAGTCTGGCCGACGTCACGGGTTGAGCGAGGCAGGTCGGTGGCGTTGTCTGCAGCGAAGGCAGTTGATGGCTCTGCGAGGCCCTCATTGTCGAAGCCGAAGTGCTCGGCGCGTTGGTCTGGGCGGGGAACTGAGGGGATGGTGTTCATTTTGCCGGCGTCGTTGGGGATGGTTGTGCCGTTGGCGGCCATTTCGGAGAGGCTGCCGCCTTGGTGGGCGTCTTGTTGGACCATTTTGGATGACTTGTATAGAGTGTGAAGCGTAGGTGTAGATAGTTTGATAGTTCAAGTTCAACTTTGGGATTGGATGCAAGATTGATTGAAGGGAGGTATTATTTAGTTGGATTGTATGGTCCACGGATTCAATTGTTCATTTATATCCATTTCAGTAGATAGAATACTTGTTCCATGTATCGTACTGATGTCACGGCGTAGCAGTTTGGATGATGAAGAGATGATATCACGCGAGCATGAATAGGTGACTTGATTGGTTGGGGGGTTTCCACATGGAGAAGTCAAGCTAGCAAATGATCAGCAAGATGGCAAAAAGCTAATCAGGTTAATGTAGGCCTGGCTTTTACGAAATTTCATTGCAGTTTCTCCAAGGTCGATTGACATCACGGAACCGGGGCTGCCATCAAGTCCAAGGGCCCGATGGGGGATGTGCATCGATTGGGTCTGGAGGTCGGGAGAGTTCCAGCCAATGACAGACTACGTAGCTTGAATGAGTTATAAGCTACGATGATTAACTATAGCTTTGTGATGGGAGTCAAATAAAGAAGGTCAAATCATATTCCATGTAGATAGTCGTGACTGCTCACTGAAAACGACATTCAACATTAAGAGGCAATCAACGCGAAGAAAACAAATAGTTATACGAAAGAAACAAAAGGAGATTAAATTGAGACATGTAACGACCGACAGGAGTTCTTCATGAGTTCAATATCGCACCAGTCCAAATGCTCTACAGGATGAACGCAAGGACACCCATCACAGCGGCAGCGGCGGAGACAATGCCGCCAGACAGACGAGCAGCGTCGCCGGTGAACATGATACCGTGAGAAGGAGTAGCCGAGGCGGAGGCCATGGAGCTGTGCATGGGGTCGACGCCGCTAGGCATGATCTTGCCGGCCACGGACGACGAGGGAGAAGCCACGGACGACGAGGGAGAAGCCACGGGGACCTCGACAGGGATCATGGAGTAACCAGAACTGGCGGGAGCGTGGGGCCGGTACTGGTAGCTCTGCTGGGCCATGTGGGAAGAGGAGGGAACGGCCGGCATGGAGGCGAACTGGGTGCTCTGGACGTTGTAGAGGATCTTGGAGGCGGGAGTCACCATGGGGGCCTGCGACATGGGCACAGCCTGGCTCTCCACAACCCGGCTCGGTGAAGCATAGACTGTCTCGGTAGCCTCAACGACGTGAGCAGCGGGGGCAGTCACGGTATCGGTGACCTGCACAACGTGCTCGCTGGGAGTCACGTAGACGGTGTGAGGGTCCTCAACCACGTGGGCGGCACCAGTAACGGTGACAGTGTGTACATCGTGGACGGTGTGAGTCTCGTGGATTGTCCGGATGTGGTCGACGACGTGCTCCTTGGGGATCTCAGTCACGGTGGCTGTCTCCTGAATGACCTGAGTAGCGGTCTTTGTGACAGTGTGAACCACATTGTGGATCTCGGGAGCGCAGTGCTCAGGGACCGGGACGGCAACAGGCGGGTGAATATCGGTTGAATCAGCCTTGATGGCGTGGTTATCAACGTGGTTCTCGCTCACGTTGGAGTCAACACCAACATCGGTGGGACCACCGAAGTTGATGCCATCGTCCTCACCAGAAGGACCACCCTCAGCAGTGCCACCACCACCGCCGCCAGCGGTGCGCTCCTCAGAGCTGGGAGAGTAGGCGCGGCGGAAGGGAGTGACACCGCCCTCAGGAACGACAGGACCAGGGCCACCGAAGGCCGGGAAGGCCGGAGGGGGAGGAGGGGGGTACACGTCCTTGTGCTTCACGTCGATGGAGTGGTCATCCTGGTAGTCCTCGTCGACATCAGTGTGGGTGTTGACGGTAATGGGCATATTGAACTCTTGTCCCCCATCGTTGCCAGAAGGTCCACCCTGGGCAGTGCCACCCTGCTCAGGCTCCCAACCACGCTTGAAGGGACCACCGAATCCAGGCGGGCCGAACTCCACAGGGGGGGGAGGCGGGAAGACGTCGGTGTGCTTGAGGTCGACGGAGTGGTCGTCTTTGTAGTTCTCGTTCACGTTGGTATGGAAGTGAGCGTGGATACCGTTATCAAAGTCCAGTCCATCGTCCTCTCCAGATGGTCCGCCCATAGCGGTACCGCCGGCCTGGACTGGGTAAGGGAAGCCAGCAGGTCCATCAACGGGACCAGCGCCACCACCCGGGCCACCAATGGCCGTGCCGCCCTCCTCGGGACCCCAACGCTTCTCGAAAGCCTCTGCGGGGACGTGGTAATGCTTAGGGGCCTCCTGCTTGGCCTCGCGGAAAGGAGGTCCCACTGGACCAGGAGGGGGAACGAACACGGGAGGCGGGGGAGGGTAAATGTGCTCGTTCTTCAGCTTGATGGAGTGGTCGTCCTTGCTCTCCTCATCGACGTTGGTGTAGAAATTGCCGGTGATGGGCATGTCGAACACCTGACCCTCATCATTGCCCGATGGGCCACCCTCGGCAGTGCCGCCATGAGGGTAGCTGCGCTTAGGGCCAGCCTTGCTAAACGGGCCCATGCCGGGAGCCATGGCGACTCCGTAGGGAATAGGTGCAGGCGGGGGCGGGTAGACATCCTTATTCTTCACGTTGATTGAGTGGTCGTCTTTGCTGAACTCATCGACATTGGTGTGAGTGTCGATACTGGCAGGCATAGGGTTGAAGCCACCATCTGTATCAGCACCAGAGGGACCGCCCATGGCGGTACCACCGTGAGGCAGAACACCACGGCCATGAACCCCGTTATCCTGTTCCAGGTGTTAGCTATGTATCAACATCATTCTCAATTGCAACCACCTACAGTGTGCTCCATAGCCTGGGCAGCAACTGCCAGCAGGGCGATGGGAATTCCACCAACGAAACCCTTCATTTTGATGATATTACTGTAGATGGAAGTGTAGTCGCCCGTAGTTAGTTCAAATGAGTGACTGGAAACGAAGCTACGGGAGTAGCAAAAGAATGGCACGATTAGACGGAGATACTCCCACAAAAGCAGCAGAAGGCTTTCATTCCGGGCGAGGTTGCTAGAGCTTTAGTACTTGCGTTACGTTCATAGTCACCACCACAGTCGGTACGATGGAATGCGAGATCATGACCAGAAACTGCGCTTCACGGGCAGGCCAAGGAGCAGGAGCTCCATTAGAATGTCGGCGAGAATGGGAAACAACCTCAAATCCCGGTGGAGGCCCCTCGATCAGGAGAAGAGTAAACAAATGCCGAACCATATTGGGGCAGACCGTGGTGTTGCGACATTCCGCGGATGATGGAGAAGGGTAACCCAAGGAGATTGGTATTCAAGGGAGACGTAGTCCCTTTACTCTGGACCTGATCGTCTTCATGCTCCACCTCGACCAATTCAATCATGACGACAGGGGTGTCTGCCTCAACAATGGTGCAACACATCCTCTAGGAGACTGGATTCTCCTCTGAAACAACATCTGGCCATGCTGAGCAAACATTCCAAATGATGTCAGGCCGGGATCAATATGATGCTCAAGTCCAGAGTAAATGGAGGTTGTGGAAGATGCACTTCACCGCCAGCAATACGACGTGCAGTAATCATATATTCTCACGAACAATTCCAGTTTTCAAGTCTACAATAGGCCCATGACACTGACCAAACTACAATGACTACCAAGATTCATAAGAAGAGAATGTATCCCGTCTTCGACATTCCCCTCCCATCGCCCTCACTAAAGAGGACCCAACGGGAGACGAACTTCCTATCGGGGAGATGTTAATCTCCAGAACCGATCGATCCCCGGAGGGATCGAAGGCAACACATCGCCGTGGTAATTGTCCGAAAACAGGACGATGGTCGTGGCAGGTTCCGTTACTTTTTGATGAAGAAGAAAAGAAACCTGGGCTGAGAAAAATTTGACGGCTTTTGTAGGTGGTGGGGTCACGTGCCCGGGCCTTCTTTGTTCCAGCTCCACCGTTGTCCCTCGTTTAAACTAGCGTCCTCAACTTCTCTATTCTACTCGTCATTCTTCAGTGGGTCTATGGTACGACCTGTTCTTGTTTGTGAGATGCATTCGGAGATACGGCAGATGCGATCATGGATAACTATACAGGTGGTGTGGGCATATCCCCTTCACCCTCTCTAATGAGATCAATCGAGGTAGCCAGGACACGTTTACCAATACCCTGGGTTTACATCTTTGCTCCCCAAACTCCATATTACAATGGCGTGGGCCATGTTCACCAAGGGAAAGTCGACTGGAGGCAGTTCAAGGATGTCCAGTTTCAGATGCATGGCCAACTGTTCGGTCTCAATGTTCAACATAGCAGCGTGACAAGGATCTGTCCGTGGTCAGTTCTTGTCCATCTTGCGCTTGCTCGCAGACACTCACAGATCATCCTCCCAAAGTCGTCCCTCCGGCACTACTTCTCCAGGCTGCGCCTCCTACTGCGGCCGTGATGCCCAATGCGATGGCAATCATGGTTCCCACTGTTACCACAGCCACGACGGCCTTTAACGCCATCCTCTGGCCAGTACTCAGGGATTGCATGCACGAGCGAGGCGGGTTCTCCTGCTGCTCCCACAATTTTGATCGTCGAGGGCTGTCATTCCGAATGACCGAGTAGGGGCCCGCATTTTCAATGTCCCTCAAATGAGTACGAGTGCGGGGGGTACTGGACTTGGGTTCGAATGTGATCTGCTCGTAGGACAGTGTCGGTGATCCATGATGATAGAAGGGCGAGCACGGCTTGGCCCCGACGTGTGGATCAAACTCCTGGGAGCGAGCGTCATTATGCAGTGATGGAGTAGACTGGATGGAACACGAGGGCGACTGGACCCTCGGTGTTGACGACTTCTCATCGTTGCTCTTGATGGACGCAGCCACCTGGGCCCCAATCACCCCGAGCCCATGCAGACTCATCGTGTAGGTGCCCTTTGGGGTGAAATGTTCCCCAAATTAGAGGAGCTTGGATAGTGACCGCTTTAGCTCAGTGGTGGAGGACAGCGACCTTCTCAGGCTTTGACGCTTTGACGACTTGGTTTCGTCGGTCGGTTCGCTCTCTCGCTTAGAGGGGCGTTGTTGGTGAAGGGCCTCGGCAAGTGACCTTTTCAATTCGGTAGTGGAGGATAGCGATATTCTCAGCGTTTGCCGCTTCGATGACTTGGTTTTCTCGGTCGCTTCACTCTTTCGCTTGGGGGGACGTTCTTGGTGAATGACCTCGGCGGGAATGGCAACGGTTGGGACACCTCCGTACATAAACAATGCAGTGTCAACCTGGAATGCACTCCAAGCCCAAGCAGAACGCGGTAGTCTCATCGCTCAACCGATGACGAAAACAGCACAGAAACGAACGAAAACTGCCAAATATGGCCGGATTGGGATGTTTGTATGTGCGGCTCAGGAGGACTTATAGAAGACTCGAGAGAAGCTTTCCCCTTCTTTTGCCTCTCGGCAGACTCCACGGCCCTGGCTGATCTAGGTATTTTTCAGATTGAGATTGCACTACCCTACGACAGGGGCAGCAGCCCCTGTTGTGAAATGTCATGCTGTTTGCTGGGATGTAAGGTTGTTGTTTGATCATTTTGCTTTCATCCCTAGCTTGCACATCTCGTGCCACTGTCGTCTGGCATTCCTTGGCTCGCCCTGTATAGAAGGGATTCACTACCCCTGCAGGAGACTGAGCAAACTTATTGGCGGTTGGCTACATACCTCGCATGCTCGCATGCCTTGCAGCTGTTCCCGTTCCCTCCCAAATACTAGTCAGGCAACTGGGCAAAACTTCCCATCATTGACAGACCCCGCCCTCGCTCTGTTACAGCCTATAGGGTGGTACCTGCCAATAATCTTGCCTGTCAAGCCCAATGTCTTTTCCAGAGGACGATACCTTAGTGGACGAGCTCTCATCTGGTACCCTGACATGATCTTCGACATCAAGGACTCTTCCGAAAGTAATAAGATTGATTTTAACTGCTCCTGTATATAATCCTGCTTCCGGCTTGGCAACATGTTGTGCCATGTTGTACGACGTGGCTTATGACCTGTCTATCTGTTTTCAAAAGCAAAAATGGTGATCGCCGCCACCCAAGTTGACGCCGAGGGCGGAAGTAGAGGTTGATTAAGAGCACTGCACTATAGATTGGAAGCCCAATAAGTTTCTGTCACTCTTTCGGTGTCATTCTACTCGTTGGCTCGGAGTTTCATCTCTGTTTTTGAAACACATTTCTTAAAAATTTCTAGCCGACCACAGAACATAATCCTAAGGCCTTTTTCTATAATCTGATGTATTGGATGGCTATATACAGATTTTAAAGAAGACTACATAGTTGTCTCGCATAGTTAGGCGTGAATAAACTTCTGTAGTGCCAATCGCCTCGATATTAGTGTTGTGCTAGTGTTCTTGGGCAATCTATATATCCACGTCTTCATAGCCCCATCAACCTTGGGAAATTCATGCACAGCCTAATGGTTTACCCAAAATTCCCAAATGTCGAGTTCTAAGCACTGAGAAATTCATTCCAGTCAAACATAATTAATTTCCATTGCCTGAAGTACAGGATTAAGCGGGGTTGCGGCCGGACACACATTAGCATCGACATCGGGCTTTCTCAAGCTGCGGGGAAATGACATCCACGGCCCATCCCCCACAGACTTGAAACATTCCACGCCCGATCTCATCGTACCCCGACCGGAAAGATCCGATGTGACCAGTTTACAGATCGAGGGACGCCGCCTTGTTTTTGAACTCTCTAGCACTATTATAAGTGCGGGGACCCATGACTGAGAGGCATCTAACCCCGGGCCTGTGTAGACGCACAATGAGCAGTATTAGAAAGCCATTTATCACCCGCCTCGTCACGAAAGACCCGCTTACGAGATCAGAAGGCACTTACACGACCTGCCATGGGAATCGAGTGACAACACGTGTGATAAATGGACCGCTGTCCTAGCACAGTTTTGCAGATATAGTGAAGCCGTATTTTACCAAATGATGAGAGAGGAGGGAAAGGTCTAGGTAGTATACATTGCATAAATAAGCCGTACCCAAATTCATGCTTTCCGTCAGTATGTCAGTAGATTATCAAGCTAAAAACCCTCAGTGACCGTTTTATCTATGTAGCGGAGCGAAACACATCCAAAAACCCCGTTCACGGGAATATCGATCGAAGCCGTGTAGCTACAGCATCGGGAGAGAACCCTCGGTAGTACTTCAACTGCTGCTCCCAATCAGCCTGCTACGGCACCCAATATGTTATCGCGGTGTTCACAAGACCAGACAAGACGCTCCATGTTTTGGATACCAGCCTTCGACACGCCGTAGGGGGTGGAACGTGCTGCAAAAGGTCAGTCAATATAAGTCAATAAAATCAAAATATTCGTACCAAAGGGGGCCAATGACGAGCATGAAAACGAACCCTGTTTGGGCGGTAGGAGGCCATGGAGGCCGTACACATGATCTCCCCCTTGATACCAAGCTTGATGAATTCCCCAGCAGGACATCCCTCCGTGCAGGATGCCGTAAGAAGCTGATTCATTTCTGTTAGCAGCGACAAGTTTGAGGTAACAGTTACCCGCGTTCACATTGAAGAGCGCTTCAATCTCTTCGGTCGTAGAATCTGGCCCTGCCTTGGTTCGCCCCGCCTTCACGGCCATCTACCATCCCGTGCAACACCCCAGCTTTCTCAATCATTTGATCCACTCAATCGAGATGCTGGCCTCCTGTGTTAGATCGGCTTTCAGGGTAAATAATTCTATCATGATGCATAATAGCGCGATCCGCGCTCAACTCGGGCCACAGACTAAATAGCAACAAAAATAGAAATAAATTACGCGCCATGTGGGCAGCAACCACGAACTATCCCATTTGAGCTCTATGTTAAACCAACTGCGATTGACCTTGAACCCAGGTTGTGAATATTCAAAGATCAGGATCTCTCAATCCACCGATGGGACTGATAAGAAGGCCCACTCACCCGCTCTCTGTCCTTGAGCAGCCAATACGCATCGCTTCCCGCAACAACCTTCCAGAGAATGACTAGCCTCCCCACATGTCAATACGAGGCTTCTCGATGCAAACCCCGCGTTTGGAAGATAGAGAAGATCGGTGATCTCAAGTTCGTCAAACGAAGTCTTTGAAAAGTCGAAGTCCTTGTCATGCAGCTTACTGCCGGCCTAGCCACCCTACGCTTAACGTCGGCTCACACTATGCAAAGAGGGACGTTGTGCGACGTGTATACCCTTTGACTGGCGCATCTGTACCGGGTGGAGCTTCCCAGATAGGCGAGGCGCCGAATGTACGTGAGATAAGAGGTCTGATAACTACTCAAGTGGAGCAGCATGGGGTTATATCAGCCTTGCTTCTTCTTATGTGTTTGGATAACTTCATCTTCAGTCACCTTCAGTTCTAAGACTTCCACCACTTAGTGGCACACTGCAGTACATTCTCCTCTGTCCGATCTCCTCTTCATCAACACGTGGATCCGCACCACTTCAACACCCCTTAGATGGCGGATTTCTCTCTCTACCCACTACGGCACCACTCGCACGTTTATACCATATCGCTATCCCAACCTCTGCGCAGAGCCAGTAGAAACAATACAAAACCCGCTCGTTAAGCCGTCTGCCAGACTGTAGTGGCAAGGCACATACCATGTCAATCGAAATTGTGCCACTGGCCGAGCCCGACATTCCCGGTGCTGTAGACTGCGTGCAGAGAGCTTTTTCCGATGACCCTTACTTTCGATGGGCATTTAACGATGCTCGCAAGGTACGAGATACCACAACAGCCCTGTCAGCCAGGCCCAATATTGGCAGAATGAATAATAATCGTGGTCGACAGTTTAACATCGAGCGAAACGCAGCCTCTCTTGCAGCCCATTTTGAATATGGTATTAACTGCGGCTGTCCCATCTCCGTGGCCCGAGTGAGCCGCGCTGCCAGCGACGTCAAGACCGACCGCGAGATCAACTTACCGGCTGGTAGCATCGTCGGAGTCGGCTGGTGGTATTCCCCGCGGGAATCATCCAAGCCTCAGACCTGGTCTGTGTGGGCACAGGAATGGCTCCTTTCCTTCCGACAGCTCATGAACAATATCCTCTTTCTGGGTCGTGGCGGGTTGAACCTCTCACGGTACTGGATTTGGAAACAGGTGCAGAATGAGGCACATGAAGCCATCTGGAAAGATCCACGGGGTTACTATTTCTGTAATATGGTCGGCGTCAGCTCCTCGGTTCGTGGTATGGGGATTGGCAAGCGACTGATGGAGAGCGTTATGGATAAGGCTGATCAGGAAGGAATGCCGTGTTATCTTGAGAGCTCGAAAGGGTATCCCAACGTGACAATCTATGAAAAGATGGGATTCGAGCTGGTCAAGGAAATTGAGTGTGTAGAGGGCGGGGACACTTGTAGGGTAAGTTGCTCGTGAGCTCGTGATCTTTTCATTCACTGACAAGGGATGCAGCTTTATTGCATGATTCGGGAGCCGAAGTCCAAAGCCTAAGTTTTGGACTTGGCAAAGCTTTGAGCGATCTTACGAGCATGTAACAGATAAAGGAGATTGACTTATAATGCTGGAAATTATTTGGTTGAGTTAGTTGGTTTTATTGCATGATTCTGCTGTAAAGAACAGTTGAATATCTCGGCCGGTGTCTGCATTCTTCACCAGCCGCTGTAGGTATCTTCACCAGCCTCTTGCTTCCCCTTCACTTTCCTTGGCAATTCCACCTCCTGTGTCCTCCTTGGTTGCTTCAGAGCATCTCTGCGTTCACTTCCATGCGCAAAAGGCTCTCGAGACGAGAGGATAGAGCTTCCACTCAGTCCTCGTAACAGGCTAAGAAGTGCTTATAAAGTTCCTCCGTTGAGTTCTCGGCATCCTCAGGAAATGGAGCCTCTAGAAACTTGGACGCGCCCTCATTGTGTTCCATGGCCGCGACAAACTGCATGAACCGCAAGAAGGGTGGAACATCGGCCAGAAGCACAAGCTCTTGAAGGGCGTTATTCCAGTGCAGCAAAAAATTCATATGACTCATGTTTGGCTCAAAACGGATCTTGGTCCACTTGGTCCATGTCATGATGGTATTGGGCAAGCCATCGCCGTAGTAGTACAGTAGCCTCAAGTAGGCCTCACGAACTTCCTTGATCTCGTGTAGGTATGACAGTGGCTCGCGGGCAATCGTGGAGCGAAGTATTACTAGGGCTCTCCAGTTCTCATCTTCCCACCGCTCAAGTCTTGTCTCGTATCTCTCACGACGTCGCGAGTTCTCCTGAGCAATATCGTGCATGGCAATGGTGAGCTCCTGCTGGGTGACCCTTAGTACCGGTATTCTCTCGCGTCGGGCAATATCGCGCTTGACCTCCTCGGCGGTGGTCACAGTGTACTTGGGTTCAGAGGGCCGGGGTCTGTTTCCATTAACAATCTCCCAGTAGCCCCTGTTGATGAGGTCAAGCGCAATTTTGAGGTCGTGGGACCACCTGATCCAGTCTGACTCACTACGAAGCTTTATGATGTGAGAAAGATCGTAGTCCGGATCGCTGAGAGGTCGTTGACCGGTGACTGGTGGCTGAGGCGGCATCTTGAGCGGCGGTGTCCAAGCAGAAAGATGTCAGAGCGAAGATTTCTCCAGAAAGAGGGTTGCTAGTGAATGGGTTAGCCATGGCTGCTAGTGATGGGAATATTGACACGACAGGCAGCATTCGCTAAGACTGACGGCGACATCTTACGTCTGAAACGTGGTGATGGAAGAGTAAAGAAAGTGATGTGACGAAGAGAGGAAGTGAGAGATACTTGATACGCCATTTTATAGTAGCGAGCCCTTTCAACTAGTGCATTGATTTGAATCTACGTGAGTCGACCCTAAACAGCGGATAGTTCCACTAGCCATTCCGGGACGAGGACTCTTTCCTGACTAGGCAACCTTCCTCTCTGCAGTGCGCAAAAGGAAGAGGCATCTTCCCTTTGTGTTCCTGGAGACGCACCCTACATTACCAGGTCAGCAGGCACTGATGGTTTCTCTTGTACCCAAGTTCAGTCTACCGCCTGAACCGTCCGAGATAATCTTCGTCATTGATCGCAGTGGAAGCATGGTAGACAAAATTCTTACCCTTCGATCGGCTCTTGAGCTGTTCCTCAAATCTCTTCCTCTTGGTGTGCGTTTCAACATCGTATCTTTTGCTCGTCCCAGAAAAGTCTTTGGCCTCGAAGCAAAGTGAGTAGCAGAGAGAGCCTGGAGGAGGCCCTCAAGCACACAAAGAGGAGGATCCAGGCCGACATGGGGGGAACAGATATAATGGGAGCTCTCCTAGCAGTCGTTGACAGTCGCGACAGAGACAAGTTGCTCGATGTTCTGGTCCTTACCGATGGAGAGGTCTGGCGTCAAGGATCAATTTTCGATTTTGTGAATCAACAAAACCGGAAGAACTCTAAGAGGTTTTTCACTCTTGGAATGGGCAACAGAGTGTCTCATTCTCTCATCAATGGCATCTCTCGGGTTGGCAAAGGGTTCTCCCAGACATTTCTCAACTATGAAGATCTGAACAAGACCGTGGTTCGAATGTTGAAGGGCGCCCTGATGCCACGGCTCCACAACAGTAAACTGGATATGAAGATTCCCGATCTGGAAGAGGAGTTTGGGGAGGTACAGATCCTCAATGACGACAAAGCGCAGCTAAAGCCTACTGCAAAGCCAATTTCTCTCTTCGACGAAGACCACGAGGAAAAGGAAGACATTGGTGATGTGCGCGAGCCCCTTCCGAAACTTACAGTTCCCAGTATGCTTCAAGCGCCAGCCGATTTTCCGGCTCTGTTTCCCTTTATCCGCTCCACTATCTATGTCCTCTCGCAACAGTCTACGTCGTTCCCCGAGATAATCACCCTTCGCGCCGACGGCAAACATGGTCCCCTGGAACTGGAAATACCCGTCCAGGATGTTGGCAATGGTCAAACCATTCATCAGCCAAGAAGGCAGTAGCTGAGCTTGAAGAGTCTCGCGGCTGGATCCACTTCGCAAAATATGCTCAGGGCAAGCTCATCAAGAGCAAGTGGGAGAGTCGGGTGGATGAACTGGTTCAGAAAGAATGCGAGCGGCTTGGAGTCATGTTCCAGGTCGTAGGAAAACATTGCTCATTTGTGGCTATGCACAAGGATCCCATGGATTCTGAGAGTTATTCAGAGAGTGATGAGGAAAACAACTATGCTTCTTTGGAGGATGTGTCGAGTGCTCAAGTTGACATGAGGATGGCGGTTTACCGCCCTAGTAGCCCTGGATTCAACCCTACTAGCCCGGCCTTCTGTCCTAGCAGCCCGAATATCTGCTCTACTAGCCCAGGCCTTGGCCCGCTTAGCCCAAATTAGTATCCTCTTTCCGACGACAGTGAGGTTGACGATGACGATGCAAGCATACCTTCCTCAACATACTCAACCAAGGTCTCGCCCTTGCAAAAGCTTATCGGTCTTCAAACGTTTGATGGCTACTGGGACATGGATGATAGGCTGCTTCAGACCATGGGCCTTGACCCAAGCACTACCCGCACCAAGTTAAAGCGTCACTACGATCTGCTAAAGGGAAGCCAGGCGACACAGGTGTCTGATCTTGAAGGTTGGAATAAGGTACTTGCCACATACTTTGTATGTCATTCCTTGAGTAACCAAGCTCCTGACTCCAGAGATGTGTGGGAATTGGTCGAGATCAAGGCAGCTGGCTGGTTGCAGGCTGAATTGGATGCAATGAGCCGTGCAGATCGAGTGGTCTTGATGAATACGACTGATGGATTGGAATCTTACTTTTGAAACCTGCGTTGAATGACGGTCACTTAATACCCGGATGCATCTTGTTTTTGCGTTGATCTTGACCTATTTCATTCGTTCATCCAGGACCTTTAGTAGAGTTTCTTTATGTACTTTTTCCCGGTGACTATCACTTTGCATAATTCCTGTCTTGGATTATGCACTGCAATGTCAATGACTCAAAATTGTATCCATGTCAAAGTACCAGGGATCGGAGTGCAGATCATAGAGCGATGTGAACCGTTCTGAAACAACCCCACAGTAGGCAGCTCAATAATAAATCGGCGCCAAACCCCGCGAGCTTAGCACTCGAGCTGAGACTGAAATAAACTGTGTCAGCGCTATTTCGGGCTTTGTTCTTCCTCGTTCTTTGAAAGGTGAAATTCGCTACCTCTACCTAGGGAGTTAATTATTGTATACCCTTAGTATAGCCTCGGAGGAATCCACATGATCAATGCAGGCTTCACAGAGGGGAAAACTTAAGTTGAAAAGTGGTCAAATCAAAGCGATTGTCTACTCGGCCCGAAGTTTCAAAAATTAGTCCGTCTTGACCAATCGCACTCGATCGCTCGTGCAGCAGGAAAACACAGATCAGATTGAGAAATATGAGGCATCGACCCCGGGATGTAAGCCTCTTTTTCTCTCTTTTATGCAGCACATCCCTGCCCTTGATTCTTTGTTTCTCTCTTCTCATTGAGTCTATCCCCCTTCCGAGGGCTTTCCAGCTCTCCACAATCTATACTCTACACACTACACACTACGCTTTAATAGATTGGTTCATCGACACTCACGATGCACTGACCACAACGCTGTCATTCTACTTGTGAACTGCGACCCCATCTGAATCTGTGAATCTCTGAACCCCAGAGTCCTAGAATCGCTTCAAGTCCCTCTATCGGCTCTCACACCATGGCCCTCTCCACCCCCGCCATCATTGTTATCGTCCTAGTCGGCTGCCTGGCCATCACCGCACTGGGCGCTGCCCTCTTCAAGCACTATAACCCCGCCGATAAGGAGGCCCTCTACCATCCAACCTGGGAACAGGGGCAATACATGCGACAGGTGCGAGCGAGAAACTACAGTCACCTGAAGCAAGCATCCATGGGCGGTCGGGTCGACCTGGAATCGCAATGTATGTTCGATCATTCCCATCGATAAGATCGCAGCTAATGAATTAGTTACATCGTTGGCCTCCATCCACCCTCAACCTCACTCCCCCCGAGAGTAATGTCCCTATATTCTCACCCCACGAAGCTTTCACGACTACAACTTATGAATTTTACGGCGCACGGAAAACAGGGCAATATAGGAAATATGGGAGATGTGGGACATACATGGCAGGACCCAGATCAGCAATCAGCGATCGTCCATATCCTTGTGGGATGGACTTGATTTAATAATGCGAGGTCGGGTTTTGCAAGACTTTGCCATTTCAGTGAACATGCATTTGTATTGAGCAATTGCTCCTATACTGAACGGGAGTCCTTGTGGGTACATCTCACCTCTGGTCATTTTGGAAATACTCTTTTCTTTGTTAACCCGATTGATCTTCAGAAATTCAAGAACTTCATAACATTCAAGTCGATGTCCACTTGCCCAGACTCTAGGTTTTCTGGTATGTGAGTACATACTAACGAGCTGAAAACTCGTGTGGAGCAAAAGGGCGCATACCTCCAATCGGTCTTTGAAACAGGAGCACCGGAATTATCTGCTTGGTTGTTTCTGGTCCAACGCCGGGGATGACATCCAGGCGATTCAAGGTCTCAGAATTATTCAAGATTGTGTACCGCTATGTTGAATCTGGATGGGTTATTTCGGGATCCGGACAAAGGAAGCAGCTCACTGCAGTGTCTGGAATAACCGCTCTCCGTTGCGCTATGGAACTTCTCATTTGACTGGTTTAGGACTGGTTCCTAATTCCAGGGAACGGGATTGTCTGCATCCTAGATGCCTGATTCGACACCTTGATCCTGCTGCAGACAACGTATATCAAGACATGATCGTATGCAGGCCATTGGGACAGGGCGCATCCGCGCACCCGGTACTGGGCGAAGCAGTCACGCAAGGCACTTTCGCCGCATACGATCGAGGCACATTTTGACATCAAGAGCAGCGGCATTGGCCATACAAGCCAGTTCTTGGGACTGTGTATTTGGGGCTATGGAATCTTCCGGTATTGCTTCGCCATTCTCAGCATATGCCATACTTTGTGTGCCCAGCCCGGTGGGTGCCGGAAGCACGGTTCAACATGACTGCGTTGTTCGTGTCTGGCGTGTTCGTGTAGCGCTGGCCGTAAGCACAGGGTGATCTCACCAGTGCGGCTGTGGAGTTTGGGAGATTATGGATTCGCCAACCTTTGCCCTTGTATCGACTGTGTTCTTACTGATTCTATTTGTGATGTGGTTCACTGTACATATAAAGGATTACATATTCACCGGTCGCATTCTCGATCTAGACCACGGATGGGATCCTAGCTGCTTGGCTGTGGAGATTCGCAGAGGCCAAGGATGTCTAAGTGTTTTGAAATTTGGTTTCACATTCTAATACCAGTGTCATCGCCTAGCAGTAAGCCTCATGCGTTTTGGCCTAGTAGCTCTGCTCCAAGATCACATTGTTACTTTCTACCAATGGCAGTGCTCCACACTCCACACCTCTTGAGGCTCAGCCCAATGCTTCAGCTAACTGGACAGACGGGATAAACAGATACGGGATATCCGGATACGATGCGGTTTTCTGGGCGATAATTCAAGGCTCTAGCCCCCGAATCCATCACATGCGACGATGACACTGGAGCCCGGCATCGCAAGGCTTCCACAACCCGGATATGATTGCCCAGTTTTGCTAGGCCACATCATAATCAATTGGAAAAGCCAATCGCAACTTGCAGCGTACGTTCCAGACAGCCATAGACAAAAGAAAACATCACAGCCTCAAAGCGAACGTGTGAAACCCCTAAACCGGCCCCCACATGGTTCGTGCACCCCATTTTACCCAGAAACGAATACGATCTCTAGGCCAAGAACAGACTAACTATTTATAAGAATGCCCAAGACATTCAATGGAGTCGGTGAAGGGGGGGAAATCTTCCACGGACAAAATCCCACCCCATAATCTTCATGCAGTCTAAGCCCCAGTATGAGCTCCCCAGTAGACTATGCAAGTGACACTGGAAGTGAAGAGCGGTACGCCCCCCACACCAACTTGACAGTTGCCATTGTCTAATAAACAGTCTAGACCGACTCAATCCACAAGCAAAATCCAAGCGAATTTCCAGATCGCACGCCCAGCACCAAAATCTTCACTCCGTCTCGCTCCAAAGCTTCTACAAATCCAACAACTGGCTCATAACCATAGACCGGTTCCCGTACTGGAAATATGGCAGCCACCATTTCGGAAATCAAAATTAACCCGCGACTTTCATCAACGAGTCAAGTTAAGGTCCGGTGATGTATATGCGACTCTTGATGAGTCGTACATTACCAGTTCGACTGGGCGGCGGAAAGACAGAGACTCTTCGAACTCGGAGCAGGATGGCGATAGCAACATGCCACAGAAAGATATCGTGGCAGCAATGTGCCAGGGAGCTGAGGCAACGTCAACCATTCATTTCCGCGATGCTCGATGCAGCTGGCAGGCCAGCGCGGGCTCAACAGAACAGGCTCAATCAATGCCCTGCTACCGATTCACCATCAACGATGAAAAGAGAGACAGTGCCGATCCAGGCAGGATGATTCTCCAATGGGAGAAGCGGAGCAAGGAAAATGCACAGACTGCTTCACTAGTTAAAGAGCAGTTTGTCTTCTTCTTGATTGATCGAAAAGCACGGCAGAAAAGTCGTATAGCGACTATGACACCGGGCAAGCTCGAGATCGCCGTTCGCAAGACATCCATTCTCGAGAAGCTGCAGGTGTGCTTTGATTTAACGGAGCCGGTGTCATCTACAAAGGCGCAGGATCCCCACGAGGCCTTGGAGATATGGTTGTATACACAAACCCTTACGTTGGGAGTATGGGTCGCCTACCAGGAAGGATGGCTCAATTAGCGACATAAATGCATTTCATAATGATACCAGAAAATCTAGTACTTCACAGCACCCACTTCCAGTGCCTTAATCTGCAATGCCAGCAGTCGCGAATAGTACCTACACAGAGCCAGATTCCCACCCATAAACCAGAACCCAGGATGACCACTCCGACGCCAGATAGTCCGCACCTCACCCTCCTCATCCAAGCCCCAGACATCACCAACACGATCCGCAACCTCATCCCCAAAGATGAGTCTCGCCTGCGTCCTCATGTTCTGATACCCCGTGGCAAAAACAATCTCATCAGCTTCAAGCTGCGAGCCATCCGCGAATCGAAGTCCATTCGGTAAAACCTCGTTGATCTCCTGCCCCTGCTTGATTTTGATCTTGCCATCGATAATCAACTGGCTTGCACCTACGTCGATGTAGTAGCCACCACCGCGCTGGAAGTACTTCAGCATGAGACCGCTATCCATGGGTCCCCGATCAACCTTGAACCCCGCTTTCTCCAACCCCTCGATAGTCTTCGCATCCTTCTGGTTCATGGCTTTCGTCACCTTGACCTGCTGCGTTTTGAATAATTCCAAGGGAACACTCCACATGTACAAATCAGCTTCCTCAGTCGGAGGCCCAGACTCTTCATACAGGCCTTTGAGACTGATATTCATGAGTGCTTCGGACGAAATAACACAGGTTGAGCTCCGCTGAACCATGGTAACATCGTACCCCTTTTCGAAGTAATCTTGCGCGATATCGTGTCCCGAGTTACAGGATCCAATCACGACGGCCTTTTTGCCACGGGAGTCCGGGTTCGCGCCGGGGAATTCGGAGCTGTGGCAGATGCGGTCGCCTTTGAAATTCTCCATTCCTTTGAAGGTCGGTGCGTTCTTTTTGCCAGAGTGGCCGGTCGCCTGGATGATATGGTGCGGGTGCAGGGTGCGGGCCTCGGTTGTGCCGTCCTCTTTCTTCCGTTCGAGCACGACGGTCCACTCCTTCTTAGTCTCATCCCAGGAGGAGGATTTTAGCTCAGTGCGAGTCCAGACATTTAATTCGAGCAGTGTGACATAGGACTCGAAGAACTCGGCCAGTTTATCTTTGGGTGTGAAAATCGGCCAGCTGGGCGGGAAGGGTATGTAGGGCATGTGGTCGAACCAGACTGGGTCGTGGAGTACGAGCTGGTGGTATCGACGGCGCCAGCTGTCTCCGATTTGATCTTCGTGATCGATGACCAGGGTGTCGACGTTGAGCATTTTCAGACGTGCTGCGACGGTGAGTCCTCCTTGGCCGGCGCCTGTGTTGCTGGTTAGTGTTGTGGGTGATATTTTTCTGGATATCCAAACCTACCGACGATGAGAACTGAAGGTTGCTTTGTCTCGTAGTTTTTCTCTGCGATGCGGCGATCCTGCCAATTTGTTCTCCCTTGTTGGCCTCCGTGCTGCACGCCGACGGGTCTGTTGCTAGTAACCGCCTCCTCGTAGCCTGTCAACCCTTCCAGAGTGGTAAAGACGGTAAAGATCTTCCACTCGCTTCCATGCTGGGCCAGTCTGACGATACCCTGACCATGACCGAGGCTGGAGGTGACCTTGACGAAGAACTCAATGCCATGGACCTCGCCGTATGCATCAATGGGTCCATTATGGGGCGCCCTAAAGGCAGACGAACGATCGATCTCAGCCTTGACGGCTGATGAGCTCCCAGTCACGAATTTGGCAATGGCATCGCGTCCCTTCAGAGTCCGAAAATCCCAGGAGAAACATAGGTGGTCGCGCCAATAGCTATTTTCAATGAACAGGTCGGACACGGCGCTGCTATCTTTCTTGTCAAGGGCGCTGTTCAGCTGGTTGATCAGAGAGGTCGCAATCTTGTCAGGGTCTTCTGGTGTATCGGTGCTTGTTTGAGGGAAACTGCCGAGAGGGATGTTGAACGAGCCAGGCTCGGCTCGTTCTCGTGATGGAGTGAGCTGGTCTGCAGTGCGGGTGTCAACGATGGTTGCCATGTTTGTGGTTGTAGAATCAATCAGATGCTGGAAGCAAAAAGTGTCAAAGTCAGCTTGGGAAGGCTTCTATACATGGACAGCCCCAACCCCGCACATCCCCGGACATCGGAGCGATCCCGGTGGAGTCTTCTCCACCAAATCCCGGGGTGACAAACAAGTACATACATAGACATTGCAGCTGGGCCTGGCTGGATTTGGGAGTGCGTTGGTTCTAGGTAGGGATAATCAGACCATGCACTGCCCGAGTTTCCCGACTTGGGTCTATACACTGGTGGCTCACGGTGGGTGTACCCGAGGCTTGTAAGTGTGGGACAGCGTTCCTCATCTATCCCATCTGTGTTCCAGGTGACGTGTACCTACTCGTGCATGTGAAGCTGCGCTGGTGGAGCTTACTCTCTCCTCAAGCACTTGGGTGGCATGAGTACCTGTGGGGGTGCCTCCTCTACGGTGCTCCTCCGAACATACTTCCGGGCCTTACCCGAGTAATCTGAGTATCTCTGTTTTTCACGTTACCTAAATATACTTATTTGTATTGAAGTCTCTATCGGATATACTAAATAATAGAGGTCCGAAATGTCAGTTGTGGAACTTGCCTAGGTCACATTTGACTGTTCACATCGAAATATATATGCTAGTCAATCAGCCCTCATAACTAATCGATTACCTAGGTGTCTGTGGATACGCCTTGAATTTATTGGGATGGTATTACATAAGACTAGATTATTTGAGACGATAATCAGATCAAGACACAGGCAGGTCCACATCAAGGGTAACGGACGAGTGGCTAAGGGCTCTTGCAAGTATATGATATAGCTGCGACTATATCTTCCATCAAGTAGCATCATTGGTCTAGTGGTAGAATTCGTCGTTGCCATCGACGAGGCCCGTGTTCGATTCACGGATGATGCAATCGTCTTCTTTTTTGCCGTTTTATTCTACTTCCCCGCCCGAGCATCTGGCTGTACCTAATATGCGACCGAGGAAGATGTCTCGAAGCCCAGCTAAATCACATTCAGAAAAGCAGTAGGAGACTAAGTAACTACAAGCTCGGTGGTCGCACGGTCCTGCGTTTGCCTTGGTTGTATGGCACCGAATAACAAATGTATTGCCATTGGCCCCATCACACCTTTGAAATCCACTTAGTAAAGAGGTGTCTTGTCAATAAAGAACGTGAATTTACTCTCGCTTACAACTTGTGCCTGGTTTAGTCTCGCTAATTTCCGGCGAATTCGAGATCTTGCCCGGGTTTCATTACTGCCGGTCGAACATGCTATAACTAGTGGGTCTGTAGAATCATCGAGTGGATTTGGAGGCATCTATGCATGAAGTAAGCGAGGCATCTTTTCATTATTCATATCATATAAAGCCCGACATATCGAGTCGATAATATCCCCGAGTTCGCTATATTTACCCCAGAGAAAAAAAAAAAAAAAAAAAAAAAAAAACTCCAAAGAAATACCTATCCACCAAAAGACATAGTTCGCTGCCTAGAAGGCCTCTTCCTGAACCCCGCATCGCGGCTCTTGCCTCCCATACGCCCGAGAGCCAATGTCTCCAGAGCATAAGGCTTTCCGCCCCAGATCATATTGCGACCCTTTCGTTCATGAAGGGGTGGAATCCAGAAGTGTGTGGCAGCAGCGCCAATGATCATGCAGGCACTGAATACAAAGAGAATAATGCCGTGGTGGAGGGTTGATACGTTGCCGGGGCCTGTGCCAAAGCGATAGTATGTGGAGAAGATCTGAACGAGAATGGAGCCTAATTTGCCGGCTCCGGCGCTGATGCCGTGACATGTACCTCTGTAGCGAGTGGGGAAGATCTCGGCTGGGATCATGTAGGTTGTTGCGTTGGGGCCTGGTTGATGTCAATTAGGTTCCTTGGGAGAGATGGCTGGAATGTACATACCAAAGTTGAAAATAACCTGACCGAGGATATACAAGGCAACAACAGCAGGAGGGCTGGAGACTAGAGTGACAAACATGCAGCCGAGGGCAATGAAAAGAACCGCCAGTGCAAGGAACATGTACTTTTGCAGGACGACGCGATCGATGCGGTGAGAGAAAAGAATGAGAAGTAGGCCGCCGACGAAGCTGCCGATATTCAGGACAATCAGACCACGAACAGAGGTCTCAAAGAACATGTCGTAGATATTTGCACCGGGCCGGCTGTCGGTCATCCAGACTGGCTCTGATTTCGTGATATGCAGGGCACCCCAGGTTTTGGCAAGGAATTGCGGACTCGAGAGGCCGATACCGTAAAACCCGAAATCAAGCAGTAACCACGCGATCGAGGTGCCGGCGAGTTTGCGCCAGTTACCTTCCGTCCAGAAATACCTGATGATATCGGTGCGGGCAAGACGCCAGTGCGAGTTGAGGGTGGCGGGTGGCAGAGGAGTACTGTACTCCTCATTTTCATGGATAGAGTCACTTGCAATCGATGAGATCGGGGGTAGATGAATGCCACCGCCGACGATAGTAGTGAAGCTACCCGTCTCAAATGTAGGACTCGTGGGCATGGAAGGTTCGCTGAATAGCGTAGTGGCGTCGAATTCGGCGCTGACAGGGTCATCCTCAATTTCGACAAGATAGCGCGGGCTTTCAGGAATGGCGAAACGAAAGACAGTTGCAATAGCACCGGGGACGATTCCAACACCGAGCACCCAGCGCCAGGCACTATCCATTGTACTCATAACGTTACCGCTGTTCTTGTGACGAGCAACGGCGATGACAATCAATGAGACTAAATTTCCGGCAATTTGTCCCAGGGGTTGCATGAAGAAGACACTGGCCATCATACGGGCGCGGTGTTTGGTCGGAGCGAACCTGGTTTTCCGTTAGCTAGAAACTCCTATATTTCTATACAGAGAATTGGAGAACATACTCAGATGTGATCACCGCACTCAATGGGTAATCGGCACCCACGCCGATGCCCACACAGATTCTCCACCAAATCAACCATGCATAGATACTCATACTGCCATCCTCGCCGGTAGACGACATGACCACACCCAATGTAGCAGTGATCAAAAGCACGAGCTCAGCACCGTACATCTTCTTGCGCCCGTATTTATCGGCCATGAACCCGAACATTACCATTCCAAGCAGGGCCCCCGCTAACGTAGCGATATTAATGCAGGTAAGACGTATCGAGGAGACTTCATCTTTCCAGTAAACGTAGGATATCATCGGGAGAGCCATGTTACTGGCGAAGAGCTAATCGTGCGGAGATATCAGAATCTGTCCTGGTTCCGAGTCTATTCTCGCACTCACTGTATATCCATCGAGGAAGAAACCCAGACCGGCGACCAAAACAACCACCCATTGATACGACTGCCGGTCGATAGTCTGGTAGATCTGTCGCATGCGCACATATCGATCCTGAGAGTCCTGTCAGCCAAGCCCCGCCATTCCCTCCATAGGGGAAGGTACCTGTTCATGATCGAAATCCCGTGCACGGTCAGTCTTGTACAACCGAGTATGAAACTTCCCCATGGCGAAAAAAAGAGTGTGTGCCACTAAGTGGTGAAAGGATGAATCAGAAAGAGCGTGAGATCGGGAACCGGGATATAATCTATCAAACACATCGGAGCAAGAAGGGTACTATGGAGGAAGCATCCAATGGGGTGACCACATTGAAGATCGACTCCGAACTCTGGTTGAGGCTAATGCAAAGTCAACGGTGGGGTTTAATCAACCAATATAAGTCCAATTCGACTACACGTGCGGGTAGCAAAACCACTGAGACGCTGGTGAACCCCACATCACTTTCTATCATGCTTTCTATGTTCCGGAGCGATATTCAAAAATTTGTACTTTCCAATTGTCTCAATACTGCACTTGGTATCACAAGGTACTCCTTTAATCACGCCATAAACTCCGCTATCCAAGAATAATACGAAACCCCCAATTCCTGCCTCCCCACCAGGTTCATCCAATCGTAAGATCCGTCGACAGTAGCTGGACAAAGTCCTCGCAATCTGGGCACAATAAGCAAGTTGTCCACTTCGTAAGGGTCGTGGATGGAGAACTGACCATTATTGTCGAGAAACTGGATCGTTATGTTTCGCATCACTGATAAAATGTCGAAATTCGGATCAAGTTCAATCACTACCGGTCGCCCGGGCTTTTTCGGAGGCTTAACCTTTGCGACGCAGTTGACTATGGTAGGAATTAGATGAACCCAGAACCGTTGGCAGGAATGGCAATCTTACGGGGAATGGACACGTATCGCTTGAGTCCTCCTCGCTGTGAATTGGCGAAGAATAGCATGACGCGTTTGCCATTTTGCCCGCGAAGTATTCGCAGATTTTGACTGATGCACTCCTCACCGCGACCTTTGGACTTTGCCTCGGCCATGCCTCCAATAAAGATCATTTTAGAACAGAGGAGTAGTTCTTGGAATTGCCTACAGTCTACTGGCTGTTAGCAAAAACCCCGAAACGCAGAAGTTGATACGGTCGCATACCATCCCAATTCTCGAATGTGTATGATAGTTGTGTCATAAAGACCACATGCGCGGCCTGGATCGTTTGCTGCTCAAGAAATGTAATGCGAAGGGGGTATTTCGAGTCTTCTTTAGGGTGTTCGAGGTGCGGGACAGGAAGCTTGGTGTTGTGAACTGCGAGCAAGGCAATCAGTCTTCCCTGTTCATGTTGATCGAATCTGCACAACTCACAAGCATGAACGAATGATGTTTGTTGGCCCAGTCCTCCTCCGAGCTCGAGACATTTCAATGCACCCGTTGAATCCTTGCAAAGATCGATAAACGTGTAGCGTAGCCTGAAAAGCTGACCGCTTTTTACAAACGAACTACGGGGAGTAGTTAGTCGCCGATCAGACACGATCACAGTGGGACACGTACACAGTCATGGAGGGGTTCAACTCGAGCCGCACCACATCGTCATACGATTGCCATGACTGCTTGCGCGAGTTTGACCCGGAGGAGGTCGAGGGGGTCTGGAAAAGTATACTGGTGGAGGTGGACGACACTGTGGAAGTTGAGATGATGCTCTCACGGCGAGAGGAGTTGCTAGCCCACTCGTGATAATCCTGATTTGGGATGAACTGGCTCATGGCCGAGTCTCTCGAGGGCATCGACAGCACTCAAAAGGCAGAAGCAATGGCGGATCTCCAGTGAGATCGACCGACAGGAACTATGACATATTCTGATCAGTACAGACTAGAAATAGAAATAACGAACGCATTTTATGGCGAGCGTGATAAGCGCCGGGAAGGAAGTTAGGGCAAAGTGGAACCAGTGCGGGTGAACGTGCCAAAATGGCTGGCTCATACTTCATCCAGAGCTTGATCCACCCATCATTGCATGTTCTTCCCACGTGGTATTGGGTTGGCTCCGATTCCATCGAGATGACTTCGGTTTCACGTATAAAAGCCACTCGCATAGTCTCGGTAGTAGCTGCATTGACTGCAATTGCTCTGTTTCAGGGTGCGCATAGTACTAACTGCATAGTGACGCTTCTCCCGAATATCACTTCCAAGCCCAGATCGCCGACCTTGTGTATTTTGGGTTTGACAGCTTCCATGGAACTGCACTTTTCCTGGATTTGAACGTTAGTGCCTCCAAAATCTTCATGGCTATTCGGTAATGATTTGTTCCGAGAGATTCTCGAGATTATCCAAGGTTCTGCAAATTAATACCGATCGGCCCGTGTGGTCATAGCTCCGCCTGCCGTATCCGTATGCAGGCATTGACTCGCGTCACATATTCACTTCCAAATGCATGAACAGCCTCGGGTTGCCGGCCTTGCAATGACTTCCGTTCACGTATGGCACAATACCATGTAGTCTGGCTCATTGTAACGCCAGACCAGTCAAACTTCCACAAGGGATAAGCCCCCACTGTGCCAATATAGCTGCCAATGCACGTGCGTGAGCTAATATCCAACGACTGGAGAGCAAATTATCGCCGAGATCGAGCCAACGGACCCAGAAAGACTGGGCTTAGGACGCGCGGACTTGTTCAGGATACTGTAAGAGTGAGAGATGATTGACTAACGGAACGCTTAATCTAAAAGTCAACCAAGAGTTGCATTAGTCAATCATCTCTCACTCTTAGAGTATCCTGGACCTCAGTGCTTGTTTTTGGGTAGCGCGGAAAGCAGTCCTCCCGATAATTCGAAACATAATAAAAAAAAAAAAGACATAACTACATAGAGCAGATTCGATTTGCATGCCTTGTCGCGGACAAATCACATTCGCAATCCTTCCGGAAGACTGCGTAAACTATGCCTACTTGGGAATTGTAGACTACATACCAGGTACGGAGGTTGAACCTTCCTGTTACTGCTTTCAACCATGTTAGCTACGCTTTTCTTTCCTTCAACACCCTTTTCCACCCACCATGTCTCAACACCGTGGTATCCGATCGGATGAGTCCGCTTCATCCATCACACGGAATGCTGAAGTTGCCCGCGAATGGTTGGCCGCAGACCTCGAGCAAATGTCTGGATATGCGATCCTCAATAGAGCCCTCCGCCTCCGAACCACGATTTCCACATCCTCCTCTTTTGCTCGGCGGTTCCAGAATGCTCGTAGTCATCCCGATTTACAGGAAATTAACCAGATCGGAGCCGGTCTACAGGGGGTGATCTTCGAACAGGTTGGACAGCCTCTGGTCTTGAAGAAAGAAAGCCCAGGCAACGACGCCAAGACCTCGAACCTACGACATGAATATGAAATGCACTGTGCTGTCTCTACGGCATTTGACCTCTACAATCTCTTGACCAATAGCAGTATTCACGTCCCCCGGCCAATGGAATTTATTTCAAAGACTGGAAATGACGTATTCTGGGATAGTATCCTCCCCAAGATCCCGGCGGCCTATCGTGGACGTGGGGATATAGTGAAAATGGAAAGAATTCTCCCTCTTCCAAGAGTTGTCAGAAAAGCCCTGATTGCTCGCTTCTCCGACTGTGAAAAACAAAATGCCGCCGCTACCGCCAACCATCTTCTCGCCGACCCCAAAGACAAGCACTGCCTTGTACGGCTCTACTTGGGTAAGACGGATGGACCGATCAGCAAAGGTCGATTGTCGCTGAGGAATTTCCCTCTCTATCTACAATCGATGGAACATCTCCACATGGACGTGAACGAAATTGCGAGTGCCATGGGGAAAGCATATGCGACGATGCATTGGGGAGCCGCAGTCACCGGCGATGATGTGGAGTTTGTGCTCGGAACATCGACGGTTGAGAGAGCGGAGGGGGTGCTCCAACTCCGCGTGACTGGTATCTATCTCCTTGACTTCGGTCAGTGCGAGGCGGTAGATCTCACGGAAGAGCCAGAAGTGGTGTACCAGGCATTCAAAGCGGCTATGGTACTTGGGGACAACCAGCTTTTTATCCCTCACTATCTCAAGACCCCGGCGCTATTTGCCGAGTTTAGAAAGGGATACACCCAGGCAGGGAATATTATTCTGGCAGAAAGGAAGTTAGAAACCCAATTTAGTATGGCAGACTTTATGCAGGAGTACGAGGAGTATGCCGAGGATTTCCTATAAGGTATATTGTTACGAGCTTAGCTACAGAGAGCAGACTAAGAGCAAAGGTATATTATTTGTAGTAGCAGAGTAAAGGCAAAGTAAAGAACTAAGATAGGGAAAGTGAGGCGAGAGTGAGAGATATATAAGAACAATAGATACAAAGAGGGGATTATATAGTAAGTATATACTTAGCGGCGTTAGCTCTATGTTATCCTTACTTTAAAAGTCTACTTCGCTTCTATTTATCTTTACTTCCTATTCTATCTATCCTTACTTCCTACTTTTCTCCCTATCTCCACTTCAGTCTATCATTCCTTACTCGACACCTATACTTACCACTATTTATTCTGACCTTTCCACCGAGAGAAACTCCTAACGCGGCGACTTATTGCTCGGTAAGCAGCGCGGCATCTATGCTAAAGACCTAAAGCCCCTGCCGAAGGGGGGTATGCCGAATCCGGTCTCAGAAGAGGCCGAATCCGTGAGTTCATCAATCTTGGTTTCTTCTCATCTGCACCTTGCAAGGCCAACGATCATGCCTGATTCACCGTCGTCGTCGCTCCCTCCTGCCAAGAAGGCGAAGAAAGAGGCGCCCCCGCCCAAAAATGACATGGTCTGCGTTCCTGAGGACGCCGGCGACTACCTGAAGTCCTCCAGCCAAAGGACCTCCCGTTTACTCACGTGTCAACCTGCGCCAAGCTAGCTATAAGCCTCCCCCTAGGTTGACCAAGTTAACCGATCGCCGCCCCCATCCTCGCGAGCCCAGCTACAAACATACATGAAGGAATGGAGGGGAGACGCAAATAAAACCAATCTGTATGGAATTATGGCTATTGAATATGAGACTCGCTTTTTTGGAGATGCCTGTAGGCTCTTCAGAGCTTCCAGACTGGGTTTACGATGCTAATGTGCTCCGGGACAAGTGCTGCCAGCCCCGAGGCTGGTAAGTCGCGTCCATGTTTGTGTTTGCTGATATTTGAATGCTGACAGTTCGGAAGAAGCCTCATCGACAACCCTGTTCGGCGTCAATGCTAACAACAGCCCCTGTTTGGATTCGTCCACGATGGATCTAGAGTGGAAGATGCTGCTTGCTCCGATCCAGCGCGAGAAAAATAAGCCCTGCCGTTCTGGCGCGAACCGCCAGCTCAACACCTCGATCCAGGCTCTTGTGGTCGGCCTAAAAGCAACCGGCAAGAACTAGATCGAAATAGCCGAAATTACCGGGCTGTCTCGAGGCACCTGCCACCGGGTTTATGCCCGTGCACTCAAGCGAGGCTTCGATCCCAGCAAGAGACCCTTTGAGCTTCTTGACACCTACTTTGGCAGTCATTCGACTCAGATACAGAAGGAGCCAAAGGATGACACCCTACTGAAGAAGACTAAGTACATTTTCGTCGTCGAAGAGAAGAAACATGTACTAACATTCCCGGCGAGCACAGAGGAGAAGACTCAGAATGAGAAATGAGAGAAAGACGAGTAACAGCAAAGACGAGGGCTGATTACAGTGGTGGTTGCTTTGATAATCTTTGAGAATTGACTCTAGGTGAGAGATGCTAGCCAAATTCGACTTGTGACACCTACCCTATATCGTCCGCCGTAGCGTCGTACTCTCCATATTCAACTTCAACTTGCCCATGTTCCGCTAACAGCACATCCAAAGTGGTTATGTACTTGTATACATCAACTTTAAAATCCTTGGCTGACTGCTCCGCTAACCCAATAAGCTTCCCCGTAGATCCGCAGATCCGTAGATCCGAAACAACCTTAACCGTGCCGTCGCACGGCGATTCTGCCGTGTGGGTTGATGGGACGGTTACAACTCAAAGCTGCCCTTGAAAAACAATCACTCTCCACTACCAAAGGTATCTAATCCAGAATCATGCCATCCAAAAACGTGGCCATCGTGACCTGCAGCACACGCTCACCACGACTAAACCCCACGATAACACAATACGTCTATGACGTCCTCGCGCACAACCCAACATTTCCCACACAGCTCAACAACACCGAAGACACCGATCCACGCCACATAACCCTCTCAATCCTCGACCTGGCCAAGCAGAACCTACCCCTCTACGACGAAACCGTCATCCCCGCCAGTCTACCCGCCTCGGACCCGACAGCGCACTACACAAAGGAACACGCCAAGGCATGGTCCGCAGTCGTGCGCCAGTACGACGGGTTCATCTTTGTGACACCACAGTATAATTGGAGTATTCCGGCAAGCCTAAAGAATGCACTTGATTACCTGTTCCATGAGTGGAAGGGGAAGCCGGCGGGGATTGTCTCGTATGGGTCGCGGGGTGGTGTGAAGGCGGCGGATCATTTGAAGGATATTTTGACGGGGTTGAGGATGAGGGTTGTTGAGACGGCACCTGGGCTTGTGGTTAAGCATACGGGGTTGCCGGTTGGTGCGTTGTCGGAGGAGGAGGAGAGGGTTGATGTTGATGAGAAGGATTTGGAGGGGTGGAAGGATGCTGGGATGGAGGGTATGATGAGGAATTTGGGGATGGAACTTGTTTGTGAATTGGATAGAGAGTGACTGGGATCTTGGTTTCATATCATGTCTTTGCATTTGGATGCACTTCTAGTTCAAGTTTAGACATAATATGATAAGAGGTATCAGTAATTTCTAATTTCTTCTATTATATTATGAATCAGTGCCTATGTAACCATGTCAATTATTATGTTCATGTAATCTTTCAATCAATCCGTCGTCAAAATGTCCTCCCGAGTGATACCACTGCGATCACACATTGCCCTGAAGATACCGTCCGTCTTGTCCCAGAGTGCAACCGGGGTATCCATCTCGGCGATCTGGCCCTGGTCCATGACGCAGATACGGTCATAGTGGATAATTGTGCGCAGACGATGGGCGATGCAAAGTAGAGTCTTCCCTTTGAAACCCTGTGCCATGGTGCGCTGGATCTTCTGATCGGTTTCAAAGTCCACGGAAGATGTGGCCTCGTCGCAGACAATGATACGAGCATCGCGAACAAGCGCACGTGCGAGAGCCATGAGTTGACGCTGACCGAGGGAGAAATTGAGACCTTCTTCGTCGACGGGAGATTCCAAGGACAGGTGGCTTGCTGGGCGGGGTTTCGAGTCGGTGTCGGTGGCTGGGGTGGTGGTGCCAGTTCCTGGAAGGGAGGACAAGCCTTCTGCATCGGGGCCCAGGGTGTCTTCGCCAATGAGGTATGCCTTGCGCAGAGCGGACCACAGTTCCAGATCGGTGTGTTCATTGAAAGGATCCAGGTTCGTGCGAATAGTACCTTTGAAGAGAGCTGGGTCTTGCGGGATAATGGCAAGGCGCGAACGCAATTCCTGGAGACCGACCGTAGAAATGTTGATACCATCGATGTAGATATTACCTCCGGACAGCTCGGTCAGGCGGAATAGAGCAGACATGATACTCGACTTGCCCGCACCAGTGCGTCCGACAATACCAATGCGCTCGCCGCCTTGGACATCCATGCTGAGACCCTTGAGAACAAGCGGCAATCCATCACGGTATCGCATCTGCGCATTCTCAAAGACAATATGTCCTTTCTCGGGCCAACTGGGGGCGACCTCGACCCCGTGCAGAGGAGCCTCTTCCTCCAACTCGGTTCCATAATAATGGACACGTTCCGTGGCATTCATATCATTCTCGACCTCGGCAAACTGCCGGACGGTGAACTGCAACATCTGAGCGATGGAAAGGATGTAAGACAGTACCAGACCCGAGATGCTAGGAGAGACATTGAATCGAGAGGTCACAACCAGCACACCAGTGACGAACACGAGACAGGTGGCAATTGCATCAAGTCGTACACTGAGCCAGCGCTGGTTGGAAAAGGTGAGGAAGTAGGCTCCATTCATTACGTCGATTGAGCTGCGGATGCTGCTGCGGAACTGGTCCTCAACACCGTAGGCGCGGATGCATGCGGTACCGGTGATAGCTTCGCCGAAGCGGGCATAGACCATCGATCGCAGGACTGCTTCGTGTCGTTTCATCTCACGTGCCGAGGCTCGGTAATAGTTGGCCGCTAGCAAGAACAGAATCAACAATGGCACAAGTGCGATGACAAACTAGGAATGTTCAAGTCAGTATATTTCGCTGAGCTAAGGATCGTTGGAGTACTCACATAGTAGAAAAAGACGATGATCAGAACCATGACGGAAATAATCATAGTCATCGTCAACGCATACATACGCATCGCATCTGAAAGCTCATTGTCCATGACCTGAATATCCTTGGAGAAGCGGTTGGTGATGCGACCGAGCGGTGTAGTATCGAAGAATGACATCGGAGCACGAAGAACACGACTCATAGCACGCTGAAGCATGGTCCTGCTAGCATTTGTTCCGCAGGTGGTCATGTATGTTGAGAACAGGAACATCATCAGGACAACACCAACGCCGAGTCCAACATAGACACCAATATACTGCCCGGTTGACAACGAGGGGTATTTGTTGGAGGTCCAGTAGGACAGCCACAAGCTGGTCCAAATATTGACCACGTTCGCAAGTGCGAGTAGGAGCAAGACCATGAACGCGTTGAAGTAGCTGCCAGATGCACGGATATAGGCTTTCCAGACACCCCAGCCCACGGAAGCGGTGGCTTTTTCTTCCTCCTGCATCAAACCGGCAGCTGGTTTGCCAGGCGCAGCCTTCTTAGGGGATGCTGCCTTCTCATTTAGCTCCTCAGCCACCTCAGAGCCATCTTCGGCATCTTCTTCGGCGTCTTCCTGTCCCGATGTGGACAAGAGCCGCTGGAAGATTTCATTGTCCCGCATCAGGTTCTCAAAGGTATCGACGGCATGGATTTTTCCTTGGTCCATAACTACAATGCGATCGCATCGGCTGAGCACGTGGAGTTGATGGGTCGCCAGGATTCTGCATCGATCCTTGAGAAGACCACAGATGGCCTTGTCCATAATGTGACGGCCGACATGTGCATCCACCGCAGACAAGGGGTCATCCATGAGTACCAGCTCAGCGTTGAAATAGATAGCGCGAGCAATGTTCAGGCGCTGCTTCTGTCCACCAGACACGGTGATACCACGCTCGCCGATCTCGGTCAGATCGCCGTTGGGGAGAACCTCGAAGTCGGGAGCCAGGGCACATGCGTCGATGACTTGATTGTACCAGGTCTCTTCGTAGTCCCTTCCAAACAGAATGTTGTTGCGAACTGACGCATTCTGAATCCAGGCATATTGAGGGCAGAAAGATCGAGAAGTACCCATTCGGACTTTTCCTTCTGTGACACGCATGTCGCCTGCCAGTGCTGATAATAGAGAGCTCTTACCGCAGCCCACTGTACCGATGACAGCCAGCAACTCGTTCCTACCCACCTCGAGAGTCACATCATGCAGCTTGAATGGCTCCACAGGCACACTCTCTTCAACCTTTTCCTTTTCCTTCAGAGCGGCAGCAGCAGCCGCACCTTTCTTCCCGGGCTTGTCCTCATTCTTTTCGGTCGGCAGTCGCTCCCATGTAAAGGAGGCATGTTCGATTTCGATGGCGTTTTGCATCTTGTCATCATGCTCAATGTCTTCCTGCTGCTCCTCGGCAAATAGAAACTCTTGAATCCGTTGGAGAGCAGTCGAGGCATCGGTGACCTGTCCGATTACCATCGGCAGCATGTTCAGAGGCATGCGCAGTGAGTTGAAAAGGGCGAGTGACGAGAAAATCGGTGCAGGATTCAAATCGTGTTTTGAAAGGGCGTAGGTGATAAATGCCAGCATGGAGGCGAAAATAGGGATAGACATGGACACACAGAGAATACCATTTCGAACAGCCAGAAGAGTCTGGACGGAGCGGATCTCCCGTGACCGAATCTCCTTGAGACGGCCCAGGAAGCTGCTTTCCCAGCCAAAGAACTTGACGAATCGCACAGCCTGCAAGATCTCTTGGGTTAAGGTGACTCGCTGGTCGGTGATTTTGTTTATCCTTTTTCGTCGAGTGACCAGGAATCGAACTGCGAAAGTCAAGAACGGCATGCCAAAGACGAGCAGAGCGTAGCCCGAGAGACAGCTGTAGCCAATGTTGACCAACAGGAGAACCAAAGTTACGATGATCGTGATGGGTGCTGTCCAAATCATGTGGAACATGCCACACGCCAAGTTGATGCGGTCGACGTCGATGCTCATCAAAGCGACGATTCGGCCGTTGTTCCATCCGCGACCATCGCCCGCCACACCGGCAGCAGACGGCGCCTCTTTCTTCCCCTCCTCCTTTCCATCGGACTTGATGAGCTCTTCCTTAGTCGCTTTCAACACCTTAATCTCCTCCGGCGTAGCCTTTCCACCCGCCTTCGCCCGACCAGACAGCTTCAACGCCTTGTTGAAAATCTGCGAGATGAGCACTGCACGAATCTGCCCACCAACCATTTGTCCACGATAGAGGAATTGATTCGTGCACAGACTCTGCAGGGCCTGCATGCAGGTGATTCCGACAACAAAGCCCATACCGCGCCCAATATGGGGAGCAGGTTGGCTGCTGTGCTGAGCCTCCCAAGCCTCGGTGGCAAAGGCAATCAAGTAGCGGGTCAAATAAGGCGAAAACACTAACAGGAGCGAACTGAAGAACTGGCAGATGCCACCGAGAATAAACTCAAATTTGAACGTGTCGTACAGCGCCCAGAGGAGCAGGCGCTTGCCGCCACGCTCTGTGCGACGCTCCAGCGCGGTGTCCAATCGCTCCGATAGGACGTCGACAGCGCGATCAGGGTTCACTGTCCAAATATCTTGCAGATTGAGAGGGCGCAAGTAGCCCACCTACATATTTCATCAGTATCCATCTGATTGTAAACGCCAAGGTGGTTATTGGCTAGGAGGGGAAACGCACCCTCATCAAAGGTGACATCCATTGGAACGACACGATGCTGAAGAACGATGCACCGTACTCCCTTGACGGTGTCCGTTCCTCGGGCACAGGTGGTGGTGTCGCCCACCGCAGAGGATTTAACTTGCGATGCCATTTCTTCTTCGGCGGCTGCATAACCGCATCCGGGGCCTTGGCTTCGTCGGCCGACGCCGATCTATCGCTGGAGGCCGCCTGGATCTTTTCATTCTCCGCGACCACGACTTGGGTCAGTGGTCCGGGAGTCGCCGACATGGCGAATAGTTAGGACAGGCGAATGTCGAACGGTGAAAAGGGAAAAAAGGGAATTGTATGGATTTAAGTGTTGAGTCCAGAATCTATGCGATGTGGGGCCCAACGTGAGTTCTGAAAGCGAAATGCGCTTCGAACTTCACATTTGAGACATAGTAGTAGTAACCTGGGCGGGAATAATACGCTGTATTCCGATCGGGGTGAATCAAATATAAGAGAAACTAGTCCGTACTGCTGGGCCTGGGCATCTTAAACTTGAATGACTCAAGCTTTGCGGGCGGATATCAGCCCGAAGCTCCCAGTGAAAGAGCTAAGCTTGACGCAAAAGAATCCGAAATCCGAGCAAGAAGAGCGGTCATGCAGGTCAGTATGGTGGTACTCGCTCCCATTCGCTCTCGCTTTCGTTTAGCTTAGTGTCAACCCACGGACATCGGTAGTTATCGGGATTCGTAAGCCCCGGGTCTCCGTGCATTTAGTTGACTATGTAGTTAACTAACTCTCTAACTAGCTAGAAGAATATCCCGAAGTCGGTGCTTTTAGTGCTATATTCACACTCTAGGATGACTCGTCTTACCTCTGTCTGAATTTCGTGCATTTACCGCAGTGTATCAACTGGAATGTCATAGCACGTCACTTTTCAGTTATCCACCTAGGCCATACTTCCCAGTATGTCTGCCTCTATAGCCGGTATAACATCTAGTTCCAGCTCTAGGAGATTTCTTTCAATGAATAGAAATCACAGTCAGTCTATCCTTTAAAAGAAAGTCATAGAAATTCCATTAGTCGAGATGATCTCCTCCTAGTCTCAGACTATCCTAAATCTCAATCCTGAAAGCAACCATTGTACCCTGCCCCTCCTCCTCTGATGCAGATCCTCGTCCTCAAGTCAATTTCCCACGGGGCCCCAGGTATCAAGTGTAGACCATCTCTACGCTTCGGGAGTCTTGGACCTATGCTCGCCAATATTAGTACAAGTCTATAGATATCTTCTCTTCTCTTCTCTTCAACAACCAAACTTACTCTTCTTTCTTGTCTTCCTTGGTCTCTCCTTTGGTGGGAGTCTTGTTCGAGGCGGCCTTGTCATGGCCACGGGCGCGAGAATGATTGACGAGGTATTCATCGATCTCGAGAGGTCGCTTAGTGGGATCGTAGCCCCGCTCAAGTGCGCGGGCGTAGATGTTGTTGACAGTGCGAACGTGAACCCCGGTGAGCTCAGAAATCTCACCAGAGGTCTTTCCGAGTGTTTTGAATCCGATGATGAGGGCCTGGTGACCGACATCGGTCGAAGTGCCGGCAGGCATGATGGTGGATAGATGGATAGGCCTGTGGGAAACAAGTAGACTAATGGACGCAATTGGGAGATGTGAAAGTAGAGAAAGGTGTGAAAGTAAAGAACAGGAGTGACTTCGGAGCTCAAGGGACTTTTTTATACATTTTCTGTATGCCATGTGCTCAGATGGTTAACGGAAGTATCCAGGAAAGGCAAACTAGGCACCAGGTCTTAAAAAGATATCATTTTAGTAAACTTGATGAGTGATTCTAAATAAGTGAGGCAACTTTATGTTTACCCTGGCAGATCAAGGCCATTTTAGCAGGCACTAGATTTCCTAAAGGATGACCCTCTCTTGAATCTCCACCACGTTCTCTTAGAGAGGAGCCACGATCACCCTGGTTGTGTGGAAGCAACTGGAGATAGTCTTGATGGGAGGCCTACGAGATGTGAAACTCAATCTGAAATGTGAACCCGTGAGTCCTTAAGGTAAGGTACAAACACTTTTATTTGTAATTCGCCAAATCCATCGCATAGCCATGTACTGTCCAAGTGTCGTAGTCACGCGTACAATTTTGAAATGCATTTCCTCGTCAGGTCATGGGACCGGAAAGTGCAATCCAGCGACCTCGGTCTATGAAGCTGCTGTCTGTGCAACTGGGGTATATGTCAGGAGTACACCTGCCTTCCAACTCTTCCCGTCATCGATCATCTAATCATCCAGGCCGATCTTGACTTTCTTCTCCGGAGGGGGAATGACCTCGTCCTCGGCCTTACCCTTCAAGCTAGGGAGCTCGGTTACTGCCTCTTTGATGATGTTCAAGGCCTGCTGGAGCTCCTCTTCGGTGATGACCAGCGGCGGTGCCAGACGAATGATGTTCTCGTGAGTGGGCTTGGCCAGCAAGCCCTTCGCCTTCATCAGCATACAGAGGTCCCAGGCAGAGTGGCCATTAGTCTTAGACTCATCAATGACAATGGCGTTGAGCAGACCCTTGCCGCGCACAGTCTGGATCAGCGGGCTCTTCAGATCCGCCAGTCCCTGGCGGAATATATGACCAAGCTTCTCGGCACGCTCAACCATATTCTCCTCTTTGACGACCTCGAGAGCACGGATAGCCACAGCGCAGCCGAGAGGGTTGCCACCGTAGGTGGAGCCGTGAGTGCCGGGTTCGACAGTAAGCATGACGTCCTTACGACCCAGCACGCACGAGACGGGGTACATACCACCCGAGATAGCCTTGCCCAGCAGCACCATGTCGGGTTTGATGCCGCTCCACTCGTGACAGAGGAGCTTACCAGTACGGGCAATGCCAGTCTGGATCTCGTCGCAAATCAGGAGCGCATTGTGCTTATCGCACAGAGCGCGAGCTTCCTGCAAGTAGTCCTCGTCTGGGACAACAATACCAGCCTCGCCCTGAATGGGCTCGACCAGGAAAGCAGCCAGGTTGGGGCCAGCCGCTTCAAAGGCCTCACGGAGGGCGGCCTTGTCATTGTATGCGATGGGCTTCTGAGTGCCGGGGATAATGCTGCCGATGCCGGGCAGGTAGGGTCCGTAGTTTTCACGGGACTCCGGGTCGGACGACATGGAGATGGCGGCGAACTAATCCGAGGGACACGACCTAATCAGCCACCAGCTTCCAAATTGCGCCAAGGTCTCACAAGAATAACTAGGGATAGAGGGGAAGACCTACTGTACGACCGTGGAAGTTGTTTTCAGCAGACAAGACAATTGCCTTATTCTCAGGAATACCCTTGACCTTGTAACCCCACTTACGGGCGATTTTGATACCGGTCTCGACAGCCTCGGCGCCCGTGTTCATGGGCATCACCATGTCAAAGCCAAAGTAGCTGGTGACGAACTGGGCGAAGCGGGGAAAGACGTCATTGTAGAATGCGCGGGAGCTCAGGGTCACACGCGAGGCCTGCTCAACCAGAGCCGCAATCAATTTGGGGTGACAGTGGCCCTGGTTCACGGCAGAGTAAGCGGAGAGGAAGTCGAGATAGTGGCGGCCCTCGGGATCCCAGACGGAGGTACCCTGGGCGCGGGCAAAGACCACCGGAAGAGGGTGGTAGTTGTGAGCAGCATACTCATGCTCTGCGTGAATGGCCTCCTCGGTCGAGGCAGCGTGGTAGGGCGTGAAGGTCCCGTTGGTCGCTTTGGTCCCTTTGGTAGCCATGACGGTGTAGGTGGATAGACGGTTTGCGGGGAAGTTTTGGGGAAAGTATAAGGAGACTTGGACTCAAACCAACTTCAGAATGAAACTTGGAATGAGATAGAAAAAAGAGAAGAAAAAAGAAAACAAAGGGAGAAAGAGAAATATGTAGGCGCAGACCGTGGGCACAGAGTGGCGTATAGATCCGCCGCTATTCCGCTAAGTGCAAGTGCGCTTCTCCTAAGTGCAGGTTGTCGCGAGCCTGTGATATCCTCGACATCCACTGTTCCCTATAAGCAAGATTACACGAACTACCCCCTTGCTCAGTCTTTTCTGTCTCTAAAATCGCTCCAATTATCCTATCGGACTTCTAATCAGCGCTATCGCTCACTGGTCCGGCGTCTGTGCCTTCTTTTTCGCCTTGCGCGTGTCCTCTTGATGTCATTCCCGCTATCCACTATGACCCTTTAGACATGCGCCAGTAACAGTTAACGCGACTAGCTCGATTGCTTTTTCGCTGATCTCATCTATGACACTATGCCGGCATCCGTGGCATCCTCGAGGTCGTCCTCCATGTCGTCTTCTATGACCTCCAATGCGACTCGTCGCGTGTCGCATCCATCCTCCCCCGCGACCAACATCCTCCTTTTTCTCATCGCCTTCCGCCTCCTCAATGCCTTCGCAGTCCGCACCTTTTTTCAGCCCGATGAGTTCTTCCAGTCGCTGGAACCCGCTTGGCAGATTGCCTTTGGCCAAGGTGAAGGGAAAGACCGGGGCGCTTGGGTGACGTGGGTGAGTGGCGCCACAAGCGCGTCCGCAATTGCGATATGTCTAATCGCGATCTAGGAATGGGATCACCGGCTTCGATCTTCTCTCCATCCCCTCCTCTTCGCCGCCATCTATAAAGTCGCCGATCTCCTCGCGTCTGCCCTCAGCCTCCCTGTCGCGACGCGCGCGGACCTCCTAATCGCCGCCCCCAAGACCGCGCAGGCCATTGTGTCGGCAATCGGCGATTTCTACACGTGGAAACTCGCAACTCGTATCTACGGAACGGATTCCCGCGGTGCTTGGACTGTGGTAGGTGGACAGTGTCTGGGCTGTGCGGGCGAACATTGACTGACTGGTGCAGTTGATCGTTACCATCCTCAATCCCTGGCAATTCTTTTGTTCGACGCGGACCTTGTCGAATTGCTTGGAAACCACTGTTACGATTGTCGCGTTGGACCGGTGGCCGTGGCAATGGTCAGCGGGCGCAGTTTCCGGCGACAGTCTTAGCAAGAGTGCCACTGAGAGGGGCAGAGCTGAAGATCAACAGCTTCTGTGGAGGTACGAATCACCGATCTTGGTCCAAACAACCATTGACGCTTATTGTGTACAGTCTACGCCAATGCCTATGCTTGGCAGCCTTCGCCTGCATCCTCCGACCAACCAATATTTTGATCTGGGCCACGCTGGCTAGCGTCGCATGGCTTCGGACATTCTGCTTGCAGCGCAAGGTGCTTGTGCGCGAGGTCCTGCTTTGCGGGTCAGTCCACCGTTCTTGAGCTCGAGGGACAATCAACTGACATTTATTCTTACAGATCGGCTATTCTCGCAGTGACGACCGTTGCAGACCGCCTCTTCTACGGAATTTGGACTTTTCCTCCGCTGCGATTTCTATATTTCAATCTCGCACAGTCGCTGGCGGTCTTCTATGGTCGAAATAACTGGCACTACTATGCATCGGAGGGCTATCCTCTTTTGCTCACCACCGCGCTGCCTTTCGCCCTCGTCGGTATTTATCGCACCTTGAAGATTCGATCTTATTCACCCGCCGATCAAGTGCAAACCGCGATACGAGTACAACTGGCAACAGTATGTCTTGTGATGCCATTGGTCCTGTCTTTGATATCGCACAAGGAAGTGCGCTTCATCTACCCTTTACTGCCATCGCTGCACATCCTCGCCGCGCCACCCCTCGTTCAGTACTTCTACCCAGCTGTATACTCGGCGTCGTCTCGTTACACTCCTCGGAGACTTACTCTCATTTTCATAGTCCTGGCCAACGTGGTCATTGCTCTATACACGACTCTATACCATGCTTCAGGCACTCTCAACGTCCTTACTTATCTCCGCAACCAACATGAACGCCATGCGACAGACGGACAAGACACACCTTATAGTCGCCTGGTGGGTGCAAGCCCTGAACCGGGGATCACGGCAGGCTTCTTGATGCCTTGCCACAGCACACCTTGGCGCTCACACTTGGTATTTCCCTCCATCAACGCATGGGCACTTTCCTGTGAACCCCCTGTCGATTTCAGTGAAGACGAAAAGGCCATCTACCGTGACGAAGCCGACCAGTTCTACGATGATCCGAGTCTATTCCTTCGCCGAAACATGGTTGGCGGTCTCCACCGTATCCCCCGACGACCCAGCTACCTTACGGGATCGCAGTCTCTCTCCACACACGCCAGCCCGGCACAACATGAGTGGCCAGACTACCTGATCTTCTTCGCCCAACTTGAACCGACCCTCCGTAGCCTCCTCCGCGGTTCCGCATACGGCGAGTGCTGGCGCACCTACAATACCCACTGGCACGACGACTGGCGACGACGCGGAGACATCGTCGTCTGGTGTCTGGACCCAGGCGAGCAAAACGCATGGCGCTCCGAGACACAGCAGCGGGAAAAGCACAGCCGAGACTACCAGTTCGACAGGATCGTCGATGCGATCAAAAAAGAGGCCCGTGGCCAGCAAAAGCGCAGCTGGCAGTCCTTCGTGCCATCCTTACCCTGGTTTTCATCGTCTCCATCGCTTGCATCCTGGCAACGCTCAGTAAAGTCACTCTTCTCAACTCGACCTTCCAGGACGTGGCCTTGGAGTACGCGCTCTCGTATGGATATTTTTCTAGCTAAGTTCCGGAAGCCGAGTACCGCCAGGAATTGGATTCCGTCTTTACCCTCGTGGTCCTCTTTGCCTTCTATACCATCTTTGTCTTGGCCCTCATTTTTGGGAGGTGAGTCGAGGAAAAACAAGCGCGTGTCTGCTCGCGACTTGTGGTCTTGAACCTAAGGAACCAGTTCCTGCGATAATGGCTCTTTGCTAGTAATTATTGGACATGTTATGGTATATACCACCTTTTATTCAATACATAGAGAAACAAATTTTCATAGAAGAGATTTCCACTTGTATAGTTCGACTGGCAATCACTCGCCCGAGGTCAAAAAAAGAAATATGTACCATCGACCCGCTAGCCGGCGACCAAAATTCGTGTACAGTAACACAGGAAGAGAAAGACACGAAAGACCGAATAGACAAAAAGAGGAAAATGTATTTAAGGAAGAGGACAGGACAAAATAAAAGATGCACCCAGCCATGCACAGGAAACATGAAACACGAAATCCGATCTCGTCGATCCGTCAATATATCCATATCATTAGCAGTAAATCCATATCACTTTTCAAGCCCAACAAAAGCCAATATATTATCACAAAGAGGTCTCGTGAATAAAATCAGCCATAGCGAGCACTCAGACTAGCAAAAGCATCCGGGCTATGCCGGCCGTTCTGCAAGCCGTTGATGTCGACGCTAGGCTGGCTCATGTGCATCCTTGGGAAGGCGGAGTTGGATGGTGGGCCTCCGGCGGGGCCGGATGTTTTTCCCATATCAATGCCCATGCCTGAGGAGAATTGTGTGCCGTTGGCACCCATTCCGATTCCCAGACCTGGGGATTGTTGGTAGCCGGATACGCCGGCTTGGGCTGCGAGGCCTGAGCCGACGTTTGCGGCTCCGAAGGGGTTGCGGGATGCCGTGGAGGTCATGCCGTTGCTTGGTTGGGGCGTGGTTATATTTGAGCCGGGTTGGGTATGGGGTGTGGAATTGAGGGAGTTTGTCAGGGGTGGAACAGGGCTCGTCCCGGCGCCTGGCTGGAACTGGGATTGTTCGGGGATTGGAGGAATTGAGGACGGTTGAGAAGGGGCAAGATTGTACAAAGAAAGAATGCTGTTTTTATCCATTCGGCCAGTGGGCTGAGGGGCAAGCTGCTGGGGCTGCTGCTGGAATTGTTGTTGTTGCGGCTGGAATTGTTGTTGCGGCTGGAATTGTTGTTGCGGCTGGGATTGTTGTTGCGGCTGGAATTGTTGTTGCTGTTGCTGGAACTGATTGGGGTATCCACCAGCACTTTGAGGGTTCTGTCCCATTGCCTGCTGGAACGGATTATAGGATCCTTGGCTTATACCGGTTGCCTGTGGCTGCTGCTGCGGGGGCTGTGTTTGGAAAGGCGAAGACCCGAACGGAGAGGTCCCAAATGGCGAGCTTGAAGAGACCGAGGGCATGGTGTTTGCATGCTGAGGCGGGTGAGGAACCGAAAGTTGAGACACTGATTGCTGCTGCTGCTGCTGCTGCTGCTGTTGAGGCTGTGGTGCATTGTTGAAGAACGGGTTGGTCTGCGGTGCGCTCGGGTTGGGATAGGTCTGACTGCCCATGCCGTTCTGCTGCTGTGGCGCCGTCTGAAAGAATGGGTTGTAGCCATTGTCCATAGTCTGAGGCGAAGAGACATAACTGCTCTGAGAGAATGTGGCCGTGACTGGCGGAGTATATGGCTGCTGGTAACTGGTCTGGGGCATCAAGCCCGTTTGAGCGGGATATCCGCCAGTCGAGTGTGGGAACAACGGCTGGGAAACCTGGAGGTTCTGGAAGGACGTCTCCAAGGGCTGAGGCGTCGGTCGATCGAACGGGTTGTAGGATGCAGTCTGTGGCTGTTGGGGGCCTGGATTCGACACAACCGTATCGAATGGGTTCAAACTCGTATATGTCTCCTGCTTCGGTGGGTTCGGAGTTGTCGCACGCGGTGCAGGGCCTTTAGCGGTTCCTGGCGCCGTCGTCCTGGCCCGCGAGGAGGCACCACTGCCTTCACCGAGTCGCTCCAACGTCTCGATAGACTTATCCAGATTCTCATTGAGTCCGCGTAGCACCATCTCGTTCCGCCGGTCGTTGGTAAAGCCCATCTCCCGCAGCGCGGCCATCTTCGCTTCGAATGAGTCTGTCGTTACGTCGGCAACCGGAGCACCAAGGCCGCTGGTCTTCCTCGGGGGTGGCGGAGACCACGGTCGCGGATCGGAAGTCGAGTCCCTGGACTTGTTTCCAAAACGACGAAGGTTCGAGGTCGAGGACGACGACCGCAGACCAATCCCGAAGAATTTGCCGGATTTGGGCGGGAGCGGAGGAGGCGATCCCTCGGGGGATGTATCACGATCGCGTTCGCGTTCGCGTTCACGTCTCGAGTACCCGCGGCTCCTCGTATAACTCTCGTCCCCCCGGCTCGGAGGCCTGGGCTTTCCATCCTCCAACGAGCGGTACTGGTATTTCTGTCGAATGAACCGTTCCATGCACGCGTCGGCGTCATCAACGTCGGTCGGAACGGGTGGCTTGACATTTTTGGGATTATAGATCTTGTTCATGAGGAGGTTGCCATGCGATTTCATACTCTGATTGCGATGTCGCGTGATTAGCTGCTGGATATATTGGAAGCTCTGGAGACAACTCACATCGACCTGCTCTGACGACCAAGTGTCCATACTCAACGACTTGACCTTGGAAATGTGTGTGCCCAGCTTGCGGTGGATTGTGGCGCACCGCATGCAAAGGAAGATACCCATCTATCGAGAACTATTAGTACGGATATTCGAGATCAGGGACTCGGAGATATCGGACTGGCATACATTCCAGCTTGCCCATCCTGTTCAGGAGAAATTAGCAATTGGTGAGGTTTCTCGATGGTCGTGAGGGGACGAACCTGGGGTTAGGGCATCGCAGTCGGCGCACCGGTCATTGCCAGGGACAGTCCGGATCAGCTCGGCCAGAATCTTCTCATGGCGCAGCTGCTGCCGCTTGCTGATACCGTTCGGCATCGTGAAAAAGGAGTGACTACAATACAAAGATTGTTGTAGAAGTTTAAGGGGGAAAGGGACCAAGGCGGAGAAGATGTGGATGCGGCCCGAAATCTGCGACTCCGAGTGACAGATTCCTGAGGTTCCTGAGGTTCCTGTCGAGGTTGCACCGTACCGTCTGATTTAGAGTGCTACATACACGCGGTCACTTTCTGTACCACAATAGCTCATGTATATAGACCGGCCAAGACACTATCTTGTCGAATAACCCTAGAAACTATCACGGGTTTACCGCCAAGGGCGCAGAATAGCGTCATGCCGTAGCTCCTTTCTGCATAGCCTAGGGCTTGCTAGGAATAGATCCGGCTTATCCGCAAGGGTTTAGACGAGGGATTTACGATTATGATTTCACCTTCGTAGTAAGGAAAAGGGATGTGCGAGCATCAAAAGCCTCAACCACCACTGCACTCAGAGAGCCGAAGCCCTCCTGTGCCGTCGAGGAGCCTTAAGTACTCAATTATATCTAGTACGCCAATATGACCTACCATCCTATGGCACAAAGGAAATTTGGAGGTTGATTATGCGTTCAATTATGAAGTGTAATGAGAGAAAAATCGGATCGAATTTTTTTGGAACATATAGGGGGTGGTCACATGACCAATTGTCGCCTGTTCGTGTCACGTGTGAGGTCCCTTTTCCCGCCGAGTTTTCATTTCTCGTTCCTTTCTGTCCTCGACATCCCCAATACTGACTTGGTGTCAGACATTGCCGTGCTCCTCTAATGTGAGGAGCATTTCAATGCTGCAGACAGTGTCAGTATTCAGGATGTACCCACATAACCCGCGAGGTGCCATCGTGGCACCGACGTCTCATGGGTGATTTTTATCGTTCGTTCGGTGGGAGATCAAAACCAAACAGCTTTTAGCAGGGCTGCGTCTACTCCACCCTGGTGTCCGTCTCTTATCGGGCAGCAGGACTAATTTTACGACGGACATTCCTCTTAAATATGAAATATGAATTCGTGTGCCATGTCGTTGCATTTCCCATATCCCGTAACCCTAGCCCCGGGTTATCGTACCTCCTGAATTCAAGCTCTCGTCTCTACGGGACATAGCTTCCCCCACCTGGGCAACCTTCTATCTAGGTATGATCCGCTAATGAAGGTTTACACGAGCACATTCATCACAGAAAGAGAGACAATAAAATCAACACCTTGCATAGGTAGCTTTCGCGACGTACCTGGTCTGGAAGGTTGCATAAAGAGCTTCTTGTCACATGTATGCCAATTGCACGGTTCTCGCCTTGAGACAGCCGGATGTATATTCGGTGAGATTGCCAAGATGAACCGTAATAAGATTGGGTTGGTGACACTTGTTTTGATGGGCACTCTACCAGATTTAACATACACATAGACACTAAACTCGTGGATATGTTCCCTTGTAAATCATTTCCTGGCTATCTCATAGGTAAGGTCTGAATGAAGTGTTGAAACTTCAGAGCTCTAGGGTGAATGTGACTGGGAAGGTGTTGGATAAGCCCTGGATGGTTCTCGAGATAGTCAGATCTGCCGAACCACGGCCCGGGCCACCATACAAGGGAGCAGGGGTATAGGGGTACAGGGCTGGTCTAGACAGACCTGAACTGGTAAGCATGTAACTATCTACTCAGCGGATTACTGAGATGGCAGAGCCAGACCGATGAGTAATGGGTCAGGGAAGGCCGTGCTGCACATGTGGAGCAATTTTGTCCAAACACAGCTCTGCTGTTAATAATTACGGACCCGCTCAGGTACCCAGATGCGCGGAATGAGGCTTTTGCATTTGATGGCCTCAAGGGAACAGTGGGAGGGGATTTGATTGCGTAGATAGAGATTGAGAGAGCTGCGCTACTACTAGCAGCAGTTGCACTGGGTGTAAACCAAACAATTTGGGCCAGGAGGTACGGAGTAGGGGAAGGTAATCTGGAGAAGCAAAATGCGGAGAACGTTTGAAGACCGAGGCAATGCATGAATGATTGGCCGAGATTCCAGTCGATTCTGCGACATCGTTCGTTGGGTTTGGCTTTAATAGCGGCGTATGTTAAGGGGGGCTTGTTGTACTCTCAACTTATTCCTTCTCGCTGGCTGACATCCTCTGTCATCTTTCTTCCTTTGTGTCATATATATACTCTCACAATGGCTTCGGCTGCTCGCTCCGCTTCTCGTGCTTTCCTACGCTCGACCCCGGCCTCCTCGTTCCGCCCGGCCGCGCGGTCTGCTCGCTTTGCTATCCCCGCGCAGGGCTTCCGTACCTCTGCACGCCGCGGATATGCCTCTGAGGCTGGCTCCGGCAAATCCTCCGGCTCCGGTGGCATCTGGGCTCTCGCTTTCGGTCTCGCCGGTGGTGTGGGTGCGTACTTCTACCTAAATGGCGAGTCCAAACCCTTCGTGCCCAGCCAGCAGGACTATCAAAAGGTGTACGACGAGATTGCTGCTCGTCTCGCTAACGAGACCGACTATGACGACGGCAGCTATGGTCCCGTAAGTGGAATGCCGTTGCGATGATGTAGCACAGCGCTAACCTCGATATCATCCCAACAGGTCCTCGTTCGCCTCGCCTGGCACGCTAGCGGTACCTTTGACAAAGAAACTGGCACCGGTGGCAGCAACGGTGCCACAATGCGATTCGCTCCAGAGTCGGACCACGGCGCCAATGCAGGTCTCAAGCACGCCCGTGACTTCCTCGAGCCTGTCAAGGCCAAGTTCCCCTGGATCACCTATTCCGACCTGTGGACTCTAGCGGGCTCCGCCGCCATCCAGGAGCTGGGTGGCCCCGTGATCCCCTGGCGCCCCGGCCGTGAGGACAAGGACGTGGCGGCCTGCACTCCCGACGGCCGCCTGCCCGACGCCGCCAAGGATCACCGTCACATCCGCGACGTCTTCGGCCGCATGGGCTTCGACGACCGCGAGATGGTCGCTCTGATCGGTGCCCACGCCCTGGGCCGCGCTCACGCGGACCGCTCCGGCTTCGACGGTCCCTGGGATTTCAGCCCTACCGTCTTCAGCAACGAGTTCTTCCGTCTGCTGGTCGAGGAGAAGTGGAACCAGCGCAAGTGGAATGGCCCTGCCCAGTTCACTGACAAGTCCACCTCCACCCTGATGATGCTGCCCACCGACATTGCCTTGATCAAGGACAAGGGCTTCAAGCCTCACGTTGAGCGCTATGCCAAGGACAGCGATACCTTCTTCAAGGAGTTCTCGGATGCATATGTCAAACTCCTCGAGCTGGGTGTTCCGTTCCAGAGCAAGCCTGAGGACCGCTTCGTCTTCAAGGCCTCCGAATAAATTTCCCCGCGAGGTGTAAGTATTGCCCAGTGGGCGCTTGTCTGTATAGACTGTGCTGTTTCTTCTCACAACTTTGATATCCGAGATGTCTCTAGATCTAGAGGGCTAGAGGCTGTTCCAATGTGATTTTGTTAGATTTCTTTCAGTGTTGATCAGTAGTCTGAGGCAGAGGTGCACTGCGCATTCGTATTAGATAGGCTGAAAGTGGTTCATATTGTCCGTACGCCAACTGTAGTGAGTTTTGCAGTTGCACATACCCCATTGGCATATCTTCATAGAAGTACACCGCCAGTAGTGGCCACAAGTCGTATCTGTGTGGAATGGAAGTCGCGCTCCGCGGTCCCGAGGTCGCAACCCCAAACGGCCGCCCCCATCAATTTTGGATCATTACCACACCCTCACACCCCCGTCAACCCCGCATTGCAACTCATCTCAGGCACCGGAATCCTCGTTCTGCAGCGATCAGGCCTTTCGCTAACGCAAGCTTGGGATCCGAAACCTGGGCGAGCCCGACTGGTCACCGCCGAAAATGACGAAGCCAGCCTCTGAACGAGCAGATTTCTATCAGATCCTCAGCATCCCATTCACAGGGACATCGACAGGCCTCGAGAAGCAGACGATTAAGCTCGCCTACCACAAAGCACTGCTCAAACACCACCCGGACAAGGCGAGTGCTGTCGCACACGAGGAACTCTCGCGAGCCACGTCCAATGGAAATGGCGTAACCGGCACGGACGAATCGCGGTACACGATCGACGAGATCACGAATGCGTACAAAACACTTTCAGATCCCAGTTTACGCGCGGAATATGATCGGGCACTCCGGCTGGACCGGGTGAAGCTTGCGGAGCGGGAGAAGACGGATGTTTTTCATACCGGATTGGAACTTGTGGATTTGGAGGACCTGGCGTGCGACGAGAGTGACGAGGAGAATGTTTGCTGGTATCGAGGGTGTCGGTGTGGAGACGATAGGGGATTTTTGGTTACGGAGGACGAGTTGGAACGAGAGGCTGAGCATGGAGAGATCATTGTTGGGTGTCGGGGGTGCAGTCTTTGGCTGAAGGTTCTTTTTGCTGTCGAGGACGAGGGTTGAGGGGATTTTCAGGACTGGGATCTTATCCTGGAAGACTTCAACTTCTCGTTTCGCCTTGCGATGCTCATGCACCACGGTATTCGCAAGATGGAAACCCTATACGCAGAGCCTTTTACATCACCTCCGCCGAGAAGCTCTGGCATGCCACGCATGTCTTGAATGAATGACAAGACTTGATCGAACCGGACATGCTGCCGCTCTTAAGGCTCGCCGTTTACTACCACCCTCCGGATACAGAGCAATGGTGTCTACGTCGCACTTTGAGTGCAGAATGCTGCATGCCGAAGCTGGGAGACTCATCTACGACTACACTCGGAAGCATCTGCTTAGAAGCTCATACTCAAGTTGTTTATGAGGCTACCACGTCCTTTGCTGTCCCCACCGACAACCTTTGGCATATATCGGAAATTTCCACTTTCGCGCCAACCCATTTCAGTACATAAAACCAGCTTCTATTAACACTACCAAGTACTATCACACTTGTAGATATTCAATAGCGGGAACGAAAGTACCTCACTTGAGACCCATCTCTGCTAATCCATTGTGGTGAGGATCCCTAACTAGTTATAACTACGTCCTCCACCAATTAGTGATCTCGGTCTGCTGCTTCTGCACCTAGCCATTATACAGGCATCCAAGGCTCGAAGGCATGGTGGCAGTCCAAGCAGCTCTTTGCCCCCAGATTTAATGCGCTCACCAAAGACTGCGTTAGCTGTCGAGACACACTCTGATGATTGTGTATGAAGCTTGGTTAAGCTTGAAATTCATTCCTGGTGATCAGCAATGTATTTCCGAGCAGGCGACCTCAGATTTCATTTTCTGTAAAACTTAGCAAAAGAATTAAAATGCATGAGAAGAACTAAAATGTATGGGAGAGCATAATATAGATAGTATACTCGAATATATTGAAAGACTCCCAGCTCCCAAGGTTGGAAAGCTCCCTTGTAGCTGGACGCTGATCAAGAAGTCCTCGGGCGTGATGACATATGAGCCACTGAGCAAAACACCGCACCTCCCTCCGCCAACTCTCCCACCACCAACCCCACCATGTCTGTCATCAACATATCCTCAAACGAGCAATTCAACACGCTCCTCAACTCCTCGCGAGTTGTCGTCGCCGACTGTGAGTCTCCCGGCCACGCGGGAAGGACCCCGCCCTCACCGCAAACCACAACAAACGCTGATCCTGACATTTCTAGTCTATGCCGACTGGTGCGGACCATGCAAAGCAATCGCCCCAGTCTACGACTCGCTGGCGCGCCAGCTATCGCGCCCGAACCAAATCACCTTCACCAAGATCAACGGTGACGAGCAAAAGGACCTGGCGCAAGCATACAGCGTTCGAGCGTAAGACACACTTTCCCCTCCCTACAGGATCTACAAGTCTAACCACGGATGCTACTACAGATACCCAACCTTCATCGTCTTCGAAAACGGCCGCAAGACCCAGACCGTGGCAGGTGCCGACCCTCGCCGACTGAACGAAGTGATCCAGAAGCTCGCCAACGAAGCGACCAAATCCGACGGAGCCGCCGACGCCGAGTCCAGCGGCTCAGGAGGAAGCTGGATCGGCGCAGCCGTGGCCAAGGGATACACGGACGTGACGGACCAAATCGACCCGAAGGGACTGGAGCTGCTGAACCGGGACGATGAGGCGGGTGAGCCGCGGGTGCTCTTCGACAGCAGCAAGCCGTCGGGACTGGCAGGCAAGGGCAAGAGCAGCGGCAAGGACTGGGTGGAAAGTGACACGGACGAGCAGCTGATGCTGTACATTCCGTTCCAGTCGACGCTGAAGGTGCACTCGTTGCAGATTACGTCTCTTCCGACCGAGAGCGAGGATGCTGATGAGACACCCATGCGGCCTAAGACGGTGTCGCTCTACACGAACCGACCGCATGTGCTTGGCTTTGACGAGGCGGAGGATATTCCTGCTCAGCAGACGGTGGAGATTAAGGAGTCGGACTGGGATGCGAAGACGGGGACGGCCAATGTGCCGTTGCGATTCGTGAAATTCCAGAATGTTACATCGCTGGTGGTGTTCTTCGTCGATGGCGACGGGGACAGCGAGAAGCTGCGCGTGGACCGGATTCGCATTGTGGGCGACTCGGGCGAGAAGAGGGCTATGGGGAAGCTGGAAAAGATTGGCGATGAGCCTGGCGAGTAATTTCAGGCTGCTGAGACCTTCTGGTGTGGTTCATAATTTTCTTTTCCTGGGACAGACACAGTAGAAGTACCAACAAGGTACCTTGATGAAAGTGATCAACACAAGTCTATTATACCAAGTAGCGCTACATAAGAAGGATGCTCGAGACAGTGCAATGTTCAAAGATTGGTCCAATTCGTACTACTTTCAATATCTAAGAGCCATAAAGGCAGTATGTCCGATCCCAAACCAAATAGTCTCATCCTTGCAAAATCAGAAAGACTAATAAAGTAAGAACCGGTGTGCAATTCCATTCGTCTGTGGCGCAACTGACACCTGGTGACAACACTGAGAGAAGAAGTCCAGGCAACACGGGTAAAAATGATAGTTGCGCCGCCGCACGAAGAAGAAAAGAGAAAGAAGGAAAAGACGAATTCGCGCGCGAGATTTTATGGTGGCCCCGGCGCGTGGATTCTTCCGCTCCGGTGTCACATCTCGCGTATTACGTAACCCACTGAGGAACATTTTTTCCCTTCGGTCTCGATGTTTTCTTCTTCACACAATATTCGGCTGATGATGAGAATTATGGAAATTTTATGATAGGAAGAGACTGACTCCCAATGGGAGCATGATCTTACTGTAACCATTCCTGAGGCCTATTTTGTGTTTTTGCTTGCTGTCAGTCACGGTCATGGAGGATCTCATCATGGATATCTCCAGACTCGAGACATGTCCTAGATTTATGAAATCGCAGTTAGCTGTCAATTGTAAGCCCTGCCAGGCAGTGCAGCCAACGAGGATTACGCAATGACAAATCTTTAAATGAATCGCGAGGACCCTGGTAGACAGTCACCACATCACGCCATCGAGGCTCGAAGTGCGAGAATGATGGAATATCTCGCAACACCAACCGCGCTCACAAGACTGACGCAATTCCATATCTCACCAAGAACGGGTCTCGTGGATCCAGCGATATCAATCGCGGCCCGGCAATCCACTAGTCCATACAACAGGCCGGCATCGCTTAGAACAGACGCGATCCCAGCAGCCGCGTTGCGAGGCAGTATCAACTCTAAAAAGTGGATGGAACCACCCCGTCCGGTCGTTTCACCGTATACGGTAGGAGTCTCTAGCGGCAAGTCCGGTACCTGAATCAGCGCCCCAGATCGGATCCACGGGCGAAACCTCAGTCCGAACCTGAGAAATATCGTCACAGCACGGCAAGCTCTCACTGATACTCGGCGATGAAACTGAGGCATCCATGCTGGCAACTCAACGTAGGAGTGAACCAAGGTTGCCGTGTGGGGAGTTTCGCTCCCGATCGTTTCGCACTGAGCTGACCCGCTCCTGTACACCGGGATACGAAGAAGTGACCAGTGATCTCTCGGAAATGACGCATGCTGTTCCTATCCGGGTATCCACGGTCAGCGCACGTGTAGGTAGATCCAAGCCAGGGCAATTCAAGCCTTGAAGGGAAATGAAGAAGCGAGGAGGCTTCGATTTAGTGTGCTGACTGCAGAGCTAGAAAATTCCATGAAGCGGCTCGTGTGTGCATATCGTCACCCGTGAGAGCTTAGCTTTGAGTTAAATGTCCAGGTTTCCGTTTCGGCTTTAGGCAAAATTGCCTCCCGTAGAGTCCATTCATTGTCACCGCCTTAACCAAGCACGGTGGTATACACAGTCGGTTATCGTATTCAGCGGAGTTGTCACTCTTACTGTTATCATTACGTACAACAGCGCCGACGATCTGGAGAGTTGGAGTCGAGCCGGGTAGAGAGCGGTGGCCCACTTTCTTGCTCAAAAGCCGTGTGCAGAGGACCGTCAGATAAGAAACGGAGCCGTCGATCTGGATCGGGTAAAAAGAGGCAGTAATCGGCACACGAGGAGGCCGAATTTTCACCAGTGGCTCTGTGGGGCCGGGCTACGGTGGTATCTAGTGTGCCCACCGTCGGGAGATTCACAAATAATGGAGTCGATTCGGACCGAGGACGGCAATTCGAGAAATGATCTTCTGAAAGGAAGTTGGGGAGAGTGGAATCAAAGGGACCCTTGGCCTGAGCAGCTTTGGTGGGCTCGGGAATACTCCATAGAGTCGAATAGTTGGAGCTGGTGAAAACAGTAGCAAATCTATACAAGCCACCGCACCAGCAAGCTGGGAATGACTACATACGAATGCAGGAATCCCAGTTTGGGTCAGATAGGGTTTCGGCTGGATACGCGGTCTTTCACGCTAGAGTCGGTATGGTTGGACAAGCAAGACTGCAGTGGGCACCGTACCAAAGATCGAGAAAGAAAGCGGATAGCCCAAAGATACGGACTTCCGCAGCTGAGCTTTACAGTATGCACAGGAGCCGGGGACCCGGGGATATACGGAGCCCGATTGGTAGTGGCGTGCTGTACCTGACTTGAGTCCACGGACGCGGATCACAGCGGTTCCCAGGATTGCAGTGGGTGGTTCGCGGCGCCACCCCAGGTACCCGTGTTTTGATTGATTATGCCAATGGCGACATCCGATGGGCCTGCCACTGTGAGTCCACCGTAAACACTACTGTAGGTTATGAGAACGAGGACGCCACGGGAAAATTTTTGGGAGACAGCTATGATGTCTGACTGGTTGCGCGGGATAGTTTCCGGCCCTAACGCAGCTTTCACAAGGGCCCTATGCTGGGGTCTAGATAGGGTCCAGTGGGTTCCTGCGAGACCATCTCCGCATTTGCACTTTTTGGGTCCTTGGATCGTGTGCCGAACACTATGCGGAGCTGCGATCGCAATGTCGCAATAATATACTCCGTAGGGACCGGGAAAGAGTTTCTCCATCTTAGAAACTGGTGGGGCAGCGATTATTTTCAAGCTTTTGATGAAGGAGAGGAAAAACTCTGTATCTGCCTGTTTAGCCTGAAAGCTGAGGATAGCAATTGTCCTATGCGGAGTAGCCAATACTTGAGAAAATTCCATTGGCTTTCAAACCTGGATGGGGACCTTGGTGAGATAATTACTCCAGCCTTGGAGGGGACTATCAAATGTTCCGAGGTTTGGTTTTGTGGAGTTGAGAGAGATAAACAGAAGATCTTGCCAGAAATGGAACCAAAAAGCGCCATGTTCCCGGCCGAGTCTGCGGCACTTCTTTTAGGAGGTCAATGTGTAGGTTTGATACACACGTTGTCCACGTTGACTACTCCATACCTGTAGACAGCAAGTGTCTAGCGATAGCCACTGCACAAGTCCACTGGCAACCTGATACCTAAAGAAGGTCCTGAATACCTGGTAGATATGGCGGGAGTACAGAGTAGTGGAATGCAAAAGATCCTCGAGTCAGATACCAAGGGCTGTTCATCACGCATATGTCTATCAGCTCTTCGTCACGAAAGTGGTTTACATACATATGCGTGCTGGACGTTAAACGCTAACCTCACACGTGTATCACACTAAAACCTTCACTAAAACGTGTGTACCTTGGGGATTGGGGACTGGGGACGAGTGACAGACCTCCCCGATCAGGTAAATGATTCGTCCCGACGAACATCGTGCCTGTCCCATGGAAATGGCATAAAATTTCCTTGGCAGAGTACGGAGTATGGTATGCTTTCCCCGCATTTCTCATCCATAGCCCTCACACGACTGCAAGGCACATGTGTCGAAGCTCGGGGACCACGGCCACGGGCTGAAGTGTCGGCGTCTGGGTATTGGTGGCGTGCCAGTGCACCGTGTGAGGCATGTCTCGGGCGACCCTTGTAGTAGCTACAATCTACAATTTATCTCAAGCCTCCAGGCCTGGAGGGTAACATAGAGACTAATTTCCGCCGGACCAAAGCCGATGTGAGACTTGGGGCTGACTTATTGAAGAGAGAAGTCTAAGCACTCGTCGCATAATCAGTTGTATAGCCAGATGAATAGGCACATTACAGTAGCCGGATAGGCCAGATACACCCATGGAGGTCTGATTTCCCGGTCGGGACACTGAATTGCCTCAGTTACAATCTCCCCGAGCACATGAATTGAATCCAGCGCACACACACACACACACACACACACACACACACACCTAATCGCAAAGGCATCGTACTCGGTACCGCTTCGTACACCGCTACAATATTCAGACAGTCACATTTTCGCGAGTGGGGCAGCCAAAGGCCCGGTGTACACTAGCGTCAAAAAGCAGCCTCGAAAACGCGTGTTCCGTCGCCGCCACGCAAATCGCCTGTGAACGCGAGCTGTTTCAGGTTTGCCAACGTGCGGAAGGACCCGACAGAAATTAAACTCCCCAAATTGCCATAGTTCACAAAATAGAGTCCGGCCTAGTCCATGATGTAGTCTAGTTTGGATCTAGCACCTCCCTAGTACACCCTTAGAAGGACTCTATCCAAGAAAGAACGGGCTAGAGGTAGCTAGAGTCGTGCTATCTCTCTTTCTCTCTCCACACTCCAGACGAGCGCTAGAATCACTAGAGACTTCCGTGCCAGGCCCAAAAGAGAGATCTATGGACTAACATAGGTACGAAACAGTTCGGGTCAGGCTTCTCTTTCGAGTGCAAGTGTACAAAGTAGCCACAACTCAAATCAGAGTTTCGCGGGCGCAAAGTGCTATCACGAATCAAGTACCCTAAACTTCCAATCTTTGTTCTTTCCCGCTAATTCCAGCCCATGTTCGGATAGCCGTCGGTCCTGCCGCTGATAACCCGCCCTCTCGGGTTTGCACCTCTGCATGTAGACAAGACAGGAACCGAACGGACGAGGACATGACAAGAGGTCATGGATGAATGGAGAGTGGAAATGGTATGATTCAGGATACCCCAGTTTACGAGGCCCACCAGTCCCCACACGTCTTGGGTATCGCTAGAGAGTCTGAAGTTGGTACCATGTCCAGCGATTGCTATGGAGTGCTAACTATCCTAGCACGAACCGCCCGTTGAACTCGACTCCTTCTAAGCTCAGAAGACCTCCGGTGTGCGCGGGTATGGAGATCAAACCCGGAAATCCCTGGGCGACCCACATTGGTGCTTTTGTAGACAGACGGAGAATAGTTATATGTACGTACAGTCATACGTACTCACAGTCATACGTACTCACAGTCATACGTACTCACAGTCTAGACCCGATGCCTGTCAAAGCGAGCAAGCTTTGCTGGACGCATAGGAGAATTTCCAAGCGCGCTCCGGAAGTACATCCGGAGGACCCTTGCAGCACGTCGTCCTACGCATCATCATCATTTCGAGGCTGTAAAGTACTCGCATCGCTCTAATCCTGTCACTCGGATACACACATGATGATCGCCAACGGTTTCTCGCAGGCTCAAACCCCGAGGGCGAGGCTCCACGGCCGTGCAATGATTCGTCGGGGCATCGAGCAGTCTGGCTTTCGAGGATGTCTCCAGTATTTGCAATTGCACCGGTGATCCTCAACCCACTTCTGGGTTTGACTATTGGCGGTCTGGAGTAAAATGAAGGTCTGCCGTGTCCACTCAAGCTCGGCTGTACGTATTGGAGGACTTTCCGCGCCGCTTCGGACTAGGAGCCGCCCGGCCGCCGCGGGTGCGCTATCTCCACATTCCAGAGCTGTCTCTGAAGACCTTGGCCAGCTTACTACGGAGTATTACTGATTGACTGAGCTTGGCTTAACTAGCTCTGAAGCTCCCGTAGTGTCGGTGAGCGTGTCTCTCATCCGGGCGTGGGGGTAGCATACAGTGTAGGACTATCAATTCAATAGTCCGAGGCTGCTTTTTCCATTTTTGCCCGGATGACTCGACCGGGCTCGTGGCTTTCAAAGGATCAACCGTCTGTGCGACAACGGTGGCAACAAAGAGAAAAAAGCGCAATAGTTTCCTCGGCTGGCAATAGTAGCAAAGCCAAAGGAGACCGGTTTTTGAGCAGCTTGTCGGTTTTGGATGTGTCTACGGCGTCTAAAGTAGAGGAGCTTCGGATGTCATGCCCGACGCAAGGCGAACCATTTTCCCCTTGGAATATTCGAAACGACTGACAGCCTTCCATGCATGCATCCCAATTGCCCGGGAAAGGCACTTAACCTAAGCTGGGAAGACTTGAGGCCCGGGATTTCCATGAACAGATGTGGATAGAGTGGACGTGTGTTGTATGGTATGTGTGTACACTCCGTACAATACAGATTTAGCCATCGATTAGGCCGATTCCTCAATTTCCCGTGAACACAGCTCATTGGCAGCGGAAGGAGGGAGATTTCCCGTCACCGACGCTTTGCCTGTGAAGGGGATAGTGGCAGCCAATGGGTGGAGGACGCTATGTTTAGAAGCAACCAATGGAGTACCGGGCGGGTCGGTCCACTTCCAGGACCAAATTGGATTGTGGGTGATGAGAATGGCTCTGGTTCTGGACTCGAAAAGTGCTGCTGGGTGATCAGTCTACATGCTGCTCCGTGCTTGACCTGGGCCATGACCTGGGCCACTGAGTGCAGTGTGTCTCGGATGTGTGCCAACGGTCGCGTCACCGAGACCTTGCTTGCGTGGCGGTTGGCATGCAGATGTGTCAATGTCAGTCGATGTATCGGAAGATAGAAGTGTGCTATGTCGACGATGGATCATAGTGGCTGCCCCGGATCTACCATTAGATGTGGGATGTGAGACGACTAGGGCTATCACATTCGCCTATTCAATCGAAACACATCACTTCGGGACATGGCTGCCGTAGTGTAGCCAATAAGAAGCTAGTGTAGCCAATAAGAAGCATTACAGGGAGCCAAAAAGTGTAAAACATGTGTCAAGGAGGGCAGCCTACTGTGGTCTGCTGCGCATTCGACGTAGTTCGATGTACGATGTTATTCCCGCTGCATGCCTCATCTCCAATGGGCAATCGGAACCAGCGCCCCGGGAAGTACCACACCTCGTTTGGCTTCTGAATAAAGAAGATACAGATGAGCCTTGCTTCCCAATAGGTCCTCATGCAGCCAATCCTTAGATGTCTCCAATGGTTCTTGCGGCCATGGCCTCCACAGCGTGTTCCTGCAGTAGGGCCGCCTAGGTCATCACACAGCTTTCAGCTTTCAACTTCCAATTTTCAGCTGTTCTTTGACTACGACTCCTTACAGTGAACGTGAGGCATGTGCAGTGGCAAACTACAAACTATAATTTACAATTGCCACCACAAGTTCGGAGTTCACAAAATAGGGAACAGCTATATTGGCGCTTAGATTGTAGGTCGCGGATCACCGAGGGACTTTGAACCTTTTTTCTCCGTTGTACTTTTGGCCAGGATCATATGAAACTGACCGGGAAGTGGGGGGAGGAAGCGAGTAAGCATACTGTACAATCATTAATGCCGACCGTTTCACGATCGAAGGCTGGTTGCACGGTTCTTTGCCACCGTTGATAGCACGGAATGGGAAAGTGATGAGCGAGTCAAAGAGAACTTGATAAGGAAAAAGATAGGAAGGATGATCGCCTTAGAAACAATCCTTCGTATGGAGTATGGAGTACAGTATGTACACCACACCATAATGATTATGGTTGACTCCGGCGCAGATCGCTGTGGTCTACAGGATAGTGAAATGACGAAGACGGGACAGGCGTGGGGCATAGTGAACAGACCAATTCCTCCAATCCCCTCTCGACGCCATTGGAGACAAAAAGACTCCACCGTCGATGCTCATTTGTCGTCTCCACTGATAAGAGGTGCGAATGATTGCCGCTGTCACCATCATTCTTCTCCAATCATAGTGTACCTCGTGGCCACACGCTGTTTCCCAAATTTATGGAAACTCGGTCGGTGTGCCTGACTGACCATGTGGTACATTCCATTTGATTGATGGTACTGGTGCATTTTAAGTACAATCACAGCTGAATCTATTCTATGTAAGCGCCGAGGACTGTCACAGCGAGTCGGGTATAACCTATAGGATAGAAATAAATCACTCTAGAGAATAGACTCTCTCTCTCTCTCTCCGCATTCCGTAACACCAGCATCTCGTCCTGCTCCACTTGTCTCTTTTTGGGCTCGTCATCCGGTTATATTCTCTCTGACCCAATACAGGTGGACCATATCCTTGGGTACTGGACTAATTCTCACAGAAAAATGGGCCCGTCTCCACTTTCCAAACTTTCCCTTGATGAGGAGACCTACGGGACTGAACACCCTGGGTTTGATCCCGCCCCGGACTGACATGATACCACCATTACTTACACAGCATTGAGACACATTAGAATTAATTATTTTTATTTCCATTTCCATTTCTACTTCCTAAAAAACAAATAAAAAAATAATTATGTTCCTGGTCCACACCCGACTAGTGACCCGGCAAGTAGAAAATAGCACTGGCAGATCAACTCTTTTATCCACTCACTCCCTCTCTCTCTCTCTCTATCTCCCAACTTATCCCATGTCGGCCCTGTCTCTCTTTTTTCCTTTTTCTAGTTGACTACTTTCCTTATTTCATTTCCGCTTTCCCACTAGCTACTTGAACTGTTTTGGGTTTTAGTTCCGACTTTGATATTTCTGTCCTTCCCATCCGGTTCCTCTGGTTCCTGTCCTTCTTTTACACCTCACAACGAGGCCTGACCTCTCACATCGCTATACCTCACAACCCTAATTGTGCCGCGTCTACACATTCCTTCATTACTTGACCGGCTACCTCTTTATCATCCTCTAATAATTCCCTCGGTCAATTGACGATTTGAATATCGCGTCAGCAGGTGTGTCATACTTTATACATAGATTCTCACGAGTATATACTAACCATCAACCTTGGACATAAGACCATGGACTCCTACACAGTTGCACCGCAGGTGCAAAGTCAACCTTCTTTCGCATACTACACCGAAGCTACACAACAACAGCAGGGCCACTACACCAGCCAACCCTCTGAAGTTCCCTACTACGGACAGATGCAATACGCCCATGGCGAGCAGCAGCCCATCTACCAGGCTCAGTCTATGATGAACATGCATCAGATGGCCACCACCAATGCCTTCCGAGGTGCCGCCATGAGCATGACTCCCATTGCCTCGCCTCAGCCCTCGCAGATGAAGCCGGCCATCATTGTGCAGCAGGGCTCGCCCGCCCTGTTGCCTCTGGATACTCGCTTTATCGGGACGGACATGTACGGATTCCCCACGACGCCGCCGCTGTCCTCGTCCGGCAGTACAATTAGCAGCCCGCCCTCGGCCCACGGCTCTCTGCACACTCCCATCAACGACACCTTCTTTTCCTTTGAAAAAGTGGAGGGTGTCAAGGAAGGGTGCCAGACGGATGTCCACCAGGAGATTTTGGCGAACCCTCAATGGGCGCGCTCCGACTCTCCGCCCATGACACCAGGTACGTTTGAATGTGATGTATGCAATGCATGCAAATCCACGCAATCAATGCAGTCTGCAGATTCGGAGGGGCGCCACAAATAGCACACGCCACCTTGGGATGATGTACAATGCAAGGGATTTGTGATTTGTGATTTGTGACAGCAAACTAACGTCCGAGGCTTCCAGTGTTTATCCACCCGCCGTCTCTCACCGCCAGCCAGACATCGGATCTGCTCTCCGCCAACTCCTGCCCCTCGCTCTCCCCCTCCCCATCTCCAGTCCCCACCGATATTCTTGCCCAATCCCAGGGCTTGACTGCATCCTCTGGCCAGAGCTTCTGCGACCCTCGTCAGCTCACGGTCGAGGCTTCGGTGAATGTGCACACTCCCCAGGACCTCCCTCCCCTCCCCACCCTCACATGCGATGAAGAGCAGCCTCGCGCCGTTGTGGGTAGTGCGTCTGTGACCCTGCCCGTGAACGAGAACCCATCGCCGTCCTACTCTGCCTCTTCCACCGAGGACCCTCTGAGTTCGCTGCCCACCTTTGACAGCTTCTCAGACCTCGACTCTGATGATGAGCTGAACCACCTGGTGGACTTCCACCCGGGCAGCAACTCTGTTTACCTGGGTGGCAAGCGGCAGCGCCTGGAACAATTCGTGGCCGAGGATGAGGGCTTCCTCAGCGAGCACAGCATTGAGGAGACCGATGAGCATGAGGGCTTCATGCACAGCGGTCTGCCCTCCTTCGAGTGGACCCAGTCCTCTCAGTCCCACGTCGAGGCAGAGGAGGACCTGTCCGAAGAGGAGACCAAGGTCAAAAAGCGCAGCAACCGCAAGTCGTCGCGCAAGACTGCTCACATCGACGAGGACCACCACCGCAAGTCGCTGTCTGTTCCTCACTCGCATGCGAGTGCCCACTCCGACTGCAGCACCGACTCTGAGCCGGCTCCCGTGTTGATCAACCGTCGGGGCCGCAAGCAGTCGCTGACCGAGGACCCTTCTAAGACCTTTGTGTGTACTCTGTGCTCGCGCCGATTCCGTCGCCAGGAGCACCTCAAGCGTCACTACCGCTCGCTGCACACACAGGACAAGCCTTTTGAGTGCCACGAGTGCGGTAAGAAGTTCTCCCGCAGTGACAACCTGGCTCAGCACGCCCGGACCCACGGGGGTACCTCGGTCGTCATGGGCGTCCTGGACCCCAGCGACGTATCCTTCGACGAGCAGCATGACCCCAGTGCCTTGGGTACGGTCATGTACGAGTCCCAGACCGCCTCGGAGGGCTCCGCCGACCGTCGGCCGGCAAAGAAGCGCAAGCGCGACGTCTAAAAGGCGATCGCTTGTGTTGATGATTTCTATGAGACCAGGAGAACTTCCTACTGCATATATAATAACATACATTTCCTCGGTCGCGGTGTTGCTAGACCGTTTCGGTCTTGATTGGGTTTGGCGTCCGGGCATTTACACTGGTATCGGAATATTGGGTCATCGGTGTACGGCAACTTTTTCCCTCTTGGTCACATCGACCTTCCAAAAAATGGGGAATTACATGGGCTGTGAAATGCCTCGGCTGGTTTCTGGGAGAGATGGGACTCCTATATGAATGTTCCATTCAGGAGAAAAGAAAAGAATAGAGCAAACGGCTTCTGCTTCTGTGCCCTGAATGGGTTGGTTGGGATGTTGATTTCCTTTGTTACCTTTCCTTTCTGTTTTTCTTCTCACCAGACCAGCACTTTGTGGGCAGTTTTGATTCCACTTCCCCCCTGGGTTTGTTTCGATGTGTTTTTTTTTTTTTTTTTTTTGATTCCCTTCGATTTTTTCACTGTTTCGTTCAGCATATGTTGCCTTATTCCATGTAATCTTTTTTTGTTTTCATCATTTACCCTCGACACCCCTATCTGTTTCTTGTGCTGGTCACATTCGTGTATAACTTAATTTGGCCACTCCCCTTCCTCTGCACACTCATCATACCCCCTTCTTGTATTGCATTTCTTACCTGCCCTTCTGTGTTGGTCTTGGGTCATCATTGATCCCGTGTGGATTGAGCATCATATTATAACTAGAATCTAAGGACCTGTGCAATTGATGCCAAAATGACCCTTTGAAGGCCAGAAATGGCCTTGCCTTTCCACCTATAACTTAGACAGCGAGCTGCTCGCCGAAACAATGCCGAAAATGGCAGCCCTCTACAGCCGAATTCAGATGTCCTCCCTTTTCGCCCGGTCTAGTCAGGTAGAGAGTTCGTCTTCTTTCTCTCCCGGTGTTCTTGTATCCTCCTATTCTCTCTGATTAAACCTCCTAAGAGAAAAGGTATACATATAGCTGTTGCAGTAAGACCATTTGCTAGGAGGATCACAAATCCTTATAAAAGGGCTGCATGAACTTTGAATTTGAAGCGATTGGCTTGGAGAATGGGGTTGGGGTGTGAACAATCCTCAGAACGGGAAAATTGAGATACACTTCATTCGTACAAGGTCATGCACCTACCTGCACTCGCTTTATCATATAAAACATGAATCATTGAGATCGGACTATGTTACCTCTATTAATCGGCCTAGGTGACATATGCAGGTAGAGGGTCAAAACCCACTCGGGCTACTTAAAGCTGCGATACGCCCACAGTACATTCCACCCAACTCACCATGACCTCCAAACTTGATAGATTTTATACTTGTGACTTCCTAGGCTGTGCACTACCAAGTGTACGAGGTGTTGGTCGTTAGGATCATAGATTGGCAAATGACTCGTTTGGTTCCTGCCAGTGAAGCGTTTGGACCATCTTTGGTGACTGCAGAAATGGATGGTATTTACAATGGCGTGTCGTCCTTGACTATTCATGATCATGCATTAGCTCGCTGCTTGAAAGCTAAGGGAGCGGATGGCTTGGCTGATATCACGAGCAGAGATGAGAGATTACGAAGATTCTTCTTTGGTCTTGATGTTGATATCCCTTGGGAGGAGGCACTGCTTTTGATTCATGGTATATGGACCGCATTGGGAGTCGAGAAAGACACGGAATGGAAAGCCTGGAAGGTGAAAATGCTGGAGCGACATGTTGATGATGGACGGCTGAAGCTTGTTATAGATAGGTTCGGGATGGGGATGGGTCCATGAGTAAATAGTCCGCTTATCATCACTATCGATAACCAAGTGGGACCACAAAAAAACCACCCTCAGCCCACCAAAGCAGCACTGCAAGCCCTCAATTGAACCTACCATGCCCGCCTTAAATGTAATCGCACTAATATCCGGCGGCAAAGACTCCCTCTACTCCATCCTCCACTGCATCCGAAACGGCCACCGCGTCGTCGCACTCGCCAACCTCCACCCCGAGCTCCACCCCGACAACGACAATGAAGACATCGACAGCTTCATGTACCAAACAATCGGTCACAGCGTGATTCCTCTCTACGAAACCGCACTTGACATCCCACTCTACCGCGCCCCCATCACCGGCGGCGCCGTCGACACAGCGCGTATCTACCGCCACGATGCAGCCGACCAGTCGGCCGATATCACCTCCGAAGACGAAACGGAGTGTCTGGTCCCGCTACTTCGGAGGGTGATGCAGGCTCATCCGGAGGCGAATGCTGTGTCGGCAGGTGCCATTCTGTCAACGTACCAGCGGACTCGGATTGAGAATGTTGCTGGACGGTTGGGTCTTGTCCCGCTTGCTTGGCTGTGGATGTATCCCTCGCTTCCGGCGCCTGGTGAACGGGAGATGGATCCTTTGACGATTGAAGAGGCGGGGTTGTTGGAGGATATGGCGGGGTGTGGGTGTGATGCGAGGATTATCAAGGTTGCGTCTGGGGGATTGGATGATGGGTTTCTGTGGGAGAGTGTTTCTGGATCTGGGAATGGTGGGCGTGCACTGCGGAGGAAGATTGTTAAGGGTATGGGGAGGTTTGCGGTGCCGGAGGATATTCGTGGTGCGGTGCTGGGGGAGGGTGGTGAATATGAGACGCTGGCTATTGATGGGCCCGGGTTCCTTTGGAAGCAGCGGATCGAGATTGAGACTCGTGAAGTCGGCACTGGTGAGGGTGGTGTTGCGTTTATGAAGTTGAAGGGGGCTAAGTGTGTGCCCAAGTCTGGTGATGAGATCACGCCGCAGGATGTGAGGAGGCCTGCTTTGTTGGATCCTCTGTTCGCTGCTGCTTTGGAGGGAATACCTTCGATTTCTACGTCGGACTCTGATCTATGGAACTTGGTACCATCGCCTGCTTGGTCCATCTGCGAACCGCACTATCGCCGTTCCAACTCGACATGGACAATCTCGAATCTCGTCGCGCCGGAGGCTGGACCCGGAGCCGGCGAGCAGATGAACGGCATCGTTGCGAAAGCCGAAGCAGCGCTGAAGACCATCTCAGAATCGACAACTCGATCTACCGAAGATATTGTCTTTGCAACCGTGCTCCTCCGTTCCATGGACGACTTTACCCTGATGAACAACGTCTACGTCTCCCTCTTCAAGAAACCCAATCCGCCCGCTCGAGTCACGGTAGCATGCGGCAATGCACTCCCTTCCAATGTGAAAGTAATGATCTCTTTCGTGGTAGACATGGGCGCACGGAGTAGTCGACAAGGCCTGCATGTGCAGTCACGGTCATACTGGGCGCCTGCTAATATCGGACCATACTCACAAGCGATGTCTATCCCGCTGCAGGATAGCAGGGTGGTTTACATCGCTGGTCAGATCCCGCTAGAGCCGGCCTCTATGGATGTTGCTACGGCGGGCAAGTCTTGGTTTGAGGATTACTGCCTACGAGCTGTGCTATCTCTCCAGCATCTCTGGAGAATCGGTGACGCGATGCGGGTTGATTGGTGGCTCGGTGGTGTGGCTTTCCTGACGGGCGAGGTCAAGAATATCGAGTCCCAAGCGAAGATTGCATGGCACCTTTGGAAGAAGATGCATACGCGGGTTGAGATTTTTGACTCGGATGATGAGCGGTCACAGCTTGATGCGTGGGATATCAAGTATGGCCGGAGGGCTGAGGAGCTCATGCCTGAGAGTGTTTCTTCGACTTTGCCCAACTTCTCTGTGCTTGATGAGAATGCCCCTACCGTTTCGCCTTTTCTGGCCGTCGAAGTCGATGAGTTGCCTCGTGGCAGCGATGTCGAATGGCAGGGGTTGGGAAGTCGATGCGAACAGGCTGCTGTCGAGAGCAAGGCGGATTGTGTTTCTGCCACTGTAGACGGTAGATATCGCTACATTGGTTTGGAAGTCACAGCATCGCAGGAATCTTTAGAGCTGAGTCTCCGTGAGATCATGGCTACCCATTGTCAAGACAAGGGTTTAGCGCAGGCGGCGTTGTATACCACGCAACCTATTGCCGAAGGCCTCTGGGATGGTCAAATTGTTCCATGCAGATCTGTCTGGGGGAGGGATGGTCGATGCTTGACTGCCGGTATTGTCTTGCAAGAAGAACTTGTATAGTCCTGCAAGAAGAACTTGTATAGTCCTGCAGGAAGAACTTGTATAGAACGGATTCCCCAGATGAATATTTGATGACTCATGAATCGAAACGATTTTATACTTGTCATGCCCTTTTCACAAGATAGTTCCACAGGGCAAACTATAACACAAGCTTGGAAAATATGGGATATGGTAAATATACAAATGAGATCAACGACGCCACTTCGATCCTCTAGGAACAAATTGAACAGGAACTTTGCCATACATTTTGAAGCTCGTCATATTTCTCCTGTCATCCAGAGCCTTCCATGCTTCTTGAAACATCCTGTTCCATACAGCATCAGATGGTGTAGACCCCTCGGGCGGTACCAGCTCGATCGAGGAATCTTTCAGCAATGTCGCAATCACCGCACAGAATTCCGCCTGTGCAAACCCTTTGCCCAAACAATCACGATGGCCATCGCTGAAAACAATAAAAGCGCCCTTGCGGGGACATAACATATTCGAGTGATGCTTTGAGTGACTGACCGAGTTCGTCGGTGGCTCGTACGTCTCATCCATGAGCCAACGTGAAGGGCGGAAAACATTTGCATCTTCCCCCCAGTATCGCGGATTGCGGTGAACGGCCACAACATCCAGCACAATACTGGTATCCGGGGGGATATCGAACCTTTGGCCATTGTAGTGCGCAATCTGATGTTTGTCGTTGGTCCATTTGGGTATACCGGATATCGAGGGGAATAAGCGGAGGGTTTCTAGCTGTGCAAAGATTAGTGCAAATATTCTTCTCATTTACGCGGTCATTTACCATCAAGGCCATAACACGTCTCATCTTCGGGTAATCTGACTCATAAATGAGTCCTTCGCCTTTCGACTTTTCTCTGTAAATCGCATCCAGTTCCTCGTGGATCTCTTGCTGGAGCTCAGGATGCACTGCCAACAGGACCAGAGCCGTTTGGATCGTGGTTGCAGTGGTTTCGTGGCCAGCGAGAGTGAATATGAAGACATTCCCTATGATTTCTTGGTCGCTAAGACCGCCTTTGTCAGAGCCATGGGAGATACTGTCGCTATAGATCATATTGCTGAGCAGATCATTTTTCCGGGATGATTGTTGTTGTTGTTGTTGCTGCATATTATCCTCAGATCTCGTTTCGTTAATTGCCTGTTGAACATGTTCTGCAAAAATGTCGGGCGCTTTGTGCACTCTTCGCAGATGAGCCGAGGGTGAAAACTTCAGAACCCACGCTGGAAATATCATGAGTAACCAAATCTCATCCACAAATGTCTTCAGACTCTCTGCAAATGTAGGTTTTCGCGTCGAAGTCTCTGCATTGGAATCATGATCAGGCCATTGCATTTGATGGCCAAATCCCGCAGCCGAAATGATATGCAGAGCCAGTTTTGTAACCGAATTCTCCAAATCCTCGACGGTTATCGCGGATGAAGCTGATTCTCGCTTTTCCCTGCTCTCCTTGGACCAGGAAAGGACCATCGCTTTGGCCTGGTCTTGAGATTCGGTGAAAACAAGGCTATACTAGATGTTAGAGCTTGAAGAATAAATATATATAGGAACGCATCGAACCTGTTATTCTTCGGATTGAAAGACCGAACTGTAATCTTCCGATGGAACTGCCACAGCGGGCCTTCAGCCGTGAGCACGTTCTCACCAAACAGCTGCAGTTGCGTGTAGTACATAACAGGCTTCGGAAAGTCTTTCCATCGATGCGTAATCTAACTGATCAGATCGGCATCGGCAACCCATATTTGAGGACCACCAGGTCCCAGCAGCCAGTACACGTCCGATCCGAGTTCCTTGCGCGGCAGTGTTCCCTTGTGTTGCCATGTCCCATCACGAACGGCATATCGCATCCATTTTCCCCAGCCGAAGGGCAGGGATTTGAACAGCGGTGCGATGTAAGGCGAGATCACGTAGAGTAAGGGTGAATAACGAGGGGTGTAGATCCGGACACTTGGCAGAGGAGTGGAACCTTCGATGCGCAGTGCTTTTCGGAATGTCGAGACGTACCAGATCGCGTATCTTGATGCGATGGCGAGGAACACCGACCAACAGATTATTGCGACCACGTTCATGTCTTGATTGTAATGTTCTTTTGTACGGAGGTTCGTCATGAGAGACGTGATTTGGAAATAACCAGAAATAAGCGAGTTTATCAATTTTATCATTGATTGATTCAACTAAATATATCTAAATATAATTAGTTCAATTCTTCCAGAATTACACTAATTACACCGTAGACCGATTAAGGAAGAAGCATTGACCGCCTGGTAATTATCTTGTCAGGCCGCACTACACCAATCAGTTATTGTGTTAGAGTGATTTCTGCACAACAATATGTGAGCATTTGCCTTTTTAGGTTTAGTATGCGAATATGCCAGAGGCCTCCACTACATCTTGGCCTACCGTTAAAGGAGGCTATGTAGAGAGCACAGCCAGTGGGATCGGGTTCTAACGTGTTGACCGTTCTTTGGAGTCTTAGAGTTTTCGGGGTTCTTTTCGGACCCCAAAATGTCGGGATGACTCCGGATTGTCTTATACTGGCACACTCGTGCCTAGTTAATTCAGAAAACACTTCCTAAGTGACAGATTTGTGGAGACGCCGTCCAGTTTACCTGATTCTGCGGGCAAGGGAAGCCAGGGATTGGGATTGGGATGGAAATTCAGAAGCATGCGATTTATGAGTTGAGCAGTTGAGTTAAGCTCGTTGAAGGTACGAGGAAGGAGAAGAAAAAAGATAATCTCTTGTAATGTAGTGTAGATATGGTCAGGAAATACATATAATACGAGCTGCATCATAATACTACACTATCGCTCTGCAATCAACACACCCCTTTGATCATATCCGCCGCCTTCTCCGCAATCGCATATACCAGAGATTGCGGGTTCCCGCGTGGAATCAGCGGAAAGATACTTGCATCGACGACACGCACATTCTTCGTGCCGTATACACGCAGCTTCGGATCCACGACCCCACCCTGCTCGCGCGGGAGCATACTGCATGTTGCGCAGGGGTGCCACTCGAGCGAATTGTACCGTTTGGCGCGGTATTCGGCCGGCTTATCGTCTAGTCCCGGATAGTATACCCTCCCCTTATCCTTCAGCAACGAGGCGAGCGGCTCCGTCTGACCCACCTTCTCCATGAACGTGACGTGCTTCGACAGCAGCTCGACGTCCAGCGGGTGAGACAGCACGTTTGGGTCGATTGCGGGAGCAACGGTGGGGTCTTTGGAGGATGCATGGATCGAACCCCGCGAGAAGGGCCGTGTGATGGAACTCATCAAGGTAATGTAGGCTCCCGGGTGACTTCCCATGAAAGTGCTCGACATGTTCTGCACGGGGAAAGCGGTCTCGCTGAGGTCGACCTGCGCCGGGATGATGCGAATCTGACCTCCTGCTTCCTTGGGATTGAGGAGCAGCTCCGTAAGGGTCTGGTATTGTTTCTCGAGACCTGGTTTGTGGGGAGGTGTCTGCTCTAGAGCGCGCTCGATTCGGGTTCGAAGCCCGTTTCTCTCGTTAGGGGGCAGGTAATCGGCACAGCTGAGATAGGCGAGGTTGGAGATGCCCCCGACGGACAGTGGACCAGTGCGGGATCTTTGATATTCTTCCATCGCCACCTGGAAATTCAAAGGGTCGCGCAGGTCTGGGCCAAGGAGGACTGGGTCTTCGATCTCGAACATGTGCGCGGCGCCGATATGGTCCTGGAGGTTCTCGCCGACATTGTCGTTTTCCACAAGGACCTCGACTCCGATCGACTCGAGGACGGAACGAGATCCAACCCCGGAGAGTTCGAGAAGCTGAGGAGATCCCAGAGTGCCTCCGCAGAGGAGAACTTCGTGGTTTGCCGAAATAACATGCGATGTGCCATTGTGTGTGAATTCGACACCGACGGCTTTCAGGTCGGTTCCCTTGACACCGTCATTATCAAAAATAATCCTCGTGCTGATGGCCCCCGTCAAAACGGAGAGATTCTTCCGGTCTGCATTACGCAGATAATATGCGGTGACCGCATAACTTCTTGTCCGCGTTGTCGGATCGACAGAATGTGGGTGCGTATATGCGCCCATGGCAATTCCCTTCTTCGGGTCCCCGTTGAGTTTGCATCCCAAATTCTCTATCGTCGGCTTCCACACTTCGTCGAATGGACTCGAGACCTGGGCGAAGCACATCTGAATGGGACCGTCGTGCCCATGCGCATCCCGTTCCACATACGCGCTGTTCAATGCAGCTGTCGTGCCCTCAGCCGGGGGATGGTACGTCTCTGACTTGAGGAAGTAAGGAAACAGCTCGTCCCAGGACCAGCCCGGGTTGCCCAGGGTGCCCCAACTGTCAATCTCCCGCTTCGACGGATATGTCATAACCCCGAAGTTGAGCATACTGCAGCCGCCTAGACCTCTGCCGCGGGGCCATGCAAAGACGTGGTCGAGGGAGTGTTTCTGTTAATTTGTTTAGTCCTTCATTACTGGAAACTGAGCATGTAGGTTGTAGTCACAGGATTATGCTCACCTGTGGAACGGTTTTAAAGCCCCAGTCATATTCCGGATCATCGTACAACGAGACAGCCAAGCCGGGAGTCATGACCCGAGGATCATTCAGATGCGCTTCACCAGCTTCAAGGACAGCTACAGTCACGCCGGGATTCTCAGAGAGCCGTGCTGCCAGCGTGAGGCCGGCGGTGCCGCCACCGACGATTACATAGTCGTAGGGCTTAGCCGTGATTTCATCTGCGGTTGTTGACATGGTGGTAGGAATTATTTCTCAAACTGATCTTGGGGGATGAACGGAGGGGAGAGAAGACGGGATGATATTTATAAATAATAAAGAAACATAGCCATGTTTCCCTCTCGTGGGGTCGGAATTGCTATAAAATGGTATCAGGGAGTACCGTTGCATGGCATTCTTTTCGGCTGAAACATCTCTAAGATGGTCCTTCTATTGTGGAAACATCCTCTGCACATACGGTGCATGTATGTCCTGTGTAAAGAGGCTGTACGCTACGTTGGCAGCCAAGATGCCCTAACGTCGGAAAATCCACTATGTATAGATACTACGTACTCCGTAAAAGGGGCCAAGTTAGGTGTCATGGCATCTGACTGGTTGTTTGACACTTGGTTAAACTATTTTGGCAGGAGCATTGACCTCAAGTTAATCGTCGGCTCCACTTCAAACTTGAATTTGGTCAAACTCGATCCTTCAAGTGGATCCAATGGGTCTACTGGGTCCACCACGTACTAGGGCAAGTACAAGATCAAATGATACCATGATACATACCTAATGTTGCTAATTTCACGACTTTATACTCACAGTTCCTTTCTCCTTGACTATAACTCCTGTCTCAGAGATAACAACTAACATGACGACAAAAGTTGCAATTGTCGGAGCCGGTACGTATTTCTCATCCGATCGCAATGACCAGCAGACTTATTATACTTTCCAGGCATTTCGGGGCTCGCTACAGCTAAGCAATGCCTCGCGGAAGGATTCTTGGTGACAGTCTTTGAAGCCCGCGACAACATCGGCGGTCAGTGGTACTATGAAGAACCCGACCCTGCCACCAGCGAGGCCCAGTCCTCCATGTACGAGAGCAACATTTCCAACACGTGCCGCGACACATCGAGTTTTAGTGATTTCCCTATGGATCCAGCGCGATACCCGGATTTCTACGGCCATCGGTCTTCCCTGCAGTATCTCCATGAATATGCGGATCACTTCGGGCTCAAACAGCACATCCTGTTCAACAGGAACGTTGTTTCATGTCAGCAGGTGGAAGACGATCGATGGAAGATTAAATACACAACGAAACACAAAGAGCCAAGAGAAACAGTCTACGACGCTCTTTTGGTATGCTCCGGCAAGAGTACCAAACCACACATCCCGGCATTCAAGGGTATGGAAGGTTTTCAGGGACAGATCTTCCACAGTCATATCTACCGCCGACCAGAAGGATTTAGTGGGAAGAGAGTTGCAATTATTGGATTGAGTAACTCTGCCGCCGACATTGCGTCCGAAATCTGCGGACAGACTGAGGAATGCCATCTTGTGACGAGAAGAGGAGGGTGGGTGTTACCACGGTACATATTCGGCAAGTCGATACATGCATGGAATAGTGAGTTTCCTTTCTATATCAGTTTCTTGAAGTTCATTCATTCTTCACCCTGTTGATCCCGACCTAACCTAAATGACTCAACCAACCAGGCCGGTTCTCGCAATCGGTGCTCCCGGCATCCATCTCGAAATGGAGCCTGACAACCCTCATCCAGCTCGTTGCGGGGAAACTACCGCCGGAACTGCAACCGGAACATGACATTCTGGGAGCGAATCCTGCAATTCATTCCAGTCTGATCGAGAATATCAAAGTGGGACGAATCACTCCTCACCGCGCCAGCGTGGATGAGATTACCGCCACGGGCTTGTCTCTGACGAATGGAGAGACAATCAACAATCTGGACGCAATAATACTTTGCACCGGATACGACATCGACTACCCATTTATCCCCGAAGACTGCTATCGCTCCAAACACAGCAAGTTCATGGACTCGCCAAACTCGGTGCATCTATACCGACTGACCGTTCCTCCTCATATCCGCAATCTCTTTATCATGGGCGTATTTCAACTCCCTGGGCCGATTTCGCCTGCCGTGGAATTGCAGACGCGATGGGTCACTGCGATATTAACGAGGAGGATCCAGCTTCCACCGGCTGAACGGATGTCCGAATTGATCGCATCTGAAGAGGAGGAACGGGGCAGACAGGTAACTTTCTTTCCTTTGCCTTTGAAAGAAGGTCAAGTTTACTGACATATCACTCACCACAATAGTGGATCCAATCCGACCGACACACCGTCTCCGTCCACTTCCTCCCATACTATGACTCGCTGGCCAACGATCTTGGTGCAGCGCCGACCTTCGGGCGCCTTCTCTCGCGGATCTTCACCTTTTCCTCGAATCCAGTCAGTGCCATTTCCATTCTTCACGCGGTATATTTCGGGATGTGCTCGAGTGCGCAATATCGGCTCTTCGGGGACGGGAGTAAGCCTGAAATTGCCACGGCTACCATTCTCAGACTTGCGAGAGATGGAAAGCGATTGAGTGAGGAGGAAAAAACTGCTTTAACTAAGAAGAGCGACAGGAAAAGTGCAAATGCTGTTTCCCATGTCGATAATATTCCTGTGGATGATGCTAAAGATGCGAAGGGAGTCTAATAAAATGAGAATATAGTGGTAGAATACCTATTGTTCAATACATATCTAGGCTAGGTTTTGACGGTTTCGGGCAGAAGCAAGAACTGTCAAAGCTCTGCAAGTTATGGCGTACTTTTCTCATACATTCAAAATCTATTTCTACGTTATTTGCAAGGGGTAAAAGTAGTAACAGGATGAAAAGTAATGCTAATTCTTCTTTCTCTACCCCAGGACAACCTTGGAACTAATAGTTATGATAATATATGAGTATTGGATAGATAGCGCGTCACAGATATCGAAGATTCAAGTCAGAGAGGGTCAAAAAGAAGGTCAAAAAAGAAAAAAAGCAAAAAAGAAGAAGAAGAAGAGGACCGTCGGAGTCCAACCTCTCGTTGGTTCTAGCAACAGCTTTTTCAGCCAGTCGAACCCGCTACAGTGGGAATTCCTTAGGATGCAGTGGAGGAGCGGTGCTAAAGAGGACAATTTACTGAGATATAGAGGAAGAAGGGAGCCAGCCCTAGTGGTAAATGCGGCAAACGGCCCTCACGAATGAGAGGCCACAAAAAGGCAGAAAACATTGCAAATCGGTAACTTCTACACCGCTTATTTACCGCTTCTACAGCAAGAGCCTTCTGCATTCGAATATGTCCCACCGCCGTAGAAAGGGCTCGTGGACGCAGTCACGGACGAGGGTGTAGACGGCGTGGAGGACATGGAAGCGCGGTTGCGGTTGCAGAGAGGGATATGAGAGTGCTGGTTAGGAGGTACTGAGTAATCAGGATTTACGCATATTAAATAGAGATGTATACTCAGGGATTGGTTGTACGAAAAATCATCGGTTTAACAGGGTTAGTACTTGTAGTTTTACTACGAAAACCGGAAGTCGAAACTCTGCAGGTAAAAAAAAATAGACACATTAGAAATCAGGGATGATTTATGCGGCAGAAAAAGTAGAAAGCCAAGTTAAGGCGGGGATAGGATATCCACTTCCCTAAATCTCCTCGTCTCCATCTCCGTCTCCTATTCTGCAAATGAAAAAAAAACTAGAACAACCATCTCTACTGTTGAAAATGGACAAATCAGATCGGTTCATCTTCATCAATGGCCCCTGCCTGGAGTCTATGGGCACCGTCAATGACCGTCGCCAGATCCGGTCCCAACTGATGCGGCGCGTCTTTCTAGAGAGAATGCCCCCAGAGAAGCGATCTCAGGAGCTACTGAATCCGCATGTGGACGCATCAATTGACCAATTCGCACTCAGCACGCGGGGATCTCACCACCAGCTAGCGTCGTCTCACAGGTCAAAAACGACCACGCGATCAAGACAGGCACAACTGCTGAATCCAACGAAGTCCGGCTCGGCGAGCAGCAGCAACGGTGACGGGTCTTGCTGTGGCTTCTGCAGCGCGATCATCAGATCAGGGCATCAGACGAACACGAGCACCGCCTGTAACCAATGCGGCAAAGCAATGGATATGGCCATCAACACTCGCCACAACAGTGTAATCCAAAGGACCAGGCGCCATATCAACCGCATCGTGCACCTGCACTTGACCCGTCTCGCAGACGGACAGATAGACCCATTTGGAGGACCCGCGAACGGACGCGGCGATCCGCGGTATTACCAACTGCTGGATCACTGTAGGGCTGCGTCGTTCCTAACCTCATCTTCATCCTCACTAGGTATTTGAAACTGACTGACAACTGCAGTTTTCACAACCCTCGTCCCATCTATCCGACGCACTCACGCCTGGATCGAGGGCTGCTTCGAGGCCTACCTCAAGGGGACATGGTCCCCCTTATTGTTCCACTCAACCTGCATGGCCGCGTCTGTCCATCTTGAACGCACGGCCCAGAATCACGGAGCCATCAACTACCCCAGCCGCGCAACAGAACAGCTCTATCACAAGGGCGCCGCGCTACGAGCGCTTCAGTCGGCCATTACGGGACCGATCATCGGCACGCGCACCCTCGACGAGATCGTCCTATGTATCTGCTTTTTGGCGGTACACGACAATATCCAAGAATCGCTGGCGAAGGACTATAACCCATTCAACCCGCCCCTGCAAGACCTGCAGGGTCTGAACTTCTACGGGTTCAGCTCCTTCCATGGCGTGCATTGGAATGCGATCCGGCAGTTGGTGATGCGGAATGGGGGATTGCATACGGTGAAACTGTACGGGGCGCCGTGGTTTCTGTCCTAGTAAGTACTGTACTAAGCAGCAGCTGTCTTTTTCTGAGTCGGGATATAAGACCGGAATACTCATGGCTGTGAAAACAGTACCTCACTGAAATACGCCATGTTCACTGCCTCCACACCCGAATTCCCCATCCTCGATCCCACAGGCAACATGTACGGAAGCCACTCGCCGTTTCAGATCCTGCAAATCTCCACCACCATAGAAAATGCTCGGCCGTGGCACCGGACCCTAAACGGCGGATTCCGACAACTGCAGACGCTACGAGTCAAGAAATCGATCATCCGCACGCTGCTCGATCTGAGCGAGTTCGCACAGGCAGTGCAGCTGCACCTGCCGAAACAGGACGACGCCATGGTCATGGACCGAATGGGTGATGTCCGGAACCTGGTGCAGCATCGGCTGTGTTGCTTGCCCAAACCGTCTGATTCGCTGTTATTGATGGAGGGGATATTCGAGAAGAAGAACAACAACGGTCATCAACGAGTCGAAGAAGATGAACAACAAGAAGAAGGAGAGTCCCATACGACAGCAATGGCGATGGCAACGGCAATGGAAGTCTACCGCGCATGCTGGCTGGCAGCGTTCCTGTTCAGTACACACGTCATATTCCCGATCCCAGCCACGCGGCCGATGAGGGAGAAGCTGGTACCGCAGTTGCAAGATGCAATTTGCCGGGGCAATGATTCTTTGGCCAATGAGAATGAGGATGAGGATGAGTATAATGGTAAGTGTGAGATTCTGCTCTGGTGTACGATGATCGGGGGCATTGCGGCGCAGGAAGGAGAGGTGGAGCGACGGTGCTGGTATGCAGGACAATTACGGAAGTTATATCACACACTGAATATTCAATCTTGGGCAAAGATGCAGGAGCTGATGCGGTCTTTTGCCTGGGTGGATGTCGCGTGCGATGAGGGGGGTTATCGGTTGTGGATGGAGGCATATCCTTCTTCTTGTCGATAATCGGTCTCTTCATGTGGATAATAGATACAATACTGTAGACACTGGATAGATACTAGATATAGACACGGGATAGGTAGCATTACATAGTTAGGATTGGACACCTACTACTATATTAGGGAAGGCGGTTATGTTGGAAAATCCACCTACGGTACAAGGCCTACATGTAGGTGCCGTGGATCGTCTTTTTTCTCCAAACTACTTCTTCCTATCGAGGACCCAACACTCAAACACCTCAATGTCAGCCATCTACTGGCACCGGGGGCATTCCCCGCGAGATGAAACATCATTCCAAAGCAGGTCTATCTCAAGACGAGCTCAGAGAAGAAGTTAAAGGCTGGCTACTCTTCGTCCAAGAAAGCTGGGTTCCACGCCAATACCAGCGACGACGACAAGGAGTACGAACTACGCCAACGCCGAGCCCTAGTTCAAAAATGGGCTTCCGAGTCGCAAATTTCCGTGATGTTTGACCAGCCCATTATTTCCAAGCGTTCATTGAACGGAAATTGATGCTATCGTAGCCGTTCCAAGACCGCGCCTCGGGCAATGATATTAAATACCCACCTGAGGCGTTAGAACATGTGTCCGATACTCAGCAGCCTTGTGAAACGAGACATGTCGTTTCCATTGCACCGGTCGATGAGTCGCATCCTATGAACCGGGCGCGATGGGTCAAACTCGCGATTCTGTTTTATCGTTGCGATATTGAATCGGGGCACTGTCTCCCTTTCGACAACGTCGTCCCTACAGCGGCGGTCCTAAACCTAGAAACTACTAGTACCTGTTCAGTTGAAGATTTTCTTCCTTGGTATTGCGTTGAGAATGCCTACTCTCCAAGTATGCTGATGGACCGCACTGGAACGGTAATCTATCGTCCTCGTTAACGATACTTTTTGATAGCTGATGAGGAGGGTCTGAAAACCGGTCGTTTCGCAGTCGTCGATTTTAACAGCGCTGGGACCGCCAAGGACTCGGTTCTCCTACGTCCTTTTAATATGTATCATTTCGCAAACGATCTCTTTTTACATGGGAGAGCAGGTGTGCAAGAGATACGTGAGAGAGTCACAGACATCAGAACCGACCGTGCGTTTCGCCTTTTGAGCCCCCTTTACTAACGCCGTGGTGGAAATAGAATGAATATGGATCTACCTATCGTGGATATTCTAGTATCAGTGGCTGAACCCGAATGGCCCACCGTTCAGCAAACGATATCCTGCGACCGTGAACAGTTCGAGAAAGATATTGAATTCTATGCGCCTGGATACTTGGAACTTGAAGCGGCTGGTAAAGGCGGGGAGTATAATCTTAGTCGCCTGAATGAGCCCGACGATATTCCATTCGATAGGAAGCCGTCGTATCAGAGAATGATGGCGGATCTCATGGCTGGTGGACGCCCCCCTTTTTGAAGAAATCATGCCCACTAAAATCCTAACCACGCTCAACTATAACCCGACTCGTGCCAAGGGATGTGTGCAAGTCCATCAAATGAAGTACTGGCTGCGTTGTGATTAGAAAGCTAGGTGGCCTTCCAGCTGGAATGATCGAAAGATAGCGTGATATGTGGCGATAAAGTCACAGACCTTGAAATGATTGAAGAATTTGTCAAAACCCCCCGCATCACATTTCCCAGAGACACTAAGTAAATCACCAGTATATCGGACAAGATATCGAAGTGATCTTAGAATATTGAGATTGCGGGGACACGTCATAACTGGGGCGAGCATGTGATAAGCACGATCCTTTCCGTGTTGAGCCAAGATAACAACATCACTTCAACAAGTCTCCCGTCATTGATTTTGTCGGTGCGACGAGTTCAAGCCTCCTTCCTTGAACTTCTACAGCTCCATCAGTCCCATTACTCGCCATCGTTTCCCTCGCACATCCGGCATGACGCACCTATCCTAGGAATGGCGCAATGAATTCGCTTGGTCCCGAAGAACAAGAGACGATCGCTTGCAGTAGCACGTCAGGCACTGCTACGAGCTCCGAAGTACTAGCTGAGGACTTGCGGCAGTTCACCCGGTCTCCTCATCCTTACCACCGAAGCAGACGCCTCCTATCGCGCACACCATCCGAGCACGGCGATCGGCTACAACCACTCTCTTACTCGAAAGCATCGCGCACACCGAGTGACAGCGGAACAGAAGCTGACGATGAAAGTACTGGTATTCTAAGAGGCCTTCCGGCGCCACCTGTGCGCCCTCGGAAGGGGTTGCGCGCAGATGGGAATGGCACTGGGAATTCCGATGCGTGGTTGCCTTCTCTACAACCATGGCCGTCATTTGTACGATCAGCGATAAGACCCTCGAGGGGAAGCTCAGAAGAGGGGGCAGATGGAAAGGCGATTGAAAGAACACGGATCAGACGCAGGAGGCGGGTCGAAATATTGCGACGCCTACTGGAGACTGCTTTGTTGCTGTCCGTGGGCATTGTGGTCTTGCTACAGAGAGATGCGCGCTCGCTCGCATGGGCTTGGAGAAAAGGTAGGATCACTGGATGTCTAACGTATAACGAAATACTGACTTGCTCGCAGAACTCGCCGCTCACGGCCTTTTGGTCCTAGGCCTATACGCCTCCTACCCCCTCCTACTCCGCATCTCGAGGACCCGACGACGGCACATATGCGCCTCCAGCCGTTCGTTTTTCTCGATACCGGAAAGCTTTGATCCGGCTCCTCTTCTATACCCAGTTCTCGTCCCAATATTTGTGGCGTTGTCTCTCTCACACCACCAACCAGCGCTGGTCATGCCGAATATCATCCTCAGTCTTTCTTCTTTACCGGCACCAGTTATACCGCTACGGAACTGGTACCACGGTTTCTCCATTCCGCACTGGGTAATAACACTTGTTCCGATTCTTGTGTCCGAACACCTCTCCTTCGACTGTACATCCCCCAAACCGCTGACGCTACGCGGGCACGATACGGAATCATTGATTCTTCTTTTTCCTTTGCATCAAGCGTTGATACCCACCCTAGACTTTTTGTTGACGACCAGCGTTCTTCCCGCGGAGCTACAGCTCTTGACGACATCTCTGATCAATTTGTACTTGTTTGCTGCCTCCCCCCAGGCCGAAATCCTCAAGGCCCTGTTATGGCTGGGAGGAATGTGTATATTCGTGTCATGTCGGAACGTATTACGTTGGGAGGTGGCTCTTGCTCGAATCCCCAGTTGGAAGTTCCGCCGCTCCATTGGCGGCTCTCAATCGCCGGCAAAGTTTATCAATATGATGGATCACCGTCTTTGTCAAATACTGAGTAGGCCAGATGAGCCAACTTCAGACAGCGATGACGGAGTTCCCAAGCCGCGCAAGACCAAGACAATGCGGGAAATTCGAGACCCTGCCTCAACCGCGGCGCCCGCATCTGCCATCGACCATGCTCCTACGGAAGGATTTTTCGAGAAGTACTCTAAGCGACGGCGGCGGCATACGATATCCGCATTCGACGAGGCCGTTCTTCCTGAACGGGTCCGCACTACACCCGGTGGCCGGCGCAAGAAGCTGATGGGGCCTGGTCTTGCCTCGTTCTTATCACTCACCGCAGCCCAAGCGCAAGTCCGGAAATGGCTTTATGCGGCGTATGTCTACCTGGCATCACTGGCAATCATCCTTGGTCCGATCCGAATGTACGTGGCTGAGCGCGCCCTTCAAGGGCAGGATCCCTTTGGATGGGCCCTGGGATACCTCTTGGGCAATATATCCGGGTTCCGTTTCTGGGTGCTCATGCTGAACCTCGAGTATTGGGTTCAGCTCCCACCGCGCCCGGATACAGCCGACGACGATGTCTCCTGTTGGCTCGGCAGGGTAGAACACCTCCGCCAGACTAGTTTCGGACCAGCCAACAGCCGCCTGTTGATCATTGTTTACTGGATCCTGGTACTGGCGACGGGGCTGGCCGTGGTGTTCCAGCTCAGCTCGGTTGCCGAGGTTGACACCCGGCGTAAGGTCTTCCACGGCACGATGGTGCTGATGTTTCTCCCTACGATTTTTGTGGACCCGGCATTCTGCGCTTTGGCACTGGCCTTGGTCCTTTCCATCTTCCTCCTGCTGGACCTTTTCCGAGCTTCCCAGCTCCCTCCCATTTCTCGGCCGCTCACCAATTTCCTGGCTCCCTACGTTGATGGCCGCGACCACCGCGGCCCTGTCATTATCTCGCACATATTTCTCCTGATTGGATGTTCCATCCCACTCTGGCTCTCCCTCTCCGATTTGACTCGGGTCGGTGAGGGTCCCTGGGTAGGTTGGGAGGTGCCCTCCCGCGACGTTAGCATGGTCAGTGGCGTGATATGCGTGGGCATGGGCGATGCAGCGGCATCACTGGTGGGCCGTCGGTACGGCCGGCTGAAATGGTTCTGGGGCGGAGGTAAGTCCCTGGAGGGCAGCGTGGCCTTTGCAACGGCGGTGACCTGCGGTTTGCTCGCCGTTCGAGCGTGGCTGGTCTTGGGAGGATGGCCGGTGGCAGGCATCGAATCAGCCGAGTTGACCGAATCAGCCGGGGTAACAGCCTCCACCATTCGCTTCTGGTTGTGGACGAGCTGCAAAGCGGTATTAGCGGCAGGAGGAACTAGCGCCACCGAGGCGATCCTCACTGGCTGTAATGATAACGTTGTGGTTCCGGTGGTGCTGTGGCTGCTGGTGCGGGGTCTGGGTGTTTGATTATGGGCGTGTCTAGGGATTTTGGGGGGATTGGCTGCCCTATTCTCCGTATTATATAGAAGTTCGCTTACTCCGCATTTAGCTACATTATGTGGTATGATACAGTCGTTCACTGTTTGCAGGCGTTATTCCAAGGTTTGTCGATAAGGTTTGGGGTTATCGGAGGTACCACTTGGGCTGCCGATCTCGGCCAGATAACATCAGTACGGAGTAGATGGATGGGAGAAGGCATATGCATGGTGGAAAAAACGAGATATAGAACTATTTAGTTTGTACATAACTACTGCATAGCAACTATACTGCCCTACCTACCACCTCTTTGCTATAGTGCTATAAAAAGAAGAGAATCACCTGATTGGTCACATTCCTTATCTAATCGATAAAGGGGAAAGCCCCAGTAACTGAAGTCACCAACCTTCATGGGCACCTGCACCTGCAGCTACTCGTTGTTCCTCTCCCCTTTCCTTTGATCTCTTCCTTCTTCGCTCTCATCCTCGCCCTCGATTCCATCTTCTTTATTTAACCCCCAATTTTCCCCCAGTTTATACCCATCCCACGTCAGTACATCACTCCCTCAGTCCGACTCCCCCGGACCCACGCCGCCCTTCTGACCGCCTTAGCAGATCCTCGCCGCCTGTCACTCGTTATCGTTGGTCCAGGTCACACCCCCATCACTTGGGACGCAGTCCTCGGTTTCCAAACTTCCCGCCCTTTCAGCATCACATCATCACCATCCACCATTAGGTCTTTGCCTCCCCCGACTTTGGTCCACCGCCTCTACCCTATATTTGACCATTCTCCGCTATACATCACTACTTCACCGCTTTCCTACCTTTTGGGCATTTCTTCCCCGGAGTTCCAGTTTACTTCCTTGGTAGCTGATCTGCTTCATCTTTACTCGAATTCCTTCTTGACTAAGGTCGAGTACACCAGTGTATGTCCACGGCAGACCTCCGGACCTTTTCATACTCGCTGTTTTGCCGGTTCCCCTTCCCATCTATCCGGCAGCTACACAATCCATCACTTCCCGGCTCCCCCGATGGGCCTCTTGCAGCGCCATTCATCTTCATTACTGCTGCGGTAGTTGTGGTTGGGCGTAGTTGGTGGGTTGGCGACTGGTTTCCTCCAGAGCTTCTCTGCTGGACATCAGGACAGTGACGTGCTCGCTTTGTGACAGCCATGGCGGCTCAGCATACTCGGAGGTCACGCGAGTCCTCCCGCCCCGAGATGTCCATCGGTCGATACACACGGCTCGATGAAATCGGTCGAGGAAGCTTCGCGACGGTATACCAGGGTATCCATACGGTGAGTCATACGCGTTTCGTGCCTCAGTATGCCTAGTTCAAACGCTCATCGTTTATGTCTTACCAGAAATCTCGCACTTACGTTGCCATCAAATCGGTGAATCTGTCGAAGCTCAACAAGAAACTCAAGGACAATCTTTCCTCCGAAATCGATATCCTCAAGGGTCTTCACCATCCGCATATTGTCGCACTCATCGACTGCCATGAATCAACAGCACACATCCATTTGGTCATGGAGTACTGCGCTCTGGGTGATCTGTCGCTCTTTATCAAGCGACGAGATACCCTGGCAAGCCACCGGTACACCCGGGATATGATTGCCAAGTACCCGAATCCTCCCGGCGGAGCTCTGAATGAGGTGGTCACGCGTCACTTTCTCAAGCAGCTTGCAAGTGCCCTGAAGTTTCTGCGCGACCGAAATCTCATCCACCGAGACATCAAACCTCAGAATCTCCTGCTTTGTCCGTCACCTTCTTCGTACCGGAGCGGTGTGGCCAAAGTCATTCCTTTCAAAGGAAGTGACAATTCCTATGACCCAACAACTGGGTTGGAGTCCTTGCCAATGCTCAAAATTGCGGACTTCGGATTTGCCCGGTCCCTGCCGGCTACCTCGCTAGCAGAGACACTCTGTGGTTCTCCGCTTTACATGGCACCTGAGATCCTCCGATATGAGAAATACGATGCCAAAGCTGACCTGTGGTCGGTTGGTACCGTACTTTACGAGATGGTGGTGGGACGGCCTCCATTCCGTGCCACAAACCACGTCGAACTTCTTCGTAAGATCGAGAAAGGCGAAGATCGCATTCGCTTCCCGGAAGACAACACGGCTTCCGAGGATATTAAGAAGCTGATCTGCAGGCTCCTCAAACGGAACCCAGTCGAACGATTGAATTTCCCCGAGTTCTTTAATAACAATGTTCTCACCGAAACAATTCCGGGCTTGGTAGCTGACGATACACCTCGGGGCTCGCGACGTTCCTCTGTGGAACTCGCCCCTAGCTCGGGATCTTACCGGGCAGAGACTCGATCATCTCAACCAGCCCAGATGGATGCGAAGGCCGGTAGAGATTCACCATACTCTGGTGATCAGGGAGAACCTACTACATATCCACCAAGTCATCGACCATATGCACCGCAGCAGAAGTCCGAAACTCCACCGAACTCGGCACCGATACGCCGGCAAAGAAGTTTGGATAGGCCGACTTCAGGTGTTTCCAAAGAGCAAATCCGAGGAGGTATTCCGCCGACTCGGCCCAGCGCAATCACGCAGGCCACAGCTCCAGCTCGTCAAGAGTTTACCGGTCGTCAACCCGCTGCAAATGCGATAGAGCCGCAAAATCGCCGAAACACCTCCGCCGGATCACCACGAACCGCGGAGCTGGATCGTATCCGAGAGGAGCGCGAACGGGCTGCTCAAGAGGTGGCTTTTGAGAGGGACTACGTTGTGGTGGAAAAGCGTGCAGTGGAAGTCAACGCATTTGCGGATGAGTTGGCACATAGTCCCCGCATCCAAGGCGGCTTTGCAAAGGGACAGACTGGTTCGATTACTCGACGTGCGACCACTCAAGCATTGCCGACCGTGGCATCTACCTCTCCGCACACCAATACTTCCAAAGCGATGCAGATCGCTTCTGGACGAGCTCGAGCTGACTCAACTCACCAGCGCCAACATTCATATGAGAGACGCTACGGACAGAGCCCAACATCCGCGACATCTGCAATTTCAAAGGCTCTGAACATGGCCAGCGGCCGGCTGTTCAGCATGGGATTCTCACCTCCATTGACTGGTACGAAAGGAGCAAGATCACCGCCTTTGGCTTACAACCCTTTCCCGATCTATCCCGCTCCCCAGGAACACATGATGCTTCTAGGTGACGGGAAGCCCGCCACTACCGACGAGGACTGCAGGACGGTCCAGTCGCTTGAGGAATGCGCTACACGCAGCGACGTTGTCTTTGGGTTCGCCGAGGTCAAATACAAGCAGCTTATCCCGCTCGCACCGTCTGCGCAAAATGATGGTCCCATCGACTCCAGCGAACCGGATGATGATGGCCTGACAGTCGACGCCATTGTGACCCTTTCCGAAGAAGCGCTTGTCCTCTACGTGAAGGCTCTGTCTCTGCTAGCCAAGTCGATGGACATAGCAGGATCGTGGTGGACGCGTAAGAACCGAGAAGACGCATACGGTGAATCGCCGAGGAGTGAGAGTAATAGCAAGATTGCCGGCTCACAGATCAACAAGGTGGTCCAGTGGGTTCGGTGCCGGTTCAACGAAGTCCTAGAGAAGGCCGAATTCGTACGTCTCAAACTTGTTGAAGGACAGAAGCGTCTTCCTCTCGACCACCCCAGTCACCCCGACAATCACTCTGTTGGCTCCACCTTCGCATCCTACACCTCGCAGGATGTGGTCGTCAGCCCCGGTGTCACAGCCGAGAGGTTGATGTACGACCGTGCACTTGAGATGAGTCGTGCTGCAGCCATCAACGAGTTGACTGGCGAGGACCTGTATGGCTGCCACATGGCCTACATGACTGCTATTCGAATGCTAGAGGCGATCCTGGAGGAGGATGTGCTTCGCTCTTCCAGAAAGGGCGAACAGAGCGCCTCCCAGATCAGCGACAAGTTATCTCTTGGTGGAGGCGAAGACCGCCAAGTGGTCATTAAACGTGAGTTTCTCTTTCCATGCCAGCTTTACTGAATCAATGCTCACATATTGCAGTGATTTCCAGCATGCGAGGCCGCTTGAAGGCTCTAACTAAGAAACTTAGTGTGCTGGAAAAGCGAACATCAGCCCCGACTCTTGCTACCGGCACCGGCCGACTCCCTTCATCCAACCTAGCCCCGGTTTCCCATACCACTGGTGCAACCCCACCTCGATGAATCTATCTCTCAGCAGATTGGCACTTTGGTTGGACTTCCAGCCCACAACTACTCTCTATCACGACCTTCCGCCCGATTTTTACCAGCACCTTCGGCCCTTGGCACCTCCTTGCCCTCTAGTCCACGGACCATGCGATATTTCCGAGTCTTACTTTCTCTCATGTTCACCTCCCTATATAAACGGGGAGGCTTAATACTGTCCATGATGCGTTTCTTGTCTAAACTTTAGTACGTTATATATCCAGCACTGGGGAGCGCGGAGCTTGTTTCGTTGGCTTTTTGACATTCTCTGGCGTTTGACATGAACTGGACATACAAATTGGCACGTCTTCCTTTCTCTTGACTGTTGATCACGGTTTCAGGAGTATTCTTTTTGGTTATTTTGGCCTAGCTGCGGAGTGAAGATGGGACTCCTGCGGTGGACTCTAATGCATATGCGGTTCAGATATTAGACGATCTCAATGAATGCTTCACTCTTTGATATATCACGTCTCTTTGGACTACAACTATACCAAAATTCCAAATGTACCGTTTTCGGGGAACTATGCCCCTATCGGACTGAATTCCAGCAGCCCTAGAGGTGGACATTTTCGAGTATTCACCTATTCAAGCTAAGCAGTCGAACAGGTTAGCAGCGAAATGAAGAACCATGTTCGCCCGCTAAAGATTGCCACTCCTGTGACCATCGGCTTGGTTGGTCGCGCAATATGTTGACGCGAGTAGCGCAGTCTCTGGAAGACTGAAAGAGCGGTCGTAGAACCCTGAAACATTGAGTTCCTATGAGGAGTTTGGGAGACGACAAGACCTTCTTCTTGCATTTAGATACTTCTTTTAGGCTCTAAGAGCTCCCAGAGGCTGTTGCTTATTTCTACGGCATGGACCGGGTTTCCAAGGTTGGGCATATGCACTTGGGTCGATCAGAGAAGTCCGACATGCTCATATTCTCATACTCCTTTGAACAGTTCTTTTGTATACGTATTAAATGGGGAAAAAGTTTATGTCCTTTCACAAGGAAATGTCCCAACGCTTTATGGAAGCCCATCCACGGACAAAGTTGTCATGGACCCCTCAAACTTGCTGGTGCATAGTCTTGCAAGGAGGAGCAGCTAGAAGCTACTCCACAGTAATCTGCCGTGGAAGAATCGGGGCATGCACTGGTTAGACTTGCGTGAGGTGAAGAAGAAGAAAGACTCAAAAAAATTGGAGAAACTGGTTAGCTCCGGCTCACCGCCGGGGATCCGGAGCCATTTTCTGCCATCGATTCTTCCTTTGCGATTGTTTTCCTGTTTTGGTGTGCTCTGGGATTGTTCGGTCAATTGTACATCATTTGTAATATATTTGGGTGTTTTGGGTAACTCTCTTTCGACTTCTTTGTCTGTTATTACCCCATTGGGGTTCGTTGATTCCCAATGCGCCGCTTCTCCACGCGTGCGTTGCTTCAAGCAAAGCCACCGCTTCTCTCCGCCAGATCCCCCCTCCCCCTCTTTCTCTCCGCCCCTCGTTCAGCTTCGAGATCGACTATTCGCCCTCGTCCCCGTTATACCATCTCCCAAACTTCCAAAAGATACTGCTCCTACCGCAGAATGTGTGGTTCTCGACGCGGCGAGGCCTCCGGCTCGACCAATGTCCAGGGCCGTCAGGTCCTGCCCACCAATGTCAAGCCTCTGCATTACGACTTGACACTGGAACCCAACTTTGAAAAGTTCACCTACGATGGAACTGTTGCCATTGAGTACGCTACCCCATGAAACAAAAAATCTACTTCTACTTGGCCCAATCCTCACATGCGTACAGCCTCCAGGTTAACGAAGACACCGACTTCATCTCCCTCAACTCCAATGAAATCGACATTCACAGCGCGGTTGTTTCCTCCAAGGGTGCAGTGGTGGAAGCCAGGCCCGAAATCTCGATCAACAAGGACGACCAAGTCGCAACCATTAAGTTCAAGCAGGCCATCTCCACCGGTTCCGACGCCCAGCTGAAGCTCACCTTCACCGGTATTCTGAATGACAACATGGCTGGATTCTACCGATCGTCGTATAAGGTTAATGGCGAGACTAAGTATATTGCTTCGACCCAGATGGAGCCCACGGATTGCCGTCGCGCTTTCCCTTGCTTCGACGAGCCCGCTCTCAAGGCCAAGTTCACTGTGACTCTGGTAGCGGATAAGAGCATGACCTGTCTGAGCAACATGGATGTTGAATCAGAGACCGATGTCCAGGGAGGTGCGAAGAAGGCTGTCAAGTTCACCACCTCGCCCCAGATGTCCACCTATCTTGTTGCTTTCATTGTAGGTCACCTCAACTACATCGAGACAAAGAACTTCCGGGTGCCCATCCGTGTGTACGCCACGCCCGACCAGGATATTGAGCACGGTCGCTTCTCCTTGGAGCTCGCTGCGAAGACTCTGGCTTTCTACGAAAAGGCCTTTGACAGCGACTTCCCCCTGCCAAAGATGGACATGGTGGCGGTGCCCGACTTCAGCGCAGGGGCCATGGAGAACTGGGGTCTGATTACCTACCGGATTGTCGATGTTCTCCTGGATGAGAAGACCAGTGGTGCTTCGCGCAAGGAGCGTATCGCAGAGACTGTGCAGCACGAGTTGGCCCACCAGTGGTTCGGCAACTTGGTCACCATGGACTTCTGGGACGGCCTCTGGCTCAACGAGGGCTTCGCGACCTGGATGTCGTGGTACTCTTGCAACGTCTTCTACCCCGAGTGGAAGGTCTGGCAGACCTACGTTATCGACAACCTGCAGGGTGCGCTTTCCCTTGATTCCTTGCGCAGCAGTCACCCTATTGAGGTTCCTGTCAAGCGCGCCGACGAAATCAACCAGATCTTCGATGCCATCTCTTACTCCAAGGGCTCTTCTGTCCTGCGCATGATCTCTAAGTACCTGGGCGAGGACGTCTTCCTGCAGGGTATTCGCAACTACATCAGGAAGCACGCTTACGGCAACACCGAGACCGGTGACCTATGGGCCGCTCTGGCTGATGCTAGCGGCAAGCCCGTTCATTCCGTTATGGACGTCTGGACCAAGCACGTCGGTTTCCCTGTCCTCAGTGTGACCGAGAACCCGGCTTCATCCTCCATCAACGTGAAGCAGAACCGTTTCCTGCGTACCGGTGATGTGAAGCCCGAGGAGGACAAGGTCCTTTACCCCTGCATGTTGGGTCTGCGTACCAACAATGGTGTTGATGAGGACACCATGCTGACGGAACGTGAGAAGGAATTCAAGGTCCCTGACCTGGACTTCTACAAGCTCAACGCTGATCACTCTGCCATCTACCGCACCTCCTACAGCCCCGAGCACCTTAGCAAGCTCGGCAAGGCTGCCCGCGATGGTCTGCTGTCTGTTGAGGACCGCGCTGGTATGATCGCTGACTCTGGTGCCCTTGCCGCCTCCGGCTACCAGAAGACCTCTGGTCTCCTGTCCCTGCTTCAGGGCCTGGACACCGAGTCCGAGTTCGTGGTGTGGAACGAGATTCTCACCCGCATTGGCACCCTCCGCGCCGCCTGGATCTTCGAAAATGAGCAGAGCAAGGCTGCTTTGAAGGCTTTCCAGCGCTCGCTGGTGAGCTCCAAGGCTCATGAGCTGGGCTGGGACTTCTCCGAGAAGGACGACCACATCCTGCAGCAGTTCAAGGCCCTCATGTTCGGCTCCGCCGGCATGGCTGAAGACCCGGTCGTTATCAAGGCTGCTCAGGACATGTTTGCCCGCTTTGCCGCCGGTGACATCTTTGCTATCCACCCCAACATCCGTGGCAGCGTCTTCACCATCGTGCTGAAGCACGGCGGTGTCAAGGAGTACGAAGTTGTGCTCGACCGCTTCCGCAACGCGCCCACCTCTGACGAGAAGACCACTGCTCTGCGCTGCCTCGGTACCGCCGAGGACCCGGAGCTCGTCAAGCGCACGCTCGGCCTGGCCATGGGCGACGAGGTCAAGAACCAGGACATCTACATGCCCCTCAGCGGTCTCCGCAACCACACGACCGGTATCGAGACCCGCTGGGCCTGGCTCAAGGAGAATTGGGATGAGATCTACAAGCGTCTCCCTCCATCGCTGGGCATGCTCGGCACCGTTGTGCAGCTGAGTACCTCTAGCTTCTGCACCGAGGCCCAGCTCAAGGAAGTCGAGGACTTCTTCGGTTCCCGGGATACAAAGGTATGGCTTTTCCATAATTTTTCGCGTGTTTAACAGATTCATTGCGTTTATTATCCTCTTTATCCTTCCATCTGCAGTTCCATGATTGCTAACGTGCTTCCCTTCTATTTAGGGCTACGACCGCGCCGTCGAGCAGAGCCTCGATGCCATCCGCGCCAAGGTCAACTGGCTCAAGCGCGACCGCGAGGATGTCGAGACCTGGCTCAGCAAGAACCAGTATCTCCAGAGCAAGCTCTAAACAATTTCATGTGGCGTGTCGGAGCGTGACTCGATTATGTCGGTCGAAGGCAGGATTATTTCGGGATTTCTTAAGCATCTAGGCATACGGGTTGTGTCCTTTGCACTGTTGGATGTTCTCAATTACTCTGGACTCTTTCTCCTTCCCAACATAGACCTAGCTAAACGACAAAAAGCAAACTACAGCCAGATCTTTGTATGGATACAGTTCCATCTGATACTGTGGCTGTGTTCGAGGTCTACAGAGATCAGTGGTACATTTATATTGTAATATACAGTGGCGTTCCAAAAGTTTGAACCACCCCCCCTGATTATATAATTTTCTGCCATGTTTTCTGCCATGTTTTCTGCCATACTAAAACTTCACATTCCGCACCAAAAATTAGTAGCTAGTATACCATCCCTCATTTTCTAGAACCTGCGTCACCCAGTTAGGCATAGTTATAGCCAGATTTTCTAGTATATCTAGATCGATCTGCGACCATGCTTCTTAGGCCGCAATAGTCAAAAACTCGAGGGTTTCCTCATTGTTAGGCATGCCCCTAATCTCGGGGTGAATCTCATAGATTTTAGCCTTTAAAAGGGCCCAAAGATTCTCAATTGGATTAAGATCGGGCGAGTATGGCGGCCAGGCCATAACCTCAAACTCTTGATTATTAAGCCAGTCCCGTACGACGTATGCGGTATGCGTAGGGGCATTATCTTGCTAAAAAATAGCCCCCTCAACCCTATTTATTAAGGTCGGAAGCATACGTTAGTATAGATCGAGAATCACCTATCGATTAATACCCCCGCGAGGTAAATTTAGGTCCCTAAAAAGCGGGATAAGTCCGCTTCGACCGCTAGAGCCCGAGAAAGCAGCCCAAAACATCTACTTTACACTCTTATGTACAGAGTATTCTTCGATATCGCGCTCTCGAATTTGGTCGGTAGGTCGAGTAAAAGTCTACTTATGGCGAGTACCTTTGCGTCGCTCAACGGTAGACTCATTAGACCAGAAGATACGCCTCTACTGATTAGGGGTATAGCTTCGGACGCGTTGAGCCTACGGAAGACGTACTTAAGCTTGGTCTTTAGTAAGCTCCGGTCAGCGAAGAATAAGCTACTTTCGTCGATTCTCTTCGAGAAGAAGCCTCCAAATCGACTTCCGTTTAACCTTATAATCGACAGTTGCGAGGAGATCGTCGTATTTGATGCGTAGGTTCTTATCAATAGCTCCGAGAAGCATTGTTTTATTATGTTGAGTAAGCTTTTTCGGCGTACCGGATCGAGGGAACATCTCTTGGGTAGGCCCTCTTTTAGTAGGCCTAGCCTATGTTGTCTTGATTGTATTGATCGGAATGTAGGGGTAGCGGTCGTGGATCTCCTTGTATGACCAGCCAATAGATTTCAGCTCAACGAGCTTAATACGATTATATGCAGTAAGCTGGTAGCCAGAACGCCGTGTAGTTACGTTGATAGGATGCCTAGGAGGCGCATCATATTCCCCCGTATGTATCGGAGGCATTTGGGGGTCCTAAATAGGTATAAATTGTAAAAAAAAATAGGGGTATACGCGTATACTTAGCATGTTTAGTCGCGTTCGGGGGCGGTCAGCCTAATATGGTGGGCGGTATAAAAAGGCGGTCAATGGGGGTGGGGGGGTTTCAAACTTTTGGAACGCCACTGTAGGGACCTATGAATTATTAGGTCGGGTTAGTTTTGCCGTTCCTGGCCTAGCGCCCCAATACAGCGTCTTGTAATCTCTCCTCCACAGGGGACAACCAGATGCATGCAGTAGTCAATGTATGAAGGCACAAGGAGATGCAGGTGCTATTTATGATGAGGATACTAGTGCAGAGGATGCTGGTGGTGCAAAAACGGACAGTTTTTGATATACAGGCTTGTATAACCGGCCCGTAAGCACTATCCATGAACACGACCCGAGACTTTGTTGGCCTAACTGTGATAACTAGATTCGGTATGCGGTCTTGATACCCACTCAAATATAGCAGTGCGCGCTCTCAGGCCATCTTCCACAATACTGACAAAGTTGATCAATGAAGTCCTTGAAGACTGCAGCATCCGTGGAGCCCTGAAATATACGAGAGAGCACAACTCCATCTTGGCAATATGCGGGCAGTATCTGGTACCGCTGGTCTCGGTGGAAGTTGGTTACCTGCAATGGTTCCGTGCCTAACAGAGACCAGCTTGTCCGTCTGAACCCAACTCGTTTATCACATCCAGACTCATCCACATAGACCGAGTGATACGACTGAAAGTCCGATAGGTTATGCATGTACTGTATTGAAGCAACATACGACTGTGAACACACGAGCTGGAACACCGGATTGACTAACGCGCAGTATACTCCCTCTACAAGAAAAGTCGTATCATGGTCCGTAGAAGAAAGTCAGTTAGTGGTGAAGCTTCGAGAACAACAAGATCTAGGTTGGTCCGAGGTGGCTCAACGCTTTTCACAAAAATTCCCTAGAAGGAGACAAGGTTCTATACAGGTATACTGGTGCACAAGGCTCAAGACATAGCGGCTATCTTCAAAGCAAGGCACATAAAAACTGCCGTCTTTCTGAATTCCAAAGCCATTCTCTACTGTTTTTTTTTTTTTTTTCCTTTATAAGCTTTATAAGCTTAACGCTCGAACCTACGATTCTTATCATGTCAAAATTGAAAAAGCATAAGGCAATTTTGCAAGGTACTGTATTCCTCCGTCATTTCTTGCCTGGCGTGCGAAGCACTTCTTGGGTGACTTGGGTAGTTGCCGAGCCAGTCGAGCAATTCGTGCCACATCGATCTCACATCGTTCAGTTTATCAAAGATCCTGTCTCCCCAAAGAGCGCGTTTGCTCTTGGCGTCTCATAATTTCGCATTCCGGAGGTTCCTCGCAGTCGCCCTGGACCTCTTGTCGCCTTCGAGCATAAAGTGCCGCACCCCTCGCAGCCGCAAATGTAGGATTCAATGTCCTAGAAGAATTCGCGACCGTCGTTTTCAAATCCGAAGACAGTATGGGAGACAATTCTGCAAGGGCATCTTTCAGAACAGCCAAGAATCGTGGATTTGTTGCGCTCTCGCCAGCCAGGAGAACGTGAGTTATGATAAATTCGCATTCCCGCGGTAAAACCAACAATTGTCGGCGAAGGCGGTCCCACAGTACCTGGGAATCGTCTTGGAGAAGACGATCCAGACCGACCTCAAAATCCAAGACCTGCGCCTCATCATTCGTTACTATAGCTAAAGCCTCGCCATAAATCGGGGTTGAGATAGCTGTATAGAGCAGATGACGAGAGAAAGAAACGAGCAAGACGGCGGGGTTGGCGAATGAGATATAAAACTCGTCCGTACATTCGAAAACATTCTGATAGTTTTTGCAAAGCCCATATCCATTTGCAGCGTAAACAGCGTCTGCCTCGACCAAACGTTTAGGGTAGTAGGGACTGTCGCCTAGCCATGTCCGTAGACCCAAGTCCTCGAGAGCGGCGTTTATTGTCTCTTGTCCGAGTGACGATAAGTCGGGAATCGTGACGGCAACTCTATCAACGGCCTGGAGTATCTCCCTCTCAGTTGAATCCTTGAGCTCTCGGAGCAAATCGCTGATAATCTCAATGTCATCTTTTGCCGAGTAACCGAGTTTCTTGTGAAGCCAACGGCGACAACTTCGCAACCATGCATCAGAGATTGGAAGCCAACGAGCGATGTGTTGGGGGAGAGACTTAGTTTCATCTTGTGGCTCAGGTGAGCTGACAAGACGCGCCATATACTTGAGGTATTCTGAATTTCCCTGAATCTGGGCGATCTCGACAACACTTCCATTATAGTAATGAACCACGGCTGTTCTGTCCTTGGCAATGAGAATAATCCAAGATTTGAAAAGGGAAACAAGGCGCTCACCCGTAAGAGGGGGTCAGATCGAAGCCGACCCCCGGAGCATCGTGAATCTCCGCAGGCAGGCATGATGCATACACGGCGGGAGGACAATCATACCAGGCTTTAACTAATGATACGAGTGACATAAAAGATATAATATCCAAAATAACGTATGCATTTGTGAAATAGGCTTCAGTATCATATCCCCTAGTTGTTGATGATAGTGGTTGCGAGCTGGATAAATTCCGCCAGAGACGCACCGGTCATATGATAATATGTAAGACATGGCCCACATAAGATCTCGTCAAGTTGCGGGCCCCGGAGACCCCCGGAGATCCTCGGGCTAAGATAACGCCACTTAAGTACATGAGAATTTGGAATCATAGGTAGAAATACGTAAATTTGGGTATAAATTGAAGTGTTGCAAACTATGTAAGCACATATAACTAACTAACCCCTAGGAAAATTTCCATACGCCTTTCAAGGTCTACAGTACTGATTCTACATATGTGGATTTGAACGAGGACTTGCCTAGGTGCCTTGGTGCAAAATCGGCGAATTAGCTAATGCATAGATATGTAGCTCACATCATAGACCACATTAAAGCGCGGCCGTACCACATTGATTATAGGCATTGTGAAATTCTAAACACTGTGTCCTTGCCCTACTAAGTCTATTCGTGTCTTTCGACGATGGGTTGCCTGTCGAAGATCAAGGTCTCTTTTTTGCCCTGAAATAGAGGTTGAATGTATTGCTGCTGTAGAGATATATTTAGGAGCGAGTAGGGGAGCGGCTCAACCTTACGTGGGCAAACTGAATGAGAAAAATGCCGATAATCCCAAGAGTATTGCATACAAGTATGTGGAACCATCTCGGACATCTATTCCTACGACTGACCTTGGAAATGATAATGGAGTGGTGTTTTCCTCCTTGAAAACAACGCTAGGCTGTTTGTACGGAGATTCGTCTAATATCATCCTACGGGGATCACGTCTATGCGGCCGCGTAGATCACGACATATAGCTGTATTCAAGGCCAAGGTAATGGCCAGTCCTATCCAATTGCAACCGAACACCAAGGAACTTTGATCTCATGTCAGCCCGCAGAGACAACAGCACAACATCTGTCACGTGAATTCCGACCAGGCGCGTCACCAACGCGACCCGAACGGCTCAGTCCAGGGCGTACAAGCGTTTCCGAGCCTCTTCGCCAGATATTCAGAGTTTACAGTATGCTGGTTTGCCCGAGATTATCACAATTGTACTGGCGATCCTGCTGGGGCGACTTCGAACGAAACGTAGGTGGAGTGAGGGGTACGGTTGATCACTAGCATTACGGGTGGCGAATTGCAATTTAAAGGATAGATAAAGGGCTATTCGTCATTGGTCTAAATGTTACTGCCCAGTTGTTCTAGAATGTCAAGGGTCCGACCTCTCCGCGTTATCTCAAGATCTCACTCCACTCGAGTATGAGGTCATATAGGTTAAGCCACTACCGTAGCTCCAGATGTTGTCATTCCAAGGAACCCCATAGAAAAGAGAGACGTCTTGGAGAGTCTCCGGAAGTTCCACTCAACCGTTTATTTCCTAATTTCAAAACGCCCCCATTTCCCATTCAAAGCTTCAAGGCCACACCACCTCCATATCTCCCATCCACTTCCTCCTCAACGAACCAGTAGCTCTGTCTCTACCTCTCTACCTCTACCAACATGTCTTTCATCGCCTGTATCCGGGTCTCATCCCGCCAAGCTATCCGTTCCAACTTCGCCCTCCCATCCTCTACATTCCATACCTCAGCAGCGCGAAGCCTGAACGAGAATGATAGACGTTAGTATACGAACGAGAGCTATCTGCGATCGCCATTACTAACCGTAGGTAGACCGTGAAGACCTCCCCAATTACTACGAATCCCACAAGCAAGACGGCCTCAAGGACATCAAGGATGAGAAGGGAAAGTGGAAATCCGAGCTGGCTAGTACCAGCGAGCAGAATGTGAGAATGCCCCATTCCAACCTCGCGAAATCCATTGTGAGCTAACATGTTATTCAATTAGGTGAGAGCGGATCGGGGTGGTGAATTTGATGGCGAACATCCCAGTTTCGAGGCCATGCAGCAGAAGCCGAAACACTTGCGTCATGAGACCGACAAGGGATCCGGAAAATAAGCAATGAGCGAGGATTGAATAGTTGGACTTTTTGGTTATTTGATTGATCGCACTTGAGGTTTATTTTGGTCCTCGGCCACGGACACGGATTCGAATTCTCTTCACAAAATATATTTGGTGGACTTGTGATTCCAAACTGAAGGGTTGATTTTACCTGATCCAATCTTTCTTGTTTTTTGCTCCGTCACTGCCGCGTTTTCAGCAAAGGAGCCACCCGCTGACGAATATGAGCATTGCTGGCGTAGACGTTGAAAATTTGAGCATCCCTGATGTTCGCCCGTACATCGTGCCTTTTTGCGCCTGTTTTCGTAGTCAGCTAATGCCTCTTAAGGTGATCTGATCTCCGACCAGCACATCCGCACCTGCAGTTGATGCATGCCTGAGCAATTCGTCGAACTGAGGCGTAATTTGTCGATAATGAAGTTGCTGTTCCTCACTTTCAAAGACAGGTGCTTTCCGCTTCGGCATGACGCTCTGGTTTAATTTAAAAGGCCCGTGTTCGCGTTGCCGGTCATGTTCTCGTCGTTGTGCTCAACATCCTACCCCCTACGGAGTACAAGCTGCACTACATCCAAGTCAGCATCAAAACAGTGGTTTATAGCATCAAGTCGAAACTGGAATTCTCTGTGCTCAACCGTTTCCGCTCATTGGTGCTTTCTCACCCCCTGGATTCCCACAAGACCCAATGCAGCAGTGCTGGTCATCAATTGATATGAATCTCTAACAAATTTCCCACGTCCAATCGTTGCACTGGACATGAAAGTACCATCTAGCACTGGTCCAGTGGGCGTCATCCGTTGTTACTCGCCACCTAACAGTATCCTTGATTATCACGAGACGCTACGCGAGATCTCATATGAGGGAGCTTGACGGCAGCTGGGAAATGAACCAACTCTTACTGAGAAGACCAAACACTCACCGCAGGCAGACAGATGAATCAGGACAACGATTCCGCTCTGAAGAGGTGAGGAGTTTGATGAGAGTGCGATATCTCTAATTACTGTGTTGCGTCTACCATTTCAGTTTGTTGAGCACCCTCGGTTCCACAGACTAGTCAAATTGGCTAGTCTCGCTCCATCTCCACCTGGGATCTTGTCTGCATATCTGGTACGGCAGAAGATTCAGGCAAAAGTGATAGAACGCCAAAAGAGCCTTCTACAGATGCTTCCGTCAGGTGCGAAGCTTTCTATTGCAATAGACAGCTGAACCTCGCCCTTCCTCCAAGCCTTTATGGCTATTACCGGATATTTCATTAATATGGACTGGCATTACCGTGAGATCTTGCTTGGATTTGAGCAACTTCATGGAAGCCATAAAGACGTGCCGACCTTAGTGTTGTCCTCTCGGATCTTCTCAAAAAACATTAGATCGAAGATCGGGCTTTAGCAATGACCACTGACAATGCATCAAATAACACGACGCTCGCATGATAGTATCAAGGAAACTCTTGATTCACTAGCGTTACCAGATGGCACCCCTATTGTTCGAATACCGTGTATGGCACATGCTATCCAACTCAGTTTAAACGAGCTTCTTGGTAGATCGAAGCAGTCCCAAAGAACGACCGAGAGGAGATGGAATGGACAGAAACTGAGTCCCGGGGTGAAGCTCAGGGAGAGAATAAAGATATCGTGCTTACCCTCAATAAGGTAAAAAAACCCCTCCCCCACCTCCCTCCCCCTCTCCTTCTTTAGCTAATCTTAAACTAATATCAACCTAGGTTTGGCGACTAGCAGTCTGGGTTAATAGAAGCCCTCAGCGCAGAGAGCAATTCCTCGAGCTCCAGTCCAAAAACCCAAAGCTTGTTCTGATGTAGGACGTTAAAATCCGCCTAAATTCCACATTTTTGATGCTTCGTCGTGCCAAAAAACTACAGACTATCTGTGACAAGTATTGCTCTGAGTGTGGTCTCTCTGACCTTGTGCTTACTGAGGATGAATGGAAGTAGATTGACTATCTTCTTTATATCACGCAACCCTTCTTCAACTTTACAAGTGTTCTCTCAAAGACTAAGGATGTCAGTATCCATATAGTCTTTAGTATCTACAATCAGCTATTCGATCATCTCGAGAGGTCTAGGGACCAGCTTAGACCAAAGGAAGCAAGATGGCAGATAATAATGGGAACTGCTCTCGAATATGCAACACAGAAGCTCAGAGACTGTTATGCCGAGACTGACAAGGCCCATGGTGATCTCTATGCGATTGCGACTATTATGGCACCCCAGAATAAGCTTGATTACTTCTCTGGGAAGGACTGGAATGGGCCTTACCGCAAGCAGTACCGCGAGAGCCTTGACAAATACCTTGAGCCATATAAGCAGCGTCACTTACAAACTCAACGATATTTACTCTGGAACCAATTTGCACCAACACTTGTAGCCCGATGACCTGCCGCTGGCCTAACTCCCGATTACACAAAAGGTTATATATAGACTTTCTGGCGCTCATCTAGTATGTACAGGAGAAAAGCATTCTAGACACACTTCCAAAATAAGCAGGAATCTGGGCTTTTGTTTGGTCGTCTACGACTCTGCCAGCATATCGTACGGCTCACCTATATACCGAAGCCAACACTTTCCGAACTCTACTTGCCCCTGCTCACTGAGCAATCGAGGCTGTACAGACAGCTTTACATGCTGCCCAAGTTTCTTGCCATTATATAGACTGGATCTATCAATCTCATTCTCCACCCGGTCTACGCCGTCTTTCGGCAATTTTCTGACATGCCCACTCCGGCCCGTCTCATCATCTTCATACCCAAAGCGCGGTCACTCCTCAGTTTCTTGCACCGCCTGCTCTAAATCCTGGATTTTTCCTTGGGGGAACCGCAAAATCCGCCGAATATTCTTCTTCTTAATGAGCACCGCGCGCTTCCGCCATTTGGGAGTATAGTTGACCGGACTCTCACCACCTGTGAAGATAAGAGAGTCATAGACAAAACCCCCAAAGACTCCTCCGCTAATGACGGCTGCCCAGGGTCCCCAGATCCACCATACGTCGTGGTCCCGGAACATGTGGCCGCTCCAGCCGGCTATGACGGCTACCAATCGAGGGCCGAAATCTCGCGCGCTATTGAAGCATCTGGATAACAAAGGTTACACTTCAGAATCGGATAAGGACAGACATCGTGGTAGGAACCTTACCCTCCAGTGTTGTAGCCTAGGGCTAAGGTCAGCGCACTGACCAGTATCCCGATGATAAATGCTTGCATGCCTGCTCCCGGTGGGGCGTTGGAGTCATCGCCCAACGCCAAGATCGAGCCGACGAGGATGGCGGTTGCCAGAAACTCGGTGAAGAATGCGGTTGCCGGCTGAACACTGTCCTTGGGGAAAGTGAGCAGCCCCTGTAAGGCGGCGGACTGGTTCTGGGGTACTTTGCTCGTCGCTGCGGCCGTGACGATCTGGTCGTGGTAGATGGCGTACGTGAGCCCACCCGCCGTCAGGCCGCCTAGGACCTGTGCTACAATGTAGGTCAGGCACTTGTGGAGGGGAAATCCTCGCCAGATGGTCAAGGAGATGGTGATGGCTGGATTCATGTGCCCGCCGGAGATGCCTCCCGCTATGTAGATGCCAATCATGTAGGCTGCGCCCCATGTGATTGCGATGGAGGGGTAGCTGCCAGCCTGGTTGTCCGAGGTGTAGGTGGACAGGTTGGCGCAGAGGCCCAGAGTTATAGCAACAGTTGTGCCAAGCCATTCGGCTAGCTCCTGCCGGAAGAAGTGTCGCAGCTTGCTCCAGGAATTGTGAAAGCCCCGATCATCAGCTCGGTTCATTCTGGCTTCGAGACCGCCTTGCTCGTCGCCGGGCAGCATCTCTGCTGGTGGCTCTTGCGCGGCTGGGCCAGGTTTGCCTTGCTCTTCTCTGTCCTCGTCTTTGACCGGCCGCATCCCAGGGCGCACGACCCTAGGTAGTGGCTGGGCTAGACTCCATACTGGTTCACGGGTTTCCTCATCGTAGTGGGGGTTGTGCAGGGTGTACTCGGGGTCAACATAGGCGACTGGCTGCTTTCTTGCTGGTGGTCGGGACCCGGCCAGGGAGAACATTTCGCTGTCCCGGCTGCACTGTTTTTGTTGCTGTTCCTGGCTACTTTGGGTAGTTCGAGGAACGGCTTCACAGGAAGAGCCTTGGTCTGAGACTGTGTATTGCATGTCGGCATGGGTCAATGGGGAATAGGGAATGTAATCGGTACCCTGACTGCCATGGGTCATCTCGTATGTTCCCACAGTACAATTCGACAAGAGAACTATTCAACTAAGCACTTAATAGCTCAACAAAGAAGTGCACCGACTGGAAGGCTGCATTACCACTCCCGTGGATGATAACCCGAGCCTGACGTCACCATCGTAAGCTCCAGAATAGTGGCCAGTCATCTCCAGTCTACTGCCCCCGGGCCTGCGATATTTGATCACTGGGCAATTTGGATCCTGAGCGCCGTACATTGGGCCTGAATGGCCTTGAATCAATGAATCAGAGGCTAGCTTTCTAGCTAGAGATTCGTGCACCCTGGTTGTTCACATCCATACTCTTCCGAGGCAATGACTGATTGTTGTTTGCCTGGGTAACATGGCAGTCATGATGGTAGTGACGTCATTAGAACCCAGCCCAAAAACATCTTTGTATGAGCCGGGTGAAGAAATACATCGCCGGTAAACTAGGGGGGAAGTGGCAGGGTCACAGAAGCAACTGGAGCCACAGCCGGCTACTATGCCGGTAGAACTACTACTGGTGGGGGCCCCAGCCATGGTTTCGGAAATGATGCTGGCTACGGTGGAGGCGCCACCGGAGGGATGCCTTCACTCAATGTTTCTAGACCATACAGGTCGACCGCGTCGAACGAGACCGGTCCTAGGTGAGACTTGGCAATTACGCTCAAGTAGATAGAGAAACAAAGCTAACGCCGTGGTTAGCAGGAATGCTAAAGTGGGTAGCCGTACCGCTTACTACGGTACAGATGGTCAAAACACTGGCCTTCGAACACTTCAGGTTCAGGCAACGCGCAGAAAATTGCAGGGCCCCACAACTCTGACTGGGCAAACAAGCTCGACCCAAGGTATGTATAAACTTACTCTTTATATTTTGGGACATAAAAACTAATTTGAACATCTTTAAGAGTTGATTCTGACCGAGATGGCAGCCGTGCTTATGGCGGCAACGTATAGGGTTCTCGTTTTGGGGGCTCAGACCAAAAGTTCACTAGTCTTTCTCCACGATGCCTCAGGTTGTTGCAATGCTGTCCAAGTGCTTAGTGTTGTTCCTTTTTTTTTTTTTTGAAATTAATGACATACCCAGATATGAATGGCAATTTATGGTATTATGTATAGCTTATGGTAGATTGGAACTTGGGACAGAGAGGATAAAAATGACAAATTTATGAAATAATTTGATTATAAGTTGTCTAATACAGGTCTGTGTGTGAGTGTTTTACCCCGACCCATAGCTGAGCGATATACAGGCTGCATCAACTATATGTGCCTAATACATAAGATCATTCACATGATATCAGCTTTTTGGCAAATGCTTCGGGTGCCACTGATGACTAGGAAATTAGGTTCCAGGTGACATAATAAGCTCTTGCTATGGCTAGTACTATTAATACCGCCTGATCAAGATAACGCCTGCCTCTCCCAGCAACCCCGTTTGCTATAAAGAACATTATGTCGCCGTTGTATCCCTTTTTTTTTTTTTTGATTTACCAAGGCATGGTCTAGACACTCATGTCTCTTGCGTGGATGAAGGCAGGTTTTGCCCATGTTTCGATTTCGAACGTACGGATCGTCCCGGTAAAAGGATCCATCCAATCAGGAAGTAGTGCGCATCAAGGCCAGGCCTCCTAAGTGGAAAGAAGGAATTCTGCCATGAATGGTACATGTATGGCGTTCTTCCACAGCTACGAGACATTGCAAAAGAAAGTGAATAAGTTACTACATAAAGAACCAATTAGTTGGTTCAATGGCGGGTTTCGATTTCAAAATAGAGCTCCAGAGTAAGCAATAAGTCCTTAGCCAATCCTGAGCGAAATATTCTTATACCTGATATGAAAAACCATTAGTCAATTCGCCATAACAGCATTGTCGTAGAAGTCGTACCCGTGGTGAACTATTTGGATTTTTATCGTTACCGCAGTATTTAGTCGGTTTAATGAGGAGTGAAGCACCTTTGTTGGATATCTAAAGCCCTAAATTCCCATTTTTCAATGGGAAAGAACATATTCCCTCTACTCTAGAGCATCCGCAATCAATCATTCCAGCCGACCTAAGATTCTGAGCAGTGCCATGACTTACGTAAAATTTATTTTCTTCCTCCAATATGTTATTCATTGCCTCATATTGGATTTCTAATTTGTTCTTCAGTCCACCTAAAGACCATCTCTCTAAAAAGGAAAGTACCGTGAATGAACCCAATTGGTAAAGTCTCCCTCAATACTCTGAGCGGTTTTCGAAAGACCTTGAATAGGGGACCGTCATCAAAAATAAAATACTTGAGGTTTAAGGCCATTCCATTTTGCAGTAAGTGGAGCATGTATTGTTCGAGTCCGATAAAGCTTCCCTCTGTCGAATCTCCGCCTAAGCTGATGTAGAGTAGTTGGATTTGGGGAGACTTCAGTGCTGTTTGAATGGTATGCTCCTATAGCGGGGGTATTCAGCAAAGTCTCCGCAAGGGAGAGCATGGGTTTGTCCTTACTGGCATAGCTTCGACCATTCCAAATCGCAATTCCTCGATATGGGTGAATTGTTTCACGACCTGGCTCAATGCTACATCGTCCAGGAGGTGGTTTGCGAGTGCTCCTTTTGGGTCTATAGAAAGTACCTTGAGCGTCGCCGAATGTAGTTTCCCAAGAGCATCTAGGAGAAGGTCGAGACTCTCGGGTGCGCAAGCCATAGTCGGCGATGTGATACTGAAAGCCTCCAAGCCACTAAATGAGCGTATGAACTCCTCCAGTCCATTCATGACGAGGTTCGTAGATAATTGTTTTGGTCGAAGATCAGCCGCGACTGAAGTCTCCCAGAACAATGAAAAATCGACAGCATCGATCCCCGGACCGACATTCAAGGTCAAAGCCTTCAATTCGGCCGGCGAAAGCAAACTCCATAGCGCACATGATGGCCGCCCCAAGTCCACAAATCCTCGAAGGTCCAGAGATGTTAGCCTGAATGGTACTTGGTCACACCAAGTGCTGGAGACTTCACTGAAGCATAGCATGCAGTCTCCATCAGCCCACATGGTCAGTTCTCTAAGGCGAGTGGCAGTTCGAAGAACCGATCCTATCGACCGCAGGACCGACTCGTCATCAATCTGGATGAGGACCAAAGCCCTGACATTGATTGGAGGCCAGAATTCTAGCGGCGGGTGGAAGTAAGGTGAGGGCGTGCTGTCAGTGCCTAACCGCAGCTGCAAGCTCTCGAGAGTCGAAGTGAAAATCACGATGGTGACGAGATGTTGAGTCGGGGATACCGCTAGGTCCCAGCTGTTCAATATAGTTAGTGGTGTTCATAATGAACGGTAATCATTGAGCCCGCGATGGGTACAAAAGTACAACCAAGGGTCTTTTTGTACATAAATTCCTTCAGATTTGGCATTCGTATAACACATGACGCGATGATATTGCTCAACATTCTCGCAGCTGGTGAAAGCAGGCTTTGGGAGCCCAGGTTCGAGTCGATCTCGTGGTAGATATCGTACCAGGATCCTGTGACCAATACCCGCTGAGTGTACTTAAGGTTTGTGCACCGTGGATCTCCGAAGGTATCCAATTTCAGCTGGAGTTGGTCATTTCCCCCAAAACATCCTGGGTTATGAAACCGGACTGTGTCATATAGGTAAGGGATGACTAAATTATTCCATTCACGGCATGCGCGAGCCAGTATGGCAAGGTCGCTTAGGTCCAGCTATTGACATGGTCAGCCCTGCAATGTATTGTTTGAGGATCAAAACGAGGAGAGCCAACATAATCTCTGAGAAGCTCGAAGAACAGAGGGATGTTCTCCAGCATCTCCGCCATCATGGTGGGTATTCCGAGGCAAAAGAGGTATGCTATGGAACTAATTGAGTTACACCTGCAGTACCCGACCGGCAATAGAATTCTTTTATATAAGAAGGGGATGATTTTATCTTGCTGTTTAATCGCGTGAAATCATCAAGAAGTTCTCATCACGTGGCTCGCTGACCCGGATAGCCCACACGGATCACTCTCGGATTGGCTGGATCTAGATCCGAACCTGTGAGCCAAGGTTGAGGATACCATTTAGGTGCTGGACCCCGTGCTTCTATTCTATTATCCTGTACTATAAAATACGCACTCCGCACTAATCTATTGCGGCAAAGCCTGTAGCTTTGTTGCTGGCTTTGTAATCCACAAAAAGCCGTGTAATGTCACCATGCCACAATGCCCAGCATCCACTCGCCACCGTGTTCATATCACCTGATTTGCGGATGCGGAACCGATCCCTCTAATTCCAACTCTTTGAGACGCCTACATAAATTAAAATTAGTTATCAAAGAAGCATTTTCCTCTTGAAGTACTTAAGTGAAATACTGAGGGCCAAAGCGAAAGGGAGAGTCTAATGATTAGTACGATGACATTCGCAAATCTATAGTGAAGCTCTTAGTATTATAGAAGATATTACTATAATAGATAATGACATGAATAACGAACCCAATGAAGGCGAAAAGTGAATCAAATATATGCCATTTGATTAGATCTATTACATAGGTCCAGTTGACCGCGGGACTTCCTTGACTTGGTAGTCGATTTACTACCAGCAGATCGTCACTAGTTGTGTAATTCCATTCTCTCAATAAATCTCCCCAATGACCATCGAATGAGGTTAAGGTGACGAAATCATGCCCTATTTGCACCGTCGTCACTATCAGAAATCTGTCACGTCAGGATTTCCGCCAATCCAACATGACCTGTTCCCGTGTACATGCTAAAGATTTCATTATATTTTAAGGGGCTTCAACTTCTGTTTTAATGGCAGACACTTCAAGGAGAGATGGACAACATGACTAACTTGAGTAATGAGTATTTGCGCCATTCACTACTATGAGCCAAAAAGGGAGGGAGTGACATGAAAGATTTCATCCAGAATCTCCAGCCGCATGTCTCGCGAAGAAAAAACCGAAGTTTAGTTCTTGAGGTTTGATCCTGACCCATTATGTTTGAAAGCCAGTGCCGAGCAAAGCCGCACTGTACTGTACCCAAAGAACTACACCGCCTTCCCAGTCCGACCGACCAATATACGGCAAGTCATCTTTGCACGCAGATTCAATAAACGCCGACAATCGAGAGTTGAGGATAAAGAAATGTCCCAATGAATTCCAGTGTCGAGCTGACAGTGAACACGCGGCGATGCCAAAACCTTGGGAACTTGATTCCGTCATGCCCTTGACTCCCTTAGCTCTCGAGGTGGGGCAAGCACAGGCTGCGTCTGGTCGCTCGGCCATCTATCATAATTAAAAAAATCGTGCCTAAATCACCTCCTGGGGGAATTACCTTTTCAGAGGCCAATAGGAGGCGGATGAATGCCAAGTTCCATTTCCAAAACTGGGAGAGCCCACCTCAAGCGCAGCTCGTCTCAAAGCGCCGTCTATTTTGCATCGCCAGCGCCGTCTGTATCGGCAAGGAAATGAGTCTGGTTGCAGTAAAGTGCGCAAAGCGCAGCGTCGATCCCGTGGATGTCGCCCTTAAAATGCGGTTTGCGACCACGAGTGATATATTTGTGGGAAAGGTTATGACTTGGAGAGCTATCTTGCAATGGAGTTTGCCGATTCATGTGTTTAAAACTAATCTCTTGTTACTAATTTCCTGGCTTCTGGTGCGGTTTGAAATCGAAAGCATCCCAGAGACGTGTTGTTACCAATCTAGCGTTCTTTTTTGTTCACCGCTGCGCTGTGATTTCATGTAGTTTCCTTTTCTTAACAAAAGAACTTGTAAGTTGCGACCGTTCAATATTCTTTAAGAGGACCAAGGAATAGCTATGCATTAGAGCCCACAATGGACAGCAATATATCTTCGATATCTGCATCAGGATACGAGATAAACTCTGACATATCTATGTCAGCGTCGAGCATTGCCGAAGCACTTGGCATTCTTCTCGGAGAACATTGAAATGGTATGCCGTTGTGTCCATCGCCATACAAAGAAAAGTTTGGTGATTTCGCCGACGTTGAAAATCCTCGATCATCAGAGGCCTGTAATTCTTGCTGAGGTGGCTCTGGATTCTCTTCGGGTGAGTCTCGAAGCCATGGAAATTCTGGATCACGGGTAGTCTGAGATGACTCGAAAGTTGAAGGGATGCCACTCAGGTCGAGGCCCTTGGCAGGGGCTATGCGGTGAACACAGCTTTTGAGAAACTGGAAAGCCCGCCGTGCGGCCTCCGAAGTCTTTCCCAAACAATGCAGCCAAGAAAGACCTTTTCTTGCCCGAGTCCAAATCAGGTCTGCCGATTCGACAGGAACTGCATTTTCATCTGATTTCGTCGGCACCGGACCAATTGAAATATCGAGAAGTAAAATCACAGTCGCCTGGGTGAGAACGTGTAGTAGATCCCACCACTGTAGGACTTCGTAACACCAGGTCAGGTCCGGTTGATCTGGTAGTAGTGCCATGACGGCTAGGGACGCACGGAGACAGTTGAGGGCGGTCATATTACCAAATCGTGAACGAGAAGGCTGTGAGTTGCCTGGCTTTCCAAATGCATGGCTGTTAAGGCAGGGTCGATTGAGCACGATGAGGGTGCTGTAGTAATTCAGGGCGAGGGAAACCTGAAAGGGTGATCTGATTCTAGGTAGTGGATTACCATGACTGTCTTGGAAACAGAAGGAAGGGTGTATAGTCGATAACCAGTAATCCACCTTCGTGTTGTAGAGAGCTATGCGGCCTTCGACCCGACCCCAACCTACCCGAGAGCTGTCAATCGCATATACTTCATTGGTAATGGAATGAGCGATCAAAGACAGGTCTACCATGTAGAAAAGGTAGAGGGATGGACTGGAAGTGAGAGACTCCAAAAAAGACCTTTGAGAATCCATCTCCTTTTTTTCCAAATGTATCGTCCACTGACGTTCATCGACTGCCTTGTGTATGTCTGCCTGGCGTATTTCCGATCCCGCTGATTCCAAATTTGGAACGAGCAGTGGTGGAGATGTGGAGGAAGAAGCACTTCCCAGGCAAGAGACTCTCCCGGTCATGACAGTGAGAAGATTTTCCAGGCGGAAAATCGACCACCACAATTGCTTCCGAGCTTCGTCTGATTGCACATCGTGCACACTTGTCCTTTTTTGGAGGTTGAGTCCCAGCGCGATGCCCGAACGTGCGGCAATGCCAATCATTTTCCATGACCTGGAAAACTGTTAACAACCACGCTCGTACATGAGAGAGCATCAATTGAAATGACGACATTCGAAGGATCCAAGGCATACCTATTTACCTGTGATACAATCAGGAAATAAAACGCCATCAGGGCTTCGGCCTGCACTTGTTGCAAATCATCATGGTCATATAAAACATTTTCTGATAGGCTGAGGGATTTAGCCCGTGCCAGAAAAACATTCTCATCAGTCTCATAGCCTATGTTTTGTTCAGCAAGTCGACAAATAGCACAACTGATGGCGAAGATCATATTGAAGACGGCCAACCATTTCCTACCGGGATTAATATGAACCCCCAAGAAACAGCGATTAAATTGAGCAATAAAGAGGTCCCGTCTAATAAATGGCAAGGAAATGTGAACCTTCTTCAGATAGATCTGAAATAATCGATCTGCTAATGGTCTTGGTGGCAAGACGAAAGCATTGGTCACGTCTTGATCCGAGACGGTTTGATAATCAAGGTGATAGTTCATGGATGCGATTGAATCGTCAATTGGAATCTGGTGCTGTGTCGTAGTATTCAAAGGAACTCCTCCGACACTCTGCTTCGTAGACTCAGAGTCCAAGCGCTGCATCCACGTAATTTCAGAATTCTTCCCCATGTACCCGGTCGCCCTGCTTTTTTCATTTCGATTGAGGTCTTCCTTCACAACATCAATAGCGTCTAAGGAACCGATCGACGAGGAGGACGACGCACTAGAAGGACGGTTCTGATGCCCTTTAGGTTTCGTATGACGTGTGCTCTGTAGGCGTTCGCGTTAAACTTCTCTAAACATCAATATTGCCGATCCACACATACTTTCAGAGCCTTCGCAACACGATTTGCGGTAGGCCTTTCAAGTTCTTGGGAAATATCTCGAAGCAGTTCTTCGTAGCTCTCGACCGTCCTCTGCGCCGATTCCAGGTCTTTTTGCTGTCGAACAACTTTGACATCCGAATAAATACAGTTGTTCATGCCTTGGACGCGACAGTGAGAGCAAACAGGCTTGCTGCCATCGCATTTGGTTCTGCGCTGTCGGCAAGAGTCACAAGCCCGACTGGTACGTCGTCCGCCACTTTCCCGTCTCTCGCGTTGTAATCGTGGAATAGGAAGCTTATCCGGCATTTTCACACTGTACTTGAATCAGGTTGAAGAGGTCGAGAACCTCGGAAATGGGAGTAGATTTCGTAGTGGTCACAAGACCTGAGATGCGTCAACGGATACTGAAGAAATGACTCACGCAGCCGTTTTTCCAGGCATTGTTGTCCTTACCCCTATTACGTCACGGTAACTGATATGGAACGATTGGACTGCAGATCTATCCGCCGACCCAAGCAGCACCGCCATTTAACTGTCTTTCCGTGACTACATAAGATCCTCAGTGTGTAGGTGGATTGCTTTGCTTTCTCCTTCTTTCACTGTGTTTCGTCTCTGATAGTCCACTTTACCGTTGACCTTCAGCAAAATGTCACAAATCACTGGTGGGTACTATGCCATTCCTTGGACAGCTTATGATTTGAGGCTAAAACCGCACTAAGGTGCTCTCGTCAATCTTACTCCGCCGGATGAAGGAGATAACGTATATCGAGTCACAAACGGAAGCAGAGTTTGAGTCGAAGGAATGGAGTACAGCGACCCTGCCATTTGATTGGAGCTTTGGCCCCGTTAAGGTGAGCTGTTCTGCAAACAAATGCCACGAGCAATTTCATTGATAATGAATCCCCACGTAGGTCACGGGTACACTCTACACGGATGACTGGCGTCTGGTAGTGACTCCATCCTACATGGGTATCCAGGCTGGAGAACTTCACGGAGACCTGAGAGATGCGGTCTATCTCCACATTGATTATTTCTGTGCCAAAGGGAAGCACGGGTTCTACATTAAGAACGGAAATGAGCTTTGGACTCATGTCGATATCAAAATTACTTTCGACGGGCACTACAGTGGAGACTACAAAATACTCTCATTCTAAGACAGTGTCCGATGGTCCGTGGTAAAGCGCCGTACCGCCACTCAGATAGACACAAGCATTTACACTACGTCCGGCCACTGTACATCGGGAAAATACAGTGGGGTCAGATTAGGTGTAGCGCGATCTGAGTGGGGCGCTGGGAAAGAAGGCCTATGTGACCGAGGGGTAAACTGTTTTCGAATTCTCCTGTATGTCAATATCGGTAACAAGATTATTCTCATACATAGGAGATGTTCTTAGGAGGCCATTCACAAAATGTTTCCACCAGTAGGCGAGTGGCTTCAACTTTTTCTTCTGATTCCATCCAGATTCAAGGGATGGTGGACGTGAATCAATTCTTATGGTCACGCGGGTCTTGATGCAGTATTCTACGATTATGGTATTTCATAATAGAGTCTGTTTATTTCAAAGCACATGGAATGTGATTGAACCGGGACTGTAGGCGCCTTCTGCTTGGCTTGTCGGTATAGAACGAAGATAGTACACCGAAAAATAAAGAGCCATTACGCCCAACCACCCTTTCCTCCAAACCCAGAGCTGTCCTCGATCTTCTTCCCTTGTCCACGCGTGGGCTTGGACTGCGCTGCTTCGTGCTTGCGTAGTTCCTCCGGCACACGCGAAATAGGCGACTTGATAAGCATCTGCTTGAGATCATACCTGGATTTCCAGTTAGCAAAGCAACACATAAACGATATGAAAGGCAAACATACATGACATCGGCATCCTCGCTACCCAAAAAGGTAATAGCAACACCACTCTTTCCGGCACGACCAGTACGACCGATACGGTGGGTGTAGCTCTCGATAGAGGTAGCCATGTTGAAGTTGACGACGAGGGAGACGTCGGGGACATCGATACCACGTCCAGCCAGGTCCGTTGCAACCAGCACATCAGTGGAACCGTTTCGCACAGAGGCAAGGGCAGCCTCACGCTGTTCCTGAGTTTTGGAACCGTGCAAAGTAACAGACGAAAAGCCCATATGTTTGATATCGCGGGCGATAGCATCACAGTTTCGCTTGATATTGACGAAAACGATGATCGGAGGTCGGAACTCGCCCGAGTTGAGGATCTCGGCCAGGCGCTTTTTGCGCTTGTCTTCGCCGGGGATCATCTCGACGCGCTGTTCGACTGTGTCGACCGCTTCACCGGCGCTGCCGATTGTGATGATTGCTGGTCGTCGCAGGTACTTGCGCGCGATGCGTTCGAGAGCTGTGGGCATCGTGGCTGTGTACATCATGGTTTGGCGGTATCGGTCGCGCCCGCCGAGGTGCTGGCTCATGGCGCGTGGATTTTCGGCTTCTTCGTTGTCGGGTTTTTCGTTGGTGACGGGGAGTGCGTCGAGGATCTTATTCACGGGTTCTTCGAAACCCATGTCGATCATACGATCTGCTTCATCCATGATCACGTAGCAGCATTGGCCGAGGACTAACATGCGGCGCTCGATACAATCGACAAGACGACCGGGGGTGGCGATGATGATTTCTGCGCCGTTGCGCAGGCTGTATGCTTGTTCCTCAAGCGAGTGACCACCAACAATACTGACAACGTTGAATCCAAGGGGTGTGGTGAATTTCCTAGCTTCGATCTCGATCTGCTGAGCCAATTCACGGGTAGGCGCAAGGACAAGACCATATGGACCGTCGTTCTTGCGCCATTCGAACTCGTCAAGCCTGGGTAATTCCGAGATGTATACCAGAAGGGGAAGCAGGAATGCCGCCGTTTTACCGGAACCAGTCACGGCAACACCGATAAGATCACGATTCTGCAGGGCAATTGGGATTGCAGCGCGCTGAATGGGACTCGGGTCCTTGTATCCGACACGGTCAATAAGCTCCAGCAATCGCTTTGGCAGATCACTCTCATCCCATGAGCGCATGGGATTGGGTATACCGCCACCCTTGGTACTGATATTGAAGTCTTCCTTAAAGATACGCCAGTCTCGCTCGCGCATGTTGACCAGCGCCTTCTCGCTCCAGTGTTTATCAAGCTGGCTGCGGGAGCTCTCTTCGCGGCGGCGACGCTCCATCTCCAATATTTCTTTAGCGCGCAGACTGCCTGACTCGGTATCTCGAGTTTCTAGCGCCTGCGCATACTTACGCGCCACTTTATCTGCAACGTCTTCTCCGAACCCTGCCAGTCGACCTCGTCCAAAGAAGTTGGCTTCGTGTCGGTGCTGGTATAACGGGTTGTAATCGAGACTGGTGTCTTCTTCGGTATTCCATTCAAAGTTGAATTTGCGGTCCGTCGTACGCTTGCGCTTCTTTTTCGCAGAAAAAGTCGAGGTCTGGTCGGCTCCCATATATCGTTGCTTGACCAAGGCTGCTTGGGCTTCGGCTTCATCTTCCTCCGCAGGGCGCTTGTCACCCTTTGGCTCTTTCGACTTTGGCGGCGGCGGTTGCATGTCTTGATTCCGATTGTTCAGTCCGTTGGAGTTGCGCATCGCACGGGGTCCGGTAGGAACTCTTCCATTTGTATCTCCGCGGTCAATTCTCGGCTCTTCAGGCCTCCGTAAAGCTGCGTCCGACGAGAATCCATTACGGTCAGCGCCATTAGTGGAAGCTTTCGCTTGTCGCTCAGCTTCCACTTCCTTGGCCCGTTTTTCCAGCGCAAGCTTTTCCCGTTCAGCTTTGGAAAGGAACTTCGGCTTTAAGAAAAAAAAGTATTAGTAAATCGTCATTCAAATCCTCCTTTCAGATAGACTATCTAAGAGACAAACGCACCTTCGAAGCTGCCGCATCTGCCTCCTTCTTCTTCCTGATAAGTTCCTCCACACTCAACGGAGCCGCAGCAGGCCGCTTCGGCGCTCCCCATCCTGCCTTCTTTTTCTTCGTTTCGACTGGAGGTGCAGGTGGCGCATTGTCGGGAGGAGGTGGAGGCGCCGCAGCATCTGGTGGCGGCGGCGGAGCGGCCGAGTCCTCTGGAGGTGGAGGAGGTGGAGAGGGCGGACGCTCAATAGGGTCCGGGGGAGGACCAGGAGCAAGTCCATGTGAACCGTTTATCACCATGCCGTCCATCGTGATTAGGCGGTGAAATCGAGATAGATACAATGCTGGTAGCGGCGACTTGTTGCATCTTGAAATTATACGGCGGGCGGGAACACCAGACGCGCAGTCACGTGCCGGGATGCTCTATGGTTCGAGAAGATGGCAAAAAGGCATCTGAGTGGCTAGAATTATTAATCCAACCGAAAGTAAACGCTGATTCGGCTATCATAATAGAGCAAAGTCCCAAAGAGGACACAAGGGGATCTTAGGGGTCATCTGCTATAGGATACCTATCTAACTGACTTCAATAGTTGCACTAACGGGATATAAAACATGCTCAATTACGCCGATGGAAATGTAGAACTTGCGCAGTGAAAGGCAGCCATCTTTTAGATGGAAAAGAATGCTCTCAAAGTTCGCAAATTTCTCATCTTCTTGCGTCTCCCCAAAAAGATAGAAAGCACATCGAATCTGCAGTGCGGGTATCCTCTCAATATGTTTCAATGACAGTACCATATCGAGATTATCTATAAATCACCAGCAGTCGATATGAAACGTTTGTGTTCTGTATAGAACATCGTACCTTCCATATATCTAGATCATACTCTTTTAGTATATACAGAGGGCCAAATGGATGCGTTGGCACTTACCCCTTTGACAACTGCATAGCCAAACCATTATACCGACATAATCAGGAGACTTATGTTCCTCTGGGAGCAGGACGTGAGCTCTATATTTATTTACATACTCATCCTGAGATATTGAAAGGTCTGCGTTGGCGGGCATACACAAACACAACTCCACCATCTGAATCTTTAACCTTGTGCACATGGCTTGTAATGAGTTAGAAGACCCATCGTGCATCCGCAAGCCCCGGATGAAAACTCGAATGACCTCGGGAAGCGCCAAGAATGTATAGTCGTAGTTGCAGAGGTAACCGATAAAATGGGCTTTCGTTCACCGTTTGATTAAGCTCTGCGGAGGAGTGAGTGTCATCCATTTTGGTGCTATTAGTCTCAATCTCCTACGACCTGTCATAGAGGCCTCCTCGTAGGCAAGGCATGGCTTTCCAGTCTGCAATCTCTGCGGACAGTGTTGATCTTTTGAGGCAGGGATATCCTCAGGGTTAAATTGGGTGGGTTGTTCTCTTAGATATGGAACTGAGATGCGGTGCTAATTGTCCCCGGTTAGGGCCATGTCAGGCGAAGTCTTCATACCTGATTGATGCTTCTATTTGGACCTGACTACTAGAATGGTCGACGAAATTGCTCGTGAAAAATATGGTTCGAAATTGTAGGAAAGAGAGGGCGCCTAGAATACAATGATCCTGGTGGATCTTAATGCCCCGATCAAGTATGTGGGATAAATAGAAAGAGCAAACCGGACAGTGTCCAATAGGCAGGGGCCCCTGAACGCATCGAAAACGCTAACAAACCTGTAGGAGAAGACGCAATGCCTATACCAGGCACGAACATGATGCTACATCGGGAAAAAGGTACCCACCCAGGTAAATCAGAAGGAAGGGTCACAGAGTAGAGGGGGACCTATCGGGACGAGAATAGTCATAACGAAAACATGACGAAGCGCGTAGCCACTGGCTGCTCGAGTCAGTGAGACAGGGCCTAGGCCGCAGGAACGCCGTTACTTTGCTGGTAGTAGGCATAGGCCGCTGCGGCAGCCGGGTCAGGAGTGGGTTGTACCATCGGGACGGCTGCGGGCTGCCCGTTGACGGGCGCTGCGGGCATTACAGCAGGGGCTCTAGCCCAAGCAGACACAGACAGCGGGCCATGTATCTCGCGGTCCAGGGTCATATACTCCTTAGCAGCATCCTTGGTGCCACGCTCCAAAAGGTACGCCATGTAGATCTGCACGAGCTCCTTGACCACATCGGGAAGAAGGGTATTCTTGGAGCGGACATCAGAGATGACCTGCTTGATACGGTCATACTGAGTAGGTTCAGTGTCAGCACTGGTAGGCTGCTCAATCTCGAAAATGAGATAGCTGGTCCAGAAAGGCCGGCTGTCGAGGTAGTATTGCTGGTTCTCCTGGAACACCTTGCGAGCGTCGTCAGGAGCACCCTTGATCTTCCACAGTAGTCGGGCCCACTCGGCGACAAGGGCGGCCTTGGTGGCCATTTCAACCTCAGGAGAATTCAACTGGGTCTTGTAGACATCAATGGCTGCATCAAGACCGCCATGGCGGCGCGACAGGTTAGCCAAAGAGATTATGGTCTCGACGTGGCTGGGCAAGCTGAACAAGATTGCACCGTGGATATCCTTGGCTACATCCGTACGTCCCGACATTTCCTCAAAGTAGGCATAGTGCAAGCGAACAGTTGGGTTGGCGATGGGCACGTAAAGATAACTTGCGCGCTGGTAGATGATCCGTAGGTCTTCTTCCTTGCCTGCCTGAGCAGCCATCCATCGGGCATAGCGAAGCCAGAACTCGTCATAGTAGGCGCATGTGACAAGGCAGCGTTCGTACAAGAACTGAATGCGGGCGTATTCGCCTTCTGATTCCTCAAAGTCGAGATATTTCTTCCAATTCGTCAATTGGCTCTCATCTAGCTCCGTGACATGGAAGTACGGCCGCTTGATTTCCGACTCAAAGGTCCAGCGCTTGGTGGTCTCCGTTTGAGTCTTCGAGAAGATCTCCAAATGATAGTTATCCACGCGCAGTCGGAGATCACGCTCGATCTCGGCCTCGGCCTTTTGGCCAGGTGAAACGTGTGCAGAGGCCGCCTCGATCTCGGCACGGAATTGTGCCATGATTTCTGCGGGTGCCAACTCCACCAGAGGCCGAGTCTGAGCTAGCTGACGATAACGTTCGAAATACCGCGCATATTGGTGCATCGGGATCTGAATAACCCGACTCAAGATGGCAAGGATCTTGTCCTGAGCCTCGACACGCTCTTCAAACTCGATGTACTTGTCCCAAAAAGGATGCGCAAGGAAGTCGAGGCCAACACAACTGGCACCGCGCTCAAAGAGACTGTTCAAATACTCAAGTCAGTATTACAGGAGTTTTCAGCGGGGGGAAGGAGGATCAGGAGGCATGAAGGGAGGGAAGAAATGACGTGGCAAACATAAGCGGTCGACTTTGTCGTTAGTGACAGTCCAAAATCAATGAGCAAGCTATGGGGAAGGTAGCTGGTGCTTCGTGCGCAGGGTCAGAGGAGATCCCCGGATGAGGCTTTCCCTTCTAGAGTCCGGGCAAGAGGAAAGAAAATGATGTCTTTGGTCAGGTGGGTAAGGAAAGCAGCCTGAATGAGCCATGGGTGAGAAGTAAACTCCACTCGAGTCCGGGTGGGAAGGTAATGGTTTCTCACCCATCATCAATGCAACTGCTGGACCGACACATATCCAATTATACCATGGGCACCACAGGGGATTTCGCGAGCTGGCATTGCTAAAGGTTACAGGGAAAGGGAAGGAAAATGGTGTTGTACTACTTACTCCCGGATGATGTCGGCATCGTGTGAGGTCTCAGCTTTGAAAGAGCAGTAGTTGGTCCACAGGTCAACTGACGGCGAAATACTGGCAATGCCTCTTTCGTAAACCTGAAATCAAGAGCAAGTTAGTGACTTGGCTTCTGGAGGGAAATGCGCAGGGCCGCGTAAGGCTGAAGAGAATAATGTCCGTACCATCTCTGCGGCTTCGGTGCCCGTGATCGAAAACTCTAGGTCGGCATATTTCTTCCAATATCCGAACAAAAGGGGGAACTTCGCGAGGAAGCGATCGTAGCAGTTGCGCACAGTGGTGATAGCTTGAGGGCTGGAGTTGCGGTTGATTCCACCCTCGAGGGCCTCGGCGGCACGCACGAGCTTCTCCCACGTCTCGAAATTATCAGGATCTTCGATCTATTAGGAAGTCAGCGAATACTCCTCGACAAGAACCAGATCGCGCTCCAGACATACCAGCTCAGCCTCGAGCGTTCTCAGCTCCGCATTTTCCTCTTCGGTACCGCCATACTGGTAGTCCGCCATGGTGGCAGGTATTCTGGGAGGTGCGCAAAGAAAAGAGAATGTCTCGGATGATGTTAGAGACAGCGGCGACTATGAATAGAATGCGGCGGTGGTAACAATGGGGCAAAGGGATGTTCAAAGCGAAATTGAAAAGCCGAATCGACGGTTTGGGAAATCCGACCTGAGGCGGTGAAGCATATACTGCCGGTACGGTTTTAGCGCTTCAACTTTTATCGACACAGAACATCCGGCCGTTCACCACTCCTCCGGCCACCATGTCTATCAATCCGACATCAGTGGGCCTGTTGCCCACTCGCCTCCGCAACTTCTTTGCACGTTACCCACCCCAAATCTACTCCGCACTCGTCGCGTCGCGTCCGAAACTCCCGGAGACCACTCCCGAGCAAAACCTTCCATCACCCTATACCCCCGACCGTGAGGCCAAGGGTGCTCACCGTGAGAACCTACAGGAGTCCTCTGCACGGGCTCTTTTGACCACCGACTCAAAGATCCTCAACCCCTTCCTGCCGCGGAAGATCTTCGTCAGCGGAAAACGCAAGTGGATTGGGCCGCGGTATGGCCTGCGCCAGCAGGCTGACCTGGTGAAGCTGGCCATCAAATACAATGTCGAGCCTCTTCTACCCCCTAGCATCAAGTCCACGGAATACAAGGCCGCTCGCTTGGCAGAGCGTGGTCTACGCATTAAGGGAACCGGTATCGGCCAAAAGGTCAAGGGTCACAAGTGGGAGCGGACTATGGAAGCTCGCCTCGAGGACCGTCGCAAGGCTATGGTGGAGATGCCGGAGATGATCCGGGAGTGGAAGCAGGTGAGTATCTTGCGACTCTTATTAAGTAGAAATGAATTAACTCTTCTCTACAGAGAGGTCACGGTCGTGGCTGGAAAAAGTGGCCCAAGCGGTAAACGGGACAGTTCGACTGAATCTGTTTCCCCTCGTTTTTCCGCATTGCCACTTGGTCCACTCTTGTCGCTTTTTTGTTCGACACCGACGTTTTACCGGCTTCATTCGGCATCCCCTCGGTGAAAGCGTCTGTATGAATCATTTGCAGGGGTTTGGGATGGAGTTTCTCTGATTTACTTTTGACATCATTTGTACAATACTATACTATGCAAGCGTGGGCAAGGAGCCCGAAGATCTCCACACCTTGGACGGGCCGGGCCATCTTGTCACCGTGTGAATATAACCTAGAAATTTTGATGCAGTTCCTCCAAACAGCGAGCCCGTGCGCCAAAGGGCGCTGAAAGTATATATCAAAGGGAAAACGAAGTCCCCGAAGCCGGCCTAACATCGAGCCGAGGAACATGAAACGCTACAGGGGCATATGCACGATATCGCCAAAGAGCAAGGGCCTCGTGCTCGAGGTGCAGCATCTTTGTCACTAGTCTTACGAAGCATTCGGCGCTTCATGTCCAGTAGCTTCTGTCTAGGTGTTACTATCGTTATGACTATTTGAGCAATTATTGACAATAGTAAAGTGATAGCTGTTCAACGAGGTCAAGAGGCATAGTTCGCGAGAATATTGAGCGAGAAATGATCATGTCACATGAAGCAAGCCTTTATACACTCCCTGACTATAGACAAACCAGCCAATCCAAAGCCCTGGAGCTCCTTTAAGCCGATCACATCTGCATCCTTGCAGAGGTATTGACCTCTTTGTTATCGACATGGTTTTCCTATCTCGATGATCTTGCTTTTTCCTTGCAATGAAGTTGTCGATGATAGGCCGTGGCTTCCAGTCACCCAAAATGATGAAGTTATTTTAAGCGAGTCTATACTTGTGGCTTCCAGTCAAACCGCCCCCAATGATGAAGTTATTTTAAGCGAATCTATACTGACATGAGATGGTAAGCTGACGAAGGGACCGAACTCAAATATGACGAGCTCTAGCCTCTAACGCAGGTACTTAGGCTCCGCCGATCCCCTGCAGGGTGGCTTGACTATTTTTACGCTCGAGGCTCATCTGATAAACCGTCTGTGTGACATAGGGTGATATTGGCAAAATATCCTGTCTTTTACTACTATAGACAGGGGTTTGTCTATGATTACCGCATCCTCGGTTATCAACCCCTCTCATGAGTGGCCGAGCAGCGCGAACTCATCCGCACTTGTCTCCCCGACGAACCCGAAACGTCGCAGATATGCATGGACATACCTGGATACCCGGTCGATCCAGTCCCCGTGTGAACCGTTGAATCCGTACGTGAACCATTCGTAGGTTTTATGTCACATGATGAGCCCGAGATATTGCCACTGAATTGCGCAGAGGGATCTTGATTTCGCAACTCTATAAAGAGCAATGGAGAGTCCAGTTGGACACCAGTTTCATCATACCTTCATCGATCAACAACCGTTCGCTTGGATTTCACATGAAATTTCAAGCGGTTGACCTTCTTCGGTAAGCTCCGATTATAGTTATCCGCCTTATCTGCCGTGCTCCCCACTCCCTTCGAAACCGTTTAATATGGCCTCAAGTTGCACAAATATGCAGTCTATTTTGGGATTGCTTTGTCGATACTCTTCGATATTCATGTCAAATGGGTGACTGATGGATGGCCTTTTGTTAGAATGCCCTACTACTTCTGCGGACTCATTGTGACTATAAGAAGGGGAGCGTCCTGCAACATAGTTCACGTGCGACCACTTCAGCATTGATCCGGTTGAACCAACCGCGAGCTTGAACTGCGCGTCTTTGCTGCTCTCTACCTGCACCATAGCATACCCCTTCCGTCAAGCATGGCGGAGACCGGTCATGCGGGGAACCCCTCGACTGAATATGGCCGAGGATACTCTGCAGATGTGGACACGATCCGAGAGCAGGAGTATCCTCTGATGAATGGTATTTGATCCTTCCCTGAGCTGATTGAAATCTAGCTGACAATGGCTCTTTGGGCTGATAGAGACAACATACCTCGACCATGCGGGGACAACGCCATATGCCAAATCCATGATTGAGGCTTTCTCACGGCACATGTTATCAAATCTTTACGGAAATCCACACTCAATGTCTCTATCGTCGCAGCTTTCTACACAGCGGACAGACGATATTAGACTGCGGGTCCTGCGCTTCTTCAATGCCGACCCTGAAGAGTTCGACCTTGTCTTTGTGGCAAATGCAACCGCGGCCATCAAGCTCGTCGCCGATTCTCTCCGCGACTCTGACCATCGCGGGTTCTGGTATGGCTATCATATTGATGCTCATACCAGCATCGTCGGTGTGCGAGAATTGGCCGATATGGGGCATCAGTGCTTCCAAAGTGATGCCGAAGTAGATACTTGGATTTCCGAGCTGGCCAGAAACCAGACCAAGGCACCAAGGCTTTTTGCCTTTCCGGCACAGTCAAACATGAATGGTCGACGTCTTCCCCTTAGATGGTGCGAGCAGATTCGTTCGGTGGCTAGTGATATTGGAGGCAATGTCTTTACTCTCCTCGACGCAGCCTCGCTTGTATCAACAGCTCCATTGAACCTGGGCTCTGTGCAAGCTGCCCCAGACTTTACAGCGCTCAGCTTTTACAAGATCTTTGGTTTTCCCGATCTAGGCGCCTTGATCGTCAAAAAGAGCGCAACTCGCGTCTTCGAAAGACGCCGGTTTTTCGGTGGCGGCACTGTTGACATGGTTCTTGCTCATGGTGCACAGTGGCATGCGAAAAAAGAAAGTTCGATTCACGAGCGCCTTGAGGATGGGACTCTTCCTTTCCACAACATCATTGCTCTGGATGCCGCCCTCGACACTCACAAGCGTTTGTATGGCTCGATGGCAAATGTTTCCGCACATACTGCCTATCTGGCCAAGCAGCTTTTTGACCGAATCTCCATCTTGCAGCATTGGAACGAGACGAAAGTCTGTCAGATCTACCAGTCGGACTCCGTATACGGATGTCCTCAGGAACAGGGTCCGATTATTGCCTTCAATCTACGCAATAGCGTTGGAGAATGGATCCCAAAGACAGAAGTGGAGAAGCTGGCTACAGTGCAAAACATCCAACTGCGATCGGGATCCGTTTGTAACCCTGGAGGAACCGCATCATCTCTTGGATGGACGGGCGCTGAACTGCGTCGCCACTACTCTACGGGGCTGCGCTGCGGCGATGACCATGATATCATGGGAGGGCGGCCAACTGGCATTCTGCGAGTCAGCCTAGGTGCAATGACCAACGTGAAAGATATCGATTCCTTGGTTGGCTTCATTGAGGAATTTTATGTTGAGAAGACTCCTCCGATTGTCGCATTGAACCCGCTTCTGGAAGAAAACGAGGTGATCGGTCGGCATTTCTACGTTGAGAGTCTTTCAGTGTTTCCTATCAAGAGTTGCGGTGCCTTCAAGATCCCCGAAGGGAAACGTTGGGAGGTGAAACGAGAAGGACTAGCATGGGACCGCGAATGGTGCTTGATTCACCAAGGCACAGGCGCCGCTTTGAATCAGAAACGGTACCCTCGCATGGCTCTTATCCGCCCATCCATTGACCTTGATCGTGGTGTTCTCCGCATCACCTGTGGCGTCATGACAGACCAAGTAAGCCTGGAAATCTCCCTTGGGTGGGAAGACACCAGCCTCGTTTCAACCTCCCTCTGTTCAAATTCTACCAAGAGGTCCACCGTGTGTGGCGACCAAGTATCTCTGCACGCATATGCATCACCGGTGGTGTCGGCATTCTTTTCTGATTTCCTTGGTGTCCCTTGTACACTTGCACGATTCCCGGCACAGACCGCCAACCGATACTCACGGCCACCGCGCTTGTCCGGTAATTGGAAGAGCAGGTTCCGCAAATTTATTATGCCAGGTTCTTTCCCACCAGACCTGCCACCTCCGGTCCGGGGAACTAGCCAAAAGCCTCTTCGTCTCGCCAACGAGATGCCCATATTGGTTGTATCTCGCTCATCGGTCAACCGACTGAACGAAACAATCAAGGCCAACACCAAGCACGGTACAGGTGGCAGCAAGGCCGTTGCCGCAGACGTTTTCCGAGGCAACATTGTAGTCGCTGAGCGACTCACTCAACTCGGAGATGCCGAGCAACCATATGCTGAAGACCGCTGGTCAGATCTTCGCATTGGACCAGACCAGCTTCGGATAGACGTGCTCGATGCATGCCAACGCTGCCAGATGGTCTGTATTGATCAATTCACCGGAGTTCGACGAGACGAGCCATTTTCTACACTTGCGAAGACGAGGAACATAGAGGGAAAGGTTTCGTTTGGTAGATATGCGGCACTTTCACAGGAGGAGATGGAGGGCTTTGAACTGGCGCCCGAGCGCCGGACGGTTATGGTAGGCGATGTGGTGAAACCCACGTACCACGATGATTGATTACGTTGAATTTTTTACTGTGTCTCACGGTGATAGGCGTGATTTTGTCTATACACATTTCGGCTGGCTGAATACACTTGTTATAGTTCCGACCAATGGGCAGTCATATCGAGCTGTACACATTCTATGGTTCATTAATGGTAGAGGTCACCACACCTACTTCCACGTTAGATAACTCAATCATTCAACCATGCAGTGAAATGCATTCCTACCAATAGCGATCATGGCTAAGTGACGATTCTTCAACTTTCGCCGCAACTCAGGTAAACTAACTAATGGTGCCGATTTACCAATTATTGCTTTTCCTCGGAATCGAAGTCATATTCCATTGTCGGGCCATCTTGCTAGCCTTTTGATTCCCTAATATCCTCGCTGTCGGTTCCGCTATTGTTGCTATGTGCTCTGGTAACCTCGTCGTGCTGGTTCATATCTGGTTGTAGCAGAAGTATAGAGAGCAATTGCACCACGAAAAGGAAACAAGCAAAAACGGTGGATTATTGGAAGTCTAGATGAAAGTCTTATAACAAGCCGAGGAAGAAATCTTGGAAACAGTGAAATAGTCTCCGCAATCGCCACTCGCCAGGCCCCATCGACATCCGCAGCCAAGACCAAAAGAGCAAATTGGGCGAAATCCACGGTGGCTCATCCACCAGTACTCTCTCAATGATCGACGGTATTGATGACCTAGCTTGGATGCAAAGAGATTTTTCGTCCACAGACCTCCCCGACATCGCCAATAAGCGTCCTATGCGTCCCCATGGGGGATGTGCAGGAAGGTACCCTAGCCGGTACCAGCCGGCTCCGGGAAATTACTTTACCCTTTCGGATAGGCCTTCATTTGGATGAATGGATGAAGGGGGAAGAGACGTCACGTAATTTTTACAAGAAGATGGAACAGTCGGTGAAACGACTCTTTGTATTATGTATAGTGTTTAGTATAACTAGGGGTAGTCTTAACTTCTTCCCCTCTTCAAGACTTTTCTAGCTTGTTTTTTCTCTATCTCGTAGGCTATTTCTTCAGTCTTCATAGCTCTCCGAGACCTCCTGATAAGGTCGAGAGGTGATATTTGCCCGAAACGAGGATAAATGGAGGGACCGTCCAGCCTTCATAGCTGACTCCCTGGATGACTGTATCCATCCTCGATCACCGGACTGGTCTATTTTTGTACTAGGGCACCTTCCTGAGCTCGTGACGACCATGCTTGTTGAGATAACGCCCATCATAAAGCCAGTCTCGTCGAAGTTGTAGATATCGGACTCCTGGATGCCGTACTTAGCGATTTTGTTGCGTACGAGGGCAAACCAGCTATCAATGTTGTCCGAATCTCCGCATTAAGATCTCTTGTAGTCGTGCTTACGAAAGAAACGTGTCTTGAGCTCAGGTTATCGCTTAACAAAGTTGGAAGCCCAGCGCTTACCGACCTGGGGCGCATCATGCTCCGCGAGCAGTCGGTTTGCCATATCTTCCACCTCACGTAGCCGAGGAAGAAATCGTTGCGAATCTAGGTCGAAGATGTATTGAAGAATTCTCTTGTCCTCTAGCTCGGTTAGATTCCGCGAACGGGGCGTGCTGTCGTGTCGCGATATCATTCCCTTCATCCGGTTGGCGAGTGTGGCGCTGTCGAGATTAGGGTCACTCTTCATAGCTTGAATGGTCAGAATTAATTGACTGTCTTCACTTGTTGAATCCATTATTTTCGGTGGAGGAAAGCGCGCAAAAGCGAATGATCGCGCGGTCGAGGCCAAGTGGCCAAGTCGCTTATCTGGCCAACTCACTTCTCAAGTACGTGATAGTGTCTAATATTCACGAGAAAAGGAAAAAGCGAGAGAAATCTAAGATGTAAGAGAAACAGAAACGATTCTGGAGACGAATAGACCAATTGGAAGAAATCCCAATCCTTTAGAAGTTTGGATGATAGATGCACAATATATCATGAGAATCTTCATGAAATTCATCAGAACTAGTTAACTTCACACAAGGGTCCGTAGGTAGTGCCACCCTTCACCTCTTCCCAGCCCTCATTTCCGACACATCGCCAGCACCAAAATACATCTTCCGGGTCATACTTCTGCTTTACAGACCTAAGCCAATCATAGTTCTCTCCGAACCAATTCTCCTTCCACTGGGGATCAAATCCATCGGCCTCGTTTAAGTAAGTTCCCATGCCGGGCGTCAGCGCCTCCATTGCCTTCAGTTTCTTGAAGGTAGCCCTATCTTTGACTTCCTGGACTCCTTGCGATCCAGCATTGAGAGGATACAGATCAACATGTGTCAAGAGAGCGTAAGTCTTCCGCCAAGCTGGGTTGACAGAGGTATACGGCTGCTGCTGTAGGACCTTTCCACCCGCATCAAGAGACAGGGAAAGTCCAGATCCAGAGGGACGGGCCCCTGGACCTGTCTCGATAAACAAAGTCCGAAGCATGCTGGAAAGATTCTCCTTCTGACCAGCTAGCGACTTCTTGTCAAAGAACCGAGAGATCATGATGAGGTTATCACCAGCCTGAGCTTGGTGAGTACTGGAGGTGAAGTATGATTGGAACGTCGGGTATTGCTTGAAGGTAGAAGAAACAAAGAGGGACGTTCCGTTGTACGGAAGTAAATCGCGCACAAGGTTCTGGTTCACAAACTGTTTAGTGCTTTCAATGGCGCTGGATGAGTTGTTTTCAAGCAACGTGATAAAATTATGCACGTAGAGAGTCTGTCCCTTCATATTCAGCAACTCCCCGATACCTCCGAATCCTCGATCCGAAAGGACAGGATATTTAGACAAGGCGCTCCCGCTAGCATCCACGAGGTCGGACAAGCTCCCATTCGTTGGCGTCATGAGTAGGGTGTGCGCGAGGACCGGGCGCGTGGGGTGTACTTTGATCGTAGCAGATACGACAACACCGTAAGTGCCACCTCCTCCACCACGCAGGGCAGTGAATAGATCTGAGTATTGGCATGCGTTTGCTTTTACAGTTTTTCCTGATGCCAGGACGACTGTATATTCGAGGACTTGATCGGTTGCTAGCCCAAAGGCATGGCTTGTAGGGCCGTGACCAGCGCCTTGGATGTAGCCTCCAATAACTCCAACAGTCTAAAGTGGTGTTAGTCTTCTTGTTTTCAGTGACTGAAACTACCTGATATCATACGCTATCATCGCCACCAACGGCGATGGTGTTGTGCTTGGCTGCAACGGCATATACATCCTCCCAAATGTATCCACCACCGACAGTGATGGCACTTCCAGTCCAGTTTGAGTGACAGGAGTGATTGGATGGAATGTAACGCTGTTGAAACAAGATCCCATCATGGATATACTTGATCCAAATCATCAAACTGCCATATCCTTGAGATCTACCCATATAATGTTAACACATCATGCGCCTTGCGAATTCCAATTCTCGTACCTTTGCACAATGTCGTGACCGGTGTTTTTAATCACGAGCCGTAAGTTGTTCTCTTTCGCAAACTCGATGCCCTTTGACACATCATTTGCCTTGGTCGCATTAATGGTGTATACTGGGACGGCACCGAGTTGACACAGAGGGTAAGCCGCAATAGAGGCATTGATGGGAGGACAGGTCACAGCAACCGGATAAGTGAATCCGACCGGTGAAGCCTCTTGAAATTTTGAATTCGTCCATTCTTGGCCAATATCTTGACATAGCTGTGCATCTTGGCCTGGGCCAGGATAGCATGGCTGGGCAATGGGTTGATTGGCGATAAGTTGCCCGTCAACAGATGAGTTGAGAGAGTTCCATTTGGAAGGTGGAGGCCAACAGTCATCAGTTGGAGACTATTCCAATCACATTAGTTAGTTTTTAAAATGCGATAATCAAACTGTGGGTTGACATACACATTTACAAGCAGCAAAAGCGCACTGTGCGACAGCAAGAAGAAGGAGACTTCTGAAAAACATGATTAAAGGGCTTGTTGAGCTAACAACTACTGAGCGGAATAATTGAGCTATATAACATTACATTTCCCGTGCCCCATGGCTCGGGCACTACCAGAGCCTCACCAGGTCCACTCCATGCATTACAGCCTCGATGAGATGCGCAATTTATTTTTCTCATCCAGCCAACTATATAGGGAGGAACCTCATCTGATTTAGTGGAGCAGGCAGCGCAATTTACAGTTTCGCTACGTCGTCGGGGCTGAATTTTGGTCTGAATGTTGATCACTAGGTGTATGGGGATTAAGGACAAATTAATGCCGGGCGCCGTGGAAGTGCGCAACGAGCGCGCAATTAAACCAGCCCGCATTGTGGGACCGACCTTATAGCGGCCAAAACTATTCGAATAATCAATTGCTTGGCTTTTATGCTTACCCAGATAGGCTTGGCTCAGCCTTTCCTTCCCATGTTGTTGGATCGCCTGTACGTTGTATTGAGAGTACTTTGAAATTCCGAACGTGAAAACAAGGATCTACAGTCGACTGGAGTCCCGCTCTGCTTTGGCTGATTCATTATTTAAGAATTCTCTACTGATTTAGCTGTTCCTTTCATTGGCTAAATCAGGTCTTTTTGCGAAATGAAGGACTGGTTTGTTTCTGTGGAAACGCCGCAGCTACGATAGAATTTATAAAACGCATTGTTGCATAAATGGCTTTGTTATGACAAGCAGGCTGTCTATCATTATCTATCCAACAAGACCCAAGCATCAGTACAGCTAGCCCGAGACTATGTCAGATTTGACTTCCGGCACGATGGAGTATTCGGATAAGAAATATCAGTACATTCCTCAATGGAAGCGGTGGCCTCATTCTGTTCCATCATACTTTTCAAACTGAGACTTGGACTCCGCGGCCTCTTCCTCGGTGGGCAGATTGACGACTGCAAGATATAGCACATTTTTCAAAAATACTTTCTTGACATGGTGTTTTCCTGTGCTGGGGATCAGTCGGCCGTCTTGGGAATCTTTCGGCTGACCAAAAAAACGGTTGATCCCCAGCGCCTCATTTCTCTTAGCGAGTAGCTTGCCAGGCCCTGGCAGGGGAACAAGACCACCAGTAACGATAGCAAGCATCGATCCACTGTTCGCAGGATGATCTGGGTCATTGAAGCGTGACTTCATTGGTTTTCGTTGTTCGGAAGGTATGACCATTGGGCTTCCAGGATGTTTTGCTTCCTGTTTTCTTGTGAGTTATGTCGTAGCGAGGTTCGAAGGAACAACACACATAGAATACCATTGCCCTTCTGTCCATGTAGTCGGTGACCCACGCCCCAGCGCCTTTAAACTTTTCGAGAATCCCTTGTGATTGCTGTTCTGCGTATTCACCCGCGGCAATCTTGTCCAATTGGGGATATATTAGGTTTGCAGTCTCGGGTAATTCCAAATCAGAAGTTGTCTCGCCGCTCTGCAGGCGAATGTTGTCAAGTTTCTTTCCAAAATTTGAGCTACTCACATCTGGATTGCTCCACTTCACAGCTGCTTGGCTTAGGTCGACCTTTTCAGTTTTAAAGATAGTCTTCTTGAGTGAGCTGGTAGCCTTGCCTAGAGGTCCTTGTGTTGCACTATCATCTGATTTGAACGCCATAACCATGACAAACAGCCCGCGGGGTATAAACAAATCACGATTCACCAACTCGAGGAAGGAATTTGCCCGAGTTCGCTTTTGTAATTCACGAGCCGTGCCGGCAATAACCGAAAGAACCATTCCTACAGCCATGGCTGCTGGGAATGGGATAGATGATGTGATCTGAGCGGCGATGAAAACTACTTCGATCCAAGCAGAGGCCTATATAAGGGTCAGTGTATTACAGACGCAAGGCAGGGCCATTTGCACATACATGGTTGACGATATCCAGATATTCCAAAAATTGCAAAAAGACCTCTTGGCTAATACCGCTGTCCTCGAGGGCGGGTGCATATGCGCGTACAAACCCGCGGTCCTTGTTTCTGGGCCGGCGTTGAGGAATTATGACAGGACAAGAAAGTCGTTGTGACTTTTCAGGAAGGGGACCGGCCATGGAAACGAGCTCACGGGCTAATGCTTCCCTCTGTTTGAGCTTTTTTTCCTCCTCACTCTCCGTCTCGTCACATGAGTAGGTTGAAGCGTTGTCGTATGGCAGCGAATACAAGTCCTCATTGGAACTTGGCTGTTTCAACCACTCGATCATATCATCAAGCTGCCATGCGACCTCATCCTGGTTAACATCAGATACATTATGTGACGGCGAGTCCGATCCGACATCAGGCTCGTCTTCCTGGCGCCGACCAACATCATGCTTTGACTCTTCGGGCGCCCAGGAGCTGTTGGTTGAAATCTGCACGGGAGAGACGGGGTGCTCGAGGTTCTCTCGCGAGGAGTCTATGACATGAGATTGATCTTTTGGTGAGGGTTGATCCCGAGCGGCATGGATAGCTTCCGATGCCAAACCGAGACCTGTTCGGAGGATTTTGACAAGGAAAACCATATTGATTGCTTGTCTGATGAAGGAATGAGAGCTGAAGATGAAGAGGAGGCCAGCATTATTCTCTTATCAGAAGTCCACCTCTACTGTTTTGATATGTCGCTTACGAGAACTCGCCCAAATCCACCTCATTTCGAAAATGTAATGAGATCGGCAGGAAAAAGGATGAAGCTAACTACTAGTAAACTTTGCTGCTGATCTACAAGTCTCATTGCATGAAAAGAAAAAAGAGAGTGTTTTTTATGAGAGTTGGATTGTGGCATTATCAATTTGCGCGCTCGTTGCGCGTTGCTTTTGCGCGGGATCGACGGCCCCCACGCGGAAATTTGTCAGTTGCGCGCTCATATCCCCGTAAGCAAGATTAGACAGCATCTAGCCCGGCATTGGAGTTCAGACTTTCGATCCAGTCATACAGTTCCTGTGGATTCGGTAGCGGATCAAATCCTCCAAGATAGGGCCACATATTCCACGCTTCAGTTGAGGTCTCCGACCCAATAAAAGTGGCATCACTCAGCTCTGGGTCAATACTGAATATACCCGGCCCGGTCTGCTTTTCCTGACCGGCCTGGCACCCTTCTCTTTCGTTTTGTCTAGGAAACCTTTCCTTCAGCTTTTCCATTAACTCACAAAACCCTCTTATTATCTTGCTACACGCAGCATAAACACAGCCATTTCCAAACGATGCATCAGTGGAGGTCCAAGGTGTGGCATGAAAGACCTTAAATCGTTGTTTGCAGCATTTAAATAGCTCGTGTTGCTTCTCAAAGTTGGGATTCAACCGTCCAAAACACTTCAAATGAACAAGATTGTTTTCAACAAGGTTTTTGCAATGGGTGACGATCTCCAGAGCAAGATGCTGAAGTGGGGGGTGAAGGACGAGGCCGCCAAGCTTCAAATGCGTGCACTTGATGAACAGATCCAAAACGGTCCCTAACATTTCGGGGTATCTTGTCCCAAGCTGAGTCAAAGCCATCGCAAAAGGCTCAGCTGCACCGGCAAGCACGTCTGCCTTGCTGCTTGTGACTTGATCGCTGATCTGGATTGCTTCATGGCTCTCAATCTCATCCTCCCATTTTATTCTGCCTTCCAGGGACCTCACTTTCAGGACCGCGGCATATAAAAGCCCGAGACCCCATATCCTAGCGATAACAGAATTGAACCTTAGCTCTAGTAGGGAGCGAGCGGCCATTATCTTCTCTGATTTATAGAAGTTTGATGCCGCATCCAACAAGACGTTATTGGCTTCCAGTTGTCCACCACATTTTTTCTCGGTCTCTTCAATGACCGCGAACAGGGTGCCAGGGTTGTTCCATTTTTCTTTCAAGGTTGCCAAGGCACCCAATAGTATACAGACTGAGATGGCCCAGCTCATATGGAAGATTGCTTTCGGTGAACACTGACGATGTTTCAAAATGATTTCGTACGTATCGACAACAGGCATAATCTTTCCAAGAGCTTGTCGTAAGGCGTTATGCGATTTTGAAATGTAGCCATCCAGGAATGTGTCATAATAGAGTATTTGTAAATGCTGTACCGTTTTGTGAAAGCCTGCATCAAAGTCGACACCATCCGCGATACACAACTGGCGGGGAGTTGCACCGCCTTGTTCAAAAGATTCTTCCAGTCGATGCGCGATTCTGTGTGCTAGATGAATAAATGTCTCGGCTTTGACGGCGCGGTGCAAGACTCTTTGAGTCGTAGTTAAGGCTGTGGGCTTGTAGTCGGCCAGAAGGAGGCAAAGCGTGACTGAGTCATAGTGTGTAGGTGGTGAAAATATAAATTCTTGACCTAGGAACGCCACAGCAAGGCGCATCCTTGGTTTCAAATGTGGATATAGGCTATCCGAGCGCTGGTCAATGTCTAAAGCAGTCAAGCAAAGCAGGGCAAATAGCAATTTGGTGGCAGAACTGGTCAAGATGAACTCATTTGAAAGTAAACGGCTCCTCAGTTCAATCAATCCCGGCATTGATGGCAGAAAAAACCGATGCCAAGTTAAACTATTATATCATATTAGGCATGTGAGGAAAATTTCGCATGATTGCAACTCACGCCTTTTCAAGCGACATCGCAATGTCATTGTCAATAAGCTCGGGAAGGGATGCACTCCAGAAGGGCGGAATTGGAGTCATGTGGGCCCCAAATGCTTGGTCTTTTGCCAGAATGGACGAAAGAAAATAATGGGGCTCTATCATGGATTGGAAAATCTCTTGTTTCGTAGGTCGCCGAACTGATTTCGTTCGCCCGTCTCCATTTTCGGCGGGACCCGCCACCGCTATATCACAAAACAAATGGTCTTCGATATCCACACTGGAAAGTGTAGTTTGATCGCTGGATCCTGTCGAAATTACGGGTCTATTATCATGTGACGCCATACCACGAAGACGCTTGGCTGCAGGACGTCCTAAAAAGGTAGGCTCAACAATACATTCCAGACTCATATTGCGACATCGTTCACAGGACTTTTCTTGAGGCTGACCCAAGATTCCGAGATCATGATCCGGCATGACGCATTTGATCTTTCTTGATCGACAGCCGCGACAGATAACGCGAGCATATTTTCCCCGTGGACCTCGTTCAGCTGTTTGGTTTTGCATTTTCGCACCGGGATCAAAGCTCCCTTGAGGTGGATTGAAGCAAAGAATCAATATCAATCAGTTGAGGAAGATGTGGTACGTGCCGTCAAATTCAGCTCGACTAACCCACACAGCCACGTCATCCACGCTATACTTCTCTGGATACGCGATCCGGACCTTCCCCGATTAGGAACCATCCAATGCCAAGACTGGCCCCTCGGGGATCGCATCCCTGAAGTTCTTTGTACGTGTATGATCTTGAAGAATAATTGGCAATCGTGTGTCATCTTATTTCCTAGGGTGGCTTAGTGCAATTTTATCTTACCATGTAGAATTGTCTCTATTGGATCCTTATAACCTTGGTAGCTTTTCTCAAAGGCATAAATTGAAGCCTTTATCCCCTTCATTTGAACTAGATCGCGCCCTGTATCATCTCTATATCCCGTGCTGATCTGGATATGACCATTGTTTTTATTGGGTTGGTGGAGCAGGGTGGACTTTGTTTCCCGATGCGTAGCTGCAACCTGATTATGCCGACAACCTTTATGAGTCATGTCGGGGTTATTGAATATTGATTGGGTGACAGATTTGATGTCGCTCCTTCTAGACCTAGAATGAGAGTTCCTTTGACGGGTAGATGCATTAGATAGGTTCAATCTCTCAACTACATAGCAACCAATGTGTTTAACATGGCCTCTATCCAGGCACCAATATCTCACCAACAAGCCGACAGCCCTACGTTCGAACGGAGTCGAATCTTGATGATCCTAACAATACAATCAGATCCGATGCGACAGCCTTCGACCATGTGCCACCCAATGGAGGATACGGATGGGTGTGCACCGTATGTTCCTTCATGATCATCATTCATACCTGGGGAGTGACTGGCGCTTGGGGTGTCATTTTATCCCATTTCATCTCGCACTCAACCTTTCCCAGTGCAAGTAAGATCGAATATGCCTTTATCCGCGGTCTGACAATCTCACAAGCCATTCTCATCGGGCCCATCATGTCGAAGTCACAACAGGTTCTTGGTATCAGAATCACCCTCTTAATCGGCATGGCCTTTACATTTGCTGGCCTCTTTTGGAGCCGCTCATGCTTATAAGATCTGGCATCTATTTCTTACTCAGGGTATCTGCAGTGGTTTTGGAATCGGTTTCCTCTACATAACATCCATGTCTGTTCTACCAGCATGGTTCTCTACTCGAAGAAGTCTAGCCACGGGAATCGCTGGCTCTGGCGCTGGCATCGGAGGTATAGTATACAACCTTGCCGCAGGCCGCGCCCTTGAAGCCGTTGATGTGCAGACGACGTACAAAATCCTCGCCTTCTGTTCATTGGGGGCCAATCGCGTCTCATCACTACTTATGAAAAGTCGTGATAAACCTCAAGACAACCGCCAAAGAACACTCGACTACCACGATCTTGCGCGTCCCGAAGTCCTTCTCGTGATGCTCTGGGGAATGACCACCGAATTCGGATACATTGCGTTGTGGTACTCCCTGCCCAGTTATGCTGCATCCATCGGGCTTAGCGCACAGCGGGGATCTGTCGCCGGTACTATCTTCAACTTGGGAATCACGATCGGTCGTCCTGTTGTGGGCTATACCAGCGACGTATTCGGTCGGATTACCGTTTCCATAATCGTCACGGCTGTCTGCGGCTTACTTTGTCTGGCTATTTGGATTCCTGCAAATTCGTATGCGGCTCTTTTGGTGTTCGCTCTTACTGCCGGGGCGGTTTGTGGGAATTTTTGGGGCACTGTTACTCCCGTGCTGGCTGAGATTGTTGGACTGGGTCGTCTGTCGACGACTTTTACTTTGATATGCTTGACGTTGGCCATACCGACTGCTGTTGCTGAGCCTATTGCGCTTGGGCTAGTGACGGGGTCTAGCTATCTGCATACACAGGTCTTTGTTGGATGTATGTTCTTCTCGGCATCGTTCGGTCTGTGGATGCTCAGGTCTTTGAGATTATACCAGGTGGAGAAAAAGGCTTCAGACGAGCGAGAGGGACTGACGAGTTACGGTGCGCCAGCTTTCCCAGGGTTTGTCCATTGGATTGGATTACGGAAGATGTTTACCCTTGGCCGAGTTTGGTTGAGCTTTTTTTGTCTTTCTTAGGCTTTGCTTTAGCCTGATTTCGATCTATTATTTGATTGTTGTCTGAATGTCTTATCACAGATGCGTAGAATAACGACCCAAGGCTAGGCTATCGGTCGATCAATACGATACAGAATCGAAGCAGGATGCAAGTATGCCTCATACTCCACCTCCTCTCCATCCCTAACATCGTAATGATAATGTCCTCCCTTCCGGTCCCCATCAGCATCGAAACAATGCGTATGCTCCATCCTCAGTCCCAGTCCCTCGGGATCAGCACTATGAAAGACGGTCAGACATACAACCGGGGCATCGAAGATATGATACGTAAGCCACTCTTTCTCCAATTGAGCACGGTCACGGAACGGTAGGTTATCCGGCTTAGGGAAATCAGGCATAACGTGAAACTTCGCTTTGCCAGACTTCAACAGGAACGCACCACCGAGACTAACCGGTCTCTCTGCGCCGTAGAAATCGAGTAGACCCAACCGGATACAATTTGTGAAATTTAGCGGGCCAGTGCGCTCGCGGGCAGTGACTTTCAGCACCGGTCCCATATGACCATCGGAGCCATAGAGATTCATCATCAACGCGCAATTTGTACTCGCAAGTTTTCCGCATGATGGCGAACCATCATGATTCACTTGAATAACACGAGTACCATTTTTTATACTCAGTGAGCTGATATCATTGAGATCCGGTGCTTCCGATCTAGATTTCCAAGATATGTTGGAAGCCAGTTCGGCATTGTGGCCTATATCTTGAAACGGGGCTGCTCCTGCGCCGAGAAGGAATCCTTCTGTAGCTGACATTTGCATATCTTTCGCCAGAGACAGAAGAGAGTATTTTGCGTTGAAATTGGGCGTTGGGAAGAGATTGGGCTGGCCGCCTATATCCGCTATGCATGAGTTGCCTGAGAGACCTGGCGCGGCAAGATTGAAGGGTGGCTGGCTCAGATCTGGACACTGCACGACGCTTGCAGTCGCATGAGCGAAGTTGGACTCAAGCGACCCTTGAATCACATTGGCTAGCTCTTCCAATGATGGATTATGCCGTGGATGGATTGTGACATTCATATTGAGGTGGAAGGTTGAGCCCTTTGCGGGTCTTGAATTGGTGTTGAAGGTGAAGTGCGGGGTGAGTGCAATTGCAGCTCCGGGTCCTTGTTTATGATGTTGTGCCCAATTTTTGGTCTGACATAATTTATTCCATCGCGGTGTATCCGCTCATAAGCAAGATGCTATTCCACATCAGATAATTTCCATAGATCCCTAGACCCATGCAGATCATTCGATCACATATCCTCATTAATCAAATCATATCATCTCCTCATAAGATCATAAGAAAAAAAAGTTGGAAACCCCCAAAGAAACCAAAACAGAAAAACACAAGCCAGCCCCATTAACTCCCCTAGACAACATACGGCCGTCTGCTAGAGCTCCGATGACGATGGGAACTAGAGTGACCCCGCCGACTAGAATGACTGCGTCTGCGCGCCGTCTCCTTAACAACAACACGATCCCTATCGCGACTATGCAAGAACAATGCAAGGAAAGCAGTCCAGATAAAGAAGATAGTCTCCATGATACCCATAGCAAAACAAGTCTTCAGCATGGCACAGGTCTTGTTGACGTGCAAAGATAGCGGGTTATCAGTATGGGTGCCATACTCGCCAAAAGGGCCGAGGGAAACCCAAACAGAGCCGCCGTCCCAGTGGGAGCAGTTCGCGCTTGCGATAAAATGTAGTTCGTAGACACCGGCAATAAAGGCACCGAAAAAGAGTAGGTCGATGAAGGCGACGAAGATGGCGGAGCGTTTGGTTGTGCTGAAGCGGATGAGGGTGTCGATGGCCCAAAAGATGGCGATGACGCTGGTGATGAAGAGGACCAGGATATAGGGTGGTGTGAGCATGTTTGCTTTGAGGTAGCCGTTGACAAAGTAGGCCTGTAGGTGGTTAGTTTGGGTTAGGTACGGAGTATAGAGATAACGTACCAGTATGCCGATGATTGGGATCAGGAATGTGATCTCCACCATTCGGTTGAAGATGAAGAATAGACTGCCAATCATGGTGAGGGGTGGGCTGTCAGATAGTGGGGAGTTGGAGATTCGATCTGAGGAATGCGACGGGGATTAGGAAATGAGCTGGACTGTGATGCGCTTGAGTACCTGTGTACAAGTCAAGCTACACGTGCGCAGCGCTATCGATGCAGAAGGATTGCGATCGCAACGTGTGCAGATGCGAGATGCGCCTAGAGTCAATGAGAGGAATACAGAGAAAAGTGAAGAGGAATAGAAAAAGATAAAGACTGTGCCGTCATCTTGTGCTAGCGACGAGGGGAGGCTGGGCCTGTCAGCGCGGTCCTTGTCGGTGGCTGGGCAACGAACTTTTATCTACATGTAAAAGAAAGGTCGAGGCCACACTGAGATTGGGCTAAGATGAGACTAGTTAATGCTGCGCCATCTCATTAATTAATGTCTCGCATCTGATCGATTAATCCTCGTTGGTCAGTAGTTAAGTAAACTTTTTGTGCTTTTTGTACTTTTGTAGTTTTGTAGTTTTGTAGTTTGTTGGAATGGCAACCAGTCCTGTATGGATCCACTGCAGCCAATCAACTCACAGCAGTAGCTTCGAAGTTTTTGGTTTTATTCTTTTGGATCATGTCAATGTCAAAAGGTCAATGTAGATGGAATAGCATTGATAAGATCTATTTCCCCCTAACGCCGATCTCTATACTCATACAGGTTATCATCATGCGAATGCCATAAACTCGACAACTGCAAGGTAATTTGGTTGCAATGCACTGGCATCCAATAACAGACGCTCTTACGAATACACAACCGGCACTTCAGTCAACTGCCGTCCACGGTCGGAATGGCTCACAACCACCTCTGGCGGATGTGATACCCGAGTCTGAGAAGCGTATGCAGTGTTGGTGTCAAACGGTGGGGAGTATCCCCTGGCCGCAGGGTTGGTAGTTATCGCGTAACCCTGCTGCATCTCATATCCGTTTCCAACATCGTCTTCGCTAGAAGACCAATTTCCATCAGGATCATGATCATGTGAGCGACGGTGATACACCGGTGATGCATAGGGATTGCCCGCGTACCCCGAAGCTCCAGCGACCGGTAAACTCGGTGACGCCGACCGTTCGCGCAGATCCGGGGGATTCAATCGATCTGCCTCAGGATTACGCAGGCGAGTGGTGCTTTCAGTCTCCGAATCCAGCTTCCCGTGCACGGGGTGAGCGGGCGCGGAGCCCCAGGTACGGATCGGGTATGCCCGACCCTTGCGCCAGGCCTCGGCGAGGGGAGGGAAGTATTGATGGTAGGACACAATGGCGCAGACCACACCCAGTAACGACCCCGTGATGACGTCGAAAGGGTGATGACGGGCGTCCATGATGCGAGACACGGCGACGAGGGTTGCAGCAAGGATGGGCACCATGACGAGCAGTGTCTTCCAACTCTCACCACGGTTGTCCATCACATGGAGCTTTCCACCCAGCCATAGCGACGTATAAAATAATCCGGCGAAGGAGGCTGTACCCGAGATCTCCCGGTTAGTCTTATGCTCTTTGACTCCCAACAAACACATAACTCACAGCTACTATGACCGGACGGCCATGACCGAAATCCGTCCTTGATTAGCGCCGCATCGCCAGTGCAGATTGTAGAATTGGACAAGCCGTACGTGGGGAGATCAGCACTCCCTGCTCGCGGCTGGCAGCGATCGATCAGATCGGGTCTGGGCTTGCCGCAGGCATTCTTCAGGACCTGTGTAATAACAAATGCCAGTCCCTGCGACAGTAGCAGTCCCAGTATACCACAATTCATCTCCCATAGGCGATCCTTCCAGCGCCAGGGCCCGCGCAGCTTACGCTTCCCGGAGACGGAGTCCTGGGGCTTGTGGTGGGAAAACAGGCCATCGAGGAAGAGGGTATAAACGATGATGAGGGCGAGCGGGAAGGCACCGGAGATGCAGAGAGCGTAGGCGATGGGGATGCGCTCGTGGACGGCGTAGGGGTATTGGAGAGAGATGTTGGTGAGGGAGAAGTGTTGATGGTAGGGTTCGATGGAGTCGAGGATCCAGAAGCCGATGACGCAGGCACTATGGAAGGTTAGCGTAAGCCACAAGAGAGATGAGACCAAGTATAAGATACTTACATGAGAATCACGTAGTCAAAAATGTAGCTAAATCAAAGGTCACTTAGTCCAGGCCCTTTCGGGAAAGAAACAAACTCACGAGAGCACAACGCGTGGGCGTAACCGTCGCTTGGAGAACGGCAACTTGGCCGGGATCTCCATACTTGAAAGGCGAAGTAGAGAATGACTAGGGAATGAGAGAAGTAGATTACAAGTTCATGTACTCGGTAACTCGAAGAAAATGAAGATGCCTAGTCGCGTGGCTAATTAAAACTCGATCGACACAGTGAAGTCGCCTTTCTTGGCGGGATTTTAGTGATTTATTAGACTCATCTTCACTTTTGCTCTTTTGACCTCCGCTTTTTTGACTTGCTGTCATGTCTTTTTTTCGATTAACGAATCAGAGCAGCCGAGTCTGTCACTGTAGCCTTTCTCCGCGTTGGAGAGTGGGGTCTTGGACGTGTTTCACACTATTCAGGATGATCCAGGAGGTCCTATGCAGGCCGAGACCGCGAACCCCAGAACAGAAGGATACAGCGCGACACCTTACAATAATAGACAATACCTGCACATGTATCCAATGCTGTGTATGTTATTTGTTGGGCTCTACGTTGTTCGGCCGATCCACTGATCCACCGGCTTTAGGCACCATCATTTGAATATGACCTCTTCGTTGTACGGAGTACGCAGCCACAAAATATAACTACCGGTGAGTATTACTGGATATTATTGAGGTAGTGGAACAATTATATGGACAGTATGTTAAAGGAATGAATTGTACTAATACAGCAGGAGAAAATGCCGACTGGGCGCGTTGATCCGTATGCATATTTGCATGTCCAGAGTCACCAGCCGAGCGAAAAGAAAGCCATAAAGCGTGAACATGAGGCATTACCAAACTTTACAACACATGATGACCCGGCTGTCGTATACACTACATAAGTGTGCCAAGAATCAACTGCTCATTTAGCAGGTGGTGATGAAGAGACCCAAAGGAGAGGGGTTCCAGTCTTCGAAGAAGTTGAGGTAGGTGCTGCCAGCGTTCTTCATCTCGTAGGCAATGGTCTTGCCAGCGGGGCAAGCAAAGGTGGAGACGACGTAGGAGTTGCCGGGTGAGATCGTAATGGTACCCAGGTCCTGGGCAACCGAGGGGGCGTTGTTGTAGCTAGTCGACTCGGAGGCAACGCCGGAAAGCTTAGACATATCGATCTTGCCGTCACCGCTGAAGTTGTACGAGGAGGTCTCGAGGTCGGCCTTCTTGGGGAAGAGGAAGACCAGGCTACAGGTCTGGTCAGAGTAGGCCTTGGGGATGTCGAAGTTGAAGATGGTCGAGACGGTCGAGGACACGGTGCCGTTGTACGAGGTACCGGAGGCGGTGTCGGGCGAGGCCGAGTTGACAGGGATGATCAGGTGCGGGTACTGGTACTTGCCATTGGACAAGGTGGTCGGGCAGTGGCTGCTAGACCCCACGGTGTCAGTGGGAACGCTGGAGCCAGAACTGGAGGCAGAGCTGGCAGAGCTGGCGGGGACGCTAGTCAGAGTCGAGGGCCGAGAACTAGAAGAGAGCGCGCCACCGGCAGCGACGCTGCTCGAGACGGAAGGAATGACGCTGCTCGAGACGGAGGAAACGACGCTGCTGGAGGCGGAGGAGCCACCACCGGCAGCAACGGCGGGAGCCGATGAGCTGGGAATGGAAGAAGCGACGCTGCTGGAGGCGGAGGAGCCACCACCGGCACCAACAGCAGGGGCACCAGAGCTGGTACAGGCGCAGTTAGTGACAGTAACAGTGGTAGTCACAGGCGAGCCGGACAGGTGCGACGCCGAGCTAGCAACACCGCCGGGGACAATGGGAGCAGAGCCGGCAGGAGCAGACCAAGTGGCAGAGGAGCCGGCAGGAGCAGACCAAGTGGCAGAGGAGCCGGCAGGAGTAGACCAAGCACCAGAGGAGCCGGCAGGAGTAGACTGGACAGCAGAGGAGGCCGAAGCAGCAGACGAGGCAGAACCAGCACCAGCACCAGCACCAGAGCCGGAGCAGGAGTCGGCCTTCAGGTTGACATCCACGCACTGAGTGACGTCGGTGCTGTTCTGGGTGTAGACGTTGAAGCCCCCGTTCTGGCCGGTCTGACAGGCAATGAACTGAGGGCTGCCGTTATACTCCAGCTGGCCGTTGGAGCCGACGGAGAAGCCCGTGGTGGGCGAGGCACCCTCATCACACTGGAATTGAGTGGTAGGAGCTAATCCCTTGTTAGATCTGATAGATGATTTTGATGTATAGAAATACTCACGAGTCAGGATACAGCCACGGCCGTTGCTGTCAGTGATACCGCCGCTCGAGTTGATGCAGTACTGCGCAGGCGACAGACTGTTGTCACCAATGCGGTTCTGGCCGTCACTCAGCTGACCAAGGGAACCGGAAGCACCACCGGAAGAAGTGAGGTGGAAGCAGCAGCTGTCACCGCGGCCAACGAGGGCGTTAGTGCCGGCAGCGAAAGCCGCGACGGTGACGAAGGTCTTCATCATGGTAAGCGAGTGCGGATAGGGCCTAGTCAACGAAAGAAAGCAGTCGGGCAAAAGGACCGTTAAATCGAGGTAGGGCTAGGAGATTTGCCGCAGTAGAGATGGAGGTACCAAGACCGGGGGATGTGATGCATTTTTATAACGGGCAGTGGATTGGGACGAATCAAAATAGATCAGTGCCATGACGAGGATCCGGCCGGTATCCCGGAAAAACGGGGAATAAATAGAAACAGTGTGATAATAGCCTCTCAAAACAATGTCCACTGTCATTGACCATGGATGATGAGAGTGGAGATGTGACCTGAGTGAGAGAGTAGGTACGCAAGTTCCGAACCAGCCGGAGAAAGGTCCGCAAAGGCGTCGACGTCATTTATGTATACTTGAGGTCAGCGTCTCCGTGGAGAAGAGATCCATGCTGTACTGTACGCACTCCATTTACTCCAGCTACTCCACATGTCTACATTGGTTGAGTGGCCGCGGGCGAATCTGTGTGGATTCTCGGAACCTATCATATCAAATACATCTTCGATCCCCATCGTTGCCTGGATCATTATCCAGTATTTCACCAAGTGCACAGCACAGCCTGTGGAAGTGGCGAAACTGTCGGATTAACCACGGAACGATAGGCTGGATGCGCATCTGTCTGCGACGCTTCATGCCGATGACATTCCTGATCGGACGGATTCAATGCGCGAGTTCCCACGGTTGCCAGGCTTCATGCCTTGCTTCTCATTCGAGGTACTCATGGAGCCACCGCCAGGTTTTGTTTATACTAGCTAAGCGTAAACACGCAAGTCCAGTATGCAGTTCTCCAATCTTGATCAGATCCCATCGTGGGAAGCTCGGAAGCAGCACCTTTAAATTGACCTTGAGTGATGATGTTAAGCTTCTCCGGATTCATCACATCATTGGAGTCTGTGCAATAGGATAATAGGTGGGCTGAGTGAGAATACATAGCCTTTGTATGCCCCAAACCGGTAGAGCGAGAGCAGCAGGCATTTCACATGGAGATCTGAGAAGCAACAGGATTGGATGGGATCATGTGAAGCCGGGACTTAATCATCAGATGCATCATTGGTTAACTAGCCAATTAACTGATCTTATACAAGGAACGGAGTGGAGCCGATGAAGTAAGACCGCCAACGAGATTTTGTGCTATTTTTGTTCCTATGGTTGACCCAGAAATGCACGACCTCTGGATGCGCACAATTATTTCAGGAATCCGGAGTATATTGCCAAACAATGGAAAGCTACAATGGGACAATTGGCAGTAAAAGTAAAGATGTAGATACGACTGTAGTGAAACGAGTCATAGTCGCAGCTCGTAGGCCGTGATTGAACATGTTAGATCTGCAGAGTGTGGAAGGGTCTCGTACATAACAGTATGCGATCCACGAGACGCGTCACGGACCGCTTTTAAACGTCTACTGTGTTAGGCCAATCATTCCTCCACTGCTTCTAGAACTCTCCCTTAAGGACGAGAAGCTCCAAAAAAAATCTGAAATGAGGTTGCAGTAAAACTCTGAAAAATCAGTGGGTCACAAAATTGTGCCTGGTCGAGATCCCAGGAACCAGGCAACACTCACGAGTGCCGTTCCAGCTACAACGTCACATATCTGGGTATGCAGTAGAGCCCTGCATTGACCCCTCCACTGCAAGCTGCCATCATCGACTCCGGCCTACTAGTCTCTATGTACGGTAGCGAAGGGCACTAGTGGTAGCTCTGACGCCAGTGCCAAGTTTATTCACAATGTCGATCCTGGTGGGCTCTGAGCGGGGCTTAATATCGAAACGCTCCGAGTCATGGCATTTACGTGACGAGCTTCCCGATTGTGCGTCATATACATTGGTGGACCTGTCAACTCGTAGTACTGAATGAATCACATCGACACAAAGGGAGAGTCCAGCTCGGAGAACAGCGTATTCCAGTCCACGAGAGATGAAGGGTCCACATTGGTGTCAAATGCCTGCCAGAGGTCATCGAATGACGGAAGGCTCGGATCAGGCACACTGTCCGTCATTTCGGTGTCCCTGGAAGGCACAGACTTATTAATAAGTTGCTTTGAAGACCGCTCGCCATCATTGCCCGGTTGGGTTGCCGGCCTGTTCTCGCTGCCTGAGATGGAGACGTTGTGTCGGCGGAGAATGGCATGAAATGACTCCAGTATCTTCTCGGCCAAGGGCGACTGGCTCCGGGCTTCTTCTAGGAGGCTGAATGCATTGTAGATCTCCACTCGACTGTCTCGGTCACCCTCAGACTGGGGGCTTTTATTGCCACAGAGATCTATCAAGAGGACGATGATGGCGATGCAAACGCAGTGCAGGACACCCGAGAACTTCAGGCGTATCAATGCGAAAGGAATATTTTCTGTAGCGAGTTGTCGCTCGGTGCGGATGACCATGCGTGCCGCCTCCATGCATGCGTCCCTCGAATAAGCGTACGCCGGGTCTGTGGCGGCTCGTGACAGGTACGGCATGTGTAACCTGCATCTCTGTGCATGAAGCAACGAATTGATGATGTATCGCTGAATAACGATGCCAGGGTCCCTGCGTTGGTCCCTGTCGGCGAGTTCGTTGCTGTTAAAATCTAAGGAAAAGAATGGCGGTAAAGTCTGTGCCATTTCGCGAAGCTTGATGTCGAGATCTCGCGTTCGTTGATACTGTGGTACTTTGGAGCCGATCTCTGTAAATGGAATGCTGTCACAAATTTCTCGACAAATTTCACCGAGTCGAATTCGCTGGAGGCAGTATGACATGGAAGAGGGTTGGTCGATCGGCTTGCCGCCGGTTTCCACCCCATCAACGAGATCTTCGTCATCTGCATTGAGAGGCTTATTGGTGACCATGTGATGTGGATTGATCGTATAAGTTCCCTTTAGGGGACTTGTGAACTGTGATATCTGCCTTTGAAAAGTCAGCATCTGCACTGATAGAGGTAGGTTCTAAAGCTGCACGAACCAGTCCGTCGCAACAAGATACCACCATACTCGTCTCCCGATTTCTGCACGCACCGTTTTTGGAGATAAGAATTCGTGCTCGGTATTGTCTGCATTGTATGGATGATCAATACGGTGCAAGGCCAGGTGACGCGCCACCGAGTTGGCCGTATAAAATACGTATCGGACTTGCGATGTGATCCCCACAATGTTGCAGATAGCAAAAGCCACGATGATCATAGCTTGCACATCCTCGAGGGAATCAGAGCCCGTACGACGAGAGTACTCCAACACCTCAAGAGTAAGCTTCATCCACATAGTGAACTGACCATTGGCTTCTTCGACTGAGGAGAACAATGGCGTGTCCATATCGTGCTCCGTCCAGAAGAAAGTCGTGCTAGACAAGATCGCCAGAAGAAGAGAGATTTGACCGAGTTTTATGGGCTTTTGATTAGTGAGATTCTGATAGAGATCCTCGACCATTGCACGCACGGATGGGGCATGGACTATGTGATGAATATATGTGATCTTAGTGAGGTACTTGTCGACAATCTGTTTCGCTTCCTCATAGAGTGGAAGCCAGATGGTTCGCGTCGGTATCTTCTCTGGCGATGCTCTGCATACTATTCTCTCAGAAAGGGCAACGGATTTGATGTAGCATGTCTTGAACTCAAGCTCATAAGATACAAGGGAGCCCTATGTTTTATTTAGCGAGTCATAATAAACATGTCAATGGGCATAGCTGTACCTTCAAGGTGGGGTATGTGACCTCCCCTTCGATCCAACTAAGATCAATGGAATTGTGCTGTTCTCCGGTGAAGAAATCGCCCGTTCGTAGCGGAGGCGGTGATGGCTGTGAACCTGTTGAAACAGAGGGGCCATTTGATGGTTCACGCTGGCCCATCACAACTTCCTCCAATCTCCGCAAGCGCGACAGAACATCTTGCTGGAATGTACCTGACGGTGTTTCAGGAGCCTCTTCAATAGCTCCGCTAATTGACGCACCTGTTCGCTCATCTAGATCACAGGTGACGCCGCGACTAGTGCAGTTCGGACAAGGGAACTGGCGGCTGCATCGCAACTTCCGAGACCGACAAAACTGACAAGACACCGGGCGCGAGCGGGCCGGTCTCACGCGCTTTTCGATTCGGCTCATATTTCGTGCCATTCAGCACAAGGCATGCTGGAGACCACCGTCGCACTGTCGTGACGTTGGATAGGTGGAGGGAGCACTGCACCAATCAGCAATCAGAATGGCCCGCGGAAGTTCCGCGGAGTCGCGGACTACATGTATGAGAGAACTTGTGCGATATAAAATCCCAAATTCTATCCCGTCAGTAAGATCCTAATTTATTTTTATTTGCCATTTCATTCATAGACATTCCGACTTTCTCAATATGGACTCTATTGTTGCCCAAATTCACACTCTGGCTGAATCTGCCGACGAGGCGGGCCGACTAAGCATCCAGATTGCTCTTCGGAAGGCCCTATCAGAGCTGCAAAGTCCTAAGGATGTGGTCGTCGATCTTATCAACTCAGTTCGTGTTGTGAAATCCCCAAAGTCAACCCCAAATCTGACGATAGTAGAACATGCTCTATGCAATGATCCGCGTCGGAGCAGACCTAGGGCTATTCCGCACTTTGGCTGAAAATGATAAGCCTTTCAAACTTGCACAATTGGCAGAAGCTACTGGTGCAACTCCGGAGCTCCTCGGTACGTGATTACTATCTTCTTTGGCAGTAACTGATACTCACCACACAATCTTCGCAGAGAGAATTGCTCGCTACCTGGCCTCGAACAATGCAATCAAGGAAGTTGGCATCAAAGAGTACCAAGCAAGCAATATCACCCACATTCTTGCCAGCGATATGGGCGAGGGCATGGTCTACCATGGCTTCAACACCCACGGACCTGTTGTTCAAGCACTGCCCGACTTCCTTGCAGCCAACAAATACCAGGACATCACCAGCAACACAGATACTCCATTCCAAATTGCCCACAACACCAAGCTTCAATCATTCGATTGGATGGTGCAGAACCCGGATCATTTTGCTTCCTTGCAAAAAGTTATGACCGGCTTCGAGGGAGCAGAGTGGACGATCGGTTTCGATACACTTGATATCGAGGCAAAGAAAGTTCCTTCCACGCTTCCTCAGCCTTCCGAGAAGCCATTCTTCGTCGATGTTGGAGGCGGCCATGGTCATCAGTGCATTCAGCTGGGTAAGAAGTATCCCAATCTTCTCAATCGCCTCGTGCTTCAAGATCTACCAGAGGCAGTCAACAAGCTGCCGCCCATCGAGGGCGTGAAAGCCGAAGCCTACAACTTCTTTGAGAAGGAGCCCATTGCTGGTATGTGCTAAACTCCGTACATTACAATTACACAGCTTTTAACATTGATCCTATAGGAGCCAAGTTCTACTACTTCCGAAGGATCATGCATGACTGGCCCGACGACGAAGCCGTAAAGATCCTTCAAAACGTCGCCGGTGCCATGGCCACAGAATCCCGCGTTCTGATCGACGAGATCGTCATGCCGGATACCGATGCCCACTGGGAGGCTACTATGCAAGACATTGCAATGATGAACATGTGCGCGGGAAAGGAGCGCTCGAAGCAGCAGTGGCTGGATCTAGCTGATCGGGCGGGCTTGCGCATCGAGGAGATACATACTTATGTTCCAACTACTTACACCTCGGTGCTTGTCCTGGCTTTAAAGTAGAAGCAGATGCATCAGTGTCAGACAAATGTACTTAGGATAGTATTTTTTTGCGCCATTCTCGATGTGTGCTCTTGAGTTTGTCGACAGCCTGATTGCTTAGGCTCTCCGGCATTCTCCGTCCACGCCTTCTTCCTGTCTCTCGACCTTCATAGCTAGGATTCTTGACCTCTCTTTGATTCATCTCCAATTTTAATTAACTGCTCTCTCTTTTCCCTATAATATCAATGAACACTATTTCTCAAGAGCAACGGGCCAATTTAAGTACAAGGCAGTTCGGGTGGAGGCAGCATTCGCAACGAAGCATCCATACATCGGAGTTGCAAAGTCTAGGATACTAACTGCTATAAATGAGCTTCCAAGTATAAGGCCAGATATTGCGAGAATAAGATGCAGGTGTAAGGTTTACTAGAGCTCCCGATCAAGTAGGAGATAGCCTCATTCAGCTAGAGTGTATATTACACAAACCCTTTGATAGGGCGACAGAAATGCACAAAATAACAATGCAATAGCTTCAAAATATTGTACACGGTAATAGCACTCTCACATCTTGCCACCAGTGATCTGCTCACCGAGCTTCTTGAGTCGGTCCTGGATCACATCCCAGCGAGCAGTCTCGCTCCTCCGCGAGGCATTGACAAGGTGCTGCACTGTCGGCGGCATGCCCAAGTTCCAGATGTTCTCGCCCTGCTGGTGGTCGTTGCGCCAAGCCTCGTTCTCGCCCTCGGGGAATGCGCGATCGATCTCAGCGGCAAGCTGTTCTTCGGTGACGATGAACGTGCGCGCATTCATGTACAGCGAGTGAATATTCTCTTGTTGTATAGACGCCTTCTGTGCCTGCTTGGCTTCCATGCGTGCCTGCGAGAGGGCCAAACGTGCTTCCCGGTTGGGGTCTGACAGAGCAGCACCCTTCTGGGGCCGCATCGCCTCCACGACCGATGACCGAGTCAGGCGCTCATCTTCCGGCTCTGGTTGCTGAAGGACACGCTCTCGACGGGCCTGGTTCTCGAGACTTCGCTCGAATACCGTTTGTTCTGCAATCTGCTTCCGCTTGTAAAGTTTGCGGAGACCTTCGCGGAGGTTGCTTCTTCGAAGCTCTGCCATTTTGATCTTGAAGGCCTGCTTCTCTGGGTCGGCACTCTTGGTGTTGACCTTGCGCTCGATCAGGGGAAGCGGTGTCGCGGCATCTAGATATGTTTTGCGCGGCTTGTCTTGCCGGCGCGCCGGGAAGAGCTCGCGAGGAACGGGGAGTGTACCCTTGACATGGGGCTTAGCGGGGTTGCTTGGCTGAACAGGTCGAGGTGCTTCGATAAATTGAGGCGACTCGGGACCAACTCTCAGGTTGGCAGAGGTTGAGAAGCCACGGACCTGCCTAGTGGCAGTCCGGCTGTTGCGGAGAGCAGACATGCTGCACTGGTTGAACTCGTTCGCTTCGGAAACAAGAGCGACTAGAGCGACAGAATATAATTGAGGAAAGTAAAGTAAAGACGCAATTGGCCTAGATGACCACGATCACAGAAAAGGAGGATATGCGGAAGATGCAGCGTCGGAAGAAACAGAAGCGATTTTGCCGTGGTCCGTGCACGCGGTTTCTTGGCGCCAAAAAAAAATAGTCCTTCCGCCTTTTTTTTTTCCTTCCCTTCTCCGCGCTCTGCCACTCCTTGTGTTTTGGTCATACCTTCTGTCTTTGAAGGCAAACCTAATTTTTTCAAACTCAAGACCACAGGAGATCCCAATCATGGGTACTCATAAGAAGGAAGCCGCTCGTAAAGAGCGGCAGGGAAAGACTGGCGATGGCATGGGCAATGTCAGAACCAAAGGTGAAAACTTCTATCGGTACGTCCACCATGCAAACTCGGACGGGTTTTAGTACTGACTCGCTCTATATAGCTCTGCGAAGAAGGTAAAGCACTTGAACATGTTCAAGGATGGCAAAGCTCAACGCAACGCCGTGGGAGACATTACCAAGGCTGCCTCTTACCAGTCTCGCGATGCCCCGGTCGCTCGCATTGAGCCCCACCGTAAATGGTTCGGTAACACGCGAGTCATCTCCCAGGAGGCCTTGACATCGTTCCGTGAGGCTGTCGCCGAGCAAACATCGGACCCCTACCAGGTGCTGCTCAAGACCAACAAGCTGCCTATGAGTCTGATCCGGGACAATGATCATAACGTGAACGGGCTCAAGCAACACAAGGCCAAGATGGAGATTGAGAACAACCCATTCGGTGATACCTTCGGCCCTAAGGCTCAACGCAAGCGTGTCAAGTTGGGTGTGACATCCCTGGAGGACCTCGCCGGCGAGACCGCCCAGCTGCATGATTCTTACTTGGAGAAGAACGACCAGGGTACCCACGAGGATGGAAGTGCTGCCGTTTCAGGTGATGTCAACGCTACCGATGAGGGCCCTGCCCTCACCACCGCCCGCGAGTCTGTCTTCTCCAAGGGTCAAAGCAAGCGTATCTGGAACGAGCTTTACAAGGTTATTGACTCCTCTGATGTCGTCATTCATGTTTTGGATGCCCGTGACCCGATTGGAACTCGCTGCCGCAGTATTGAGAAGTACATTCGCGAGGAAGCTCCCCACAAGCATCTGATTTTTGTCCTGAACAAGACCGATCTTGTTCCTACCGGTGTTGCTGTAAGTGTCACATTTCACACCCATTATTTCCTTTTACTTTCTCAGTTTGTGTCTTTTGTTTTGTGTTTTCACTGGCGTTGCGCCGTTCCATCGCTAAGTCAAGGCTTCTTCCTACGACTATACGTCGTCTTGTTTCTCCATGGAGGTCTGTCTGTTACAGCTTTGGTAGATCAACAATGTCCCGCACCGAATCTCTTTCTGAGGCTAGGTTGACAGGCCTTCGTCTTGAAGGCCCGTCGTAAGGGTCATATGTGTTTTGTTTTTGAGTTGAGTTCTGCCTCTGCCTTTTTCGGTGGCTCAGTGGTAGAACTCTTAGTAACATCCCACACATTCCTGCATTCTCATATGTTCTGGTGACCATTTACTAACATGGCATTCATCAGGCTGCTTGGGTCCGTCACCTGTCCAAGGACTACCCTACTCTGGCGTTCCACGCGAATATCAACAACTCCTTCGGCAAGGGCTCTTTGATCCAGCTACTTCGCCAGTTCTCATCTCTGCACTCCGACCGCAAGCAGATCTCCGTCGGTTTGATCGGTTACCCCAACACTGGCAAATCCTCCATCATCAACACTCTTCGCAAGAAGAAGGTCTGCACCGTTGCTCCCATCCCCGGTGAGACCAAGGTGTGGCAGTACGTCACCCTGATGAAGAGAATCTATCTTATCGATTGCCCTGGTGTGGTTCCACCCAACCAAAACGACACCGAGGAGGACATTCTTCTGCGTGGTGTCTGCCGTGTTGAGAACGTCGACAATCCGGAGCAGTACATTCCCGCTGTTCTCCGTCGTGTCCAGCCCCGTCACCTGGAGCGCACATACGGTATCAAGGAGCCCACGGATGCCATTGATTTCCTCAGCCGCCTTGCTCGCAAGGGTGGTCGTCTCCTCAGAGGAGGCGAGCCGGACTTGGACGGTGTGGCCAAGATGGTGATCAATGACTTCCTTCGTGGAAAGGTTCCCTGGTTCACCCCGCCCCCCAAGGGAGACGGTAAAGAGGGCGAGAAGATTGAGGGCCGCGAGGGCCGCCTCGGTGAGATGGGTCGCAAGCGCAAGATTGATCAGACCGAGTCTACCGATGAGGTCGAGAAGGAGGAAGATGACTCCTCCGATTGCAAGCCTGAGGAGGAGGAGGAGGAGGAGTTTAACGGAATCGATGACGGAGAGGATAGTGATGATTCCATTGCCAACCTAGAGATCAGCGATGTGGAGAGTGGCGAAGAGGATTGAAGGCTTACGCAGTTCTGATACCTCCATCCTTCAAATTGGCGATTCGTCACCACATTTCCTGCACTCACTCTTGAAAGACAGAGTGTATGTGCTCGCCGATCGGCATTTCCGGCGGCATCACAAGCTGTGCCACCCTTTTGGGAGCCTTGAGTCCCTGTCTCACTTGATTGGAGATTCCACTATTCATCTTCCCAGATTGCCCAGGTGGTTTTCCAAGGCGCATTGTTGGCTGGCGAAGCCTTCCCCACGAGAGGCTGTGAATGTCAATGTCTGACCCAAATCTGGCGTAAGAGCTGAAGAGCCTATAGCCAGCACCGCTCGAGATACCCGGTTCAAAACTGAATCAAACAAAAATTATCCCTTCCTAATATAGGCCCAGTAAAGGATTATCCCGTAGTTAGAGCAATATCTCCTTCATAGAATACACGTTTCACTTCTCCAAGCTCTTCGGTCCATGAATCCTCGGTCTGGAAGTTGTTCACCGCCTGCGGGGCCTTTCGTCTTCGTCATCTTTCACCCGCGAGCTCATAAGAACATTGCAACTCTGCACTTGTTTCCGATGGTCAGCATGTCTAAGGAGCTGTAGTCACCATGCCTGATGACATGTCTATCATTCCCTACGGGGGGAACCTTGACGTCGTGCTGTAAGTACACGAGACCCTCTCCCGCTTATCCCAACCGCCCGACTGATTATGACGATTGTATAGCCGGCACAATGACTCAGTCGTGGTGTTCGACCGTGATTCTCAGCAGGTGGCCCTCAGGAATGCCTCCGATGCCCGCAATGCAGATCTCGAGCTCACAAATTGCCCCTTATGCCACCGACCCATGCGCGAAAGCAGCAGAGGTCGGCATCGCGGAAGCACCGACCCCGAAGCTGAATTTATCAACCCGAATTACTTTCGCATGCTCGACAACAGCCTCCCGAGCTCGGCAAATTCTTCAAGACCTCCATCCCCAAGACGACATCTTGTGCCGCCTGCTCTTTCGGACGGCCGTCCCACCAGTGAACCACGCCCTTCCCAAGGGATATCCTCCGCAGCTTTCAGTACAGACTATTTCAAGAGGTTCTTTGTAGAAGAGAGGGTCCTTGGAAAGGGCGGGAAGGGAGTTGTGCTGCTTGTCAAGCATATGTTAGATGGCGTCTCACTAGGACACTACGCATGCAAGCGTGTACCTGTCGGCGACGACCACGAGTGGTTGGAGAAAGTCCTGGGCGAGGTTCAGCTGCTCCAGCATCTTTCCCACCAGAACCTCGTCTCATATCGTCATGTCTGGCTTGAGAATGCGAAAATCAGCACATTCGGCCCCAGCGTGCCTTGCGCATTCATCCTTCAGCAATATTGCAATGCCGGTGACCTACACAATTACATCTGTGGCTCCGTCCAGACACAAAACACTGCGCAGCAGCTCAAGGATCGACTACGAAGAAAGTCCAAAGGTCACCCTGATCCACAAATGGGTACAGGTGGGCCACGCATGCTCCAACTCGATCAGATCTACTCTTTCTTCCGAGATATTACCTCGGGCATGCGACATCTACATATGAATGGTTACATCCATCGTGACCTCAAGCCCCACAACTGCCTTCTCCATGAAACAAGCGATGGCATCCGAGTACTGGTAAGCGATTTCGGCGAAGTACAGTCCGAGGACGCAATGCGCAAATCGACTGGCGCGACGGGGACACTCTCATATTGCGCCCCCGAGGTCCTCAGGCGCGATTACGCAGGTGGACCATTGGGGAACTTCACATTCAAGTCCGATATCTTTTCCCTGGGAATGATTCTTTACTTCTTGTGCTTCGCGGAACTCCCGTATGCCAACGCGGACATTATCAATGAAGAGACAGAAGACCTGGACCAGCTTCGAGCAGAAATTACAAGCTGGGCTGGCTTTAGCGATACCCGACGGACCAGACCCGATCTTCCACAGAAGCTGTACACGTTCTTGGAACGATTGCTTGCCGTGGACCCCGATCGTCGCCCGACGGCAGATGAGGTCTTGAGCGGTATCCAAGCCGGTGCCAATGCCAATGCCAATGCCAACGTCAAGAGATCCGGTTCAGTCAGTTCCACTGGTACACCTAGTTCGGATTTGCCTTTCTCCACACGCATTCGTCCCGTGGACAGTCCAAAGCCTTCTGGGCGCGCTCTCTCTCCTACGAAGAGGATACCTCGCAGTCCTGTGACTTTCCGACAAGACTCAGTATTCGACTCGGGTGGCTCACCCAGCACACCCACCGCCCCGGATGCATTGATAGACGGGCGCCCATCCATGAGTCCAGATCGCAACGTTGTCGTCCGGCAAAGATACTCTGCATCTCCACCGGTATCTTCGACTCAACAGACTCACGATCGCAACTCCCCGCCGCTTATGCCTCAACACCTTCTTCCCCCCCCACCAAGCCGCTTCGCAGCTTTGGATTTCTTAAGGACATTTACCGTAACCCCTCCGGCCTTGCAATTCTCATTATTCCTCCTAAAAGTGGTCTCGATTCTTCACCCCTGCTCGCCTTTGGCGGTTAAGCCATGGATTCTATATCCTCTCCTCCTTTTAGCCGCAGTGACTCTGCGCACTTCCCTACAGGTTCAGGCCTTCTCCACCCTTGCACATATGCTCGTTGTGGTGGCTGGCATTCGCTTCGGCGCTCTCTGCATCTGGAATAGGGAAGCAGCCATGACATTCTGACACCCTGTATCATATGTTTGCATATGATGCTTTTTATGACTACCCATGACCCTACATGCCCAGGATACCTCTTCTTGAAACACGAACCAAGTGCATTGCAATTCGAGCGTTGGATTATCAACTTAGTGCAGTAAGCATAAATGAAAAAAGTACACGATAGACTCAAGTGATATCAGCATTTCAAGTAGATCAAACTAGAACATTCCTTCCCCAGGGCTCTAGTAGGTATCGTTGTAACCTCCCTTTGCCTCACGTCTTTCCTGGCCACGCTCCTCGAGCCTACTGCTGCCCAGAACATCGCCAGCCTTTTCCATGATTTTGCCCACTGTGCTATCGCCCCGGCCAGAGGAATTGTACGAGTCGTTAGAAGATCCGTAGGTGTCATCACCACGGCCGGAGCCATAGGAGTCGGTGTTGTTACGGCCCGAAGAACCGTACGAGTCGGTGTTGTTACGGCCCGAAGAGCCATAGGAGTCGGTGTTATCACGACCCGAAGAACCGTACGAGTCGGTGTTATCACGACCAGAGCCATAGGAGTCGGTGTTGTTACGGCTGGAAGAGCCATAGGAGTCATCGCCACGGCTCGAAGAACCGTATGATTTGGTGTTATCACGACCAGAGCCATAGGAGTCGGTGTTATCAGAGGATCCTAGGGCATCGGTCTTACCAGAGGATCCGAAGTTGTCGCGGCCAGAAGAGCCGTAGGAGTTGTCGTTAGAAGAGCCATACGAGTCACCGCCACGACCAGACGATCCGTAGGAACCGTTGCCACCAGATTGACCCCCGGATCCATAGGAGTTATTGTTGAGGTTGTCGCGGCCGGAGGAGCCGTAGGAGTCGTTATCACGAGTGGAGCCGTAGGAGTTGGTGTTACCAGAGGACCCAAAAGTATCGGTGTTATCAGAAGATCCAAAGGTGTCGCGGCCCGAAGAACCATACGAGTCTCCGCCGGAGCCGTAAGAGCGCTATATATCCTCCGTTAGCAAAAGCATGAGACAGCATGGTAAAGCTTTGCAAGGGTTGGAAATCCTAGTCCCCGGATCGACAAGGTTTATATAGAAAAGGAAGAGGAGAGGGGAGAACGCACATCGTTATTGTTGTAAGACATCTTGTAATATGAAATTTGGATGAGAGAAATGTAATATCATCCAGCTAGACGAGGGGAGTCTACTATTTAACACTTCCAAGATTAACTAGCTCTCAGGATTCTCTCGGGTTCTTTCGGATGACGCCGGTAATGTAACCCACAAGAAAGCTACATCTTTACAGCTAACCCGATCTGATCTCGATCTGAGCTCGATCTGATCTGTCCTAGTGAAAGAGGGGCAAAGAGGGGCCGGAAAGAACTGTATTTTGCCCCATAGTCATTACGCGTACGGCATTGGAATCCTGGGACCAATTTCTCCACTCCCTTAAAGCCAAGTAACTAAAGTATATGGGCAGTCATAAGCTCTGGGGGGTGAGTTATCCTGAAGTTCAGAGCTTGAGAGTGGAGATTCAGCTGCCCCTAGAACCTCCACCTGTGTCGGGTATATTCACCCGATTTTCTAGACTCATTTTTGGAGCCTGGCGGAAGCTAGCACGAAAATGACAAATATCAATGTTGTTATCTTGTTTAGGGTGCCTTGGACACTCGATGCTCTCTAGAGGCAATGATCCACCACGTGCATGTTAGGCGTCGTTCCATTGGGATAATTTCGAGAATAATCATACGCGGGGTAAAATTTCGTCATATCTTCACTTGATTATGCAAAAGAACAAAGATAAAAGTGCTGAGTTTAGGTGGCGAACTTGTCGATGAGGGGCAGGTAGCAGTCCGGATTTATGACCAGGTGCTCCATATTTTATATTTTTAGATTATACGGCCGAGACACTATTGTATTATTGTAGGTCACCGGGGAAACGTTTTGTAAATGCCCACTTCTCTAACTAACTAGTCAGTTAGTTTTCATAGAATTATGCCGTAGGATAATAACACGGGGTAATGGCCACGAGTTACAAAAGCGTACAGGGGAGAGAAAGGGTATAAATAAGCTGAATACATGGCTTGATTCAATACCATGTCCCCTCGAGAGAGGTTCTAATAACAAGTATGTCGGAGGATGAAAATAAACCACATCTCCATTATCCAGATCCCAAGCCAGTTCCTCGCCAGAGAAAACCTTCGTAAGTACTGAAGAGCACAATACGAAGTTCCCTTGTGTGAAATAGTTGGCTAAAGACCTGTGGTGATGCAGCCAGAGAGCCTCCGTTGCTATACTGATCTTGGAAATCATTTAGTGGAGCCATACCAAGGTGCTTCTGGAGAGAAGGGCATGTCCACTATGTCATGACAGATGCCACAACACATGAATTCCTGCTTTGGTAATCAATGAGACGTGCAGTCGGATTCTACAAACCAGAGAGATGAATGAAAATCAGTGTATCCCTTTTTGATTTTGGTATATAGTCGAGTCCAAGTTACCGCATGCGAGCAGCTCTAAACTTGCTGATCCGCGGCTGGCCCTCCTCTTCAATGAGCTCCTGTTCTTGTTCGTTGTTGACGAAGCCACCTTGCTTATGGATCATCCGGTTTCGAATTTTGTAGAACTCGGAGGCAATCTCACGCCGGTGGATCGATTCGTCCAACTCATCTGGCTCTGGGGCGGGCGCACCAGGTGCAATTTCTCGCTCAACAAGGTTGTCGGCAAGGGTCTTGCCCTCAGGGGGCCGGGGGACGGACGGCTCCCAAGGGACCTCTGTGATTGGCATGGAAAAAGGCTTTGGTTCCTTAGGAGCGGCGGGGAATAGGTCAGGTGTTGTGTTCGACGGGACGGCATTGACGGTTTTCCGCGCCCGAGCCTCGGCGAACTTGGACGGTTTTGAGGAATTCGAGGCAAGAGAGTTGTTCGACTGGGCTGCTGTGTCATCGACCACAGCGGAGGCTCGGGCACTCTTGAACTTTGAGACCTTCTTGGGGCGTTCCACCGTGGACGGTCGTTCTTCTTGGACGCGATTCGTACGTTCGACGATGGCATCTGAGAGCACAGGAATGTCAGGTTGCGGCGGAAGGGTCTTTGGCTCGGCAGCCGGGGCTTCAGGTGCAGGAGCAATATCCAAAGCATCGGCAAATGCAACACGCTTCTTAGGCGTCTTGCCTTTGGAGCTCTCTGTCGCATCCTGCTGGACATCTTCTGCCGCCGAAGGTCTCTCGAGATCTTGCCGTATCTCCTCCGGGAACCCTTGAGAGTCCTTGCCCATGTTATAGATTCCCCGAGCATTGAGCTTGGCTTCCAGCTCACGCATCTGCTGGTGATACTCCTCGGTCAGCATAGTGCGTGAGCGGCCATACTCATCTTCATCCTCCTCATCGGAATCCATATCGTAGTCGTCCTCAACGGAGAATTCGCTTCCATCCTCATCCAGCTCGAGTTCTGCGACAATCGCGCCAACTTCATCGATCCCATATTGCAGCATTTCTCGGCGGAGTCTGGCTTCGTCAGGGGACTCGTCAACGTCGGTAACTGGTGGTTGCATGCGGTCTTCGGCCGTCACCAGGGACACTGGCTTTGAGAGGTCGATTTCCTCTTCCTGCGCAGGGTTGCCGTTCGTTTCCGGGTGCTGGCCATTCGAAGTGGTAGTTCGTTGAGATCCCTCCTTATCCGTGTCCATTTTGTCTGCTTTCTGTTCCGGCGCGGAAGACGCAACGCCATTGGAAGCCTCGCCCGATGCAGCAGCAGCGGTAGCATTCTCGGGGATATTTTCGACACCGGCCTTCTTCAGGGTCTCCAAAAGCTGCGAAGCCTGATCACCGGGTGTATTGATCGAGCTGGAAATGACATTTCCATCCTCATCCAGTTCCTCCATAATCTCCCTCACGGGGAAAGCACCGCTGAGCACTGGAGCATCCCGTGAGTCCAAGTTGTATAGCTCATCCTCGGCTGCCCTCAGTCTCTTCTCCATGGTTGCCACATTTTGCTTGACATAGTCGATCCGTCTTCCAATAAGATCGACCACCTGTCCCCGAGACCTCGAAGCGCCTTGTTTTCCTGCAATGATCACTTCAATCTCATCCTCCGTAACAAGTTCACCTCCAAGTTCTCGGCCTGCAGCAACGAAATCGTCCGTGGTGGCGTCATTGCCGAGATTGCTAATCGCGTCGCGGAAGCCATCGTACTCCGCTTCCCAGTTCCGCCAGTGGTACAAAGACTTTTGGAGCTGAAGGACATTGTCCTCAAGAGTGAGGCGACGCTGCTCGAGTGCGTCCAGGTCGTGGTTAGGGACACCCATGGTGCATTGTAGAAGAAAAAACTGGAGGGGCAAAAAAAAAGACGCGGAGCAGTGCACGTGGTCCGTGCACTCCGAATGCTTATCACTCCGACTGATCGCCGTCTTTCACTTCTCCTTCAACAACCACACCATGGCTTCCAGGAATGGGATCGACCGCCGGGATGAGGACGGTATGTCTGGCTGAATATTTTCTACGTACCATATACTAACGTTTGGCTTTCTCAGAGGTCTGCCCCGTCTGCAAGTCCTCGCGATACCTGAACCCGAATATGCGCTTCCTCATCAATCCCGAATGCTACCACAAGATGTGCGAGTCCTGCGTGGACCGCATATTCTCATCAGGTCCCTCCAGCTGTCCCGTCGCCGGTTGCCGAAAGACACTGCGCAAAAACCGGTTCCGCGCCCAGACCTTCGAGGACATCGGGGTCGAGCGGGAGGTGGACATTCGACGACGCGTGATGCACATGTACGTCACGGACTGGCCCTTGCCCAGCACAGGAAGCATACTAACCTCACTTCAATAGCTTAAATCGACGCGAAGAAGAATTCGACGGGAAGCGCGCCTACGACGACTTCCTCGAGCAGCGCGAAGAGATCATCGCTAACCTCGTCTCCCGAATCGACGTGGCAAAAACCGAAGCTCAACTCCAGAAATACGCAACAGAGAATATGCAATCCATCCGTACAAACCAAGCTATCGAGGAACAGGAGGCAACCTCCTTCCAGGCACGCATGTCACTGGAACAAGAGGAAGCCCGGATTCGCCGACAAGCCGCAAAAGAAGAGTACGAGAACGAGCGGCGGGAGTTACAGGCTGGTCGAGAGGACTTCTTAACCCGGCTTGCAGCTGGGAATTCCTCCGATGCAGCATCTATCGCCCGCGAAAGCCACAAAGTGCATCTCAGGAAGTCTTCTGCGCGACGCAGCGAGGAGGAGCGTCTTCGTCAGAAACAAGCTGCCTTGCGTGGTCCTGAAATTAAGAGGGGCACAAATCTCACGACTGTCGAAACCGCTGGAGCTTCAGATACGGGACTTATCAAGGGTCTGCGCAAGATCAAGACGCCCGAGCCGGAGAAGCCGTACGATCCTTTCATGGGGTATGTGCCCGAGAAGCGGGACTATGTCACATTACAGCAGTTTTATCCGTCCCAATATCTCGAGCGTCTTCGCAAGAACACCCAGGCTGCAGCTGGTGGGTACGATCTGCGAGAATACTATTCTCGTACTCTGATGGAAGCATTTGCTGGCTTGGGTTGCTTTATTGAAGATGAAGTTGCGCAGCGAAATGCCGGTCTTTCAAAGGCGACGGCTGATGAAGGCGCTGCGATGGCGGCAGTGGGTCAATAGTATAGGGCATTCGTTTACATAGCATAGCGTTGGCGTTGGAAACAGATTGGTCTGTGGTCTCAAAACAGGGTATTAAATATACAGGCATTTGGTTGAAGTATTTCCAGGGCACATCCACAGGGATGAACACGATGATAAGGAAGACGTGGCTAATACCGAGTTCTTAATGCGGTTTTTACCATTTGCAGTTCATAAACTTTGAATTCATAGTATTTTCAAATTGCTTTCAAAGACGTCCAATCGCTCATGTTTGAACAAGCAGTGTAAACTCCGAAAGAGTACACAGAAAGAATAACCTCAATAATAACAAAAATAACGCTTGTTTACACCATTAAGTACGCCCCGTCAACTCAGCTGTGCTTTCAATACCCTCCCACGGCAACTCATCCTCAGACTCTTCATCTACCTGTCCTTTGTCCATAGTATTCGTGGTGGTATCGATACCAATAGATTGGAGGGTCATTTCCATTTCCTGCTCGGTGATTTCGCCTCTGCCCTTCTGCCCTTCAAGCACATCGTATAGTGCGTAGATCTGGTCGGATTTCAGATCGATGCTTTTGATGGTCTTCTCGACCTTCTCAGTAAGGGCCTTGCGTTGCTTCTTACCCAAGGATGCGTCGAGCTTGTTGAACGCGCTCTGGTAACTAGCAAGCTGCATCCTGAGGTGGGAAAGTTCGTCTTCGAGGGCTTTAAGGACGGTGGCAAGGGCCACGGCAGGAGGCTGAGAGGGCCGCATTGTGGGGTCCTCGTTGTATGGAGCAGGCTCAGGCATGCGCTCTGAGACTGGGATCGGTTTGGAGATCTTGACGGACCCGTGGTTGCAAGGCCCATCGTGTGGTGGGGAGTTCTTGCATACCGTGCAGTTCTTCCCATCGTGTTGGGCGATGCCATCAAGGGCACGCTGAGTGGCTTCTGGGAGTTTCGAAGGATTGCTAGCAGCGAGGTCGGCACGGCTCAACGTGATATCAGGAAGGATGAATGCAGATGTCATGTCCTCCCGAGGAGAGCGCTTCTTCTTCTGCGACATTGACGCCACCGAGTGGTCCGAGTGGCGCCTCGGGCGATCAGCAGTAGGCACGAACAAGCTAGTATCACCTTCGCTGGTGGCTACAGAGCGAGCAGTAACATCACCGATGGCGGAGGCAGGGCGGGGAATAGCCGGCTGAGTTGACTTGAGCGATGACTTTCGGGGAAGAGGCGTCTTGGGAATGCTCTGGCGTGTCGAGTTCATCGTCTCGTTGGCAGTCAGGTCCTTCTGCACACTAGATCGGCGGTTCTTCCGAGACAGCCGCTCTTCCTCCAGAGTCTTTCGCAAACGGGCGATTTCATTTGTCTGGGGATTATGCGTTAGCCGTGTTCAACAGGAGACATTGGTCAGTCTGATACTCACATCAATCACACTCAACAAGGTGAGGTTCTCCGCATCCGAGGATGCCCTAGTCTGCTCCGTCTCTTCGACGGGTCCGCTCCTATCCTCCATGACAACACGCTTCACACGCTGCTTGCTCGTATTGGGCTGTTTGCGCGCGCTCTTAGACTCGGAATGACGAGGAAGTTCTGACCGGGTGGCCTTGGACGAAGACGAACGTCTCTGGTTGGGCACTTCCAGCGAGAACAGGGCTTCCTCTGCGCGTTCCTTCTCAAGCCGAGTAATCTCCTTGTCAACTTGAGTGGAAACCTTGGCACGCGATTCTTCCTGGCGCCTGTTTGATCTGGTGCTCCTGGAGGTGATATCTCGGGTGGTGCTGCGGCTCATATCACCGCTGCGCTCAGTATACATTTGGCTGTCTTCGGCATCGGATACGCTGGAGCTGACATCAGTCTCCTGCGTTTCTTGTTCTTGGGCCTTCTTGCCCGAGAATCTCGTCAGCTGGCTCCTGAGCTCTGCGTTCTCCTGTCGTAGCTGTTCGTTTTCGGCCTTCAGCTCGCGTGTTTCAAGGTAGGCCACACCAAGTTGCGAGATGGCAGACTCCCGCTCCTGGTTCAGACGCTTTACAGCCGCTTCTTGGACCTGAGTCTTACGGTCTGCAATGTCGAGCTGGTTCTGTAGGGAAATGTTTGATGCCTCGAGTTCTGTGAAATAATGTTAGGATGAACGCCAATGTTGGAATCAGAGTACACGTACTTTGGTACTCGCTGGCAAGTCGCTTGGAGCCACCTTTGTACATGCCATCATCATCTTGGTGCTTATCGGAATGGCGCGACCTGCTTGCCTTGAGGGCGGCGTTCTCCTGGCGGTAGTTATCGATCCGCTTCTCGGCATCGGACTTGAACATCTCTAGTTCGGAGACCTTATCTTGCAGGAGGCGAAGGGAAACAAAAAGGGCCTTTTCGTCTTCGGGGATCGGGACAGCATCAAGCGGCATGTGTTCACGGGTCAAAGACACGTCACCCGCGTCGTGGGGAGGAGAGACGAAACGGGTGGAGCGCATCCTGTGTTGACGGGAGAAGACGGGAGTGCCATCTTCGTAGACACCAGAAACCAGTTCAGAGATGTTGGGGAGGTCGGGGAGGAGGAAGGATTGGCGAGTCATGGTATCACCCATGGTGTTGTTGTGGTTGAAGGTGTTTGATGAGACGTTCTTGCGCGGGGTGCCCGCCGCGCTGCCTTTACGCTCCTTGGCGTAGGCTTCACGGCTGGCTCGTTCAATGGCTTCGGCAATTTCTTGCGAGTTGTTGACCTGGTTGAAACGCGTCGAACGAGGCTTCATGTCCACGGGAGCAGGGCGTTCATCGCCCAGGAAAGACCCGTCATAGTTGTCACGCACCTTGGCGTGCATATCCGAGAAAGTGCGTCGTTGATCACGGGCCTTGTTAGAGACTTGAATCTCCTTCTGAGCCTGAGTGGCTCGTCTTAATTGGGCGTCCTTTCTGAGATTCTCGCTGGCAGCGCGTCGCGTCGAGCGGGCAGGGGATTGTTGTTTCTGGGGAGTCGGGTATTCGACGCGCACGGCAGGAGATGAAGACCGCACGCTGTTCTGGAAGCTCATAACAGAATCGCGAGAATCGTCTAGGCGACGAGATGATTTACCCAGGCCTCGGCCCAACTCCAAGGACAGTTCACCTTCTGAATCAGACATGGCACCTGCGTCTACACCTCCACTAACTTCTCCGTCAACGGCGTCTTCTTCTTCGGAAGTGGGAAGCTGAGAGAAATCGGGAAAGGCGCGGTCGAGAGTGGATGTGTTGATGGCAAAGTCAGGTTCAGGTTCTTCGTGGTATCTCATGTTGTTGGGAAGCTGCGGACTGCCAAACTCGCGGGTGGACGCGAGGGCTTCGTGTTCGGGATCGAAGTCAGACACCGTGAAACTGGCGTCGGAAAGAGGCATATCAACAAACTAGTGAAGCATTGAGAAAGAACGAAGGAAGCTTCAAGTTTGATCTAAGGTTGGTTTTGTTTTGACCCGTGGAATGTTTTGATCGCGCGTCTCGGCCAATCACTATCATCTCCAGTTCTCCACTCGCGGCCCGTTCTACTTCCACTTCTCGTTTCCATGGTCTTGCTTGAGTATATCTCGGTTTGGACTCTTAGATTGCGCATATTTTGACGATTATTGTAATGGAAGCCTTCGAACATGCTTGTAGTTGCAGTAGGACTGGTACCTATTCTCAACCTTGGAATGTCAAGATCGAATGAGCACCCAGGTATATATTGTGGTCGGTTGTGGACAAACTCACCCTCGCTCATTCTAAGATCGGATTGGCAAATTACAAGAGTGAAGGAATGATTGAAGGTGCCGAAGGCAGAACGATTGGTCAAGATGCATAATGAAATTGAACCCTACATATTCACCCCATCCCAATCCTTATCCTATCCCAGTAAATATCCTTCGCCGAAACCAGCATGTCCCATGATATAACAACAAGAAGCAGAGATCCCAAAATCACTAAGAAGGACAATTGTAGGCCTGTCCGGCCAAAAAGCCCTGAACGCCTTGCTAGCCGAAGGGTAAAAGGTTTCCGACCAGAAGGAACATGGCAAGGGGGAAAGAAGATGATGCTAATACGAATCATAAATCATGCTCATAAAGGCGTGCGAGAAAGAAAAAAGAAAGAGTCAGATCCAAGTTCCCCTCGACTGGTCCTCATGAAACAGGGGCATGTCCGGTGGATCCAGACGAAACAACGGTCGGAATTGGGCCCGTCGGAGTTGGAGGTGTAGGCGGGTTACTATCCAGCTCGAGGTCCCGATGCGAGGTGGTTGGGGTTACCGGGGAGACTGCTATTGGGGAGGCGGCGCTGACATGGATGGAGGGCAGGCGGGACAATTGGGGGAGTTGCGGTGAGCCGGAGCCAGGGCCTGTGTGGCATTCGCGTGTTGGACCCTCATACGCGGGTGCAGCGCCCCAGTCTAGATGCTCGTACTCTGGCGGTGGGGGGATGTTCAGAGTGCCGAGGTCGCCTTCGTCGGGTTGTGAGACTGAGACTGGGCGGCTGGATAAGTGGGTTGACGTCGGGCGTAGGACTAGCGGCTCGGCTTCGGTCATGGATGTTGATGCGGTCATGATTGAGGATGTGAATGACTGCACTCGTGAGCGCATACTGGGGGGATCCATCAATGATGGAGATGATGAATCCATGACGGCATTTGGCAGGAGTGGGTGGTGGTCTGAGTCGTAGGAGTCGGCTCGAAGACGCGACCCGTCGTGGCGGACATGACCGAGTGAAGCATAGCTGACGCTGGAGATGCGTCTATCTCGCTCACGAGACTGGTGCTCGGCAACGAGAGCTGTGGCATTGAGAGAAGTGTTGCTGCCGTTAACTCCTTGGCGACGAGCGCGGATTTCTGCTGCCAATTGCTCCAGACGTGCCGAGTCACCTCGTGCTCGTGCTTCGCGCCGATCTTGTCGACGGGCCTCTCGTTCGGCGAGTTCCTGGCGTCGCCGTAGACGGAGCTGGTAGAGAGATTCCATTAGCTCCTCGCGGCGATGTTCCTGCTCATCAGCCGTCTCGGGGAACTCCACGACCATGTCCATGCCACCTCGTTCGCCCTCGCGGGCAACAACTTGCTCGGTCGGTTTTGGACTGGCAGAGTAGGGAGGCAGCGTCATGATGGATCGGATGGAAGTTTCACGTTGAATGCCCGCATTATTGGTGACGTTGGTCATTTCGGGGCCTCCCCCGGCCCCATGGTACGCAGTATCATCTGCATTTTGAGCTCGAGGATTGGGGACCTCGCCGTAGGCGGCACTGCCGGGGCACCAATGTTTCCATTTGCTTTTCAAGAAGTGCCCGGGGATATACTTCGGGTTGTAGTGTCGTTGACGTAGAAATCTGGCGCCGAAATACAAGCATACAGAACAGGCGAGGATGAAGATAATGCAGGCGGCACACTAGATGAAAATCGAGTTAGTGACGAGTAAACAGACGAAGCGATGCGACCGATGGTAGCGGATGGGATCGGAAGCGGGGAACAGCACATACGACGATGAAGATGCTATCTTTGTGGCTAAGAGCCCGTTTCTGTGGAATGTACATGGCGTGGAATGTGCGGGCAGCGGGCCCTAGAGATCCTCGGAAGGCATGGGAAGGTGAAAGTCCCCAGAGTGTCAGGAAAAGAGCTGAAGAGGCGCCTCCAAGCAATCAGCCACCGGATTTAATTCTAGACAAAGGTGGAGTCGGGCGAGTCGCCTATTATTATCGTAGGGCGAGTGGAGCAGTGAGACGCGGCGCGCGTCAAGTGGAGGCGTCAAAGCCAAAGGCCCGAATCCCAGTTTGGCCTGAAAATCGATGTTGATCATGCCTCGTCTGTCGATGAATTTGCGCTCCTCGCCTTCTTCCTCCTCAGTGATCGTCGAGTTGGCGTGGGAGATCCTCGCACGATGTGGATAGTCCGAGTGGATACATCCCCGGCCTGAGACTTGTCTCTCTTGAAACCCTCGTCATTGGTGCTCGTGCAGCAGTGCAGTAGTTGAGCGTTAAGTACATGAGCAATTGCAAGTAAGGGCGACAGGTACGGTGACACAGGCACCGATAGGCAAGGGGAGACGGAGAAGGTGAGCTGGTATCTAGTTTTGCCACGAGGGATGCAAATGAAAAGACGATAGAACTAAAACAAATTCGAAGGGGGAAATTGCTAGGAGGTCACTGATCCCATCTTGATAGTTACCTGATAAGCTACATTGTTTAATGATCATCAATTCAATAGCGTACTTCCCCGTCGGCGTACTTTGTTTCTCTTAAAATAGTAACTAAGCACGAGTGCTATGTAACTAGTTACATATGTACCTCGCATCGGGCACGTTTGCAAGGAAACAGTAAAAAAAAAAAAAAAAAAAAAGGAAAAGTAGGATCGAAAGTCGTATCCTGGTTTCTAACGGTCAACCTTGCGATTAACTACCGGCCACACACTTGACTCCCCCGAGACTCGTCTTTGTTATATCTTGAGACCTCAATGTTCTCGCATAGACTCGCGATGGCCTCACCACCCCCACAATAGGCCTAGGATATTTAGTAAAATTGTCTCATATAGTAGTGACAGCTTCTACTATAATAGCTGGAAAAAAGAAAAGAAAAAAAGTTTGTCCACCCGAAGGCGATGCCACCCGGGCTGAAGGCCACTCCCACCACTGCAAAGCTTCCGCTAGTAACGCCAGTGGCCATACGTCTCGGTCAGCCTGGGTTGTTACAGCAGGCTCAGTGAGCCCACCGTACTTCACCACTAGGCCAATCGGGGAGGTTTGTTGACATACAGAAACTGGAACTTGATGTTAAACCAACCCCGCCTCCTTCATAGATCAAGACCTCACCACCATTACCCCATCCTGCCAGCGCGTATTATAGGCCACCACACCTGGCCGATTTTGAAGCTATTCACGGTCTACCCTGCCCCTCCCCCTTTCCGCGAGACCATCGTGAAGTCATGGCACGCCAATGATCATCTCGAGGTTCACCCTGTTTATCGCCGCTCCTCCTACCACCGCAGCTTCTTTCCTCTGCTCTTCAAGTCCTCCGTCACCATGGCATACGTATTAAAAAGCCCCAATTCCTGGCAGTAGGTGTTGTAATATGCGGTCATCTCCATCAATCTGTATCCGTAGCTTTCTCCCAAATCATGGATCTCCCCTTGGTCTGTTGATAGGTTATACAGTTCCCATCTACATTGTCCTCGTGGCGGCGGAAGAAACACCGCTGTCCGTTAACCAACACGCAGCGCCGCGATACCCTCCTGTTCCCAGCCCACGATGTCATTTTCAGAATTTACAGAGTAACTTGGGTGTCTGAGGATGCCTCGATAAGTGCTCTCCAAGACTTGCCTCGGACCGGAACGACTTCCCTATCACAATTCCTTTTCTGGACAATCAGGTTGTCGTAGTATTTCTCATAGACATCGTTGACGGTTGCACCCGCAAGGACTAAGATTACTTTGAGGCGTTGCCCTTCCGCGCCGTTATCCGACATGATCACTACAACATGTGTTCTCCCACTCCCCTGTAGACTCGAGATATTCATGCGCACAGCCTCCATTGACATGGATCAAGTCCACCATGGCGGCAAAGGCCTCCAGTGACGGGCATAGTTTGTGCTACTCATCTTCTCGTAGCTCGGCCCAGGGGCGTAGTGCCGAGTGTTGTAGTGGAGTAGAAGCCGGATGGGAATTAGAGATCAAGGTGAAAAGAATAGACAATTGACCTTGAGACTGTGTCTGGTGGCGAATGCGAATTCTATTATTATCCGCCTATGTTATAGGGAACCTCAAGAATCAGACTTCCAAGGTAGCTCCCCATTATTCCTTCGATTTAGTGTGTCATTCATGCGCAGATGTACTCCAAACAATAACTACTCTAAGCTCGTTAGTTTTGCAAACATCCTGCATACAACCTTAGTACTCGTACTCAAGCACGGCTTCGAGCGCCGTGCAGAAGGTTCACGTCTATCGCATACCAAGACTTAATGTTCGTCACGCACCTCTGACATTTGACAAGTTGCTGACCACCCTGAAGCCTAAATTCTGCAGTTCCCCCTCAGATTATCCTGATATTCCCCTTTCCCGAGGAGGTATACCCCGCAAAAAGGGCTCGGCCACGATCGACACGCGGGAACGGGGATCACGCAGATGCCCGGCATGATCATGGTACGACATGCTTACAGGGTCCGCCCTGTTCGGATACCGGCGCAGAGCCTACTTCCATCAATGATCTGCACGAGTCGAGAGGGTTTTGGCGTGTCAGTCCAATCGGCGCATTCAGGGGTCGACGAGTGGAAGGGGAGAGGCCGCGCCATCTCATCACATGATCCAGTCAGCCTGCCCTACCAAGCTACTCCAGAATCTGGGGAGACTCGAGGGATATCGGTGACGGCGCAGCTATAATTATGGGTCATCGAGCAGCCCCGCCGTGGGGACCTTCCTCGTCTGCGGCAGCCTTGTGGGCACCTCAAACTCTAAGATACTTTTTTAAACATCGGACCGGTCACCGTGATTATGGCGACCCTGAACTTCAACCTGGTCAATCAGTCCGGCTCAAACACGGCCTATGCATATATCACCGGCCAGGCCATTGACAACAATCGTGCGCTGTTCCTCCTACGGGCCGACGGCAAGACGGCTTATTACCCGACCTCCCCATCGACCACGATCACTCCCCTCGCGCAAGACTGTGCTATTCCACTCGGCGCAACAGGGAGTACTACAACGGTGACAATCCCACATCTGGCTGGGGCTCGACTGTGGTTCGTACGCGATGCTAAGTTGACCTTTTACCTGAATCCGGGTCCTGCGCTGGTCGAGCCATCCTCGTCAAACCCTTCGGATGCAAACTACAATCTGTTTTGGGACTTTTGCGAGTTTACATGGGACTCCACACAGCTATACGTCAACATTACTTACGTAGACTTTGTCTCGCTGCCCATTGCCCTGACGTTGACCACCACCTCCGGTGAGACAAAGACTGTGCGGGGCCTCCCAGCTAACGGACTCGCTACTATCTGCACCGCGCTGAAAGCTCAGAATACCAAAGACAGCGCGGGCTGGGACAAACTCATCGTCACGAAGAATGGCACAAACCTTCGCGCCGTGTCCCCAAACACCGGCATCGTACTCAACAGCGGGCTGTTCAATTCATACTACGCTGCCTACGTTAACCAAGTCTGGGCCAAATACGCAAGCGTCGCTTTGACAGTCAACACTCAAGCAGCGGCAGGCGATGTGACCGCCACAGCCTCTAGTGGGACTCTCAACTTCTCAACCGGGGGCATCTCTTACACCCAGCCATCGACGGCAGATATCTTCAGCAATAGCTCCGGCGCCTTCGCCGTCTCGGGAGATAGTACCAAGGACGCGATCACCGCTCGCCTGGCCGCCGCATTCAACCGCTCTACTCTTCTGATCAACCCAAATCAGCCGGACGGCGTACAGGTCGCGGATTACTACCAGAACCCTGTCACCAACCACTATTCGCGCATCTGCCACGAGACAAGCCTGGACAACCGCGGCTACGCATTTCCTTACGACGACGTCGGTCCCTCAAATGGCATAGACCAGTCGGGCAGTGTCTATGACTCGAGTCCCAAGCTGTTGACTGTTACCCTGGGTGGTGTGCCGATGAACCAGGTGACGGGTGATAGTACTACTACATCAGTGCCTTTGAGCAGAAGCCAGAAACAGAATTGTCTGAAGACCCTGCGCAAACTGTTCCAGAAGAAGTGAGCTGGCGATTGTACAGGCAATGTAGATAGTTTCTTTGGTGTTTCCTGTTTATAGCCTGAGGATAACGCCTGTGGATATGATGGCTGATTTTTCGCCTACCTCTTTTATATGCAATAACGTTGTGAGGTCACGAGAGCGTAGCATATGTATAGAATAATGTCTGGCAGTCTTTCGATTTCCGTTTTAGTGCTCACCTAGGCACCCTCGCCGCTCTTTGATCACTGAGTAAGGGCAAATCCGACGATGCCCGACGAGTAGGCAGACATTGAGGTCAGTGACGAATCCTTGAGAGTAATCCCGAGTCAATGGGCCTCTAGTATTATGACAGTTAGGAGATCTTGGGCCGGTTGATGGAAGATTGTCTGTTTGCATGCTTCTTTGGAGGGGGATTGTTTGTTTTTGCCTTCTTCGTCTTGTAGAATGATCGTGAAGGATGTTCCCGTTAGGCTGTAGGAAGTCAACTGTAGCCTAGAGAAGTGCCGTTTGTCGTAAGAAGGTTTATAAAGGACCTTCTTGCACTGCCTTCTCCTTCTTTCCTTTCTCTTCAACTTGATGTCTTCATTTATTGGGACCTAAATTGGTATTCTTCCTTCTTCTAGACTGCCTCACGGTAACGTAGCATCAAGTTCATAGTCTAGGAGATGGAGGAATATCTATTTTGATCTTAATAAATGAAGATATCAAGTTGAAGAGAAGGGAGAAAGCGTTCCCTATCCGCCTTCTGACCACCTCACCGCTTACCATATTAAGCACGCTAAGAAACCTACTAAAAACGCGCTTATATACGCGTCGCGTAGTGTTACACTACAGATGCTTAGTCATCCAACTAGCTTTAGTTCCAGTCTGTCCCTAGTTCCAATGGAGGATCTTTACACATCCCCAACCATGCAACACGTAGTATTTCTTCTTTTTTGTATGTCTGCCGCCTATACTCCACTAATCTCTTGGATGTAAAATTTAAGATACTTTGCAAGTTGCAACCATGGCTGTAATGTGAAGAAACGGCTTTAAAAGCAATCTTTGCTCCCTGTATTTGTTTACTGACTTCCGGCTCCAAACAGACAATCATTGTCTTCAAAACTCAGGAAGTATACTGAGACTATTCTGAGACTGTGATGAGGTATTTTGTCTTTCATAAATGAATTTGCTCAATGCTATCGCTAACAGTGCTTAGAACTATTGAGCAAAATGGATTTCCAAAAGGCTCTTATAATAAGTGATCACTACCCTCCGGACATTCTCCTCATCGAGTAAGTTTAAATGCAGTCTGGAGGAAGCTCCACGGGAATGTAAACGGATAGTATTGATAAATGAGATGGATTAGGCCTATTACTCCGCGGGCTTGGTATGTACTGGACGATCTTCAACGTCGTGGGCTGATTAGGGTCGAGATCCATGCATAGCACATGTATGGTTTGTATGGTTTGCATTGATGCATGACTGATATGGATGAAATGGCTTTCTTTCTTTCTCTTTTTATTTTTATTTTTATTTATTCTTTCTATCATGACTTCACCGAGTTGTTTCAAGCGGAGGCCAGTGTTACCTAAAAAGCGCCGAGTGGCACCTATTCTCACGCCATGCTTGACAAGGAATCCGTGTTTGGATCATCATGAACCGGCATAACACTATTGGAAATATTAAGCGTAATCCCTGAGCCCGAGCCCGTACTAACCTCTATTCAATGATCCTAAGCCTAAGCGCCCTTATAAAAGCGGAGCCCAAATAGGAAAGGCCCGGCAGACATTATCCTGTCTATATAGGCTAATATACTTTTCATACCGCAGAAGACTTTCAAACCGACTCATCAGCCTGTCGGCGAAGATACTCCGCCACCTTCTCCGGATACACAAGCCAAGGAGAATGTGACGACACGATCTTCTCCGTCTCAATCTGAGCACCCCTCAACCGAGCCCGATCAACCATCAGCTGCTGCACCGGCATCGGAAGAGCAAGGTCCTGTTCACAAAGCAGATACAAAGACGGAATCTGATAATAAGCCGCACCAGTCGCAGGCGCGTTCTTGGTAGCCCAAGCATGAGGCCTCAGCGTAGCAGCCCATTCCTGACCATCAGGAACATCATGAAAGAAAAGCCAAAACGGGTCACTGGGCATGACAGTCCCATTCTCAACCTGCGGCTATCAATACACTATACTTCGCAGTTCTGGGGGAAAAAACTTACATCGCGAACATACCACGGAGGCGGAGCACCTCCCAACGTACGGATCAAACTCTCACCAACTTGAGGAATGAAAGCTGCAATGAATACCAGCTTCACGACACCACCCTGCTTACCGGCCTTTTCGCGCTCGGTCTTGCTCATTCCATCCAGCGCGCTACAGACTGGTAACCCGGCCCAGCTGTGCACAACGACGATAACATCGTGTCCCGCGTCTGCCTCCTGCTCGACTAGTGTTCGGACACTGTCAATGTCTGGCTGGAGGTCTTGTACGGTTGTCGCCTGTTGAATTGAGGGAAAGGCCACAATGTGGCAGGTGTAGTCGCTTAGCTTCTCGATGAGGGGGTTGAATGATGTGGGTGGGTACCACGCGCCCGGCGCCAAGATGAAGGTTGGTTTGCTCATGATTCAACCCAGTAATTTGAAGGTCTGAATTGGGCAGATGAGATGAATTAAGTAATCGGTTGCAAAACTGGATGTGATGCTGGTATTGACTTTGCTGCGTTGGAAGACGGGACAGATATTCCGCTGATTGGCTACGCGTCGGTGTTCTCGGAGATACCAAACATCAGGAGTGATAGGGTTAGAATCAGACCAGAGTGAACATTTACAAACTAGAATATGAGGACCTCCCCTTTTTGATGATCTAACCATGACTCTAAAATCTTTCATGATCTGTGACTGTCAAGGGACTTCTCTCGCAAATCAAATCCGATGGCTTGGCCATTGCCCTCCTCCTCTGCCTCACGAAAGCTAGGAGCATAGTCATCTACTAGATCGACTTTATCTCCACAAATGGCTTCCGTATATCAACCCTAAGCACCGATTAGTGTATAAAACCCTATAACCAAAAGTGAGAAGACTTAGGCTTATTCTCTAAGATAATCTTCGGATCCCTATCCTTATCAAGATCACTATATCTCGACTTAATATACTCCAACGCGCGCTCTATCGTAGTCTGATTGCCAGGACCAATTTCACGATAACAGTCGGCCAACTCAGCCGGCATCATCTGGGCCCGGTAGGCCTTTCATAGATGCCGTTCGTTGCGAACTCAACCCAAAGCCCTACTCCGGTCTCTAGGGTTCGGTCATCAGTAATCAGCTTGGCATAACAATCCCTAAATATCACCATTCCATCAAGCATATTGCGCTGGAGCTTGAAAGTATCGAGAATATCGCCTTGATTATCTTCCAAGAGCAAAAACATCACAATTTCAGATGCTAAAAATTCCCAGCCATCCTCCCATGCGAATACCTTTAGGCCGCTGGCTATATGATCTTTTGAGGGACATGTTTGGATGGTGTGGTGGCAGTTGTGAGGGTTAAAAGGAGGGACGCGAAGGAGAGGCGGGTCGATATTTAGGTGACGAACGCCCGAGTTTGATGCCTCTTAAGCCTTGGGGACACGAAACGATTATTTCTCACTATGTTTTTAATAATGAGCATGGAGTAATAATATAACATTTTGATAAATTCCCACTAGGAGCTGAAAACGTCCAAAAATAACCATATTATGCTTCTCCCTCTTCAGGATCATTGACCAGCTCATACAACTTGCCCCCGACTCTCTGCGACAAGACACGGTATGGCCCATCCTCTACGACAACACCCTGATCCAGCACAATGACATGGTCCGCGATCTCAATCATCTCCTTCGAGTGCGTGATAATAATCACAGTGAGCCCGCGCCGTGCAGAGATAAGCTGTTTGACAGTCTGGCGCACAAGATCTGCTCCTGCAGGGTCAAGGCTCGACGTAGCTTCGTCCAGGATGAGAACTTGAGGTTGCCGAAGAAGTGCGCGGGCAATGACAATGCGCTGCTTTTGGCCGCCTGATAAACCAATGCCACCATCACCTATTACAGTGAAGTAGCCCCTTGGAAGCGAAATGATGAAATCATCGATCCCAGCTGCTTTTGCTGCGGCTCGAATGTCGGGTACTGATCCTAGCGTGGAGATTTTGTCCATCCCGTAGTTTATGTTGGCAAAGATGGTGCCGGTGAAGATGGTTGGTTGTTGTGACACGATTGCTATCTGCGAGCGCAGTGTCGGAACATGTAGGCGTAGGATGTCTTGTCCTCCGAGTGTCACTGTGGGACGACCAGTTCTGGAAACAGGTGCTTCATAGAGCGAGAGGAGTAGCGAGGCGATGGTTGACTTGCCGGACCCTGATCGTCCCACGATGGCAGTGCAGGAATTTCCGGCGATGTGCAGGGACACGTCTTTCAGGACTAAGGTGTTTGGGCGGGAAGGATATCGGAAGTTGATGTTGGTTAGCTTGATTGGGGTCAAATTTGAAACCTTCAATTTGCCGCGATGCTCGTGTGAGCCTTCAGGGAGTCTTGACAGACGCAGAAGTTGAGAAGCTATCTCACGCGAGGTGTTTATTTGGGGGACTGTTTTCACGATTAGTTATAGTGGATTAGAAATGGGGTTGAAGTCTCACGAACTCCATGATAGGATTTGCGCAGCATATCCGATGCTGAAAAGAAGCAGCGAAAAGACTTGCATGACATCGTTGACCGTGAATTCGGAGGCGGCGAGAACGGCACCATAGTAGAATATGAGAGCTATGATGAATGTTAGCTGGACATATCTTCCCCCAAAAAGAAGCACATCTTTACCACTTGCAAATACGACAGTCGATTCGACCATCCCAAACAGCAACCCTGTGTAAATGGCTCGCTTTAAACCCGTTGTCAGGCACCGAGAAATAGCCAATTCTTGCTTGGGGTGAAAGTATCCTTCGAGCGTGAGCACCCTTACAGTCCGAATTTCCGAAAAGGTCTCTGTGAAAATATCAGTAGCCATACTGGTGACTTCATTGCATCGCCGTTCCCATAAGCCATTGACACCCTCAAAGCCTCTTGTAATCGCGTAAATGACCGGTCCACACGACAAAGCAACCAGAGTCAACTTCCAGCAGACGATCAGACTCCAGATAATCGCCATGACTGTAATCGCCGCAGCTACAATCACAAACCCAGCGAATCGACCCAGGAGATTGCGCATGTCTTCTCCATTCTGGTCAAGGTATGACGTGAGTCGATGAGAGCTGTTACAATCTTTTTCAAACCATGCCCGAGGCTGATCAAGGACTCGTTGGAACGCCTTCTTCCGAAGGGTATCCATCCAGGCCTCGCCACAGAATTCGAGAAAGTAGTGCATGAAGAACGATGCCAAGCCGTCTCCGAAAGAGACTCCCAGTACAGCCAGCGACCAAGTCCTTGTCAGCTTCGCGCCATTTGCTCCAGCGTAAAAGGTACTGAACAGCTGAGACAGGCAGTATGAGAAGACTGGTGTTGCACTTGCGTGAACAAGGGCCGATGCGATCCCGGTGAATAGAAGGATGCGCTGTTTTGTGGTCAGGTTGGGCACAATTGTACCCATGATTTGGGACAGAGAAGCCATTTTTTCTTCCTTTGCCTTCCGCCGCTTTGGTGGATCCATAGTGGATGAGGCACGGTTGACTGAAAGATGTCTTGATTTCTCAAAACTGCGTAGTCTATCAGTTCTGGGGCCGGTAGGGTAGAGTTGAACCATCTCAAGTTCTTCCGCTGGTATTTCAGCATCCCCGCCGGGTCCGTTGTGAGATATAGAAGCCTTTGGTACTCCCAAGGAAGATAGGCGTTTACTCTGAGGGAATGGAACACCCTCCGACTCCCTGGGCGGATTTGAGCGGATTGAAACCCTTCTTGCTGGACCTTCCCATGCATTCGAGCGAAGACTGGGGGGAATGTGATGCTGCGCCCATGATTGCCGTCGTGGTTGATATAAACGCTGGGGCATGGGGGGTTCCAGATCCTCCAGACTTTCCACCGACGAGGTATCCCAGTCAGATTCGTCAGATTCAAGCCCTTTGTCCATCAGGAATGTCTTCGGTAAAATGCCCACTGTACTGGCCTTTACTGTCGAACCGAAGTACTTCTCGCTGCCAGGAAGCTTGGCAACATCTTGTCTGAGTCCAGAATGCACAATTGACCCTTTCTCGAGAACGTAAAGATGGTCCTCGTCGACAATATGGGACATGTCATGGGTAATGATGATGGTCGTTTTTCCGGCTCGCCATACGCGAAGAGCTTTCATCACCGCCACGCTATTGGTATGATCAAGAGCACTGGTAGGCTCATCCAGGATCAAGATGGGAGTGTCACGCAATTTCGCTCTTGCTATGGCCACTCTTTGCCTTTGGCCACCACTGAGAAAGCTTCCGCCAGGACCGACACAGGTATCGATTCCCTTGGGTAGACTATCAATGGTATTTTCGAGCATGGCAAGCTTGACTGAATCTTGTACATCTTCCAAGGTAACGTTTCCGTGATCTCGGCTTCCAAAAGCGATGTTCTGGAACACAGAGTCGTTGAAGAGGGCACTTCGCTGCTCCAGAAGAGTGATATTGTTTCGGACCCAGTTGAGATTCAGCGTCTGCATGGGAATGCCATCGATAAGTATCTCGCCTGACATTGGTGTGTAAAATCGCATGAGTAGCTGGCTGAGCGTGCTTTTGCTGGAGCCACTTTTGCCAATGACAAAGGTCGTCTGCCCTGCCGGAAAGGAAAATGTGGACGGCTTCAGGACGACTCGGTCGAGTTGAGTGGGATAAGCAAATGATACCTGGATGAAGATGTGAGTTTTTGTACTGGTAGTGACGGTGATGATGTGTTATGCTTACATTATTCACCTCAATACCACCCTCGCAATGACGCGGGTACAGGGTATCCTTCGCCTCGCTTATGTCCCTTTGCTCTGAGCAGGTCCGGATAAGGGACTTGAGAATCACGCTTGCAACCTTTCCCTTTTCCATGACGATCATCTGCGGGAGAACCTGTTCGATAGACTGCGCTGCAGTCAAACAGGCCCAAAATGTCCTCATTACTTCACCCGACGTCAACTTTCCGTTGCGAGCTAATGAGCTGCCGTACCAGAAGCCTTGAACGAACATCGCAAACATCATCCATCGGATGATGGCAATCTGGAGGGAATTCAATCGTGCTTGTCGGAGATAATGGATGGCTGACTGCTCAATCCGACTTGAATAGCTGCGAGACTCAAAGGCCTGACCGTTCAGACATTTGACAGAATCCATAGAAGCGATAGCGTTGCTGGAAATCTTGGAAGCGTGGGTCAGCTCCGCTTGCTGAGCAGTAATGCTAGATTTCATGCGAGTCGAGAGAAAAGCAATGATGGACGAGAAAATGGGGATCCCAGCAAGCGTAACAAGCGATAGACTCCAGGAGGTATAGAATCCCAGACCTAGCGATGCCAGTGATCGACACGAGTACTGCAGAAGAAGGCCGAGCGGTTGCGACGTCGCCATTTGCAAGTCGTGAATATGTCTGTACAGAATATCAGAAGTTATTCCTCGTCGATAGATACGCAAGATGGGAACCCACGCTTGAATCCCAGACAGAAAAGCCCCTGATCCCTCTTTCCGCGCCTCGAACCATTCGACATCACGTTGTAGTAGCTCAGAGAAAGTTCTGCTTCGAACACTCGATACTTGAAGCTCTCCGAATGCGACAAATATGGCAAAGTATGCACCGTTGAGGATCCAGCCAGCAGCCCCCAACCCAACCATGCCGATGCAATTAGTCGCAATTTTGCCACGAAGCTGATCAGCACCGGTCTGTCCATCTCCGAATGCCGTAAACACGTCGAACACATTGCCCAGGAATATGGCGAGAATTGGGGTCACACAACCCGCCAGAAGGGCGAGCAGCGCTCCAACGATTAGGGTTGGTAGATGCTGTCGAGTCGTAAAAAGCAATAACGATTTCCAGCCTGGCTTCAGTCCAGCTGTGCCAGCTGGATCTGTTACTTGGGGATCAATGGCCATTGCTCCTAGATATCGTATGTGAGATATCCTGCGCCGGGGAATGTGCTTTTGGAAAGTCAGAAAAGTCAGACCATGGCAGAAAGGTATAGCGACATGACGGGAAAGACATTTGCACAGGCCATGCAAAGGAATCGCCCTTGAAGGTTCATATACTCGATTTACTTTCTTGCTGGTTCATTGTTATTCTAGAACAATACTTAGAAATTTCCCAATGCGGAAAGATTGTTGTAGGTGAATGACAAAGACTGAAAGACTTCAAGTGGTCATACATGAATTACATGACCTGCAGGCAGCCTCGGATGGGGCGATGATTGATTGTTGATGATCCATTTGTGCATGTTCAACTGGTGCTCTTTATGTCTCGTTAATCATCACTAGCCTTGATAGGCTGCGATGGAAGACACGCAGTGAACGGGCTGAAAACAACAGAATTAATGAATGCGTAGGAAATGCTATTTTGATTCCGGGTATATTGACATTGCCAAACCTCCTGGCCAATCCCCCTTCAAATCCTGAAGGTTCTATCAAATTCAGGATCAGTTCTCTATATCGTGGTTATCATCCATCACGTGAGCCCAATTCATCCAGGCACTGCGAACTGTCCGATGGCTGTAATTCACATGCCTTCGACCTCACAGCCAGGCTGAAATAGGGACAGCCTACCAATCAAGCACAGTGGGAAGAGAGGAGCTTCGCAATCAGGCCTTCTGAGCCTTCTCATAAATCCAGTCGTTCAGACCGGCGCGGTTGCTATCAGAATCAGATCAGCTTCTCCTCCAGGCATCCAAGTTCAAAAAAAAGACCTACCGCGCGAGCTCGATGGCGTAGAACTGCATACGCACACCTGTTGTTCCCGTCAGTTCCATGCGATCCCCTCTCGAATCACATCACTCCAAGGTCTCTACCCACCGAAAATTGTGTTATGCTGCTCATACTCCTGATCGGCGCGGGTGCGGATGATTGTGCCAAAGTTGAAGTCGTCAATCTTCTTCTCGAACTGACTGACCCATTTGCGCCACTTCTCCTTGCCTGCCTTGCTCTTCATCTCGTCCTCATTGATGGTGGCGGCGGGGTCGAAATCGGGGAATTCCTTCATAAAGGACTCGTAGATCTCATCATCCATCTTGGTCAGGCGTAGCTGGGAGCCCTTGACCTTCTCGAGGATGGCCCAGTATGTCATGAGGTGCTCGACAGCTGTTGGGATGCATCAGTACTGGAAGGGCGCGGGAAGGTCGAACCGAAAGCGATTGAGCGTATGTGCGTGTGGGCGCATGGGTGAGAATTAACCACCAACCTTTGACTGCGAACTGCTTCTCCATCTGTCGGGCTGGTCAGCGATTCACTATTCTAAGGCCAGTGGGGCAACACGGGCAACTCACATCCTCCAGGTTCTCGGCCTGCTCGGGGTCAAAGGGCTTCGACATTTTGGCGATTATGAGAAGGTCTTTTCTTCAAATTAGCTCAAAACAAAAGTGATCAAGTCAAGGAAGGTGAGCCAGGTGGAGAGAAAGTCCTGTGCCCCGCGATCATTTTTTTTCAGCACAGTTCTGCCAACTCACCACGACGTCATTCGGAAGGCGGTCTGGCTCACATTCTAACTATATCACCTATGTTCAATCCAAGGAAGTTTGCATCGCCTGTTTAAAGGGACACGGCTATTGAGGGGTTTTGGAATTGACCATACAAGACATGGCTTAATACAGCTAAGCGGGCGGGAAGCCTTGTTATCTTACACTCTGTGGTCGGAGCTAGACTCCAGATACTGACCTGTCATGTTTTGTAGGGCAATTACTGCTCTCTAAATCGCTTCGTCAACCTCATGGATGGATTGGACGAAATCATGACATTTCTCTTGTAGGAGATTAGTCGACTGTAGTGGAATTCAGAAGCAGTGATACTAATGACAGACCTCCGAATGCAGCAGCAGTGGCTTTATGTCAAAAACGAGAACTCCCGCGCTGGGAACCGATAGTCAACTATTACGGTGACATAAGTCTGCCCTGAATTCTGTTTAAATTGCTCATGGGTGGATGCACGGCATCTGTGGAGGAGTTGTATGTGCAGGTTCATGTTGATGATAGGTTCTACCATGGAATGCCTTGATATAGCACCTGCATCGCCTTGTGCTTGCTGTAGACTATGTTTCTAAAAGCCCCATAACATTAATCGCTGTCAGCATCATCTGGTAGTTCCTCCAATCTTCCTTCGTGAAGAGCCTGGGTCACAGGGTTCTCGACAGTTAGCAGGCCATTTGCTTTCGCCCTGTAGTCGGGGTTAGCAGCTGATCAACAATGCGGGTCGGCAGACTGACCTTTCAAAGAGGACGAAAAGTCTCTCTGCTTCTCTCTCCTTTTCTTCCATGGTCATGGGTGGGCCGGTATCCTTTGGCTCTGACGCCAAGCGCTGGCCAGTGACAGGGTTGACCGCTGCGGCTAGCCCATTGCCTGTATTGGTTGCATACGCCTCTCCAGCACTTTGTGGGACCTCCATGCCACGAGATGCCAAGAATCCCGAGGCAAAGCCATAACCGATTCTCTTTGTGAGGGTTTCGGGATCTTTTCCACAAAGCGCGAACATGAGCTCGGAGATGCTAGTCTTAAGGTGCGGATAGGGGCTGGTCGAGAGCTTCAACAGTCGTGATGATAGACTATCATCCCGTCCAATTGGTAAACTTCGGTCGCTGTCCTCTGGCAGCAGAAGCGACTGCATATACTTGCGTGGTCCGTCGGGGGCAACTTCATGGATGACGATGAGAGAGAGTAACAAAGGAACGGCCTGGTTTTCTAGCTGCTCTGGACTGTACACTGATACGGCCCTATCAAGAATGTTGATCAATCTATCCACGTTGCAGGTCCGGTGGAACTCCGGGAAAAGAGGATTGCTGTCGAATACTTTGCTCTTCTTCTCTTCGAGGTCAAGAACCGATAAGGAGTTAATCAAGTGGCTAACCAGGCCTTCCAGCGGTTTTGCGGGTATATCCATGCGGCTGATTATCTTTAGAACGTGTGGTATTGAGGGCGAAAACGCCACTGCGAGGTCTGGGTAGACTTTCGAGACGTTATAAGTCAGTTTTAGTGTCTCTATCAGAGCCAATTCATCCATCTGTGACAGAGGCTGTCTATCTGATTTTGGGAATTGCTTTGCATGGCGATCAAGTTGCTGTGCGCTAGTAAGTATGACTGATGAAAGTCGAACTGGGCGGTTGGACATACGTAGTTGACATTGTCACCAAGAGCATGCTTCTTGATCATGGCTTCGAAATCGAGATTTGTGTCGTACGTCAGCAGAAACAGAATCCGGCTCGTGACCATTTCATCCTCCGAGTTGTCGACCTAGATGAACTTGTGAGTTCTTGTCATGAGGTCGGTCGATTTTTCAAGCGCACGTTTAGTCTTTCTGCCAGTTTGCCCGCAAGCCCCGTGTCCACGAAGATCTGGCGCATTTTCGAGTCGAGGAGGAGCGCATTGGCGACACAGCGCAACGCGGCCCGTCGCACATCCGCGGTCTCCCCTTCGACACCATAACGTCCCAGTACGCCAATTCCCTGTCAGAAATGTCAGAGCTCCGTCCGAATAGGGCTATTGTATTCATCGTACATCGCTGCAGTAGATCGGTCCGGCATCGACGGGGTTGGTGCCATGCTGGCGCAGCTGCAGAAGGGTCTGCACTCGCTCTGGTGGGGAAGATTTTGATGAGTATGAAGCTTCGGTTGGTGTTTCTGGTGACTCCCGACTTACGCGCCGAGGAGAGCTGCTGCTTCTCCTGTAGATCTTTCTTGAGCGAGTCTAGCAACTCTGTGACCTGCTGAAGCTTTGCTATGAAGCGCAAAATAATTAGCTCGTTTCAAGGCCGCGGATTGCCAAGACATACCTGGTCCCCGTAGTTGGAGAAACTCCATGGCAATTTGCGCAGACCGTGTCGGCACGAATCGGGGTATTTGAGGATTTTCGGCCACCCAAAAGGCTGGTAACAGGAGACACTGGCAATGCAAAGTCCAAAGGATCCGCAAACAATATTCACGGTGAATCTAGGTAGCGAATTGTTGAGGGGTTACAAGCGAGACCGCGGGAACGCGGGGAAGGGAATTAAAGCAGAAGCGGAGACACCACTCGAGCTCGGCCCATTCTGCATCACTAGGTACTCCGAGTCAGATGAGCATCGTATACTCTCTGCGTGCTCTAATTTACGATTGCCATATGATGCTCAAATATATCCCATTATCAAATATCGAGCTCAGTAGAGCCCTGGAGCTACACAATAACCAAAAGTAGAGTGCGTGTCCCGGTTAGGCAGGCGGAGTGACCAGGTGCGCTCCAAGACTAGAAAAGAGAAGATACTAAAGGTTGGGAACTGCTTTCCTTTTCCTATATATTATAGGAGCCTTCTTCATTCAACAATTAGCTAGCAATTGACATCCCTTGACAGACACATTGCTGAACTAACGAAGTATATCTCTGGAGTGCCATATATCGTGACCCGAGTACAAGGACGCCAAGAAATAAAGAGAAAACACCTATAGTTACAGCAGCTTCGCTTTCATTTCCTGACTGCCGAAATTTGACACATACTATCTCCTTGGGTAGAAAATGAGTTGAGGAGTCGCGCAACGGGTGACTGGCCTCGACACCTGAGAAGCGCGTATTTCATGCCTGAGGCCGAAGGCCACCACTTTACGCGATGCGCGGCGCGTCCGAACTTACTTTTCACCGGCCCTGGCTTCCAATCGATCTGGCAACCCGGTCATTCATGGGAGGGCTCCGGACTGTTTCCCACCCAGCAATGCTCATATCTTTTATTCGTTCCTCCCTTTGACCAAACCATGGTCGAGATCCTCACTCCTGTTCCTGCTCGGCCGCCCACACCTCCAAGGCCAGGCTCTCGTGTTGATCAGGATCGACCACCGTCTCCAGTCGCTGCTCAAACCCCGGGCGAATCATCCCAACCAGATTCCAGGGCTCCTCCGTCAAGCCGCGGTACCAAACGTGTAACGTTCTCGCCATGGCTCCAAACAACGATTCAATCGCCGCAATTTTCCAAAAATTCAAAGGAATCCAAGCCGAAGGGAAGCCCGAACGTTAGAAGTCCGCTCTCAATCGACGATCGGCCGTTCAAGTCCATTCTCAAAGAGACCAGCTCTCCGATCCCTACGTGGTCGCCCAATGTGGACACTTTTACCACCGAATCGCTCGCGATGCTCCTTGAATCGGTTATCCAGCAGTTGGCTGGGAATTCCATCACCTCTCGCCTCGACGCGTACATGCAATTTTTTGGTGCTTTGAGGACATATGATGGATTACCAGCGGGGAAGGATATTGCGGACAAATTAGGCCTGATCACATATTTCATCCAGCGTGATGTTAGCCGGAATCTGGTGGATGGCGCACCTCTGGATACAAACCTGACCAACCAGGCTCTGAAGCTCTGCGCTGCTTTTGTCTGGCATGCAGATATCTCAACACAGCTCTCGGAGGATTTCAAGGTCTTCCTTGTGGAGCACTCAATCACTTGTCTCCAAGACGCTAAAGTGCCCAAGTCCGTTTTGACACATTACATGTCCATCTTGTCCACACAAAACTTCAGTTCCCGCATCATGACTGGTAGCCGGATCACTCGCATCCTCACAGTTTTACAAGATCTCAGTAAACATGTCTCCGGAAAAGCCATTGCGCTGCACCGATTGAGTATATACCAGCGCCTTCTCACTCAATCAAAGCCAACATTCCTCTCCCACTCTGCACTTTGGGTCGAGCATTTGATCTCCGGCCTGCTTCATCATATAAAGGATACTCGATCTAAAGCCATTGCACTCGGTTTTCAAATATCGATGGCAGCGGGTCCAAGCCCTGCCATTTCCAAGAATATCCGAGACCTCTTTGACCGACCCATTGAGAGTGACCGGAAACTTGGCAATGAGATTCGGGAGCGTATGTCAAGGATGATAGGGTCTCTGGATAGCGGAATTCATGTCCCGCAGATCTGGAGCATTATTGTCCTTCTGCTTAGGAGTAAGAAGTGGAACCTGGATCAGTGGGAGCATTTTAAGGAATGGGTTCTCGTTCTGCAAAAGTGCTTCAATTGCAGCGAACCAGCCATCAAGGCGCAGGCTATTGTGGGCTGGAATCGGTTCGTGTATGCTGTCAACCCCCATGAATCCACCGGTCGGTCCTTGCTTAAGATGCTGGGCAAGCCGGTTCTCTCGCAGTTTGAGAGGAAGAAGTCTGATAAGCCCGGATCACCACCCTCGCAACTTGCTCTAGCCAGCTACTACAACCTTCTCTATTACGCCTTCCGTCCGTCCTCCCCTTTCAACTACCTTGATCTGATCTGGGAGGAGTATGTGGCCATACCGTCTGCATGTACGTTCTCAACAGTGCCGGCCCTCAGCGACAGTGCTTCTCGCGTGTTAGCCAATCTTCTGTGGAGCCAACAAGCCAAGGTCTGGACAGAGAATCGCATCAACGACACCAACAAGATGGAGGCTGAGGAACTCCCTTCGGTTGACCCTAGATGGGTACGGTCGAGGATTTCTTCGGTCTTGAAGGTCTTCGAGTCCCTGTTCAAGTTATCGGTTTGGGATGACGACGCTTTGGAGCGTTCAAATGTGGCCTCGGCCTGGAACTGTCTCGCCAGTGCTCTGTCTTTTGCGTCCAGCAAAGAAATCACTCCATCGGGGGAGTCCATGCAGGCTGTTGCCAGTGTTCTTGGGCTACTCCATCGTCTGTGGGTCGCCGGACCGTCATCTTTGAATGCCATTGGCGATCGCAGCGCGGACATATTTTTCGACAGATTCCGATTTCTCTCGACAACAATCATCCTCTCACTTGGAGGTATTCCATTTACTGAAAAGCTTCTCGAGAAAACTGCCGATGGAACATACCAGACTGCCAGTGCTCCGACACATAGGAACTCGGGCCCAGGCACCCATATGGATAGTCCGATCCTTCATCTTTTGCGAATTGTCAGGTCTACCACCATGGCAGTAGCACCGACTCCATCTTATAGTCGCCTGGTTGAGCAAACCATCGCTGCATCGTGCAATGGCAAGGTCTCGCGTGGGTCCCGTCTCGAACTTCTGCAGCAGTGTGCAAGCTTGGTTAGCAAGGAATCAGCGCCTACTTCTCTTCAGTCTCCACTTTCCGTGGAGGTTTGGAAGTCCAGCGCCCGAGCAGCTGTAGATGCTCTACAGTCATTCCCTATTGAGTCTGCCCGAGAGCGCGACGGCTCTGTCTCACGGGATTACGACCATGTTAGAAAGATGCTTGCCTCTGGCTTGCCATTCATCAGTGCCTTCCAGGAGTGGTCACATCTGCTGGATGCATTTGTGCGTGTGATTCGGACAGAAAAGGGTGATCGACTTTTGGCTACTTTGATCGTTGAGCCCCTTGCTGAATGTCTCATGCATTGTTTCGTTGAAGACACATATCTGCACATAACAACACTACTCAACCACGCCGTTGCTATTCCGTTCACGCAGGAGACTGGACTGGGAATTGAAAATACCGTTGCTCAGCAGGAAAGATCGCCATCGATTCCCGGGAAGTTGCTCGAGGTGATTGGATCAACTTTGCAAATGTCATACAGGATTATAGGTCTCTCGGAGAACCGTGGTCTTGATAAGTTGCTCGGATCGTTGACTTCTTTCATCGGCTCTGGCACAGATCAGTTTCGCTCCGGTGTTCTCGAAGCCTTGCAATTGCCGCTGGGTGTATGGGTTAATGATGGAGAACACAAATTCGATGTATCTCGTGGTGTAGATAGCCGGATTTTGACTGCGGTGAGTTTGTGTCTTCGATGGATATTTTGACAAAAGCTAACTTATTGGCAGTCTCGGGAACTTTCACATGCTGTTTTTGACGTGCTGAAGACTTGTGTTCATGACGAGATCTCGGTCTACAAGAAATTTGAGTATATCATCTGCGCCGGGTTGGGTTCTCCTCACATGTCAAGAGCTTTGAAATTCCTCAACTTTTGGGAAACGTCGGACTCTGCCCACTCGCCCTGTTCTTCGACCCTTATGGGTGAAATGGCGCGCAAAACCAGATCTCGACTAATCGCCTCCAGCTATATACCGAAAGATTATGTTTCCGAGGTCAGTTCGGCTAGCCCATTCTTGTTATTTCTCATATTGACTCTGGGAAACCCCAGAACGCGGATCCAATTTCCCCGAGTGATCAGCGAAGCCCCAGTCTTCCTGCAGCACCCATCATTTTATCGCCCGATATTGAACCGGAACCGCCCCATGCCGTAGAAAGTGCCGAGTCGGCTGAACCCCGGTTGCCCGATGCACAGCCCGAGTTCAATGAGGAACGAATTAACGACGATATTTCCATTGTTCATTATCCCGCCAATCGACGTGACTTATTCCGCATGATTGAAAACATCCGGTCATCTTCTCCCGTGAATACTCCCGGAAAACTGGGCTATGACACGCCAGTCCACCTGCGCAGATCGCATAGCTTGCATGGAGGCTCTGGAGTTCCTTTGACACCAACCCTTGCTCCTGCGGAGAACGAGGAAGGGTTCGTCGGTTCATCACCAACCCCTGCAACCCGAGACCCGACTCCGGCCATGAGCTCCAATGCTCCTGTGTTGAAACCTCAAGATATCTCCATGACCGATGCGCCAGACCTCCCATCGTCGCCGCCACAACTCGATTCCCGTAGTCCCAGCCCCCAAAAGGGCCCCAAGCGCTCACGAAGCGCGCGGCGGAAATCCGCAAAAATCAAGGGACTGATGCATCGTCGTGCTGCCGGCGAGCCCAGCGCTATGAACAGTCCCGCCCATACGACTCAATACACGGAGAGTGCCCCAGAACCTCCCCCGGCCGATGAACCTGAACATCCCAAGGAAAACATTGCTGCTTCTCAGACGGATGAAAGGCCACCTAGCCGCCGGACACGGTCTGCAATGGGCCAAAGTGCGGATAATGATCAAAACTCCGGCCCAACTGCCTCATCCAAAACGCCTGACAGAGCTACCGACTCCCCATCTGTATCCAAATCCACGTCCAAAAAGAGGAAGAAAAGAAGATCCTCGAAGTCCACGAGCGAAGAGAGCCAACAAACGGGACAAGCCGGTGCCACTGGCTCTTCCTCTCCAGCTCCAGCTCCCGAGAATGTCGTTGATTCTTCTAGTGAGGATGTGGAGACACAAATCGCTTCCCAGCTTGAACAAGACTTGGAATTTGCGGTGGACTTGGGTGGGTATATGTCTAACAAGCATCATGAGGACCCATCGCCCCCTCCAGTGTCCACAAAGAAGAGGAAGCGTGACGCGAATGAAAACCGTGCGTCCAAGGCAAAGGACCGACGTCGATCGACCAGGCTTTCATCGACCAAGGATAGCGATGCTGTTGACATAGATGGAGCAGATGATGCTACTCATGATGCCTCCGAACCTCCTCAAGATGCCTCAGCGATCAAGCCGTCATCCCAATCTCCGACGCTACGTCGCTCTACGCGCGGCTCTCAGCGTAAAGATGATGAACTCGTATCTCAAGGCCCGGAATCAACCCAGGATCCTGGTCAAAATCAAGAGACCCCGCGCCGGCCATCGAAGCGGTCGCGCAAATCCCTTAACCTCGAGGATCAGTCCACTCAAGCTGGTACTGAAGAGAGTTCGAGCCAAGCCAAATCAGTTCGGGGCACTCGCTCTCGCAAAGCACGGTCTTCTAGACGTGAAAGCCAGTCTCAGTCTCAGCCCGAAACTGAGCCCCTCCATGATCAACAGGATGGCGAGGATGTGGTTCCCGACAGTGTCATTGATTCATCAATGCCGAAATCACCAACCATTCCCTTCGTCTCCACAGAAGAAGCTACCGACTCTCAAATGACAGACATGGGCTCGTCCACCAATGTACAAATGAACATGGACGTGGACGTGTCCTCGCCCCAAAAACCCGCCGTAGTGGTCGAACAGGTCGCGAATATCAAGGATGCTGAATACCACACCACACCAAGACTACCCCAGTCCGATCCCAGTGAAGAGGGGATCGCCGAGTCACTCAAAAAGCTCTTGGGTGACATGAAATTGGCGGCTTTGGGACCCGACGCCCTTCGTGAAGTCGACGACCTTCTTTTTAACATTCGGATCGAAGCCCACGAAGCCTCACGCCGACACAATGCATAGCGAATGGCGTTTATAGTGACTTTTCGTTTGGACGTTGATTTTTGAGTTTGTGTCCGTATTCCCCACGTGTACTTTACATCCATAGAAGAAACAGCGGCTTTGCATATATAATGTGTTCTTTCTCCTTCAATTGCTTTTCCGGGGGTTTCCCATGCAGTCCACGGGTGCTCTTCGAGTTGTCCCCTTATCACTGTATAGTTTATTTACCCGAAACCGCCAAGTATGGTTTTTCAAGGTCCATGAATGTTCTGACTGGTGTGTTTTTGATTGTATGCTCCCGAGTCTAACTATATAACTGTCTTAACTACATGACTTTATGAGTGAGTAATTCACTCTATAAAACTATCGTAACATGCCCAGCTACCATGCAATTCCCGAGTTAATGCTTGGCCTGCGCCTCCTTCCAGGAACTAAGAATCTTATTCCAATACTGCTCCGGATGCAACCGCAAATGTCCAACATGTGGCGATCCTTCAAACATCTCCGTATCAACCTGAAACCCCAAAGCCTTGACCTGAGCAACATTCTCCTCCAGATCCCGCCAATGAATAATCTCATCCTCCTTGGAATAGAGATAAAGCCTACTAGAATCCAGCGTGGTAATTGTCGTATCATTCGTCACCCGAGTAGCCCACACACCCGATGGCTCCAAGCCGCGCACCCGTTCCCAAGCCCAATTCGCCCAGAGGAAAACATACCACAGACCCTGGGTGATAATAAACGGCCAAGGGAAGAAATTCGCCGTTCCTTTCGCCATCGCATGTGACCAGCGACCAACCTGCGATGGGAAATCCAGACCGCCAGGCATGGAGTCACAGACGAGAAGCGTATGCGGGAACATCTTATCCTTGCCGTGCCGTCGTTGATAGGCAACAAAGGCAGCGGCGGTGAAAATGCCACCTGTATTTGACATGGTGTGAATAAGGATGCGCTCGTCTTCAATGCCGTCGCCCGTGGGTGTTGGGAAGACGGTGTCGATGACGGGCATCATGGCTTCGATCCGCGATTCAAGGGGCTGATTAGAGGCTTGGAATGTACCTGACAAGACCACTAGGATTCGTGCTGAGGGGAAGAGCTCATGGAACCCATTTGAATATTTCGAGACGTGTTTTGGCATCCCGTCGCCCCAGGCAAAGATAATGACTGTTGTTGGCTCGTCGGCTGGGGATGGTTTGGTCTTTTCATGGCCATTGCGTAGGTAGACTCGCTCGGTTATCGCGGTGAAGTCTGGGAATGGCACTGGTTTTGTAGGCATTGTGTTATGTGGTGGAGTTCCAATGCGACGGTGTCAGAGTCAGACGAGGAATGGCAGATGTTTAAATGTCAACTAGGACTGCACGGTCATAATTGACCCGATAAGTTCATCAGGGCAGGATATTTGGCTGACAGGTACCGAGGTAGGTGCCACCATGTCTAAAATTATAAGCTCGGTAGGCGAGGCTCTGGATCCACTACATTAAGAAAAGCGTGGTTTTTGTGATACATAGTTGTGTGTACAGTGGGTGTTTATCCATAGATTACATAATTTTCTGCCAAATTTTCTGCCAGTGAAAACCATGGATTCCACGCCAGCATGCTAGACCGCATTTAGGGGCGTCAGCCAATATAATAGGCGGTACAAAAGGCGGTCTAGTATGCTAGCGTGATTTTCACTGGCACAAAATACGTTTCAAACTAGACAAACGCCACTGCACACATAACTAACCATAACTAGTTAGTTAGTACATTATAATTACATAACATAATGAGAGGGCGGTCCAATGGGATCAGTTTCACATTGACGGTTTTCAGGGGTCCTCTTAGAGTTTTCAGGGTCCAGGAATGACCTCGTATTGCCTCATGCTGGCGTGCTTGTGTCCAATTCAGGAAATACCCCCTGATTTGCTGATTTGCCCGGTGCGATCGGCCGCACCCACAGGTCTTACATAGATCGTTCTTGATCACGTCAGCAGAGCCACTTCGAAGATCATATTTAGAAGTAGTAGGAGTAACCGAGGAAACTATAGAACACGACGTGGAAGAGCAAAGGGGGGCCTGAGGGCTGCAGACTATGACCGAATGAGGAAACCTTTCAAAAGAGAATGTCTCAGTACAATCCAAAGGCTTCAGGCAACAGTCATAAAAGGGGTCCACGTCGAAGTTCCCTCATATGTGGAACGTACCAAATTCTTCTGTGTAGCAGGCGAGTTCCGTGGACTCCGAAGGACTCCAAGTACACATCGTCGAGGGATTTCCAGATTTTACTGGCTATCGGATACATATGGGTCTCGTATGTCGGTCGATCGATCCCAAGGGGCTATGTAAAAAACTGTTAAGCTTCAGTCGCGTGCCCCTATGCCCTTTCAAGGTCCACAATTGAGTAATTTTAGACTTTAGACTGGACCCTGAGACAAACTAACAGTAGCTGCATAATAACTATTTGGTTATTATTACAATAAAGAATCCTGCGTCTGCGACATACACCGTACTCCATTGGTTGATTGGTGCCACCGGTCTTCCTCGGTCCCTGAATATTTATGGATTTACCTTAATTCTCTTTCTTTTCTTTTCCCTCTCCGCCCGAGGTTTCTTGTCTATACTTCCTCGCCGCATTCCCGGTGTTTTGCTCACCATTCCAATCGTTTTTTGCGCGTATTCTCCCTCGCGCGCCCTTTCTCTTTCACATCTCTCGAATCATGAAGTGATCTCGCCATGTCGCTCTTCGCCCTCGTCCCTCCGCTTCCGCCGTTTCTCTTCTCGGCTTTGGTCGTAAGCGGCCTTGCATCCAAGGCCCTACACATCGGCCTCCATATTCGTTCCTTACCCTTCCTCTACTTGGTCATCTATTCGCCTACTCTCATTTTACCAGACCTGCTAGTCATCTTCGTCGGGAGGCTTCTGTTGCAGTTCGCGAGCCCAGAAACCCGGTTACAATGGTTCTCGACATCCGTGGGGGGTCTGCTTTCGTGGGTGATACCGGATATGTGAATGGAGTGAGAAACTGACAAGATTTACCAGCCTGGTAACATGGGGTGCCGCCTCCATCCAGTTCGGCTTCTTCATGCAGACCGGTGCCGAAGTCGCCTGGGCTCAAAGTAATAGTTTCCTCAGTGATCCCGCCGCCATGAAGATTCTCTTGAGCGGCATCACCACCGTTAGCGCTGCTGCTACCGTTCTTGGCCTCGTCGCCTGGCTGATACACGCACACCTATACCACCTGACCGGTCTTGGATTGCAGGCGATCCGAGATCTGTTCATGGGAGGCTACAAAGCCCGCTATTCTCTGCTCTCCGTGCCCAACAAATCTTGGCTGGCCTCTGTCGATCTCCGGACCGTACGCCGAACCGCTATCGCCGTGTCCATCTTTGTGTCGCTGTTGTTCCTGGAGCTCACGAGACCTTCCATCCCGTACGATCACCTCTCGGGTGCATTGCCATTGACTTTGATGGAGGCATTTACCAAAAAATCCGTCACTGTTGAAGGTTGCCGCAACCCGACAATGAATTTCCCTCTCTGGACTGCGGGTAAAACTAGTTCAGAGACATGGTCTCGAGCAGCTTGGTTGCCGCAGAACCCGCCCCCCGGATTCAGCCGATGGGACATCAGTCCCGAAGAGCGCGCAGAGAAGGATAATGCCGTTTGGTACCTGTGCAGTAGTGGTAGGAAGCCCGGATTCTACGATCCCAAGCAGGATCCGCTCAAGATTTCCAATCTGGGCGGTGAGATCTACGAGCCCTTGCAGAAGGCCTTCAAGGAGCACTCCGTGGCAATTGACAACGTCGTTCTATTGACCCTCGAAAGTGGGCGCAAGGAGCTGTTCCCGGCGCAGCAAGGCACTCCTATGTTCGATGCCCTGCTCGAGTCGCACAAGAAGGAGAAGAGAGAAAAGGCGATCGACCGCCTAGTCAAGTTGACCCCGGTCGCGCAGATGCTCACGGGCGAGTATGCCACGGATAGCAAGGGCGACAAGGTCGATCTGAGTCACGCGACTTGGCAAGATACTGCAGAGGAGGGGATGGGTGGACTGAATGTTCGGGGTGCACTCACGGGCAGTTCATTGACTTTGAAGAGTGTTTTGGGCAGTCACTGCGGCGTCAACCCGCTTCCTGTGGATATGTTGGAGGAATCCGCGCTCGAGATCTATCAGCCCTGTTTGCCGCAGCTTTTCGAGCTGTTCAACGAGGTTAAATCGCCCGTGGAGCCCAACCTGCCCGAGCCCATCGAAGCCCGCGACGACGAATCCGAGACTGTCAAATACCCGTGGAAGTCGGTCTTCATGCAGTCCATTACCGACGACTACGACCGTCAAGATGTATTGAACAAGAACATGGGATTCAAGGAGAAGGTTGTCAAAAAGACCCTAAAACGTGCTCGACTTGGCTCCAAGTACGCACCCAAGGGCCAAGAGATCAACTACTTCGGTTATGCAGAGACCGAGTTGAAACCGTATGTGCAGGATCTCTTCGAGGAGGCCGCCAACAACAAGACGCGCATCTTCCTTTCGCACATCACTAGTACCACGCACCACCCATGGAACACGCCTGACGACTTCAAGACGGAATTTTACATGGGTGATGAAGGGACCGTCAAGCACAGCTCGATGAACGACTACTTGAATACCCAGCGATTCGTCGACAACTGGCTCGGCGATATCATGACCATGCTTGACGAAACCGGCATCGCCAACTCAACCCTCGTCGTAGTCGTTGGCGACCACGGCCAGGCTTTCGGCGAGGACAACAAGGACATGACAGGTACCTATGAAAATGGCCATATTAGCAACTTCCGCGTACCTCTCGTCTTCCGCCACCCTCACATGCCACGCATCGACATCACCGCCAACGCAACATCGCTCTCCATCATCCCCACCATCCTCGACCTCCTCGTGCAGACCCAGTCCCTCGACGCCCGCGACTCCGCGATCGCCTCCTCTCTACTCCCAGAGTACCAAGGCCAATCCCTAATCCGACCCTTTATCTCCGCCATCAACGAATCCAAGACCGACCGCAGCGTCCAAATTGAGAACCCCGACAGCCACTTTAACGTCGCCCGCTCTCCGCGCCCAACACACAAGCACCAAGACGCCCACACCCAGCGCGTCTGGAATTTTGGCCTCATCAACGCAGGCGGCTCGATGATCTCCGTCACATCCGCTGATACCCCCTACCGCCTGATCCTGCCCATCCGCGAGGGCTTCGAGTACGTCTTCACCCACCTGGACGAAGACCCTGGTGAACTGCACCCCATGAAGACTTGGTCCCTATCCGAGCTCGTTAACGAGGTCCTCCCCAAGTTCGGCGAGGACCCTGCTTCCTGGATCGAAGATGCTGAGCAGGTCGGCAAGTGGTACGTCAACGAGCAACGGAGAATCTGGGGCTACCGCGAGAAATGATTCAATTCTCCGGAGCGCGTGGTTTGCAAAGCAAGTATTTTTTGTACTTGAAAACACTTCACTCTTATCATCTACCTTCCATATCCTGTTGATCTATCACGAAAATCCGGTCGGTGTTTATTTGGTGCGTAGGGCTGCATCTTGTTACTTGTTCAGGCTGGGGGTTTCCCTTCTCATAGCATGTGCATTTGGTGGGACGTTTTCTTTGGGTCGGTCTATCTGCTTCTCTGTCTGTACATATGTTTATCTGGGGTTCTTCGAATTGGATCGGTGATGTGTTTATGACCCTCAAAAGCATGCGTGATTGGGGCACAATCTTTGTAGTGTCTTAGCCTAATATCATCCAGTTAGTTACCTAGGAGTGCTTTTCTTGTAGTTTCTGAACAGAAGTAGGGCCAGGATTCCAAGTTTTGAATGCACTTGACTTGAGCTAAACAGGGTGTTTGCAGCTCCCATTTCCAAGGTCCACGATGTTGGTCAGCAATCTAGGCCCGGTCCGCGCACTCCCTCAACCTAATTCCAGTCGATATGTGAAGTCATACAGAGGCCAAGATAACCTTTAGAAAGGCCCACTTCCAAGGTTAATATAGCAAATTAAACCATAAACCTTGGCAGAATATCAATCAGTTGAACAGATCTTTCTCCAACCCCATCCGGGGTTTACATTGCAGTTTAAGCACCAAGAACAACCAGTAAAAATTACTTATCCGTCCTTGCCCAAAAACGATACTGTCACGGGATCTGCATCCCCAGACATATTTTCAACGCATCCGACAAATAGTTAGTCAGTTGCATATAAATAGTTATAGAGAAACTGGAAAGCAGTTCCAGAATAGGTGTCACTACACAAGACATATCCGCCACCGTGGCGAGCATCCGTTACGGATCCAAGTGAGATCGAAACCAGCCGGAAATGGTAAGCCGTCCTCGTTTTGTCACTGCAAGCCGCGCAAGCCAAATGGGCTTGTGTGCCCCTGCAAATCTAGATCGATCCGAGAATAGGAATCAACCCTAACGGAAGGACCCGTGCATGTGGGCGATTATGGTGGTACGTTTTGCATACGATGCAAAGGGTGGGATATAAGGATGGTGGAGGGGGAAAGGGAGATAACTAGTAGAGGGAGGTCCGGACTAGGGCTAGATCTGGGGTCTAGACCGGGATTGAACTGGGTGAGCGGTGTGCGTTGGTTAGGTATGCAGTGGGGAAACATCTAGAAGATCTGGTGCTGATGTTTATTTCTGTTTAGGCCCTGCCGGGGGAACTGGATTCTGGGATTGCTCGGGTTGGCCCGATTAGGTCTGATACCGTTCATCTGGACCTATTGGACTATCGGACATCCCCCGGGACCTTTTACATGGCACTTTAAGGTGTGTATTGGTTTCTGACTTGTTTGATTTTGGGTGTCCTCTGATAGTTGTTTGCGACGATGGTCTAGACGTAGTATAGCAGTGTCATCCTGGTACTTTTCAGTTGACGCAGTGTGTACAAATCTTAGTAGAAGATCTGGAATGCATCCAGGCAAGAAAAAGTCACATCCCAAAGTCTCGGAATGGGCGATTGACTTTTTACCAGTCAGGAACATATGCAGGAGGCACAATTATTGGTGAATGCCGGAGACCAAGAGACCACATGACAGACATTGAAGATCAAAATAGAAATGCGACTGAACTGGTCAGGTGAACAAGGTAAACCTCTGAAAACCCGGGGATCGGCTTGCCCAGAATAGGTATCCGGTCTTCCCCATTTGCATTCTCCCGGCCAATATTGCCGGCCATAATAGAGAGATCTTAGAGAACTATCGAAAGTACAGGGATCATTGCAAGATTGACTACTTTGCCACGCACATCGTATAGTACAAGCACTTTTTCGCCACGACCGTTTAAGCGCCAACGCGCATTCCTCGGGCCTGGACCGAGCTTTGATGCAGTCCGGATTGCTTTCTCTGGAAGTTTCTTCATGTTCACGAGACCTCTTCTCGGACCACCTTGGGTTTCGGTATTGCGGTGCCGGAGTTACCTGGTCTCCTTGGGTTTATTTAAAGGTGCCGTTCATTCCATGGTTGTTCTTCTCCATCAACATCATTGCATTCAATCTAATATCTTAATCACTCTCGACTTTTAACTTTTATACCTTTCAAGCTTCGGCTGATCCTGCTATTACTACAACTCTTAATACTTTTTCTTATAAGTAATAACACAATGTCTGTCTCTATTGAAACCACCAAGGTTCCCGCTGCCCCCAACACCTCCCAGCCCGTCCTCATGGGCCAGAAGGCCAGAATGCCCGAGTTTAGTCTTGCTGGCAAGGTCGTCCTTGTCTCTGGTGCTGCACGTGGTCTGGGTCTAACCCAGGCTGAGGCCCTGCTGGAGGCTGGCGCAAAGGTGTACGCACTTGACCGTCTCGAGGAGCCTGCCGCCGAATTCGCAGAGATTCAACAGCGCGCCAAGGAGCTGGGAACCGACCTGCACTACCGCCGCATCGATGTGCGTGACACTGAGCTCCTGAACAGCGTCATCGAGGACATTGCGAACACCGAAGGCCGCATGGACGGTCTGGTGGCCGCCGCTGGTATCCAACAAGAGACCACGGCTCTGGAGTACTCGGCCAAGGACGCCAACACCATGTTCGAGATCAATGTCACCGGTGTGTTCATGACCGCGCAGGCCGTGGCCAAGCAGATGATCCGCTTTGGAAACGGTGGTAGCATCGCTATGATCGCCAGTATGAGCGGCACCATTGCCAATAAGGTACGTTTCCACCCCATCTACGAATTGCTTTCCTTTTCTTTTTGCCTTGTACCCCCCGGCACCTATGTTTCACTTGGGGGGCTTGCGTTGAACAAGGACATGGGCCATTGACGCCTTACCCGCATCCACACATAAACATCATTGAGCCAGTACTCACGATCATCACAGGGTCTCATCTGTCCTGCCTACAACGCCAGCAAGGCCGCCGTTATCCAGCTGGGCCGCAACCTCGCCATGGAATGGGGCCAGTACAACATCCGAGTCAACACCATCTCCCCCGGCTACATCGTCACTGCCATGGTCGAGAAGCTGTTCGTCGACTTCCCCGAGCGCCGCGACCAGTGGCCCAAGGAGAACATGCTCGGCCGCCTGTCCCGTCCTGAGGAGTACCGCGGCGCTGCCGTTTTCCTGCTTAGCGATGCAAGCAGCTTCATGACTGGCAGTGACCTGCGCATGGACGGCGGACACGCCGCGTGGTAGATGGTTTGTGACGTGGTATGACCAGCAGGTCGCTCATTGCATGGCGTTCTTTGGAGCGGATAGCGAATAGCGTGGGGGTTGGATTATGATGATGATTTTTCCTTTTCTCTAATTACTTGATTTTGTGCGACTCGACATCCAAAACTACATGATCGTGACGATCACGCTGTTTGTTAATATTTTCATGATGTTGATTAGACTCACCTCGATCGCTCGAGTTAATGCACCTCCATCTATGATCTGACCCACTTCCTACTTTTGACAGATCGGTTCCACTTGTACACGACAATCCCTGCTGATTTGCCCAGACCGGGCCTCCTGCAGCTCGATTTGATCAGGTGTTCTTATTGTTCTCATGTAGGTCCACTTGGATCTGAACACATCCCCCCCATAGCACGGAGGATACCAGTCTACACATGACCATTCCGACGCCAGGGCTGGAAATGGCGAATCCGATCAAATTCCATGACGTAGTGAGACGATGATTCTTTTCAGGTCATGAGACATGATTTACATAAATGTCACCGTCTGGAATCCGGGGAAAATGTGGAAATAGTGCTTTCCACCAATCAGAGCGTGGCTTTGACGAGTGCTGGGTCCCCGAAGATCCGAGGCAAGTTTGCTTTGTGGGCTAACTGTGGTTTGTGGAATACAAGAGTTTGGTCTATATTCAGGTTTTGGAAGGTTGCTACATCGCTCTGCAAGGGGGCTGGCATTTATTTCTTTTTTCTTTTGAACGTGTTTGAACGTGACTATTGATTTGATATTCTATGTCTACAACGGTTAAGTAGAGGTCCGGGTAATGGCGGCAATTTCGTTATCCGTTTGTTGGGATGTGTTGGTGAAGTCATGACTCAGGACTCGAGATTCCCAATCTGGTGTTCGGCACCGAGGGCTCACCTCCCATTTCATGATCTCTAATGGTTATAGCGCTTCGAGGCAATGTATTTATCTAACGGCGCCGAGTCGCATGACTCCCCTGCTCGTACTACAGGTTGGGTTGGACAACCCTATAAGCCGTAACACCCCCATCTATAGATACCAAGGAAATAGATGCCTGAAGATATTCAGTTTTTGTCCCCCGTAGACCAGGCACCCTTGCTCCTTCTAGAACTCCCTATTTAGGAATCCCACGAGACATGATAACGATTGTAGTGAATGTTGAAATGTAACTCACTGGGAGCCGAGAGCGGATAACGCACACCATACTCTCTATAGACAAGGAGATAGTATCTGACACCCCCTGGGCATGGCAGGGATATTGAGAAAATCAAAAAGAGGAGTGATAGGGATATGACGGAGGCTAATGGTACGATTTGGGCGGCGCAGGCACACATTACTTGGCGAGGCTGGTACCCTGCTTTTTTTCTGCTTCGGTTGGAATTTCTAGAATATGTTGCGTAGTGACCTGAGCTGTCCATCATCGGAGAGTAAACACACATATAGGAAAAAAGTGAATAAATTTCAAGGGCTTGCAAAGTGTTGGAGATAACTAGCCGAGTCCGGGGCAGAGTGTCAAGACCTGATTTGGGTGGACTCGAACGAGATAAGCAAAGCCAAGCATATTTTACTTTCAGCCTTCAAAGTATTTTTCAGGTCGGTGTGCCCGCTGCTTTGATGGTCTTCTCTTTGTTCCATGATCGTTCTAAACTGATCTACTGATCTACGGAGTACTGCGTAGGTGAAGTGTAGATTCTACCTTTAGACTCAAGCTTTAGTTAGCGAAGATTCCTTGCAAATATTACAAAATCATTCAATGCATATCTTCCGCTACAGTTACATGGCAAAGGACGGATGTATCCACTACTTACACTAGTGTCCATTGTAATACCCTTATTTGCTCTTTGTTTAAGCCTTATCTGCCGAACATCACTGACATGGCTCTCATTCTAGAAAGCCTGACTGTGGATGGCGTAATAAGTCTGGGGTAAACATGGGCTTGTGCTACGCCAGCCACGAGTCAGGAAGGCAAAGGTAAAAAGAAACGACAAGGGCTTATGTTTAACAGGATCTCACCTAGCGAGGTCCCTTTCCAGCTGTAGTCCGAACCGGGCATTGTAGATTGTGCGAGAGATATAAGTCTGCGCTTCACTACTTTACTTCTTCCCTTCTTCCCCTGCCCCCCTCATCTTTCATTCATCAACCATCACCCCTCCATCCCCTCACTATCTGATCTTGACTCTGCTTCTCTCATCCACGATGGCCCACGCCGTGAATCACTCTGCTAACTCGGTGGAGATCAAAGAGGCCGTTGGACCTCCTACCACCAACACCAGGGAGGATGAAAAGTCAGCCGGTGTTGGCTATACCAAGCCGGAGAAGGGTCTCTTTTCTGCTTCCTACAATACGTACATCGGTGATAATGACCCCACGGAGGATGAGCTGCATGGCCCGTATGCCCTACGTCGTGTCTCTGCCCCTATCCCATGGGCTGTCTACGCTGTCGCCTTCGTCGAGCTGTGCGAGCGGTTCTCGTACTATGGAACCCAAGTTCTATGTAAGTGAGAGCTATGCCCGTCTTGCTTTTCTTGATTGAAATGCTTATAACCGTGGGACACGCAGACTCCAACTTTGTGAATCACTCCCTGCCTCTTCCCTATCCTAAAGGGCCCGCTGGTTCGCATCACAATACCGGTGCCGGCGGTGGCTCTTCTCAGGGTGTTTCTGGAGCTCTGGGAAAAGGTGTCGAGAAAGCCAACGGAGTGAACACTTTCAACTCGTTCTGGTGCTACATCGTTCCTTTGTTCAGTGCCTACATCGCGGATGAACACTGGGGCCGATACAAAACCATTTGCTGGTCGGTTGGCATTGCCATCATCGGACATATCATTCTAGTCATCTCGGCCATCCCTCCCGTCATCACCAACACCAACGCTTGCTTTGGTGTTTTCATGCTGGGTGTCATCATCATGGGTCTCGGTACTGGTGGCTTCAAGCCGAACATCTCTGCTCTCGTGGTGGAGCAGATTCCTGCTACCAACTTGAAGATCCGCACTCTGCCCTCTGGCGAGCGTGTGGTCGTCGACCCAACTATCACACAGAGCAGAATCTACCATTACTTCTACCTGTTCATCAACATCGGTGCACTGGTCGGCCAGATCGGCATGGCCTATGCTGAGAAGTATGTGGGATTCTGGCTCGCCTTCCTGCTGCCTACTATCATGTTCCTGACTACTCCGTTCGTCCTGTGGTGGGGAAAGAACCGTTATCGCCAGGCGCCTCCTCAGGGTTCGGTCACCTCGAAGGCGGCACGAGCATTCTTTTATGCTCTGAGTTCTCGCTTTTCTTGGAACCCAGTCGCATTTTGGAAGCGCACTCACGATGGTACTCTCTGGGAGACCGTCAAGCCTTCCAACATCCCTCCGTCTCTCCGTCCCCACTGGATGACATTCGATGATGCCTGGGTTGACGAGGTGCGCCGTGGTTTCTCCGCCTGTGCCGTCTTCTGCTACTATCCTCTGTACTGGCTGGCATACGGCCAGCTAACCAACAATCTGACGGCTCAAGCTGGAACCATGACTCTGCATGGCGTGCCCAATGATGTTCTTAACAACCTTGATCCCTTCGCGTTGATCCTCTTCATCCCAATCTGCGACCAGTTCCTCTACCCGGCTCTGCGCAAGGCTGGAATCCAGTTCACTGCCATTAAGAAGATCTTTGTCGGCTTCATGTTGGCTACGATGGCCATGATCTGGTCCGCCGTCCTGCAGTCCTACATTTACAAGACTTCACCTTGCGGATCCCGAGCCAACAACTGCTACCTGTCGGGTGGTAGTGTTAATCCTGCACCACTGAACGTCTGGATCCAGACCGGCGCCTATGTCCTGATTGCCTTCTCCGAGATCTTCGCCTCAATCACCGCCCTCGAGTACGCCTACTCCAAGGCTCCCGTCAACATGCGTTCTCTGATCCAGGCCATCTCACTCTTCACCAACGCCATCTCCTCCGCTATTGCCGAGGCTCTGAACCCACTGTCCAAGGACCCTCTGCTGATTTGGAACTACGGCGTCTTCGCCGTCGTGGCATTCATCGGCGGTGGTCTCTTCATCCTGCAGTTCAGAAACCTGGACCGGGAGGAAGAGGCCCTCAACAACCTGCCCCAGGGCCACGTCGAGGCGGACGAGAAGATTGCCGACTGTGGCAGGTTCGAGGCTGCTGAGATCGGCCCTGTCCGGGGTTAGAATGGGGACAATGTGATTGCTTGGCTATTGCCATATTTGTTTTGCCTAGAGGGCTTTTCATTTTTAGTTCATCATGGATACGCTACCCTGGTACCATTAGATGCTTAGCGAATAATATCTACTTATTTTTATCATGTGTTCCGAAGATTCATCGAGATTTAAGATAACTTGTAGGGCTATGGGTGCGATCGTCGCTTTCCTCCCGCTTTTTGTTCCCACGGCGGGTCGATCCGGCCGATGCCAGTGGATCCAAAAATAGATGCACATGAAAACCTGTCTCGTTCTATCCTTATGAATACGTCCCACTATGAGAAACTTCAGTAAAACAGGACAGGCATAGTATTAGGACCATGATATCCACCCAACCGGGTAAGTATCGACCCGAAGTAAATAAAGCCCAGCCACTATGCACGACCCATTCGGTACCAATGGTTGCTGGGGAAAACATGGCTGCCTGTTGGGATATGTCGGATATGACGGTGAATAGTCTAGTAATAATCGATCTTGTTGGTTGGTTAATTATCTCTTACCCAATGACCTTTATACGTTCCATGGTCCCTTGTGGATCGACGCTATCCGTCGATGTGCGGGCGAATCAGGTGGGAGGACTAGTACTATGCACCGCCGGTGGATCTTATTTATGCTGGTTATGTAGCATATGCTCTTATTCTTTGATGAAGGGAGTGGTTTAGGAAGAGGTGCATTGCGATTACCTATGGAAATATTGGTATGAGTTTTCCGAAGGGACTTCTTTTCTCTTTGGATGCCTAACAGTAGGCAGGTACCGGAAATCCTCTCCGGTCAAAATTGGCAAGTGGAATAAAACATAGTCGGGGTATTTCCCATCGACTGCCTCGATCTATTATTGTCACTACCTCATACCTTATTATAGTAATCTTCGTTCATTCGAACGTAGCGTAGATGGTTACAGCTATGCTAGGTATGACGAACGACAAATAACAATTGTTGTAGCTAAAAAGAACAATTTTCATAGGTGAAGCAAGGCAGTCTGCAGTCTCACCTCAGCCCTGCGCCTCATTGTTATAGTGAACTAGTAATAGAACAACACGAGAGATTCGAGTTAGGCTGCACAAAATGTACAGCGCCGAATCCTCGGCTTCTGTTCGGGGATTCGATCCGGCCTCGGTTTGGTTCATTTGATTCTTTTCCCGTATACTGTTACTTAACGCGATCCCGAAGAAAGTATTTCTTAGCAACTAGCAAATGCACATTGTATACGGAGTGGATCAGTGCGCATCGTTCGTATTTTGTTCGAGCACATAAGGGGCTGTTCATTCGGGATTGACATCAGCAGCTCCACCGTCCGATAGCCCACTCGCTGCGCCATGATCCGCAGTCCCCGGGAACAATGCACGATGGAGCTGCTGAAAAACATGCCGATACTACCAAAGGACTGCAATCTCGGCCGGGGCTTGGCTAAGCTTCCGGTGGCCCCGGTGCATAAATATCATTCACCCCTAGCCCAGACCTTGGTGATCGCTTCAGTCATTCCCCCCTGTAAGCAGTTGAGGTGGCCGAAGTTCCATCATGAAATTATCTACGCTGATCGGCCCCATTGCCCTGGGCCTGCTGCCCGGTATGCTTTTTCCTCGGTCGCGTTGCTTTGTGTGACGCAGACGCGTGATCATGCCTCTGCCCGAGACATCCGGCTAATCTTCTGCCAGGCACCATTGCTGCTCCTCCCATCGGCTTCGACACTAATGACCTCGCCCGCCGTGCGCTGCCCAATGCTCCCAATGGATATACCCCGGCCAACGTTAGCTGCCCGGCTTCGCGGCCGACGGTGCGCAGCGCCGCCAAGCTTTCGCCCAATGAGACCTCTTGGCTCAAGACTCGTCGCAGCAAGTCGCTGGATGCGATGAAGGATTTCTTTGGTCATGTCAAAGTCGGTGACTATGACGTGACTTCATATCTGAACCAGCACGCTAGTAACTCGTCAAACCTGCCGAATATCGGTATTGCCGTGTCCGGGGGTGGATACCGCGCGCTGATGAACGGCGCCGGTGCTATCAAGGCTTTTGACAGCCGAACGGAAAATGCCACTACCAGCGGCCACCTGGGTGGTCTGCTCCAGTCTTCGACCTATGTTTCTGGTCTCTCTGGAGGTAGCTGGTTGGTTGGCTCCATCTATATCAATAACTTCACCACTATCGATGCGCTGCAGTCTCACAAAGATGGTGGTACTTGGCAGTTCTCGAACTCCATTCTGGAGGGCCCTGACACCGGTGGTATCCAGCTTCTGGACTCGGCTGACTACTACAAGGACCTGGCTGAGGCGGTGGATGGCAAGAAGGATGCTGGCTATGACACTGCTATTACTGATATCTGGGGCCGTGCGCTTTCCTACCAAATGTTCAATGCTAGCAACGGAGGCATTGCCTATACCTGGTCGTCTATTGCCGAGACTTCCGAGTTCAAGGATGGAAACTATCCTATGCCTTTGGTCGTTGCAGATGGCCGTAACCCTGGCGAGTTGGTCGTGGGCAGCAACTCCACCGTGTACGAATTCAACCCGTGGGAGTTTGGTACCTTCGATCCGACCATCTATGGCTTCGTTCCTCTGGAGTACCTCGGCTCCCGTTTCGTGGGCGGTTCGCTCCCTAGCAACGAGACCTGTGTGCGTGGCTTTGACAACGCTGGTTTCATCATTGGAACTTCTTCCACCCTGTTCAACCAGTTCATGCTACAGCTCAACACTACCTCGCTCCCCAGCTTCGTAAAGGACATCTTTAACGACATCCTCCACAAGCTGGATAGGGCGGATGACGACATCGCCCCGTACGACCCCAATCCGTTCTACCACTATAACAACGGCTCCTCCCCATATGCCCAACAGACCGAGCTAGACGTCGTCGATGGCGGCGAGGATCTGCAGAACATCCCCCTGCACCCTCTCATCCAGCCCGAGCGCGCCGTTGATGTCATCTTCGCCGTCGACTCCTCCGCCGACACCGACTACTCCTGGCCCAATGGCACCTCCCTTGTAGCTACCTACGAGCGCAGCCTGAACAGCAGCGGCATCGGAAATGGTACTGTCTTCCCCGCCGTCCCGGATCAGAACACATTCGTCAACCTGGGCCTGAACACCCGCCCGACCTTCTTCGGCTGCGACAGCTCCAACATGACCGGTCCCGCCCCCATCGTCGTCTACATCCCCAACTACCCCTACTCCACCTACTCCAACGTCTCAACCTTCACTCTGAGCTACGAGGACTCCCAACGCGACGACATCATCCTCAACGGCTACGAGGTCGCCACCATGGCCAACTCCACCCGTGACGGCAACTGGACCGCCTGTGTTGGCTGCGCTATCCTCAGCCGCTCCTTTGAGCGCACAAAAACTACCCTCCCGGATATCTGCACCCAGTGCTTCAAGAATTACTGCTGGGACGGCACCCGCAACTCTACCGCGCCTGGTGCCTTTGAGCCTGTTACCCTCATGGCTGATAGCGATAGCAGTGCTTCGGCTATTGTGCCCTCGGTACTTTCTACCGCTGCGGCTGTGTCTATGACGCTCTTCTTGGTATAAGTTAGCAAAAGCTGATTGATCTGTGGATAGTGGATATTTCAATGCATATGGGTGGTTTCTTTCGGGTTGTTACGATATGTTCACATGCGTTCCACAAACTTTCTGATGTATTACTTGGTCATGACTTATAGTGAGGATTTACGCTCTGTTATTGTGGCTTTCGTAGAAATAGGCCAAGCCTAGCCACTAAAGCGGCTAACATTTGAATGTTCATAACACGGTGTGAATCTAGAATTACACCCTTGGAAAGATTCGGAATTCGAATTTACTATTGATCTCAATCTTCGATTCATTCCGTGAGCCTATATACCTCCAATCATCTCCCGTCACATCGCTTAAGCCACGGGTTTCTACCCGTGTCTAGCATTCTGAGGTCTTGTACCGGTAGACATTATATTTTGAACAAAAACCCTACTTCAGTTCAAACCTGGGTATAAACTATCTTAACCAGCGTCAAATTCAACTGGATGACAGGGGACAAGAGGAGAAACGGGTGGAGAACTGTCAATATCACGTGACGGTCGCCATGGCGACGCTGCGCATCTTCCCAGCTCCAAGCAAACACGCTCCACAGCGGATTATTTTGCCCTGCAATCTAACTGCATTCCGCACGGCAACCGCGACCGAGACAAGACCCCGGCCTGCCATGAGTGCATCGGGCGCATTGCATTACCGACTCCCGTAACCTGATCTGCGACTGCGACCACAACATCACAACACAGGACGCGCCACAGATACGCCATTCTCTCCCCACCATGGCGCGCGCGGCCGTTCTACCTCCGTCTCCTGCCAAACGCGGAGCTCGTACGGTTCGGACGACAGTCACCAAGACCACCGCTTCCTCCAACGCAAAGAAGAAGGCGCCGGCCAGACCACTCGCGAAAAGCGCTCCCTTGTCAGATTCAGACGATACTGAAGATGAGCTCAGTATGATGATGAAGGAACAGCAACAACCTGCTCGACCCCGGGGAAGACCCGCTGGACGACCTGCTGGGCGACCTGTCACAAAAACGACCGTCCAGGGCAAGAAAACAACACCACCCCCGACTACGGAAGAATCACACGGCGAAGGTGACGAAGAAGCGGGAGCCGCGAAACCAGAACCCCCGAAGAAGCGCGTTGGGAGACCTCGGAAGAACCCATCGCCTGAAGAGCCTGCTGGTGCCCAAACCGGGACAACAGCCAAGCCTCGAGGACGGCCCAAGGGCTCTCAGAATGCCCCGAAAACGACCACTACGCGCAAGAATGCCCGGAAGACCGCCGAAGCTGAGACCGCCCTAGATGAGTCGGAGCCCAAGGAAATTGTCATCAACCCGGAGGCCATACGATCCAATATTCTCCGCGGCCCCGCGAAGAAGAAGACCGTGACTTTCCAAGATGTGTCCGACGCAGAATCGGTAGACGAGCAGCCCGCCGCCCCAGCTGCTGGACGGAAAAGGGCAGCCACAAAAGGTGCTGGAAAGGCTGGTCTCGGAGCAACTCCTGTTCGCAAGAACGCCGCGGCAGCTGGTCGTGGACGCAAGCCCTCTGCGGCGAAGGATGCATCTCAACCTCTTTCCCCCAAGAAGGCCAAGCAACTGGCCAAGTCTCCCTCCGCGTATGCCAGTTCCGATGGCGAAGAGGATGAGCTGAGCGCCGCGAAGGATGTTATCAGAAGTCCCATCAAGCTGGTCGTCCACTCGCCTATCAAAGATACCTCAGAGAACGTGGGCCTCGCCTCTCCCGTACGCAGGATCAATTTTACACCGAAAAAAGCCTCCAGCATTGTCGACGAGAATGGCGAACCGAAACTTCCCACGCCCAGACACGGATCAGCAGCTACAGGTCTTAGCTCCCCAGTGAGGAGAATTAACTTCACCCCCAACCGCAGCCGAAACACCGTGGCTGATAGCGGCAACCTGCCTCTTCCGCCTGGAAAATCGATTGATTTCAGCGACTCTGTCTTCATGTCTAGCCCAGCGAGGCGGCCGGAGGTCTCTTCTCCCTTCCAATTCAACCGCAGGGATACCTCAGATGGTGGCCTTTCCATGTCTGTCCCAGCGCCTACCTTCACCCCGGGCCAGTCATCGCCACTTAAGATGTCGCCAAGAAAGGGCCACCTGGGTGCGTCTTTCTCAGGCACCCCATCTAAAGCCTCGACCCCGTTATTTCAAGCTGGGTCTTCCCTGATTCAAAGTCCAGCGAAGAGAATAGCTTCTCCTTTCAAAGGCTCTTTATTCTCCTCCAAAGCCACGATACAGGAGAATAACTACGATAATGACGATACTTTCGGCGCATCTGCCACGAAGGCCAAGAAACACGCTTCTCCTTCCAAGGACTTTCAACCATATGGTGGTGATGAGGATCTTGAGATGGTGGAAGAGGTGGCTCGTGATATCTTCGGCATTGAGCTGCAATCTGACAGGAAATCTGCATCCGGGTCGCCCTTGTCAAGAGAGTCCCTGGAGGCAGAACCAGTGCTAGAGTCTCAATCTACCCCCGCTAAAGCTGCTGAATCTGATGTTTCGAGTGAATCCGATGATGCAGATATCGACGACAAGTTGGAAGAGCTAGAAGAAGAGATTCGCCGTGAGCCCGAAGACATGGACACATTCTGCTTCAATACAATGGAAGAACTCCAGGAGCCCTTCCAAAATCTTGAGCAACCAGAAAATGTGGATGTTGAGATGGATTCGGATGAGGCCGAACCGAACGGGGAATCGGAGATTGAGTGTGAACCCTCTCTGCTCTCCGACCCTGCAGACACCACCAATGAGCCCATTGAGTCTTTGGGAGCAGAGGGAACTGGTATCTTTGACATACAGTCTATAGAAGTCTCATCTTCTCCTTCTCCGCCATCCGAACCGACTCTCGGGCTGAGCGCCCTCGAAGATGCGCTCTTTGTGCCACCGGCCCACGAAGATTTGTCAGATTCGGAGGAGGTCGAGCAGGAGGGACACCACACGGAATACATCCGCCACGCAGACGAAGAACAGGAACTGGAGAGCGAACAAGAAGAGATGGTATACGACGACGACTTCACTCTCGTGCAGTCCGAAGCCAACTTTTCTGTGACTTCACAGCCTGGCTCGTCATATGAACTCGGCGAGGGCGAGCACAACCCCAGCCCATTTCAGAGAATGGAGTCAATTCCTCCTTCAGCACCAACTCCTCCAGCTGGTGAGATGACCCCGATGTCCACGCTGTACCAGGAGACACCAGAAAGTGTCAAGTCCATTGATCGACTTTTCGACATCAACTACGAACCCCGGCCAGCTGCCGAGAGCCCCTTCGACACCACCCAGTCTGAGATTCCTACACCGGCAGCGCGCAGTGTGTCCAACACTCCCAGGGTTCGAAACGACCGCAAATCCGTTGCGGGCGTTGATCTAGGCTTCACGCCCCTTGCAGATAGGTTTGGGGGCTGGGAAACCAATACCCCCACTCAAGAGAGAACAGCCCGACCTCGTCGGCGTGGTGTCTTTTCTCTCGTCGGCCCCTTGGACAAAACTGCTGAGAACAACACTGCGGTGCAAGAAGAGGAGGTGTCATATCCTGACCTCTCGCGCACTCCCCTCGCAAATACCCCAACCTTGTTCGCCGAGTTACCTCCCCCGCCTTCTGTTTCTCCCGTCAGGTCTCCCTTGGCTGAACGAGATTACAATATGATTGACTCACCGACCAAGAGCGTGATTTTCGAGGACCTCGAGTCTGCCGCTCCTGAAGACGAAGAAATGGAACATGCTGAGTTACGCAAGGATGTGCCTGCCCATGACTCGACAGAAGATGAAGAGCATGAATCTTTTGACGAGGATAAAGAGAACTCGGACACCGCTCTTCCTGCTCCAGCCACTCCAGTGAGACCCGTGCCCGAACAAAGCCGGACGATCCATACAGTCTCGAAGGTGCCGCTTAGGGATGAGGGCGAAGTCTCACCATTGAAGCTACCACGAAAGCGTGGCCACTCGCTTGCTAGCGCATCGCCCACTCGGTCCTCGCCTCGCACTCGCAAGCCCATCTTCCCTCAGCCGACTGCAAGCATGTCTACATTTTCTCCTCACAATGCGCCGCGAGTGTCCCGGAGCCCAAGCCCCAAGCGTCGTTGCAGCACCCCTCGACGTTCTAGTGGGAAAGCGACAGAAATGGCACCACCCAAGGCCCCGTCTGTCGCTGCAAGCCCAGCGAAGACTCCGCGCCCTAACTTCAATCCCAGCGGTCAGGCTTTACGCGGTGCTGTTGTGCATGTGGATGTCCATACCACCGAGGGCGAAGACGCATCGGGAATTTTCCTCGAACTTTTGCAACAAATGGGTGCTCGATGTGTGAAGTCGTGGTCTTGGAACCCGCGATCTAGTCTCTCCCCTGTTGACAGGGTAGACCCCAACGAGACCAACTCCAAAGTGGGTATTACCCATGTGGTCTACAAGGACGGTGGCCTTCGGACCCTGGAGAAAGTCAAGCATGCGGCTGGCCTCGTCAAGTGTGTTGGTGTGAACTGGGTTCTTGACTGCGAAAGAGAGAACAAGTGGCTCGACGAGGCCCCATACACTGTCGATTGTTCAGTTGTTCCTCGCGGTGGCGCCAAACGTCGCAAGAGCATGGAACCACGCGCATTGAGCAATGTGAACGGCACTCTCGTGCGCACTGTTGAACCATCCACGCCCTCTGCCAGTGGCCGTCGCTACGGTGCTGACCGGGGCACCGTGGAGACCTTCCGCAAGATTACCCCGCCAACCCCAGTCCAAGCGCCATCAACTCCCGAGCGATCATCAAATGATCGCTACCATGTCCCTCAAACACCGGGCTACAACTTCGCCAATCTTGATGCCATCGGGATGTCGCCTGCCACTCCTTATTTCATGTCTAGCCGTGCCAAACTGGTCCAGCAGTCCTGTCCACCCAAGCAGAGTCAGCAGGGTCTTTTCTCGGCGAATAAGCCACGCCGGGGTCTGTTTGACGACGATGACGAGGACGAGAGACGGAAGCAGCGCGCTCGCATGGAAGCTGCACGCCGCAAGACCAATTTCTTCAAGCCTTCTGTTGAAAGCCCGCTTAAGCGGTGATTCTTGCTTTTCTGTTAATTTCAACTTGCTAAATACATTTGTCCCAGCTACTGTACATATGGGAGCTTTTGGAGTTTTCTGCATGGCGACTTGGTCAAATTGGCTAGGATTGGACTCGGAGCTTGGCCCATTTGCTTTTGAATAAAATGCATATTATTATAGCTTTTCCCAATTTGATCGTTCTCATTTGGAACCGAAATCATGCAATAAGGAAAGGCACCAAGACACACCTTTCACATCTCAAGCCTCTTCCTCCTGACGATAGAACCCAGCAACAAGGAATGCAAGCTCCAAAGCCTGCTTCTCATTAAGTCGCGGGTCACAGAAAGTCGTATATCTCTCCGCAAGCCCATCCTCCGTCAACCCAGCAGCACCACCCACACACTCCGTAACAGCCTCCCCAGTCAATTCCAGATGCATACCACCCAAGAACGACCCGGCCGCACGGTGAATCTCTAGCGCCTGTTTCAGCTCCGCCAGTATATCCGTGAAATGCCTCGTCTTGATACCCGACGGCGTAGCCTGCGTGTTCCCATGCATAGGATCACACTGCCACACGGGGACATGGCCAGACGCTTGCACAGCCGCGATATGACCCGGAAGGAACTGCGCGATCTTCGCCGCGCCGTACCGCGAGATCAGCGTCACCTTACCAATCTCCCTATCCGGATTCACCACGTCCAGCAGACGCACGAGCTCGTCGGCTGCCATGGTAGGCCCGATTTTGATTCCGATGGGGTTGGCAATGCCGCGGAAGAACTCGATATGAGCGCCATCTAGTTGGCGGGTTCGGTCCCCGATCCAGAGGAAGTGTGCTGAGGTAGCATAAAATGCGGATGTCTGATCGGGGGTTTTCATCAGCCGAGTTAGTGTCTGCTCGTATTCGAGGGAGAGGCCCTCGTGGCTGGTGTAGATGTCTGCTGTTTCGACGCCGCGGTCTTTGTCAATGCCTACTGTGTGCATGAAGCGTAGTGCGTCTTTGACTGCGTTCACGGTGCGCGAGTACTGCTGTTTGATCGAGGGCGTGATGACGTGGCCCAGGCCCCAGTCTAGTGGGGAGTGGAGGTCTGCGAGGCCTGAGGAGAGAGATGCGCGCAGGTAGTTGAGGGTTGCGGCGGAGTGGAAGTATGCGGAGACTAGACGGGATGGGTCTGGCTTTCTTGATTCGGCATCGGCGGCGAAGCCATTGATGTTGTCGCCGCGAAAGGATGGCATTTCGACCCCATTGATTATTTCGGTTGGACTGGAGCGTGGTCTGCATATTGTTGTTAGTCATGGATGATGGGATACTTGAGATTTACTCTACGTACTTGGCAAATTGGCCTGCAATGCGAGCTATACGGATGACGGGCTTGTTGGCTCCTGTATAACTTGGTCAGCGATGCTTCCTATAACAAGTGCTGATATCCGTACCCCAAATCAAAACTAAACTCATCTGCAAAAGGAGCTTAACCTTGGCTTCGATCATATCTTGGTTGCAGTAGTCGAATAGCTCGGCGCAGTCACCTTTCAGATGAAAGTTAGATAAAGCCGATTATTCAGGAGGTTTTGCTCGACATACCACCTTGCAAGACAAAGGCCTTGCCCAGTGCAACATTCTTCAAGCTCTTCTTGAGATTGTTGATCTAAACTTGGGATTAGATATTGGACGAAAAGGACTAAATCGAGCCCAATTGACATACCTCCTGTGTTGTCACTAGTGGAGGGAGCTTCTCCAGCTTCTCTAGTGAGTCCTTGAGTCCTTTTGTATCTTCGTAGACCACATCCTGCTTGATGGGTTTCGTAGTCCAGGCTGGAGATGAACATTGGGTCAGTTGAGCTTCGTTTGAAGCTTTGAACAACTGGGAAACGTACAGCTTGGGGTCCAGTCAGCCATGGTTAGTGGGGTGGTCCGTACGCGGTGAGGTGGGACGACAGGTTGAGGGACAGTCGGTCCTCCGATAGGCGTCGAGTTTAATTGACTGCCCGAAAATGCAGCGAAGGGCCCTGAAGAATCTTTTATTGACAGGAATGAACAAGGAACAGAAAATTCCATACGAAAAAGTAGCAAACACAAGAGGTTCCGACGGCGCTTATTCACGGGATTCAGGGATGAGTCATGTTTCTGCCTGGTATATCAGGTGCCATTACTTTTGGCCTGGTAAATCAGGCGTTCAATATGTTACGTCAGCCGTTATCGCGACTCCCCGCTTATCAGTGACGTTGTTCCTCTCCATCACAACACAAAGCTGAGATCGAGATCATGTCGGACTCCATTCCCTCCGCAACTGGGGCCTCCGACTCTGTGGAGCAGCCTCTCCCCGCGAATGCTGAAGATCGCAAAGCTGCTGCGGCTCTCGACTCGCTTCATACCAATGAAATAGCCGCAGATGCCGCACCCAAGGCACCATCTAGTGCAGAGCAGGAGGCTCTCGGCAAGGCCATGAACCGACTTGAAATTGCAGCTGGGAAAGGGTCTGTGAAAAAGGATACGGCCGAAACGCAGAAGAAGGAAGCTGAGGTGAAAATAAAGGCCGTTAAGATTGCGGTCGGTGATGTCGCTTTTCTGGTACGTCTCCGTACACAAGTGCACTCGCGGCGGCGCTATATCTATTTTCCTTTTTATCTCCATTTTCATGCGACAGTGTATACTGATCCCCTCCACTTACAGGCCGATCAATTGGACTTGCATAAGAATAAAGCTACCGACCTACTCAAAGCCCACGAAGGCGACGTCACGCTTGCTATGAAGGCGTTTATCGCACCATCATTGGGAGCATAATAGGTGCATATTCAATCTGTGATGTTCAGGGTATAAAGGCAAGCGGAAGGTCAGCCGAACTGAAGATTAGCCGAACTTGATAACCGATGATCCCGATGATCTGATGGTCCATGGCGTTCGTGCATTCGGCTCTGAGTATTGCGTGTTACCAAAGGCACGGGCTTGCCACCACTGGAAATGGGACGTGATGGGAAACCGTTCATTCAATGGCCAGTTATTATTAGACGAGTACCAAATGAATTTCGACAAATCACATTGAAGCAGAATCTCTTTTGCACAGAGGTTTTATACACTCCACGAGACTAAAAAATATCATATACCGACCCCTAGCGGTTCACGGTTCCAAGGTTGACGGATGCGACCATTCAGCCAGTCATACTTAACCTTTTAGCAGATTAGCAGAATGCTACAGTAGTTTGGCGCAATCTGCATACTGACGTCAATTCTACCTTTCGGTGATCCACAGTGGGTCTGAACCGAGGATGATCAACCGATATCGTACCATCTGAATTTTCAGTCTGCGCTCACCTCCTTGCATTATTGCTTGTTTCGGGCACGTTGGCGTTCGATAATGGGATAGAAATGTCTGAATTTGTCGAAACATGTACTTTTGAGATTTCTCTGAGACAAGAATGCTCGACCGACATCTTCGTTATGCACGCGCCAAGTGCGTCGGAATAAGTGAATCCACTTTTATAGTGGCATTACAGTGGGTACCACGCGCTTAGTTTCCTGATAAACCGGTTTGCAGGTTACGAAGACGTTGCCGAAAACAGGATGAGGCAAATCACGTTAAGTTTCTAGTAATTAAATGCGAGAGCAGAGAACGCTGAAATCCTGGAATATAGGTCGCCTTTCGTCACTGGTATAACCCCTGTCTGACGATGACCGACGTCGAACAGCAAGAGGCTGGCGCCGGGGACCCTCTCACCAGGACGTCCAAGTCCTCCGAGAATGGCACCTCAAGTCAGTCCGACCACCAAGTCGATCTCGCACACGAGATCGAGAAGAAAGATTCTGTTCGCTCTGACGGCAAGCGCGAGCTGCTGGAAGCTGACTGCTATGACATCTTGGGCTACTCCTGGCCACGATGGAAGAAATGGTCGTACCTCTGTGCCGTGGCCTTCGTGCAGGTCTCCATGAACTTCAACACATCCGTCTTTCCCAACGCGGTCCAGCCACTGTCGAAGGCGTTCGACATTGGCGAGCAGGAAGCTCGTACTGGACAGATGATCTATCTTGTTCTTTACTCCATTGGATGTGAGCTGTGGGCTCCCTGGTCTGAGGAATTTGGTCGCTGGCCCATTCTCCAGCTCTCCATGTTCCTGATCAACATCTGGCAGATTCCCTGTGGGGTCGCGCCTAACTGGGGAACCATTGTTGTCTGCCGTGGTCTGGTGCGTTTTATTCACATCGATCCCGATTGAGCCGAATCTAACATTCCATATAGGGTGGTCTTTCAACCGCTGGCGGTAGTGTGACCCTTGGACTTATTGCCGATATCTACGAGCGCGAAACTCAGCAGTTCCCCCTCGCCTTCATCGTCCTGTCTTCGTGCATTGGTACTAGCATTGGCGGTGTCATTGGTGGTCCCATCGAGCGTTGTAAGTGATCTATACCTGTTTGCGACTGTATAGAAACAAAGGGATAAATAGAACACATTACTAACGTGCGCGGTCATCAGTCCTCGGATGGCAATGGTTCTTCTGGATTCAGCTCATCTTCGGAGGAGTCACCCAAGCTATCATCTTCTTCATGCCCGAGAGCCGTGCGACCATCATCATGGACAGGGAAGCCAAGCGACGCCGCAAGAGCGGCGAGGACCCAAATATCTATGGACCTAACGAGCTGAAGAAACCCCGTGTCTCGCTGAAGGAGGCTGGCAAAATCTGGGCACGACCCTTCGTCATGCTTCTGCGCGAGCCCATTGTCTTCTGTCTGTCGCTTCTGTCTGGTTTCTCCGACGCGCTCATTTTCACCTTCCTTGAGAGCTTCTCGACCGTGTATGAGCAGGGCTGGGGCTTTGGTATCCTGGCTCAGGCTTGGGCAATCATCCCTATCAACCTGGCCTACTTCCTCACCTACTTCTCATACTTCCCATGGTTCTGGCGAGACCAGCACCTCTCTAAAAAGTATGGCGCGGACTTTGCGCCTGCTGAACGTCGACTGAAGTGGCTTCTATTCCTTGCACCCTTCGAACCTATAGGCTTGTTTGGTTTCGCTTGGACGTCCTTTGGAAAAGAGAGAGGCATTCCGTGGATCGCATCCATGATATTCTCCACCATGGTCGGAATCGCCAACTACGCCATCTATCTGTCATCTGTTGATTACATGATTGCGGCATACGGTGTCTACTCCGCCTCTGCTTGCGGTGGTAATGCATTCGCTCGTGATCTTCTCGCTGGTATCTCAGCAATGTACGCCTTCCCCATGTATAGCAACATCGGTGACAAGTGGCATGTCGAGTACGCATCAACTGTTCTGGCGTGTCTGTCCTGTGTGGTTGTGGCTCCTATCTATCTGTTCTACTGGAAGGGGCCGCAGCTTCGCGAGAAGTCCAAGTTCGCCCAGACTCTTTCTGCTCAACGTGCCGCGAACAATGGCCGCCGTGTGAGCAGGGCGACTATCGAGCCTTAAATGATTTCACACGAGCTGTGTGTTACGAGTTTCGGTTGTGTATCATTGTTATTGTTGAGAGTTTACTCCAACGCCCCAACGCCAATGAGATTATGAGGATCATGTCCAATGTCTTCCAAGTCTGATGGATCTGTATATATACGACGGATGTTCGCTACTAAACTCTTGGTAATAAATAAAGAGCATTCAGCTGCACAATCTTGGAAGTCGAACGTTGAAGTACCTATTCCCGTCAGTATTCCTGTTCCTGGGTGTAGACTCCGGAGACCCGTCGTGAACAATAATACGAGAGCTAGACCAAGCCCCCCCCCCTCTCTTTACACTTTAGCAAAGTTGGATCCTAACTATGAACGTGCTCAATCCATTACCTAGATATTGTGGCAGCCGGGCATCCGATAAGTTTTCAGCTAACTAGGCCTTACTTCAACTTGACTTTGTAATGATGCACTGCGCGACGTTAAATTGGTAATCAATGGTGACCCCCACTCTGGGTTAACTAAAACTAACTAAAGCGAGTTAGTTAACGATGTGGGGCCGCCTGACAGATTTCAATTTCCATACCTCACTTCGACCAGGCGCTCCCAGTCCACCTGTCACTACCCAGCACCCGGAAGACCTGCCAGCGGTCATTTCGTCCACTAAACCTACTGACGATTGCGCTCTACAACCACGACCTACCGCTGTAGATGTTGGGGGCCTACGGAACAACGACGCATCTAGCGAAAATACCAACGACACTTTGGAACCACCTCGTCCGAAGCGACAAGGCAAATCTCGATTCGCTACACTTTCCACTGAAGTTGATGCATCCCTCGCCGTTCTATACCGTGAACTGGAATCTGTCGCATCTATCAAAGTACAAGTGGAGGATTTGCAGAATCAAAATACGGAGTACCTCCAGGGTATGAAGATCCGCGATAATAACCTGGCCGTCCTGCGTAGAGAGCTGGACAATCGAAAAGCCGAGGTTGAAGAGTTGGCAAGGTTGCGAGCGAACACGTCCCAGCGCGAGTCACTCCAGAAGGAGATCGAAGGACTCCGATCAAAGAATGCGCAGCTTGAAGCGGACTTGCAAGTTTCGAGAGAACAGACTGCAGCGGCTCAGGAACTGGTGAATGATTGGAAAGGGAAACTTTCCCAGTTAATCAGCACCTCTTAACTTGTGTTTATGATTAGGTATCCCTGAGGCCTCTGGAATTGATAGTATTGATAGTGATAGTGTTACACCTTTTACAGAAGGGGTCACATGGACAAGACTACTACTGAAGTACAGCGCACTGTAATCACGCGATAATGACCTCGGGGCATCAGGCGAGGGAATTCTAAATGTCTTTTCCCGGGTATATAACGAGGTACTCAAAAGGCTGATAATCATGCCCTCGTCAGTAGGTACCTAGGTAATGGACATAGAATTTCCAAGGGAATTGGGTGATTGGCAATGGCAAGATTTGTAACAACCTTTTGCCTGTTCACTTCTCAAATTTGTCAGCAAATAATGACCAAGTGACTAATCCAGTTGGGGCATCGGTTGCAGAATACCGGACAACCCGTCTCTTGTCTTTAGTAGATTCTAAAATTTAGATCTACTATCCTGTAAATGCATGCCACTATCGTCTATCAGTAGATAATCACGTAGACTAAGAAAAGTCAGTTCTAAAATCATCATCCAAACATCAATTTCGTTCCTCCTCAGGTCCCTCCTTGGGTCGCTCAATCCCCTTTCCTTCATGGATAGTCCACAGTACAAACCAACCAATAGTCGCCTCAACAGCTAGAGCCCACCATATGGCGCCAACTGTATTATTAGCAAGACCGAGCCCCAGACCCCAGCCACCAAGAAACGGGCCTAGAGTACGTGCCGCACTGGCTATACTCTGAGCAACCCCATGCACAGTCCCTAAGATAGACGGATCCGTGACGCAGTTATTAACCAAAATTATGGCTGCAGGCAAAGCAAATGTGCGCGAAATGACTTGTAGTGACACGACAATAGTGAAACACGGCCACACAATCCACGGGATACGAGGAAGAACTACCAGGAATGGCATGAGGAGGTATGACATGGGTGAGAAAGGAAGGAATACCCGGAACGAGGTGAGAGTACCCAGTTTCCCTTGGATACGGGGGTAGAGGAATATTTGAAGGGGAAGACCGATGAAGCCGATGATGGCGGTTGCGAGACCGACCCGGGCGGACGGTAGACCGAGACCTCCGCCGAAGTGGAAGAAGCCGTGGCGAGAGTTCTCGGGTGCTCGGGGAGTAGGCAAGAACACGAATGTCATCGCATTGAAGGCGCTTGTGTGGACGGCGAGAAGGAAGTGCGCCAATAGGGTGAGAAGAACGTTCTTCGTCCAGATTTGTCGGAAGCCTGGTCGCTTGTGTAGCCGAGGGGGTGGCAGTCGTGGACGGGTGGGACTTGATGGTACAGACCATGCCCCGACGCTACCATCCATATACAAAGAATCATCGTCCCCATTGGTACGGAGCAGCCGATAGTGCCGAGGTCGTCGAGAGAAAAACCTAGCTATCTGCTTGCCAAGTTTGCGGCCCCAGTCGCTGCGATACCGAGCAGTTTCGTGCGTCTGGTCGGCGGGTTAGTGCGTGGGTTATGGGGATCGCTTATGTTCGAGCACTCACTTCATCAAGACCCAGAAAGACGGCCAGCAGGGAAGCGAAAATGAATATAGCACTCAGCACATTCGGCAGAGCGTATGGCCAATGTTCCATCCACCATACGCCTTCCATGCCACCAAACACTGAACCAGGCCCGAATATTTTAGGGAAGTTGTTGACGGGATCGGCCAAAGAGCCTCCCAGGACCGGACCAATGATCACACCGATATTGAAACACATGGGGAGTAAGAGAAATGCCCGTGATTGAAACCTAGGTTGTCAGTCTGGTATTCCTTACTGGGGTATGCTCGAATACATACTTCTTTTCAGCAATAATTTCAGCAATCATTGTCCTCATCACACCGACATTACTGTTTAATAGTCCTCCCAGCGTGCGAAAAACAGCCGCGGATATAAAGGACCGAGAGAACCCAAAGCCTAGACATGAAATGCAAGTTCCCCCCAAGCCGATCAGAAGAACTCTCTTCCGACCTATCCACCCGGCATCGGCGAGTCGACCCCACCAAAAAGCAGTGAGAAACTGTGCGGCAGTAAAACTGCCTTGCAGAATGCCCGCCTGTGCCGAGATCGTTGAGTCTGGTAAGGATGAATCGAAGGACTTGAGCTGGTAAAACATATAAGCCTGCAGCGAGGTCTGGGTGAGCGGCTCCGACAACCGCGCAAAGGTCAAAATGGCCAGCTGCCCTTTTTTAGGTAATGACATCCATGTCACTGGCTTTTCTTCTTCTTGTGTAGCATCGAGGACACCGTCATGGTCATCATTGCTCTCATCGTCTGCAGAAGGGAACCGTCGATGATTGGTGAGTAACGGTGCAAATCCCAGCCTTCTTTCTTGCGGAGAGTGATCGAAGATGGCCGTGTCTAAACTTTCCTCTCCGCTATCGCTGGACAAGTCCGTATGTGGTGAGTCCGTTCCCTGGGAAGGTAGGCGAATACCGGATTCATCGGGGCGGGATTGGCCCGCACCGCGTGGAGAGGACCCCATCGGCCAAGACCCGGGGGCATGCGATCGGGTGTAACTTGACGTTATGCCGGGGGCGAGAGTTGTGTCAGGTTGAAAAACAGTTGATGACGTCTTGGCGTATGTTACACACTGTGCCCAAGCTTCTGAGAAGAGAGGTGTCAAGGCGAAAAATACTCCGACACTGACACCATCGGTGTTCCCCACACTCGGGGTTCGGTCAAAGCTAGAAAGCGGCTTCTATTTCCTAGTTAGGTGAGAAGACGAGGATTCACATCATATTTGCAGGAGTATATCTAGTAACCTCGCACCGATGGTCTAGTGGTAAGATGCCTCCCTCCCATTTTCAAATGTGTCAGGTGGCGGCCCGGGTTCGAACCCCGGTCGGTGCATGTGTTATTTTGCTTTTTTCTTTTTGCTATATATGTGCAGCAGAATTGTTGTAACAGCTGCTAGCTGGCTGTATCAGTCATTTCTTTTTCTCACCATTAGTAAGGGCCATTGATCTTCGGAGGCACCTCGCGCACAGTAGGTTGTGTGATGTAGAAGTTGACAACCTTGGAAACTTACACACCTCGTAGTATGTCCACAAATCTCATTGTAGCTTTATTATCCTCTCTAAACCATGTTTGGTTTGCTGTGTTCTATATTTCAAATTCCTATGCAGTGTATAATAATCGAGTCTAGCTAATGGAAGAACCACATAAATTTCTCCGGGGTATAAAGGTCATGGCTGTGAGCAACCGTCAAAAATGAAACATGTAGGTGGGGTATATGCACAAAATCAAATATGCAAGTCCAAAACAAATACTATCAGGTAGAAGGAATAGAAGGAACAATCAGTCATATCGCTGTCCGCCAACATAATTAACCCGTCTCAGCGATCTGTTCCTGGGGCTGTTTTGAAGGACACTGGTGAAACGGCGCAATCAATTGCGGACTAGTCGGCCTTTGGTCCTCAATATCATCGCCCCGACTGTCTTTCTTGTTCCAGTTCTCCATGTTATACGTCTCCGATTTATGCAGATCGTCATCTTCACCACCCACCTGAGTAATGGCCTCTTGACTGGACTGGTGGTTATTGTCATGCCGGGAGTGTCTAGGGAGCGGGGCATTTTTTGCATTCTTGCGACAAGAAGTCTTGAACCGCTCGAGAGTACGAGGTAGGGAGAATGAAGGACGCGATTTCGAATCGGACCCCGAATGGCCACTATCCTTGTTCTGGTCATTGGGGCGCCGGCCCCGATTGCTATTGTAGGAGAAGGCTGTGAGACCGAAGAGCTTGCGCAGCAGTGGCCACCAACACATCAGATTTGCGACGTATATAGCGGTACTGGCTTCGCGGATGTACCAAATTTGGTAGGTGGTGGTAAGAGGGGAGGCGAAGTTGAAATATTTGTTGAGAATGGCGGCGATAATGGTGAAAAGACCTAGACTCATGACGCCGATAAGGACGACTTTCCTTGCTTTTTTGAGCTGGGCCTTGATCAGGAGTGGGATTGGGATGGCGAACATCACCGCATCTGAGGAGATGTTGAAGACGGCTTGCGTGATCGAGTATCGCTGGTACGTTGCACATTGCAGGTCCTCCACTGGCATGGCCCAATATTGTGAGAATGGCCGGCAGTAGATTGCGTAGTAGCATATCATAATGACGACGAAACCAAGCGCGACGTATACAGATAGGATCTTGATGTAAAGGTTCGAGCGCAGGTTTTGAGTGATCCTCCAGTAGAGAATCAACATGCACGTTTTGACACCCCATGTGGAAAACAGCATGCACTGTTCTAATCCGATCACGATCTTGCTTCCGAAGATCCGGTCACGGACTTGCTGTGGGTCTGCCAATACTTCGTCGTAATCTCGCGGGTCCATCAAGTTCGTTGCGTAGCGAGAGGAGATCTGGATCAAGACCAGTAGCGAGGTGTATATTATCTGTCGGGTCGTCTGCAATCAGCCAATGCTACAACCTATCACGACCACCTGGGCAAGAGACATAACACTCACAAAGGTTCCCGTCATAACATAATCGTCCCCTATCGTATCAGTCTCGTCAGTGAACGCTCTTCAGTCGCGCAAGTGAGATCCAAGTGCCATACAGAATAAACGTTTAATGGATCCATTGGCGATGATACGTGAAACACTGGTATAAGTTAGAAAAGCGTGACAGATAAATCATTTCCCGGATACATACATTCGCCCAAAGTAAATCACGACCGCTATGCTCCAGAAGATAATAGCTTCTACAAGGAGCTGATGTGGAGTCGGGGACACGTTGCCCATCCTGGTAAACGGAGCACAAAGACTCCTTGGATAAGAAGACCTCAAGTCTTGAATGATGTTAAAGAGGCTTCCATGAGTACCGCTGTGAAGAGAAGAGAGCCGGAGAATCAAAATCCAAGGATGACGACAAGCATCCATTTAGTGGCCATAGCCACAAATAATATCCAGAGCCGAATAGATCTAACTTGCGAACCACAGCTGAAAAGAACGATCGATCAATTCGTCACGGTCGGTGAACGAGAAGAAGCTCAAGCCTAGTTGGAAATGAGCCCGCGCCAACCGAGGACAGGGCTGCAGCGTCATGCATGTTCATCTCGCAAATGCAAGTGCTGGGCTGGAAGAAGGTGACAAGCAAGGCTGGAGGCGAGTAACAAGCAAGGAGTAACGCGGATTGCACGCAAGGGAGAACCTTCAAGTGCCGACTCAGATCGATGGCAGTTGGCTTTGGAATGTAGATCCCAATGGAAAACAGGAAAACCAGGGCCCAGGTGTTCGTCGCGATGAGCTCCTATAGACACTATCCCTGCTTTTGCAGCCTCGTTTCTCGTGTCCGGGATTCGTTGCAGAGAAATCATAATCTATATGACAGCTCGATATTAATACATTCATTCTGACCAAGCACCATGCGGCGTAATGGAATGCAAATGTATGCAGGGCACCTCAAAGCGAGCGGATGTTGGCATACTAACCGCCCTGGCACATAGTTGGTTATAGGATCATCTTGCGATAGGATTGATTGCACAGCAGCAGCGGAACTAGGGACTAAATCCTGCACGATGGTGATAGCTGGGGGATAGCCTCCGGGCAGAAGCAAATTAGGTGACAGGTCAAATCCCGGAGCGGGTTCATAGAACTGCGGTGAGGCATTTGATTGGGTTCGTCGGAGCGTTGATCTGCAAGGTGATTCGAGCCAACCCCCAATAGCTCCTGCAAGAATCGCTAGTGGATCATTTGATGATCGCGATCGCCGCTCCTAGGTTAAATCCGGCGCGATATCCGGTCTGATGATGTTTATGATGGAAAACGGCTCTTAAGATCTCCTCGATGCCAAACACAACAAAGTTGGAAGCAAACTTCCATCCCGCCTCTGAATTTCTGCTTCATTGCCAATTTCGTTTCAAAATGGCCTAAACCAGTGATAATAGCGGCACAGGTCGAGCCAGATGAATCAAGCGGATCCCGCGCATATTCTTAGCATTCTCAACTATGGGTCTCGCAGCTGGTGCATAATCCATAGCCAATGATATCTCTTGAAGATACCTATGGGAGAGTCATTGAAGTGTCAGTTTGAAGCACTTCACGCACTAGCCATACAATCCTCTTGTAGTTTCTAAGGACGGTGGCAACAGTCTTCATGACCTCGGCTAGTACATGCTCGCTCCATCAAAGTTTGGCCACATAGTAAAAAAAGCAGTGGAAATATGCAAAGGTGATGAGTGAGACAGGTTGCCTTTGTTTGGGGAGTTCCAAGGGGGGACGGAGATCTCAAACATTCAAGAAAAGGCGAGGCTGAGATAACCTTGGGCGCCTGGGTGTTGGTGATGAGACTGCTTGCGTGTTCCGGGAAATTTGGCATTTTCTTGGATTGGCTAAACGCATCAAAAATTTTATCAAATTAATTATATGGGGTTAGAGAGAATTGAACGAACGCTCTTTGGAAAAGTGCTTCCTCTATAGTTTAGAATTGGGTTGTAGTTTTCAACCAGGGAGAGTCTGTGTTGTAGGTCTTCTGGGCTGCAACGCTTCCCTAATTGTACATACGAAAACAACATGGCTGAATTCACATGTGCTCTTATCTCTCTCGGGAGGCCGGCAGAAGTGATATATGTCTCTGGTTGAGTGTTGAGCACCAGTATGGAACAGCAATATTTGGAACCTCAATGCCATAACAGGCAACTAATCCTTTTTTAAGCCTAAACCTTAAACATCCTATAGAATGAGGATGGCCAGAACTCAATCACTTATTAAGCTTTTCTTTTAATCTCCACTGAGACTTGAATACTCCACAGCTCTCAAATACACCGAGAGTTTTGAGCTGATTGCATGGTGTCTAAGTCCTTTGTATAGCTTGGTGGACGAGGCCTTGCTGTCAGAAATTCATTCCGGAGATGAGGCGACAAGGGCCCATCTCTAAACCAGTGGCCCTCGCATTTAGGTCTCCAGCATGCCTCAATGTAGCCCCAGCCAGTCGACGACGGGCCAAAGGAATCGTCTTCTATAAAGGTGGCCGAGGGATTGGTGGCAGTTCCAGCAGATGTGGAAATGCAGTATTCGGCGAGAGAAGAGTAAGCAAATAAGGCGTTGTAGCTTTGGGTGCGATATTTTCGAGTCACCACTGATATAACTACTGTCAAAGCTACATCTTGTTTGCTGGCAGCAATAACGGATTGTCGCTTCTTCTCCCACTTATCTAGGCTTGCCATGCGCATGGTGGATATAGCCAAAACTCTTTGAAGTAGAAAGGTATGCGTGAGCGCAACTCATACAAAGGTGCTGACTATGCCAATTGTGCCTCTGGACGATCTAAAAGTGTAAACGTCGTTTGATAGTTGAAATGATGCAGCAATCACATATCTTCGAGGCTAAACCCCGAGCCGGGCGTCTGATCGAAGTTTATTTGGAACTGCACGAGCCTTTGCTTTCGAAATTTTCTCTGCAGTGGAGCTATGTATCGCCTAACTGTAATTTACGTGCCTCGAGCTCCGAGGATGCGGGGTGGTGAGTGGGTTGTAGCTGCAATTGCCGCATATTGGTCAGTGTGCATCGCACTTGACTCGCCGTCTTTTGCACTCGGCACACACACCTCGTTCTCAGTTCCTAGCCCAGTTTAGTACGCGGCATGGACGTACTTAGTAGACATATGTAAAAATTAGCAGTAATGTGGCCAACCACAAAGCTGTCGGGGCCCCTACTTCCGAACCATCGGATGCGACGTGAATATCTGCACGGGCTGCATATCTGCATGGGCTACATGCAATTCTCGGAGAGGCTGCCCTGGTTACAGTGCCCGCAAATCTCCGGGCCCTGTTCGCACCAATAGCCCAGTGATTGGCTCAATGTAGCAAATTGGTTATCTAGACAATTCGGTGGAGCCTCCCGTGATGAGCTATATAAACCAATCGGCTGGTTGCAGAACAAACAATCATCTCCGTCACTTGCATTCAAACTTTTACCGACGTTCCACTTCATCAAGCTCGGCAAATTCTCGAGGTTGCCTACCTATAGGCGTGCCGTCTTGGAGAAGTCCAAGCACGAACTCAGCATATATGTTGCTTCCCGCGGCCGTGAATGATATAGGCGTCAAATCCACGAATCAACCTTGAGCGCCTTGGCCTATCTAATGCTCACGGCATTGCTTACACCATCCCATCCCTGACAGTGCCTGGCATCGAGGGTATCTCCGACAAGGCCGAGGCACAAAGTTGCATCTCCCGCCAACCACGCGATCGCCTCGGTGCCTTTCCGTGTCTCTCAATGCACGACCTAGCCCAGGCTGGCCAGGAGCTACGCCGCTGTATTTAGAACATGGGATTCCATGGAGCTCTGCTCTGCAACTTTCAGCATGCTGGACCCAACGGGGAGGCATATCCCTTCTACGAGCAGGCGCAGTGAGACCCTTACCGGGAGGTCGTCACCGAGCCAGATTTCTCCGTGTACATCCACCCCACTGCTCCAGCTAACATTAGACTAGAAACACGCGCAGCGCCACTACCTGATCGGTTCTCCTTTCCCGTTCGCCAACGGTGTCAATGTGCACGCTCTTGGCGTGATCTCTACGGCATTTCCGACCGCTTCTCTACCCTGAAGCTGATCATCGGCCACAATGGCAAGCATATATCATTCGGGTCTTTGCCGTATTAATCATCTATTAATCATATTGATCACCGGTTTGAAGATGCCAAGATTTCCGTTGCTCAGGAAGAAGGCGGTGTTATGTGCAAGAAGACCATCTACCACTACTTCGAGTAGATGTCTGGATTACCACCAGTGGACACTTCTCCACTGCTACGCTGAAGTATGTCATCGATAAGATTAGCGCTGATCAAATTCATGTACTCTCCAGTATGGACTATCAGTATCAAGCGATTGAGAATACGATTGGTGCAAACTAATTTAGGACGCTGTTGGCGGACTCAGATCTTGTTGAGACCGCAAAAGTCGACGACTACATGGGGCTTTCGCTCGCCGTTTTGTAGGGTTCGTCAAGCGATAAAAACAGGAAAGCCGAATTGCGTTCCTCCGTCACTCCGCCGTATTCGTCCCTAATTGTGAGTTTGTCAAAGCAATCATCGACCAGAGCGCGGTCTATAGCTGAAAGGGGGTAAAGCTTCGTGGGCGGGCGCTCTGCCTGCCATCCTCTTTCAACGGTACGCCCAAGCGTTGATAACGGGGAACCACCGCAAGGCGGTTCTGACCAGTGCCGGACGAGATGAAAGTGAGAGGAAGTACGAATATGCTCGAGGATGAAAGAAGCAATGGGAGAGACTAAAGTGAGAGGTAAGTGAAGGAAATAGAAGAGAACTTGGTTGTCCCCAGTGCACACTAACCATTAGCCCTGCAGATGGCTATAAACACCTCAATCAACTCGATCCCAGGCTACTCCACTCACTACCTACTATATGGTATCGAGCTTCGACGCCCCTAGAGCACCACACCGCTTTTGCGGGGTGGGTTCGATCGCATAGTTATATATTGAACTCTCATGGCCGGGTATGTGCTCCAGGACGGGCTTCAGAACTTGCTTCTTTTGCTTGACGGGGTTAGGCTTTGGAACGGGCTTCCGGACAGGCTGCTGGATGGGCTTGTTGGCAGCAATATTGGGCCTTCTGCTGGGCCTTCTTGCCTTTTAGTGTAGGTCCGCGGTCAAAGGCAGGTGACAAGAAGCCCTGCACAAAGGACCTATGTAGATCTCTTGGTATGGTTGATCTGACGATGAGAGCATGGCTGTGGATCCAGATCGGACATATTTCTCGTGGCGAAAACATGTCGATTCAACACCCCTTTGACTAGATCCAATCCCCTGCATTATCCTATTTCATCTTCCAGAGTGCCTTAGACAATGCGATCAATCACGCGAGGCCATGTGGATCATCAAGGGGTAATCTGCATCAACGCAATCGGATGTCGTGTAGCATGTTCCAAGAATGTTAGCCAGGTGGCAGAGGGGTGAAAAGCATTACTAGAAACATGAATTCCATCGGAGAACACCGACATGGTTCTTCTATACATACTTCCTTCCGGTGTAAAATTATCTGGGTTGAAAAATCTGATTTGTCGAATCGCTCCAAGACTCAGTATGATCGCCCGATCACCCGCGCAGCCCTAATCCTGCATCCCCCCTTGCATGCAATACGACGCATCAAACAACACTGTTTGCCTTTCTGGAAGGTGCCTAGCCAAGCCTGGAGTTGATTTGCGTTGAATGAAATATCCAAGTTTGCATCGGACACTCGATTACTCATAACACTTTAACTGACAGATTTAGCGCTAAAGGACACCAGTCTATTGCCAATAGCCGCATACTAGGCTCGCCAGGACTCACGCCTTTATGTACCACTGACATTGGGAAATGAACTAAGAATAGTGGCTTTGTTTGGGAAGGCCTCGGACTGGTCATTTTGGCTCTCGTAGGTTTTTATCCAAATTGACTCATGCACGTGGAGGCCATATGGGTGTTGACCCTCGCTTCGAGCATTCCGGGGAGTGCAAACCGGATTCGCCCTGATCGAGCGATGGGTCAGTTCGCGTGGTCTCCTTTTTCATGATACCCTTGACATGTTTTCTTTTTATCTTCTTACTACTCTAAATCCCCTATGACTTGGTCCAACCCTGGGCCGACTTGAACAGACATCATGACCGTGAATGGGCATCAATCGCCTCAGAGCGGGGTCACACCACTAAAGACAAAAGGCGAACTTGATGAAGTGCGATTGGAAGCTGCTTTGGGGCATAAACAAGAATTGAAGCGCAACTTTGGCCTGTGGAGTCTAACGAGTCTGGGTATTGTGATCGCAAAGTACGTTTCTTCTATGTGGGGTGTGCTTGACATACTAATACCCCCTCCAGCTCCTGGGCATCAACAGGAGGAACCATTGTCGCAGCTCTCCGAAATGGCGGTCCCATGGCTGTTATCTACGGCCTCATCCTGGTCAGCATATTCTACGCGGCAATCTCAGCCTCACTCGCCGAACTGGCCTCCTCCATGCCCTCTGCCGGCGGCGTATACTACTGGTCATCCGTTCTGAGTCGAAACCGCGGTCGAAAGGCTGGGTTTTTTACAGGCTACCTCAATGCATGTGCCTGGCTTCTATCTTGCTCGTCGATGAGCTCCATGTTAGGGAACGAGGCAGTGGCAATGTATTTGCTGAAACACACGGAGATACGCTGGCACACTTGGCAGGTGTTTATCGTTTTCCAAATTGTGAACTGGACTTGCTGTGCTATCGTGTGTTTTGGAAATCGATTGATTCCGTTGATCAATCGCATTGCCCTGACTCTTTCCATGTGTGGTCTTGTTATCACCATCGTCGTTCTTGCAGTGATGCCGAAGAAGCATGCGAGCAATTCCCAGGTGTGGCTTGAGTATCACAATAACACGGGCGGATGGTCAGACGGAGTGTGCTTCATGACTGGTCTGTTAAATGCGGCATTTGCAGTCGGCGTTCCGGACTGTATCAGCCATCTATCTGAAGAAGGTATACTCAACGCTCCTTATTTCCCATTTGCAACTAGTTAACAATATACCAGTGCCAAAGCCCGAGATCAAAGTCCCACAAGGAATAATGCTCCAGATGCTCACGTCATTCACAACCTCCTTCGTCTACCTAATCGCCCTATTCTACTCAATTCAAGACCTCGACGCCGTCTACAGCAGTAGCATCGGCTTCTTTCCAACAGCCGAGATCTACCGCCAAGCAACAGGCTCGAACGCAGGCGCAATCGGCCTCATCGCAGTCTTATTCCTTGCAACCTTCCCAACACTCATTGGTACATTCGTCACCGGAGGTCGGATGTGGTGGAGTCTCGCTCGCGACTACGCAACACCTTACTCGAACTATTTCGCGCAAGTCCATCCAACGCTCAATACGCCCGTTCGCGCAACAGTCGCAATGAGCGCAATGGTGACTTGTCTGGGGTGTATCTATGTTGGCAGCACAACGGCATTCCAGGCCCTTATCTCTTCATTCATTGTGCTGAGCTCGCTATCCTATTTCGGGGCTATTTTCCCACATGTTCTTTCCAGTCGTCGCAATATGGTCCCTGGGCCGTTCTATATGGGTCAACGATTGGGTATGGCTGTCAATATTATCGCGTTGATGTATATCATGGTCACGGTGGTGTTTTTCTGCTTCCCGCTTGTGTTGCCTGTGACTGCGCAGAACATGAATTATACCAGTGTCATTATTGTGGGACTGATGGTTTTGGTTGCGTTGTGGTGGCTTCTCAGTGCGCGACGCAAGTACCAGGGTCCGCAGTACAGCTTTGAGGCTGCGGAAAGGTTGAGTGCTTTCCAGACTGGGAAGGAAGGCCGGAGGTCCTTCATTGATGCAACGAGTCCTACTCCTATGCCTACTCGGGAGAAGCATATGGGAAACGGTGAAATGAAACGAAAATGAAGAATGATGATGAAAAATGTGTGATTAACGTCTTTAAGAGTTTCCGAGGTTCTTTCTGTGTTTTCTATTTTGGATACCTTTTCTGATGTGTACATTGACCAAAACTAATACGAAGAATATAATCCTATTTAAGGCCTTTTTGATCAAATGGAAAAGTTGGAGAACAGGATATATTGGATATTGAGTTTTCATTCATTTTGAAGAGTTCGGAAGCATCTTAAGGTCATCAAATATCATGCATAGAAAGATCAAAGCCAGACTGAAAGTCAACGCTTGCAACTTACAGTCGCGACTTGATGCTGTGGCCACCCTCCCATGAGTCGCCAGCCTCCAGAGTCTGCCAAGTAGACACAGAGCCGGCCTCGACACAAATCATGTTCTTGTACGCATCATCCGGACTGAAGTCAGCCATACCCTTGGCCTTTTCGATCCACGGGTTCCAGACCACTACATCGGTTAGTGCCTCCCGTGTGATTGAGAACAAGGGCTTGTCATTGGAGGTGGACACGATGATCGGCTCCTCGGGGTTAAGGCCTTGGTAAACACGGTCGACTTCCCCGGCGATGGGCAAGGCATTGGAGGTTTCAGTGTGGGAGGTCGCTTGACGGACCTTGTCGATGTAGTTTTTCGATTCGAGGCCCTTCACCCGGACGTCGGAGATGTCCTGCATAAATTAGATAGTGACTATGTCAGAAAAGCACAGGAAGCGTACCGCAACTTTCAGGTAGGTGTGCATCAGGGCCTGGAACTCAAAGTTCTGCTTGCCCTCGTTGTTAACGTGCAGGGAAGTCGCTAGTCCGTCCTTCGACAGGGTGACACTGTATACGAGTCCGAACTCGTACGGCCAAGCCTTCCGGAACTCCTCGCTTAGCATGTTATGGTTGAGACCAAAATCCAGCTTGACGGCGAGATCACCCGGCCCGGATTCCGACGAGGACTTGCCCAAGAACTCCCAGGTGGAGTTACGCGCGAAGCCATGTTGGGGCAGGGTCGAGGTGGCGTGGTTCTGCGGGGGAGGACCGAAAACCTGTAGAGCGCAAGCTCGAGATTAGCTCTCGGAGCTAGCTGTTTGAAGAATTGAGGCGGTAACATACTGGGAAGACTAGCGGAATGCCACCCCGGATAGGCTTGGAGCCATCCAGATGAGCCTTGTCACTCAGGAACAACTGTTCCTGCCCGTTGGCCTTCCACGAGGTGACGGTGGCGCCGTATAGGTAGACAGTCACGGCCTCGCCGGATGGCAAGCTGGCTTCGACGGTAATATCCTTAACGGAGACGGTAGGCTGGGGAAGAGACCCGCCCACACCGATAGCAGACGGTTTGTTAGAACGATCCATGATTGAGTTGAAGAAGGAAGTTGAAGAGTTGAAGAGTGGGATCGGGGATCGGAGCTCACAAAGCTCACCCCACTTGATTCACTTGTTCCCGCCAACTGGTTTCATTTGTTCTTACTTTTGACTTGCTTTACTCTCAATTCTTCAATGTGGTTTCATTCAAGTACATCTAACCATGCTGAAGGAGCTTAGATGAATAACCCTCAAGACTAACCTCCTCAATGCGACGCATCTCGGATTCTGTTAAACGCCAGCCCAGCGCCTGCATGTCCTGCTCTGCTTGCTCGGCGTTTCGTACTCCCACCAGGGGCACAGCACCCTTGTTGATACAGAAATTGAGCGCGACTGCTGGCACAGGCACATGGCGATCTTCTGCGATACTCTTCAACACATCGATCGTAGGCTCGAGCATATGCATCGGGTAGCTACTGAAATGTCTGGTGCGATCGGGTTGCCTGAAACGCGAGTATTTGCCCGTCAATCGGCCTTCTGCGAGTGACGCGAAGCCCTGGAAACAAATGCCGCGCTTGCGACACTCACGTATCATACCGCTGACCTCGGGCAGACGACGAATCACCGAGTATTCGCACTGACTGACCGACAACGGGATGCCAGACTTGGCCAGTTCGTCGGCCATGGTGATCATTTCGTGCGTGCTGTAGTTGGCCACACCCACTGCACGAGCCATACCGGATGCCACGCACTCAGCCAGCCCCTTTGCGACCGTGGAGATCAGACTGGCGTGGATGGGCCCACTCACTAGGTAAATATCCACATAGTCGAGCCCGAGCCGCTTGAGTGAACCACCGAGCTTGGACAGAGGTCCACGCGACTGCAGGACCAAGTTGCTAATATCCCCAACCGAGTGCCACTTGGTCTGCACCACGAACGAGTCGCGCGGCATGCCTTCGAACAACGTGCCGCAAATTCGTTCACTTTCACCGTCGCCATACGACTGAGCCGTATCCACGAAAGTCAGGCCGACTTCTTTTAGCTTACCCCATGCTTGATGGATTTTGGGAAGGTCGTTGACCGGATTATAGCCGTACGTGGCTTTGTCACCCCATGCCCAGGTGCCGATACTCATGTATGGGATGAGCACCTCCTTACCACCGGGTGCGTGCAGAGCAATCCGGCTCTGTGAGTTTGGAATGATCTCTTCCGGTAGTACATGTGCCGGATCACTGGAGTTAGGGTCCACGGGCTTGGGGTGCGGCGAGTGCGTGCCCTCCGTTGCTGACATGCCGGCGGCCAAACCGACCTGCATCATATATTGGGTTCCTGGGGTAGCCATGGTGGTATTATGGCTGATTCAAAGCTCAAATGATTTCAATTTCTAGACTGGTGTTGGAGAGATGCCAGAAAGCTATTGCACTAAATCCAGATAGAAGAGGCCATGGCTAACGCCTGTGGTTTTATCTACTTCTGGCCCCTAAGTGGCGGGTGCCCTGCGTCAGTCGCCATCGTCGATACGAGGGTCCAACAATGGCATCTCAAACGACATAGACCCCGCTTGTTTTAATTGGTCTTGGCTTGAATAGCTAGAAGCTTCACTGTCGCCTCCACTGGATGTTGTGGCAATGCTACCTGAGGGTCTGATGAGAAACGCGGTTGAGTTCAGTGCAGTGGCCAATTTGCCCATCAATTGGCCATTCTCCTCACAATGGCGATCTAACATTCCATCTTTGATGTGATTGATCTGGTTGAAGTAACCTGCATTTTCATATTCATGTTCGAGGAAGAGATCTGATCTCGATCCGATCTCTTTCTCTCTTCAATGTCCGGAAATGAGACCACTCAATTGGTGCACACCCAAGGCTCAGGAGATAGATCGGGTTACATACTTCATTATAAACTGGACAAAATAAATCTGTCTTCGCGTCGACTTGATTCCCATGCTTCGGATAATGTATGTTCCGACCTCATAGTGGATCCACGAAAGAACATCCGAGTCGGCTACATCGTGCATCGCTATGGACAAAGTATGGCATAACACTTGGCCTCCTTGGAGATGAACCCCTTCACATTCCTCACACAATCCCGGGCAAACGCAGCCTGGTACCCGGTTGGCCTCGCATCCGCGCTCCCAGATTTGGACCTCGTTAAAGACGCCTATCGGATCGCTCCGAGATGCAAAGCTTTCAGCATTCCGAAAAATGCTGACACTTCTGAGATCCAAGCCCCGGTAGAAGCAGACATTGATATGCCGGGAGACTTGAAGGATCAAGTACTTGTTTTCAAATACAAAGGCAAGATCCATGCCGTGGATCATGTATGTGACTCGGAAATGGCCATTGCGGATCAAGCTGAACTCTTATAGCAATGCCCTCACTCGGCATTCCCACTTTCTCAGGGCAATATCTTTGATATTGAAGATTTTGGTGTCACACTGAGCAGTGGCATTTCATGTCCTAAGCACGACTGGTCGTTTGATTTATTCACCGGTCGAGGAGATCGTGGAAACTACACCCTCAAGTTATGGGAGGTACAACTGCGTGATCCCTCATCATCGGATGAATCCAAAAGTGGCGACAAAGAGGTCTGGGTTCGGCGCAAACAGAGAATTGGATAGCGTTCGAGCTTTGTTTATCTTGCATACCTATATCATGCATATATCATCCAGCGACCTTGCAAGTCTTTACCCCGAGCATTTCTATGGTAGCCGGGATTTCAGAATTGGAGGCCGGTTGCTTTGTCCTCTTACGCATACCGGTCAACTTCTTTTGCGGGCCGAATTGGGGATCTACAGAGTCTATTGAGGGAGTCTTTTTCATCAAATTTTCGGGGTCGAGCTATGTAACTACCTACTTTGACAGCTCTTGTTTCCGTCACCGTATCCGCGATTGTGAATAGTATGCGGCGCCGATTCTATGTACTTTTAAGTGCATGCTGCGCTACTCCGCGAAGGGTGCTTTTTAGTGCATGCAAGCTGTATTTGGAGAAGTTATTGGACATCGATATAAAAGATATGCTGTAACACTGTCCTACTATTACTTGATCAGTTACTAGTTTGGCATATTGGCTTCAGTCGTCCAAAATGATCCGGATATAGCCGCAGTATACGATGCGACTGCATAGGTGTTGATGTATGATCACAGTTTCCATTAAGATGCAGTGGGCGCAATGAGCACACCGAATCTCATATTATTTTCTTCCAATGCTGATGTCCTGTCAGCGGGTTTCGGATATACAAGATAACGTTGGGTCGAAAGAATACTCCGACAAATCCCAAGCACCATATTGCAAAACCATTATCATGAAGCAGGGATGATGAGCAACACAAGAAAAGTATTGTACGAAAAAGAATATGCATACAACCCAAAGACTCGACGCCATGCCAATCTCAAACGCACCAGACACCCATAGGCCACAAAATCAGACCCAGAACCGATCTCACGCCATCTAGAAGTACGAGCTCATGTAGCGCGCGCAAACAAACCATCCGTACCAAGCTTATCCATAGTCCCCTTCTTAAGGCGCAAAGTGCGCTCAATCTCCGCGCGCGGCATCTTCTGCACATCGCGCATCGTCAGCGCCTGGTTGATCGTCAAGGCGTCCATGTACGATCGTCCCGTGAAGTCCGGGCGCCCCATCTGGTCGATCTCCTGCTGCGCGGCCTGTGTGAGACGGTCGCGTGCCGTGGCGGTGAGTATAGCTGGGTTGGAGGATGTTGGGAAGACGGTTTGCATAGGACCTCGGCTGAATGTTGGTGAACCGGCGTAGTTGCCCGAGGGGTCGACGGGGCCGAGGGTGCGGAGAGAGGCGGCAAAGTCTGGGTCGCGGCCGTCGAGGTCGATTCCTGTTGGGATTGAGCGTTAGTGCATTGTTTTGTGGGTGCCGTATGAAATTGGCTCTTTTTTTCGATTGAAGGTAGGATGTGAAAGGGAACGGGAAAAGCGCATACCGCTAGATTTTGTATGGGAGGGCTGTTCCTTGGAGTGATATGTCGGACCTTGAGGCTTAGAGCTTGGAGGCTGAGAGGGAGGAGGTGACGGTGCAGGCTGAGGAGTTGGTCCTTCGGGAGCTTTTGTTTCTCTTGGTGCTGCTGGAGCTCGCGGCGGTGGTGCGGCTCGTTTGGGATACTGGCGCTTGGCTGCACCAGCAGCCGCTCTCGCGGGCTTTGAAGCGGAGGAGCCCATTGAGATGTGGGGTTGGGAAGTGGGAGAATCTGTTATGGTGAGAAGCTTTTGCGGCGGAGATTGGGGACAGCGCGGAGATCGGACTTGGCATTCCCGCTGTCAATAGCCACTCAAGTGACGTCAAAATATAATCAGTCAACACTATGTTTTGCTGTGGCCTACGAAGTATCGAGGGTTGTATTTAAATAGGATATTTACTGCCTTCGAAACCAGAGCCTGGAATTATTGGATTATTTGGATGAGGTGTTGTTTATCCGTTGGCAAATGGTTGTATGGTACTTGATCTACAAATCGCATTCAAAATTTGGGGGCCTAACGGTCATAAGAATATTTACACCGCGACGCTTCCCAATAGTCACTGCTAATCTTTTATGCTCTTCAATAGAGTTCGAACTGTGGCATGTGGGAAGTGTAGGTGTGACTTATCCTAAGTGCCAAAGCACGGTGACATTGGCCCTGGATCATGTACGACGGACTGACGCCTCGTAAAGTTGTATCACAGGAAATGCTACAAAGACTTGTTGCCTCATAATTTTGATTGTCTGGAAGAAGACGGATATCATCGTAATAAGATACAAAGTCACACCAGGCGTCGGCCATAGGCAGCTATACTGGACGATCTCAAGAAGAAATGGATGGACGAGGGGAAAGAAATACCCGAGCATTCAACGAAGGCCAGCAAAGCGACGACCCTGGACCTCGCCTAATGCGCGGCTGCCGCTCAAGAATGCGACTGTGCCAACAGCGGCTGCAGCGGGCAGGGTCTGGAACAAGTTCCAAGAGGTGTAGTAGAGGAAGAAGATGCCCTCAAAGCCAAGCAGGGAGCCGAGAAACAGGGCATGGGACAGAGGGGCGGACTTGAACGCGGTGGGGAGGTGGTTTACATTGGCGCCGAGCAAGAGCCACTGGACGAACATGTTAGTTGGGGGCTTCAGCAACATGGCTCACAATATCTTACCACGCCGGCCAGAACCGGGAGGGCAGCAACGACCATGGCCACGAAGGCCAGGGTGATGATGATTGTCGGGTTGCTCGGGTCATCCCTGAAGATGTGGTGGATCTCGGGCAGTTTGCCGTACCGCGCGGGCTCGACGGTAGGAATGGGCACGTTAGGGTCACGGTCGATGGACAGCTTGAAGACAGAGTTGTCGTATGGCTCAGAGCTGCCAAAAGATCCGATGACCACGCGTGCGTCGACGGGATCGGCGAGGTGAAGGAATTGGAGCGGAAGCTCCTTCTGGGTCTAGACAGCTGTTAGCTATTTCCCCGCAACGACTCTCCTCTGGTCACATACCAGTTCTACCCTAGACTTGCCATTCTCCTTGACGTTGAAGGGGTATGAAATGTCCAATCCAGTCTGAGTATCCTGCAATAGCAGGAAAGCTTGGTGCGGGCGCTTCGCAGAGCTTCCCTCCTGGGTAGTCAAGGTGAGGCGCAATGTATCGGCACCGCCGAGTGAAATGACTTCGGACAGCGGCTTGGAGGAAGAGAACCTAAACAAATAGCCAGTAAGCTCTAAGTTAATCCAACTGGAGCAGAGGACCCTAGAAAAACATACTGTTCCTTGAATCCGCCGTTGATCCCAGCGCCCTTGGGTTGAACTGCCACGGTGGCATCAGTAAAGCCCCAACTGGATGCAGCAGCCGTGGGCAGAGCAGCTGAAGCCAGCAGACAGAAGGAAACAATGGCCTGCCACAGATGCATCTTGAAAGCAAAGCAAACAAACGAAAACCCCAATTGAAATGGGGAGGTCGCAAGGAATAGTAGTTGATCGGGGAGGCGTAGCAGAATAAGGCGGAAAGGCGATGAAGCCGATAAGCGCCGATCGACTTAGCCCTAACTTCTTTCCCGCTCACTTCACCTTCTCCGACTAACGAGTCGACTCTCTAGGGCTGGGCGTTGCCTTTAAGACCAGCAAAACCAAGGCAACGGTGTCCGGCCAATAGAGAGTTGTTATTGACCTGATGTGCTAGCCCTAACTCGTGAGTGTCGCTGTCTTCCCAGCCCTAACTAAACCCTGGTGCCCTACCCCAAACTTCTGACGTCGGATACCATGATCTCTCCTTGTTTTAAGCCCTAACCCAAGCATGATCACTTTCTATTGTTGAATGCTGAATGCTATTGAGGAACACTTTCATCTCTCTATTGTTCCTTGGTTTTTATTGTTGTTTTCACTCCTCGCTATTGAACTATTCACGTCGCGGTTCACCACTGACAATCACTTGGGACTCAGCTTAGGCACCCTTCGCAATGCCACCTAAAGGTTATCGTAAATCAATGCCGGGACGCCTCAATAACACCACAATGTTAACCCCTTCCCGGCGCTCCCCCCGAGTCCCGGCTTCCAAGTCTATAAATGAGAGTGTGCAACCCACCAAATCCCTCGATCTCTCCTCCACCGATCCCCCCAACTCTTCCTCCAACATTCATTCTTACAACCCCAAGACCCCCTCCAAGCCTTCCTCACCGGACTTCAGACACCGGAGTGACTCTCCGGATACCTCATTGAGCCGTCGTCGAACTTTCCAAGCTCAACCATCCCGACTCTCTACTGTTTACACGCCGGTCGTGGAAACTCCAAGCTCGAACACAAGTCGACGAACTCTTCGGTCAGCAGTGAACGATACACCGCAAAATCAATTGTCAGACGACGACTTTGCCGAGACCGGCTGGACGCTTGAACAGTACCTAGGACTCGGAAACGAAGAAGACATGGCTGGCCAGACTTCTCCAACCAAGGCCTCCTCCCAGGCCACCAGGACCTCGGCTCGTGTCCGAAAGCCGACAGAGCGATTCATTGAGTCCCAAAATTCCCAGCAAAATGCTCGCAGAAAGAAGGCCGCTCTCCCCGCTGCACCTCAGAAGGAAGTCCAACCAACAGGTCAGAAGACCAAGACCCTCCAGAAGGGTATCCTGAAGCCCGTTTTGGAGCCCAATCTTGTCAAGCAAACGAAGCATGTTCAGCTGGAATCCGGGCTCCTGGGCATCGAGATCGACGGAGGACAGGCTGGTCAAAGGCTGGCTAAACTAACTGCCGCCGCCCTGAGTTCCGATTTCAACATTTCTGATGATCCATACAAGCTCTTGGTCGATGCACGTGAGTACTGGGCAGACATTGAGCTCGAACTCGCCGCCGCTCAAGGTGTCCAACCCGACGAGGCCGAGGCCCCGGAGGCCGATAAGCCCGTCAAGCCCGCCAAACCCGTGAGAGCTGCGAAGCCTGTTAAGCCAGTCAAGCCCGTCGAGCCTGTTCAGTCCGCCAAACCCGTGAAGACCGCGAAGCCTGTCAAGCCAGTCGAGCCCGCTAAACCCTTGAAGGCGAAGCCTGTCAAGGCCGCCAAGTCCGTTAAGCCCGCGAAGCCTGTGAAGGCTGCCGAACCCGTTGAGCCAGTCCCACCTAAGATTATCCTGAAATTCAAGAAGTCCACCCCTCCAAACATCGACACCGATGGCTGGGTGAAGACGGGCCGTGTCAATGACAGCGGCGAGGAGATTGTCTTGACCCCTACCGATCACAGCCCCTACCGATCTCCTCGTACCTACGGCGATGAGGCGCTCCCATACCCTCCTGTGCGCTCCCGCTCCGAACAGCAAGTCGAGGAGGATACTGCCCTCGGTTTCCCTCCTCTCCTGGGATACCGCAACATTCCGTCCGATGAGGAGGTCCACTTCAAGCAGGAGGACATTGAGGGGGAGATGGCCCGGTTGAAGGCGGTTCCGGAGACCGTCCCAGAGATCGCCCCAAAGGCCGCCGCGAAGACCGCTCGAAAGACCGCTCGGAAGACCGCTTCCAAGACCGCCGCGAAGGCCCCTTCCACCGCCCCTGCTAGGCCCATGTTTCAGCGCCTGAAGCTAAACCTAAAACCCGCCCCCCAGGAGGAGGCCCAGCCCGCTTCTGACAAAATTGTGAAGGGCAAGCGAGGAGAGGTTGCGCTCACTTCTGACGACGACAGGCCCAAAGAGATTGTAGCCAAGGCCACCAAGAAGGGGCCCGTCGTCGCGAAGGGCAAGAAGCGCAAGGCCGAGGTCATCTCCGATGGCGAGGAGCCCAAGGGGCCCGCATCCAAGGCCGCCAAGAAGCAGTCAGCCATCGCCGAGCCCACAATCTCTACTGGCCGTGGCCGTGGTGCTACCCGCGTTGCTCGCGGTACCCAAGGAAGCCGTGCCGTCCGTGGCCCTCGTGGCACTCGCATTTCCCGTGGCCGTGGCCGTGGCCGCGGCGCCGCAACCGAGACTGTCGCGGGTACCGACACTGGCAGCCGTGGAGGACGAGGAGCTGCCCGGGGCGCTGGTCGCGTTCGTGGCCGCCGGGCGCATGCTGTTTAGCCTCACGGCACCCCAGGGGCATGTACCAGGAGGGGAACCGGTCCATGATGGAATTTGTCAGCCTCTATTGCACTGAAGAAGATGAACGATTACGAAGAAAGGAACTCGCATAGCGTGGTGTTTGAGTATGATCTGTGCCATACGACGATATTGATCGTATGAACAATACCTATCATTATTACAAATATTATTATCATTATTATTATCATCAGTTTGCCTGTAGTCTTTCCTCTCTAATAGCTACTCATCCAAATCCACGCATGAACCCTTTCTGCCTCAGGCATCAAACCTCCACCCGACCTCCGTCTTTTCTCCCAGCAACACACATTCATCCCAGTCCTGGGATTCCGGATTCCAACTCAATCCAAAATGTCGCCCAAGGGATCCCGTGGTCTGTATATTCCCCGAGTGCCTCAAAAGCAGACGTCGCGCGCACTCAGGTCGTCGCCTCCGCAGGGGCCCGTCGATATCCGGCAGACGAAGGAGTATAAGGCTGCTGCGAGCAAGTACGTATCGTATCCCTCCACCTATCAAACACGTTGAATGAATTTTATCTTGAGTTCTAGCGTGGGTAGGGCTATGCTGATGCTTGCTAGATGGACGAGGACGATCGTGGCTCTGCCGATTGTGATGTACACTTCTTGGATTTTGTATGAGCGGAGTAAGTCCTCTTTTTTCATTTTGTTTCATCCTATTCTACAAAGTGAGCGCTGAGGGGTTTTCTCGCTAACACTGTTTGACAGTTTATGGGAATAAGAGCCCGAAGAAGCTGGTGCAAAAGCAGGACCAGGACTCTTCCGAATCTTAGCAGAGTTTTGTATTCGTGATCTACGGAGGACAGATTCGACGGTGAAGCAACATTGTACATATACTTGAAACTGGATTTCCTCATGATAGCATCGCATTCGTTCCAATCTGGAAAAGAAAACTTCCTATTGTGCAAGGGGACTAGCATCTACCCCAAGCAGAAAAAAAAAAAAAAAAAAAGAGCACAGGATATCAACATAACTAATGTTCCTTTTTATAAACCTTATCCTCCCATCTCACCAGCCGGCTGGCATCAAAAAGCAAGAAAATGTTCACAGTTCCAAAGGTATGTGGATGAAGGCAAGAGGGAAAGGGAAAATGCGGAAATGCACGGTAAGCACGGTGAGCTTCACCGAAACATATCAGAACTAATCATTGGCCAAGTCAAATGCTCAGGCCCTGCATCGGGAGATGGTCTCCCGACCCAGTGGAAGGCGGCATGGACGTTGGCCCGCTGCTCGTGCTAGCTGGTTTCACACTGCGCTCGCGCATACGGCGACCCTCCATCAGACCGCGCAGACCGCGCTTCTGGAGCCCGATTACGCTGCTCAGATCGCCGTTCCAAATTTCTCGGGAGTCGGTGTCCCGACGACCGTGGGCGCGCGAGGCGGCGCGGCTTTCGCTGTCGCTGACGAATTCCGAGTCTGACTGGCTGAAGTCGGCGCTGGAAGCAGAGGTTGCGCTGCTAGTGTTGCTGATAGAGTCTTCGCGGTCGCGCTGGGCGCGGGAGCGGGCACGGGAGCGGGAGCGGCTACGTTGTTGGGTCAGGTTGGTATCGATGCGGAGGAAGGGAATGCCGCGTGCGAAGTTGGCCAGGTCGCCTGTGCTGCTCGATGCGGATGGTGCGGTAACTCCGTGCTCGGTGTCGGATGAGTCTGAGGCTAAGGCGCTGTGTTGGGAGGTTGCGCCCTCCGATGCACTGGGCATAGAGCCGTTACCCACAGAGTGCGCGCCGTTCAAGGCTTCGAGTGTGCCGCCCAGACCGACGCTGAATCCAGTGCCTCGACCACCACCTGCTGCCATTGCGGCAGCGTTGAAAACGGCCGCCGCATTTCGTCCATCAAGGACGTGGTGCAGACGCTCCACTGTTGCCTCCAAGAGACCGTTCACTTGGTAGGGTCGTGCAAGCTGAAGTAGGGAACAGAGAATCTGTGGCGTGCAGAGGGAGGAGCCCGGGGGAGGAAGGGCTGATGTGTATAGGAATTGGACCAACACCTGAATGGTTAGGATGGTATGAGGAAGGTAGAGCGTGCGGGGTCGAGCAGTCGGAGCCAGGTTGTGGGCGGAGGGAGCCTCGAGATTCTCAAGTAAAGCCTTGGACGGGACAGCCGGCTGAGCCAGTGTCGTCGCATTGGGGTAATTGGTGTTTGGTCCGACCGATGGGGTAATTGTTATACTTGAGTTGCGGCTAGGATGAATTTGACCGGGACGAAGAGTGGCACCGTCTGCAATGCCACCTTGTGAAGACTCACGCAGGAGTTGGATGAAGTAGGGACCCCATCTCCGGGCCAGCAGCCGAGAATTGACCGAGATACGCTCTCCGCCAACGGCCTGCAATTCCATATCTGACATTTCATGCAATGAAAGAGCCAGCTTGCCTAGCTCGTCAGATGCTGCAGACAATGGTCGCCCACCCGTCGTCAATTGACTCAGTTTCTGTTGTAATGATGCGGGAACCGACGGGGAACTATAAGACTTGTATCCCGAGGTCGAGGCGGTGCGCGATGGGTTATTATAGAGTCCAAAGGCTTCCAACTCCACCACACAAACGTGAGAAAAGTTGATCCGGCGGTGGTTGTAATCATCCACCAAGCTTCGCTTCCGATGACCAAGTATCACAAAAGAGCTACGACGTGGCCAGAGTATGCCGCGATTCCAACTGCCGTGTCCGAATACAGAACCACCGGCATCGATGCGTCCCCATGTTAGGGTCTTTAGGTCAAGGGCCCACAGTGCATACTCCTGCTTTGAAGAAGTCAGATAGGTGCCACTGACGACGAAATGACCGTTGATGATGCCGCCGTTGGGGAAGCGCAGTCCGGGTGGAGATGCTTGGCTGTGCATCGGTCGCTCAACAAGGCGCCCGTCCGGCAGGCGCACCTGCAGTTCTAACTTGACATCCAGGAAGTTGTAGTTGGAGTAGATCAACATGGGGCAGCCCGCCTCCTCGGAATGCTCAGATGACTCGTGCATATCTCGGTCTGGCGAGGCAGAGCCAATCTCTGAGACGTCCATGCCAACCAGAGGTGCAACCACACTGCGATAAGCGCCGCAGCTGCGTCCGAGGGGACTGGTATTGGTCCACTTGAGGCTCCGCAGGTTAAAGACGCTAACCTGTTCAATGTAGTGGTTCGAGCTGTCCTGGCCACCGACAACCACCATTTCAGCACCTCCAAAGCCATCGATATCCACCCCGATAGAGCCTTGATGAGAGTTCGCTTCGGGATTATGGTGAATGGCCGACAGCGGCGCACTGCTAGATGTGAAACAGGCGCTGGACGGAAGAACCGTGGCACAATGCGCGTACCGTCCTTGCGGCGACTCGTGTGCCGCAACCCGAGTCCACGTGCGCGACGGGACGTCGAAAATGTGAATATCCGACATGACCACTACTTCCGACTGAGTTTCCGAGCCATTCGGGTTTGACGGATCCTTGGGCGTCCCAGGCGCGGGCGACATGCCTCCATAGCAGACCAACTTGTTATCCCCCAAAGCACATACGCTGTGGAAGTACCGGGGCGCTGGAATATCTCCGGTCGATTCGATTTTAGTCCAATGCCGGCGGATCAAGTCCAATTCGTAAAGGTTGGAGGTCAACTGTGGGCGGCTGTGCGAGAGGATCCGGCCTCCAAAGACATACAACTTATCGCCTAAAATGGTCGTGGTGGCCCCAACCAGGGGGTGAGGCTCCTTGCCGGTGGTTCGTCGGACATTGCACACCAGGCCGGACAGGTTGATAGGCCCGTTCGAGGACTGATGGCCGAGAGACGGGGAAGTGCCAGCCGCAGAGGGATCCTGGGGTCCTGCATCCAGGAACCCCAGGCTCGACTGGCTCCGCGACATCATCTTGAGGTGGGCGACTTGGAGATTCCGCACCACGCTCACCAAAACCGTTGTGCGTGTGACGTGCCCCTATGCTCAGATTCCTGGGTAATTTCAGGCGCGCATATGAGGAAATTCCAGGTTGAAGGTAAGTAACGATCGGAATCTCTCACGTCGCAGGTACTGCTGCGGCTCGGATTGTGCTTCTGGGGGTGGATTCAGGACCGGGGGGTGGGTTTTCTTTGTCCCCGCCGCAGGCCGCCGTTGAATGGCGCGGAGGAGGCTGTATTTCGAGCACCGGAATCGAGTCGAGGGAAGAATCAGATTTGCGTCTAACGGTGGAGAGGAAAGGTGTCAGACGGTGGACATTGGATCGGCACAAAAAGGCGGTCTCAACCTTTTTCCCGCGTGGGTTTGAGGGCAGATGGGACCGCACCGCTATACGTTGACCCCTGACTCAAGTAAATGTTGTAGACATTTATCGCGCATCTATAGGCACGATCTATGCGACAGAGCTGGTTGTCTTGCGCTGTTTGCGCCTTACTTTGACCATGCGGAACATGTTGGGTACCTACCTTAATCCACACTGGGTCAATCTATTTCGGAGTTAACCACGCATGCAGTAAGGAACACGAAGGTAAGTGGATCGGACCAAAGAACATTTTAAATAAGCTGTCGCATATCGCGTCTAAATGAGATGTCTTTTACGATGTACCTTCTCGTAAGCGACGTACATAGCTAGTTAGGTGCGTAAGTTGCATGGGTGTATTCAACCTGGCAATATACAAGTTTGATGATATCTCTACGCTGTATAACAATGGCGGATAAGGCATTTCATATTGGTATCATGTAGGCTATCCAGGCCAAACAGAAACATCCGTAAATTCTTTTTCTTTTCATATCACATCGTAAAGCCCGTCCTTTATTGGGGAGCCTTGGTGAAGCGGAGGTAAGGCTTGACCTCGCGGATCTCGCCGAACTTCTTCTTAGCATCCTCAGTAGAGACGGGAGGGGGAATGACGACATCGTCACCGGGAAGCCAGTTGATGGGGCAGGTGACACCGTGCTTGTCAGTGGTCTGCAAAGCATCGACGACACGCAGGACCTCGGCGGTGTTACGGCCGGTGGAGGCGGGGTAGGTCATGATCAGACGAATCTTCTTGGAGGGGTCGATAACGAAGACGGAGCGGATAGTCAGAGCCATGCCCTTGGAGTCGACGTTGGTGGTGTCCTGGTAGTCGACCATGTCGAAGGCGTAGGCGACCTTGCGCTCGGGGTCGGAGATAATGGGGAACTTGAGGTTGGAGCCGGTAACCTCATCGATGTCCTTGATCCAGCGGTGGTGGGACTCGACATGGTTGGCACTGAGACCAATGAGCTGGACACCGCGCGCGGTGAACTCGGGCTCGAGCTTGGCGAAGGCGCCCAGCTCGGTGGTACAGATGGGGGTGAAGTCATCGGGGTGGGAGAAGAAGACGGTCCACTTGTCACCGATGAACTCGTGGAAGTTGATGGGACCGTTGGAGGTCTCGGCATCGAAGTTAGGGGCAGTAGAGCCCAGGCGGAGGCTGTATAAAGCAGTCAGTAACTTGAAAACGGGGGGTTTGGGGGGGAAGCTCCAAGCTCATGTGAGCTCATGAGCTTGTGTAGTGGTCCACACGTACGGAGTAGCACGTTCAGCCATTGTGAATTGATGTGGAGGATGTGATTACTGTAGGAGAGAGAAGGAGAAGAAAGATCAGGGAGGGGAAGGAGGAACTAAATAATAGCCCCTCCTACTTGCGATGGCCTCAATAAGTTACCTCATCAGGCTGTCCCATTATCACGCAATAGTCCACCGCCCGGGCAGAATGTCATTGATTGGATGCAAAGCGGGCTGGTTAGTGTTCCTGGTGCCACTCGGTTCCAGTTAAAGCACGACAGAACGAGGGGTTGGATCGCGTGGGTTTGGTTCAACCCCTCCATGGCAACATCTATACATATACATCTCCCCAAACCCCTATATACTCCATTCTACTTACAACTCATTCAGACCTTATAATCCATCCCTACATTCGCTGCATAATGAACATCATATTAGCCAAATCTATCGGCCGAGCCATTGGCGCTGATGCTCAAGGCGGCCGATAATCCCCCACCTGGAGCCAATGGAGACTGGGCGGGATTGCGCCATTCCAGGTGTCCTCTTTGTCGGCATTAATAAGTCAATACCAGTGCAGATCCCATCCGAGCTTCTGACAGAGCCAATGGCACTCTGTTAGGCAATGGCCGCACCTTGTGCACTTGTGGCCTGTACTCAGTATGGAGTACAAATGATGTGCGATGGCAGCGCGGGATCCACATGGTGGGGCATGAGTATCTACACTCTTCTTCGCTGCTTCGCTGCAGACTTTCGTGGTATGGACACACTGTTTTGCTTTCTAGCAGGTTTTATTAGAATAGGCTGATCATGCCTTTAGAAACTCATATTTGTTTTTGAGAGTCCGGCCGACTAATGCCATCTAAATATCGTCTAGCACCCACCTGCTGGGAGAAGCTAGAACTTGGAACAGTGTCACGAACAAACTATAGCTTCCTTATCTAGCTTGGCTAGGCAATTCTGGGCTTTTTATATTGGACTACCAACGAGGCAAGTCTAACTTCTCCATTCGGTGTTACCGAGGCTTAAGGGACTAGCATGCATTGCACGGGGTCCGTCTCATGTGATCATTTTACCTTGTGCTCAACAATTTCCCAGTTGCAAGAGACATGCGTGGACCTCTGATGAACAACATGTTTAATCCGTACTTGGTCTACTCTAAAGCTATGTTCTTCAGTGTTCGCCATCGTGCAACTAGGCTCAAGTGTAGTATACAATGACCCCTTGATAACATCCGAATTCGATCCCATCGACCGGGGCTTGGGAGAGTCGTGAAGATATCTAAAGCGGGTTATTATGATCACCCTCGTTCCCCTTTACTAAGAATGGCCTAGTGTAACTAGCCGAGATTGACAGTATCCCTAGTTAACTAGGGGCCAATGTCAGGTTTTGTTGCTTCCGTCTTCCAAGACCTCTGAACAACCATGTCCTCCATTTTCATCGCCCCACAACTCTTTATCTCTTCCTTTTTTCCTTGGAGAAGGTGGTTGAAATCCGCTGATTTTGTGCCCGTGACACGTCACTCATTGCAGTCAGAATGTCGATAACGTCTCTTCCGGCAGAAGTGATGTCCATAATCTGCAGCCATTTGCAGCTTTTTTGAAAGGAAAATGCTCAGGTTATCATGTCTCATTGCGCAGGACGTCGTCCAAGGATTTCTTCCATCGATATTTCAAAAGCATTTACTTTATCGTGACAAGCGACAGTCTTCGCAGACTAGAAGACCTCGCCCAATCGGATGATATCAGAAAACGAGTACAAACGCTTGCATACTATACGACGAACTTTTTACTCGATCCACGGTAGCACAAAGTTCAATTTCTTGGGTGGCGCTACCTAATCGACCAGATTGACTACAATAAGCTCCCTGGACCGGTTCAGCGACATCAGCGGTAGGATGCGAAAAATCAACTCGTTGGCCTTGTCAAGACATCTCCAAGCGCTCAGCGGGTCGAACCGGAAAATCGAGACCTTACGTACTTGTGCTCCTGATTACTGTGCCGATGTTGGTTCTGACATTGCACACACAAACGTGCAATACGGTTCTCTTCTTCCTGCCCTAGACAGACTTGAAGATCTCCATCTCTGCATAGATTTCGAGAAGAATACTTGGGTCAATCTGCTTACCAAGTTGTCACAAAGTCTCAGCCACGCCTCCAGTAGCAACCGTATTATTTCGCGGACCTTTGTGAGGGAGCAGAGTTCATTCAACTCAGGGAACTGTATCTTCATCAGATTCAGCTCACTTCTGGCTCATTGAAGTCAACGCTTTTTAAAGCTAAAGAAACCTTGACCATCCTCAGGCTCACTAAGGTGAGGTTGATCGATGATGAGGTAGGATCCACAGATGATGGTCTTAAATATCCAGGGGAGTTTTCAAACACTCGACACATCGATGATCGTGACCGTTCAGAGTCTGGTATACTCATCCGCCACACTCGTTTTGCTGTCGTGCCCGTGTTCTGCCGCTCTCTGCATTCTCGCCTATATTTTCCACGACTGCTGCTTTTAACTCTCCAGCTTTTGCTCCCTCTCCTCCCCATCCACCAAGTAATTGTTATGCGCCGAGCACTTCTGCTACGCCGAGGAATCCCTATGCGCCGAGAGATCCTTACACAAGCCCTATCAAGCACTTCTTATTCTTATGTGCCAAGCACCACCATCTCAGCTAGACAAGAAGACCCTCTCTGAAGCACCTTTGGAATTTCTTCAGCGAAGAGCTGTCCTTATAGAAATTCTCTATGGCAAAAATTGCTTCCGGCATCTTTCGTGTGCACATCAAAGGGATTGAAGGGAAGATTGAATGGACAAGTCCTAACTCTCAGGAGATAAATAAGGGCCTAGGTAAGTCTACATACTGGAGTCTTCCAAGATTATTCTAACTTGGTTTTAGACCTCTGGCTCAACAGAATGTTACCTGCAAACAAGGCTGTCACATGTACATGTGATCGTCAGGCTGACCGTTTTTGGACAACCTGTCCCTTTGGGTGCCTGCAATGGTGTTGGATACTCGGGCCATTTCTACCGTTAACGATAAGGTGACAGTGTGCTAGAGAAAACGGCCATTAATCTTCAATATTGGCCTCGTAGCACCTAGGAATATATTGACGTAAAATCAATCCCAACGCATTGTCGACAATATAGCCAGTGTCACAGGATGAATGAGAAGGTTTGTCGCAAAGATCACGTCGATCAAACTACGCCACGTGACTGGACCCACCGTCGCGTCTCGACTACAACAAAACAGACAAGAACAGAAAAGCCTCCCCAGCTATTTACTCTTTTACTTTTCCGAGTTTGAGGTTATTCTTGTCTGGAATTTTGCAAATTTGAAGATCCCTCTCCAATCTTGTATCACCAGTCGCAATGCCGCCCAAGCGCAAGTCCGCAGGCGCGACAATGGTTGACGGAGCGGTTCAAACACCCTCCAAGCGACTGCGCAACTCGCCGAACGAGTCACCTGGTGCGGTCGAGGCAGCGTCCGAGGTAAACGTGACCCCAAATAATGTATTTTATTTGAAAATTTCCCGTGTCCCAGTCCACTCTGAGCCCCAGCTCAGTGATCGCTAAATCTATATTCAGGCCGCAACGCCAAAGACCGGAGAGAAGAGAAAGCGCGGTCGCCCACGCAAAGCCCCCGAGGCGACAACATCTCGACCAGATGATACTCCCAAGCGTGGACGTGGCCGTCCACGTAAAGCCGCTTCGAGAGACAATGCTGCCGCAGCGGCCTCGCCCGATATGAAGAGAGGCCGTGGGCGCCCTCGTAAGCAGCCGGGTATGTTCCCACCTAGAGGATTGGTTATCTCAGTGTATTGATTGTTGGTATTTGGTTTCCAGAAGTGGAGGCGCCGAAGAGAGTTGGCCGAGGACGGCCTCGTAAGAGCCTGCCTGCTGAGGAGATTCCTAATATCTCGAGCCCCAAGAAGGGCCGGGGGAGACCGCGTAAGTCACCTCCTGCTGGGGAAGCTCCCGATGTCTCAAGCCCCAAGAAGGGTCGGGGGCGACCACGCAAGAGTCTTCCAGCCGAGGAAACTCCCGATATCTCAAGACCCAAGAGGGGCCGTGGACGGCCACGCAAGAGCTTGGCCGTTGACGGAGCCGCCGACACCGCTGAGTCGCAGCCCTCGTCTTCAACAGAGAGCGAGCCCAAGGAGGACACTGATCGTTCCTACTGGCTCATGAAGGCCGAGCCTGAGTCGCGTCTTGAGAAAGGCGTTGATGTTAAGTTTTCGATTGACGACCTTGCTGCTGCGGACAAGCCGGAGCCCTGGGATGGTATGTTTGCTTCTGCCCTTTGGCTATAGAGTTCATACTAATGTTTTTCAAATAGGAGTTCGCAATCCCCTTGGTAAGATTATGGTGGGATCCATCAATACGGCTGGATGGCTTACAATTGAACAGCACGCAATATCATGCGGGATATGAAGAAAGGAGACTATGCATTCTTCTATCACTCTAACTGCAAGGTCCCTGGAGTAGTTGGGATTATGGAAATTGTACAGGAGCATTCGGCTGACGGTTAGACATCTCTCCTCTCGACTCCTCATTATATAGCTGACCAGCTTTCTACAGAGTCGGCATTTGACCCTAAGCATCCCTACTACGACCCCAAATCTAGTCGCGATGACCCAAAGTGGGTGGTCGTGCACGTCGAATATCGCCACAAGCTCAGAAAGCAGGTTACCCTGGATGACCTCAAGACTAATGGCCAGGCGGGCAAGCCACTCGAGGACCTGCAGACCCTCAAACAGGCACGGTTGAGTGTTTCGAAGGTGACCCCAGGACAATGGCGGTACATATTGGAACTGGCAGGCGAGGATCCACACGCGTTCAAGGCGTAAGCTTTGATCGAGCGATTTTTACTTTTTAATTTTTGTCATTTGAATTCTATTCTTCATTTTTGTCTGTACTATGTCAGCAGGATGTAATTATGGCGTTGCGGATGATACCTATTAGGCATGAACAGGTTGAACCAACCACCTTTTGTCTCGGTTGAGTAGCTTCGAATAGCCTGCACTGCGCCATCATGATACATCCAAACCTAGTTAATTAACTAGAATTCCAACGTAGATAATAGATTTGTAAGCATCGCGGAGAAAAGGGCGTACATACAACAGTAGGAGGGGTATGTGGGTGCAACCAACCAGATGGAGCAAGTAGATCCGCCGATGTGTTCATTATTACCCGCGAAGAGTAAGTGCAACCGACGGGCAAAGCCGCTTATCTGTTATCTCGTGGGGGAGAAAAAGCTTCCATAAAAAGACCTCATTCTTTCCTCTCAGGCGATGCTTCGCTTTACCCGGTCCCTCTATCTGTCTTTCCCCGGTCGTCGATTCCATAGCTCCGCCATCATGTCCAACCTTTCAGTGCAATTGACTGCCCCAAACGGTCGCAGCTACGCCCAGCCCATCGGCCTCTTCATCAACAACGAGTTCGTGGCGTCCAAGTCTGGCGAGAAGTTCGCTTCTATCAACCCTTCGTATGTGATTCTCTTGATGGTGTACACTGCTCGATTTTAGACTGACGCTGTTCGTGAAGGGACGAGTCGGAGATAGTTTCCGTGTACGCCGCTGGAGAGGAGGACGTCAACATTGCTGTTGCGGCTGCGCGCAAGGCTCTTAAGGACCCGTCATGGAAGGGAATTTCTGCGACCGACCGCGGTTCTTTGATGATCAAGCTCGCCGATCTGATCGATCAGCACAAGGAGACCCTCGCTACCATCGAGACCTGGGACAACGGTCAGTAACATTCCCTCCGAACATTGGGGTATATGTGGCTGATATTCCATTTATAGGCAAGCCGTACTCTGTTTCGCTGAACGACGACCTCGGTGAAGTCACCTCTTGCCTCCGGTATTATGCTGGCTGGGCCGACAAGGTTGCGGGCCAGACCATTGCCACCACTCCCCAGAAGTTCGCCTACACTCTCCGTCAGCCCATCGGTGTGGTCGGCCAGATCATCCCCTGGAACTTCCCTCTGGCCATGGCCGCCTGGAAGCTCGGTCCCGCGCTCGCCTGCGGTAACACCATCGTCCTGAAGCCTGCCGAACAGACCCCTCTCAGCGTTCTGTATATGGCCAACCTGATCAAGGAGGCCGGTTTCCCTCCCGGTGTCATTAACATCCTTAACGGCCACGGTCGTGTCGCTGGTTCCGCACTGGTCCAGCACCCCGACGTTGACAAGGTCGCCTTCACTGGATCGACCCACACGGGCCGTGAGATCATGAAGATGGCCGCAGGCACCCTCAAGAACATCACTCTGGAGACCGGCGGCAAATCACCTCTGCTGGTGTTTGAGGACGCCGACATCGAGCAGGCCGCCAAGTGGGCTCACATCGGTATCATGTACAACCAGGGTCAAGTGTGCACATCCACCTCCCGTATCCTGGTGCACGACTCCGTATACGACAAGTTCGTGGAACTCTTCAAGGCCGTCGTCAAGGAGACCAGCAAGGTCGGCGACCCCTTCCACGACGACACCTTCCAGGGCCCGCAGGTTACCAAGGCGCAGTACGACCGGGTGCTGTCATACATTGAGTCTGGCAAGTCCGAAGGCGCCACTCTTGCGTCCGGTGGCGAACCGTACAAGAATGTCGGCGAAGGCAAGGGCTTCTTCATCGCCCCCACCATCTTCACCAATGTCAAGGACAACATGCGCATCTACCGCGAAGAGGTCTTCGGTCCGTTCGTCGTCATCGCCAGCTTCAAAACCGAGGATGAGGCTGTCACCCGTGCCAACGACACCACATATGGTCTGGGTGCTGCCGTCTTCACCCGCGACATCGAGCGTGCCCACCGCGTCGCCTCTGATATCGAGGCCGGTATGGTGTGGATTAACAGCAGCAATGACAGCGATTTCCGCGTGCCGTTCGGTGGTGTCAAGCAGAGCGGTATTGGCCGTGAGCTCGGTGAGGCTGGTCTCGAGGCGTACTCGCAGGTCAAGGCTGTTCACGTTAATATGGGTAGCCGTCTGTAAATTGGGATGTCAGCCATTGATGGGTATCATGTAACTAGATGAAATTTATGTTTTGATGACCTGCTGGAATCTCCTTTTTTATCTCGGATTGGATATGTAGACCACGACTTCATTACTTGCCTAGTGAGTATCCTTAAGGGCCCCGGGTTAGAGAGCTTGGACATAGCTTCCAAGGCTATCTGGGTAGCCGTATGACTTACTAGGAGGTCACTGTCGGCTCCTCTAATCGCTATACATATGTAGAGGATTTCCTCTGCTACTTCTTGCTTTCCCTTCCGTTTTAGTGGGCTCGGGATTCTCCAAGATTGGTCATGTAATAGTGCTCTGATGAAAAGAGAGAGATCTCTTCTACTTTTCTCTCTCTCCAGCTGAGGCTCTCCATCAATTGGCTATCTGCCTTGTCGTCTCATCGAACTGATCCAGGATCTTACAGTAGTACCCTATCTTCCCATCTATCATATAGAACCTTAGCGCAGTCGCTATATATTGAAAATCACGAGAGGCCAAGATAGTGGACAAATTGTGATCACAGCCCTTCTCCTCTTCAGCCTCTTTCACACTCTGGATGTAAGAGGTCCGTTCGTCCCATATCTTCCGGGTTTCTTCATTAATTGGGATCCCCCCGTGGTAGTTCCAAGGCGCATCCATCGGCGGTGGCACGGTAGCTAAGATTGAAGGGAACTCGACGGCTTCCCACGGAACGGTTCCCGCATTCTCCCAATCAATGATAGATAGAATGTTGTAGTTTCCGTCTATAATAATATTGCTGATACGGAAATCAGGGTGACAAAGCGGAAAGGGACCTGTAGAGTTTCGGTTTATGAACGTGTCCGTGAGTCGCCGTGGAAAATCTCGAATCGATGCAACAACTTCATCCTGTATATCGGTTGGTAGATGGGACCGGACATCAGTGTCTTTGAAAGGGAACTTGGCGTGCTTAGACCATACTTCAAAGTAGTCTGCTGTAGTCTCGAATGGCCCTCCAGTCCAGGGATTGCGTCGACCTCGTATGACCCATCATCACCTTTCGTAATCATGCCAATTTTAGGAAACCGGATCGTGGACATAGCCACCTATCTGGTATCTTAGCGTTTTATCAGAAAGATCAAGATCAAGGGTAGCTGACCTGGATCCTCGCAATGCGCTGCGTAAAAGACTCCTTGTATTCGGCAGGGATTTCGCCACCGTGGACTTCCCGACCACCAAACGAATCCATCCCAGTGCTACCGGGAATAAATTCCATCGACATGAAGGCGTGGCCGATGATTTTTCCACTAGCGTCATAATCAAATACTACCGGCACGGGTACATTCGTTCGCTCCTCTAGGATCGAAAGGATATGTAGTTCATGCAGGAGTCGCTTCTCGGAGTCCGGTGTCCACTCATCCAATTGAATTCTCGTAATCCACTCCGTTTTATCATCGAACTCGAGGAGGCGTATCAGATGAAGTCCACCTTTGTTGTAAAAGGGAGGAATATGGCAGCAGGTCATGGGATTCTGACCCAATGACTGACGGGTATGGATTGCATGCCGCTGGAGCCGGCCCTCTTTAACCGATCGAACCTCCATGAGTCTACTCTAACCTCAGTGTGGTGCCCCTTCTGACCAAGTATGTGCTATTTCATTCCCTCAATTGCTGCTCTCATCCAAGGCTGGGATCAGACAGGCGCATAAAGAGTACAAGGGCCATGATTCGAATAAGCTGACATGAAATAGGATCGAATGGAGCCAATCTGACGTTCGATATGCAGTTTGGTATTCCCAACAACAAGCCACTGTGCCCCGACGATGCCACCTGCACCCGCAATCAGTGAATTGTAGGCTTTGTAAATTCGGTTCCTTACATTGCTATCTGTAAGAAACCCTCCCTATCCGTCGTCTTGGCTTTGTGTTTGTCTAATTGATATAGTGGGGGTTGGCTGTCTGATCCTATTAACCATAGGACACGCACGACAAGACTCGGGGATCTCTACCTTGGCATGGCTTTCCAAGGTTTCTCACCCACCACGACTTCCTCTGATTGATACGCATTGCAAGGTTCATTCATCCTCGGTCGTCAAAGACCAAGCAAACAAATCTACCCACCCAACCAACGACCCCGCAAAGCCCTATACCCAAAATGGGAAACGCCAGCAGTGCACCAGCACGCAGACCCTAGTCGATCAAGACACAACCCAGCACAGGCTCCTCGATCGCACTAGCCCTGGAGAAAGAACAGCAAGACATCCTCGAAAAACCCTCGCCAATTCATGTTCACAACATGATGCAAGCATCAGCATGATCACGATTCAGATTCCGTCCAATCGAACCATGGACAGCGCGTTTCCCTTGGTGCCCAATATATCACCCCACAGCAGCACCGATTCTGACCTGCATTTGGGATAATGTAGCTAAAGGTATCATACGCATGCAAGCCTTTGCCAACGCAACCAAATCCCCGAGGCGGCCAGGGCCAGCATGTACATCGAGAAGTGATGAGTTGCATACAGTCCGAGAATACCGCCGAGTCGGGAGACTCGCATGCAGCTTCTTGTGGATTTCCTTTTCTTTTGACTTCCGAATGTGCTGGAGGGACTGGCTGGAGCATGTATAGATCTACATTAGCATCCATAGATGCATTAGGTTACAGTCCAAAGAAAGTTGGAATGACATTATAATTCACTCAATTTACGCATCTCACATGCGTCCTATTTTCCTATTGGTGAATGGGACTGGTAATTGTGCCCAATGGGTGAGCAGGGAAGGGTTAGGCATGAAATTGGGTTGAAGGCGGGGCTTAGCTTTTAGTGCCCAGCACGTTCATCTCTTGCAGATGCATGCAGAGCTGGTCATGTGAAGGGTTCGGTGTGATAGGACTGATTTGGAGTCTCTGCAAGGTGATTGTTCTGTGGTTAGTTAGAGTTGAAATGACAAGCTATGTGACAGCCTAGCTAGGGATCTATTCTGGTCCTAAGTATTCCTAGATGTAAGTAAGTATGTAGAAAACTGGGATTCTGCAGGGCATCAATACATAGTTCCTGGTACCACAGCTTCGGATGCTCAAGTAGTACAGAGTACAGAGTCAGTCCATCATAGTCCTACACACCCTATCTTGTCATACCGGTTCATGAGGATGATGGTGTGACTCCACCGCTCATTTGAGTTGTGGGGACAAGGCTTGGCATGGGCCCTTCTGAACACCTTCACCTCTTTTTCTCAATCTTTGTATCGGGGAAACTTTCCGTGATCAGCGCTGCCAGCAAGTAGTTGACTTTCTGCAGGGTTCTTAACCTGATTCTTTCCCTATGTAACTCGATTGATCTTACTCTTGTTGCTCCCTCCTCCCTCTAAGGGTTTCGGTTTCCCTTTCCCTCTAGGTCCCCAAAGGGGGTGTCCACAGCCACTCGACTAGTTTTTCTGTGCCATCTCTGTGGTGGAGAACTGATCGGCGTGTAAATTCAGAGGTGGATGACCAATGAGGTCAATTGGATTTTCGTATTTTACCGGCGTCGGGCTTGGCCCTTTTCCCATTTTTCGTTTTTGTGATTGGTATCGTGGCATTGACCGACACGCCGGAGCGCTGAAATTGCTGCATCAACTAGGAAAAAGCAAAAGCGACAAAAATAAAACAAAATAACAATGGCCAATGATCGAGTCATTTGCTGATTGATTTCTTCCTCTAGCCTTATGTCGATATTTATAGCTGGGACTCTGCTCGAGAGCCCCTATCATGACGGGCAATATCCGCTTCGTCGATATCTGAGATCGCCGACTCTAGCGGTTCCATCCAATGTCTCGAGTCACCCAGGACCGTTGACGCGACTGCGGCTGAGACCTTTCCCTTTGCCGTAATATCCCACCGAGAGGTCACCACTGACAGTTGACTCATGTTAGCGTCGCCAACGTTGCCGATGTGGATCAATGATTGTCGGGCCCAGCTTGCTGTTGGATTCGCCCGTCTCGACAAACTAGGAGCCATGAACGACCCCAAAATCCACTCCCGTACTGTCTAGAATGGACCTCAGCCCGAGTGCTGTCCTTCAACGGGATCGACTGGAACGCGGACAACGGGGAAGTGATGCGCATCTCGAAGGCAGAGTCCGGGCAGATCGACTGCCCACGCATCCGGCGTTTGAGCTGTTCATCACTTCTGCCGATGAGAGCGACGATGAGCGGTTCCGCAATCGGTTAGGTACGGGGTGGGTGTTCAAGTTGCTGTCGAAGTGTGCTGTCGACTGCAGAATGAGTCTCGGTTCTAGACTTGAGTCTTTTAGGACGGGAGAAACTAAGCTACTCCGGGTTGTAGGTGACTTGTCTTGAGTTGATACATTTCATATGTACGGAGTACGCAGTACAGTAGCTAAAGAGATCGACTGTGCATCCGCCCCCATTATTTACGGAGCTACACCGTACCATTCCTGGGGGTTAAGCCTTGTCTGAATTTTCCTCCACATCCCACGTATGAGAATCCATACACAGTGGAGTCCGTCGATCACCCAAAGGGGCAACGGACCGGGCCTCTGACACCGAGTTTCCAAGCTGCAGCGCGCAAGGAGAGCCGGGGCCGGAAGCAAGTATTCATCATAGGTTGAACTAGCTCGGGTCTAGATCGAATCGGAAGCCACTGCTGATCTCAGATGCAAAGACGGTCCAGTTTGCAATCGGCCAGAATCTGCAGTCGACATTCAATCACCCACGCGAAGACATGGAAGTACCTGGACACTGCCATGACTTTCTGCAGGTCTCGTCCTGCAGGGCGGATGCAGGCACGGGGATTGGGATTTGGGGGGGATTTTTGTCGGAGATCTTCGGTGTGCTAGGAGTTACATACATATTTTTCCGGTGGACATAAGTTCGGGCACGGAGTACACGATAGCACTCGCCGGTGGGAGATGGGGGAAATTTATTCCAGGCTTTGATTGAAGTCGCGGTTGCAGCGGACACGAGATATTCAATGCAAGTGAACGGGCCCCTGGTAGATCTGAAAAGTCAAAAGGATGGAAAAAGCAAACATAAGATTGCAGACGCCATCATCGAGAAGGATCAGAAACTAGACAGAAAAGAGATAGGGAGGGAGTAGTGCAAATAAATTCATAGCGCTATTGAAAACCATATAAACTAGGTCGTGTACTATGTATACTTCGTAGAGTGGTTCTCCCCACTTCTCGACCACGGGACTGACGAACCCGCGTACCAAACACTTGGGGCGCTCCACGGTTTGTTTTGGCCCCTGACCCACGTAATCTATTGCCATGACACGCATTAAACCGGGGTCTCAGACCAGACGGCGCAGAAAAATTATGATTACGCGACCCGAAGGGCTGGGAGCGGTTTGAAGTTGCACAAAAGACTGCTTCCCATTTGAGCTGGAGAAAATGTCAGAAACGAGAAAAGGCTGATACCTGGCGTTCCTTCCGACCGCAGATGTTTCTCCCTCAGGATTCAGGGGTGAGCAGGATAGGAGAAGAAGATAGAAAGTAGAAAATAGAAAAAAACTTTCGACACAGACAGCTAGGTATGTGTACAAGCCTCTGCACTACAGCGGATCCATCGTTTACGAGGAACTTCGACCCTACTACCACATTAGAAGCAAAGCTGTCAAAGCTGATCAGAAACGCATTGTAGCCGGACAATAGAACAATGTCAGCCGAGCGTAGCTGCAAGTGCTAGTTCAGCTGAGCTCAAGGGATCGTCTATTTTCTTTCCCCATCTCTCCTAGAAGGATTACATGCATCCACTTTCTCGCAGCCGCGGGGCGAGATGTACGGAGTAAGCTAGGTATCCACTGCGTGAACGGTGAACGTCAGGGGGGTTTCCCGGATTCCTTCCGGGAGTTGATCGATCCATGAATGAGTTGTCGCGAGCTTCTCATCAAGTACGTACCTTGGACTGTCGTGTCACCAGTGGAGGTCAATGGCCATTGTTTCTTTTTCCGTTTTGGTTCTGTTTTCCTTTTATGTAATTTGGTTGTGGCAAGGCTGCCTTTGCGTCACCCTAGGACGTCTGGTGACGTAGAGTAGTGTTTGAGGTGTTATTCATGATCATCAGAGGATTATCTCCACCGTTTAACGACCTAACGTTCGCGTAGAGAAGAAATGGTAGCTAGCTCGGGGCTATTCATCGGAGGTGGAACCCAAGGCCAAATAGACGAAAAGGAACCTAATGGGGTACACTACAGGGGCCAGGTGGGACCTATGAACAGACCTTCAAGATCGGTGAAGGAGAACCATTCCAATAGTCTCGTCTAATGAGGATCCAAGTGGAGTGCATCACCAGTTCCCTAACGGCCACCAACGGCGTCCCCCTCTGCCGGGATTGACATAGGGGAACGTTGTGATGCACAACATCTGAAAGCAAATTAAGGAAGGAATTCTGAGGGTTAAGGTTTCTCTAAAGCTCTATTTAGTTCCCAATTGAGTCGGTTGCGCACCACCGGCAAAGCTCCCTGTGGTGACCGTTGATAGTTATTGATATACTTCTAGGCTACTCCGTAGTCTCCCCAAGTGCCAAACTCCCGGAAAATAACAGGCCAAGTGGACACTGGGAAAGAGACTATCGGAAGGGGGAGTTAGGGAGTTAGGGGGGTCCCATAGTCCCCACAGCTGCCGACTATGCCCGAGACAGTATGATCTGACAAAATAGATGCGAATTGGTGTTCCCAGCTCCATCGTCGGTATCTCGTGGATCGGCCCACTTCCTCCTTCCCCTATCGCATCTCGCGTATCTCTTCTGCTACACCGTATACATGGCCAAAACTTCCGGCGTTTCCTTGTCAATGACTAGCCCTGTCCTTCCGAGCCACAGCCCCGGCTCTAGCTTCTTTACAGACATCATTCAACAGGGAGAACCGGGGGAATCCCCGAAATGTCTCCACTTGTCCCTTGTCCATCCATGTCCATGTCCATGGTGACGGCGCTCGCGCACTTGCAGCTTCCCAGGACTTCCGGTGATTCGTTGCAATAACAATCGCTGGTTGGCTCCCTAGCTACCTTGTGCTTTTGTTCATAGGTGTAAGAAGTACGAGGGAGTAGGATTAGGAGAGTCAGATTCAGTATCCGTGAACATTAGAATCATCCCAAGTTCGAGCCCAAAGACGAGTAGTACGTAGTACTTCATACCAATGAGGCTGAGGCCCAACTTGGCTTGCTGAGGTACTCCATACAACAGAGAGATCCTGCCCAACGTAAGTCTAGGTTGGACAACTTTCTTTTCTGTCTTGTGCTGTCTTAGGAACATCCTAACCCGAGAGGTGATGGATCATTGGGTCCTCCACAAACAAAACCCGTCCTTTTCCCCTCTCACCGCTGCATCTCAACGGCCTCGATTTATCTTATTTTTCCCCGTTCCCTCCTTCTCCACTCTCCATTGGAAAAAAAAAAAAAAAAACCTTCCTTACCCATCCCTTAGCTCCATAAGCTTAGCTTTGACCTCCTCGCCTTGATGGGCCCTCGGATCGCTTCCGTCTTCCGTCTTGCATGCACATGGTTAACTTTGATCTTCCAAAAAACGGGACGTTTGGCTCTAAAAGACAAGTGGAATTGATCAGTAGATCGACATCGGTTCTATTTCTTCTTCAGTCCCCGCAGACTCAATTCTTTCGGTTACTTCTAACGCAGAATATAAACGTTTCTGCTACCTTTTTAACGTCTTCTTTACTCCTTTCATCGTGGCTACCCTGGGCCTCAGCGTGTTGACCGCGCCTTACCCAAGGCCGCTGCATCTGCCAAAGCTGTCGCAGTATCCACCAGATTCTCGCTATCCGGCTTCCTCCCCCTCTCTCACTTCTGGCGAGGCACCCGGTGGCACAAAGAGAGGGGGAATTTGGTCATGCCCTAATCCCAAGTCTGCCCCAGGAGTCCCGTCGATGTCGCCGGAGCCTCCACGCACAGGTCCGTTGCCCGACGATGCGACCACCAGCGGTCCCAATGTGATCGACAATGAGCGTCCACCCTCAGGCAACCGCCATCCTTCGCGCCGGCCGCCATTGCGCACAAGACCGCAATCGTGGCATCCGTATGGACCGGTGGAGCCGCCGCTGGAAATCTCTTCCGCGCGGTCTATCGGTGTACATGCGATCTTGAATCCCCCAGGGCAGGCAGCGGCTATCGATACAGCTCACAGCAGCCGTGGGCGTTTGAGTTTGCCTGGACCCTCGGCGTCACCTCGGCCGCGGCAGGGCTCTTCACCTGCTCCTCGGACAGTGCATCATCTGGGGCAGCAGCAATTGTCTCCAAGGTCTCGTTCACGGACGTTGATGGGCCCGGGCTCACCATCGGCTCGATTTGCTGGTAGTGGGAGGACCTCAAGGCAGTCCAGTGTGTCCCATTCTCCGCTGGTCCCCCAGGAACCTTCTCTGGGTTCACGCCTACCCATGTCCGGCTCTCCTCTACCGTTAGATTCTGCACTCCGGCCTATTACTTTATTACTGCCTACTCAACCTCCGTCCTTAACATCACTATACTCTACGACCAGCATCCACTCGCAAAGGACCAGTAACGGTCCGGGGCTAACAAGCCCCAACTCGCAGGAGACAAGTCCTACGACGCCTCGTTCGAGCTTTAGTCAGTTCACACACGCATCTCCAGTCGCGACCAATGTCTCTCTCCCGCCAGCTGCGCCATCCTACTCAACAGCACCGCCCTACATGACAATGGATCCCACGGCCCGCGGAACTTCAGCGATGGCAGGACCACACCACATGAAAGAAGAATCAGCCGGCGTAGCTAGCACATCGGGGAGCGTAACACCCCTTGGTGGCGCTTTGATACCATGCGTGTTGGACATGAAATCCGGATCATCCAGCCAGGCAGAAAAGCGCAAAGCGAACAGCGACGCCAGTCGACGGTTCCGGAACCGCAAACGCAACGAGATGCAGCTCGAGCAGCGGCTCAGTGCCCAGCAGGAGGAGATCCAGCGACATATCGAGGCGTTTCGTCGTCAGAGTGAGGAAATCCGCTCTCTTGCCCAACAGAGAGACCACTACCGTTCTGAGCGAGACTTTTACCGTGACCAACTCGGGAGGTCGATGTCATTGAGCCAGCTGCCGTCCCGTCCACCCTCTCCTCGCTCTCATACTTCAGTAGTTCCTGGGACGGACTCGACAACGGCTTCGAGCTGGGCTGGGGATGCCCCGCCTGCTGCAGCACAAACTACAGGTGCAGCAGGGAGACTACCGGACACGACGAGACCACAGGGAAGCTGGCCCGAAAGCCCAGCATCTTACTCGCCTGCTCCTACATCTGGGGGTCACGCATCCCCTTCAATACCACCACCGGTAGCTGGAGCATCCCTCCCTCCACTCCAAGGGTCATGGGCTCGGCAATAGCCTGAGTCTGTGACTTACGCAAACAAAATGGTTTCGCTTTATTTCATTTGTTCTCGCAATTCCTATGTCCTAATCCCCTACCCTGGAGCGGTCACTGGTCTGACCCTAAAATCTCAGCTACATCCGTCATACATCAATAAGCGCCTTCTCCTTTTGGTGTATCAGTATATGCATATTTATGTGTGTTCTATTTTATAACCCTCCCCAAAAATGTTCCCCCTACCATATTACTTCCTATTACCCGAATCTAAATTACGGGCCCCCAGATGTCGGGTTCCCTTACGGTGATACCTCCATGGATGGTCTCGAGTTGAGAAAGATTTCATTTATACTTGTTTCTTACTTACTGTCTTGCGGCACCTATATAATGTGAAGTGGAGTATAGGACGACTCAATGAATGATTGTAGAACCTATCAAATTACTACGTACCCACCTATGCAGTTGAACCCCTCTGGTAGCAGCAAATAGTGAGACCCCCCTATTATCACAGCCCTTCTATCGCCTAGGTAAAGGCCGCATTATGACACTTCCACTCGCTAAGTCCATCAATGTCACAATTTGGCCTGGATCCACGTGGATATATTGCCGCCATATTATAGCTTTGTGTGAACCACTAACGCGCATGCGCCAGTAGCCCGACAACCCTGGCAGGTCGGGCGGCTGTAGGTGAGAGCTGTCATGTCGATGATCGTCCGGGTATGGCATAGCCTCGAAGATCCGAAGGTTAAGAGTCCCTTGCTTCAACGGCACCCCGGGTGATCGACACGAGGTGACAGCTCGACTTTCAATCGGGAACCCTGCTCCGGGTGGACCCTTGACCCGTAATATGTGAAGTGTCATAACTTTCCATGGCTACACAGAGTAGGGTGTTGGATTACGTGAGAACTGGATTGAGGTTAACTTTTGATGTTGCTTAGGTCTGTATGCAGAATGGTGGATCTTTCAGGCACTAGTGTTTAGTCTAGATTGACCTTGGTATGACTTGAAGTTCGAGATATATAGTAGAAGAGAAAGTATTTGCGATTACAACCTCAACTATGCGAATTGCGGGATGAAAAATTTCCAGTATACACCGGATACATGGGGTTGTCGAAAGAAGGTGAGTCTGGATACTTTATCAGTACATCTAATGAGGAACTAATTGATAGGCTAAAGAGGTACCGGCAAGTCACCGACCGTTGATGCACGCACGTGCAGGTAGGGCCGAATAACCCGCCAATCAGATGGCGTAAAGCACTCACGGGCTCTACGGGCGACTTTACAACTTCCAAGGTTTTGCACTGCAGTCGTGGCATCATCGCTGTGGTCTGCTCTCCTTTTTTTCTCGGTTTCATTATGCACTCGTTCGTCCGATATTCTTCCAGTATACCCGGTCCGAGGTTTATCGATACCATATCCAACTTGGCAGCAAGGGTGAGATACATTTGATATGGCAGGGTACGGAAAACCATACGTTGGAGCTCCTCGGGAGGAGGAAGAGGCTCTGCTGGGTACTCATAGCACTGAAGAGAAGACGAGGTCCGAGTCCTTGTGCAAGCGGTCTTGGATAGTGCTCGGCATGGCAGTCCTGATGAGTGGCATTGTGTTTGCTGTCGGGTACCTGGTGTTTGAGTACGAAAACACTCGTTCTGAGTCCACTTTCAAAGGATCACATTCTGATACAAAGCTCGGTGTTTCCTCTGGCGCTCAAAGTATGGGCCGTCGCCCGCACGTCTGCAACAGCGTCAACAGTGGATATCATTGTTTCTCCGATATCTCCCGCCGATGGGGCCAATACTCGCCTTATTTCTCGCTCGAGGGCGAAGGTACCTCCGGAGATGTCCCAAAGGGCTGTGAGATCACTTTCGTCCAGGTCTTATCTCGCCATGGTGCGCGGTACCCCACTGCACCCAGAAGCAAGAAGTATGCCGAACTGGTGGCGGATATCCAGGCCACTGCGACGGACTTCAAGGGCAGCGCGGCTTTTCTGAAAAACTACAAGTACATGCTTGGCAGTGATGACTTGACCACTTTTGGCGAGCGGCAGATGATTGATTCAGGCATCAAGTTCTATGAGCGCTACGCAGCCCTAACTAGGCACAATATTCCATTCATCCGATCTTCTGATTCCTCACGCGTGGTTGAATCGGGCAAAAAGTTCATCCAAGGCTTCCAACAGACCAAAAACACCGACCGGCACGCAGACCGGGACCAAAACAGCCCAAAGATCAACGTGGTCATCTCCGAATCCACAGGCTCCAACAACAGCCTGAATCACAACACCTGCCCAAGCTTCGAGTCCAGCTCGATCGGTGATAATGTGGTGAACAATTTCACGGCCATAATTGCACCTCCGATTGCCCACCGTCTCGAAACAGACCTGCCAGGCGTGACACTCTCCAACGACGACGTCATCTACCTCATGGACATGTGCACCTTCGACACCATCTCCGCAACAGCAGATGGAAGCGAAATATCTCCATTTTGCGATCTGTTTACTCTGCGCGAATGGACTCATTACAACTACCTCCAATCACTCGGAAAGTTCTACGGCTATGGCGCAGGAAACCCGCTTGGTCCAACCCAGGGTGTAGGCTTTGTCAACGAGCTCATCGCAAGAATGACACACACGCCAGTGCAAGACGACACATCTACAAACCACACCATCGACTCTCACGCAACTACCTTCCCGCTAGAAAGACCCCTCTATGCCGATTTCACCCACGATAACGGTCTCACTCCAATCTTCTTTGCTATGGGTCTGTACAATGGCACAGCGCCTCTGCCCACCAAGCATGTCCAGTCTAAATCGGGCGCAGACGGGTACTCCGCTGCTTGGACGGTACCCTTCGCAGCACGCGCCTATGTGGAGATGATGCAGTGCGCCAAGGATCCTAACCCCGAGCCTCTTGTTCGGGTTCTCGTCAACGACCGCGTTGTCCCGCTACATGGATGTGAGGTTGATAAGTATGGCCGGTGTCGACGGAAGGTCTTTATCAATGGACTTAGCTTTGCGAGGGAAGGTGGTGACTGGGGCAGCTGTTAGGTCTAGGCGTATCTTGTTGACGAGTTTCTTTGCTTTTATTCCAATACCCAGCCCTTAATTACCTATGTCGGGCTTTTGTTTGCGTTAACTGTCTCTTCCTACTTAGATACTATTCTTTATAGAAGCACGCTTATGTATTCTACATGCTAATGGAAATTGTGCCAAACAAAAACTTTGTGAAAGACCGTAGAATCCAGAAGAGTGGATGTAAATGACGAAATGCAAGGCTAAAACTTCAAATACCCGCCAACACCAGAACAACGTCCTATACTCTTCTCCAAATGCCTTGCGAATGCAACTGTGACTAACCATTCACTACCCCATTAGTCCAGATTGAACCCAAGCTTCCCAGAGATCTATCTGTTCCCTCTTCACCCTCACACCATCATCATCCAAATCCCGAATTGTCAACGCTTGCAATTTCTCCAAATCCCCAGACAAGGGTACCGGTATCCGTCCTCGTAAAAGACCAGACGAACCCTCAGACAAAGAGTATCCCTCCAGGGGAGATGCAGCCGCAACAGAAAGCGAAGATAAAGTAGGCACATCAAAAACCTCCACCCCGCTAGCCATTACATCAAAATTATCCGCATAATCAATATCTCTAAACTGCACCCTTTCCAACCGCTCCATTTCCTCGCGCAGCACGACTAATACATCCCTCCAGCGCCCTCGGAGGTACACTGCACATAACCGAAACTCCCTCAGCATGCGTCTGTGTCTGCGAATTAAAGATACAAGTTCGTGGTCTGCAAGTCGCCAGCCTTGCAAGCTGAGTGAGCGGAGAGTTTTCCACCGCGTACCGTGGAAGATGGCGTCGAGGTCAAGGTTTAGTGGTGATTTCGGAGGGAAGCCGATATGGATAGAAACGAGGTTCTTGGTTTCAGCGAAGAATCGGCCGAAGACTTCGGATAGGGAAGCCATTGTGGCGGAGATGTCTGTGTTGGAGTGGAAGGTGATGTCTAGACTTGTGAGACGGCTGCCCAGTGCAGCTAATGTAGTTGATGGTGCAGTGAGGAGTTGTAGGGTAGCTTCGGGGCTTATTTGTGGGCCTATGAAGCGAATGGCTGTGCATTGGGAGTTGAGGAGGGCGATGCCTAGGCTTGTGACTGCGCGCGAGCAGGCGCGTTCCCAGTTGAAGTGCGTGGCTCTTGCTGTATTCGTGGAGGTATGGATGTATTCGATGAGTTGTTCGTCTGCTGAGTCTTGGAGACGAAGGAGCTTTATTTCCTGAAGGGCCGAGAAGGCGGCAATAGCGCGGCAGAGTTGGGTTAGGTCGTGGTCGGTTTCTACTATATTGGTTTGCTCGCGTAGACGGTGGGCGTGGAGCCGGGCGAGCATTGGGTTCGAGCAGTGTAGTGTTTGGAGAATTGGTGACCATCCTGTATCGGTTAGCTTGCACATTTGTATTTCTAGTGGTGTGGTTGTACCGCTGCCAGTATAGAAGGGTCGCACGAGATATGTCACCGTTCTCACGTAGCCGGCTAGCTGCATTTTGAGCAGTTCGTCTAGTCGATGGAAGCCATCTCCGGAGAACCGAATCACGAAGCGCGAGAATTTCCTCGGCGTGCCGATTCGCATGAATCGTTTACACACCAACCTCCAGCGATCGAGATCGGACGCTTCTCCGTGCTCAAAGCAGTTATTATTGTCATTGTGCCTGTTCCCGTCAGAGTGACGATTTAGGGTCGGCGATCTTGGCCCCAGCACAAAAGATAAAATCTCGCTCAACAGTTCGTCTGCGAGGTCCTGGATATGACGTGGTAGGTCCATGATTTGCGCATTCAGCAGCCGCAGACTCGGCGGCGTGGGCGAGTACTGCCAACATGGAATAACAAAGACCAGAAACAATGGAGAAAGAGCAAAAGGAGTCAGATAGACTCGATTGGGTGTACAAGGGCATTATAAAGGCGGCAGCGCAGTTCTGCACGACATAGAATAGAAAGGACTGGTCGAGAAAGACCCGTCTCACCATGGACGCATGGCAAGTGTGCTCATCCTAACAAACCGGGACGATCACCAGAACCCCAGTTTAGCTGACAGGCTCGAGCTTCGCATTGCGATCTGGTCGGACTCATTGGTGATGAGCGACTCCCGGTGAATCACATGATTGACGTCGTCTGCGGCCAGCCAGCGCGAACGCGAATCAGTTCGAGCAGAGCCGAGAGATGAGGGGAGATGAGTGGACATGAGTTGTTTTGTAGGCCAGCGCAGGGCCCCGTTTTGCTGTCACATCTGCAGAGTGATGAGGTCGGTGGAGTACTACCTCTTTGATTGGAGGAAATCTGCCGAATCCTGAATGTGATGGCCTGCGTATGGCGTTTCATGAACTTTGTTGGTTGCCATAACTTATATTGGTATATGCTTCTTAAATCATCATCTATAGTCGTCTCATACTTTGGCCAGGTTCATCCGCCGTCGCCGGATATCCGTGCTACTGATTTTCGACTCGATAATGGACTCTGTGGCCTCTGTGCCCCCGGCCTGAAGCACATCCACCTCGAACACCCCCAGCACATCCCATCCCTTGTCCTTTCTATTATTGTTAACAGCCTCGCCTCCAGAGCGAGTCTCCTTGGATACCACAAGCGCGTCGATGTCTTCTTCTGTGATTGTAGGCCCAAAGGGGTCAACAATCTCCACGAGATTGAAAGTCAGGTTGGGACGGACTCTCATTCTCACAGACTTCTCGTTCGGGCCGGTCCCCCAGGTGCGCTCCAGCTGTGGGGCGCTTCCTCCGGGGAAATCCATGATGGAAACAAGGAAAGATGCCGTTCTTTGGTAGCGCTCCTCCCAGCTCTCCAGGAACTCTGCGTACTTTTTGTTCACTAGGAGTGCATCTCCAGTCACACCAACGGTGAGAAGCCTTTCTCGACCTGTGTCTCCCTGTTCAAGTGGCGCCAAGACCAGCGCCGTGGCTGTGAGGAGTAACTTGTGGCCCACGTGAAGATGATCAAAGGTTCCCCCAACAGCCACTGAATAGTGAGGGGTTGAAAGCTCCTGATTCTTAGGAGTTGAAGTACCCTTCAGATATGTTAGAACCGGATAGTATGATTGCCCGATCGAAAGTATCAAGTATCTCCTACCTCAACCGGCTGTCGCTCTTCCTGCTCCGGACACAAAAGCGGATCTGGGACCGTCCAATTGCAGCCACTGGGGACGTCTTGTAATTTTGATGATTGATTATTTCTGTGACCAACGAAGGCATCGGCCAATGCCTTGCCAGCTTCGTTACTTAGATAAAACACGTGATCCCATACTCGGTCCGAGGTTGCGAGTGACTGCAGGTCAAGAGTTGGGCCAAAGCGTGAGCGGGTAGTAGAGCCCGCACCACTGGAGGATGAATAGTCGACAAAAACCACGCGGGCATCGATACCACCAGGGGAATCTAGCTCAATATCCATAGTTGCCGCGGCCACCACAACCAGGGTGTAGATGCTGGTGAGGTAGTGCTGCAGTTGCTTAAAGATTCTCGCCCGTGGCTTGTTAGCTGGAGCGAGTAGGTCTGGAACTGCCAGTACAATGTCGAGGGGGGCAATTTCATTAGATCCATTCAGGCTCTCCGAGAGCTTGACCAAAACATTCTCCACCGAGTTCTGGAATGCATCCTGGACGGGGCCAAAGCTGAAAGATGGAGGCGGTGGGAGCAATAGTAGAGCCGATGGCGGGCGAACATTAGAGGCCATGGCAAATGACACCAATAGGAAAAAAGGAACAAGAGCAGAGAAAGATGAATGGATATCAAGTAGAAGATCAATCGAAGGGAAATCGCTGAGAGCCGGGGCACTGCTGACTCAGCGCGGGACAGCTGCCTCAGCTGCGACGGCGACGTGCTTTTGCGATCCTGCGCTACCTCCTTTTTGAGCTCTCTTGAAGCTCGCCGCATATCAATTCGGAGTCCCTCTCCCATACATCTTATTCCTTCCTCGGGGGAGTGGAACTCACGAAGACCCCGATCTCGATCTTTCCCCTTGACAGCCGCCGTGGAACCCTCCGCACTATGTCGAATCCCGCCTCGTTCGACTCGCCTCGGCGGTCCGCCATGTACGGGCGTCAACCAGAGGAGCTACACATGCCGTCAAGCGGTCTGCTCAATCCGAATCTGTCCCTCCAGCCCTCGTCCCATGATTACCCCACAACCCCAGACGCCGGTGCAACCCAAGTCCCCTCGATTAATGTCCACTCAAGCGCCCAGGCTCTCCACTATGGAAGTCCCCCTGGAAACAACAGTGGCACACTCCCAGGTGCCCTGACTCCGGGTGGTCAGAATCGCCCACCCGCCGTCTCAGTCAACACAGCCCCTTCGGTCCTGCCGCAGACGACACCACAGAGTCATCGCACGAGCATGGTCAACTCTCACGGACATTCGCGATCCAGTCCTGCTGGATTCGATCAGACCATGTACAAACAGCAAGGCTCAGGGGAAAGCTCCAGATATCCCACATCCCCCGGGACTGGATACCCGCCTCGTACGCCGCAGGGCTCCAAGTACTCACCTTTAGGGCTCGCGGACATTCGTCCCCCTGGTGATCACCTCGGTCTCGGAGATGCGCTCCTAAGCCCTGGAGGCGGGGGTGGGCTACTACCTTACAACGGCGAGACCCAGATACCCTCCAACAGCAACTACATTGCGCCGTGGCCTATTTATGCGGTGGATTGGTGCAAATGGCCAGTCACAGGGAGCTCGAACTCATTCGGGGGTAAACTAGCTCTGGGAAGCTACTTAGAGGACAATCATAACTATGTCAGAGCTGCAACATCCAAAGCCGTTGGTGTTACTAACCTGCTCTCTAGATCCAAATCATTGACACACACTGGACCCAACCGGACCCAGATACGCCGGACGCTGCAGCAGGAGAAATCAAGCTGGAATACGTAAAGACAGCAGAGGCGACACACTCATATCCCGTTACACGTATTCTTTGGGAGCCTCCCTCGTCCCAAAAACAATCCACTGATCTCCTCGCCACGTCGGGTGATCACCTCCGGCTGTGGTCTCTCCCCAGTTCTCAGCCTCTGCACAGCTCAAACTCGATCACGCGGTCTGCGAGTCAACGAGAGGCTCCCGCTTCCAAGCTTTCCCCGTTGGCGCTACTTTCCAACTCGAAGTCCCCCGAGCACACGGCCCCGATCACTTCCCTCGACTGGAACACAATCTCCCCAAGTCTCATCATCACCTCTAGCATTGACACAACCTGCACCATCTGGGATATACCCACCTTGACAGCTAAAACGCAGCTGATTGCCCACGACAAGGAGGTCTACGATGTCAGATTCTGTGCCAACAGTGTCGATGTTTTTGTCAGCTGCGGTGCTGACGGCAGTGTGCGTATGTTTGACCTGCGGAGTCTTGAACATAGTACCATTATCTACGAGCCGAATGACAAGGTCGAACGACGTACGTGACCCTGGAAATGATCTAACACACTGTGACCTTCAAATGCTAACTCTATCCAGCTGTTACGAGTCCCGACAATGCCAGTCCATCCGGCCCATCACAGACAGGGATGTATCCTCCGCCTTTGTTGCGGATTGCAGGTATGCCACACCGGTCTCTCTTGGTCCTCAACACACTAACGAACGTAATTTAGCATCTCCCCATGATGCTCACCTTCTCTCAACATTCTCATCGGAATCTAACGTTGTGCGCGTTCTCGATGTACGGCAACCAGGCCAAGCCCTTCTCGAGCTAAAGGGCCACTCCGCCCCTCTCAACTGCGTCGAATGGTCACCGAGCCGACGCGGTGTCCTCGCCTCCGGCGGTGACGACAGCCTCGTTCTGCTCTGGGACCTGATCAACCAAAATAACGCCGTTCCCGTCTCCCCTCCTACTCAGGTCCCCGGCGCCCAGGCCCCCACACCTACCGAACGGGGCCCCGCCGCCGCCTGGCAATGCGACTATGAAGTGTCCAACATCAGCTGGTCACCGCAGGGCAGGCCTAATCATACCGGATCGCCACGAGAGTGGCTAGGCGTCTGCGGTGGACGGGGCATCTGGGGCGTGTCACTATAAAAGGAGGGAACCCGAAAGGTTCCGATTGGCATGGTTGACTTCTTATATTTTCATGCTGCCTTATCATTTCCTGCACGATCAGCCTCGCATTAGATGGTTTTACTTTCTCCAATCCCCATCACCCTTCTTGCTCCTCTGTGGATGCATTTTACTCTCATGCCTGTACTCCCCATGAATGTGATTAGACTGAGCGAATGCCTTGTAGGCTAGCTGTGATGGGGGTGGGCTCTGATTTTTACAGGATGAATAGGTCTCATCGTGATCTAACTTGGTTTTGGTACGAGTCAATGAATGAATGAATGATATATCGGAATAGCCTCCTATGTTGATGTGTGAGATGATATGCACGTGATAGGTTGTATCCTACCCTTAGTTCTCGAAGAGATATGCCGAAATCAATGAGCTGATCTAGCTCGGTAGTATGGCAGTGGACCTACAGGTACCTAAATAGAAATTGCTCATCGGCATTGACTGGCACTGTAATCTGTGGGGTTGCCCTTGTGGGTAGTGCACAGTTGAAAAATGGGAATTTTGAAGCTTGGAATGTGATTTTAGCAGCCAGGTGACAACCAAACTGTGTATAGGTGAAGCACTAATATCTATATGAAATAAGCAGATATCAATCTATACTTGGGAAAGTCAAGGTCAGGGCAACTTCGGCGTCGCCCGCGGAGTTGTCAATGGTGTAGCAGCAGGCACCGGGACATTCTCCACAGTGACACAATTTTCCAGCCATCGCGCAAACTTAACACTGGGTATATCGACAGCACGCCAATAGACATCACCTGCCCAGATAGCAATAGGCAGACAAATAATCCAGCCAAGCAGGAAGCCAACGCAGTATTGAAAGTTCGTTTCCTTGCCTGTGATAGCCCAGATATTCGGCATAAGCGAGTAGCCCAAAGCGTGCAGAATGGGCCCGTGGACAATGTAAAATGCGAAAGATATATTGCCCAGGTATTGTGAGAGCGGGTTGGTGAATAGTTTTTGGATGTCAGGTGAGTGGTTGATGCCCAAGACGATGAGGGCTGCGCCGACGGTTTGCGGGAACCGGTGTAGTTCGCCGTATGTGTGGGGTGTCAAGTCCCAAAGCCACCTGAAGCCAGGCGTCCACTTATACCCCAGGTTGGGGGTTGAGCCGATGTATAGACCGATCACAAAGACGGTTATCCATAATCGGCGGCGTGAGACGGTGGCCAGAACCCGGCCAGTCGGGCTGAGGCGGATTCTAATTTCCTCATCGAGAGTGGTAGACATCGCCGGACGCCCCCATGTTCCATTGATAATGTCGATCTCGGCCATAATCATGCCCGTTAGGAAGAGGACGACGTCCCAGCGGCCATAGCGCATACACAACCAAATGAGTGCCCCGACGAGAGGCATGCGAATGGCTGTAACAAGGCGGGATGTGGCAATTGTGGTGAGAAATAGGACAATCGAGCAGCGGAATTCGACTGGGATAGTCCAGAGATGTGGGTTGTAGTTGTTGTAGTAGAGATTCCAGTCGAACGGGTTTAAGAGATGCGCAACTGTGTAGTAAAAGTCCCAGAACTGCTCCAAGAAAGACCTATACACTGGCGGGTGTTGCTCATTTGTGCCCCGGATGGTGAGACCTTGCTTGATAACGCCGTGCGAATAGTTGTAAAGGCCGAGGCGAACAGCAACGAAGACACACGCGAGTCCAATCAACGAGGGCACGTATAAACGCAGTCCACGGCGGAATGTCGACGAAGCCAGAATGGTGAAGGTCTGATCAAATGAGTGGGAGCGGATCGTTTTGAGCGGCTTATATGAGAGCACGTAGCCGGAGATGACGAAGAAAATGGCCACCATAATATGACCCGAGATCAACAGATGCACAAACGGCAGCTGATGAATTCCGAAATTCTCGCGATTGAATCCCCATCCAATCGCGACTTTCCAGGTGTAGGTGAAGAGGAAGTGGAAGTTGAAGACTAGCAGGCAGGCCCAGCCGCGCAGCCCATCGAGGGCGGCGATTGCGTGTAGCTTCGCAGGCTGTGGCGGTTCACCGCCGACATAATGCTGCAGAAAGCTCGGTGTCAATGCAACCGTCATTCGGTGCCATGTGTCTTCGGAATAGGCCAACCAGTCTCCCTGCGACACTTTCGGTGTTAGTTCGGTGGAGTTGGCGAGGATGTTGGATGGGTGGAATTGGGAGAAGCCGTTCCAGCGGGCGGATTCGTTGGGGCTAGAGCTGGAGCTCCGCTCGAGGTCGGCGAGAGAAATGTCCGAGACCGTTGTTAAGGTCCGGTCTTCAACAAGAGGTGGCATGTTTGCGCAATGTCGGGGGCGTTTCTTCAGCGGGTCATGTCGATGTCACCGGAGATACGCGAAGTCGTATTACAGTTGAGCCGTCTTTGATGCTGGTCGCGAGCGTAAAATATAGACAGAGTGAATTAGCTGAGGTGCTCGCCAGCGAGGTTCTCAAGAATTGCAATGCAAATGCCGCGTTGGGATCGGCGGCAGACAGGGGAACCAGAGAAATACGTCAGCGAATGCAAGACGGTGGTTCCCCGGTTCAGACTTTATTCGAATTGTGGAACAGAATTTATCCTTGGGATCAAGAGCTTGGGGGAAATGACCGACGAGAGTGTAGATGGATTGAAACGGGAGATGAGATGAGCGCCGAGCTCCTGCCGATTGCATGCGGAGACCCGTGGCCGTCTTCAAATAGAGTAAGATTTGCTTCAACAATGATCAACCCGATCATTGAAAGAAGGGAGTCGAGTCGATTTGACATATACATTTGTTGTTACAATACAATGTATGCTAAGTGGCAGCTACTTTCTTTCATGAGTTATATAGCATCTTCATCATCCTCATCTTCATTGTATACTTGGCATCTCTCGACTTTCCAACGCCGCAAACATGAATGACTCAGCAAGCCACGTGATTGCATACATAAAGTCCACTTGGCCTTTTTCTACTCGAGTCCACAATGTGAACCATTCAAACTAGCCTTTGTCAAATAGATGATGCCGTTTATCAGTCGAGATACGACTATGTTCATATCAGCGATACTACAGACGGGTCAAACCTTAGCCCCATATAGAGAACTCTGCAGTTGCTACACTAGTTCCCAGCTAACTGTAAAAGCTTCACATGTAGACAAAAAGAGCACACCGGAATTTTAATTGGAATAACTTTAATATACGATATGTACCATCCATGCTTGATACAAGTAGTTCATGGATATCGTGGCCTTTCCACGCTTTTCCCCGAAACGGCGATGATCCTCCCAAGCTCCCTGATTCGCGCGGTCCGGGGCGAGAACTTCTCCCTTTCCTTTGTCACTCCCCTCAATCATCCATCCTCGACTTGTACAATTCTTCCGTCTGGATGTCGCGATCGCCAGTCGCGCGTGCCCCTCGATAAAGATCTGCTCGCGCTGGTGGTCGTGGTGACCCCTTGCCGTCGCGATGGATTTGCGCACGATAATGAATAACGACGCCGGCGCTTCCAAGCCTGCTCCGCCCACACAAACCTCGAGTTCTCCGGTCGATTCCGCTCAGCAGCAGCGTGCGCAATATCCAGACTACGCCGGTCGTCCCCCACAACCTCCGTTGCAGCCTGCGCACGCCTCTCCAGATCGATCCTCGCCCTACGGTGCTCCCCAATCGCCTTACCAGCAGTTCAAGGCTGCCCCGGCGCCTCCAGCATTGAATACAGTTGTGCGATCCCAGCGAAGTCAAAGCCCTCCTCAGGTAATGACTCCGTATGGGTCCGGTGCGCGTGATGCGTACGGCGCATCGGCGTACAATTCGCATCCACAACATCCCGCCGGCCCCTTGGCCTCACCTTACACGCCACAGCCTATGAGTGCGGGCTCTCAACATCCCGAACAAGGATCATACTTTGCGCAGCAGCGATCCCACTCGTTGCAATCGGTCATGACGAACCCGCACACCCCGGGTGAGGCCTTCCGTCCGCGAGGCAGCCCGGCCTCCGTCTCGCAGGCCCTTCCATCCCATCAGTTCTCTCCTCCTGCGCATCGTCCCTCTCTGGATAATCCCCTGGGCCCCCCTGCCGCATTTTCCTTTCGCCAATCCCCATCGGCGCGACCGCAATCCTCCGGCCGCGAGTCCCCGCGCGGCCCTCTGTCCAGCCCCCGACCCATACAGGACACACAGATGCGAGACTCGACACAGACACAGTCTCCTTCTCTGCCTCGGAATCTCTCACCTAGTTCTCGGCCATCCGAATCAACTTCTCAACCTCTCTCGGTCGGCGTGAAACAAGAGAATTTGGAAACTGCGGGTTCGAAGGCTGCCTCGAGACAGAATAGCTTCGCTGGTACATCTGAAACGGCTGGCGGAGCTCCGTTGCGTTCATCAGAGGATAGAAAACCGACCGAGAGTCCTACAGCACCATTTTCATCGGGACCAGGGGCGGAAGCACGCGTCTCCCCCATCGCAACGGCTCATTCCCAAATGAGTAGCTCACCTTCGGGACCGAGAAGTGGATCTCAGTCTCACCCCCTGAAGATGGAGCTCGACCAGGAGTCAATGCCCCTTGCTGAGAATGAACCACCAAAGCCGAAGAGGAGACGGTACAACGAGCCTCCAATCTATGCTAGACGATCGGTCCGTACCAAAGGCAAATGTCCAGTGATTCCTAACCCGCAACCTCCGGTTCCGAAGCATTTACGACAGTTGGCCCACGATTCCTGGGCGGCTCGCAGGCGATCCTCGACGAACGCGTCTGCGGTGACCACTGCCACTTCGCATGCTGTTCGGACACCAAATCCTCCTCCACCAAGCATGAATGCTCCTCCCTCTCAGTATCCACCTGCAGCGGGGCCTGCACCTCCAGCTGCACCTTCTGTGGGATCTCTTGGACCGTGGGAAGCTTCGATCACCGGACTCATCCCATACGAAGAGATCACCAAATCCCTTTGCGACTTCCTCTTCCAGCATGTGGTTATGAGAAACGACGTGGCTGTCGGAGGAGCAGGATCAGCTGCCGCTGGCCAAGACACAATCATTGAGGTAGAGGCGAAGCTGGGCCACCTTATCGATCAGGATCGTCGAGAAAGATTGCGCTTGCCGGTTCTCACAGAGAGCATCATCAATCGCGAGGCCTCTCATATCCGGACAGCATTTGAGAGCAATATGACCGTCGTAAGTGATCCATCTTCCTCCTGATCAGGATGCGCGATGGGTGAGCAAACTAACCATGATTATAGGAGCAACACCGCGCCATGAATAACTTCCTGAACGAAAACGTCAAAGCGTCCATGCCCCCCAATTCAAAACGCATCCCGCTCTCGTACGCGCACAAAAAGGAGCGTGATACCTTTTACGAAGTCAATCCCAACGAGCTCCCACCAGTGATTCGCCAGAACCTCAACCCTCGCCACAAACCCAAAGTTCGTGTGACAACCGACCAACGCACCGGTGAAGTCCTCGCCAAGATCATCAAGTGCCGGGTCGCCGACATCGACGTCTACAGCCCCCGCACAACCGTCGACTGGCGCGTGAGCGTGAATCTAGAAATGGAATACGAAGGAGACCACACCAGCCTCGTCATGGCAGATGCTTCCAGGGGCGGGCGCGGCGAGCGAAACAAGGACCGCATGAGTTATCGACACTTGGCCTACCAGATCGATCTGACACAGGTGGCTAGGGCCGATGTGAGTTTCCCCCTCCCTTACCCCGTATCAACTTGTGCAACTCGAATCAGTCTTCTGACCTACTTGATAGCCACCGACGAAAAACGAGTTCGAGCACGAGCTCGAGATCGAAGTCTCGGCTGCTGAAATCCGCCGCCAAGGGACCCTGGCCATGGCTGGTGATCCCACGAACCAGTACGAGGATTTGGTAAAGGGCTTTGTGGATAATATTCGTGTGCTGGCGCGAGCTGTGCCGCCTTGACGAATCTTCTTTGACCTCGGGTTTGGGATTTCTCTTCTGCACCATGTATTCTCTTTGATTCAGGGCTAGCCGTTTCTTTTTACTTTCATTCTTTCCTTCTCTGGGAAGATTGACCTATTTCAGCATGGCGTTATCTGGCTGAACTTATTCCAAAATGTTCGATGTAGGGGGTTTGTCCGAAATACCCACTGTAGTGTGGTGGAGAAGCATGTTGAAAGCGAAAGTCCTATTCTTGGTATACAAATTGAGGAAGCATGGCATATAATCGTATAACCAGATCGGATCCTTCGTGATCAACCCGAACCGGATGTTGCACGCGTTGTCGGTTCGGGTGCACCCCCGCATTCCGTGTACATGGACCCGGCATTATTGGATCCAGAGGCATCCGATCGCGTTAGAATGTTATTGGATGGATATGAGTGTTTCTATTTTGAAGAGGCGCCCGATGTTAAAAGGTTATAGTCTTGAGAAGCGTCAATACCTCTATACTCAAAGACTACTAGGGTCCAGAACTATGTTAAGGATCCAAGGGCCATTTACCAAATTTGTCTTTCATTCTATATCTCTTTTTCCCTCTCTCTCTTTCTCCCTCCCTCTTTCTCTCTCTCGTCAACATATACAACATCATTCTTTGAACACTTCGACTTCGCCCCGATTCCGATTTGAACTGACAGCACGACCCTCTCGGATGGCACGCTGCCAGCGGGTCTCCTATTGTGTAGCATCGGCGTCACCCCAGAATCTTCCTGTTTCAGTTGCCTTTTGCATATACCACAGTGAATTAAGGCCCTAAACCAATGACCAGCTGATGCATGGGCCCTGGATTATGCATCTAGAAGGCATGCACAACATCCTGCAGAGCCACGCTCTCGACGACCTACATCGCACAGCCACCCTTTCCAAGTTTCACACCCCAAGTCATGGGGATTATGGACCTGCCATGCTTTGCGGTGCCTTGGTGCGCGTATACTGGCAAGTCTCGATCCTCTACATCTCGCATGTGTTGGGTGTCTGATAAAAGATACCTAGATCGAGAATGCCGTGCTTTGAAGTCTCGGTGAAGGCTCGTAACTCGCAGTGACAGGATAGTTACTACCTAAGTATTCGGAACCATTCATCGACGTCGCAGCGGAATGAAACACTCCTTGAATTACCAGACGACATGGATGGAGGAATGACCCTACTCTCGATGATAAAATGGAGCTGGAGAGGGATACCGAGATAGGATGGTTACGAGCTGTACAAAAAGAGTGTATGTGTACAACCATGCGGATCTAGAACGAACTATACATGCATAGCATCTCCTTGTACCCGACACAATTCAAGCACCAAGCTTCCTCCAATACAAGCTCTTGGATTCATGAACAAATCATCGCCAATACACAAGCTTCCATCACGCACTAATTCCACTTCCTCCACAACTACAGACCCGAAGCTCTCCAGAATCATCGCATCACACCTTCATTTAGACCGCGTGATTGTAGTGCGGGATGCACAGCAATAATCTCAAGGTACCACAGTCTCCGTTTTGAATCTTGCTTCTGAAGAGCTTGAGCGCTTGCCTTATTTACACGCCGGAATCGAGTTAGAGTGTTCTCGAAGAGAGACTCGGAGAATTTCCCGGACACAGGTCTCGATCTCGGAGAATTATCTGCCTCATCGACAGTCGGATACAAGGAATTAGGCAGCCAAAATTTGCATATGAACAGTGCCGAGACTGAGCGACCAACCAGATTTCAATTGATGGATGGAGAAATACAACTGTGCCAGTATCGGAGATATTGATATCTGGATCTTGAGACACTGAGATGTGAGATTCTTTCTCAGGTACTGCTCCCCTTCTGATGTATATAGAGTCTAATGTACACTAGACTGTACTTGTTCTTGCTTGACATAAAGCGGTACATTGTTAAAAGCATCGAATCTAACAATAATATTATAAGCTCTGGTTTATCTCTGGTTAACACTAGCCAAACCCCGGGACAGGTGCGTCCACCTACCGTGTATAGACTAGGGCACTGACAGGCACGACTGGTACCAAGAATTAGACATATCATTGTGACGTTCTTCGCTATAACCGACTTCCACTCTCTTATCATGTCGCGCTATTCTAAAAACGGGAGATGTCTTGTTGTAGCAAAGGCAATCAGTAAACTAGACTTTCTCTCCACACTTTACTGGTGGTAGACTCAGTGATAGAACTGCCATCCACGAATTGCAGCTTATCATGGCATCTGCAATTCATAGCTGTCCCGGTGCCGCGAGTGATATCGTTTTATCATGTGGACTTCTGGGCACGACTGGGACTTGGATACAAGTTAAATATCTTCATGTTTCACCTCTCAGCTTTTGACTCGAGCCATTGCCACTTCCATTTGTCCCCCTCTAGCGCAAAGTGAACCTGCTTTTGTGGACCTTGTCATCTCGGGCTTCATCTACTTCTCCAGTCCCGTCTGTTCCTTTAACTTCTCATCCCGTGTCGCTTCTCCTGCCCACCTGGCAGGTGCTTTATCCGCATATCCTGCATTTTCTACGTCTCTACTTTGACTGCTTCATTGCTTTACAGCTGCACTCCCACGTATTATTTGCTTCTAAGATCCACCTACGCCATGTCGAGTATTGATTGCACATCGTCTTTTGAAGAGGCAGTTACCCTTCCCCCTGGGACCTTCAAGTTGATCCGAGGTACAGTGGCATAAACTAATGATGAAATGGCTAGACGTTATTCCAAGGCTGACTCTTATTCCAGACCATGAAGAAGAAATGCAGAGCAAAAAGGTTGTCATGCTCCAGCCGGTTCCCACCAGTGATCCGGATGAGCCCTTGGTGTGTTCGTGTACTATCTCCGCACAATATCTGTACTTGATTCTGACTGTTGAATATAGAACTGGAGCACCCTACGGAAGTCGGTCAACTACACCATCATTATGGGCATGACCATTATCGTCTTCACAACGTGGGCTTTCCTGCCAGCCTGTTTTAGTTCCCCTTATTGATTGAATTAGTCTCTCGATCCAGCAAATTTTCTGGCAGCAGATGATCGTCGATCTTCATGTGACCTACACCCAGCTCAACCGGTCGATGTCTGTCAATTTTGTCGGACTAGCCATGGGCTGTGTACTGTTCATTCCGCTAGCAAAGAAATACGGCCGACGACCCGTCTACATCATCTCCACGGCATTGATGCTGGTGACTTCATTTTGGACTTCTAGGATTGAAAGCGTGGCAGAGCTCTACGCCTGCAACCTGCTGCAAGGTTTGGCCGGTGCAACAAACGAAGCTATTGCAGAAATCACGGTATGTAGTCCACCACTAAAGCCCGCCATTGGACACTAAGCCAATGTTGCACAGATTGCAGATCTATTCTTCGTGCACCATCGAGGCACCATGAATGGATTTTACATGACCATGGTCATGATTGGTGTATGTTACACCGACCAGCATTCTGTCCCAATAGATGCTTCTGATACATATAGTGCTTACAATGACCACGTTCATAGAACTTCTTGACACCCATAGCGGCGGGTGCCCAAGCCACAAAGCAGGGATGGCGCTGGCCCTACAGGACAATGGGGATTTTTAATGCCATCTTCTTGGTTTTATTTATCATTTTTTACGAGGAGACCAAATACATCCCTGTCCTCACAGGACAGGAGAGTATCACTCCCGAGGTAAAAAAGGGCCTCACTTCAAAACACGACATGAAAGATCCTATCCAAATCCAAACCATTTCTCCCATCGAACCAAGCACTATCAACCATGAACTCGACCTAACCATCCCCATGAATTCACGAACCAAACGCCTGGCCTTTATCACCCCAACACACGAACCAATCTGGCCATACTACTACCGCCCATTCAACGTCCTCGTCACCTTCCCTGCTATAATGTTCACAGCCCTCCAATACGCAGCCTGCGTCGCCTGGCTCACAATGACCGCAAGCGTGCTCTCCCTCGTCCTCCCACTCCCACCATACAACTTCACCCCTGCGCAAATCGGATTCATGGGCCTGGGCCCCTTCATCGGAAACCTTATCGGATCCCTGTACGGCGGTGTGCTCAGCGACTGGTCAATCCAGTTTTTTTCGAGAAGAAACAAGGGCTTCTACGAGCCGGAGATGCGTCTTTACATTCTACACTTCCCGGCTTTGATCATGGCTGGTGGACTTATTATGTTCGGTGCTACCGTCTCACGCGTAAGTTTACATACATGTTGTCCATTGTTCTTCTTCCCTTGACACTCGAAGTTTGTACTAAAGTGGATTTCTAGGGAATGCACTGGATTTATCCCAGTATCGCTGGTGTGATGTTTGGGTTCGGTTTGGGAAGTGTTAGTGATGCTGTCCTGACATTGGTCATTGACATCTATCGTGATGTAAGTTCAGTCAACATTTGGTTCTAGGATCCATGGCTAATATGAGATTTAGATTACTGGTGATGCATTTACAAGTATTACATTTGTTCGCAATGCTGTCAGTATTGGCATTCCTTTCGTCGTTACTTCATGGATAGAAAGCGGTGGTATTCAGAATATGTTTATCGCCACCGGCTTTATTAGTTTGGGCATTACTGGCCTCATCATCCCCATGGTCATCTGGGGTAAGGATTCTCGTTGCAAGTTAGCGGGGAAGTATTATCGTCTCGTTGAGATGCAGGGTCATAAGGTGTCGTGAGGCAATTGGATTTGTTTATGTTCTGAGCCTATCGTCTTTGGTCTGGGCTCTTCAAGGTTCCAAATTGGATGTGTTGGTCATCTCCTCGGACTCACAGGATGTCTGTATTTCGTATTCTGTAGTTCACTTCCTTCTTAGCCTTTACTGGTTTCATACGTTGGCCAGTTCCTTGAACTCATAGCATGTCTCTACTTCATTATCTTGCTCTTCACTTCCTATTGTACTTACTTTTGGTCTCCATCGGTAAATATTCTTATTCGCACCGCACCCCAGTATCTGCTCCCAGGTATGTAACGAAACCGACCCCTAGCAAACCGCTAAATACTGGAGCCTAATACAAGCATTGCATTCACAGAGCCCTGGAATATGGATACCTGCTCTAACCCAGCCGCCAAGAACCGCCGAGAAAAGAAAAGGGGGCACGCTGCATTACACAGCATAACCTAACCGAACCCTATCTCAACTGCCTATAGGTTCGCCTGGTGCTCTGCAGACAAATCATAAACAATCTCAGGCAACACAGCAGAGTCGATACGTTCCTCGGTAACTTGCAACTGCTCCGGGAACCATGACAGATCCACATCAGACCGACCATCCATCTTCAGGAGCATAGTGGCCAATGCCTTGCCGGACAGCCACGCCTGTACCATTCCCTCGCCACAAAAGCCAGCACATACCCACTCGGAACCTGCATTTGGCTTGGCGTCATCTGTTGCCCGACCTGTCACTGATCTAGGCAACCGTCCCACCCATGGAAACCCGTCTGCACTGAATCCCATGCTTCCTGTCCACATCGCTTGAATGGGGTCGCCCTGTACAGGGCCCCAGGCCTCGGGATCGAAGGTGGTGCTAAGGGCACCAGAGAGGTGAGCTTCAATTCCAGGACTTATTTCGTGGTCGGTTGATACACCTAGATCGGCAACACCTTGGTGTTCGCCCTTAGACAAGCCACCACCGAACATCATCTGTCTACTGGGCAGCTGGGTCAAGTAGTCAAAACCGCGGTCATAGTTGAACAGCCACGAATGTTTTTCAGCTTGGAGCGGGAAATTGTCGCCGGGGGTCTGGGCACACATTTGTCCGCGGACAGGGAAGATGCGACCTCGGAGACTGGGGACGAGACATCCGACATGTGCATTCGTGCAGTGGATAACATGTTGAGCGCAGAAAGTCTGGCCGTGCATGTAGATAGTGAAATTACGCTCTGGACGCCTACCTTTCGGAAAGAAGGATCGCGACGAGTAATAGGTAATATCTCGGACTGCAGTGTGATCCACAATACGAAAGTCCAACGGGTAATCATCAAGCAGGCGAGCAAGAATACCCGTTACGAACTTGTAGGGCCACAGGGCACCAGCAGGACCTGCGATAACGCCACTTGCGCGTGACAGCTTGAATTCCTGGGTGGTATGTCAGTCAATATTCCAAAGCCAAAGGAGAAAAAGGAAGGGTTGAACGAACTTCAGGGATTGAATCTCCCTCGTATGCAATTCACTCCTTGGACTCCTCGGGCATACCATCCTTGAATCTTTGCAGTCTCTCCTTCGCAGACTTCCACTCTTCATCCCCAAAGAAAGCATTAAGAAACTGCAATTCACGCGCCTGAGTAGCCTCAGTAAGCCCAAGTTCCTCTGCAACACCCAGCATCTCGCGCAGATGCGCAAGTCGGAACCGAATGATCTTCCGCGCGGCTTCTTCTCCTAACTGATCTGCAAGGTCGGCGTACTCGTCTGCCGTTTCAATGATGTGGCCACCATTACGGCCGGTAGCACCGCTGCAGGCTTCGCGTGCTTCGAGCATTAACACAGCTGGGCGTAATGGGTCTGTGGCGCCCTTGGTGCAATTCTGGAGTAGGGTGTACGCGATAGATGCGGCGGTGATGCCTGATCCGATGATCAACACGTCTGCTTCGAGGGGTAGGGAATGCGAGGACTTCGGGGTGAATTGCGGGTGTGGCTCTTTGAGCCAGAATGATGAAGTTGTGGCTTTTTTGGGGACGCCGGGGTTTCCATGGATGCGGTCTAGAGCTTGTTGGCGTTCTAGGACTGGGATGGCGGGGTTGTTTAGTTGGGCTTGAGCGAATGCCATGTTGGCAAGAGATATTGGAGATAGGGAGAGGTATGATATGAAGAGGGAAGAAAGAGGTGGAGTTGGAGGGAAAGTAGGTTAAAAGGAAAGTGAGAGCAGCAAAGGAACAGACAGTTGGGGTTGGGGTTGGAGGGGTTGAAGGTTCAAGCATCAAGTGAGAGCAGATAAAGCATTCAAATATGCCGATAGGATAGTTCCAAGATCCAAGGTTTCTAGAAATGACGCCCATCGTATCTTCACTAATTAGAGACTCTATCTTGGACTTTCCTGGCTCATCTGGGCATCCTTAATTACTATTCTCGTATTCCTTTAAAACTATATAAAGACGGGATCCACTTTATTTGATTGCGGGGAGGTGAGTCTCCACTCGGCTGATTTAGTTTGGCTTAGGATGCGCTTAAGCAGTAGTAAGATTTGGTATCTATGAAAAGTACGTTCTGCCAAGGGTATATTGTCTCTGTATTAGCAGTTTTTGAAAGGACGGGCACTTGCTGACCTTTACTTGTATCAGATGTCATGTCTCACACGTTGTTTGATCAGGCGTTTGATCGAGACCATCGATCGAGCTAACTAAGAGAAGTGGACTATTGACCAAGTCCTTCAAGAATAGCATACTTTAAACCTATCTATTTACTAGTCCAGCGTTCCATCCAAGCCTCAACATACCTCTGCACCAATCCCTCCGTAACAGGGTCCTTCACCAAGCCCAGCGACGGACAATCTTGAACCGTCCGACGAGTCTCGAACGTGAGACACGCCGTTTTACCCGCACTATCCTGCTCCAGCCCATGACTCTCATACTTGGATTTCCAAAAATCAATGAGCTTGATACTAGGATTCTTCTCCGGATCCTGATCACTGCCCGCCAACCGATCCAGCCACTCTTCAGGGCCCACGATATCAAAGTCCGGCAAAACAGAACCCTGCTTTAAAGCTGAAAGTAAATCATTTTTCCAACTGAACGTTTTCGGATTCACCAAGTGATACACCAAATCAGTATCAGATCCAGCAACGTCCATGGAGATATCGACGATCGCCCGAGCACATTGGTCAACAGGTAACCAGCTAGATCTCTCGTTCAATGCTGGAAGTGCGCCCGTCGTCAATGCACTACGGAACATAAGCGCCACGGCTTCGGTGTCGTTCCACTGTGCACTGATGGTATCACCGGCAAGCTGACCGATTCTTAGGACGCGGGCGTGGATGCCAGTCTGGCGCATCGCGTTGCGAGTAATGTGTTCGGTGACTAGCTTTGAGCGGCCGTAGCCTGTAGTCTGGGCGTGGTGCAGATCTTCAATTGTCGTTTCGGGGATAGATGCCGGCTTGGGAGTATTGCTGGCGGTGCTCACGCTTGAACAGAAAAAGAATCTTGGGGGAATGGGAAGTTTTGAGCGGAGGCAGATGTTGATCAGGTTATATGTACCGCGAATATGCTGTTGTTCAAAGGATCGTACACCCAGATTGAAGTTGACTGCCCATGCACTGTGGATGATGCAGGTCAGGGATGTCAAAAGGTGCTCGAGAACGTAGGTCTCTAATCCGAGGTTGGGCTGTGAAAGATCACCAGGGATTGCAACGAGTTTTGCAGCCTCTTCTTCCGTTAGGGAAATATTTCGGTCTGATAGTTCCTTCGAGAGACGGGCACCTGCGGCGACTTGTCCGGGTGCACGTACAAGGGCCCAGACCTCCGAGACAGAGGGTCGTTTAAGGATATCGGCGACTATGAAAGCTCCAAGATTTCCTGTTGCACCGGTGACAATTATTACCTCGGACCTGGGTTGTTTGGTCATAGTCGGATAGTGGAGAGTGAAACGTGAGTATTTCTCAATCATCTCTTGCATGACTCGAATCTCATCTTCTTCCTCGGATTGCTCGCCTATGCGTAACTGGTAAAGATGTTTCGCAAGAGCGCGGACGGTTCCCTTCTCAAAGACAATGTTCTGCGACAGAGTATCTTCACGGTCCCCGAGATCCAGATCTCGCACAATATATCTCCAGATTTGCGTGGTCTGCAAGCTATCAACGCCAGCTGAAAAGATGTCTGCGTCAACACCGGGCAATGTCACGCCCAGATCATCAAGGAACCTCTCCGAGAGCCAGTCTTCCAATTCTAGCACGCTAAGGGCAAGGTCCCCCTTCTTCTGCCCATTGCCTTCAAACCTGGCATATGCTGCTTTGATGTCTTCGTCAAACTGCTGGTAGACCTGGGCCCGAATGAAAGTTCCCTTGTCCGTGCCAGGATACTCTACATCAGCATCCTTGACCACAACCAGGTCCTTCGGGATTCGAGAGAAAGTTTCGGCCCGGGAATTGGCTGCTTCCACAGCTGACCAAATCACTTCCAAGAATTCATCATTATTCAAATGTGGAACTTTGCCTTTAGCCCGGAAGATCAAAACACCAGGGACAGTGCGCTGGAAGCCGAAAACGACACACTCTCTCACAAGTTCCTCATCTCTGACGCGGCCTTCAATGGGGATAGGAAGCACCTTCTCGCCATTGACAAGCGTGATCCGATCATCCAGTCGAATGAGGTACTTGTAGTAGTTACTTTTCTCCGGGTCTGGATGGCGCGTGAACAAATCAGCTGTGCGGAAGCTATTTTCCGGGTTCCTTGCATTAAAAGGCGGCTTTGAGTTAGAAGGCCCTTTACCTGGAAGACCATCCAAAGCAACACACTCGAAAACTCCGGGCGAAACCTCGTCCATCAGAGTGTGGTCTGCAACAGGACGATGAAGCCGCATATACTGCCACTCAGTGTCACCGGGAGGTCTGAAGGAAGTCATAATCTGGCCCGTCTCAGTGGCGCCGTAGTTCGAAACCAAGTTGACACCCTGTGCAACAAGTCGGTCACCCAAGTCATCGGGACAGCTAGATCCGCCATATAGTACAAGCTTGGGTTTCACCAGCTCCTGCACACCTTCTGGCTTTTCGGCCAACAGTTTAATGACATATGGTACGGCGCTGATCTGATCGGGTTTGGCGACCTGCAGTGCATCATACAGGTTTTGATACGTGACTGGGAGAGAGTGGTTTCCCAGGTACATTGTTGCACGCGTGTAGAATGCTCGTCCAAGTTCCATGAGTGCATAAGCGTGGAATAATGGGCTGACGTTGAACACGCGAAGGCCGAAGCTCTTTCGGAAGTTGGCTAGGGTCTGGAGGTTTGTTAAGAAGATTGGTTTCGGGAAGCCTGTGCTGCCGGAAGAGTGCAAGATCCAGGTGATTTTCTTTCCTTCCCGAACTGGGTCCACGTTCGATCGTTGGAAGCGATGGAAGCTGGCTGGACGATTGAACCAGTTCTCTCGTTGCAGCACTGGGAAACTGCTGCAACGAGGTCGCTCGGTGCAGATATCGATTACTGTTTGTTGATATTGCTTGGTGATGATAAGCTGGTTGCAATTTGCCATATCCATCAGTCGGACATAGGCGGGAGCTGTCAGGCGCGTAGACAAGAATAGCACGGCGTATCCCAGGCGGTTGAGGGCAAAGAATGTCAGAATAACTTCGAAGCTGGATCCAGTAAGAAGACCGACAACGGGCGCTTGCTCCGGATTCGGGTCCTATAATAGTATTAGATGAGATTGCAACACTCATATTCATTTATTCTTACAGCTGGATGGAGTCCTTTTTCCATATAATACCGAACAGCCACATCAGTATACCGGTCAAGGTCACCAGCAGTGTGTTCTTCAAAGTCAGCTGTCCCATGAACGGGATAGCATATCAGCGGCCTTTGCGCCTCATCTGGCTCGGCAGCATGCGACATAAGTAGACCGTCAATAGTCATGAACTTTTCGATTGCGGGGTATCCAGCATGGAGAGTGCCATTCAAGAGCCGCGCGGAGATGTCTGCGGCGGATAAAGACGACTGCGCTTTCATCGTGGTGGCGGTTTGGGTCATAGATGCCATCTCTGCGGTTTTTTCTTCTTCACCGGTGGCATAGGAGTTGACATGGCTTTATAGAGATTATCCCCGCAATGTTCTTTTTCCACGTTGATCCCTGCACCGTGGGCTTATCCGTGTTTGCGGGGTCTTTTCCGGGTCGGAAAAGTGAATGGCGGTTGTTTTCCGTAGCGCAGTCAACTCAGCAGGTCGGATTTCCAGTCATAGATGGCAGAATGTAGTGATTAAATGAAGTTATTTGATGGACAAAGACCATCAGTCTTGAGGCCCTAATGGTGGAAGATAGAGCAGCAGGCCAGAGTTGGTGTATACGCCACACTTGTTAGTCTGAGCACTCTATAGACCTACTGCAGCAACGGAATTACCTTAACCTATAGTAGACCTGCGAACGGAACTCGAAATCAACGGATGCTTATCTATGGGTTACTATGGGGTATAAAGTGAGAATATGCTAAAGTTCACCTCTGCTCATCTCCCCAAGTTCTGCCTTCAACGATTCGGATCCTCAGGCGTGAGCTTTGACATCTTTCGCAGCCGTGGACCATACTTCATGAACAAAAATGGAATCGGCAATAAAGCAGCAGCCACCGCACCAATAATCGAAACTCCAGGACCAACCCCCAACGCTCTAATCATGGGCTTAGCAGCTAATGGAAGCCCAGCCGCCATAATGCTTCGAAGGAACGTGACGGCCGCCGTAGAACTAGCCGCGTATATACCATAAACATCGATTAGGAAGTTGAGGCACTGCTGAAAGATGCAGTTGAAGCCAACACCAATAAACAGAGCAGCCAGACAGGGCAAGATCCAGTGATGAGGTGGTTCTGCCGTCCACGCGAACCAGAACGCACCTACTACGAAGAAGATCGCACCGAAGGCCATCGCCGGCAGTCTGGCCTCGGGGACTGCTTTGCCACCGGCTTCTTTTGAGACTTGATTGTAGCGGTACTGGTTCCAGATGTTGACTCCCACGGAACATATGACACCGATTAACAGCGCGAGGAATGGCAAGGATGCAACCACGGGTTTCCACTGCCGGATTTCGTCAAAGACGATGGGGAATACTTCCAGGGTGAGATAGTTGACACCATACACGAAGGAGGCATATAGTGCGACGCAAGTGACGATGGGCTCGGTGCAGAGCATAACCAGCGGGCGGGAGAATTGCTTCGTCACGACTGAATGGACATCGAGTTGGATATGCTCGTGTGGGTGGTAGTACCGCGGGTCGTTCGTCTCTTTCCGTAATGCTTGAGCCTTTTTCTTAAGAAGCACCAGTGGGTACACTTCAGGGAGAAAGAAACAGCCGAGGAGAAATGTCGCGAAGACCCAAATGGCCAAAATGTATCCAGTCCAGCGCCAGTTGAGATGAGGATTCGTGACAATTGCCGCGCCAATGATGGGGCCGAGAGATGGACCACCATTCACTGCCACTGAGTATAGGCTGACTGCGATGCCTCGGGTCTCTCGACTCCACATATCACCCAGGGCAGCCGTGACATTGCTGATCGGAGCAGAGCCAAAGAACCCAGTGAAGAAGCGCGTACAATACACCGAGGCTGCATTGGTACTTCTAGATGTACCGATGGCGAATAGAGCCTGGCAGAAGACAGCGGGTAAAATGCTCACTCTGCGTCCCCAGATTTCTGAAATCGGAGCCCAAATAATTGGACCACATACGAAGCCAATCCTTGTCAATCATTAGCAAGATTCCTCCGGAGTTGGGCTCCAGAGCACTCACAGATATAGTGATACATCCAGGACAGAGACTTCACTGCTGACGCCAACATATTTGGCGATGATGCTATCGGCAGGGGACATAATGCTGGAGCCGAGACTGCCCGCTAGGGCAAGCAGGCCCAGCTGAAGAGTCACCCAACATTTGTATCGGACAGGCCAATTTTGTGGGTTCAGCTGGTCATTATGATCCCATTTCACGAGGAATGCGGGATCAAGTTCAATTTGCTCCTTTTCCTTTTCACTTTGAGTCGGCACTTTGTCGCCTAACCGGATGCCGAGCATGCTACCGAGTTGGTAGACGAAGCCGAACCCCAAAACGTCGAACGCTCTTGTGGGTGAAGGACTCCTCTTGTTCCCTTCAGAAGAATATCAGAGCACGAGTATGAAGCTGATGCAGCGTCAGTCTGATACTTGGTCTTGGCAACGTTCTGCGCGACGATACAGTGGGGATGAGGAGTTTGCGACTTCGGCCCCCGAACTCGGAATCAAAATCGTTCGACTCCAACTTAGCTCCGTCAATATATCTGGGCCGAATATCCGAGATACTGTATCCAATGATTGGAGTTTGAGAGTCTCGGAGGTCCGAAGGTCGAAACCGAGGGTGAAAGAAGAAGGGAAGGAATGTCCTTGCATTCCAGCGATCTCGATCTTCACATTATTTCGGCTCCCTTTCTGCTATAGGATTACAAGACCTCGGAGCCATTCTTCATGAATTGATATCTGAAAGTGGAATATTTTACTTGAATCGATTATCCCAAGTCTAGATAGGTAGATGCATATGCATAATAGTTTACCCATAGGAGCTATGATCAGCATGACAAGATGAGTTCTGGTCTCCTACAAACTGCTGAAATGTTGAACCTCTCCCAACTTTGCCTTGACCTCCTCTACGCCTTTTATCAAAGATTAAATTACACCTTGCAACTTCTCGGGTTGCAACGGCTCAAAGCCGATGGCGAATGTGCTTTCCGATGGTTGAACTCGACCTGGAGTAGTACAGTAGCTCAAGATACGATCATGGTTAATCTGAGTAGCCCCCTCAAATGGTTACATTCGCTACTTCCAAGGCTCCCTGGCTCCTCGCTATTTCTTACGCTTCAGAAACTAATAGAAAGAATAGAAAGAAAGGTAACTGTACCCAAATGAAGTATCATTTCCTAGTTCCGAAGAAATTACATCCGTTGAAAATAGAATACAAGTTCGAACCGACCACCCCAAATTTAAAACCATATTGCATCGAGCTTTTGTGCATCGGGGTGATATAACATGCAGAAAATGAGAGAGAGAAGAAATTGTTTACGGGCTGGGAGTGCCTTCGTCGTAACGGGGGCCACCATCATCATCCCCATAGCCCGCACCAGGTGTAGCTGCCGCGCCGCCCATGGCTGGGGTAGGTGCATCGTATGCAGCTGGTGTTGGGGCGTCGTAGCCTCCCCGCTTGGGCATGCCTCCTGGAGTCGGGGCGTTGAAGGCTCCCGGGGTGGGAGCGCTCTCGGGCCAGGCGCCAGGAGTGGGTGCTGAGGCACCCGGTGTGGGGGCTGTGTAAGCGCCTGGGGTAGGGGCGGAGTACCCTCCACCAGGTGTAGGGGCGTCATCGAAGTCGCGCTGGTCTCGGCCGTTAGAAAGACCGCCCCAGGCAGGGGTGCGGTTGCCGGTGTTTGCGCTGGCGCCGCCCCAAGCCGGAGTGCGAGTCCCGGACGCAAATGCGTCGTAGCCGGAGCTAGAGTCGTAGGGCGTACGAGAGCCAGAGTTCCATGCCGGTGTGCGGTTGCCGATGCCTCCGTAGGCAGTGCGGTTTCCAGCTTCGTAAGGGTTGGAGGTGCGGGATCCGTCGGCTTTCCAGGCCGGCGTGCGAGAACCGCTCATGCCACCCCAGGCAGGGGTTCGCGAAGCGGCGGCACCACCCCAGGCGGGGGTTCTCGAGGAATCGGCTGCGGCCATTGGGGTGCGGCCACCCGACCAGCCAGGCGCGCCTACAGGAGCGCCAGAGCCATAAGGAACACGTGAGCCTCCCCCTACTCCTCCTCCACGGCCGCGTCCACGTCCAGCGTCGATTGTCTGCTTAGTGACCGGGTCCTTGGGTGTGAGGATATTCCGGTCTATTTGAACGGGTTTGTTGACTGTGTAGAGCTCGACCTGGGCGTTTTTATCATCGGCATCACGGACGATACCCACCAGACCCTTGTAGCGACCCTTGCGAACAGCAACAGTCTTTCCGATGAGCATATCCCGGCCCCGTGAAGGCGGTGGCATCGCAGCACCACGGCCGCTGCCAGGTCCTTGCATGTTAAGGGCAGGGTTCAGCTTGGTCAAATCAGGACCAGTTGGCCGTCCGCCCCGCGCTGACACAGTGACGACGTTCGTCGTTCGCACCACGGAAATGCCTGCATTCTCAGCCTGGGCCTTATTGTGCAAGAAAAGGTATGAACGGTGGATATGGAGGATAATTCCGGTTCTCTGCTCTCCGTAGACCTCGCGCACAGTGTCGCCATTTCGGATCTCTGCACCATTGCGGTCAGTCGCAACTGCATCCCGACGGGGCTGGATCTTGTTGGCAATCTGGGTAGGGAGGACATTGCGGAGAGAGCCGTTCTGGTCCATGACACGAAGAGACTCGCGATCAACCTTGATCACACAGGCGACAGTGGCGGCACTGAAAATGAGTTAGCTTATTGTCGATTCTGAGAATTGCGGCAGTACTTACTCAAGCTGGACAAGGTCATGGACATCATAGATACCAAGTTGACCGTCAGCGCCCATTTCGGCAGAAAGACGAAGATCTTTGCTAAAGACAGTAATCTCCTGCATGCTCATGTCGCTGAGGAGGGTGACAGTATCGTCCTTGACTTGCACCACCATGCCAAGTTCGTTCTGATAACGGCTGCCTCCAATAACCTTGACGTGGTCACCCTCACGGAAGCGCTTGCGCAGAGTTCGAACGGGGGCATCGATTGTCTGGCCAGCCAGATCGCCCTCGGTAACTTGCAATGAGACAATGTCGCCGCGAATTGAGACAGTGCGACCGATCAAGCCCTGCTGTTCACCCCGATAGACCTCGACAGGGTCCCCGGGCTGGTACGAGTCCTCGGCGGTCGAGTTCTTCAGGGTCTCGGCCAGGGAAGCCAGATCCAGGTTTGCAGTTCCATCCTCTCCTCCGCGGGCAAACATCGTCACTTCCTCCAGTCTAGGGTTGACATTCTTGGTGATCAAGTGTTGGACACGCATATCCTTGATAAGGAAACCATCAATGTAAGTGTCGTTGAGATAGCTCCAAGACTTGCCACCCAGACCAGATGTAGCCGAGAGGTATTTTGCATGCTTCTTCTTTGCCTCAGACTCGTTGAACAGACGCTGCGGGGGCCGAACAGTGTTCGTGCCACCACGCTTGCGCTTGGCATCGGGGCCAACCAAAGCAGCAGCATCTTCATTCATGCCATAGTCAAGACGGGGAACAAGTCGAACAGTAACATTAAGACCGTTGGTCTCAACTTCCTCAATCTGGGCCAAATCGCCCTGGTAACGGCCACGCTTGATTCGAACCCATCCACCAGGCATCAGCTCCTCTGATTTCTGGACCTTGAGGAGATCGGGCATCTCCTTGACGGGAACCAGAGTCATCTTCTGGGAAGGGTAGTAAAAGTTGATACCCTCCAGGCCCTCAATAACGTCAGCCTGTCTGCGCGCTTCGCAGTAGAACCAGCCCTGCATGAGATGTCCGCGCTCGAAAGCCGAAATAATTCGGATAGGATTGCGAGATCCAGCTGGGCGCTCCTCGATACGCTTCTGAATGGAGTAAACGACCTCGCGCTCTTTTCCAGGCTTGCAGCGAGCACCCCAGATACTTGGATCCTCCACGCTGGGAAGAAGCAACCGCTTGGGAATCACGAGTGCGTCCGTAGCAGCGGCGCGGTTCCGTCCATAGCGCTCCTTGAGCAACTGCGCCTGCTTCTCTGCGTCCATTGTAGCATCGAGCTCACGCTGGCGATCAAGTTGTCGGTGGCGGCGGTCATCTGTTTCGGCGCCGGCAGGCAACTGATCCAAGTCGTCGGGGTGCATCTCTGTGCCGAACTCCGCAAGTTCATCCTCGTCGTCTTCGGCTTCATCTTCTTCCTCGTCGACACCGGCCTCTTCATCGATGAAAGGATTGATGGGACCGCGTCTGCGCTTGCGGGGATGAGCCTCCTAAATAGCATATCAGGTTAACAAAGGCTTTTGCCGAGTCCGAACCTCGGAGGGAATACAAACCACGGCATCTTCGTCGTCTTCTTCCTCTTCCTCCTCCTCCTCGTCTTGCTCGTTGTCATCTGCAACGTCCTGCTCGTCGTCCTCATCTGCATCGCCGCCATTCTTCACGTCGTCGGAGCCATCAGCGCCACGTCCGGTGGACTTGGTCGGCTGTTCATTATCGTTCCATCAGCACCACCCTCAACCAACACTGTTCACTGATTGAGACTAACCTTGGCCTGCTCGCCGTCGGAATCATCAACGGGGGCGGGGTTGAACTCATCATCCTCCTCATCGTCTGAGCCAAAGTCCTGGTTCAGAAAGTTGGACATATTGTAGGGTAGCTGGTCGGGGTATCGATGAAGGGAAGATCACGTAGGTTCGTGTAGATGGTTTTCAGGTCGAGACCAAATCACTTTATATCTCTGGACAACCGTCGAAAAAGTCAGCGACAGGGAACGAGGATGCGTAAGCACGGGGGGAGGGAATTGGAGAGCAGGGCATACCGAAACCTCTCAACGAAGCGCAAAGACCGCCTACCGCGGAGGTGGCAACCCTCGTCGCTTGAAAGAAGTGAAAGACGAAGAGAAGGGTTCAGACACAGCAGCAGGGAAACAGGGAATTCAAACCCTGGTACACTGTGTCAGTTAGTTAGGAGATTGGAGAGGTCGAGAAGCTATGGCTGCGATTCGCGGCGAAGTTAGGATGCCGCGCACATGGTCCTTATGGGCAGCCGGACTGGCAATGTTTACTTGTCTCACGTCGAGAACCACTTTTCTCTTTCAAAGGTTCTGGACAAGGCCGGATCATAATTACCTCGTCAGTTCAAGTTACACAGTGCGTGGTCACCTTTCAAGGTTGATGATCTTACTCGCTATTTCCCTTGCACGGGTCCAATCAAATTATAACACAAGTAGGAAGCCCGAACTAATATCACAGCTTCGGACTTCGCTTTTCGTTTGCTAGATATAATGTAGTTCATCTCACTATCTTACAATACATTTTTCAAGTATCTAGATAGAAACGATATTGCGAATATACGGTCATTTATTGTACAAAGACAATATGATAAGGAAATGTGTCACACAGGATGGGATATCTAACCAAAACGATCCTCAAATCAATAAAGGACAAATGAGAAGAAAAGTACTCTATGCAATAGCCAAAGCCTCCAATTTTAGAGCTTCATGCCAAACATCCCGTGCACACGCAGACTCTGGCGCATGCTGAGATCCAGCATAATCTCCTCACTTCCACCGGGAATGGCATAGGCACGAACATCACGGTACAGTCTCTCGATCTTACCACCTTGGCCACCACGGCTGTAGCTCAAACCACCAAAGATCTGACTGGCCTCACGGGCACAGAACTCGAAGGTCTGGGTAGACTGGGCCTTCAGGCCGGCGATGGCTCCACCCAGCTTGAGCATGGCCTCAGTCTCCTCCATGCACTGGCACTGGAAGATGATGTTCTCGAGCCAGTTGTAGGTGGCTTCGATCTGGCGCGCCATGTGGGCGAGCTTCATGCGGATGACGGGGTGGTCGATCAGGCGCTTGCCGAAGGTCTTGCGCTTGTGGGCGTACTTCATGGCTTCCTCGTAGCAGACACGTGCGAAGCGGCAGCACTGGATGATGATGCCAATACGCTCGTGGTTGAAGTTGGTCATGATGACCTTGAAGCCGCCGTTCTCCTTGCCGATCAAGTTCTCAACAGGAACCTTGACATCCTCAAAGGTCACATAAGTCGTTCCACTGCTCAGCACACCCTGGCAGTCCATGCGGCGGGTGCTAACACCGCCAGCTTCGCGCTCAATCAGAAGAACGCTGAGGCCGTTCATACCTTCCTTGCCAGTGCGAACGGCAGTGGTGAAATAGTCGGCCCAGACACCGTTAGTGATCCACTTCTTCTCGCCATTTACGATGTAGTGCTTGCCATCCTCACTGAGCTTAGCCTCGCAGCCGAGGTTAGCCACATCACTACCCGCATCAGGCTCGGTGATAGCCAGGCAAATGCGCTTGTCACCAGCCAGGATGCCGGGCAGGATACGGTCAACCAGCTCCTTCTTGCCAAACTTGACCAGGGGCGGGCAACCAATACCGTAACCACCGAGCAAGTTCCAGACCAAGCCACCACTACCAGTGCGGGACAGCTCGTCAGTGATCAGCATCTCATGGAACAGATCCCAGCGGTCCGGCGACACAGATTGCACCCGGAAGGGAGTGTGCTGCTCGGGGTACTTGACACCCAGCAGACCAGCTAAGTAGCCGCGCTCGCCCATTTGCTTGTAGATATGCGCGGGAACCTCTTTGGCCTCATCCCACTCGGTAACGTAGGGTTCGAGCTCGGTCTCGACCCATTGGCGAATTTCCTCGCGGAGAGCGGCGTGCGTTTCGTTGAAGTAAGGCGAAGAGTACTGCCAAATCGAGCAAACATTAGCACTTACCCACGAGATTTTCTTTTTTCGCGGGCTCGACTTACACCCTGGTACCACGAGGGATCGGCGAACGGGATTAGGTCGCCATACGGCTCCTGCGGCTCGGCAGTCGCAGGGGGCTTGTAATCGCCCGAGGCGGGCTGCAGCTGCGGCTTGGGCTCAGCCTTCTTGGGGGCAGGGGCCGGAGCGGGCTCGGCCTGCTTCTTGGTGTCCAATGAGCCGATCTGCAGCTGGCCCTTGTACTTCTTCAGAATACCCTCGTTGTGGTACTTCCAGAACTGCTTGGAGGCGTCCTTTCCGGCAACGCGCTGGAGAACTGTGTAACATGTTAATATCCAGCGAGGTCTCGTGCCTGCGCCATTACGTACTTTTCTTTCCACCTGTTCACCATCTCCGTCAGCATGTGATCCTCCGCGTACTCGCCACCAATCGCATCGAATATGACTTACCAGGGTGCTCATCTTGGAATTTAGAGACATCGTAGACGTCCTCGTCAATCACGATCCACATGCTATCGCCTTTGCCGTGTGACGCGACATCGTCCTTGCTAAAGGTCTTCACCATGGTGTGCGGGTCGATGAGAGGTGGGAAGAAGGGAAAGGAGGCAAAGGAGGCAAAGGAGGCAATGAAGCGGTTTATACTTCGGAGTAAATTGTAGAGCAAATACCAAAGTAGCTTGGCTCTGGAGAAAAGAAGAGCGTTCGTGTGGAAAGGAAAAAAGAAAGAGGTTGAACTCCGGGGTTGATGGAGCAGGCGTGAAATAAAGCACCGAGGAGTGCCCGATTCAGTAACCGACGTTCTCCGCGTCGAGTGTCAAGGCCTCGGAGCATCCATCGTCACCCGTGCAATTATAATCGCCTTCAGCGGTGTCCCTCGGTCGCTGATCGTACCGGTTTGTACTGTATCGGTCATCCCCGAATGCCATGTATATGATTGGCTCAAAGTGCGTCATCGCCGGTCAGAAATGCCGAGGTGACTTGAACGTGTTGCTGACTAAGGCCGCATATGAGCATGTGAAGAAGTCGGCATATTTACGATTCGTGGATTATAGTTGACTTTTGCCTTCATGTGCTGGTACTCTTACTTACGTGGCTTGAGTGGTGGCATTCTACGTATAGCGTATAGCGTAATCTCGGAATACTGCGTAAATGCAGACAAATGCTTCATATCACAGGCGGCAGCAACCGCGCTCCTAATATATCAGGCGGTAACCTGACCAGTCTAGAAATACATCCCAGCAACAAAGGGCTATGACCCCACCATTCTACTCTTCCTCGCCTTCCGTCTCGTATGTGAACTCGTTGGGCACCGGCGCATCCTCCGCGCCCTCCTCGTCCTCGTCGACAGCAGTCAACACGCCCGCCGCCGCAGCAGCACCGGCAGGAGTGGAAGACATTATGGCGCGAGCACCGGCTCGCTGAGGGGTCTGCAGGGCAGCAGTTCCGATAGCAGCTTGAAGACGGTCTTGAAGGGTTTCGGTCGGGGGAGGGGGGGCCTCCTTGCTAGCGTTCAGCTCGATGGTTTCCCGGGGCTCCTCGGGCTGCTTGTCGAGAACGACGACGACACCACCAGTAGGCTGTAGAAATAGTTAGTAATGAGTTTCGCCAAATCGAAGCTATAGTCAAACATACCCTCTTAACAGGCTCGTACCGCGGGTCAGGGAAGGTCAAGTACTTGAGCTGGGCGGGCAGTACCCGGGACATGTTGTCCAGCTCGTATCCAACCTTCTCTCGCTCCACCTTCTTCTTCTGGGATTCGCCAGCACCCTTCTCGCCATCCTTGCCTTCCTCGCCTTCGACCTTCTCGTCGGTCTCCATCTTCTCCGGTAGCTGGTCCGAGACCTTCGGCGTGGTGGGCGTCTGGTCGATGTCCATGCTCTCACGGCGTGCCTGCTTCTCACGGCGCTGGGCACGGCGCTTGGCCTGGGCGGTCGTAGAAAGCACCGCAGTCTTGACCTTCTCCGGAGCCTCCTCGGCCTTGACCTCCTGCATGGGAGGATAGTCGAAGAGACTAGGGCGGGTGTTGCTATGGAACTTGAACTCTGGAACCTCCAGCTTCTGGTCGACACCAATTACGGAAGTCGGGGTAAAGCTGAGCGACAGGAAGTGGGTGAGAGGGAACCAGTACCAATACTGGCAGAAGACTGCAGCACCCACAATACCCGGCATATTCAGGTTGCCGGTCTGTGTTTGCAGGCTGATGGTGCAGTTGCGGCCACCAGCATCGATAATTCCGAGGGCCACGGCACAGCCGAACTTGGCCATGGCATCCTCATGACGGTCGCCGAGCATCTTCATCATAGCCTTGCGGAGGCTGGTAACGCGGGGGTTCATGGCCTCGTTCTGCTGAACAAGAACCATTGCCAACGAGATCAGGGCACCTTGCCGGACAAAGTCAGTCGAGTCCTTAAGCATCGGCTCCAGCAGATCGATAGCCTCATCAAGTCCAGTCCCAGCACAAGAGATACCGAGAGCCATAGCGGCACCGTACCGGACATGAGGATTGTAGGATTCCGAGAGTAGCTCCACCATGCGGGGGACGCTCTTGTGCTTGCGGAACAGGATGAAGCCCAAGCTCAGCACGGCAACTCGGCGAACGTCATCATTGACATCACTGACAGCAACGTGAAGAAGCTTGCGAACAGCCTTGTTGCTGCTGCTACCACAGTAGGCCAGAGCGATCGTCATGATACCACCGTAGCGGAGAGTGGGGTCAGGGTCACCGAGAAGACCGTTAATCAGCTCATCCGCAGCCTCCTGGCGGCCGTACATGATCAAGGCCATACCCATGGCAAGACCACGGACGATCTTCTCGTGTTGAGTGTCATGGGCGTATTGGATCATGTCCTCCAACGCCTTCAGGTTGCCTGTGCCCAACATGACGAGGCCCATGGCAAGGCCAACGGCCTCACCGTTGAGAGCGGAGTCGGTGTAAAGAACGCCGCGGAGGTCCTCGTAGATGCCCTCATCACCGGTGGCCATACCAGCCACACCTAGACCCAGAGCTCCACCATGCTGCACAACCTCCTCCGTGGCCTTCTTAAAATGGTCACGGATAAGATCGACAGCCATACCACCGTGGTTGGCGAAAATCAGACCGTAGGCGTACAGAGATCCACCCTGGCTGTAAACGGAGCCCGAGCCACCAACCCCGGCGATGTGTTCCTTGGGCAGGTAGGGTTGCAGGAGCTTTTGTCCCTGACTGAGGTTGCCACGATGAATGACACCCAAAGCAGCGGTAGCGGTGAACTTAGACCAGTTGACAGCCTTGCCGAGCCACTCCAGGTTCTCACGGAAGAACTTGTCGTGGGTGGTGCCGGCGTGCATGAAAGCATTGCACAGAGTGACTGCCGTGTGGAATATGGAATTGCGAGCCTCGAGGCTGTCGCGCACCTTATTCAAAATAGCCATATCGACCTGATTATTGCGATAGAGGAATTCCAAGTTGAGCTGAATGGATTTGATACCATCCAGGATTGAGAGAATGTTCTTGAACGCGGGAATCGACTCAGGATCAGCCTTGCCCTCGGGACGAGTTGAACTCGATTGATCCCCAAGCAACGCATCTGACTCCTTCGGCTCTCCTTGCTCGGTCTTCTCGGCGTCGCCCTCGGGTACCAGCTCAGAAATCTCCTCGCGAACTTTCTGCAGGAACTCCTGGGTACTGTTATCGTAAAGGTCGAAGGAGATTTGGTATGCAACGGCAAGAGATCGCGGGTCGCCCTTTTCAACAAGTTGACGGAGAATGCTTGAGGCCATCGAGTGTTCATTAAGGTAGACAACGCACTTGGCGATTGAGAAATAGTCGGGGGCGGGAATTTCGTTGAGGAGCTCGAGAACGAGCTTCAGGATCTTTAGAGGTGAAAATTAGCAGCCTTTCGTGCTAAAGGGGAGCTGGCGGTTTAACAAACCTCGTTGCGGAAGCCTCGTTCTTGGACAATGCCCATGCAGATGTCCAGAACGTACTCCATGAGCTCCTCGCTACCGTGCGATTCACCCGACTGCTGCTTCTCGTCCGCACTGGCACGAAGGATGGCCAGACGGAGAACCTCCAAGCTCTTCGCCTCAATCGCAATACCGATCACTTGACGGTAACGCTTTTGACGGAAGCACTCTTCGAAGAGCTGCTCAATCACAGCCTGTAGTTGACCCTGAACACCTCGCTTCAAGACGAGCGGAGTCTCGTTGTGCTGAACACTCTGGTCCTCGCCGCCGGGGTACGCAGCGTCGATGCCAGGAACCTCCTGACGCGAGAGTAGGGACTTCGAAGGCAGAGCGGACTTGGAGAAAGGTGTGATCGGAGATGTCAGGCTTGCTGATGTGCTGCTGGCGCCGTCGCCAGATGCTGAGAAGGAGGTGTTCAGGTTGGCGGCCGGGTCACCAGCGGCAGGTTTCTGGGCGGCGGATAGAGAGATAAAAGTATCGACGCATTTCGCTAGATTGGAGACGTCCATGGTCAGTAATCCATCCAAAAGAGCTATTTGGCGGGGACTTGCTCGACTTACCAATAATTGTCTCCTCGTACTCGCCACCGTTGTCGAGCTGGAACAGCTTTCCCGCGCCCAGGGCAAGGACCATGCTTTCATTATATTCCTGCAGGTGGTAGTATACCTTCGAGGCAACCAAAGCAGCCAGTTCACGTTCCGGGAATGATTCATCTTCGTAGAGAGCCTCGCTGGATGGATGTGGTCAGCAGTGCCCAGTGAACCGGGGGTCCTCGGCAACAAGAATCGCGCCAGAAGTCGTCCACGACACTTCGATCTGCCGTATCAACAAGAGCCAAGTACTCACATCTCGGGAACGGCGTTTACAACCTCTGTCCAAAGCAAGTCGATCTGGGAGTCTAATGACTTCAAGGCAAAGACCTTGAGCTCTGGATCTGGCTCTGAGAGAAAGCCGACCAAACCGGCGGCCGAAACAAGGCCGACCATCTTTATTGATTGAGACGACTGGCCTCAAAACCGGGTAGACGAAGCTCAGACTCGGATGATGATGTTGTTGTTGGGGGTCGAAGCAACGTCGACGGGAGAGAGCTTTGGGGGTTAACAGCGAGCGAGCCCCGTGGGAGAAACGGCGTGATAGGATTCAACGGTCCAAAATAGGACAATTAGCAGAAGGAAAATGACGGTTTACCGGGAAAAGATGGGATGGACGTAGGGGACAAATGGAAGCTGGAAGCAGACAGCAGAAGCTTCGCAGGCGCGAGACCCGACGACAACGTCAACGGAGCTGACTGTACCGGTCACGTGTCACTATGAGTACTTTCACTTGCTTGAATCATTAACTGGTCACGATGTCTTTTTACTGCTCCCTGATTAGCTATCTCCTTTTTTTTCAAAAAAGAGAACCTACAGTCAGTAATAGCAATACTACACAAATTCACAACACCGGATCGTCAAGAGGTCCTCATACGCAGCGTTGGTGTACCTGCATAGGCGGCCAGCAAGGCGGTCAAGTTGCTGTTCCGGCGCGAGGTCCGAGAGCGTCAGCTGGCAATGTCCTCGAGACTGTGATGATGCTGGTCGTGGCCTGCTAAATAGCACTCGCCTACAATATCTCAGGTGAACATTTGTTCTTCTTCCCATATTCTCGTCGGTCCGTCAGTTTTGCCTGTCATGTCGACTCTTCTGCCCTTTCGAGATAAACGGCTATCACCGGTGGCCACAGGAGCTTCCATGTACCACCACGATCCTCTTCTATACGTGGAACGCCAGTCAAAGCACATCCAGAGTAACCTCCAGATCTTGATTGATGCGCAAAGTGAGGGTCTGCTCTCTGGTCTGGCTCGGCCCCAGCCGGACAACACTTTGGACGGGAGCTTCACATCTACCTCTTTGAGAGCTAGTCAAGCTCGGTCTCCCCCCAGACCCCCGGCCAGACAGTCTTCAGCCAAGAAGATTGGGCTCCGAGCGGCACGACAGGGTATTTTCCAGTCCATATATGATCTACTGAAGCTGCGAGAAGAGGAACGAGAGATAATCTCGTCGCAGACAGACGAACGAGATAATGCACTTGATGACATCGAGAGTTTCAGCTCGAAAAGAGGCGGTTTAGAAGAGGCCATATCTACCATTCACACCAATCGAGAGAACCAGCGCGCTAAACAATTGGAAGAAGAGGCCCGCGACCTCGAGACTGACATTCATGAACTGGAAACCAGGCTTTACGAGATGAAAGCCAAGCACCGGCATCTTGTCAGCGAGATTTCAAAAGCCAAGAACTCGGTCGACGCGAAACTATCCTCCTATACCGAGTCCATGTCGCTCCTCCAGTCCAACATTCGCAACTACCTTCGCAATCCTCCGGTCCAACCTCTCTCGCACATGAGCAACTCAAGCTTCCACTCCCTGAACCCCAAACGCCGAACTCTCGAGATAGCTAGAGAACATTGGAAATCGGAACGGGAGGATTTACAAAGGAGGCAGCGAGAGGTGGATGCAGAGATTCTGGCACTCGAGGAAGGGGGCGGAGTCTGGAAACAAGCCATGGCTGATGTCTCCGGCTTTGAGAAACGGCTCAGAGCTAATATGCGCCACTATATCGAGTTGCAAGAGCGGGCGGCCGACTCAAATGGGGGACAAAAAGAGGATACGATGGAAGAAGTGGCCGTCAACGTTGCAGGGGACCTAGATAAGACCACGCGGCGCCTAGAAGCGCATTTAGAGCACGCGGAGGATAAAGACTGGAAACTCCTGGTCTGCTGTATTGCAGCGGAGCTGGAAGCGCTACGAGAAGCAGGCAAGATGCTTCTTCCGGCCTTCGGCTTGCCTGTGCTCAGCCACAACGACCCTCCGTCTGCCCAGTCGGCGCCACCCGGCGACCGTCACGATGAACCTGTGGATGAACATGAAGATCCCCTAGGTAACGACAATCCGGAACCACCGGCTGATCTCTTAAAGGACGGCCATCACACAGACACTGCCTCCAGATCGGAGGACGATGAGCCCGATCCGACATGGCTACTTCCTGAATCTTGATTGGCGACAGAACGGGTCATCTTAAATAGCGTATGCATATAGCATGAAATCAGTATATTTCCTCTCATTCAATAGACGGAACTCCCAAGGTTGTCTGTAAAATGAGTGTGCGAGGCGAGCTGAAAAGTTGTGTTCAGCAAGTTTCAATTGGGGGCCGGCGGTCCATCCGACCTTTTTCTAACTAATTTCAACACCCACGCCCTCAAGAAAACAACATGAACTGAGAAACTTGGAAGAATGTCAGGGCAAAATCAACCTCGGCCATGAATGCCCACTGTCCGACCTACTCATTCAGTCTACGGTCGGTCCACGACGGGTGCAAGCTCCAGTGCCGGCTCTACCTCCCTGGCGGGGTTGGAAATATAGACACGGCACAGTCATGGCCAGTACGCGGTGTCATTCTCGCGCACCCATACGCACCACTTGGTGGTACCTACGACGACGCGGTGATTAGTTTTCTCGGCGGCGAGCTTCTTAATCAAGGCTATGTCGTGGGGACATTCAATTTCCGGTACAGCAGCTGCCCCGATATAGTGTTGAAGCCGCTAACGCGACCCTCAGCGGCGCAGCACCCTCTGAAGGACGATCTAGCTGGACTGGACGACCAGAGCTGGGAGACTATGTAGCATTCTACGGATTCATGCTACAATACTTGCACCGAGTAAAGGTTGCCCTTCTGCAGAAACTCCCCAGTGACCCAGATCATGCCCCTTCGCCCACAGCATCTGCAGACCGAATCCATCTCATCGTTGGGGGATACTCTTTCGGGTCACTGATAGCGTCGCATGTCCCGACGCTTGATGTCGTAATAGACCTATTCCGCACCGGAGCTACAACCCCAGACACGCCGATCTACGATATTGGCCGTAAAGCAAGGAAGATCGCAGCGGCAACGATCCGGGACCTGGGCCCAGCAAATCCAGAGGAGAGCGGGAACCCCGACAACCCTGACCGGATCGAGCTGAGTGCGGAGACGACCATTTCCTATCTGCTCGTGTCACCTCTGCGGCCACCAGTGAGCCAACTCCTGACCGGTTTCTGCAGCCTATCACTGAACGTGGGGGGAAAGTCAGCTCCAGCTCTGGCCCGGGCCGCCGTGCGTCCAGCCGACCAGCTGAGTGCTCACCCGACTCTGGCGCTTTATGGGAATCGAGACGAATTCACATCTGTGCATAAATTGCGAAGGTGGTCAGCCGATCTGGGCCATGTGCCACAGAGTCGTTTCCAGAGCGGCGAAGTCGAGGGTGCAGGGCATTTTTGGCGAGAAGAAGGCGCGGCGGAGGAGGCAAAACGGATTCTCCGCGAATGGCTTCGGCGTGGACTTTGAGATGGTTGGCTCTATGAATCATACACTTTAGCCTGAAGTCCTAGTACACTACTTTACGCTTTTTATGCTTTACTGCTGGTTGTCCAGGTAGGGGTGTGCATTCACATGCCATACCATGCATGTGAATGACGCCAGGGACCAGATGATGGTGAGATCATGTGTAAGATCGATAACCTGCTGCATTATTACACTAATCTATTCTAATGTTTTACTGGTTTTTGATTTACTGATTTACTGATTTACCGATTCTGATCTCACTTGATTTCTCGCTTCAAAAGATAAAAAAGGTGGAAACCGGGGAAGTTGGGGTCATTGGGTTTCCATTGGTCCTTGTGACGTTTGCCCGACCGCCTCTTCTTCTTCTTTCTTCATATTTTATCTACTTGTCTACTCGCCTGCACAGTCTGTCTTGATACATAATCCAGAAATTTAAAGGACTCCGAGTGGGCCGATAAACCCCCCCGGCTGGATGGCTTGCTCCCGATGCACAGGCCTGTTAACTCGGTATTGGGCGACTCCACAATAGTCCATTGCCATGATGAAACCCTCGCAAAGGTTCCCCTGCACCCACTACGACCCCTGCGCAAAGCGATCTCGATCCCTGCCGTCTCGTCCCTCGTCAGGGACTCGTGGAATTGGGCGGGCGATACCATACACACCTACCGCGACGGGCTCTCTGCCGACCAGCGGAAACAGCGGGCGGACATTGAGGACCGCAAACAAGTGCTCTACTTGAAGATCAAAAATGTAAGTGTTGTCTCCCTGGTACCTGGCAGGCTGGCACGTCTGCAGAGTCACCTTTCTAATCATGATCCCGGGCTGTAGGCTGTGTCGTACGAGGAATGGCGGAGCTGCGCCGAGGAGTTGGATGTGCTGGAAAACAATGACGTCTGGAAAGAGGACCCCGAGTGCGACGAGTACAACGCACGACTTGTTCAGGAACGCCTGCGACAACTGGAGGAGGCGCGCATAAGCTGCGATGTGAGTCGCATGCTGTTTCTCGTTCGCACTGCTTTGAGCCGCGACCTCGGCAAGATGAGCAACGCATCGCTTTACCGCCACTCGCATATCGGGACGAAAAACCTGATCGATCAGTACATAACCACGGCCCTCGACACGATCAAGGCGTTGGTGGAGCTGTCGGTGGATAATCGCTGTGACGGTTTGGAGCTGAAATACATCCTGGATCAACTGCTGGCGGCTCGTCAGGCGTTTGGCCGGAGCGCGCTGCTTTTCTCCGGAGGCGCGACTTTCGGGATGAACCATATTGGGGTTCTCAAGGCTCTCCACGAGCAGAACCTTATCCCGCGCATCATCTCTGGGGCTTCGGCCGGTAGTATTGTATGTGCGGTGTTTTGTACTTGCCCCGACGATGACTTGCCAGCGCTTTTGGATACTTACGTCGCCAATGGGGATTTTGCGGTCTTCAACAAACACGGCCAAGAGGAGAATATCTTCCAGAAGACGGCGCGCTTCTTGAAACAAGGGTCATTCCTTGATATTTCTCACTTGGCAAACACTATGCGCGGCTGGTTGGGGGATATGACGTTCCAAGAGGCATACAACCGGACACGACGGATTTTGAATATCTGTGTCTCGAGCGCCGGCATATACGAGCTTCCACGACTGCTGAACTACATCTCGGCACCGAATGTGTTGATCTGGTCTGCTGTGTAAGTCTTTTCACTCTGTTCATGCTATGTCGATGCTAATGACTCACAGGGCCGTGTCATGCTCCGTGCCCTTGGTATTCAAACCCTTCACATTAATGGCCAAAGACCCTAAGACAGGGGCGGCTGTACCATGGAATGATCTACACAAGCAGTATATCGATGGCTCAGTTGACGGGGACCTCCCGATGACACGGTTATCCGAGATGTTCAATGTCAACCACTTCATTGTTTCGCAGGTCAACCCTCACGTGGTTCCGTTCCTGCCAAAGGAAATCGGACCGTCAAATCTCGCGGAACACCGGTCACTGTCTGTGCCTGGCTGGGTGAGCATGATGACGCATCTTGCTAAAGATGAGATACTCCACCGAATGACCGTCCTTTCAGAAATGGGGGTCTTTCCCAACTCCATGACTAAATTCGCCTCGATTATGAATCAGAAATACAGCGGTGACATCAACATTTACCCCGAACTGATCTCATCCAATTTTCCACGCATCCTAGAGAACCCGACAAAGGAGTTCATGCAAGAGGCATGTCTCAGCGGGGAACGGGCAACTTGGCCTAGATTGAGCCGGATCCATAACGCCTGCGCCATCGAATTGGCACTCGACCGAGCTATCCAGCAGATGCGGGCGCGTGTGGCCTTTAGTCCAGCTCAACTTGAGCTACGGATGCACGATTCCACTCGTCGCTCGGCTGACTTGACCGAGGGCGGCGGACGAGGGCGAGGACGTGTTCCGTTTCGGAGAAGGGGTTCTCACAGTCACGAGCTTGTTCCGAGACGGTCCAGAGGCCAGTCGCAAAGTCAACCATTGCAAGAACTGAGAAAGGCACGCAGCTCAGTATCGCTCGAACAACCGGCTTTCACGCTTCCCGACACAGTTCCCGCGGCCCGGCCTATCGGCAATCGCGATCGGCGATCTTCGATATCCTTCGGCGAGGCATTTACGACAAGATCCGGTAGCGACGATGATGAGGACCCCGAGCCCGTCTATACCATCAGTCCTGGGCTGTCGAAGCACCGGGAATCATGGGATGCGTCTTGCTATGGGGGAGATTCGAGCCACGGACTACATAGCCCGGTCCGATCGCGGCGATCATCATTCTCCGGGAAGTCAGCACGGTCCTCTTCAAGCCGACGAGCTTCACCAAAGCAGGTCTATGCGGCTTCGGCTCGAGAGATCTCCATGGCTCTGTCTCCGTCATCGCGCCACCTGCTGAGCATGACACCGTCGATGCATCCGAACTCATACGAACCTGTCGTCCGCAAGCCGCGCCATTGAAGGACCGTGCGTCGTGACCCTGTGTTGATCTGATAAACACCACCAGTACAGAGTCTGGCATTCTCCTGCTTTTTGTTTCCGAGTCCCTTTCGTTTGCACCGGTCCTGGTATTCACTTCGGGGCTTCCATGGAGACGTCGGAATAGAACACGGTCCAGATCTTTTGTTTATCTGTGACGGTCTCAAGGTCTTGTATATAACTGAGAACGGGCTGATACATAGGCGACAGGGAAGTCGCCCGCCTACCAGGTTTCTAGATTCTTGTTTTTATTCAGATCCTTCTAGATCGACAGAATCAGTTTTAGTTAAGAATGAAACTCTGCCTGTCTTTTAACCGTATGGAGAGCCGACAGCCAATGGAATAGCGGTGGAGAACAGCAGTTAACTGGGTTTTGTGCTTGAAATAATTCAGAATTTCATTTCGGGACTTGATGTCTTGTAACTGCCAAGGTTCTTTCTAGATATACTTCTTAATATGTGTCTCCAGGGCTGAAGCCGGACTAATCTTCCATTACTGACGGAGTCACCCCCTGGGCATGTCATTTTTCTCTAGCGATCGCTATTTACGTGCTTAGAATGACCCAGATTCTAGACCTGTACCTAACAGGGCATGCATCACACGTGTTTTGGATTATTCTGCAAGCAGGGAATCATGCGTCACTCCTACTCAGTGCTGCTTAATGCTGCTCAGGGGCGGTTCATGTGCCGATCATCCAAATATTGAAGTCATGGATCCACCGTTCGACCAAAACACAGCTCGATGGAGTTTAGACTGCAAGATTTCGCTCACGCTATTCCGCCCTCGTTCAAGACTGACGACACCAACTTGAGTTGATGACTTGATTTTGCTGGACCCTTCAGGACCTCGACCTGGCCTTCCAAGGTTCCCCCCGGCCCTCTTCTTGAAACTGGGTCCATGAACAGTTCCCACTGTACTCCGTACCCCGTTGTACTGTACCTCAAGGTACAGCAGGATGGAGCAATGACCAATACAACATCTGCTCACCTACTCGCCTGTCCAAAGAGTCCGGGATGGCAGAGCAGAGAATTCACAAGGCCGAGATCCACTTGCGGATTCTCTAACTACCAACTGGCTCGTCTTATCACATTATCAATCAGCGGAACCTTGGAATCTTTTTCTCCAGCCTCCACCCACCCACTTCCGTTGCCCTGATACACAACTTGTGTCGGCCAGGGTATCCTGTGGCAAAGATACTGTAGCAACATGACGGAAGAACTATCCTAGAGTGGCTGGAGACAGGACCTGCTTCAAACAACCGTTGAACCTTCCCTGCAGGACTTCCTACTGCGGTCGGGACCTTGTTTAGAAACCGCGTCTTGAGGGCCGAACCTGAAAATGTAAATCGGGTTCCTGCCTCGGGACATCAAGCTCATCAGCCATATGCCCGTCGGCCATATGCATGGATGCTCCGTACATACTCATCGGCGATATTTCCTACAGTACTCTCGGCCCAGGCCCATCAGAAGTCAATCATGGAAAGCGACTCCCCAACGGGTAGGTGGCCCTGTCTATCCGAAGAGACGAACAGACGGGACAATATGATAGGGCCAGACCACCCCGACGCTCGGTGTACACGGAACATGATCGTCGCTATAGTAATACGATGCCTGGATCCCATCACTGCCCGTTCAAGCAGCCTAAGCCAATGTCGATACTTGCCTCGTTCATCGCGCGCACCAATTTTTCACTCTGGCCGGCAACAATCACGCTATACGTGGTGGGAATATCCATCCCGGGTTGTTGAGTGCCGGTCCCTGAGACCCTTTGGCACTAACGCTCTAGTGGCACCGAATCGTGCACCGAATTGTTCTCCCCGTGGGTCCTTTGGGTATAATTGATCGGCAATCTCTAACTGTCCCGTCCATATGGCGGCAATTCAGCCACTCTGTATCAGAGGCGAATTACTGAGATCATTGCCCGAATAAGGAGTTCCATGTCGAATGTCTCCACCAGGTTTGAAGACCCAGCAACAGCCCCGGTGCCTAGCCTTTGATGCGCTATAAAGTACTCCCTGACCGCCGGGCCGAGTGGGCTTTTTCTTTTGCTCCATCACTGCTACATATCAATTCGGTCGTGGTCATTCTCCGAACGCTTACTTTCTTTTCCTGTGGATTCATTTTACAACTGAATTTTATCAACAATGAAGTACACTGGCGTCGCTGCTATGGGCTTGATGGGCTGTGCCCTCGCCCTGCCTCAGGCTCTTCCTCCTTTTGGCGGCATTGAGTCCTCCAGCACCATCACCCCGTCTAGCTCCAGCTCCTCGACTTTCGCGGCTAGCTCCAGCTCCTCGACTCCCGTTGCTACCTCCAGCAGCTTCGACAAGCGCCAGTTCCCTGGCTTCTCTGGCTTCCCTACTAGCTCGACTACTCCGGCCAGCTCCAGCTCGACTACCCCTGCTAGCTCCAGCTCCTCAACTCCCGTGGCTAGCTCCAGCAGCTTCGCCAAGCGCCAGTTCTCCGAGCCCTCTGGCTTCCCTACTAGCTCGACTACTCCGGTCAGCTCCAGCTCGACTACCCCTGCTAGCTCCAGCTCCTCAACTCCCGTGGCTAGCTCCAGCAGCTTCGCCAAGCGCCAGTTCTCCGAGCCCTCTGGTTTCCCCACCAGCTTCCCTAGCCTCTCTGGTTTCCCCACCAGCTTCCCTAGCCTCTCTGGCTTCCCTACCAGCTTGCCCACCAGCCTGCCCTTCCAGAAGCGCCAGTTCGAGTCCACTAGCTCTGCTTCCTTGAGCGCTACCCCCACTAGCTCCGCTACTCCTTCGAGCTCCGCCTCTACCGGCCTCCCGACGGTCTCCGTTCTCCGCATTTAGATAAGACCATATAGCGCTCTCGATATGCGCGTGGATATAGGGATCCCTCAGATCTGACAGATACTGAGGTAACCGAGGTCCAAAGACGTGCTGTACAGTGATGGTTCTGGTATATATTGGATTTGGATCAGGATCGGATTGGATGCTTCCCTTTGGATACCTTGTACGGGATATGGGTTACGGGTATAGATGTTTGGTGTTAGGCCAGTGCACGTCGACTCATTGTTTCACTTAAACTGAATTTACTGCTTTTGCTACGGCAATACACACTCCTTTATTCTTGATATAATATTGTATTCAAATTTAATCTACGCTTCAAAAAGCCGGGAGCACTGATTGTCAACTGGTATGTAGTTTCTTCAATATTAGAGGGATTCTTGGGGTGGCTATTGAGCTATGTCAAATGATCTAGTTCCCAATGCAGATTGCGTTTGATTCTATAACCGATGATGCATAATCTAATACAGAAATTCCCCGATCGGATCCCAGTCCCTGAAAGCCGAATTTGGGCGTCGAACGGATGGAACCAGGGTCCGATTTCATATGCACTGGTTCAAGTCACGCCATTGTTGCGCAAGATCTCGATATTGGAAGTTAGCTTCCCATCTCGGTTCACGGATTTCCAAGGTTCCAATGTTCCTAATCTGTCCATCTTCGTTTCTACAGACACATGCCATTCAAAAGGGTCGATCCAAGATTATCTCCAGACGTTACACGCCAGAGAATAGTCCCAACCTGGCATAACATCTGGTTTAGACAAGCGCGGTTGTAAGCTAGAAAAGGCTTGAACACTCAATGAAACATTTCTCCTATTTTGAGCTTTCCCTTCAAATTTCAGGCCTGAGTGAGAATCATCTCCTTAGCAATTACCTCAAGGCATGTCCTGTCCATCTTCATGGTAGTACGGATACAATCCCGGGTAAAGCAATTAAATTAAGTTCCACTTCAAGGTATATCCAGAATCACCATGTCTTCCCTTCGTAGAACTACACTCCGTCCCGATCATCATCCCGACTACCTAGGTAAGATCTATATAGAGCATCTCACGCATCAGCAGAGCACTTTCAATAAACTCTACTGCGTACAGAAGCATGCAAAGACCATTGAATCCTTGGCGGTGCGTGCTGAAACGCATAGTGTCATTCCAGCCAATCCGGCGGTAGTATTGGGGCTTGAGACCCCTGAGGCTTCCAAGTCATGATAGCTGATTCGTTCGTATAGATGGCTGTCCCGTGTTTATTTTTGGATTGTGCTGAGTTGCAGGTGGTTTTGTTGCGGTCTGAGCAGGACTGGAATGTGGGATAAATAGGTTCTTGTCGCCTTGTTCTTTTGCTCTAGCTGTTAGTTGTTTATTTCGTCTAGTGTTGATTCTCCTTGGATATTGTTTTGTGCATTGGATTTCATTCGGATCAATGGTATATATCATGCACTCCAGGGAATATCAGAGAAAACGCCTTTGATGTGAGTGCCCCTCATTAATATACCAGCATCCACGTGTACTTGGGTATCAAGGCAACGTGCTAACCACCAGCTTCACACTCATCGACCAGACTACCCACGACTAGATCTTATTATAGGGCTTGCTTCTGATCAGGTGGGAATCCATGCCAAGCCTCATGCTCCTGCCCATGCACCGGCTGCGCAGGCAATGGAGCCTCATTGATATCCTGCTGAAAGCCAGCTTTGGAATGATCATAGCCATACCCAACCTCATGACCACGACCATCATTATCAACAAACCCAAATCCTTGCCCTTGGCCATACCCATGAGCCGCATTATCGTTATCCGAGTACCCAGGCTGACCCGCCCACACCCAGCCTTGGTTCTGCTTGGGCGTACTGATGGTGGTATCGTTCCACCGATCGTAGAGATGGCTCTGATAGCGGTCCCGACGAACGCGCTTGCGACGGTACCGGATGAAGAAGAAGCAGCATGTGCCCAGGGCTATAAGGATGATTATGAAGCCCAGGACTGGGAGGGCGATGACCACGCCCAGGTTGACGCCGTTGGAGGAGTTTGCGCCTGGCGTGGAGAGGGACATGGAGGAGGGGAGGAGGACTTCGGTGAAGATTCGGGACGGGGCGATGTCGAATGCGGCGCCCACTGCTGTGCTGAAGTGGCAGTTATATCGAATGGATTCGAGGACTGGGATAAGGTCAGTGGCTGCTCTTTCTTTGGTTTCGTGGATTCAAGTACAGTTTGCAAGATACACCTGCCCACCGGCTGTGCCCGGGTTCACGGCCTCGGAGGTCAGGTTATAGCAGAACTCGCAGGTGTTAATGACGTTATCGGCAAATGCAGTGCTCTTGCACCAGTTTTGGAAGTTGTCCGCGCTGGGGTCTGTCAAGTCGACGCTCACAGCTGACTCGATGCCCGAACATGCTACTGGGCATTGCGAGGTCTGGTTGGTGATGACGGAGGGAAATCCGAAGACACATGTTGAAAATGCGTAGCGTAGGTTATCTGGAATAGAAGTATTAGCGACATTGCCACTTCGTTATTCTCGTCAATTGACTTACAGAGACCCCAGTCGACATCGGTTTCGCTGGATAAGCCATCCACATAAGTGCTTTCCAACTCGCAGGTGATACAGTCCTCGAAATCTTGGCCTTTCGTCTGGTTATACTGCGAATCCAAACAGGCAATCTCGGAGGTGGTGGTGTTTGAAGACGAGCCCAATTTACTGCATGTGTCTGCACAGGGCGAACCTGGTGAGGTTCTCAGGCCCTGTACAGCGAGAGGATTGCTGAGAAACAAGGTAGCCAGGACAATCGCCAGCGTCTTTGCGGGCCGTGGACCGTAGCCCGAAAGTCCGAGCATGATGAATGGGAGTAGCAGCTTCAGTTCCTTCAGCGACCGCCAAATAGAGAGGGGAGCAAAGGCCTGGCGCCGGGAAAGGGCGATCACGGTGTCATGGGATTCGCAGGTTGAAAAACCCAGCGATGGTTAGGAGGAAAAGCTTTTGTTTTCAGTGCCAGAACCTCTCTTGAAGCGACCGGTGGGATGATCAAGTGGAGAGATCCTTGATCCTCTAGGAAAAAAAAAAAGCGATGCACAGGAAGTGCTGGTACATGCAGTGTAAACCTGCTTAGTGCCGCAGTGTCGGGGTCGGGAGGGGATGTGCTTGTCGAATCAAGCACACCCCTCACGAGGGTACCAGCCCGGCGCTTAGAGCTCATCAAACACAGGCTGAGGGGTTGGTTGGAAATGCAGAATAGGACAGTAATCCCAGCACAAGTGGATCTCCGGAGGCGTGACGAGTGTGGTGAAGGCGCCGGGTGATTGGTGATGGGCGGCTGTGACTGTGACACCGTCTGCATATTGGCTGCATGGACCGGCGGGAGTCACTTCATATCATTGCGCACACAGCTACCTTGAGCACATACGCTTAGCTCACTTAGAGACGGATCTCGGCACCTTATAGATGTTGGTAGGAAGCTCGACGCCATGTACTCAGACATTGATGGGTGCAGAGAGTTGGGTCTACAGTAGAGCGGTGGATGCGGACTCCACATAAAAGCCTAATAAATCTAGGAAGATTGACTCGAAGTACATAAAACCGCATATATGAAGATCTGCCAAAAAGCCTCTAAACTTACACCTAAGCGAGGTGTAAAATGTAGTAAAAGAGTCTGTGAGAATGTTACTTCCAACACCTGATTTGACCAGGCGTTCTAGCCCATTACAGGCCACTAAAACCTCAGTGTAAAAGACCACCCAAACATCAATCTCTAGATCAAATAAGACGCAAATTAGGAAAAGTTCAATCACCCATAGAGTTCATCATAGGACGGCACCAGCTCATGATGAACCACAGTCTCGGGCTCCCGGTACCGCGGACGGGGAGCCTGTCGGTTCTCCGGTACTGCGTGTATACTGTTGAATGCATACCGCGGCGTGTCTGGAGGAAGCGATGGCGCTGAAATAGAAGATGCAGCCGTATAGCTCGTGTGCCTCGAGCTGGTCGTTCCAGCGACCGAGGCCGAATGCGAATGCTCGGTCGTCGAGCTTTGCATGCTGATCCGGCGCATGCGCGAGGTCACTGACAATGGAGGCGACCTTGAAGAGCGGTCGATGTATGAGTCGCGGTCAAGCTGGGGTGACGGACGTGAGGTCCCTGTGTAACTGCCGTATAGCGCTCCTGGGTCGCCTAGTGTGTCTCTTCCTTCGTCATCTTCGTCGCACGATTCGTCGTCCAAAATGTCTCGTGTTTCGCCGAGTCCATGTAGTGTACCCTCTATGCCGAGGCCTCGAGTGTGTGGACTGCGGCTTCGCTGAGAGCGGTGCCGTATATTTTCGTCAAAGTATCCTTTGGGAATCGGCAGACCAGTGCATGTGTCCCGTGTGTTGATACTGTGAGGTTCAAGATCGTTTGGACTGCCTATATCCTGTACTGGCAAATCACCCATCGAGATATAGCGCCGTGACTCATCCGGCTGGCCATGATGATATGACCCCGCGGGAGTGGTGGGAGGAAATACGGAGGGCTTATCTCTTTGGGTCCATGAGCCCTCGTTGGGATAACTGATGGAAGGGTCGCCCCAGCGCGAATGCAACTCAGACGAAAGTCTGCGCTTCCTCTTGAACTTTTTCATGAGGCTTGCCATGGCCTTGAACAGATTGATCATCGAAAAGGGCTCGGAGTGGATACGTGCTTTGTATTAAAAAGCAATGGCTTTAGTGGGGGATAGTCCACTCCCTAGTGCAGTGCGCATCTCAAAGGCCGATCAAATCCCCACAGGGAAACGTGGAGCAGTGCCACAGGAGATGACAGATCTGAGTCTGAATCAGGATACAATGAAAGAGAGCAGCGCAGGCAGCTTCGCCCCCATGGGTTGAACTTATATCAACGAGACGAGACGTGAAGAAATGCTGATCACCGCATGTCTGTAGGTTCTGGCCGGATGGGAAGACCTTCTGAAGAAATACTTGACGAGTTGGGTTGGGAGATGACAAAGTGCCCAGCCAGTAATGAGGAAAGCTTCAAGTTGGGAGCCCGACACTACGGTCCAACCTCTCTGGCGGTGGCCCCCAGGGTGCCACTTAAGACGACGATGACGAATCCAGCACAGCAGCAGCGCTCCAGGAACAGTGATGGGCAAACTACAAACGCGACAGCTAGTGAGATAGCCCCAAAAACTGCAGGTGTTGGTGTGCAGTTGCAGGGCAAGAGGGGTAACGGGAAGGCCCCTGTCGCCTCGCTCGAGCATGGCAGGTAATTTGCAACCTTTTGCGGTGCAGGGCGTGAGTTGACTCTCGATGGCGAGTCAGACATGTATGGGTTTGCATATAGCATCGCATGCACGTCGTTCCACCGGCGCCTTGGCAAGCGCTTGTCGTGGGATCTGCACCTGCGCACGACTGCGTCGGAAGGACTGTAATGGAGAAGATCGGACTGCCTCCAGCGCTGCTATCTGCTGATTAGCCGTTTATCTTCAATGGCCGGGGTATACGGCACAACCAGGAGCTGGCGACAGGGATGCGGCTCTTGGAGAGGTTTCTGGTAGGAGAATCGCATGGCTCTAACAGGGATCAAAAGAGGGGGGCGGGGTCCGACGATATTCAGCACGAAAGATGCCATGTTTCACCAAGTTTCACCATGATGCTTTGGATCCCTGCACCGGAGTGGATGTGGATTGTTTGGAGTCCTCGAGTCCTCGAGTCCCCAAGTAGAGGGCTTGATCAAAGGAAACAAGGTTTGATATCCCCGTCAACTCGTGGCACATCTTTCCGGAGCTTATCTTAGCCGCCGAGTCCAATTATTAAAGTCACGAAAGGGGAAGGAGAGTCGCAAAGGATCGACAGAGACGTAGACAGACGCACAGACCACAGGCGTCTGTTTGGGTGATTCTCGACTCCACTTCGTGTTGGCCAACCTTGAGCGTTTGGCGATTTGAGATTCCGAAATGATTTGAATTGTAGTTTGGTCCCTTGTCTACTGCAGAGGCCGCTATGAAGTACAACATAGACTATTAGCTTGGAAATAGCCCTGAGTCCAGTCTCAATTTCTCCAGTGAAATATGTAAAAATATTCAGCACATAGGCAAATATCAAACACCCAACTCCTCAGCTCATGATAATTGTTACGGTTCAAAGCCTCCAGCCTAAATCCAAAAAGAGTGAAAAATTCACCCAAAGTTGGTAATTAGTCGTGAAAGCACCGGCTTGGCCCGTTTTGGACGCCGCGCGCCCTGCGGCGTAGAAAGCATTGGCTCCGAGTGACTCCGTTCCCGACCATCCCCTAATCTAGTCGAGCGCTCAGTCGAGGCCGTTGAGTAGGACGGCATAGGCATGGCGGATTGTCGTCTTGCATGAGACGGCAAGCCTTGCGGCGGTGGAGGTTGATAGGTAGACGAGCGTGCATTGTTATAGTGCACCTCTCTCAAGCGGCACGATTGACCATTGGGGTCGGGATAACCATATGAGGATAATAGATCAGCGCTGTGTGTTGATGTTGGCCGAATTGGTTGGTACTTTGATGGATCATACGTGGGCAGTGGGGGCTGGTCCATTGAGGCTCGCGGGGCATAGTGATAGTGACTGTAGTCCGGAGCGAAAGTAGATAGCGGCCGGGGATGTGCAGATCGGGGCCCGCTGAGCGCTTCGTAGTAGTTGGGTTTATATGCCGGTGGCACTGGTAGTCGCTCGGCTCGCTGCTGCTTTCGTTTCGCTCTCTCCTTACGGGAGAAAAGGTATAGAAGTCCACCCGTCACTGTGGGGAGTGGTTAGCGTTGCATTATCACCTCCCTTCGTGAGCCATGGTCAACCTACTTGCAAGGGTAAGTGTGCTTGTAGAGACCTTGCCAATAACACACGATCTGGCTGGTAGATCGTGTGATGGGAATATTCGAACCCCGGTTGGGAAGCAAGCTAGCGATAGGTGCAGGGTCAAATTAATCCATGCCGGTGCCAGACTGGCTCCAGGCCCCCAATACCTGGGGTATAATGAATGAGTTAATCCTCAGGCGTGACATTGAAGACTGAGGTCATGGCAAGCCCTGATATATGTCCTCAAAAGAAGCTTCCCCCACACAGGGACCCCGTTTCAGGTGAGATATTTTGAGACGCTCTGCGAGAGGAGGTAAAGATAGTATTGACGGACTATAGATAGAAAATCCCATAATTAGCCCACAATTAGTTCGAATTTGATGCCAGCACATCCTGCTCGTCAGGGCCAGACCTAATTCGAGAGCGCCCGCTCGGTGCCACAGCTGCGCGTCCCTCTATCTCGCATATATCCGGCAAATCAAAGTGAACCAACACTTCCGCGGCCCTTTGACTGGCTGAATGCACGCGCCGCGCGGAATGGGCGAGTCAGCACCCCCGCTGAAACCAACACTAACAAAGTGTAGACACTACATTCTCAGGCGGGGTCGGCTATCACCGACGGCGATCTGCACGTCGATGATCTGTAGAATTGATTTGACATTCTTATTCCCTAAAAACTAGAAAACTAGAAAACTAGAAAACAAAAAAAGAAAAAAAGAAAGACAATAATCGGCAACTAAAGGATCGAAGAACTCATAATCTAAACCAATCAACAAACCAACACCTAATCTGCATATGCGCGGTAAAGCGCCATTCCCTTGTCCGTGGAGAAATCCAGCGCAATGCCCTGTCCCACAAAGAATACAAACCCCTCCTTCAACTCAACCGTATCAGCCCCAGGGATGCGCATAGACCCACATCCCTTAGTAACAATCATCAAACTAGGCCCAAGAATAGCCTTGTGCGTCTCCTTCTCACCCGCGCCAAGACAAGTACACAGAACGCTGAACTCGCTGATCGGGGGCGCGTAGACATCCGTCTTGCCGTTCATGCCCTTGTCGCTCTTCCGACGTGGCAAGAGGGAACTCTTGGCATCGTGCGGGACGAAGGTCAGCGCCTGGCTGAAGAGCTCGACGTTGTCGCGCGCAGCGGGTGGACAAAAGCCGGTGTTAAGCACGTTGTCGGACCGGGCCATGCACTCCATGATGTCTCCTTCGAGGTACGCGTGGATGCTGTCTGCTGGTACGAAGACGGAATCGCCGGGTCCCAGGGTCATGTAGTTCATTAGTAGAGCGGCGACAAGGTTGCCATTGTCGCATTCGCTATATTGCTTGCTCAGTCGTTCAAGCAGAGCCGGGATGTACTGGTCTCGACCGAATTGGGCCTCCGGGATGTTTCGAAGTTCTTTGACAGTTGAGCCTACTGTTTCCGGATCGGCACTTAATAGTGATTTGCACACTTGACGCAGTGTCTCGTCGTTGAAGTCTTTGTGTGACGGGACAAACTTTTCCAGTGGTTTGAGCTTGAAAAGACTTTGGATATCACTGAGTGGCTTCCAGCCGGCAAATAATTCGAACTTTGAAAGTGCAATGGCGATCTCTGGTTTGTGGTTCGTGTCTCCGAATTTGTTGGGATCCTCCTTGTGGAGTTTGGCTGCTAGGTCCCGGTGTGGATGAATTTGAAGTGGTAGCGCTTTGGAGAAAGATAATATCTGCCGCCGTTAATATGCTGCACAATTCCGACTCTGGTTCCTGTCATACCTTTGGCAGGAATGGTATCTCTGCGCCCCATCGATCCATCACCAACTGGCCCACCAGCGCGGGGTTCTTCTTCAGATATTCACCCAAATGCTCGCCGGTGGAGAGTAAATAAGATGGATTCGAGGGATAGGTTCCCATCCACATCTGGAAGGTCTATGTCAGATCTTATATTTATCCGCTGTCAGGAGCTGACATACCTCTGAGTAGTGCTTGGAGTCGTCGATTCCTGGGTTGCCTGGAGTTTTCGACCACAATTGAGCCGCCATGGAGCTTTTTCCCTGCTTGCCCCAGTCGTCATTCTGCAGTGTTGAGGTGATTAGATGTGATGATTGTATCGGGGGAAACCCCTTGACAAGGGCGTACCTTGACCCCGCAGCGAAGTTGAACCACTGAATTGACCATGTTGAGGCTATTTTGAGTCTGCTGATGTTCACGACTGGAAGCAAAGGCAATTGCGATGTAGATATGGCCAAACGACGTTATGATACCGTTTGTGATGGGGTTGAGAAGTTGACATTAACCTCGATGGTAGGTAACCCAGTTCTGATCAGACGTCGCCATGCCATCATAGTGATTGAGCTTCCCACTGACTTGTAAACTATATGTAATCGTCGCAGACAGAACTGAGGATACTGTGTCAGCCAATAGGAACATTGACTGGGAAGATCCGGATGTCATGTTGTGGTGAATCAGTCTGACGTCAGCATTGGAAGTTGACCAAGCAAGATTTAGGTGATCAAGGCAGCCGGGGACATTTAACTATTGAAATAGAATTTGCATTTAAGGATTTGAGAATCTAATCATACACCCGAGCCCTTTTTGACGCCCATGTCGAAAAGCAAGCTGGAGGTCCGCCAAGCTCCCTATTGATACTGGCCTTCCATTATACATGCATCGAGAAGGTGGGCAAGCAAAGGAGGGGGTGCATCGCTCGAAATTGGTTCAGAACAAAGCCCCGACGGTTTTGAATTATCTGCAGTCTCCGAACCATGTTGTAGCTAATGTGATCGGTCAGCTGGAATGCTACTCCACGACGAGACAGGTCGACTCACCACGTCTTGAGATCTTGCTTGATCACCCCGATGCGGAAATGAAAAACTTCATGGCGATGCTGCCAAGTAGCGCCATCGTCATAGGAGATCAGAGCTCCGACATTAAACGGTCCATATGTGGTAGTCTGAAAGACCATGACTAAAGCGTCCCGTCCGTTATCAGTAGTCATTGCGGTGCCATCTATGCCGTCTCGGCGAGGATCCTTCTCACTACGGAGGCAAATAGGGTAGCTCGCGCAACGACGAGCATTGTGTACTGATTGTTGAATGTATATTCCTGCCCGTAAGTGAGTTGGACTTCACCATGTCGCCCGATCCGTGAATGGTTCCCAGACCCCGAAGGAGGTTCCTTCTCCGTGGCTTGGGAAGCAAATCCCCATGTTCTGTCTCCCCAGTAGATTGACAGACAGTGATGCGAAAATGGATAGAACCGTTCTGGCCCAGGTCATGATTGCGGAAAACCGCGAAGACAACATCGCGGGCAGCCTCCACTAGGAACATCTTGTCCACATCCCTAGCCACGTAAGTCACCTCGGAGTAGTTCTCAACGGTCCGCCTATTATCTAGGCTACGCGCAACGTATAGCGCCCGTTTCCCGTCTGGAAACCGTATGAAATAAGACAGTATCGGGCCATCGGAAAGTCTCACAAGGCGAGGATATGTGCCTCTGTTCAGCTCCGAGGTTAACAGGCGCTCGTCATTGTTCACCAGTTGTCGACATACAGATGGTGGCCGGGAGGATGGTTAGGTTGTTGACCGGGCGAAGGGTAAATCACGGCGAGAATGCTTCCTCTTGGAGCGTTGGAGCACTTTCTGTCTCAGATGTTCAGACATGGTTTAGTCAACTATAGATCAAGTTGTTGGAGAGGTGTAGGAAGCAACGCGGGATGAAGTGGGTGATGTCATGAAATATATTGTTAAGCTGATCTAAGCTAATCGATGCCTAGAAATGCCAGGAGCCCTCAGCCCTACAAATGACAGAATAGGAATAACTCCAGGCACACTACGCACGGTGACCCACAACCTTCCAAGGTTTTTGACTTTCCCACTCGGATGATCTCCCGAGTGACCACCCCACCCCATGCCCCATAAAGTATCTACACAACTCATTCTGTCATCTGCCACCTTTCTTTCCCTCAACCCATCAAGCTCACTACTAACACTCGCTCATCCGTCTCTACAATAATGGGGTACGATGAGAACTCGCGCATCTGGTTCCAGACCGGTCTCGACCCTGGCACTATCATCACCCTTGATCAGCCAGTCCCTTCGCAGTGGCAGATTGTGGAGAAGCTAAATGAGCATAATCATCAGCTTAGCAAAGAGGAACGTGATTATTTTGACTCTGGCTACTCTTTTGCCTCGACTAAACTTCTATGCCGCGACCCTAAGAATCATGCAAAGGAAGCCTTCGTGCGAATTGTCAAACAACTTCCTTTTCGAAACACTGAACAAATTGCTGTGGAAGCAAGATCTAAGCAGGCTACCACATACATCCCCCCTGAGCTGACCGCCTATCAAAAGCTTACTCAACAAGGTTCCACCCATACTCCAAGGCTCCTCGGGTACAAGGTCACCACCCAGGATAAGTCGGCACTAGCTCCAAACGGGTTCTTGATCTATTTAGCGTGGGAGATAGTACCTGGACTCCGTCTTGGAGACAAGCATGGCCCTGACCCATTCTGGACTCTCGATTTCAGTGAAAGAGAGGCAATCCGCGCTTCCTTTATCGAGGGACTTATGTAAGTCAATAAACTATCTCTACCTTTCACTAAAGCTAACCTTGACGTATACTAGGGAGCTAAGGAAGAATGGATACCTTAATGATGATCGCGGACTCAGCAGTCTAGTTTGGCACAAGGGGTCAAATACCGTGTAAGTCTGACTACAATTATAGACTTATCTTTCTTCACATCGAAGGCACGGGCTAATTATCTCTTAAGTTACTTCCTCGGATTTCGTGAAGGCCATGAAGGCAAACCCACAACCCGCCCCTTGGATGAACTCAAATGGATGCTGATGTACCATCTTGTCATTGCCCCCAAGCGTGAAGGGCGTGGTTCTTGCCTGGATGTGGATACCTCTCGCTGGCGTTTCTGACTGGAACAAATTTAAGGAGACGAAGCTCATTGGATTGCCTTCTTATTTTGCTTGCTAAGAAGAAGCATTTCAAAACCGCGATCCCGCCTTGGATTACTAGTGCTTTGTGTCTGCGCAGGGTGAGTTGGTCCACGGGAGCTAGTAATAGCAATTTCAGACGTCTTCATATCTCTCGTTGGTTCCATACCGCACATTTATCAATTCCGTGTTTGTAGACACATCTGATGGAGAATCGTTATTTGCATCAGCAGAGCTTGTTGGTGACATTAGACCTGATTAGGAGCTCAGCTGGGATAATTTTACCAAGTCCACCCAGCCGGATGACGACACTCGTAAGAAGCTAGCGCTGCTAAGTCTTCCGCCGAACAAGACCTAGACTACGGAGGACCTCGAGGACGAAGATAGTCTCGCTATTAGATTACTCCTACTCTACAATTATAGCCATAGTATCAAGCGTACTAGCAAGAACGATCTATCCGCATCTATTATATAGACCTCGACCCTAAGCGTACCAAATATCTGACCAGAAAACTCCTCGATCCGGTAGATAGGGAAATCAAGAAGGTTATTATAGCATAATATCTACTCAATTCGGCGTAGGATATAGAAGAATAGAACAAAAAAAAGGAAAAAGGAAAAGAAGACGACCTTTGTAGGTATATCATAGAAATACCAAAAGAGAAGATAGTAATTAGGAGGAGTCGTAGCAATATTCGAAGAATAAAGCTTACCTTCGCCTATAGCATCATTTCCTGAAGCATAGTAAATAGTCGCGCGTATGGTATATGGGCATGTGTTACTGCTTAGTCCTTAATCTAGGCGTTCACTAATGAAAATGGTGTAGGAAGGAAATATCGATCTACATAGAGAGGAGATTCCACCCAAACAAGCAAAACGAAGAGTCCTCACACCTTCAATGTATGATAGTGAACCGGTGCCTGTATCACGAACAAGGCCTTGGGGTCAACATACTACTTATAACTCTTCATCCTGGCTCAGTCGTACTCTTCCAGCCTCTCACCACTTCTTATTTGGTCAGTTTCCAACTCTTCCTTTACCTCTTGTGCGCTTAACATTTCAACTCTCACATGTTCTACCTTTCTACGCAGCTAACCTCCAAGAACAATCAAGATGGCGAATCCAACCACTATCAAGCGCGTTCGAGATACACTAAGCGAGTCCTTGCCCGATTTGAAAATCGCTGAACGCCGCACAACTAGCTCGGCGTTGCACAACATCAACTTCACCGGCGGCATCCAGCAGTGGACAAATTTTGAGGCCGACATCCTTAGCTCTTTGAGCAGCTATGCATGGAGTCAGCAAGCCATCGATGTCGTGCTCTCCGGCGCCAATGCTATCAACGCACCGGCTAGTGAGTATGTTTCCGTTGCCGATGAAGGAGGTGTCCAAGGTCGGATAACCGAGCGCATCGGTCAAGTCGTGGGTGCAGCTCTTGAGTTTCAGCAAGAGCAACTTTTGTTCGGGGATTTCAAAGGCGCAAACCCGCCATACCCAGGATACCCCAAGATCCCTGACTTTGTCGTCAAGGGGCCATCCGGGGACTCCAAGCTCGTGGGTGAAGCAAAAGTCCCATGGATAGAAAAACATGACCTGGAGCACGCCCTGGAAGAATATGGCAACGGAAATGATTTCTATCTTCGGCATCTTCTCGGTGAGACTGACAACCATCATCATCTAGTGTTGATGAACGTACTAACCGAGGCATATGTAGGACAAATCGCTGCGTATATGCAAGAGACAGATAGGAAGCACGCCTTTTTGACGACTTATGAGCAAACAATTTTCTTGAGAAAGGTCGATGTGAATCGAAAATGGACCATGGAATATTCCCCTGTGATCTACCATTGGGCCATGGGAAGTTCTTCAACGGTCTCTTTACGGGAATGCTTCTGGAACCTGGCTTTGTTGAGTAAGTCGGACACCAAGTTCGGTCTAGATTCCGGCACAAGAGCTCAGACTTGGACACGGAGGGCATGATACGTTGTCGGATGTAATCAGGTGTCGGATGTTGTCACCTGATACTGCGTTCTTACTAGATTGTTTGACCCAACTAGTTATTTGCATTTATTTCGTTTATTTGATGCACAATCAAGCCCTCCAATTGCGCACATTGGGCTAGTTGGAAACGCAGAGCTTTTCACATCTTCATTCGAGTCCTACGTATGGCGACGAGAAGTTCGTTTGATGTTGATACCATTCTCAAGTGTAGAATCTTAATCTTGGAAAGCCGATGTCACTGAATCTCGTCTGACTGTACATCCATTCGGGTCTTCTACTTCTTCGTTCATAAACTTGAGCGAATACGTAGGATTTCCTGGCCAAATCATGAGTCCTATGGGTTTTTGTATTCCAAATTCTGTGGTGAGTCTTCGATTTACATGTAGAAAGAAAAAAATCTTGAGATGATCTGTAGATCGTTCCATATAAACATTGTTATACAAGAAAATAAATAAGCAAGCAACGCCACTCCCAACCGCTGTATGATATCGAGTAAAAGAAATCAAAAGTAGGCTCCAAGGGGGAAAAGATATCCGGCCTCTCATGCAGTCGAGAGGGAACTCGCTTTGGGTTTGCTAGGCTGTGGAGAACTGTTGAAAACAGCTTCGTCCTCGTCCTCATAATACAAGTACTCTTCGTCATCCTCCTCTGGTTGCCCGAAGGCATTTCTCCATACGCCATCCCACAAACCCTTCTTGGTGATAAGACCACCAACTAGCAGGATAGGCAGCTGCCAGATACTAGCCCAAAAAAGCCCACGAGCACTCCCTTGAGCGCCCTGGTGCTTCCAGAAGCGGTACGCCTCACGTACAAGCCAGCCATTGGCGACTGTGCTTCCAACGAGGAATCCGTGACCAACGACGCCGACCCACCAGAGGCCAATGGAGACGGGAAACATGAGTACGGAGTAGCGAAGGGCTACACGGGCGTTCCGGGCCGGGTTCACCCAGCAGAGCATTCGGTAGCCAGCTTGCTTATAATCTTCGCGGATGAGATGGGAGAGGGCGTTGAAGTGCGGAAATTGCCAAGCAAATAGGATACCACCCAGCAGCCATCCACCGATGCTGTCTTCACTAAACAACATATCGCGCCATGTATCATGGCCAGTTGTCGCTGTCTGTCCTGCCGCCGCGACCCAGCCCATCAACGGCGGGATACCACCAACTACTGCGCCAACCCAAGTATTGATCACGGATATTCGCTTCAGCGGTGTATACACAAAGGCGTAGAGAACGATGTTCGCCGCGGAGAGTGCGGTGGTCGTCGGGTTGGTGCCAATATACAACAGGCCTAGACCCACGGCCGCGGTGCCGATGGCGAATAGCAGTGCCCCGCGACGCGAGACCAGCCCGCGGACGAGAGGACGATTCCGGGTTCGAGTCATCAATGCGTCATATTTCGGTTCAAGCATCATGTTCAGTGTGTTGGCACTGCAACACGACAAGAATGTTCCCGTGGTCAAGTAGATGAAGGTCAAGGTCGAAGTCGAGAGGGTCGGCAGTGGGGTCATGGCCGGATCGAGGGTAAGCAGAGATGAGATCGGGTACATTCCGTACGCAGATGTGGTCGTAAGGAGAATGAGGAAGGAGAGACGCGGTTTCGTCAAAGCGAAATATGCGGCGAACTTGCGCCGAAGCGAAGTCGTGGGCTGAGCTGATGAGAAGGCCGACAATTGCGCTGAAGCATCGGGTGGCATGACTGCTTCTGGTGTGCTGTTTTCTGAGCCTGACTCCTTCAAACGCTTTCTCCGGCGATGTGGCAATTCATTGTGTGCTGCTTCTGCTGCAATCGATCCAGACGATGCTGCTTCGGTTGGACTGGCCGGGTTTGCGGAGGTTCCGCTCGCGGGTTGGGAGATGGAGGCATTGGAACGGGTGTCGGAATTGGCGGAGGCGAAGGACGAGAGAAAGCCTCCTTTCAACCCGGTAGCATCGTAGATCCGGTTAGGAGAAAAGTATGTCTTGTAAAAGGCCGAGGAAGGCTGGTTGGCCGCGATGCCGGTTCGTCGGTTCGTTGACGAAAGAAACCCTCGTATTGTAGACGAAGGGTGAATTCGCGATCGCACCACACATGAGCATAGGAGCGCCTCTCGCGGCGGCCTAGGCCTCAATATGGCGGACCGGAGAGGGATCATGGCGCGTTGGTCGTCGCGAGAGAGAAAGAATGAAAAGTGGAAGAAGCGAACTTTCCCCGGCGCGGCACGGACCACATCCGCACTTTACAGGGACCAAGAAGATATTGTAAATGGGCTACCTGTAAAAATGGTAGATATTGTATTAATCCGACATATTTAAAAAGAAGTTCCAAAGGATACCTTGAAAAGGAACCGCCTATGTAACAAATGACTGGGAAGACCGTTGAATTTACGAAAATAAAGCGCATCCGGTGTTTAGGCCCACTTCAATATTTCCTCGATCATCCTCGTACGTGGAATGTCAACATCGACAACACCAGCTCCTTCATCTTGACAAGCCTCCCCACAAATCATCATGGACGTCATTCAGAAGACCGTGCTGGATCCTCTCCAGCCCTACCTACAGCCCGTTGTCGAGGCCATCCCCGAACCCGTCCATGACGCGGTCATCTCGTTGATCGGCGCACCCTGTCACGCCGCGCTGTTGCTCGACCTTAGCCTCACCAAGGACCCAGCATGCACTTCCCTGGCCATCTCCAAGGCCCTTGGCATCGCCATCGTCGGTGCCAGCGCTGTGGTCAAGGTGCCTCAAATCCTGAAGCTAATCAACTCGCGCTCGTCCGCCGGTGTCTCCTTCGTGTCCTACGCCCTTGAAACCGCCAGTCTTCTCATCACTCTATCGTACGGCGTGCGCAACCAGTTCCCTTTCAGCACCTATGGCGAATCCGCTCTCATCGCCGTGCAAGATATTGCCGTCGGCGTTCTCGTCTTGAACTTCGCTGGCAAGCCCGCTGCAGCCGCTGCCGCCGCTGCCTTCGTCGCTGTTGTTGCCGCTAGCGTGTACGCGCTTCTGTTCGACCAGACCATAATTGACGCGCAAACTATGTCCTATTTGCAGGCCGGTGCTGGCGCATTGGGTGTTGCCAGCAAGGTGCCCCAGATCTATGCTATTTGGAGCCAGGGTGGAACCGGACAGCTGAGCGCTTTCGCGGTATGTGGACACTTTCAGACTAGATTCAAATGCTTGGCTAACTTTGGCTTCTTTTAGGTCTTCAATTACCTCGCCGGATCCATGTCCCGCATCTTCACCACACTCCAAGAGGTCGACGACAAGCTCATTCTCTACGGGTTCATCGCCGGCTTCTCCCTCAATGTGATCCTCGCAACACAGATGCTGTACTATTGGAACAGCCCGGCGCAGGGGTCGAAGTCAAAGTCGAAGAAATCCGCCGGCAAGCAGAAGGCTGTCGAGCAGAGCCCTATGGGCCAAAGCTCCGGCGCGTCGCCCAGGCCGAGTTCGAAGACACCTACTACTCGACGACGGGGTTAGAGTGTATATCTTTGGTTACTTGCGCTTCATTCTGCAGAGCCGTCCTAATGATGCCTTTTGGAATGCATCTGCTCTTCCCTGCTAAATGAATTCCGTTCTAGGCATCTTTTAAAAGTAGCCCAACTGGGCACGTGTAGATTGGATTCGACGTAGTTTGCGGGATGACTTCTCCTGCGATCGCAGTCCTAAGAACTACTGCATTCGCCCAGTAGTCATGTACCTCAGAATCTCCCCTAAAGGAACAACAGGCTCCACAGCATGCGTATGATGGGGAGCAATCTCAAACTCGACGCCATTGCCGTCTGACTTGCGACGCACACCCACGACATCCATCTCGTCCTCGCCTTCCTCATCTTCGTCCTCTTCATCCTCAGAACCCTCGTCATCTTCCAACTGTCGTTTCAAACCCGTCACGACATTCTGTATCCCCGCCTCGCGCTCCTCGAGTGTAAAATTTCCGCCCCAATTCCGCCGCCTCGCTTCCTGGTTCGCCTCAATCGGTGCCCATCGCCATAGTTCAGCGAGCTCCGCCTCGCTGAGAGGCTTCTGAGCCTGCGCTGCAGCCGCGCTTGGGTTTAAGTTGGAAGCATCCAGGGCCGGTGGTTCTGAGCCAGCCGTGCGACCGCGCGCGACCCAGTCCTCGACGCGGGGATCAAGTTTTGTGCGTAGGAGTTGCTCGAGCGTGCTTGCTTGTGTGCGGCCTGGGTAGTCGGGGCCTGGGTAGGCGACCAACGAGGAGAGGAGGTCGCGGTGATCGGAGAGGTGATCGGAGACGGAGACGAGATTGTTTGAGATGATGCTTGCTTGGGATTGGAGGGAGGACCTAGTAGTATGGGGTTGATTTAGTGAACTGCGATCGGTGAGACTTGTAGTCTAGGGGAGCTGCGCACCATGGCGGGAGAGGGTCGCTTTGATTCAGGCTTGCGATCAGCGATCCCAGGGAACGGGTGAGTTGTACGAGCCGCTGGCGGGACTGCTCGAGCACTTTGATCTGGTCTGATGTGAGGGTGGCCATGGTGGCTGGAGGATTGGATGAGTCCAGATTCGAGAATTCGCGGGGACGTGCGTGAGGAGAGGATAAGATGAAGCTTTGGTGGAGAAGTCGGGTCACCACGGAGAACTTTACGCGTCAAGTCAATTCTGGGGTAGAACGGCTTTTATGAGGACCTTCGTAAACTAAATTCTAACTCTGTCTGTAGCTAATGTTCAATCTTCCAATGTTGCGAATCTTCTGTGGTGACTTCACTTCGAGTTCAGTCAAGTGGTGGATGCATATTCGCATTGGCGTCAATATAAGATTATTTCCCTCGTAGCCAATCTAAATAAGACTTCAGTTTTATTGACGACCTAGGGTAGCCGAGTAGTTCTGACGAAGCACCTATATCGCCCCGGGCCTCTAATGATCTGCAAACAAGCGGACGATTGGGCGAACTCTGCAAGTCACTATTGCTCATAAGTACATCGACCATCTTTAGGCCTTATTTAGGCCTGTGAGGTCTTTGTGGCATATTGGTTTGTCCGAGATGAAGTATAAGATCCAAGTTGCTCGTGGATCATTCTTGGAGGTATATAGATTCTTGTTGAGTGTCGACTATAGGCTAGTATATTTAAACGCTACGCCAAATTCATGGCCATAATGTCTTCCACAAGCCCGATACATACACCATCTCGAGAGCACGTTTTCGTTGTCTTTGGAGGGGTGTTCAAGAAAGAGTGTTAGAGCGGGCGGGCCAGATTGTGGGTGCTGTGTTTCGCTACTATGCGAAGGATCTCCAATTCGGTGACTGGAAAGGGACCAATTCGGCATATCAAGGATACCTCAAGATCCCAGATTTTGTCATCATCAATCCTCAACGGCGATGATGCGGTACTTATCGAAGAACTGGCGTAACTTTGCATCTTGATTGTCTAGCTTTGACTGATGGTGTCATGACGCCCAAGTACGGAATCATCATAAAGAATCAACGGTACATTCGTAGTAGCAATAACAGAAATAATTAAGCTAGGGAGAAGCAGAAGAAGAAGGAAGAAGAACCGGAACTAGAGATATAGTAGTCGTAGATGCACCTAATGCCTAAGGCATATATTGATGAGTCAGAGTGTAAACATACAAACATACAAACATCATGTGTCTAGTGATCGTCATAGATGGCTTAGGGGTAACTTTGAACCACCTAAAGGAGGAAGTCCTCGTCGGTATGCTTATTGCGCTTTTGATATACTACTAATACGTAGTAGATGCTTAGAAGATAATAGAAGATAGTGTTTAATAGGACTATCTATACTAGTTAACTTATTAACGTATTCGGTAAGCGAGCGGCGCATGTAAGCGAGCGGCGCACCCAACCTAAAACGCGTCCATGAAAAACTACTTAACTAATTCAACCACCTACCATGCCACCAATTCGCTCCCAAACCCCTCAAAACCGAATACAGCAAGAGGGTAGGATGTTATTAGCTATCCAGGCTATAAAGAATCAAGAAATTACCGCTATTCGTGAAGCAGCGCGTCGATTTGAAGTCCCACAAACATCCTTACGCCGCCGCCTCCGTAGGAGTGAAAATCGCGCGACTTTACGCGCCAATAGTCATAAATTGACCGAATCTAAAGAGGAAACAATTCGGAGATGGATTATCTTACTTGATAAACGTGGAGCAGCGCCTCGGCCTACTACCGTACGAGAAACTGCGAATCTTCTTCTCGAAGCCCGCGGAACTACCCCGGTTCAAACAGTCGGGGAAAAATGGGTTTATAACTTTGTGAAAAGATATTCCGAACTATCAAGCCGATTCTCGAGACGCTATAATTACGAACGTGCGAAATGCGAAGACCTAAAAGTTATTGAGGAATGGTTTACGCTTGTGCAAAAAACTATCATCGAGAACGGCATCGATTCGGACGATATTTACAACTTTGATAAGACCGGTTTCGCGATAGGATTAACTACGACCGCAAAGGTAATTACGAGGGCTAAATACTACGGTCGGCGAGTGGTTTTACAACCTAGAAATCGCGAGTAGGTGACTAGTATCGAGTGTACGAATGCTTTAGGTTAGGCGCTTCCTCCGTATATTATCTTTAAAGGCAAAGTTTTCATCGAATCTTGGTTCGATAACCTTCCGGAGGATTAGAGATTCGAAGTAAGCCTAAACGGATAGACCTCTAACGAAATTAGGCTTCGATGGCTTAAAAAATACTTTATTCTATCGACTTCTTTGCGGTTAAAGGGACGGTATCGGCTTTTAGTCCTCGACGGTTATAGAAGCTATTTAACCCTAAGGTTCGACCAAATCTACGAAGAAAATAACATTATTCCAATCTATATGCCTACGTACTCCTCGTATCTTTTATAGCCGCTCGATATCGGCTGTTTTACGGTATTGAAGTAGTCGTACGGTCGGATAGTCGAAACGAAGATACGTCCTAGGATTAACTATATCGACAAGCTTGATTTTCTCGAGGCGTATCTATCCGCCCGAATTAAGGCATATAAACCGGAGACTATTAAAAATAGTTTCGCCGCCGCCGGTTTAGTCCCTTTCTGCCCCAATCGGGTGCTCTCGAAGCTTAATATTCTTCTTCGAACCCTAATACCCCCCCCAACCTAGGGTAGTAAATCAAGCCAGAATTTTACACCAAAAACCCCTTCTACCGAGAAAGAAGTACGTCGATAGGCTTCGTCAATCAAAGCTCTACTTCGTACGGGTTTACGAAGCCTACTAAGCCCGTCGGATCGTGCGTTAAATCAACTTGTTAAAGGCTTCTATCTCGTTCTACATAACGCTATACTTATAGCGAGAGAAAACAGTGAATTACGCACCGCCAATAAGAAGCAGAAGCAAAAGCGGACTCGGTTAACTAGGCATATAGCCCACGAAGGGGATCTCTCGGTTCGAGAGGCTCGTAAACTACGTACGGAGCCTACTGAAGCCCAAAACAATGGCTCTAGTGAGTAGGCTACGGAGGGTTTATAGCCGCGTATACGGGGCCAGAGGGGATATGGAATATGTAGGCGCCCGGGGCATAGAAGGGAGACGTGTCCAGATAGAGAAGCTAGTTTAGTTTGATTAATTTTATGGTGTTTTGGTTGGGATAAATGCATTTGAATTTAATAGATGGGGGTAGGTGCGCCGCTCGCTTATATGCGCCGCTCGCTTACCGAATACGTTAGTTTTCAACTATTACTTAGATTCTACCTTCCTATTTACCTAACTGTTACTAAGGAGTAAGAGTTAAAATACTAATTAGGTAAGAGGTAAGCAAGAGGTAAGTAAGAGATAAATAAGAGTTAAGTAAGAGGTAAGTAAGAAATAAGTAAAGGTAAGTAAAAGGTAAGTTATACCTTGCTATTTAGCTAACCTTCAAAAGCAGATTAAGATAGCAAACCCTACTACCATCGCGGTTCGTTAGACTCTGCGGGAACGATTGCCCGATTGATCGGCGGACTATAAGTTCCGCCCTCCATAAGATTGATTTCACCGGAGATCTTAAGCAGTGGCCGAATTTCGAAAGTAATGTCTGCAATTCCTTGAGCACCCAGACATGGAACTTTCAAGTCATCGATGTTATCTCCACCGGGGTGACCGCAGTAAATACACCCTGGGAGGAGTACACTTCCGTGGCGGATGAGCACGGGGTGCAAGGAAGGTTCTCAGATAGAGTCGGGCAGGTTCTCGGTGCGGCCTTCCACTACCAGGGACAGGGTCTCTAAATTGGAGGGTTCAAAGGCGCCGAGCCTCCTTTCGAGGGTACACTAAGACCCCGGACTTCACCATCATGAACAAAGCTGGAAAGTCAAGCCGTGGAGGAGGCCAAGGTGCCTTGGATCCTCGAGCATGATATCCTACATGCGATTACCGACTATGAAGTGGGCATGGAGGCCAAATTCCGGCATATCCTCGGTAAGATCACAACCATTATTCATCATCTACCATTTTTGGAAGGTACTAACCGAAGTATCTATAGGCCAAGTCGCTGCGTACATGCATGAGACGCAGATGAAGTACAGGTTTTTGACTACCTACAACCAGACTATCTTCCTTCGGAAGTAGAGGTCAATCGCAAGTGGACATTACAGTATTCACCAGTTGTTTTCCATACTGATGTGGGAAGTCTGGTCATTGTGACCGTGTCACTGCGAGAATGCTTCTGGCACGTGGCTATGCTGAGCCAGGCAATGCAGAATTCGATGTATTCGCAGGCATGCGGAGTCAATGTTGGGTAACGCGCAGGACACGATACGTCTACTTCAAGGACAGTTACACCTACCCGATGTATAGCTTGCCCGACCGGACGAGGGCCCTCTTAAGGACGCCCTTGAAAAATACGCATGGCGCAGTCGCTTTCACGGATTTCTCTAATGGCTGTGCTTTTTCCACGGCGGCGCCTACGGATGCTCCTTGGCTTAGCTTGATCACCAATCTATCATCATTCTGCATTATTCATGTTTCTCCGTAACAGACATTGATGAAGATTAGAAAAGTAATAAAGTGATCCCTAATAAAGTTCTTCAGGATCAGGAACCATCGCCAACGTCATAGGCTTTACAGATGATGACCTCTTCCGATCCATCGCAACAAACGGGGACGTTCTCCGCCTCGGTGGCAGTCCAAAACTAAGCTGGGACCCTGCCCCATCAGAGCTATCGCCCGAACTCGATCCCAGGCTCCACCGGTCATCTTCCTGGTGCGAACTGGTCCGTGATGGAGCTTGCATTCGCGAGTTGTAGTCGCGTTCTCTATCTGCTTGAGGCTCCGAGAACGAGTCTCGTCGAGCTCGAGAACTGCGACAGGATCTTGCCGATTGGCTCCGAGGGAAGCTGGGAATATCCTCTAGATAACGTCCACTGGCGGGAATATACCGGTACCGCGGAGTGCTCTGGCTAGAGGCCTCAGAGACTTGGGCCGGATAATCCTGCCGAATCGGCTTATATGCGAAATCCGGCTTCTTTTGGTGCCCCTGGATATCTCGCTCCGTCGGGGTTTCCCCTCTCAGGTGTTTGGGGCGAGATGCTAATCGGACTGAGAGTCGACCGGGGCGCAGTGATCCTAGCGACAGAGAACTGCGAGAGGACATAGTTGAGCTTGTTGAAGTGCTTTTATTATCTTCGTCCTGATCTTCCTCGTTTACTTGACGAAAGTTCCGGTTCGAAGGAGAGGAGTCTGGAACGAAGCCCGGCCCGTAAGCCTGCTTCCGAGGAACCCGATGAGGATTATCGTATTGATTCCATGAACCATCTGTGGGGACGGAGATAGCGACATCACCCCACCGGGAGTGTAGAGGTGTGGGAGACTCTGGTCTGCGGAAGATGGAAAGAGGTCTGTTGACAATGCCGGCCATGTTGCCTGTGATAATGGCCAATGACCAATGGTCCCCGGTTGTGTGCTGCCAGGCAGCATATAATATTCAAGCTTGTGGGTAAAAATAACAGAGCAGTCCGAGGAGCAGTAGAAGGGAACTGATCCTTCAAATAAAGTGCACTACGTTGTGGTTGACGTAGACGGCAGGCGGGATAAAGACTGGGAAACTAGCACCAGGGATCTCCCGCTGGCTGCATGCAGGGCACGAGTCAGCCAGCGCAAACAATGAGCGTGATCTCGAATTGGTCGTAGCTAAGATGGCATTGACAAGGGTCCCAGGTGAAAGTGAAGTTGTATCAAAGATCAAGTAAGGATCAGAAAAGACAAGAAACAAGGACAAGGACAAGCAAATAATATCAAAACCACAAATAATGAGAAGGTCAAGCTATTGACTCCGGAAAACATTGGAGCTCGAGCGGGAAGCATCCGGATATAAAGCTTGTTCATCAGCCCCTGCAGGTGAAGTGCATCGTATACAAGACGTGCATTGCCGCCGGGACGGAAATGCACGACAGGGAACAGTGTTCCATAATTAGCTATATTTGTTGCCCGAAATAGAACCAAATTAGCTACACTTCCTATTCCCTGTTCGGCTGCAACCCTCCCTTATGCAGCTTAATTAGTGATATTTTTAGAATGTGCAATTTACAGCTATGCCGACAATCTGCCCCTGACCGTGGAGGCTGAATTATGCTATGCCTTTCTAGGCTCGCCGTATTTCTGCATCTGCACTTTTTATTATGGCGGCTGTCCCTGTCCTAAATTTACAATTCTATGAGCAATTTATAATATAAGAGAGATTTGACAAAGAGCGAATGGCCAGTAACGATAACTACCAAGGCTGACAAATAGATCGCCCTGGATCACGGGATCTAATTAGGGCAATTCCACCTTTGCATCCACCCCCTCATTGAATCCCGATATCATACTTCCATGGAAACAATGCCTTCATCAATCTATATCGGATTACCAAAAGCCCATTCTACCAAAAGCAAGGGCAATAAATGTGTCCCGCCGCCTAATGATTTCCTTATTGGGACATGGCACGTAACCCACTCGAGTCTTCCTCTATGGAAAAACAAGCGCAATGTCAACATCACCTACGAGTTACTCCCCGCCAACTCGTCGGGAGTGAACAAGATCGATGATCTGGTAAAATACCAAGCCATCGGCTCTGAAAAGGTCCAATCTGTTCATGGCGTGGACACCCCGACCCATGGCACTCCAGGTGCCTGGGACTGGCGAGGCAAGGGTTTGCTGAAGATCGCGAGCTCGCACTGGGAGTGTCTTGGTTTTGGCCATGTGGATGATGATAATAAGTGGATGGTGACATACTTTGCCAAGACACTCTTCACCCCTGCTGGGATTGATATCTACTCTGGAAACAAAGAGGGGCTCCCTCAGAGTTCAGTCAATGAGATATTGAATGCGCTCAAGGCGCACGGTGTCACTGAGATCACGCAGCTTGCCGAAAATGTCTTTCAAATTCTGCAAAATTGAGGATGCGGCAAGTATCTAAACTCGAAATATCACCAGTATATGACACCGTGGGGATACCGCTTTCACCCAAGCGAAACATGTTACATACCTTCATGGAAATGTATGATAAATGGTAGAGCTCATGAAATGGAGAGCGAAAATAAAATATGGAAGAAGGCACGGCGGCATAATTTTTAACATCGCCATAAAAATGACACTGGATCTATCAATTATACTATAGGACTTGCAAAGGCATCAAGGCCTTGTTTAACACATTGTCATTATAACGTTTCCAGTTTCCAGAACTATTCCACGTTAAGCTAGTGGGGCTGATGGGGATAGAAATAAGAAGAAAAGGGTGGGCGGAAGGGGATGGTCTGGTACAACTAGCAATTTCCTAATGCAGGATGTAGCCAACGGGGGATATTAAGACGTCTGAGATTGCTATTGCTAACTGCTGCAGACCAACTCAAAGCATTAACTAGTAATACGCCCAAGGCAGGATCGTGGGTTTGAAATGCTTCTCCTTAGGCGAATCCAGTTACTTTGGCCCCTTAGATTTGTTCCTATCACCAACGCCAGTGAGAGGTATTCACCCTCTCGAGATCAAGGTTCCATTCATGCGAGGGCGCAATGACAAGCTGATACATCAGTAACCATTTGAGTTCAATCCAGAGGCCTTTGAATTCGCCATGATTACCCTCCTGGAATCCGACGAAGTAACTTAAAAGGGAATTAGCCCGTGCCCATGACGTAGAGAAGGATGAGTACTTACACAGTTTTTGACTCCTTGTGCTAAACCAGACTGCTAAGTGCAGAAACATCACTCAGAAACCCATTCTTCATCAGCGCCCTAGTGTACGTCAAGGTCAGTTTTAGAAAGGTAGAGATAGCGTATTGACTTACTGGACTCCCACGAGGAAGGAAGAGCGGATTTCGTTTCTTTCACTGCGTTCGAGTCCTCAGAATGGATCAGGGCGTAGCTTAGCTCCAAGGCGGAGCCAAGGTACTATCTCCCACACTAGGTAGATTAAGAACCCGTTTGGGACAAGTCCCGACTCGTCCTGGGTGGTGAATTTGTACCCGAAGAGCTTTGGAGTATTGGTAGAACCAGTAAACTTTCGATAGGCATCCAGCTCTGGGGGGTATATCTGGTAGCCTGCCTAGATATTTTCTCCGTAGAGAGGGATTCGGTGTTTGAATAGGAATTTGTTGGACAATTCGCATATAGGCTTTCTTTGTACGATCCGTGGAGCTCTGACAAAGAATTTTAGTAGAGGCTATAGAGATGTCGCCATAATGATCATGCTCAGCTTGGCTACGCTGAGTACTATGCTCATTTAGCTTCTCCACAATCTTCCACTGCGAGCGGACTGGCTGATCAAGGGTGATGATGGTGCCTGGTTTTATACCGCTCTGGAACCAGATGCGTGGGTCCTCGTCCTCCATAATCGCAAAGGTGGGATAAGCGAGTGTCGATAGTGAGCTTGACGGGTTGAAAGAAAGGTAGCAGATACCAGAATGAGTTCTGTAGTGGGGGTGACTCAAGGAGATCATCCGAGTAGAAAAAGTTAAAAAGCGTGTGGGTACCTTGCCTAGAGTTAACTATTCCTATTCTGTGAATTGTAAGGCTCACTTGTAGTGTCTATTTATCGTACTCTAAGCCTATATGGACACCCCACTTCTAAAATGGTTTACCGTCATTTTGGTAATGCAGTACGTATCAGCCGGAATTAAAATCTGGGTACATATCTCGAACTATAACTGGATCTTGGAAGTGATCTAGCTACCCAAGAAGAGAATCAAGTTCCATAGGGTATCACATCAGTACTTCTCGGCACTTATTTACCTTTCCTTCCACCCGTCAGTAAACCTAACCAGCTCCGCCCACCGTACCTAGCCAACCCATACAACCCGCTCCACATCTCAACGTTCGGTTGCGTCTCCGGCGTAAACCCATATTCATGAATATTATCCATATCCCAATCCCGCGGCTGCTCAATATAATCACCCTTCAAATGTCCCTCCAACTCACACGTCCGTTTAGCTCCTGCATTGCACAGGATCTGTATGACCTCCGGATAGCACCTATATGCCTCTGCCGCGCGCGATGGCGGACCCTGATGCTCATCATAAACACGGTTCTGTTTGAGGGCTCTGGTACGCGCGGCACCGGCTTTGTAAGATGCCAGTCCCTGTATGTGTGCGCGACGGCTGAGTTCGGCAGAGTGGAGGGCTTGATCGAGGGGCGTCCATGGCGGGGATTTAGTTTTGTCGGGTTTGTTGATGCAACTGGTAAGGCCGAGGGAGAGGAGGAGGCTTAGTGTTAGTGGTTTTCCGCGGTCTGCGGCGGCTGACAGACTATCGATGCTGTTGGGATTGGGGAGATAGTGCTCTTTATAGGCCTTTTGAATGTCTGGATTGAGATGGAGAAGGAAGCGCTGGATTAAATCGTGAGTGTCTTGGTCAGGGAGAACGACGTTGTTGGCAATTCCATGGAATATGTCTCGTCCCCGGTCGTTGAGAGCCAGTGGATCGGCGCCTTTGTCGAGCAGGAAGCGGCCTCGGCGTGCCGGATTGAGATTTGTCTCTAGTGCAATAGATAGTGGGGTAGCGCCACGACGAGTTCTTGCATTGATGTCTGCTGGAGGGGAGTGAGCGAGCAGAATCTGGCACGCGGACTCGAACTCGTCCTCCGAGTGGTAGGTCGTTGTTAACAGGTGAAGTGGAGTATCCTCTTCGAACCGGTTGTGGATGTCGACGTTGGGCATGGCATTGGCTATCTTACTAAGGGTCGGAAGGTATGAATTGGGGTAATCCAGACGCGGACCAACGATGCAGACCCACGAGTGCAGAACTGTATCTCCTGCCGACAGGATGGATTCTTTCAGATCAGCTCCCGCCTCCAATAGTGCACATATGGCACCAGCATCCCACACTCCCAGGTCGGCGGCTGCTGCAATGGGCGTCAGAGGAGGATATCCTTTGTCTTTGGCGTTGACGTCGACCCCAGCTTCGATCAATGTCTTCACTAAATTCGTCATCTGTGCCAGGTTATGCTCCAAATTCCCGTGGCGTATCCAGAAATGCCAGGAATGAGGCAGATAGCCATGTCTCTCGGGAAAGTACTTGGTGAGCCCGTGCAAAGTGTTCCGTCCCATTGAGTCGAGTAGTGTGCCATTGGCACCGTGGGAGATCAGATATTTGACTACGGTGGGCTCTCCAAAGTATGCGGCTAGGGCAAGCGGGGTTGTTGATGGATCTGAGCCATGGTAGGTCGAATTGACATTGGCGCCGAAGGAAATAAGAGCGTCAATGGCTGTCATGTCGTTGAAGAAACAGGCCCAGTGTAAAGGTGTTCCATGAGGAAGTTCAAAGGGACTAAGATAACACGTTAGCTTGACGTTTGATCAGCGAGGAAGAGCCTGCTAACTAGTGGAGTATCTGAATCTTCTCCGGGAATCCACCGCTGTTTTCCTTAATCCTGGGGTCCATAACTGCATTAACATCGGCTCCTCTTTCAATCATGCGTTTTGCAATTTGGTGGATCGAACCCTCAGGAATCATGAACAGCCAATGTACAGGAGTAAGGTTCTGTCGATTTCTGCATGATGCATTTGCACCGTAGTCAAGCAGAACCTCAATCACTTCTGTATGTCCCGCCTGAAATGCCATGTAAAGCGGCGTTTCGGCATTTTCATTCTCGACGTCCACATTCTTTGCCTGGGAATTACCCAGCAGTTCCTTCACCATATCCACAGCGCCGAAGGCAGCAGCAGCATGCAATGTCGTATTCCCTTTGCGGTCGACAACGCTCCCGTTTCTCATCTCCCACTCTAGGGCCTTTCCACTTTTGATTGCTGCTTTAACTTCACTCTTCGCCAAAAACGGATCCGAGCAGAATCCGCCATGATCCCTGAACTGACTCTTCGCCTCTTCCACTATTTTTATGTGACGACCAGGTTTTGCAAAGAAAAATCCCTCGGAAACGGCCTGCAGCATCCATTCATCCAGAACCTCCTCGTCGAATTCCGGCGTTTCACCATGTGCCTCCATAACCTGCGCATACACGGCCCTAGCAGGCGAGAATCCCGCCTTGGCCGCATCAGTCAAATACTTCAGCATACGATCAAGGTACGATGGCTTCTCGCCGGTAATGGTTTGTGCTATTCCAAACAGCACATCTCCGCCAAATTGAGGAGCATTACCTTCCTTGCTGAGCACATATTGCTGTTCAAGTTCTGTACGAATGCTCGCGTCGAGTCGGTACCAGAAGAGCGGGCCCTTGTTGTAAATTGGGTCAATGACGCCCACGTGAGTATTTGCGGAGTTAATTTGGATTAAGGGGAACCTGGAGTCGGCGTTCAGTTATTGATGAATCGAGTGAAAGAATGATGAACATACCAAGATGCGTATGCTGCCGTATCTGTTTTGAGCAAACTTGCACTCGGTAGTGGCCTGCTTCTCGGATCCTCGGACAATAGGTTTAGAGCCGTCTTGCGCAGCTGCATGCGTATATCCGAGGGTATATCTTTCTGGCCGTTGAGCAACTTGGAAATCTGCTCTGGAACATTGTCAGGATTCCTATCAAGAGTCGGCGGCTGACCACATTCTGTGAATATAGACAACAGGACCAATCCGAAGCTGTAGGCATCAAACTTAAACATCAAGTCTGGCGAGAAGCCCCCAAATATCGACAAACTCCCAGCAACCACCTCGGGTGCCAACCAAGCAGGCGTACCGCGATAATCACTCAACGTGAATCTCCCTTCGGGGGCCTCTAAATCAACACAAACCCCAAAATCACTCAACTTGGCCTGAAAAGGCACATTCTCACTCGGGCCAGAAAACACAAGCACATTGTCCGGCTTGACATCACCATGCACAATGTTGAGGTTATGCAGCGCCTCCAAGCCATTCGCAATACCTAGCGCAAGCTGATACCTAACCCCCACCTCTCTCTCTTGAGTGCCCAAAAAACCCCCCAAAGGCATGATCGCCGCCTCCATAAACAACACGGGCACAGCCAGATCCGCAAAGGGGAAATCAAACCCCCACGCCAGGAGACTGGTGATATTTGGATGCGCTCTTATAACCGGGTTACAGAGCGATAAAATCTCCAGTTCTAAAGTCTTTAGCTGGAGGCGATAGTCCGTGCTCGCTGCAAAGCGTTGCTCGGCCCCGCTGGAGAGTGGGACATTAACGCGTTTGATGACCTCTCCTTCGAAAATAGGGTCCTTGAAGACGGTGAACTGGGCACCAGAGCCGATTTTGGTGGCTCGGGAGAAGAGATTGACTGCTTTTAGGATACGAGGGCCGTGAATACCCGTTTGGGAGAGTATGGTGGTAAATTGAGAGAGGGTACTGAGGACTGAGGCTGAGCCGTTGCGGGTGGCTGTTATTGCTGACTCTAGGGGGTCGATCCATGATGAGTCTGAGTTGGAGAGATTGAGGTTGTTGATATCGAATTCTTCAATATCCGTAGAGTTGGACCAGGTCTGTAGAGAGGGAGAGAGTTCATCTCTCTCAATAGAGTAGTAGTTGTCGTCGAGGGAGTTGAGTATATCATCGTAAGAGTCTGTCATTTTTGTCATCAATTCGGATGCCTAGAAAGTCTATATCCTGAATTTCCTTCTGAAAATACGAAATAGATGATAATGGAGTATGTCAGGCGGGGTACTTTTCCAATTAACAGTTTCATCCCACTTGCCTAGTGCTGACTAGTGACTAGTTAGTGACTTCTGATCCTCACCGGTTTCAATTTCCCGCCACTTTTGCTCTTCATAAATTGGCATTCAAAGGCAAAATGGACATCTATGGCACGGCAGTGACTGCCATCACTCAAATCTATCAGGTCACCGTCTTCATCCAGGGCGTCATCTCCGACATCAAGGCCTTTGACGACGATCGGGCCGAGATCCGACTCAAGCTCAATGTCCAGCTATCCACTCTCCTCTTTTTCAAACGCACCTTCTTCCATCCGCAACATGGACTGATGATCCCTGGGAAGGTAGATCCTTTCATTGCCGACACGGTAGAAGGGCTGTTGGTGCAAATGAGGAAGACGCTGGCTGAGTATGAGCTTGTGGCAGCCAAGTACGGCCTTGTGGATGAGGAGTACACAATCGAGCCTGAGAAGCTCAAGACACAAGAGACGCTGCGGGAGCGGGCAAAAAGTAAGACAATATCGCTCAAGCTCAAGGGATATGACTGGTCGCTCTTCGACAAGAAGAAGCTGAATCGCATCCTGGAGACCTATACCAGTTGGTCCGAAAATCTACGCAATATCATGCAACACATGTCTCAGGATACCCTAGCTAAGCTGGCTGAAAGCGATCACCAAGGATTGAAAACCAGTGGGCTGGAACCAGTCATGAAGCGGCGTATGTTGGCCGAGGCCAAAGCACCGGCGAGCTACCGCAGTTTGACTGGTACCATCATTGGAGAAGGAAAGTCAAATGGGGGATTCCAACTGGGGAAATGGTGTTCAGAGTCAGGAGAAACACAAGTTATTTTCGAGTACCACGAGTACGAGAGCATGCTCAAACGCGATGACCTGGATCCAGACGAGGTAAACGAGCTCAAAGAACCCATTCGCAACCTGGCCTGGCTTCTTCAAAGCACCACCTTTTCCAGCGCATCATCCGATACTCTTGATCAGCCTAAGATCTACGCGCTGGAATGCTTAGGCTTCATTGACCAACCCACCGAAGAACGTAGCGTCTTCCTTTACAAACTCCCTCCGTCCGAATCAGCAACCGGGCCATCCATAACGACTTTGCACACCTTCATCAATGCGGTAGACAGTGCAAATAAACGACCACTTAAAAAGCCATCCCTCAACGACCGCTTCAGCATGGCTTACACTCTCGCCCTGACGCTCTCCAACGTCCACGCCTCATCCTGGGTGCACAAGAACATCTGGAGCAGAGGCATCCTTCTCTTCCTCGAGACCTCCAGCGGAGTGAGCACATCAGGTCTCTACGAGCATCGGCTTTCTTTTTCCAGCACCGGAAATAAGATCATCTCGTATCTAAGCGATTGGGGCTACGCACGCTCCGTTCAACAAGGCACAGACATGCGGTCCGACTTTGAGGTCGAGCCTAATCTCTACCGTCATCCGAGTCGGCAAGGCCGTCCGACGCAGCAGTTCAGCCGTCTACATGATATTTATGCACTGGGCGTGGTACTTCTCGAAATCGGGCTTTGGGTTACGCTGTCGCGGTTGATGGAAGTGAAAATCCGAGACGCGAAGGATAGTGGACGGCTGCCGAGACCGAAGAAGGTCGCTGAGGATTTAATGATGTTGGCGGCCCAGGGGCTGCCAAAGGAGATGGGGATAGGCTATACTAGGGCTGTTCTTGCTTGTTTGAAGGGGGATTTTAGGGGGACGGAGGGTCCGACTTTAGCTATGGACTTTCAGGAGAAAGTGGTGGATGTGTTAAAGGGGGGTGTTGAGTTGTAGGTGGGTATTATCAGAAAAGGCTACATGCTGCTCTGAAGGTGCCAATATTGCAATACTACCGCTGATGTGGCCAACGACTACATAGTACATGAACCATGCACCTAAGGCATCAAATCATGCCTGGATCCTAAGGCTGCAATCCATCTAGGGCTGCATACATCATTCTAGTTCTGGTCATCTCTTTTCTCTCTCTTTCCTTCCTTAACTTAATTACTTTGTCTTATTGCTACAATGATACACCATACGTCCTCTGGTCCTAACTAATCTTCTGACAGCTAGTATCGGTTATATCCGACGATAATCTGATGCTTTGCGACGTACTTGATAGTTCGTTGCTTACCCTAACACAACCTGGTAGGGCGATATGATCATGAGCTGTCTATGTCACTAGCCTGCTTTGTTAGACTAGGTAGCGTAAATTGACATGTAATATTAATCTACCGACCTTTTATACGCCCTCCCTAAGGGGCATATGGGGACAGAGCAATATTTTAGGAACAATATTAAGGATGCAGAGAAATTCAACAACAACAAAGAAAGATGTCTGTCTTACTTCTGTTTGCCTAGGGCTTTGTAAATCCTATCGTGTATTGCGAGTTGTGAGATCAGAAAGGCAAGGCCATTGTTGTGTCCGCTTTGTTTTATTGATGCCTCGAGGCGCGGTTAAAGAAGACAAGGAATTGCTGCCTTGTTACAGCCTGTCTATAAGATTGTTTGATGCTTTTTATAATGACCAGCCACTGCATACAAAATGCTTAAAAATCTTCTATCCATTCCCATCTAGAGAGTCAGAATCATCACCTCCACCTAAAATTGAGCACATCTACATTTTAAAGGTTTACCTACCACAGCTATTGTTGACCAGGCTCAAGGCTAATAATGCGCCCTAAGTAAAACAAAACCCACAGTAACTAGCCAAATCCGTCAGAAATGGCCACTTACTCCGAGACTGCCCGAGAGACGGGCGACTTCCTGATTGAACAAGCCTATCGAGAGCTGGAAGCGTACAACATTTCTGTTCAACTATTCATGGAGATTATAGATATCGCAAATAGCCACGAAGATACTGAGCTTATCGAAATCGCCAATGACAACGTCGAGTACTCGCGCCGTGTACTTCTCAACGCCATTTTTGAAGCGATTGACTACAACCAATACGTTCAATATTCCCGAGATCTTCGAGCTATTATTAGTTTATTGGCAAGGTACCATGAGTCCGCGAGGTATAAGTATCTTGATTTGATGATGACGGGTCTCCATGGTCATGCGTGCTGCCAACTCTGCTGGGAGCCAGTATCGCTTGGCACGGTGGTCATGGAACGTCTTTGTGGACATTGGTTCCACCCAGACTGTCATGAATATGTTTTTGAAACTGTTGGTAGATGCCACATGTGTGACTCTTTAGATGATGACTGAGTAATCCAGTGTGTTATCATTCTATGATTTGCTACCTGCCCAATGTGTAACTGTTTAGAGTCCGAGTAATCTACGTGTGTTATCCTTCTATAGATTTGCTTTGAGCTAATATAGTGACATCTATTCTACGCAACTTTTATTGGACAACCAAAGAGAACAACAGGAAAGTGAAAAGCGAAATTGATATTGCTAAGCTATCTGACGCCGAACAGCCAACCGAGCATCCGTCGCTTTGAATAGTCCCGACAGACCCGTATCTTCATACTCAAGCCCTCTTATAACCATCTCCGCGACTGCCTGGGCCATCGTAAAGATCTGAAACATTCCAATGCCATTAAAGCCCGCCAATATCCACTGATTCTTAGAACCAGGTACCTTGCCCGCATGAGGCAATGCGTCCGGCGTAGATCCCATGACTACATGGCATATCAGTATAAGGTAGCAGTCTGTGTAGGTTTTGCACTCACTTCCAGTCCACACCCTATCGTGATTCGCCTGGGCATTCTCCCAGCCATAAAAATGATCAGCCATGACTGAATCAAAGTGCTCAGTAGCTGCATTGTTGATCAAGGTTGTATCGTCGACATTATTCCACCATATCTTGTGATCGTATTCGTATGTCCATTTTGCGCCACCGAGAATGATTGTTCCGTCTGGTCGTGGGATTAAATAGTCTGCATATTTCGAGTCAAAATGAAGGTTGTATGTGTTGGCAAGAGGCGGCGGAGTGGAAGATGGTGCTGGGGAGAGATGTGAGTTTTGGCCTTTGAAGGGCGTGATGATGGACTCGTATTGAGGGAGAAGGGCTGCTGTATATGCGTTTGTGGCGAAGATTGTCTGCTTTGCTATTAAGCTTCCTCTGGGGGTTTTCAGAGTGGTTTGGCCGTTATGTTCTTTTGCTTCAGTGACACAGGTCTCTGTATAGAGTTGGCCACCGAGGTCTAGGACTTTCGATAGTAAGGCAGTGACGAGTTTATATGGCCATAGCGAGACGGCAGGGACGCTTAGGGCACCTTTGGTATTCTTGACACCGGTGATCTAAGGCAACGTCTCAGTGACACCTGCAGTTAAGTTGAACGTTGTTTAATGTATTAAAAGAGACTTACCTTATCTGACTCGCCTTTCTCAAGCCATTGTACCTCCTTCGTCCATAACATTTCCTTTTCTTGCTCTCTAGAAAGGAATTCGTACATTTGTTGCGCATGCCTGTCATCAAAGAAGATATCGAAGGAACGAGTCACAAGTAGTTCACAGTCAATGCTCTCCTTCTCAACAACCTCTTCGAGGGCAGCTACTTGATCCAGCTGGTGACGAATCATTTGTGCCGCAGCTTCGGGTCCATGTGTTTCCGCCAGCTGCCGAGCGAAGGGTGTTGATAATTTTGCATGGCCGCCTTTGAAGGAATTAACGTTTGGTGTAGAGAGCATTATAGATATCTTCAAACCCACCATTACGCCCAGTGGCTCCGGAACAAGCCTGACGTGCCTCAAGGAGAACCACACTAGGCTTTTCTGGTCCAAGGTTTGGATCTGATAGTATGTGGTAGGCTGTCACTACACCTGACATTCCGGTGCCAATGATAGCTATGTCGCATCGTTCTGGGACTGCATCGGAAGTGCGATAAGATGCCAGAGGATGAGGATTTTTCATCCAATACGATGTCATTGAGTCCTTCACTGGGAAGAGTGGCTGGTTGGAAGACATGTTGGCTTTAAGTGTATGATTTGCTGGGGGGTGGAGGGGGGGCCCTTTTGGAAGTCTGTTATATCCCATAGGGTTATGACTTCACAAGCCTAGAAGGCTTCACGGGGAGACATGATGGAATGGCGCGAGGTACCTAAGGGCCTAAGGGCCTAATGAGACAATGAGGGGTAGACGGCTGATCCCGGTATACCTATTTCACGTAAAATACATTATCTTGCGTAACATCCAGCCCTGTCGAGAAGTGGCATATGAAGCCGAGCGGTACACGATACCAATATGTATTGATGGGAGATTGTGACCGGGTATCTAGATCTATAGTACATATATGGTACAAGGCAGTCATAAAAGAACTAGCCCAATTGGTGCAAACCTACATGAGCACTCCTGCTTACTTCCGGAGCTGTAAATGATATGTCTGCAACGCCTCCTCAGTCATAGGACTCGGCGCTCGAACCATAGCATCGTCACCTCCCTTCCCAGTCTTCGGGAAGGCGATAACATCGCGAACAGATTCCTTGCCCAACATTACAGCGACAAGGCGATCAAAACCCAACGCCAAGCCAGCGTGTGGCGGACAGCCTGCGCGCAGAGCATCAAGGAGGTGCTTGAAGTCGACCAGGCGCTCGGGCTTCATCTGTAGGATGTCACGGAGGATGAACTCTTGCACGGCAGCATCGTGAATACGCCGACTACCGCCACCGAGCTCGACACCGTTTACGACGAGGTCGTAGTGGTCTGCGACGACCTGTGTGGGGTCTTTGAGTAGCATGTCCACGTCGGCGGCGGTCTTGGGGGCTGTGAAGGGGTGATGTGTTGATGAAAAGCCAGCAGCACCACCTTGGCCTGGCTCGGAATCGGAAGAAGGGGAGAATAGTGGGAAGTCAACGATCCACATGAAGTCAAAGCCTGTAGGGGCGGGCGAGAACCCTGCTGAAACTGCGGAAGCGTGGAGGGCACGGCGCAGGTCACCAACTGGTGTTGAGCCGCCAGAGAAGGGGGTACGGGGCCGGGCTTGGATGATGATCAAATCGCCGTGATCCGGATCGAGTAGTTCTTCAACCTGTTCGGCAGCTTCGAAGCCAAAAGGCTGGAGACCGCAAAGCGGTTGCTTGCCATTATAGACAAAGACGCCCGGGCCTCCATCGGGGTTATTGTTAAATGGAGCACCTGCCGGAGACTCGAGGAACTGAGTGATAAACTTGAGTGTTTCGGCAGGGTCGTTGTCCTGGCTTTCGAGCTTGAAAGCCTCGACAATGGGATCTTGCAGTGGCGAAATCTTCATGACTAGGTCGACGGGAAGCAAGTGGTCAAGACGCATAAGTTTCATGCCGTATCTGGTGTCTGGCTTGTCGGATCCGTACTTGGCCATGACGTCCTGGTATGAGACTCTGCGGAAGGGTCCCTCTGGCGCCGGATCTTTCATCAAGGTAGACCACAGCCTTCGAATAACACCTTCAATAGTGCGCATCACATCGTCACCTGTCGCAAAGGACATCTCCAGATCCAGCTGGGTAAATTCCGGTTGCCGATCCGCTCGAAGATCCTCATCGCGGAAGCAACGGGCAAATTGATAGTACCTCGGCACACCACTAGCCATGAGAATCTGTTTGTACTGCTGCGGACTCTGAGGCAAGGCATAAGCCAATCCTTTTCGGCGGGTTGGCACCAAGAATTCTCGCGCGCCTTCTGGTGTAGACTTGAACAGAAGCGGCGTCTCAATCTCTACAAATGGCGGCTGACAATTCTCCAACTCTTTCTTGCATACGTTGCGCACATCAGCCCGGAATCGCAAAGCTTCACGAAGCTCTGCATCCGAGCGGAGTTGAAGGTACCGATGCTCCGGTGCAAACACAGTCTCTGGTGTCATGATTATATCCTTCGGGAAGTCATTCAATGGATAAATGTCCTCCAATGCAAGCTCCCAAGTATCTTCCGCAGACTTGTCTGTTGTGTCAGAGGCCTTGGCCTTCTTCTTTTGAACTACGCCGCGCACTGCGACGGGACTGTGGGTGTTGAGGGCCTTGAGCTTCTCCGAGGCGTCATTTTTGCCGAAGGCGACCACTTGTACGCTATGTTTCATAGTCGGGTCTGTTAGGCGTACGAAAGACAGCTTCTTAGAAAGATCGGCCCGCTGGCCCAGGTAGCCGTGTAGGACGACTTGCATGTTGGGCTCGGCCTGCGAGAGGAAGGTTTCGAAGTCATGGGTAGCTGGAGGAAATTCCACTGCAGAGAAACAACTGTATCAGTTACATATCCCCCCATTGATCATCCAGATACAGAGGGAACAAATTGGACACACACCTGCCTGTTTGTATGCTTCCAGGAAGCTCGGAAGCTCAGTCGGAGCATGGTGCTGGCGGAGATAACTCGGGCGGTGGAAGCTCCGCGAGAGAAGACTTTGCCGCGGCCATGGTGTTAGTAAGCGACGACGTAGAGGGTTTGCAAGAGAATAACTCGAGCGAAGCCTCAATGGCAACCGAACACCCGAACTCAGCATATTTCGTCGCTGTCCACGAAGAAGATCATTCGACGCCGCGATCTCAAAAAGGACGGCAGAAACTCAGATCTCCGCCTGCCTAGAGCGGACTAGCGCCTGGGTTTATCTAGCGTGCGGTCAACCACATTTTTTCCTTTCTTCTTCATCCTTCCAAGTTTTTACTTGTGAGTACCACCACGCCTCTCTGGGATTCTTTCCAATACTTTAAGTGCCATTTACTGACTAGTTCACAGATGATGAAAGCCTAGCGTGTACTATATGATATCTATCTCTCCTCTCTGAGGCGGGTGGCTCTCTCTCTTCGGGGAGCTCAAGGGCTGCTCGACTCGGGACGGAGGGAGGGTGATAATAGCGTTCGGCACACCACCTTGTTAACTTCACGGACGCGATCAAGGCATCTCTGACCCTTATGAAACTTGAAGGTGTTTACCACTGGCTCGGCCGTGGTTGAATAATGGGAAGAGGAGTTGGGTCTTGGATGGGTTGTAACCGGTTCTCAGTTTCTGTTGACTTCATGCTACCTTCATGACATGACCTCTCCACTTCATATCCCAGATTTGCCACACTGGCATTAGCCTAGGCTAGAATCAATCGAATTTTGGCAATGAACTTTGCTCCTCTTCCAAGAACTTCTTCACCTCTTTTCGCTCCTGTTCGAGACTGAGAACAGGAGCTACTCTTTTTCCGAATCGGATTCAGAAGCAGACGTTGCGGAACCACCTAATTACTCTTCGCCCTCATGATCGTCCGTTTTGGGGCGGTTTTCTCTGAACGAACATTCCCGCCTTGATCATTCGGGGTCTCGCGGAGTGATCCAGGCAGAAGTTTTTGCTCAAAGGAAACCGCCCCAAAACGGACGACCATGAGAGTGAAGAGGAACCGGGTGCCTGGGACGTCTGCTCCCAAATCCGAGTCGGAAAAAGACTAGCTCCTGTTCTCAGTCGTGGTAGTGTTTCGATCATATAAATGGATATTTTATACTATTCACAATCTTTGCAATCTAAAATATACAACCGGCATAATTCAAGCGACAAAAAAAAAAAAAAAGTAAAAAAAAGAAAAACTGTAGCACAACTTTTAGTCCTCACCGAAAATCATTTTCTCCAGCACAGCCTTTTCGCCGCTGTTATCGACCAAGTTCTTGAACACACCGTCCTGGATACCCATAAGATTCTTAGGTTCTCCAAACTCAACCGCCTTGCCGGCATCCATAACCAAGATGCGGTCAAAGTCAGCAATAGTGCTAAGACGATGGGCAATAACGAGCAATGTGGTCGCATTACGGCCAAACTCGGCGCGAATAGACTGCTGGATTAGTGCGTCAGTCTCCATGTCTACGGCAGAGGTCGCCTCATCCAGAACCATGATCTTGGGCCGGGCAACAATGGCACGGGCAAGGCAGAGAAGTTGGCGTTGGCCTTGGGAGAGGTTGTGACCACCCTCCGAGATGGGCGCAGCCAGGGATGAGAAGACGTTGGTGTTGGCTTGCTGCATCGTGGCCGTGTCGGGTGTTGCTGTGCCGTTACCCTGTCGCGGTGTTGCGGTTTGTGAAGTCAAAGTTGCCTCGTCATCCTCAGCGGCGATCAAATGCACACGTGCAAGTGCATCGTTCAGCTCAGTATCGGTGTACTCGTCGAATGGATCCATGTTAGATCGCACGGTGCCCGAGAAAAGGACGGGATCTTGTGGAATAATCGCCAGTCGACTACGCAAGTCGTGCAGTTTGATCTTGGACACGTCTAAGCCGTCGACCAGGATTTGACCTTCACGAGCTTCAAGGAAGCGGAAAAGCGCAAGAGTCAAAGATGACTTGCCTGCGCCTGTTCGTCCCACCACACCGACTCGCTGGTTATGCTCGACAGTGAAGCTGAGGCCTTTCAGGACCGGAGGAAGATCTGGTGCGTAACCCACGACCAGATCACTGACTTCCAGGCGGCCCTCCGTTGGCCAAGCAGCAGGCGCATCGACACCGCCCTGATTCTCCAGCTCGATCTTGGAATACTCAATGACACGCTCTGTGGCATTCATATTTAGCTCGATGTTGGCGTACTGACGCAGAGCAAATGCAATGGCGTTGTTACATTGCAGGGCAAAGCTGAGAGCGAATCCGGCCAGTGAAGCTGAGATACCCGGCAAGAAGACCACGAGCGAGGCGATGAGTGTCGAAAAGATCGCACCAACAAGGTTCATACGGATTCCTAACCAGCGGTTGAACAGCCACATACTCCACCAGGCCTGAGCATGGGCATTGATCTTGCCGTATATGGTCTCGATAAACGCCTCGCTCTTGGTAAAGGCTCGGATCGTAATCAAACCAGCCAAGCTAGAGCCGAACTGCTCAAAGATAGGACTTTTGGCAGTGCTCTCCAGTCGTTTGATTTCGCGTGCACCCGCCAGGTAGGTCAAAGAGAACTTGAGGCAAATTATGAGCAGGATAGATGCAAAGATAATCACTAGCGGCGAAACAAGGATGCCCGCCACCATGATACCGCAAACATCGAGAACCTGAGAAACAAGGAATCCAAGCTCGTATCCAATGCGCGAGTCGATCATGTGGAAATCTGCCGTGAACCGATTGAGGATTCGGCCAAGGGGAACAGTATCCAACCATCGCAGTGGAGCACGAAGCACGGCATATGTTAAGCGGTTAAAGAGGTTCCTGGATGCGCGCACGCTTGCCGAGAGAATGAAGTAAAACCGCGCTGTTCCGATTATGCAAGCGAGAACAGATATACCAATGTAGACTCCCAGGTACATTTTGAGATTTTCGTCTTGGGGGGCGGAGATAGATCGCTTCACTGTCTGTGTGAATAAGGTTTGGAGGAGCGCCGGATGTGCCTGGGTGCTGGAGGATGAGCTCGTCCAAATGTTTACCCACCAAGCCTATTGGAAAGTCGTTAGAACATCAAGATCTGAAGGCAGGGGAATATGAAACGTACCCGTCCGACCATCAAAGAGCAATAACAGAGGTAAATCAGAATTGTCATTAGCCAAAGGGATATACCGCCTCCCATTGACAGATATGATTTATAAACCGAGAGTGATATGGATCCCACTTCTCGTCTCTCGTCCTCGACAAACTTCTTGGGGACTGCAGGTTTAACGGTCGTATTATCATTTTGAGCCGTGCTCATTCGTCGATGCGACGTATTTGAGATGACCCTTTGAAGATTGCTTTCCTTGGGATCTAGAAGATCATCTGTTTCTTCGGCCTTGCGGTCCTGTTCCTCGGTGGCATTTTCCTCTCGGAGAATATCCTCCAGGTGGTTATTCTTTCGAAGCTCGTCAATGGTACCTGCGTACCTGACGCATCCATTCTCCAGCAGGACGGAATAGTTAGTTCGAGGAAGGCATAGAGCAACGTGGTGCGTGACCAGGACCCGAGTACGTTCCTGTCCAAGCTCTCCAGTCAGAGCATGCTCGTAGACATGACGGCCAGTGTGGGCATCCAGGGCACTGAAGATGTCGTCTAGGATGAGAATACCAGCTCTCGAATATAGTGCTCGGGCGAATGAAACTCTCCATCTTTGGCCACCACTTAGGTTGACCCCATTGGCGCCAATGTCCGTTAGTTCACCATCTGGCAGCATCTCCAGGTCTTTTATCAATGCACACGCAAACAGAACCTTTTTATAGCGCGTCTCGTTATAAGGCAGGCCGAATAGAATGTTGTCTTTGATAGTCGCGTTTTCAATCCACGGGATCTGCGCGACATACGCAAGGGCAGAGTCGATAATCCAATTTGCCTCTGTCGCCAGGTGGTCGAAGCGGTCCTTGAGAGGCGGTGGGACAGGGACTTTAAGAGTGCCATATAAAACATCGCATTCGCCCAAGATAGAGGCGAGAAGCAGACTCTTTCCGGATCCCGTTCGACCAGACACAACACTCAGTCCCTTCTGGGGAAATTTCAAATTCATCTCACGTAGAGCAAATCGATCTTCGTCACTTTCTGTACCCGGCTCATGTTCGGCTGGCCAGGTAACTGTCGCGTTTTCGAATTCGATATTATCTGAGAACACAGTGTTGACGATCTTCTCCGCAGACGCCATGTAAGCGTCGATCCGATCCGCGCTGACCTTTGCCTCTAGGCCGTTCGATATAATCTCGGGCAAAACGGCAAGAGACATTTCCAAGGCACCAAAGACTGACATTGCTGTAAATGCGACAGATGCTGAGATCCCACCATGCATCAAAGCGTAGACCGTCAATGAAACCGCAGAGAGGCCTAGGGGCCCGAGGATCCAGATTGCCATGAGCGCTACATCGTAAATGAACGATATCCACAACGCTGCAAGCTCAGTATCTCGTGCCTTTCCAATTTTGTTTTGCCATTGCTCCTCCAGAGCCGAGAATTTGATTTGGCGGATACCCTGAAGTACCTCTGTGACGATGGCCATTTTTGCATCGCGAAGCTTCATGAGTTTGTCTTGGGCCCCAGTATATCGCTTGGCAGCGTAGATGTTTAGAGGAGTGACTAGCACGGAGACGCCAAGTCCAGCGAGAGCACTTCGCCATCCCAGAATCTTGACCAGGAAGCCACATCCAAGGATAACCTTCAGGCTTGCCGACGGAATAAGATATGCGTAAGAGGTAAAGTCTGTGATGCGTCGCGCATCCACGGCAGCCAGGTTGATGATACTCTGTCGGCTCTTTTTCACGGATTCTTCGTCATCCTCATCTTCCTCGTCCTGTTCGTCTAGCAAAGCCTTTGCAGAGGTCTTCGCATCATTTTCATTTTTCGCCTTTTTTGTGTGCTTGACATCTTTACGGCGCATGGATTTAGCGAAAACAACAGCAGTGAGTTCTGCATAAATGGGGACACCCAGCTTGGAGCAGACTGCCCAGAACAGCCAGGCTTCAATCGTCGAATGTAGTAGCATCAAGCCGCCTAGGGCAAGGACCCAGATCCATGCTTGCCAGGGTTGCCAGGTCTCACTTCCACGGGCTTCCAGAACACGGAGGATGTTGAAGAGTGCCATCTGTGGACCGAAACTCAGGATTCCGATGATAACTGTCAGAATGAGCTGGAGCAGCAGAGAACGCCAGTGAGTAAGGATAAGAGCTTTCCAGATTTTGCGTGAACCGAGGACTTTTTCAAACTTTGCACGAAGTTTGTCTGCACGCCTTCCGGACCGGAGGACTGGAAGGTCAGTGAGTTGCAATTTTCGGTTCTTTACGGCATAATCAAGAAGGCTATTAGCCCAAACAAACGTATAGCGGCCGAAGGCCGAAACCGTGTGTTCTTGATCGACGGGTCTTCCTTCATGGAAGACATCTGGACGACGAGGTAGAAGAACACTGAACAAAGCACGAAGAAGAGAGCTAGTGAATTGAGTAGCCACAAGACCAATCCAGACCTGGTCGTGAAGGTGGGTTTGCGAGAACCAGGCCAGACGGATCTGGACTCCCGTAAGGGTGATTGCGATCAAGCTACCTCCGAATGAGAATTGACCCAAAGTAAAACGTTTGGTGGGCCGTGGCTCAGTGAAAAATGGGATGGCTTGAATAGAGAGCAAGACCTATTTAAGAATTTATGTCAATCATAGTTCCTCGTCTGGGGGGCACAATCCCTGTTCTGCCTTACTTACCCAAACCCCGAACTGCAACCAGTCCAGAATGGCGTTTCCAGCGTTGTCTTTTAATGTCGTCGAGACAGCCAATGCCAGAGTCACAGACAATCCGCTGACGGAGAAAAGCGCAATGGCGACTCGCGGCCACTTGTCCGAGAAAGCTCGGAGCGATTGCTCGCTGGCCTTCCCATCATCATCACGGTAGACTGTCCTGGCCAATGTTGATTCATCCAGCTGTGATCTGCGCGAGATTCGATCGGCGATACTTTTGATCGCAGGTACACTGTCCACAGCCGCCAAAAGCAAGGCGACCGAGCCCGTAGCTAAAGATGCGAGCTGGGCGGTATGAGACATTTCTCATAGCACCGTTGGGAATGAAAAAAGGAAAGAAGAAAGTGAAGCGGAGATAGTGCAGCATAAGCCTCTTCTTATCGCGATTTCAGTCCAGGAACTGCACTAGTCTCAAACCAAGGTGACATTCAAGCGGGGAATCGCCCCGTTCTTTCCCAGCTAATTTAGTGTGAGTCAAATGACTCCCTCGCCTCTTCGTATCGCTCTTAGCTCGTATGCTTGATAATACTTGCTTACACTCTCAGCAACCAACGACGTGAGCGATCATATCTTGTGCAACGAGGTGGTCCAGCCACTCGGCGGTCCGTGAGTCGGAGCTTATACTACTCTCGGATCACCAAAGACTCAAAGAACGGTGAAGGGCACACGATCATCATTGGCAGAGCAGATGAGTCATGTCGACTGCATTTTATGGGCCGAGCGGGCTCCCAAATGGGCAACCGAGTACAATAGTCGGTGATATCCCAGAGTCGACCCAGCATGCTGCGAGGTATCGGGGTAAATTTACGTCGGAATTCATATCCTTATTGTACAGTCGATTTCGGAGACAAATTTACCCTTGACCACATTGTTTATCGGTCCGTACCCGAAACCGGCCTAGTCCGTATACCGTTACTCTACAGACCCCGACTTATATCGTAGTTCGCCGACCCCTTTCACTCTTGCTGTTCTCCACATCTAGCATAGATGGGATGGATGGATTAATTCTTAGGTGAAGATTGTAGAATATTCAATATGATCTATGAAGCTTCAGGGCAGGAATTTCTCTACAGAGTGATATCATTACCAGGAGACAAAAGAAAATGTAACTGAATTTAATGCTAACGCTGGATTGGAAGGCGGGTATCTCGGCGGCATGTCGGGCAGGTGGTGTTAGTCTCAAGCCATGTACCAATGCAGTCCTTACAATACCAATGTCCACAGGAGAGTACTGAGACCCTGGTACCTAAAGCAACTGGCTCTTGACAAACTCTACACTCGCCATCATTATCCTGCTGCATACGCTCATCCAATCTCTTACAAGCGACCGTGACTTGAGCACTGTGCCGGTTCCAATAAGGTGCACCCCCCAAACTCATAATGAGATTATTCAGAGGGTGAGCACTTCTCGGTTGCACCTCGAGGGGTGCAGGGTAGAACTCGGCGCGGCCATTAACAATACATATCCTCTCGCGACGGATCATGAAGTTGCCCAACAGCGCCATATCGGCATACGATAACCTTGGCGATATATCAAAGCAGTGGACAAAGAGTCGGCCAGATCTTGTCGTCGAGGGGAAGATACGGTCGATGGTGTCCATCACCAGTTGGAGACAGTCCGATCGGGATAAACCCTTCATGTTGGAGGCAATACGATTAGGATCGAGGTGTGAGTTATCGAGTAGCCGTTTTATCAACGCGGCAGTCATATAGATGCTGTTTCGGAGTCTCACCTTGTTACTCATGGTGATATGAGAAGTAAGGGACCTTGCCTAGATATAGATTGGCCTGGTTATCGGGATCAAAGAATCTCGCTGGATAATCAAAGCAAACGACGACTTTTGGAATGATGGGTGCTGTTCGAAAAAAAAAAAAGTGGGTAGCAGACGTGCATTTATACCTGCCTCGATGCTATAAATGGTTAGTCTCGCGAGCTGGTCTCAAGAAGGAAAAAAGGGAATTTGTCCTGTCAGCATCCTTTCAAGGTTGAAAGTAGGAAAAATAATCCGAACAAAGAGAATCAATAGAGCAAATATGAAACGTGACGACGGTTATCTGGAAAGCTTTGTCTTGTTACACAACCTTTGAATGCAATTGTAGTTAAATTAGAAGACATTGCTCAAACAAAGAATAAGGTCCTTGAGAAGTTCTAAAACTCTAGTTTCGGTCTTTTTGTCCTAGGTCGTCTTCTTGTAAATGCATGCATCATCTTCCAATTTCTCTCTTCGTAGACAGAGCCCGCTCTGATAAATGGTCCTCAATTCATCCTTCGTCGCCTGCTCAGCTTGCTTTGAAATCTATGCAATTAGTCTATCACATTTGCTCATCTGCTTATTTTGTCCATAGATCAGGGAGATCGCTTTCTGAAAATAGCTCTCCCATTGTAAAATCCCGTTCCAATCATCATTGGATCTTTCAGATCGTGATATAAAGCCCCAACCTAAATATCACCACCGCGCTAGGAAGAGTAGGCCAGGGATACGCAGCTCCCCCGAAGAAGTATCAGAGTCCGCTCTAATTAAGAACAGGTCTCCACCCCTTCCTACGCCGAAAGCCCTGCACGCCCTCATCAGAAAGGACATCGCTTGCAAGACGACCAGTCACAACACTGCGCTCAACATCCGGCCCACGTACATAAAACGGAACAAAGCCGAGAAATTCCTCCTGACCCTTCCGAACCCACGTCTTTTTTTTCCGGTTATTCACACGTTCCACGGGCTCAAATCCCGAGCTTTCCCTGTCGAGACTGAGGTACCAGCGTCGCTGGTGAATTGACCCGATTGTATTGGTTGATCCAGGGTACGCATTGTTCTTCTGAATCGCGATGTCGACATCAACGTCATCGTTGGAGTGGTTTTCCTTATCCGGGTTAGGTGTTTTGATTGCCGGGGAGCTGTGGGGTCTGGTGGAATCCCGAGATGAGTGCTGCTCGGGAGACGGATATAAATCTGAATCTGAATCCGAGGTGGAGGGCGCGCGTGCTGCGTGTTCTAGTTCCGGACCGCGTCTGCGGCGTTTGGGACCGAGACGAATGGGACGTGCATAATCTGTTTTTCTGTCCATGCGAAGGAGTAGTGTGTATCCTTTTGGGAGACGTGTACCGTGTAGGCGAACTCGGATTTTGCCCTGTGGGGGAGCAGGTTAGACAACTATTTCTGTAGGTGGGGAATCTTAAACACTTACATTTTTAAAAGCCTCGTGTAGTTTCAGACTATTTGGAACTTGCTCTTCCGGGGCGATAGCAATATCGGAATCCTCGGATCGCGAGTCATCTGTTTCAGGCAGAGACTGGTCTCGTTGATACGGTAGAATCTCGTATTCACCAGTATCCCAGATGAAAAGACTACCCGTCTGATCAGATGCTGTTTCAATGAGATGGTTCTGTCTGAATATCAGTAATCACAATGACTAGAGCCGAGTAGTCCATGTATATACCCATAAAGAATGAACGCGAGTCTCAGCTGCATTTCGATTCAATCTCTCGCTATTCGGGTCCCCGGGAAGTCCATACATGATAGACCAACTCACGGAGCTGGTTTCTGAAAATTGTAACCGCAGATCATAGTGCGGGCCAGCGATGGGGTGGTCATGTTGGTGAATCACAAAGTGACGACCTTCTGGATGGACGTTTCGACGATATAGGTCTGCCCATTCATCCATGGGAAGGCGAGGACTTAATGGTGACTCTGAAGGGCGAGCGCACTCTTTCAGTCTTGCGGAGAAGATGCCGAGGTGGTCGGTGACGTTGATTTGGCCTGCTTCGATGGCAGCGAGACTGTGTGATGCGTCATGCTGTGGTCCTGGAACTGGTTCCTTCGGTGCCGGCTCGTTGGCCAGCACGGCCCGTCGTTGTGGTGGAGATACAGAGGCTTTCAAGCTAGCTAGCGCTGGGACTTTTGTTTCAGTCTCGAAGCTCCGGGACCGTTTCATCGTTTGCAACTCCACAAACCCATAGTAGAGCTTCTACCAAGTTACTAGACCAGTAAAATGTTACTGTCTCCTTCCGAGGTTAGCTAGACCCAACGGATATGGCCAAAGGTCGAGAGGTTCGATGCAAAAATGTCGAGCGTTTGACTTGAGGTCGCCCGTGCTGGATTAGTCATTCTGCAGTGTAACTAGAGTCTAGACCGGCGTTACAAGTTGTTTTCTCGCATTCATTCTGAGGGGTTGGATTACTTAGGTATTAGAGTATTAAGTACATATCGAGATATATGCTAAGTTTTGATTGATGCACGTCGTTATCGTCATGTCGCATAAGAAACGAGCCCAGTGATCATATAGGTTGGCCGAAACTGCACCGTCGATGGCAGATCGACAGTGGTTAAGAAGATCCTCGCACACTCTGAGGATTATGAAAAACGTCATGAGGGTCAATGTCAGCCTTGATACTCTGAAGCCTTGGCAAATTCGGGCCCCAATATGCGCTCTGCGGATCGTCCAGGTACGGGTCGACATATCCCGGGTAAGCTCCAAAGTCAGCACCTGGACGATATGAGGCAATTACTGCACTCAGGCCGTTGAGGAACTTTTTGGTTGTACTGGAGACTGGTGCTGGAAGGTTGATGGCGTAAGACTGCATCCACATGATAGCTTCACGGTGAGCATAAGCAGTGGCATTGATGGGAATATCGTTAGTGGCGCCGCCCTCCAAGTCAAAGATGATGAACCAAGCCAAGGTGCCTTTGCTAGTTCTATCGATATAGTTGAACATAGCATCGACTCCACGCTCTGGTATGAGATGTTCCGTTGTGAAAGACATGGACTTGGCATAGAATGGGGCCGGGATGCCGCCCACAACTGACTCGATAAGGTTCTCTGAGTCGCTGACAAACATGCCCACCCAGTCAGTCACGCTCACAATATTCGCCGAATTGCTTGGTGGGAAATGCTTCTCAACTTGGAAGGCATCCCACTCTCCTTTGGGCCCAGAGTAAGTACCAGAGACAACTACCCCAGCGTCAGAGATAACAAGTTCGGTAGAAAACTTGCGGGTGAGATTCGCACTAGATATGAGTCGTTGCCAATCCTTGAAGAGCTTTGCCTTTTCAGCCGTGTTGCCCAGGTCCCAAGTGAATGAGTACCGGACAGCCTGGCGGGGCGCGTCATGGGTGCGAAGTTTGAATTCAGTGACGATCCCAAAGCCGGCTGCAGCACCTTTGATGGCGAAGAAAACGTCCTGGTTCTCAATATCAGAGGCTCGGATAATGGTTGAGTTAGCCAAAACTACCTCTGCCTCTACTACATGATCAAGAGCCATGCCCCATTCTCGGGACATCGGACCGAGACCACCAATTGTGAAATGGCCACCCATTCCCACTTGAGGACAAGTCCCATGCGTAACTGCTCTTCCACCCGCATGGTCAAGGCGACTGTGAAGATCTCCGAGAAGTGTGCCGGCCCCAATAGTCGCGATGTGAGTGTCGGGATCGACTGAGAACTGCTGGAAGTGCTGTAGATCGACGACTACTGCGCCGTCAGAGCCTCCGAGACCTGTCGAGAACATCAGACAGATTCTCATAAATATAAACAGAGATGGAAAAAGGACAGACCATGGTTTGCATAGCTGTGGCCCCCACTTCGTGGCTGCACCTTGTACCCATTGTCGACGGCACAGCTGACGATGTCCGCAATTTGATCGGCGGTCCTGGGATATGTGAGAACGACCGGAGAGACAGGGATATTTAAGTTGTAAAGGGGGACATGCGAGGCAAAGAAAGCCTCAGTTCGAAAAGTCACCAGAGAGGAGTTGTGGCCCACGGCTGCTAGCAAACAGTCATGGCCGGGAATGCTATGGATGCTCCCCATTAAGACGAGCCGCAGTCGAAAGAGTATTGGAGAGGGAGTGTCGCAGAGGAATAGGATGGGTTCATGTCAAGGGGACAAGGGAAAGTCGGGAAGGTCTGAAACAAAGTAAGAGGAAGCCACATGTCCGAACAAGCCCCTTCCTGGATTAGAATGCGATACATAGTGGTGAAGGAACATGAACAAGTGACTAACTAACTAACTAGAGCATGATGCATTATTGAGTCATCCAATCAAATTAAACCCCGAGTGCCATGGTTCAGCCATGGTTCATGTCAAAAACCCTATTCTTTTATAAATTATCGTAGTAAATAACTATTTCTGAACTGTCATATGCAGGGTCCAGGGATCTGTGTAAGTATACAGAAACGAGCCTCATTTTCCAGAACAAACAAACGAACATTCCCATCTCGACCAGTTCGACCCCGTTTAATGAACATCCCTACTTGGTAATCGCGGTCCACATCGGGGACGATGATGTGCGCAGTGGATCTGTTCGGGGACCATCTTGTGGTCCCCGACTATTGGAGTTTGATCCTTCTACTTCCGAGAATGCAACCAAGTTCACCCCAAAACCAATCTCATGGTTCATCTATACACCCACCAACTGTGCTTCGGTCTCGACAAATAACCCCTGCTCAAAGACTATTACAAGGGATCACGATATCTGCCATTCGGCATCCATTGCCATAAATCCGAGTTCCCAACAAAGTCTAGTCTTCAACGAGAGAAATCCCCGTTCCGGCTGGGTGAAGCTATTCTATTCGACAGCGACATGTTCACGCCAATTCATACCTCGCTGGGTGCACTACTGCTTTTCGAGGGGTCGTCGGGTCTCCTTTTTCACAATGGTGCGGTGTTCGGCATCTCCTCCTTGATATCGGGATCCGTCTTTAGCCCCAGCCATGACAATGTGCCCATCGTCGCCGGCTTGATTTCCAGTGTGCTTCCGGTGTATCTGCTGGCACCGTCTCTGATACCGAGCTACCCTGCTCCTCCGAACTCCTTGGCCTCTGCGATGACAACGCTGGGCGTCGGATTTTTGTTGGGTTGGGGAACCAAGGTAAGCCATCTCAAGAGAAGGACGTTAATGAATTCGAAACTTATCATTGTCCTGGGAACCAGAATGGCCGCGGCTGCACTTCCGGACATATGCTCTGTGGGCTATCACGTCTCTCGCCACGCTCATTGATCGCAACGGCCGTCTTCTTCACCACTGCCCTGATCACCGCCAACTTCGCAAACGGAGGATCGAACATCCCTTCCTGTGGATCAGTCCCATGCTACACACCAATCTACCCATCATCAACCGAAGTGGTCTTCATGGCTGGTGCAGTGCTGCTTTCCAGCATCACGAATTTCATTCTCGTGCCGAAGGTCCTGAAACCATCTAAGGAATCTCGGACCCTCTTTTCCTATCTTGCAGGTGTAGAATTTGGGCTGGGCCTGTTGATCTCCGGAATGGCTGATTCGGCTAAAGTGTTGAGGTTCTTCGCATTTCTCACGGACCCATCCCGCTTCGACCCATCTCTGGCACTGATCATGCTCTTCGGTATCGGACCGTCGCTAACGGCCTACTTGATGCAAAGCCCGGGCCAGGGAACAGAGACAGAAAAAACCGGAACAAAGCCGACACTGGCCGAACAGTGGAGACTTCCTACTGCCACAGTTGCAGACATCGACCTGCGCTTCGTGGCTGGGGCGGTTGCATTTGGGGTTGCTTGGGGGTTGAGGGGAGTGTGTCCCGGCCCGGCAGTCTTGCGTTCGGTTCTTCAGCCGACATGGGGGCTTGCAACCATGACCGGGTACACCGTGGGAAATCTGGTCTAGATTGGATAAAGACAAAAGCGCCGAGAAGGAAATTCTTTCCGCTTGTAAATCATACTTTACGCAATTTCATTCGCAGTATACATAATATCTCAATTCATGAACTGTAAACACATGATTAGCATGATTCTATGGTGCACATATAAGTTGAATAGGTGAGAAGCGCTTCCATGACAATGCATCGGGTATAATTAAAAAAGCATGAAACAGAAGAACGGAGAGAGGGCTTACAGCTCGGTCTTCTTGTTCAAACGGACGGCCTCCGCCTCAAGCTCCTCATCCCGTGACTTATGATCTGGATAGTCAAAGTATCCTTCCAATCCCATCCATTCGGCGGCAAAGGCAGTGACAAGTACACTCCAGTCTTCTGTGGTATCCATATCCAGATGATCTCCATCGTCCTGCATTTTATGCCATACTGGAGGGAAACCTTTGAAGGGGGCGAAGTCAATAAGATGAAGGACTTCAACGCCTCGAGCCAGAAAAGGCAGGTGATCATCCTGGATACCGCCAAAGGGCTGAATTTGGTGGGAGTCTTTGGACGAATCAATAAACCATGGCCGTCCAGAACCGGCTTTCAGCAGCTTCAGTGACCTGAGGCGCTGCTCCAAGGCCCCCAGTCCTTGGTAGGCCCAGTGGGTAGTCGGGTAGTAAGACTGTATATATGGTTCCTTTGAGCCCAGTAGGTCCAAAAGAACGAATAAGGAAATGGACGACAGCGGTGTCTTGAATGTGGACGTTGCCGGGTACATTTCATGATCCCAGACCTCTGCCATAGAACGTGCGCCGTACAGGGAATCCGAGGCACTCCAATCCTTGAATGCCTCCTCGCCATCTAGAAAGAACACCTGGATGCCACGCTGCTCCTCGAGCGTGAGATCAATCCCCTGCTCCTTCATCGCAGTCCATTTCTTATCAAGGGCAGCATCGATACTGCGCATAGCGTGCATTATCATCGCGCACGGCGCAGCACTGTCGATGGCTCCAATGAACCCCTTTGGCTCCAGCTTGCTATCGTAATGCGCAACCAGGGCCAACCGTTCGACATCCCCTGCTCGAACTCCTGGAGGATCGCGTGTGGCAATGAAATTGACAAAGGGCACATCCTTTCCATTTGAAACAGGTGTTTTGGCGGTGGAATTCTGGAACTGGATCTCCCATTTCGGCAGAGTGGCCCGGAAGAAGTCGACGAAGTGTTGAAGGACTGCGGTATGGCCGGCGGTGCCAGGGACGCGGGTTTGGAGAATCGGGGACAAAATCGCACCATTGTGAATGTCGAAATCTTGACTCGGTCGGGGTAAAGCTTTCAAGGTGTCGTCTGAAAGCTTCTCGTAGGCTCGAGCTGGAATGAGAAGGAGGAGACCGAGGCAGAGCATCGATAAGCCGCGAAGGCTACAATATGCCGAAGACATGGCGAAATTAGAAGGCACTACCTATTCATGACTCTGAAGAAGATAGCAAAAGACACAACCCAAGTCCTAGACCAGCCAGGTACTCGAGATTATGAGCGAGTGTCGGTGGTTAATCGGAGAGAAACAACAAAGCGGAGACGAGATAAGTTGAACCTTAAACCTAAGGCGGTCGTCGATACTGCTTTCCGCGTGTGGAACCTTCAGCTTCACTTTTGACATTTGCAACCATGCGTCACATTTTCCTGCACCCTCAATTGCGCGCTACGCTTCCCCGGTCGGCACAAAGAGACCTACGTATCCGACTATGGGCCCGCTTCAAATCCCAGGTCGTCCCGCGTCCCTCCCAGCGGAATAGACCTGTGCCGCCGCAAACCAAAGATAGTAGTGCTGCTTCTGCACGCTCAACGTCACCCCCAAGCCCACCTGCCAAGCCTACAATTCGGAAGGGTACGTTAGGCCTCTGACCAGCGCGGAGCATATACTCAATCAGATGTTCATAGGTCCCCCGGAGCGCATAATGATCTACCATGGAGGCACCGGCCGAACAGTGTTTTTGGGAATGCTTCGGCTTACCACCATCTTCCTTTTTGGTGCTGCATGTGTGATTGTGGCCCCAGCCTGTTACGCAGATGAGGAGTCGAGGTGGCTTTCACCATTAGGTAATGATCTGGTTAAGACCCTTCATCCTGGACAGATGTGCTGATTCCTTTCGACACAGTGGTTATCGGCGGCGCTATCCCGATGATCTTTGTTGCCTACGTGGCAGCGCCCTATGTGAATTTCATCCACCTAGCATTGCCTGCATTCGCGAGGAAGTCTCGTGAGAATGCAATTCACTATGCCAAGGATCTGCCGCCGACCGCCATGCTATTTCTCACTACGATGCGCTTTAACACCATTCCGCGACAGACGGCGGTCCGCCTAGGCGATCTTACTGCAGAGAAGGACCTAACAAGACCCGTCTCATTTAGGAATTTGAGGCCTGCTCCGCGGCCTTGGTGGGCTGGCCGGTCTCCTACCCAGTACTTCACTGACCATAAGAGTCACTCCGTAGGAAAACAGTCGACTGCATTTTATCCTGAGTTATGGCCCACCATATTTCGGAGAATCCAGGGGAACGCTCCCAGCAAGCGGTTCAACTAGTCGCAACTGCCTCCAAGCCCTTGTCTAAGCTCCTTTCCACACTCCTATGATACCTGGCAATGCTTGAACTTTTGTACCAATATTACCCTTTTTATCAACATAAACACCACTTTGGTCCATAATGCTGCTGCGAATAACCCGGTAACACCGACGGTCATCTATGTCGTTGTCATATCTCTAGGAAATCCGTATCTCTCTTTGATACTCCTATTAATTTATCGATTGTTTTGTTGTAACTTCTTCCTTTCGTCAATTTTGACGACTACAATACATTTGTGCGCCAGTGATCCCAATTGCGAAACCACCCGTGGTTTACATTGTTCCTATACTCTTGACCACCAGATATCTGACATGAGCCAACCACCTACCTTATGGCAGCCTATTTACGCTAGGTTATTTCTGTGGAGTATATGTCTAAGGCGATTCTCGGCACCTACATGTGAGCTTTTTAGCCGAAGGGGACTTCCAACAATTTCCTTTAGAGGCTTACTTTACTATACCTGAGTGGCGGAATAAATCCATGTTGAACGCCCCTAGTTCGTGAGTGACACTCTTTCATACGTCGTTTAAGTCTCCTGTTTCTTTTCCTCTCTATCTCCCTCCCTTAATGCATCAATATTACCTACTCGTAGACATATTACTCGTTAAGTGAGTTCCTACTGACTGGACTAGGCTTGCTATACCTGCTATACTTGACGCTATCCTCATCATCACTCTTCCTATGCCTGACGACTATATTCTATTTAGTCTAGACTATCCTTCATGCCAATCTACATATTGCCAAATTTGAGTATGTTCGTCGCCGCGAATCCAAGTGTTCTCACGACCTATACGGTTTACCCTGACAAGATTTGATCAATTCCCGTGAAGTAAGGACTGAATTAACCACTAATACCACTGCTGAACCATCCTCCTTTTACAGAAACTCGTTTGTAACTAGTGTAAGCGAGATACAGACCTCATTCGATGTCCCTACTGCTTGCTTCTTCCTCATGCTCTATCCAATCCTGCTTTGCCCTCCGAAATTTCCATCTTTTCAAAGATTTAGCTTGCTAGTCGTAGTCACGACTCTTAGCATTGTCACCACCCTTGCAATTTACTCTACGTATACGAGTCCTTTATCTTCCCCCGCGAACTGTGACTGAACTCAGCATTAACAACCTCTTAGCAACCACGCATCTTCACAAACTTTCAAAAATCGAAACCGTGACCTTCCGTGTAAGTGATACTTATCTCACCCGTTTTCTCTTGCTTTCCTTCATCCCCACGAACTCCTTTACCATCCTCAATTTCCCTCATTTCTATCCTCACTTTAACGTTGATACCGACACAATTCTAAGCGGTTTGAAACCCTGACACTAAGTTCGCGGCCCCGAATCTTACTCTTGTCACCTCGTATATAATTATCCTCGCATACGTCGAGTCCTGATTCACAGACGCGAACTGAAGATTCGAACGCTGACCTTGACACCAGGAATCACCTAGATTCACAACTCGCAAATCTCCAACCTCAACAAATCTTCCATATCCTGAGTAAGTTATACTTGATGCCTCCCCTGATATCTATCGAGGCCCCGCACCCATCTCCGTTGACAATACTCCCTTTGCTTCATATCTACTTCATCTGCTACGTTCCAAAGTTGAATCCCGCGACATAAAACCTACACTTTGAGCCGCATCACTGCCAATACCCTACACATTCCCTTCTATCGTGCAAGACTGCCAATACCCTACACATTCTACTCTACCCTGCAAGGAACCAATTCGCGTGCGCGAAACATTCTCCCAAAACCGTGAATACTAAACTGATATCCAGATTCTCCCTCACAATGAGCTCCCTCAAATCCCCCAAAACCCCCAAAACCCCCAAGACCTCCGATGGCCTAATGGGCCTCAGCATGAACGAGGTCCGCCTACTCCTCCTCGGTTTCCTCTGCGAAGAAGTCGCAGGAAAGGCAAGTCACAAGGACCTCATCCTATGAACCCCCGACTAACAATTCATAGATCGACTTCCAGCTGCTGGGCGATAAGGCCAACCTCACCCTCTCCAGCGCCCGCACTATGTACCCCAAGGCCAAGAAGAAGCTTATCCAGCTTAACGGTGGCGCTGCGTCCGGTGCAAATAACACTCCCACCCCTACTCCCAAGAAGGCCGCTACCAAGAAAGCTCCCCGCCGTCCCGTCAAGAAGCGCAAGTACGAGGACACCGAGGCTGAGGATCATTCTGAGGCTGAAGGTGACGACCCGTTTATCCTTCCCGAGGATTACCAGGCCGCTTTCGACGCTGAAGACGGGGACACCGAGGTCGCCAGTGAGAAGGAGACCGAGAAGATCTCGGAGGTCTAATTTCTTCAACCTGGGCATGTTGCATGCCTACCTACGCTTATGGAGTTCGGATTGCGTTTACGGTTTCCTGGTTATGGAAACTCATTTGATTTTCTTTTTTTCTTTTGCTTTTACAAGTTGCTTCATGGAGGCGTTTGGGGTGGAACTGGCATGCGTTGGGACTCGTTCCCAATCTACATATGCGTTTGGAATAGGGGGTTGGAAGATCGTGCGCTGTGAACCTCCTATTTAGTTGCGAACTCCATAGCGCATATGAATATCATTTAAAAATCGTCTTACCTTGTAGGTTTGTAGTCACTGGATTTGTTTATGCATCTACGTGCGTGGTGCGATTTTACTACTTTTTGTCTCTATGGATTTCGTAGATATTCCATGAGTACAACCGGGTTACTCAGGCTATTGGAGCAGGGGAGGGAAAATAGAGAAAATCAGAGATAGATTAAAACAAGCATGCAGTATTAGAAAACCACGCCGACATCATAACCGAGATATAAAAATAGAAAACAAGTCCAGAGAATGAACAGGTAATACCCTCAAAGAGATTCAATGGCCTTGCACAAGACTTGCAGACCACGATCAGTAATCTCACTATGATCAGCCCCATCACCAGAAGTCTCGCGCAGGGCCCAGGCAACATCACTCCACCATCCAAGCCCAACAAACCCACCACCCTTTCTCCGCTCCAGACTTTCCTTCAACCGGCTCGTATGCTCCCACTCCTTAGCTGCATGCTCGGCACACTCGATCACCTTGTTAGGAATACCACACATAGACGCGCAGTGCATACCGAAACTACCTTCCGCGACACCCTTCTCCAGCTTGTAGAGGAATGTCACGCGGCGCTCGGCATCGTCGACATGGATGGCCATGCGCTTGGGCGAGATCTCAGGGTGTCCTTCGAACTCGGCGGCTAGAGAGTGGTAGTGTGTTGCGAAGAAGCCCATTGCGCCGATGTGGGTTGCGATGTGGTGCAACACGGCTTGGGCGACAGCCACGCCGTCGTACGAACTGGTTCCACGGCCTAGCTCATCGAGGATTACCAGGGAGCGCGGCGTTGCTTCGGAGAGAATCTTCTTTGTTTCGGACAGTTCGACGAAGAAGGTTGATTGGGCGGCGAAAATGTTGTCGTTGGCGCCGAGGCGGGACATGATGCGGTCCACTGGGGTTAGTCGGGCGGAGTTGCAGGGGAGGTAGCAGCCGATTTGGGCCATGATTACGGCAACGCAGGTCTGCGATTGTCAGTTGGGTGAAGAGGGAGGGACGGGTTTATATAAGATACCATTCGGAGGACAGTCGACTTTCCGGCGGCGTTGGCACCAGTCAACAAGTTAATGTTGGCTTCATTGCCACCGAGCTCGATGTTGTTGGGGATGAAGTCATCCACAGAAGAAGCAAGGCAAGGATGGCGCAGCTCCTCGAATTCAAGGACGCTTCGTTCTTCATCCACGAAGACTGGACGGCAGCTGGGCTGGCCCAGAGAGGACGAGGCCTTGGCCAAGCTAATCAAACAATCCAATTGCGAGATAACGCGGACAGCCGCAAGCCAAGTGCCATAGTGTTCGTCGAATCGGGCATAGAAACGACCAGCGACCTCTTTCACAATCTGGCTGTGCGTTTCCTGGGCCTCCTGCAGCTTGCGGATAAGGGTTCGAAGCTCGGGGAAGTAGTATCGCTTCACTTGCTTGGTAGCTGACATCTGATTCCAATCCTTCGGAATGTTCTTGATCTTGATAGGCACTTCCAGTTGGTAGATCTCCTTGCCATTGTCTCGATAGCAGATGGCACTGGAGCCTAGGTCACGGCGTGCCTTCTTCAGAAGGTTATCGAGATCCTTGTGCAGCTGCTCGATAAACTCCTGCGAGCTATCGAAATCTGCTTCCACGCCAGGCTCGGGAACCAGAATCCCATTATCCTTTGCCTTGAGGCGATCGAAGGACGTCTTCCAGTAACCCAGTAGTTCGGTCATATCAGGCATCGCCGCGATCAGCTGTCCAATGATACCATCGCCAGGCCCGCTATCCTTGAGAATACCCATAGTGTAATCAATTTGCTCGAATCCTTCAAGGACACGCACAAAGTCCTGCGCCTTGCAGACGCCTGCATGAACACGGGAGATTAGTCGTTCCAGGTCAGGCATCTTGGTCAGCTGCGAGGAGAACTGGTCTCGGACACTCGGGTCGGCATTCAACGAGTCAACGGCATCAAGGCGGGCATTGATGCGCTTCGCGTCCATGAGGGGATGACAGACCCACTGCTTGAACATTCTCTTGCCAAATGGCGTAATGCAGCGGTTGAGAAGCTGGAACAGGGTGCCATCGACGCCGCCATCGAAAGAGTTTGCAAAAATCTCCATATTGATCAAGGTCTGACCATCCAAAACCAGACTCGAGGCCTTCTTGATCGGGTCATACCATTCAAAGTTACCAATGGTGATAAGGTCGCGGTCGATCTTTAGCACGCGCAGATACTGGGTCAGAGCACCAAAGGCCGACATGAGCAGTTCCTTCTCACGCGCGTCCCGAAGAGCCCTGGGCCAAGCCTTGATATTCTCCTCGTCTTTGGAAACGAAATAATCGCTCGCATCGAGTTCTTTCACTGTGACATCTCCCTCCCAGAATTCCTTGCCCGGCTTGAGGTAGTTCCATAAGGTAGTGGGACCAGTGTTATTCTTCAAAATGCGCAGCGCTTTTGTCGAGATACAAGACTTCTCGAGCAGAATTTCTTGCGGGCGAGTTTGGGCAACAAAAGTTTCAAACTTGGTCATGTCCACATCGTCAACAAATTCGGAGATGTGGAACTGGCCGGTGGCTGTATCGACAAAGGCGAGACCGAAGGCAGGAAGGTCATCCACAATAGCCTCCTTGATTGCAACACAGTAGGTTGCCATATCATCCTGCAGCATGGATCCTTCGACGAGTGTACCGGCAGTGAGAACACAAGCCAGTTCTCGCTTGATAATTTTATCCTCTTTCCCCTTCTTGGCGTCACGCTCGCGCATCTCCTTACCCAGGGCAGATTCGGACTGGTCGACTCGCGCAATCTTGTAGCCCTTGGCCACAAACTGATTTGCCCAGTGGGACAAGCTCATCTCCGGAACACCGACCATGCGCATGTTTACTCTGTCAGTAAGCTTCAGATCAAACAACTGGTGACCAATAGTGGCATCGTTCTCGTAGAGCTCGTAAAACTTGCCCTTCTTGAAGAACACCACTGTGTCCCAGAACTTTTGCTTGATTTGCCAGTATTGCTTCTCGAAAGGAGAGAATTTGGACCAGGCCAGCGGAGGAATATAGATCGTCCGAGGGTCATAGTCGGGGTGACCGACGGGATTTCCATCCATGTCCTTGACATTTGCAAGCCAAGGGTACCGCTGGTCAGGGTCTTTGACATGGGCTTTCTCCTTCTTGGTGCTAGACGACGTCTTCGGGCCCACTTGCACTGCGCGTTCTTTTCTGGGCTCGGTGCTGTCGGGGTCAAATGCCCACTTCAGTGTAGTCCCAGCCGAGCCCTCTGGGATATCGATGTCAAGGTCTTCGTCGGCCGCAGGAGGGGAAGCGGGGGAGGAGGACTTGTTCGATGGCTTGCGCGAGGGCTGAGGAGCTGACTTCTTTCGTTTCTTTGGGGCTGCGACTTCTTCATCTGATTCATCTGCAACGATGAAATCGTCCATTTCTGCGCACAATTAGCACCACACATGTCTCCATGGCAGCGACACATACCATCATCAGAATCTCCTCCCTCATCTGGCGCCGCTTGAAACTCATCCTCGCTCTCGTCCGGTGAGGTCTTCCTCCTCTTATTCGCCCGGCCGCGAACGCTGCTTTGGCGATTGGGGCGGAAAATGACATCGTCGTCGTCTTCACCCTCGGAATCAGACTCCTTGTAGCTGACCTTCTTCTTGGCCTGCAGGCAAATAGTCAGTATGATGAATAATTGATGTGATATCCAATGTTGTGAGCTAACCCGACGTGAAGGAGACATTGTGGCGTCCTGGGCTTCGTCGCGCCCGTTCTGGAGAGAGAACCAAATTTAGCTGGGCGAGGAAGAAAGCGAACAAGCCGGACCAACCTTCACGTTGCCAACATTGTCTTCGTCCTCCTCCGGAATCGGTAAATCACTGCTAGGCACAGGGCTCAAGTCCTGGGCAAAGCTCGAGAAGCTCCTCTTTGGTGTTGGCTTGACCGAACTGGCAGCACGCTCAGATGCCTTCTGGGCCGGAGAAGACGCGGGCTCGCGCGCCTGATTGCTCGACGGGGTCGCTGGAGACGATTTCTGGAAGAAGCCAAGAATGGACTTTTGGCTTTTCATGTTCTGGGCACTCGGTGTCGTTTTCTTCAGGGCTGACGGGGGCGTCGCGGAGGGCGATTCGGCAGAGGCTTTGGCCATTGTCGGCAACTCAATACAGATTGCAATGCAGAATCAAATGCTCAATGTAATGGACCCTCAACGCATGCTCGTATAATGAAGGAGGGAAATGGGAGCAATTGAGCCTGGAGTTGACAGGTGAACTTTGGGATGATAGGAGATAAGTCAAGTCGCGGATCGCGGATCGCGGATCGCGTCGACGTGTAAAGTGGTGTTTTGACGGGCCCACCCTGCACTATTTAATACTCCGGGATGGCAGCTCAACCAGCAATTCACGGGCTTTGCCAGGGGTTACCCAAGATATCATAATAAATATGGTTCACTTCTTGGGTAACACACAGACGCGAAGCCGTAACTGATGAATGAGGTCTAGAGCGAGTTCAGTTTAACTTGGCTGGTTTTATGCCCATTCAAATGAATAATGTACAATGGATTTATGGTACATCGACTCTAGATTAAAGTACAAAATGGAGAGATTATCTCTGAATGGCCTCGAACTCAGCTGCTCGGTTCGGTCGAGTCGGTCGAGCTGTTGAGCTCCTCCCAACCCGGAGCTGTGAGTCCTTGCGCCCGGAAGTCCTCGTCGCTTACAATCTCCACCATCTTGAACTTCCATTTGCCCAGTTTCAGCATCAGAAGGTTGTCATTCATGATGTAGTCCTGGGTCTTCTCCGACGGCCAAGGCCGGATGGGGGTGAAGGCGAGATCGTCCGACATGGGGCCGCTGTCCCCAGGACGACTGCCCACATATGCTCCATTGTTCGTAATCACACGGTGGCCCTCGCCCTTGGACGATACAAGACCGGCCGACCAGAGAATCTTGTTAAATTGTTGATTGTAGACCAGGGACTTGGGGAGGGTGACCCTCGCGTTAGGCATGTTGGCAAAGTTCGTCTGAGAGGCGTACCGGTTGCCGGATTGAGGATTCTCGAATTGGGCTGTCGAGGACTGCGGGTTGGCCGCAGCGTTTGGTTTGCGAGGCATGGGCGAAGGTTCACCGGTCGAGGAGCGCGAACGGAACAGCTGACGGTGTTGAAGCGACACTGCATCAGCCTCCTCTTTACCGTGAACCAGCTCAACAAATTCATAGGCCAGGAGATGCTGCGCTACTCGCTTGGATGGATCCTCTTTCTGTTTCTCCATTACGGAGGCAACCTCAGGCAAGGGCACAAATGTGAACAGCTTCAGATAGCGCTCCACCGCATCGTCGGGTGTACGAACGAAGAACTAAGACAATTGTTAGCTGAGTTTCCATAGATCCACGGGAGGTTTGGATCCACCTGGTAAAGCTCGAAAGTAGAGGTCATGTCCTTGTCGAGCCAAATAGCATTGCCCGCCGATTTTCCGAACTTCTCGCCGGACGGCGCTGTCAACAAAGGTGTGGTAAAGCCAATGGGCCTGTCCAACTCAGACTCGAGGGGGTCTCGCTTGATTTCAATGGCGGTATTGCGGCTGATAGCCTTGACAGCATCCATACCAAAGAGAATGTTTCCATACTGATCGGATCCTCCCACCTGTACCTGAGTTCCCTTTTGGAACAACGTCCACCAATCCCATGCTTGGAGAAGAGGGTATGAGAATTCTGCAAATGACATGCCGTCTCCTTGGTTCAATCGGGTTTTGACACTATGAATCAACGTTAGAGTTGCTGATGAGGTGGGTCGAGCAAGACTTACGTGTCTCTGCCGAGCATAGGCCCAAGTCTCATGTACGCGCCCAGGTCCCGCAAGACTTCGATGAATGGCATCGAATTCCACCAGGTGTTGTTGTTGGTCAATGCGCGCTTCCAAATTGGCTTCCTCTGATAGCCATGTCTCCGGCCATACTGTTCGATGCTCGAGCCCAGCTTCTTCAGTTGCATGTGCATGCTGGCCATATTTGCCTTGCGAACCGATGAATGTACTGCTTCACGTCCTTTTAATCGTCCCGTGGGGTCGCCGACTCGGGACGTAGCACCGCCCAACTATGTTCCATTAGTCGGATGTAGCGTATTAGATGCGGAACACATTGACTAACCAGAAAGGTCACTGGAAGACCCCAAACGTATCCCCAAGCCAATACCATAAAAGGCAACATGTGTCCGACGTGCATTGAAGGCGCAGTAGGGTCGATTCCGACGTAGATTCCAGTTCGCTTCTCTGTGAAGACCCGGTGCAACAGTTCTCGTTCTCTATCAACAGGGTAAGAAGTTAGCGCCGGACCCCAAGACCAATTCTCACTTTCCGCTGGCCGCAAAGCTGAATAGCAGTGAAGAACGTACCCAACAACATCATGGATGAGACCTCGTTCTTCCAGATGAGCTGCAAAGTTCTTCCGCTTCCCTGCCTTGATTTCCTCGGCATGCTTAGCCCATTCCTTCTTCCCATCTTCCATCCGCTGGATGTACGCCTTTGTAATGCATCTCTTTTGTCGCAATGCTTCGTCCAATTGCTGAGAAGAGAGGGTAGGGCGACGAGTTTCGCAGTGTAGCGGAGTTGTTTGCGTGACTCCCGCAAAGCCGCGCGCTCCGCATGGTGCCCGTTGAGGAACGCGCGGATTGCGACAAGTCACTCGGGCGAGCTGCGCCGAGTGTGGCCTCATCCTGACCGGATATGAGGAGAAAGAGAGGGCAACGAGACCTATAATGGTTCGAGATGCGACTGAAATTGTCTCGATCAACTCTGACAATTTGCCGCGCGATAAGATTCCCGGAACAATATTCTTGCGGTGCTTTAGCTCACCTCACCGATGACCCACTAAAAGGTCACCTGACTAGAAGCTCGCATCACCGTTCAGAAACTAGTTCAGAACTAGTTTATACTGTCATATACTACTCACAGTAGATCTGAGGGGGCCCGGTGAGGTGAGCTGCACTCGGGTGATTTAGCTCCCCACATGTCCATGTGAGTCATGTGACGTAAAAATCAAGACCCCTTGGCAGCCACCGTGCATCCTCCCAACTATCACTTTTCCATGGCCCTTTAAATTTGGAGACTTGCATCCTACCTAGGTACGGCCTCGGGACCTGGTTACTGGATTTGCGATACATTGTGTGAGTCGTCCGGCAATAAGAGGAAGCGGACTCGTTTGGACAGCCAGATGAATTTACTTAGGTTGCATGAAGACATAGATGGGTATTTTGTAAATGGGTATTAATTGAATACACCGCACACGGCTTTCTGGTATCTTGTCGCTATATATATATAATCATAAGCCTCGTATCCGTCTTGCATAAAGAACAGTCGCATCATCAAGTAATCTCCGATTTAATCCGAGTGCTTAGCCCGTTCTGTGTGATCGTTAGCATTTCATTATCCAGCTGTCTTGCGGGTCGACTTACCCTTGTGGAGATCGGCCTTGGTATCATGAGACTTCTCGTCCTTCTTGTCGACGACGGCATCCTTGGCAGCGGTAGCACGGGTTCTCAGCTTGGCATCATCGTCCTTGGCGATCTGCTTGTTGGTCTCCTTGGAGGCCTCGGCACCGGTGCCCTTGACGGACTCGGAAACGTGCTTTGCGGCGTTCTATAAATAGTCGTATATTTAGTGAGGCCCAGCGGAAGAGTTTAGCATTGTCACGAACCTTGGCAGGCTCCATTGTGAATGAAAGAGTTGGGAAGATTGAAGGTTTCCAAACTAGATGTAGATGGTATGTCTTTTCTTCGACTTGAATTGATGTCAATATCGCTAGAAGGAAAGGCTATTTATGTTGTTGGATGTAGTATGGCATGACATCATCGTTCCAAGGTTAAACAGGCTCCGACGCCGATCGCCGAAGTTGTACTCCTACACTGTCATTATGATTCAAAGCCAAGTAGATTCTGATTAAGGTGCTTCTTTTCAAGATTTGCATCAAGGAGCAAGAGCTCAGATTCAGAAGGTGACGCAGCCGCCATATGAGCCCCCACTATGTGAGCCTCCCGAGGTCCTTGGTCACTAGCTTTTGATGTAATCAATAACCCGTCTGGTATAATCTTTCTAGCAAGGACTACACTTTTTTAGACCTTTTAATGTGCTTCATTATTTCTGTGCATCTTATTTGGCTACTTGGACAATGAGTTATAGCTACAATTCAGGTTGCTCGAGCTATATCAATGAAGGCTAGAACCTGCTGAGACAGAAACCATATACCAGACCTGCATACCTACGTAGTGTTGACAAAAATCAACAGTTACTACCTAGGTACGGCGTTTCAGTGTGTTGTTGCGCCATCCTTTACCGGAATGTCCTCACACAGTCCTCACCAAGCACGGACAAAGTTATGCAAGTCTCGAAACACAACAACAAAACACATTCTGTCTTCACCACATAGATCCATTTGCCTTATCTGGTACATAGGTATGCAACCTAGGGAGATGCAATTCTATAAACTCACAAAAACCTGCACAAAGACCTCATTACTCCACCCGCTATCCAGCTTCATATCCTTCCACGCAGCAAGAAGATCAATAGCCAGCACAGTAGCACCGTCACTCTCCTTCCAAACCGTCTTCTGCGGAACGGGCAGTCCGAGAATCAGAACCATAAAGTCTGTAGCAATTTCGCGATCCCGCAAGTCAGAAAAGTAGATCCCCAATGTCCCCAATGCTTTCAAACTAATATCGAATCGCAAGCGACCATTCTCAACCACGAAGATATCCGAGCTAACCACAGCCGCAGCACCCGTCAATTTGCCAAGGAGACCAAGAACAGCCACATGAGTCAAGCTGTCTCCAGAGGCATTGGATCTGCTCCGACGAGTGAATGCTCGAGTAGGATACGCAGTGAGAATATCCCATCCTTTCTCCTCCAGTATAACAGACACGAGGGAATGACCATGGGATGGTCGCATAGGACTTGTGACTCTTCCACTCGTATGCGAGCGCACCACATACTGGCTATCCGAGCCCTCGTGTATTCCTGGAAAGTCCATTAAAGAGACCATGCACGATGCCTCGGTTGAGCTGATGTTGAAAAGACCCAGAATGCCACTACCAGTTTTGGCCCAGCCTGTGTAGCTTCCCACGCGTAGAATGTGCTTCTCGTTGAAGTCGTGGTAGATGTCAATCGCGCGACCGATCACACTTGGGCGCAGGATGACTGCACTTCCTGTAACCGTTGGCGCTGTCATTTGATCGAGGACTTTGAGGTCGTGTTTCCCTGGCTCATCGGTTATGTATACTGGTCCGCCTGAGACACATCGTGCTGCAGCGTGGAACGAGGCGTAGGGATGGCTTGTCTGGAACATGTCCCAGTCGGGGAGAACGTTCAGGTAGCGGGTGAGGAGAGCATTATGTGCGTTGCAGAATACATGCCATGGATGAGACGCGGGGATCTCGGGGAAGAAGTCGTCTGAGTTGCGCACTGGTATTGTGGGCTTGTTAGTAGGGACTTGTGAATGGAATATGATCTGCGGAATCATTGATCCACATGAAATAGACTTTGTGGTAAAGTGCTTCAATGCAGCGATAGACCAGGCATCCTGATACGAAGTCATGAATCTTTTGCGATCTTCTGGATCGTCGAGAAGGTCGATGTAGAATTGTGCATCTGTCTTGACGGAATCCACGCCGGCCGATGAAAGATAGCTGTAGAAATCATCATAGAATTCCTGAACAGCCTCCGGATCAATTGCAAGAATTTTTCCATTGGGAATATTCTGCGCAATAGGACCGTCTGTGGAGGGATCCTTGACTTTGACTTCCTTGGTCTGGTATCTTTGCGCCAGATCGCCATCGGGGCAAATTCCTCCCCAGTAGCCCAGCAAGGCATGCCAAACCGCTACATGTTGGATATTAGGATTGGCCCGGCGGATTCGGTCGACAGTCTGCTTTAGCCCTTTGGGAAATGCCTTTGCATCTGCGTCAAATTTCTTCCAGCGGCGCTTGAACATCGATTCGCCCTCATTGTCGAGAGTTTGCCAGTTATCGTCGATAATGAGGTTGACGATATTGATCCCTTGGGCTTTTAGTACATTTAATGCATCGAGGACCTTCTCTTCGGTCAAGTCTTGACCTAGCCCATTCCAAGTGCAGTAGGTCAAGCCGTCAACCCACTCGGTAAGCCACTGTGCTTGCGGATCTTTCTCCACCATGACAATGTCATCACCGAGAGGAGACGGGGGTGTCTGATCGTCCGACTCAGCAATGGGTTCAGCAAACGGTCGGACTGCTTTCCTCGACTCGTATATTAATGCAGACATGGCAATTTCGAAGTCCTCTGCAGCGGCGGCCAGAACATAAAAATTGGAAGCTGCGTCATCATCGTTCCTTGCTTTGACTATTACTTCACCATCGTCGCCCGACTGAAAGACAGTCAAGACATCGTTGACGCCCGATACAGCCAGCATAACGAAGTGCACTCCATCGTCGCGAAGGAAAGAGCACAGAATCGCATCTTCCATCAAGCAGAACTTATCTCTTCCGTGCCTTGGTCCTAGCCAGGGACACCAAATTCGCACTAACGCGAAGTACTTGATCATCGATGAAGGTGTGCCGAGGGTAAGCCGTGTGATGCCAGAGATACCCTCTTTAGCCGAGTCCACGTTCCCGGTGATAGCCCATAATAAAGATCCAGGGGCTTCGCTTTTTCTTGCCTCGATCTGCACTTCGGAACTGAGGTTATCGATATACCTCGCAAGCTCACCCTTTGCATCGAGCGAACACACTTCAGATGATGCTACTTTTTCCAGATGCGAGCTTCGCGAACTGAATATAAGTTCGCCGTCACTGACTGGGTGTTGCTGGTTGGCCCACTGCCATTCTGTGTCTGGGCTGGTCCGGAATCGCACGGTAAATTGAGCATGGCAGGCGGTAGCCGGGAGAACAAGTCTTTCTGAGAATACATGGCGATGGAAGTTGTACTCGGCTTGATTTCCAGTGAGTAATTGCGCATGGAATGGATCAACAGTGCTCAGTGGGAGGGCCGTCCATTCGGAGCTGGTGATGTTGTGCCAGATCTGGACTTCCCAAGACTGGACTGGGAAGGCTGTGCTCGATTCTATAACGACCGTAAAGTTTACCTGATGCGATCATGAGCCCTTCGTTACTTTAGATGGCTCCGCGTTTGAAGAGAAATATTGTCCTCACCGCATCATCCTCTGACCGCAGCGCTTTCTGTGCTCTCTGGAGACAAGTGGTCTGTCCCATGGGCGGGTAACTAGTCACTCGAGCAAACAAGCCCATTTGAACTGGTCGAATAAATGATGACCGTGTCTTAACGCGCTGGTCAGCTTCAACTATGGGAAGGGTGGAGGTCATGTCTAGTATTGACCGGGAACAAGGAAGGGGAACCAAGGTAAGCAGCTCGGGAGCTCTTTGGCCAGCACTTGCAGGACGGGTGGACGCAGTTAGCCGGCAATTGGCTGTGTACTTCAAATACCCCTAGGAAGTTTTGAAAGACAGATCAGTGTATAAAGATACTTTGCAGGGGGTTTATTTTGGGATCGACGTGGCGGGGTAGTTGGGTGAAACCTCCCTCGATAAGCTACGAGCTACGAGCTACTATTCGCAGAATTGTTTGTTTCTGTTTGTTTCAACGTTCATATAATCATGTGTTTAGGTTATTTTTGTTTTTAAGCATATCAAGTAATTGCATCACCTCCCTCTCCCTCGTGTTTGGGATTAGATCTTGATGGTCAACTTGCCGAAGTGGCTTTGGGCCCACTGTGTATACAGTCAGTATTGGCTTGAAATGATAGATAGAATCCGCACTCACCATGTATTCATAGGCCTCCCGAGTCTGGTCGAGAGTGAAGACCTTCTGGTCCACAACAGGGTGAATGTTATTGGCCTCAATAGCCGCAATCATATCCCTCATCAACTGCTTGCTACCCACATAGACACCGCGAACGGTGCAAATGTGGCTAAGAGTATCCAGGAGAGCCGGCTGGTCTTGACTCTTGCCACCACCAAGGAATCCAATAAGGCTGATCACACCCTCGTACTTGATTGCCTTGAAGCTCTGGCCGAGAGTGCCAGGTCCACCAACCTCGACGATGTGGTCCACGCCGGCACAATCCGGAGTCAATTTGCGAGCAGTCTCGCCCCAGTTGGGGTCTTCCTTATAGTTGATGATGTGGTCGGCGCCGAGCTCCTTCAGCTTGGCCGCTTTCGCGGAGGATGAGGTCGTGGCGATCACGATGGCACCTGCAGCTTTAGCGAACTATTAACAGCAATTAGTCGATGCCCACGATGTTCCTATCAGCTTCCACAAAATAAGAAACATACCTGCAGAGCGAACATGCTCACACCACCGGTTCCCTGCACCAGGACGACCTCGCCGGGCTTCAGAGGCTTCAAGCCGTAGAGGGCATTCCAGCTGGTCAGAGCGGCACAAGTGAGGGTGCTGCTCTCGAGGTAGTCGAGGTTCCTCGGGGCCCTGACGAGGCCCGCCGGGGTGAAAACACCGTACTCGCGCAATGTGCCGTCAAGCACGCCGCCCAGGCCGGTCTGTGCAGCGCCCTCGTCAATGGCGCCCCACTGGTGGCCCTGGTTAAACAGGGTCGCAACCTTGTCACCCTTCTTGAACTCCTTAACCTTGGATCCGACTTCGACAACCTCACCGGCACCATCGGATCCGGGGACAACGGGCAAGTCGATGGGGAATGGATACATGCCCTGTGCGAATGGGACGAGTCAGTACACAGCCCAGTATCTACCCAGCTGCAGGGAGCAATATACCTTGGGAATAATCAGGTCGCGGTAGTTCAACGACGCAGCGTGGAACTTCACCAGCACCTCATGTTCACCGATTTTCGGCACCGGGGCATCCTTCTTCAAGACGAGCCCGTCGAAGCCCTTCTCCTTGCTTGTCACACTCCATGCCTTCTGAGTCGAGGGGGCCATTGTCAGATTGTAGTTGAGGTAGTATTTTGAAATATACGAGCTGTTATCAATAATTTTGGGAGTTCAACCGTAGAAAGGAGGGGCACTATATACCCTCAGCGGTGTTGACGTAGATGTATGTGCAACGACCCCACTCACTGACGAAAGGATTATTAAGACCGCAAAACATTTCCGCTTCTCCAATTAGACTCGTCGAAGCTTCGGAGACTTTTGTGTTTTGCTGATCAATTCATCCGTCATCTTCTATCGAAACATCAAAATATAAAGTTCTGGAAAGTTCAGTGATTGCTGATCAATGCATCCGAGGTCTCCTAGTTATCACAGTATGAATCTAGAGTGTTGCTGGCGCCTTTCAGTCTTTGCAAACACCGAAGTTTGAGTTCCGAGGTTGAATTAGTCAACTTCAAACCTTGTGTGTTCTTAAATGACTACCGAGTTGTTACTCCCTTGTCGTCATCTCGTTCCATGTCTATAGATTGGGAAATTGTTACACAAAACAGAGCTTGCCTATTTTCCACATCCTAAAGGGGCCATTTAATGTGTAGCTTCCTAGGCTGGCCCTTCTCATTTGGGAATCCATGTGTTTTTAATTAGTTGCCCGGGTGCTGCCGAGCTGAGAAATGTGCTGAGGAACATGCCGCTCAACTGAGGACGTCTGCATAAGCCTAGAAACACTAATTGCTTAGGTGTGATAGCGCTAGCAAGCTATCCTAGCTGCCCCAGCTACCTAAAATATATCTTATAGCAGTGATGCGGGGGAACTCTATCTATTGACAATACTCCTTCAAATAACAAGTAAATCATCCAGGATTGTATTTTCAAGCCTTAAATCACAACCTCAAAACTTGGAACCAAAATCAAGTAGAGGCGGAGTCGGGAATCAAAGACACAGATGATGCTGTTGCAGGCCCGCAAGGATCTCCCCGAACCGACCCACCGCATTCCCCTCGACTCCCACCATAGACAACCATCACTGAAACCCACATCGGTGCATATGAACAACCACCAAGACGCAGACGCATGTTACTATTGTAACAATCCGAAATGCCAACCAAAGACGGCCGAGTGACCAAGCCTAAAGCGCGACAGGCCACATCCACACGGCGCGTCAGATCCACGCGCAAAAGTAAGTAAATAGAAATCCACTAGAGGCCGAAAACATGCCATTTGGCATATATGAAATATGGACACTCTGCATATAACTACAAGTTATTCACCAGTTCACGCGTCCTAATGGAATTTACCCACAGGCTTACCACTGGTCGAGCGCACCAATGCACTATCAATCGAAGACTTCATCACCCAGTACATGATGTTTGAACCAGGCCCATTAACAGACAAATCAACCGACTCAGAACCAGACAACTCAAACGCAACCGACCCACCATCTCTCGACGTGTACTCAGCAGCAACAATCAACCCCACCGACCTAGAAGCATGCATCGACCTGGTCGAACTAACCTCTGGAGAAGCCTATGCTGCCTCAGGCGGAGGTTGGTCACGGCCTGCAAAGCGCAAAGAAATGAAACTACCCGATATGAAGTACCTGATCCTGCGGGGAGGGTCGGATGAGGCAGCCGACGAGCCGAGGGATGCTGTGATGGGGTTCTTATCGTTTATGGTGACCTATGAGGACGGCATGGAAGTTATCTACTGCTATGAGATCCACTTGACGACGGAGGCCCGTGGGAAGGGGCTGGGAAGATTGCTTATGGGTCGGATGGAGGAGATTGGGTGGCGGATTGGGTTGAAGAAGGCTATGTTGACTGTTTTCAAGTCTAATGTCGCGGCTAGGGAGTTCTATCGAAGAAGTGGGTATGTGGTGGATGAGTTCTCGCCGAAGCCGCGGAGGTTGAGGAATGGGACGGTTAAGGAGTTTGATTATGAGATTTTGTCTAAGGAGTTGAACTGAGAAGTTTTTGATTGTTATTTTGGCCTGGGTGCAGGCTTAAAGCAGTTGAATATGATTATAAATTTACACTTGTTTCACCTCGGAGCCTCGCGCTTCAGGGTGGTCTTGTTCCCACTCGTCGCGGAGGACGGCGAAAATGCTGTCGGCCAACAAGATTGAAAGGCCTAAGCTCCAGACGAGCGTGATGGCGTAGAAAAAGTTGGCGTTGCCGGACCCGGCATAGATCCACAGGTGGTAGAAGGCTGGACCGAGGAGACTGGCATATAGGATTGCCGAAATGGCGAAGAATGTGTACCGCATGACTGGTTGTAATTAGCAATTGGTGACCTGGTGTGGGATATCGCCATGAAACTCACAGGGGTAGGTATGCCGGTACAGAGGTAGCAATGCAAAGTACAATGATGCGTCGGAGATGCTGGGATATGGCTTGAAGATAGCGAAGACACCCAAGAGCGAGGTAATGACAAACAGGGGCTGCCGTCGAAGCCGTGCGGTGAGTCCTCCGACATAGCTAGCCAGATGAAGCCAGAAGACTCCGAGGAAGAATTCACGGAAGGAGTCGAACATCTCGATGAAGAAGTACCACCAGAGACCCACATTGGGGGTCAGGTCCGGGACTAGAAGATGGAAGCCATATGTCGCAGACATGAACTCCCAAAAGTTTCCAGTAATAAGGTAGGACAAACCGAGTAGTCCTGCAATGCTGCCGAAAAGAATGGAGGCATTCTGGACTATGAAAGCCGCAGTGTTGGGCAGCTTCTGTGCCCGTTGGTCATAGCAGAGTAGTACTAGCGGGACGAATAATAGCGCCGGGTAGAGTGATAGGTAGGACGCGAAGCCGAGAGCCAGCATCGCATTGACACTATTTCCACTGACAGCATTCGACACTGCGAAAAGGATTCCGGTTGTGGTGAATACGCTCGTTGATCGTGCCAGACATGTTGCGATGGTGAAAGGGTTGAACAGGAACCTGCAACTTAGTCAACACAGGGACTCTCGACCGATATCGCGCGCTGTGCACATACCAAGCTGCAACGGATACCCCGTCCCACCGAATATGCTTCCGAATGGCTGAGTGGAGTCGGCTTTGAACTGACTGGCCTGACTCCGAGATTGTGACCAGAGCGTGCGCATTGACTAAATCAACGAGAAAATAAAAGATGGCAGTCGGGACCGGATTGCTTTTTACATCAGGGAGAAGAGCGAAAAGAGGGAGTAGGAGTGGCGCCTAGTGTATAATCGAGTCAATCGAGAAGCCCCGTAATTGCATTGCATTGCATTGCGGCTACTCACTTGGTGAAAGACACCGCCATCGTAGGGCGATACATTTCGTGTATAGAGAAACAAGCCTTCCTGCACTGAGAATCCGAGTCAGCGTATGCGACCGTATTAACATCGGATGTTGCTCACGTCGCTTGAAGCTATTCACCGGGGTCGAGACCTCGACTCGGCCGGTCAACAAGTCGGGCAGGGAAGGGAAAAGGTAAACCAGGACCAGGCGTAGAATAAAGGCCGCGCTGAAGACAGCGACCTTGCGACGGTCCACTGCCATGACCGGGAATGGAGTCGATTAGAGAAACGCGGTGTTGTGTAGTTGTCCCTTGAAGGCGGAGGAACTACGGAGCCCGCAACGCACGGGCCACCCGCCTTCAGCAGAAAAAAAAGTTATCGAGAATTTTTTCTTCCTCTTATCAGCAACTGCTTAAGATTCTTTTTCACCATGGCGAAAATTAAGAAGAAGGGTACGGTGGTCATGCCGGATTGACGTTCTATTTGCATTGGCATCGCTGACAATTTCTTCAGGTACCTCTGGCCAGGCCAAAAACTATATTACTCGTACCCAGGCCGTGCGCAAACTTCAGATCTCTCTGCCTGATTTCCGTCGGCTTTGCATTTTCAAGGGTAAGAATGGTCTTCCTGCGCTGTATCTATATCGTGATACTGATGCAATCCGCGATTCACAGGAATCTATCCCCGTGAGCCCCGGAACAAGAAGAAGGCTTCCAAGACCTCGACCCCCAACACTACCTTCTACTACACCAAGGACATCCAGTACTTGTTGCATGAGCCCCTTCTCAACAAGTTCCGTGACCAGAAGGCTCTTGCGAAGAAGATTGCGCGCTCGCTGGGTCGTGGTGAAGTCAGCGATGCTGCTCGCCTCGAGAAGAACCATGCCCCGAAACTTACCCTGGACCATGTCATCAAGGAGCGCTACCCGACATTTATCGATGCTCTCCGTGATCTCGACGATGCCCTGTCTCTGCTTTTCCTGTTCGCTACCCTCCCTTCCACCACCCATGTCCCCGCCAAGACTGTTGCGCTCTGCCAGCGTATCTGCCACGAGTTCCAGCACTATCTGATTGCCACCAATTCACTGCGCAAGTCCTTCCTCTCGATTAAGGGTATCTACTACCAGGCTACTATTCAGGGCCAAGACATCATGTGGCTGGTGCCGTACCGTTTCGTGCAGCGCGTCAACGGTGATGTCGACTACCGCATCATGGCCACTTTCGTGGACTTTTACACCACCCTTCTGGGCTTTGTCAACTTCCGTCTTTACTCTTCATTGGGATTGAGATATCCTCCGAAGTTTGACACTCGTAGTGATGAGAACGGTGCTGAGTTGGCCGCCTTCACTCTCGAGGGCCGGACAGTGGGTGAAATGCCCAAGGCCATTGAGTCCAAGAAGGCCCGGGCGAATGGTAGCTCCAAGGAGGTATCGCGCGACCTTCAAGCGAAGGTGGACAAGGTGATCAAGTCGGCCGGTCTGGACCAGACCAAGGATGAGCAGGCAATGGACACGACCGAGGAGGCAACCGAGGCAACCGACGCCATCGACAAGTTCGAACCCGCTGCTCCCGAAGCCGACACTCTGCCTCAGCCCGATATGAGCGGCAACGAAGCCGGCGCACTCTTCGCCCCATTCGTGTTCTACATTTCCCGTGAGGCCCCCAAGGCACCCCTCGAGTTTATCCTGCATGCTTTCGGTTGCAAGCGTATCGGCTGGGATGCCGTTCTTGGTGGTGGAGCCTACACCCACGATGAGACCGACCCCCGGATCACTCACCAGATTGTCGATCGTCCTCAGCTTCCCCAGGAGTCCCTTCCCACCATTCCCGCTGCTGATGGTGCTGTCCAGAAGGTCAAGCCTGGTACCCGTATCCCGGGTCGGACATACGTCCAGCCCCAGTGGGTGTGGGACTGTATCAATGAGGGCAAGCTCCTCCGCGCCGACCTCTACGCTCCTGGTGCCACTCTCCCGCCTCACTTGAGTCCTTGGGTCAAGCCTTCTCGTGGTGGTTACGACCCGCGGGCTCCCCTTGGTGAGCAAGAAGAGGAAGGTGAGGCTGAGATGGCCGATGACGCCGAGGACAGCGACGAAGAAATGGAGGATGAGGCTCCGGTGGCTGATGAGAAGGCCGCTGCCGAGGAGGAATCCGAGGATGAGTCCATCGACGGTGGCATGGATGTTGCCGGAACCGACGACGACGAGAGCGCCAGCGACGACGAAGAGGAAGAGGATGAAGCCTTTGGTGACTTCGAGGAGAACGAGGCGGCCACCGAGTCAGAAGACGATGACGAGGCTGCCCAGAACCAGCACCAGCGGGAGCTCGAGGCCGAGGCCGCCGGTCTGCCGTTCTCTTCCAGCACTGCTGTCGATGAGTCGTCGTCGAAGAAGAATGCCCAGTCCAAGAAGTTGGCTGCCAAGAAGCGCAAAGAGGACGAGGAGCTCGAGCGCCAGAAGATGATGATGAGCCGGAAGAAGCGCAAGCTGCTCGAGAAGATGATGTACTCGAACAAGAAGCAGTCCGACGAGGCCGCCAAGCTGCGCTCCAAGCGTCGCAAGCTCGAGAAGTCTACTTCTGCTCAGAAGTAAGGACGGCGTCATTAAAGAGTGCTATTTATTTTTCTGCGGGCGTTCGCGGCTGGGATAGTCCCTGTATATGCATGTCACAAAAATTTATGTTTTCAATGTAATGGATGGATGATCATAGTACCTTGGATTTCCTGGACTCCTTTCAGCCGGTTTTTGTAATCTCTTTGAATACCTGTAGACTGAATACTTCAACGACCGTTGACAATCGGGTTGTAAATCTGAGTTAGTCACGTGATCATATACCGGTCCACTTTAGCTTGAATTTTTGAAGTCAAACGCTCAAGACATCGCCCAACACGGGAGAATAAATGATCGAATCCGCTGAAGTTAGAGCAGAGACGATGCTTTGGTGATTCTCAATTATAGGCAGCGACTCAGACCGCTTTATTCAAAGTTAGGACCAACATCTATGTGACATCCGCGGACACCCAACTAGCCTATAAACCGAAGACGACGCTGAGGCATGTCCTCATTCTCAGACCACAACCACCCGTCGTCTTCTCAATTTATACCCCCAGAGTCAGCTCAACCGTACCGGTCACTGTTTGGAGGCCCCAGCAGCGATCTCGGCGTACCTCCATCTTCTCTGCCGGAACCGGCTCGAAGGTCCATCTTCGGAGGTCCTGCCCAAGATGTTGCTACTGAACCAGAGACAGAAGCAGAGCTCATGGACCGGGGGTCCAGTGAGGGTGAGGAAGATGATTTTGACATGATCATGCGTCAACTGCCCCTGGACATGGAGTATGGCTCCTCTGGGGAGAGCTTCAAGGGCAGTGACGAGGAGGCGAATAAACCGACACAGAAGCTAAAAAGCCGCGAGAAGAAGGAATCTGATGGACGCTCTACTACAAGGTCACGATCGCGATCAGGAACACGATCGCGATCAAGGTCTGAATCGCCTACGAAGACAGTACCGCAACCGACGACCTATGTACTTGATCGGGGTCTTGACCTGCCGCCTGGAGTTGATCGGCCAAATCGATGGACCGGGAATCCAACGACATACCGAAGACTCATTGGAGATGCCCTGGCTACCTACGAGGGGCTGACAACGGCTCGATCAAGGGACCTCGCGGCTCATCTCTACAATTCGTATATGGTTCGCCGCGAGAGCAAACAGAACCCTGGTGAACTCGATGAAGATGGGCAGGAGAAAACCACCATTTCCAAACGATGGGGCGCATGGCCTTTGCCGCCATCGCGGGTGCCTCGACCCAATGAACATATGCAGGAGTGGTTTGATGACCCCGACACGATCCGGATGCCACCTGATCCTCGCCCCAGTGCAGAGCTGGAGGAGTCAATCATTGCGGTTATGACGAGGATTGCGAAGGAGAATTTCTTGGACCGCGATTGGGACTACGATGAGATAAGAAGCAACCGGTCGAGGTCGTCAGCCGATCCAGATGCCATGACGGACGAAGAAGACAAAAAAGCCGACGAAGCGTCTTCTGATCCGTCATTCCTTCAGCCTGCTCTTCAGACCGACGACGACGTATCTCGGCGACAACTGCGGCCTCTTGCTCAGAACATCATTACGCGAATCGACAGCCTTTTGACCGCTCTGCAGCGGTCGATCAATTATCGATACGATGATCGTGAAGCAAGCGGCGACTCGGGCCCTGGCACTGATGATGATGCAGCTCCATCGCGATCTGGAGGGAAAGCAGCAAGCAAAAACGGGCGCGGTCGCAAACGGGTTCGCGGGCGCCCGCGTCAAGCCGCGAAATCAAGTGGACGCTCTCGCAGTCAGCGCTCACCTGCGGCTGAAACAGAAGACGAAAGTATGCGTGATACCTCTCACTCTCGAGACCGGTCACGCAACTCCCGTGCATCTGGCAATGAGGACGATAATGATACCGACGACGGCATCCCATTCAATGCAAAGCTTCCATTACGAGACTGGAGTGAAGTCATGGGTCTAGCATCGATGCTCGGTCTTCCGAGGGACGCCGTCATGCGTGCCTCCAAGCGTTGCGCCGACCTATTTGAGCAAGACATGACATTCCGCACATTCCATGAAGGCCGGATCGAACCAGTCGGACGATTTGAGGACAAGTCACTAGTATACGATTACTGCGAGAGTCAGTCCGAAATCGACGATTCCGATCCTTCTCCCAACCGCAAGCGCAAGAAAGCCAATACCCGGGCCACATCACAATCGCAACGAAATCGCTCTGGCTCACGAGAAGCACAGGGCTCGGTTCCAGCTAGCCCACCCGTGAATATGCACACCATAGTGCCAGGATTTGCTCCAAGCCGCGGTACGAGTCCGGAGAGAAGCAGCCCTGAGAGAGGAACACGCCGACTTAAGGGCAAGGGCGAGCATCGTAAAGCGGATCTCGTTTGTCCCATCAAGACGTGCTCACGACATGTAGAGGGTTTCTCGCGGACGTGGAACCTGAATCTGCATATGAAGAGAGTGCATCCGGGGTATCAGGAGCGAGAAAGATCGAGATCGAGATCTCGTAGTAGGCCTGAAGCTGAGGGACTTGAAGTGATTGAGATTGACTAGAGCGTGCTTTGTGTATTACTGTTACCTTACTATGATATCCAATCTATGACAATTCAATGCAAGTAAGCTTATTTCAACCGGTTCCACTCTCGGGTGGTTCTTCCTAAATCCCGCGATCCATATCCATACTTTGTTATCGTGAAGCTTGTAATACCTGTGACGCTGTCTTCAAGTTCGGCGACTTTTAAGGTTATTCTATTGGTGGGGACCTCCGACCGCTCAGCGTGGTTAGCTGCCAATTTGTCCAAAATGCCGGATTTGTACCTTTTGGTAACCGTATTTCAGATATAATCTTCATAACCGATAGTCACAACAGACAGAAATCCTCAATTAAAGGAGTTAAGTAATAGTGAAAAGAGCTAGAACAAAGCTAAGGAGCATACAAATATATATATATATATATATATATATATAGGGAAAGCGAGTGTAGAACTATATAGCTCGAAAAGCACGTTTCCATCTTACATCGGGGAAGATCTCGGAAAGAATCCCCATGACATCAACGCAAAAAGTACTCCGTAGCGTCCCCGCTAAAGCTCTAGCATCCTGCGTTCTGAGCCAGCTCCAGCTCTGACATCGGCACGAACTCCGTCCTCGGTGCCTCTCGGACCTATAGAGCAATCAGAGCTCAACATTGAATCACATCGTGATAGCTACTCCCGCAAAACGGCGTCCTTTAAAGACGTCGCTAACTCCCCGCACCCGTGGGCATCTAACCGATACCCGATCTCCGCGTTTCTCTATTCTACTCGGAACCTTTTTGCCGCATTCTCTTCGCCCCTCCCGAGCTGATTAATTACTTCATAATGGACCGGCTCCTCCGCCCCGTCTCACGACAATTGTTGCGCTCTCGCACTCATTATCCTTTTTCAATTCCCCCGCCACCGGCGTTCAAAAGACTATACACAATGGGACACAGCAAGCCTGAGGTGAGTTGCAGTTGCTAGTGGGATAGGGTACATTGGTGAGAAATTAACCCGGATATCAGTTGAAAGACCCCTCTCTCTTCATTGAGAAGGCCTATATCAATGGCGAGTGGGTTGGTGCTAAGTCGGGCGAGACCTTCGAGGTCCACGGTAAGTACTAAGAAGCGACCCTACTGAAACAATCTACAATTGAAAATAGACTAACATGAGCTGTAACATGAAGACCCCGCCACTGGAAACCTCGTCGGAACATGCCCCGAGCTCGATACCGCCGACGTCGAGAAGGCCATCAAGGCCGCCTCCGAGGCTTTCCCCAAATTCCGCACAACCCTCGCTCGCGAGCGTGCGCGCATGCTGCGCCGCTGGTACCAATTGGTGGTGGACAATGCAGAGGACCTGGCCAAGTTGATCACATGGGAGAATGGCAAGCCGTTGGCCGACTCCAAGGGCGAGATCGCCTACGCCGCTAGCTTCTTCGAGTGGTTCAGCGAGGAGGCGCCGCGCGTATACGGTGACACTATCCCGGCCACCGTGCCCGGTAACCGCGTCATGACGCTCAAGCAGCCTGTCGGCGTGTGCGGTCTCATTACCCCGTGGAACTTCCCCGCGGCTATGATCACCCGCAAGATCGGTCCCGCCCTGGCGGCTGGCTGCACTGTGGTGGCCAAGTCTCCCGCGGAGACTCCCTTCACTGCTAACGCTCTGGCCGAGCTGGCTCACCGTGCTGGTATCCCCAAGGGTGTCGTTAACATCGTCACTTCTGGCAAGAACACCCCTGCTGTGGGTGAGCTGCTCACTACGCACCCGGATGTGCGCAAGGTGTCTTTCACCGGCTCGACCAATGTCGGTCGGCTGCTCATGAAGCAGGCTTCGTCAACCCTCAAGAAGGTGTCGTGGGAGCTTGGTGGTAATGCGCCGTTTATCGTCTTCGATGACGTGGATGACCTGGACGCCGCCGTTACAGGGGCTATTGCGTCCAAGTTCCGCAGCTCCGGCCAGACCTGCGTCTGTGCGAACCGGATCTACGTGCAGAGTGGTGTGTACGAGGAATTCGCCAAGCGCTTCACTGCCAAGGTCAAGGACTTCAAGCTTGGTGGTGGCTTCGAGGAGGGCATCACGCACGGTCCCGTGATCCACAACCGCGCCACTGCGAAAGTGGACGAGCACGTGCAGGATGCCGTCTCCAAGGGTGCCACGGTTACCATCGGTGGCAAGCAGGCTGTTGCGCTTGGTCCTAACTTCTACGAGCCCACTGTGTTGACCGGCATGACCAAGGAGATGCTCATCGCCTCCGAGGAAACGTTCGGTCCCGTGGCCGGTCTCTTCCGCTTCGACACTGAACAGGAGGTTGTGGACCTGGCTAACAAGGCTGAGGTTGGTCTTGCTGGATACTTCTTCAGTGGTAATGTGCGCCGTATTTTCCGTGTTGCTGAGGCCCTGGAAGTTGGCATGGTTGGTGTCAACACCGGTATGATCAGTGACGTTGCCTCTCCGTAAGTCTTTCTTTTATGTCGTTTCTATACTCTTATTCTGACTACTTTACAGGTTCGGTGGTGTCAAGCAGAGTGGCTTCGGTCGTGAGGGCAGCAAGTACGGTATTGATGAGTTTATGGTTATTAAGAGCGTCACCTTTGGCGGCATGGGGGAGCCTCTGCAGGCATAAGCTTCTCTGTAGAATGTATACGAGCATATTGGGATATTGGAAAAACAATTGATTTCGTTTGAGTTTAAGATGTGTGTTGCACGCTAATAATACAGTTGCAATAAATTCGTTCGTATATATAAATAAATGACTAGGTACAAATGACTATACGGACAATCATGTCTTGACCCAAGGTTGAATAATTGTACGCAGCATGCTTCGCTAAGGACACGGTCAAAAATATCAAGAGAATCACTCCATAGATTGACGCTTTACTCCGGGGAACCGCAAGTAAAGACACCATGAACTGTGCCGACGCGGTACTTGAGGATCTGTTTCCGTCAGTCAGACTAATGCCACCATGGAACCAACAACGAGGAAGTAAAGGAATCTCACAATATCATCAACACTCGCATAGGTCCCCGCACCCAATATAACCAACCCAATGAGAAAGGTAAGCAGATTAACCGCCGCGAGAGCCATATTCTTAGGCGTAAACCAACTCCCCTCCCTCAAAAGCAACACCCACATCAAAGGAGGGAAGTAAAAGGTAAACCCCGAAATAAAAAGCGAAGACGAGATCGAGAGCAGATCATTAAAGAAAGGAATAACCTCCGCAATAACGAACGACACGATCGTCGCAACAGTAATAACCGCCAACCAGGTAACCCAGCCCATTTTCGTATTAATGAAGCGGATAGGCGAGTTCGCGAAGATCCGGCCGTGAACCACACGTCCGAAGACGACGGTGTTGATTGAGCCGCTGATGAAGATCACGGGTAACGCAATGCCGAATGCAATTCGACTGAGTAGGGATCCGGCGGAGAGAAGCGCGGGACTTTGGACGCTGGAACCTACGAAGGCGTAGATCAATGCACCAGTGAGAGTATACACGATGATCTCCACGATACCCAGGACCCAAATAGACTTGACGAAGTCTTTGGGTGTGTGCATCTCGTCCATGAACGAGAACTGGCAAAGAGCAAAGCTATAAGCAAAGATGATGTTTGTCACAGCCACAAAGGCATCGGTAAAAGTGATGTCTTCTTTAGGCCACGCAGACCAGTCCACGGCAGCGAGTCCGCCAGGGGCATTGGTAGACTGCACACCGGTGGAAATAATGGTAATACCAATAGCGATAATAATCGAAGCAAAGTCGATATACCCCAAGACAGCCATCTCTGTGAAACTCGGTGGGATAGCAAGCAAAAGCAGAATAACCGCCGACACAACAGCGAATACCACGGAGCAGATATCACTACCTGTAATATTCCGCCATGCGATCGTTCCAGTCAGACAATGGGAGCCAGTGAGAAAGAGTAATTGGATGCCCAGCATCGCGTTGATCAATTCGTATCCGAAACGAGGACATCCGAGTTTCGAGCCCATTGCGCGACCAGCGTCTGCGTAGTTTGCTATTTCCGGATAGGCAAGCTTCACCTGGCCGATGATGTAACTGGTGTAAATCGCGATCAAACCAATACCAACGCAGCAAATCACGCCGGCAACCATGCCCAGGGCTGCAAAGGTGGATGGGATGGAAAGACTTCCTAGTGCAATGGCTTCAACGATCAGAATGATGGTGAGCCGTTTCCATCCTAGACGGCTAAAGTGTTTCATGCCGCGATCGTAGACGTCCCCTTCCTCTGCGCCCAGCTGCTTCGTCAAGTCGTCGTCCTGGAACTGGGCGTTGCATAGCGGCGAAGCTATAATGGCCTCATTCTGCGCTCCCAGGGCATCGGCTGAGGTGTCCTTGGTGGCATCATGATTGGCAGCCTGGGCAGCTGATGGTTCCTGGTAATCCATGATCGCCTTGGGAGATGGAGGGAGAAGCAGGATTGCCCCAGGGTGTGGAAAGAAGCTATTAGTCAAGGACTGGGGAACTTCCAAGATTTCATTGAATTGGAGATCTAAGAAATTGTGGGCTGACCAGACAGATCCTCAATACTGGGGGTACCTGAAGCCCTAAATGACATACAATTCTCCACTTGGAGAGCAAAGTCTTCCGTTCTCGTAAGGTTCCACTATACATGGAACGACAGGGTCGAGGGGTTCGCAAGGTGAGCCATGCTCGTTCGTATTGCTCGATAAACGTCAATTAGTTCTCATTTATAATTAAGAAAATGGCATTTGAGGTGCCTGAGTGGGTTATAAACGGATGATGATCGTACAGTTGGAAAAAGAATGAGCTAAAATTTGACCCACTTTGACGTGATTAGACCCGATTTCCTCTCGCCTTCGGTGAAAAGGTATACACATTTCTGGTTATTTCTCTTGGGATTTTTCCAGTCGGAAAATCTCCGATAAGAGTTATACATACATGTTCGTGAACCTATATGATTTGTCGAGAACATCCATTAAAAGGCGGAAGGAATCTATGCGACTAGGTTGCGGACGGATATTCTCCGGCTTCTCGAGTCTAGAGGCGTAGAATTCGAGAACTGGCGGGGATTTGTTGTCTAATAAGGTCTTGGTCGCCTCTTCCACGGTTCTTGCGCTTCTCTTACTTCGGTCCCTTCATCTCGATGCCAGATTCAAAGATTTAATGCATTTAAACTTGACGTTCGGTAAGACAAAGGCTCTGCTGCTGCAGAGAAAGCTATAATCATCCTTCTTTGCAGGGTATTGCGAGGAATTCAATTTCATATTGCATCTACAGTGAAGCTCGTAAAAACTGTCCTCATTCAGTTGCAAACTGCCATTACAATAATCTTACCAAAAATGGATCAGTATACTATGCCTCTCAGTCACATGACTGTATCATAGCGGTAATACCTATACGTTCAAACTCGACCGCCCGCAACCAACGCGCAATGTCCATCGAAACGTGCGACACGCAACCAATTGTAATTATCGCCAATTATCCTTCAAGGCATGATATGAGACCATCTCCATGCGTGCATCCATCCGCCTTCTCGCCGCCGTCTCACGCGACCCACCGTCGAAGCTGAAAAAGCCGGCGATCAGTCTAGACCACGTAAGTAAGCCAGGGGCAGCTTTTGCGAAGAACGAATGCATTAGTAGGGACGAGGCTAATGGCGATGGACAGTTTATTCAAAGAGGACGCGTTCTGGCATTCTGGCGCGAGATCGTGCGAGCATTGAATAGTACGCTTGCCTCCCTTTTCTCTCCCTAAATGACCTTCAAGGGAAGGCCAGGCGACTTACAGCAATTGAGGCAGAAATCCCTCCGTCTGCTACACGCAATGAGCTACATGACTATGCCCGACATGAATTTGAACGGCATCGGGAGGTGACAGACTTGGTGGGTCTATGATTCTATGATCATGGAAAGACTGGAGTTGTTGGGGACTGGCTGACTGATTCTCTGCAGGCACATATACGATACTTGCTTTCGGTATTAATATGTACAGTTTGGATTTATAGAGCAGGCTGATTCTTTTGATATAGACAGGGAAATCCGAGTTCGAAACCATGAGGCGGTACATTGACGAGCAGGCTGCTGGATGATTCCGGTTAGCCGTTTTGCTCCAATTATATGCTCAATAGACTATTGTTCATAGAAGTTGATCGTTTCTATTTCCAGTTGCTTGGTTTTCAGGATTCTGGATCTATGAAACTGCATGCAACCTTCTTCCCGGCTGAGCAACGGTTAAGCTCCATGGTCGCATGAAAAGAGGGAACGTCGGAGGCATCCAGGGTCTATTGCAGATTGGTTAGAGAGCAACAAATAGATCGGTTATGAATCGTACAAGTAAGAAGAAGCCACGAATTTGATAGGGCAAATATGACGTCATGACTCCTTCCCCATAATCAAGCGGAAAGCGCTTCCAAGGTTCGTCGTTCTAGAACAAAGTACACGACTCATTTGATAAGGATATGCTTTGATCAGTTTGCCACCTGCAATGTCACTTTTCCTAGCTCCATCCATAATCCTCCAACTGGATCGCTTCCAGCATGAAAAGGGGGTTCCTACCGTTCTGGGCCTGAGATACGAGAACTTTAAAAAAGAAACCCGTTTTGAGCCTTCCCTGGCTGGAGCTCTCCCGTGGATCCCAAGTGTCAGCTCACCTTGCATTGGACTTGGACAAAGCAAGGAGATTGGTTGGTTCACTTTCTCCGCGTTTGCTGCGAGGTGCTTGTTTGCATCATAGGGCGGTTACGCTGGGTTTCTGGTTCTCCGCAACCTGCTGGGTTAAAGCGAATGGTTGTTCGTATATAGGAACCGTCCCGTCCGATCTTGATTCTCTCCCACCGTCCTGGTTGTACTTTCAATTCTCTTCGACCCAGCTTCTATTTAATCTTTATACGCCCTGTGGGTGAATTTAATCTATTCCTACCAGATTTCCTACTCTCAGAATGACCACTCTCCTTCGACCACAGACGAACGATGTCTTTTCCAACATGCCGGGGCTACCACCCCTCAATGATCCATCACAGTTCTGGCTCAGTCCCCTGAACATTTCGCAGGATAGCAAGGATTCCTTAATCCAAAGCCTGCGCGAACAAAACGAAAAGACCGAACACGATTTACGAGCCCAACAAACCGGACCTCGTGCCAGTCCCGCCCGAAAGCCCCGCCGATCTTCGAAACCGTACGTTTCACGAGAAAACGTGAGCCCCGAACGGGCGAGACATCTCGAACGGAACCGCATCGCTGCAAGCAAGTGTCGCATAAAGAAGAAGAAGGAGCACGAGCAAATCCAAAGTATCCTGGATAGCGAAACTGCCAGGCGCGAAACTCTCATGGCGCAAGTGAACGTCCTGAGAGAGGAGGTCTGGCGGCTCAAAAACCAGATGTTTGAACATGTGGATTGCAACGACCAGCGGATCAATCTACAGCTTGCTACGATGACACAGAGTATTCTTGGGGCAAATCCTGCTGGAGCACATCCCGCATTGAAATGCCCATCGCCGTCGTTTTCTTTTAGCACGTGTTCCGACGGGTCTGTGGGGAATGGAAATGGAGATGAAGATGGGAATGAGGATGAGGACCATGGTGGGATCAACTGGGGCGCTCTGGAAAATGTCAATTGCGTGCCCGACTATCAGGATGGAGTCTTTGAAAGTTTTATCGATGTGCCAAACATGTAACCACTTTCTTGTATATCATTAAACTTTGAATATTAGCTTGGCGCGGGGAGTTTCTAGCTTTATTCCTGTGATGTCATTGAATCTACAAAAGTACCTACCTCTAGCTATGAATGGATGAACCGCTGGATGTGATCAACTCGATTTCCGATCATGACACGTAATTAGGTAACTAGGTAGTTAGTTAGCAGCGGACAATGTTTTATAATCAAAAAGATGGAGTGAATTAGACTACGGGGTACTTCGGGTGTACCTCGGTGTCCCTCTTGGGGCAACTAGTGTGGAGTACAAAAAGACTCCACGAACGGCCGATATAGAAGCTAAAACCAATGATATAGCTTGGAGATAATATCCGTGTTATGCCATAATCGGACCAGACGGAGCCTGTGGCAGCGTCTTAGATTGGTCGGAAGAATATGCCGGCGCCTATAATTTACATAAATTGGTCGGAAGAATATGCCGGCGCCTATAATGTACATGGATTGGTCGGACGAATATGCCGGCGCCGATAATGTACATGGTGGGGCTCCCTTCTGGGCTGCCGCCGCTTTAAAGACGGTAGGGTGACTAGGCTCAGGCTCACTAAGTAAACGTCAGCACGAGCTCTGGGGAAAATTGTAACAAAGTGTCATATTGGCTTTAGGATCTCTTTGTCGACGATCCCAACGGAAAGACCTAGGAAAGATACGATAAGCGACCGGCGAATCCCTTTCGCGGCCCTATATGCACTCTCTAAGAGTAGAGAGGTTCTTTTTTAGTGCTTGTTAGGACCTGACATACGTCTACCTATCATATACATAGTCGCCCCAATTCCAACAAATATAACCGGCACACATGCGGGAGTCGGGGGGTTTGTCGAGGGGGGTTGGACGTCTCGATCCGCATAAACCAACCCGACTGGCCTAGTTTCCATCGCCGAATTTCTTGTGAATCTACTGCAATCCCTGGCGATTTGGCGTACGGAACCTGCGGCTCTCTGCGTCCCACAGAAAGAAGGAGAAGAAGCCAGAAAGGCATATGGTCATAGATGATGCTCAAACTAAGACTAGCTAGTAGAAAGGCGCGGGGTCACTCCCGGTCTCCGGTACAATAAGAGCCTGAATGTCCGAAGCTTTGCAGAATGCAATAACATCTGCCCGCGTTGAAAGAAAGCACTGCCCTCGGTGCTGAAATTGGCCGTATTCTCCCATTGGGTCGGTGAAGGCATCCTTAACCTCTCCTTTATCCAACGTAGCTATCTCTGCTTCCGTCAAGATAAGATCTTCTGCAAGATTGATATAATCCTGTAAATGCTTGTTGTCCGCTGTGGTAAGCTTAGCCAAGATTGCGTCGACCCGTGCGTAGCTCTCGTTCACTTGCAGGCGTCCACGTAGATACTTTATTTCATCATGCGACAGCCCTTCTGCTACAACTTGAGTAGCCAGCGTGTTGGCTTGGCCAGAGTTGTGCAAAAGTAATATCTCCGCGATGGCACCGAAGACATGACTCGCTACGAACGCTCTGTCGAGGTCGTACAAGTCAAAGAGTCTCTCGTCAGTCTCGTCCTCAGCTGCTCTATACGTGCGTATTTCGGCACGACAGCGTGAGGCTTCAGAATAGCTTCCAAACTACCTATGGCTGCATCCTTGGTGGTAAAGTCGTCCTCTTCTTGAGCACGAGAGAATGTTAGGCCGCTATGCTGTGTGTTTTCTCGTGAGCGAAAGAAAGCGATAGCGGCATTTGCGAAGATATCGGTATAAGGTAGCTTCTTTGGATCCGCTAAACTTACGGCGGTAGCCGGACGGGAGCTACCATGGCTTGGTATTGATCTAGAGTACATAAGGGTCGGGAAGTGAGAGTTGAGAGGTGGAAATTGTTATCTAGGGAAGCGAAGTAGAAGGTATAAGTGAGAATAAAGTGAAGAGGGAAAGCGGTGAGAAGTGAGCAAACTAGATAGGGAAAGTAGAGCAAAGAATAGGGAAAGCGGTGAGAAGTGAGGAGCCCCCTGCCCCTACCTAACTTCCCTTTAACCAATCAGACTTATTTATTTCTTTACAAGGCTTCAACTAATCGTACTCGTCCATCATCATCTTCTTGACTGCCACGGCCGATCCGCCCGCCTTGATTTTACTAGGACCGCTGCACCCTCCACACTAGCCACAAGCTCGTTCCAACTAACCTAGGTAGTCGGCCCAATGTCATCATCCCTGAAGGCAGTGAGTCCTTCTATGTCTTCTAGTCTTTGCGGTACTCATAATCAATCCAGAAAATAGATCGAAAGCTGAATAGTTACACACCGCTTACACCCACGGACAAAACCAAGGATTTCCTCTGTGACTTCTTTAAGATCCTTCCTCTCGACGGAAGTAAGAATCTGGCGGCGGACATTGCTGGATGTGCAAATGATGAGCAGCTTCGGCGACTAGTCCAAAGCATCAGAACTGGTTTATTGATTCCTATGAAAGCACAAAGTGGCAAAACACCTACTGAAATCACTTCGTCTCCGCTTTCTGGCTTTGAACATTCAGTCGAGCCCATTAGCAGAAGCTCCCAGTCGCAGATTCGGCAGCGCTGTTTAGAAAGAGACGGCAACAGATGTGTGGCAGCGGGATACTACAATCACAGTAACGCCCATCCACGGAACGCGCTAACGACCTATCTTGAAGTGAGCCATATTATTCCATTTACACTTGGATCCTTTCAGGCCGATGACGGCGAGATTTGGGTCAACCTAAGGCGCTACTTTCCGATTCTTCGTAGCATGTCCTTTACCTCAGAACAGATCAATTCGGAAAAGAACGCCCTAATCCTAGACTCCCAACTTCACAGGGTATTCGCTCAGTTCAAACTCATTTTTGAAGCAACCGGAGTTGCTCACCAATATCGAATCAAGACCTTTCCAGGTATCGCCACAGGGCCGATACAAGGTTTACCTAGAAATCGGCTTGTCAAGTTCAGAGTTCATAAAGGAAGTTGGGAGAAAGGAAGTTGGGAGAAAGGAAGTTGGGAGAAAGGAAGTTGGGAGAAAGGAAGTTGGGAGAAAGGAAGTTGGGAACTTCCAGATCCTAATCTTCTTAAAATTCACGCTTGTATTGGGAACTTTCTACATATAAGTGGCCAGGCGAAGATAATCGACAAGCTCCTACAAAGATTTGAAGATTGTGATGGGCTTGCCCCAAGTGGAAGCACCAACATCGAAGACCTTCTTGCAGTGAGCAGCCTCTCACTTCTACCTCGAAAGGGGTCTGACCCTTCGTAATCATAATCAATGAGATTCTGTTGCTAGTTAATTAAGCTATGATAATTATGATCCCAATATCACCATTCTTTAGATTACTATTGCAAGATAATAGCTCTATATTCTATGATATTAGTTAGTAACGAGTTACATAACTGGTAGATCTTAGAATTTATACTTACTAGGTAACGGAGTCACTTAGGCCAAGCTTAGTGAGTAGTTAGATAAGTATGGTCGCATAATGATCTGGACTAGTGTATTGTAGAAGGTGGAAGGATATAAGAAAATACATAAGATAAAGAGCAAACTAAAAGTAAAGTAAGGCCAAAATAAAGGCAAAGTAAGAGGTAGAGAGGTTGATATTGAATTAAAATGGTAGCATGTCCTAAGTTAATATAGGGAAGAATAATTATGTCCCTTTGCTCACTATGTTGATCAAGGCGTACTCAATTTTACTCAGTGAGCAAAAGCGGCGAGAGGGTGAGCACTAGAACGGAAGGGGACCCCCAGACATTACCCAGTATATATGCGACCAATGGTATTGACCCCGGTGATCTGCGGGGCGGCTGGGTATCAGCCTGTGGATCCAACTGGAGCTTGGATTTGAATATTGCGTATGCGATATTTCGGCCTTGTGCCCCTTAGCCACTGATATCAAATAGCGGCGTTGCCACCGAATCCACTCGAAATAGCATGTTTAGCTTTTATATATCATAACAGGATCCCTTATCCGCATTTGTGCCCTACACTTTTCGTTTTTGATATATTTCAAGGTGGCTACCACAACCAGGGACCTCTTCTCTACCTCATGTTCTTACTTACAGTGACTGTCCCTGACAATGTCTGAAACATTAACCCTATCACCCTCCCCGGGCCGCATTATGGCCCTGTTCACCCACAACACCATCATGGGGGTGAATTTTGAAACTACGTCAAGGTTCACATGCACAAACCTTGCTTAAGCCTTATAGAATCCATACTGATGTGGGTAAATCTGTAGATACAGCGAGCTGGAACCCGTCGGGGTCGGCGTATCAGGTCTGGTCTGGTAGGATATCCTTACATCTGAACAATCATGTGTTGGGGTATACGCTGATGGCTTCCTCTTACTTTAGTTCTGCGAAAGACCAAATCTCGAACCGAACAGTCGCAGTGAAAAAGCTTGCGGAACCATTCAAGTCAGATGTGGTTGCCCAGCACATGTTTCGTGAGATCAAATTATTGAAAGAACTCAAGCATGACAACGTTCGTCAGTCAGCTTCTTCAAGTAAGGCCTTGAAGCTAATCAGTCGACTTAGCTCATTCACCTCAATGACATCTTCATCTCTCCGTCCGAAGACATGTATGTATACTTCTGAGAACTCCCTTACCGCCATCGCTAACCTGATAAAAGTTATCTCGTGACTGAGTTGATGGCAACCGATCTTCACACACTTGTAAAGACCAAGAAAGTCGACAATCGATTCACCCAATACTTCCTATACCAAATAATGGTAAGCACATCACCGCCTCTCTCTCGGGACATTGCTTATTCTGTCTCCAGCGCGGCCTCAAATACGTGCATTCGGCCGGTATCATCCACCGCGACCTCAAACCGAGCAACATACTAATCAACGAAAACTGCGATCTCAAAATCTGCGACTTTGGTCTAGCCCGTGTCCGTGAGCGCCAAATGACCGGCTACGTTTCCACGAGATACTACCGAGCGCCAGAGGTCATGCTTACCTGGCGACGATATACCGAAAAGGTCGACATTTGGAGCGCGGGCTGTATATTTGCCGAGATGCTACTAGGACAACCTCTATTCCCAGGCAAGAACCACATTGATCAATTCTGCGTAATTACTCGATTACTCGGAAGTCCACCTGCGAGTGTGGTCGACAATGTGACCAGCCCAAATGTTCGTTTGATTCAGCTTAGGCCTGTTCATTTGACTGATAATGTTTGCAGACTTTGAAATTCGTCCGCTCGCTTCCTAAGACACCCCGACAACCACTTTCGAAGCTCATTCCCAGTACCGATTCAAAGGGTCAGTATCATCTGTGCTCACTATAGCATCTTCGTCACTGACTTTCCCTAGCTATTGCTTTACTAGAGAAATTACTCCAGATAGACCCAGACCAACGATGTTCCGCAGGAGAGGCTCTAAAATCGCAATACCTTGCACCATATCACGATCCTAACGACGAGCCCGAAGCCTCAGAGACCTTCGACTGGTCATTCGATGAAGCAAACTTGCCAGTGGATGTCTGGAAGACTATCATATACTCCGAAGTTGTTGCATATCACGAATCAGGGGGCGGCTCGACAGGACTCACACCGCGCATGGATACAATGGATCTAAGCTAACTGATCCTATGTAAATTTACCAACTCTTTTACCTTTCTTGTCATGTTCTTTATCTTTTCACTCTTCCTTGTTTTATCTTGTTCCATTAGCAGCATAATCTCCTTGGCTTTGATTTGTTGGGCTAACACCTCGGGTTGATACCTGGCGTGCCTGTGTGGATTCTTGAGGTTTTTAAAGCTTAACATGAGAATGATGGCCAACGGAATGCAATGAATGACATGCCACGATCTAAGACTGTGATAGTAGTAGACCATGATGCTTCTCGTCATTGGCATTTATAAAATAGTTCCTCCCGCTATGATTATTTGTTCGCCGACAATGTGCTTAACTGGTCATTAGAGAATACCATTATCGTATTATAAGCTGCTGCAAACAGTGCACCATGCAGATATACAAAGCATCAAGAAACACATCCGAGACCATCAGCCGATTCACCGTAGATCCACCCGTGTAATCGTGTCATCGTTCAATTAAGCGCCCTGGGGTATTATACCATTAAGTCCCTTTTCAAAAACAAACACGCGAAGAAAACGTTGTGTTTTAGACATGCTCAGGGCCAGTCACCTCCGAGACCTCCGGCCGGGTACTCTGTGTCTCGCTTGCAGCTTCGCTCTGAGCGGCGCTACGGGCTTCACGGTCACGAGTGTTGCGCTTAGAGTTAACGATATCCATGATGGCAAAGACGTTGGTGAAAATGAATAGAGCCCTTAATCAATTAGTACTAGCTTTCACTCTCTGTATTGCAGGGACTTACCACTCAACGGCAGCCACAACAATAGTCGCCTGGAGACCATGGCAGCTGGCGTAGTTACACGCGCCGGGACTGGGGATCTGAGCCGCCAGGGCAATCCAGCCACTGAGCCAGAGGCAGGAGGTGATAATCTCAACTCCGGGAATCACATATTCGTGCGAGACGCGAGGCAGCCACAGAGGTGCGAGTCCCAGGTAAGGAACAGCAATGACGGTTGTCCAGCAGCCGTTAAACAGCATGAAATAAATGGTGCTTGAGAAGGACCACTGGTCGTAGAGACTGCCGATGACTAGCGGCTGTTAGATCTAATTGCGAAGGGGGCAGTTTGCGACGTACCGTATGCAGTCAGGCCAATAGTGGCCAAGGCGAACACGGCCTGGACGATTCGAAGGGGATAGACCCAAGGCAACATTTTGGCAGATATGGATGTGAGTATACTGAGTATACTGAGTTTTGAACTGTTCTGTCTCTTATGAGAATTTGGGAAGAAGGAATTGGCGTCTTTAATCTCTATATAGGCGCATGTGATAGAGGAAACAGGGTCCACTTCAGCCTGATGGGTCCACTATGATTATATACATTAGTAGAAAAGAAAAATAAAGAAAATATCAGACCTCGGCCCTGGCTGGTAGACGTCATGCCACTGTTGCTAGGCAGGGACGGGCGTCGAGGAGACCCTGTAGGAGACGCCGACTGTCGGAAACAACCCGGACGAACAAGAGGATCACAAAATCCCGATGGATCTGAGTTTCCATTGGATGTGCGAAAAGAAGCTCTAGTGGATACTATTTAACAGGGTAATGGTTGCGAGTTTATGGGTGGGATCCTCGGCATAATAGTTCAGTTAGGGTTACCCCTGACCGTTTAATGTTTTCAATTGACCTCATGCCAAGGAAGCACGACAAAAGTCTGCTGTAGCATAAGATTTGACTTCATCCGAACTCTTTTTGGGAATGTACCTTTTCCTACGGAGCACACCGTAGGGCGGGACATGTTGCCGGGTGTCGATCTCACATGAATGCCCTCAGGCCGAGGCAGATGCGCCGAAAAGACCAGGACGGGTCGATCCCTCGTCGGACTATCCTTACTACGTAGTACAGCACAGGATTGTCCTGTTTATAGGTCTTCAATATCAAAATCTAAGCTCCTTTTTAAGAGGGCTGAGAAGAAGTTTGTATGCTGTGCGACAATCCGTCCAACACATCTCGTTCCAGGCTTTTTCTCCGAGATGTCGTGATCAGCGGGATCAACACGGGCAAAACGTGTGGCAAGGTTTGTGAGAATCCTGGAAATCAAACCACTGCCTTAAAGAGGGTAGAGTATGAATCAATTGTGACTCATCTACCACTAGCATACGCAAGAGCAAGGATATCACGATCATGAAGTCAAGCATGCTTAATGGAGAGTCGGCGACTATGTACAGTACAAATCAGATTACTTCACACGTAACAGGGCTCCAGATCGGAAACATCTAGTTCCGTCCCATGAGAGCTTTGACGGCATCGAGAACCCCAACCGACTTCTCATCCGCAGGCTCAATCGCAGACCGGGCCGCATCAGGCTCCGATGGCCTCTGACCAGCCTCCTTGGCAGCCGCCTCAATGGCAGCATGACGCTCTCGCCACTCACGGTCTTCCTTGTCACGGATCTCCAGTTCACGCAGCCACGCATCACGCTTCTCCTGTGATTTCCGCGCCTCCACTGCCTTCTCGAACTCCCGGCGCTGCTGTCGCTCCGTCTTGAAGTACATGCCGCCTACGACGAGGGATACCAGTGTGAATGCTTGTGCGTAGATACGGGCTCGGAACATGCGGTTCATTTCGTTCGAGTCGCCGGCTTTCATGGATCGGTAGGCGCGGTATAGGGCGTAGCATGTTGCGGCACATCCTGTGGATATTAGTATGTCGGATCTTGTGAAGACTGGAGCCTAGATCGACATACCCAGCGGGATCAACGGCTCTTCTTTGAGGCGTCTGGTGAATTTCTGGAGGCCGGTTTCCTCGCGGAAGACCCTGGGTTAGAGCTGGGGTTAGCGGACAGTCTTCTCCAATTCCTCCCGAGCGCTGTCAACGCGTTGCTTGTGGAGCATCAGGGCATCTTCAGACATACGGATTGCCATCCATAGATGACGGGAGAGGCTCGCGATTCATTTTGATGTAGAGGTGGACAGCTTAGGCCTGGACTGGCGGTAGTTGCGCGCGGTTCGGTCGCGCTCGGGTAACTCGGACAGGGTCGTGGGACGGTCTTCGGATATAGCCGCAACAAGATTGTTATTACTTGCGTTGAGGCAATGGTGGGACTGGTCACTGTCAGGTTGCTTGGAGACGGGGGTTGATGATTATCGGTAGCACACGAGAGTTGCTAGGCATCGCAGTGCCAAGGGCAGATGATTTTCGCGGGCGGGCGTACCTTCAACCGTCACCTCGTGAGTTTTGGCCAAACTCGACTTTGGCATATACCTAGGTAAACTCTCTAAATAAGTTATTTTCATTCAAAAAAGAATACCTACGTAATCTCTATAATCGATTTGCTGGTCCAAGGTGCAATGTAAGGAAGTATACATAAATTTACAGTCATCCAGGTGCAATGAAGTTATGCTGTATACACACGATCTGAGTAGGCAGTCATATCATAATGTTTTTGATAACGTGCTTAAACTACCCCAACTTAAAGGTATGTCGAGGTCAATAAGTCATACTCGCCTAGTTGATTGTGTTTCATCTCCATATATAACTAGCAAATGGAAAGCATGTAATTTGCAAGTGGGCTAGACCGCCATCTATATCCGCCCGCTTATCGGCCACATTTTCCTATATTTTCACCAGGCTATGATCTTCTGCACGCTACTAGAACTGTGTTTTAGAATAAATACAACGCAACGGTCAATCTACCCCTCTTGTCAATCTATAACCCGTTTTATCCATTAGGGCTCAGAGTCAGGGTTGATGACATAATGCTCCGGTCCGATCACGGTCCCGCCTCCGAGCTCCGCGTAGGGAAAAAAAGAGTCAGAGAGCCCAAGGATTTCGGTCGGCTTTCGAATCTCTTCCCCTGAATCTCTGCTACCAGAGCTATTCAGGTAGCCAATTCTTCCAGAGTCATCATGTCTGCCGAATCCGCCACCAACGGTACCGCCAGTGGCACTGCGACGCCTGTCTTCCCCAAGAAGAGTGGGCTGGCTTTGACCGAATATGCCGCGAACCCAACGCCTCCTGGAGAGCGCAACGAGCAGCAAGGCCCCGGATTGCCTCCGGACTGGGGCATTCCAGATGCCTTTTTGCTTCCCAATGGATACCCTGATGTGAGATCAGCTTCCTCGTGCTGGTCGGTCCAATGCTAACATGCGGTCATGGATACCTAGTATCTGCGATTGATTTTGACTTCCCGCGTTTACGATGTTATCGAGGAGACCCCCCTTCACCATGCCGTGAACTTGAGTAACCGTTTGGAAAGCCGAGTTCTGCTCAAGCGGGAGGACCTTCTGCCCGTCTTCAGCTTCAAGCTCCGTGGTGCATACAACAAGATGGCTCACTTGAACGCGGAGCAGCGGTGGAAGGGTGTGATTGCTTGCTCTGCAGGAAACCATGCGCAGGGTGTTGCTTTCTCTGCTCGCAAGCTGAAGATCCCTGCCACCATTGTCATGCCCTCTGGTACCCCCGCCATCAAGCATCTGAACGTCGCTCGTCTGGGAGGGAGCGTGGTCCTCCACGGAGATGATTTCGATGCTGCCAAGGATGAGGCACACCGGTTGGAGAAGCAGCACGGTCTCACCAACATTCCCCCATTCGATGACCCATATGTTATTGCTGGCCAGGGTACTATCGGTATGGAGCTGTTGCGCCAGGCCAACCTGGACAAGCTGGAGGCTGTCTTCTGCGGCGTTGGTGGCGGTGGCCTGATTGCTGGAATTGGTGTGTACCTCAAGCGTATCGCGCCTCAAGTAAAGGTCATTGGTGTCGAGGCCTATGATGCCAATGCCATGGCCAAGTCGCTAGATGACGGCGCTCGTGTTCTCTTGAAGGACGTGGGTCTCTTTGCTGACGGCGCTGCCGTGAAGTCCGTGGGCGAGGAAACCTTCCGTGTCGCCCGTGATGTCATCGACGAGGTTATCCAGGTTTCCACCGATGAGATCTGCGCGGCCATTAAGGACGCGTTTGAGGATACGCGCTCCGTTGTCGAGCCTGCTGGCGCACTTGGTCTCACCGGTCTGAAGAAATACATTGCCAAGAACCCGAGCCCCGACATTAGCCGTGAGCTGATTGCCATCACCTCTGGTGCCAACATGGACTTTGATCGCCTCCGTTTTGTGGCGGAGCGTGCCGCTCTCGGTGAGAAGAAGGAAGCTTTGTTGAGCGTTAAGATCCCCGAGAAGCCTGGTGCTTTTGCCAAGCTTATTGAGGTTATTGTGCCTCACGCCGTCACAGCCTTCAGCTACCGTTACGCCCAGGAGGACTCTGCCGATGTGCTGATGGGAATTCAACTGTCTGCCATCACCGGCCGTGACGACCTGGCCAAGATCATGGAAGAGCTGGAGAAGGACGGCATGGCCACCCGGGACCTGAGCGACGACGAGCTGGCTAAGCGTCACCTCCGCTTCCTTGTCGGTGGCCGCTGCGATGTGGCCGATGAGCGGCTCTTCATGTTCGAGTTCCCCGAGCGGCCAGGTGCTCTGGCCAAGTTCCTGACCACCCTGCGCCCTAATCAGAACATATCTTTGTTCCACTACCGTAACTATGGCGGCGACGTGGGCAAGGTCCTTGCTGGTATCCAGTGCCCTCCCGCGGAGAAGGACGACCTCGAGTCGTTCCTTTATGACCTGGGCTACCCTTTCAGCGAGCATACTGATTCACCCACCTATAAGACCTTCCTGCGCTGTTAATTGTGGTTAGAGACATGGATGGTTGATGATGTGTTATTTTTGTTTAGCGGCTTAAAAGTGTAAAACCCATCCGTGCTTTTATACCCGTTTGGCGTTTGGTCCTGAATAGACTATGGGAGTTTGTTTCTTTTGTACGGTAGATTTCCCTCTACGGCTTTTCTATATCAAACATCGGTCAATCCACATATACTTGTGTTCTACAATCACTTTAGATCGCTTTATTTCAAAAGTTGAAAGTGGATCGAAACTAAGCTACATTTTGTACTTCAGAGCGATCTCGGATTCTCGGCGAAACTGAAGTTCCGGGTAAATCTTCCGCTACAAACGAGAACCCGCGGAGCAACACATCTACGCCGGCTCTGCATCTCCAATTCCCTATCCCTGGCTATTCGAAAATTGAGGCACCGCGCCTCAGCACCACTTCCATCGGGAATTTTATCCAGCCGGGATCATGTTCTCGCTCCGCTCCGTTCTCGGAGCCCCCAAGGCCCTCCGCCAACTCCTCCCCTCCGTCTCTCGCCGCAGTATCCCCGGAGCTGCTTCGCTTCGTCCTTTTTCGCATATGATCCGGAATAGCCTCACGAGACTGCGCGGTTCTCAAACACAGGGCAGCAATGCTGTTGCCGGCACCGTCGGTTCTGCCCGGCAGATTGAGCAGGTCCGGGGAATGAAGACTCGCTCTTCGGTTAAGCGTCTGTGTGATGGCTGCAAGGTAATTTGAAAAGAGCAGGAAATTGGGTTGTCTGAGTGCTGACTAGCTGCTTTAGCCCGTCCGACGCAAGAATCGCGTTTATATTATCTGGTAAGTCCTGTATTTCCTCCAGTGTCTTACGTCTACGATTACATCCCGCTAACATGATTCTTTCTTTCAGCTCCAAGAACCCGAAGCACAAGCAACGGCAAGGGAAATAGAGCGGATGATATATGCGGACAGGTTGGGTGCGTCGGGTTTGGTCTCGACTCTTGTATTGTGGCATGTTCTTTGCATACTTATTTCCAGCCCAAACCACTCTTGGGAAATGGCGGCGCTTGGGTTTTTTCTTGTACATTAGTCCTGAGCTGGGATTTCGGTTTATGTTGAATTCAACTCAATGATCTCCATACTTCCACGATTTGCAATTGTGCATGACTATGCATATGCATATTTCTAGTTCTGGTTCTTCTTCCTTCTGCTTCTTCTTCTTCTCCCTAGCTTACTGCTCCGTAGTCGTTCTTAACGCCGGCTGCAGAGGGAAGGAGCCGCCCGGAATTGAGGGATCCGGGTCGTCTCTCGTTCTGGTCATGGTACTATAGTGAAATAGACCAACGGCGATGGGGGGAACGAAAACTAGGCAAAGAAATATCCGGTGTCTAGTGATGACAGCCCGGCTCATAACCTGTTGAGAAAATAGATATAGACCTGAAGGAAGGAATGAAGCAGGGTGCTCGAATGAATCGAGATAATACATTCTGATGACTAGAAGGGGATACTTATGCCCACTCCCTTAGAGTCAGTTTTCTATGTGACATGACACTAAAACAACCTTCACCGCTGCTTGGTCTCGGATCCTCTGACGGTCCCTAGATGGTAGACGTGCGACTGCATTGAGTCAGATACACCCAACCGCATTGATCCAGACTGGTCCTGAATAGGAGCAGAAACACGGCAATGCTCGTACGCGTGAGATTGCCGACCCAATGGTATTAATGAGGCATCAGGCTACGCATGCCATATACCAACAGATTTACCAAAGCAATCCTAATCCACGGTTGGCATGAAGAAATACTTATATAAGTGTATGGGCAAATTGAATAATCGAGCATTCAATTTGATCTAGCCTTTTGCAACCTCCGAACCCACATAGTTGGTTTGAACCTTTTTATCTAGGTCAGTATTATTTCTAACAACGTAGTAGCTATAACCGAGGCTATTAGTAGTATTAATTAACTATGTAGCAATAGGTTTTTTACTGATCATAAGTAAGGGAAAAGTAAGACTAAACTTAAAGTAAGACTAGAGCAACAGTGAAGTAACTAAAAGAAATTAACATCTAAACTACTTATCTTCTTTAATTATCAATTACAGTTATAGTGATATTGTTAGATAAACTAGTTCTAAACTGGTTTTCAATCTAAAGATGTTAAAAAATAGTATACTAATTCCTGATGCCTAGATACGTAGCCGATCATGATGAACAATCAATAGGATATAGTCAACAAGACAATCGAGAACAGGGAAGACTATTCCTTTCACACTTCACCAGCACAACTCATCACCCCTGGGCTACGCCATCTGATTTCCATGCTTCCATGAGAACTCACCCGTTTCAGGAACCTACGAGAATGGACACATTAGCAACTTCCGGATCCCACTTGTCTTCCAACATCCACTGCTCCCCAAAATCCAGATAACCGCCAATGCATATCCATGTCCGTTGTCCCAACCATTCTAGACCTCCTAGTGCAAACCAAGTCAATCAATGATCAAGACTCAACCGCTGCACTGGACCTACTGAACGAATACGAGGGTTAGTCCCTCATGCGTCCATACCAAGCTACGCACACTGGCCGACAGGGGTGGAATTTCGGCATCTATCAATGCAGGCGGCAGGATGCTTAGCGTTGGATCTGCGGCTGTGCCCTATCGACTGATTCTGCCATTGATCAAAGATTTTGAATTTGTCTTCTCAAATCTAGATACTGATCCCGCGTGTGAAGAGCGAATATGGGGAGAATGCTGCGCAGTGTGTGGATGAGGCAGAAAAGATCGGATGATGGCGGGCTACAGAGCAGAAGAGGCTTGGAATGTCAACCAGTAGCATAGCATTTAGAGTGAATGTAAATGATATAAAAGGAGAAGAATCGTAAAGCGATCTGATTGTTCTCTCTTTGTTCCCGCCTCAGGCACCCCACACGCCCCACCATCGCGTCGACTTTGAAGTCGCAACGTCCTTCAACTTATATTCCTTCAACCCTGCTGTTCTCTCATATGAACTATTTCTCGTACCGGGGATTCACTCGCAATTTTCAGGCTATCTAATATCCAGCCCTGTGCCACCCGCCACCCAGGAGATTCACCCTGCAGCTCTGATATTCAGAGCCGAGCTCCCCCCAAATGGCAGACTCATACGCCAATAACCCGGAATGGGCAGATGTGACACCAATTCCCCTAAATGATGGCGCAGAATCAGGGGCAATGCCACTGGCCACCATCGCCTATCCGGACGAGTACCTCGATGCGACATCGTACCTCCGGGCCGTGATGGCAGCCAACGAGATGTCCGAGCGGGCATTGAAGTTAACAGAGGACGTCATTTCCATGAACCCAGCACACTACACCGTGTGGTAAGTCTCATCCCGAACAATCCATGTGTCGCAAGATTTTAACATGCAACAGGATCTACCGCGCCAGGATCCTCTTCGCCCTGGACAAAGACCTCCTCGAAGAACTGAACTGGCTAAACGGCGTCTCTCTAAAATACCTTAAGAACTATCAAATCTGGTACCTGGAATCCTAACCCTAAAACATCCAAAATCCAAAATCTAACAACATCCAGGTCCCACCGCCAAGTCCTCATGGCCTCAGAAACACACTTCCCAATACTCCCGCCCAAAGAACTAGACTTCCTAATGGAGATGTTTGCCCAGGACTCTAAAAACTACCACGTCTGGACATACCGCCACTGGCTGGTCCGGCGCTTTGGTCTGTGGGATCTACCCCGGGAACTTGAGGACGTGGATGTGCTCCTCAAAGCAGACGTGTATAACAATTCTGCCTGGAATCATCGATACATGCTGCGCTTTGGTCCGCGCGCGGATGAACCTGATGGTGGAATGGTATCTGCGGGGACGGGCAAGAAGCCAGGTGTGCACGGCGTTGTGGATGAGGATGTTGTCGATTCGGAGCTTGAGGTTGCCAAGGAGGCTATCCTTAAGGCGCCGGGGAACCGGAGTCCGTGGTGGTATGCGAGGGGTGTCTTGAGAGCTGCGAGTAGGGGGTTGGGGGACTGGGAGGAGTTTGCGGGGTTGTTTGTTAAGGAGGGTGAGGTTAAGAGTACGCATGCTGTTGAGTGGTTGGCGGATGTTTATGCGGAGGGGAGGGCAAAGGAGGCGGTTGATATGTTGACTATGTTGAAAGAAAGGTATGATCCTGTGCGCAAGAATTATTGGGATTATCGCATCAAGATGCTGGGTCAGGTTGCGTGATGGTGATGGATACGGTATCTATCTGCGTTCTTCCTATGGAGTTTGTCTGCAATGTCTAGCATGGAAATTGATTGTGATTAGTCCCCCCTATAAGCGAGTGCTGGCCTATATGTAATAGAATGGGAAGCCAGAATAGAAGTCGTGTCGAGATAGAAGAACAACCGTGATGAGACCAAAAGCGACTAGAAGAGGTATATGTGAAATAAGCAAAAAAACAGGAAAGGAACACTTTATAATCATAAACCATCAGACCCAACCCTCAGCCAGCAACTTGCGCCACTCGCCAGCGGTCTCTATAGTGACATTAGATCCTCCACAGACGACAATAACAACCCGGCTGTTCTCGTTGAGGTCGGGGATAAGCTGCTTCATCTTTGACTTGAACGCCGGCGACTTGGACACAGCAACGTTGCCGACCTCCGGCTCAGGCTCGGGGTCAGTCTCCTTCTCCGGCGATGATCGATTGGACAATCGGTCATCCCCGTAGCCCTCATCGCGATAAGTAGTATCACTGGAACCCCTCTTCCGCTTCTTGGTGCTTTGACCCCCGGCTACGGGAGTCGCCGAAGCAAGGGTAGGAGTAGCGGTGGCTGCATCGCCGATGGCTGCCTCAATACAGACGCCGCAGGCCAGCTCGACCAAGACCCGCTCATCATCGGCGAGACGGAGACAGCCTCGTGCGGCTTCGGCGTCGGTGAGGACGGTGCTGTGTACCTTGATCCCCGGCGGCGGTGCGACGGCGTATTGAAAGGTGGTTTCCGATACCCGAATGGCACCGAGAGAGGTTGCTTGGGACGTGATCTTGGGAAGGGAAACGAGAGAGTTTTGAGCGATGGCGGCAGCCAGAGAGTCGGTGCCGTCCGTTTCGATAGCGAGGATGTTGATGGGCTTGGTGGTGGAAGACGCGTTCTGAAGTTTCTGGGGTCGTCTTTTCTCAAGGCCCATTACTAGGCCGTTCAGAAGACCGCCACCGCCGACACTGCACAGCACGGCATCTAGAGGGAGCGCCCGCCCGCGGTAAACCTCCTCTTCCTCGGCGTTGGCGGCCGGGGGCAGTTGCTTCTCGAGTTCGTCGATGATAGTGCTGTTTCCTTGCCAGATGGGCTCGTTGTCGAATGGGTGCAGAGCAATCTTAGCCACGTTCTCGTCGTCTCCGGAGCCCTTCTTCATGATCACTTCCTTCATATAGGTACCGGCCTCGAAGAAGTTCTCGCCGTGGCGGATAACATCCGCAGCGCCAGCTGCTAGGAGCTTGTCCACCATCAAAGGTTTTGTGGAAAGGGGCACCACGACTGTGCATGGGTAGCCCAGGGTGCGAGCAGCGCAGACAGCTGCCAGTCCGGCATTGCCACCGGACGAGGCGTAGAAGTGGACAGAGCGACCGGCGTTCTCTGGTTTGTAGAGATGGGAAAGAATCTGGTTGCCCATCGCACGGGACTTGAAGGAGCCACTGGGCTGTACGTTCTCCAGCTTCAGAAAGATCCTACATCCCGCAGCCCGGGAAAGACAGGCCGACTCAACAAGCGGAGTTTCTATCCATGGCGTCTTGAATGTCTTCCGTTCGCAGACCGTAGGCTCGAAGCTTCCCATGGCAGGCAGAGCAAGCAAAGTATTCTATCGGTGTGTATTTCTGAGGGAAATTTGAATAGGCAATCGTCAAGTATAAGATGATTCCAATATAGGAAGATGTTTTGGTATGCACGAGTCGTTACACGGAGGTCGGTTGTATTTAGAATGAGACCTCGGGAATAAAAATAGAGAGATAGCGAGAAGACCCGAATGATAAAGAACTAATGAAGCAAGTTCAGCATTGAGACTCCGATAGTATACAACCTTGGAAATAAGACATGTTCCGATATACAAATAGAGCACGGGGTAGTTTTCCGCCGGGAAACGAGCGACTTTCCCGTCCCGATCTCCCGTTAGGAAGTGGCCACCCACGGCTCTGGCCCATCTTTTCCCGTCGATAACCTTGCGAGTCACGCCAATCATGGTGAGGTCAGCCTTCAAGGACGGTGAGCTCCCTGTGGGGAAGAGTGCGGGAAATCTTCTCAGTGGAGGTGTTGCACCTGGTAGAGATGATGTAAAATCTCCATTCGGACGGGCCTTGGTTCGTCGTGATTGGCTTATGGGTATTCTTCTTATCAATTCGAAAACGGGCGTGGTCAAATTATTCCTCTGTGAGTAGAGGAGGGAAAAGGATGCCTTTCCTGATGCCCTCACCGTATTCCATATCTGAGCCGTAGATTGCCGCCGCGAATGTCCGTTTGGTCGGATTGGATATATCTACACGAAGAAGTTCCAGAAGCTCTTGTGACTTGCCGGGCATGAAGGGCTGGAGTAAAATGGCGGCGATGCGTAACGATTCAGCCACGTTAAACAGGGTCCATTCTGGGTTGGGGGTTTTCCACGGTTCCGCCGCATGGAAGTATTTGTTGGTCTACAAAAGGATCAGCTACTCGTCATGCGGGGAAGGTGTAAGCTCCTTACCTTCTCGATCACGCTCATGATCTCCTGCAGAGCGGCACGCGGATTGAGCCCGGTCATATGCTCGGCAACCTTCATCGGTGATAGGACCAGCATGGCCTGGTGCTCCCTATCGGCTGCTGTTGTGGCCCCGAGCTTATCAGAGGTAGCGTCCCGTATGTACGACCCCAACTTGCCCTTGGCACATCCAATTGTGCGGTGAGCGAGGTTCCCGATGCCTCCCTGAAGCCACTTCTTGTAATCGCGGATAATAAAGGAATTGTCATAGTCCGCATCATCGGCAAGACCACCCTGGTAAGCCAGGAAGAAGCGCATGCCGTCAACGCCAAACCGGTCAATAGCGAAAAATGGGTTCACCACGTTCCCGGTCGACTTGGACATCTTCTCACGGTTCATAGTCCAATGCCCGTGCACAAGCACATTGCGAGGGAGAGGTAGGTCGAGAGCCATCAGGAAGGCTGGCCAATAGACGCAGTGGAAACTAGAGAACGATCAGCTACGCCTCGGGATTAATAGGCGACGGCATGCGCTTACCGAACGATGTCCTTTCCGACTACATGAACATCTGCAGGCCACATCGATGAGTTCTCCTGCCCAGGAGGGAAAGGGTATCCTGCTCTGGTTAGATAATTGACGAGTGCATCCAGCCAGACATAGATGGTCTGCGTGTCGTCGCCGGGAACCGGAATACCCCAGGTCAATCGTTCGGCGGGCCTAGAAATGGACAGATCTTGCAAGCCAGACTCAACCGACTTGATGACGTTTGTTGCATACTTCGAAGGCGTGATGAAGGAGTCCGGGCGATTGTAGAGCTCCAGAAGACGATCCTTAAATGCGGAGAGGCGGAAATGGTAATTGGTTTCTGAAGACCACTCCACCTCTTTGCCCGTTTCAACCGACACCTGGCACATGTGAGCAATGGCAAGTGGTAAAGACGGGAAGTGGTCTTACCATCCGTTTCCTACCAGTCGAAGGATCAAGGGAGTTTTGCACACCGGATTCCGGGTAGAATGTCTCGTCGCTAACTGAATACCATCCCTCGTGCTTCGATGTGTAGATATAACCTCGGTGGTTCAGCATTTCCTAACGCTTTGTCAGCTGTGTTCGTACAATGGTGCGCTATGTATCTACCCAGAAGTACTGGACGGCCTCTCGATGCGCCGCATCTGTTGTTCGGATAAAGTGGTCATTGTCGAGGTTTGCAGCCTTGGCTAGAGCCTGTTGATCGATATCTTGTTAGGATACGTTCGAAAAGACCGTGCACCTAGGTATACATGCCTCGAAGGTTCGGCAGTTCATGTCGCAAAAGGCCTGAGTATCCATCCCAGCCTCGAGGGCAGCTTGTTGAATCTGATCATCGGTATTAATCGAGATTGTCCAATGATAGTATGTTCCATGCTTGTACCTTCATTCCGTGCTCGTCGGTCCCGGTCAGCAGCTGGGCGTCATTATTTCCGAGTAGGACCTGCCATCGCTTCAGAATATCGGCGATGACCATTGTGTACAGGTGGCCCACATGAGGGGCTAGCAGAGAGTGCAATGGTTAGACAAGGTATCGACATTAGGTTCCAGGGAGAAACTCACCGGCATTGACGTAGAAAATCGGGGTGGTCACATAGTACGGCTTCTTGAACTTCTCCGGCGTCGTTGTGAACCCGCGCCGATGAGGGATTGACAGCCTATGCCTGCAAGCAGAACATTTCCACGGTCTTTGAGCATTGACAAGCCGAGTCACCCTTGAAAGGGTGCTTAACGGTGCCCTGAAAGCCATTGGGGATGGTTGTTGGAGAGAAAAAGGTCATCGCATGTTATTCCGCATCGCGATCCGCAAATTGGTCCAAGCTCCGCAATTTTCTCACCCTCCGCTCTTTGCTCGACATCATCCACCCTCATTCACTTCAGGTCACTACCCAGGGGCTGCTGTATATTCAAGTTATATTTACCCCACGTTTCATCTTTTGTACTTCGCCAAAGACTCCTTTCACTCCGCCACCCAACGCCTTCACACTGTGGCTCGCCTGTCGCACGCACTGCTTTTTTGACCGTCGCAATGGCTGCCGCAAAAGAAGATGTCCTGACCAAAGTCTCCACAGACGGTATGTCGTGGAGCTATCCAGAGCCTCCTATCCATTGACAGTGCTAACCATCTGCCTGTCACAGCCGCCACCGAACTTGTCAATTCCTTCTACCCGGCCCTCGAAAAGAATCGCGACGCTATCGCGTCCTTCTACCTGCCCACACCAACTTCGATTCTGTTCAACGGCAACCCAGTTGCAGACGGTGCCGCCGTCCAAGACATCTTCATCAACCAAATGCCCGCCGCCCACTACGAAGCCCAATCCTTCGATTGCCAGACCATCAACCGCGCCTACCCCACCGTGACGGCCGCAGGCATCAAGCCACCCACCGAGATGACCGTGAAGGACATGTCGATTCTTGTGATGGTTAGCGGCTACGTCCGATACGGCGAGGATCGAGATCAGCCGCAGCGCGGATTCAGCGAGAACTTCGTGCTGGTGCCCAACCCCTCTACGGCGCGCGGGCATCGTCGCAAGGACTGGCTCATTCAGAGCCAGAACTTCCGCCTGGTGGTCTGATTTGGCCGCTTTCATCCTATGTCGCTGGAGAAAAGACATGGATTGGGAGATTGTATAACGTTTGTGGTATTATGGAGTATGGGCAAAGCTTGGACGACTATTCGACATAAGAAGACACTACACCACCGCTGCCGCATACAGAAAGTTGGGAGCCAATATGATGAAAGTTCGGATATCACAACTACGTCTTCGGACCCGCTCGAAAACAATTGTGATCACGCCGGGTTCGTCTTGCGCGGAATGCGCAGATTTGCTTTCACTCGCTCCAGCAGCTCTTCGCGCTCCGCATTCTCATTTGGCATGAGCCCTCGCTGTGATAAGAGTTGTGAGCAGGATGAGCAGGAGACGGGAAAAAGATACCGGGGTTTGCACATACCGCCCGAAGCCATCGTCTCATCTCGTCGGCTGTCCAATTCTCAGGATCTGCTATGGTTAGGCCTCGTGTTATTCTCGCTGTGAGGATCACTTACTTCCAGTCGGGTCTGACTCTGCGGGGAAAACATCGCTGCCCCAGATTGACCAGGCGGCCACCGCAGTCACCATTCCTGCGAAGCCTGCATTTGCATTTTCGACAGATTAGATTTGGAAAATTTTGGCAATGTAATTTGGATGTTATATGTACCGAGGAATAGATTCTAGATCGTGTCAGCTTCCTAAACGCGTTCGTAGGTTCAGTATGGGGTGTACCTTGGAGTTCAGAGCTCGATCGAGTGGAGTAGGCATCCTGACTTGCGAACAAGTAGATATATAGGGGAAAAATCCGAAGAACTTGTTGGTTAGGAAGGAGTTTCGGTTTGAATAGTGAGGACACGAAGTAGCTTTGGACAACTCGACCAGCTACTTGCACCGCCACCGACGCCACTCCGAGCTGCGGCTGCCTTGCGACTTGTAGATCACTCCAACTGCACCATCCACGGACTCCTTAAGCATAGGCAGCTACCTATGTATAGAGTAGAGGTGAATCTAGAGTTCTCTAACAATTATAGCTTTTGGACTATGTTTTGGCTACTGCCATTCATCTGTACCTACATTTGTATCTACACCGTCTATACCATGAACGCCTTTGGGTGACATAGACCACTCTTCAATCGCGGGAAGGCAAGGTTCAGCTTCCAAACTATCACTGAACCGGTCTTTCGTACCTTCGGCGCAGCAATCCAAGAAGAGAAGAGTTCACGATCAACTTCGTACCAATGCACGTGACCCCAGGGCTTCCTGCAGCAAAAACCCTAATCCGATCCACACAACTTCCTCCCTCTTTGAGCTTTCCTTCACCGTCACCTTATCGCATCAATACCGTCACCATGCCTCGCGAAATCTCCGATATCAAGCAGTTCATCGAGATCTGCCGCCGCAAGGACGCTTCGTGTACGTTGCCCGCTTCCCGCTTCCGTGGAGGAAGGAGGAATATAGAACTCGGGAAGCTCAAAGACTGACATGACATACCTTTAGCCGCCCGGATCAAGCGCAACCGCCAGAGCCAGCAGATCAAGTTCAAGGTCCGCTGCCAGCGCTTCATCTACACCCTGGCCCTGACCGACTCCGCCAAGGCCGACAAGCTCAAGCAGAGCCTTCCTCCTTGTACGTCGTTATAACCGCATATTGCGCTGCGATCTCCCGGGTTGGAGTGGGGATGAGAAGGTGCCCGGGGGAGTTTAGCCAGCATGCGCAATCAATTGGAGCCGAGCCCGAGCTAACAATCACTTTTTCCAATAGCCCTGAAGGTCGTCGACGTCTCCAAGGGTACCAAGAAGTCCCAGTAAATTCGATAATGGACTGAAAGGATCGGAGTGCGGCGCGATTGGTTAATGCACGGCCAACTGTTGGAGGGACACATGGATTTGATCTCTCTGCGGGCCGACACGGGAATGGCGTGGCTATCATTGCGTCTACTGTGATATCCCAGTTAGAAGGCTCGCATTTTCATCATGCACTCGGAGGAATGCCTTTGCCGGGGCTTCCTGCTCTACAATGAAAAAAACAGTTGAAACACATTTTACTGGTATCCTCAATGAGGTCCTGTACCCTATGAATCTATTATAGGATCGAAAACCCGTTCCTTGGCCATGTGGCTCTATTTTCCAGGTTGTAGTTGTTTCACCGTTTCAGCAGGTCTCTCCTTGACGAACTAGATCGTGGGTGAGATATGATTAGTTCGAACTAGTGCAAGCTGTCAATGGGCTTGTTGCGAATGTCTGCGGTAAACAAAGATGATGATTGAATTCTGATGATTCTATGTTTTATGGGTCGTTTGGTCTCAGTATAAAGTGGCTTGGTCTCACTATAAACAAGTCCTTCACAATGCACATTGCCCGGTAAGTGATTCCTCCTTTCATTATTTGCTTCAAGACATCCTAGTCTGCAAGTAGCTCATGGTTAGTGTAGGATTATTCTCATCGACTCAACTGCTCTTTCCACAAGACTCTTTATTCACGAAAAAAAGGACAGTTTGGGGTTCACGTCTCGAAATGTCTCTGGTATTCGACATATAAACAGATGCCATGCCCTTCGATCAAGATCATCAGCAGAAAGCCTCATCCAAATTCACCATGTCCTCCATGACCCTTAGTCGACAGCCTCGGAGTGATGTAGTGGTTCCCCAAGTGCAATGGCCACTAGGCAACCTTCACGTCTTTCCGCTTGAAGTCATCTGGCAAATCTTCGACGACCTTCTCATGGGAGGCAGAGACGGACGATTGACCCACAAGGGCCTCTGCGCTTTTCGCCAAATCTCTGCCATTAACGAACAAGCTGCCGAGTTGATAAGAACATATATTGAGCGCCAAATCCCATCGGAATATTTGAAGGAGAAAATCGCTGCCCCGTGGTGTCCCTACTTACCTGCCGCCATTTCACAATCTTACAAAGAGATTGTGGAAATTGCTGCTCTCAATAATACGCCAAAAGGATACGACATTGTCACCGATACCATTAGAGATGACTGTGTGGAATGCTTCAACTGGTTGTCGGAAAGTACTACGGTTGCCAACGATCATACTCACGGATGCAACGAAGGTGGCTGGAGCTATGTAGCCATCGCCGCATGCGCGAACTCTTTCCGCATGCTCGAAGCCTTTTGTACGACCAGCCCATACGGTTCAGCTATCACTCACCTCGCATCTCCAGCTAACCATAACTGTGTGGAAGTAAGCCCGCTAGATATCATGGCTCGGCGACAAGACTTGCAGTTCTTTGAACGTCTGATTGACTTGTTGCTAACTCGTTTTCCTGACCCTGAAGTCACCGCTTTGATGAAACAGGGTTTGAGTCGCCAGAGTATGATTGAGCTCTGCAAGTTCGCCACGCCTGAGTTGGCAGCAAAGTTCCACTCGGTAGGTATCGAGATTTGCAATTCCTTTACTCTCAATTCTAGCTCCTGGCATGCCGGCGTCATTAACAGTCCTGCCTTCCTAGACTATTTATGCCAGAACTTGATACTATCAGTCAATGGGGCGCCCAGATGCAGAAATACGCCTCTTTTCGACGCAGTTAATGCCGACAGACTAGATTCCGTCCAATGGCTTCTGTGGCATGACGCAGACATTCATCTCTCTCGCACCAAAGATCCACGCTGCACCCCGCTTCACCTCGCCGCAACAAAATGCTCTGACGCAAGCGAAGCCATTCTTGAAAAGCTTCTCTCTGCTTCGAGACTCGGGAGGCCCAGTACACCAGATTTGGGTATGCTACTCTATTCTCTGGTCGAGGGCCTTGTACTCACCTGTTTGCACGAGGCCGTTCGGAGCGACATCGATCACGATGGGTACATGTTTTTGAGGAATGTTCATGAAGATCGCGCTATTCGCAAGTGTGGACTTATCTGGGGAATCAATGCGGCTATTCGTCGTGCTCGGCCTGGTTCGGAGCCATATTGTGTTGATCCTTGTCTGTGGTTTGCCAAGGCTAAGAGGCTGGCTCTTACGGCTGGCTTTGTGAGGATCGTATTTCCCATGGAGCGCTGTTCAGCGTATTTTTTGGAAGATTATATGTCAGCTTCTAGGTGTCAGCCCCGTTTGCCTATTGATGGCTGATATTTTGAAGATATATAAGGTGGAACTTGATTTTTATTTCGGTTTGTGATTGAAAGTTCGTTTGCAATGTTGGTATATTCTCTTTTGGTGAGCTACTTACTCCCTTTGGTACGTTGAATCTACTTCCAAGTTTGCTCTAGTCGGGTTTTCTTCTTGCCTTTCGTTTGACAGACATGCATGCCCAGATAGAAGCCAGAGTATTTGATTTATCTTGACACCCAACCGCCCTATGTAGGTTTGAGAATGCAGTCCCTTCAAAAAGTAAGATATAAGGAACACCGGAGGTAAGACTATCAATCCCGGAAAAATAGGTTGCAGGGATAAGACATATACTAGCAAGGAAGAACGGGGCCGCCCTAAAGAAAGCCGCAAGTCATACACTTAGATTCATCGAGGATCTGCCCAAAGCAACTGATCCTGGCGAAGACACGCAGTTCGAGGAGATCATCCAAGAAGGAGCAAGGCTTCTCCGTGAGAGTGTAAGTGAGAGTGGCAGGAAATTCGATGAGTATAAGCTGGATTTCAATAAAGCTTGTGATGCATTTCTCATTATCGCTACGAATATCGAGACTCTGCTCATGGATCTTGTACTGGAAGAGGAGAAGGAAGAGACATTATTGAGTGAGATGAGGAGGATGACATTGGCATCGGCGAACAATTGAGCTGCGTCCCCCTTGTCATGCATAAGCCATGTCCGAGGATTGCAATTCGGATCTGATCTGTGCAATTTACTTTAGGTATCATGTCCAATTGTTGCTCTAATTAGCGAGAATTGCCCCTGAAAATCCTCCATGTCTACTATCTACAACCAGTAATACCCTCTATTCCCTCCTCTCATAAACCGCCTCTTCATACCCCTCCACACCCGCCCTCCCCATCTCACCCTCAACACCCTCCACCCCCAAATCCACCCTTTGCAACTCAAACTCCCCAAAGAAATTCGGCTCCTCCCCAACCTGCACAAACCCCAACCCCTGAAACAAAGCAAGACTCCTCCTATTAGTCTGTCCAATCTTAACACTCAAACACTCCAACTCCAGCACCCCTTTCTCCCTAACCCTCCTCTTCATCTCCGCATCAAGCCCACCAACAAACTCCTCCAAAATCCCCTCCTGCTTCTCAACAATATATCTCATAAACACCAATAGCGCAGCCTTGCCAAATCCACGCCTCTGGTTGATTTTCTCAGCGATCATGAGCTCAACCTCGCCGATGATTTTAGGCGACGCGGTCCCGTCGTCCCCGTCATCGATACGTAGGAAGAGATTGATGTCTCCGATCATGTTGCATGGGGAGTCAGATTCTGCATTCAGTGCGTCTGTGGGACGGCATGCGATGAAGGTTAGTTTATCTGTGTCTTTGCGCCAGCTGCGCTGCATGGCGTATTCTTCTTCTATGGATAGGGGTTCCGAGGCTGTTGCTTCTTGGATTTCCTGGGTGGGGTTAGTATATGTCTTCTTTTCTTGTTCGTTTTTTTTTTTTTATTATTTTTGGGGATTTCGATTATTAGTGGACAAGGGCTTACCTCGTCTTGCATCCATTCGTGATAGCGCGGGACGTGCCATGCTGAGTACGGGACTAAGAGGATTTTGGAGGTTGAGAGGGCTGCAAGTTTTTTGCGATTTGGATCAGATGGTTTCATTTATTGGTTTGGGTTTGGGATGCGTATATATGGGTGGGAATGGGAGTTCGAACCGGTCTCGGCGTTGAGTAGCATAGTCACGAATGTCCAACCGGGTCTTGATGCGAGTTCGAACGTATAATGTGGCTGCAATTGACTAGTTTAGCTCTTGACTGCCCAAGATTGGCTTATTTGTCTCGTGTCTAGAGAATGTACAATGGTACGAGGTCGCCGTCCCGCCGACGCCGATTCTGCTCAACTGTGGGGCTTGGCGTCGGCTGAGTCTACTTTGTTTGCGCTTCATGTGTTGTGCTGTACATCCAACATCGACATTCTGGTAAGAAGTCACTGAATTTATCATATTTCATGTCATTAATCTCACTAACGCTTTAAAATGCTACTGTATCACCTGTTCATTTTTCCTCTTCCTGTCCCGCAAAAACACCAAATCGAATCACTTCAACCTCTAGAGTCTCGGTGTCGACCAGAATCAATTCTCCACTTTCCTTGAACTTGGGAATAGAGAGCAGGCGTACACGAGCCGAAGTGGTGTTTTCGTGGTCGTCCGTCATCTCGGTATCACCCCCATCAAGGCGAAGAGGGATGTCGCTCTCGACTATAGCGGTTTTGAAGCTTGGTTGATTGCCCGCGAAGAAAATGTGTGGGCAAGATTCGAGCACAAATGGATCAGTGGTTTGGAATGGGTATGACCCTGGAAATACTGTTAGACATTAATACTTTGTAGGGGGGAATATGCATACAGATTGTGTCGGGGGCTGTAGGGACGCCGCACCGCCACCGCAGCATAGCATCCATGATCTGTAGCCGGGCCTCGGAGTCATCTCTTTCTGTCTCGAGGCTGCTATCTTCACCAGGGAACTCCAAGTATCGGAGCACGTCGTCGACGTTTTGGCCACTGCATCCCCACACACGCCATCCTTCCACGTCCCCCTCCCATGGGTTAGTGACACTGTCGAACCAGCCAGGTTCTTGCTGGTCTTCACCCGATGGAGGAGGCGCACAGTACGCTCGGGACTGCGGAAACATGGTGCGGTGGATTCCCTGCTGGGGAAGAGAGAAGTTTGCTGGGTCTTTGTCGCCCGGCATGAGCGTCACGGGAATGCTGGGGAGAATCTCGGCTAGGAAATTGTCGAGTTGTGTGATGGGTGACGCATTGTATGCAGAGGCATCGTAGCCGTACTTCTTCGGGGCAAGCTTCTTAGCAGTCACGTCAGAACCTGCTGACGCTTCTGTGGTGACGCTGGCCCCAAGAGAGTTGCCGGCGATAATGAGACGCGTTATCTTTGATGCATTCACGGACGGGCTGTTCTCTTCATTTCCTGAAAAGCCAGTGTACCCCAAAAGATAATCCGTGAGCAGTTCCAATGCGAGCGTGTCACTCGATGTCCCGGTAATCCCTAGTCCACTGACGAACGCAATCTTGCCGCCTTCCTTTGAAGCTGTATCGGTTCCATTCTGTTTCGTGCCTGCATCATCTCTCTCCCATCTTTGAGGCTGTGGAGGCAAGTCCGGAAGTTTAATGTCGATGACCTCGAATTCTCCATTGGAATTCTCGGTTCCCAAAGCCGCAATGATCGCACCCGTGGCCAAATGTACAGATGATAGAAAAGCACCAGTCAAAGAAAGACGACCCGACTCATCCTCCATCATGATCTTGGTTGCTGACGAGTCCGAGGGATCGGTATAGGTGCGGCGTGGAGGAGGTGCGGAGGTGAAGTTCTGGCGAGGGTTAGAGGAAGCCCAAGTCAACCAATGTCATTATACCCACCTCTTTTGACAGATCATCCAAGATATTGGGTTTCATGGGCATGTCCATGTAGATCGTGCCGGCCACCCAGCACAGCTCGCCTTGTCGCACATCGAGTACTCGGTCCACGCGCCGCGCATTTTCACCCGCAATCTAAATCGTACCGGAGTCAGGAACCCAGACCTCGTAATTCCCTGGTGATAAGGAGCCCTTACATTAAACCCATCCCATGCCGCCGCGGCAACTTGTTCGACGGCAGGCTTCAGTCTGGCGAGGCGCAAGAAGTACATGTCATCATATTGCTGCTGGTAGTGCCGACCGCCGCCCATGGGCAGCCGGAAGGTGTGGAGGGGATTGTATGACGAGGGTTCTCGATAGACGGTTTCATATTCCTCGTTGCTGGTCCAAGCAGAATAGCTCAATTGTCAGCTGGAGCTTGACTGGGAAGAGGACGCGAACTGCCTCCACGGCGAGGAGGCAGGTAGCAAGTCAATTACATACCTAGGAGGCCGCAAGAAGCCGAACTCTTCGTCTGGAGCCATTTTGCAAAGCAAATTTGGTGATCCTGGGACTGTGGAAGGGTTGGATAGAAGTTGCGGACCGACGCAACTGTTTGACGCGAAGCCCCACGCGAGGCGCGTCTAAATTACATTCCCGCTTTGGGACTCGGCCCTATGCAAGGGCATCTTACAGGAACTTAATAACTTTTAAGACGGGCTTTTAATAGAATATATTTTACTCGGGGTTTTTCTTCTTCTTTTTTCCGAGATTTGAACCACTCTATGATCAAATCGCTATGACCTCCGCCTTATTACGGACGTCAACTGGAAGAAAGCAGGAGTATTTCACAAAACAACTAAACTGAAGAATCTACCCTTATATACTAGGCTCTTTCAAATGGGCCTAATTAACTGGGTTGAACTACTTTGTCTACTCAACAAATTATTTTGTCCGAGGCATCAGCCAACAGCCCCAGCGCGTGTCTCAACGGGTCAAGAGTCTTGTGGGTATGAGGACAAGTCGAAGGTTGCCAAGGTCAACAAGCGAGATGAAGAAAAGATTCCGTTTTTCGTCATTCCAATATGCCACTTTCGACTACAGCATGGTATACGCCATTTGTCCCAGACACCCCAGGCCGGCTTCGCTTATGACAAAGTCCCCTCCCTAAGTTCGAGACCCGAGTGTTGGACGAGGCGTCAAGGACTATGTTATCTGCCAAATCTCGCAAGTTCTGTATCTTATCATAGAATGCCAATCAGGATCCATCAATCAGCCCTATGTTTACTCCAGTTAGTGTTGAGCTATGTCATTTTGATCCATGAACAAGTTAACCAAGATCATCATCGTAGTTCCATGTCACCATCCCTCTACGGAAATCCCCCCATCTTTCGATTCAGAGAGCCTCACGCGGTTCCACGGTACTATCGCCGGTATTCGACAACCCCATGTCTGGATCTGCCCTCTTAAAAATACCTTCCCTAGATCATAGTCCCCATCTGCCTTGATTTAACATAGCGTCATCAAGGAAGCTATCCAAGAGGAAATATGTTACGACCGGATCATGATCGAGGGGACCATCGATGAGGACCAGAAAATAAGGGAGGGTTGGTTTAACATCAGGTTCCAGTTGTTCATGGTATACAAGCCTCCCCAGTGGTCGAGTGGTTAAATACAGAATTAGGTTGACGGCCTGAATCGGATGATACCTCCCCAAGACCTTCTGGACGTCTAGCCACGGGCGTTACTGTACAATGACTGTGCAGCGGGAGGCTGAATCAGTGGCGGGCGGGAGGGATCGCCTACGGGCGGGACAAATACGGCTTGATAACTCTTTTTTTTTTCTTCTTTTTTCTATCTCGCTATTATAATAGAAGCTATAACTATTATTATTATTACATAATTTTACTAGATATCCTAGGCCTATTGTAGGGGTGGTGAGGCTATCGCGAGTCTATGCGAGAGTCGGAGCCTCAAGATATCAACAAAAACGAGTCTCAACGGAGTCAAGTGTGTGACCGGTAGTTAATCGCAAGGTTGACCGTTCGAAACTAGCAGGCGACATTCGTGTTTGTCTTTTCTTTTTCTTTTTCTTTGCCATCGAAGCAGGTGAAGAGGTCACTCTGTGTATAAAATGTGCCAGACCGAGCGACGATGCCTCGGTCCGTACAGCTGAGCTTCCCCGCATTCTTCGATCGTCCTGCACGAGTATAGATATCAAGTCGCTACGTTGAAATTGCTACATTGAAATTGCTACGTTCGTTAATACTCTTATAAGCATCCCTCACCCCCAAAATCATCGATTCTGTCTCTGATATTCAATTACACATTCTATCCACAGCAAACCATACGAAACCTCCATACAACCTCCCAGCCAACATGTCTCTCCACACGCCCCTCTGCACCCTCCTCAAAATCCAACACCCAGTCCTCCTAGCAGGCATGGCCCGCGCGTCCGGAGCTGAACTAGCAGCCGCCGTGTCAAACGCAGGTGGCCTCGGCACTGTTGGCGGACTGGGCTACACACCGCAGCAACTATCCGAGATGCTGACAGAGCTCAAAGCACTCCTGAAAGACCCATCGCTGCCCTTCGGCGTTGACCTAGCACTCCCACAAGTCGGGAATGGAGCACGGGCTACAAACCACGACTACACACACGGTCAGCTGGACGAGCTGGTGGAAGTTGTGATCTCGCACGGCGCCAAGCTGTTCATCTCGGCTGTTGGCGTGCCTCCCGAGAAAACTATCAAGCGGCTTCATGAGGCTGGCACCCTTGTTATGAATATGGTTGGTGCGCCGAAGCACGCGGAGAAGGCGTTCCAGCGGGGTGTGGATATCGTTTGTGCGCAAGGTGGTGAGGGTGGTGGGCATACGGGCGAGATTCCCTTCTCGATTTTGATCCCTGCTGTTGTAGATGTGGCGCGGAAGTATAAGAGTCCTTTGACGGGGTTGCCGGCGCAGGTTGTTGCGGCGGGTGGTGTCAATGATGGGCGCAGTCTGGCCGCGTCGCTGATGCTGGGGGCATCGGGGGTGTGGGTTGGGACACGCTTTGTGGCTTCGGAGGAGAGTGGCGCGAGTCGGCTGCATAAAGAGGCTGTTGTGGGTGCGAGATTCGGTGAGACGCAGCGCACGCTGGTTATCAGTGGTCGTCCACTGCGCATGCTGCCGAATGACTATATCAAGGAGTGGGAGAGTCGGCCTGCTGATATCAAGGCGTTGACGGATAAGGGTATCGTGCCGATGATGGATGACTTGGAGAGGGAGAGGGATATCGATATGCCCTTCTTGATGGGTGATGTGTCGGCTGCCATCAAGGAGATTAGGCCGGCTGGCGATATTGTGAGGGAGATGGTGCAGCAGGCCGTGGAGGTATTGAGGGCAGGAAATGCCTACATCCAGGCGAATGGCTCGAGTAAACTATAGACCGCAAGAATGTCTTGTCTACTGGGGCTGGGAGCAGCCATGTAAGGGGATATCCTTTGGTTGTTAATATGACATAGTTGTACTTGTACAGAGAAAAAGAACTTCAAGTTAACGAATCCCTGATGAATCAAATGCTGATAGACAAAAGTAACAGAATCCCAGGGAGAAACATGGCTTGATAACCTTTGTCCGATCCAAGCAATGATAGATGCTCCTCCAAAAGTAACCAGAGATTCCTACTGTCCATCACGAAGTCGACGAGATATCTGCGCGAGCCACACCGAGAAGGGTTGCATAGAAAAACAGGTTCCATGGCTGCGCGGTCGATTCAGGGTTGCATGAATTGGTAGAAGTAGAAAACGTCAATTAGTGACATCCGTTGAGGACGGCGTTCTTCGAAGCCCGGGCCTCCAGCAGGTTGGGAGGCGGAGGGGGGCCAAACACAGGTCGCTCAGTAGGGGCAGCAGCATGGAGAATGCCATGGTCGGCGTCGTCGAGCTCACCATCTTCACTCAGCTCCTCTTCATCCTCATAGTCGTCGTCGTACTCGCTCTCGGTACCCTCGTCGTCATTGTCGAGGTGATCATCGCCTTCAGTCAGACCTTCACCTCGACCTTGAGCCTGCATGCGACGGCAGAGCGCTTCAAGGTGCTGGCACTTGCGCTTCCATCTCTCCAGTTCCTCCTGATTCCGAGTACGTTCTTCGGCCATCTCAAGGATGTTCCGGTTGGTTTGCTCGTGCTTGCGGTTGAGGGTGTGGTTCTCCTTCTCCAATCGCTTGGTCTTCTTAGACATTTCCTCCATTTCCTTGCGGAAGGTCAGGAAAAGCTCATTGCTATTGTTCAGAGTATCTTCAACCTGTGAATTTTGTTAGGTAACCGCTGAAAGAAAACAAAAGTCTCTTTTTCATACCTGCTTGAACTTCTCCACGTAGATGTTCAGCTGACTGCGTAGCTCTGCTTCAGTGTGAGAGAAGGTGGAAACCTGTGCGCTCAAGGCACGACCCCGAGAAGTCTCGTTATCAGCAGTCCGGCGCTGCTCCTCGAACTTGGAGGTCAAGCTTTGGATTTCGGAGTCCTTGCTGCGGAGAAGACCTTTGTAGTGCAGCTCACGGGTGTCAAACTGCTCACTGATAGTCTTCAGCTTCACGCGGAGACTGAGTAGTGGATGTTAGTAAAACATGCGACGAAAGTGAAAAATGCGGAAGTAAAAGATGCGACGAAACGGAAGTACACATCCACAACTGCGATGGGGGTTTCGAGGGAGTGAGAGTTTAGCGTACGCTTCATCCAGATCAATATCCACCTTCTCATTGCGAGGGTTGCCTTTCGAATTCATGACGTCTTGTATGTCGTACAGCAGACAGTCAAGGCGTTCGTTGACGATGAGACGAGCCTTACTTTCTGTGTCTTCTAGCTTTTTATTTTCGTCCTAAAGTAGGTTAGCAACGTTTGTCTTTCATGTGAAACTGCCGTTGCCTTACCTTCACTTTCTTGTTTTCCTTGGTCAATTCACGACACAGCTTCTCTAGCTTATCCTTCATCGTGACCGTCTTGTTGAGTTCCGATTTTCCCTTCTCCTGGTCTTTCTGCAATTGATCTGCTCGCTTCTTACTCTTGGCATAATCTCGGTCCAACTTTTTCATATCCGCCAACAGCTCGGTGTACTTCTTGTGGACAGTTTCCAGACGTGTCATCGGGGACTCGATGTTGTTCAGGAGTTGATTGAGATCTCGTGTAGCTTTCTTCACCTCACGCTCTAGATATCCATTCTTATGTTAGCGATCTGATTTAGATTAAGCACACGTATAGCGCATGCGATATTGTCCAAGTAGGACGACCCCCTCTCCACCAGATGTGGTCTTTACGCACCTATCTCTTGCTCCTGATCCTTCTCGCCAGCCGCATCCTGCTCCAGCTGCGAGATCTTGGCAGCCAGCAGTTTGGATGTCTCGTTCGGATCGGCCGCTTTCTTCCCCTTGTTCTTCTTTGCCATAGTTGTTGACGACATAATACCCAAGTCTCCGACGTCTTACACGCCTTGCTCCGAGACAGTATGCGTCTGTGCTGGTCGCGTGGGCAGCCAGATGTCGAAAATTTGCGCCAGGCTCCGTAGCAGTCACGTTCGAACGAGGCGGGACTCAATCGAGTAGAGGGTGAATGAATAGAGATCCCAGAGGCTTGGCGGGCTCAGCAAGGAGATCACCTCTGGGGTCGATGGGGGAAAGTAGGCTTCCTGAACAGGCGGGTGCACTTTTGTACAGTTCCTTCTTCGACTTCGTACTCAGGACTCGACGAGGGGTTTCCTTAGTCATCGAACCAACAACCCTCAAAATCGACCACAGAATCAGACTCGAGTGAAGGCTCAAGTTTGAATGAACTCTGTAAGCGTTGCAGGGCAGTGGATCTGATCGAAGCGGAGTTCCACTTGTCCGCAAGTTCCTTTTGCTACTTCAAAGTCACGAGGGGATAAGTGATGATGACATAAGCCTGTTCTCCGGTCCGATCTTTTTGCTAGTCTCTTCTCCAACGCTCCGAACACGAGTTCATTCATTAACTGCCTTTGACATTGTGCGGAGTATAGGTTAGCAGGTTGCGATGTACCGTTCCTGAGCGCGTTCAATCTTCTGACATGATGCTACGCTCTACCATGGGCTTGGGCAAGGCCCGAGTCCCAACTTTACGTCAACCGGCATACAGCCGTCTCTCCGCGCTGAACTTTACGATCCCACGAACATGGACACGGACTCCGATAAGGGCGGCTTCGACCGTTACCGACATTGAAGCTCTCCCTGATGTCGGCGAGAAGCTCCACGGCTTCACTGTCCGCGAGAAGAAGCATGTCCCGGAGCTGCACTTGACCGCGGTGCGGTTAACTCACGACAAGACCGACGCGGACTACTTGCATGTGGCGAGGGATGACAAGAATAATGTCTTTGGGATTGGCTTTAAGACGAATCCGCCTGATGCGACGGGTGTGCCCCATATTTTGGAGCACACCACCCTGTGTGGCAGCGAGAAGTGAGCATGTGTTTACCAACGTCCATCATTCCGCAGCTAATATCTGTGGCCCTAGGTATCCCATTCGCGATCCTTTCTTCAAGATGTTGCCGCGCTCCCTCTCAAACTTCATGAACGCCTTTACCTCTTCCGACCACACTACCTATCCATTCGCCACTACCAACGCGCAAGACTTTCAGAATCTTCTGTCGGTCTACCTTGATGCCACTTTGCATCCGCTTCTCAAGGAGGAGGACTTCCGTCAAGAAGGATGGCGACTGGGTCCTGAGGATCCACGGGCTTTGCAGGCAGCTCCAGGTCAGCCCGAGCAGAAGGCCGAACTGGATGACATCGTCTTCAAGGGTGTCGTCTATAACGAGATGAAGGGTCAGATATCGGATGCCAACTACCTCTATTACATCAAGTTCAAGGAGAGCATTATTCCGGCCCTCAACAACTCTGGAGGAGATCCGGAGTACATCACAGACCTTACTCATAAGCAGCTGTCCGACTTTTCCAAGCGCAACTACCACCCCAGCAACTCGAAGATCCTTACATATGGAGATATGCCCCTCGAACGTCATTTGGAACAGGTCGGAGCAGTTTTGGATGGATTCAACAAGGGTCAGGCTGATACCGATGTGAAATTGCCTCTTGATCTTAGCGGTTCTCCTCTTAATGTTACAGTTCCTGGTCCTATCGACACATTTTCGAGCGAGGACAAGCAACACAAAACCTCTACATCTTGGTACATGGGTGACTCGACTGATATCGTGGAAACTTTCTCTGTCGGAATCATCTCTTCTCTCCTCCTTGATGGATATGGCTCCCCCATGTACCGGGCTCTCATTGAAAGCGGCCTTGGATCTTCCTTTACTCCAAACACTGGTCTGGATTCCTCTGGCAAGGTTCCAGTCTTCTCAGTTGGTGTCACCGGCGTCAGTGAAGCGGAAGCTCCAACAGTCAAATCTGTCGTCCAAAACGCTTTCAGGGAATCTGTTTCGGCTGGCTTCAGCGAGGAGAAGGTGCGTGGTTTCCTTCACCAGCTGGAACTTTCACTGCGACACAAGACTGCGAATTTTGGAATTGGAGTTATGGAAAAGACTATCTCGTCCTGGTTCAACGGATCCGACCCGATGAAGGAGCTGGCATGGAACGACGTTATTGAAGAGTTCAAGAGAAGATACGAAAAGGCCGGGTACCTCGAGTCCCTGGTGGAGAAGTACCTTCTCAACGATCAATGCATGACGTTCACAATGGTTGGCACGCCCACATTCAACAAGGATTTGGATACGATGGAGGCCGTGCGCAGGGAAAACAAGCTTGCCCAGCTTATTGAGGAGCACGGCTCCGCCGAGAACGCCATTGCCAAACTGAGTGAAGAAGAGCTCCAACTGCTCAAGGTGCAAGAGGACGCGCATAATGCGGACTTGAGCTGCCTTCCAACATTGCGTGTGAAAGATATCTCCAGAGCGAAGGAGCGCAAGCCTGTGCGCGAATCAAAGGTTGACGATGTTGATGTCCTCTGGCGGGAGGCCCCAACCAACGGGTTGACCTACTTCCAAGCCGTGAACGCTTTCGAGGACTTGCCCGACGACCTTCGACTCTTGATGCCCCTTTTCAATGACTGTGTCATGCGTTTGGGTACCGCCAACAGGACCATGGAGCAATGGGAGGATCTCATCAAGCTGAAGACCGGAGGTATTTCGACTTCGTCGCTCCTTGTGTCCTCGCCAACTCACCTGGACCAATTCAAGGAAGGGATGAACTTCTCTGGATTTGCATTGGACAAGAACATCCCCGAGATGCTGGAGATTTTGTCAGCTCTCGTCATGGAGACGGACTTCTCAAGCCCTGCTGCACCGGCCATGATCCAAGAGCTTTTGCGGTTGACTACCAACGGAGCTCTGGATAGTGTTGCGGGAACCGGTCACCGCTATGCTGTTAACGCTGCGGCGGCTAGCCTGTCTCGCAGCTTCTGGATCCAGGAGCAGCAGTCTGGTCTGGAGCAATTGCAAGCTACCGCAAACCTTCTCCGCGACGCCGAGACCTCCCCCGAGCGTCTCCAGGAATTGATCGAGAAGCTTCGTCTCATTCAGTCGTTTGCAATCTCCAAATCATCCAATCTCCGTGTTCGCATGGTCTGTGAGCCTGAGAGCTCTGCACGCAATGAGTCGGTCCTGCAGAAGTGGATGGCAGGCCTGCCCCAGGTCCGATCACCGACAGGCATTGCTGCTGCATCGCCATTCAAATCGGTCGAGAGGGCCTTCTATGACCTCCCTTACAAGGTGTACTACTCTGGCCAGGCTACTCAAACCGTTCCCTTCATTGATCCTTCTAGCGCTCCTCTCACGGTGCTGTCCCAGCTTTTGACTCACAACTATCTGCACCCTGAAATCCGCGAGAAGGGCGGTGCCTATGGCGCGGGAGCCAGCAACGGGCCCCTCAAGGGTGTCTTCACCTTTATGAGTTACCGGGATCCTAACCCGATGAATACTCTAAAGGTCTTCCGGAACAGCGGTGTCTTCGCTAGAGACCGTACCTGGTCTGAGCGGGAGATTGAAGAAGCCAAGCTCGGCATTTTCCAAGGCCTTGACGCACCTATGAGTGTGGACGAGGAGGGATCTCGCTACTTCTTGAGTGGTGTCACCCATGAGATGGACCAGCGTTGGAGAGAGCAAGTCCTGGACGTGACCGCCAAGGACGTAAACGAGGTCGCTGATCGTTTCCTGGTTAACGGCTCGCGGAAGGCAACCTGCGTGCTGGGTGAGAAGAAAGACTGGGCCGGCGCCGACTGGGACGTGCGAAAGCTGTCCATGGGCGAGAGTGCCGCCTCCGAATAAAGATGTTCTCCATTATAAAACCAAGGGAAGTGCTTCACTTTATACCCCTGTTCATTTCCCCATGTACTTTTACCCTCTGCATCTGTGATATGGCCCTGGATCTATATGCATTCCCCTGTACATATGTATACTATCGTGTCAGCATTAATCTCCGGTCTCTCTTCTTTTGTTCCTTTGCATGTGTCTCCTCCAACGCGCTTCAAGATCTACCGTGCATAAGCACCAGAGCTGTTCATATCTGCCAACCAGTCACTTCCTTTGGTTGATAGATATGGTATCCTTCGGTTTACCGGGGATGCGAGCGCAAGAGCGACGGCGGGAATGTGAGCTTTCGTGGCACACTTCCCGCTACCTACGATTCTCAGAACCGCTCTGAACTTTCAGCCTACGCAGAGCGGACTAAAATTGTGCGGACAGTATCTAGTTTAAGACGTAGATTTGTATAGTCAATGTAGCAGTTTAATACTCCGTAAGGTGACGGCTTGTTGTGAAATGATTGTCTCAAATGGATGATAGACTCTTCCAAGGATCTAAAGACAATACAAATCTGATATACAGTCTAGACCCTCCTCACAACAAATCTCATCTTATAGGTCTCATCGCCGCCATGGTAATTCTTAAAGACCTGGTCAAGACCTTCCCACTTCTCCATCCAACACTCGACCTCCCACTTCGACCCCGTCTCAGTACCAACCTGCTCCCACAGCCTCCTCCACGTATCCGGATTATGACGATAATGCTTAGGTGCATTAACTTTATCATCCGGATCAACATACCCAGCATGTCCAACCTGTCGCCCAATAACCAGAGATCCAGGCTGTGCAACCAGCAGGCTAACCACCCGTTTCGCAACAATAACCTGTTGCTCCCAGCTGAAAAGATGAAAGAACGACGCGGCGTTAACAATATTCACTTTCCCAGTTAGGTTCTTGACCAAAGACGAGTTATCGTCAAAGATATCTCCCTGGAAGAACTGTGCCTTGAGTGTACTGCGATCTGCGAACAGGTCATACCCGATATCGTAGAAATCCTGCCGTAGATCCGAGCTGAAGAGGTTTTCGGACGGAACACCATCAAAGACCTGCATGATTAGAATATGCCATTGTCGAATAGAATAGGATCTGGACTTACCAGTTGGCGCAGCTCTTGTCCTATAGCGCAACCCACGTCCAGCAGCTTCTCGCCCGACTTTAGTCGCTGGAGAACCTCGGGGTAGACGGGTGATTGGGGGATACTCAAGTCCAAGAATCGGAATGAGCCAATACAAGGGTATGGGAACTGGTTGGTTAGTCTAGAACTAGACATGTTGCCGTTTTGACTCACCACGGCGAAAGCCCGATCTCTCTGACGTGATTAAGTCAGTAAATGTATGCCTATCTAGTGGTGAAATAAGATCCTCACCATGTTATTGACATGTTGCACCACCTGGTCGGATGGGATCTTGCTGTATTCTTCCAAGAGGGTCTTCGCTGGTTCTGGAATCTCTTCAAGATCAGACTCGTACCAGGAAAGGGTCTTGGGATCGAAGTTGTTGGCGAGCATGGATCGGAGATCTGCCTCTGCTTTTGCCATAGTGGATTGTGTTCAGTGGTAGACAGAAGAGAATTCTTGTTATGATAGGTTCATTGCTATGAAGAAGTAAGTGTACTTGAAGGGAGGAATGAATTCGGCATCTCGGGACACGCGGCGGGGTGTGGATACTTGACTTTTATGTCGGTTATCGATCGTACAGGCAGCTACATCAAATACCGAGCTCCTCTTCAGTAATCTGTTGGAAATCCCCCTACGGCAAAAACCCTACATGTAGAGTGCCGAGGATGGTCTTAGATATATCTTCAACATAATCATGCCACGATAACTGCTTGGGTAATCTGCTTGACTCATTCGAGTCAAAGTCCGCCACAACTTGCATCAATCCCCAACCAATTGCCCTCTTGCAAGTATTGAAAAATTCCCCTTCCCTCGTAGTCTGCCAATGTACCGATCGTTTATGACCCTGGAACTGATTCCATTCCCAGAACCGTATCAGGTCCGGTGCTCCGCTAGGTTCTTTCCACATATGTTGCGGTGGAAACGGCGAAGGGTCACAGGTAAGACGATACTTGTAGGTGCAATAGTATGGAAGCTCGCTGACGACCGGATAATCCCCGACAGTCATGAACTTGCCCTCTTCAACCCGAAGAGTAAATTTATTACAGAGGAATGCTTCTTTTGTAAGCTGGCATTCGTTGATCCTGCATCTTTCCATGTCCACCGACCCAACTTGGACACGGCGGGTTGTGAGTGCCATTTCGATATCGATTTGACCGATGGCATAACCAAGGGGTTTTAATATGGATTTCGTTGCGAAGGGAATCGGGAGACTGGGGTTTCCAGTGGAATTCTGCAGCTATGAATATACAGAACTCGCGACGTGCGACTAGCTGGAGATAATAAGCTTGAATTTGTGGAGTGTTATAGTGAAAGATTTGACTTACTTGGCCTGTGCCATCTTCGTAGAACCTGATATAGCTTTCTTCGTGCGAGTCCCACCACCAGTTTTCTGCACATAGAAGTGATAGTAAAGTCGTCATCTTGCCAAGGCTTATGATGGGAGAGACGATTTAGACGGTCGCTACCATAAGCTAGGTTAGGTGGTGGTCTTGCCGGGGATGAGAATGATGAAGTTTAGCCCCAAATCTTGCAAGTCTAGAAATCCTTCGGGTGTTGGGGCGATTGACACAGCCACATAAAGAAAAACAGGTGCCTATCTGCACCTACGAGGTTCTAACTTTCTAACCTTGGAGTACACTGCGTTATGCCCAGGTGCATAAAGAGATGAAGGGTTCTCAAGCTAGGCATGTACTGGTTGTTGACTGACGTCTACTTTGTCATAATTCAAACGTCTAGTATCGACAAGCCGTGTCAAGCAATCGTGGCAGTATATTCAATCGGTGTCAATGGGGTATAAGGTGCAGTGAAAAGACAATTCATCATATCATACATGTCCAGTGTGGGAGCACTGAAAAGTTCAAGAGGCCAAGCGGCAAGAGCTTAGTACGGACCATCGGCATCTCAATCCCCATGCTCCTCAGTGGTATCCACATTCGCAAAGCCAGATATAGGCGACAAGCCTGCAGACTCGGGAGAACCTTGCGTTAGCGAAGATGCCGATACCGAGAATGGGGGGAAGGGCTCAGTATGGTCGACTGAATATCCACGGACTGATGAGTGGCCGGATTTTTGGCTTTCGCCTGCAGGCGAAAAGGTTGGATTGGCAGGGAGCTCAGTAGATTGTTCTCTCGGAGCTGGTGCTGGGGCGGCCTACAGAATCGTTAATTCTCCGTAAAATTATAGGAATCAGCCACCGTGTCATACCATATCTGCTTTGGCTCGATCAAGACCTTGCTTCAAAGCCAGCTCATGCGCAGCGAGCCGTTTCCTCTCAATCGCAGCATCTTCTTCCCGAGCAACCCGCGCCTCCTCAATATTCAAGTCCGCTATTGACGGCTTATTATCGAGGCTGTGCATAATATCTGCAGCTGGACTCATCTGTGACTTTGTTGATGATCGCTTCTTTTTCTTCCGCTGTGACTTTTGGAACGATGCATCGCCTAAGCTGGATGTGCCCGAGGAAGACCTCACCATTTCCACCTTCGTACCGGACTGGTCATCAGATTCTAGTCCTGTTCCTCGACGTCCAAACACGAGCGCGAATTCGTCGTCCAGCGGAACCGCGTCTTCCTCGTCGTCACTCGGTAGTAAATCACCACGGGAGCTCAAAGAATTGAACGTTCCGCGGGATGACTGTGTTGTACTCCGGTCTCTCCCATTCGGACTATGAGATATCAGGACAGCTTCATCCTCTGTAGCTTCCATTAACGGCTCATCTTCCTGGGTAAATCGACGCGAGCCGCCTGGATGTTCTTGCAAGTCTGCTGCCGACGGCCGATACTTGACTCCCTTGGCGCCAAACCTCCAGGGAAAGCGCTCCAAGAAGCCAAGCAATGAAGAGCTCGGTATAACCGTAGGATCCGCACGGTTGTCTGGTAGGTGTAAACTCCTTTGTCTTGCGTGACGTGTCCCGTAACTCATCCTCCTCGGCCGGTGCGGCTGCTCCGTACTTCCTCGGGTGAGCCCGCTGCCAGCTAGGAGCCGATCAAGTTCTCCAGTACCCCATCCCAGCAGGGTTTCGTCGGCCTCCTCATTTTCCCAATCATCGTAAAAGTCGAAATTGTCCTCGGCACGGCCGCGGCGTCGCCGTCTCAGGCGGTCCTCGGGGGTTGGGAGACAAGGTGCAGTACAGACCTGGATACAGCTACCAACCGATTCCAGACATGGGGAGAGGTAATTCTGCGCAAAGGCGTACAGTCCTTCCTGGGCGGATTCATTGGCGGACTCGAGATTGAGGGATATCTGGTTGATCCGCTGACGGATCCTCGGATCGCGCGATCGCATCATGATTGCACGCGTCGAATTGCCGGAGATCGTGCGGATCTGGCGGAGTTCACTTCATCGGCGCGTTGGCTGCATTGGCAACACAGGAAGTCGGGGCAAGTGGAGAGGCATCGATGTCATCCGTTAGTCAGCCAGCACGTGACTCGGTTCCTGAGGTAAATGGAGATTTTGCTTGATTCTGCTTGATGTACATTGCAGACTGGCCAGTTGGCACAGTGAAGATGGTCTATTATATTCGCTTTCTCAAAACCCCTCGATTTCAGCAGCAGAAGAAATTTGTCTTCATTTCCGCCCTGATCTGCATCACCACCGATCTCGGTGACGACTTCCTTGCCGAAGATGTGGACCTGATTGCAACCTGGGCGCAGTATTCCTCACAGAAAGCTTTATATCAAGAGCCATTGAAATGGGAGGCTAGCACTAGGCAACTTTCCATCATGTTGGGGCCCTTCTCGCCCAATGATGTGGCCCAGAAGACATCAATTCTAAACATTCAATTACAAGACCATCGAAAAGATACATTAGGAGTCGACTCAACGCCATTGGTGATATCTGGATGCAGTGCACCGTTTGGACCGCACTCAGAACCAGCAGAGAAATTGATACTGCGAGAGCTTTATGTTGCAGACCTTAAGCGACCGCTGAAGATCTGGGAGGAGACCGGCAATAGCATTGCGCGACACATCTGGTAAGTGACCTTCTGTCTCAATTCACTCGGTTCATCAGTCTAATAACACGAATGTTCTAGGGATGCGGCACTCGCATCAATCATCTTTCTAGAGCGAACGATCCGAAGCACGTCCAAGGACATGCCCGCTCTCAGTCAGCTTCTCCGGACCCCACGTAGCTCGCCGCTGCAGGCCGTCGAACTAGGGGCTGGATGTGGCATCGTCGGCATCGCACTGGCAACCATGCTTGACAACTGCGACATGCTCCTGACGGACCTCCCTGAGGTCGAGGAGATCGTAACACACAATATTAAGGAAGCCCGTCCGCAACCCTCGTCGCGCATGCACTATCAGACTCTTGACTGGGACGAGCCGCCACGGAATCTCTGCAGCCGGCCTATCGATTTGATCCTGGTGTCGGACTGCACCTATAACGCGGACAGCTTGCCAACGTTAGTCTCAGTGCTAGACCGATTGGTTCGGACTTCCCCGGAGGCACTGATTCTTGTGGCCCTAAAGCGACGACACGAGAGCGAGGCGGTATTTTTTGACTTGATGCGGGCGGCGGCATTCACACCCCTGCAAGCCAAGGTCCAACTGCCTACGCAACATGACGAAGTAGATGAGATCGAATTGTACTGCTACCGTCGCCAGACGTGAGATCCCGAGGTGACCTGGTTTCTCGGATGATTATCTTGGGGTATTTATACCTTTCGGTGATGTAGTTACACCGTCCGTGGCCCGTGCGCCTGCGTCATCCCTCGAACGCGGAGTCCCCACCTGCATTTGCTGCATGGACTCGCAATCTCTATTTCAATACACACGGCTGTTTATTACCTCTCAGGGGCTTAGCTTAGGGTCTGATCCTTCGACTAATCACTGTGGAGTCTCCAGCCACCACCAGCATCAGCACCTGTCAGAAACGGTTCACACCGCAATTTGAAGAATTGGAATGAGCAATGCCGAGCAGCACTGCGATCTGCAAGCCGCTGGCTCCTGCATTATAATTCCCGTCTCAATCCAGCATGTGTCTAGACACGACCAGAAATCGCTCATAGTCTAGGCTTCCGTCTATTCCCAGCTTTTTCTATGGACTCTTGAGTCACTATAGAGTAGTCTTATGACTAACAGTAGTACAGTCCTACGTATCATCGTAGTAGTTTTCTCTGTGCTAGTATAATCCCAGGTAGCTACTGTATATGTACTAGTATACTCCGTTCATACCGGGTTTCCTTGGTAGTGGATCTTTCAATGCCGCTGCTTTTGTGGTTTTAGTGCGGGTAGGAAAGCGGACACACAGGCGGCGAGGGAAAAAAGCCCAAAATGGAAGCAAATCACACTCTCCGACGGGAAAACCCACTGCATATGTCATTTCGCCCACCCTAAGTTACCTTCCAAGTACTTCAATTTCTTCTCCTACTCCCTCTATTTTCCTTGGGTACTCTCAACTTCCCTTGGTGAGTGATTTTTCCTCCCTCAATTCCCTTTTGAACTAAGAATAGCATTGGCCTCGGTGTGTAACCGTGCGCCTTTTTCCCTTGACCACACGTTGAGCCCTAAGCCCGGACTTTGCCCTTTTTAAAAAATCTGAGCCCCGTTCCCCTCCCCTCCCCACCACCTCAGCCGTCTAATTTTTTTCTCTCATATGGACTTCCATTACTGACTTTTCCATTCGGTCAGATCTGTCCGATCTTCTTTTACTGTTTCCTGCCTTTGGCTCACCCAAAGGCACCGATCATTACGGCTTCCGCAGCCTCACTCGTGCTTCTTAGCCAAATTGTCTCCACTCGACGTCAGCGCGACACTCTTAACAACATTCCACCTCCTGCTGCTTCCTGAACTCTCGTCCGGTGCGCCTTTTTTGGAACCGTTGACGCCGCCTCACGTTATTCCCTCAATCCCTGAGCTGCCGCATAGGACTTCTCTGAAGGTTCTTCCTCTTAAGGAGGAAGGGTCGAGGAGGCTTGGTCCACTCAACCTCGGTTGCGACGCATTTCGTCCTCCCTAACGCCCCAGTCGCGTACGAATTTTTACAACTCTCAATTTAAATCGTGCGGAATTTCAGCTACACGGTGATGGCACCTACTGCTTGCGTTTCGCCTGCTGAAGTTGCTGAAGTATGCAACCTCAAAAACGACTTGAATAGTCGTGACCATCTTACTGTGGTCAACAATCATGGCGTGGACGATTTGTTGCAATCTCGGTTGACCGCCAAGGACCTGGTCATGAGTGTGTTGAAGAAGCGCGCCGCCGAGGTGGATGTGGACCGGTGCGAGCCCGGTGAGGAGGATGCTTTCTACGTTGCGGATTTGGGGGAGGTCTACCGCCAGCACATGCGCTGGAAGATGAACTTGGGCCGCGTCAAGCCCTTCTATGGTACATCCCAATCCGTCCTCGATCGATAACTCGGAGCTAACAAAGACTCTTTCAGCTGTCAAGTGTAACCCGGACCCCGAGGTCCTCCGTCTTATGGCCCAGCTTGGCAACGGATTCGACTGTGCTTCCAAGTCGGAGATCGATCTGGCTCTTCAGACGGGCATCGATCCCAGCCGCATCATCTACGCTCAGCCCTGCAAGACGAAGTCCTACCTGCGCTATGCTCAGAAGGTCGGCGTCAAGCAGATGACTTTTGACAATGCCGACGAGCTGTACAAGATCAAGGCCACCTTCCCGGATGCAGAGCTCTACCTTCGTATTTTGACCGACGACTCCACCAGCCTCTGCCGGCTGAGCATGAAGTTCGGTGCCTCCATGGATGTGGCTTCTCAGCTGCTCGAGTTGGCCCACCACCTCGACCTCAAGGTTGTTGGTGTGAGCTTCCACGTTGGATCGGGCGCCGAGGATCCCCGCGCTTTCCTGAAGGCGGTCCAGGACGCCCGTGTCGTATTCGACCAGGCTGCCGAGATTGGCCATGAACTGCACACGCTCGACGTGGGCGGCGGCTTCTGCCAGGAGACCTTCGAGCAGTTCTCGGGCTACTTGAGTGACGCGTTGGAGACCTACTTCCCCCCGAGCGTCCGCATCATTGCCGAGCCGGGCCGCTACTACGTTGCCAGCGCCTTTACTTTGGCAGCCAACATCATTGCGCGGCGCGATGTTCCAGACCCATTGGATCCCTCTCGGGATGCGTACATGCTCTACCTCAATGACGGTGTGTACGGCAACTTTTCGAACATCATCTTCGACCACCAGCACCCCGTCGCGAAGGTCCTGCTCTCGTCCGCTGACGACTCCCAACCGGGGACTCCAAGCTCTGCGGCTTTGGAGAACATCTCGTACTCGATCTGGGGTCCTACCTGTGACGGCATCGATGTCATCACCGAGCGCATCGATCTGCCGGGCCTGCTGAACACCGGCGACTGGCTCTACTTTGAGGACATGGGCGCGTATACCAAGTGCAGTGCCACTCGCTTCAATGGATTTTCCGATAACCACGAGGTGATTTACATCTCGAGCGAGACTGGTGCTTCGGCCCTCCTCAACTACTAGTGTTTCATCTGATTTACCACTTGTTTCTTCACTTTGTTGATTTGATTTGTTCTTGTTTGGAAATACTTCGGCTTTTCGTATACCTTCACCTGGTGACAGGTCGCGTTAATATTATACTGCGCTTGCTGCATTTACTACGTTTGCCGCTGAAAAGCGTTTGCGTCTTTTAAGTTCTAATAGAATAGAGCTCGAGCTTGCCTTGTTGCATCTCGATTTTGTCATTTTAAGCCTCCATAGACCTTTAATGTCTGGTCATAATTTTGACAACGGAACGCTATACAAAGAGTTGGATGTTCGTGTAGTTGGCATACGCTCGTCATCTCTAATCATCTATTCTATCCAGTATTTGCAAGGTATCATCAAATATATCCAGCCCCAAAATCAATCTGTACAGCATACCACTGAAGCCAGCTCCAATGTATGTCCAAGCGCTTTACACCAACCGCTCAACAGCCAATTCACCCTCGGCTACTTCAGTCGATTGCAAAAGGCCACCCGCCTCAAGCTTCTTCTTCCACTTGGCTGACTCGTACCGCGCCAGAATAAACGTCAAACGTGCAGCGACACTTTCATCCGCCGACTCCGCAACAACACTGGATGGCGTGCAAGTCCAACGACCAAACGCCCCATTGAGAATGTAGTACTGAATCCCATCCCCCTTGACCCTCTTCTGAAGATCATCCGAAGTCTCAGCCGGCGGGTTCTGTGCATCAGCACGAAAAATGCCCTTGATACGATACACTTCTTCCCTAGGCGCCAGGGAAAGAAGCCTCTCAAGCGCCTCAACATCAACCGTCTTCCCCTTCAATACAACGCTCAGCACCTCAACCTCTGACTGATGATCATGCTTATGCTCATGATCATGATCTTGTCCATGGTCACCTCCCTCCTTGGCAAACAAAGCCCCATCAATCCCCAACAAAACATCCTTCCCCACAACACCCTTGTCAGACTTAACCCACGGCGTCTCAATTTCCAAATCACCCACCCGATCAAGACAAACATCAAACCGTTCCTCAGGCACAGACTCCCATTTATTAAAAACGATCAAATCCGTATACTTCGCCTGAATCTTCGCCGTATACGACGTATCTTCGTATCCCTGCCAATTCTCCACATCAATCACGCTAATGACTCCGTCGAGAATGAACTCGCCCCCGCCTTCGCGTGAAAGTCGGTTCACTTCCATGGCTAATGTAGCGGGGAATGCGCTGCCGCTTGTTTCGATCACGATACGATCGGGCGAGACACTGGAGCGGAGTTGTTGGAGTGCGTCGCTGAGTTGGCCGACGAGGTTGCAGCAGATGCATCCGTTGAGGAGTTCGCGGACGCCGGAGATTGATTGTGTGGAGGCGAGCTGGGAGTCGACGGCGACGTCGCCGTATTCGTTTTTGAGGAGGGCGAGTTTGTAGGTTGGGGGGAGTTGGGGGATTAGGTTGAGGAGGAGGGTTGTTTTGCCGGACCCGAGAAATCCGGTGACTATTGTCACTGGGATGGGCGCCATTTTGAGGATTGGAGGTGAGGAAAATGGATAGGAATTGGAATTGAAGTTTGAAGAGATTCGGGGATGCGGGGCACGTGGGGCGGGCCAGCCCTGTCCAGATTGAGAGCTTCAAGATTCCTTCCGAATTTCCAGCTCTGCCTTATGGCTAGAATGGTTCAGAGCGCACCTGCCAGTCGAAACACATCCAATGGCATCAAACAACCCTGTCATCCTTGGGTCTCTTAATAGCTTCGTCCATTATCTCTTCATATAGTCCTACTTGTCATAGTCAGGAATCATTGGTTTGTTATCACAATGTCACGCCTTTCCTTTCTAGTGCCTTAGACTTCTAGTCTTTGGTTCTCTTGCTGATATATTGATGAGCAAATCCCAGTGATCATCAGTTGGTCCATGATCAGGGTGTCCTTGTAGTCTATGTTAGAATGTAGGAGGTAGGATGGTCAGCGGTATGGTCAGTGATATGTCTACTATACCAGCCATTGCATGCACTCCCGAAAGTGGCTCCAAGCTCGCTCGATGCTGTTGACGATATGTCCAACACAATCCATGGTATCTACATATAGACTTTTTGCTGTAGGGGGATTTTCCAACGAACCATAGTATGGTTCATTCGACTCGATGAAACCACGATTGGAAACTCAATTCCAAGATTAGAGACTATGTTGATATAGTTTTATTTGTAGTCTGTGTCTCTTGCAGTAACTACGTTGGTTCAAATTCTCACATAGCTATGAACGGTAGAATCTGGCAAGTTCTATCAGAGTGTATACTAACGGCCTCAACAATGAGATACCTTCTATAATAACGTGAACGAAATACAGTCAAAAGGAAGATATTCCAAACATCAAGACCCGCTTCTCACTTTCATTTTCCCCTCGTTTGACTTTCCTCTCACAACCATCTTCGTTTCCCATATTCAACACTCGTCGCTTCGATATGACTTTCACGACTCGGGATATCAGCAAGGAATTTGTCGCGATACACCTACATCTCTGGTATGTCAGCGTCGCGGGACTTCAAAAATATGAGCTAATATTTCTATAGCTTGCGGCGTACCAGACATATCAACTCTTCACGAACCGTATCGGGAGCCCTGTCGACATTGGAGCGCATGAACTAGTGGAAGAAATGGGGCTGCTTGGGCAAGAGGCATGTCTCGATCTCAACCTCAAGATGCATTTTCAGAGTTTGGCAATCTCTCTGTACTTTTCTCAGCGCCTACCGTGATATCCGTTGCGACGTTCACGAGCGATGGGCCATGCTGGAGGGATCGTTGGTAATAGGCATAAATCCACACCATGTCGGTGTGTCACATCAAAAACCCGACGAACTAGAGGTGCAGAGTGGCAAGTGCTATGTGATTATCCGCATGTTTGCCGATATGTGGGCACTGTGCGCTGAAGTCTCGAATAAGAATTTCAACTCGTGCAAGTACACACTGCCACTGGGGTATGTACCCCTTTTCGCTGTGACATTGGCACGGAATTTCAGCTCTTTCTTGAACGGACCCAGAGATACTGCTGCAACAAACAACTGCATCCTGGCTATGAGCAGATTGTTGTACATCCTAGACGAACCCACAGCATCCAGAGTGGCCGCTAGTGGACCGAGTCACAAACCCTTTCAAAGGCCTCAAGACGCTTCAGGGTATATCTGAAGGATTCGTTTCCCTTAATGACCCTGACGTTGATTATATTCCGCTGGATGCACCCGTTGCTGAAAAGCTTCAGTTCCATACCAGTCTGCTGCTTAGATCATTGCAACTACTGAGGATTTTATCCAAGAGACGATTATCTTTGTCGTCTGCTACTCCTACTTCGGCTTTGACAGTTGAAGCAAGCATCAATCACGTCCCAGTCTCTGAGAAAGCATCTCAGATGAGAGCTTTTGCAGACGCGCTTCCGACGACTGATTGGTCTACCTGCAGCACAGGATACGGCAAAGGGGCTCTTGAGAGATTGAAAGATCAACTGCAATCTCGACCACTCTTCATTTAAATGGATCTTCTAGCCACGAGAGGCTTTGCATCTATTATTAGCCATGTATCTCTTCTACACAGAAACAAGCCTTGAAATTCAGTATTTGCTTTTAACAGTCGCTCCTGAACTTCCCTATGCCAGCTTAGCCCCACTCGGCCCTGGACGACGTAAAAAGGTTGGCATACGCCGAGAAATAACTCGACAGCATGTCTTATCGTATCGAACAGGGATGGTAGAGAATCTTCGAGTAGACTATGGGGAGGTTCCAATTTGTATTTACAGCAGTGTATATTCCGGTACCGAGCGCCACCTTCAATCATTGCTTCAAACACTTCGTATGTGAATTCAGGCCAAGATACAACACTTGCAGAGCTGAGTTCACAAGAAACAAGGTACCTCTAATGATAGGGGGAAAGGAGACCTGCGAAAATTGTAGTCTAGCGTCAATATTTTCGCCTCCGGCCAGCTTTGCGTCAATGTGTGCACATGATGAGTAAAGCGAATTGCCATGCACGATCTCCCATAGCAAACTCACCGAAGTAAACCGTCTCATACTCATCGAGAAAACCACTAGCCTTCCGAAAATCCCAATTTGGTTCATTCCTCGGTCAAAAACAACCATGTCTTCCCCATCGGACGTGCACCGCGCTGCCGCGAACCTCTCGCGCATCCTCGGCCTTAGAGAAGATGATACAGAAGAGATAGGACGGCACTCAGAAGAGAAGTTGGATGAAGGCAAAGTTACGAAGCGCGGTGAGCTGGAAGAGAACATACGCGGACACATGTCGGAGAGACAACATCAGCCACCGTTGGGGGTGCCACCTTCAGGAAATCAACCGAGTTCTACACATTGAGGGTCTGGAGTATACGAAGCGTTAGTCATTGATTTGGGTCGAATGTATGTGAAAATGATGTCTAAAAGTGGTTCATATTGCCGTTGAATGAGGGTTGGTCTCAGGAAAAGCCTCGAGTGATGAGGAATCTTTCAAATAAGGTTTCTTCTAGATATAGTGCACATGCAATAGCGGTAATTCTAGCTGCCCCATAAAGCATCTATCTTCCGATCGAAATATACATCCATTGCTGGGTAGGGAGAAGTCCTCCACATCACTTCTCGAAAGCCTTGAGAGCTGTAAGGCCAGCAACAGAGAATGTTGCAACGCGGTCATGGCCTCCAAGTTTGATATCGTTAGCATCAGTAATCGGGTAATTTGAGTGCTTCGAGGTCCAACTTACCTCCGTACCGCACCCGCTCCCAGCGCACTTTCTTTAAGGCCGTGGTTCCGTCTTTCCCAGTAATCTTATTCTCCCAGATTTTTACCTCACTGGCCGGCTTACCAACGCCGGTCCTCTCGTAGGTCAAGACCCCCGGGGCATTCTGGATACCCTGGCCTGTGGCAGCCGCCCAATTACGATAACCTTCATACCAAGGGATCTCGACATCATTCGAGGAGTGAATGATAGTCAAATCAAGGTCTTTGTGTCCCAGTCCAGAGGTATCCATGACGACGCCAGTCAGACGCTGAAGTCTTGCGCTTGTGTCCCAGCGGTCCACAACGTGGCGCAGCACCCAATTCTGGAAGCGTGGATATCCAATCAACGGGGATAGCATCGGAGGAGTGAGGCCCTTGATGCTATAAGACTGGATGACACTGGGGACATTGCTGAAAGACGCTACCAGAATCACACCTGCAAATGGGTCTGCATTCTTGATGGCGGGCTGGATCTTAGTTTGATCAGGAGACCCGAAGGTATACCGCTCGACCACTGCCGCTGTGACCGCTGTTCCTAGACTCTGGCCCATGATCACAATGTGAGATGTGGGAATCTTCAAGGGTCCTGCAGTCAGAAAATTGATGAGGGAGACGCCGTCGGTGATCAGGCCTTCTTCGGTGGGACTACCAGTCGACACTCCAAAACCGCGATAGTCAATCGCAAAGACATGAACTGGGTTAGAAGGGGTAGATAAGCTCAGCATGGCATTATAGGTGGCCGGACGTTGGGCAGATCCAAGATGAGCTGCATTGCCATGGACTGGGATGCAAGATTAGATGCTTGAACGGATTCAAATTGCTTTGATACTTACAGCTCACCACGACCCGAGCATTGGGGTCATTAGCCAGACTCTTGTAAGCTACGGTCTGTGTGTAGTCCTTCGCAGGACCATTGGGAGGATTGTCGATTAGTTCCTGCTCGTGCTCACGGCAGAGATGCAGGGGCATCAGATGCCAGCCATACAGTGTCTCATTATCCGGCGTCACCAAATGGAAAGGCTGAACTTGGGAACCTGAAGGAGTCAGTGGCAGTAATCCAGTAGTTGGTAGTATAACATACTCAGAAACCCAAATTGTTCGACTTGGTTTACATCCTGCCAGAGACTGGGGTTGATCTTGTTGGCATAGAGGGCACTGCACACAGATTAGCCACTGCATGCACCCGAGACCAGAGATACTTACAAACGCTGGACTTCAGGCCGGGTTAAAGCACAGAGAAATAGCACATAGGCCAGACCACCGGCCGCGAGGGTCCAGTAGGCCTTTTTGAAAATGGACTGCAGCTCAACCATCGCACGGTGTCAACAGGGAAGCGCGGAGAAGGCGGCCGATAACCTACCACTTATCGCGTCACGCTTTTTCCCCCTTCCACCTTCCCGACATCCGCGACCTTCCCCAGAATGATCACTTTGTGAACACACTTATATTGCTTCCGCTGTATTCGCAATGGCCGAGAAACGCAAACTTCCTCCACGCGCTGGACGCGAACCCGCGGCCAAGCGACGTGTCTCTGAAGCCGCTACGCCCCAGTCAAAGAAGAAGGCTCCCACTCCTCGTGTCCCATCGCCGCCACCCGAACCTGTCGAGACACCTCTACCCACGAAGCTTAAGGATGGTGAACCGCTCCCAGTGAGGCGCGTACGACAACCAGAGACTCTATCCGATACAGAGTACCAGTCCATCGCAGAAAGGTTTGATCATCGAATCCACGCAGGCCTCTCTAGTGCTGACCGTGTTGATCACATAGCGCAGTATTACTTGTATCCCTCGAACGATCCAAGAAGAAATGGCTAAGCGATGGAATCCTGGTTCGATACTATACAAAGCCGAAAAAGACGAAGCGCGAGCAGATTGAAAAGAACAACCCGCCAAAGGACTCTATGGTAAAGGTTGGACTTTGCGATGTCACCATCGGTCCTCATTATTTCGACGCTATGTTGTACACCGTGAAGGACCCCAATGCGCATCCGCAGCCGCTTCAATATGCGCCGCCACGCCCGATGATGCACTACAACGGCCCGAACAACTTTCAACGATATCCGCCATATCCATCTCCGAACCAACAACGCCCTTCCTATTCTCCCGCTCCTTCCGGTCGTCCCCCACAAGGCTATCAGACACCTCAACAGCGTGGGCCGCATCAATCGCTGCATGCGCCGTCTCCATCGGGGCAGCGGCCACCGCAGGCGAGTGGCCCATCTGGCCAGCCTGCTAAGCCAAGCCCCGACCCGGTCATTCAGATGCTTGCTACAAGAGCGGCCGCGGATCCAGAACTCAAGGCGCTGATGAGAGTGGTCGCATCCAGCCAGGCCTCGCAAGAGCAGCTGCGCGCTTTCCAGGCTCACATTGACGAGCTCAACGCAATCATCAAGGCTAGGGAACAGCAACAGAGTGCATCCGGAAAGTCCACGCAAGAGCCGGTGTCCCAGCCAGGAACGCCGGCATTACAAGACAAATCCACCCCCTCACAACCTGAATCTCAACAAAAGCAGAGAGCGGAAACATCGCAAGAAGGGGGGTCCAAGTCTCAGCCAGCGGTCCTGGCTGACACACCGTCTAAAGAGTCTGAAAACCAGCCAGCCTCATCAGAATCGAAAGCCGTGCCGGTTGAATCATCATCTGGAGGAACGCCATCTGGCAGTCGGCCTCAGACACCAGCACAGACTCAACCTCTTGCTACCCCTCAAGACACCATGGTACCTATCAAGCAAGAGCCGAGCACGACTAACCCTCAATCCACGTCCACCGCAACGCAGCCACCAGCATCAACCCCGGCAGCAGCTCCTGGTTCTTCCAGTCCCCCTGCTCCCAACGCAGCGCCCCAGCAACAGAGCTCTGCCGCTCGCCCTGCCCAAACCCCGAGCGCTTTCCAACAACCACCCCGGCCCGGACAGGTCTATACTCCCCAACTGCCTATACAGTCACGCCCTCCACCGTACGGATCACCCACACCGTACTATCGCCCGCCTGGACCTCCACAGCCTCCTGCTCGCGTTGCGTACAAGGCGGTCGTTTTTGAATTTACATCTCCTCTCACCCCCTACGGAAACGTGAACTCTGGTCATGCTGGCTCTGGAGATCGCTATCTGTTCCCGGAATATTCAATATTGGAATGGATCCCAAACGAGAACGTCATCCTAGCATCCTTCCTCGTCGTGCGCAAAGTTGATCCCTCCAAACCCTTCCCAATCGAACCGGAAGGCGAGCCGGCCACGAGTCGTGGGAAAAGCAAGGCTTCCAAATCCAAGAAGGGCAAAGGCAAAGACGCCATTGAACCGCCAACTCCCAATCCAGCAGATCCCACCGACACACCTCAGAAGATAGAGCCTACCGATGCTGCGCCCAATCTCACTGTTCCAGCCACTCCTGGCACTCCAGAGACACCGACACCTATTGTTAACGAAACAAAGCTCAAGGAGTACTGGCAGCCGGTCACGTTCCGGATCCACGCCAGTAACCCACGGATTCTCGAGCCCCTAACCCGCGTGGTTAAACCGGCTGATGAAGTCCGCAAATACATGAACGAGATTATGGACCGGGCAGAGCGTGCTCCGGACGGATTCCCGGCTTTCCGTCTCCCTCGCGAAGAGGCGCGTGCTTTCGAATCAGAAGGGACCCCCGCTTCGGGGACCAATGTGTCTCGTAGTCGACCTTCTCGCGCTGCTGTCAAGGCTCCCGAGGAAGAGTCGGAAGTTGAGAATTTGCTTGATGTAGAAGAGGAAGAGGATTTGTTGGATTTCTATGGTGCGCCGATGGGATTGCCGCCTCTGAAAGCTTAGATTAATTATCCTGGACAATGAAGATATCAAGTGTCAGCATGCGAGAGTAGACTTTGGTTTATCACAAATAAACCGAAAAAGAAGGAAAGAAAGCCCAATGCCAGATCCACGCCACAATGTCGCAACATCCCAACTCGGCGGGTCCAACAACGTCATTGCCAGGATCGGCCGAAAAGCAGACCCACGCCAAATCCAACCTTTAATGACTCCTCAGCCCTACGATCTCCGTTTTACTTTCTACTCTTATTTTACCCTTTCTGTCTTGCATACCCAGCTACCCCTTAGCCCCTCGCTCGGGTTCACGCATAAACCTTAACCTTTATAAAATGGGCTCCGAATCCACCTCAGATACTTCCACGACCGATACACCTGCCCAGGAAGGGGTGCTAGACACCGTGAAACACCAAATCGACGAGATAACCGGGTCCTCGATTACGGATACTAAGAATAACCTTGCTGCTGTGTCGGGCGACACGGTCAATGGCCTGAAGGAAGCTGTTCGTGAAGGTGTCCCTGCCGCTGTGGAGACTTTGCAGAGTGCGGAGGAGCGTATTCGGTCTCTCGCGGGAGGGAAGCGTGAGGAGCCTAAGCCAGGTTTGTTTTTCACTGAATTGATCCAGCTGGTTGTTTGAATTGACAGTTTGTAGCGCCGGATGAGGATACAGAGTCATATAAGCGGGATGCCGAGCGTATTGATCAGATGGATACGGAGTTGATTAGCGACTTTTTGAGAGACAAGTATAGGAGTACGAAGCCTCCGCCGTCGACTAAGTGAGGGCGTTTGATGTTTGATTTGCTTTTTACGATTCAGCGGCATTAGTTCTGTTGGGGTTATTGGATTTGGATCCTTGGGAATCACCGGTTTTTCTCATATTCTGGGAGATCCTTGGAATATAAAAAGAAGGCTATAGTGTGCAAATACGTATTCAATATTTAGTATCTTACTGTCGCTTCCATGCGACCTCCTCTTCCTACGAGCTCCTCTCCTAGCGAAACCGATATCCATATTAGAGAGCAAGCGCGCAAGAACTTGGCAACCTGGATATGGATGTCCGAGAGTTTCGACTGGTGGGTTGACTATGGCTTTTGGTTTAGGTTACAGCCTCTGGCTGGTAATGACTTATTCTGTGGTGCGTTCCAAGTTTATCAATTATAATGGCTAAGCACTGATGCCAGCGTGCTGTGGAAGATGAAGAAAGGTGCGAGTGCCAGATTCAGAAGGGTCCAAATCCTTCAGGGGCATAGCTTCGTCGGAAGAGGCGACGCTCTTCTGGATCTCTCGTCGTGACAGGGACATAGAACATCTAGCCCAGCGTTACCACCATGAACCCTGGATTTGATCTCTGTTTGTTTTCGTGAACCGGTAACATGATCACGTAAAACCCTGAGGTAGTTTCGCTCTCTGGTGTTTATCGATGATTCTCGGACCTGAGCGTTGTCTTGATGTCGTTTAGCTCTTCGCGGAGCTATGTGTTTTCTTCGCGGAGCTCTCTGACGTCTTCCTTTAGCCATGCTAGCGACTCGAAAAGAAGTTTGCCCTATTCATTGGCCATGATTGGATGATTCTGAGCGGTGTGCTGTCTGGCTTGGTTTGCTTCGTTGGCTATCTTGGCTCTCTGATCTTCGATCGTATTTTCCTTGGGCGGAATGCCCGAGGCAACGAATTTAAGGTATTGCGGTTGCTGCTGCTATGCTAGGGATATGTCAGTCATATTATACGTAAAGGTGATACTTATTGACCTAAGGGCCCTTGGGGTTTCCGGCCTGGTGGTCTCCTGCACTGGGGTGGATTGCGGTTATGTTGCCTTGGTTCTTGGGCATGGTGCCATGGAAATGAATTGTTCAAGTGCAAAGTTAAAGATATCCACAGTGAAAGGGAAAGCCTCGACACACAGACACGTCATGCATCCTAGGACAGTGGTCACAGTCTCTCCGAGCCCGCTGTGATGGCTCGCTGTGTGTGTCTTGATACTCCAGAATCAGAGCTTGGATTTTGTTGTATGTTAATATGTTGATGCCAATCACAAAGATATATGGCAAGACGGGTTGGCCATATAGCACTCCTTTGTAAGTGCCCTAACCAGCTACCTATAGTGTGCGATTAGGGGTATAACCTATAGAAGGTTTTAAGAGTTTATGACCAAGGATAGATTATAGAGAAAGTCTTTAGGAATCAAGGGAGATAGATGCTACTAGATTATATGTGAAGGGTAAAGTAAAGGTAAAGTAACGGTAAACTAAGAGCAAAGTAAAAGATAGATAGATAGCTATTTGCTACCTAGATAGTATAAGAGAGGGATAGACTATACTATATAGGGATCTTAAGAGACTAGAATGCCTAGCCTAACTGTCCTATTACTATTTCCTTTTCAATACGTACTCGAATTTACATGGGTAAGTAACTAACTAGTTAGTTAGTTAGCCCCCTAAATAATTTCCAATGGACCATCTTTCATCTCCGCAGACCTTGCAACATGTCTCTTATGTCTTGGAGGCTAAGCACAAGGACTACTGGTGAGTACTAATCCCTAAGATGTCTAGGAGTTCTTACCGATTACTACTAGTACCTATGATTCTCTCCACAAAACCCAGACAGCTCCGATAGCGACGATGAGCAGGAGCATAGTGAGCCGGAGGATGAAGAGGAGCTAGACAAGGAGGCCGAGCGAAGCCTCCCCCAAGAGCTTTCTGGTGGTGGTTAGGCCGGTCCACTGTTTTCTGATTTCTACCAGTTTTCCTATTTTCACCCGTTTCAGGTCTCTTCTTTAATGGATTGCCGTCAATTGGTACATATGGGCAGAAATGGACCTGTTGGGTTATTGATTCCATCTACTGAGTCAAAGTTCAATTAATCTAAACTCCGGATCCCTCAAAACCAGGATGGAAAGCAAAGGCATATTATTAATAGTATCCAGCTTCAAACACTCCCCCCGGGTCTCCCCTGGTCTCCGATAATCCCAGCGGTCTCCAATAGCCATCTCGCGCTTTCCTGCGACGAGCCGCCTGCCCCGGCTTTAATGTTGATGTTGCGCCGTCTTTCGGCCTCGCGCGCCTCAAATTCCCACTTTGCACGTTGTGCCTCCACCGCGCTAGATCCAGACTCGGGTGCAGATGCAGATGCGCTGGGGTCGGGAACGATTCCCCAGATCTCAAGGGAGTAGAGATCTAGCCGAGTCTTGGTCGGCTTGTCACTTGGCGATGCATTGCCAGACGGCAGGAAAACGCCATCGTGCCCGACAGGCGCAACGTGCAGCTCTGAATATTCGAGGTTCACGTCAATTAAGAGACTCGCTGCGCCATGTGGGCTAGGATGTGTCTGGTGGCTGCGTGAGGGTTGGGGGATCTGGCAACCGATGGCGATGCCGGAGTGTGTTGAGAACCAGGCTGCCGGGAGGTTATGCTTCTGCTCAATGGTTGGTGACGGGTTTCCTGGGAGGACTTGGTGCTTGGGAGATAGTTGGAAGAGACAAGGAAGTGCTTTGGGGGCTTGAGTTGTGGAAATGCCGTGTGTTGAGGAAGAGGATTTCCATGCTTGTGGGAGATAGGCACCGATTGTAATGATCTCCTCATATTCGCCCTCTGGTGCACCTTGAAGTATGAGCAGTGATGCGGATTGCCAAGTAAGGACGTGGTGGGAAAATGATGTTAAAGAGGAGCCGTGAGCAGATGTCGAGAAGATCGGATGCAGACGGGCGCCGTTGCGGAAGAGATTGAGTGACGGCGACGCCGAAGGCAAGAAGAATGACATATGGGACAGCAGTGTCGGGTTCAGAATTGTCGACTCGAAACTACCCGAGAGCATAATTGGTGCAGGTGGAGGAAGATCTTTGGTTTTCTCGGTAATATCATCTTTTTGTGCCTCATTCTGCACCTCTCTCTGTTGCTTTTGAGAAAGGTTCAGGTTCTCACTGAAAAGAAGACGCTCGAATAGGGGCGTAAGAGGGTCAAAAAGGTACGGCAGTGACGTGGAGATCGTTCGAGCAAAAGCTCGATATGAGATGCCACCATCAATATCCTCTGGCGAAAATGCTGCAAGGATACTGTCTGCCTCCTTTTTTATTGCCTCGATTCTCTCGGCGGATTGGTCAGCCGTATAGATTTGCGCAGGCTCCAAAGGCTTAAGAGGCGCAATCACAAGCAGCAGCATGAGCAGTCGACGGAAAGTATCTAGGGAGATGCGCGTTTCGTAGACAGTGCGATCGACACGATGGTCAAGTTTAAACACCTCAATAGCATCTAGAGACTCTAGTGCTGCTAGGGCAAGATCATCATCTTCATCTTCCTCAAAATCATCATTTGTCGGCTCATCGATTGAAAAGCCCGGGGCATGAGAGTTGACAGCTGAAGAACCAGCTTCCTCTGCAGTAGACTGCTCATCCTTATTGGACGCATCGATAGTCCGAACATCCTTCTTTCCCACATCAGCAAGACTACCAAAAAGTAGCTTGATGCGATCCTTGCGCCCTCTTCGTAGGACCTTCCCATACCGTTCAGTCAGTAGCACGACCACCTTGACCATGGCTTCGAACGTCAGAATGCTTGGTGCCATGGTATTTTGAAATGGAAACGCTCCGAGATATGAGACCATGCGGAAGATGACAGGCCCCGCGTCAAGTGGGTTCTCGTCGGCATCAGAGAAGCTGCCATCTGGGATGCCGAGGATTTCCGAAAGGATCTTTTCATTCCAGTACCGGAGACCGCCCTGCTCAGCAGCACGAGAGAGAAAGTTGTCTTTGAAGTGTGTGAGCTCCAGTGGTGTGAAGCATTTTGTCGCAAAGCGCTCCGCGAGCACGTAGCTCAGCTCCTCTGTTTGCGGTTAGATGCACCCCGAGGTAAAAGGTAGGTTAGGCAGAGGAGCTTCGAAGCGCTCATGCTGTGTCCACCATAATCCCATAGCTTCGGTGAACACAGCGCAGTAGCATGCTGAACAAAATCAATAAACTTACCAGGAGAAGCTCCACTATATCCAGCCGACTGGCCCGCGCCCATTGTTGCCGCGAATGCGGGGAGCACCCCACTGCTTTATGTCTGTAGCGTGATCTAAGATGTCGAAGCAGACGTTATAATGCGAAACTTTAACATGGAAATTCTCAAGCCTTCAAGGAATGCGCGGCGGAAACAGAGTGGGAGAGAAAAATAATGAGCGACGTTTCAGATGACGACGTCAGATATTGTTGCCTAAGGCGTCATTTCATATCGGTCATCGTGAATACAGTCGCAAAGTGTAAAAGTACGAATAATTCAGAGATGCACGAACGATTTATTGGAAGAATTTGCATTTCTTTTCATAGCAACGTAAATTTTCGGTTTAACCGAAGATGCATCAAAAACTATCCGAGTATGCATCGGGATATCCGGAGATGCAGTCAGATCCATTAGCCACTCGCCCCTTCCTACAGCATGACGACGCCAACACCTCCCATCCTCTTCTCGTCGGGCTGGTTCTTCTCGTTGACTCCACCGGCGATAGGTGCGCAGCGGTAGTTGTAGAGGTAATAGTGGAGCTGGCCATCGCCGGCGCCGAACTTGAGCTCTTCGAGGAACAGAGGGTTGTCGTGGAGGGTGAGAGCGTTGAAGACATCGAATTTGGCCTTTGTGTGTGTGTGAGAGACAATTGGACATTTCGTGGGATTGTTATAAATTGACATACCTTCTTTGCGCAGATTAGAGCATCGTTGATCAACATCAGCAAGCGCGACTTGAGTGCGGCCTTGTTTTCGGTGAATGCGGTCTCGGTGGCGTAGTAGTAGAGATAGGCGGCGTGCACAGTCTTATGTTTGGGGTTATCAATGACGGTGGAGTCAAGGTTGTAAAATGAGACAAAGTCGGTGATCTTGTGAGTTTCGGGGTCTTCGACCACGTACGACCAGACAACCTGCTCCTTACCCGGCTGCTCCTTGTACACCAGCCAGTGTTCGATCTCCTCGCGAGTGAATGCCTGGTTCAACTCAAATCGAAGCGAATACCGTTCCAGAAGATCGTAGACTGCGTCAATATCCTTTACCTCCATCGCCCGCAGGCCGGGAGTCGAGGTGATGCTAGGCAGATGGTTCTTGGTTATCTGGCGCGCCTTGGTAGTGCCGGAGGGGAGAGGCGAGAAGCCAACTTCATACAACTTCAGCCAGTCCAGCGCACGATGATAGTACCGGCACGAGCTGACAGGGGTGGGCAAGATGACACCGCCAGTGTAGATAGCCTGGTAGATGCCATTGAGGTAGCAGCGACGGGTGATCTCCTTGATCAAGACCGGGGTCAGGCGCTTGGAGCGCAGCTTCTTGTGGATACAGAGGAAGTTAATCTCAGTCACCTTGATTCGCTCGCCGCGGACTCGGAGCTCCGTCGGGACGCCGGAAATCGAGGCAACCAGCTTGCGAGACTTCGAAGCACGCACGCCGACATGCCATTCCTTCTTCCATCCAGGAGACATCAGGGCCCTATTTTGAATCAATGGTCAGCGAGTCCGCAAAGCTCATGCAATACTTAGCCCATACCAGTGCAAAAACGACTGTGAGTAACTAAATCGGAACATGGCGTTATCATCTTCCACGTAGTGGTTGTTCAGCAGCTCATAGAGCTCCCGCAACTCATTGTCATCAGTCAAATCAAGAGTGCACCACTCAAAGCCCTCGATCAGCACATCAGGTTTCTGGGGCACCTCCTCCGGCTTAATGATCTTGATGGGCCCTTGGGTGATAGGTTTCTTGCCCTGCTGGTCATCGAAGCGGGGCACAGGCTGCGTCTGCCAGAATTTGTACGAGCCCATATCCTTCTGGTCCTTGCGATTGGTTGAGATCCCGGTCAACATTTGGTCGAGATCCAACTTGGCGAGGGTCTCGGTGGCAGTTTTGAGGTCCATCGAGGCAAGGTCGTTCTTCAATGCAGGGTTCAATGCCAGGAGTGTGTCAATCATCTTTTGCGGGAGTCTCTTCGAGCTTGAGCCTATGTCATTGGATTCGGTCAGTGAGTCTAGAGCAAGCCCGGAATGCAAGGAAAGAAGAAACCGAGTTGCGACGAAACGGCGAAACGGAGAACCAAAAACCAAAACGGAGGACCGAGATGCGACGAAACGGAGAAACTGAAGAAATAGAGAAAGACGTACCCTTGCCGCTATCTTGAGCGCCAGCATCTTCAGGCGCATCATCACGCTGAGGCGCTTTGCCTTTGTCCTGGTCCGACATGACGTGATGGGGGGAGGAGAGAATGTTTGGAGAAGTGAGAGAAGGAAGGTTTCGTTTGGGGCCCCACGTTAACCGTATGTAACCAGCAACAGTGGGGTGCGAGGGGTAGAACACCAGTTTGGACGAAAGTAGTGTTGGAGTGAGAGAATGAATAGTTGACTATGAAGAGTTCCTACTTTTGAAATATAGGCTCATATTTGATTTTAGTACTCTAATCGTAGTAGATGCAGTTTAAGAGACCTCGGCAACATATGTAGGGGCCAGATTAACATGCCCTGTGATTGGTAAATTCCCCGCAGAATCCTTCTTTAGTACGCTTTGGCTTTGTTTTAGTTGATAGAAATACCCAACAAACATGTAAAAAAGTCTTACAAACCTCTAGAAGCATTTGAGCAAATATAGAGAAACGCTAGAAGACGTCTAGAAGAACATCTAGAACGTAGAAACAGAGAACAATTTTGCAGATACACCAGTCACATAAGATGGGAATCTAACCTCTAATTTTAAGTCTATATATCTACTTTCATCCACTCATCACGCTATGTCAAATAAAATCCTCTATTGTTGATACAGCAATGAAATTTCGGAGAGCATCTGACAAAATCAAGCGGTTTCAGTGTAGGGCTTGGTCTCAATGACATCTAGGAAGCCACCAACCAGATGCAGACTACCAGTGACAAATGTCATCACAGGTGTCTCATCTTCCTGAAAAGCGGTACGTTCCTGCTTGGCCACATCCCGTGCAAAGTCCACGGCCTCCTCAATTGTGCCAAACACTTGCGTGTGGGCTGATGGGTCGATTTCATTCCAGGCGCTTGCGAGGGACTTTTGCACACGCAGCAATGAAAGGTCATCGGCATTGGTGTTCATGCTGACCAGATCAGGCCGGTACCCTGCTTGCTTATAGGTGATATTGGTGCAGAACAGGGCATGTGTGAAAGGTGTGGTAGATCCGAGTGCTGCTGCGAGAGTCTCATGCAGGGCACGAGCTAGGGCTGTGCTGTCTCGAGTTTGCTGGTTGAAGATGAGGATCCGAGTCTTTTTCTTGGAAAGGTCGCTCGAAGACGAGTCTGCCTGGATTTGCGAGGCGAACCACTGGCCGGCTAGCCGAATACTCTCCAGCGTGTGCCCTCCATCGATGTACCAGGACACATTCTTCTCATACCGGGTCTCGCACCGACCGCCCAGACGTGTCTCTTCCAGGCCAGTCTTGAACTCTGCTGGGAGAGATCCTGACATGACATTCTCCGGGATGTTCGCCACGCCCGTCTTCCTCAGGAACTCCGCTGCGGCAGCGACTGCTACCGAAGCATTTGTATATTGGAAATCACCCGCCAGTCCAAGCTTTACTTGGCTGCTACCAGCGCGGAGGTCAGGATGCTCAGCAACAATGTCCAGCTGCGAAGCTTTCTCAGCAGCGCGCTGCTCCAATACTTCAACTGCTTCCGGGGGTTGCGGTGCACTGAAAGCTCTTACGCCAGTCTTAATAATACCACCCTTATGCCAGGCAATTTGGTCAATTGTGTTACCCAACATCGCAGTATGGTCGATACCAAGACTAGTGATCACCGACGCCTTGGGGTTCTGAATCACGTTGGTGCAGTCGTATTCACCGCCAATGCCACACTCGATGATTGCAGCATCAACACCCTCGCTCAGATAAGTGTGGAACGCCATGAGTGTCAAGTATCGGAAGTATTGAGGCTTTGTCCCCGGAGCAGTGGGGTCCTCGCCGGCCAGCTTGGCCGACTCCTCTAGTCGGTCCCAGACTTCGAAAAAGTAGCGAGTGAATTGTTCTTCCGACAGCGGTTCATTGTCGATCTTGATGCGCTCGCGAGCAAATCGGAGGTGCGGAGAGCTGTAGAGACCGATTTTGTTGAGCCGGGGAGTTGACTGACCCGGTCGAGGCTTCGTGTATTGGGAAAGAACGGTTGAAATGAACGCCGAGGTCGAGCCTTTGCCTTTCGTACCAGCAACGTGAACGGGGTTCAGTCGATCCAAGTCGGAAGGCTAGAGTGCAAGTCTCGTCAGGCCTGTAATTTCCCATAGCTGATTATAGTCTATAATTGGCGAACCTTGTGGCCAATGCGCCGAAGCCACTCAACAGTCTCCGGGAGGGAGCGCGCATTCTGACTCGCCGGGGACTGGGACTTCCTCAACTGCTCAACAATCGCATAGTTGGTCTGCAGGGAATTGAGCGCTGCGATCGCATTCTGGAGACATTTCGCATATCAGTAAAAGGGTTCGACAAGCTGCCTTGCGCATTGCTGCAAGGGAACCAGCGCGGAGGGTCCTGAGCTGCATACCTCATACGTGCGAGTCATAGTGGCCCAGTGAGTCGAGACTCGGCGCCGTGAACAGGACTGCCAACGGAGAGGTGTCCAAACACCTCTCATGGACAAGGGATACCTGGCCTGCGTATTCAAGGAAGCAGGCGAGGTTGCGACGAGAGACCCCGACAGCTCAATATTCTTTGCTTTGTTTCTCTCGATCGACGGCTCTCCTCGGGAAAGAAGGGTCGCTCGGGAATCTCACGTGATGTCGATAGCTGGAGTTAAGGCACCTCATACCATCAGTTTCTTCTATTCCCTTTGTTCCTTTTGAACTCGTCCGTCTAGATCAATGTTGACAAGGATTACTTGTGGTCTACTCAGGCGGGCACAATGAACTGATCAGTTGACATGCATTGACTGGACCCTACGCCGCCTCAGATATCGTCTACATCTCGAGACGCTAAAACCGAAGGAGAAATAACCCAGAGAAACATGCGAAAGAGCATACGGAATGTCATGCCGGGTAGAAGTGAACAAGTAGGTACGGCGGGAGACTGCCGTGACAAGGACAAATGGAAAACGGGTCCAGGAGCAAGGCCTGTTCGGGTAAAAGGTAATAAAACATATAGCCATGAAGTGTACAAAAAAGAAGCGAGGAGTCAAGCGTGAAAAGTGGCGAAAGCAATGACTAGAAAAGAATGAATCATTCGATCCTGGTCTTGCCCTCCTCGAGGAAGACAAGACGGGCATTGCTAATACCGCGCTGGTGTCTTCTGTTGTGAAGCCAATTTCCGATAATAGGGTCAGAGCGTGCTTTGATTAAAGCATCTTGGTATCCCTCGGCACCGGCAACGGGTGTGTTCAACTTCGGCCAGTTGACATAGAGCATACCGTGACTGTAAATGAAGCGGAAGGAGTACACGCCAATGACGAACCAAAATATCAAGAAGATGCGCAGGGGCCAGACGGCAGCATCGGGAAGCCGTCTGGTGAGTGTTGCCACCAGAATCAAGAACAGACTGGCCGCGAACACGTACGGAACGGCTTGGATGATGAGGGGTCGTCGGTCGAGGAACAGCTGGATATTTGCGGGCCCTGAGTCGGAGGGGAGGTAGGTGCCCAAAAACACATCAAATCCATCCTGACGGGGTCCGTCCATGAAGTTGTTGCGCACATATCTTGTGATGGAATTGCTCAGATCCTGAAGAGCTCCAGCCCGAGTGCGCTTGCCCGTGCGAGTGAAGTCGGTCTTCAAGGCACCTGTACCGGAGTAGGACTTGGAGACGACATCGGCGTTGTCGGCCCAGATATTCCGGAAAAGATCTTCGAACTCGCGGTCATCGTTTGCCGCCTCACCATGGCGAAGGACACCAGCATCAATGAGCTGCCGTGTCACCGCCCAGCGGCCAAGCATGCTCTGCACAACATTGGTTCGGTCAAGGCAATCCATACAGTTGGTCCGCACGACGCTGCTTTGTGTCAACCGAGCCTCCAGCTGTCCGCCGGGAACCCCTGGAGATTCAACACCCCGGAAGTAACCACCTTGGTTCAGTCCGTCTTGCAAGCGATCCATCAGGAGTTCAGCACGGTGCCATTTGAGGCCTTTCGTCTCGTTATGAAAATCAAAATAGATATAATGCAGACGATCCATCTCTTCCTGCTTGAGACCAGGCTCCAACATGTGCATCCTCTCAGAAGTCTTGTGATCGCCCTCGGTGGTCTCGGTTGAAGAAGAAATAAGAGTCCGAACCAGCTGTTCGTAGGCTCTTTTGACGCGTTCCTCCCTGCCTTTCTGGTTGACCAGATTAACCATGTAGTTCTCCCCGTACAGACGGATCTGCTCGGAAAAATGCTTGCGCGCGGCTTCGACGGCGGTATCGACGCCCCGGACCTGGAGCTTAGGTGTGTATTTGAGGTCGTTGATCTCGGCCCAGAACACGGGCACACTGCCTCGAGTTTGCACAAATGAGTACACCTGGAGATCTTGGCTACCTTTGCCATTGGTCATTGACTGCCCTCCAGCAAAGCCTGATAGTCCACGTGCCGTATCGTTCAAGATCACGATCTGCTCTGTTTCGTTGTAGTTCGAGACATGGCCCTGCTCGTCGATTCCTCGAGAGAAATATCTCGTTCCGGCGCGGTGTCTAGACCGCCGAGTGATGAGCGCGAATGTGAAAGACGTTCCCTTGACTCGGGCCGGGGTGATGCGCATCATGCCAAACATGACGGGGAGAATGTAGGGGTCGACACCCGGCTGGGGGCCATAGCGAATGCCGCTGGCGTCTTGTTCTCCTAGGCTGAAGTCGATCAGGTCTGACTGAATGAAGCGGTTCCAGAAGAAACGGTCGTCGGCACGCATCCACATGGGGATATTTGGAGCACTTTGCGATTGGCGCTGGAAGCTGTTGGTGAGGTCGAGGGAGTAGGAGAAGTACATGGGTCCGGTGCGCAACAGGTCTTTGATCAACGCGAGGTACGTGTCTTCGTCGGTATCGTGAAGCGGGCGTTCACGCATGGGAAGGAATTCCGTCGAGGCGACCTTGTACACCATATGGCCGCGCAGACGTCCTATCGGCTGCGCCTTGGTGATGACGATGATGTATTTGTCTATCAAGGTTAGCACAGACATCTAATATGTTGTAAAACATTCCCATTTACCTAGCTTCAACTTAATTATCCCCAGGATTCCAGCGATGCTAGAAATGCGCTTGGTGCTACCAACGGAGAGGCCATCGCTGAGGCGGAGGTCGCCAGTCGGCCGGTCCACAACGAGTGTTGGTGCCTGTGGAGAGGACGGGGAGGTAAAGGCATAGTGAGACGGTGATGCATGTAGGTTGACATCCCTAAACGGGAGTATTTGAGGAGCCATTTTGGGGCAAATGACTGAAAGCGAAAGAAAGCGATGTCCAGGGGTGGAAGATGAGAACAACTCCAACCAAACACATGATCGACCGCGGCAGGTGCGTAAGTCAACAGCCAAGTACCGCCACACCGCCCCGCTTGCTCCTGTGGCTCGTTCCGTCATCCACTCCAGTCTTCTGCCTTACTCTGATCTTCTATCTCCATCACTTTTTCTGGTCCCTTTTCTCGAATAAATCCTTGTATATTCCCTTTTGCCTCCCTTGGAGAGATTTGTTCCCTCTCCTTACCCACTCTAACCGAACCCCCCTGATCCCCTCCCTGGCCATGGCCTCCCGTCAACCAGCTGGCGCCCGTCCCGGGGCCAAGTTCGCTCAGTTCAAGCTTGTCTTACTCGGTAAATTGTTTACGCCATAACCAGCTTGAAGTCTGTGATAAGGTTACAGACGCTAATTCATCTTTTTCTTTGTTTAGGCGAGTCCGCTGTCGGAAAGGTTCGATGTTCAGCCTGTCGGTATATTTATCGGGCGCTAACAGTACCACTATCTCCAGAGTTCGCTGGTGTTACGATTCGTTAAGGTGAGCGATAGCCGTCTACTGGCGACTGGCAGTTGAGAGACGTTTAGAAGGAAAGTACACTTACAAGTCCGCCTAGGACCAATTCGATGATTACCGTGAGTCGACCATCGGCGCCGCCTTCCTGACACAGACCATCTCCCTCGACGAGAGCACCACGGTCAAGTTCGAAATATGGGATACTGCTGGTCAGGAAAGATATAAGTCGCTGGCTCCGATGTACTATCGAAACGCCAACTGTGCTGTTGTGGTCTATGACATCACCCAAGCTGTATGTTCGACTTGTGACCCTTAAAGAGTCCATCACCTCTGCTGACCCTCATTTGCTGCAATAGTCTTCGTTGGACAAGGCCAAGTCCTGGGTTAAGGAGCTCCAGCGTCAAGCTAATGAGAACATCGTGATTGCGCTGGCAGGAAACAAGCTCGATCTTGTTACCGAGAGTCCCGATAAGCGAGCCATTTCGACCGCTGACGCTGAGGCCTACGCCCGCGAGGCCGGTCTCCTGTTTTTCGAAACCTCCGCCAAGTCTTCGACGAACGTGCGGGAATTGTTCACAGCCATTGCGAAGAAGTTGCCTCTCGACCAGGCTGGCCCTCGGAACCTACGGGGAGCGGCCCCTCGACCTGGTGTCGACCTGCGACCCGAAGCTCCCGGCACTCAGGGTGCTGGTGCATGCAACTGCTAAGCCATTAATTTCTCTCGATCTCCTTGATATCCAGCCCTTGCGTTCACTCTTGCCGCCCTTTCCCGATCGTCCAATCTCAGTACGACCTCGTTTGTCCAGACTGTGACCCGGATTCCTCCAACCATTTCATATCGACACTGAGAGGTAGACTCTCGGCTCGCTGTCGATCTAGTCTCTGTTTTCTGAACTATTGACCCTTCGCTGGACCTTCTTGGGGGTCCGTTGTCGGCGGAGGTATTTTTCCATTTTTCAACGGACGCATCTGGAATTTGCTTTAGACCATGTTGCGGCAGGGCTCGCCTCCTTCCTTCGGTTTCTTTTGTACTTCTCCCTTTGAACCCGGCGTCTGCATCTACTCTTTTGTTGGGCCGAGTCCCCGCACTGCTATTATCCCGTTGTTTCTTTTCTTTCTCTTTCAGAGCCTCTTCAAGTATGCTATGCCCGATAATACATTTCTTTCAGACTGTATACTTGAATGTTCGGATTAGGGTAGTATCTGGAGGGTCGATAGTATTTCAGTTTATATCACCAGGCTAAACTGTAGACATTGACAGTTCAGTATGATGGAGTGTCCCTAGCACCTTGGAATGCGAGTCCCAGGTGACCAGGTCTACCTCTTTTTGGACACCTGTACCTTACTCTTGTGTTAAATCTCCTTATCTTTCGTCGCAAATAGCGTATACTCTTGAACTTGGACTTGATCTATTTGTGTAAGTATATAGCTCCTATAGAGAATACTTTTGAAGATCCCCATGGTCCATGCTAGACACAGCTATTTATACCACTCAAGCTTTCAGTCAAGCCTTCCCTCTATCGTTCTCGTATACTCTGCTCGTTTTTTATACAGTCACGGGTGAAATAACGGTCACCAATCTGAGAGCAACGTCCAAGTTCATTGTATCCATGCACTTGGTTCTGGCAGATACGTATATACGTTGTGCGACTCCAGGAGTGCAAATAACCGAACACGTCAGGACCTCGGGAGTAGGAATGATTCTTAAGCTTCTGAATAAAAGTATTGACGCCTGCGAGAAATATCTAGGCATTGTCATTTGAAATAACTACCTAGGTAGCACTTGTCCGATGCAGTGAGGTCAGAGACGGGAATTGAAGGACACCGGCCTGACCGCCTGCAGGATCATCGGAGCGGTTCGCGACTTGCTCGACTTCCCTCTCTACTCATCCACATTTGCCAACCCTCCCCGCTTTCTGGCAATTGTGCGGCTCGCCATGCTGCGCTCTTCAATTGCTCCGGGTCGGCAGCTACTGTCGGCCCCAGTTCGCCAACGGATCCCTTCGCAATGGCTGTCCAAGGCCGGCGCTAGCAGCCGGCTTTCGGGTCAGGTACGACGAACCATTGCTCATGTGCCCACTCACTCCCAGCTAACATTGAACCCTACACAGCGATTCTTCGCCGATTCCAAGCCTCCTACCTCTGGTGGCCCGACTCCCGTTACTCCTTCTTCCGAATCGAGCATTCCCCCCGAGACTATACCCAAGCCTACCGAACAAGGTACCGCCGGCCTCTACATTGACATCCATGTTTCTGCGGTCGTCAGCTAATCCTGTACTCTTTCAGAATCCAAGGTTCCCTCGTCGGCTCCTGCGGCCACGCCCCGCAAGACTGGCCGATTCCGCCGATTCCTCTTGTATCTGATTCTTACATCGGGCCTCGCCTACGGTGGTAGCATCTTCCTGGCCCTCAAGTCCGACAACTTCCACGACTTCTTCACCGAGTACATCCCTTATGGCGAGGAATGCGTTCTCTACTTCGAGGAGCGCGATTTCTACCGCCGATTCCCCAACGCCTCGCGACACCAAAACCGTATCCCTGCCCCCCCTCGAGACGAGGGCAAATCGGTGACAATCCCTAGCAAGAGCGGTCTGTCATGGAAGGTCTTGGAAGAAGAATCAGGAAGTGATGTTTCCAAGAGTGGTCCTCACATGAGGGCCCAGGCTCACGAGGCCCAGACCAAGACTGAGGATGCCTCGCCCCAGGCACGGAACGCGGCTGTCCTGAAGGCCAAGGAAGACAAGGCCGCCAAGACAGCGGAACAAAAGGGAACCAACCCTGCTCCGAAGGAGGAGAAGACTGTGTCTCTCGACGAACCTCGCCAGCCCGCTGTCTCTGTGAGCAACATCGAACTGCTAAAGACGCAGGAGGGTGATGAGACTGTGGTGCAGGAGCTGGTTAAGACTTTCAACGACATTGTCTCCGTCATTAGTGCTGATGAAAATGCCGGCAAGTACTCTGCGCCGGTCGCCAAGGCCAAGGAGGAGCTGCAGAAGATTGGCGACAAGATCTCGGCCATCCGGACTGAGGCCGCCAAGACCGCTCAGGAGGAAATTAACAAGGCTCATAGCACTTTCGACGAGTCAGCTCGGGAGTTGATCCGTCGGTTCGAGGAGATGCGCAATGCCGATGTTGCTCAGTTCCGCGAGGAGTTCGAGGCCGAGCGTGAGAAGCTTGCTCGGGCCTACCAGGATAAGATCAAGACTGAGCTCCTCCGTGCCCAAGAGCTCGCTGAGCAGCGCTTGAAGAATGAGCTCGTGGAGCAGGCCATCGAGCTTAACCGCAAATACGTCCACGAGGTCAAGGACCTCGTCGAGCGCGAGCGCGAGGGTCGTCTCAGCAAGCTGAACGAGCTCACTGCCAACATCACTGAGCTCGAGAAGCTGACCACCGGCTGGAGTAGCGTTATCGACACCAACCTGAAGACTCAGCAGCTCCAGGTCGCCGTGGACGCCGTCCGCTCCACCCTCGAGCGCGCCGAGCTCCCCCGCCCCTTCGTTCGTGAGTTGGTTGCTGTCAAGGAGCTGGCTGGCGACGACCCCGTGGTCGATGCCGCTATCGCCTCCATCAACCCCACCGCTTACCAGCGCGGTATTCCCTCCACATCCATGATCATGGACCGTTTCCGTCGTGTCGCCAGCGAGGTCCGCAAGGCCAGTCTGCTACCCGAGGATGCTGGTATCGCCAGCCACGCTGCCAGCTTGGTTCTGAGCAAGGTCATGTTCAAGAAGGATGGTCTGGCTGACGGTGATAACGTTGAGAGCATTCTCCTTCGCACCGAGAACTTGCTCGAGGAGGGCAACGTGGATGCTGCTGCCCGCGAGATGAATGGCCTCCAGGGCTGGGCCAAGATCCTTAGCAAGGATTGGATGGCTGATGTGCGCAGGGTTCTTGAAGTCAAGCAGGCTCTCGAGGTGAGTTGACCCCAATCAAGTCCAGGAATATTGCTAATGTGATTCCGTATAGGTCATTGAGGCCGAGGCTCGTCTCCAGTGCTTGCGGGTGGAGTGAGCATATCTTGAGCGATGCTGAATTCATTTAATCCTGTATATTTTCGTCTTACCTACAGGAAGTGTACCTCTAGTTGTACTTTTGCGTTAGACTCAAATGCTAGAATGTTTTCTATGTGCCCAGCCTTTGAAATAATCGTAAAGGGACAGCCATGAACATTGATTTTGGCGTCGAGCGTCCTCATTCAACTCTTTTGCGGTCTTTGAAGTCATACAACGGGATTACTCAGCACTCCGCAGCCTGACGCGCAAGTCCGACGTTGTAGATCGGACGAGGTCGCGCAGATCCCGTACACCCTTGTTCGACGCCTTACTCCGCACAATCCAGCGATTCGCCCCTCTTTCAAGTCGCACTAATACTGACACTTGCCCGATAAACAATGTCTGGTGCCTCTGTGATGTGCGCGCCGATCTAGCTATCGCCATTTCCTCGGCTCAGCTCAGATGTCGCAACGACACCACCCTAGCGCACGGGATTCAATGCCCCCAACGGACGAACATCGAGATATATCATCAGGCAGCCGGTCATCACTCCACAGATACGATGTCGATTCACTCCGGCGGCCAGCGGGCACTGCCTCGACTCGCGGCGGACGAGCAAGCGGGGAGCTAGAGGGCAGTACACTGGGCAGCAGTTCTCGGGACAGTGAGAGGAGGGCCACAGGCCCGCGCAGATGCCAAAGCTCCGGTGGCTTCCTGCTTGAAGCACTGCCGCGCTCGAATAGTTCCCGGATTAGCTCGCATCGCCAACGCCCGTCGGAAACACCTATAGAGAAACGAAAGGCCCCCGAGGTTGATATCGTGTTACCCAAGAAACGGTCGCGCTTTCCATGGAGTCGTCACAAGGATACCGCTTCGGAATCAGCTTCGGCTGCTCCCACTTCGGGCCCAGCAGCTACTCAACAAGCTCCAACGCCTCCCCCAGAAGTCCATACATCCAGAGCTTCATCCGGAGCTTACACAGGAGGGAATAGCATGGAGACACCTGGCCTTGATAGGGACTCTATTCAAATTGTGAACTTGGCCTTGAACTTGAATGAATCCCGGCGAAGGACTGCCTCTGGACTTCATCCAGGATCCAACATTCGGAGACCGATATCTGTCTCTCAGCCTACTGCAGGACCTGTGGATCTGCATGCGTCATCTCTGCAGGGGAATCATGCACACCATTTTCGCAGTTACAACCAGACACAGGGCGAACATATCTCACCACCGACGCAGCAAGGTGATAATTCTCCTGTGGTAGATTTCCTACCAGCTACTGCGGTTGACAACAATCGGATATATGACTTTTCTAGCAATACGCTCGCTCGTGCGGGTCGAGCTCGTCGTCATTTTGATCTGTTCTATGAATATCTACGGCTGCTTCCTTTACTGCCCCCGCTTCGAAGCCCCCAAAATGAAGACGATGCCGACCATTCGCATACTGCAGCTGCCAGCTCCCTGAGTAGCCGGGCATACAATCCGCTTCAAGTGATTCGTAACCGACGGATCAGATACCGGGAAAAGTGCCCCAGTGACCCTGAGGCAGAGGGCTGGAATGATGCCGAGAAAGTTCACGCTTGGGTTACATCTATTGAGGAGATATACAGCCGCAAGACCCATGATCAAACGCAGTCCATCAAGCTTTCTTCATTCCCGCAAGGGCAACGGCTTCGATCCCATGGTGATTCAGAAGACATGGACATGTTGGCTACGTCACCTCCTTCGAGCTTGAGACATGCCAGCCGCACAAATAGTGTCAAGGCACCTCGGCCCCGTCTTGACTGGAAATTTTCACCTGCCGAGCTCCTATCCGATGCTGCCTGGGTCGAAGATGGTCTTAATAAGGCCAAGATCGTCGACAAAGATGGCAATACTCTCTATCCAGACCCAGAGGAGCTGGTTCTGACGCACACAAAATCTGAAACAGCTACCTATCCAAAACCACACTTGACAGTTGAAATGGAAGATGAAGGGGAACTTTCCCCCCGTACTTCTATGTCAAGTGCTCGGCCCCCGCTGGGACCTGAGTTCAAGAGCGTGGGCCGTGGACGACATCGGCAGAGATTCCGGAGCCATTCCCGGAGTTTGCGCGGTCGAAGTGAATCTAGCTCGCGGAAGCCCTCTCGGTGGGACAAGGTCAGGATGCGCTCAGGCAGCGCTTCAAGCGATTCCAGCGCCGAACGTCGAAGGTCTATAGACCTAAAGCGTCGAACTTTGGCACATTTACGGAAAGGCTCGGAGAAACTCAAGGGTGGTAGCAACTCATCTGGATCTCCATTAGCGCGAGCCAGACCCCCAGCGGCAATATCCGGTGCGGGAAAGGGCAACTCGCATCACTCTCAACTTCCGTCACTCAATACGAAAACAAGCCATATAAAAAGAAAAGGTTCTTTGTCCTCGGCTGGAAGTCTGGAAGACCGTTATGATCCGAGGACGTCCTTGGAGGAGAGAGATAGTACCGCTCCCAACTCCCCGGCTCATGCTGGCTACTTCCCCAGCATCGCGGTGAACCTGTCTCCACCCTCAAGTCGGTCCCCTTCACCAGCCAAGAAAGGCCTTCGTCACAAGATCGTCTCTCGCCATGAGCGGAGCAAGAGCAAACAGGGTGACCGGGAGCTTAAAGGAGTGGAAGATGTGATTCCTGAAACGGAGCCGTTGCCTCTTCAAAGCTTGAAGTCTCCACCTGAGCGTGCCGAGCAAACCTCGAAGCCCTCAAACCCCTCAAGGCTCGACCCAAGTCCACTTCCAGACGTTGTGTCTTCGTCTTATGCCGACGACCAAGGCATGACTGAGGATGACCGGGGGGAAAGTTCTAGGGGAAGAAAAGGCCAGCATAACGCCGAGTCCAAGCTCCGAGGAATCCTCAAGGGGCCTGGACGGATAGCTGAGCTCGTTGGAAATGAAGTCTCTAAAGTTGGAGATCTGATTTTGAAAAAGGATGCGCCACTTGACTCCCGGAAGTCATCGTCTGCAACTACCCTCACCTTGGACGACACTGATTCTGATGACGAGGAAAGGAGGATGGACAAGCGACTGGGGTCAAAAGGACTCCTTCGACGCCTCCCGACTCTCAGCGATGATTCTGGTCGCGTCACTCGTCGAGACTCCGAGAAAGGTACACCATCCAGAAGCTTCATCGGCTCTCTGCCAAGTTTCACCTCGCCATTGCGGCAAGATGGGCGCAGAGAATCTTCGGATGCATTTGACTTTGGCAGTCCTGATGAACCTGTACATGCATCCCGCAGACCAACAGAGGATCCAAAGAAAACGGGTCTGCCTCGGAGCAGAACATTCGATTTCGGCGCTACTCTACAATCGAACCGGGAGCGCATGAAGCCGCATGTAATCAAGGACCCTTCAGTTCCGTTCAGTCTTACTCGTCCCCCTGTTACTGGACTTGCCAAAGTCCGAGCATCTCCGCAGCGGCCTGTCGATAAAAGTCCCGCTCTACCAAGGGCGAGCCGCACATGGAGTATCTCGGGTCGCAGCCTCCAAGCATCGAATGATTCAGGCGTCCCGAGCAAGACAGAAACCGAGCGGACCCGAATTTTGCTCCTTTCTTCAGGTATCAAAGCCCGCGAGATCACCCGCAGAGCTCATAGTGTACGCGATCCGCCTCCATTTTGGCTCCAAAACTCCCTAGGCCCCGATACATCCCTCACCCCCGTAACCCGAATCAACGAGTTTGATCTCGCAGCCCAGAACCTTCTCCGGCGATTCGAGACAACCCAATACTCATTCCAGCAATCTATGCACCACTTTACCACAACCACTTCATCACCTCTTCGTACCCAGCTGAAAGACTTGGAGACTCTCATCAACAAATCTCTTGCCCCTCGTGTTCGAGCCGCAGCCGATGACGCCGAGGACTTGTGCGTTCATCTCAATAGCACCAGCACACTTGCAGTCAAGTCCCTCAGTGATGCTCTTGACAGAGGTATACGCAAGCGGCGGCGTCGACTCCGCTGGGTGCGGCAAGCAGGCTTCGTCGTCCTTGAATGGGCACTTGTCGGTATGCTGTGGTGGGTTTGGCTGATTGTGATGGCCTTCAAGCTCGTGCGCGGTGTTCTCCGCGGTGCTGTATCTGGCGCACGATGGGTTCTTTGGCTGTAACAGCTTTGTACATGCTCGGATTCTCCTTTCATTTTCCATTGTGTCTTTTTCGTTTGTTGAGGCTTTGCCATTCTTAGCGTGCATATACCCTTCAGCCTGAACCTAGGCTTTTTCTTTTATTTCTGGACCAATCCGTCTTGTGTATTAATCCTACATTTTGAGCTATGCCTATTACGTCTATTAATTATGGACTTGTTTCTTCAGATCACTTTTTCCTTCAGATAATCATGGTTACTGGATAAACCACTCCATCCGTTTCATAACAGATTGGTAGAGCATCTCGTTCACATGGTGACCTAAGTTCATACAATGCCGATGTAGCCCGAGAATAACTTTGAGACAATCTTAGGAACAACGGGATTCCGTCTGCATTCATACACTGTTTTTCTCATTGCTTTGTATCCAAGTGAGAACTCTGAGCTTTGAAGGAACAGTGCCGTTTGTTTCCTAACATAAGACACTTTCAAAGAGGAATACCGCTTTAACAATAGCAATGTAGAGTGCGCACCATGCTATTACTCATAAATATATACCCATGCCGGCACTGTAACTCACTTCGTCTATCTACTTCAAGATAACAACAGAATTCAACGATACTCCCCAAATGCACATACATCAAGCCTTGCTTGATCTCAAGCAAGAGATGGATTTGTCTGCTATGGAAAGACTATCAATTCAGAAAAGCAAACTGGCTCTCACTTCAGGTTTGAAGAGACGTTGGGCTATCCACAGAAAACCTAACCCACTGCCTTTTAGTGAACCAAGCAAAAGGGGACCTACACCAAGACGCTCCGCATCATGTCCTGATATATCCCGGCATCGAAGCAAAATACCCGATGATGACGACCAAGCCCATTCTGACTCGCACAGCACTACTGATACCGAAGTCCCCATCTTAAAAGGTTCTGAAATAGCACGAAAAACTAATATCTACGTTCAGCCTATGGATAATATCCGAGAAATGGAGATCGAGGATTATTATGACACCGACCAAGTCCGTTCTGAGTCTCACCAAACTACTCATACCAAAGTCCGTCATTTAAACGCCCTTCTATGGGTTAAAGCATTCTACTCAGCCATGAAAAACTAACATACATCCAGGCTACGGATAATATCCATGATATCAAGGATAAGGATCATGACACTGATAATACCTACTTTGATGACTCCTCTGATGATAAGTGTACTGACTCTTCTCACCAGAGCAACTCCAATACACAACCTTCCTGGGATATCAATCAAGTCACAGACTTAGACACCATTCTCAGAATTTGGGTAAAAGGCAAAGTGCCCGCTGATCAGATAGGTCATTTCCTTGATCTCTGCTTGCGAAACCGTGATAACTACGTGGCCTACCGCTTGACTAGGATGGTTTTTGACTGTGAAACGTATTTGAACATCGCTCTTTATATGTTGCAATACCTCGGAATCTGCGACGAAGACCATAATCCGCTGTGGACAAAACTGGGCCCCGGCGATAGGGATAGTCGACCCTTACAGAAGGGAGATGATGGATATGAAGAGTGTATGAAGAGGTGTACTATTGACGGAAGGACTATTGAGTGGGAGAAAACTCGGCATGTCCCTGTTAATGCACCACAGCCTATTCCTATAATTGCACCGCCGCGGCCGGCTCGACATTTGAGATTACGCACAATCTGGTTTACTCTCGAGGACTCTTTGAGTTCTTGACTGCTGATGGAATTTGTCTGCTGGCTAGCTTGCTTTGATATATGTTTCTCTATCAGGAGGAAACTCGTGGACTTGTTTTTGTGCTTAGAATATATTTAGGAGGGTCTTTTGTGAGATAAAGTTGTGTGAAAATCTATTCAAGGGTGTTATATCATTTATTTTTCCATCCTAACACTACTTAAGAGTGAACCTCTCGGTGGAAATGGCTGCTTCTGACGCTGTTTTTCATGTCTAAGCTACTGGAATAGTAGTTCTCCGTAGAGACCGCTTGAGTAATCTGGCTTCATTCCCGGCAAAACCCAACATCTAGATCATAAATAGCGTATATATTGACATATGTTTTTACATAAACTCCAGGCCATGCCAGGAGTCGATGCTTCCCGTTTACCTTCATTTAGACTACAGTTCAAAAGCAACTCAAAACGATATAGCGCCATGATGCAGGAAGGGCAAACAGCAAACACAGATGCAGTCTATAATGCGTTATATTTGCTCTCATTCAAGAGAAACGCCAGGCACCGCCTGGGCCAAATTGAAAAGATATGGTGACATGATGGATATAGTACATGAGAGGAAGAGAGGGGTGGCTGATACAGGAGGATCGGGCGGCACTGGGCCTGTAGCCGCTTATTTCTTGTTGCGGTCGGCCTGGGCCTTGAGGTGCTTGGCGATGAGCTCCTTCTGCACGTGCGGGGGAGCCTTCTCGTAGTGGCTGAACTCCATAGTGTATTCACCTTTGCCCTGGGTGGCAGCGCGGAGGTTGGAGCTGAAGCCGAACATACCGTTCAAACTGCAATCAGCGTAGATGGTGAACTCGTCAACGCCGGTCTCGGTGTCGTTGATGGTGGCACCGCGCTTGTTCAGCAGGGCAATCACGTCACCCTGGAACTCGCTGGGGGCGGTCACTACGGTCTTCATCAGAGGCTCAAGCACGGACGGTTGGCTCTCTATGAAGGCCTTGCGGAAGGCCTGCTGGGTAGCGATCTTGAACGCCATTTCGGAGGAATCCGTCATGTGAGTGGCACCATCGTTGATGATCATGCGAGTTCCAAGGATCTTGTGGCCGATCAGAGGACCCTTTTCGCAAGAGAGGTTGAAGCCCTTCTCGCAAGCGAACAAGTACTTCTCGGAGATACTTCCACCGACAACCTGCTGCTCGAATTGGTTCTCCTCAAGGGCACCGGTAGGCTCCATGTATCCCATAACACGGGCATAGTCACCAGCACCTCCAGTCTGCTTCTTGAGCAGGTGGTCGAACGGGGTGTGCGAGCCAATGGTCTCACGGTAAGCAACCTGAGGCTGGCCGGTCTCACAGTCGACGTGGTATTCGCGGCGCATGCGCTCAACGTAGATGTCCAGATGCAGCTCACCCATTCCAGAGATGATAGTCTGCTCGCTCTCGTTGTCGTAGGATACGCGGAAAGTAGGGTCCTCACGCTGAAAGCGGGCCATGGCCTTTGAGAAGTTTGCAGCATCTTTGCTTTGCTTAGGCTTGATGGAGAGCGAAATGACAGGCTCCGGGACGAACATGGATGACATGCTGTAGCCAAGCTGGCCGTCAGTGAAGGTATCACCAGAGGCGCAGTCAATACCGAATACGGCGCAGATTTCACCGGCGCCGATTTCGGTGACTTCCTCCATTTCGTTAGAGTGCATACGCACGATACGGGGGACCTTGACCTTCTTGTTGTTACGGGCGTTGAACACGTTCGAACCCTTGCGAAGAGTGCCCTGGTACACACGAATGTAGGTCAACTGTCCGAAGTTGCTCTCCTCCAGCTTGAAAGCCAGACCGACAAAGGGAAGAGAGTTGTAGGGAACAAGTTTGACCGATGCCTCGTTGCGCTTCTGGTCAAGCGCGAGGTTCTCAACCTCTGAGGGATTGGGGAGGTAGTCAACAACACCGTCCAGCATAGGCTGAACCGACTTGTTGGCCAGAGCAGAACCCATGAAGACGGGAGTGAACTTGAGTGCAATGGTCGCACGACGGATCGCAGCTCTCAACTGGTCCGCGGTGGGCTCAACCTCGTCCAAGAACATCTCGGCCATCTGGTCGTCCACGTCGGCGACAGTCTCAATAAGCATAGCTCTCCGTTCCTCGGCAAGCTTCTTCACCTTGTCAGGAATCTCAGTCTCTTTGAGCTCTTCACCACTCTCGCCGACGTTGTAGATAGCCTTCATGCGGATAAGGTCTACAACGCCCTCGAACTCGTCCTCTGCGCCAATGGGGACCTGGACAGCCGCGGCAGGCATCTTGAGTTTGGCGTTGATCTGCTCAATAGCCTTGAACGGGTTGGCACCCATACGGTCCATCTTGTTGACGAAGGAAATACGAGGAACGTTGTAACGGCGCATTTGACGGTCAACGGTAATGGTCTGGGACTGGACACCAGACACGGCGCATAGGATCATAACGGCACCATCCAGAACGCGCAGCGCTCTCTCGACCTCGATGGTGAAGTCAATGTGGCCAGGTGTGTCGATCAGGTTGACGTGGTACTTCTGGTCAACCCCATCCTTGTCCTTCTTGACCCAGTCACAGAAGGTGGCGGCAGACTGAATGGTGATGCCCTTTTCACGTTCCAGATCCATGGAGTCCATCTTGGCACCCACACCATCACGACCACGGACGTCGTGGATAGCCTTGATTCGGCCAGTGTAGAAAAGGACACGCTCGGTAGCGGTGGTTTTACCACTGTCGATATGGGCTGCAATACCAATGTTGCGGACTTTGTCCAGGCGAGCAGCCTCCACGGGGTCGAGATTGTCGATAATGGCGGCTTGTGAAAGGGTCTCCGGGCTGGCGGCGGCGGCCTCGAGACTAGAACAAAAACAAGTTAGATACGGACAATATCATGACGCAAATAGAATTTACACTGCGGACGCAGCAGCAGAAGCATTGCGGCGCTGTCCCCATTGCTTCAAGACCGACTGATAAGCCGGCGCGACACCGGGAGACCGCAAAGCGGCCGTGGATACGCATCGCGAACTGAGAAAGCCTTGGGACTGGAAACGAGCGGTTCTGGTCAAGCCAGACACTGCACGGTAATTTAGCCGTGCAAGAGCAGGAGACCTCATAGCGCCGGTCTATTCACGCCAGAATTGATCGAGTCAAGACGGGTCGAATACGCGCATGTCTTGGGAAAAAAGAGTTTGCGACGTTAGGGCACCGCGCACATGGTCTTTATGGGCAGCCGGACTGGCTCTCTCGCCTTTTCCTTCAATTAATCGCATCATCCATCTCCTTCAACCACTTCAACCACATCGCACCGAATCCATCATCTCCTCAAGCTGTTCGTACTCGTTCATCATCAATACCCTTCTTGACTGCCACAGCTAAGGTACAAGATGGACCTTAAGCTTGATAGCTACATACCCCTCCATGAGACCGATAATACTAAGGACTTCCTCCGAGACTTCTTCGAGATCCTTCCTCCTAACGGGAGTAAAAACCTTGCAGCGGATATTGCTGGATGCGCAACGGATACGCAGCTCCGACAACTTGTTCAGAGTATTCGATCAGGGTTATTGATTCCTTTAAAGGGACAGGGTGGGAAAACACCTACCGATGTCACTCCTTCTCGTCTTGGAGTCGAGGACTCTATCGAGAACCTTAAGAGCCAAGATATTGGGTCGATCACTCGAAGCTCCCAGTCTCGACTCCGAACTCGTTGTCTAGAGAGGGACGGCAATCAATGTTGTATAACAGGATATTATAGTCCTAGTCACCCCCATCCACCAAACGTAGCAACACACCCCCTCGAAGCCGCCCATATCCTTCCGTTCGCACTTGGATCTTTTAAAGCAAGTGACGGCCAGTCAGTAGATCAGCATACGACAATTTGGGTCAATCTACTACGTTACTTCCCCGCCCTTCGTGAAATGGCTTTTACCTCCGAAGAGATTAATTCGGAGAAGAACGTCCTTATGTTGAATAGCGTACTTCACGCTGAATTCGGTCAATTCAGAATGATTTTCGAAGAAACCGAAGTTATTCACCAATATCATATCAAGACTTTCCCAGAAATTTCCTCAGTTCCGATACGAGATCTACCCAGTGACCGGATTGTCCGGTTTACAGTTCACAAAGGAAGTTCGGAACTTCCTGATCCATATCTCCTCAAGATCCACGCCTGTATTGGGAATTTTCTGCATATAAGTGGCCAGGCGGAAGTTATCGACAAGATCCTGGAAGATTTTGGAGACTGTGGCTCGCTTGCCCCGAGTGGGAGCACCCCTCTTGAAGATATTCTTGCAGTAAGCAGCCTGGCACTTCTATCCTCGAATGTACTTGAAACCGCCGATCCCCACGGGTAAGCAACGTCTCACGGAGAAGGACAGACGCCGGGGAAAATTCTTTGGCGCAGAGGACCAGCCATCGGGAAATTGAATTGTGCAATCGGGTCAGGCTATGGACCGGACCAATATCTTTAGCTAGCATTTGTACTCTCCACTTTTATTCCTTGCTATATCCAATGTGGCTACTACAACCAGGGACCTCTTCTCTAGCTCATCTTCTTACTCTGTACAGTGATTACCACCGACAATGTCTGAAACATTAACTCAATCACCACAAATAGGTCTTAGCTTAAGTACTTAGCCAATCCGGCTTTGAATAGTTAGGCGTCCACGGATCGGCCTCGGTACGATTATCAATCCGCTCAGTGAACGCTCCACTTTGCCGCCAATTGGTGCCGAAAGTTCTGAGGTGGATGAGCTTATAAATGCAAATCTGGTAGTCAGTTAACTAAATAACCAACTAACCAGTTATAGCTAGCTATTCAGTGAAATTGTGGGCATTAGCAGAGATAGAATAATTCGTTCACTGTTCAAATTGGCTCCTTGACTTCGTTTATACCACATCTTTTGAACTACTCTTCCCCAAAAACTCCTAACATGTCTTCCACTCCGAGATTTGAGTGCGCCGATGTCGATCCTAGCCCCCTGGGGCAGCCCCTTCAGTTCGCCTTTTCCGGTCGTACGGCGCCGAACCGCTTCATGAAGGGTGCCATGAGTGAACGTCTAGCTTCATTCTCTGTGAACAATCCCGATGCGCGCGGTATTCCTTCCCCTGCACTGATCCAGGCCTACAAGAGCTGGGGCGAGGCCCAAATAGGAATCAACTTGACCGGCAATGTCATGATCGACCCCGGCCATCTGGAGACAGCCGGAAACCCTGTGATCCCGCAACATGCACCGTTCTCCGGCGAGCGTTTCGAGCGTTTCCAGCAACTTGCAGCAGCTGGAAAGGCCGGCGGAATGCTCATTATTGCCCAGGTTGGACACCCGGGTCGTCAGACTCCCAAGCATCTCCAACCGAACCCCATCAGTGCCAGCGACGTGCAGGTCAAGGGCGATCCGATGGGTATGACATTTGGAAAGCCCCGTGCCGCGACGCAAGAAGACATTGCCAATATCATCGATGGCTTTGCTCACGCGGCTGAATACCTTGACAAGGCTGGTTTTGACGGTATCCAGCTTCATGGCGCTCATGGTTATCTTCTCAGCCAATTCCTGTCTCCTACTACCAACCTGCGAACCGATCAGTACGGTGGTGATCTGAAGAACCGGATGCGATTGATCATCGAGGTTAGAGATGAGATCGCCAAGAGAGTTCGCAAGGAGTTTGTGGTTGGCATCAAGATCAACAGTGTTGAGTTCCAAGAAAAGGGCTTCCAGCCTGATGAAGCTAAGCAGCTCTGCCAGGCTCTCGAGGAGCATGCTTTCGACTTTGTCGAGCTGTCTGGTGGCACTTATGAGAACTGGCCCTTGGCCGACCAGAAGAGGGCCTCGACCGTGGAGCGTGAAGCAGTAAGTATTGCTCCATTCGTTGATTTTATGGACTTCCACGTTCGAACAATTTCTGGGCTATACTAACAGTAACTAGTTCTTCTTGGACTTCGCCAAGCTTATCGTTCCCGGATTGACCAAGACCAAGACCTACGTGACAGGTGGCCTGAAGACTGTCGATGGCATGGTTAAGGCGTTGGACACCGTTGATGGAGTCGGCCTTGGTCGGGCTCTCTGCCAAGAACCGAACCTTTGCGCACACATTTTGTCCGGACAGGTCAAGGGAGCCCTTCTCCAGAAGCTGAACATGCAGGACTTTGGTGTCACAGCCGGTGCGGCGGGTCTTCAGATCTCGCAGATGGGCAAGGGCTTGCAGCCCATGGACCTCTCCCAGGAGGCGAATGTGCCAAAGCTTTTCGGTGCTCTGGGTGCTTGGATTGCTGCGAAAGAAAAGGACGGAGAGATATATGAGTTCCCCGTCATTCCTGACTATGCTATCCCCTATTCTACGGCGGTGCTGTGAGGATTTGTGAAACGAAGGACTACAGGGAGCATAGATGCCATGCATATAGATATCCTATTTACAATAGCCCTTAACCAATGTCTATGTAAATGTCTCACCGCCGCTCTCCAAATACTCAGTCTCCTCAGCAGTCGAAATCCTGCCAAGAGGTGCGTTCCTATGGGGATACCATGCTGCAGCCTTACTGTTGCCCGAGGATAATTCGAGGCTATTCGCCTGGACCGGCGCAGCGCAAGGGATCTCGACACCGACAAATCCAGTGAGCGGAGCCTGAGTGCTTGGGACTAGCTCCGGTATTAGCCTTTCATCGTGTACTCAAAAGCGCACAAAATTGAGCATGTATTACCTCGCTGGATCGCATCAGATGAGCCATGGTCCTGTGTTGTCAAAAGCGTCGAGTTAAGACCGTGATGCTGAGTCAGCTATACTTCCATCGCTGCAAATCGATCTCCATTCGATTTGCATCATTTTGCTTTGGCTATGTTCAACTGACAAGGTTGATTATTTGGACTATCTTCTAAGCAAATATTGCCAGTACAACCATCACATCTCTATGTCGCTCTTATTGGTCGACCGAAAATAGCCACCATCACCAAAAGGGCAAAAATATCCTGAATCCCTCCAATCCCTCGGAAGACCGCTTTATCTCCCAAGATAAGCGTCTCCCCGCACGTCGTTGCCCCAAGCTTGCGCTTCAGCATGCCGGGCTTTATAGCTTTCAACAATTCCCTATCAGAGTACCAGTGATGCGACGAGTCACAAAGTCCCGTAACGGATGTGCGCGATGCAAGAGCAAAAGGGTCGGTGCTTCCCCGAGTCCGTTCGCGAGTGAGTCCGACGCTAACCCGTCCGTCACAGGTCAAATGCGGAGAGGAGAAGCCGCATTGCAGCCGCTGCACTCGCCTGGGTATTCGATGTCCCGGCTATGTCCAATCTCTGCGCTGGGTCACTAAGCATGAGCAGCCTAGTCCGGGTGCTTCTAATGGGAAGCCTATGAGTCCGGTTGCTGAAAATAGTCCATTACCAAATGATCCGATAGAGAATGATGCGTTGCCGCTGGAAGACGCTAATGCCGGCCCATCGCATAATACTGAGCCCCAAAGGTTCGCATTAGACGATGGTTCAAATACCCTCGATAACCTGTGGGATCTACGGGGCAATGCTTCGTTGCCGGAACTGGCTGATCTATGCCCGTCGTCTCCTATGCCCGGGTCGGGCTTCTCGCAGCGAGATTCGCCCTTGAATTTGGAATCTGGAGATACAGCTGCAGATCTATCTCGGATCTTGTCTTTGATAAGCCCAGCCGGTTGTGAGGAAGAGCAACGCAGTGTGTATCGAGACTTTTCGGCCTCGTCCATCGTGCGCAGTTACCCTCGCAAATCACAGCGAGCCCCTCCTCAGCGAGACCTGATGTCTATCTCGCGTCCGTTAAATAACCCATCTTGGACACTCATTGAATATTATTTCAAGGAGGTTGCTGCACTCTTCTCTAGCTATGACAGCCAGATGAACCCGTTCCGCACCACCGTATCCCGTCTATGGGACTCATCACTAGCCATGTGCCGCACAATGCAAAGCATGGCGGCCGCAACGCTCGTTAATGACATCCCCGAATTTGGCCCTATAGGCCGAAAAATGCGAGACGAGGCCGTCAGCATTATCACCCGCGAGGCAGTCATGGACGACAAGTCCCTACTTGCGCTGCTTATGCTCGGCCAGACTGCAAGTTGGCATGACCCAAAAGACCTAGGCGTATCTTTCTTCAATCTACTCCGCAAGCAGCTCAACTCCACCTCATCATCCTCGGACACCCCAGCATATGGTTTTGTCAAGAGCTGCAGTAACAACCACCGCTTCTTCGAAGAAGCTCTTATCTACTGGGAGATGCTCCTTTCTTTCGTGGCGGATAACGAATCCATGGTGTTTTCCGACTCTCGCGCTTCACCAGCAGACGAACAGCTCGTCCTACAACGAGTCCCGCACCCATGGACCGGCATTGCCAAAGATACCCAGTTTGCAGTGCACGAAGTTGGCCGACTCGTTCGGCGCGAACGCAAACGCATCCGCTCGAGGAATTTCACCTCACAAGCCGACATCACCCGCGCACAGATGGCCATCGAAAAGGCCCGTGAATTAGAAGAGCGCCTATTAGGCCTCGCACATCCCAGCGAAGCGGAGATCGTCAGCCCAGGCGACGACGAAACCCCAGTCTGGCACTTACTCACTATGGCCGAGGTCTATCGGTGTACAGGACTGATGCAACTATACCGTGTTTTCCCAGACCTACTACGTGACCGACTCAACCCCAGCACCCGATTCTCCAACACAGCTCCATCATCCCGCGACTCATTCTTCCCCATCAATCTAGACAGCATGAACATGCCTACCGAATTCTGTAATCCCAGTCCCAGCACCACAGCTAATACCCGTTCAAACCACACCCATACTTCACCATCACTCTCTTCCCCAAATATCTACCAGCACGACGAAACGAACGACACGCTATACGACAAATGGCTCACCGAATTCGCCGTAACAACAATCTCCCGCCTAAAAACCATTCCCCTCGAATCCCGCACTCGCTGTCTCCAGCCCTTCCTCCTCGTCGCCTCCTGCAGCGAACTCCGCCTCCCGCCCCAATCCCAAAGCCAGGATGGAAGTGGCAATAGTCAACCCAATGACTCAGAGACACCCACTGTATCCATGGAAGCTATTGAAGTCTCGCAAACGCGACGTTTCATCCTCGGTCGTCTGACGTCTTTCTTGCACGTTCTTCCGCCAAAGCCGATTAATGTGTGTTTAAGACTTGTGAGGGAGGTGTGGAAGCGTATGGATGCTGGGGAAGTGAATGCGTATTGGGTTGATATTATGATTGAGAAGGGGTGGGAGACGACTATGGGGTGATTGTATCTCATATTGGGATGAGATGAGATGGGAACATAGGATGGGAGTGTATATCCATCGGAATATGGACCTGTTATGTACTACTCCGTACTATGATTATGGATTGACTCGGTATCGTCTATTCAGCATTCAGCAATTCGTCGTATCTAGATACATTCCAATGCAAATATTGGATAGTTATACTTCTACGTTTAGTACATGGAAGAACTAATATTATCCGATTGAGATGCCTGGGTGATATAGTATTATCCGATCGAAACGCCTAGGTGGTATTATTTTATCCAAATAGCCCGCGGCTCTCTATCGACAGAGCGCCATAGACATGCTCATGCTAAACCCGAAAGACTCGAAACACCGGGAAAAGGGCCGGGTAAAGAAAAAAGAATGCAGAAGCAGATGCCCAGTGATAGGCACACCTTTTTCAGATATGGCTCTCTAAATAGGGTGTATAATGCGTATTGGGGGAATATAATGTGTACACAGAATAGGACGTGAAGTGTAAATGGGTCCAGAGAACCATGGGGACGAAACTAAAGGCCCATTATAAGGTGTCAAGAAAGCCGGCGGTGATGAAACGGTCGGGCAAAGAGAACGGATTCGCGAAGTGCAGATCATTGTGCAGCACGTTTCCAGAATTTCCAGCCTTCGTACTTCTCGTGGGATCCGACACCCACGAGACGATCGATACCCTCGGCGCCCTCGGCTTCTTCGAACTTTTGCTGGTCGATCTCCTCGCCGCCTGCGTCGTCGTCGGAGCCGCTGCGGAGCACGGCTGGGTAGAGGACACCGACGCCGTCGCCGCCGAGGGTGGTTTCATACTTGTTGAAGCCCTCCTCAGCAAGCCTCCTCTCCAACTCGCGGATATCCTCTGGCTTGGCATCTGGTCGGAGCAAGGTAATTGCACACCCACCACCACCAGCACCGGTTAGCTTTGTCCATCCAATGTCGGCGTAGTCGACGAGTTCGCGAATGCGCTCCAAACGGGGGTGTGAAACGCCTAGTGAAACGAGGCAGCCGTGATTGATGCGGATTAGGGTCCCAAGATGGTCGAGCGTGTTTTCGGTGACACCCTTATTATCCTCGATAAGTCGGCGCGCGGAACACGTTACTTGGTCAATAGCATTCAAAATCGATTCCATCACGATAGGGTGGGCCTCCTTTAGCTTGCCGACCTTGGCTACCTCTGTCGAGGTCGAGCGTGACTGCTGAGTATCGACTAGAAGAAGAGGCAATTCGGGGAAATCGGGGAAGGGGATGACCGTAGGGTTTTTCGTTGGGTCGTCTCGTTTGAAGATCACGGCCTTGCCGCCCGCGGCAACCGTATTGTCTACCCCGCTAGGATTTCCGTGAATGCAGAGCTCGCCAACAAAGGCCCAGCGATTGATACGTTCGATCTGGGTCTCTGCCTCCTCCACGGGTTGGTCAGGGTGGGGGCCGGCGAGGGTGCGGATCTGAAGCAGGAGCGCGGCACTTAGGCAGACGCAGACACTAGCGCTACTACCTAGGCCGGCCCCGGTAGGGATATTGGAGCGGAGGGTATATACGGCGCCATGGCTTTGCGGAGAACCGAGGGAGAGGAAGAGGTAGAGGAAGGCGGAGGCGGAGCGAACGTGGTTCTTGCGCTGGTCTTCAGGGACGCCCTTGGAGACGCCCTCGAGTTGGGGCTCGATGGCCGCGACAAGCTCGGGGTCGAGGGAGGTGACAAGGTCGTAGTAGAACTTCTTCTTGCCGGGCTGGTGGAATACGTCCCACGGGAGCGAGTCAATGTCCCACGTATGGCTAAGTCCTAGGTCGCGGAAGTTCAAAGTAATTGTGCGATGTGATTTCGAGAGGGTAGTGACAAGGAGGTAGGATCGAAGGGAAATCGCGGCGGCTAGAGCTGCCTTGCCGTGGACGACGGCGTGTTCACCAAAGACAATGACCTTGCCCGGGGCAGATACCATAAAGGCCGGGGCCAGAGGAGAAGAGGCCTTACGAGCCATACGTGGTCGTGGTTTGGTGCCGTTTACTCTGGAGGCTGTGGAGGAGCTATCTGAGAGGGAATCTTCGGAGCCGTGGTCATTCGCGCGTGTGCGATCAGGGAGTCCGTTATCTTGGTCGGGCAGGAAGTGAGCAACGGGGCGACGACTTGCAGATGCCGTCAGGCCGCCATTCAATCGTTGCGCGGCAGGGGCAGACATGGCCGGATTGGAGATTCAGGGGGTGAAGAGTGAAGAAGTGAAGAGGTGAAGAGGTGAAGGAAGAGAAAAGAGAAATGTGAGGGTAAACACTATACAAACAGCGCCAACATATCGAGTACAGCCAACAACAACGACTTGAATCGTCTCTTTCTTGTTCAATAGAACAATCGTACGAATAGAGAAACAAAGGAAATTCCCAATGCTAGCGACTACGTTGTATACTAGGGAACGCTTCTGGTCCAATCATAGACCCTGCAATCCTGCAGTTCCCATTGGCTATCCTTCGGATCTGCTTGTTCTGAGTCCATTCGCTTAAAGACGGGTTCAAGCGGGTTCGCAGTGATTCCTACGAGGTCTTAATCATTCTAGGGCCTCATTCAGCTCTGCGTAGTACCCCGGGACTTGGGTGCCCCGCTGATCTCCGTGTGGCCACTCTGACATGCAGAAACGACTTTAGTCTGAGGTTAGTTAATCGATTGAGTTCTGTAGCTTCGGAGGTATGGAGTACGCGTGAATCCTTAGTGTCACTACGGGCTATACCTAGATACCTAGGCACTTCACACCTCGAAATGGTCTATTCGCTCTATATAATCAATGACGCTATACAGAATATGCACATGTCGTTATAGGTTCATCGTTACAGTCATGCTATTGCTGTGGACCAGCAGGCACGGCGGCAAGCCCTGCCAGAGCACTTCAAGATCACTCAAGTACGAGGAGCTATCTTCCTCACGGCGAGACGTTCCCTCCACCGGAGATGGCAGCGTTGTAAAGATAACGGCTGTTTCGCTACTCTGCTGAGCCATCAATTCGTTCAAGATCAAATGCTGCGCTCGGCTGGGTAGGTCGTTGAAAGACAGCGGGACGGAAGCAGATCTGGGGAAGCCAGAAGCTGTTTGGCTGTGGCCGCTGTTGCCACCAGGGGAGGTAGGCGAGACAGCAGATGGGCGTCGGGCGTAGATGGAGTCAAGCTTGTTCTGGAAGCGCGGGGGACTGGCATTCGCGGCAAACATGATCGATGGACCGGCCTCTTCTTCGGGGTTGACTTTGGCTTCGGGGATGGGCGAGGAGCTGAAGCGGTTGCTGGAGGCGGAGCGGCTCATGCTTGGGCGGAGGCCGAGTGATTTGTTTTTCGGGGAGGCATTGTCGCCGGTGGTCGTTAGCGAGGAAATTGGCTGGCTTGAATTTGAGCCTTGCCCTATGGAAGATGGCGACGGTGCATTTGGCCTTAATGGACTCGTCCCGGGGCTCTGGTCGTCGCTCGTGATCCGCACAAGTGGTTGTGAAGGGCCAGAGAGGGTCTGGCTTCGGGTGCGATTGGAGGTGGGGTCACCAGAGTTCTCATTCTCGTCGTCTCCGTCGATCTCTTGGTCGCTTGTGTATGGATCCAAGTCACTGTCGTCGTTGCTGCTCTCGCCGGACGAGTTGTCACCGTCGTAGTCAACAAACGCATCCAGCAGACGGTGGGTCTGCATGCCCAGGTTGACACTTCCCAGCGCTCGGAAGCTAGAGACAGATCGTCTGCGTCCAGTGGACTGGATTAATTTGCGCAGACCCATCACTCGCTGGTGGAACGCCCGGTTTCCGTTGTCTTGGCTGGTAGGGCCTTGCTGGGATTCATCGCCTGCTAGGTCCTGATCTTGGGAGGTTTGTACGTGGTTGCGTGCTTTCACAACTCCTTGCCACCATTCTTCCTCCCGGAGCACAGAATCGACATTCTCTAGCGCGTCACTCATCTCAGAAGACGTGTCGCCGTTGACAAGGATGCGATATGTCTTCAGATCTCCACATGCAAGCGAAAAAACGAGAACTTCCGCCTCAATCCGCAATTTGTCTAGAAGAGCCTCTACTCGGCCTCTTTCATCTTCGACATCTGTCTCGTATTCGACAAACACGGCGACTCGCAATCGATATGTTTTCTTCCACGAGGGCACGGTGTTTAGAATACAGCCCAATTGAAGAATAAGGGTGTACGTGTCGAAATTGGTAGTCAGCACATTTTTCTTGCTCTCGGTGTCGGCTCCAATCTCGGCTGACATCTGGATCGGCCACAGGTCTATGTACTTCTTCGTATTGCGACCGTTGGGATCCGGTATTTCGAGATCCTCGAATCCCTTAGCGACGGCGACATTGATCCGGAGCTTGAAGAGAAGATCTTCAAGGATTGTCACGTAACTTTGACAGGTCATTCCCTTGTTTGCTCGATTAGGGTCATCAGAGCCGTCAGTCGAGCCAACAACAGAAGATCGACGTCTCGGCTTGGTCGACTCTCTGCGATGACTGGAAAGAGACAGGTTCTCCACCAGAGACTGACATTCTCGGAACTGATCAATGACGACAATGTTAGGTCGCATGCCTCCTAGCCCGGAGTTCAAGACAATATTCCGCATGCCCCATTCCGCCGAGGGGGAGATAGCAACGTTGACAAATGCTTTGATCTTGGAATATTCAACAAGCTTCGTCCAAGCTGTCTGCTGTCTGCGCGCCTCCGGGACAGCCGCTGAAAAGTCATCAGTGACGAGTACATGGCCCAGAACAAACAGCGCGCCCTTCTTCAGCGAGTTACAGAAGGAAACCATTTTGTACTGTCGGTCTAGGTCGCTCACGAAGAGCAAAATCTGTGGTCGCCAGAACTTGACGTGCTCCTGTCGCAGACGAAGTAGGTATTTGCGCACTTGATGGTAGATCAGACTTTGGCTGACATCACCCCATGCCTTGGGCGGCGAGCTGTAGTGAATCAACAGGAAAAGCATGAGTAGGATTCCTATGCACCCAGCGGCATAAAGTCCATCCACAAAGAACATGCTCACCCCGCTGACGAGTGTCCCTGCTGCTGCAGTCTGCCAGTTGAAGTAGTGGAAGGAGGGTCGGAAGTTGGGCGCAGAACCGATCTTCAGCAAGAAACAAGCCAGGTTCATCACCAAAAACGTCATCAGGTAGCTCATTGTCACGAAGGATGCGATGCGGTTGATATCAAACAGCATTGTGGCCTGCGCAAAGATATAGGTCGCGATAATGGCATAGACGGGGTCGTCATTTTTCTTTGTCCCTTGCCCGAAGGGTCTGAATCCAGGGAGCAAGCTATCTCGAGCAATTGCCTGGAGCAGCTTCGCGGATCCAATCACTCCCATGAGCGCGGAGAAGAAACTGGTCGCAAATTCTCCGAGTAGAATTATAGTATCTGAGAAGTTGACCTGCAGAGCATTAGAAAAGGCCGTGCGAAGTTCCAAAGAGAGCAGCTTACGACTTGAATAACGTTCACGTTGTTATAGAAAGATTCTCGGGTAATCGAAGCCGCCATAGCAAGAATGACCAGTGTGTACGTGATGAAGGTCAGAGCAAGACCTCCCAATGTGCCCCGAGGGATGGACTTGCTTGGGTTCTTCAGGTCTCCCGACATACTAGCACCACTAGTAGCGAGTTAGCCAGGGAGTAGTTGTAATTTGCCAATGGCACTTGCTCACTTACGCAAAAATTCCTCCCGTGGCAGGGAACAGGATACCGAAGAGATCCTGAAAATTCTCTCTTTTATTCATCTGACTTCCTGCAGCACCTTTGGTCAGGTGCGGTTTAAGATTATGCATCAAAGTCCGCACACTGAGGCCGGTAAACATGACGCCTTCTTTGGGTGAAGAAAACGGCTTCATGAAGAGGGCAGACAATGGTATACTGAATGTTGCCACGAGAAGAATGACCAGCAGACCATTACTCGCCCTTGAGAATATAGAGCTCCCTGCCAAGCAGATGGCAGTGCAGAGAATGAGAATGATAGTTCCCCACAGGTACTGCCACCAAAAGCCCTCCGGCATGAATTTGGCCATGCTGCCAGAGAGGGCTCCGAAATTTTGAGTGAAGCAGTCAACCAAGCCAACTGCATTCATACCTGTATTGAAGGCAGAGCCCAAGTAGAATACAATTCCAATGGAGCCTCCAAACTCGGGTCCCAGTGACCGGGAGATCAAATAGTATGCACCTCCGCCTCTGACTGTACCGTTGGTCGCAATAGCGGACAGAGACATAGTCGTTACCAGGTTGATCATGTAGGAAATAATGAGCAGTCCTGGTCATGTTAGTCTCTCACTTGTCTAATCAGACTGCCAAGGGAGATTTCACCTAGTATACCCAGTATCCCAGCCTGGCCTAGAATAAACCCGAAACGAATGAACATCAGAATACTGAGAACATTCAACGTCGTAGGAACAAACACGCCGGAAAATGTGCCAAGCTTCTTTGACTCCTCTGTCAACCGGCTCCGATGTAAATGCCTGTCCTTCTTGTCGATGCTGGAGTCACGCAGAGGTCCAGCCGACAGTGGCATATGCGGTGCTACACCCTCTTCATTACCCTCCTGTCCCTGTTCATCGTGTATCTTTCTTTGCCATAGTCGAGATAAGCCATCAAACGGGCTTGAGGATGCTGCATGGCGCTGGTGTCCTGAGCTCTCCGTCGAGTCCCCCTCGCGAGGACGAGACCAGATATTCGAGCGCCACTGGAGGAAGCGACCTCGGTCAATGGGAGACGATCCAGTCTGCTCATTGGGATCGAGACGCGCGACATCTTCTTGGGCAGTTCGAGTTGAGAAATTCGGGCGTCTCCGAGACATGACGGGTTCTCGGTTCTCGGCCGTTAAGGGCGATGACACCACGAGAGCATGAGAACGGCCACCGTCAGTTCCAATGGATAGAAGGAGAACAAAAGAAAGAAGAAGGCCAGATAGCTGCAAAAAATTATTAAGGGTCCAAGTCGACTTCCTGCGTCACTGCACGTCCGAACAAATGACGTTGAAGAATCAAACAGTGCAAATGCCAAAACTGGTCTTGACTCTCCTTTGACTCCCAGGATAAGCCACTTCCTGCCATTTTGAGCTTCATGTTCTATGAGGTCTTGACAGAGTCTGCTTTTCTCGCGTCCTTTGGTCTCTGGTTCCAGACTTTTCCTCTGAGACGATCAATTTACCATGGCAGACAACGGTGAGGGTTCATCGTTGAACCCGGCTCGCTCAATGCCCATCTCTACATCCTCCATTCGTTCGACATCTCCTGCTCCAGATACTGGGAACAGACAGGCCTCGATTGCCCGACTTGCCTCCCCTGTTCCCTCACCGTCCTTGGGGACCTCTCCCTCGTCCCGTCAGGGTATTCCCACTAGCCGACCTATGACCACCGCGACAAGCACATCCGAACAGAATTTCCGTTATGTGGACGATCCATCCTCGCTGCCCGGTCCCGGTCAGTCTATGATCGCATCACAGCTGCAAGAGCACCTCGGTCGCTCGCCTCCAAGATTCGGTAACCCCTCCCGAATGGCTGGCTCCCCCGCGTTAGAGTCCAATCTCGAGAACCGGCCAGTGGCTTCACAGTACGGCTCCATCGATACCAGGAACGACAACGGCATTGACTCGATTCCGTATGAAGATCCAGAAGTCGTGAAGAGACATCTTGTCCTTCCCCAGAACGGTGTGGGGCATCGCGAAACTGGCTCGGAGCTTGGGACCAGCCTCGGTGACGATGAGTTCTCCAGTTTGCAGCTGCAGGGAGGTGATATGACCCGTGCAGTGTACCGTTGGGCGGAGGATGCAGAGTCTGGTCGCTTTCCCCGTAGCAAGAGCTTCAGTGTCAGTCGACCTGCCCCAGAGACAGACACGGAAGATATCCACACAATCCAGGTGCCAGGCGGCTTCCGGAGAGATTTCCTACGGAGAACCGCTGGAAGTCCCCACCGTGAAAGCCAAGCTGGATCAAATTCAGGAGCACCGCCTCCACAGCCTCAGCTACCTACGACGAGCTTTTTGGAGTTCTTGACTCTCTACGGTCACTTTGCTGGTGAAGAGCTGGAAGAGGATGATGAGGTCTTGGGCCCGGATGAGTACTTCTCGTCCGATGCTTACGATGATAATGATGAGCGCAGAGAGTCTGGAGAGGATGCGGCGCTGCTTCAGGGAGATGGAGCTGGTCGCAGGAAACGCAAGCACAAGCAGCGGGGGCCTGCGGGAACAACCACCACCACTGGTGCTGTTCTTTTGCTGCTGAAGTCGTTCGTGGGTACTGGTATTCTTTTCTTACCCCGGGCTTTCTTGAACGGAGGTATGCTGTTCAGCAGCATGGTGCTTCTTGGAGTTTCGCTTTTGAGTTACTATGCCTTCATCCTACTCGTCAACACCCGCATGAAGATCGAGGGCTCTTTTGGTGATATTGGTGGCGTTCTGTTTGGAAAGCACATGAGACGTGTCATTCTCGGCTCTATTGTGTTGAGTCAGTTGGGATTCGTGTCGGCATACATTGTTTTCGTCTCGCAGAACCTGCAGGCGTTTGTGCTGGCCGTGAGCAAGTGCGAGTCCTTCATCGACATCAAGTTCATGGTGTTGATGCAGTTAATAATCTTCCTGCCCCTCTCGCTGATCCGCGATATCAGCAAGCTTGGGTTCACCGCTCTCATTGCGGACGTCTTTATCCTTCTGGGTCTGCTATACATCTACTATTATGATGCTAGCACCCTGATCGGCAATGGTGGAGTCTCCGATATCATTTCCTTTAACCCAGCCACTTGGTCCATGTTTATCGGAACCGCAATCTTCACCTACGAGGGTATTGGCCTGATTATCCCTATTCAAGAGTCGATGAAACAGCCTCATCGGTTCCCCGGTGTGCTCGCCGGGGTCATGGTCATCATCACCTTGATCTTCCTGTCTGCAGGTGGACTGAGCTACGCAGCCTACGGATCATCCACCAAGACTGTCATCCTTCTGAACTTGCCTCAGGATGACAAATTTGTCAACGTCGTCCAGCTCCTGTACTCGCTCGCTATCCTCCTGAGTACACCCCTGCAGCTCTTCCCTGCTATTCGCATCATGGAGAACGAGCTTTTCACTCGCAGCGGCAAGTACAACCCGTATATCAAATGGAAGAAAAACGCTTTCCGCTTCTTCCTGGTGATAGTCTGTGCAGTTGTCGCCTGGTGCGGCGCCGATAATCTGGACAAGTTTGTTTCGCTAGTCGGAAGCTTTGCTTGTGTTCCGCTGATCTATGTGTACCCGGTATGTTTCCTCTGTCATTTTGTTAGCTCTCACATACTAACTTTATAATGCAGCCCCTTCTTCACCTCCGTGCTTGTGCTACTTCCAGGCGCCAAGCAATCGCCGACATCACCCTCGCCACCTTTGGTGTCATTTGCTGCATCTATACGACCGCGCTAACTCTCCAAAACTGGGTGGGTGGTGCCGAGGCTCCCTCAAGCCCCGGATACTGTGATTCCGAGTGAACAAACCTTCCCGGCAATTCATCTTTGGTGTAATTGAGTCGTGTTTCGAAATTGTGGCATAGCATCTGCTTGTACTCTTGTTTACTTCTTATACGCATGGGCGGAGAATAGTAGAAGCTTGGTGTTCATGGTTTGTTCATCTGTTCGCCAGTGTATGTGGCGGGTTTTCTTTTGGGTTGCGTGGCCCTTGGTGTATAGATAGGCCATTTATTTGTGGATTTTATGGGATGCCTTTATATATGGGATGACCACATTCAGACAAACCTTTCTACCTCGGACTCCTGCTTGAGCTCATAACTTGCTTATTGTGTTGGAAACTGGAGACAATGTTTAAAAATCATTCTGAGTAATGAGGTCCATTCCGAAGCATTTCAATTCAATGTAGTCTATGTACAGTAACTGAGACAGGCACATTAGCCACCTGTATGTCTAATGTGGATCTCGCCGGTCAAGAGCATCCCCTGTCCCACTGCAGCCCATCGTTCTTAGGGCAATATCCTCTCTACAGCTCAATTTTTCCTTCCCCGGGCCAACGAATGACCAGTCACTCTGGCGCGAACTGAAAGCAGGTGTATAGATATGCAATGCGACGAAACGAGATACAAAACTTGCCAAACCAGTGATGAAAAAGTACAACCTTACGCACCGGCCTCGGCAGCCTCCTTGCCCTTCTTAGCCTGCTCGGCAAGCGCAGCTTCCCGGCCGCCCCACCTGCAGATAGAAAGCAATGATTAGTTTCGGTCATGATTATGTAGGTAAGAGAGCATGTATAAGAGAATACGAAGCTTCAAGGGAAACGTACTTCCAGTAGGACAGGTAACGGTATCCCTGAGTACTCTGAGCGCCGAAGTTGGTCAAGTGACAGGCGAAGAGGAGATAGTTCGGAGGGGTGACAGCGAGAGCATAGCGCATGAAAACAGCAGCGTAGACGGTCAGAGCAGCGGTCATAGAGCCGGAGATACTGCGCGGAGCCGAGTTAGCAATGTTCACTTGTGTAGCTCGCAGCTAGGGTTACAATGGCGGGAACAATTCCACGTCTGTGTTCAACTTACATCTCAGGGTCCTTCTGGGTGTCCATCACAGCCGCAATGGGGATACCGAAGTTCGAGGCAGGGCCCCAGAAGTCTACATAATTGTCAGCAATCTGGTCCGCAAGCAATCCAAGCTCAAGTTCAAGGAGAAAAGATCACTCTATCATGAAAGACGGGGCAATCTTCTTCTTGTCTTTGTCGGGTGGGACTCGTATATCCGATCTCGGTCTCGGTGTCTGGGGACGGGAAACTCGGGGCGGGTTCAGAACGTACGGGTCGAGCAGATATAGTCCGCTACCTTGTTGGAGCGGATTTTGGCGTTGATAGCCTTGATAACAGCAGCCATGATGAGTTGCTGGAGGACACACGGGGTTAGAGGTCGTAGTGATGTTCCAAGGTTGGGGTTGGGGTCTGCGGGTGCGGATCGACTCAACCGGCGTTGACCGTATGTCACGTGCTCTACGGCCGACTCGTTCTTATCTCCGTCTATGCAGATATACTTGAAGAGTAGTATTGAGGTTAGGTAAATAGGTATCGAGACGGTCGGGGGTAGCTATATATGAGAGGGTTCGCGAAACTTGGTCTGTGTTCAAGTATCAGAATTGTGAAATATCATGTTGCTCTGAGACTCCCGACATTACCATATATATCGTTTGCCAGCCAAGCACTTGAGAGACCATAGATAAACCCTAAAACGCATATACAAGGTAAAAGCTTTCCTAGAAACAGATATGTAATGCATTTTGCGACAAGGGGTCGTAGGAGCTAGCTAGCATTATTTGGTAACTGAATGCGAATCTTAAAAAGGATTTCATGGATTTTCCAACCCTTGACACGACCTCCACCCACATGCGCCGCAACGCCTGGCCCAGTAGACTGGGTTAATCTAACCCATACGCTGTTTCCTTTCCCGAAATGAGGACTGTGGGTTCCGTCTAGCATCGAACCGTCGCTATTCCTCCTTCCAGGCGAAAACAGATCGCTGATGATATGAAGCGTTGAATCATCTTCAATGTACATCTGTTAAATCATCGACCGCCGAAGCCCGGTGGTGGGTAGCCTCGGCCCTGACCCGGAGGCTGGAATCCTGGGGGAGGCGGGAAAGCGCCAGCTGCAAGAAAAATAATTGTTAGCTTAAACCGTAAAAAGTTTCATCTGAGGGAGGGATAATGCTTACGAGGAGCACCTGGGGGAGCAAAGCCAGGAGGAGGAGCGAAGCCAGCTGGGTCACAAGAGTTAGTGTATCTACAGGTCATCGAGTATCAGAGATCACTTACGAGGTCCACCGGGGGGTGCTCCACGACCACCAAATCCTGGGGGCGGCGCGAAACCACCGGGAGGGAAACCACCCATGGGAGGAGCGGGACCACCGACACCAGCAGCAGGACCACCGAGTCCAACGGGCAGGCCACGACCAGCGGGCTTGCTGATACCAGGACCGGCGGCGAGAGTTGCAGCAGCGCCAGCAGCGCCGGGACCGGTAGCACCGAGTCGCGCAGAGGGGTCTGCGGGAGGGGGCCCGTCAACGGAGCAGGAAACAACCTGAGTACCGCGTACGATGGTGAGACCGAGGGTTCGCTTCTCTTCCGCTTCGACCTGGGTGTTCGTGGAACCCGGAGCGGCCTTGGACTTGCGCTTGATGCGGCGGAACTCTTCTGTGTCGGCGAGAACGAGGTTCATGTGCTGTGAAAGAGATTGAGAAGTCAGTTCCGTAACTTCATGAGACGCAGGACAGACCGACTTTATCAAAGGCCAGCATCTGGCCGGTCATCTGGCGACCATCGTTGAGCGTCACGCGCATCCGGTAGTTGATCTGGAAATATGTCAGATGTGCTTATAGCAAAATTTCAAAGCCTTTCAATTGAACTCACGAGGTTTTGCTAGATGAAAGAAGTTAGCGACAGCCATTGAGCACACGAGTCGGGGATGCACAGAGGGACCGATACTCACCATCTTGCCCTGCTTGTTGGCAGCCATCTTGCCTAAAAATAGCGCGCACGAATGCGACTTGAGCCCAAAAAGTAATAAGACAGCTAGAAGGCTCTCTTGACTGGAAGAGATCGAGCGAGACGCGGGATCCTTTACACGAGCTTAGCTTTGGGTTACCGGGCTCAAGTTCTGGAGAGGATGAGTCAGCGAGCCTTGCTGATTTAGTTACATAAGCGCCAAGCCTCTCGCTTCCGATTCTCGTGACTGAGGTCCCGTGACCCAAAGCCCACACAAACCACTTTTTGTGCATTGCAGATTCCTTCGATCTCGTCGACAACCACCTCCACGCCCACACACCCAACGCCATGGTATGTGACCACCCCGACACTTTCTCTCAATCGCATCGCACGGTCTAACAGATATGTAGTCGGACGCCAAGGACAAGAACACAAACCCCATGCGCGAGCTGCGCATCCAGAAGCTCGTGCTGAACATCTCCGTCGGCGAGTCTGGTGACAGACTTACTCGTGCCGCCAAGGTGCTGGAGCAGCTCTCTGGTCAGACCCCCGTCTACTCCAAGGCCCGCTACACCGTCCGTACCTTCGGTATCCGTCGTAACGAGAAGATCGCCGTTCACGTTACCGTCCGTGGCCCCAAGGCTGAGGAGATCCTCGAGCGTGGCCTCAAGGTCAAGGAGTACGAGCTGCGTCGCCGTAACTTCTCCGAGACCGGCAACTTCGGTTTCGGTATCTCCGAGCACATCGATCTGGGCATCAAGTACGACCCCGGTATTGGTATCTACGGCATGGACTTCTACTGCTGCATGTGAGTGCACCACTCAATGGAGCCTCTTCTATGAAGAGGCCTCGGAAATCCACTACCGGGAAAAGAAACTGACAATTTTTTTTTTCTATAGGACCCGCCCCGGTGAGCGTGTTGCCAAGCGTCGCCGCTGCAAGTCCTCCATCGGTGTCCGCCACAAGATCAACGAGGCCGAGACCATCAAGTGGTTCAAGAACCGCTTCGACGGCATCGTTCGGTAAATGTCGCAAGACATGAGGATGGCGGGGGACGGTTGAACCTTGTGATTTACGATGCATCGAAGGGAGCCCAAAAATTTCCCCGAAACAAAAACACGGCCCAGGTTGCTCCTGTTCCCTGCGTCGGATATGGTGTTCTGAAACCTTTTCTATTTTTCTTCCACGGCAACCAGGATAGGCGTGTTAGAGACATGAATCCACTACCTTGAACCAAATTGCTCTCTCCTTTTCACAATGAAGGCTGCACATGAGGTGTTGTTTACCGCATAACCATTGTTGAAAAGGGCTGGCTGGCACTGGACTGATGTCCTGATGTCTGGCCGCGGCTCGCTTGACTTGGTCTTGAACCTCGTCGAAGAGTCGGGTCTCTCTTCCTCACAGTCTGCTGTGGTGGGAGGGGGTACCACTATCTGGCCTCTCTCTTGTCGTTGCTGTCTACACCTGGTGCCTCTTGCGTAGCAGTAGATCTCGTAGTCTGTAGTGTTGCACCTTTGAAGTTTGAGGCATTACTTGCCGTCGCCCCTCACTGCGTCTGTCAATTTTTATAGACCAGTTATGGCATTGCATTACCAGTTGCATAGATCCATTACTGCATCGGGCGTTTAATGCTTTCGGACGAACTCGCCATTTGGAGCATTGATTCATTATCAACGTAAGAATCCAGCCAAGAAAAGGTCCAGTCAAGAAAAGAATGCACAGTTATATCCCGCGCCTTGTACCAGCGACGAGAGTCTAGTCCATCTTCCATTCTTCGCCTTTTGAAATTGTCTCGCCAATCCTTCCCAAGCACACCTGGACGCCATATAAACATGCTTAGACCGGGATCCCTCCCGCCCATGTCCTATCCTCCGGGTTTTGCTGAACATTTTACACCCTAGAATATAGGACCTATGAAATCGACGCCGAAAATGACAGCCTCTGGCGCCAGAAATGGCCGCCTTTCCACCCGTTACTTTGCACAGCCAGCGAGTAGCGTGCTTAGCGCTGTGCTAAGTAAGACGCTAGAGGATACTTAAGGGGAATTGCGGCTTAGTATAGACAAACGAGTACGAGCCACTTGAAAAGGGTCTTTTGGACTGCGTAGGAGTGAACGGAGGAAAAAAAAAAACGCATTTGCGTTGAACACCCCATGGTCAGCATGAGAGTCCTCTTACTACTAGCCTGGCTGGGCCTTTAGGTTGCTACTTATGAGCTACGCGATATTCATCACCAGACACTACTTTGGAGCCAATGGTGGGGACAGAAACAAAGACGGACTCCTCAAGCTCCAGGGGACTCGTGTATGGCGCAGGCGGTGCTGGACCAGTTCCAAGCCTACCGGAATGGCGGAAACCTCTCCATATCTACGAGGCTAAGTACCTCTCCGAGACGGATGCCTTTGACCAGACATACACCGAAGCTAGCTTTCTTCTCTGTCTTCCCCCTCGGTCTCATTTTCACCGTTCGCATCGCTGACACAATGGTAAAGCTACGGGGAACCAAAACACTCTAAGTTCTCTTAAAGTTCCTCAACCGCCATGGCCTGATCCATCGGATCCATGCAGCTGACCTCCGGAAAGGTGCCTATATTTCGGCTTTCCCGCACTGCAGGGATTTCTAAGAACCCTGCTCTGAGTATTCCCTATGCGTGGGTTGGGCGTGCTGCTCAAGACACCGTTTATGCTCAGACTCTCAGTGACAAAGGGGGTTTTGAACATACCTATTCCATCCCTGTTTCAAGTGTGGATGCAGGACCTAGGGACTCTGCTGGACGTAATACTTCCTCTCAGTCCCGACTATGAGTGTCAGTTGAATCTCCTATAACAAGAAAGAATAAAAAGGGTTGAGTCTCTAGTAGCAGACTAGAGAATAGCATAAGGGTCCTAGGTTTACCCGCTGGTTCCTAGCCTCGGCGAGTCTCGGCAAACAGCAAGGTAGAACCGGTAAAAGTCACTAGGGGAAATCATCCTCTGTCGGCAACGGCAACGCAGAAAAATGCTCCACCAGCGGCACGAAGTTAAAGTATCCCGTGTGGATTCCGCTAGCGATTGAAGAGAGTCCTGAGCTCCCCGGCCAGACAGCGTCCCTAACATCTACCCCGGTGGCCGCGAACATCGGGCTTCCGACCAGCCAATGTGGCGATTCTTTGCCTGCGTCATGAGGGCTTTTGTTAGCATCGAAAGAAGGGACGCAAAGGGAAGAAGCAGGCAATAGATGCTTACCTCTCACTCGTCCGCCCCATCTTATCTCCCTCAGGCTCGGGCATCGTCCGCGGGAAACCGCGTCTGCGAGGCCCTGCACTAGGCGTTTCTCCCATGAAAAACGCTCATCCAGGAATGTGGACGCCAGATGAAGGGACCTGATATTCGGGGGTAAACTCTGGATCCAAAGTTCCGGGCCATCGATGGAGTCACGCTTCTTAAGCCGGTCATGGATTTCATCTATATTCAAAAACAGGTGGTGCAACACGGGGAATTCTCGAAAGCTCATGACTGGCCCGAGCTTAGGGTCAGCCCCAAAAGCCACTCTTTGCCGCCAATCGAGATGGACAGTTCCGAGGGTAGCCTGGTGACATTCAAGAAGTGTCACCACATCGCCTATCTGCACGGCCTTACTGCGCTTGTATGGGTTGAAAGGCGGACTCGTAGTGGAAATGACGCAACCTTTGACACGCTGAAAGAATCTCTTTCAATTCCGGCTTGCTCAGGTCGGCATACGTGAGGCGTAGCGTAGTAAGCTGAGGAAGGGACGGAAACGGCGTGGTTGACTCCAGAGGCTCTCGCACATGTGCAGATTGAGGGTCTCTAACGAGGGACAGGCCGCCCACAGATCAGTCGCATAGTCATCCAAGGGGAGCAGCATCCCAGCATCCAGTTGATGTTGCGAGGCTCCGGAGCAAATGTCGATTGCTTTAATGGGCAGTTCAGAGACTCGGGCGGCGCTAAGCCCGGCCGAGCCTAGCATTGAACGGACAGGTAAACCGATGTGCAGGCAGAGGTGTTCCAAATTTGGGAGCTCTGCCATCAGACCAGCTATCAGATCGGCGGCGGAAAGAGAGCGTAGGGCGTCGTTCCCTAGTGCCTGCGCAACCACTCGGAGGGTATCCTGCGCTTCTTGCTGGGTGATCGGTCTCGAAGATTGGGGGAATACCTCGGGTGAGTCTCCGGCCCATTCCTCCTTGGACTCCTCGAGGCCGAGGTCGGTTATCAGATGCGGGTGAATATAGATTCGCCTGACACGGGAGCAAGATCGCGTCTGTGAGCCACGGTGCGCATAAAAGCGATCAGTCGATGGTCCCAGATGTAATGATTATTGCGCCACGGGTCGCCATATCCCGGCATAAACTCCTGGTATAAGATTGGTTCCACTAGTTGCCGCAATTGCCGGGAGACAAGGCACAGGGTGCGCAGTAAGTGACGCTCCTCGGGGTACGAGGCAGGCTGCTGGGCTCCTGGCTGCACCGAATCATTGGTAGACAAACAAAATAGGGGTTCAGACAGTGGGCGCCCGCGTGTACACCCCCCTAAATGGCCCAAGATCATATGCAGGATCTCCAGTGGGAGGTTTTCCAGACTGAGGCCATACTTTTCCAAGTCGCCTGTTTGTAATCCCTGGCCTGATTTCGAATCGTCAGGGGACTACTCAGAGCCGGGGACGGTGACAGCAAGAGGTCATCAGCCTCCATCCATCCATGGGTTGTCAGTTCAGGTACTGTACTGATGGACGAGGATATGCTCCCAATCGCTGCGGCTTCATCGGTCAAGGCACATGGGAGTCTCTGTGCTCTCTCAACTCTGGGCAAAATGCCATTTCGGTAGCTACTGTCCTGTGTACTCGTTCGAGATGGTTATGGAAATGCAGTCGCGTCATGTGACCAGTATGGGAGATCCCCACACCATGTGATTGCTCTATTTGTTTGCTGTTTCCTTCTTTCCTTGTATGGCCTCTAACTTATAACACCTGGTCTAGCTCTACTCTCTCCCTCTCTCCAGAGAAATCTTGTCATACAATCCCTCATCGCAACATCTGTCTTGGCCCCCCTTTGCCTTTGTGCACTGGGGTATCCAATTGCTCCACGGCAAGCTATCGGGTCCCTCCTTTTGCTTCCATACTTGCATCCCTTCAAAACTATCCACGCTGAAAATAAGCAGCGTTGTAAGCAACAGAGACCCCCACAAAAGACTACTTTTTAAATCGCTGACCACGATACCCACAGATCTACCTGGCTCATACACTTTTTCGTGCAAACTCGTCGGCACAATCTCCCCTCGTAGACATGGTCTACATCATGGATATCTACACCGATGGCGGCTGTAGACGCAACGGGCGAGCGGGAACAATAGGAGCCGCTGCCGCCGTTTTCAAGACAAAATACGGGACCCACAAAGCCTGGACGATAAAGTTACCCGGGCATCCAAGGCCGACAAATCAGCGTGCCGAGATCACAGCCATCATCGTGGCTCTGCTGCAAGCCCTAAAGAAGTATAGAGAGCTTGCCAGCAACCCATGGCTCGATGTCACAATCTATTCCGATTCGAGATATGCCGTTGATTGTATGACAAAGTGGATTTACAAGTGGAGCAGAAATGGGTGAATCAATGCTGCAGGCAACCCTGTTGCGAATCGTGATCTACTGATGGAAGCTTCTGAGCTTGATGACAGATTGAAAGAGGAGGGATCCGTGGAGTACCGCTGGATTCCCAGGGAGAAGAATGAGCTTGCAGACGGATATTGCAATGACACTCTGGATCGGATGTGATGCTTCTGGTCATAGGAAGTAGTTTTTTTGTATTGGAACTTTCCCTCTGCCGTTGGGCAATTGGAAACCCTCAGAAGACGTCCACGGTCCAAGGTTCCAGCTCGATACTTCCAATTCATTCTATCAAAAGCCTCCCGCTCTATCTAGTACTGTCCATAAACCATGGACAAAGGCTTCAAAGCACGGTCCTCCTCCACCAACGCTACCCATGTATCTGTGGGCTTGACAGGTGCTAACTTGAGCCCGAGGACTTATTTTAGAAAAACCTCTCATCTACTCCCTCCCGCACCTTGTCCTGTAGTTCCAACCTTACCTGGGGCTGCGAGTTGATGGGGACACCAATGGTTTTTCCTACAGACAACTGGCCTAGTCATATTCCAACCATCTAGCCCTTATTACATCCCACTAAGAGCATCTCCCCGGGGCTTTCTTCTACGGAACTACAAGTACTCCCTTAAATCGCAGATGTTCAAGGGATCTGTTTCTTGTAGGCTTTCATTATGCACAACATGATAGGCTGATGTAAGGGAGGGAATATCTCTCGGCTTTCATTGGGATGGACTTGCAACCGGGGCTTTTCCCAGGGAAGTTGACATATTTGTTGGCTTCATCATCCAAGGCGTAAAATCCAGAGCGTAAAAACGGGAAGATGTCACCTGCGTGGACATCGGGAGGAAGCATCACGAATTGAGCATTCGAATCCACATCATCAAGAAGTCAAACCACTAGGATTCCAATTTTCAACATAATTCCATCGATAAAGAATAAAACGCATTAGAAACAAATCTCACTTCCCACGAGTATAGTCATTCCACAACTTCGAAATAAAGCCCCCCTGCTCTCTCTGCTCATTCCAACTAGCCCTCCGTCCAGCCATAGAAGCATCCGAACTCTCCCTCTTCTGCGTCTGCAAATTCGAGAACAAGCCCGCACCGGATCCCCCGCTGGAACGACGTCGCTCGGGTGAGTTCCGTGCGTTTTGATCAGATGCGTCGGAGCTCTGCGGGATGTTAGATTCTGCAGGATAGAGGAACAGGGATAGGACATACCCGACGATTACCCAGGTTGCGTACCATTTCTGGTGTGAGGGCCCAGGCGGCGCGGGTTATGGGGCTTTTGGCTCCGCCGCCGTCGATGGGGTTGACGTGTTCGTGTCTGTTGCCTGGTTCGCCTTTCCAGTGGCGGCGGGTATCATCGGTCATGTTGAAGTAGGAATTGTGGGTTTGTTGGTCGACTAGGGGGTGGGTGGTTAGTGGGGGGTTGAGATGGGGGGGGAATGAGATAAGGATGAGGGTAGATGAGAAGGTGAGTCGAAGACGTCATTGAGCCGGGGTTCGGGGTGTGTTTGATCCATGGGCTGGTGTGATGTGTAATACATGATCATGGTTGGGGGATGTGGGAGATAGAGGAGCTGACATACCAGATTCTTGTTTAGACCAGGATCGATGTTAAGTGAAGGATACAATAGGAGGGGAAGCTCGACTTTATATGGCTACCATCGAGCCAGGGTTACAAGGTGTCGCGTGGTACTTGATCCCCCAGGCGGTTTGACTGGTGAGTCTAGTGGATCTGGCTGACTACTATGACCTACGTCGATTGATGATAATTGCTGGGCTGTGATTAGTGATTAGTGTGGTGATGCTATTATCTGTCGTGGTCTGGACCGTGACTAAGCTACGTAATCGATGTTTTTGATTTTGAGCCGAGATCCGAGACATGCTTTGTCTCGGCTGAGTTTAGTTTTATCCTAGTTCTATGGCAAATGATGTAGCTTTGTATGTATCGATGTACTGCAACTTGACGTACTAAGAAATGCGGGGAAAGCTCGATGGCGTTAGTAGTGGGTCAAAGTACCCGATACTTCGGATTAGCGCAAGAATATGCGCGTAGGATAAGTAGTGTGTACCCCACATCTACCGTCTATCATGTCTAAATACTTGCTTTGTTGGATTTCCCTTCAGCCAAAAAGCCTGGACCGTCTTAGACATATACTCAACATGCTTCTCATGGCAAATCTATCTGCATCAAAACCAATATCTACATACGTATCTGATCAAACATCCTATCTCTAACCCGTCAAAACCTCGCCTTCTCATGCACATCTCTCAACGCCTTCCAAACCCTAACACCCTCATCCCACAGCGGATCCTCTCGAAGCTCCAAACTCCCATCAGCTTTAAGCACGCGCACCATTTTCCCACTCGTCTCCCATCCAAAATCATCCTCAGCCTTCACAAACCTAGCCAACGGCCCAACCAACGCCTCCCATGTCCTCCCCTTCTCCCGATCCGTCAACACATCCCCATTCCCCCAAAACCACAACGGATAATCACTCGAGTGCGTTACCCCCCACTCAACCGGAATCCCTTTCGCACACTCCGCTTGGAACTCAATCCTATATCTATGAATCAGCCGAGACGCATCCACGCCCGCAGTGTTGGACGTCAATGCGTAGATCAAGCCTCGCTGCATATGGTACACCTGCATATCGGCATAGATCCGACCCCAGGCATCCGAGTTCCAGTTCTTAACCCCAGGTGGTAGTTTTCCGTCCGGGTAGTGGAGTGGGAGGAGAGCGTCGACGATGCGTTGGGGGTAGTCGGCGATTAGTCGGGTGCGTAGAGCGTCAAGCGTGTTGGTCTTTGGTGGGTACCAGACTGCGTAGAGGAAGTGTTCTTCGGAGCATTCGCCGAGGATGAGACGGATGTTGCGGGCGACGATTTTACGGGCGAAGGTACCGTCGTCTAGGGATCGGAAGAGGGTGGGGAGTATGAAGGCGCCATCTGTTGTGGGGCGGAATTGGTGGATGGGGATTGTTTTTGCGGCGTCGAGGAGCTGTCTTGGCGGGAGCGAGCGAAGACGGGCGAGTTTTTCGTTTGGAGATAGGGTGAGCGGGATTGAAAGGGCTGTTAGGAGCTGGTTGAATTGCGGTTGGGTTTCTGTTGGTTCTTTGGGTTGCACGGCTGGGGAGTTGGAGTATATCACTGCTTGGCGAATGATGGATTGGTTGTCTGGTTGGCGGAGATCGTAGGCGAGTTGGTGGAAGACGGAGTTTGCGCCTAGGAGGTCGTTGTTATGTAGCCGTGGGTTTGATATTGGGTTCCTGCTTACCTGCAGAGTATCCCGAGATGCTGATATTCTCGGGGTTTCCACCGAATAAATAGATGTTTTCCTTTGTCCACTCCAAAGCCAGTCTCTGGTCCCAAAATCCATGGTTTCCAATCGTCTCTCCCGCGTCTACAGCATCCTGCTCAAGTTCCGCTGAATACAAGAAGCCGAACAGGTTAACCCGGTATGCAGGCATAACGATAACAGCCTTGAAATCAGTCTCGCCGAGCAGGGCCGCGGCATTGAAATTATTCGGCGAACCGAACTGCAGCCAGCCGCCATCTATTTACATCAGCTCTTATCCAACTCGATCAAGGGAAGGCCACTTACGGATGAAGATCATAACTGGCCATCCACCCCGCGGGGGTGCTCCCGTCGGCACCCACACATTACACTGGAAACAATCCTCTGTCCACGCTTCAGGCTTCTCTGGCGAGCTATTTAGGAAACCGGGTTGCGGACACAGCCCCGCTCCCCCTTCGCACAACCCAGGTGCGTCCTTGCTGCCGTAGCTAAAGGATGATGGAAGCTTGCGGGCACGGCGCCAGCGTTGCTGTGGTGGGAGAGCATAGCGCACGCCGCCAAAGTAGTGGCATAGTTCCGAGCCGGCGGAGATGGTCGCGCCCTGGATGACGCCGCGGTGTGCGAGGGAGAGAGTGTAAGGACGGCGGGTAGTCTCCATCGTGAGAATAGAGTAGGTGGGTGTATCCTACGCAGAGGCGGGGAAACTCAATGGGAGATTGAACTTGGGGTAGTAGTTCCACGACCCAGTCTTGGGTGGAGGGATTGGAAAATAACAGGACAGCGCTCTGCTTTTATACCTCGGAGGTCATCCGCGGACTATAACGCAGGCCTCTTTTCCCGAAGACACGTGTAGCCGAGATAAAGGAAGTGGAGCAGCTTACTGGTGATGCAGACGAGCGGATCGGCAATTTGGTCTTGGGGATAGCGGGGAGATGTTGGCGCCGAGATAGCTACTGATATGGGGGACACTTAAGCATCTCGAGAATATGTTATACCTTTTAACTGGCTATCATGCAACACCAACCCAACCTCGAAGCTGAATATCGGTATTGAGGGCCTCTACTGCTCGCTATCCAGACTGACAGTCTCAAGACTACTGCACCCTGATATGAACTACCAGACACTCGGGATGGAGAAAGCGAAAAGAAATGATATTCGAGAATAATCCAAGTCCAATAACACAAAGAAAATCAAAGTCCGCCTGGAAAAACTGTAAAATCAACGCTAGAAGCTATCATCAAGGTCGTGCACATCTTATACACAAAAGCCAATCTTATTTGACTCTTTTTTACGCCTTGCCAATCCTGCAGACGAGGTCCTGGCCGTCGACCGAGTCGCCCTCCTTGACGAGGATGCCGGAGACCTTGCCGCTGTGAGGAGCAGAGATGACCATTTCCTAGACAGAATTAGTACTTGCGATAAACTCGATAAAGAGGACTCGGTCGTCTTACCATCTTCATAGCGCTCAGCACCGCGATAGGGTCACCCTTCTTCACCTCGGAGCCGTCGTGCACACGGATCTCAACGACGACACCGCTCATGGGTGCACCGACCTGGCTGCTGTCGGCGGCATCGGCCTTAGGGCGAGCAATGTTATCAACGGAAGCCTTCTGGTCGTCGACACTGACCTGGCGGACTTCACCGTTGACCTCGTAGAATACCTCACGCTGGCCAGTCTGCTCGGAGAGCGGGCCGATAGCCAAAAGCTTCAGGATCAGGACCTTGCCCTGCTCCAGCTCGACGTGGAACTCCTCGCCAATCTCAGGCCTGGCCAGGAAGAAGCGCGTGGGCAGCACGGACAGGTCGCCGTACTTCTGCACGAACTTGCGGTAGTCCTCGAACACCTTGGGATACATGGCATAGCTGGCCACATCGCACTCGGTCGCGGCGCCGAATTTCTCCCGGATCTGGTTCTTGATTCCGACCAGGTCCAGAGGCTCCAGGTACAGACCAGGGCGCTTCTCAAGCTTGCGGCGGTCGCGAAGGGCCTTGGAACGCAGAGGCTCGGGGAAGCCACCGAAGGGCTGGCCCATCAGTCCCTCCAGGAACTCCAGAACGGAGCCGGGGAAGTCCAGCTCGCCGGCACGGTCGATAACGTCCTCATGGGTCAGCTTGTTGGAGACCATGAACTGGGCCAGGTCACCGACCACCTTGGAGGTTGGGGTAACCTTGACGATGTCGCCCAGCAGGAGGTTGGCCTGTTCGTAGGCCTTCTTGGTCTCGGCCCATTGCTGGCCAAGACCCAACTGGCTAGCCTGGAAGATCAGGTTGGTCAGCTGGCCGCCGGGGATCTCGTGCTCGTAGACCTCGGGGTCGGGACCGGTCAGACCAGCCTCGAAAGGAGAGTAGAGCAGACGGAGCTGGGCCCAGTAGGTGTCCAGGGCGCGGACATGAGCTGGGTTGAGCTGGGGGTCATGCTCGGTGCCAGCAAGCGAGGCCAGAAGAGCACCGATGCTAGGCTGCGAGGTCATACCAGACAAGCTGTCGGTGGCGGCGTCGACGGCATCAGCACCAGCCTGGGCACAGGCAATCATCGAGGCCACACCGGTACCGGCAGAGTCGTGGGTGTGAACGTGGATCGGGAGGTCGGGGTAGCGCTCACGGATGGCGCCGACCAGCAGGCGAGCGGCCTGGGGCTTCAGAACACCGGCCATATCCTTGATACCCAAAACGTGGGTGCCCAGCTTGACGATACGGTCAGTCAGGGAGAGATAGTATTCGAGGTTGTACTTCTTGGCAGGGTTAAGCATGTCACCGCTGTAGCAGATGGTGGCCTCGACCACACCACCGGCCTGCTGAACAGCCTTGATGCCGACCTCAAGCTGGTCGATATCGTTGAGAGCATCGAAGACACGGAAGATGTCAACACCGTACTTCTTGGCCTGCTTACAGAAGTGGTAAATGGCGTTGTCGGGGAGGGATGAGTAGGCCACACCGTTGGCGCCACGCAGCAGCATCTGGAAAGGAATGTTGGGCACGGCCTTGCGAAGCTTGCGCAGACGGTCCCAGGGGTCCTCATAGAGGAAACGCATGGCGACGTCGAAGGTGGCGCCACCCCAGCACTCCAGACTGTAGGCATTCTGAAGAGCGTAGCTGGTCTCGTGGGCAATGTTGAGCATGTCGATGGTACGCACACGGGTGGCGAGCAGCGACTGGTGGGCATCACGCCAGGTGGTGTCCATGAGCAAGCAGCCCTTGTTGGCGCGCACAGCCTTGGCGAAACCTTCGGGGCCCTGGGAATCGATGATCTGTTTCCAACCCTTTTGGCAGGGCTGAGAGACGTCGATGACGTTGCCCGAGGCATCCTTGAGGACGGGCTTGATGATATCGCCCTTCAACTTGGGCTCGCCGATCTGGCCCTTGATGCTGCTGCCGTTGACGGCGACGTCACCCAGGTAGGTGAGCAGCTTCTGGGCACGGTTCTGAGAGCTGACCAGAGCGAAGAGCTCAGGAGTGTCATCAATGAAGGTGGTCCAGCAGGTACCATCGATGAAGGTGGGGTGGCTCAGCAGCGAAGCAAGGAAGGGAATGTTGGTCTTGACACCGCGGATACGGAACTCAACCAGGGCACGCAGCATCTTGCGGCGCACGATCTCGTAGGTCGAGCCACGGCACGTGCACTTGACCAACATGGAGTCATAATGGGGGGTGATGATGGCACCGGCAAAACCGTTACCACCGTCGAGACGGACACCGTTACCACCGGCAGACCGGTAGACCTCGATCTTACCGGTGTCGGGGGAGAAGCCCTTGGAGGGGTCCTCGGTAGTGATACGACACTGAATGGCGTAACCGCGGGTGGAGATGCGGTCCTGGGTCAGACCGAGCTGCTCCAGAGTAGCACCGGCGGCAATCTGGATCTGGGCGGCAACGATATCAATGCCGGTGATCTCTTCGGTGATGGTGTGCTCGACCTGGATACGGGGGTTGATCTCAATGAAGTAGTAGCGGTTCTGCTGGTCGACCAGGAACTCTGCGGTACCGGCATTGCGGTACTTGACGGACTTGGCCAGCTTGACGGCATCGGCCAGAATCTTATCGCGGGTCTCGACGGGGAGATCCTTGGCCGGAGCGATCTCGACAACCTTCTGGTGGCGACGCTGGACGGAGCAGTCACGCTCGAACAGGTGGACGACGTTGCCCTGGTTATCACCGAGCAGCTGAACCTCAATGTGCTTGGGCTTGTCGAGGAAGCGCTCGACGAAGACGGTGCCGTTGCCAAAGGCCGTGCGAGCCTCGGATGTGGCACGCTCGAAGGAGTCACGCAGCTCGGACTGGTCGCGAACGACACGCATACCACGGCCACCACCGCCAAAAGCGGCCTTGATGATGATCGGGAAGCCATACTCGTCGGTGAAGGACTTGACCTCCTCGTAGCGCTCGACGGGGCCTTCTGTACCGGGAACAACCGGGACCTGGCACTTGATGGCCGCCCGACGGGCAGAGACCTTGTCACCGAGGGCGTCGATGGTGTCGGGGGTCGGACCCACGAAAACAATGCCCGCCTTTTCGACCTTTCGGGCAAAGTCGGCGTTCTCTGAGAGGAAGCCATAGCCGGGATGGATCAGGTGCACGCCATGCTCCTGGGCGATCTTGATGATCTCGTCGCCGGCCAAATAAGCACCGACAGGGGTGTACTGGCCACGGCTGCCAATCATGTAAGCCTCGTCGGCTTTCTGACGGTGCATGGACAGGCGGTCCTCATGGGAGAAGACGGCGACCGTCTGCAGGGACAGCTCGTGAGCCGTTCGGAAGATACGAATGGGGATTTCACCACGGTTGGCGACCAGGATCTTCTGGAAGTGCATGATGGTCGAGTTTGCACGCAGGCGCCGGTGGACGGAGTCCTGGTGGTGCTCTGCGTGGTCCTCGATGAACTCGGCATCTTCGATGGCATCCTCCGGCTGGCGATGCGGGGCAGCCATGATGGAAGGCCGGGGGTGGAGGTGAAATTGGAATTGAAAGTGAGAAAAGGGTATATTTTACACAGAATCTAGAGGAACGAGTCAGTCAATACCACCCAATTCACCAATGTGGTTCAATTGCAAGTAATCTAGGTGACTCACCTAGAAGCACGAAGCTCTAAACTCCAGGCCGGCCTCGGCAGAATGTGGCGCAATCACTTGCACCAGGGATGAGTGTAAGCAATGTTCCCCGGATAGATTGCACAGAAAGGAGAAGGAAGAAATTGGAAGAAAAGGAAGAAGGAAGGAGGGCAAGATAAAAGGAAGGAGGGGGTGTAGATGGGATCACGAGGAGATCTGCAGCAGCTTCTCCGGGCTGACTTTGTGACTCGCAATGAGGTAACTTTTCTCTCTTCACCGGTTCACCGTTCGACTCTAACGGTGGTCTGCTTCTTTTTCTTTTTCTTTTCCTTTTTTTTCTTCTGTTCCTGTGGTCGGGCGGGTCTTTCTTATGTATTTCTATTATCCCTACCTACTCTAATAGTATCTCCCCCACTCTCAATCTACAATCCACACTGGCGACTCCGGCGAGATCTTCTCCGATGATCTCATCGAGCCTATAGTTACTCACATCTCAACGTGATCGGGTGGATTAGGCCCAGCACAACCTCGGGTCCTCGGGTCATCCAGTCTTCATGTTCAGCCCTAGTTTTGACAGGAGAAAGTCCAGAATCGCCTATTTCACCCGCCAGAGCGGATATTGACGGGAAACCTGGGCCTTGGAGGGTCCGGGGGAGACTCGGAGAACTTTCGACATATGCAACTACGAACTTCATGGTCCACCAATCACGGCCACCAATTAATCACGCTGTGCTGCTCGTCGCTATGCTTGAAATGGTTCACCTCGGCCCCATCCACCGTACCCTCTTTCCATTTCTTAAAGGAATTTTCTCCGGTTTTGAGTGCGGGTTTGGCTCATTCTGGAATCCCTTGGCCTTGTTGAGGCTTTATGGTCCCGCAAAAAGGTTTGAAGGTCCACGAAATCCTGTGTCCGGTCATGCGTGTCAATCCCTAGAGGAAGGGATCTCCTAGCGATCTCCTCAATTGCTCCGACTACCGCGGTGTCTCCTTCCGACTCACCGTGGGGACCGCATGGGGACACAATGGCGGGTCACGTTTCGAATCCTGGACTTCCCCTTGCTCAATCTCAACTTGGCGCTGCGTGATCTCCCGTATGACATGCCCCTCCCAGTTACGCAGCCAAATAGCCAAGCGGGGCCAAGTAAATACCAAGGACCCCGGCACGCAACAGCGTTGGATTTTATACGGCGTACTCCGTAGGTAGGCGCGATATCCCTGCGGTACTCAAAAATGCCATCGATCGCCGCAGCGCCCAGGACTCAGAGCATCGTTCTATGTCCGATGTACTATATACATTAGCCTTTACAATAGCCTATATGCCTGCCCCGGATAAGCCTCCATGATCTACTCAATCATCGCCCGAGATCCCTTATCTCAACGCTGCCCGCAGCGTCATCCAGCACCGTTCATCTGCGTTAGCCTGGCTTGCTTTGAATTCCGGTTTTCGCTATTTGCAGAGCTGGGCGTGGCGATTGCGATTGCGGTCAGGAATGGAACAATTCACCAACACAATCCTTCCATGGCGCAGACCTCATGTATGTAGGTATCTCCATCGGTTATATCCGCATAGCTCATTTTCTCTCGACGGGGTAAATATAGAGTCGTGTTGCTACTAGCCCCCTCCACGGATCATACCTTGGAAAGGAAATCAAGCTTCTACATTTTCTGCCGCATATCTCAACCCTGATTCCTAAGGTATTTATTTCCTTACCTACAAAGATGAGGTCTTTAATTATGGTTTCCATAGTAAAACTGTAGGTCTCAATCCTATTACATCACTCGGATTTTTGGTATAATTCAGCCCTGGATATACGTGTCAATCTAATAACTATGCGTTAGTCCTGGTTATTCAGTACCCCGTGACCTCGGGAACTGCTCTGTAGCACTATCATCCATCCCTGCGACCGCGACCGCACTCCACACCCTCCATTAATACCCACGGCCCTCGGCGTCATACTGCCTGTAAAGATGCCATATTTTTACAGGGGATTCACGCAAAAATAGTGCGAGATAGTTGAGGACCTAGAAGCGTTAACTAAAGCGGTGTAGGATTACCAAGGAAAATCCTGCACTAAACCTAAATAGGAGTAGAAGCCTGATTTCTAAGGTTGCTAGCCTAAATATTACCCCAGGACTCTATTCTCTTCCATCCAGCCGGTCCAGACAGGGCTATGTACGACGACCTAGACCTATGTACCCGTGACTTGTAGAATCACAAAAGTATAGTTAGTCCACCGCAAAGAACCAAGGCCAAGGTTGTAACATTCCATGAGCATCTTCGGCCAGGACGGAGGCTGCGAATTGTCCTACACCTGGGCACTTGAGCGATGCAAAATCCACCGGGCTGGGTACTCTCCTCCCTCGCAGTCCCAAGGTTCTGCAAACTACCTTAGGTATTTGCCTAGAGATAGTTGGGAATTACTATCTTGGCGTCTTGGCAGCACAAGATTCTTCATCGGATCCTCCTTGGCAGTCCAAGGTTGATGTAACTACGAACACAAGGGATCCATAAGTCGAGAACGCAATTCCATTACTGTAAAACCATGGCCCAGGCCGCGCATAAAAATCAAAGCCTATCAAATACATTGGAGTAAAATGAAGGAAAAAAGAACCAAATTCACGGGCACGAAGTCCCCCCACTCTGGCAGATCAAGCGATCTGCCCGTCCCCATCTCGTGGTCTTTTGCTCGCACCAAGAGGTCGTCACGTCGCTTTATGTTACACTTAAGAAAAAGGAAAGGGCAATAAATGAAGGGGTCTAGAATGCACGGTAGCCGGTGGCCTGCGGGGTGATACCGTTGGCTTGATACGGCATGGCTGGCGGGGCGGGGCCTTGGGTCAGCATTAACCGCGAGCCACCCAGGATAGGAGTGTTGTCCTCCTCGGTCTGGTGCGTCTTCTCCCTGGACTTGCGCTCCTCATTGTCCTTCTTCAGCATCTCGATCGTGCGCGTTTGCTCGCAGAGGAAGTTGATCATGTACGGCATGGTGAAGTCGTGCAGACCCTTGCGCCATGAGACCTCCATGATCACGTCGGGGCGAAGCAGATCATAGCAGGCATAGAGCATGCCCACGTAGCACTCGCGGCTGCCGATGTCGACGAACTATTTTCATGTCAGCTGTTATTGCGGAAGAAATACCGAGAGAAAAAAAACTTACATAGCGGAGGAGCTCCTCCACCACCTCGGACTTGGCTGAGATGGCGGCCGTCTCGATGGCGTCCTTGTACAGTTTGTCCTGCTTGGACAAGGCGATCGACTTCTCCCAGCGCTTGTTGTTGCGGTAGATGCTGGCAGCGATCTGGCGGAAGAAGATGAGGTCGTGTTTCTCCAGGCGCTGGGCAAGAGCCACGGCATCGAAGTTGTCATAGTTGTCCACGGAGTCGCGCAGAGTCTTGTAGTCCTCCTCCTCAATCAAAAGTTCGTTGATGGCGTCGTTGACCGCCCGCTTGTTCTGGGACTGAACGTTCAGCAGGAAGGGCTTGATCAGGGGAATGTTGTCGGAGCTCTGGAAGATGCGCACAACACGGTTGACGTCGACACGCGGGGTAAGGACCTGGAGCAGATCGGTGATGAGAAGAGGCTGCTCCTGCAGGTAGAAGTTTAGGGCGCGGTAATAGATCTCCAGGTTAGCAACCTTGACAACGATGTCCTTGAATGAGTGGTGCTCCCAGGCATCGACAGAACGCTCCATCATAGCCAGGGCGGCGTTGTCCCACTCGTCGTAGTGGCAATACAAAAAGACCAGCTCGGGCCACAAATTGGCCTCCTCGCAGGCACGGATCATCTTGGGGATGTTGATGCGGGACCAGAAGAGCTTCAAGTGCTCCATCACGCGGTCGGGGTGGTACTTAGTCAGAGCAATGCCCAGTTCGGTAAACATACCCATATGAGCACGCTCCAGACCAAGACCAGCCTCTAGAACGGCGATCAGCTCGTCGAAGTAACCGTGACGCTCGTATTGGCGGACCAGGGCCTGCAACTCCTCAGCGTGAACGATGAGGTTGAGACCACAAATCTGGGCAAGACGGAACTCCTTCTTGTCGACACAAGCCTCGTTGACCTGCTTCCAGACCTTGACGCTGTTGGCCTTACGGGCACACTCGACAGCAGCCTGGTATTCCTCGAGGTGCACCAGGGTAGTCGCCAACTTGGCCCAGTTGGAGATGCCGGTGTAGAAGATCTTGGCAGCCTGGTGGTAGCCCTCCTCGTAGGCCTTGTCACCGGAAGCCTCGATATTGGCGACGTTGGTAGAGCGAAGGAAGTCCTCAAGCTCGGAAAGCTGATCCAGCCGGGCGAAGCAGAAGGCGAGAGCAGTGTCAATGGCCGGCTCACGCAGGGTCTTGCGGGCCATGCGGAGGTACTTGACGAGGTCCTCATCCTTGCCGGCGTGAGTGGCAGTTTCAATGACCTCGTTGTAGTTGGATGGGTCTCCGGCACGGATGTACGACTCAATCGAGTCGGAGATACGGAGACCATCGAGCTGGGCCTTCGCAACCTTGCTCCAAACATCGGGCAGCTCAACACGCTCAGCGAACTCCTGGGCGCGATCGATGCTGACGATGTTCTCAACCAAGACGTTGACGGCGGCGAGGTAGTTGTTGACCTTCTTGTAGATCTCAAAGGCCTCCTCATACAAACCCACGCTGATACACATCTCGGCGATCTCATCAGCAGAGAACTCGTTGAGCTGGTGAATGTAGTCCATCAGACGACCCTTGTCTGCCTTGGCGGCAGTCAACATCAGCAGGTTCTGCAAGCTGGTGTTATCGCTGAAGGGCGATGGTTCCAAAATGATCTTCTCGAGTAGCTCGATGAGCTCACCGGGGAGGTCGGCATCGAGGAAGCACTTGACAGCGACAGAAACCTTGTCGGGCTCAGTGGACTCCGGGACGGCAGTAGCAATAACCTGGTCCACGACGGAGCGGCGATGAAGGTTGTTCTCGCTCAGAACGAAGTTCCAGATCTCGGGGTCGGCACGCTCAACGAGGTACCGGGCCTGGGCACGGTACATGGAGTTCTCGTTCGTGATGCTAATTAACTCCAGGTCATTCTGACCCTTGTGGTAGGCGATGTACGCTAGGTTGGGGTCGCGCTTCTCGCAGTACTTTCCGACAGTTAGGGTATCGTACATGTCGTTCTCCTTGAGGAACTTCTCGGGGTTATTGTTGCTATCAATGTAGATTTTGGCAAGAGCATTGTAGACGGCCTGCTGCTGGTTGCCAGTAGCAAGGGTAGCCTCGAGGAAGGGCAGAAGCAGCTTGAGACGGTTGCGGCTCTCAACTTCATTGACAAGCTCATCGATAGGAATCAAAGAGGGATCCACGCTGCTGAGGAGACCCTTGATGATGTTCTCATCACAGTCGACATCAAGCAGACCACCAATCACAGCAGGGGCACGGGATGGGTTAACGCGCTGCACATACACCTCGATAGATTTGAACTGCTGGTTATGGTAGAGGTAAAGGACCAGGTCGTGGATAAAGTTGAAGCGGTCGCAAACGATGATGAGAGGGAGCTGCTCAGTCAGATGAGCTTCCTTCAGGAAGTTCTTGACCTTCTCGGGGTTGTAGTAGTTGCTCTCACGGCAAATACGCTCGACCTCGGTGATCTGGCCCATGGCAGTGGCGGCCTCAATGTACTTGAAGTGTACCTCGGGGTCCTCGCTAAGGTTGACAATGCTACCAAGGTAGTAGTAGAGACCCTCGGCAGTGCGATACTTCTCAAAGAGATCGATGAGACGGTTGGCACCAAGCAGATCAGAGAACTTGGTAGCGATCTGGACAACGGACTGCAGGTTCTGTCGAATGTTCACCTCCAACATGGTGTCCAGGCACTCCAGGGTCTGCTCCACAGAGAGACGGCCGAAGTAACTCATCAGCCATTCGGGGCTCAGCTTGTCAGTGCGAACAATGTTGCGCTTGATCACGGACGGGTCATCAGTGTTCTCTAAGGCGCGCTGGATGAGACCGGCGTTCTCACAAAGCTGCGCGATCCGAGGGCGATCGTAGTGAGTGAAGATCTCATTGCCCAGAATGGCGTCCGCAACCTGAGGGGCATTGACAAGGTTCATCTCCAGGAGACGGGTCTGCAGGGCACCCTGCTCAGGCTTGTTGTCCTTCAAGGCATCCAAAAGGAAGGAAGTGGCCTGCTGAATCATGTTCTGGGACAGGAACACATCTACAACCCGGTCGAGATCAACAAGGGCACCACTCTCCTCGTTGGCAAGCTGAGTGGCAAACTCTGCACCCTTCTCGGGGTTCACCCGCACAATGTGCTGCAGAAGCTGGGTGTAGTCGGGCTGGTAACCCACTTGCTTGGAGTAAGCGAGGATCTTGTCGAACTGGCCAGTCTCGGCGAACCCAGCAACGACCTTGTGGGGAATGTTGGCTTGAAGGTAGACGCTCAGGGCCAGAGGCATATCGTACGGCCGAATGATATCTCCAAGCTCCTCGGAAGCCTCCAGCTTGTTCTCGCGCATCCACTTTTCCAGCAAATGCTTGCGGTTCTGTTGCAACACCGGACGAACCAGCTCCACACTCTCGTATCGGTTCAATGAGCCCTTATCAAGCAGCATACCGAAATACTGTAAGATGACCGACATCTGGCCGGTCTGAGGGGCGTTCTTGAAGCGGGCGATGGTTTCAGGGGTCCGAAGGAATCCGCGGGGAGAGTTGGCAGCGACTTTGGCCGCCTCGGAGAAGTTGCTGGAGTTGATAAGCGTGTCGAATTGCTGCTGGTAAAGGTGGTCGGCCCCAGGGAGCCCAGCCCTGGAGGCAAGCTTGACAGCAAGACCCGACATGGCGGGGTTGCTCATCAAGTATTCAATGATTGTGCTCTCGTCAACGCTTACCGACAGAACCTGCCCCTTGCGGTTGACACCAACCAGACCCGCACCCTCGTTATCCGCAGCAGTGGTGAAGATCGTCTCGCTGGAGATACGGTTCATGAAAATGCACGTACCAGTCTCGAGATCGTACAGGTGAATGAAGCCGTATTTGGTGACGAGGTAAACCACGTCGTACTTGGTGGACACCTGCATGGCCACGGGGAAGTCATTGACGGCTTCCTGGGGGAAGTACACCTCCACAGCCTTCTTCTGGAATCGAGGGTTCGGTTCTTGGTGATCGATCTCGGCAATCTGCAGCTTGGCACCCGTCTGGGTTCGGACGGCGAAGGTGAAAAGGTGGTGGGGAAGAGGAGAACCCTCGACGTTAATGTCGGCGAAAGCAGCAGCGTGGCCCTCAATCGACTGGGAGATCCCGCGCTCCTTCGAGTAGAGCTGCATTGACCCGACAACGCGACCCTGCTGTTGACTGATACCGACCAAGACCATCCATTTCTCCTCCGAATTGACGCGGTAATTGATAATTTGGCAACCCTAACATAGCAGGCACATCAGTCAGCATATTGCATTCGCACGGATTCATCAAGCATGGAGTGCACATACGGCCAGGTTGGGAAGCCGGTCAAATATCTTGACCGGGTTCTGCTGGGTGGCGTCGTAAACGTCCCAGTGGTAGACGGAGGTGTCCGTGACTAGACCCAGACTCTTGTCGCTGAACCACTTCCAGTACACGATATCGTCATTCATCACCGCTGACTTCAGCTTTTGCTTCGCCGCGAGGTCGAAGATCTGAACTGTCCGGCCCTGGGCCTTGAGAGCGATGATGTTCTTGTTCCAATGCATGATGGCACTGTCGGCGTTGATCGGCCGCCGCATAACCTCATTGTTGTTTTTCAAGTCAACAATGATGACTTGTGGCTTGTCGTCCTCATCGAGCTTCTGGCGAACACAGACATAGTGATCGGATTCAAGGGTCTGTTTACGCAATGGCGCCTCATTAGCCATGTCCTGACCACCCCTGTTTGGGTCCGGAGGAAGGATCACCCACACATTGATTGAAGCCGATGGAGCTTGGCTAGAGTGCGGAAAAAAAGTTAGCTAGAAGTTTTGGTGGCTTGGGGTAGTCTCCCGGGCGCGACCGGGGTTCCCGTCGCGCATCGAGAGCTGATCGCGAACCCGCTGTTTGGGAGAGGGCGACAGAGGCGAGACATACCGAGATGCCAATATTGGTCAACTATAGAGAAGCAAGCCATCAGTATTTGAGATCCCAGAGATGGGGCGCAAGTGAAGCGAGACGTACATTGACCAGTTCCGTGAACTTGATAGGCAGCGGTGCCATATTTACTTAGGCCGCAGCACGACCTTGACCACCCAAGGAAACGCCACGCAAGGAAAACAGAATTGAAAAGGAGAATGAGCGATAAAAAGAATGAGCAAAGAAGGAGAAGATTGAGGGAGGAGAGTGAGGGGGTAGGGAATCTGAAGAAGCGGAAGTGACCTCAGGAGGTCCGCTGTTGTCGTTGCTGAGGTGTCGCTTATGGGGTGTCACGTGAGACAGGGGCACGGGGACTGCGTCGTTGAACGAGAATTGAGAAGTCTGAGCACGCTCTATGAATATCTCTGAATGAGAGGAAGATGATAGATTTTCTTTTTAGATACCGGGATTCTAGTATGTGAATTATGTGCCATGGGCAAAGAGCCCGTCATGCTGTCATGTCTCATCTGAGCCTTGATCAAGTACTTCATGTCTCCACAGCCGCAATTTCCCATTCGACCCTTCCTGTTCCCCATTCCACACGGATAGGCATTAATAAGGCTCTTTTGGAATTTTCCATGATTATAGTTAGCTAGGTAGGCAACCTACATCACTTTGAGACCGGGTAGTTGAACACTCGCGAAGCTGTTCTAAGGTATACAACTGTCAATCACAGATCCACTACACAAATCAGTATATGCTACACCTTTCTGAGTCCGAGTTATGCTGAACTTGGGACGACCTGGAAGTAAAAGGTGGGTTAGAAATAGGTTCATCTACTGTGGTATATCCAGATCCAATTCTCCTGCTTGCCACCTGGCATCGGCATCGGATGCTCTGCCGTGATAGGGGCGAGTGGGCCTTTTAGACCCTCTTGGCAGGCATTCTACGCTTCGCCTTACCTCCGCGCCGCTACCCCGTTGGCCATGCGATGTTAGTTCCACAGAATAACTTGTGCATACATATCGAACGGGGTGCCTGGTCTGCATCTTGATCACTATAAGTTACTTTCAAGTCGGAAAATGCGGGTAACCAGTAACCTAGACATCCCGGGGCCACGTTTTGATACCGCCTCTTCGACAGCCATTGGAAGATGTTCACCCTCCATGAGCCTCTCTAACGGACAAAGCCGGGGTTAACAGAGCCAGCGGCTTGCACAGATGCCCGTTTTACGATTATTTCATGTCGGCGAATGCTCGCACCATTGGCTCACCAACACCGAAGTCTCGATCATGTCCAACCGGCCATCTCTTCCCCAGGGCAGCCAAGGATGAAAGGATATTGCGGGCAGCCTCTATCCTGGCTGTGCCATGACCTAGGAATGTCATGCGGGATATTTATCGTATGGTATCCTCGCATTGGAGGGGCACGGATAGCCCAGATGCTTGGCACCATCTTGGCCTGCCAGCGGAATGGCATATCCCCGCGTTGTCTTTCAGGATATGTCTGGGGTCTTCGGTACGTCGGTATAGGCCACGAAGACGATTAAGCGTGATGCGGGGTAGGCGGCAATTGAGCACCTATAAATAGACGGAGAAAGTTGTGGTCATGATCCGAGGAAGAGGGTACAATATCAACTCCAGTTCATTGAAGGCCGACCATCCTTTCTAACCCCAAAATGGCGTCAAATGAACGGGCAGAGCCCATCCACAAAGGAATCCTGCCCGCTGCCGTACAGTCCTTCAAAGACCTCTTCATCTGGAAGCAGCGCGTGGAAGTCGTCAACGAGTTTGGTGAATCTCACACAGAATGGCAGTCACCGGAGCCGCTCCAGAACCCACTCAGTCTGATGGCCCAACTCTCTGCTCGAGACTGGCTTTTTTTCCTGGTTGGACTTGCAGCCTGGACTGCCGATGCCTTTGACTTTCATGCTCTTTCCATTCAGACCAAGAAGCTTTCCGATTACTATGACCGATCAAAGACAGACGTGACCACTGCCATCACTCTCACCCTTCTTCTCAGAAGCGTTGGTGCTGCTCTCTTTGGGCTGGCTGGAGACAGGTATGGTCGTAAGTGGCCAATGGTGGTGAACATGATCGTTCTTGGAGTGCTACAAGTTGCCACCATCTACAGCCGTACCTTCCAGCAGTTCTTGGCGGTACGCAGCCTCTTCGCCCTTTTTTATGGGAGGAGTTTATGGAAATGCCATTGCCATGGCCTTGGAGCATTGCCCGTAAGCGCTTAGCTTCACGATGAGGAATACTCAGACTGATGTGTTATTTACCTAGTGTCAATGCTCGTGGCCTTATGTCCGGAATCTTACAGCAAGGATACTCCCTGGGATATGTGTTCGCGGCCTGCGCCAATCTAGGGGTGGGTGGCTCAACAAATAGCTGGAAGACGGTGTTTTGGATCGCAGGTAAGCAATCGTCAAGAAATAATGTTGCGCTGGCTAACATCCCTAGCCGCTATTTCCATTGGCATCGGCCTTTTGCGAATTGCATTCCCAGAGTCAAAACAATTCCTCGAGGCCAAGAAAGCCGGAAAGCGAAATGCAAGCGCGGCCGAGTTCTGGAAAGAGACCCAATCAATGCTGGGCAAGGAGTGGCGCATGTGCGTTTATTGTGTCATTCTCATGACCTGGGTGAGTTCGAACCAGTAATCGACTACCATGATATGAAATGGAATCTAACTGAATCACTATGCCAGTTCAACTTCTACTCGCACACATCGCAGGACTCCTATACCACCTTCATGCTCACTCAGAAAGGACTTGACAACTCGGGTGCCTCACGGGCATCAATTTTAATGAAAACCGGAGCCTGCGTGGGTGGGACAATTATTGGACATCTATCTCAGTTCGTAGGCCGCCGGCGTGCCATCGTCGTCGCTGCTCTGCTCTCTGCAACCCTTATTCCGGCATGGATTCTCCCAGAAGGAGAACGTGCTTTAAGCGCCACGGGATTCCTTATCCAGTTCTTTATCCAGGGAGCATGGGGTGTAATCCCAATTCATCTGAATGAGCTGTCCCCGCCGGCATTCCGATCTTCTTTCCCAGGTCTCACGTACCAGCTGGGTAATATGATTAGCTCGCCGTCTGCGCAGATTGTGAACGCCATTGCCGAGTCCACTTGGGTGACTACGGCATCGGGTGCTCGTGCGTCGGCTTATGGACCCATGATGGGTGTTGCGACTGCCATAATTGCCCTCGGCATCATGTTTACCACGGCAGTTGGACCCGAGAAGCGTGGTCGACGCTTTGAGTCTGCGATCGCTGGTGTGGAGGACCTGACTCTTGCCAAGAGCCTGGACTTGGAGGCCGGCGGGGATGATAAGGCGACAGATGAGATGGTGGAAATGGCAGATCAGAAGAAGTGAGTGGAACTGTGTTTGGACAATTAAGGGAACTACATGGCATGAAGCAAAGCCGATTTAGATAGCTATAGGCATCATTCGGCCCCATAGGAACGTCTTCTTTTATTCACTTCTTGTCTCTACCTGTCAGACGTGATGACAACGTTAATTCGTAGTTAAATCTACGTAACATTGGGCGAAATTCCCTAGGAACCATCAACTATCGTTGAACCGCAACCCGTAACCAAAGAAGCAAAGGGAAGTAAACCCCAAGTAAATAAATAAACCCAATATTTGTTTCAAACCGTCAACCCTTGACCATCCCCGAAACCTAGAAATCCGTCGATGGCGCGATTCCTTCCCACAGGTCCAATTCACGGAGAGTATCCTCACACTTCTTGCGAATAAATGCAACAGCATCAGATCCAATGGGAAGCTGATAAGGCCAATCCTTTCCCGCTGTACCATTCTCTCCTTTTACTATATCAATAATACGCGACACTCCCTTCACCGTATCTCCAGTTTGGTTCCCATTTAGGTCAGCAAACCCGCGTTCGACGGCCTCTCTCAAATCATTGTAATCATCGAATTTGGACTGGGCCATCTTTCTGTTGGTCTCGGCGAGGAGATCAGTGCGAAATGTCCCCGGCTCAACTAGGAGAGCCCTGATGCCAAATGGAGAGACTTCTCTCGACAGTGATTCCACCGCATCTGTATCCGTGTTAACTTGCACTTTGCCGTATCATTTTGGGAGTCGTACAGTGAATGGCTGCCTTGGAGGCGCAGTATGGCCCGACAGCTGGAAGGCCATCCCAAGCGATCATCGATCCAATGAAGACAATTGTTCCGGACTTGTTGCTGCGCATGTGCGGGAGGAAAGACCGGGTTGTATTCAGGGCTCCGAAGACGTTCGTGTTGAACTGTGCGAACCACTCATCGTGACTACAGTGACTGTGTTAATGCTGGAAAGCAAAAGCTAAAGGTTGAGGATGCTTACGTGCTCTCTTCGACGGTTCCGAACTGTGTGTAGCCAGCATTGTTGACCAGCACATCGATCCTGCCATAAGTCGAGATGGCCTCGTTGGCCTTGCGGTCGAGCTCGTCTTGAGGGGCAGTGACATCAAGCTGCATGATCGCGGCACCGATATCTTTAAGATGAGCAATTCGGTCGATATTACGAGCTGTTGCAATGACCTTGTCACCACGAGCGATAGCAGCTTTCACGAACTCGGTACCGAAACCGGAGGAGGTACCGGTGATGAGCCAGACTTGGGGAGACATGGTGGGTGACGAAAAGATGGGAATCTTGAAGCTGAAAAGCTTTGATAACTTGGGTTGAGATGAGTGAGATTCAGCAGGAATCCCGGCCCTATTTATCTGTTTGCGGTTTCACAGGTGTATGGGCTCTTGTCGAAAGGGGCTTACATGTAACTCCATTAACTCCACTAATTCCACAAAAGGTGACGGGCCAGTCAAGACTTGAGTAGGATACTGAACGCTCCTCGATATGTATAGGAATAATTTGACCAGGACTAAATGCATGAAAACATACATAGTTGAAAGCTGCCTGTCATTGGCTATCGGCATAGAAAGTGGGCTAAGTGGCGTCCCGAACGGCTTCGGCATCGCTGCCATCTGTCGGAGTACCCTGTTACCCCTGTAATTGGCCCACAAACTCGTAGAAATTGCTTTTGACATTCGGATTGCCATCAGAATAGCATCTACTTTCACTGCAGCATTCAAAAACACGAACCACCCCGTCATGTTTCTTAGCTGTCGCTCATTTGCTTTCAAGCTTCTCTGCATGTTTTCGGCTCTTCGGACTCGACTCTACCTCACAAGAACCGATCTTTCCTCAATGCACCATAACAATGAATTTCACTCTCAGAAGCATTACCAAATGCCATTGTATGAATTGGCCTTTCATCAAATTGGAAAATTGGCCGCTCAATTAGGCGTGGTCGCCCAGTGAAATTATGATCTACGTCATGACTTCAAACGCGTCGTTCTACACCCAAAATAGCAACAATCAACCTTTCGATTAGGTGATTGACAGATACCGGATTCTCCTCGAAGATCAATAACAGCCCAAAATTTTTATTGGATATCGTACCTTAACTGGACCAAGGGAAAAAGCTTATGCCACCCTCAAAGCAATGTGATTTGCACTCCACAAAAATCAGGGTCCATGATGCCTTCACCGTCAATTGCCAATGCGGCGAATCACCCTTCAAAACCATGTCAGGTGCCGTGTCAGGAACACTGCGCTTATGTACCCTCTACGTCTCCAGGAACTCCGTCTCCAGGAACTCTTTTGCTCTTCACACACCCTTGTCACCTTGGGAGCCTGAACCTTGAGACATCATGAAGCCAGGATGTGTGGCTTACCTGTGCCTCAGCTCCACGATCGGCCTTGCAGAGGCGATAAGCAATGATAACAGCTCCGAGCCAGTGACCTTGACTGTTGCAACGGAAGGAGGGAACAAATCGAGCCCTTTTCTGTACGGGGTGATGTTCGAGGTAGTTCACTCATTGGCTCCTACTTGAACCTAGGTTGATTGCTAATCGATATGCACATTCAGGAAATGGATCATTCTGGTATGCTTAGTATTATGAAGCTAGTGAATGAGCATTAACAACAGGCTATCAAGGCGATGGTGGTATTCATGGACAGCTGCTCCAGAACAACGGCTTCCAAGGCACAAGCCTAGGCATGACTTCCTACGCACCGGTCGGAGATGCCAAAATCTCCCAGGACACATCCAATCCCGTGAGCGATGCGATCACGTCTTCGCTCAAAGTCTCCGTGCCCGATGGTGCTACTGAATATGTCGGCTTTGCAAACACTGGATACATGGGTATTCCGGTCATGAATCATACGTACAAAAGCTCCTTCTGGATGAAGGGAAACTATTCGGGAACTGTCAATTTGCAACTCATCGGATCTCAGAGCGGTATTGTATATGCCGATCACAACCTCACTGTCAATAGTACCGACTCAAAGTTCGAGCACTTTCAAACCTCATTCAACTCCGACGCATCTCCTGATGGGGATAACGAGTGGCATTTGACTGTCGACGGGTCGAAAGTTGCAGGTAATTCCTTGAACTTTGGCTTGATTCAGTTATTCCCACCGACGTATCACGACAGGGAGAACGGGCTGCGAGACGATTTGGCGACGGTCCTTGAGCATGTCAATGCCTCCTTCCTGCGATTCCCAGGCGGAAATAACCTTGAAGGCTTGGAAATTGACACAAGATGGAAGTGGAACACTACAATTGGTCCTGTAGTCGATCGGCCGGGACGAGAAAGCGACTGGTTCTACCCTAACACGGATGCTCTCGGTCTGGATGAGTACTTGTGGTGGTGTGAAGACATGCATATGGCACCACTTCTGGCTGTCTGGGCTGGGAAATCCTACGGCGGTATTGTTTCTGGGCCTGATCTTCAACCATTCGTTGACGATGTCATGAACGAGATGGAATATCTTTTCGGGAGTGAAGACACCCATTACGGGAAGATGCGGGTTCAAAACGGTCGCAAGAAGCCCTGGAATATCCCTTTCGTGGAAATCGGCAACGAAGACGATCTTACCGGCGGGTGCGACACTTATCCGGATCGCTTCACCCAGATTTACGATGCTATACATGGCAAGTATCCAAACATCACAATCGTCGCTTCGAATGTCAACTACTCGTGCTTGCCATCCCCACTGCCAAAAAATGTCATAATCGACCTCCATTTATATCGCGAATCGGACGAGTTTGTCGCCTTGTTCAGTCAATTCGACAATCAGCCCCGGAACCAGTCGGTCATGGTTGGTGAATATGCATGCAGGAATACAACAAGTGCTCTCGGCACATATTGGTCCTTCATGCAGGGCAGCTGCAGCGAGGCTATCTATATGATGGGCATGGAGCGAAACAGCGATATCGTGCAAATGGCAGCCTATGCACCTCTCTTAGAACACTTTGGTTTCATATCGTGGTCGGTAAGTATTTCTCCCAGCAGCGATGACCCTACAGATACTAATCCTTGCTACAGCCCACTATGTACGGCTTCAATTCAACTCCTGGGTCGATCACACCTTCAACGTCCTACTACCTGCAACAAATGTTCTCTTCAAACAAGGGAGACACGGTTCTCCCGGTGAATTCAACGGCAGACTTTGGTCCACTCTACTGGGTTGCCTCAAAGACAGACTCGAAGTACTTCATAAAGCTGGCAAATTATGGACCGGATGAGCAGAATGTGACTGTTAGCATTCCGATGACTGATTCAGGGAGATTGGACATGCTGGCTGGCTCGCAAAATGAACAAAACCAGCCTTTTAATGTGACGGTTATGCCGGTTTCTACGAGGTTGAAGGGCGATCATGGAAATTATTCTGTTACTATGGGACCATGGGCTGTCGCTGTCTTGGTCGCGACGTGATTTCTGCTTTATATGGGATGTACATAATAAGGGCTAGATGGTTATGTCGGCAATACGGAATATGACTAGGCCTGTTTGGAAGGCGGCAAAGAAATACTGGTGCCTATACTCGTCGCCCACACCTTTAGGTGTGGGTCGAGTAGTAAAACCCATTGGTGTCCCTATCAACCTATCAACCCCTCCCCCGAAGCATGCTTTCGGATGCCGCCATCGAACGATCGACATCTTATCGACATCTTCTCTTGGCTCCCTTGGCCGCGTGTACATCACCACAATGCCCTCACACCGTCAATCTACGGGTTTTATCCCGCTCGAATATATTCCGGAGGATCCGTCTTCTCCTATCTTGCCCAACCACAAGACCGCTGCTTGGGGCAAATGCGGCCGATCGTCATTAGCAAAGCGGTGCCTCTTCGCGTGGAGATGTCCACACATTCGTTGTAACTCCCGTCCGTGGTCGAGAGGGGCATTATACTGTCGAGCAGTTAGACGTCCATTCTGGGGACTAGTGACCATTCTGTAGGTCTTGTGGATCTACTTTCGGTTATTTTCGGAGGACGCAACACAACTGACCATCACAATCATGCAGCGGCCTGCTTAAGCTCTTATTCTTGGTCTGGTGTGGCCTGATCTATTTGTTCCCAGACGACCTAGACTCGGCTCTCGACGGATGGGTTTTCCCCGGTGGCCGCCCGTCCATCTTCTCACACTGGACAACCCATAGGGTGATTCCAGTCTCTTGTCACTCGCATAATGACTATTGGCGTGCTGTTCCGCTGCATTCGGCCCTTGCTGCGGGTTGTATCAGCGTCGAGGCCGATGTCTACCTTTCTGGAAACGAGCTCCTTGTTGGACATACGCGCCACACCTTGGCCCGGGGGCAGAACTTGCGTACTCTGTACCTTGATCCACTTCTAAGGATGCTCCAAGAACATAACACAGCGTCGATTGATGTAACACCGGATGATGGCCTGGGCCACGGGAATATCGCAGGTGTGTTCGCCAATGATCCCACGCAGAGCTTGATTCTAGTCATCGACCTCAAATATGACGGGGAACACATTTGGCCTCATCTTGTCCAACAGCTCGCACCACTTCGTGAAGCGGGATACCTGACTTATATCAATGAGTCATCTGTCATTCAGCGACCGATAACTATCGTAGCATCTGGCGATGCGCCCTTCCAGCGTATTCTGGAAAGCACTACCTCTCGTGACATTTTCTTCGATGCTCCTCTTGACGAGGTTTCCGACCTATCGTCAGATACCCCGGCAGGGGACCCTCCATACAATGTCTACAATAGCTATTATGCATCTATCGATTTCAAAAAAGCGATTGGGCCTATCAGAGGCAACAGATTTTCCCAAGACCAGCTAGCCACAATTCGCCATCAAGTGAGAGCGGCACATGAGTCTGGCCTGAAAGTGCGATATTGGGGCACACCAAGCTGGCCGCGCGGGCTGCGCAACCACGTATGGCACGTTCTTGTACGAGAAGGCGTTGACGTTATCAACGTTGACGATTTGAGAGATGCGACACGACAAGATTGGAGAAAGCATCGCAGCTGGTTCAGTTGATCGGAATGTTGCTAGCACCTCTGTCCTGAGACCCTGTCCGCATTCCATCGCCGAGTCTTAAACCCATGTATAAACCATGACCACAATGGTTTCATTGAGAATAACACCATAGAAATTGCACGGTTGTTGCTTTTGCTCTTCATGTATGAGCCGTTCAGTTGACGCCGGATCATCTAGCAAGTGGACTCGGGCTAAAGGCCCTTTCATCACTGTCTACGCTGAATGTTAAAGTTCCTTCTCGTCTTCCCTTCATACGCTTCGTAAAATCTTCCAGACCGTAAACTTCCCGGACCACCCAGTGCGATGCGTTTAACATATCCCATCTGAGAATCAGTTTCATCGACACCCACCCACCCCGGGCAATTCATCTAAGACGCGAGCGTCATCGTTGCTAGGTGCAATCTTTAGACGCACACGCTCACTGACCGAGCTACAAATCCTCAACAAGCTAAATGCACCTAAGGAAAGATAATTTGAACTCCATATAAAGCGGAATCACGCCTTGGAGATGATAGGATCATGCCCAGGCTAGTCTTTGAGTATATATTCAATGTTAAGTCCAGTTCTTGTGCCTTTTATCCAACTCTCTGCAGTTCAGAGCTTTTCTGAGAAGTAAGAAGTAAATATGGTCGCAATAAATTGAATGAAAAACGCCATCCACCCAAAGTCTTGTCGATATGTCGTTAAGAATTGTGGTGCTATGGTGAATGCCACCCAAGCGCGGGAGCGATGAAGGTGGATTCACGCACTCCCCCAGGGGCCTTGGCTATTTCGAGAAGTGGAATAGTCGAGATTACCTAGATTGACTCTACTTAATTTGTATATTAGATTTAATTCACCATATCCTAAGGCTAAAATAAATCTGGTTCAACGGGGACTTCGCCCAATTTCCCCGCATTTTGGCAGTTCGCGGGTGAATTCTGTAAGATTTTCTTCAGGCTCATTCATTTTAGCCAGTTCAGACTATATCCTACTATTTATCAATCTTGATTTACCCAGTATGAAGCTTTTTTGATGTTCCATTCTTTACTTGAGCCTAATGGTATTGGTGGAACTGTGTTTTGCGTCGGGGTTTGAAACGTTGTCTTGGTTACCTTTAATTTCACCCGGCCAGAGGCGGGAGAGCTTGAAGGGGCTTCGTACTTTTGGACAGTATAATCCGGTTGAATGGATCTAGGGGATAATCAGGGGGTTTCAGCTGAAAACAGAATAGCACCAGGTCACGGATATAAATATGAATACGGATATTCTTTCGAGAGACTCTCTCGTGCGTCGAAAAAAGACCATTATCTACTATCTACGAGAATCTACTACTAGCTTCGTTATGGTCGCTTATAGTAGCTTCCTCTTGGCTTTCTCAGCCATCGCGAGTGTTCTCGCACTGCCAGGCGACTACAACAAGCGCCAGACAATTACCACCAGCCAAACAGGAACCAACAATGGCTATTATTACTCTTTCTGGACCAACGGCGGTGGTACTGTTGATTATACAAATGGCGCTGCTGGCGAGTACAGCGTCACTTGGGAAAACTGCGGAGACTTCACTTCCGGCAAAGGCTGGAGCACTGGGAGCGCGCGGTAAGCACCCCTGCTCGCGACATTCCTGAACCACCTAATCAATCCCATTTCTATTCTAGCGATATTACCTTCTCAGGATCATTCAACCCATCCGGAAACGCATATCTTGCCATTTACGGCTGGAGCACTAATCCGCTCGTCGAGTATTACATCCTCGAAGACTACGGCAGCTACAATCCGGGCGGTTCCATGACCTACAAGGGCACCGTCACTAGTGATGGCTCTGTATATGATATTTACGAGCATCAACAGGTCGGCCAACCGTCTATTTCTGGCACGGCAACTTTCAACCAGTACTGGTCCATTCGTCGAAACACGCGGTCTAGTGGTACCGTGACCACTGCCAACCACTTCAATGCCTGGGCTAACCTTGGAATGAGCCTGGGTACCCTTAACTACCAGATTGTCTCAACTGAAGGATATGAGAGTAGTGGGTCTTCGACAATCACGGTTTCTTAAGCATGCGGTGCTTCCACGGAGCTTACGAGAGTGATTTGTCTTCGCATGGCTTTCTGATTACAAATTTCTGAGATTCAGCTAGCTCACAAGTGTCAAAGCAAATCTATTATGGGGTATTAAGCAGTGTATGAATTGTGGCTCTAGGAAGGTTTTGGTCAATGTTGTAAGCCTGATAGTTTGAGCGTGTCATCGGACGTAGATGAGAATTCTTTTGGCACTTTCACCACTGTTTTGGCCTTCTTTTCCAATAATCGTCTGTAGGACGTTAAGCTACTTGCCCTAGGCTGCCACCTTCTATAGCAGCTATACATAGCTTATGGGTGAGACCGACAAGTGTGGTATTCGTGAGACTGGGAGCCATAGCCGCGCCGTGCTCGTCGATGAGGAAGAGAGCGTGCGCCATATGGGCTGCATCACAGACGGCGTCGTGGCCTGTGACGGTAATAGAACGCATCAAGCGACCGACTCTGGATAGTGGGCGCGAGTCTGATAGTCGTTGTTGGACCTCCGCGATCTCAACTCCTAAGAAATAAGCCAGCTTGTAAATAGTAGTGGTTCCTATAGGTAATAACCCGACATCGCTAACAGCGCACGTAAAACTGTCTAGAGGAACCATAGTCGACTCCCTAGAGTAACTTGATATAGTTACCTAGTTCTGGAACGGCATACAGATATCTATATTACGTCTTTTCTTCTAGATATAGGAATAAAATAATACTCCCTAATACTCCCATAGTTTATAGTTAGCTAATTAGAGAGCTTCTAGTGTCTACTATTTCTATCTACGTTAAAGCAAGAGGTAAGTAAGAGATAAGTAAAAGAAAACCAAGAGGAAATAATATTCCTATCTAACCTAAAATAAAAGATAAAGAGAAGACTAAAGGGAAATATATCATTAAACTAGAGGAAAACGTACTAGTTAAACCTTACTCTTTATGTTCTACTACACTAAGCAAAGGATATTGAGAATAGTAACTTGATACTCTATTCTAAGGCGGCGAAACTCCTATATAAAGCTACACCGCTAAGCACCTAGACCTTATTTCAATACTTAACTACTGCTTCTTAGGTTAGCCGGTCAACGGGATATCGATGCTACACGTACGCACCAAGTCCTCGCTGCATGAGGGCCGGACCATACCACAAACCCTCGGGGTTTCAAGATGTCGTTTACACAACGCATCTATCAAGCTGTCCATGCACTCAAGGACCAAGGTATGTTATAAGAACTTGGTATCCTCTAAGGAAGAGGCACTAATATCTACCTAGGGCCAATCTCTACTCCCGCCCTATTCAGTTACCTAGAAAGCCACAAGCCTAAGGAGGCTCCTTATTTCGTCGTAACTACACTATAGGGCACCGCAACTATTGTGCTAACCCTAGCGGTATCCCAAGCCCAACGCCTACTTTCACACCTACCCCTAAGCGTGCAAACAAAGACGAATATGCCTGCGAACGACCGCAGCGGACTCTCGCATCCATCGTACGAGCTGTTGTGTCTCTTCGTGTTGACTCTTGGAGCGCTGTATCCAGAGGATGACCTTTTCACCGGCTCGATTCAATTGTGGGCTATTGAAATAGGACCAGTTTGTCACTTTTCACATTGTCGGATGGCCTGCTTCGAATGGCAGCAGGCATAACGGGCCGCTTCGTTAGGACAATCTCAAAAACAACAAGCTTATCGCTAGGCCTGGGCCCTGGCTGCAGTGGAATTTGGTGCTCCTCGAGAATCGCTGCTGCTTTTGAGTCCTCAAAACGGATATTGATCTCGCAATGCTCGGCCGTGAAGGTGATCTGGCCTTGCTTGAAGGCTCGTAGAGTGAAAGCTAGTCGGGGCTGCTGAGATTCCATGAGAAACTGACAAAAACTAGAAGCAGTTTTCCGAAGGTCAACTTGCCGAAATACCTTTGTTGCAGTTCACTCGGAAAGTCCCCACCGAGGGTGGTTGGCCAGAAAAGAGGGTATTTGCGGAGGCGCCATACTGTCGATAGTTCAGACGTTGTCTCCTCGCCCCATCATCTCCCACCCTTCAGTCGTCTGAAAGGCAAATTTTCGCCTGTGCTTGGAATCTCAGTTACCAATGGATCAGGAGGAGGAGAGAATGCACCAGCGCATAGCGGACTTGCAGGTAAGTGTCCATACCCAAGAGCAACGGCGCAATTGCATCAGGCGACAGAAGCCGAGCCGAGTTGGAAACTGCACAGCTTCAGTTGGATATCTACTGTTGGGAACGAGACGGTCGCCTCAGTCCGCGGCCTGAGAACCGCTAAATTGACCACTCTTAGGATTTGCTATAGAAAATTCTTATAATTGTGTGTTAAAAGTCTTAAATAGCTGTAGCTTACTTTCCGTACCCTGTTTGTCTGCACAAGAAAGCCGACTATGGATTTTTGAAACTCGCCAACATATGTTGGGTGTAGAAGTAGCGAGACCCTAAATTAAGGACCGAGCCGTAACACATGCCATATACTATGGGCGTGACGATCTACTATGCTTCAGAAAAATGATGTTGTAACAAGGACTGCACTAATTCTCGCCTCCCCCAAACCCACCTCTCTCCCTAATTCTAAATCCCCTTCACCTTAGAAATCAGATATCCACCTTTTCTGCCGCCCAAATCCCCCTGATTTCTGAGGTGTCTATTTTTTGCATGCAGAGATTTTTTTTTCTGATTTATATAGTAAAACTTTAGGTACTGCGCACTTTCCCTTTTCACTCGGTCGACATCCTCCCGACTACTGGGCGTATATATACCATACCACAAGCCCCTTAGATCCAAGTAGGATCTCACCAAGTAGGATCTCATTGCAAGAATCTATGTATGGCTCTACATTAACCTCAAGTTTACCAAATCCAGTACATACGACCATAGGGTGTGGAGAACAGGGCTTCCCGTCCGCTCAGCCGTACTTAAGCCACACGCCGGCAGGTTAGTAGTTGGGTGGGTGACCACCAGCGAATCCCTGCTGTTGTATGTTTTTGCTTTTCTGCTTTGCTTTTTACTCTTTTTTGAATTTGTTAGGCTTAGTGCCCATCCTAGGGCCTTCTTCACCTTGGCACTTTAGGTACCCTAAATTCCCTAAACACCTGCTAATCTTCACCCGAAGCCTCTGTACACCTTTGAAGCGCCGATATGTCCCCTCGGCCTGAGGTGCCCTGTGCCATTTTCGCTCTTTGCTCCCTTCGAGTTGCATATTTTCCAACCCTTTTACATGCAGAGATGTTGAAATATGGCGTATATTCAGACGTGTTGAATCGCACTTATGGGAGACAATGGGCAGATGTTGTAGGATTGGAGACCATAGATGCTCGTGAAAAAAGGAATAAATTTCTTCTGACAGGACGAAAATTTAGGTACAATGAGAGAGCAAATTCCATTCACAGGCACATTTCTTGTTATCATTCTGGGGTGTGCTAAATATCATAAAAGGACCTTGAAAACTCAAACTTCTACCTCATCAAGGCATTGCCAACTATAGTCTCGCAAGGTTGACAAACTCTCCAGGGGCATGATAGGTTGGCACCTTCATGTCCAACGCTGCTCCTGAATAGCCGAGGTCTTCTGCGGTCAAAACAGCACATTTCTCACCGATGAGAAGGGCAGTCTGCGAATTACTAGATTAGTCTTGCGATCTTATAACAATAAGGAATGAAGTACTTACGCTGAAAGTGTTGCAGCCCACATTGTCAGGGCAGATCGAAAGGTCGCAGACCTTCAGTCCTTTCACTCCGTGAACGTTCAGACGCTCGTCCAAAACACCTCCATGGGGCGCAATAGAGCTTCCCTCCCGTGGGGCCATGCTGCATGTTCCCAAAGAGTGCCAAGTTGTCTCGACATGACGTTGAACTGCGAAGTATTAGTTATTGATTTGTAAAGCACAGATGAAGATACTCGAGTCTTACCCCATTTCTCGATGTGCTCGATGTCTTCCTTGCCGTACTCAAGGGAATTACGGGCTTCATGTCTGTTTGAGCTAAGCACATTGGCTGCTGGCTGCTTTCCAGGTTCCAAAGGATACGACCAAGAGCCTATGATAATATGAGTTTCTAGTCGATGAGCTCCCTCAACGGTCAGCAAGGTACGTACCGTGTTGAATCCCCGCAGAGATATGATTCGGGCCAGCGTAGGCCTTGGTCGTTGGCAGATCAAGATCCCGTGCACGAGCGGGGGAGTTAAAGGCGAATTGAGGATGCATTGCTGTCACTTCTCCGGCATATGCATTCATTCGTCGAGCTGTCTCGCGGGATTTTATATAACCCCAGACCATCGGTGCCATGTCGCGCTTGTCATTCATAAAGCCCGCATCGAAGTCGGGTGTCTCATATGGATCAGCCGACTTGATGTGGGTGGAGCCACGAGAGAATGGATATTCCTTTTGTTCTTGTTAGAGAAGTCTTTGGGACAACAGGATGTTTTGGGATAGTTAGAGCAACTCACCAGGAAATGGAACATAGTAAAGAATTTGCCCGGTGGCATGAGCATATGGTCTCCAAACCAGCTGAATACGTGTTAATAACTTTCATGCGATGAACCGACACTTCACTTACCCAGAAATAACCGAGTAGTGCATCACTGGCTTGTCTGGCTTGTTCTCGAAGTACGACTTCCATCCACTCCCAAACTCTGGGGTTGGCCACTTCTCCATGTCTTTGAGTTCCTCTGGCGTGGGTCGAATCTTGACACCTGCGTCGATGCCGTTGGTTGCCAAGGGGCCGGTACCCTTGATATTCCATTCTTCGAATACCTTTTTCTGTACTTTCGGATCTCCTCGAATGAAATCATCGAAGGTGTCCACCTCCGGCTTTGCTCTGTAAACCGAGAAGGTGAGATAGTGATCCTGGAAGTTACGTCCCACTCCCGGCAGGTTCACCAAGGGCTTAACGCCTGCACGGCGCAGCTTCTCTGGGTCGCCAACTCCGGACCGCTGCAAAATCAGCGGGGAACTGAGTGTACCAGCACTGACGATGATTTGCTTGCGTGCTCGGAATATTCTGCGAACTGGCTCCTTGCCGTCGACAGGCTTTGTAGGAATTGTCACAACCCCAACAGCGCGGCCATTCTCGATGATCACTCTGTCCACTTTGGTATTGCATTTCAAGTGAAGATTAGAATATTTCGACCTAGTACTGTGCACATACGCATGGGCGGCATCACTTCGTCGTCCTATTGTGAAAAGTTAGAGGCAACCGGGGACAGAATGCACATGATAAACCTACCAGTGTCGCGATTGATCCACTTGAGCCAGTGTTCAGCTCCATGACTATCACAGAAGTTAGTATAGTGCCAGCTTGACCGGTATCTATGTTTCTTACGCGGTCACTAAATCTTGGAGATCGTCGGTGGCTGGAATTCCTTGAGATTCAGCGGCACGGAGAAAGTCCTGTGCGATAGGATAGGTATGATTGCCAAAGGACACTTTGATAGGGCCCTCAAACCCATGCACGTCTGGGTTATTGCAAGCACGCTGGTAGGTCTCATGCTTCTTCATGAGGGGAAGAAGCTCTTTGGTTGTCCAACCTTTCGCTTGGAAGTCGTCATAGTCCGAGGCAGATGCCCTCGTATACATCTTCGTCAAATTCAGCATTGGGCATAGCTACTTTGTTGAGGCAGACCTACCATGAAGTTGATTGAGCTCCCACCCCCAAGGATGTTTGCACAAGGAACAATGGCCTGGCGTCCATCCAGATGCTCCGAGGGGCGAGATTGATAGAAGGATGCCGTTTTCGAGTCAAGCTTCATGTTAACTGGGTAGATGCCCGGACGATAGACCCTAACATAATGTGAGCACAAAACGCAAACCGTCACATTCAACGACGAATACGCACCATGGGTTGTTCAGATTGTCCTCGCCCGCCTCGATCAGTAAAACAGAGAGATTATGATCAAGATTGGCGAGGCGGCCGGCAGGAACGCAGCCTGAGCTACCACCTCCGCAAATGATGATGTCGACTTCTTCCGGAATAGTCATGGCTATGAATATTTTCAAAGTTTCCTCTTGGAATTGATATCTTTGGAAATAGGAGTTGGAAGTCAGCACGATTCAAATCTCGAGGTCGGGTTGCTCGGACTCTTATATGTCTTCTTCCCTTGAACCCCCTCACAGAGGCAGCACTAGTATATTGTACAGATCAGCTAGAGAGTGCGTCTCATGCAGTGTTTAACCCCGCGTGCGGAGGTGTAGCCAATCTCTACCGTGTTCAGAAATGCAATATGTACCTACAAGGGCCTTACCTTCCTTGCCTGGTTCGCCTGTTCACGGGCCCCACGTATTGATTTCCAAAATTATGCACACCACATGCTCCATTATTGCATAACATATGGCCAGTTCACAAATACAGTGTTTTTGATGATATCGTTCGAAGGTAGATTCACTGGTCTCTCTCAAACATACGAGACCATATACGATTGCAATGCTATTGTGATCTTAATTGAATTACCATTTCCACACATAACAGCAAACTGCTGTTATGACGCGTACAACTGAAGAGATCGGTTCTAGCTCACATAGCACTGGTACATCCTAAGTACATCTTATACTGGGTACCATTCGTTGTGAGGTATTAACCCCACTTCTCCAAGAGCAATATAGCATGGCTTTGACTGATGTAAAGCGGCATTAAAATAGATTCTCAGGCCGCCACAGCAGTACATAGCAAAGCTCTCCCCGCTTTCTTTCTAAAAACAGATTGTAAACGTACTATTGCAATCAACGCAGTCATCCAATCAAGAGCCAGGGAGATGAAACTCTAATTGGTTTCATTGGGAAGCATTTTCAGTTGTTCACTTTCATAATTTATGTGTCGAGTTAGCGAATTTAGGAGGAGGGCTAAAAATGACGACGATATTTCTTCTAATTCAAATATGACAATTGGAGGAAAGATAGGGTCTGTGGCCAACGTTTGGATAACACTTTTACGTGGCGATTGATGCAGTGTTGTTCTTGCCCCAGAATATGCAATGAGCATGCAGATCTCACTGTCATGCGACGTGGAGAAATACGCGAACCTCCTTGTGCGGGGAAATCTTCTTTAGCTCATCTTTAGCCTGCAAGTCACAGATACAAAGAACCCAGTTCAATTAAATATCAATAGAACGAAAACATAATCTTGTCCTTAATGACATAAACTGGGTCCATCACATAGATATGCAGTGTTTTTTCCTACCGACAGTGAGTCGCACTCATCCTGTACCGACCTCAAATCTCCGTCAGATCCTAGAAAAGATTCCAAAAAACCCTTCCGTGTTTCCCGACCCAGTATCAACTCCACATGTAGGCCCCACACTTACGGTGTGGGTTTTACTTCGGTAGAATCTCCGGCCAGCTCCTTACGACCGGTTGTCAACCTACAGGGATCCAATCCAGACTAGCGTGATACAATGTCATTTAATTGGAAGACAAAGTGTGTCAAGGGCTGCAAAATAGGCTCTAGATCCAGAAGTTTGATCACACCCCCATACTACCCCGATTTCCAAGTTTCCCCGCCCAAAACCCCGCAAACTACTGAAGACGATCCGGGGTAGAACCAGGTTGTTTCTCATATCTCTGGTCAATGCTTTCCGTGAGTTTCCATTTGAGTTTACACCATTTCCAAATTACTCTCCAATTCAAGAAGTATTGACTGCTCATCACAAGACAAACTAATAGATTTCCCTCTATATGAAGTGGATAGCGAAGATTTGTCTAGGCAAAGTCTGAAGATGGTACCTCTTGATTGATACGGTTCTCTTTTTCTGCACCACTCAACTATCCTGTCTGACATTTTCAATTATATTCAAGTAGGTTGTAGATTTCACTTCGTATCTGGTAAGGTAGCGAGAAATGCCTCAACCAGAATCATTCAAACAATATCAATTACGAATTAGAACTAGCATGCCTACAACGATTAGAGTTTGCCGGATAGATGGAGCGACTTAGCGAGGCATTTTCTGTGATCGACTAGGTAAACTTAAACATTTCTGGGCATTTCTGGTTTGTTGGCCTAGACCACGGTGCTAACACTACAATAGGCGTGGCGTGTACTCTACTGGATTAAACACATCGGTGACATTGTAACCGAATCTCTCAATGTCATCCAGGATGAGCTTACTTACTTCGCCGAGCAGGTCAATGTAGTTGATCTACGGCGAAACCTCAAATAATTGAGAACAAATACGTGGGATGTTCCGTCTCCACAAAAAGGGAAAAGAGAAACATCGAATACGCAAAGACTAGCATAATTCATTGATACGGAGACTGGATATGGCATATTACTCTATTGACTAGCTGCGCTACAGAGTTACTCAACTACTCTTGTCCATACAGTATTCTAACAAAGCAAGCCACATACAGAATAAAAGTTGTCTCAAGATATTACTCGGGTACGTGTAATGGTATCTCCACAACACCACAACTTCTATTCATATCTTGACCGCAAGAACTGACTGGAACTCGTTAAGGAAAGCTCGTCGGCTCATTAATTAGGAGCCTCTCTCCCCTCGAGCATTTGATGTAAACGACAAAAACAGGGTATGTCTGCGTCGCGTTCATGGAACGATCCCGTCCCTCTCTTTCGTGAATCGCACCGAGAGCGGCGGGCTTAAGGATGTCTTGTACTAGCTGAGCCACCTCAACACTGCCTGTCTGCAGCTGCGCCGGGCTCGAGCCTAGGGAATCATTCCGCAGCTTATGGACTCGTGTCTCAACGTCGTCGAGGAAGCTCTCGGCAGTCTCGCCATCTCCAACGTGAAGTGTGACCGTGCCGATCCGCTCGCGCGCCTGCTCTGTGGCTCCATGGCGGTGGAAGGTGGTGGTGGAAAATGGAGTCACGACACCGAAGAGTTATATGGTGCGGGTCTCAGTTAGGAGATGAAGAATATGCATTGTGGCACCAAAATTGCCAATAACAAGGAGAGTAGAAGGAGTGGTGGAGGGGGTGAATCTGTTCATAAGACCCAATCCCATCAATACTTCATCACCACCGTGGTTTTAATGACCCTATCCGTGACTACCCTTACGGCGATCGGCATTGGAAATACAATGCATGGACCAGACAAGACCATGAAGTCGAATACGCGAATGAAGCCGCCCATAATTCGGATATCTCAGTAGCGACGAGCTCACCCGGAGTATAATCAAGGAAAGGAAGAGACGTGCGATTACTTGCTTCGATGACGTTGAAGGCTACCCATGTCATGAAAAACACATGTCTCCGAATTATAGGAATAAATCTGTTGAGCGACCGCAGAGCTGAAGTCCCGAACGATCGCTTTCGCAGCCAATCAGAAGAGGAAAATAAGCCGAGGTCCAGGCAGCCAACTTTTGAATCGAGTGAAACCGACTCGCAACGATGACCTAATTGGTTTTTACCCCGATTTGGCATTCAGTTCGTTGTTTTGACGTTGCTTTATATAAGAAAGAGATGCCTCGGCTTCCCCAGACTACTCCTTACTCTTCTCGCAAGCCTTGCTTTCTTTGACTATCAATCGAGGCAGATCATTCTCGAAGTATAAAAGACGCGGCCCGGGCCAAGTCATAGAAGTACAGTGCATCCATTTCACATCACTATATCACTATAATCACGATGGAAGAGAGCTTCGACGTGGTCATCGTGGGCGCTGGTATCTCCGGCCTCAACGCAGCATACCGTCTCCAGTCGGCGTTTCCAAACTTTCATTATACTATCATAGAGGCTCGCAGTAACATTGGTGGCACCTGGGACCTCTTCAAATACCCCGGCGTCCGCTCCGACTCGGATCTTTTTACATTCGGCTTTGCTTGGCATCCGTGGGAAGCGAATAATCCAATCGCCCATGGCCCCTCGATTGTCAAGTACCTAAACGGTGCTGCCGAAAAATACGGCATCAAGAAGCATATCAAATTCCAACACCGTATGCTAGGTGCCGACTGGTCATCAACCGATACCACCTGGTCGCTCAGTGTCGAACACAAAGGCAAAGTCAAGTCGATCTCTGCCCAGTTCCTGTTGTTTGGAACGGGATACTACGACTACAATACGCCCCTGCAGACCGAAATCCCGGGAATTGAACAGTTCCAAGGACAGGTCATCCATCCGCAGTTCTGGCCCGAGGACCTTGACTATTCTGATAAAAAGATTGTCATCATTGGTAGCGGTGCTACCGCTATCACCCTTCTTCCCAGTCTCGCGGGGAAGGCAAAACTAGTGACGATGCTACAACGCAGCCCGACCTATATCTTTTCCTTGCCAAACGAAGCTTCCTCATGGCTAGGCTACATCCTCCCCAAATCACTACACCTCCGACTCAAACGGGCCCGTCACCTTTATGTCGCGCGCTGGTTCGTCCTCTTCTGTCAAGCTTTTCCCAACTTCTCCCGCTGGATTCTCAGCCGCAGTACCTCCAGGCAACTTCCCAGTCATATCCCCCACGATCCCCACTTCAAACCTCGCTACAATCCCTGGGACCAGCGACTATGTCTCTGCCCAGACGGAGACTTCTTCAAGAGTCTCCACACTGGCCGCGCAGATATCAAGACGGACACAATTTACCAAGTCACATCATCAGGAATCGAACTCGACTCAGGTGACAAACTCGACGCAGACATCATCATCACAGCAACCGGCCTCCGCCTCCAACTAGCTGGTGGAGCCTCTCTCACTGTGGACGGGATGCCTCTATGCTTTAGCGACAAGTACGCTTGGCACGGGATGATGCTGCAGGATCTGCCTAACGCTGCGTTCCTGCTGGGATATGTCAATGCTTCGTGGACGCTGGGTGCTGATGCCACGTCGCTGTTTGTTTGTCGCTTGCTCAAGACGATGCAAGAGCGTGGTGCCAAGGCTGTTGTTCCAAGGTTAAACCCGGTTACTGATAAGGGACTGCAGCCGCGTCGGTTGTTGTCGTTGAACTCTACATATATGCTCAAGGCTCAGAGTCATTTTCCCAAGTCTGCGGATCGGGGTCCTTGGCTTCCGCGCGATAATTATTTCGGTGATATGAAGTTTGCAAAGAATGGATCGCTGGAGGGTTTGGAGTTCTCGGGTGAGAAGAAGGCGCTGTGATAATATCTCCCAGGGGCTACCTTGTGTTTATTCACATGTGATATACTGCTAGGTAGGTATGTAATTCCATATATTCTGCCCTAAGAGAAAAATATAAGCTGGTCTTCTAATCCAACTTCTCCCTATCAAAGTTCAAGCTACTCAAGGAAAGACCATAAGACGATGCTGTTTCAAGTTCTATCCCGTCCAATTTCTATCCCGTCCAATTTCTATCCCCATATCCTACTGGGTTTCCAAGGAACCATAAAACTCTGCAATGTTACTCTGTACAGCAAAGCAGTAGTTTGAACAGGGCATGGGCATGACATACAAAACATAACAAGCTTAACTGCCAAGACCAAAGCATATCTGCGGTTTGCTCACAATCCTGATCCTGCCTGAGACGGTTACACAAATCTGCTCTATGAGGTAGCCAGGTCCAGGGTTACCCCACTACCACGACAATCAAAGCAGCTCCAGCTCATCGGTGGTCATACATTCATGCACCCCAACCAGGTAGGCTCCCTGACAAAAGGTAACCGTGACCTGTTAGCATGCTATGTAACTGTAGAACAGAGCACATGGGTCACTGCGCGATCTAGCTGAAACATATGTAGTAAAGATCGAATAGTGGTTCCAGGTGGCGGACAGGTGGGCCGATGGTTCGATTTATTGGAGGGCTTTATGAGACCTCTTCGAATTCAAATCCCTCGACAGACATTCCTTGTCGCGATGGGATAGGGTGGAATGATGGTAGGTGGACACAATCCGTGCGAGAAACAGGCAACGTCTTTCTTTCATGCTACGATGAGTTACATTTACTAGATAGATAATTCCCTCCTTTCCGAGACTCTGAAATTGTGGCGCGAGGTATGTTTCGGATGGGAGATGGACGACTCGATATAAATTGTAGCGATGGAATGGGTATCACGATGATCATAATCTACACTCGCTAGCTTTATCCTCTAGGGACACTCCGTGTCTTTGCTATAACCCAACTTGTACCATCGCCATGGTTGTTCTCTTCAAGCCGGCTATATTCCTGACACTGGAAGTGGCTTCCCTGGCGCTATCTGCTGCCATCAACAATGATGTTCTGCAGAGTCGAGAGGATGCCGTGCCAGCACAAGTGACCCCTAACTGTGAGTCTCTTAGAGTATGCCATGCTTTTGGCAGAGCTCAGATTAGCAAACAGGCAACCTCTATTACCGAGTTCAATACGGCGATACTTGCTGGGACATCATAACTCACAACAACAACAGCTTCGGCGTCAAGCAGCTTATGTGCTGGAATCCCGATATTAACGACAACTGCTCAAACCTCATTCCTGGTCATGATGTTTGCGTTGGTGTTGTCAACAATCCTAACAATCCTCTGTACTGTTAGGGCTTCTTCACGTGGGACTGTGGCCGGGATGGGTTTGATGGATTATGCAAGCCGGCCACCTGCTGAAAGCCTGAATACTTGGAATAATGGGTTGCGATTTCTTTGACAGTAGCAAGTTCGAATAACATATGATCTGGAATCCACATCCACTGAAAACAACCTTGGAAGGTCGCGCACTTATTTTTCCTAAATGCCTTGATACATGTCTGCTTAACATTCTTTATGTCATACTCTTTACTGGCTATTTCAGTATTTCCCAGTAGTCACTATTCACACCCGTCCTCCCCAAGCCTTCCCTAAGAATTCTTTTATTGTAACTGGTCGCACGTCAGGGAAGCGATCATTCAGTCGATTCTCCCTGGGCAAGTCGAAGACACCATTCACAGTCAGCCGACTGACCAGGGCGGTAGTCTCCTTGAGTTCATCCATTGGGTACTCGGCACCCTTTGGCATAGGCGGAACGGTGATATCCCCCGACTTGATCTGATCGAGACTATCGTAGCTGACCTGGAATTTCCTGCCTGTCCCGTGATTTTCTTAGACTCCAGCATCAAAAGGAATGCGACGCGTAGAAACTAACCTGTAATCTCCTCTACCATAGCCAAGATCTCATTGTAGGTAACTTGGTCGCCCACAATCACGCTAAACTCCGGCCACTCGTCCAGGTCAAGTGCTTTGACCAGGTAGGTAGCCATGTCGCATGTGTAGGTCATACAAATCACATCTGTCCCATCTCCGGGAACAGCTGCTATGCCGCTGCCTATGTCGATACCGAAACTGTAGGGTTGGAGGTTGGTTTGGACCTGCGGCATTCCCCAGTAGTCCATGAAGAAACCCGGAATGACCCTGGTGTACTTCAGAGAACTAGCTTTCAATCTATCGGCCGCATTAAGCCACCATTGAATACTAGGATCAACGGGAAGCAGCCTTTGAGAAAGGGAAGTTATTGTCAGATAGCTGCCTTGTTGAGTTATTTGGGACTCACTCTGGTGTCTGGATAAACGAGAATTCGCTCGGAACGAATCTCTCGGTCACTGAAGATTTCTCAGCGGCATCTATCAGGTTAACTTGAGACTGACTGGCCTCGTCAGAGAGAAGCCCGATAGCGGAGATGACAGTGTGCACGTTGTGACGCTCGAGCTCTTTTGTCATTGAAGGGATATCATCGTAGTCGATCTGCACATGCTGGACTTTCTGGGAGACCGACTCTTCCTTTTGTGTCTAGGGTGAGTTTAGCATACTTTTTGTCACAGCAGAGAGGAGTACTGACGCTACGCGATAGCACGATAACCTGGAATTTCGACTCTTGGGCCAGTCTTTCAACAATGGTGTTCCCCACGCCTCCAGTGCCGCCAGCCACCGCGATGACAGCCATTGCAAACAACTGACTCTATCAAGTCCAAGGCCCGGGATATAGTAGTCCGATCCGCCACCGAGGGAGATCCGAGGGAGATGCGAAGTCAAGGCTCGGCTTGCTCGGGTTCCACGCCGCGTCGAGCCCCACCCAACACAGATTCGCTTGTCTTCACTTGCATCAGTTAAAGCCACAATGGCCGCAATGATTTGTTTTAAGCTCAATTTATAGATCATATTTGAGACTATCATTCTTAAGATTTCATTATATGTAGTCCATAGTATTTCCCATTAACGCGTGAATTGTGAATTTCGATACCAGATCGGGCTTTCGGGCTTCACTATCGGCGTCTAGAAGTCACCGGCTATTACTAAGATCCCCGTGTGGTCGTGAAAAAGCATATAAAATCACTTCCCGCTAGCCGCTCTCTCCGCATTGAAGTCTCATCTTATCCACTCCATCCTTCCAAAATACCTATCAACTCCGATTCTTGCCCATCATGTGTATGAAAGCTCAGTGCTCTACTTGCAGTATGTTCTAGAAGGGTCCCTGGGTGCAATCGATTGCTGATTCAAACAGACAAGGTCACCTGGTGGGGCTGCGGTAACCACATTCCCTCGGTGATGGATTCGGTGCCGGAAAGCGAATGGTGCTCTTGTTCGCCGCGGGTGGAGAAGGATGGGAAGAACTACCCTCCTAAGGGTGCCAAGGCTGGTTGACTGCAGGGCTGTGTGATCTCTTAGTTGCATGATATGGGGGTTTGTTTATCTCTGGTGTGGCGTTGTTGCAGGGGTTTGAGCGCTTGGAAGGAATCTGTTTCGAAATTGAGGCTGAGCAAATAATGGCTTCGCTATTAGGTTAATTCAGTGACCATTGTTCATATCCCACCAAGGACTACGAGCTGCTCTTCTATGTGCAAAGACATATAGTGATATTCAACAGGTAGGAATTAGCCCGACCCGCAGCAGACACACATCTCAAATATGCTCCATATCGACGCTCTCAATCTCCTTTTTGCCAGCCGGTCCATCTGTTCGTATATGCCGGTGAACTTTGATCTTAGTAGCCGTCAACTGAGTCTGCTTAACCTGGTGCCTACACCGAGAAAAGATGAGATCGATATCCCAGGACGCGGATTACTGGTCTCGGGATAGAAGACGTACACAACTAAAAGGAAAAAGCTGGCCGAGGCGGACGCATAGGACTTTATATTTGGCGTCGACCTGCGAGAAGGAACAAACAATATTCAATACAAAAACTCACAATTCTAGCCTATCTATGCAAACACATATAGGAGCCTATCCTTTCACATCTCGCCAAAACAAGCAGAACCAGTAGCCCATCGTCGGTCACTGCTCGATCTAGTGCCCTCAAACAAACTCGAAATAGCCCAAAAATGACATCAATTGACCAAGGCCTTCTCTATTTGTCATCAAGTTGAACAGAGCCTCGCTGTATTGTCTGCGAGTAGCTTGTACTTTACGTTCAAGCTGCTCAGCTCGCCCTCTCTTCTCTAGATTCCAAGGTTGAGTCGGCGGGTTCGCATCCGAATCTTCTGGCGAACAGCTTGGATTGCCTTCTTTCTTCTTTCTCCCGTCTTTTTCAGGGCAGAAACAGCATCTGTATATACCTCTTCAGGAAGCTATTGAATGATCAACAGGTATCAGAATCATTCAATTTCTTCACACCTTACCGGCTTGCACTTATGGCGCACGTGAAGGCAGTGGCTGCAGGACTTGAACCCTTGACGCATTTCGCAAATATGGTCTGGGTGTTTTTCTAGGCGGAGAAAACACCGCTGACAGCCATCTGCGGGTGATGTTTTGCTCGCTCCTGGAGTTTCCGACTTGAGGGCCTCGTTTGCTGAGGATCTTGTCACAGGCATATTGGATTTGGGGGATCTGATAGTCGGGTAGTTGATGTTTTTGCAATTGGTGCTCATGCTGGTAAGTCATTGTCCCTTTATACAGATTGGGTGCTTAATGCCCATTATGAGAAATCTAAACTGGGTCAATTCAAATGTATCAGCAAATAAGACAGGGTCTTGTATCTCAAACCATCCATCTTAGATAAAGCCGTTGTCGATATGTATCATCAAAGAAATGTAAATCCAATTTTTCTCTGGCGACTGGCATTTTGTCGCGGACTGGGAGGGTTCATCCTTCGTCTACCTTTGTCTTTGTTAGTCCCCTGGCAATACTCTCCACGTCTCCTTGTGCTCATCGCTTCAAGCGCCCCTCCCAAAACCATTATTTTAGCAACATTCAGTCAAATAAGTCGACTTTGTGATCCCAGAAAGAAGATTGAAACCACGTGGGCAGTTCTTGTCTCAAGTAACCCTAGTATCAAGAGCCAATAATCAATTGGTTTCCCAAAAGGTGCAAATGCGGCATTTTCCTGTTTCAACTACGTACCAAGCAGATCCCCTGGGCTTGAGACTTACATACGCTTGATTAATTCGGCAATATTAAAGACCTCTGAAGAGTTGTAGGTAACCATGCTGCAGCATAATGGCACCATTTGGCTTTGCAAATGTCCACGTAGAAAGATATTAGAGACAACCTAATAAAAGCTCAAACTTGGAAGACGACTAGGCTTGAGACTTCGACTAAGGAGCTATAGCTCAATGATACAGTCATATAGAAACAAAGACAAAATCCTTTACTCGAGAAAATGGTACATCACATTGTATCACGTGATATGGTTCTATTCAGCCACAGTGGCTGTGGTGTGTGGCTGGAATTCGTCTCCCGCGACTCCCTTGGTCGCATTAAAGCCTGAAAGTCAATGGCCTCTACAATCAATTGACAATAAACGCCGGCCCCTATCGGGATTCTCGGCTTATCCATATTTACAACCTATTCTCTCTCCACTGTCTACGTCAATCGTAGTGGACAGAATCAGTCCTTCACCTGGCTTCAAATTGAAAACAGGCCCACATAACAGCGAGCTTTGTTCAGATAGCAGCTGGCTGTTTTTCTAGCATTGCATCTCAGGCTTTCGCAAAAGCAAGAGATATCAAGTTCGCCCGGCGACTGATCGCCGTGGTCGGGGTTTCCAAATTGTCAGCGCCGCCGGTCCTCGGACGACTCTTGTCACTGCGCTTCCCCAGCCATGTCTACCGTTCCGACTGCTTCTACACATGCAGCTGGCTCTGCTGTGCTAAAACCAGATGCTACTCAGAGTAGCCACGGCGATTCGGCACAGATCAACTGGGACTCCGAGATCCAACTCGTGTCATCACTAGCAAAGCTTCAGGAACTTGAGCGACAGGTCAGTACTGACATTCTATTGTGATCACTTTACGTATCAGTCGCTTCTATGTGTCGAATTCACCTATCGCAACCTTTCACCATGTCTCCAACCAAACTAACGGTCCCAGATCCATGTACTGCGTCAGTCCGTACCTAATGGGTTACTGGAGCCACTAGTTCCCATCTCAAGTTCCAAAACCACGCCTCTGAAGGCAGTTGCAGAGTCTCCATTATTGCTGCGCAGTGAGCTGGACCAGGCTGCGCGCAATAGGCTCAGCAGCCTCGAGAGCTTTCAATCTACCTGGCGCGGCCCCGAGCTGCAGCCCATCTGGGCGCATGTTGAGGCTCGCATCAAGGAGTCCAATGGCCAGCTTCTGCAGCCGACAGGAATGTGGGAAAGAGATTACGACGTTCTCCTGGATGAGCTGCTCAAGGCCGAGAAGGCGAAGGAAGACGAGCGTCGACGAGAAGAGGAAGACGCTGAGCGTGCGAAGGCTCAATCCTCCGAAGGCGAATGGGAAAGTGTCGTCGAAAAATTCATTCAACGAAACATCCCCGGCATCCGCATTGTCAAGGGCCAGCAGCCGTTCTCGCTGGCCGTTGCACTCGCCAAGGCGGGAATGATCTTGCCGATTAAAGGTGTGAAGGAGGCCGAAGTACCCGGTGTATCTGAATGGCAGGTCTCAGCCAAGGCTCCTCCAGGTCGATCTCCTACCAAGCTGGAGACCTCTATATTGGATTGCCTAAATTCACGACCGCGGAAATGGGACCTTGCTTTCTTGCTGGTACGATGACCTCGACATAAAAAAACAAAACTTTCTCATACTGATTCATTCTGTAGGACATGATCTCATCATACGCCGATATCAAGTCAACGCCCTGCGTCAAATGCAAGCAGCTAGCCAACAACGCCGCCCAACTCCCAACCATCCGCCGCATTCAGTCCGCGGAACCTCACACAATCACATTCGACGCGTTGCACCCCGACTGCGCCTGATCTCTAGCAAACCACCATATTCCCACAAGAAATCTAGAGCAACACCCCCACAACCACTCTACCGATCCGCATGCTCGCCATGAACAGTATTATGCCACTCATTCGGCGGAGCCTCATTCCCATGCCTATCCCAATACCTCCTCGGCACAATATGCACCTCCTTCCGCCCCCACAACCCCCCACTCATCACACCATTGCAAAACTCAACTTTGCTCCAAGTGCCATGGTCCGGGACCTGGTACTTTCTTCGCCGGAAGTCGTACCTCACACCCGGACCCCGACGGGCCCATGGGATGGGAGTATCACACTCATCTGTATCGCCCGGATTCTTGATATCGTTACCCCATCGGTGCCAGTTCGTTTGGGATCTCTTTTTTCCAATGACACCGACGTAGATGTCGGGTCCCCTGTTCGTGAAGATGTCGCGGAGTCGCCAGCTTCGTGGCCAGTGGGATGGTTTGCCTGGTCGTGGGTCTTTGGGCCAGATCCAGCCTAGGCTTGGAGGTTGTGACATAGTTTGAATTAGATTCTGGGATATGAAAGTGGAGGGGATTCAGGTTGCGGTTCCGGGTGGGAATGGATAGCGAAATTAGACAACCTTTTTTAAGCTCTTATAGTTAATAGTAGTACAGGGTGGTGCTTCTTGATTGTCTTCTATATTAGGGCGCAATTTCTTTGATTGTTTTGTTCTTTTACATTCTAGCTTTGAGTCGGATTCTAAATCATCTTCTTACAGGGTGCTTATGTCGGTTGGCATTTGTGGTTGGTTCTAGACATGGCAACAATGCCCATACCCTTAAAAATGCAGCACTAAAAGCTGTATGTTTTATCGGTAGGGTAGTAATGGATCTACAAGACAGCCTCTTTTGGATAAGTTGTAGAAGGGACAATGGCATCTACAAAGCAAAGCATCAAACGATGAATATTGTGTAGCTTTTGATGCAGTTGGAGACAGACATCATTCACCTTGGTGTTTTGCATGAACCACCCTGAACAAAGTATCTACCTGAAACAAGGTTTTAGAAGAAAATATTTTTCTTTTCCAATATGTGCCGAGAAGAGATTAAAGGATGTAAGAGCCCCAGATCCGAAAAACACAAAGTTCAAAGATGAGTGAGGCCTTTCGCTGGATTCCCGCAGAGAGCAGAACAGTAAAAGATGCAAATTAAAAGGGAGGAAAAACAGTGCACAAACATGACCATCTATATCCGCATATGAACAAACGCCGGTTTTCTGCTATTATCGTAACCCAGATTTCGCTTGGAAGAATTGCAACGCCAGCAGTCAGAATATATCCATGAGAACGTCAATTTTCGCTTATTGATGGTCCGTTAGATGGAGAAGATGCCGAGGCCACCGACGAACCAGGTGAAGGAAGCGATTGTGATTAAGGCCATGCCAAGGGCGAATTTAATGCCTTGCCGTTGGATATCGGAGAGAGAGCCGCTGCAGGTGGCACAACGGAATTCTGGTAATGTTAGTCTTATGGTGAAGATGGGTGGAGTATGAAGGGGACTCACCACCCAGAGGAACGTAAGCTTGGGTCGTGTACATTCCAAAGGGGTAGCCGAAATAGGAGCCCAGGTGGCCCGGTTCAGGGGTATCAGTGAGAGCCTTGTCCGCATCGTAGACGAAGAGCGTGTAGCTTGCCGTCAATAATGGGATGGTGGCAGACGCCTTGTACTTCCCGGTGTCCCAAATGTAGGTTGCGGGAGCCTCAACACTCATGTTCTGAGTGAGTGTGTAAATTTGAGCGTTGGCACTGCACGAGGCGACGACATCGACAGCCGTCGGGGTCACAGAGAGGGAAGTGTAGTTCCAGACAAAGGTAATATCCTGCCCGATCTTGTAGTAGGTGGTCGACATCGCGTTCGGAGTGATCATCGAGATACCTCCAGCACCGGCAGCAGGGTCGATCGAGATTGAGGTGCTTGTGGTGGTCTTCGACTTCGTCTTGGTGTCTGTGTTCGTGCCGGTCGTGGTCTTGCCCGAGGTTGCTGTGTCGGTGGTGTCGGAGGTGCCCGTAGCGGTTGTTGCTGCATCAGTAGTCGCTGCGTCAGTGGCCGTGGTCGCCGCGTCAGTCGTAGTTGATTCTGGGATGGGTCAGCTTCATCTTGGGAGAAATGAGGTCTAGAATCCATACCTGCACGCTTATCCAATCCATCATGGGCGTAGATTTCTGCATAATGCCCCCATGGCCAAGCCGAGGCAAATGTCCCCAGCAGCAGCACGGTAAACAAAAAGGTGAAGACGAAGGACCGCATTGCGAGTGTTGTCGGTGCAGATCTGGTTGTGGAGAGAGCAGATCAGGGACAGTAGAGAATCCCCTGGGTGGGTAAAATAGCCGAATCAACAGTCCCTTGCAGCGAGCGGCAGTGTGGAGTTGCGAGAGACTGTGGACGGGGAACAGCGATATCTAAGGGGGTTGTTGACCACTTCGAGTTCACCAGTGGCTGTGGTAGGATCTGGATGGCAAAGAGGGACGCCAAAACAACGTGGAGAGCTGAAAAAATGCTATCGGGCTTGTGATCAGCCTGGACCCTCGGGTGTGTCGATCAGCGGAATGTGTGGGTTCGGGATGGTTCTGTGGAGCACGGGTGTCTGAGTCGATGCACAACCACCTAGGCAGTGAAGCAAACGGCAGCAAGAGCAGTCAAACGAGCGACAATGGAAGCGAGGGTGCAGTAAGAGAGAGGGCTGAAAGGGTGACACGGAAAGTGAGGGAAATGTTTGTGTGTTGCGGCGCTAAACCAAAACAGGCGATAGTGGCTGTCAAGAGCTGTGAGACATCGTCTATTTATAGTCCGTATAATTATCTTGTCGGTCTGGTAATATGCGAAAGTACTCTTATACACTATTTTGTGGAATAGTCTGAAGCTACAATTTCTTCTAGTTAAACAATGAGCTGAATTGACATTGGCCAGCCATGGTACACGCGAGTCCAACCTTGGAAATATTAGTATCTAATCGTCGGGCGGCGTTTAACCGTCTAGTATACTCCCGAGGTCGTCCATAGGCACTCCTCCACTAGTTAGGATGGCTACTCCAGTGATAAACAACAACTGTTCTCCCATGTTGTGTTGAGAATCATACATATCATTAAAATACAGTCCTAACATCTATACCAAGAACCCAAATATACACAAGACAAGAACCAACCATCCCTCCAAACCAAGCCCAAATCAAACCACAATTACCACTCAAAACCCTGCCTCGGTCTAGGAAGAAGTCTGAACAACAGCGTTCAACTGCACCCTCTCACACCCCTTCCGAGGAGCAACCGCAGACCGAGCATTGTCATAGTACACAGCCGGCTTACTACCGCCATCACAGACTAAGCCAAAGTCAGCATGCCGTTTTCTCGTAAAAAAGCAAAACAAGAAAAAAAAATCAAACTTACCCAACCAACCACCCCAACTCTGCCCCTGAACCGATAACGTGCCATTACCCGCAACCTTGAACCCCGAGCTCCCCGATGTAGGGCTCACGCTAACCTCCACAGGCTCCTGAGGCTTAGACCCAGAAACAAGAGCAATGGCATAAGGTGCACCATTGGGGGCCTCGTAGACCACAGTGCCGTTGTTGATGTAGAAGCGGGCAGCGTTGGCCTTGTTACTCAGCACGGCATTGCTGTTCAAGGGGCCGGTTGACTGGGTGGTGACGTAGAGTCCGTTGTTGCTGCTAGAGCCGGCTGTGACGAGGTTGAAGATTTTCTCGACAGGGATGGCGGAGGCTGCGGTTGCGAGGAGGAGTGTGGTGAAGAGTTTCATTTTGTGTAGAGTTTATGGTAGATGATAAAAGTGCTGGTAGGAATTGAGGAGCTGAGTATTCTCAAGGTGATTTGAAGCTGAAGTTGAAAGGTAAGTTGGGAAGTGATGAGGGAATGACGCTCCATTTAAAAGACAACTACTTACTCCACGTGGGGTTTGAATTTGAATGGAGTATAGCGCCACCCGGGCGAAACCTGGTGATCTGCGATCGTATCCTTGGATCCATGTTGGCTCGTTATCGTAGAACCCCCTCAACTGGCCTGTTATTGTCTCGTTCTCTAACGGGCCCTAAGTGGTCTGTAACCAGCCCTAGTGCCTTAATTAAATGGTAGTGATAGGATGTGCAAATACAGGGAGGGCTGTCGCAGCTGCAGGTTCCCAGAATCCATCGATGTTTCAGGGTGATGAAATCGCTTCGAGGGCAATGGGTCAGATAATTACAATCGGCTTGGAGCTTTCTCCAGTGAGGTGATACGGAGTTCATCGCCAGTTAGCGCATCGAGTAATGTAGATCCGTCTCCACCGGCCTCGGGGCTTTGTGCAAGATCCGAAGCAGCGTGGCTAGTAATAGCACTAAGACTCTCTACCTATAATAGGACTAGCGCATGTCGGAGCCTTGTTCAGGAACCGAAAAGGCAGAGTGTAGAGCTATAACTGACTTCAGGAATGAAAACTACTGTATCTCAAGTCTGTCATTCTTTGTTCGTAAATGCTAAATCAATCGTGTCCAAAGCCAACATGGTTCCAACGCAGCGTACATGATCGAAATCAAGTTACGTTGAGTTCTCCATTTTTGTTCATCTCATCCATGGAAGGCTGCACTTGGCACGGAACCCCTAACACTCGGTACCTGCAACTGGCTATCTGCTCCGCCAGCTATAACCAGGCAGCTGAGGTATTCGTTGGAGAAACTCCGAGTTTTCCGTTTGTCACCCCTGGAATCATGCAACAAAGCCGGGTGTCGGATCCTAAGTCATGTTCCACCTGCCCGCTTACTACTGCAAATGCTGGACAGGAATCCTAGTAATGGCATTGGTAGCGGCCACTATGTGGGAGGAACGAGATACAAAAAGGTTTGTGGTAACTAAGAAGATGGTAATTATGTATTGCTATAGTATAGTTAGGAGGAATGTTCCAAGCGAATTTAACTGTATGTCCCCCGCTTTCTTTGTCTACCCCTGGAAGTTGTCATAACCATGATCCGAGTCGTTGCATCGTTAGCTTCTTTCTATCGTACAAAGCAATCCCCGTAATAAACATATGTCTTCAAGATATCGTGCAGAACCCCCCTATCTCCTTGAACCATTTCGCGCAAACTCCGGCTTCAAAACCCACTTGCCACGCCCACTGCGGTCTCGCTCGAGTGTAGCCACTTTCTTTAACGATTCCTGGAACTCAGCCGAACGCTGCTGGTTCGTGCAGTAGTGGTTGAAGTTGTCAACGATCACCTGGCTGAAAACGGGTCCACGGCGCTTGAGGAGAAAGTCTCGAATCAGGGGCACGAATTCCTTGCCGCGAGGCATTCGATCCGGGACTGTGGGAGATGCGGTATTGCTTTGAGCAGCAGTAGGGTTGAGATGTGCAAGAAGATTTGCAGAAGAGGGCCCTCCCCGAGCGGGGCGCGCTGAGCTACCACCCTGGTTGTCCCGACCTCCGACTCCATACTGGCCGGTCCAGGTTGGGAGCCCGATGGGCATGGTCCGAGCTGTCTCTTCGGCTTTGCAGAGCTCCGCAGCCGCCTCGTCGGCGACACGGCGTGCAGCGCGTTCGATATCCTTGGTATCGGCTCTGACTGCACGCCTGCCATCCACAATGTGGTCGTGCTCGAGGGCAGAGTGTACACCGGAACGTGCAAAGATGCCGTGCATGATGCGTTCCTCGGTATTTTGAGGGTTCTTGTCCTCTTCATCGGTGGGCTTGAAATCTTCGACATTGGCAACTCCCCGGACAGCGTTAATGTCCTCAGTCTTTGACGATCTTGACTTGACTTTGTTGCCATGGCTGCCATTACTGCTTGTAGGCTGCTCCTCTTCTTGGTAGGTCACTTCCGCATTCCTGAAAAGTCTGGTTGTCTCCAGCTCGTTATCATTCTCTTCTGTCAGTGAGAACAGATCGTAGAGATCACCGAGTTGGAAGCCCTCCCGCTGGTGGGGGTTCTTGGTGATCTTGTTGGTCAGGAACTGCTTGAAGATTTGGCGGTGATAAATCTTCTCTTCAATGGTGCCCTTCGTCATGAGACGAAAGATCGTCACGTCGCGCTTTTGGCCCAGACGCCATGCTCGCTCACGAGCCTGCACGTCAGTCGATGGATTCCAGTCGGGATCATAAATAATGACTCGATCGGCTCCAGTAAGATTCACACCGATACCTCCAACTTTGGTCGTAAGGAGGAAGACGTGGATGTCAGGATTAGTGTTGAACTCATCCACCATCTTCTGGCGGTCTTTGATCGCTGTGTTTCCATCCATGCGACGAAAGTTGAAATCACCGAGGTTCCGGATGAATTTCTGGATAATGTCCAGCATTTGACGAGTTTGCGCAAAAAGCAAAGTCTTGTGGCCGGTATCCCTCCATACCTCGAGAAGACCCTTCAAAACGAGCATCTTCCCAGACAGATCTCCCTGGCCGTAGTCGGCCTGATGGGACCGGAATGCATGGTCCACAAGATCTGGGTGGTTGCAGATCTTTCGAAGAATATCGATTCCGAAAAGAGAGTTCTTCTTCCCTCGGCAGATGGAACGCATGTCATCCGAGCCGAGGAATCGTTTGTAGGCGGTTCGTTGCCACTTTGTGAGTTTGCAGAAAATCACTTGCTCACTCTTCTGAGGCAGATCAGCGGTGACATCGGCTTTGTAGCGCTGGAGCAGGTAGGGGCTAATGGCATCTTTTAAGGTCTCGGCACACTTGGCGGCAGTTTGAACCTGTAGGTTGGAGGCGGAGGCATATCCACCCTGGCGAATGGGAATCTCAAACTGGTTTTTGAAGGCGACCAGGGTTCCTAGGCGCATCGGGTAGACAAAATCAAAAAGAGACCACAGGTCAACCAAGCTGTTCTGCATTGGAGTGCCAGATAAGATGATGCGGTGATGGGTCCGAAGCTCCTTGCAACTGAACGTAATGCTAGCATCGGGGTTTCGGATTTTGTGGCCTTCATCAAGTATAGCACAGCCCCATTCAACGCCTACCAAAAGATCTGCGTACGACTGCAGGCCAGCATAGGTAGTCACCAAAACATGACCCGCCTCAGTGACACGATTGATGATCCTCTTGGCAGCTTTTTGGCCGGCTGACATATGCCGGGAATAATTACTGCCCATCATCTCAGATGTCAGTCGGCTCTCGCGGTTACGCTCTTTGCTGAGATTGACCATGCCGCTACCAGAGGTGTGCAGGATCGAAACACGGAAAGCTGGCCACCAGCGATGAAACTCATTGACCCATTGCACCATGAGGGTTGCCGGGCACACAATAATGGCAGGTTTAGTGTAGAAGTTGCTGTGGTGTAAAGACGCGAGGTAGGAGATGGCCTGGATTGTCTTACCCAGACCCATTTCATCTCCGATGATACCGCCGACCATCTGCTGGTGTAATTCCCAGAGCCATTGGACACCCGTGCGCTGATAGTCAAAAAGATACCGGCTAATATCTCCGGGTATGCGGAGGCCATTCGCAAGCTCCATGTCCGGCTCAGTTGGATGTGGCTTGAGCCATTCATCCTGTTCCTCATCTTCCTCCTTGATGTCTGGCTGTGCGCGTTTGCGGGCGGCGCTGCGTCGTTTGATCCACTTTTGGAGACGATCCTGGTAGACTTCTTCGTTACCATCATCTACACCACTGAGATCCTCAAACTCGGCCTCGACCTTGGCCTGCTTGCGCTTGCGAGTGGTGGTGTCGGCCTCGGTGTCGGGAATGAAGTCGTCATCTTCCGATTCCGCACTGGCATCCGAGGCGACATAGCTCGCAGATGAGTCGACATCCGGTGAAGTGGACTTGCGAGACTTTATGGGCTTGCGGCTTTTGGCGAGCTTCCTGCGCTTGCTGCTAGCCTCTGTAAGGCTGCTCTCGCTGACATCGTCAAAATCCAGCCCCGGGCGCATAAGGTTACGATGGGACGCATTGGGCTCGTTCCGCGCTTGTGCGCGGTCGTCCTCCTCCTCCTCCTTATGTTGGTCTTCCGCGTCGTCTAGAGCATCTTGGAGAGTTGAAACGGGGTCATTCCGAGTTCCGGCGTGCGTGAGATCGAATGGGGTGATCTTTCCCGTTCGAAGAAGGTAGTCATGACGGGACTCGTTGAGCAAACGGCCAGGGCCTTGTGTGCCGGCTCCAGCCTCCTGGGCCTTGCGCCGATCGTCGATGCGTTGTTGTATCTCTCGGACGTCCTTTTGGACCTCAGACCGACGCCCCTCCTGCTTATGGAGCTCATTCTCGAGACGGTGGCGGGTTGCTTGCCCGACGTGCTGGGCCAGGCGCTGACGGGCCTGCCGAATCTGTGCATCAACTTTTCTGAAGAGAGGGAATAAAATTAGTATCACTGCGATGAGAAGTGAGATGCATAGGCAAACCTACTCTTTCTCATTCAAAGCCTTCTCCAGGCGTTTGATATCGTTTTCCTCGGCTTTCTCCGCGAGGATTTGGTCCGCCTATAAGATAGTGAGCGTTGAGTAAAGCCGACAGTGAGGGTAAACCGACCTTGCTAGTGATGTCCCTTTCCAGATCATCCTGGTTACGCACGACTGCGTTGAGCTCTTGCAGACGGCTCGCCTCGGTCTCGTTGGAAGCCATGGCTGGATGAAAAGGAAAATTAGGCAAAAAAGAAAGGAAAGACCGATCCAAATCGGCAGGTAGACAATTTACATTAAGACGGGGCCAGGGCAGGCATAGTAACAACCCTACTGAATGGCCACCCTCGAAGAATAGTTGAAACTTGCCTAGTTCGCCTCGATAGGCACCACGTTCGTTATCGGAGGCGGGGCAGAATCAGTCACCGCCCTCTAGACCCGCCTAGTTCAGTCACCTGACTAAGCAACTTTGGTCATGTGACTGTGTATGTCATCCCTTGCGCTGCCTGGTGTAACTTACATAGTTAAGATGCTGGAATTTACCTAGAGGTGTTCTATTGAGTCAAATTACTGAATTAAAATAACATATCCGTATTCTAGATAGCTTCTTTTGGATTCCAGGCATGCATATGATATATGAATGCTAGCCCATGGGTGGGCGGCTGTCTACATTACATTCATAGTGTACCTAAGGCCGTCGTCATCATTCCTCGATGCCCTATCAGCTCCTCTGAACAACTAGAAGCACCGTGCGTTGTAACTAGGAGACCTGGAAAATCCCACTAGCGATGTCAAGCGTGGCTCCCATTTAAAGGATTCAAGGTCGGGCACTCACGCCGCATCGCTAGTTGGGTATACAATGACGCGACGATCTCAGGCTAGTACGTCGCCGAGGAGACGGAGTCGTGAGATCACCGAGTCGAGATCAAGATCAAATGTAGCCAAAGGTCAGGTCCAGGGGAGAGGAACCCTGACATGCACAGACATGAGCTAGGGAATAAAATGTTAGATTGAATTCCACGCGACGATCCCATCGAAGTCAACGGAGCAACCTGCCTCTCCACTTTCCTCTTCCCCTCCTCTCTCTCCACGTTGAGCACGAAGTCGGGTATACACGAACATCTTTGTGGTTGTGTTTCTATCCCTTTAGTCTGGACGTTCGGGGATCCCTTTTATATCAGCTTTCGACCCTCCGAGTCCCAAGTCGGCCCACGGCGGCGCAGCGACCCTCCACTCTCCAAGTCGGACCCGTCTAATTCGATCTCTCAGATGATGTGGTGCTGCTCAATTTCAAATTAACCTTCTTTATTCCCCCTGGCCGTAGGAATTTTATTTCCTTCGGTGCCTTCCAACTGCGTTCGCGCCTCTTGTGTTGCTTCCCCGCTAGGATCCCACACAACGCCCGATCGCAGTACATGTGCACTGTGAACGGTGACGGTGACGGTGACTGTGACGGAGCCCAATTCTTCCATTTCCTTTCCCACCCTTGATCGTGATTTCTTTCTTCCCAGGATGGCCTCCGGTTGGCAGCCTTACCAGGATCCCCTAATGGGGCGCCCCGCGCAGTTCAATACTGGGTTGGCGTCGCATCCCCAGCAATTAGCCTCGAAGTACGGTCAGCCACCGCAGTCACAGCCCCCCGTCCCGGGCTATACGTACGAGACCTTCCAAACCCCCGGCATCAACTCCAAGCCTCCCTCCGTCGGTTCCAACTCCAAGCCTGTCTCCATGGCCTCATCCCCTACAGCCGCGCCACGTAGTCGGGATTATGTCACCGATGCGGATGCCACTATGGAGGATGCAGACCCATTCAACCGGGCCAAATACCCCTCGAGGCCTAGTCATCACAATCGCGCTTCGTCCCAATTCCTCAACCAGGCAGCAGAGTCGTCGGCCGCTCGCAGGTATTCGCCGATGAATGTGCTGTCGCCGCCGATGTCATACCCTACGAGCCCCGGAAAGTCCCAGCAAAGCTACGGCTTTCCGCCCGCCGCTTCAGGCCAGACGCGACGGTCGCCGGCCAGATCGGCAGACTACGCATCGCCTCCCCAGGGATATCAATCGCCGCCGTGTAAGTCTCCTTTTGCGACCAGCTCAATGATTTGGTCTCTAATGGCCGCTTTAGACAATCGCGCCCCTAGGCTACCCCCGCTCCAGGCGGGCGACCTCAGCCCCGACCAGTATTATCCATCGTCGGCATCATCACACATGGGCTCCTCCTTTGGTCCCGAGACGCGGTCTCCACGATCGGGCTCTTTGCCATCACAAGTTCCGGGACGTGGTCCGGTTCCTAAGTTTCAGAAAATCAAGTCGGTGCAGGAGTTGCAACCGCGGGTCCATACTCAGCCTGCATATCGGCGTGCCAACCCGGAGGGTGGCTTCATCAGTGTAAGTGGTCGCTGGACGACATGCCTTTCTGTCCTTCGCTAAACTTCTGCTCCTCACAGCCTCTTCAAGCCTTGACGACGCACCTCCCCTCAACGTATCGAATCTGCAATCCGAACTTCAACTACGAGTCCTCGAGAAACCCTCGACGGGTCTTGACGAAACCCAGCAAGGGCGTGAAGAACGATGGTTACGATAACGAAGACAGCGATTACATCTTATACGTCAATGACATTCTGGGTAGCGAGGAGGCTGGTCACAAGTAGGGCTCTGGCGCGCTGGTCGAGTCTTTTCTTATTTCTAACCTAGTTGCAGGAACCGTTACCTTATCCTCGATGTTTTGGGTCAGGGTACTTTCGGTCAGGTAGTCAAGTGCCAAAACCTGAAGACGCAAGAGGTCGTGGCTGTCAAGGTCATTAAGAACAAGACTGCCTATTTCAACCAGAGTATGATGGAAGTCTCCGTGCTGGATCTGGTAAGCTGCTCTCTCGACTGCATGCTATTGCGACCACCATGCTTACTCTGCCCTTCACAGCTGAACAGCAAATACGACAAGAACGACGATCACCACCTTCTGCGTCTGAAGGATACCTTCATTCACCGGCAGCATCTCTGTCTCGCCTTTGAACTACTTAGTGTCAACCTATACGAACTGATCAAGCAGAACCAGTTCCGAGGATTGAGCACCACTCTCGTCCGCGTATTTGCACAGCAGCTATTGAATGCACTGAGTCTTCTGAACAAGGCGCACCTGATCCATTGCGATCTGAAACCTGAGAATATTCTGCTGAAAAAGTGAGTTCGATGCCTTAACTCCTAGGGACCTTCGCTAATACTCGAGGATAACAGTCTCGAGAGCCCAATCATCAAGGTCATCGATTTCGGTTCTGCGTGCGATGAGCGGCAGACCGTCTACACATATATACAATCGCGCTTCTACCGTTCGCCGGAAGTTCTGCTTGGCTTGCCGTATGTTGTTCCCTCTATAGCTCTTCGCTCTTGCTAGATCTTGGTCTGACGAGTCAATAGGTACTCTTCGGCAATTGACATGTGGTCCCTCGGCTGCATCGTCGTTGAACTTTTCCTCGGTCTGCCCTTATTCCCCGGCTCCTCCGAATATAACCAGGTCTGTCGGATTGTCGAAATGCTGGGACTGCCCCCGACATGGATGCTGGAGATGGGCAAGCAATCGGGCGAGTTCTTCGAGAAGACTCAGGACGAGTATGGACGGAAGACCTACCGTCTGAAGAGCCTGGAGCAATATTCACGAGAGCATAACACCAAGGAACAGCCGAGCAAGAAGTATTTCTCGGCCTCGACCCTGGAGGAGATCATTCGAAGCTATCCCATGCCGAGAAAGAACATGAAGCAAGCTGAGATGGAACGAGGTGGGTCTTTCCAGATTCTGTTTGTCGAGAAATGTCGTCTAATCAAAAACTCAACAGAGCTGAACAACCGAGTCGCGTTTATCGACTTTGTGCGTGGTCTGCTGTCAATCAATCCCCTTGAGCGGTGGTCTCCTCAGCAGGCGAAGCTTCACCCGTTCATCACTCAGCAGAAGTTCACCGGTCCATTTGTGCCGCCAATGAATCTGAAGTACTCGTCAATCAACAAGACTGTTGCGCCCGGCGTTCAGCAGCAGCAGCAGGCTGAGGCTGCTAGCAAGCAGCGCGCTGCCCAGGCAGCGCATGCGCAGTCGGCGTACAACATGCAGATGAATCAGTATCACACTCCGGCTCATGCTCAACCGCCACCCATGTACAATGGCATGTACCAGCAAGGCGCACCACCACCCCCGTACCCCACCCAACCACCCGGCTATGGCCACCAGATGAATATGGTTCCAGGCCAGATCCCTTCTCAGCCTCAATACGCCCCATCACAGAGCCTCTACGCCCAAGCAGCAACAAGGGCAGGCCGCCAGCGTGCCTCTACCATGCATGACGGAGGAGGGATTCCACCGACGATCCAGCGCGTGGCGAGTCACCTCGACCCCAGCGCCCCCATTCGCCTGCAACCCAGTCCCGCTTACTACCCGCCTCCCGCAGACGGTTACGCGGATGCAAGTGGCAATCAACGTCGCCGCGGCAGTCGGGCTGATGGGAATGGGAATGGCAACCAGCGCAACCGAGATTTCATCCGAACGCTTGAGGACGGTGTCCTGAGCGAAGGATACATGGGCCAGAACCAGTGGCACTAAAGGATACCTGAGGCATCTGGGGCTCTCACTGTTCTGGGTGCCCTTGCACGGTGCCTCGAACTTTAGTTTCATTCTCGCTTCTTGTGTCTTACAGTCGAGCATCATGCAGCTGGCGCGTGCGTCTTCTTTCCTGATGGGCACTGTCCCACGTCTGTACTCTCTCATTGATATCTGGAGCTTTCGCTCGACTTGCCCAGTGCCCTCTCGGCCCACCCGGTCCCCGCCGATGATCCTTGCTAAGTGATGTTTCCTCGGCATGAATCACTCGGATTGGAGTCATTGATTAGCAGTGTGGCCTCATGTCCGAGCTAGCATGGGCCTTGTCATTCGGCTGCCCCGGGGGAGAGAGCAAAATTCGATACGTGGCTCTTTCTAGCTCTGTATCGAGACATTCCACGGTCGCTCACGAATAGTCGAGCAGCAGACCGAGAGTGGTCGGTTCTTCATGTGAGGCTTCATCGCCACTTTCTTTTGTCTTTGCTTCTTGCTCCTGTTTTCCTCCTATATCCAACAAATGGTTGTATGCAGCAACCGCTTCAGTATGATTGGCTGCGATGATTGTTAGTGTACTTTTTTTTGGTCTTTGTCTTCATTTATTTCGGCATAGCCTGGAGTATCAAAGAATGATCTCACCACCGTTGCTTGTCTGAGTAGTAAACCCCCCTTGCGCGTCGATGTGTGATTTGCTTAGAGGGTTTTCCTTTTCTCTTTTTTTTCCCGGGTTCAACTACTTGGATGCATGTGAATTTCTGACCTCGAAATATCTGGGGAGTAGCATAACCGGGTCATATGACAAACTCATGAATATTCAATTGTAAAACCCTTGTGAATTGCGGTTGAAGTATACAGAAGTAGACAAAATGAAGTCGAACGGCGAATCGCTCCGATGGGCGCTAGTCCCGATCGGGTATAGTCAGCCCCTCGCTTAAATTTCGTGTGTGGCTCAACCCGCCATTCAACTCCATCCACCTTTTGACAAAGGCCTTCGTGCACCACCATATCCAGCATGGCGTCGCGTTTCTTCTACGGCAGCGACAGCGAGTCCAGCTCCTCCGGTGAGGAGGAGGATGTTTACGACCACTCCGAGGAGGAGGACAGCGATGCTGAGGAGTCCAGCGATGCTTCCACCGAATCTGAATCCGATGAGTCCGGCGACGACGAAGGCAAGGTCGGTGTCAACAAGTTCTTGAGGGATGTTTCGGACAGCGAAGAAAGCGAGGATGAGGAGAAGGTCACGATCGTCAAGAGTGCCAAGGACAAGCGATTGGAGGCTCTGGAGAACACGATCAAGTTGATCGACAACGCCCAAAAGATCGGTGACTGGTCTGTTATCTCGACCGGTGAGTTTTGCCCATCTGCTTGTGGACATGGCGTTTACTCGCGAGGTCAAATTGCGGGTGACATTTCGTCGGAGACATGGACATGAAGGCTGACAATAGGATTTCGCAGAGTTCGACAACCTCAACCGCCAGATCGTCAAGATTACCCAGTCCGGTCCGACCCCCAAGGTCTACGTCAAGGCCGTCGCCGACCTCGAAGACTTCGTCAACGAGACCGTCAGCAAGCAGAAATCCTCCAACAAGAAGATGAACGCTAGCAGCCAGAAGAGTCTCAATGCCGTCAAGCAGCGTCTCAAGAAGAACAACAAGGACTATGCCGTTCTGATCGACAAGTACCGTGCCGCCAAGGACGACTTCATGGCCAGCGAGGAGGAGGCCGAGAAGCCCGCTCCCGCCCCGGTGCCCAAGCCCACCAAGGTCGAGAAGATCCAGAACTTCGCCGCTGCTGCGGCTGCCGCCGGCGAAGATGACGGTTTCGCTACCGTTGGCCGTGGTGGCAAGACCCTGCAGTATACCCCTGAGAGTATTCTCAAGCACCTGCGTGTCATTGTCGAGTCCCGCGGAAAGAAGAACACCGACCGCCTGGACCAGATTCGCACGATGGAGAAGCTCCTGGAGGTTGCCACCACTCCTTACCAGCGCATCCGTGTCTACCTGACCCTTATCTCTACCCGCTTCGACCTCACTTCCGCTTCAACCAACTACATGAGTCCTGAGCAGTGGAAGCACGCCGATCGGGAATTCGGCACTCTCCTGTCAGTGTTGGAGGAGCATCGCAACTACGTCGTCTCTGAGAGTGCGGACGAGTGGGAGGATGATGAGAAGCAGCCCACCGTTGCCGAGGGCGAGACTTTCTACATTCCTGGCAGCATTGTCTCATACATTGAGCGTCTGGACGACGAGCTCACCCGCTCTTTGCAGCAAATCGACCCCCACACTGCCGAGTACATTGAGCGCCTGAGCGATGAGCAGCAGCTGTACAACAACATTGTTCGCACCCAGCTCTACGCGGAGAGTCTGAACGCTGGTGACAAGAACGACAATCGCCAGGACAGTGTCAACCGCATTGTCATCCGTCGGTTGGAGCACGTCTACTTCAAGCCCTCCCAGGTTGTTTCCATTCTGGAAGATGCCACATGGAAGGCTCTGCCCCAGCACCTCGACTCCGCTGTCACTCCGCGCAAGAACGCTGGCGATGTGGCCGACCTCCTCCAGACTCTCACCAACTACCTGTTCGAGCACAGCGACGGCATCATCCGTGCCCGCTCCATGCTGTGCCAAATCTACTTCCTTGCCCTGCACGACCAATACTACCGCGCTCGTGACCTGATGCTCATGTCGCACTTGTCCGAGAACATCTCCAACTTCGACGTCAGCACCCAGATTCTCTTCAACCGTACCCTTGTCCAGATTGGTCTGTGCGCTTTCCGCGCCGGTCTCATCTATGAGGCCCAGACTACCCTCGGTGAGATCTGTGGCTCTGGCCGCCAAAAGGAGCTGCTCGCCCAGGGTATCATCCTCCAACGGTACTCGACCGTCTCTCCCGAGCAGGAGCGTCTGGAGCGCCAGCGCCAGCTGCCCTTCCACATGCATATCAACCTGGAGCTGCTTGAGTGCATCTACCTGACCTCGAGCATGTTCCTCGAGGTTCCCCTCATGGCACAGACTTCCTCCTCTCCTGAGATGCGCCGCCGCATGATTTCCAAGACATTCCGCCGCATGCTCGACTACAACGAGCGCCAGGTGTTCACCGGTCCTCCCGAGAACACACGTGATGGTGTGATCATGTCCGCCAAGTTCCTGGCCGCCGGAGACTGGAAGAAGGCCGCGTCGTCGCTGGCCTCGATCAAGATCTGGGACCTGATGCCGCAGCCCGAGAATATCAAGCAGATGCTTTCAGCCCAGACCCAGGAGGAGGGTCTGCGCACCTATCTCTTCACCTACGCCCCCTTCTACGACAGCCTCTCCATCTCCTCGCTGGCCGACATGTTCGAGCTGCCCGCCAAGAAGATCGGCGCCATCATCAGCCGCATGATCTCTCACGAGGAACTGGGCGCCGCCCTCGACCAGGTCAACGACTCCATCGTCTTCCGCAAGGGCGTCGAGCTCTCCCGCCTCCAGTCCCAGATCGTCACCCTGGCCGACAAGTCCATGTCTCTCCTCGAGTCCAACGAGAAGACCCTGGAGCAGCGTACCCAGGGTATGGCCAACGCCTTCCAACGCGAGTCAGGCCCTGGTGCCCGCGGTCGTGGTGGTGGTGGCCGAGGGGGTGGCCGCGGTGGTGCCCGTCTGCCTGGTGGTCAGCAAGGTCGGAGACCTGGTGGCCAGCAGTTCGGCGGTGGTGCATTGGGCGGTGCAATCAAGGCTTAAAGGTTTTTTTTCTTGTTTGATCTGATATAATGGCATGTCTTCCTTTTCCCTTGCACCTTTTCCTTGTCATGGTTTTGTTTTTTTCTCATGCCGTTTCCGATCGCGAAGGAAGTCCCTCGTGTCAGTCGATGACTCAAAATGAATGAATATAAATGGTTAGAAGATATCTTGTCCCTTGTAACTTCAGGTACGTAGGTAGGGTGGTGATAAACCATCGAACGAGCAATATTTGTTCAGATCATTGCTTGCGGTGTATTGTAGCTTCTCGGGCTGTGTCTGGGATTTGATATTGGACAACCTGAACCCAGAAGAGACCGAAAGAGAAGTAGTGACATTGACCTTACCTGATTTCAACCCATTTAGAGAGCTCTCCCACCAGGTAGAAAGAGTATTTTTCATGTAGGAGTCAAAAAGCCTACATGCAGGTGCCGTGGATCTTCTTAGACATAGCCTCAACATTTACTAAACTTTCTGCGCTAACTGACTAGTTAATTAGTTGGTGTATATTCAGCTGGGATAGCGCGTCCTTCGTAATGGACCCATCCTTGATCGACTAGTTCGTCTTGTGGCGCAATTTCTAATCCTTTCGCAGGCTCCAAAAGTACCTTTCAGGACGTTTACACTTTACAATTGTAGTTTCTTTGAAAATCACTCCTTGAATTTCCTCGGCCTTGCTGTTACATGGCAAAAGAAAGGAGAGTGTGTGTCTGAGAGAAGATATGCACGCATTGATGCATTGGTGCCTTGGGGTGCAGGCATGCATGAACGCCTCGGGTACAGAAATCTAGTACATAGCCGCCATTCACGCCGGTAGATGAACACATCCTTTCCAACATTTTTAGCACTGGTCAAGTCGCTAAACAGGTATTCCATACAAGAAGATGATTGATAGGTGAAGTTCCGGCTATGTGACGTCGGAAATGTGGGGACTGGAGGATCTCCATGCCAGGTTAAAGTTGTGAAAGTGTATACGGCAAAATGATGTAAGAAAAAGCTAACACCATCATGGCTCATTTATTTGACCCTTGTCCGAACATTAAATGCTTTAGCTTCCAATCTTATCAACCTCCATCTGATACGGATACCAGACATCATGAACCATACTCGCTTTACGGCAGCTCGAGCAGCTTCAATGAAGCCTTCCTTGACTGGAGCTGCTAGAGTCAAGTCATCGTCGCGGATACCTCATCGGATGGGCTATGCGACTGGTCCCACTGGGGGAAGCGCTGATTCTTCATACTGGTCAGGCAAACATCCTTTCTTCCCGGTCATCAAAGCTAATCTCGGTTTCGTTTCGTACAGGCTAAAGGTATCTCTCGTTGGAATCCCGGCATCTTATTTCCTTTGGCGAATGCTTCGACCAAAATCGGGTGATATCTCTGGTCAGCACCATGGGGCCAATCAGGAATACAAAGAAGGCGCAGAGGGCAATCGTCCGAGTGATTACGACAAGGTTAGTCATTACATTTTGAGGCTCGTCATCTCACAATGGCCTGACCCGACTAAGCGTGTATAGCCTCGTTCAAGGGGAGACCCAAATGGCGTTGGCAGTATGTCATCCAAGCAGGAAGGTCTCGATAACCAGGATACATCAAACCCATTTGTCAACGAGCCAGGCAAATCGCAGAAAGGTGAAGGGGAGACTGAGAGTTCAAAGGTTAAGGGGACAGTGCGCCCTGAGCGTCCTCAGGTTTGAGTTGTCTATGCATTATGTTGAGTTCTTAGGCATCATGCATGATACAGACCAGATTTGTCCCGATTTGAGACATCCGCGCCAGTAGTATTCAATCAACATCAGTTACATTAGTCTGATCCCCAAATGCCGAGCCCTGTCTACTCCTATAGCCGGGCCTCTCTAACCGCAAATTCAAACTTCTCCCCCCGATCCAAATACACAACCTTCCCCTCCAACCCAGCCTTCTGTATCTCCATCTTAAAATCATCCAACGGACTCGCAAACACCTCGTAATCATCATAATGAATCGGAATCGTAAGGTCCGGCTGTATCAGCCGAATCATCTCCACCCCTTGCTTGGCATTCATAGTGACCATCAGCGCGAGCGGTAGCTTCGGCGATGGGACCGTTGTGCCGCCCAAATGAGCCAGCATAAGGTCGATGCGCTTATCAGCGTAGTGTTTTGGGATCTCTTGGAGTTCGTCAACCATGAGGGTGTCACCCGTGATGTAGATTCTATAGCCGCTGACAAAGTCCGTCACCTCGTCAGTTTCGCCTGCACCGAGTTCAAGCATCCAGCCATTTATGGGAGGGATCTGGGAGTCATCAGCTTGGAAACCTATGTATTGACTTTGGTGCTACTACTGACGGCATGGGCTACCGCGTTTAGACTTTCCAGGATGGGATTGGGTGGTACATGCTTCCCCGGCATGGCTGTTACACGCAGTCGACGGCGTTTCCGCGAAGCAGTGCTTGCGACCTCGACCATGCTCGACTCAAAGGGTTCCAGTGCAAAGGCATTGGTGAATGAGTCGGTGCCTTTGTCCGTGAGTTGTGATCGGGCATGGGGCGTGGTGATCATGGGTAGATCGCGTCGGAGAGAGGCTTCCACTTTCTGGTCAAAGTGGTCCCTATACTACTTATTAAGACTGTCGTATATAGAAGGACTTCGCTTCTCGTTCATGAAGGATAATGCCTACCCGTGGTAATGAGACAACAGAACCAAGTCAATGCGAGGTAGGTTGTGGAGATCGACTGCTGGATTCGTTCGCCGTGTGCTTGATACGCCGGGTCCAAGATGAACGTGGTCACCTGCGTGGAGAAAATTGGGCTAAGATTGGAAGTTTAGCTAAGACCATCTTTTAGTAGGAATGTAAACACTGACATCTGTCATTATTCGGATGCCAGCCCACTCTCTGCATAATTTAGATTCTGGTCACCGTTATTCTAACAAAGTACCAACATGATGGTTGTCGCCGTTCCGACAAAATACAGTGATGCATTCTCATCGCCGGGGTCAGACGGATGGAGCTTGACTTCTTTTGGAGCTGGTAGGTCATCCGGCATCGTGGCTTTGCTCGGAAGGTCACGCGTTGCAGGCTGGTGGTTTTCTGGGTTTATCAAAATACGCGGCATGGTGTTGGTGTTATCCTGGTGATAGGATTAGAAGTATCGATTGTAGTGCTAGTCTTGATGAATGATTGGAAGCAGTTGCGGTTGGTGCTGTTTTATGAATCAATGAGGGGACTATCACGGCGTCGACATGACGTCAACTAGTATAGTTACACAATGATCCATCAAAAACCGTGGAAATAGTTCATATCGTGTACTGCTGTCCGAGATTCCCGAGTTTCTGCTGCACGCCGCGCGTCTTGCAGTGCGGTGCATTAGGGTACGAGAAACAATTGAAGAGTGTAGATGACAGCGATTTCCAAAATACTGTATAGCAAAGGGACACATCAAGTTATCCATAATTACCTAGATAGATAAGAGTGACAAATTTCATGCGCGCTTGAATTATAAGTTGTCCTAGAAGCAAGGACCAGTACATACTATGTATGTAGTAGTGTTTTTTGCCTTGAGATAAGGGATGCGAAATATACATAGCCAGTAAATTTATTATCAACGTAAGGGTCGGATATATCTTAAGAAATATATATTTTTCGCGTGTCAGAGTCATTGCACCTTCCTACAGAACTCTTTATCAATTACGTACATGTATGCCATTGTTATGGAACCGATAACTATTCCTGCACTTCCCCACACCGCCTTTACCGTGTTAGCCATTCTGCCCCTTAGTCCTACGTCATAGTGCTGGCTCGGCCGGCAAAAATAAATTCCGAGCAGGCAAATGAATTCCTTTTCAGCTAACCGCCCTTTTACTAACCAGTGCGTTTTACATCAAGTCACTGGATTTTGTTGAACAGCTAGTCAATCGACCTGCTTGATAATGGCCTTGTTTAACGAACCCAACGGCCAAGACTGGCCTCAAATATGCCAACTGCTTCTCGCAGTCGGCCTTTCTGCCCTTATCGGGATTGAGCGCCAGCTCCGTCAGAAAAGCGCTGGACTGCGCACCAACACGTTGGTCGGAATGGGATCAGCCCTCTTCATGTTAGTATCCAAGTACGGTTTCATGGATATTCTGTCCCAGTATCGCGTGGTGGTGGACCCCTCCCGAATTGCAGCACAGATCGTCTCTGGAATTGGCTTCATTGGCGGTGGCATCATTTTCAAACAGCAAAGCGAGGTCCGAGGCCTTACAACTGCTGCTGCTGTCTGGCTAACGTCTGCTGTTGGATCCGCTTGTGCAGCAGGCCTGCCCATTCTAGCATGTATTGCGACTGCGCTCTACTTCGTTACAGTTGTTGTCCTCCCATTTGTTTGGATCAATGTGCAGAAAGTATGCACCAGAAATAAATCTCTGGAGTCACTTATTATAGTCCGCTATCGAGTGCTTAATACAGGGCTCGAACCAATCCTAGACGGAATTATCAAGGCTGGAGCGGTAGCAGTTGCAGTGCGGCGAATTGAAGAGATTGTGCTATCCTCACTACACAGTCCAGCATTTGGCTTGAATAGTCCAGTCGCAGGCGGCGTAGAGCGGCAATCGACGAGGAGATCTGTTCCTCCCGAGTCGCCTCTTCCGCCGCCTATGATGGCTCAGGGACATACTCAGATATTTGATGCGGAGCTACTAGTTTCCGGGCACGAGTCGCCGAATGGTATCGCATCTTTTTTATCTCAGTTGCCATCCGTGATTAGTGTGTCGATTGGTGATAGCCAAGCGGATGAGGTATAGAGAGCTACCAATGATGGATACGTCGATACACATTCACTTCAAGATGGAATGGTCCCGTCGCGCTGGGTTTGTACTTTTCGCCACCTGGGCCAATTGTACTGTTTCTGCTGCAAATATCAATGGGCCATGGCTTCACGCTACCAGTAATAGAAGGTTTATGTTATTGTGTCGGCGCTCGAAGTTGGTACTACCTATGTTGATCACCGAGCGCTGAAAGTGGTCTGTCTGGCGGCGAAATTGCCACTTCACCCCCTGCATTTGGTTAAATGGCGTTGAACACGACAAGGTGCTATGATCAGGACGCGCCTGACTGTTCTCTTCCTTACCACCGCTTGGCTAGCCCTTGCTGGTCTTACTTCGGCTGTTTCTCACTTCGCAATCGTCCTGCAAGATCGTGGTGATACGCAAGGGTGGGCGTGACCCATCGTTGCCGAAATCATACCACCCTATCTCGCTGTTGGCCACACTTGCAAAGGTACTAGAAGCAGTCGTCGCCAACAGAATCTCAGCCCTAGTTGAAAAATTTTGGGCCTCGTCGAAGGCGATCATGCGAACAAGCGCTCAACGTATTAATAGAGAAGATACACGATGCGTGGCGCGAGGGCAAAGTCCTCAGTTTAGTGAGCTTCGATGTCAAAGGTGCCTATGACGGTGTAGATCGGGGTGTCCTATTGCGGAGGTTGCGAGAACGAAGAATCCCGGAGCTCCTAATCCGATGGGTCGACAGTTTCTGCTCCTCCCGACGGGCGTCGATCGTCGTGAACATGTACCAGTCCGAGGAAATGGCTATCAAGCACGCGGGCCTGCCGCAAGGCTCGCCGCTCTCTCCTATTCTCTTCTTGTTCCTGAAAAATCTGGTGGATGTCTCCATCACTAGAAGAAAGGGAGCAATCGCTTTCGTCGACAATTATACACGATGGACGGTGGGCTCGTCTGCTGAGGCGAATACCACCGTACTGCAGCGGAAGGTCATCCCACGAGCGTTAGAATAGGCGGCGCGGTCTGGCGCGGCTTTTGAGGCAGAGAAGACATCGTTCATCCACTTCACGAGGAACCAGCGGCAGCGCCAACTTCCTGCGGTCCCGCTACATGTGGATGGAGCGACTGTGGCCCCGGTGCCCGAAGCCAAGGTTCTCGGCGTGATACTCGGTCAGGGTTTACGGTCAGGGTTTACGGTTCAAATCACACATCGGAAAGGCTGCAAATAAAGGAATGGAAGCCGTCCTTGCACTCAGACGACTGCGCGGGTTACCTCCCTGGGTAGCTCGCTAGCTCTTCACCTCCACAGTCGCATCGAAGATTGATTATGCAGCATCGGTATGGTGCCCTACACGACAGGATGCTATTGTTGTGGCGGCAATCGTACGGTCGTTCGAAGCCATCCAGCGAGTCGCGTCTCAGGCGATCGTAGGCGTGTTCCAAAGCACAGCCCTCGCCATCGCCGAGGCCGAGGCGGGGATTGAACCAACTGTCGTACGCCTTCGAGCACGTATCTTGAAGCATTGGATTGTCTGCCACACCTTACCCAAGCATCACCCCTTCTGGTCCTGTCGAGCGGCGGCAGGATGGGAGGTACCCGTCACCGTTCAAAATACTGGCGAAGTACGGACCCCAGTGCTTGTCTGACATGGAGGTCATTCGACCCTTCCCTCTAGATCCGCGGCAACGGTCCCTTGGGGAGTTTGATTGCCACCGTCGGATCCGATATGAAAGGGTTGCACGAAGCCGGCCGTGCCCGTCTCTGGTTGTTCACCAGTGTTAGCGTCCGCAATGGTCTGGTCGGAACGGGGCTAGTAGTTCGTGTCAATCAAGTGGACATCGTCTCGTCAAATCGGACGGTCGGCACTCAACGCCTACTTTGCACAGCTGGGGGTGCTGTCAGAGGCTGTTGCGTATTTGAAACGATGCTCCCTCGTATTTAGATGTCACCGTGGAAAGTCCAGGTTACGATCGTTGTGAACAACCCTGCCGCCCTGCTGTCGCTTGCAAAGCCACGTCTCCAAGGCGGATAGGCTCTGATCACTCAGATCACGGAAGCACTCAACTAGCTGTTGGAGACGGGGGCTAAGGTCAGCCTGAAGCCACCAACTGACGAAGACTTTGAGACTACTACACGGGCACATGCCCTCGCACGCAAAGCGACAGAAGTAAACAGCGAGGCTAATGCCCCGCCTTGGGCGCGAGTCCAGCTCCGGGCGTCGGCGTTGCGATGGGCTCGGGCTCGGGCGAATGTTAAACAGCACCGGAAGTATAACTTCAATTAAGTTAACTAACTAGTTAATAGTTAGTTAATGTCTTTATTCGAAAATTATTCGAAAAATTCAAAAACCTAGCACGTGCTCATCGTCGAATCCTCCGATTTATAAATCTTTCGTGGTAGCAGAAGGTGTGGTTATTGTGAACCTTGGGAGATGTAGTTGTCATTCCGTCGATGTCTTTAACTTTATTGTCTGTTTCCCTTATATACCATAGAAGGTATGTGGTTAGTACATACGACCATAGGGTGTGGAGAACAGGGCTTCCCGTCCGCTCAGCCGTACTTAAGCCACACGCCGGCAGGTTAGTAGTTGGGTGGGTGACCACCAGCGAATCCCTGCTGTTGTATGTTTTTTGCTTTCGCTCTTTGACTTGTTAGGTCTGTCTTTGCCCTAACATTCATTCCTATTGTATTCTACGAACCCCGTAGTCTCGTATTTCTTAGTATATAGTTTCAAATCGGAAAGCTCTAGGCATATTAAAGGGTCGAGCTTCTGTAGGAGTCCAATATACGTAGCCAATCATAACGAAGAATCGATGAGGTTCATTCGTAGTAGCAATAACGAGAATAACTAAGCCTGAGGGAAAGAAGAAAGGGGAACCAGAACTAAGAAACGCACGTACATAGTCATGAGTGGCCCGCGGAAGAATCTAAATCCCGAGATCCTTTTTGCAAATCGGGTCCTTCGAGCGTTGAATGTCCTACATAAAGAAGGGTTCGTGCACACCGGTCAGTATAGTATATTCAGATCCGCAACGTCGAATATAACTAAACTATAATACGACTACATCATGACAGATATCAAACCAGACAACATTCTTGTGAACTACAGTGTTGAGACTGGGATACGTTTCACCGATGTGCAACTCGCAGACTGTGGAAATACTGTCCCCGCGACTTCTAGTTATGCAAAAGATGGTGATTTGATAGGAGGGCCAATTTGGAGGAGTCCTGAAGCTCAGCTTCGAATTGCCTGGACTATCTCGACGGACATATGGTCGTTTGGAGCCACGGTTCGTACAAGGCTTGCAAATATCGGGAATATTTCCGTGCTAATTGCTTTTCTCAGCTCATCACTTTGATATATGGGGACAATTCCTTCATGTTCAAGCCAGATGTTTCGCCTGATCATGAGGAATACCACCTGAGAATTCTTACAAGACAGTGCCAATTCTTTGGGCCTTTCCCGGTCTCTTACCAGGAGATCGCACCCCCGGCCACTCTAAATGCACTTATGCAGGTTATGGGAAGTCTGCGTGGAAAGCAGATGCCATTCGCACGTATCTCAGAGAGGGAAGTCTCGAAGGAGGACAAAAAGTTTATCTTGAGAATCATGAAGCTTGACCCTAGGGATAGACCTTCGGCGAAACAGCTTCTGGATGACGAATGGTTTGATTCTACGTAAGCAGTCATGGCTCTTGTCACAATAAACCTTGAATTGGAATCCCAGAATCCGTTGAAGCTTTAGCAAAATTAGACGGCCACGTAGTTACTTCTTGGGCCAACTATCGTAGGCTGGAGCCTAAGCCGTGATCCCAAGCAGATCCGCTACAACAAATTCTAGGATCTTTCATTCCGAAATTCTACGGCGTGTATGAATGCCTACAGTGATGAACATGCGATTGCGGGTTGTCTGAAGCATTAAATTCCGGAAATCCCAGACCATGGTATCGCTAATTGACTCCAAATACACAGCCTGTGTGCTAAACAAACAACCCGTGACAGAACGTCGTGATAATTTTTTTCAAAAGACTCCATTTTGATGGCTACCCCCTTCAGATCACACTAGAAGTTAATCTAGTTCATCTGGCGGATGAGGCCGTTGATGTTATCCTCACGGTTACCAGTGTCACCACCCTCGATGAAGTGCTTGAACTTGCGCTGGTGGAAACCGCCGTTGGGGTTGGACAGCTTGAAGGGCCACAGGAAGTTGTTGGCCTGCTTGAAGTTGGGGCCAACGGTGTAGATCTCGTGGATCAGATCCTCCATGCAGACAATGCCGTACTTGCCGAGGTGCTCCTCGATGATCTGGTTGTCAGTCAGGGGAGTACGCTGCTTGTTGACCTTGCCGTAACCGCGCTTGTACAGAAGCTCACGGACGGTCTTCAAGTTGGGGTAACCGTAGGCGATGTAGGGGTTGACGATGGTCAACATCTCCTGGGTGGCCTTGGTCAGGCGGATGAAGCAACCGCTGTTGATCTGGAGCAGACGGAGCAGCTGGAGGATCTTGCGGGGCTTGGGGGCAATCTTGTTGATACTGAGGGGAAAAGTCAGTCTTCAATTCGAAGATATGTGAGTGATCGTCGAGACGTACCCCTTGATACGGACAACGAAGACCAGCTTGGGCTCATCGTCAACGTAGAAGTTGCCCTCCTGGCGGGCAGCGCGGGCCAGGCGGATCTTCTCACGCTCAGCATCGCGGTACTCCTTGACGTAGGACTCGGCGCGCTTGAAGATGACACCACGCTTCTCCTTGTTGGCCTGTTGGATCTCGAGTCAGCAGGAGATTCCAAAATATGTTGGTGTGTATTAAATGCAGGTGGGTCCAACGGTGTCAGCCCCGAAAGATGGTTAACAATCCGACAGCATCGACCCGAAGGTCTAGTCGCGTGGTTGGTAGTTATCATCAGATAGTTGGGAAGGGTGTGGATAGTGCGGGAAGGGCAAAGAAACCGACCTTCTTCTTCTCCTCGGCCTCAGCGCGGCGCTCAGCGCGAGCAGCCTCCTGGGACTTGCGCTTCTTCAGGAGGGTCTCAGGGACCAGGACCTGGTTCTGGGTGGGGACGGAGCTGTGGGAGGTTAGTATAGTCCGTCCGGAAGTACCGAGACCTGAAACAATCCGCCGAGTGTAAGAATTGCAGCATAGCGCCACATTCTCAACTGGAAGGCAAAATAAAATAAACTCGACGAAATGTCTTTAATCAGTGAGGGCCATGGCAGGGGCTCTACGGTCGATTACACTTGGTACTACTTGTGCTATTTCAACACAAGGTTCGCAAAAATCTGACCACCCAAAAATTTCGGAAAATTTCTGCCATTTCTGCCTTCATCCGACAACACCCCGAACAAATGTTCAGGAAGTATCTGTTGTTGCCTTTCACCCCAAGCGCAGTGACTGCTTTTACCGCATCGAAAGCACTGGACGGCGATAGCTAACAACAATGGTTTTAGAGGAGAAGGCCACAACGGCTTTCCACCTCAAGACTCCCATGGTCCTCGCTTTTTCGGCAGTCTCCATTGACACGCGATATGTACGTGCATGTGAAGGCCATTCGAGCAGGCAGAGGACGCGGGAAAGATCGAGCTGGTGCACAGCGGCCGCCGGCGACGACGACCGTGGCATCTCCAGCGAGAAGGACGACTATACCTGGAACCTCACAATCTCATGGAGATTGAATCAGTCAGAAGGGAAAGGGTAAGCATACGTAGTGGCGGCCATTGTGCTGGAGTTGTCGCGGGATGGTCGGCGAGGGATGATCGAGGAAAAAGTTCGAGCGAAAGGACGAAGAAAAGAGAATTCGCTTGTGCGGGTGCTAGGTCCGATCTAGCCAATTAAGGGTTAGTCTATGTTGTGGCCGCACTAAACCAGATGGGGAACCCATTGCCCTTATCGCCCGTGACTAGGGCTTCCAGCTTATCAGATGGATCCGATGACTTCATTCCGAGGTTCCCCAATCAGCCCCGCGACTCCCCAATCCCGACTTATTAGACCTGCAGTCATGTCTCGTCGCGGTGTTGGCCTCGGGGCCTTTGTGAACCGCAACCAGGCGACCCAATCATATGCTACTCATGGCGCTAATCTACGATCCACGCATCTCGCATCCCTCCAGACCCAGCTCTCCGTCTTCCAGTCGTTGCTACACACCTTCGCTCTGGAACACGGTTCCACCATCAAGTCGAATCCTACCTTCCGAGCAGAGTTTGCGCGCATGTGCAACACGATCGGCGTGGATCCTCTTGCTGCGAGTAACATCAAAGGCAAGAATGGCCGCCGCGGACTCGGCGAGGGAGGCAGTTTCTGGACACAGATTCTGGGCGGTGACATGAATGACTTTTACTTTGAAGTTGCTGTCCGAGTGGTGGAACTGTGCCGGGAAACGAGGAGTGAAAATGGAGGCTTGCTTGGTGTTGAAGAGTGCCGAACGCGTGTCGGCAAGGGAAAGGCAATTGGAAGTGGCCTGGAGGTTTCGGAGTATGGCTTACACCTTCTATCCGGTTTACGCTGAGATTTGAATTTGGCTAACACTGCTATTTGCTCGGACAGGGATGACATTCTGCGCGCCGTTCGCTCCCTAGAACCCCTCGCCTCCGGTTTCTCCATCGTTCGTGTCGGCACCAAGCAATACATCCGTTCTATCCCCAAGGAGCTTAATACCGACCAAGCTACTGTCCTTGAAGCGATCCAGGTTCTGGGTTTTGTCAGCGTCTCGATGTTGCGGCTCAATCTCAATTGGGAAAAGGCCCGAGCCCAAACGGTGATCGATGACCTGCTGGCTGATGGCCTAGTTTGGTTGGATGCGCAGGGGCCAGAGAATGAATATTGGTCGCCTCAAAACCTGCTTGATGATAGCGGATGAGAGTTTAAAGAGCATCAACATAGTAAAAAAGTGGCACCCTAGGGCAGCGTCGCAAATGTGGGCCATCACACCGCATGCATGAAGGAAATCCCCTCGTGAGGACTGGATCCTCGCATCTTGAAAAGGGGTTGCGCCACCTGGGCACCTGGAAATTCCCAAACGCCACTACATAACCGGGTGTCATCGTCGGTTCTCAAGGCGGTCGGGCAGGTGGTGCCGAGGCCCAAGATGGGGCACGGATGTGGAACTTCACCATGTCTCGCGCCGGCCAGGACATTAAAGGTTCATAACCTTGAACGCGGCGTTTTATAAATTTGCGTTTACTGAGCGCTTAGTCTGTTTTTTCTTCCCATATATACCCCACAGTTACACATTAAATCTTGAATCCCCCGATATATATTTTCGAGTTCTAGCACTTGAGATCTAGCAACTGTACAAAGGGCTACACAGGTATTAAGTGGGCCGTTTCCCCTCCGGTAAATCATAGGCTGTATGGATCAGATCCGGATCACATCCTGTACTCTCCTGTTACGATCAACGACAAGGCGAAGCTGTCTGCCCTGCCAGTCAGATGCCGTGGATGGGTGGTGTGGAGAAGGCTTGAAGACTCCTTCGCGAAGAGTATCCGTGAAAAGCTCGTAGGAGGGGAAATCTGGGATAAATATAATTAGCTAGCTTCTTTGACTGAATGATTCAGCGAAGGAGCACAAACAGCCGTCCACAAAGTGATTAACCTGCTCCTCGGTCATTCCGGTGCCCTTGGTGGCACGCAGGCCGCGCTCTTGCTCCTGGCGCCATTCGTAAACAAAGCGGAGGTCCTGCGCATCGCTGGAGGGATCGTCAGTCTTTGGAAGTTCACGACATCAAGACTCATAGGAATACTCACATATGAATCAAGGCGTCAAGTTTGCTGTAATGTTCTGTTAGCCAGTTTGTATTCCACAATTTCCAACCAAAGGGACTACGCACTCAGTTAACACGTCGTATCGCTTCAATGCATCGTTCACAGTCTGAACATCCTCGAACTTGACGTGACCCAATCGACCCTGGTAGTTGCCGCTCTCCTTCTGCCGCACAGCAGCTTCCCACTTCTCACGCAGGGTCTTTTCATCCAAGGCGCGGAAGCCGACGCACCAGCCCTCGAAAATGACCACTTTCACTTTCTCCTGCCCCTTGGCATTCACGACCTTCCATTGTGACTGGGGCACGCGATCACCCTGCCCCGCAAAAGCAGACTTGTCATACTGCGGGATCGCAGTGGGGCGCTCCGCTGCAAGAGAATCAAAGACCTGCTCGCCCAGAACCAAGTCGTGTGTCGAAGGCTGGCCGCGGTGTTGAAGAAGAGAGTTTGTAGGGTGCGCTTGGGCAAGGGCCACTTGATCGTCGTGGGTGAGGTAGATATCGTCGAGCGAGAGAGTCACGACGGAAAGCGAATACGGAGCGAAGCGGAGGGTATTCTGCAATGTTGACACCTGCACAGTACAGCATGGACAGTATGGTTAGCTCAGTTCCCGAGGTTGGACGAGTACTCAACTTACCAGAACCGTCTTGCCGGCTCCTTGTACGCCGTTGAGACCAAGGAAGAACGGTGGGGTATCAGCCAAGCCGTCTGCTTTGCGATGCCGCTCGCTGTGAGCGTGCAGACGCTCCAGAAGGAATGGGATGCAGTGCTGGGACTTGTCGTCGACTATTTCCAACATCTTTAGTCCAGGAATATGGATTTACAGTGAAGGGACTTGATCGGTTACGATAGCCGGTATGTTCCCCGGCGGAATCTGGGGTTTTGTTGCCCCCGCGGGAGATACTTCAGTCCTACGCAGTAAACATTTGTCCCTTCTCGGACGAGAAAAGCAACAACCTTACCCATGACTCTATGAAGCAGAAATGAATGCACAATATGAACAAGATCAATACGTAACTGTACACATTTGCATCGGCTTGCAGTAGACTGACGCATGGCTATGACGTTGTTGTCACATGCCCGAGTCAGCACGGTACTCGGTACATTTAATATATAGGGCAAGTAGTAGGCAGGCGAGTATGGAGTACTGGGACATAATAATCATAACTGAATCGATCACTAGTACAGTACTATGAAAACTCGATGCAAAGTACAAGCACGATGCAGTCGTCGGCATGTGAAGCGGTTGAAGTGCCAGTGTAACAATACGCCCGATTGCTTACAGAACGTGCCGAGGTCCCCCAGCTGTGCCGAGCTCCCCGTCTTTAAACGACGCTTTCTCCGTCATTTCTCCTCCTTCTAGTTCTTCCCCCAATTCTGAACTGGTCGGACTCTACACACACCATGTCCGAACTGCGTTTTGATAATCAAGTCGTTGTCGTCACCGGCGCCGGCGGTGGTCTGGGGAAGGCATACGCTCTCTTCTTCGCTTCGAGGGGTGCTAGTGTTGTCGTCAACGACCTCGGCGTTTCTCACAAGGGTGAAGGCAAATCATCAAAGGTATTCCTCTCTTCTTTAAATTGACTTGCTCATCTGCTAATATTTTCAAGGCCGCAGATGTGGTCGTCGACGAGATCCGCGCCGCCGGCGGTAAGGCGGTCGCCAACTACGACAGCGTCGAGAACGGTGAGGGCATCATCGATACCGCCGTCAAGAACTTTGGCCGCATCGATGTGCTCCTTAACAACGCCGGTATCCTGCGGGATATCAGCTTCAAGAACATGAAGGATGAGGACTGGGACTTGATCAACCGTGTTCACACCTACGGTGCATACAAGGTATGATACCCCACACGACGATTATCACATGCGCGCAACACTGACTCGACTTGTCTCTAGTGCGCCCGAGCTGCATGGCCTCACTTCCGGAAACAAAAGTATGGTCGCATCATCAACACCGCTTCCGCGGCCGGTCTCTTTGGTAGCTTCGGCCAGGCCAACTACTCGGCTGCCAAGCTTGGCCAGGTCGGTTTCACCGAGACACTGGCCAAGGAGGGTGCAAAGTACAACATCATTGCCAACGTTATTGCTCCCATCGCTGCTAGCCGCATGACAGCCACTGTGATGCCCCCGGACGTCCTGGAAAACCTGAAACCCGACTGGGTCGTTCCCCTGGTTGCAGCTCTCGTTCACTCCTCCAACACCACCGAGACCGGTGGTATCTACGAAGTCGGCGGTGGCCACGTCGCCAAGCTCCGCTGGGAGCGCGCTAAGGGTGCTCTCCTCAAGACCGATGACTCTCTGACCCCTGGCGCTATCGCGCGCAAGTGGAACGATGTCAATGACTTCTCCCAGCCCGAGTATCCCACGGGCCCTGCTGACTTCATGGGCTTCCTTGAGAATGGCCTGAAGATGCCCAGTGCTCCCAAGGGAGAGGAGCCTGATTTCAAGGGTCGTGTCGCCCTTGTCACTGGTGGTGGCGCCGGTCTTGGTCGCGCATACTGCTTGCTCTTCGCCAAGCTCGGTGCTTCTGTCGTCGTCAATGACCTCGTGAACCCTGACGATGTGGTGAACGAGATCAAGCAGATGGGCGGCAAGGCCGTTGGCAACAAGGCCTCTTGCGAGGATGGTGATGCCGTTGTCAAATCTGCCATTGATGCCTTTGGCCGTATCGATGTACTGGTTAACAACGCTGGTATTCTTCGTGACAAGGCCTTCACCAACATGGACGAGAACCTGTGGAACTCGGTTATCAACGTGCACCTGCGTGGTACCTACAAGGTCACCAAGGCTGCTTGGCCCTACTTCCTCAAGCAGAAGTACGGCCGTGTGGTCAACACCGCTAGTACCAGCGGTATCTACGGTAACTTTGGCCAGGCCAACTACGCTGCTGCCAAACTGGGTATCCTGGGTCTCTCCCGCACTCTCGCAATGGAAGGTGCCAAGTACAACATCAAGGTCAACACCATTGCCCCCAACGCTGGTACCAACATGACCCGTACTATCATGCCCGAGGAGATGGTCCAGGCTTTCAAGCCCGACTATGTCGCTCCCCTGGTTGTTCTACTGTGCTCTGACGCCGCCCCTGAGCCCTCCACCAAGGGTCTCTTTGAGTGTGGCAGTGGCTGGTTCGGTCGCACCCGCTGGCAGCGCTCTGGCGGCCACGGCTTCCCTGTGGATGTCAAGCTGACGCCCGAGGAAGTCGTTGCCAAGTGGAAGCAGATCGTCGACTTCGACGACGGTCGTGCCGATCACCCTGAGGATGCCCAGGCCGGCGCCGAGCGCATCATGGCCAATATGGCCAACCGTCGCGGCGGCGAGTCTAGTGGTGAGAACGAGTACCTCCAGAACATCGAGAAGTCCAAGGGACTGTCGACCGAGGGTACTGCCTTCGACTATGAGGACCGTGATATCATCCTTTATAACCTCAGCTTGGGCGCTAAGCGCACCGACCTGCCCCTGGTTTACGAGAACAACGAGCACTTCCAGGCTCTCCCCTCGTACGGTGTGGTCCCCTGGTTCAACACCCAGACCCCCTGGAACATGGACGAGATTGTCAAGGACTTCTCGCCTATGATGTTGCTGCACGGTGAGCAGTACATGGAGGTCCGGAAGTACCCCATCCCCACCGCCGCCAAGACCTTGACCTACCCCAAGCTCATCGATGTCATCGACAAGGGCAACGCCGCTCTCGTCGTAGCCGGCTACACCACCAAGGATGCCAAGACTGGCGAGGACCTGTTCTACAACGAGTCCACTGTCTTCATCCGTGGCAGCGGCGGCTTCGGCGGCTCCCCCAAGCCCACCGCCCAGCGCCCCAAGAACGCCACCGCTGCGTACAAGCCCCCACAGCGCCAGGCCGATGCCGTGGTCGAGGAGAAGACTTCAGAGGACCAGGCTGCCCTGTACCGCCTGAACGGCGACCGTAACCCCCTGCACATCGACCCCGAGTTCAGCAAGGTCGGGGGCTTCAAGACTCCCATCCTGCATGGTCTGTGCTCGCTGGGTATCGCTTCCAAGGCTGTGTTCACCAAGTACGGTCCGTACAAGAACCTCAAGGTCCGCTTCGCCGGTGTCGTGCTCCCCGGCCAGACTCTCAAGACCGAGATGTGGAAGGAGGGCAACACCGTCCTCTTCCAGGCTACTGTGGTCGAGACCGGTAAGCCCGCCATCACTGGCGCCGGTGCCGAGCTCCTGGAGAGCCCGAAGGCCAAGCTGTAAAATATGGATATCCGCGGACTCCGATTGAAGCGATTCTGGTGTGCGAGCTGAGATTCTTGGGTCATTTGTGACTTCTTATTTGTATATACATAGCTCCTTATTTTTGACTTGCACTTTTCTTATGTGATTATCCCAATGACATTGAACTTGGACTGAAGGTTACCTAGGTAGCGTTGTCTCCGTGCGCCTTTCAAGGGTTTAGGAGACTAAGCGTAGACAGCTGCATTGACCTCGCATCCTACATCCGCCCGTGCAGGATGTGCTTCGGATGTCTCTCGGCTTGGTGAATTCTAGATCTGGTAACGGTCTAGGCTCATGACTGGCTTTCGAATCGAGCTAAAAATAAAGATAGAATATGAAGAACAACGAAAACATAACTTTGTAGTCCATGAAAATTAGCAGACAGCAGACCAGTAGACCCCAGGCGAGTCGTAAATAATTACAAAAGTCCAATAAAGTGAGCGCAGGCAACAACTTAGTTAACTGTGCTGACGCCTTATGTAACCGCGATACCGTGATCCTTCATTCTTTCCTGGTCGTCTTCTCAACAACCTGTTCCTATCAAATACTGACCTCTACTTTTGACTACGAGGATGTAGCAGCATCTCACCGATAAAATGGTGCTCTCGCTGCCATTTCCCAGCTTCTCCAGATCCTCCGAATCTCCGTCACACCCCGCCGACGGAAACGCGCCCGCACCCCCATCACAACCACAGTCCCGCCGACATCGCGGCTCGGCTTCCACTTCCTCTACCAGTTCCTCGTCCAGCCGGAATGTCTGGACACCGCCCGGCCTTGGAGGGGGAACCTCCTCATCCCCGATCAGTCACTCTATCACCCTGAGCGAAGCTCTACGCAACAACCCTTTCGGTAACACATTGCTGTCCCGCCCGGCTCAGGTGTCTGGCCAGGAAGCGGAGGAGAAAAAAAGAGAACAAGATGAGCTTAATGCTGCGCTGGAGACTCTTACCCGCGTGTTCCCGGACGTCAAGATCGAGGTCTTTCGGGAGCTGCTGATTCGATTCGATGGCCAGAGCAGGCTACACGTCTGTGTCGATCAGCTTCTTCGACACAAGGACAAGTGGGTTTCGGGCAGATGGAATGTTTCTGCTGGACAAGGCAAATGTCAGGAAGGGGATATATATGATCCTGGACGACAGGCCGCGGATGATCCGGCTGGTGAGGATTGTCTGGTCCCTCCCGAGGAACGATTCCGACCAGAGGAGTACAAGGCGGCTGTGCGGGCGACTCTAAGCAAGGAATATAGCAGCTTGAGCAAGAGTGTTGTCGATGCTGTTCTGGCTGAGGTGAATTTCAGTTACTCGCGGGCCCGACCGATACTACGAGATCTATCACGTCGGACCTGGCGAGCTACCTTCAACAGCATTCTTCCGTCTTTTCGACGCAAAAAGGATAGAGAGGAGCACCCGCTTGTGGTGTTTCAGCGCAATGTCGATGGCGAGAGCTTGCCTCGGTTGAAAGAAACGGGATGTGCGGAGCTGGATGCTGAACTACATGCCGCACTCGTGGCTCCTTTGTTACGCCAACGACGTGCGGAGCAAGAACTCGGAGACTTTCAATTTGCCGCCTCCCTCAATGAAAAAGAGGCTCGAGCCGCCGATGCGCTGTATGAATGCGAGTGCTGCTTTGGTGACGTGACCTTTGAGGAAATCGCGCCTTGTTCGGCAGATGCCCATATCATTTGTTATCGCTGCATCCAACGGACTACCCACGAAGCCTTGTTTGGACAGGGCTGGGGTAAGTCCGTGGACTTGGAACATTCCACGCTGAAATGTCTGGCTCCGTTGTCTATCGGCTCTTGCGATGGTCGTCTCCATCCACAGTCTGTCCGGCAGGCCATTTTGCAGGAAACTGCTGGCATTGAGACGTTGCGCAAATTTGATGACCGTTTGGCATCGGAGTCACTTCTCAAGTCGCAACTCAAGCTGGTCCGGTGCCCGTTCTGTTCCTACGCCGAAGCAGACCCGGTTTATCACCCTTCGGTGCGCGGAATTGGCTGGCGTATCCGTCGAGATGGAGGGACCCTTCAAACAATCCTGATGATACTGTTCATCCTTGACCTCGTCCCGCTCCTCGTCATCCCCTTTTTCATCCTCCTAATCCTGGACCCATCCTCCCTCACAGCCATCTTTGGCACTGCTATTCGAAACCTCTGCCTCAAGGTCCGACCCAAGCGATTCATATGCGCCAATCCATCTTGCCAACGCGTCAGCTGCATGACCTGCCAGAAGTCCTGGCGCGACCCACACGTCTGCCATGAACCACTACTGACTGACCTACGTGCCGCCGTCGAGGCAGCACGTACCGCAGCGGTGAAACGAACATGTCCACGCTGCAGTCTCTCCTTCGTCAAATCCTCCGGCTGTAACAAGCTAACCTGCGTCTGCGGATACTCCATGTGCTACCTCTGCCGCAAAGCACTCGGTCCACCCCTCCAGCCCGCCCAACGCCGCGATAGACGACGTCACCGAGACCTAGACATGTACGACGGCCCAGCCGACGACATGGACGGTGCGGTAATGAACGACATGTCCGACGACGAATTTGAAGCACCCCAAGGCTACCAGCACTTCTGTGAACACTTCCGTATAAACCCAGGCTCCCGCTGCACCGAATGCAGCAAATGCGACCTCTACCAAGCCGAAGATGAAGAAGCCGTTGCTCGGCGCGCAGGCGAAAAGGCCGAGCGTGAATGGCATCTTCGGCACGGCGATGTTAGCTCCAGTAGCGAGGCCTCTGCCATCGGACTTCGCAATGTCAATCGAGATCTCTCCGCCGACGCCGAGGGCCCTATTTCCCGCCGCGTCTCCGCTGCATTGTGGGACCTGAACTTTCCTGTCTCTGGTAAACCGTGGGCTTATTGGTTTGGCGAGGTGTGGATGAATGGACGCTGGAAATTGGAAGGCCAGGTTCTGGCCAATTGGATCGTCGAGCAGGTCGTCGTGATTGAAAACGTCTAGCCTTGCTCTTCATATTTTTTGCATGCATTTCTGGTTTTGCTTTGTGCTTGGAATTGGGTTCGGCACGTCGGTTTCTGCCTGTCTTCCTTCTACTCGGGGTTTATAATCCTCTTTGCTTCAACTGCGACGACTTGATGACTTGACGATTCTTGGTTTGTTATTGCATGACTTTCAGTGCTAGGTCTTTTTAATTCCTCAATTTCTCTTCAATACAAGCCTCAATTGCGTTCTAGATATATTTTTCTCTATCTAGAAATATCGAAGCTGTGGCTCGGAAGGCCCAACCCCAATAGATCCAAGAGTTAGGAACAGAACCAACGACATATCCAATGAAGTCTACCTTCATAGACTCTGCGGCATGCATAGCACTAGAATAGCAAATCTAAGAAATGATTCTTCGGCTTACCATCTGATAGGGCTATTAGATCTCAGTTTCTGGTCTGGAGCTCGAAGAGCAGAGTACCACCGACTGGTGCAACCAATTATGCGAACACTCAACACTGTTGCAGTCAAATCATGAAATTGACAACCGAAAGAGGACTCTTGATTATGTGCTGTAGGGGGTATCAATCAACTTTTATGTAGAAAGCCCGAAACTAAAATCATATGTACTTTTACCCCTGCCACGACTCCACTCAATATTCACAGAAAGCGAGAGGAACTAATTAACCGCGTTTTTCCTCATCCACTCTACCCTTCACTCGCTGCTCTCCTTCCTTCTTCAGAGCATCATCATCGGCCCGCTTTAAACCGAGCTGAGGCATCAACCCGCATGCTAAGAAGAAAGCGAGAGCTGCTAACGCTGCGCCGATAATGAAGACAATGCGGAACCCTTTCTGATAAGCTGGGGTCAGGACGCTGCGGATATGGTCGGCATTTTGCGCAGACTGCTTGGATAGATAGCTCTGGGGACTGGAGAGCAGAGACCGGGATTCGGATTCCGAGAGGTCGAGTGTTGAGATGGATGACGAGACGATGTTGTTACTGGTAGTGTGAGCATAGTATCCACTGGTATGATATGAAGCACTTACATGATTGTTCCGGCAATCGCAAGGCCGAGTGTACCGCCGAGATTCCGAGCAAAGCTGACAAACTATTAGAAGCTGTGATTGAATGAAGCAAAATAACGTACTTGCGGAATGAAGTGACTACCGCCATATCTCGTCGCTCGACGCCAGCTTGGATAGCGATCAGGGATGGCTGCAGTGTGTTGCCAACACCCACGCCAGTCAAGATCCCATAACCGATCTGCTTTCCTAGTCCCGATGATTTATCCAGTGTCGAGATGAGTCCGAGTCCAACGGCCCAAATGGCCCAGCCGAATAGAATGCATTCGCGATAGCGGCCGACCCAGTGAACGATAAGACCCGAGCCGGTACTGCTGATGGCTGTGGAAGGAAGTTAGCAAGCATTCATCTATCCATCAAATGGAAATCGACCATACTTTGCATCAACGTAATGGGAAGCAACATGGCACCCGCTTTCACCGTCGAGTAGCCAAATACCAGCTGGTAAAAGGTAGGAATATAATAAACCTGAACCAGGAAATTCCATCCATTGATGAACATCGTGAGACAGGCACCATTGACGATTCGGCCTTTGAAGATATGCATCGGCACCAGTGGCACGCGAGCACCTTTCCACTCCCACGCAACAAAACCCACCGAGATAGCAAAGCCAACCACGAGAGTCGCAATAACATGCGCCGAGTTCCACTGATACTGACCACCACCCCAGTTCAAACCAAGTAAGAAAACCGAGGTTCCTCCCAGTGCAAGCAATGCACCAATAAAGTCAATAGCCTTGACTTTGAGCTTCCAATCACCTTCCACCTTCCTCAGCGGCATAAAGAAAAAGCACGCCAGCGTCGTGATCGCAGTCAAGGGCAGATTCAATCGGAAGATCCACCGCCATGAGTCGTGCGAAATGGACGCCAATGCTCCGCCAACGATAGGCCCAATGCCATTAGCAATAGCCACCACGGCACCGAGAATACCTTGATATTTCCCTCGTTCGCGAAGAGGAACAACGTCGCTAACGATCATTTGTGCGACGGTTAACAGCCCGCCACCACCGACACCAGTCAAGGCTCGAAAAACGATGAGCTGGGTGACATTCTGCGCGAGAGATGCAGCCAAGGACCCAATAAAGAAGATTCCCAGACCGACGAAAAGTACAATCTTGCGTGACCAGATATCGGACAGTTTTCCATAGATGAGTTGGAAACAAGTGGACGTGCTGCGCTATTAGCCGAATAACTGATTCCCAAGATAAGGCAAGACTTACACGAAGTAACCACCGGAAATCCACGAAGTCTGGTCACTTGCACCCAATGCATTTCCAATAATGGACAAACTGGACGCCAAAGTCGTCTGGTCCATCAAAGCCAGGAGATCAACACTGGAACAAGCTAGAAAGATCTGAAGAACTCGGAATTAGAGCATTGCTTTTCCAGTTGACCAGGTACGTACCGTGATGATGGTGCGCGTAGGTACATAATTAGTTTGTTCGTTGAAAACTATCACGTCTGCTTTTTTGTCTGCGCCTGCTAAATCAGCCGCCGAGCTGTCGGCGCTCGACTTGTCCAAAACTCCAGCCATCATGTATAGTTAGTTGTGGGAGACGAAGTTCAGAGAGGGCTATGAAGATGATTCCGGATATCTTTGATTTTGAAGACATTCGCTGAATTCGACATGGATCGACACGTCCAAAGCGGAACCTTGACAGCCGCTGATCGGCAGAACTAAGTCGAAAGAGTTTTGATCGAGCGGATAAAAGCCATAAAACGTGCTCAATTACCCTCAAAGGAACTCATATTCTCTTAGAGTATAGTTATCCTTGTACTTGTAGACTACCGTAATTCTTCGCATCCACGAGGGTCCTCAACCGTTGTATTCTTGGCGTCTTCCAAAGTTGATAGCCCTAGAGAACACTGGAGAATGCCTAGAATCGCAGAAATCGCAGATCTAAATCACCCAAATTGCATACCCGAGTTTCTAGAACCATTGCATCCCGAATACCAGAGACAACCCATGACGCTGATCCTACCGTTTTCAAACACGACCCTCCGCAATCCAGTTACCTTGACAAACAAGGTACATTCGATTGGAAATCGATCTCAGTTGCTCTTTCCGAAATATTCCAGATCGCTGATTCAACTTACCAAATTCATCTCCAGGATTTCTGGCGCTTGCAGCGTCCTTGGTATAACTGGTTCCCGGCGTGCCCCTCAAAGGTCCGTGTAGCATAAATTTCCCACGGTGGAGATCCCTCTGAGGGCTTATTTTGCCTTGAGCGAGTGGCTTCCCTGCCAGGGCTGGATGAGGAGGAGTATATCTGTCTAGCATGTCCCGCTGGTTTGCTTTTCTGAAATTCACTCTTTGCTTTCTTTTCCCTTCCCCAAGTCTGAATGCTGGACGGTAATATGTCATCGAATTCATCTACGATGCCGAACTGCAATGAGCGCAATGTGTACTTTGGTCCGGATTCACTGAAGAAGTACTTCGATCCGGATAGTCAACCGCCACTGCCTCTGGTTGAGTTGCCGGAGCATCTGAATCCGTATTATCAGGATGGCGTTCGCATATACGCTAAGATGATGACTATGCATCCGGCAAATAATGTTAAAGCTATGCCAGGTAGGACGAAGCAGTAAGGGAGATCAAGATAGGACTAAGCTGACGTGAGCACAGCAATGAACATGCTCGAGTCAAGCGTGAAACCCAACACAAATACAATTATCGAGTACAGCTCGGGCTCAACGGTGATCTCAATGTCCATGGTTGCCCGGGTCATGCACGGTGTGCAAGATACCCGGGCATTCTTGAGCAACAAGACCAGCGATGCCAAATTGAAGTTGATGCAGTTCTTCGGTCTGGACATCACCCTCTTTGGCGGTCCCTCACAGCCTGAGCCGCTTGATAACCGCGGCGGAATTCAAAATGCGCGCAGAATGGCCGCGGAGTCTGACGATATCGTCAACCCCAATCAATACGAGAATAACAACAACTGGCAGTCGCATATTCGGTGGACAGGTCCGCAGATCTTCAAACAGTTGCCGGAGATCGATGTCCTCTGCGCTGGCATGGGCACCTCTGGCACCATGACCGGGCTGGGAACGTACTTCAAGAGCGTCAAGCCGTCGGTGATGAGGCTCGGGGTTTGCACTGCCCCTGGAGACCGTGTACCTGGGCCCAGATCGTATGCGCTCATGCGGCCGGTTGAATTTCCCTGGAAAGAAGCAGTGGATACCATTGAAGAAGTGGACTCCCAGCACTCGTACGGCTTGTCCCTGAAGCTGTGTCGGGAGGGGTTGGTATGTGGCCCATCTTCCGGATTCAATCTTCAAGGTCTCTTGCAGATGCTGAAGAAGCGCAAAAATGCCAACACGCTTGGTGATTTGGCAGGCCCGGATGGACTGACGCACTGCGTTTTCCTGTGCTGCGACCTGCCGTACCAGTACATCGGGGAGTATTTCCAGAAGTTGGGGACTGAACAATTTCCCCCGATCCACAATGAGGTGAGTTCATTCATGACGCGTCATGCAGCAAAGTCGTAACTAACTATACTATTGTTCAGCGATTGACTAAAGTGGACCTGCACCGATACGACGAGGCGTGGGAGCGAGACGCGCTAGAAGTTCTTTCGCAAGTGTACGGATCGCCACGATCCCTGGAGCAAAGCCTGCTCAGCGAAATCAGTCTCAAGCCGCAGCACCGAGTCATCGACCTGCGGCGAGCAGGGGATTTCCGGGCATGGAACCTCCCTGAGTCAATCAACTTGCCGCTCAGCAGTCTGGGGCCACATACGCCATCACCGTTTTCGGATCCGGCGCTGCTGGAGGCGCAGTGGGTGGAACTGGAGAAGATCTTCAATGACGACAGACTGGTGACGGATCTTGGATCGCATCACGTTCTGGTGGTATGTTACGATGGAGACACGGCACGTGTGGCTACCAGCGTGCTGCGGGCCAAGGGACTTGAAGCGGACAGTGTGCGGGGAGGACAGAATGCCATGAGAGTGTATGGCATCGGAAGAGAAGAGTCGAGAGAGTCGATGTCTTCTACCAAGTTTCCTATTGCGACGTTGTCTGTCTCGGCGGTGCCCCTTGATTGAAGGAATGCGGAAAGGATGAACGGAATGTAGACGTGCCTGAGTAGGCTGAATGCGGACTGTATATAGTGCTCTTTGACTCTTTTCTTTTTCTTTTTCTTTTTTTTACTGGGGATTTTATTTGATCTTTTTCTGGTTTTCTTAGTCTATTGTCTCATTGACGTTTGTTTTCTGGTGCATGAAACCCTACAAAGTTTATACCAAATCCAACCAAGGATTTGGACTCGATTACTCAGTACGTCGCATCGTCGCAAACTATGTCAGTGTCCCACTTCTGAGATGATGTAGTTTCCTACACGCTAGATGTTTGCTATAGTAGGGAGTATCTATGACTAGAAATAGAGATCTATATGCGAATATGCACGGAGTACATACATAGCGGAGATGTCAGGACCCACCGAGATGCCAGGCACCCGCAGTGTGCGCAAATGTGCTCAGTATCAAAGAGGATTCTAGAAAGGTAAAAACCCAAGCCCAAGCCGAGTGTCCCGTACTTTAAACAAAACTCAATGACGGTGGACCCGCTAGTATTTTGACAGAAACCCCAAAAACTGCTCAATTCCGAGCAGATCCCCAACATTGAACTGTGGAATGTCATCGGAAACAAGCTCATTCCCTTGGTAACGCCCCCGGTCAGAAATTCAATTCCCATTTTCGGTTCTGCAAGATCTCATCTCAACCTGCTGATCTCCTTCTCCTTCCCATAACAACCCAGGCGGGACTCGCCATTTTCAAGGTTGATTCACATATCCTTGGAGGCAGAGTCACCATGATGGGAATGGGAATGGACATGCACAGGGGTGGTACCCCCTGGCTCGATCAGCCGGTGATGCTTCACTCGTCCAGAGCTGACAAGTGCAAGTTGACCGAGGCCCAGTGTGCTTATCGGAATAACCACTGGCGATACTGGTACGAATCGGACATTCCAATGATGTGGCTGTTTACATGCTTACGATGTATTTAGGTACCAGGCTGATAATGTCTACGCCCTCAATACCGTCTATTTCTTGTGTGCGGTTATCGGTGTCTTCACTATCTCGAATCTACTGGCTCGATTCAGTCCGGACTGGGTCAAGCGGACGAGGGTATGGCGGGCTACAACCTCGGTCTCGCGGTATATGGCCTATCGGGGTTACCAGTTTCCAGTCGTGCGATACTGGTCTCCATCGTTGGGTGTGATTGTCCTGGGTCTCGTCGGCGCAGTGTTCCTATTTGGTATGACTGGCAAGGGATGGAATCGCGGAACACGAAGCTAATGGGGAAATATAGCAATGTCACTTGGACCGAAACCTTATTACTGGCCCACGGATGCGAATTATGGAAGCAGTCCACCCATTGCAACGAGGACTGGATGGATGGCACTGGGTCTACTGCCTTTCGTACTGTGAGTTCCTCCGTCTGTCTAAAATGCAGTAGTACTGACCATATTCTCTAAAGTGCCCTGAGCGTCAAAGCAAATATGATATCGGCATTGACTGGGGTCCCTCATGAGAAGCTCCAGGTATTCCACCACTGGACCAGCTACGCCATGTTCGTCTTGGCCTTGGTCCACACCTTTCCCTTTATCATTTATCATATTTGGAAAGGCGACATGGTCAAGCAGTGGAAGACCAGCGTTGTGTACTGGACGGGTATCATTGCTATGCTCGCCCAGACCTATCTAACTGTCATGTCCCTGCCTGCTATCCGCAACCGTTTCTACGAATTCTTCAAAGCTACACACATCGGGGCGGCCATTATCTTTGTGGTCTTTTTCTTCCTCCACTGTGACTTCCGTCTTTCCTCATGGTACGTGATTCGACTCGGACCGGTTGACAGCCACTAACATCACTCAGGGACTACTTCATCGCTACTGGGGCAATCTACCTTTCCTCTCTCGCTGCAGCACACATTCGAACCTACCTAATGCATGGCCTCCACACCGCCACCCTCGATCTACTCCCCTGTGGTCTGATCCGCGTCGCCGTCCCAACAGTCATAAGCTGGACACCCGGCCAGCACGTCTTCGTGCGCTTCCTGACATCAGACCTGCATCTACTAACCGCGCATCCATTCACAATATCCTCCGCCTGCCTCAACCCCGACAAGACCGGAAAAGCCTCCGAGCTAATCTTCTACATCAAGCCACGCCGCGGTGTAACCGCCCGTCTAGCTGCAATGGCCGCCAAACAACCCGGCCTCCCAAAGAAGATCCTAATCGAAGGACCATACGGCGGCGTCAGACCACACCACATGTCCCAATTCGACACTCTACTCGTTATCGCCGGTGGCTCTGGAGGCGGATTCTCACTTGCAATGGTCGACGAGGCCCTACGCCTAACCGAAAAGCGCAAACCCGGCCAAGGACGCCGTGACCTACAAGTAGTGTTTTCAACACGCGACATCGCAATGGCAGACTGGTACACCGACGAAATCGAATCCCGACTCTCAAAATCAACAATGCTAGAGTCCGAAACCAACGACAGTGGCTTCGAAACCTCCGTCTCCGTACACGTCACAGCAAACCCAAACCCACCCCACCCAATAAACGACTCCGCCGTATCCTTCACAATCCCAGACCCAGAGAAAGGTCAGAAAGAAATGCCCACTCCCGATATCACCACTACGGGTTCATTCAGCCTAAACGTCCACCGCAATATCCGACCAGATATCCCCGGTCTGATCGCGCGTAGCGTGGCTATGGCGCATACCCAAGGAACCCATGCTGGGAAAAAGCAGCGTATTGGAGTTTTGGTTTGTGGGCCTGCTTCGATGTTACATGATACCCGTAATGCGGCGGCTCTGGCGCAGACTAGGACGCTTGGGGGTGAGATTGAGGAGCTTTATTTGCACTCGGAGCCTTTTGTGTAAGTCGTATCCTCGTCTTTGGGGTAGTTTTTACTAACGGTTTAGGTGGTGATTCTTGATTTTCTCTTCTGAGCATGTCGGCTGGCTTGATATTTGCTCTAACTCATATGCATACCCCCCTTTTAGTGTATAATATTATGTTAAAGGCTTGCTGTGTATTGCTGGATGTTTTCGAGCTTGTAGGATTTCTGCTAGTTTGCTCAAGGTAAGGCGTATAGTTCCTATGTACTTGGTCGTTTGCACCGTTCCCAAGGCTACCCAAAGTGCTCCTGACTAGGTGCACGGGTACTTCTAAGGATAGGCGAAGAGAATCATTTGAATCTTCTACAGCCTCCTTCCTTTTCCCTGAATCTCTTGAAGTTTCAAATCATATATCATCATGTCTTCACGAATATGGCCCGATACAAAGGCACACCGAAAGCATGCCTCGCTTCTACCAAAAACTCTAATATCGAGTTACTCAGATCAGGAGTCCATCCTCCAACCCTACTAACACCGTCGTCGTTCCCGTCTCCAAACGTACCATCATCGATGCCAAAAGGTCAAAGTCATCACCTAAACCCCTTGTGAGTTTTGCATATTTCATCAATTGTCGGTCGAGACTCTTTGGTCCTGTAGTGACCGTATAAGAGCCTCACATTTTCCGGCAAAGATGGCTTTGGATGGGCCAGCTGCTTGAGAAGACCTGATAGTAAATGTTCTAAACTTTGTTCCCGATGGCGCTGGAAGCTGCAATAAATGAATCAATGCCAATATCGCTTCTATGTCCATAAAGCGAATGGAGTTCTTCAATTAGGATGGTTGTAAAGATCGTCTTTCCAGGTCGATTCGTCTAGCAAAGACCTGAACAGTCGACGCCAGCCAGGCACTGGACAGTGGCTTCTAGATTCCCCTGAACTCCAGGCTTGGATTTTCAAGCCATAACAGACATTGTTCTGTCCCGGCATTCCAGGGGCCTAGACAACGAATGAGAGATTTCAGACTCTAATGAAACCTAGAATCAGCGCGATCCACACTTTAGGACCCAGAATAGGAAGGCTACAAAATACCATACTCGCTAGAAATAGCCGCAAACTGAGGGAGCTTCCACAGACTCTTTTCGTATCTTATTAGCGTGCTCAATGACGGTAATGAAATCCCCAATGCTGCAACCGAAGCTCATGATGATCGACAGCAGAAGATTTGCCAGCAATAAAGCAGTAGCAATGAGACTGGAAAAGACGAAAGATGAGTAAGAGAGAAGGAACATTGAAAGTCCAATTTGCATAAAAGCTAATCAGGCGGCGGGATAAAGTGCCCTGACAGAGTGCTTTGCTTCATCTGGTTGGCTTAGAGTGTCCTCCTACCCACCTCAACTCACACCGTAGCGTCATTGTTTCTATACTCTCTTTTTGAATTCTTTGCTATGGCGTAATTCCATGTCTCTTGATACCTCCGTTTCAATCCCCTGCGTTCTAGGTGATTGTCTCGCTTTCTTACTTTGCCCTTGATTTGTTAAAGGAAACCAAAGGAAAAGGTAACAAATACTCCAGGTGATCTCGCTTGGACGTGATGGCCTAGGAGTCGTAGCAGAGAAGACGACCCTGATGGGCACGGATTGATACAAACAAGGACCGCAGGACGAGGTCAAGTTTAGAGAAGATCGGTAACAGTCGCAGAGACGATAGTATCTTCAGCTCGATCATTCCCTTCAATCAAGCAAAAACACTACAAATATAGCAGAAATATAATTAACAGCTATAAACCGCCAGACTCTAGTCTATAAGCCAGAATGCTGTATCTCACATCTCACATATCTCACAATCTAACGTATAACACAAACCCGAAAATGATTCATAAGACCAAGAAAAAAACGCCAATCCAGTAATGCCAACAATCCCAATCCAAAAGAACAGACAAAACCGAACAACTCCGTAACCCATCCCAAGTCTAGAGTAGAGATTTATTGAATGCAAATCAAGGAAAGAGAAAAATACATCCCCCCAACCCTCAACCCTGAAGCCTCTCCATCAACATAGCCCTCATCCTAACATTAACCACACCACCAATACCATAAGCCGGCACGATCTTCCCCATCCTCGCAAAACAACTCGGCACATAATCCCTCCTAATCCTCGCCGCGCGCTCCGTCCACGGTAACCCGCCCTTCGGCTGTCTATTAAACAGATCCAACCCCAGCAGATGCATAGGCGTACTAGCAAACTGCATAAGCGCCGGACAAGCAAACTGCGCCATGGCAGATTTCATGGACTTTGTAGACGCGATCACATCAGGAATGAAAGGCGCGACGAGAGGGGGGACATTAAACGACGCGAAGATTGTAATGCTGTCACGGAGACAGAAGAGGGTATAAGATATTTTCGGAATTTGGGGTCCCGTCGCAGAGGGATTGGGGTGACATGTTGATTTCGAAGGAGATTGGGCGCCGAAGATTTTAGCGAAGCGGGCGTCTTTGTATACGCAGATTGCCATGTTGACGGTTGTTGTTGAGATGAATTTTGCCGGGCCTGGTGTGACGGTCGAGTAGGATTGGTTGCGGAGCGTGGAGGTTATTGTGTCGATTGTGTTTGCGGTTAGGTAGGTTGAAGTGTAGAGGGTGTAGATGAGGAGGAAGGGCGTGCTTGTTAGGAAGGCGGCTGGTCGGGTTATCATGGATTTGAGGCATGAGGTTATGGTTTGGCGGATTGGGAAGCCTTTGGATGCTTTTTCAATGATCGCGCTGGAGATGTGTTAGCTTGGGATTGTTTTGTTGGAGGGAATGGGATAGCGCGAACCGGTCAATGATTGTTATAAGCGGACATGTTAGCGCGCCGGCGCTCGCGGCGCTGGCGATGTCCACGCCGAGACGGAGACCTAGGTCTTTGGTATTCCATGTTGATGTAGGTTTTGGAGTTGGCGAAGCTACTGGAGCTGGCTGGGGCGCGACTGGGTGATCGCCCGTGGTCACGGTAAATGACGCATTCTGCGCGACTGCATCGCGAGTCATACTCATATGAAGGAAATGGAAATGGAAATGGGAGGAACGGAATGGAATGGAATCACTGGAATATCATTCAGGATGGTATAGCACAGAGTATAGGAATCAGGGAAATGCAGGACACGCTAAATCCGAGGTTCGAGTGAAGCAAAAGTGATTACCAACGCGCTATCTTGTTACCCCGAACAGTTCACCCGGATCTCCGATGCCGGCCCGGCTAAACGTTACTTTCAGGTCCACGGGTTCCTATGTTTCCTATGTTTGGTCCACATAAATATCTCTTAAGTCTCTCTTTACCTTGGATTTGTTATCCTAGGACATTGCCATTATCTTTCTCGCTAGCATTTGTTCTCAACCCGAATCTATATAACTACTACAGCGCTTTCTACTAGTACAAAAAGCAATTGAAAATATAAATCGTGATATGATATTTTAAAACCCAAAACGCCTTTCACATATACCCAAAAAGAACAATTACGCAGTTGGAGCCGAGTTAGCCTCAAACCCATCCAACGTCACATTAACCGCGCCGGCCTGAACGAGCGCACGCCGCAAGTCATCAATAAGATCATCCGCATCCTCAATACCAATGCACAACCGAATCAAATCCTCCGGTAGCGCACGCTCTGCCCGCGTCTTCGCATCAATACTAGCATGGCTCATCCGGCACGGCATGCTAATCAAACTATTGACACAGCCAAAGCTAACCGAAATAGCCCAAATCTTAGCACTCTCGACAATGCGCTCGGAGATATTAACGTCGCCAGTCTCAAAGGACAGCACCGCGCCAGCACCGCGCGCCATCGAGTTATGAAGCTCGTACTGCGGGTGCGAGCGCAGGCCTGGATACCGCACCTTGAAGCCGTGCGATTCGAGGAACTCGGCGATTCGCTGTGCGTTGCTCTGCTGCTGATCCATGCGGACTTTCAGTGTTTTCACACCGCGCAGCAAGAGCCATGAGTCGAAGGGGGAGAGGCCGCAGCCAGAGGCGTTGATGGGGAAGTACAGGCGTTCACCAAGGGCGAGGTCGTTGACGGCGATTACACCGGCCATTAGGTCGTGGTGGCCGGAGAGGTACTTTGTGCCGGACTCGTAGACGATGTCGGCACCTAGCTCGAGGGGGCTGAGGAGGAGGGGAGACATCATGGTGTTGTCGACGGAGACGAGGCAGGCAGGGTTGGCTTCGTGTGCGGCGGCGGCGATGCGGGCGATGTCGACAATTTTGATGAGGGGGTTCGTGGGCGTTTCCAGGAGGACCATGGTAGTCTTTGAGGATAGAACTTCCGCCACCTTCTCTACCTGGGTTGTGTCGACGTGGTGCACGACGATCCCGCCATTGGTTGAGAGGTACTTCAACAGGCGGTTGGTTCCGCCATACAGGTCGTCGCCGGTCACGACCTCGTCGCCGGGGCGAAGTAGCCGGGTGATCACGTCCAGGGCAGCCATTCCAGAAGATACGACTAGGGCCCGCTGGGCGGACATGATCTTGGCTAGGTGTCGCTCGAGGTGGGTGCGGGTTGGGTTACCAGACCGGGTGTAGTCATACTCTCCACCGCCGCCGCCGGAGGTCTGCTTGAAGGTGGCACTCTATAGTTGCATTTATCAGCTTCTGAATCGGGGCTTGTTTGGCTGCAAACCGTACCTGGTAGATTGGCACACTGCTCGCATTGTACTGGTCGTTCCCCTCGGTAAAGACCAGCTCGGTGGCGATGTTGTACCGGCGGCCAGCATGGGGGCTAGACGGAGCTGGCGATGGCGGAAGGTCATTGCCCTGGAGGTCAATTTGAGGGAATTGCTTCTTCAAGCTCGAGGAAATCCCAGCATTGGGGACTCCAGATCCTGACGCCGACATCGCTGTAGTGCGGGGCAGAGATACTGTGTGAAGATGACGGAAAGGGGTCCGTGGATCGAGGAAATGCAAGGATTGTTGGATATCAGATGAACAACAAACAATGCAAAGAAAGAGAAGAAAAATGAACAGATCGGATGAGAATGAGTAGGGATCAAAAAAATGGCGGACTTGAAGTATCCCCGGACGCCCAATGCTATGACTCCGCCTTCGCAGGTCGCTGATTGGACAAAACCACGATGATGTGATTTGGCATGCGCTAGCCCCAAAGTGGTTAGTCGTTTTATGCAGCATCACTATGTAGTTTATGCCAGTAAAGTACAAACGGCTTAAGAGAACTCATTCTTTGGCATCATACAATCGGAGTAGATCGAGAAATCCACAAGCTCCTCCAGCACACCAATCCTAGCCATGACCCAAACTCCCAAGGCATTTCCAGATTCCCTTCCATTTTGAGTAGCCAGGGAAGAAAAAAGAAACTATACACGCAATTACATTAGAATATATGGAGCTTACGCCCCCAGGTCGCCAAAGCCACCGTTGATACCGAAGAATTGAAACCTATGACAATCAGTAAAGCTCGAAAGGAAGGCGAGTAAACACGCACCAGTCTTCCACATTCAGAGTTGTGGGCGCAGTCGGGCCACTGCGAGAGCTGCTGCTCCAGTTGTCGTTGTCGTCTAGCGCCGCTCCGCTCATATTTCCGTCCATTCCCTGCATCGGCCATGTCTGGCCCTCCATGCCAAATACCTGCGGTCCCTGGCCTGGCTGCATCCCCATGCCGGCTGGCATGGCTGGCATCATCGGAGGGCTGCCCTGGGAAACAGACATGCTTCGCCCTGGTACCTGAGAAGGCATTCCGCCCATCATGGGTCGCTGGGCCATGTTGGGGTTTGGCTGTGCGGACATTGGCAGTGAAGGGTCCACGGTTCCTGGGGGTGGGGGTGGGGAGGTCAGCTCGGGAAAGATGGCTGTGCCGTCGGGGAACAGCTGGTCGGGTTGGAAGTTCTCCCAGAGAGATGGAGAGAGATTGGGCGAGGTACGGGTCACGAGGAAGAAATCGGGAGGGGTGGCGGGCAGAGAGAACTGGGCGTTGAATGGCGTCGTGGGTCGAGTATTCCCTCGGGAGATGGAAGGGCCGGGTATAGAGTCGTGCGGTCCGCGATGGGTACTGGGGGATGCGTTGCCCAGAGGCGGGGGGTTCAATTCCCGAGAAGGAGTGACAGCTGGTGTCTGCGGGCGAGAACGTTCATACGAGACAGGAGGTGTGGGACCTCCGTTGGGCAGGCCACCGAGATCCATGTCGTCGAACTTGCGTTTCGGCGGATCTGGCTTCCTCGAGGGAGCAGTGGGCTCTTGTGGCCGTCGTTGATGCCTCCTACCGGCAGCCTTCTGGAGTCGCTCCTCCAGCACCTTATTTCCAAGGATAGAATCGAACAAGGTGAGAACCATCTTGGCCACTAGCCAGACCTTGGACACATCCTTCAGAGCCGCCATGCACACATTGATTCGTTCCTGGCAAGTCGCCACGATCGAGGGGATTGATGAACGCATCTGGTAGACGTGCATGATCAGGGCCGAGAACAAGCTGTAGACAATAAATGCAGGCATGTAGCGGATTTCATCGTGGGCCTGCAGGTTCTCAATGATGGACGTCATCATTCCGGCCGCCTGGAAGGCAATTGTGCGCGATGGATAGGCCATTTCCTCGACCCGGTAGCTATTGGGAGCGGAAGAAGCCGGTGGCATGTGAGCTCTATGCAAAAGACACAGAGTAGTATAGTAGTTTGAGTGGAGAAGAGCAGCCCAGAAGTGATGCCGCGATCGCTGCCAGCAGACCTCCTTGGGGCAGTTTTGAAGCCAATCGGCCAGCGCCATATCGGAGTGCGTGAGATCCATGGCGTTCATGCGTCGTGATTTTGCCGCGACAGAGTACTGTTGCGAAAGGACCAGACCCATGATCTCACACAGCTTAACGTATTGCAGGAAGAACTGAACATGCACCGGGTCCGGCGGGTACTCGGCCACCATATCAAGCTCATCCTCGATGAAGTCATCTTCAGTCACCATTTCCACGTCCGAATCATCAGTGTTGATCCCAATCGGCCGTCCAAGCGCGACAGCTACCGAGCGGTCCCGAGTGAAGAGTGTCCACCATATTCGCTTCCAAAGTCTCTTGTCGGGTTTGTTGAGCTGCGATGTTTCCACACTGGAGGGTGTTAGAACATATTTCAAGTCTGCAGAAAGAAGACGTACCTGCGGTGCATTCCAGACCCTTGGGCAACAACCATCGCGACCCGAGTCCAGTAGAACACGTTCTTGGTCACATCTATAGAGCGTCAGTATAGGCCCTGCCCTGCATTCTACACTCCACTACTCACCCTCAGGCCCTTCCCAATACCAACCCAGAAGCACCAGTGCCTGCACGATGGTGACACGGTCGTCCTCGTAGTTGGCGTCATACAGCGCCTTAGCCCGTTTGTAAAACGTCATCGCAGCCGGGGTAGTCGAGCCGTTGGCATCCATGAGCTGTGGATTTGTGCAGACACGCGAGCCGGCCAGCAGAATAGCCTGCAACAAAAGCAGCGAGGGCGGATTTTTGGGATCCCGGTAGTGACGCATGAAGCGGCTACGGTTGACAATGGGTACCACGGGGGCCACCCACTTGAAGTAGGAATCCACCAGTTCATCACACAGCGGCTTGGGAGGAAGCAGGAATGCACCTCGCTGGTGGAGGATGTCAATTTCCAGATTATCCAGATCCGTCAACCGTGCCCGTGACCCTCTGATATTCGGTGGCAGTGGATAGTGCACCACGTCCGTGGTCCCATGCCGATCCTGGACCAGGAGAGACAGGTTCGACGACTCTCCCAGATACGCCACTCGACCGGCTTCCTTGATGGGAGCACGAGCAAACTTGGGCTTCATGAACTGAGCGTAAGCATTATCCCCCGAGGCCTGCTGGGCAGCCTCCGATTCTGTGAGGGAGGTGACGGGCATGCCATCGACAGCCAGGCTGTCTTTCCGGTATCCGAAAGCATCATCCTTATCTTCGGATTCCGAGGATTGGCTATGCTGGTTGGTAGATGATGGTTGGGGACCCTCGGTGTCGCGTCGAAAGCGAGCCACGGCCGCGTCGCCAAGCGAGGAGGCAGTGTGCGACGGACTGTCGACATACCGATCGTCCTTGCTCTTTGTCTGGTTCTTCTTGCGTTTTGGGGAAGGGATCTTGCATTCGATGGAAAAGGCGACGCAGTTGGTGCAGGGGACTCCTAGGCTGGCGGCATCACAGCGGACCTGGCAGAGGGTTAGCGTCGACGAGGTGCGACCGACCGAGAAAAGAGACTGACCTTGCGAGAGTGGCATGTCTATACGCCAGGAAATTCACGTTAGTTATCTAGTCGGTTCAATTGGGCGTTGGTGGAAACGCGACAGCTCGCCCGTCTCGGCCTCTGGAGCTGGGGAGCATCGCGATAAGGAGGGACCGAGTACCTCGGCTCTCCAGCACCACGTCCAGACCGCGTCTGCGCAGGATAAATAGAACGTACCTCGCACGCGCGTGATGCGCGTTGTCTAGATAAAAGAAAAAGAAATTAGCATCTATAAATGCCAGGTATCTTTCGCAAACAGATGAGACTCGGAAGGAGGCTGAAAATCCTGTGCGCGATCACAGCTCCTTGCATTTCCCCTCCTTTTCGTCTGTCTCAGGCAGTGTGTCTCGCGCCCACTAAATCCCATTGATATGCACCACACCACCCCACCCACAAAGATAGACCAGGAGATAGAAACTCACCTTCTAAAGCTCAAGGGCTGGCCACCAGGGCCGGTGCGCACCGTGATTCCGGAGGTTCCAGTTGAGCCAGCGGCGCTGGGAGCAGGACTGGGATGGTTGGCCGGCTGGGATTCGGTGTTGTGCTCGATAGTAGTGCTCATGGCCGCACAATCCCCATGCGTAGCTCTTGAAGTGGGAGATGGTGGGATATACGCGATCCCGGGCGATATGGGGTCGAGGTGCGATGTGCCGTGCGATGTGCGATGTGCGACGGAGGTGTGTATTATAGTCGGGAAAGGGGGCAGGGTACTGTCACCGAGATTCCACACGATCAGGTAAGGGAAAAGAAAAAGTACCGGAACAGGAGGGGAGGAGAGTATCGAAGGTGTGTACGGAGTAAAGATGAAGATCTGGGGAGGAACCTTGGGATGTGGCAATAGTGGGACGGTGGAGATGGAAATCACCAGAGGCCAAGTCAACTTGTGGAGTCCTTCACATCTGGAATCACGATGGCTCTGACTGGCTGCGCTTGGATTCTAGCGTTGGATATTATACTATGGAGTTTTATGCTATGTATGTTTCTACTCTGCCATTTAATCCTTAATCTGATTCTCTCAGCCCTGAAGCATCTTTCCACTCCAAGACAACCAATCCTGACCCAATTCCCATCCCCACTCGGGTTCCTGGGTCCTGGGTCCTATAATGATCGACAGAGGGGAAAGGAAGCGGAGGGGCTCAAAACCAGGAAACGGTGGAATCGGTAAAGAGGCTCCGTGCCACGAAGGTTTCATCTCTAAACGGTCGAGTCTACGAGGCGATGAACTAACGAGGAGTACTAACATAGCCAGAAACCACATCTAAACAAGGAAACATCCAGACATGGTGGACACATGGACATGCCTTTTCAGGCTCTAGGACATCTCCACCAGCCGTGGATATACCATGTCCAAGGTGACTGATTTCCTGTTTACGGTGAGTCTCAGGCTTAAGATGATCATTGGAAACCCCGTCACTTCAAGGTCAACGCAGGACCCAAGTGTGCCCCACGGGACGTCGCGGATGGGCAAACTATTTACCTCGTCGGGAATTATACGGGCCAATCTACGGAAGTATGCGGTGCCAGGCGAGATCAAGCATCAGCAGTTTGGATACTGCGTGGTAGTATACATACATATAGTTAGGCAGATGCCCGTACAGAGATGTACTTGACTATATGCAGGCAGCTCGTGCCTCGTTCAGGCTTTATGCATTAGATTTGTGCAGATCATCCCTCAACTCTCTATACATGCGACAGCTGAGCACACTGTCGTACCTATCCAGGTAGAGTATACTGCGCCACCTGACAATTGCGGGGACTAAAGTCGGGGAGAGGTTGCGGGGATCAAATCCTTCAGAGAACCAAAGGGGAGAATCGAATAGCAAAAGCCAGAGTAAGCCCAACGTTGGCGGTGAAGCTTGTGATGCCTCGGTAACTCTGAAATGGGTAAATGGTGCCACTCACTGTGTCCGATTGGCTGTTCCTATATTATGCGGCAAGTACATAACCACATAATAGTTCTATTACACAACAAAATAAACAAGGACGTACTACTGCCTACTAGGGCGCTACGTTAAGGGATCGAACCTATGCCGCTCCCCTAGATGATAGGTTTCGCGTGTGACGAGATTCGGCGCTAAAAAAGGGTGCGCCCTAAAAGTATTGAGTTTCTCAAACTTGCCCTCCAATATCCAACCACCTTGGCTCAATGGAAAACGACACTCAAGACTTCCATTGCTTCTCCCGGCTGCCCGTGGAAGTAAGACTTGCCATATGGCGTGAATATCTCCCAAACCGAGTCGTCGAAATAGACTATCTATGGGATAGTGGCGGCGTCTTTGGTCCTGATGCACCGCCATGCAAGCTACAGCAAACGACCGGTCTAAACCGGCGCGCACCAATAATCAGTCGTGTATGCCGTGAGTCGCGTCTTGTCGCCTTTGAAGCTAGGCATTTTCGCGAGGAGGATTCGACCCTAGAACCAGAAGAGGTACTATGGAAGTCCAATATCCGCGTCGACAAAACATGGATCGACCCCTCTCGTGATACGTTCGATACACTTGAATTGGACACCGGCCTATAGTGCTAGATACTAGGGTAACGGAAGTGCTCTCGACTATTTAGCTTGGAGTGCGGCTAAGGCTCGCGGGGGCTCTTTTTTGTTTGGTTATCTTGATAATCTGCGTGATGGCGATGTCAACATTGAAGAAAGGATTGGGGCGCTTAGGAAATTACAACACGGAGTCATTGTGATGCGTGTCATCGTAGTACATACTATATTCGAGAATGCGGCGAAGACGGGATTGTTTAGACTTCCTCGGTGATGCCTATGTTCAGCTTGTCCATGTATCCGACGAGACGAGACTGAATGCCTTTTTTGATTTTGCAGAAAAATGCGAATCTAAACCCGACGGGTACATTACTACGAAGCAAGACTTCCGCAGGGGGTCTCCAGAGTCGGTCAAGAAACTCCTCAACGACCGCCTCGCATATGCATTTGATACCGAAGCTGCTCGGACGTTGCCTCTGCGTCCGGCCGTCATGTTCATATTCTGCCCCTACTGGTGCAACCATTCCATTGGAAATTTTCGGCGGGCTGAAGATGTCGCCAATGAACGCGGCAACGGGATGAACAGGCGATCCGGGGTTAGGCAAAGTTTCAGATCTTTTATAGAATCTTTGCACACGAGGTAAAATTAGGGTCCACGGATGATTAGGTTGGGTTGACGAAGTTCGAATGTTGAAATCTGATAATCTAAGCATTAAGCTAATTATCCGATCGCTTCGGGTTACGGCCTTCTCTATGTTTAGGCGTCGCTTGCTTCGTAACCTCGCAGGTGTAGTAGATTTGCGAGATCGAAAGGCCCAGTGCGGGCTATAGCTGTATAGTCCATACTAGCTTGTCGATACTGCAGCACAAGTAGGCGTTGGTCGCGTGTAGCTGACGTCGATGCTTGGTAGGTGTGCGCAGAAGCGAGGGAGCCACACGTCCCTACTATACCAAAAGCAAGATGAAGAAGAAAAAGCTTGATATCATCAAAGGCTCTAATCTAGCACTTTTCCCATTTAGGAATCAACTGCCCGGCGCCGCCACTTACACTGGCGGGTCACTCATGGCCCAATCGCTGATGGCATAGGTGTGGAAGCTTGGATTTTCCACGGCGAGGCGTAGCGAATTCATATCGCTAACCAGTAGGGATTGTGTACATCGCAGGGCAACATAGGATCGTAGGGCACATAGCACACCTTTGGGGCAAGCCGCGCAAGGAGAAGAGGTATCATCCTGTGCTGTGGGCGCTGCTCCCACAACCAGACCGAGCGGGAGACCCCCTAGTAGATGTACCCAGGTTAGCCTTAGAATAAAACACCTTTTCCAATACTTCACTCACAAGGAACTGAGCCACACAGGCTCGAAAAGAAAGCATAGTAGAAGTACCTTTTTGAAAGAACCCATGGTCAAGGTATCTTTTGCGGTCTCCGAGATCTCAGTGCAAGGCTTGAAGTATTCAAATTGTGAGTCTACGGCAGCAGTCTATTCGGAGAAAGAGTACTTAGAGAAGGCGCTACGGGAACTACCTCGAGATCCCACGCGTAGAACGGAGTGCTAACATAGAGTTTCCTAGGGAGTATCTAATGATGACTTTTGATGACTTTATACCTAGGTGGTATCTTAGCCTTTATTCAAAGTCGTATAAATTCCTCTATCCTATAAGAAATGTCGCCCGGTCGGGACTCAAGGAAAACCGGCGTAGCTCAGAAGCTCAAAATGACGGATAATATATGACTGTCTGCTGGCACATCCTCCAGCTAAGGAACGACATCTCAGACTACGGAGATGAAAGCAAAATCTCCCTTAACCGCAACAGAAATCTGGCCAGCTTCTGGAGGAATCAGTCTATGGAGCGCCAGGTCTGCTCGCTTGGACAATTGGCCGTTCTGGGCGTGCTGGGGGAAATAAGATCCGATGTTTGAGACTGGTACGCAAAGTTAGACTAGGAAGTAGGAATGACATTTGAGTCTGATCGTCGCTTCTGTCTACAATCTTGGAAACTTTAGGCTAGCTTGGAATATGGTCCTTGATCGATGCGATCTTCAATAGCGAGTTCTATATTAACAAGTTGGCCAAGACTTAAAGTACATGGAACAGAACATCTCTTAGTATAACAAAGAGCTTATTGCTTGCCATTTGCACTAGGGTTCTTTTGACTGCTATTAGCAAACAACGCGGTGTCGATGCCCTTTTTCTCCTCCTCGTGCCCGCATTCAACAGACTCGCTAACAGCCTGCGCCACAGACTCCAGCGCCGGTCCAAACTCCACACCGCTAACAAACTGCTCGCTCAGGAACTCCAAGCCCGCCACGAAGATGCACAGGGCACTAGCGATACAGAAATGACTAATAGTCATGCCGATATCGAGCCAAGAGCCCTCGTCGCGCACCATATAGAAGAAGTTCAGCGTCATCACGTCGGAGATGGACATGACCACCATGAAGAGCGCGCTGGGCGGGACTTCGAGGCGGCGGTTGAGGATACCCAGGTTAGCGCTGATGATGGCGAAGGGGATCAGGATTTGCAGGATGAGGAGCGCGCCTTGGCTGAAGGGGCTGAAGACGGGGATGAGCCGACGGACGCTGTCGAGGGAGAAGGTGGAGATGGAGGCAACGTTGCCGGTGCTGAAGAATGCTGATTGTAGCAGAAAGAAGAAGAATAGTGCTACACGAGTGTCGGATAGTGTGAGGGCTCGGTAGTGGTATGTCCGGCCCCCGACGGTTGTTGTGCTGGTTGGGGCGGGCTTCGATGTTGCAGAGCCATTGGACTTGGCTGCTGTCGAGCTGGATGTGTGAACGTAGATGGCGTGTTCGAGTCGGACCCATGTTACGAGGGTCATGCAGAACACGAAGTAGAATAACCCTTCCCATGCGATGGTGAGGATGATGAATGTTGGTGAAAAGGTCAGGAAAATGACCATGAGCCGGTGCAGGTAATGGCTGTTGGGGTACAGTCGGTGGAAGAACGGCAGCGAGAGTGAGGCCGCTGTAGGAAGTCAGTACCGGGCGCATACTCTGAGTGGATTGACCCATCACTTACTCAGAACAAACCAGCCAACCACTTGGTTGCCGAATGGCAGACCCTCACGGGCTTGTAGAGAGTTCACGCTCGATCGGGTGACGATCAAAGCGAGGAGCACCATACCAACCTATGGACTGTTAGTATACTTTACGATCTGGGAACTTCACGGGTGGCATACCTGCATGCCCATGATGACGCGTGATCCATGGGTATTAATGTTGCCGGCGCTCTTGGTCGAGCTGTGGCCAATGATGGCATCCTCAAAGAGCAAGTATAAGATGCCAGTCAGGAACATGAGGAGACCGCCGTAAGTACTAGAGCAAAATGTCAGTAATTCACATACTTAGACTCTTTTGATGAGTGAACTCACATGGTGGTGACATCCTCGATCTTAACAACCGGTAGCAGAGTAAAAGTACTCATCAGACAACAGCCAAGGGCCCATGTCGCCGTCAAGAAAGCGTGGTTGCGAACGAAGCTCAGGCCGTAGGCTCCAGACCACAAAGCGCCCAGAGCAAAGCAGACGGTGAGAATCTGCCGGTGGAAATAGGATTGCACCTGATGGACATGTCAGTACCATTACTTGCCTCGGGAACAAACCTTCAACTTACAAGTGCCTCCAGCACACCGAGGAATGCCAGTACCTGCAGTGCAAAGTTTAGATACCCCGAAAAAGAGCGGACGTGACCAAGAACAATCTGGCGGCCGGCAATGAGCGCCTTGCGTCGAGCGAAGACCTCTTCCCAAAAGTAGACGGGGAAGAATCCGTAGAAATAGTACCGCCACGATGAGCCTTGGTACAGGAAGACAGAGAATAGGGCCACCAAGATGGAAGAAAAGAAGGATATACTTGCCGTCGTCCGATGGGAGTCGGAAGTCCCATGCAGGACATGCAGATCAATCACCGTGGTCAATGCATACGCAATCCAACCCAGGTACCCCAACGAGACAATAGTGCGCAGGAACAACCAGTCATACGTCTGCAGATAGCGCAAACCCTCAAGACCCAGAACCAGCAACTCAGATGAGAGGACAATAGACTCTTCATATGCGCCATTGGAGATGAGCGCGTCCAAGTTAGCAAAACGGCCTTCAATGGAGGTTTCGCCATCACCCGACAATGGCTCAAAGGGCACGTAGCGGAGCACCGCTATCCTCTTCTGCTCCTCCTTCACCCGGTACATCTCCAGCACACCACGCGTGTTCGCCAGCGCAGCCAGTGCCTTCTCCTCAGAACCGGCATTGAGATATGCTAGCGGCAATTGGCCGACAGAGTTGACGGGATAGTCAACGCCAACCAGATACGCCATCAGCGCGGCTATGTCAGCCTGTGCGACGTCGTGGCGTTGAACCTCGTCAAATCCCCAATCGGATGAAAAGCCATCCTCGTGTCCGGGCGCAACACCTTCCGTGGTCTTCTGCGGCTGCGCCACGCCCGAGCCCCAGGCCACCAGAGGAGTGCGCGTGTTGTCCGGATGTCCGTCGCCGTGACTGCCTAAATCGCTCATGCCGTGGTCTGCGGTGAAGATAAAGGCGGTTTTGTCATCAGCATAGAAATCCTCCACCAACTCTGTAACCGCCTGGACACCCCGGTCCACAATCTTGATGTTGTTAAGGTACTCCCTGGAATAGGGTCGGTAAGCATGGCCCGTGGTATCCAAGCCCAGCAAATGCAGGAAGAAAACAAGCTTGTCCTGGCGCAGCTTGCGGTCCAGCTCCGGGTCACTCTTGGCAGACTCAAAAAGCTCATGAACTCTGTCAAATACCCAGGTATCCAGATGTGTCGCATCCTGACTGAAATCCTCGGCCTCCTCCGCATACATCTCCGCATCCACGCGGCCCGGAACCGCACCCTCCTTGAACATTGGTAGAATATCCGGACTGCCCCAACTCCATGTATGCCTACTGCGATTGAACACGCTGTCAAAGTTGACAGGGTTCAGCTTCCAGCCCGTCGTCACTGACGAGACATCCTCATACAAGCCCGCAATGAGGGCAACATGGCCCGGTCGTGACTCGGTGGGGACCCTAGTATGGGAGACGCCGAATGTGCCATGCGAAAGGACCTTGTCGCGAATAAACGGTGTCAGGCGAATCAATTCATCGGACTCCGCGGCGGGGGCCGGGTCGGGGAATTCCTGGAAGGCCTTGTCGGCGCGTAGACCGTCGGCGACGAAGAGGACGAGGCGTTGAGCAGGAGCCGGGGTATCGGCGGGGCGGTCGACACCATATGAGCGCATGCCACTCACGATAGGGCTCACGAAGTAGATGTCGAAGATCGAATATGTATAGATCAGGTGGAAGATCACCGCAAGGGCGAGGAACCCAACGCGGCCGAGACGCGCCATGACCTCGGAATCCTCTTTCTTTCAGGGGGAACCGGCCTGAGATTGAAGGAGTGGAATTGGGCCCCTGTAGAGGGAAAAAGAAAAGAAGGGAGGCTTAAAAGGAGGTCATCATTTTTACCAGTCGACATGATTGACACGATCGGGGAACTTGCGGGCGGTGAGCACCAATCACCGGCCTCGAACGGTGCACGGCAGAACCACGTGTTTACTTCATAGCTTTAGAGGTGTGCATTGGTGGGTTGTAGTTAACTAGTCCTAGTTACATATGTAGTTGTTTATTAGATGGTCCATATATTCAAGTTCTACATAGTCCAAATGCAAATTTACTATTGCTGCGCTGAGCTTAACCGCCGCTTCGTCAGGGTATCAATCACCCGCGAATAGAACTTGGATGCCTGCTGCCGACTGAAGGTGATTTCCACTCTCAAGAAACCGGGAAGGATCTCCACTAGGTCACGGTCCCGGTTGGCATCCAGCAGGGGCAAGTACTGGAATTCTGCCAACTCATAATTCGCTGAAGTTACCTTGGGGACGACCAGCTTGAAGTGCAGTGCTGCGATTTGGTTAGAATCATTGAAACGTTTCCGGGGGAATGAGATACTCACTTCCATTGACGCCAGTTTGAATACAATCGTATAAATCATCAGTTTCTCTGTTCTTGACATCCCGAATAATCAATCCGGTCAGATCGGTATATAGCTCTTCCTTCAGCGATGCGAGCTGGGCTGCCTGGGCTGCCTCAGCAGTCACGGCAGCGGTTGCGCGTTTAACATCCCCCTTGATAGCGCTTCCAGGGACCTTGGCTACGCTCTCAAGGCTTGCGGTTGCGTTGCGTGCAGCAGCAAGCTTGGCCTGCAGCGCCTTAACCTCGGTCTGTGTCGCGGAAAGCTGAGAGCGAGCTTCGTCTGCCTCAGCCTTGAGGCGGGCCATCTCAGCATCCCGATCCTTGAGTTGTTTCTGAAGCCCACGGCTCTGTTGTCCAAGTGCTCGCTGTGCCTCCAATTCAGCGCGAAGCGAAGCGACCAATTCGTTCGATGCTAGCGGGGAATTAATCAAACTGACACCAGAGAATGATATTGTTCGGGATAAGAAACATACCAGTGGTAATACTCTCACATTGCTTGCGCAATTTTTCCATGTTTGTGTTGGCCTCTACGATTCCAATCTCGCGAAGATTGCGATACTTGGTTTCCAACCCATCGTGCTTCTTGGTAAGATCTCCAATCCTACGCCTCAACTCAGGATCGCCACCCTGGTCTACCTCAACACCAGACTTGCGCTTGTACGGTGAGGCATCCTGTTTACTCCGTACTGCGGCCATTCGAGCCCGCGCATGTTTCGCGGGAGATGATGGCACAAAGCGAGTAGATGAGGGGTTTGGGAGAATTGACTCCTCTACTTCGGGCTCGGCCTCATCATTCATCTGCGAGTCCATCACCTCGAGTTCTGGCTGCGGTCGCTGTGCTTGTGTGGGGCGGGTCGGAGTGTACTCGAATTCGCCGTCCGTCTGTTTTGGCGCGCTGGGTGCTCTGCCTCGTCCGCGACGCGCCGCAGGCGCAGCTTGCTTGGCCTTCGCAGCGCGCGAGGTCTTTGTATTCTTTGCAGCCGTCGGATCCTCATTCTCCTGGTCATTTATACCTTCCTCTTCGATCGGCTCCTGTATCACCGATGCTTGCGCCTGCCCCGCGGTGTTGTCGGATGTGCGACCACTGCCTCGAGGTCTCCCTCGGCGGGTAGGCTTTTTGGCTGTAGCCTCATCTTGAGATGCTGGATCCAACTGCTGGTTCTTTCCTTGCGTGGGTTTAGGCTCGGTCGCAGTTTCGTTCGAACTGCGCGGTCGGCCTCGTCGCCGCTTGACGGGAGGCTCATTGCGCGTATCGGGGAAAGGGGCGCTTTCGTTCTCAGTGTATTGTATTAAATCTTCATCGTCTGAGCCTAAAAGGCCAGAGATCTTGGTGGGAGCTTTCCGTTTCGGCATTGCGCAATTGGGGGGTTATTTTTCGTCCGACATGAGTTAAAGAAGACGCGACTATCAACAACCCGGGAACATGTGACATTCCGGGAGCCACACCCGCCACAGCTGCCCGAACCATCGACGGCACTTGGATTAGGATTCGGCCTGGAACTCTGTCGGACTCGGTCGTGAGCTTCAGTTCTTTCAGGTCTTCTGCTTATCCCTCTCGTCACTTCCAGATTATTTGAACGAATTATCTCTCTTATACTCCCCTCTTCTTCCTTTGACCTTCCCACACCGCTGTCGTCATGGCTTCAGCAGGCGGCCGCCGATGGCAGCAGTTCTTCCAGGAGATGATCATGGTCGCTGGCACCGTATGTTTTACCAAGGATCACATTATGATCCAATTCTAACGCCTTTCCTAGTCCGCCTCCGCATACTTCCTCATCCGCTACCTCCTATCGCGCCTTGACTTCGACCCAGAGAGCCAGAAGAAAGAGGAACAACGCAAAAAGTCTGCGGCCATTCTGCGCAGATTAGACGGCGGAGATGATTCAGATGATGAATCGTCTCGGCGAGCGGATAGTAAACGGGGACGCCGGCAACGGCGAGGCGAACTAACATTGACCCAATACGAACAAGCCATCGCCATGGATGTTGTTGCGCCAGAAGATATTCGGGTTTCATTTGAGGATATTGGCGGTCTCGACCACATTATCGATGAATTGAAAGAGTCCGTGATCTATCCGTTGACCATGCCTCACCTCTACGCCTCCACGTCGTCTCTCCTGACTGCACCCTCCGGTGTCCTCCTGTATGGTCCGCCTGGCTGCGGAAAGACCATGCTTGCGAAAGCGCTGGCGTCTGAGAGTGGCGCCTGCTTTATCAACCTGCACATTTCTACATTGACGGAGAAGTGGTACGGTGACTCGAACAAGCTGGTGAATGCGGTCTTCTCCCTCGCGCGCAAGCTCCAGCCCTCCATCGTATTCATCGACGAAATTGACGCTGTTCTTGGAACTCGGAGAAGTGGAGAGCACGAAGCAAGCGGCATGGTAAAGGCTGAGTTCATGACCCACTGGGATGGCCTCACGTCGGCCAACTCCCTAGGCGAGCCACAGCGGGTCGTCGTACTCGGCGCGACCAACCGCATTCAGGATATCGACGAGGCCATTCTTCGGCGCATGCCCAAGAAGTTTCCCGTCACACTTCCTCCCGCTCCCCAGCGTCTCCGTATTCTCAGCCTGATTCTCAAGGATACAAAGGTCGATCGGGACAACTTTGATCTACATTATCTGGTCAAGAACATGGCCGGCATGTCTGGCAGTGATATCAAGGAAGCGTGCCGCGATGCAGCCATGGTCCCCGTACGAGAATTAATCCGACAGAAGAAGGCCGATGGTACGCAGATGACCGCCGTAGACCCTCACGAGGTTCGTGGCATTCGCACGGAAGACTTCTTCTCTCGTGCCGGAGGTATCAAGATCGTCCCGCAGCCTACGCCTACCCAACAGTCAGTGCCAACTGGTCATGTTGTGTCCGAGAAGGATGAAGGAGAATGGAGCACCGAGGATGATGTATCGGAAGCAGATGCCCGCCCGTCTTTGGTGGCTGAGCCCCCAGAGTAATATTTGAATTACTTCTATGTTTAATCTAGACGACTATGTGCTTTTATTTCCCTACTGTTCTGGACACAGTGCGAAGGAAAGGCGTTATTTGTCGGAGACTTAGGATCTCGATGGCTGCATTATCTGATCGGGACTGCGGCAAGTGATGCACAGTGACGCTATTCTGGCAGGGCCGGTGTGGTTATGTCTATAGAGTGATATGATGAGCTTCTTCCTGTACAATCCTTCAGTTCGCCCTGCAATATAATACAATCTTAGCCTCTTTCTTATCTTCGTAAGCCCTGGACGAGGTACTTGTACCTGGAAACGAGTGGAGTTCGTGGGCCAACTTTATGTACCTGCGACAAAGAGCGGCGAAGTCGGCTGCCGATCACAGCGCCCCCTCGAAACTCCTTCATCTCTCAGGCTTCTCATCCTACTGTTTTGACTTCTTGCACACGAACCCACCGGGAAAGTTTCCATCGCGAAGTGAAGTGTTGTGGGATTTCCCTTGTCTCTCTCCAGACTCGCGGTGCCGGCCTTGTGGGTCGTTATCGTCACCGACCACTTACGCCTCCTGTTGCACTCTCCTATCGCATCATTCGTCACCTTTCCACTTCGTATTTCCTCCCCGCCTGTTTCAATCCGACCGAGGCCTCTCTATAATAACTTGGGTTGCTGGGTGTACATGGTCTGCCGCATTGTCCGACCCCAGCTTTGAGGCCACGCAACGCGGCTGGTGACGAATGGGTCTATCCTAATGGCAACCAGTGCCTTGGCAACACCACACGTTCCTAGAGGAGCCTACGACTCGCGTCCTTGAAGGAAGACGCCTATGAGCCTCACTGACAGGAATGAGTTCCAAAAATAGCTTTGTCGATGCTTCTGTGAGCTGCGACGGTGTTAACACAAGCGCCGCCTCCGCGGTCCGATCGCGCCCTCGCCGCTTAGTCTCCTTCATGGACGATGAATCCGACGATAAGCTCGTTAAGACCAACAGCTACTCTTACAATGGCGCACAGCCGCTCGCCTCGGGCACAACGCTGTCCACGGAGATCGGGTCGGTTCGTTCCCGTGGTGCAACACCCTCGCCTCTGTCTTCTCGAGGCACATCACCGCTGCCAATGACGCATCCCTCCCGTGTTACCGAATCTAATTACCGCGGCCGCAACGAAACTACATTGCTGGGGTGGAACGGGTCATCGAAAGCTTCATCGTCACGAGGGGCGGCCGACTTTCTGGACTCACCCTGGTCGTCGCTCCAGAACCTGGCATCCTCGGTATTAGGGAGTGACTCCGGACGAAACACACCAAATAGCGTGACTAAGACACATACACGGAGGAAGCCATCACGATCAGACGCATATATTCGGAGTATCCCGAGGTCGACGCCCTCAGCATGGGGTCCGTCGGGGCCCTCCACCCCGGAAATCGGAGCTGGGACCAAGGAGGAACGACAGGCGCTAGTACAGGCGAAGAAGCGCGAGGCACTTCTTCTCGCAGATTCTGACTCGATTACGAGCCGCGCCTTTCGACACAAACGACGCGATTCGGGGGATTATTTCGATCAGCCGCTGAATCCAGACCATGATGAAGAGGCACTGGCTTATATCCACCACGTGCAGGCAACGGACAGCATCGCTGGCGTGACCATTAAATATGGCTGTCAAGCTGCAGTCTTCCGAAAAGCCAACGGTTTCTGGCCCAATGACACTATCCAGAGCAGGAAAACGGTCCTCTTACCAGTTGAAGCGTGCACGGTGAAAGGGAAGCGGATCCATGAGGAGCAACCTGATCTTTTGGGCAGCGATATTGAAGACCCGAGCGACAGCTGTATTGCACCACCCGCAGTCTCTACAGACGACTCGACCCTGGACCGTACGAATCCTGGCTCTTTCGAATCAGAGACGAATCGCATCTGGAAGCATGAATATTGGGTGCAGATAGATGGGTTTCCCGAAAGGATAGAGATTGGCCGTGTTCCCCGAAGAGCGCTAGGATTCTTTCCTCGCACCCGGCGGAAATCTACGTCTTATACCGATGCCGAGCCTTCTCTCAGCTCTTCTCAGGATGTGACTAGAAGCCCGTCTCCAGCCGGATCACCCCACCCCGCTTCATCTCAGAGCGTCCTTCCCCGGGTCCGAACTCGCGGTGATCAACCAAAACCACGTGGCGGAGCCATTCGCCCGCAGCATCGCCGACAACGCAGCAGCATCAATCTGTCTGGTACCGGAGTTGGTACTCTTGACCGCAGTTCGACCGCACCGGGACCTGCAATGGACGGTCTTACCCAGTGGTTCTCAAAGCATATGACCTATCTGGCACCACCTGAGCCCCAACAAAGTACCCGAAGATTGTCCTTTGGATCCGAGTCGACCGGAACGTCCAACCCGTCGGGGCTCGAAAACATCGGCGGTGCCCTCGAGGGCTGGTTCCGGAAGGTTGCGACACGCGCAAAGACCGGCATCAACGACCTACAGCAAGGCACTCCGGGCCAGCAGGTCAACCACCAAGGCCGTAACACCGGGCTATGGGGGATGGGAGACCTCATCGAGATGGATGATACATCCGAAGGCCGTAGGTCGCCCAGCGCATTTGGGAGCCCTCGACGACCCGGACTGAAAGGCGGGTCCTCTTCCTCGGCGTTCCAGGCCGGGGCCTCCGCGTCCTCAACGAGCAGGTCTCGCGCGAATGGTCTTGGGACAGGCTCGGGGTCGAATGAGCGCCTGAAAGACGACTGATGTGTTTGATTCTGTGAGCGTACATAATGGAGCTTTCCCCTGTGCTGTGCCTCCCTTTGAGGATCCACGAATTCTGCATCCTCTTTCCTTTTATCTAGATTTTCCTTTTTCTTATCATGAGCGGCTTGGTGTTTCTTTTCTTTCCCCCGGCAGACATCGTTGCTTGGTCTTGTTGGACAGGGCTGTCTTGGAGGGTGATCTTGAGTTTCTGCATCTGACTTCTGCGATCGAGGCTTGGGCTCTTGGTTAATCCGATGGTATAGATAAAGTCATACTGATACAGGCCCAGTTCTTGATCAATAATCAGTACAAGCAGCATTCCTCCCCATTGCTGCACTTTGACATATCGGATGTACAATTTATCCGTGTTGCTGTGGTCGCTGCCCATTTTTGCATCAGCCTTTCTTTATATCCCTCGGAAATATTGGTCGCTGGCAATTTCCCTGGCTGTGTTATAATCTCAATTTGGAAGATTCAACAGATCTCATATACCAAGGTGCATTCATTGTTTCTACTTTCACTGAACCTTGATCAGATCGAGTATCATTTGTCAGTTGTGGACGAACTTGTTCAATGTCCAGTGGCTTCAGAAGGCTTAATCTAAGCTCATTCCAACAACAATAGACTAGGAAAGCTCACAGCTATAATTGCAGAAAAGCCCACCCATAACTGCCAGGCCTCAACGCGAATGATCCAACTAGCCTGCAGAAGCACCTTTCCCGTAATTTGCCCAGGAATTCTGGGACCCCCGTTTTGTTTTCCCACCTATTAGCGCGCCCATCATACTACTATAGCCAAATCTTCCACAGAGACTTCCTCTTCTGAGGGGTCATCTATATAAAGCCTTTTCGCCTGGTTCATGTTGACGACTTCCCTCGGGAAAGGGTCTAGCACATTGAATTCAACCTCGATCACCAACATAAATACCGAAACCAACTACCATGTTCCTCTTACGCATATGCCTCTTAGCCACAGTCGCCCTATCTACCTTTTCAAAAACCACATCTCACCCCCCAACAGCAACAGTAACCAACAACAACAACACCAAAATAACCTTCATCGGCCGAATCCTTCCATGATTCAACCAAGAAGTCTTCCTCGGCATCAAATACGCCGACAAACCCACCCGTTTCACACCATCACGGCTAAAAACTACATACACGTCTAATGACAGTAACTCTGGAGTCTATGACCTTCCAGGAGTCACCTCAACCTCGAATATCTACTACAGCCACGCAATACGAATATGATCGCCCGGCGTATGGGTCAGATACAACGACACTGGTTAATAAGGGATTGATTCGTTTAGATGAAGATTGCCTAAAGCTGAATATCATTCGTCCTGGTGGGAGGAAGTCGGTGGCGGTTATGTTGTGGATATATGGTGGTGGGCGGCAGCAGGGTGCAACTGCTGATCCGAGGTAGATTCCTTTATATTCCTAGATCTATGCATGAAGCGGGAGACTAACTGTGAATGTTAGATACAACATGAGCTATATTATCAACAGGGCGCTCTAAGTGGCAACCCAGTGCTGGGTGTCTCTGTAAACCATCGAATGGCTGCTTTTGGGTTCTTGGATTCCAAGGAAGTGCGGGTAAATTCCCTACCCAACTCCTTTTTTGGATTGGGGTAATTGATCATAGGCAGAGGGGAATACGAATCTTGCACTGAGAGATCAGCGTACGGCTATGCGTTGGTTGAAGCAGCATCTTAAGGCGTTTGGGGCGATCCGGATCGAATCACATCTGGGGCGAGTCTGCGTATGTGGGAGGTGGGAGTCTTCCTGAATTGGAAGATTACTGATGAATGGATCTCAGAGGCGCGTACAGTGTCGGTGCTCACCTTGTGACTAATGGTGGAGATAAAGAGGGTCTATTCAGGGCAGGCAGGCGTCCATACCTAAGCGGTGATATCCTGCTAACTATAACATAACAGCAATTATGGAGTCTGGAAAGGCCGTCGGCCCACCATATAACGGCACTAAATGGCATCAGCCAATGTATGACCGGGTCGTTCAAAGAGCAGGGTACGAACATCGCCATCAAATCTAATCTACTCAAATCCAAAACTAAAAGATCAGATGCACCAATGTCACGAACACACTCCAATACACAGCTTACGAAGGTCTAGAATGGTTTGCCACTATCGACGACATCTTCATCTCGCAATACCCGCAGATCAGCTACACTGAAGGCAAATTCGCCAAAGTGCCCGTTCTATTAGGTACAAATACAGACGAAGGAACCAGTTTTGGGACAACAGGCACAGATACAGATGAGGAGTGTATTGAGTAATCAATATGTACGTCTCCCTTCTTAGCTCGACATGAACTAATAACACCAGCATCTAAACGCTGGGTCCTCACCCGCGCACAAGCTACAAACATCCTATCCCACTACCCTAACAACCCTGTTCTGGGCTGTCCCTACGGCTGGGGAAACATCACCTGGCCAGCTCTAGGTCTCCAGTATAAACGCTACGAGTCCATAGCCGGTGATTTGGCGATGGTAGCGCCGCGTCGAATGCTAGCGCATAGCATGGCTGCGTTTCAGAATGTCTATTCGTACCGGCGGGATGTCGCAGCACTCAATACGACCACAACGATAGCCGTACAGCATTTCGCAGAGGTATGGTTGTTTTTGATGATTCCAGGCCAAGACTAAATGCTTACGCAGATTCCCTTCGTCTTCGCGAATCCGGTGCAGAATATCACGGTCCTTGGACCTGATCCGGCGCGGTTGGAATTGGGGCAGCTGGCGGCGCGTATGTGGACTTCGTTTGTGACGGATTTGGATCCCAATGGACATGGAGGTGAGTTTTAGTCTATTTCATGCTTATCGGATTTTGACTCGTGTAGTATCACATATCTTTCGTCCAAGACGAACTTTGTTTTTCGTCTGAGGAATGAGAGCTATGTCGAGGCTAATACGTATCGTGCGAAGGGGGTGGAGGTTATTAATAGTATTTCTCGGTAGATGCAGATAGGGAGTTGAAGCTGTTGTACAGCAGATTAGCAGTAAGCTCAACGAGTTCTTGGAGTAAAATATATGACAACTACAATCACCCAAAGGGCCTACAATAGAGATGAAAGACCGGTGCGGCATGCATCTCACACAACTCTCCTCGGAACCGAGTCGAAGACATGGAGCACAGCACTCAACTTTTATTTATAGGACTATTCCACCAGTTCGATCATACGAGAGAATGTTCGATCTCCGTGTCGACGCAAAGTAAAGCGGGTATTGGCAGAGTAGCAATCTAGTTGGCCTGCTTGCCGTTGATGCTGACGAGCTCAACGTCGCTGCGGGAGAAATTAGCCATGTTCTCAGTCGGCTCTGTTGGTGTCTGGGATAGCACTTACAAGACCAGGTTGGAGTTGGCGGGGATCAGACCGGGGAAGCCGCTACAAAGCGATTAGCATTTCATCCATGTTCAGTACTGGCACTTGTTCTGTATGTGTCTCCGGGGTCCGAGTCTGGAGCTCAGGAGGTTCAGGATAGCTCGGGTAATTGTCACATACCGGTTGCCGTAGCCGTAGTCGCTAGAAATGAGTACGTTAGCATTGAGAATGAGCTGCTTCGTGGACGGTTGACTCACCTGCTGATAGTCAGGATGGCACGCTCGCCCAGGCTCATTTGGGGAACACCCTCGTCCCAACCTGTTCATCGGCACGTCAGCCACATTCCAAGTCTAGCCCTCCCAATATCCTCATATCCATTCGATACGTACCCCTGATGAGACGGCCGACGCCAATGGGGGTAGCCAGAGGGGAACCACGGTCACGGGAGCTGTCGAACCTATTCAGTTGAGAAGCCGTCAGTGATGCGATAGTTTAGGATAAGAATGTGGCACTTACTTGTTGCCCATGAAGTGGTTGTCGGCCTTGCTGGGGTCATACAGACAGCCAGTGTAGTGGATAGCGACATTGTCACCCTTCTTGGGGAAGGTGACACCGTCACCGTTGGAAAGAGTCTTCTTCTCGACGCCCATTGTGATAGATGATGGATGATATGAGATGTGAGGGTTGAAAGTGGTTGTTTAGATGAAAATGAGGGGCAGCTACGATTTTATCCGCTTTTTCTCCAAGTGGGGTTCTCGCCTCGCGACGTAATGCACTTCATCCGCCCCAGCTTTACCTTTGGTATCTTACATTCATTGCACTTTTCTCTTCTCCGCTCGGCCGATCATTTCTGACGCTTGTTGCTAGTTGGGCGAGGATTGCGTGTGAGTGGGAATGTAGCTAGCACTGGGTACTCTATTCGTCCCACTTGGTGGAAAATCCCGGGATGATGCCGCTAGCTGAACACTATCTATGTTGGGAATAGCTCACCGGAGAGCTTCCTAGGCGAGTCAATGGTCTGATCCGGGGTGTTATCGTGGCTTCGTATAGCCATCTGGTTGGAATACCCGTATTCTGTAGCTCATATGTAGATCGACGTTACAACGCGTTCCAGAATCACATGGGCACCTATCAAATTACGAGGATCTGGGACCTCGGGACTCGCTGGATCCTCATTTGACGGTCTCCTATGTATTTCCGCTCTAACGGGGGAGTGACCTCCGGGATTGTTGATTGTTACTTTTTGTGGGTTATGTAGAGGAAACTTCCTATGTGGTCTAGACATAGAGCAATCGATTAAAGTTCCACCTCTACTATATTGAGCTATGTTGGACTGCTGAACTATGCTAAACTATAGACTATGATACTTTCCAGTGTATACTATTCAGCCTTCCAGAAAGCCATCTGCTTTACATCCTCCACAGAAATAGCGGCTATCTGCGTGCGCGGGAACCGAGCATCCGGTACGGTTGACTGCGCCAATGGCTCCCCTACCTGGAGATAGTGCAGCGTCGAGATGCCCAATTTGTCCAGGAACTCGAGCACTTTGTGGAAGTTAAGACCAACCTGATCAACGCCGTGGCTATCATCCGACAGACAGAACCGGCCACCGCGAGCCACAAATTCCTAAAAAGAAAACCCATATCAGTCCCAGCTCGTAGATCCAACACAAATATCCAACCACATACCTTGCAAATCTCAGCTTTAGGATAAGGCTCACTCATCCCCTTCCTCAATGCAGCCCCATTAATCTCCAACAAGCCCCCATACCCCGCAACGAAATCCAAATTCCTAAGAATCCGACTCCAAACCCCAGGCCAGGTCTTAAAGCTGCGCTCCATATCATCACTCTTCAGCCGAATCAGATCAAAATGACCCACAACCAGCGGCTTCAGTTGCTGCAACATATCAAGTTGCGCATCAAAGTAGTCCTCGAACAATCGCTCGTCCGAGCCACCCGCGATATCCCTTGCTTGCTCGTACATCTCCCGGTCATAGTCAATAGGCACGGTGTGCATGTGATGGATTGAGCCGACGAAGAACTCAAACGGGAAACGAGACAGTGAGCGGTCGATTAGGGACTTGGATTCGGGACGGATCCAGTCGCATTCGAAGCCGATTATGAGCTGGATTTGGGATGCATATTTTGTTCGGAGGCGCTGTGCTTCGGCCCAGTAGGCGGCTTCGTTAGTGGCGTGCCATTCTTCGGTTTGGCCTGCTTCGGTCTGGGTGGATGGGTTAGTTAGATGGCGAGAGGTTGGTTGGAAAGATTGCGCACCTCTTCGGGGTAGAAGTCTTCTTTGTGGCGGGGCATGTGCTCTGTTAGGCAGAAGACGCGCATCTTCTTGGCGATGGCGGTTTGGATCACATCTTCGAGTGAGTCTTTTGCATGGCCTGGACAGAACTGGCCTGAATGGCTGTGATGGGAGAATGGCATTTTGTGGTTTGAGTCGATCAGCTTCCAAGTTTCGCGACGCGAGCGGAACGGAAATCCTTATCAGTTTCTATCATGTGCGATTCATCTAGGTCAATATCTACTCTACCAACACTCGTGTACCTAGGTAATTGAGAAGGGCAGGTAAAAGTATAGTTCAATTGCTCGCATCTTATTCTCTCTTCTAGCCTCCCCACTACCTAGGTACACCGGGGGTCTCACTGCCAGGCCTCTCAAACCCTCGACCTTGCAGATGCTACGTCTCAAATTCTACCGTAATGCGGTTGATTCAAGTGGTCTTATGTTCAATCGGAGCTGGCTTTATATACAAAATTAGGTATCGGAGATGCTCCGGATGTGAATAGAGTCTCTAGCAGCTCCATCGGAAAGCTACCCTTCTGATATATCCCGCTCTTTCGAATACAGTATCCTGTTACACTCCTCCTCTTGGCCTTCCCTGACCTGGCTCTGTATCATTTCACTCTCCCACGGACTCCACGCTAGCACCGTAGCAGTAGCATACTCCCCATCATGCGAAATAGAAAGCCGCCCAATATTCCCCGGCTTCCCGTCCTTGCCATTAGGCCAAAACACAATCTGCGGTATAGAACTCGCATCCTCCTGATTACCAATATCACCCTGAGCCCGAACAACAACATCCTTCCACCCAATCGAAGCCGCGCCGCCGGGCGCAGCTTTGCGCGCAGCCTCTTTCGCGGCGAACCGGCCGGCCAGCCACCGCGTCATCTCCGCCGTAATGGGCGCATTTGTGGCCTTCCCTCTGTGTAGCTGGAGGGTCTCTTTGAAGCGGGTTTGGAAATCGTTGTTTTCTTGTTCGTCGAGGAGTCGTCGGGTGAAGCGGCGGAGGTAGTCGCGGCGGTTGATTAGGCGGGATATGCGTGGTAGGTGGACGATGTCGGTGCCGATGCGTAGGGGGAAGGGGAAAGGTAAGGGTTTCATATTTGTTAATTGGGTTTTGGAGGGGTTTGGGTGGTGGGAGATGGTTGAGATGGGAGCTTAATTTTTGGGGTTAGGATTGAGGTCGGCGGTCACGTCGCACGATATCGTATGAACCGACTACTTACCGCGGGGAATGGATATAGCTTGGATTCTCTACAAGATGCGATAAATGCTTGCTAAAAAGACACAGTGCTCAATTAACACTCCTACATATGTCGGAGCTGAAATATGGGACTCTGGCCCGTACTACGATACTCTCGCGGAGGTCCTACAAGCTACAGAGACCCATCAGCTTCCCTGATTGCGACTGATACTAGTTCAAAACCAGATCGCATCCAGACGAGCCCGAGTCACCAGACTACGTAACGTGGTCAAGTACCACTTCCAGCAATGAAGTGTCCTCTCCACTTCCCACTCGGATGTGCGCATGTCCGAGAACAACTCAACCAAGAAATCAGACCAAAGTCAGAAGAAACCGATTCTTCTATGCAGTGTACATGCCTCTTATGTACAGATCCACGAAATCCATCCCCGACTTCCGAAATCGGTCCATCCAGCTTCATCGCTCACGGAATCCGACATAATCGTAGCCCATTCGTGGAAGTGATAGACGAATGAAATAGGCAACTCGACGCATCACGCTGTTTCGATCGGTCCATCGATGTAATCCATCCAGGGTGTTTAATGCTTCTCCGACTTCTTGTCGCCGCCGTCGACTTCCTTCAGGAAATTTCTGTTCGTGTCTAATTAGCAATGCACATCCCCGTACATATAACTCGCTTCATCCATCGCGGTTGACCGAGTTGTCAAGACAGCTGTGGCACGTACTGGATGAAGTCACCCTCTTCCTTGGAGGAGGCGTTGATCGGGGGACCGGCGGCGGTCTTGGGCTTGGAACCACCGCTCAAGGCAAGGTAGGAACCGGCGAAGAGGGAGCCGAGAACAGCCATGGAAAGCTATAGCATTGGAGAAATGTCCGGTCAGTTCATGTCGGGTCTATGTGCAGCAGCACGGGACGCAAAAAGGGATGGCTGGAGGTGCAGCCGGCGGTTCCGGGGTAGATCGGGCACTTACGACGTGAGAGCCGACCTTCTTGCCGGCGATCTGGTAGTAGACGACCATCTTGAGTGAATGGGATGGGAGAGGAGCTGCAGGTCAAAAGCGATGTAGAAGCGGAATCCTCAGGCTCGAATTGAGGACGAAGTCGGCTCAAAGACCACCTTTCCTGATAGAGTTAGCGTGTACAGCAGATGACTCAGCTGTGAAATGACGCTAGTCATGTGGTCTCCGAAAAAATCCGAATCATGTGACCCTTTCGGGAAAGACGTCACGAGCCTCGGCGAAGTGAAACGCGTATAATCATTTAAGGTTGAGTGTTATGGATTGAAATTGGTAAAGTCAAAGTAAAGACAAATCTCACACCAAGGTAAGAGTACCTTAGATATGACTGGAACCGAACCCGGCTGCATGGAAGCCCGCAATTGAACCTCGGGGGGAAGTAAACTATTCCATGGTCAAACTGTATATCCGGCTATCTCTGTGTCTTTCGGCTTGTCTTTTCGGCTGCCACGCCTGTTCAAGGCCCGTATAAATTAGCTACTGTCCTTAGCCTGGTCTTATGATTCTGACCTTTGACATTTTGACCCTTTGACCTTCTGACCTTTTGCATTCTGGATTTCTCCATTTCCCTCCCTTGTTTTACATTCAGCGACTACTGAGTCCTCGTCTCCTCGGTATCTTTTTAGTATACATTTCCCAGCTTCCACGATGGTCTGGGGCCGCCAGAAAACCGACACTCCAGCTCCCCCGCCCGACGTGGACCAGCCTGTGGCACGGGAGAAGCTCCCTGAAAAGCTGCAGAAGCTAGTTGACCAAGAAGACTTTTACGATGACCTCTACTCTTCCTAGTACGTGAGCACAATTCATTCCCATTCAAAGTCCTGCTCGAAACAGTCGCATGTGCAGTGCAAGAAGCCCCGAGTCGGAACAGGCAAAGGGCAACTCCAGGTTCCCGCACAGTTTGTCTCCACTTCCCGGCGCATCATCTGCCAATGACGTACACCTTGAATACAACCACCACCGTCAACCCAAGTCAACGCAACCCAGACCATAACGCAACTAACAATGGACTCTTCCGACCACAGCTCCGTCGACTCAACCGACACCCCATACCGCTATGCCGCGTACGCCAACCGCATCCGCACAATCCTCCTCTCCGCCCACCGCTACGTCGCCTACACCTCTGACATCGGCGAGTCATTCCGCCCAGTCGCACACCCCTGGCTCGTACGCACCGCCTACAGTATCTCATGGGCCTACCTACTAGGCGACGTTGGCCATGAAGGCTACAAGGCCTACCTACGAAACCGCCGCGCACTCGTCCCGCCCGGCGAGAAGCACAAAGATGCAAGCGAGCTCCCGCAGGACCAGATCCTTCGCGGAATGGCCACGGGTAATATATCAGGCCCGTTGAAGGGATTCAATGGCAAGGAATCCGATGATTCTTTGACTCCGTGGCCGACTACGCAAATCTCGCTTGCTGAGGACTACCGCATGGTTATGGCGAAGCGCGCTGTGTTCCAGGGTATTGCCAGTATGGGATTACCGGCTTTGACTATCCACAGTGTGGTTAGGTACTCGGGACGGATGGTGATGGGTGCGAAGACCACGTTTGTGCGCACGTGGGTGCCGATTGGGGTATGTTTTTCCTCTTACAGAATGTGGATGTGGCATGCTAATCGATTATAGCTCGGTCTTGCAGTCGTTCCCACTTTGCCGTATATCTTCGATCACCCTGTTGAAGAAGCGGTGGATTGGGCTTTTGGCACTGCGTTGCGTATCTATGGTGGCGAGGACGCCGTTCGTCCATTACCCCACCACGCTCACCACAAGAGCACTAGCGAAAATGGAAATACTGTTTCGGCGGCTCAGCTGTCCTGGGAAGAATACAAACAGGATCGCGAAAAGGCGCGTGATCTTCGACGGGAGAAGGAAGGTGGCTCGTCTCTGTCCCGCTGGTTGGGGAGCTTCTCTGGCTCTGGTAAAGATAAGAAAGAATAGAGGTGGTTCCGGGGTTGTATGATCGGGAAATTCTCTTATCTCTATCTATTTCTTATGTGGTTTTATATCTCTCCCATTTTTTCTTGTACATATCCATATCCTCTCTTTGATTCATCGATATCCATATCCTTTCCGGTCTTGCCTTTCTACACGGAACACTCGGTTTCAGTCGAGATATCCACACGGGATTTCCTAAAGCTTAGCATAAGCATTTCTGTTGAAACTATATGAAACGTGATCTCATAACTATCTAGGTACTAGCGTGGGCTCAATTGCCACCCAAACGACCATCGTCAAGATATCGCGCCCAAGGTTGCGAACGGGCCGTAGGGTTAACCGCGGAGTTAACCGTGGGACAAAGCACGAAACTCGGGGTAACGAATCGTGGAAAAGAAAGAAACATACACTACAAGGTTTCGATTAAATCTACATTCAAATATTCAAGACGAGACGGATAAGTTGGAAATCTACACCTTTCATTCTCACGCGATCATCTTAGGATACTCGCTACCAAGGCCACGGTCTTGGGAGATGAGCACTCTTCTGTACAAAGACCAAAGAACCAACAAAGATACAAAGACAAGATATGTAAGGAGGGAGGAGACAAATAAATCGGACAGGGGCATAGCGTCGGCTCATCAAGGATCCTGGCCACCCAAACCATTAGGGATGTGCAAAAAGTGGAGAAAAGCATGGCCAATAAAATGTTAAGATTTTCAGTGACACGAGAGACAGGAAGAGTCACAGTGCCATAAGAAAAGACAAGAAAGGTATCGATGAAACAAAAGGGGGAATATTCCAAGGAAAAAAAAAAAAAAAAAAAGACACAGAGCGCCACTTGACGTCGCTCGGACGGTCGAGAAGAAAATTGTTGAAAAATGGCCAGTGGGAGATTCCACAGTAAAAGGGTACGTGATATATGACATAGTTCCAGGGATGATGAACAGTGAAAAAGAAAGTTTTGTGCAGTCTCTCCCGGAACAGCGAGGAGGGTGGCCGTGAGGTGTACTCTCAACGGTTGGAACGTCGGAACGCCCACCTGCAAGGTCTCAAGGCTCACCCTGGCGAGCGGGGAGGGAGACGGGAATGGCGTTTTCTATCCGTCCAAGTCACGGTCGAGTCTAGTTCCAGCCCAGCGAGTTCTCAGCCATCACCGGGGCACTGATCATCTGCGAGCGCTGGCTGGAGGTACGACCACCGATACCGAAGAGAGAGCCGGCGGCGGAGGCCTGGCTCATCTGCTCCGCGGTCGAGCTGGAGCGCTTGTGCTGCTGCTTTCTCTTCCGGTAGCGGCGGGCGACCCAGAACATACCCGCACCATAGGCGGCAGCACCGGCCACGACACCCACACCAATGCCAACGGAGCTGGGCTTGGTCTTGGAGCTGGAGGCGGAGCCGTCACTGTTTTGGGTGTTGTTGCCATCGTCGCCGTTGCCGTCATCACCACCGGTGTTGCCAGTGTTCTCCTCACCGTTGGCGGTAGGGTAGTTGCCGGAGAACTCGAGAGGAATGGAGGGGTCAATCATGGACATGATGGTCTTGACAGCCTCGCTCTGCGCTTGGTAGAGGGCAGAGTTGGGGTTGAGCTTCATATCCTTGAGAGCCTGCAACTTGGAACGGGGGAAGTAGAAGATAGCCAGCGTGGCGTTGTAACCAGTGCTCTGCCAAGAGTAGTAGGGCTCAAGGGCGAACATGGCGACTCCGGCGTCAGGCATGGCGTTCCTCAGAGCCTCAGGAACGTACTCGAAGATCTGTGATGAGGACAGAGGAGTGGTCGCCACAAAAGGCCACGGAAGGTGACCATCAAATCCAAGCTGGAGCAGCATGGAGTCCGCCGGGGCTTCACTGATACTGCCCGAGGGAGTGATCGAGCCCGGAAGCTCAGTGGGCTGACTCGTCTGCTGGGTGTTGGTACCAGTGCTCGTGGTCTCAGAGGGGGTAGCGGTGGGCAAGACGAGAATGCTAGAGGGCATCCAGTCGTCGGTATTGCTTGAGGTGGGCTGCTCTGTATGGGTCGGTGTAGGCTTGGGCTCGGTCGTGCTTGTTGTCTCCACCGGGATGACCACCATGGGAGTGGAAGTAGACGTAGGGGCCTTTGAGGTCTGATGGACGCTGCTAGCAGGGGTAGGGACCGATCCAGAGCCAGAGCCAGACGGAGTGCCGGAGCCAGAAGCGGCAGGCATGTGAGGAGTGGGGATGGTACCGACGCTGTTGATGAGGGAACTGGCTCCAGTGCCAGAAGTGGGGGTGCCAGTAATGGCAGTTGACTTGTATGGGCTGCTAGCGGGTGCCGAAGGGGTGGGGATCAGGCCGATGCCGCTGCCGCTGGTCCGGGTGCCGTTGAGGAGACCACCGAGTCCAAGGCCGCTGATGAGAGAGCCAAGAGGGTTCTCCGAGGAGGGAGAGGCAGACGGCGAGGCGATGGCAGACGCAGGAACGCTAACGGGAATAGTAGGCGCGCCGGTCGAGGCAGAGGCACTGGGACTAGCGGCGGTTGAGCCACCGAGGCCGAGGTCACTAATGACGTTGCCCAGCAGACCGCCGGAAGAACCAGAGGTTTCAGAAGGAGAAGCAGTAGGAGACGTCTTGGTCAAAAGAGGAGTGGAATCTTTGCTGGTAGCGGTGCTCGAGCCACCGCCCAAAAGGGTATCGACACCACCGCCGATAGAGTCCACGGCACTGCCGACAGTATTCAGAGCACTGCCAAGACCACCCAGGAGACCAGCGTCAGAGGTTGTCGCAGGAGCAGCCGTGGTAGTCGCACCCGCAACGGGGCTGGAGTCCTTGGAGGTGGCTGCGCCATTGCCAGCGACAGCATTGCCGAGGGAGTTCACATCATTTCCAACACCGCTCACAACGCCGCCGACAACGTTGCCGACGCCAGCCAGGAGGCCTCCGTTAGAGGATTCAGTAGAAGCGGCGGCAGTAGACTTAGTCGCACCAGAGTTGGCATTGTCGGAAGTATCCTTGGAACTAGTAGTGGCCGAGCCGCCATTGCCAGCGACAGCATTGCCGAGGGAGTTCACATCATTTCCAACACCGCTCACAACGCCGCCGACAACGTTGCCAACGCCAGCCAGAATGCCTCCGTTAGTAGATTCAGTAGGAGCGGCGGTAGTAGACTTGGTCGCACCGGAGTTGGCATTGTCGGAAGTATCCTTGGAACTAGTAGTGGCCGAGCCGCCATTGCCAGCGACAGCATTGCCGAGGGAGTTCACATCATTTCCAACACCGCTGACAACACCGCCGAGAGCGTTTCCGAGGCCGCCTAGGAGGCCACCGTTAGAGGATTCAGTAGAAGCGGCGGCAGTCGTCTTGGGCGCATCGGAGTTGGCATTGTCGGAACTGGTGTCGACAACCTTCTTGGTCGAGGAACCGTCAGTCGGCGGGGTGGTTGAGGCGCTCGTATCGGAGTTGTCAGATGTGGTAGACGTGATAACCGTGTCAGTCGGCTGGGCGTAGCGGGTCGTTGTGGTCAGGGTGTGACGGTTGTTATCGCTGTCAATGGAAACGACGACAACAACTTCTTTTCCGCTGTTCGAGGACGGAGAAGCAGTCGCTGCGGGAGCCTGCGACGAGGTTGTCTCAGAGACACCACCCAGAAGGTTTTCAGCGCCGTTCAACAACGATCCTAACGGGTTGTCGTTGGTAGTGTCGCGGTCGGGGTACATGAAACTGCGGACAGTCCGCTTCACCTCGCGGGGGAAGTAGTAACGCGGGCGCTGGACATTGGTTTCATCCTCAGCTGCAACCAGCTGAAGGCCTCCGATGGCCAGGGCCGCGAAAAGGGATAGGGATTCGGGACGCATGTTGTTCGTAAAGCCTGTGCTGAAACTTCAAATGGTGTCTGGATATTGCGAGGGTACAGAACGAGAGCAATGAATCTCGCCTGTCGACACCTCGTCAATATTGTGACTGTGATTTCTGTAATGGTCCGATATCAAATGCAAATCCAATTATATCCAGAATATATCAGGCTGTTGGGATGCAATCGCAACAGCACACCAAGACGGCGGTCTAGGCTATCGAAGATGAAATCGACGAATCGAGCACGGCGATAAACGATAAACGAATGGAAGGGGTCGACAGAGACTGAAACGACCCGGAAAAAAGTGAGTGTAGAAGCTGTAAGGAGCGAGTGACTTGAGGCAGAAGTGGCCGGGGCAACGAGTCGATGAAAGGAAAGGACGAAAAGGTGACCGTGGGATAGGTAAGGGGTGGTAAAATTGACAAGGGCCCAGGTCAACCCGTAAGTCGTCAACGACGAAGCATACAAGGGAAAGAAAGGAGTGAATAAGGTGAATGAAGTGAGCGAGGATGCAAATGGTGTTAGGAGGGGGTCCAAGGGGAAATGGGGGCGGTGGAACATGTGTGGAACGGGATGTTGTAAATTACCGTAAATTATCTACTTGTTTCGTTTCCATTTTTGTCTGCACACGCACCTTCATTTGTCCTTTTGACTTGGTTCTTTGCAAGTTTGTCTTTGTTGCGTTTTTAGTTGATGGAATTGGGAAGCTACAGCCCAAGCTAAAGCTATGCTCCAAGCTATAAGCTATAGCTACGGAGTAGATAGCTAGCACTAGTATGTCCTTATGTAGACTATACTTAGTATAAGGTACTCGATAGATCTCAACCCTTTCAGGTACTGCGATAGCCCCCTATCCCGCCACGATGCAGGTACTACTAGCGGCCATGCAGGAAACCGGAATGAATTGAGATGCCTCCTCCCACCGTTGCCCCGTTATTCCACTCTGTACTCCGTAGCTAACACCAGCTACGACCAACTCATCCTGATCCGCACTATCGACAAAGGATCGATCGAATCGACTCGGGACAGTGGGTAATGCACGCACCAGGCCTCTTATGCGCGCAGATAAACACAGATAACAGGACAGGTCTGGATTTTCAGTCCGCACATCTAACATCAGAGGAGCGTCGATCTGCACCATCAATTCTCGGGGCCCGACGCCGAGAGCGCACATCATAATCAGCCAGCAGCAGGATCATGCCGCGCTACCCAGTGCAGCCGTACAAGGTTCAGTCCGTCGCCCAGCCCAGACCAACGGCGTCGTCGCAGTGGAGCAGCAGTGGCCACTTGTTTCATTGATAAAAGTGCGTGGGCAAAGGCGGGTACATGGTCCATGGTCCTTCCCGAGCCTGCGCAATACAACAACATTTCACGGGGATTTCATTAGACCTCGGGGGCGCTAACCTTCTTAAGGCATTAGTGGCTTGTCCTGCGGCGCCAGTTTCGCTCGTCGGGCTCTTTTGGGCAAGCGATCAACACAGAGCCCATCAGCTTAGCTTTGCGACCGCTTGCCGCTCCGTTTTGCCTTGCCCATATCCCTCTGGGCCATCCCCTGTGCCCTATGCAAAGTGTTCGTATTGAACACGCTCAGCTGCCTAATTGCTTCGGTACGTCATCGTCTTGACTCTCAAGGTCGTTTATGGGCATTTGAAAAATGCAATTCTGTGCGCGTTCCTTTTCCGTCCCAAAAACAGGGAGACGGGGCAGAGCTAAGACCCTGCTTCAATATATGGATTACCGGATCGCGCGCTATTGACCACCTGGAAACTGTCACGGATCTACAGCGTAAAATTACCGAGTTTTTCTGCCATCACCACGTGCAAGTCCACTGACAGCTGGGGATCGGAATGCAGGGGTTGTTGGCACGCTTTCCCCTCTTTCTCCCTCGTCATTTCATCATTTTACATTCCTGGCATGTTTGACATTGTGGTGGGGAGATCCTGTGACGATCCCGCCATCTCGTGTCACTCAATCTGCTATGTGTATCTGCATATGCTTCTGAATGTCTATATCCTATTGTTGCATCCCACGATTCGGTATTCCTTTATTTTCTCACTGCCGTGTAACTAGGTATATCTAGGTATACCTAGGTAGCAAACATGGGCGCGCTGGAAGATTGGTGCTTATGTACCGTGGTTTATTACTCGGGGCCTCGGGAAGAACCTTGGCAAGCAACATAAGTACATAACATAGAATGCTATCGAAACACACCTGGGCACGCGAAAAAGTCAAAATAGCAGATAAGGAAGCAGGTGGTTAGCTCTGCAGAGGCCTGTGCCAGGTCTTTTAATATGGGTATTTCGTGGAGATGCCAATTTTGTACATTAATGTTCCAATGTCGCCACTGGGCCAGTATCTCGAGTCATGTTGACCAGCCGAACATAGTATATCTCTACATATATAGCACAGCCCTAAAGCTCCAGATATGAAGAGTCACAAAATCAATAATACAGGAACATCATCAGGACCACGGACGAGAAGCCGCGCTAGACCTGTTCCTGGTTGTCTGAAATGACGACCCCACTTTATCCCGTGGTTCCGTTGTGTTATGTCATCCTCCTTCATGGTCATGTGACTATGTTCTGGCCTCAGAAAAAAGGTGGGTAAGTGGAGATTGTAGTGGTCTGGACCGTCTGTCCTCCATACTGTGCAAGAATGCCAACCAGGTACTCCACATGTGCTGTGAGTGAAGGCTCTTTCTTCACAGCACACCCAGCCCTATAGTGGCACCTCGTGGCCAGACGGTCGGAGAGGTTTATCAGATCGTAGTGTCTCAGCCTCAACCGGGCTGTTATACGAGGTACATATCCACAGGTGGAGCAGGTGGATTTGAACATTTTAGTTTAAGCCTCTGAAGCACTGTCCAGGTGGTGCAAGGATGTTGTACCTACCCATGAGATGCTCCCAACCTTTGACGCGACCAGAAATTATACATAGCTCGCGACGATATCTCATCCTCGCCGTTATATAGTTATACACTCGTTCATTTATAACTCGGCCTCAGCGCAGACGACTCACTGTGTCCTTGCTTATTTGACGGTGGCTGTCTGGACGGTATACCATTGGAGTTCGACGTGTGCATAGGAGTCATCTCCTACGGCTTTCGTCGATATAGGATGAAAAGCCCGATCGCAACCATGACCAATATGCCCGCCGCAGCTACGCCTGTTCCGCTTCCACCTTTGCACCCATGGACAAGCTCGACTCGGTGGACGCGCTACCATATGTTGCAGTTGGTCCAGCCATGGCTGTAGAACCAGCCGAAGCAGTCACGACCCCTGTTGCCAGTCCACCCGTTATCTACCTTCCCTGTCATGTTCGATGCAATGACATAGTCACTTGGGCACAGTCTGGATGCGAAGTAGGTGGTTGGGGCCCAGCTTAGTGGAGACATTCTTCCGGGTTGGCGGGTCCCAGGTTCAGAAAGCTCTTGCTCGGGTGCGCATGTGTGTTCAATGGAGCGTAGAAACTGAAGCACTCGTTCGGAGTTGAAAATCTTGTTATTAGGGGTATAGGCCCGTTCATTATAGTGGTTATGGGTTATGGGTCATGTGGATAATGAGTTTTTGATGAATCTCGGTTTCCTCTGACACTTTGTATAACAATATATAACCTCTAGGGCTCTCTCCGGCCATGATCTATTTCATCCCCTCCTTCATGCGGGTTTTCGAAACTATAGCCCGCAGCCACAGAAGCAATAGCAACCCACAATCTCCGAATATCGTCATGGTGAGCCCGAACAACTGTATTTGGGCCCTCGAGATTGTTGATGGTAGCCTTAAGGCTGTCGACAGCTGCCTTGAAGTTATCACGATCTGCCTCAAGCTTGTTGACAGCAGCCTTAAGGGCGTCGCGGTCAGCCTCTGAAGAGGAGGAGTCGGCATTAGAGGTTGTAGCGGCTTATTCGCGTTCTTCATCGAGGCGGTTCTTTTCATCTCCAATCTTTTGAGATTGGCCCAGACTTTGAAGTAATTAAAGGCCTGTATGGTAAGATTGACGCCAGCGGAGATGAGATTGACCTAAGCAGCGGTAAGATCTACCTACCAATGGCCGGTGACCGGTGGTAGTGTCGTCAGTTGGAGGTGGATCTTAAGACATTGGATTAGCAATACCTATCTCATATGATACCGGAATGATGAGGGATGAATGTACATCTGCTAGACTTGGATGCCCATTTCGAGCAGTGGTAACGTTTCACACCGTGAAGAATGCAAAAGGGACCCAAGGCTGTTTATTCAGCGGGGTGACAGCCTCGGTTTGTTTTCATACCTAGGTAGTTCATCTCAGTAGGTCCATTAAATAGTGCACAAAGTCTGGTAGGTGGCGCTCATCATTCAGGTATCTGCCAAGCCCCGATGGCCAAGCCACGACCAGAAGAGTATCCAACCTGCTTGAAAGTCGAGTTAAACACATCGAGCATCACTTCGATGCTTTTATGTGGTACGAAACTTTAAATGGATCCACTGATTCCCGGATAAATACTCTGCCATTTATTTTACAAAAGATAGTTACGGTAGTGAAGTCCTAGGTTTCAGCCATATAACCATAGGGATTGGATCAAGGCTTTTCCGCTGCATCCCCAGTCACTAAACCATCTACCTTGCTTTATTGATGGATTGCTGGTATCAAAGTAGGCCTCTCAAGTGAGCGGTGTCTCAAAGCGGTGTATAGAACTGGATGAAGGCGGGGATTTGCATAATGTTTACAAATCAAGCTGGAGATTTCCCGAGATTCCCTTTATCTTTAATAATCGAGCCGGAAATAACTACAAAACTACAAGTTGCTTCAGATCTCAATCATACTAGGAATACATTGTTCACCTATCGAGTCTCAGCATGCAGCCAGCACGGATCTTGCTCACTGGAGCCACGGGATACATGTAAGTACACCGGAACATTTTCAATGGGTTTGCTTCTCCACCAAGCACTTTACTAACTTGATCGACAAATCAGCGGCGGAACCATTCTGTCAAAGCTGCGATCTAGCCAGGATGAAAGGGTGAATACTTCTCAGATAGATGTCCTCATCCGAGGAGAGGACAAAGTTTCTCTGTTTGAGAATCTCGGAGTTAAGGCAATCACCTTCCAAAGCCTGGATGAAACCGACTTCATCAGGAAGGTATCAAGCAACTACGATGGTATGCTTGCAACTTTTTCTAAACTAATGCCTAGACAACTAACACTGCTTTCAAAGTTATCATCAACACTGCCTCGGCTTCCCACGCTGCCTCTGCAGTGGCCATGATCTCAGGCCTCCACGACAGAGAGAAAGCGACTGGCCAGAAGACACACTTCATCCATGTAAGATGAATGCGCCGTTCCTCTCACGAGACTTATCTTATATGTAATCAGACATCGGGAACTTCAAACCTTGGCGACAACCCCATCACAAAGACCTACACCGAGAGCCGAGAGCTCCTCGACACGGATGACATTTACAAGTACGAGCAGGACCGCCAGGCCAAGGAACCCTACCCACAACGCGCCGGCGACCTTGCCGTCTTCAGCACCGGAATCGAGCTCGGCGTCAAGACCACTATCATCATGCCACCTAACATCTTCGGCTTTGGCACTGGACCCGGGAACAAGCTTTCTATCCAGATCCCTGACCTAGTGAGGACAGCGATTAAACTTGGCCAGGCGGTTGTCATTGGTGACGGGACTGGGGAATGGGACCATGTCCATGTCGAAGATCTTGCAGAACTATATGAACTAGTCTTGCGGAAGGTCCTCAATGGAGATGAAGATGTGCCTTACGGAGCAAACGGCATGCTGTTTGCGGAGACAGGACGGCATACCTGGATGGACGTCTCCAAGGGCGTTGCCTCAGCAGGTCTGGAGCTGGGAGCTCTTCCTACCGACGAGGTCCGCAGTGTCTCGTTGGAAGAAGCGGCATCGTGGAATGCGTATGTGAGCAAGCAGCTACGCGAGCTAGGGTTTGCTTCTAAGTAAGTTGGATCCCGTAGTCAAAACTATTTTTCAGCGGGGAATGGCTTGCTAACTGGTCTCTAGCTCTCGATCGAAGGCAGTTCGCAGCAGAGCTTTGGGATGGGCACCACACAGGGAGGCTGAGTGGAAACTTACGTTCAAAGCGGATTTCCAGGCTGTTTTGGACCAGGGCCGTTAAGATACAGCAAGTGCTGTCGCTCATATCATTCATTCTCTCCCCGATCTAAATATCATTCATTTCCTGTCCTTTCACCCGCTCACTACTCCGTAGCCTTCTCTATGTCAGCAGCCCATAGTGCCGCCCCAACAGCATTTGTGAATGCAAACGCAGTAGATGCAAACGGAACCATCTCCAGGACGAATGATGCAATACCGAGTCTACCGATAAGTCAGTATCATATCATCAGTCAAACAGAAAGCGTATGCGCATCACTCACCCCGTATACGCGCCTCGATGTTTCGTCACCCACTCATCCTGTTTCTGAGAATCCCAACCCTTGAGCTGAAAGTACCGTGCATGGAGCGCCGGTCCAACCCTCTTCCCCTGCATAGCAACATACACCACTGTTCCAACCACGGGAATCAGATTCAAGGGCAAGTAGAGCAAAGAGCGCATCATCGCCTCTGGCCTAAACCGCGCAAAAGGCCGACTCAGCATTTTCCCCAGCCTCGCCACAGCATGTGTTCCTCCAGACCGGGGCTTGACCTGACGTCCCCGTGCGACCAGGGGCTCCTGATCGCGAGCAATAAGGGTACCATCAAAGGTATCAAGAAGTGCATCTTCGACGAGGAATGAGCGAGACAGGAGATTTGTAATAGCAGAGCTTTCACTAAGCACGAGTACGGCTGCGGAGATCGCGGCCAGTGGACCACTGGTAAAGGCCATGATGGCCATCTGTGGTACGTAGGTGAAGAAGAACATGGCCGTCGTGACACCCAGTCCTAGACTAATCATCTGTCCAGCGCGGGAGACGAACGGACCCCATAGGTCTTTGTGTGTTGCGAAAAATATTATGCCCTGTCCGTACAGTCACTCGAGGTTAGATATAGTCGTGGTACCACTTCGTCTAGCGTCGACTTACCTTGAACGGGTACAGATACGCGCCGGATTTGAGGACGTCTTGGGAGGCTGCGCGGGCGCTCTTGGCCTCGGCAATAACCGCGTCCTTGACTCTGTCTGACATTGCGAGATCAATGATTTTGAGGAGAGATGAGTTCGTGAACAAGATGTGTCGTCTATCCGGAGAGCTCCTCCATGTGCGGCAGCAATGACATCATGACCCATATGAGCTAGTTAGTGTGATAAGGCGGTGAGGATTCAATGTCCGGCAGTATCCCACCGCCTACCCTCTCCGTTTGCCAGTGCTTGGATAACTTTTTGCGCTCGCTAGTTTCTTCTTTCTTCAAGATTTCTCCTGAGGATTTCGTTTCGTCGTAGAGTTAGCTTGCAAATCAACTTTTCACGCAGTACCCGCGAGTCGTAGCACGTCTACACAGCCTGAAATGCATTTCTGCCAAAAGTTGCCATTCCAAGGTTGGAAGCTATGGTCAAACACCTACGGGTCAATTTTCGATCTCAGTCTTTCGACTTTATATCTGGAATTACATCTTATGAAGTGATTTTACATGTAGCAGCTACAGCTAAACATAGTACCTAGGTGAACGCTAAACCCGAACTAGAAGCTGGAATAGATTGCAAGGAATAAGTTGAAAGAAGCCGGCAGAGTAAGCAAAACCGTTCCAACAAGAACCTTGGAAGATCATAGAAGACATATCTGACTAAAAGTCGCAAATGATAAGAAGCGGTGTAATAAGACTTGTTGGAAAACCCTATGTTCAAGTTCAAAAGATCCCCGTGTTCTTAAAGGCACACAGTACGGTTCGGGCGGGGCTCGACTCTCAGCCTCACAACTGATGAGTGGAGTGCTGATCACGAGTCAACCTAGGGAGATGCCATTTAATCGCAGGCGTTAGGCTAGGAAAAAAAGAAGCGACACGAATACTGACCGACACGTCACATTCTCGAGCGCAGTCTAACCAACTGGGGTGATTAGATAAATGTCAGGTTACTGGACGAAATTTCTGATGTCAACAGCTTTGTCCAGTGTGCTTTCATTTGCGGAAATCGGAGATATACCAGATCGAACTTCCACCACTTCATGCGACCGTGAATAAAGTCTGTGATGGGCTTCCTTTTAGGGAGGAAATTCGTGCGCTTAGCACTATGCACAGCCATGTTGTCTTAGCGCAACTGACTCGCTCGTATTACAAGACATAAGTACTTAGCCCCGTTCTCAACTCAACCTTCAGATTTCCTGAGAACAACAATTTTCAACGCTTCCATGGTCCAAAACGGCAGTCCAGAAGATTCCAGTGTATCTATCCATCAATGGCACGAAGGTATGTTGTCAACTCATCGTAAACCCCCCATAGTGCTAATAGCGCAGACCACGGCTGGAAAACACATAAAACGCGTCTTGAGGACCTACACACAGACAATCCTTCATGCCCACCGCGGGCGATCTCGGAAGACACAAAAGTCTTCATCATGTGTGTGGAACCTCCGTATTCAAAATCCGAAGTAATGGCTGATTCCGCTAGAGTAACCCGTGCATCCCAAATCCACGCATGTTGGCAATTTCAGGACTGGCTCGTGAATAGCTTTTGCATGCCGCATTTATGGTGGTCCGACTATCTCGATAAGGGGAACGGATATTTTGGCTGCCAGACAACTCGCGATGCAAAGAGGATAACCGGCTTCAGTAAGTCTACTCGGACATGTGTTTAGAGAAGCATGCTAAGAATGCTAGATACCTGGGCATATTTTGAAGCCAAGCATTTGACCAGTGCTACGAGTTATCACTGGTCGACGATCAAGGTTTTCACGCGATGGCTACCCTCAACTAATCAGACCGGCATTCTTCTATTTGACACATCTGAAGACATGTTACACGCTCTGTTCCGTCCCGATCCTGATTGGATCAAGGATCCCTTCTGGGTCTATACGCGCATCTTAGAAGATGTTGCTCGTATCGACGAAAGTGCTGTATGGGATATTCGCGATCATGTCCGAAATGTCGAGACAGTTTCCATCCCATTAGGTCAAAAGCCACAGCCCGACTATCGGACTTTGCATGATATCGCTCGACATGCAATTCATGTTACCGAGGCTCTTGAAGTAACGGTGCAGAATATCGAGCATATTGCCAGCCAGCACAATGTCTTCGTCAGTTCTCGGAAAGATCTTCAGGCGGAAGCGACTCACCGGGAGGTTTCTGGGCGGTTAGCATTCTTTAAAAGCTACATTGACAGCATACGACAACGGTCAATATCAAATGAGAAACGACTGCAGAACGAAATCCAGCTAGCATTCAATATGGTTGCTCAGCATGACGCAGGCATTTCAGTTGAGATTAGCCGCGCCGCTCGTTCGGACAGCGCAACTATGAAGACTCTGGCATTTGTTACCCTTACCTTTCTACCTCCCACTTTTATCTGCGCACTTTTCAGCATGTCGTTCTTTCATTACGATGACGGTTCGGGTTGGGGTGTTTCTAAACAGATCTGGATATACTGGGCCATCGCTGCTCCGACCACTGCTGCAACAGCTCTAATCTGGAATTACTGGAACAAGCTCTTTCCGGTTGATGCTGAGGGTCCACAGTATGAAGGGACGTCAAAATCATTGCCCTAGTATAACGAAAGGAGTTTCGGTCTTGGTTGATTCATTCAATAATAGCTCCAATTATATTCATGGTAGGCGACAGGAGAGCAAAGTGCCATAATTACCATTTTTTTGGCACGCCAGCACTAGAAGGACCGCTGGGGTTATTCCCTACGGTCCGAAGCTAAGACAGTTCCATATGTAGGGTCGTATCGAGTTTCTTTCTCCTTCTCTCGCTCATTATAGGTAGCGGTAAAAAAAAGAACTGCTTTGTATGCGTTCTTTATAGGGGATGGTTCTTAGGGAAAACAGTATAAATATCCCCTTCAACCTAGGTCACAGAACAGGTGCCAGACCTACCATGTCCCCTACACACTGAATATAGGCGGAATCACCATTCGCAATCCTGTGGCTGATTTGCTCCTCTTCACGCTTTCCGGACCAAAAAACGCCATTCCGTGCCATAGGCTCCCTTTGCGGCGTCATTGCCTTAAGGGTTTGTAAGACAGCACTTCTTAGCACCTTGCCTTGAGCTGCCAGCTTCTATAGCTCCCAGAGTAGACATGGACCCTAATGCGCTTTGCCCATGGGCCTTGCAGCTTTCGGCAGCTCTGACATTCGTGCACCATCATCTCGCCCACATACTGGATAAACCCGGACTCTACGTTGGCAATTCTGTCGCCAATTCGTTCTTCTTCTCTTTTGCCAGACCGGATAATAGCCTCCCTGGCTATGGGCCTTGGAGTTAATATGTTTCCCTTTAAATATTGGCTCCAAGCCCTACTCGTGAGTAAAGGCTGATCATTCATCTTGTCGAGGCTAACATAGCAACGTCTACCAGGCATTCATCCTTCCGACTCCCGCCTTCACTCTAGGCTCATAGGAGCCGGAGGCACGGAGCGGTATGCTACGTATCCCGTGGCATGGACTTGCTGCATCTTGCTATGGAAAGATGATGAGTGAAACGAGGTGCTAATTCAATGTCTTAAGATTGGCCTACGAACCCCAGGCACTGGCAGGCCGACTTGGCTGCGGCTATGATCAATATGGTCACGGCGATCATCAACGGGTTTATCCAAGTTTATGCCTGGCTTAAGGCCAGACAAGAGCTTCAGCTAAGAGCTGTCGAGAGGGCTAGGAAGGCAGAAACTAGCCTACTCTGGAAGGGAACAAGAGGGGGAAAACTCATGTTGAGGGAAGAATGGCGATGTTTTCTCCTGGCTTCCTAAGCTAGATATAACTATGACCCTTCATGGTTGGTAAACTAGCTAGCTATTTACTCTGCGTTAATTAGATAGTCACCCAATGAATCATCTCGTATCCTAACACAAAGCTTACAATGGGAGGCCAGAAAAGCACAGTATACCGCTGACAAGAATGATGAATGGTCTAAGATATAGTTATCTGCCAGTATTCAGTGTCAGTTTAAGTCTGGGTCCGTTGGACTGTTACACAATGGCCATGGAATGTTAAAATGAAGACGTCGTCATATTACTCGGATTTTACTCGGGGTTTAATAGTCGTCAGTACTCATGATCCACATCCTCGTCCGAGCCCACAGTGTCACCCGCGACCTCCTCATAATCCTTCTCCAGAGCCGCCAGGTCCTCGCGAGCCTCGGAGAATTCGCCCTCTTCCATTCCTTCACCTAGGTACCAGTGGACGAAAGCACGTTTGGAGTACATAAGGTCAAATTTGCGATCGAGACGGTCCCAGGCGGCGGCGATAGCAGTGGTGTTGGAGAGCATAGTGAGTGAGCGGTCGACGGAAGCAAACTCGCTTTTGGGGACACTAAGAGGCTTTTGGTGGCTGATACCGAGTTTGAACCCTGTTGGACACCAATCGACCAAGTTGAAAGAGACCTTGGCCTTGATATCGGCCACAGCCCGCGTGCAGTCATGAGGTACAACGTCGCCACGGTACAGAAGCGCAACAGCCATATACTTGCCATTGTGAGGATCGCAGACGACCATCTGGTTCTTGCCTTCGAAGCCTGCGAAACATTTAATATAAAGGGATACTTCAAGAAAAAGAAAGGAAAGCACGTACACTGGAAGGTAAGGTCCTTGACCTTGAAGCTCTCGTGGCCGCTGCTTTTGCTAGATATGACAGGAGCATATGAGATGAGAGGGTAGTGAATACGTGGGAATGGCACGAGGTTTGTCTGGAACTCATTCAGGTCGACGTTGAGGGCACCATTGAATCGCAAGCTGGATGTAACAGAGCTTACGACCTGGGCCATAAGACGGTTGAGATGGTCAAATCCAGGGCGAGGGATGTCCAGGTTACGCTTGCATATATCATAAACAGCCTCGTTGTCAACGAGAAAGGTGCAGTCGGAGTCTCCGATGGTACTGTGTGTGGACAGGACGGCATTGTAGGGTTCCACCACGGCAGTGGCCACGCGAGGGGACGGGTAGACCACAAACTCCAGCTTCGATTTCTTGTTATACTCAGCAGAAAGACGCTCGAGCAAGAGCGCACCAAAGCCAGAGCCTGTTCCTCCGCCAAAGGAATGGAAGATCATGAAACCCTGAAGAGAAGAGCAATTATCTGTAAGGAGATTAGTCCGCAGATCACCAGCCAAGAGTGGGAGGGTTCCATATACACACCGGCCACCCGGCGAATCCGGTCGACAACGCTCTCCACAAGCAATTTACCGATGGTGTAATGACCACGAGCATCTAACATACGTTAGTTTATCTCAGCACGCGGCTTCAAGTCCATGAAGGTTCGTACAGTTGTTAGCGGCATCCTCCTTTCCGCTTATTAACTGATCGGGGTGGAACAGATGGCGGTAGGTTCCAGTGCGTATCTCGTCGATAGGCTATATCACCATCAGTGTATCAGCCCGAATCCACTTTAGCTTCATGGTCGCTCGTTACGCACCGAGGGGTCAAGGTCGACAAAGATGGAGCGTGGGACGTATTTGCCATTATCAGTCTCGGTGAAAAAAGCATCATAAGAGCCGCCCTGCCCGGCTTCTTGAACAGAGTTGGGATCTATATGACCATCGGGCAGCAGGCCATGCTCGAGCAGGTAGCTATATCATCAATCAACGGTGAGCTATTGCCGAATGAGGCACAAGACAGTGAAGACTTACAGCTCCCAGGCAGCGTTGCCCAACTGGGTACCAGCCTGACCTAGGTGAATATGACAGATCTAATCAATCAGCATTTGAATCCCCATTGTTTGGGGTTTTGGCTTGGGAGCCACACCGGGAGACAGTGCTGTCCGTATGTTGCAGTTCAAGGTTGGGAAAAGGAACGGACGAGGGCACGCAAGCCATCTAAATGACCAGCATTAAACAGCAATAGGATAGCACGTACTTCGCCGCGCATGCTGTATGGCCAAAGTTCGAAATGTGTCGTGTACAAGTAGACACAGGCGGCATGGAAGGGAGTGGGGAATGGAGGTTCAAAGTTTCAAGAAACCGATTCCACGTTGGGTAAAAAGTGGGCCCAATGCAAAGCGGGCGGTCTACCCTTCACCGTTCACGAGCATCGACAAGACGGCCACAATCACGAACTGACCGAAACTCTGGGGATCTTGGAATCATCTGGGCCGTCCAGTCGACTACATCGTCTAAACTATATTGTCTACTACCTATGTATCACTATATACCTTAGAAGTAACATGATTAATACATACGACCATAGGGTGTGGAGAACAGGGCTTCCCGTCCGCTCAGCCGTACTTAAGCCACACGCCGGCAGGTTAGTAGTTGGGTGGGTGACCACCAGCGAATCCCTGCTGTTGTATGTTTTGTTTATATTTTTTCCGTTTTTGCTCCTTTTTGTCTGGTTAGGTCTGTCTTTGCCCTATAGAAGTTGATATCTTCTGAGCCTTTTCCCCTTCCTATTCTCAAGTGCTACCTACAAAGACTGAGGGGGAAATCAATATAATTTTAAGCTTTAGTATCTAAAAACATGGTGGTGCGGCGTCTACCAAATTCATCCGGATTGGTTATGCTTGAGCTTGCTTCGGTCTGTGCCTTGCCGCAATTGAAAACAGAGACGAACTGGCGCTTCTCGAAGTCTTGATAAGGTTCATTGGTGACCGCTGAAAATGATCGGAGTTCATGCCTACATAAGTGCCTACATACCGGACCTCAAATGTGTGTACCACCCAATTCATCCACATAACATTCCTTGCCAGCCACATGCCATATCACAACTTCTCCCGCCACATCCGAGTCACTAGACACGCATATGTAGTAGCCCAGAACAGGCACTGTCATTGGTTAATCCGACAGATAATTATTTTCCGAAGTCATTCAACGTCTGCGGCGACATTATTTGCCACAGCATATGCAACGCTTGGCTTGCCTCGTTGTTGAAGATTGACAATTGGCCCAATGGGTCTTCATGATCGTCGATGATCGGCAGGTTCGTTACTGAACCTACAATTGTCCAGTTAAGCTGACACCCGTCAAGGCGAATTTCCTCGGGGTATACTTATCACCTTCTCACCGTAAGGTAGTCTTGCTGACACAAAGTGAAACTTGGTGTCTTCTCAACAGCAAAGAGCTAAGAAGCCTTATGTACTCCGAGCCAGATACCCTTCGAATGCTTGTTGTTTTGGTGTTTCTTGTTCAGCTCTAGCGACTACCGGATGCGGCAACAACACCAGTCTAGACCCAGGTTGCCCAGGGCAATACACACATCCTTGAGAAGATTCGACGCATACGGAAAATTGTGATGCTCCAACTAAATGAACTGTTCAGTAGAATGTATTGATCCGCAAACATCAAACTTCAATATCTATATAATTAGATCTATCCCAGCATCAAATGCATGCCGGAACAGGAAAGATCCTCTCACCAAGTCACTTCCTGCAATATTTTGACACCGAGCCTACCTTCGTCAACGCAAGATTTTCCAAAACAACTACCACACAATATCCCAAGATGCAATTTACCAACATCGCCGCCGTTACCCTTGGCCTTTTGGCCTCCTCCGGCCTTGCCGCTCCTTTCTGGGTAAAGCCTGCCTCTATCCAACTCGTCAACGAACAATCTGGCGCCAACGCCAACGTCCAAGTTCCAGTTGATGGCGTAAAACGCCCCGTTCAGGAGCTCTGGGGCCACAGCGCAGTTGCACGAGAGGGCCTCGTCTTCGCATCGAGCGCTATGCTTACTGCTTTCCAGCAAACTACTGTCTGCGAATTTACTGAAGAGCCGCGTCTGGGTGTTACCCTTGATGCGGAGAACACATATAACTCGTTCGGGGGAGTTAAGGACCTTTGTGCCGCCTATGTGGTATGCAAGTGCGAGGGCATGCAAATGGGACCTTGATGGATCAAGAGTCTGAGTGGGAATGAATGGTTTGACGATATATTATGTATATTTGAAATGCGTTCCAGCGTGGAAATACTTTATTAGAGTTATATACGTGCTCTAATTGCTTCTACTTTGGTCTATCTATGCTAGCACTATGCTTGATTGTTGAAAAATTATCAGGACCCAAGTACGTAGTATTGATTCAATCTAACATGTAACTCATAGTATTCACATGGGATAAGAGTCATGTTGAGGAGAGGCGGGGTCGGCCCCACAGTAGCAGTTGCTGCCTGCCAACTTTCGTTCACCTACTTTACTCTCGACCCTTAATTTTCAAACCGTGTAATATTCAAGTCTCTTTAGCAATATGGGAAATGCTCAAGATACAGCTCTTCTGACCGTGGAGATTCTCGAGAAGATCCTTCTCAGCCTTGATCTAAAATCCATCTTGACATCCGCCCAAAGTGTGTGCCACTCATGGCATGACCTAATTTCCACATCGCCTTCTCTCCAGAAGCATCTCTATTTCCAACCCGACTGGAATCGAAAGAACAAGCATCGCAACCCTCTATTGGCCCCGCTTTTCCCGGGTTGGTTTCCACTCACTGATCCTCAACCAGGCCAAGCCCTCGAAGAACATGGAATGCTTTACAGTGATTTTCTGGGGCAAAGACACGACTTCGAGAGCTTGGCCCTTGCTCAGCCTGACAGAAATTTGTTTTTTATGGACAAGGATGCCAGCTGGCGCCGCATGCTGATTCAACAGCCTCCGATTCTTGATCTTGCCATCTTCAGGGCGAGGTGCAATCGAGGCGGCACATTCTTGACTGGGCCGCACATACAGCAGCTGCCCCAGGAAACCAACCAGGATAAGAAATCTGTAAAAGATCTATATTCACTGTCGCTGGCTGGGTCAAATCCACTCCGGATGGGTTTATTCTTCGACGAGGTCGTTAGGACAAATGGGGCAATTCCACGATGCTGGATGATTCTGTGGGACAATGAAAATGTACAGATTCCACACGGAATCCACTATTATCCATTCAAAGAGGAGGAAAAGCAGACGCTTCGGGAAATACTGGAGACATACGGAATGACTATGGTGGTCTACCAAACGCAACAGTGCAAGAGGCCATTTTGTTGGACACCAGGGGAAAAGTTCATTTTTCCCCAGCGAGACTGTGGACCTGCACAGTACTCGGAGCATTCGGTTTCAATTCGGTAAGCGACGCGTCGATAGAATCAAACACAGATTTTCCCCTTTAGCTGCATGCACGCTAAACCAAGACAGGTAGCCAGGCCGTGTTTGGCCCCAACGCGTGAATCTCGCGGGGCTGAAAAGCACAGAGAATCGAATCGTTGCCAGACACATCTTTCCAATACCTTGATTACGTCAATTAACTTGCCTATATCATACTCCGCATATATCTCCTTTTTGACCCGCTTAGCGCCGACATGGACAGGGGCGATGCGCCAGCCTCTTCAAATATTTCGAAAATTACCTGTCTCTATGCCGCACATTGCCTGGTCCCCGCTACTCTGCTCATCGCAACACCAAAGCAGTCTGTTCTTCGGTATTTCTCGATCCCATGTTCGCTCATCCTCGCATATCAGGCCATACCCGTGGCTGCCACCCTAGGCCCGGGTTTCTTTTGGTGTGAACTCACTCGCCTATTCGTGACCATTTTTTTCCAGTGCCTAAATCTATTGCTCATCAATCCAAAGGATGGCAGTGATCTGCCCTCCGAGGTTGGCCAGGGCCTTGTGGCCCGTCTTTACTACGCTGTCGGCCTGTTTACTCAGCCTCGTGGAATTAACACGGCCTGGCAGGTAAAGAACGCCCCGTCACAACCAAAATACTACCGACGCAGAGGGTGGAACCAACCTCCCCGAGGTCGCTTTTTGATTCGGCAAATAGCCATCGCTACTTGGCAGTATATGGCGCTCGATGTCTTTGCCACTCTTGCGTTGCAGCAAGCCTTGGAGCAGGGGCAACATGAAGCGCTGCCACCAGTAGTCCAATGGGATTTGTCTGTCGAACAATGGATTGAGCGAATAATCTCAAACGTGATGGCTGGGTTTGTAGTGAGCCGGATTCTCATCGACTTTCACCATCGTGCATTTTCCATCATCGTTGTGGGACTTGGGCTCGACTCCCCGTCGAATTGCCCTCCGTTGTTCGGGAGAGCAGCAGATGCCCATACGCTACGAGGTTTCTGGGGGTACGTTTTCTTCACTTATTTATTTATTCTTTAATTTGAGCGTACTCGCTCATTCAACGAAACACTACATGGCGCGGATTTCTTCTAAAGCACATCACAGGAAATTTTGGCACCAGCTACTACGGCAACCTCTCACCTCCGTCAGCACCTTCATTAATCGGGACCTACTAAGTATACCCTCAAAATCTTCAGCAGAGCATTACATGAATGTCCTCGTCGTGTTCTTGTTCTCGGGGGCGCTGCACGTCGCACTCGACACTGTGCAGGGAATCCCAGCGGAAGAATCCGGCGCGATGTTGTTCTTCGCCATAGCCCCACTGGGTCTTATGGTTGAAGACGGCGTCAAAGCTTTTATGAGGCTTTCTGGAGGAGGGTCAAGCGATGGGGTTAAGGAAAGCAAAGGAGGTCCATTGCCACTTTGGCAGAAAGCCATTGGTTTCTTGTGGACCATGGCTTGGCTGGGTATCACATCGACTTGGTACTTTTATCCGCAGATGGTCAGACCGCAGAATCAGGCTCTGGTTCCTTATAGTTTAGCCAGTCAGATCGGACTGCCTATACTGGGGTTAGTAGTTGTGGTTGGTGGCGCTATTGTAGCGTTTGTCTTTGAGGTTGAGGTATGAGTACTTGCATAGCATCTTGCTCGCTTGGTGTAAAGTCATTTATAGAGATCAATTAGAGCATATCGAGGGTGCTTTTAATATAAGAATATTTAGCTATGCACATACCCCTAATTCGCGCACGGTCCGCCACGGCTGTGGATAACGTCAGCCACAGAAATGGATCACATTATCTCAGGAACGGCAACCCTGGCCTTTCACGACTCTGTTACTTTATCACTTCCTCAATATCTACAGTCTATTCCATCTCCAGTTGAGGAAAAAGTTGCCTATACATAGGAGCATTCATCATGACGACCGCTGTAGTGTTCGGCTGCACAGGAGCAGTGGGCTCTCAGATCCTCGCCACGCTCCTCGCCACAGACGCAGCCTCATCCGTCAAGACTATCTCCAGGAGACTTCCAAATGCTCAATCTCCCAAGCTCCAAGCACTCGAGGAAAAAGATACCTCAAAATGGGGCGGCATGATCGCCTTCCTGTCTCCCAAGCCATCAGTGGTCTTCAACGCCGTCGGCACCACAAGGGCGGCAGCCGGCGGAATCCAGAACCAGTGGAAGATCGACCACGATTTGTGTATTGAAAATGCCAAAGCAGCCAAGGAGGCTGGAGTGAAGACGTACGTGTTCATCTCCGGTGCAGGAACCAGGGGTTTCCTCTCCAGCTACGTGCCCTACTCGAAGATGAAGATCGGGGTGGAAGATACCATCAAGGAGCTTGATTTTGAGCATGCCGTTATTCTGCGACCAGGCATGATTATTGGGAGGGAGACTTCTAAAGCTCCATTGTTCGAGAAAGTTGTGGAGAGTCTGAATAATCTGGGCCAGGGTCTTCAGGACAAGATAGGTTTGGCGAACCCGGTCGCTTCCGAATTTTTCAGCGGGTATTAATTCATCATGAGCAGGTCAAGACCAGACCATTATTGGCAGAGCAGCCGTAGCAGCTGCTCGTATGGCTGAAGAAGGGAAAGCGCCCTCAAAGTATTGGATTGCGGAACAGGCTGATATCGTCAGGCTTGGCAGAGACGAGTGGAAGGAGTAAATGGCCTTTTGACGAGTAGAATATTCCGTCTCGCATGGAAAAGACACAAAGAGGTCTTATCTATACCGCATCACCTCTAGGAGATCTTCACTTATCTGATCCTTTATTTCTGATCTTTACATGTTTACATGTATAGGTTGGGTTCTACACGCGACTTCGGTCGTGCCTGCTTTCTGAGGTTGGTAGTCTTCTGTGTACTTTAGCTCGGGAGTAAGATTCCCCACACAAGTCTCAAGCGTTACCTCTCCCAGCCAGCTTTCAAAGTGTACGAACAGTTTTTGTAGGGTTGGTAACTCATAGCGTTGATGTCAATGTTGAGTAATGGATATTCCACTATGGACTCTTTCGCCATTCTAGTCCATTGTGCACTCTGACCGGTGAAGACGAACATGAATTTCTCGTGTAGTGACATTTATCCTGGTGACCGGAGAGAATTATGCATCTATTGAGCCACTTTTTACGCAGAAAGCCCCATACGCGAGGTGCTCCAATCTAGTCTATTGAGACCCAGTAGTCCCGGTAACCTCGTTATTTCTACCACGACACCATTGACTCAAACTAGTAATTGTATGTAAGCAATGCTACTAAGTAAAGTTCTGCAAACACTTAAGACAGCAGAGGATGAGCAAGCAAATAGCAACCATAGAATATGTGCCTCAGTATCAGGTCACCATTCACGGGCTTTTGTTGTCGTTGACCATTCACACGCTTCCGTTGTCGCTGATCCCTCATCACCTTTACAGAAACTCGATATCTCACTATATTCGCTCCCATCCTCACTCTCATAATCGCTTCCAAAATCGCTATCATAATTGCTCTCGTCATCCTCGTCCTCATAATCTCCATCTCTAATCATATTAAAGGGATTGTCGTAGTTGTCATAACGTAAAGCCCAAATGGAGGCCAATTCAATCAGATCATAGAAATTCCCCTGCTCTTGATAATCGAAATAGCCGTAAACCATGGATTGTTCTTCTTTAGAGAGCTCAAAGCCACGAGCTTTGCGACAACATCCGCATTTGATGGTACAATGCCCAACTCCAAGCTCCCGTGTTGAATCCGTCTGACGCTTAGCGCAGCACCCACAGCCCCGAGAACAGCATCCTTGCTTCCCTACGCAATCGGCGACAAGGGTTTGATGCATATACCATCCCGGATGCGACCGCCATACATCGAACGCCCTTGATACGACTCCTCCTCCAAACTCACTTCGATGCTTCCACCATTCCCGCGTTAGTATCCAAATGGTCTTATTTGTGGCCTGGAGCTTTTATTGAGATCCTTTTGATTGGTCATTCTCTTCAAGCAAAACTTGCTCATGTTGAACCATATGTCGGAGATCTTCTTCTACCTCGAGCAACTCGCCTATTGGAATAGGGTGTTCATATGTGGTTTGTTTGTGGGTTAGATATCGATATCGCTGGAGGCTGTTTAGATTCCCGTTCTTTTCGAGAGCAAGTTCTTCGCTGGTTTTTTCGTTGGCGTGGATTGCAGGCCCTGGTCGAGAATCGGACGAGAAGAGCTTGGTAAGAGCGCCGAAAAAGGATAACGGCATCTTGTTGATAATGTAAACTGGATGGAAGAGAGTATGATCGATAAAGTGCATTCGTTCGTGAAATCAAAGGAGTTCTTGTGTGAACCAATCATGGTTACGTCAAATATCAACTTCCGCCTATCAATTAGGGATTAGAACTATTCCCAATAAAAATGTTGACTCCAAGTCGATGACGAGTTCCCCAAGTGAAAGGCAATTTCTCGTGTTTCCACCAAATTCTATTATCGAATATGCTCAGCTCGACACTACAGACTGCAAGCCAATTTGGAACAGCTCGTCCCATTTAGCTCTGCTATCAAGCTCTTAATCGAAGCATTTCTTGAAGACCATATGTTCCTCGAGACTGGTCCCCACGGAGCTTGAACTGGGTCTATTCGAGAGAGTATGAATGCCATGGGTACGATGAACGACAGCTACATTTCGACGCTCAAATGAGGAAGTGACTGCTCCAAAAGCATTCTCAAGATGGCGGGGGAATTGCATTTACGGAATATCCCCAAGTTGTTGTCTCGCTAGCTGGTGGCGAGTTTTCCCACTCTAGTATGGTGTCTCTGTAGAGACAGCGGATACTATCGGAGGGGCATACTTCACGGTAGACAAGCTGATCCGATCGCGAGGCAACATGTTTATCTCTTGAGGTGGGGCCTTCGGTATTTTGCCTTCCTAAATAGGGTTAGTCTATAACCAGATGACCGTGCGGAAGATACCGCCTACATGAGGATTCTCAAGTCTTATCATAGAATTTGCCCCTGCTGATGTCTGAAACCCACATAATGTCGCCAGTGAGGACTTCGAAATCCAAAGTGTCTTTGTTCCCTTGGGACGCTAAGTCAGAAACTCACAGAATGTGGCTCTATCAGCAAAGAGTGCAATGTAATTGGGACTCGGACAAGGTCGAGGGCGAATGGACAGAGAAACAAATCATCGGTGAGAAATGCATGTACTGGATTGTGAGTTCTCTCATTCCATGTATATTTTCGTAAGGACAACAGCCGTCATTAACTGGGCGCCGTAGGTCTCCCAGCCTAATGAGTCAGAAGATGTCAAACTCCCTGATGACGAGGGTGAAGAAGTGCTTCATGACACAGCAGACTCCGTCAATGGAGTGCCACGGGACGCATCACATGTAGCCTTCGTCCCAGTTGGCCACATCTCCTTGGATTCGAAGAACAAGGACGCAGAAATGGTCGGCCTTGAAATACCGTCGGAACGCGTCTTCTGGGTCAAGAGCCTTTTCATCCTGAAATCATTCCAGGGTCAGGGCATTGGCGGAGCAGCTATGGATGCAGTAGAGGATATAGCAGCTCGAGAGCCACTCCGGGCCAAGTCGCTCATGCTAGACACGGTTGTGAAGGAACACCAGATCAGAGAGGATTTCGCAATATCCTGCTATGGTGCCGTTCCAAAGGTATGCACATATATTTGGAATCTCTATTAGACCTGTATCAATTAACTTAGATCTTCGCAGATTCCGAGTCAGGATTGGTATGGCCGGCAGGGATACGTACCGATAAAAGTTGTGCCGAACTTTTATGATGTGTTGGATGAGAATGGAAACCGATGGGATGTAGATATTGTTTTCATGCGAAAGCAAGTTCATGATATAGGCATTTGAATTCTCTGGCAAGGCCTTTCGTTACGAACCCAGATATAAGGACCACTGCATATCGCTAGTCAACCGTCGCCACATGCGACTATGGACATACTTTGAGGACGGAGGATCCATGATTCATGATTGGCATGCGGATATAATGAGCGTTTAGCGAGTGAACAGATCTAGATCGTCCCGGTGCCGATCTATCGGGGTTTATCTTGATTTACGGGAAGTTCTTAGCTCAACTTGCGTACGACTCAAAGACAATTCAGATAAGTGACATCCTCGTGGGTATATTGAAAGACTCGGTAAATTCAACAAAGGCCTCCGCGATCCCGCTTGATCTGCCGCGTGTTCAATTAAGACCGTGTAATCCTAATTTTGCAAGGAATCATAACGGCTCTCTTGAAGCTAGTAGATTCATGGAAATCGGCCCGGAGAAATGAATGAAAAATTGGGGCGAGTGAAATTGGGGTCCTGCACCCTGCTTGTAACCTGCTTCTTAACCGCCTGGACAGGGCCTGGTACAGTGAGACGGGTTAGGGGGTACTCTCCCCCGCGCCCTTCGGCCTCGAGAGCCAAGTAGCCCGGGGCATAAAGCTCAACATCACTTGTCCACTGCTCTCGGTCACAGAGGATCATTGAGTTTGGAAGTTGGTTAGCGTCCTTTGCTTGACAGAGGATATCGACGATCGGTAGGTCCATGTCAAGTCTGATATCACGCGTTAGTTTGTTGGGCTGATCTGGTAGGTCAAGGGATACTCACGGCGGATTTTGGTGTTTATAAGCACCCTGAGCATGCTTGACATCCCCAAAACCTGACCAATTCTCGAAAGCGCTCAAGTATGGCATTCGCATATTAAACGGGCGGACTTCAACAGATTCTTTCACGGTCCCGTTGATCTCATACTCGACAATTGTCAAGCGTCCGCTTTTCAGACCTAGTTCATCAACCAACATATATGGGCCTGAATAACCGAGATAGAGTAACTTGCCAGTATGTGTAAGATAGATAGACCCGAAGTTTGCGGTCTCAAGATCCGCCCAGGGCAGATAATCCTCTACTGAAGGATCGGTAGTGGTTGCTGGATTGAGGATAGCCTCCGATGGCATGTAATTATCGAGTAGACAGTGCCCAGTCTCGATATCATAGTTGTACAACAGGATCGCGAATTTCACCCATCGCGCTCGATTTACAGCATGGGTCTCATCAACAGGGGCAAGAGAAATCAGGTCGTTGATATCGCTCGGCTGAAGAGTGTCGTAGAGACGTTCCAATGCTTCGGCTGGGTATCGAAGACCTTCAATGGGTTCATTCATGTTCGATCTTGGCCCCTCCGTGTCTGGAAGACCCACGGGTGCACGCGATTGATACGCCTGAATGAGGGCGATAAAAACCGTTGTTAGTGCGATGGACTTCGGAGATTTGACGGACTTGACCGAGTTAAATTCAGATCACGAAATTCCTGGGTAGCCGAAGTCCATTTTTCCACCAGTTGCCGGCGGTGGTATAACTCATATCTCTCGTCGGAGGAGGAACCTGCGTTTGCTGCAGAAACCCAATTCTCCTGGATGCATGTTAGCGCAGAACTTGAAGATGTGGTTGTTTGATAATTTGAATGCTATAAAGAACATACCTGTACAAATAGTAGCCAGCCCTTGACTTCCTCCTTGATTTGATCCAGAGATAAATCTGTTTCTGGGTGTGGTTGGATGGAAGTGGGGGTTCCCCCTGGCCAGTGCTGAACGGATCTCGGCATTATATGTGTGATCAAGTTCGTTAGGGGTCCAAGGAACGAATGAATCAAGTGAATAAACAGTCACTGAAATGGCGCTGGAAATGCCGGAAGAAAAGTTTTGGCCAACCATGTACTAGTGAAAGTTTCACTAGCGGGGCGCCTAACTAGGTTCTGAGGCTGAAGCCGAACCGAACGTCGTAGCGAATATCGTAACCGATATTGTGGGGAATGAACCGCTACGGCGGCGGCATGGATTTGAGGCGCTATGTACTAGTAAGCACACGAAACTGCAAATTTGGTCCCTGAAATTGCATTTAGCACCATGGCCCTATCGACACTTCTCTCCTAGGTAGACCCTACGCCACCTCGCACAGATTCCCTTAGGCTTAGCGTATCCTCGTATACTTTACTTGATCTTTATCTTTAATTTACTTTTATTTTGCTCTTACTTTACCTTAACTTTTTTTTATATATTTCCTTACATCATTCTACACTTCTATAGTCTTTAATATGTAGGACTTGAGAATAATTATGTCCTTTTGCTCTCTATTACCTACCATAGCAATATGTCAAAATACCTAACGAGACTAGGGCTTATTAGAAAAGGCATAAAGGAAATTAAACTATTTGAATATGAAAATAAGTATTCTCAATCATAACAGAGCTCTTAACTTCTATATATACAAGAAAGGGTCAAACCCCACAAACACGATCTCCTTACGTTAGTACCGTGGTATCATGCAATATTCATAAGCGTTTTCAACAGGCGAAGAGAGAGTGGCTTAATCAGGTAGTCATTAATTCCAGCAGCAAAGGCTTGTTGTTTCATAGGAGCTGAAGCAACGCCAGTCACTGCCATGACGCGGCATCTTCTGAGGCCAGCCTCGTCTTCGTATTGGCGGATTTTGCTTGTCGAGACAAGGCCATCCATCACAGGCATCGATAGGTCTATAAGACAAGATTAGTTCTTCATCATGGATGAATGAAGGGAGAGATAAATCGACCATACCCATTAGAATGACGTCGAACTTTTGGCTGGAGGTTGAATATTTCTCCAATGCAATGCGCCCGTTCGATGCTGTGTCGAAGCTGCAACCGAGTTTCCGCATGAATGCTGCCATGATCTGTTAAAGACGTGAGCACATGCCTGGAGCAGGATATTGGGCCAGTAAAAGATTTGATTTCTGCCCAGGATAAAATGCAATAGCTTACTTTGAGATTGATCTCATTGTCATCCACAATGAGAACATGTGCAGGTTGTTGATTTGTTGGCCGCAAGGGCAATGTGGTGGGACTTGTTACCTCAGACATAGTCGCCTGAGGCTCGTCATTACCATTGAGTGGGGCGGATGTGGGATCCATCTTTGGAACAGACTGTGCAGAAAGTTCTGTTGGAGGAATGTCTGGCATGGAAGTAGTGAGGGCTGCCGGCTGCTCTGCATGTAACTTCAAGATCTTTTGAGCGGCTTGATGGAGCTTCTGAGGCCCAAACCTACCCAGAAGGTCAATTGGTATCAAGCACAGAATGGCAGATATTAACATACGGTTGAGAGACTCGAATGACATTTGGTGGGAGTTGATCGCCGAGAGCAGGGACCTTGCCGCTGAGAATGACGAGGAATTTGAAATCATGCTTTGAATCAGATAGAGATTCGACATTTTCTTCCTCAATGACCACAATGTCACTTCGTCCCTTCTCAATATATTCGACCAGTGAAGTGTTCCACCCGAGTTGTGTCACGAAAACATCAGCCAGAGTGCTCTGGACGGACAGTTTCCGCTTTGCTTCTGCGGATAAGATGCCCGTTGGAACGTCCTGCAGGTCTGGGTACGTATTGAAGCCGACGAGACATGCATGAATGGGCGTAGTCGGGCTTTGTGATTCAACGGGAGAGGGAAAGCCCGAAGACTGCCCAGGGTCGGGTTCGAGACATTGAATTGGAATGTAGATATCAGCCCGTGTGCCAACGCCCTGCTCACTTCTCACGGCGACGTAGCCCCCGAGGGATGTAACCAATCGGCGCACGATGCTGAGGCCAAGCCCAACGCCCTCCGAAAGTGAATCTTCCTGAGAAAACGGAGTGAAGATGTGATTTTTGAGGTAGTCCGGTGCGATCCCACTACCAGAATCTGTGACAGAGAGATGGGCCAGAAGAGATTCAGGACAGGAGTGATGCCGAGCCTGGGATAACGAGATCTCGACGAATCCATGTTTAGTCCACTTTATAGCATTGCCGAGGAGGTTCATCACGATTCTTCTCCAGGCACCGGCCACGGAGTGAACCTTCCAACTATGGGCTTTTTCGATACGGATGACCACGGACATCCTATCAATCTGGCTAGGAAGTTGCTGAGCAGATTCACAGGTGGCAATTCTGGACGACAATTTCTGACCAAGATCGGTGCCTCTTCCAAACGCCTTTTGGCCAGTATAAATGATGTTCGCGACCTCTTCAACTAAGATGTCAAGATCAAATTCGGAGGCCAGCCCGACAGTGTCGTTTTCAGCGCCGCGCGTTGGGCGGGAATTTTTCATAAGGGTCGAGTTGTTGATCTTGCAGAAGTCCAAGCTGATGATAATTAATCAGCTATTAGCTATATCATAAAATAAGAGCCGATGTTATTAGTTAGCTTCAACTTACAGATGGTCCGTGGTATCCAACAAGTTCATCCCAGACTGTTGAATCATCTTTACCATGTCCTTTTGTGAAAGTAGGAGCTCGGTATCACGCAGCAATTCGGTGCTTGCCAGAATCCCGTGCAGTGGAGAGCGAAGCTCGTGGTTGATCGAGGATATGAAATCAAATTTGGATTTTTCGGTAGTTGCCCAGCGAATCCGAGAGATTTCAGAGATGATGGAATCCCCAAACACCTTAAAGAACTGTAATTCTTCCGACCCCAGAGTGCGTTGGCCCTTTTGGGTCCAAATTAACGTCCCAGCAAGCCAAGAAGATTTGTTCCAGTCCCACAAGGGAAGGAAGATAATGGAACCAGCTTCCGGGATATATCGAAAGAGACGATCCGAAAAATTCTGCGTGGCCTCGGAGTCAATGCCAAGGTTAATTCCCCTACCACTTCCATGAGACAGATGGTCATCAACGGTGCTTTCTTCAAAGCTGAAGATGTGACCCCGGGGGAAAGCTGTCATTAACTCATGTAGAAGCTTCTCGGGCACATCGATATCACACTTTGCCTCAGGATTACCTGGGGGAAATTTCAAGGCACAACTTAGGATATCACAGGGATTCTCGGGTTGGGTCAGGCTGAAAGGACTAGAGCCCGAGGCGACCTGAACCTCGGTATCCGCCGTGTATGGGAAGGGTTCCCAGCTTTTAGGGTCGTCGGGCGACTTGCTGATTAAATGTCAGTGTGAGCAGGTAGCTCGACAGGGACAGATGCCACGAACAATGAAGAATTACTGCGACTTGCGTCGAGGAAAGCTACGCCATCCAGATCCATAGACTCCCTGAGCAACACACTGGCACGATCTAATATCATGGCAATCCGCTCCGAGATGGGGGCACTGTCCGTCGGTGACTCTTGTAAAGAGCGTTTGCGCCTGGCTTCGGCTGGACTGACTCTACCAGCATTCAAAACTTCGTGGAGTGATTTCTCTTCTCCAGGGCTCATGACCATAGGCCGATCTGATAGGTTTGAATGGGAGGAAGATAGGTCGGTAGTCCGGGAACCTTTTTCTTGCGAGAATAATGGCGATGAGGTTACCATGGTTGCTGAAGACATGTTGTCCAACATCGAGACATTGTAAGCGCTTTGGCCGCCTGGGTGTTTGCTGAAAAATTCGACGCCACTGCTGCCAGACAAGCGCTGATCTGGTAAGTTCAAGGTAGGTGGTACAAGATGGCCATCCTTCGAAGCTTCTGTGGGTCCAAACTTAGGGTGTTCTGTCACAAAATCGGTCAATCCTTTCATGAGAGATTCCACCCGACGATGGGAATGAACGAGTCGGACGTTCTCTAGATGTGCGGTGATCGCATCCGACACCTCCTGCAGAATAGCGACCTCTTCATCATCGAAGTTATCCCGAGGCTTATCATCAACAACGCAGTAGGATCCGAGCACATATCCAGCGGCGCTAACCAGCGGAACTTCAGCGTAAAACCGCATGTGCGGCCATTCGCGGACATAGGGACGGTCCTTGAAAGAGTCCTCCTTTGTAAAATCGCGAATGATATAGCAAGATCGGTTCGCCGTCACGTTCTCCGTGTCGATATTGCTCGAAGAATCAGTGGAGGTGAACAGCTTGATGGTGTGAGGGCACACCCCCCACACCAGATCTAGCGCCCGGACCCCAATATACACGCCATCACCCGGAATATGCTTGTCCTTGTTTCGCAGAGAGATTGATTTCGTGGTTTCGGAAATAATAAATTGATTTTGACCGTCAATGATCGAAACGAAGCATCGATTCGAACCTGTCCGAAAAACACCGAGTTGCGATAAGGCGGCGAGGGTGATGTCGGTGGGGATACCGGTAGATACGGGTTGTTCGTCTCCAGTAGGAGCATCAGTTTCCACAACCTGTGAGTAACTCGGAGGACTGATGGCACAGTAGTACCTGCGGGGAAAACGCAGTAAGCGACCGAGTTATCATGGGAAATATAGCGCTGCCGACCTTAACAATTCGCGGACTCTCTCTCGCTCAGTATCTCGTAGCGGTGTGTAGAACGCTACATTGGGTAGTGACCTTTCCATGTTCATTAGTCCGTACACTTCAGCCACATGTTGTCTGTGGTGTGAGGAAATGAAGCCCCGGGGCCGTCGATGTGAAGACCATTAATATGGCGATCCTAAGGTTTCATTCTGCCTGTCTAAAACTGGTTTTTATGGCCGAGATTTCACCAATAACCACGTATGGTTGAAGGCGGTGTATCCTTTTATAAGCCTCCGCTAAAGATCTGAAGATAGTAGTATAGCCTGCCGTACTTATTACCTTAGACAAGGGCAACATTAGGCTACGGAGAATGAGGATAGCGGGCGGAAATATTGCCAAATCGGCGGAGCTTTAACAACTAGACTATGAGGACCTATGGATCGACGCCGAAAATGACCGCCCACCACCTGAAGCACCACTATTCTACCCGCCAAGTGACAGCCTCGGTCTCATTGTAACTAGTTAGTTAGTTCAGGCTACATAACTAGTTATAGAGCCATGCAGCGTTTTATTTTTACTCGTTTGGCGACAGAATTCGATAAGGTACTCTAAACAAGTTTGTTCAGAGTATAATTAAATAAGTGGATTAATAGTAGATGGAACAGTTAAAGAGACCAGTAAAGGTTTTTAGAGGACATGGTTGAGGGTGCACTGCAGGTTCAGGTCCAAGTTGATCAAGCCAGTCTGAAAGGTATTTGAATTAGCTTCTTTCCCAGTGTATACTTGGTCTTTGGGATGCGATTTACCTGTTTCACTGCGCCAGAGTCACAGCAGTAAACATCACCGCCCGAGCAGCTTTCGCCGAGAAGGCCCGAGAGGATATTGCCCAAGGACAAAAGACCACCATTTCCATTGTCGGAGCAGACAACAGTCTGGTCACCTTCGCAGGTCTTCTTACCGAGACTGCTGTCGCTAGGTGGGCTGGCGAGCACAGCGGCAAAGAGAGCGGAGTAAGCAAGCAGGTACTTCATGATGGCGACAGGATGCGAGTCGGGGGCCGAATTCGTGGAAAGACCGTCAGGATAATTAGCCTTGCAGCTAAGGAAAATTGACCTTTGATAGTACCTGTTCAATTCGAAAAATATCGTGTCAAAACTGAAATTTGAGCGCTGTTAGTTGCTATACATATAATGGAATCGGTCCAGAAATCCCTCAGATTCAGGCGAGATGCAACCTTCATGCAATGTTGCGGTCATAGACAGTACGTCGCTTTTTAGTTGTAGCTGTAATATCGAATAGGGCTTACTTCCGAAAACGGTCTTCGGGCGTTGGTGTGGGTTGGCAAGCCACAATGAATTCAATCGGAAGACTGTTATTCCGACATAGTGTATCATTCATTTCAATGGGGAGTGCAACCTCTAGATTTTATCACGTCTGTTGCGAGGGTAGCATAAGTCTGAGTCTGTTCTGGGAGTCTTCTTTAATAAATGATAAGTGTTACAACCTTCCAAGGTTACATTACGACTTCAACGGACACCAATCACTCCAACCGCGCTAGCCACACTAGGCAGATGTTCTCTGGAATCATAGCTATCTGTGAGCTGAACATTGACAAACCACTAAGAGCTACCCAGTCTTGTCTTTCCCAGGTTCGTAGACCTAAACATCACTTGAGATGAGAAGGCGGGTGAATATCGTGGATTTACAGAGATTTAACCAGACTATGGGCATACATCTCGTCTACATCATGCGTTCAGTAACGATATCCACCGGCAGTCTGTGTCCGAGACTGACTAGGCGGTCTCAATGACTGCCAGGTCCTTGTATTGTATCTTCCGCCCTCCGTATTATCCTTGGTCTTATAGTGGAAAGTAAGAGTAGAAGTTAAGGAAATACAGACAGACACCAAAGCGTGTATTAATTTTTGGGGTACAGTAGTAACTAGCCTCCACAATACACCATTAAGTTCCATCGGACCCGAAGATTGCAGTAGCAAGGCTACCACGAAGGATCGGAATGGACACAATCATTGTCCATTTAAAGCAGGTGGTTAAGACTGCACTGAGCGTTGACATCAAGGTTCACAAGACCAACCTAAGAATAGTGGTAAGTTATTTGCGGTTCCCAATGACGGAATTCGGGCAGGTCTTACATCGCCGATGGCCTTGTCGTCGCAGCAGTAAACATCACCGCCGGAGCAAGCCTCACCAAGAGCGCCAGGGGCAACATTGCCCAGGGTCAAGAGGCCGCCATTTCCATTGCCCTTGCAGACGGCAGTTTGTCCGCCCTTGCAAGAGCTGGCGGCAAAGGCGGTGGCAGCGAGGGCGAGAGTAGCAAAGATGAACTTCATGGTGGATGGTAGGAGTAGATATTTTTGATCTTTGTAAGATACGTCAGCAACCTGAATTAGTACCAAACCCTAGGTGAGACTCACTGAATAGCTCAAGTGTGGTTATCTTGGATAAAGAAGGTCTCTAGGACGTGCAGATACCTTTTATTTATAACCGCATGGAAATTATTGCTCTTGATGCACAAGGAAAGGATCAGCAAGGAATTGAACACATGCAAGAATGTATCTTTGCTTTCGGTTACCGTGGGAGTTACTATTCCCTGATGATAGTATGGATCGACACAAAGGGATGGCTCGCATACTTAGTGAGTCAATGTATGTAATTGTGGTACTTATTCCATTCTTAGAGAACCACTTCTTACCAAGCTTTACACAGTACATAAAATGTTAGAAGTTTCAATCAAGAGCTCAAATGACCATTGCACATGGTGTTAAATGAGGCGTATAAAGAATGCGCCCGGAGGCGTCAAGCTTCAGGAATCCGCATGTCACACGCAGCCTCCTGGTCATTCTAGGAGAATTTTAACAAACGAAACAAGGACGAAGAATAGATCTGGATGATCAACAGCATGTGGCGTACCAATCGGAAACAATTCTTCGTGAGTACGGTTACAGTCCAGCATTCCAATGCGTAAGCCAAGGCCTTATGCCCGGGCGTTGGATTGGAGATATGTAATTTGTCCCTTGGCTCCTTAGAGTAAGCTCTAGGACAGTTATTCACTTTTCCAATTACCTACTAAGCATTTTAAAGCTGTGACTTGCGATCGATCTACATATTAGACTTACCCCAGAATGACCGATTATGCGACAGTCATTCAGGACTATGTGGAGTCGGATTGGATATACCAGGCTAGTCGATTGGTTCAATAAAATTTAAAGGAATTTCACATCGTCCTTTTCTAGATAGTATTTCACTTTTTCGACTTTACTCCGGTTCTGCGAACGAAGTATCTTACGCAAGTCATTGTAACGTCTATTGCAGCTGTGCACGAGCCAAGGGGTCATTTCCGTTCGCATGACTCCATATCCTCAGTGCCTTGGCCTCTAGGACACATACATGGATGTTATTAATGTCAAATATCTATGACGTATGTGGCTCCTTGGTTATTGCCGGCAAAATTACTAGGACCACCGGGAGAATCGATCCATGGAGCATGCGGCTCAAGTACGGCTAAGCAAACAAGGTGGTCGAGGTGCGTTGCTTTCCACTCTCCTTGGTAGCATCCTTGGTAGCACGTTGTACCTACACTTGGCACGGAATATGCATGCGACCCTTTTTGATCTGTATCATGCAATCAATGTGATATTGCCCCAGGATGGCTCACGTTAGGCACATTGGTAGTCCCGTAGACAGATCAATCTCGGGGCCGTTATTATACACATCCTATTTAGACTATGGTTCTGAGCAGAGTCAAATAGATTGAGCATGTATATGCTCTTCGCAGCTGAGATATCGAATAGTTCACCCTCTTCAACAGTCTCTCCAACTTCCACTATTCCTTCCCGAGGCCCTACAGAACAGCATGATGAAGTCCCAAACTATTTGAGCTCACAATTACGCTCTCACGTCCTGAGCTCAGATCTGGATGCGGTAAGATCAACTATTTCACTCTAAGACGCCATCCACTCTGCGCGATCTCTCATCCGCCGCATCTTCGCCCATCTTCGCTTGTGGAGAATTCTCATGTCACTAACACACTGCCTAGTCGGCTGCAGAGATGCAGCCGCGAAAGTTCTCTTGGTAAATGTAGACGCTGCACTGTCTCGCGTGGTCTCGGCATTGGATCCGCGCATTACTGTCCGTGCAGGCGGCTGTGGAATGCTCGACTTCGCAGACATCAGTCTGAAGGCAATTTCTTTTTGGAAGGCATGGTGCAGTAAAACATATATCTCTTTCATCCACGCGTATCCCTCTGGTGTGGATACGGGCTTGGTGCGTGAAGTTCCAGGTGGATGCATCCTGTTAGCTGTGCCTGGGATGCTGTTGCCGCCATTCATGGTGCTGCTTTAGAAAAGTGGAAGGGAAAGCTGTTTGCGATAACGAGTGGGGAGGAGTGGATTGGTTGGGTGCATAGAAGGAGATGTCACAATTGGCGGCGACGGGACTAGGGGAAGTGCTTCCTACTGGGCTATTTGGGACACGGAGGTTCTCTCGCCGAATAAGGAGTCGGAGAGAATCATGGAAGATGCAATGCAAGATGCAATAGTGAAGGTAATGCAGCATACATTAGAGGGTGTGCGAGGAGGAGAGGCAATGTTCGAGCAGGCTTGCGGTAGCTCAATTATACAAAAGCGAACTGATTTGGGAAATGTACATGTACTCTATAAAATTAGGGTTGAGCTACAACCACCCCTTCCCGGCTAGTACCACCCCCCCTGCCTTAGAAATTGGGTGACCGCTCCCTACTGGGTGTAGTGCAATCTTTTTCTTAGCAAATCGCACACCGCTTTAGTAGCTACCGCTTCTACCTCCTTCTACAACTATGTCGTATACACAATTTTTACTTACTATTTTCGCCTAAATTACCGATCGCAGCTGTGTGAAATAGGCCGGATACCATAATACAGAGGGTCATAGGGATTATAGGGATCGTGGAGCGTAGAGGGCGTGGAGCGTAGAGGGCGTAGAGCGCGGGCGCGGTCGTAGGGATGGAGATGATAGTGCTATAGAGTAGTTAGCGAGGTCACGGGGAATTAGGATTAACGTATATTCAATAGAGACATATGTAGAGGGCTTAATCCGTACGAAAATTGAGTAAGTTAATAGGGTCAAAACCGTAGTTTTACTATAGAAATCAAAATGCAGCTTAGATTATGCGGCAGGAAAGTCAGACACCTAACTTTTGAAGCACAGGGGTGATAGGAGCCCGGGAGTGGTTGTAGCTGAACCCTAAAATTAAGCTCCAAGTTTCAAGGGCTTTTTTCTCTCGTTGTCCCTTCTTCTTTACGCTCGTGCTATTCCTTGGCCTTGCTCTTCTTGCTCCGTGCTAAAAGACAGCGACTCGGAACTTCGGGAGCCTTGAATCGGCTCGCCTCGAGTGCCGGTTTCCTCGTCTTTTTTCTCTTGAGGAGGCTTCGTAGGCGCAAACTTGCTTCGAACCCTAATTTGCTTCCCATACTTGTAGAAGAGGAAAGGAATAGCCGCCAACAAAGCAGCTACGCCACCGATCAGACTGCCGCCTCCTCCCACACCCAGCGCGGTGAACATTTGGTTGGTGAAAAGGGGTGCAGCAGCACCACACGCCGAGCGGGCAATTGTGTTTGCGGCAATTGCGGAGGCAGCATACATCAGGTAAACATCCACGAGATAGTTCAAGTATGCAACAAAAATGAGGAGTAGCATGCTCGAAAGAAAGCATCCGGCGAGTGTGGGAACTATCCAATGTACGTAGCTATTTCAGAGTCAGTTTACCCGGTTAGATTCGACAGGAGTTGTAGAACTCACTTATACTCGGCCGACCACGCGAACCAGAACATGGTCGCAGAAAACCCAATCCCACCAATCATCGCTAGTGGTAGCCGGTCTTCGGGAACTGAGTCTTCCAGTCTCTTTTCGCCCCTGTCGATCTTCTTTTGGCGGATATTTGTGTCGACTAGAACGATAACGCCACCGAGCACGGCGCCGACAACGGTGCCAATCAAAGGCAACTCGCCCACGCCCGAGTTCCATCCGCGCTTCTCCTGAAACACGATTGGATAGATCGTGAACAGCATGTAGAGCAAGGTATAGACAACTGCCATATAGATGGCGCAGAGCAGAGAGATCGTATCGAAAAGTATAATCCAAGGCCGTGTCAGCGCCACCTTGTAGATACCAGCAAGCGTTCGGTCGTTGCTCTCGATGGGGGCTTTGACATTCTCGTATCCTGGAATCTTCGCCTTTCGAATGCGTTTCGCCTTGTTGTACAAAATTATAGGCGCGAATGTCTCAGGGATGGTGAGCATGATAATAGCCGTCCCCCCGCCGAGCCAGAGAAGCACGTAGAAGCTCCAGCGCCAATCCTCCTTCAGCTCGAGAAAGCCCGCAACAACAGGTCCGAGAGCCGGTCCCATATAAACCATCGCTGAAAATCCAGCCATCGCGTTAGAGCGCTGTAGTGGATTCCATAAATCGGCGAGGACCCCCGGGCAGTTGCTCAATGGGGCGGAGACAAAGGTTCCTGTTAGGAACCTACCCACTAACAAAGCTCCCAGGTTCGGTGCGAACGCACAAAGGAAGTTGAAGGCAAGGTAAAGCAAGAATGTGATGTAGAAAATCCATCGACGGCCATAAAACTCGCTCAGGGGTGCGAATACCAGGGGACCAGCGCAGTAACCAAGCAGGAAAACAGTTATAGTAAGACCTGCTACCTCCGTCGAGATGCCAAACTGCTGAGATATGGAACCGAAACATCCGCTCGGGGAACTTGAAGCAAAGGTCGCATTCACCACCAGCAGAATAGCGCTCATGGTGATGGCGATGCGGCGGCGCATCGACCAGTTACGAGGGTTCTCGATGTCGCCCGGCGCAAAGTCGACGCAGCCATCTTCATTGAGGTAAGGCTCAGTTCCATGTGCTAGGTCTTTGGAGCGATAGGGTTTGTTCACTACTCGGGAAAATACGCGCGAGATAGCTTCCATCATCAGTGAGTGAGGTTGAAGAAATTCATGGCCCTACAAGTTGGTGGGGGAAAAGGGGGGCAATCAGGCATATGGACTCTCTAGCGCCCGCGCTTATGACGACCTGAGGGAGCATTATTCTTGTTCACGGTCATGACATAATTTTTGCTAGGTCATCAAGGTTCGGCACCGAACCTCGGGAGTGGGTTAATGTCCGAGGTTTATCTCCGCACACGCTGCATGAACCGGCGGGATGCCGAAATCCCCGAAACTCTAATTGCGACCGCCATGTGCTTGTTCATGATTGACTGAAAAAAACTCGTGGATTAGCAGGGCTTCGGACCATACAATCTGGCCCTAGATGATAACTCGAAAGTGCGATGGCTCGCAAAGTTCAATTTTCTCCAGAATGAGAGTCGGTCAGATGTAGCTCTTTTTGCGGCAACATGATAACCGGTTCGATTGATCATACTGCGTCTCTATGGTTGCCGTATATACCAACAGATCAGGACGTATACCTAGCTAGCCATGAGGCGTTGGAAAGGGAACCGTAATTCGATGGCATCCTGACACACTCCCTTCTCTATATCCCACATAACCTACTAGGAGTATATCTATAGATTGCTTGTCGCGACTGGCTTAAAAAAAATCAAATTGATAAGAAAATTGTCAAAGTAAGTTTCCTAAGATCCGTTGCTATTCTACCGGGATGGCCTAAGGGCCGCCGTCGACGCCCTTGCAACAGACCGGGACGATTTAAGGGCCGCCGTCGACGCCCTTAATAAAACTGTTGTTGCTCAGAGGCACGAGATTGAGGGACTGTGGAGAACGATGCAGGCTATGGATGCTCGACGCAATTGATGTTTAGAAGCTTGAGATGCGGAGAGTTTGGTATACCATTATGAAAGCCGCATACGGTGTGTCAAAGACCTATTATTATAGAGACTGTTATGAATTATATTATCCCGTCAACTGATCTCTTACCAGACACTCAATTAATCCAATATTTCAATATCCAGGGTCTCCGCGGGGTCGTAGCCTTGACAGTCGTGACCTACCACTTATGCTCGTGCTTCGCAGATTGGCTAAATACGCCTGCAATTACATAACTAACACTAACTCAATAAGTTGATCCGTTCCGTGGTACGACGGCGGCAGTTACTATGCCCTTTCCTTACTTATATAGTACCTAAATAGGCAATTTAGAACATCTTACCTATAAGTTGCCTACTTCGTACCTCTTCCCTTCAACTTTTCCACGTTGTTACCAATCAACTGAACCTTCCCAACTCTGACTTCTTCAAGTTTTCTACGTTCATACTTCTCATCCCTCATCTGCAAACTATTCAGTCATCTCTTGTCGTTACAGAATGACTTCCAAGATCCCCATCTCGCCCTCGAAAGGACCAGGCTCACCCTCCAAAACTGGCCAGCCTACCCACCCCGTTAGGCGGAACAAGGATACTGCCCAGCTCAAACTGGATCTCGCCAAGGTTGCATCTGCAAGAGGAAATGTGCACTTGGCTCGACTCGCATTCCTCTGTTACTTCGAGGATGACACAACCGGTGCAGCAGATGACGTTGCCACAATGTCCCGTCTCCTCAAGGATGTGTTCAAGTTCCGTGTCAAGACGTACGTGATCAAAAAGTCGACCTATGACCTCATCGAGCTCCTGGCAGCATGCGCACCCTTTCTCAAACAGAATCATCGGTCGGGTCAAAGCTCACTATTTGTCTTCTACTACGCCGGTCATGGAAAACCGGAGAACGGCAACCTTATGTTCTGTTCCAAAGCCGCCAAAATATCATACAAGGCTATTCATGACCAGCTCTTCGCGCCCCTCGACAATTTCTCAAAGCACCTGGATATCCTGTCAATCCTTGACTGCTGCTTCTCGGGGCTAGCCGGTCAACGGGATATCGATGCTACACGTACGCACCAAGTCCTCGCTGCATGCGGGCCGGACCACACCACAAACCCTCGGGGTTTCAAGATGTCGTTTACACAACGTATCCATCAAGCTGTCCATGCACTTAAGGACCAAGGTATGTTATAAGAACTTAGTATCCTCTAAGGAAGAGACACTAATATGCATCCAGGGCCAATTTCTACTCCCGCTCTATTCAGTTACCTTGAAAGCCACAAGCCCAAGGAGGCTCCCCATTGCGTCATAACAACACTATGGGGCACCGCACCAATCGTGCTAACCCCAGCGGCATCCCAAGCCCAACGGCTACTTTCCCACCTGCCCCCAAGCGTTCAAACCAAGACCAATGTCCTTGTTAAATTGGTGCTGGATGGTAAGCCATCCGACATGCTAAAGATGTTCCAAAGCGCTATCAGCGGCCTTCCAAGCCGCCTACGTGTTGAGATCAAGGACGCTTATGAAACCGACCAATCTGCGGGCTTTATACTAGCGTTGTCTTGGGAAGCACTTGTGTATTGGGGGATGGTGGCAGACGTAGAAGTCATTCTGGTTACTCTGGGCCCCTCGCTTGTCCACACCCTGACTGAGATCCCAAGCACAGGGGAAAATTTGCCTTTTCGGGGATTGAAAGGTGGAAGATGATAGTACCGAGGAGACAAGCCTCAGCGGAGAGCCTTCATTTTGTTTCTTGTTCACTTTTTTCTGTTTGTCGCCTGAGAACCTGGATGTTATCAAGCTTGTTACAGGGTCAGGCAAAGCCTAGTTATTGCAAAACATGCTAGTCAGTTCTGATAGTTTAGTTCCCAGTTCGGGATAGTTTGAATGAACCATCTTTCATCTCCCGATCAGTCCATCAACTTGGTAGCATGTCTGCTTCGATCTAGGATCTAGATTGAAAATTTTCTAGGGGGTTCTCCTAGGTTGTTTCGTCTATTTTTTCTGCACCTTTTCCAAGTTCTCAGGGCATCCTGGACGCTTTCTTTTTTCGCCCTTCATCGCTCGCCTAGCCCGAGCTCTTAACTTACGTTCTCTTCCATAGGACCCTACCCCGTATATCGATTTTCACGGTTTACCTTGCGTTCCTATTTGGAGGAGGTATTATGCTCTGGGCGGTTTGCAAGCCGCGGCTGTTCACGGATACATGCTGGCAGCCAAGGCCGATGGAAAGCTCAAGGACGAGTCTCCAAGCTTTGCAGTGGGACCTATTGTGCTTGGACAAAAGTACGCTCAAGCTCCACGTTCAGTGGTTCGTGAACTCCACGACCACCATGGAACATACTCAGAGCCATAGGGCAGCGAGGCCAACGGGAAGATGTTGGATGTTGGTTCTTCCGAACACCACCATCTAAGCGCATTCTTCAGGACTTAGATGGTATTCGGACTTGAAGTCCCCTTTCAGCCGAAAAACAAAAATAAGTTATGCCCTGTTATATAGTAGCTCGGTCTATCTCGGTCTTCCGATCTAAACCGAGCATCCCAGTCTTTCTTCACACCGTCGCAAAATACCCGCCAACAGTAGTGGAAGGAAATGCTTGATTCTTTAGGACGGTCAACACATTAGTCCCCGTCTAAATCACCACAGAAAGCTACGAATGCATACGCATCCACTTTAGAGTTTTGGCGAGGTGAATCTACAGAAGTCCAGTACATATCGAGATTAGACTTGTACGGCGGACGATGGTCTTGAGATCATCCGGAAGCGGCCCGGCGATCGTAGATCGTGGAGAGGTTCTCGAGTTTCACTTAGCTGAATAGATCAACAATGTCTTTTTACGGCCCATTGTATCTATTTACATTTTTCCTGTGTCTGCATTTTTCCTTTCGTTAAATATTCAATGGTTGTTCCGATCTCTGGAAATTGAATCTTGCTCTATGCGGTTGCCAATAAATACTCCGGATGCGGAAGTGAAAGATTGACATTTTAAGATAAGCTCTTAGCCGCTCATATTGGACGCTGCAGACTTTTGACCTGGAAATTTATTTTCCATCCTCATCCCGTCGCCATGATAGCTCAATAGTAGCCACAAGATCACAACCAAGTCAGACAGTTGTCCACAGTACACCTCAAACTGCACCAAACTTGTGATCTTCGAACCCGGGGATACCAAAACCGGCTTTTGATTCTTCCCATCGGCCACATTGACCATGATGAGGTATATTCTGCTCTCTAACCAAGCGTGGTGGTACCTACTGACGATGGTAGGCCATCTTTCATTCGTTCTCGGGTACTTCACATCATTATTATTGTGGCCATTCTGATCAGCTGCTTCGTGAGTGGATTATACCGGTACCAATTCCACCAAGCTCAGCTAATGCGAAATCATTTAGTTAATGTGGAAATCCTTCTATTCTTACCGACCACATTGGCCATCCTGGGAGACCGGGGTAAAAAACGTCCAGGATGGTGCCTCGTCTAGCAAATCAGCGTACGAAGCAATGGAGAGCAGCTTCCACAGAGGAGCAAGCGCCGCAGCAGTGAAAGTGATGGACAAGCTAATGCCCGAGTCACTGGCAAAGAAGAAAATCGTCATGATCACCGGTAGTTCGGGCGCAAACCGCATGCTCGGGATGCCTCACATCAAAGAAATGGTCTATGAAAACCGAAAGGCATATGCCGAGAAGCACGGTCTCGAATTCATGTGGGCAAACATGACGAGCTACAACTTGCCCAACGGCGCGCCGATCTACTGGAACAAGATCCCTGTTCTCAAAGAAGCATTCGTACGCTACCCGGATGCTGAATGGGTATGGTGGATGGATATGGACATAATCATCATGAACATGACCCTCAACATCTACGACCACGTTCTGTCTAGGAAGGGACTAGCACGCAATATCCTTCTTGATCGCGAGATAACCGGCGCTGGTGGTGGGAAAACCGGCTACAGCACCCCATCTACCTATACGCACGACGATATCAACTTTGTTATCTCGTTGGATTCATGGGGTATGAATGTCGGCAACTTTTTGATGCGCCGGGGCGAGTGGAGCAAATGGTTGCTGGATCTGTGGATTGAGCCACTCTACATCTCTCAGGATTGGGTGTTTCCGGAGAACGATGCTTGGACGCATATGTGGCAGTACCATGATGTTGTTCGGGATCATGCAGCGGTCACGACTCAACGCTCGATGAACGCGTATCCGGATTACAACGCGCTTGGAGAGCACTGGCAGCCGGGTGATCACATTGTTCATTTTGCGGGCTGTGGCGGGGACGAAACGTGCAAGCAGAAGTGGGATAAATATTGGAATATGCGCGAGAAGATTGAAGTGCCGATGTCCATTCGGAGGAAGTTGGAGAATGGCACGGCTGAGATTGAAAATGTCCAGGCCGGCGTTGGCTTGCCTTGAATCCAAAGGATTAGTACAATAGTGAAAGATCCGAACTATATGTTTGCATTGTACAGCTTCAGCCTCACCATATCAGGCCGCCCACGTTCAAAGGGCCGACATACAAGCACCCCTTGCTCGTACGAGGCGCCGATCATCTTGCTAGTTTCAGGCTTGTACCCACAAAAGAATTGAGTGATCTGCAATTGTCCAAGGATTCAAAAAGTCTGGTTGCGGCCTCGCGGTGATTGGAATGTTGACACTCCTCTGGAATGCGCCTATCTGGGACATAGCCAGACAAGCTGACGACGGCGAACCGGATATAGCGATCTTTGCTCTAATTTTGGAAGCTGGATTTTGTTGACTCGGACTCGAGAACTCTACAGTTGAACAACACTAGATAGTTGAAAAAGAAGGGACCTTGACGGTAAGAGTGCGTCGAATTATCTAAACAGCATGCACAGATTCGACGATAATTGATCTTTAGTTTTTCTATGGTTACTGATCTCTAGAACTAAGTTTTTCTAGAGGTGTTCTTCTGTCCTTTTCGGTGCACTTTGATATGGATTCGGCCTAACAATGTCAGCCGCAACGGGCGAAGTATACCACCTTTTGCTTCCGGAAATCCAACAACCTAAGCACAATTTAATACTTGTGTAAAGTAATGACTAGAAATGTGTAGACAAGTCACCAATCGCTCAATTTCTCGTCAATCACCCTGGTGGCCAAAAGATGGCGCCTCAAAAGCGAGCCGATAATTGGATCGACGTAAATTTCCCATCAACTGATCTCTTACCGGACACTCAACTAAACTAAAATATCTAGGGTCTCCGCGGGGTCGCAGCCTTGACAGTCGTGACCTACCACTTATGCTCGTGCTTCGCAAATTGGCTGAATTCGCCGGCAATTTCAGAAAATGGCTCGGTTTATCTTTTCCAATATCCATTCCTCCGACTCGTGGTTGCCGGTCGCCTCGCCGTTGCGCTGTTCTTTATTATAACCGGATATGTGAACTCATTCAACTCGAGAAAACAAATTCGCAATGGCGACTTTACATTTGCCTTGTCGAGACTTGCCCGGAGTACGTTTACTCGTACAGGCAGACTGGTCATACCAACAAACATAGCCGTCCTCATGGTATGGTTTGTTTGTCAGCTCAACGGATTTCAAATCGCGAGCCAAGTCGACTCTGGTTGGATCAGAGGATCTGGCACACCTACTCCGGGACCGACGTTTTGTAATGCCATCAACGGCTTGCTTCGAAACCTGGTACTTTTTTGGCATAATGGTGTGTCAGAATACGATCACACATACTGGACGATTCCGTTCTTCCTAAAAGGGTCTATGCTGGTTTATGTGACACTCTTGGGAACGACATATACTCAACCGAAATATACGAAACTGATCCTCATATTCCTTTATCTCTTTGCTTGGTCCGGTGGACAAGGTGCGTTCCTGATCAACTATGGACCTCAAAAACTTCACTGACAATATGATCAAATTACAGCTCTCATGGAAATGAACATTTACGCAGGAATGTTCTTAGCTGAACTAAACGCCGACTACAAAACCAATGCCAGCTCGCTCATTTCCTGGCCCATGTCAACACTCATGATGCTTTTTGGTCTTTTCCTTGCCTCGTTCCCCGATGAGAATCCTAGCTGGATGCCATGGAGCCGTGCCGTCGATGCGGTCGGGCAATCGCTAATCCCAAACGGTGGTGAACTCAACCGACATGTCGTCTCACTGGGAACTACGATCTTCGTTTTCGGAGTGTTCTTCTCAAGTCATGCTCGTCGTCTTCTCGCGCACCCGTTCATGAACTTCATCGGTCGTATTTCCTTCCCGATATACTTGCTCCACAATACCCTTATTCGTACTGTGCTGTCTTGGGTCCTCTACCGACAGTCGATTGTGAGTAAAGGGTTGCATCCTATGGACAAGGAAGGGAAGCCTATATTTTATGAAAGCGGTGCGCCTTTTACGTTTGCCATCACGATACCACTGTTTTATCTGACGCTGGTCTATGTGTCCTATTTGTGGACTATTTATGTTGACCCGCGCTGTGAGAAGGTTGTGTCTTGGCTTTCGAAGAAAGCCTTTGGTGATACTAGTGATTTTGAGTCGTCGAAAGAATACTCGTCGAATAGGATTTTGAGAACTTAAAGGGAAATACGGGGACTAGTCTTGCTATAGTATAGTAGGTGATAGAGAGCAAAGGGACATAATTATTTCTAAGGCCTTTATATTAAACGGACTCCTATATTATAGAAGGTAGAGGATATAAGGAAATATATAAGACGAAGGTTAAAGTAAGGGCCTAAGTGTTTACCTAGCTTAAAGCTAGGCAGGAAATTCATCTGAGATCATCCGCTGCCACTACTACCAATGCTGCCGCTACCACCTCCCATCATCTACTCTGGCCGCGCAGTAGCCCAATGATGATCCTCCAACGGATACCCCAACTGGCCACTGGGAGGCAAATCTCATCGCGGCAATCCTTAACGTTACTTCTGCTGCCACGGACCTATCCATAAGGTTTTCGAATACCTGAAAATCCAGACTGATGTTGCAAAGCTCTCCGATGACAAGAAACGCTTTGAGGAACAACGGCAACAAGCCGGAACCTCTGACGCGGACCCCGACGATCTCAGGGCCACCATCAACACCCTCGAGACCGACTGCGACGGACCGTGACGGCCTTAGAACTGCCGTCCACACCTCCGAGACTAACCGTGTCGAGCTCAAGGCTAGAGTCAGCAAGCTGGAGGAGACCATCAAAGAGCTCAATAATACGGTTGAGGAACAGAAACGGGAGATTCTGGGACTGTGGTCTACCATTGGGGCTACGGGTATCCGATACTGTTGAGGCTCAGAATCGCGAGATTCGGGGACTGTGGTCCACCGTGGAAGGTATGGCTGTTGGCTACCGACGGTAAAAGCCGTATTCGGTGTGTCCAGAGAGGATGTTTGTGTCCGGAGAGAAGGCCCTATTATTATAGAAACTGTCATCAAGTACATTATATCATTCTATTCTACTGCATATACTATAGTAGACGCAGGTCTAAAAGGGCAATTCGGATACCTGAAGCTCTAAAAATCATTGCAGAAAACAGCGATTCATCTTCACAAATCAAGAATCAGGAGCACCATCGCCAACCTGGCTTCCAGTGGTATAGTTACCGAAGCACGCTTTCTGGTACTCGGCCTTCTCCTTCAGAGTAGGCACAGCTTTAAGGAACTCGTCGACCGGGCAGAATCCGTTCTTGGCATGCTCGCAACCAACCAGACCTTCCAGGGGCAGCGGAGCATTGTTCAGCACAAAGCGGATATAGCTCTTGGTATCCTTCGACTTCAGTTGAGGGTTGGTGTAGAGGACAGGGTTCAAAGCGTCGAAAGTGACATTGGAAGGGCAAGTCCAGATCTCAGACATAAACCGTGCGCCGAAGGGAGTCATCTCGCTAGTGTGGAAAGTGCGCTTGGGAGCATGATCCAAATCAACCGGCAGACCCTTAGGTCCGTAGTTGAAGTATTCCAGGCCGAGGGCTGAAATGACAGACAGGATAATGTCATCGTGAGACATGTCCATGTAGAAAATTTGACCGAGGGGGAACTGTTTAGTGTTGTTGTCGTAGGTGTAGTTGACGCTAGTATCGCTGGAGGTTAGGAGTTTCTGCTGGAGGCGAGCAGCTAGTTCGACAACGTAGCCGATGCCCTGGGCGCGGCCTGATGGAGAGCCGTAGGCATAGTCTCCATAGAACTGTACATCGATGTTGTACTCGAAGTCTTTCCATTCTTGCTCGGTAAAGAGGGAGCAGAAAGACGAGTCTGAGAGGCTGGTATACTCGTAAACACAGATGTTCTGCATGGCGAGCACGTCGGAAGCTGTCAGGTTAAAGTCGCGGGGGAGGTAGGCAGAGAGCCGAGAGCGAGCACGCTGAGTGTAGCGAGCAATGAAGGTCTCAGCAGCATCGTCACTGTCATATTTGGTCAATACTTGCTTAATACCATTGAACTGAGAGGTTCAAGGTTCACTTACCCCTCAGTCTGGTCCCCGGGGCAAGAATCGTAAGAGGCCAGGGTATTATTAAACGGGTACACCTCTGGAATGATGACGAGATCATACTGATCGTAAGAGCTGTTGGCGCCGGTGTTGCCAAAGAAGCCGCCTGATCATCAATGTTAACAAGTTGTACAAAATCACGGCACCAGATCTGCTTACTGAGCCACCATCGAGCACTTTCCAAGATACGTTCCTGGGAAGTGGTGCGGAAGACAGGCTTGGGGCGAGAAGTGCCATTGGGATAGACGTTCAGAGATGAGTCCCAACCAACAACATGCTCCCGGTCAGCGCGGTACAAGAGCCTTCCGTACTTGGTCCAGAAGTGGGCACCGGAGGTAGCCTCGGTAGCAGCACCGGTCTCCGTCAAAAGGTCCTCACCAATAAGATAATCCCAGTTATTGAGGAACTTCAATGGGCCAGTGCCCACGGCCTTTCCAGGGTGCTTCTTGGAATAATTGGTCAATTTGGCCGCAAAGTCCTGCATCCCCTCCCCATCAAGGGGGTAGTTGGAAGGAAAGCGTTCGGCATGACGATGAAGAACATGAACCTGGGACAATTCACAGCCTTCCGGTACGCCGCTGGGAACGCCGAAGCTATCAGCGTCTTTATAGGGGCTCAGGTTGGCCCAGTGCTTTTTCATGTCAAACCCAGATGCATAGGTGGCGCCGGTTGGTACAGACGCGGGAGGAGAAGAAGCAGAAGAAGACGCCGCCGTAGCCAAAGTGGCCAAAGTGACACCAAGTAGATACTTCATGGCTGCTTCAGTTGATCACAAGCAGATCGCGGGACAATCGGGGCTTGGCTGAAGAGATGATGGGCTTAAATATCCCGATAGATGTATATACTGTTGCCTCGGGTTCCACACTTCCCCTGGTTAGGCGCTTTCGAGGATAAGACTACCTAATTGCAATGGGGAAGAATTGGAAAGGACTGCATTGTAATGAGGGTTTGACATAGGAGGCGGGCAAATTCTCCGATATCGGGGAATACATTCTCCGACTATCCGATGGAGTTCAGTAACCTTTAACCTCATTCGGTCAGGTCCGTGTTCTTTTAGTGAGTACTCATAGGTCCCAGATATTCCCTGTATACTCTTCTCTAGAATCTTTCCATAGCCTAGAGAGCCCTGGAGTAGATGGAAAGTCCCGATGGGGGTGTTCTGCCATCAATTCCTAAAGAACACATTCAACAATCTCAGGAAGGTACATCTTATGAAATGGTTCATGCAGCATCTTGTGTGGCCATGATCATTGTTGGGTTTTACAGGAGAGAAGACGTGTTGGGAATGATGACTATGCCTACGAGCAGAAGAGAAACTGGAAGGCAAAAACTCATGAAGAGGGAAGAATCTAGCTATGCATAAACCCCCAGCTATATGGAAGCTGGAGAAGGTGGGGAAGCGGTGAGATACTGCCAGTCATGGCCTCACCGCTTTTCCAACAAGACGGATAAAGCATATTGTATGATTGTTTGTCTGAGTTTTCTGTGTTCTCAGAGAGACAATGATATCTTTACCCCGGGGAAGGATTTCCCTTGGGAAACAAAACAATTTCACTCATCCGGTGGTCCCCAGTCTAAGCGAGAACACCGACCAGAAACCATGACAAATCGGGAAGGAGTCGGGGACCATACTCGGTCTATTCCTATACAGGAATAGCACCGGTTTGGCGGGATGGAAGAGATGCCCCCCGGATGGTGAGCCTCACCATAGACATCCGTATGGCTTAACTATGCATTATATTCCAACAACCGTATCCAAAATCTTCTCGAGTTCAATAAAGCATATATCAACCGGCAACTCAACCTCCGCGAACTTCTCGCGCGGAAAAGGAGATGTGTCGCCCGTCTTTCGATAGCCACGGCGCATGTACCACAAGATAAGAGTTTGACGCGTGGAAAGAGCGTTTAACTCCGTTCTCGTGGCTCCCCAAGTCAGTTGACAATATTCTTCAGCATAGGCAAGAACCTGACGCCCAAGACCCTGGCGCTGGTGTTGATGGTCCACAGCAAGCATAAAAAGGCGAGCAACATTGGCGCCACGCTTGGAAACCCCGATAGTGCCCAAGAGAGCACCGGTGTTGTCGGTCGCCATCAAGAATGCGCTTTCTGAAGTGGTCATTAAGCTCTCAATTTCTTTGATCACTATACGGAATTCTGAGGCGAGGCCCATATCCCCGGTCCAGCCTTGTCTGCTGTCTTCGGCGCGAAAGGCAGATTGCACCAGGTGTTGCAGCTGTGGGGCATCTTTTGTAGTTGCAACACGAAAATGGAGGTTATTGATGGACATTTTGCAGCAAACAGCTTAGACTGAGAAGATGTAAATTCTGAGCCGAATAAACAGAAACCCTTGATCTTTTTGCCTGACGCCCTGTCGTTGACAACTGGGTGCGCTCTAGGCCCGTTTTGGATGGACGCCCTAGGCCTTATGTAGGTTTCGGCTGCCGGCGCGGTGGATAATCGGATATAGAGTTCAAGGCCTTGCGAGTGGGCCTTGAGGAGGCATGAAGTCAACCGATGCTCTAAAGAGACAGACTATTTTGTCGAGCCCTTGATGGGCCTAAAAGCTTTTCTATTTTGAACCACTGAAAGAGGACAAAACAAGGGGCTCGCAAAATACGATTGGAACATAGGGGTGAAAGTACAGAGCGGCAAGGGCACTACATAAGTAACCTAACAAGTCAAAAAAGAGCAGAAACTGAAAAACAAAAACATACAACAGCAGGGATTCGCTGGTGGTCACCCACCCAACTACTAACCTGCCGGCGTGTGGCTTAAGTATGGCTGAGCGGACGGGAAGCCCTGTTCTCCACACCCTATGGTCGTATGTACTAACCATGCAACTTCTAAGGGATATAATGGTAACGGACAATATAACTAGTTGTCGACTGGTGAGAAGGGTGCGCAATAGGGTGAGAAGCCGAGTAAGAATCACTCTACATTGCCCGACCACTGTGTAGACCTTCTCAGCTGAACCTAGGTATAATATTATTCATTCACCTCGATCTCCAGGGAACCATGGTCTCTTGGCATCAGCAATACCACCAAATTCAGCCCAGGAGCGGCTAACTAATCAGCACCGAGGCTGACTTAGTTAACGCCCAGGCGTGACTAACTAGTTAACTAATTAACTAACTAATAACTTCTTAACTAATCACTAACGACATACGTAACGTTAATCACTAGTTACCGAGTAGGTCAAACTACCGAGCCGGTCCCAAACACATAGTAAATGCAAAATAATACCATATCAACAACCATAATTTGGGAGCAGTAAGTTCCCCAGTCTTGATCAATTTCTCAAGACGCAGAGAAATTGATCAAGACGCATTCCCTATCATTAAGGTGTCATTCTTACTCCCTGGTCTAGGAGAAGCATATCCTGTCAGTGAGTACGCCCCTACCATTAATATTAGATTCGACGCGATAATTTGTGTCAGTCTTCTCGACACGCTAAGGAACGGCCCCGGGGAGGACCGGGTGATCGTACTCCGATGTAGATGTACAGAGACTCTCAGTGAATGTCAGATCCATGTCTCCTATTTAGATATTATTTGCCTCATAAGTGCCGAAGTTCGAATAATTCATTGGTAAAAAAGTGTTCAAGTAGTTGCATGATGCATTACTTTTAGCGCCAAGGATCGAAAAGAGACAGATTCCTCTCTATATTTAGAACTCTAGCCACGCGGCGGGCTCACTCTCCCCAGTAGCAAGATATAAGCGCCGGCCAAGGAACACTATCAATGCGGGCTGCTATTTATTCCTCCATATCATGGAGTACGGCAAGGTATAAAGACACAATAACTTGCCGCCTACAATTTTGGTCTTATCCACCCTGACATTCGGGATCTGATCAAATCCAAAGCACTCGAGTCACACGCCACTAAATATTCCTCCCTTTGGCACAATGGAAGTTGCCGCGAGAGGGGGAGTCAATTTTGTCCGAGTCTACTTCTACGGCTTGGGCAATATCCCCGAACACCGCAAAAGGGCTCTGGTCGCTTTGGCCTATTCAACGGCTCGAGATCAATTGTTGGCCCCCAAGGCAATTTTGATCCGGTAAGTAGTTCAAATAATTTGAGCTGGCCGGATACGAACCTTTATACTTTGCTCACCTTTCCGCTTTAATACCTATGTGTCCTTCTGCCTACTAGATAGCTAGGGCTATATATATGCCTCGGTACCTTTTTGCTGACTAGTTATCGATCAGGTCTGATTTGCACCCGACTACCAGCATACAAGGCAGACATGTCCCAGATCCAAAGGGCTTTCACTGCACTCTCGCCTTCAAAAGCGAGGAGCAACTCTTGCGCAATATCATGTGGCGTCACACGGGTATACGAATAGCAAAGAGGACTTCGTTCTCAAGGAAGCGACGCATACACCAGAGAAGGCAGACGATACTCCACGGGGCGGGCGGCAGTCTGGAAAGGTTGTTTGGCCGCCAATGAATGAACTCGAAGAATATGTGGACAGTCCCATTGGCTACTCACACCTACCGAAGCCGAAATAAGTCAGTCAACCGGTGGTTAACTTTCAAGGTTGTCTCATGCTTGTGCTAAAGCGTAGGCGAAGCACTATACTTGTCTTTCTTTGGGGTTTCTTTTGTTGTTCTTTCTTATTCCTCTCATTTATCTCGCTTCTCCCGTTTGTCTCATCTCTTCTGTTTATCTTTTTGCTCTATCTTTTGCCAAATCTTGGTAAACTGCGATGTCTATGCTGGGCCTAACTCAAAGAACCAGCCACTGCCCCGCTTTCCACAGCAGCTACCGTCAACTTCGACTTGCTTTTTCAATCGCAAGCGTGGGGAGTGGGCCTTCTTCGCTTTTCAGACTGTTCCTCCTGTCTCTCCTGTCTATTGTTACTTTCGCTATCAACGCCATGCTCGTGGGTGTCAGAGATTCTCATCTTTTCGTCTTTCTCCATAGCTCAGCTAGCTCAATCAACACCTCTATCCTTCTCACAAAAATCCTTCAACTCCGCTCTTAGTCAGGTAATCCCCATTTGACCATCCACTCTGATTGAAGCACCTCGTCAGCAGTTGGTCGCTCTTCCGGCCGAAATACTAGCATCCGACGCATTAAGTTTAGGAAAGCCGTTCTCTCATCCTCCCCAATCTCGCTTCCGTTTTTCCGTCTCCATTTCTGCACACAATCCTCGAATAATGTCTCAAGCGGAGGCCATTTATTGCTCTGGTGAAAGTCAGTTGACTGCCCATTCTCAAAGAAAAATTGGCTTCGCCCCTGCCAACGTAACCACCAGTCCGAAGGCATTGGACCTAGTACGTCGATATGCTGGGACGCTACCTCATCTTCGGTCGCCCAACTAGTACTAAACATAGACTTCATTCCGAGGATATCCCAGATTGCCGTAGCTAGGCTCCAGATATCCGATGGATAGCTAAGCGGAACTTCTGGCTCAAACTTAGCCTCTGGAGGTCGGAAGGCCGGTGGAGTATGGCAGTCTTGTCCAAGTCGAACCTCCGAGGTTGGTGCAAAGGCCTCGCCAAAGTCACTAAGAAATATGCGCGCCTCGGGTAGCGTAAGCTTATCCACAGACTTCCCTAGAAACAATGGTATGACCGCTTCGGTAGGGATATTTGGGGGGAGCGGCTCCCCGCTGCATTGCGTAATAGGGACCGTTTCGGGTTTGCCATATTTATCATAGAGTTGCTGAATAGAGAGGCTATCAAAACTCGAGGGGAGCCTGAGCAAAACGTTGTTTAGATGAATATCTAAGCTAGAAGATACCAAATGTCAGTCTACTAGTCTCAAAAAGTGGGGGAATATCATAGTCGTTGTACCATACCCCCATGAACATAGCCTCGTGAATGTATATATGCAACGGATTGGGCAAGGCCATATGATAGCGCTCGAGCAATATCCAAGGGCAAAAGACGGTTGAAAGATAAGTCTCTCAGACTGCATGCAGCTAGTGTAACCGTATGGCACGTATGCGTTCCATTAGGACCCCGTACCTCGAACTCGTCTAGCAGACTAGGAACGAGACCACGCCCAGGGTGTCTAGTCGGAAATGGAGTAGGTGCAGACAGAGCCTTGAGTACCTTCGTCTCGCGTGGAATCGAGGATGCGATATTGACCTTAAGAGCAACGTATTGCTTGAGGTGAGTGTCATGCGCAAGCCAAACGGTCGAGTAGCCTCCTTGGCCAAGTTTGTCGGTAATATGGTATCGGTCATGCAGTATGTCCCCGATCATAACGGGATGATAGCCTCCGGGCTCATATTTCTCGAGTGTCTCCACACCACTAATCCAGTTTATATTTACTTCGGGACCTATATATCATAACTAGCCTTGAAAGATATACCTAATCAAATAGAGAAAGTATTCACAGCAGGCCCTGCCGGTACTAACTTTCTTAAAGCCTGACGCCTGTTTTACCCATTGCCTCACTTCTTAAATTTCACTGTTCTTCAGTCCCATCCATAAATCTTTCTACCACCTTTGAGTACCATCCAGGCTTGCCACTCTGATATAACCTCATCGCAGTTGCCAGATATTGTCTTTTAGAATCCTGCAATGCCGTTGATAGACAGTATCCCTTAGTCAAGCCCCAATCTTTTTCTTTTTCTATTACCATTTCTATATAGTCTTCTCGGTCCACAAAGCGCTGTTGATGTTTCGCATCTTTCGGGCGGCCTGTTTCATCATAGTTCCTATCCATATCAGGTAGAACTACCGAGGGAGTCAATGGAAACTCACATGCTATTTCCCATGGTGCCGCAAACGATGACTCCCAGTCGATAACACCAAAAAGGTGATATCTGTCATTGAAAATCATGTTGTTGTGGCCAAAGTCGCCATGACATAATGGGAATGGACCTCTGTCCCGGATAGATAGCCTTTCGGCTAGACTATTGACCAAGGCTTTAAGCGAGGATGCGGAGGATGATACTTCATCAGCAAATGAGCCGGCGGCTTCTTTCAGCTTGTCTTCTGATAAACCAAATTCAGCCTTAGCGGCCCATGCCTTAAAGAACTCTGTAGCCCTTTCGAAGGGACCGCCTAGTCCCGGCATGGCACCTTGTCGATACGACCCGTCTTCGTTTCTGCCGACAATGGTCCCGATCATTGGTATCTGTATTTTCGACATTTCGATCTAGAACATTGGAGACCAAATCAGAATAATTCTCTATATTAAGAAACCAAACCTGCCACTCCTACGTACATGGATTTCTGCCAGCCTAGCAAAGACAGGTTTTTTGTGTTCAGATGGCACTTGCATATTCAGATCCATTCGCACATTGCCTTTGAGACAGTCCATCAATCCTTGGCTAAGGTCCCCATAGTTTGACATGGTGGCAGGCGGAGTAGCCTAACTCGATTATGCCCGTTTGTAAGAGACTCGTACATATATAAAGGCTAAATTCCCTTCATAGTTTGGACTGGGACAAGTGCACCCCACATGTTGTTATGTAGTTCTCCGACCCCTCACTCTCTCTTCTCTTCTCTTGGGTTTAGTTGTTTTCGATAATGCACATAATTTCCCGCCAGCTTGTCTAAGATATCTTCAACGGCCACTGGGAACTCGGAACTCTAGCATATCGCCGTAACAGAGTGTAATATAACTCTCTCCCTCTCTCTCTGTAGGCATCCATTTAACGTATCATTAGGAAAGATGCCCAGAAGTGGAACATAGGCAGCCTGAAAATCAACCAAATACCATTCCAGCCTGGAGTCCGATTGGCGAGATCAGTAAATGCAAAATTTAGCTAAGCTGATAGTCAAAGGTTCAAGTTGGTAGAATTTGATCAGTACCTACGCAGCGCAACTATCTTAATATAGGGCAATATTGGCATAATATAGCATGAAGTTTGTTCGCTTCCTCAAGTGTTGCCTATACACGAAGCGAAGAGCTACAATCACTCAATTTCTCTAGTCAACAAGGACCTCAACAACAAACCCTGCTTTGTTTATCTTTCTCCTGACAACTCGTCAACACCTCACCTGTCACGTACACAAATACGGCTTCCATCCTCACTCAACCTTTTGCATCTTAACGATCCCCCGCTCCTGCCTCTCAACACTACCTACGTTCCCATCCCCGAGCTCCACGTCTTACTAAAGTTTCACAATGGCATCCCCAAACCCGCCGATAACCCTCCATCCACTCAACACGGACATCAGTTCAATTCAGCTGGGTCCCGTGGAGAGTACTGTCCACAACCTCACGGCCAGGTTCTTCCTGGACCGCAATCTGGAGGATCTCATTCCTGCCCGATACCTGCGACTGGCTCGCCAGACTTGTGAGATAAACCCCCATTGACTTTTCTCTCACATCTGCAGGCGATTACGTACTGACCTCTTGTTCTTCGCAGCCGCCGCCCAACGCAAGGCCTGGATCTTCAGACATGGTGATGATGCACGTGAAGTCAATATTGAAGACTGGTCCAAGGTGGATATTCGCTACAAAGGTGTTTTCAGAACTCTTTCCAAGTGCCCACGCTTTGCAAAGGGACTTTGGGAGGGCGGATGTGAGGATTGTCAGGATGGGCTCGACAGCGGTAGACCCAAGACCCAGGCCCAGGTTGTTTATGCGCTGTTGAGTGAGGTTGGTGAGATGCTTGGCCTAAAGCGGGAGACCTATGACGGGGACGCTCTTTTCTTCTTGACGTGAGTGACGAAACATGAACTCGGTTTGGCTACAGGGTACCACTACTATGTCAGTGCCTTTTCTGACTGACATCTCGCCTAGACCTCGCTTACTAGGCCATGAGATGGAGTACTGGACCGGATACCGCCAGAAGTACAAAGACGCGCCCGAAACTGCAGGCTTTCTCTCCCTCGAGTTCGGCCCTGGTGCATGGACTAGTCACACCATTCTTCCCACATCTACGGTATGCATGACCAAAATGACCTACCAGATGCACGCAACAAAATGGCAAAGCTAACCGCATTCTAGACCACCAAGGAAGAGACTCTTCGCTCTGCCCTCGGTGACAAGTTCAAGATCATCCTCGGCCAACTCCTCTTGCACCTGAAGTACATCCCACACCCCGGCGACAAACTTCCGGACCAGGAGATCTTCCTGGTAGGCCTCCACGGCTCAAAGCTCCACCTCATGCGTGCATTCTTCCCAGGCCAGAAAATCTCCAGCCTATGGTGCCGCCGCGACATACCCAACGAGGCACCTACATTCTCATCCGAAACAGTCCAGATCCTGCGCACATTGTCACCAGAGACACCTAATATTATCCACGTCGAGGATACCAACCCCGAAAGAAACCCTCTTGGAATCCAAAGCTCCACCATAGAGGGGATTCACCCCGAGGCATCGGACGGCAGTCGATTCTACGCAGCCGATAACATGGAACGTGTCCGGCAGCAACTCGAAGACACGAAGATGGAGCAACTGGACCACGAACCAGAGCTCCGCACCTTTCGAGTACTGGCTACACGCGAGTTTGATCTCTGGATCAGACAAGACTTCGCCGCAGCTGTTCATATGCTCGTTGCTCTGCACATGTATCTTCTCAGTGGGAAAGCGCAGTGTGGGACACTGCAGCAGGTGTTTGAGAAACATCCGTATTCCGAAGATGTTTCTAGCCCTGACAGCGAATTTGATGTTGACCCAGAGCGTGATGCTAGACTGTATCAGGATTTACAGAGGGAGCAGAAGGAGTTTGAAGAAAAAGAGGAAGAGCTCCGTCGTGAGGAGGTGATTCAGCAGCAAGAGGATGCCGAAGCGCATAAGCTGCGAGAGGTTATGCGTAATGCTGAGGGTGATCGGATCGGTAGTCTCCATGATGCCAGGAGAGAATGGTGGGACTTTGTTTGGCAGGAAGAGGAGGAATTGTTTCCCGAAAAAACTAAGAGTACTGACTGTGAAGATGGGGAGTCGGGGATGATTGTTGGCAACGTCGATTCGTGATGTTGCGTGTTGAAGTTCACCATGAGAGCAAGATCTTCCTGAATGCCCAGGTGTATAATAGTGGAAAAGCTGCAGGTACATTGCAGACCCTCCCAATTTAAGTCTTTTCAAATTCCCAGTAGAGTCTTCTAGTAGAGTCCGAGCCATGGTTCTATGTAACAGCTTTGGGGAGTTCCAGTTAGCCCAAGACTTTTCTACCGAACTTGCCTTTTGGGCTTTGAGGGCAGACTTCCATGGGCACATAGACACTGTGCAGTACGCAACGAGGAAAAGTTAGATAGCACCACCTGGAATCTGACTATAAAAACCTAAGGGGATATAGCCGGACTCCGCATGCGAAAGTAGAATAACTATCATTGTTTCACTAATCCCGATTTTGTACGTATAGCGGCGTACCCGTCAGGAAAACTGGAGGAAGGGACGATAGATCGACCAAAGGAAATGGAGCACAAAATAGAAAATGTAGTAAGAAATGTAGGGATCGAGCGAAGTCCTCGTGCAATCAAACTGAAAATAACCGCCTTACCATTAGGCTAGATACCTACTGACTCAAAAAGGAATGGACATGCGGATTCACAGCAGAGTATTCAAATACAAATGAGATACTGTCATCCGAAACTAGCAACGTGAATTTTGCAGTGCGACTTAAGGCTTTTTGATAGGAATGAATAAAAACACTGGTGCGAGTTACTTTAGCTGCGTAGCAAAAGGAGCAACCCCGAAATGACCACTCCAATAGCTAGTATAATAAGGATAATTGATAAAACCAAGATTTCCGAAACCAAGAAACTCCCCCGTTGGGCTGCTATCTCTCTGGCTGGTATCTCTCTCGCTGATGTCTCTCTGGCTGATATCTCGGCTGATATCTCTCTGGCTAAAGCGACCCGCGGAGTACTGTATAGTAAGTAGCGGACGCCGCGAAATGAGCTCTCTTTGTATTCTTGATTCTTCAGGCAGGAAATATTACTGGACCGCAAGTCTTCCAAAGACCGAGATGAGGCGAGTTCGAAGCAGGTTCGAGCAGTGACTTGTAAGTCGCTTGGGTCAAGTTTTACCGTATCATATTCCCATGAATCGGAATGAACTTTCCATCGGCGGTCATCTGGGCTTAATCCGGGACCTAGATTAACCCATCTTGTAAAGGCGAGCAGTAAATCAGCTCCGTCTTCGTAAACTTCAATAAGCGACTCCGTCCCGCAACAAACGCAAGTTGAAGTAGAACGAATGATGTTGGGCTCGAGAGCGTCCTGTGCACTTAGACAGGCATACACAGCAGAATTGATGAAGCTAGCAAGCTCTTCATCCGAGGTATGTTTACAAATATACCATGCCATAGGCGACTCCGACCGGTTTCGCCCGTGTGGGCGAGAAAACAGCAAGTCGGGGCGCTGGTTGCTAACCATCATAATATCCTGAAACCTCAAACAAAGCCCAAGCGGCTCGGGACAAATTTGGGCGTCGGCCGAAAATAATGAGGATAGCCTTTCAAATGGTTTGACTTCAGTGTAAGATAAGCATTCAGTGCTAATCCCAAATTGTGGACCGTAGCGATATCTTCTCATAGCAAGCTGGAGCTGAGCGAAATTGAATTTGTACCAAGAATAAGACCAGAGTGGCTTTTGTACTCTCATGTTCAGTTCTAAAGGCCACTTGCTCCCGTTGTAACACGGAGTTAGTTCAACAGTGCCGGTATGGCCAAAGAAGAATTTCGAGCCGTCATACTGGTGAAGACGGTGACAAGCATAACAAAGTGAGTAAGCGGGCAGATCTCTTTCTAGCCGGCTCAAGAGAAATACACTGTCTTCTCCTACCGCAGGCAAAGAGGTCTGATATCGGGCATAAAGCAAGGCGAACAGTCGATGATTGCATAGCGCAAAGCAAATCAGATCATCTGGGAGGAGAAGATCAGCTATTAAAAGTAGTAACTCCGCGGGAAGGCCGGTAAGCGTATTCGATCTGTAAATATCAGGCTGTGACACAGCCCCCGGCGAGCGACACGGAGTACGTAATGATTGCATGTTGAGTATATGCGGCTCGAGTAGGTATCAGAGGCGGAGATGACAGATCAGGGCTCATCAAGGTTAGACAAGCGCGAGGAGACGAGATGCCCTGTGTTGTGTGCCGCTGAAGTGATTCTGTTTGGACATGCGGTGCAGAGAGGAAATTATCGTCTGGCTAATTCTGGCAGGCTCTCGATTATGTTTAGGGTCACCCCTATTTAGGCTTAGTGCATTTGCAAGCTTTCACCTAACCTTACAATTCAGGTTCCTATGCCTATTTAGGTCTGGTGTAAGGTTTTTCTGAGCAAATTGTTAATGGCCTGCTGTGTATTCGACGTGCCATTGGTGCTTCACCGCTCAACGATAATTTTTGCATTTAAATTGTTACCACTACCTATCTCATATTGTATCAATAAAGAAAATGGGTGTATTATCATCTTAAGCCTCTGAAATATTCCCCTAGTCTATTATACTAAGCGTAGGATCGATTTATGCGTCGTTATCGAGGCCTAAAAGCTAAAACTATGCACATCGCCTGGACCTGTTGCTAATAAAGCTGCCTAACTGCCAGCAATGCCGAGCATCAGAAAGCCTTGACCAAAAGAAGAAAGAGCAGTTGAATACAGAGGGAATAGATATTAGACAAATTTCCCACTTGTCATAATTGCTATTGCTTCTCCTCGGACCATTCATCGCAGAGCTTCCCTAACAGTTCCGGATAATTTTCTGGTAGGAACTCGATATCCTCTGCGTTGGGGAATACATCCATCAACGCCATGCATCTCCTTCAGCAAAGTTGAAGTCGTCTCCACCAACGCCTTGCCATCTATCTGAGCGTCACGGGGCTTCCACCGCTGCTCCCTAATAGGCGCATACGCGCCTATGCCTGGTTTACTCTTTTCGTATCCCCGGATGCACAGGTACTCTAGATTTGGCGGCAGATACTCCACCAACGGTACATCCTTATTCTCATTGTCGTTTTTGACTCCCGCAGCAAAATACAACAGAAAATTCACTCCAATCCTGAGCCGTTTCAGGGCCACAAAGTCTTTGAGGCATCCACGCTGGTACCAGAATGAGTCTGGGGGTGGATTACTTCCAATACTGTTGTGCCACGGCTCGGGCATCTTGCCCGTCGAAGTTCGGTCCCCATGGACCATAATAGATAAAGTCGTGTATGTGTGCTTCAACGTCGACATCTAATTTCTCAGGCGTGGTTTTGTGTTCTAGGACGCTCAGAATAAAAGTTTTTGGGTGAAGGTTGTGCGTGTACCATGATTGGTGGCCGGGCCCCTGCCACCAATCGAGTACTCGAATTGCTTCAAGACTGCACGATCAGATAACAGGTGTCAGATCACTGGTACCCACAGATGGGTGGTGGATTGCTAGGCAGGGCAAGCTTGGCAAAGGGGCCGAAAGTGCGGTGGAGATTGGGGCTATTTTTATTTTTGAATGAATTCATAGCCTTAGCCTACGCAAGAGGATAGAATAATGTTGAGTAAGTGATCAATGTTTACTCGCTTGCTCACCAGATAAGGATATAACGGTATATATACAACTGTTTAAGAGACATTCTCTGCTGCGACAGTCATGTTCAGAATGCCGTTCATAACTTTGAGAGTTTCAGCAAGCGGAGGTTCAAGATGCGCAATATGCCTTTCCATCTCCAAATCTTTGGGCCTTGGGCCTTCTGTCGCTTCCAGCAGAGCGATACGTGCTTCAAAAGGTTCGACGGGCGTCATACGCGCTTCCAATGGTTGTGGTCGGCGAGGGGTCGGTGAGTTACTGCTTGGCTGCTTGATTGCCCATCTGGTTCAGATCTTCCAGCACAAGATCCCAAACAGAACCGTATCTTGGACGATAGCGGCAGTCATGTTTATGACTGCCGTCTGGTGATCGAGGGCAACTTTCGCAGTCTCTAGAGCATCCGGGGAGGTTATGCAGGTCAATGCCGGGCAATTGGTAGGCGGGCATATGGGCAATGACTCTTCAAACATTCTATTAGCACTCCGTTCCAGTATAGGTATTTCCATGGCGAGGTGCCTAGACTTCATGTCGCTTAACAATAGGCCTTGTGTATGACCTTAAACAACATTAGATTTTGGGGTGCATAACATACGATGGTCAGTTGGGTGACTTGGCTCTTTAACTAGGGCGGGCCTGCCCAAATGATCGCCTCTGTTGGTTGGTACCAACCCCAGATTAGCATAGCCGGCTAAGTGTAGAAGGACAACCTAGTGGACGTATAAGGGTTAGCTAAGATAAAACACCTTTTCGATGCATAATCGGCCTTTACTCACTAGGACTAGGCTATAACTTACCCTAAAGAGGAGAGCGTATATAAAAAGGAGAAAGAAGTAAACAAAAGACCGCCATATAAAAGAGAGGAGACACTAAGACTAGAGGACTAAAAGGAGGGAGATAAGTCAAAGATTAGCCTATATTTTACTTCTAGGTAGTTAGTACCCCAAGGAAAGATTGCTAATCATAGAAGAGTAAAGTAAATAGAAGATAATAGGGAAGTAAGATAGAGATAAGAAAGTAAGGGGAAAGTAACATAAAAGTAAGAGGAAAGTGAGAGAAAAGTAAGAGGAAAGTTAAAATAAAGTAAGAGGAAAGCCAAAGGCTAATATTTAAACTATTATCTAACTTAGATAGATATAGCGTTACTTAAGCTAAGAGGCCGCTATTTAGAGCTTATGGAGACCCTAGTAGGTATATAATATTGGCTTTTGTAGCTTTTAGAAGCAATAAACTGTCGTATAGATATAATAAGCGGCGAAAGGCCTATTAGCTAGTAAAGTCTTTAGATATCTTCTATAGCCTTATTTAGTTTATGAGAGGCTTTTCGTAGCTCCTTATTCAAATGCTTATATCACCATTAAGGGGAGTTTAAATTGATTAAAGTAGTCGTATCTAGTGGGTATAAAATATTTCCTCCCTTATCATAACTTCTTCCTCTCACCTCAACATAATCTTCCGACCTACATCTTACCGCGTGTTTATCCTTTACCTTACATTAACATAGATAGACTCACCGCCGTCAACCTACTATATTCCTACCAACCCACCAGTTCGCACGACTGTCGATCATACCCGATCGCAATTAGTGTATAAAAGCGGATATTGCTTATCTAGACTCCCAGAAATCGTCTGGAGGCGTTCAAAACGGATTGCCCAAATATATAGATAAAAATAGAGGAGATTGCGGATAAACGAAAAGGACTGAAGACAAATAGAAAACGGAGTAGAGGGAGTTCATCCGACTAAGTGGGGAACGAGAGATGGAGATCATTGCGGGAATTGCGGGGTAAGCTAGTTACGTAGTCCAATATCACGGGACCCAGCTGAAACTGCATGACGTCAGACTGGGTCGTTGGCCCTTTTCACTCCTCTACGGTAGGCGATAGGTATCAAAGTGTCATAATTATTTTTCAGTCCTACGCACTAAACGGAGTAGTATATCACGGAAGACAGAAGGATACAAGGAAATATACAAGACAAAGAGCAAAGTAAAGGTAAAATAAGGACAAAGTAAGAGATAAAGAAGTAGATATTAGATCGTGCTCTAACCTTCGGAGTTATACATGGGAAGTAAATAGAAAGCGGAACTTCTGAATGTTAATTCTTCCCTCGGAATCCCTATGTGCTCTAGTTAGGCGGAAAGTGGGACGGCGTAAGTAAAACAATTGATATAGTATAGAGAAAGATGAATATCGCCTACATCTCCTTGATGCTCTGACACCTTCATTGGCAGACTTCTTCCCCGTTGTCATCAATACACATACTGATTTATTCTCCGGATCTCAATATCGACCGGCATACCGTCCTTGCTCGAACGGAACACTACTTTCTCCGAACTTTATATTTATAAACGGTTGATCCAGAACCGTAGGCCCTCAATTCCTTCTTCCCGGCATAGGATACCCCGATCCTCGGCCATCTCGAGTTCTTCAGCGGCCACACCGATACTCCATTTGAATCGCTGCGCCGCCTCCTGTGCCGTCACGGCCCGACCGAACTCCCTCCAGTCCCACGGAACCGGCTCCTCCGGTGAGAGGACTCGTAGCTCATCCATCCATTCCTGTAGCTGCCGCACCGTCTTATCGTCACTCCAGTCGTAGCGCTGAACCACCAGTAGACCGCTCTTGAACCGTCGTAGTCGAACCGGTAATTTGAGCTTCTCCCATAGTTCCGCCGCCCGTTCGAAGTCGGATGGGCTGACGAGTTCTACCCCATTACGTGATCGGTTGAACACCGCCCACAGGTCAATAAGACTCATAATGCCACCTTCACGTTGCAGGATTCCCTTGCGATCATCTGTCAAATATTCGGCCAGGTTGCGTGACAGCTCCGACAGATAGAGGTTCTCCGATCCCGAGCTGAGCATGTCCTTCGTAGTCACCATCCCCAACGCGGCTGCCGATTCCGATAGCACCGCATTGGTCTCTGCAGAACCCTCGTTGCTAGCCATCCCAGACTCCCTGGCAAGGGTCTCTGCTAGCGCCACGATCTGTTTTGCAGACGCCATCAGCGCCTCGAGGTCTTCAAAGGCATTGCCTATCACCAGTTGGTTATTCATGCGGACTTCCAGTCGTCGTTGTTCTAGACCCGCGATACCCACCGCCGCACGTGGGGCCGGTTGTGGGATTTCCGGGGCAGTGATAGCAGGTGTACTTGATGGTGTCTGCGACGGTGGAGGTACCGGAGGTGCATTATGCAGGAGCCATTTTCGCTGGATGAGGGCCCCCTTCAATCTCTCGTAGAACGTTTTTTCCCCACCCGCGCGGAATGATAGCTTGATGCTCTCCGCCACTTCCGTGTTGGTGATACGCGTTTGGTCGAAGAACGGAGCCGGGGAGTCCGCGCGACTCGCATCTACCCCACTAATTGAAGCTGGTGCTAATCTCAGCGGTGCCCCGCACATCTCGCATTCGATAAGGGATGGGTAGTTCACAAAGGTGCACCGAGGGCACGACACCGATCCATTGCCAGGGTCCGTCCAACTAGCATTCTTCGTGACTGTGCTATTTTCGACCGGCAATGAGCTCAAGCTGGGTAAGGGCAAATCTCGACTGGCAGAAGAGCCGGTGGCCGCGCTGATGGCCGCTTTGAGGACAGTCGTGAACGGTGGTTTGATGCCGCAGGCCAAACATGGTGGCAAGGGAGTCGCCGTGGTAGCTGTCGTAGTGTCAAAATTCGAGGGGACAGGATTAGAAAATGAGCATATGGGGCATATCCAAGTCGCGTTAACTGGTTTCGGGGAAGGTGATTGATGTGGCGCGGGGGATTGAGAATGCGGGGAGAGCGGCTTGACTGGCTGAGGACTGCCACTTATACTTCGTAACTTATCGCATTTATTTTTCTGGGGTTTGGGATATATTGTAATCTTCGGCGATGACTTCAGAAATCCAGCCTACCATCACATCTTTCAGTGAGTTAATACAGAATATCACGATGTAGTAGATCGTACCTGATAATCTGCTCGGTCGACCTCCTTTAAGTCAATCCCTACGGAATACTTGCGGGGCTCTTCAGCAGCCACATAGCATACCCGATGCGATGTCAAGTAGGCATGGCCATTCTGGTAGTTGGGGATCTTGTATTTCCTGGTCTCGTATCAGTATGCCGTCAACAGTCTACCAACGGCTCGGAGACCACGCACCCTTCATACAAGCCCACCGCATCCTGGACAAAGAGAAGAGTCTCGTCAGGTAATAGCAAAGGCCGCAATGCAGTCGTTAGGTCAAGAGACTTGAAAAACATCTAGCAGGTGGCACTGGGGAACACATGCGATAACGCGACTATGATAAACCGGGGCCGGATCCGGAATAAAGAAATCCCGGGGTAAGCGAGTCGTCGAACTTGAAACTTCACTTCCGACCTTGTGCGCTGTCAACCGTGAAATCATCTTCCACATCCTAAATCTACGGTTTACTTCACCGCCCCCTGTTTCCTCCGTAGCCTTCTCGTCTTCTTCTTTTTCCTTTTCTTTTCGAATTTCTGGTTATCCAAATTCATTCCCATCACTCCTCGGCATTTTACAACCCTTTTTTAGAGACCTCGGGATGAGCTTCAGTGTACCCCCGTGGCGCGCGACAGCCTCGGCGTCAAACCCCACGCCTACTGCTTATCAACATTCTGGTATGGATTCTTGACCGCCTTTATTTCGTGACGTTTGCTGACCAGCCCCTGTATAGCGACCCCTGCCTATATTCCAGTCCAAGCACGTCGTAGTCTTGCCCATAATAAACCAACCACATCAGCCACCAACGGAGTCGGCATGACACCGGCGAATGCAGCCCCAGCACCTCGTGTGCAATTCCCACCTGCCGTGCGTTCCTATGTGCAACGCTGTTTCGCGCCCGAGAACCAGATGGCCAGCGTGAACACGGCGGAAATGCAGGAAAAGCTGAAATTCGTCATTACCGATGCGGCAGAGAACAATAAACTCGACATTATCGACTGGGAGAGACTGCCTCTACCACAGGTCATGGTCCAGAACGAACGCAACAAAATCCTGGCCAACCCCACCGTATCCAACTGGGGCATGTCTAGCCCTTCCTCGCCGGCGGATGCTTCCCGCAAGAGAAAATCGACGGAGATTCACCAGGACGGCACAGGCTCGCCACCTTGGAGAAAAGCTAACAATAACACTCGCAACCGGTTTGAAGACCGGATCACTCACCCTTCCACAGAGAAGAGACCCCGCATGACAATGGATGACTCTAGTAAGTCAAAAGCTAATTTGGAGATGAGGAAGAAGCGCTTTGAGGGAGGCGGAGCCAGTTATGGGAATTCGGTTTCCGCTTCACCCGTCAACTCGCCGGCTCGCAGTCCCCCACCAGACCAAGGACCCGTGATCGGACGATGCCAGGCCCTGGAAAAGAACTACTTCCGCTTGACTTCTGCTCCCAACCCGGATACCGTCCGTCCACTTCCCGTGCTCCAAAAGACCCTGGACCTGCTCAAGAAGAAATGGAAGAAAGAGGGCAACTATGGATACATCTGTGACCAGTTCAAGTCACTCCGTCAGGACCTTACAGTCCAGCACATTCGGACCGAGTTCACTGTGATTGTCTATGAGATCCACGCGCGCATCGCCCTGGAGAAGGGGGACCTTGGTGAGTATAACCAGTGCCAGACACAGCTGCGGGTCCTGTACGCGCAGCAGCTGGGCGGGCATCCGACGGAGTTCAAGGCGTATCGTATTCTCTATTTCATTTATACGCGCAACTGGACGGCTATGAACGATGCGCTGGCCGATGTCACTGCAGAGGACAGGCAAGACGTCGCCGTCAAGCATGCTCTGGATGTGAGGTCTGCGCTGGCGCTCGGCAATTACCATCGCTTCTTCCAGCTCTATCTGGACACGCCTAACATGGGTGCGTATCTCATGGACATGTTTGTCGATCGTGAGCGGTTGACTGCTCTGGCCGCTATTTGTAGAGCGTAAGTGACACCTCTTTTCGTCCGGTCTGAAATATGAGCTAATATTCATTTACAGGTACAAACCCGATGTGAACATCCGTTTTATCACGGAAGAACTTGGCTTCGAGTCCGATGAGCAGACTGCCCGGTTCATTCTTGAAAACTCCTCCGCCGAGCTGCTGGAGGAGAAGAACGGGTCTGTGAGGCTGTTGACTGGCAAGGCCGGCCAGCTGTTTGAACAAGCCAAGGCCGCAGCCCACGCAGTGGTCGACATCAAAGGACAGATCTAGGTCCCGTGTCCCGTGTCCCGTTTTTCTTTTCCCATGGAGCCATGGTATTCGACATTTCTTCAAGCAACCGGCGTTTTGGTTGAGCTGTCCCCGTCCCGTCCCACGGCGTTATCACATTCTCCATTATTTTTTCTTTTTTCTCCGCAGTTTTTCAGCAAGAGTCGCATACTAATACCCGCTGGCGTCTTGTTTGGGTGATGAGGATTGTGGACTTGGATGTTGGACTGGACCAGTAGATATAGTTCCCAGTGTACCCTTTCGAACAAAATCACAGCATTGCCATTTCAGTTTGCTGTACCAGATCTGTAAAGCTACAATCGTCATCTCGACACTTACCGAGTATCACGTGAGATGCAAATTCGATGCCTGAATAACCAGGCCACGGGTCCTCGCCATCCCACGATGATTTGACCCCAGGTCTTTGTGAATCTGACCATGCCAGTTGCCCCCGATAAATCAAAGATATGTAGTGCCACTTGATCTGTCTTTTATCTACCTCCGACGATCCTTCCATAAGGAACAATGGAACACCCCGCCACGTGGGTCCCACCACGGCGCCAGCCATGGGTGGCATTGGAGAACTAACTCGCACAATGCCAAAGAAACTCGAGCGAGATATACTACCACCCGGTTAAGGTAGTGCTAGTGTTCTACTGAACGTACCTACCCATCTTATGCTATGTTATCCAGGCTGTGGTTTGGGCACCGGATCCTTTGATAGATCTAAATATAAGTATAGAAGTTGGCCACATTGACATCATTGATGCCCAGGTGATCGGCATTGTTCGGCGGCTGAGTTTCTTCAGCTTTGTCACTACTGTATGCATGCCTGAAGTTGACACGGTTAAAAGAACAAAGGTTTGGTATACCGGTTGATTAACACAGCATACGTAGGGTAACTTATGTTCCAGGCCGAATATGCATTCTCATTGCAGCATAGCCGGGTCGCTGCAGGGGCCGCGCATTCGAGGCCTTGGAATTAATCTATCTTTAAATTAATAGTTCCATATTCCGCGCCTGTCAAAGACTCGACTTTGGACCACTTTGTTCTCGACGTATCACCCTCGGCCTTTGCCCAGTCCTGAAAGAAACGTGACGCCGATTAAGCGACTTCGGGAATGGAACCTCGTCTGAACCACAGGTCCTTGCGCTGGTTGGACCATGGATGAGTTGAGGGGAAGAAAGGAGAATGATGTGCTTTCTTTTTGCGGTCCTAACTAGGCTTTGTGTTCCTATTTCAAGTCTTTCTTCTGGTTATGTGCTACCGGAGAGTTAAGGTGGCTTCTATGTACTTCTTAGCAAAGGAACAAAGCTGAGTGTCTGCCCAATGCCCGTACTGCGTATTACTGTAAATTTGGATTCTTCAATTGGATTCCTGAAAGACGATTGGAGCTGTATGCGCCTATGGCTGTGAGCTTATGGTTTGCCACTCGTACTAAGTATTTCCATAGAAAAGCCCGTCTTTTCTCGAAGATGAGGACAGAAGCAAAAAGCGGGCCATCATCTTCAACCCGCCCGTTCCTGTGGTTGGAACCGCAATACCGTAAACTCCTTCCACCAACTTGTGATATGGTCGCATCAACGCCCTGGGGAAAAAAAAAAAAACGAAGCTGCTCTGACTCCTTTTTTTCCTGACTCCCCTTTGCCTTTCTCACTTATCATCTCTTCCCCCTCGTTTCCTTCCCTCCTCCCCCTTTCCATATGTCGGTCGCAATGAAGGTGAGTTGCCCCTCCCCATGAATACGTTACGTCCTTTACACCCTCGTATTGTGTGTCATTATATTAACAGATCCGGTTTTAGGCCCTCAGGCGATCCTTGAAGGGGGAAAAAGAACCCAAGCATCATCATCACCACAGCTCCGTTACCCCCAAATCTGCGATAGCCATTCTGCCACCCAAGAAGGTGAGTTCTTGTAACCCCCTCCCAGCCACCCTGTGTAGAGTGAAAACCCCTCCGTGTCTTACGGCAAAATGTGGCTGACCGCACAAGGTGATCAAAGCTCTCTACGATTACCACCCCGAACCAGGCACCGCCCAGGAATTGGCTTTCAGCAAGGGCGATTTCTTTCACGTTATCAGCAGGGAGGACGATCTAGACTGGTACGAGGCCTGTAATCCGCTTATCCCTGAAGCCCGGGGGCTCGTTCCGGTCTCCTTCTTCGAGGTCATCGGCAAAAACGAAAGGGATAGTGGGGGTTCCGGCGATCTGCATAAAAAGGACCACCACGACTCTGGCTTCTCCGACCGCATTCCCACCTCCGCATCCCCCATCAACAGTACTCGTCAAAGCGCCTTCAGGATGTCCGCGCTCGGCAAGGGCCAGGGCGCCATGGTTTACGGCATTGTCCAGTACGACTTCCAGGCCGAACGTCCCGACGAGCTCGACGCCAAGGCTGGGGAGGCCATCATCGTAATCGCCCAGTCCAACCCCGAATGGTTCGTCGCCAAACCTATCGGCCGTCTCGGTGGCCCTGGCCTGATTCCCGTCTCCTTTATTGAACTGCGCGATATGCAATCAGGCCAGGCTGTTGCCGACCCTCTCGAGGCTGTGCGACGCGCCGGTGTCCCCAAGGTTGAGGAGTGGAAGAAGATGACTGCTGAATACAAAAACAGCAGCATCACCCTCGGCAAGATCGAGAGCGGCGCTGCTGGCGGCGGCATGGACAAGACGTCCATGAGCCCCCACCAGAGCGCCCACATGAGCCACAATGGCAACGGTTACGTATGTTCGTCGCCTTTGTGAGTGCGACTATGTTTGTTAACGCTCTATCCAGCTGTATCACCAGCGCAACGCCAGCAAGGGAACTCTATCATCGCAGGTACCCACGTCGCAACCCCCTCAAAACTACCAGCCCGTCCTCGCACCGGTCGCCGCCTCCATCCCGCGCTACTGCTTCGACAACGACAAATATTGGTATATCATCGAAGCAAAGATGGAAGACGGTCGCTGCTGGGAACTGTCACGATACTACCACGACTTTTACGACTTCCAGATTGCGCTCCTGACCCAGTTCGAAGACGAAGCCGGCAACCGAGGCCGACCCCGCACCCTCCCCTTCATGCCAGGCCCCGTCACCCACGTTACCGATGCGATTTCCAACGGCCGCCGTCAAAACCTCGACGAGTATATCAAGAAGCTTCTGAGCATGCCCCCGCACATCTCCCGATGCCAACTGGTCCGGCAGTTGTTTGCTCCCCGGCAAGGCGACTTTGAAATCGATCCAAACGCCTTTGGCGAGGAGGCGCGGTACTCGGGCGAGTCACACCACTCGGATCCCTCGCGCAGTGTCTCCCGCCAGTCATCTCAGGTACCGATGAACGCATCCCAGGATCGCGCCTCGCAGCAGCAGCAGCAGCAGCAGCACTCGCAACAACTCTCGGCCTCTTTCTCCAATGGTGCCCCACCGCCTATGAACCGCCAACCTAGCTCCCTCACGCAGGTCTCCACAGCATCAAACAGCGCGATGAAGGTCAAGGTGTTTTTCCAAGACGATCTGATCGCGATCCGCATTCCGTCCGGTGTCAGCATGCAGCATCTCAAGGATAAGCTATCGGACCGGCTGAAGATCCAAAAGGATATCATTGTGCAGTACCGCGACGAGACATCCGGTACCTACGTCGATCTGATATCCGATCAAGACCTGGAGAACGCCATGCAACGCAACACAAAGTTGACACTGTTCGTGAGCATCGCCTAATCCCGATATAGGACTGCGCTCTATTCTTCTGACGCAGTGGTACATTTATGTTTATGTGTTTCCGTTTTGCAACGAGTCACGGTTGGCGTTCCGGCATCCACTTTTCGAGAATTCCCCCTGGCTATATCAGCCCTTTGAGCGATTGCACTTGGTTTTGCGTGTGGGGGAGGCTCGCCGTGTTACGAATATGATGCGTGATGTATGGCATTGGTTTTTTCTATCCTTTCATGGTCATTATTTCCTTGGTTCTGGCTTTGATTTTTGACTTCCCTGACTGGGCCATTTCCTTTCTCATCTATACCTTATTTGGGGGATAATACCCTGCACTTCGTGGCATGTACATATGCGAACATTCTGCATATATAGGACGGCTTTTTTATCTATCAGTCATAATTGGTTTATTTTTGAATCTTACGATCATGGAATGGAGATATTCGGTTCAACTCGTAGCACGTCTATCCCCAGCTGGTCGGTAGCTTCTAAACCTAGTTAATAAGATTAATTTCTATAGCTTCGATAGACGTATTGTAGGTTCTATACGTTCTACAAGATAGTGGACTATGGAATCGGGTGCACCATAAGAAGCGTCGAATCCAAAAAACGCAAAAGATGCGGCTTTTCGTATCTAGCGCATTTGCAGGCTTGTCGCTCTTTCTGATGAACTGGCTTACTACGTTATGAAACCCGTGTCCCGGCTGCTTGCCCCGCACTGTATCCGGCCGTCTTCCCCAGTACCTGCAGGTTGGAGCGTTATAGATGAGGTTGTCTGTGTCGCAGGGTCGATCTACCATGATGATCCCCTCTACGTTAAGTGTACCCCAGGGGATCATCATGGGGATCGACCCCACGACACAGACCTCACCCATAACGCTCCAACGTGCAAGTACTGGGGTACACTCAACAGGAGGCTCTGCAGATTTAGTGCCACTGGAGTCGGTGTTACCACCGGTTGGCAGGCTAGGGGGGAGTCTCAGTGTTGCAAGGTGCCATGTTGCGAGGGAGTATCGATAGGAAGTTATAGGTAACTATGTCACAGGCTTAGATACACAGCTGAAACCAATGATGATGAAAGGTGTTTATTTGTAGTAGCGTAGACAGAGAATAACTAAGCTGAAGAGAAGAGGAAAGAGAAAGAAGAACCAGAACTAAAGAGATGCCTAGTCATGGGAAATACTGATGCCTTATTGTTTAGGCATAAATCAATGACTCCTCGTGCAAACATGCAAGCGAATCATGTGACTAGTGTTTGTCACACTCTAGTTAACCTTCGGAGTACCTTCGGAGTTATTTAGGAAGTAGAAAGCGGAACGTCGATTCTGCCCTCGGGAATCCCTCTACACTCTAGGTAGGCGGGAAGTAGGACGGCGTTGGTGAAATATTTAATATAATATAGCGAAAACAAATATAACACTTTGATACATATCGCCTGCCGTAGGTAGACGAGCTACAAGTACATCTGTTCCTGAGGTCACATGACTCAATCTCTCGGCCGGTCATTCGGTCATTTTTCGCCTCAGGAACAGAAGCCACCGAACCCCGGTTTAGATCTTTATTCATTTTGTAGATTGCACATTTTTCCGGAAGCTTCGCCTGCGCTTCCTTGAGCGTTCTGTATTTAGGTCCCGAAGCGGCATCATCGTGTCTTACGTCTCCTTCGCTGCCCCCCAAAAAACGTTCCTGCGGCAATACCTCGGCTACGCCCTTAACGACATCCGATACTTCCTCCCACCACAACGCGCCGTACAAAGTATATACGCATCCCAAACAGATGAGTCGGCCGTCCGCGAAGCTCTGCGCGGACTGTATCCCGGGCGCTCTCCGCCCGTCGAGGAGTGTCCATACTGCACCTCTGCGGGGCGTTGCACATGAGCGCACCTATGTCACGCAGCGAAGAGGATTCTCCCCGGCTATCGCAACCCGTTCGAGATCGGCTTTACCTGCTGCGCACACTCCCGGCTCCCAGTTGACATTGCGCTCGAGCAGTCGAGGTCTGGCCACCGCGACCCAGGGCGCCACCGCGGCGGGCGAGAAGAAGGCCTACACCCCATCACAAGAGGGGCCGTTGAAGGAGTATGACATCCGAGTGCAGGATGGCAGGCTACGTGATGACCCGTATCAGCGAGGTATGCGCTCGTTATATAAATGCTAAAGACCGAGGCTAACAGATACAGGAATTATACAAAACCTCCAAGACCTCTTCGAAGCCCTCAAATCCTACAATGCCCCCAAAGTGATCCATCCCAGTGCCGAGTCTCTGGACCCACAACCCCAGCAGTCCTTCTTCGGCTCGCTATTCAGCCTTGGAGCGAACAAAAAGGCTTCGAAACCGGCCATCCCTGAGAACTTACCCAAGGGCCTGTACATGTACGGTGATGTGGGCTGCGGCAAGACCATGCTGATGGACTTGTTCTTTGATACGCTGCCGCCGAATATCAAGACTAAGACTCGGATCCATTTCCACAATTTCATGCAAGACGTGCACAAGCGCGTGCACGTGGTGAAGATGACCCATGGCAACGATTTCGATGCTTTGCCTATGGTTGCGGCTGATATTGCGGAGACCGCCAGCGTGCTCTGCTTTGACGAGTTCCAGTGCACGGATGTTGCCGATGCTATGATTTTGCGAAGGTGAGCGCACCATCTATTACGATAACATTCACATAGCTCGGTTTGCTGATTGGTTCTAGACTCCTCGAATCTCTCATGTCGCATGGCGTCGTCCTCGTCACCACCTCCAACCGCCACCCAGACGAGCTGTACAGAAACGGCATTCAGCGCGAGTCCTTCATTCCCTGCATCAATCTCCTCAAAACCGCCCTGAATGTTATCAATCTCAACTCTCCCACGGACTACCGGAAGATCCCGCGGCCCCCAGCCGCCGTTTATCACCACCCTCTGGACGCAGATGCCGACCAGCATGCGCAGAGATGGTTCGATGTTCTCGGTGATCCCGTCAACGACCCTCCCCACCCAGCCACGCAGGAGGTATGGGGACGCACGATCAATGTGCCTCGGGTCAGCGGCAAGGCCGCGCAGTTTACATTCAACCAGCTTATCGGCACAGCCACAGGCGCAGCCGATTACCTGGAGCTGGTGCGACACTACGACGCATTCATCGTGACAGAGGTGCCAGCCATGAACATGAACCAGCGCGACTTGGCCCGCCGCTTCATCACCTTCATTGACGCGGTGTATGAAAGCAGGGTGCGTCCCCACCACCATACTAAGAGTCAGAAGGTTCCAGACTAATACCGTTACAGGCAAAACTCGTCCTTACCAGTGAAGTCCCCCTTACCAACATCTTCCTCTCCGAAGCCGACATCAAGGGCGGAGTCAAGGATGATTCCGATCTCTCGGACGCGATGCGTAACCTGATGGATGACCTCGGTATGTCAGTGCAGGCGCTGAAGACCTCTTCGATTTTCAGCGGAGATGAAGAGCGCTTTGCATTTGCGCGTGCGCTCTCTCGTCTTTCCGAGATGGGTAGTCGCGAATGGGTTGAGCGGGGTCTCGGTGTTGGGAAGAGTCTGCAGGAGAGCAAGGAGGAGCACGATGCTTGGTCAACGACCAGGAGAGAGACAATGGCGTGATGATGAGATATGATCCTTGTTTGGTATAGACTATACTCTTGGAGGGTGGCAAGGGTCTTTGTATGTATGCATCTTTTTGTGACATAGATAACTACCGTGCAGATACATTAGATAGGGCATTGAATAAACCGAGAGAACGCCGAATATCAGAAGATGAGAGTATCATGTGACGTCACGTCGATCTAGAATATTTCAATTAGAAACCCCCGAATCGAGAACATCACAAACGTCATCGCATCCGCAATCGGTAAGCTACACTCAAACAAGATCGACACCAAACCAAGGAAGAGTTACATCCCACTGCTAGTTTAATGGCTGCACCCCGCCTTGACCTGGTAGGAAGCTTTTAATAAGCTCCAATCCGAGATAGCGGGAATAGAGAGAAAGACCGCCGACGAATGAAATCATGCATGTTCGTGATGATTTCCTGTATTTTGTCTGCTCCACGACAGGTTTTGGTGTTACTTTGGCATTGGTGATCATAGCCTGTTTGTGACGATAGGTAAATCCTATGGGCTCCACCCTAGCTCCAACCTGTGCCCTGCTGTTTGCAATCGAGACGAGTCGAACTGATTAAGCAGAGTTCTGATTTCACTGATTTCAGTCGGATTTGATTCTCGAGTGCTGTCATTGGCATATATCCCTGTCCCAGGCCTCGTGTGAATTACATCATTGACGTAGTTGAGCTTGCTTTTGAGATCTGGTGAGATGGTATTCTTGTATAAAGTGGGCAATCTCCCACTGACCCTTTCCTCTTTCCTTTCACTCACTCGGATTTTGGGTACTCTACTATACCGAACCAAACAATCATCATGGCACCGACTGACACCTCAGTCGAGGACGGCAAGTTCCGCGACATGGCAAAAGATACCGTTGAACTCAACGGCAAGCAACATATGACCACCGACTATGGCATCAAGATCTCGGATCCAGATCACTGGCTCCGTGTGGGCAGCAACTCAAACACCGGGCCGTCGCTACTGGAAGACCAGATCGCCCGTGAGAAGGTACGTCTCATATATCACCTACCCAGAACATCGCTCATTCTCGCAGATCATGCGCTTCGACCATGAACGCATCCCCGAACGTGTCGTGCACGCCCGGGGAACGGGCGCTTTTGGCACATTCAAGCTATTCGAGAGTGCAGAGGATGTCACCACTGCAGGTGTGCTGACTGACACCAGCCGTACGACCCCTCTCTTCCTGCGCTTTTCCACTGTGCAGGGTAGCAAGGGAAGTGCGGATACCGTGCGTGATGTGCGCGGTTTCGCAGTGAAGATGTACACGGAAGAGGGTAACTGGGATATTGTCGGAAATAACATCCCCGTCTTCTTTATTCAGGATGCTATCAAGTTCCCGGATATTATCCACGCTGTGAAGCCGGAGCCGCATAATGAAGTGCCACAGGGCCAGAGTGCGCACAATAACTTTTGGGATTTCGTGTACATGCACTCGGAGACTACTCACATGAATTACTGGGTATGTGAACAGAATCCTGGTGATCAATGGGCTGTGGCTAACTTGAGCAGCAAATGTCTGATCGGACGATTCCTCGTTCGTACCGCATGATGCAAGGCTTCGGTGTTAACACTTACTCCCTTATTAATAAGGAGGGAAAGCGTCATCTGGTCAAGTTCCATTTCACACCTGAGCTGGGTGTGCACTCCCTTGTCTGGGATGAAGCTCTTAAGATCTGTGGTCAGGATCCCGATTTCCACCGCAAGGATCTTATCAGCGCTATTGAGGCAGGCCAATTCCCCCGCTGGAAGTTCGGCATGCAGGTTCTGCCCGAGGAGAAGAAGGACGACTTCGAGTTTGATCCGCTAGATGCTACGAAGCTCTGGCCCGAGGAGCTGGTGCCTATTCGATACATCGGCCAGCTGGAACTCAATCGCAACATCGACGAGTTCCATCCGCAGACCGAGCAGGCTGCCTTCTGTACCAGCCATATCGTGCCAGGTATCGACTTCTCAGATGACCCGCTGCTGCAGGGTCGCAACTTCTCCTATTTCGATACCCAGATCTCGCGACTCGGTCCCAACTGGGAGGAGCTGCCTGTGAACCGCCCCGTCTGTCCATACATGAACTTGGTCAACCGTGACGGCGCTATGAAGCACCGTATCACAAAGGGAACAGTCAACTACTGGCCGAACCGTTTCGAAGCCAACCCGCCTGCGACGCCCGCCCAAGGTGGCTTCACAAGCTACAACGGAAAGCAGCAGGGCGTCAAAGGCCGTCTTCTATCTGATAAGTTCGCGGAGCACTACAACCAAGCCCAGCTCTTCTACAACTCCCTCTCAGAGATCGAGAAGATGCATCTGGCCAAGGCCTTCTCCTTCGAACTGGACCACTGCGATGACCCAGTCGTGTACAAGCGCATGTCCGAACGTATTGCGGCTATCAGTCTAGAGCTGGCGCAGACCGTCGCAGCAAACGTCGGCGCCGTGACCCCCACCAAGGCCCTGAAGCAAAACAAGGGCGAAAAGGCCAAGGGTCTCAGCCAACTTGAGTACATGCCCGAAAAGCCCATCATCGCAACCCGCCGCATCGCCATCCTCATCGCCGATGGCTTCGACTACCCCTCATACAACGCTGTGAAAGAAGCACTCTCCGCGCGCGACGCTTTCGTCTTCACCATCGGCACGCAGCGACAAGGCGTAACATCCGAAACAGGCGAGAGGGTCATACCAGACCACTTCTTCTCCGGCATGCGTTCAACGCTCTTCGACGCGGTCTTCGTGCCCGGCGGCAAGCACATTTCCACCCTGTCGAAGAACGGCGTCGCCAAGTTCTGGATCACGGAGTCCTTTGCGCATCTCAAGGCTATCGCCGGTATCAACGAAGCCGTCCCCTTCATCGGCCGCCAGATCGGTTTGGACGAGGTTGAAGTCGCTGCGACCGGTACTGCTGTGACCGAGTCCTACGGTGTGGTGACTGGCCACGGCAATGCCTCTTCGTTGAAAGTGTCCAATGTTGGACCTGACGCAAAGGGTCTTGCGGAGCAGTTCATCTGGCATATCTCGCGTCATCGCAACTGGCAGCGTGAGCTGGATGGATTGTCAGATGTAATTGCGGCGTAGAGCTAAAGCACGTTTTATGACAAACTGTATATCTAGGTAACTTTCGTTAATTGAGTGTGAATCGCGAATTACTCCCTTAGTATGACAATCTTTGTAGCTCCAGCCTGGAATCTTACATTCGTGGCTCGTGAGTGAGTACCTGGGTGGTGAACCTTCATTCTTCGCGGATACACGACTCCCGCGCGTCAACCTAAATCCGTTGTTCACAATCCTGTAGACCTCAGATAGAGCGGAATGATTTGCTTCTTGAATTCTCCGCTGATCGCGTGCTCCCGAGGAGTGACTCGGTGGCGTAGCCCTAACCGTTTCCCAATGGATAAGCTTAGCTGAATAAGACAGCATATAAGAAATATCCCCAGTCTATCTTTGTCTATAACTACGTATGTCGTTATATTCCATAGAATTATAATTTAATCCACCCAACCCCAACCCCTGGGATAGCCCGCATGCCACACCCAAGGTACCACCGTACATACTTCCCTGCGGCCGGAGCTCCAACACGAGTTACACGGCGGTAAAGCCCAACCAGCCATTGAATTTTCGGAGCCTAAAGGCAGAAGTATTCAATCAAAAAGGGTCCATGTCAGGAAACGTCTTGGTCTTCGCTACTTTGAGTCCTACCATTTCTTCGCTTCGACGCTTACACAGGGTCTGGGAATTTGCTAGTAATTTGAGGCGATCTCAGGGCGGTATTCAGTTTCGCTCAGGATGCCATTCCGCATCTCGCGCTCAACGCGCTTATCCGTGGTCATTGGTATCTCCACATGTTTCTTCCTAGGGGAGATCTCGGGTAAGTGACACATACATCTATAAGAGACATGCTAATAGGATTAGTGGGGTTCTATACGCATTCACTTGCGCTAATTGCAGATGCATTTCACTATGTAGGTTGATGCGAAATGGAATGTCTCATGATTCATTCACTGATGTGTGCTAGTTGAATGATCTTGTTGGATTTGTCATTGCGTTGGTGGCTTTGAAGGTTTGTTTGCGGGATACGTATATTGAATAATGGACATTGATGCGTTTCAGGTTTCAGAGGGTGATGACTCGCCCAAGGAGTTGTCTTTTGGATGGCAAAGGGCTCAATTGTTGGGTGCTTTTTTTAATGGTGTTTTGCTTTTCGGGCTGGGGATTAGTATCTTTTTGCAGTCGATTGAGAGGTTTATTTCGGTGCATCGTGAGTTGAGTCGTTGGTTTAAACTTTAGGGTGTTGGCTGATGGTTTCTTGTTGCAGGTATTGAGGATCCGAAGTTGGTCTTTATTGTTGGGTGCATTGGGCTGGGGCTCAATGTTATTAGTGCATTGTTTTTACATGGTGGGTTTTACTATCGGGTGATAGGATTGAAACTAATTGTTTTAGAACATGGACACGGTCATAGTCCGGCTCTGACTATCGAGGATGGAGTCAGTGATGAGGAGGACTCCATTACCAAAGTGAGTCTGCTTCCCATGGTAAATTGCCAACATACTGATTGTATCCAGCACCATGATCACAAACATGTAAGCTTTGAAAAACTGCATGGCTCCGCCTCTACCCACTGTCACGACCACCATCACAGTCATGGGCATAGCCACGGACACGACCACGGAGACTTGGGTATGATGGGTGTTTTCCTGCATGTTTTATGTGATGCAGCCAACAACCTCGGTGTCATGGCTGCCGCACTGGTCATCTGGCTAGCCAAGTACGATGGCCGGTACTACGCCGACCCGGGAGTGAGCATGGGTATCGCGCTGATGATCGCACTATCTTCTATTCCACTAAGTACGGTCATTCTTCCTGTTATTGTCACCCCTCACTCACACATACACAGTACGGAGAACCGGACACATTCTCCTAGGAAGCACACCAACTGGAGTCGATCCGAGTGACGTGCAGCACGATCTGGAGAAGGTGAGAATCAAGCTTAAACCAGACTCGCGTAGACTAATTCAATCAGATCCCCGGTGTACACTCTATCCATGAATTACATATTTGGCGCCTCAACCAACAGAAGAACCTCGCCTCCGTCCATGTCGTTGTCTCCGAACCCTCGGTTGCCAGTTTCCTGAATACTGCACGAACCATTAACCAGTGTCTCCATGCGTATGGGATCCACTCAGCTACTATTCAACCAGAAGTCATGTTTGAAACGGAGTCGGGCGAGTCACGGTGCCAAGTGGTGTGTGGAACACTGTGTGAGGCGCTGACCTGTTGTGGATGAAGGTGGATTGGGGGATAGCGAACATAAAACGTAAAATGGCAAGATCTTTCATCAACCACCCAAGTGGCCGAGCAGTAGCTCGGCTGTCACATCTTCCTTGGTCTAGTGGTCATGATTTCCGCTTGTCATTAACACTGATAAGCGCGGGAGACCGGGGTTCGATTCCCCGAGGGAGAGTTCTTTTTTCCTACTGAAAAAGTATATAGATATATTATTCTTAATGTCTCTTTTTCCTGTTTTCTTTTCTTTCTTTCTAATAAGGTTGTCGATCAATTAATCCGGCTTGAACTGTTTTATGCGGTGGTTAGCCTCCATAGCATTGTCTAGATGGCATGAGATGCTAGCCTGGAGACTTCACAACCTGATACTCAGCTACGGCATTAGTCCGCTAGGTGAGATGTACGTCTATCAATCACATCAAAGGACCGAATCCCTCCGTAGCCAGTCTGTCCTCTCTACTATATGTCTACAGATAAGAGCACCGCACCAGCGCCACTGTTATCTACGATGCTGCCAACCCCGCGCCGGCAGTACCTATCAAAAGCCGAGTTGGAACCTATTCCATCTGCAGTACAAGGTACCTCTATGCGGGGATTGATAATCACGATGGCGCCCCGTGTAAACTGAGCCTTTCCCCTCTTCTTTCCCTACTATATGATCAAACTTGCATCCGCTCACGTAGATACTAACTTCTGCTCCCGCAATAAACATGTCCCTCCAGAACTGGGAACACCAAGCCCAAAAGGGCAGAGATATCCTCATCAACTCCATTCCAAAGCAATGGCTACTACCGGCGGACAAATTACCGCCCCCGACTCAGAAAAACGTTATCGCTCTACCCAGACAAAGTGGCCTGTTGAGTGAGCGCGAGCTCACTATTACCGATATGTCTGCCACTGGTCTAGTGGCAGAGATGGGAAGGGGTAACTTGAAGGCTGAAGAAGTTGTCGTGGCGTTTTTGAAGAGATCGGTTCTGGGACATCAGCTGGTGGGAAGCCCTATGCTATTTCCTACAGAATGCTAACGAGTGAATCTAGCTGAATTTCGCAACGGAGTTTCTGGCAGATGAGGCAATTGCTCGTGCCAAGGAACTCGATGATTATTATCAGCGGACAGGGAAGCTAGTGGGCCCTTTGGTAACGGTCTAGACTTGCGTAGCTATGCAAATGCTAATATTGCATAGCACGGCGTCCCTATCAGTGTCAAAGAACACATTGGGTTCAAGAACAAGACATGCAACACCGGATACGTTGCTTGGTATGTCACACTTATGGCGATCCGCGACCATCGCTGACAGAATTAGGGTCGACAACGTCACCCCGGAAGATGCACACTTGCTGCAATTGCTCGCCAAGGCCGGCGCAGTATTCCACGTCCGTACGAATCAACCTCAATCCCTCATGGTAAGTAACACCGATTATACACACTATTGACCACTAGCTAACACTCTATAGCACCTCTGCTGCAGCAACAACATTACTGGCACGACTCTAAACCCACACAACCGCACCCTAACACCTGGTGGCTCTTCCGGCGGCGAGGGCGCCTCAATGGGCTTCAAATGTGCCCCCCTCGGCATCGGCACTGACATCGGTGGATCAATCCGCTGCCCAGCCGCGTTCTGCGGTGCCTACGGCTTCCGACCTACTACCATGCGCATGCCGATGGCAGGAATCCAAGTTGCTTCCCTGGGACAGGAGACTATCCACGGCGTCGTGGGCCCACTAGCAAGCTCCTCTCTCGAAGATTGCGAACTATTCTCAAAGGCCGTGCTGGACCAAGAACCGTGGAATAACGAGAGGTCTCTGGTTCCCATTCCCTGGAAGACCGTCACCCCAACGCGAGATGTGATTATTGCCATCATGTGGGATGACGGGTAAGTACTAGTTACCATGATGAGTCTACAGAACCATGCTAATGAATCTAGCTGCGTCCGCCCCCATCCGCCAATAACTCGTGCCCTACGACTCGCGCACGACAGGCTTATCGCAGCGGGAATTAAAGTCGTCGATTGGGAACCATACAAGCACGACGAAGGCTGGGATATCATCGTAAGCCCCCAACTATCCACTACCCTACTATACTCTAATACTTCAGTCAACCCTCTACTACCCCGACGCCGGCACCCTGCAACGCAAAATGCTCCTCTCCTCAGGCGAACCCGCACGTCCTTTAACAGAATGGGCCCTAGCGTATTCCCGTCCGGAACCACTGACACACCCCGAAGCCTGGGCATACCAGCACAGACGCGACGTCTTTATCGATGAGTACCATGCAATTATGAAACGCCGGGGTGTGGACTTTATTATTTCCCCGCCCTACCCCGGCGTCGCGGCTGTGTTGGGTGAGTCGCATTATTGGAATTATACTGCTATTTGGAATTTGGTTGATCTTCCTTCTGTTGTGTTTCCGTCGGGGTTGATGGTTGATTTGGAGCTGGATGTGTTTGAGGATGGGGATAAGATGTATGTTCCGAGGAACGAGGTTGATGGGAGGGAATGGGGGAAGTATACGGGTCCAGAGAGGTTTGAGGGGGCGCCTATCGGGTTGCAGATTTCGGGGGCGAGGTTTAGGGATGAGGAGGTGTTGGCGGCGGCTGGGCTTGTTGAGGGGATTGTGAGGGGTGGGAGGGTGGCTAAGCTCTGATATTGGAAATTGTTGGGATGGGGTGCGTATTTAGGAAGGTTTACAGTAGTTATTGGGTTTTTATTTATGCATGGTAGGATCTAGGGGCTTCTTCTCGTAGGATGCTTTGGTTCTATGTGATTTCCTCGGCTTGATGGCATGTGTGCCCAATAGGAATACATTTTTACCAACTACAACCAGACACTATCTACAATCCCCTTGTCGTTGTCTGAGATTCTCACATCTCACTCTCGACATAATTCCCCGCGGCAGCCAATGTCGCATAGTACAAGTCCGTCTCAGCACAAATAACCATCCGACTCTTCCCGGCAAAGTTAAAGTTCGCCGAAGTAGAACCAACATATATCTTGCCGATGAGCTTGCCCGAGGGATTCCAGACCTGAATACCATCACCACACCCAGCGTATACATTACCCCAAGAGTCACAGTGAATGCCTAACCGAGAATGTCAGCATACGATAAACCTCAATTTGCTTCAAGTCTCCAACTAGGAACGGAACATCATCTGCATAGCTCAACTCACCATCAGGTGCACCGGAGTTCACAAATGCAAAAGTCTTGCGATTCTCGAGCGTGCCATCTTTTTTCACGTCGAAGCGATAGCTACAATATAAGTCAATATTCCTTTAAACGAACGATTCAACGAGAACGTACATCGAAGCAGGTCGGGTAAAGTTCAGACCGAAAAAGCCACTATCGATTCCTGTATCGGTGACATATGCGTATTCGCCATCCGGAGAGAAAGTGAACCCTAGTATAAATCAGTTGGTCTGGATGAGATGATTGACTGGCTTCGTGCATACCATTAGGATGATCGAATCCATCGGCCGCGATCGTGACGGCTCCAGTATCGGGGTTGAATCGATATATTTGGTCCTGTAGACCTGGCGCAGGACGGAAATCTTGCACGTACCCATAAATCGTGTCTGTGAAATAGATGTCTTTGTTTTTCGGGTGAATGGCCACATCGTTCAAGGAATTGAATTGGCGACCGAAGTAATTGTTCAAGAGGACTGGGATTCTCGGTTAGTTGTCTATCTTCGTGTGTGCAGGGATGTCCACGAACCAGTCGTATTGTATGGCTTTTGCGGGTTCATAAGCCATAAAGAAGGAGGTTTGTCATTTCCCTGCCCTTCACTTGTGAAGATGATTTGTCCTCTATAGTTTGTTCCCCCTTTATATTACCATTTAGCCGAAAAAGAAACATCGTATCTCCAGATATAGCTTACCATTTGGATTAATCACCATTGGCGATGAAGGGACTGTAGAAACATCGACCAAGCCCACGGCATCACTCTTGTCAGATACGGCAGCTGCGTCTGCTAGAGAGATCTTCTCTATGATAGCAGACTTGTTTAGACCGGTGCTAGCATTTTTGGCACCTGCGTTCTGGACGAAGAAGACTTCGTCTGTTTCTTTCGACCTGTAACAAGGGGTATTAGTCCGAGATGCTCTCTTTTTATGCTCATCACGTACCATACGACCGCCTCGTGGAATAGAGGGTCCTTGGGTGAGTGCGCAATTCGGGTGAGTGTCGGAGCTCCTCCGATAATCTTCAAGAACTCCTCGTCGTACACATGGAATGGGCGTTGTTTAAGACTTTCTTCGGTGTGTCCGGGAGGAACGAAAACCTGTAAATACAAGCGTTAGCATGAGATGAGGATATGAATGGTTCAAGTTGATCGCGTACACTTTTTGCGTTGAATTCGGTTGGTGGTCGGGTCGCATTTAACACGTTGAATGATCTTTGATCGATTGTCTGAGCCTGAGCAGGAATGCCGCTACACTTGACTGGAGGGATGAATGATTGTCCTAGAAATGCTAGAGCAAGGAGCGCAAGAGACGTAGGCATTTTGGACAAGGGTTATGTTTTCGCTCTAGAATACAGTTGTGTTCAACGGAAAAGGTACCAGGGGTAGGCATTATGTCCAGTCTTGGTACTGCGGCTTCGGTGCCGAGGGATCAGATCACCGGAGTTGATCCGACCGACCCCGTAAAATCCTAAAGATCCGATGGTAGAACAAGTGTAGTTTCAATAGGTTGGGCATTTAGTTGTTTACGTAGAGATAGTATATTTCAAAGATAATATTACTATCGCAACATAAGATACGTTATTATCCTAGACTTATTCCTAGGTCTCTCTTAACATCTCTATGGAAATTTGCGGAGACATTCCCTCTCAATGCCTCAAACCCCCAAGCCTAAGATTCAAAAATACAAAGACATTGAAAGACCATGAAACTAGGCTAAGCCTTCAAAGACTACCTACAACAAGCACTTAAGCACTTACACCAGAACGAATACATGAAGAAATCATATACTTCATTGAAGCGCATAAATACATAAGGAAACCATAGACACATTATCACTCATCCCGAAAGTAAACCGAGATGAGAAACACAACCAAAGACAAATCCTATCATGAAATATTTCCATCATAAAGAAACAGAAAATGAAATAACTCCAGAAAAATCAAACTCCAAAATCAACGAATCATTTCCGCCAGAACATAGCCTTGCCAAGCGTCCGTCCAACAGCCCAGCGAGTCTCGTTAATACGGTCCTTAAAGGATGGTTTATCAGAGTACCGAATAGGACGCGAGGAACGACCACCTTCAGAGGCAGTGCCGGTACTTCCACCAAAGGCAGAAGGAGCAAAATTCGTAATATTTCCAGCTTCAAACTTGGTCTTCCCTTCAACGATCTTGTGCACAAGGTTGAGGATGGCGTAGATTGTTGATCCAACTGCGCGAATAGCGGCGAGAATGGCGACGGACCAGAGGATGATGGCGAGGTAGATGTTTGTGCCGCCGGAGTCGACGCCGTAGATTTCGGAAACGGCCATGCCGAGGATGACGTTGGCGACCATCCAGATGGAGACCATGTATGTGCGCACGGCGCGGTAGTAGTCTTCTTGCATTTGGGACTCGGGGAGGGCAGGCTCGGGGACTTCGAGGCGGTCGCGCAGGTTGCGGAGGGCGGCATCGTATCCGCTGTCGATGTCGAGTTGCTCGGAGGGCATTTCCATGACTACGGTTGTGCCGTTGATTACCCTTGCGGCGCCGAGGTCGGTGTTGAGCACGTTATCTCCTTTTGTTCCCCAGGTCACGTCGTGGGTGTTGCAGAAGGCGTACACTTGCAGGATGCAGATGTAGCTGGGCATGAGGAGGAAGTATTGTGCGGAGGAGGTGAACATGTGCCAGGGGTCCAGGTAGAGGAAGGAGGTGTAGAAGTACAGGCCGACGGTGGAAAGCATGGATAGGACGATGTTCATCATCAGGGTGTTGGAGACGTCTATTTTCATGTCGCCCACGCCTGCGCGAGAGAGCAACTCCTTCACGACGAGGTACAGAGCGCAGAAAACGGTGTAGAACATGACAATGGCGTAGATGATGATACCGGAGAGGTAAAGGTTTTTGGCACTGGGAATAGTTAGCGTGATTCAGGGATAGGAGGCGAGATGACTTACCCTTGAGGTCGATTACCAAGAGAGATGATGAACTGCAAACACATGACCAAGACGGTGGCATAACGGAGGACGATAAAGATGTATTTGCCCATATGGTGACCAAATGGATCCATCTTCTCATCGGTAAGGGAACCAGCGATGAAGTAGAAAGCGAGGTAGAAGTTGGCGAGACCGAAATAGGTGAACAGCAGATTGAGGGTTTGGTACACAAACTCAATATGCAGCAAGATCTTGCGAGCAAGAGTGTGATCCGTCTTCCAGATCTGCTTGGCGTTGAAGATGGAGTACACAGCAGCGAAGAAGGCACCGTTCAGCCAACGTCGCCGTTGCGAAATAAATTCGGGCACCGAGTCAGGCACATCAGTCTCTCCAACAGCACTCTTGACGAACTTCAAGACCCATCTCTCTTCTCGCTTGGCCACCAACTCCCAGCAAAGAATACGGTCCTCAGCCAGGTACATGTTGGCTGTGAAGACGTCGGCATCCTGACCATGAAGAGTCTCACCCTTGAAGTACTGGTTGAGCGGGCCGTGGCCATCAGCATCGTTCTGAAGGGCGAAGAAACGGTAGGCACTGAGAGCACCGGGCAACACAGTAATGTAACCAAAGACGGACTCGAGCGGCTTATCGAGAATATTGGACATCTTGTACTCGAAGTTCTGACTGGCAACGAGCGGGTTGAATAGACCAAGCCAGTTCTTTCCCTTTCCAGCCTTGATCTCTCCGGCGGCACCAGCAACATTGGAATCCTGGTCGAATGCTTTCCATAGATGGTACAGAGCATCAGGCTCAGGCTTGGTACCCACATCAAGCAGGACACAGATGTTGGGCTGGAGGGCCCGACCAAAGGCATTGAAGAACCAACGGTGAGAATTCAACTTCTTCTGGTTCTGCTCCTTGAGACAGAAGATGACCTGGCAGGGCACAATGCCCTTCTCGGCACCCTTGAACTTGAGATCAGAGTCGAGCGAAACCTGGGTAGTGTACTCGTAGACGTGTGCTGTGACAGGCTTCTGGTTGACAATGTTCTTGGCAATACCCTCTTGATAAACACCTAGCGCCGCGAGCGCATTCAGGGTTCGGGGGTGGACTTTCTTACGACCATCGGAAATAATGCAAACCACAATCTTTTTCCAACCGTCCTTACCCCAGGTACGGGACTTGGTACGCTGGCACAAGTAGCTAATGTTCCGCATGACACCGTGCATGGTGCGAGTAAAGCCGATCTCGTCTTCATTGTACATGGTGATACAGATTAAAAGCTCAGTCTCGCGTGTTGTGCTGCCAATCTGCTGGCGAAGCTTGTATCCGCGGTTGCTAAAATCGTCAGGGTCGGAAGTCACGGCAGTATATCGCATATGGGTGAATTCGCGGTCATCGCGGCGAGGCAGGAAACTGTGGAGAATGGTGGGAATTTTGCACTCCAGGACCAGCTCGCCGTTGATCAACTGGATCTCCTTCTTGACCATCTGGGTGGGGCGAACGCCTCGGCGGCTTTGCTTGTCAGGCGCCGGGCCGTAGTGAAGATTGGGATCAATCATGATGGATCGGTCGTCGTCGTCCAAATCAACCTTGGCCATATCATCTTTTTCGTCGCCCATGACGGTCGACTCGCTCATGAAGGAACGGACACTGGCGCGAGAGCCATGGTTAATGGTTCTTCCACCACCACCGAATGGGTCTTCGCGCGCGACTCCGTCTCCGATATCAATGCTAGTGTCGGTAGATGGAGGAGGACCAGAGAAGAGAGGAGCAGGAGGCAAGGGTCGCCGAGGACTTCCTCCATATCGTGAACTAGGAGTACCAGGTCGTGGACTGCCATTGAGATCGGCCCGTTCATAGCCCACACTCGATACAGACGGTGGCCGAACGTGTCCGGGGCTCCAAGGCCGAATCGGAGAACCCACTCGCGGGGGAATTGAAGGGTAAACCGATGTGTCTGCTAGGCTAGCGGTAGAGGGGGCCAGATTCGGAATGGTGCCCACGCTGGAAGGCGCACGCGAAGGTGAGGCCGCGCTGGGAACCTGATAGAAGCGGTCATCGTAGTGAGGTGCCTGGCCGGTCCTAGAATATTGGACTCGAATGTTAGAACGCGGTCGCGTCGGACTCGGAGAGAAATGCAGCTCATCCATGTCCATCTTGAACAAAGCTGACAGCAGGTTTGTTCACAGTGGATATGGGATGTGGGATACAACAAGTAATGTGTGCATTGTTTACGGCCGGGCCAGCCTCGATAAACTACCAGAACAAGCACGGTTTCGCCCAATGCCAGACCTCCCGTGCACATTCTTGGCGCGTCTACCAGAGACAGCATCTGCCAAGGGCGTAGCCGAAACTGGAGAGGGGAGCATGTGGTTGCGTTGAAGGGACAACAATTGGAATGTGCCGGAGAATAAGGTTGGATTTGTAGAAGGTGGAGATGTACTTACGGAGTAGAGTCATCATAGTCTGATTGATAGGAAGAGGGAGCCCCAGGGCTGCCACTCAGGTCGCTGTTATCACCTGCGGTGGGCAACAAGCGCATAGTCGCGCCATTGCGAGTGGCTGTGGGAGACTCGTGCTCGGGCAGGAATGAGGACGCCTCATCCAAATACGCGGGAGGCTCGTCCCCGTAATTGGACCTTGGGTAGTGGCTCATGATGTGGAATGTGGTCGTTTGATCTCAGTTCTGCATAGTAGGGTTTGACGCGGTCTGGCTAAGACAAGTTGCGCGATGAGACACGGCAGTCAACTGAGCCGAGACAGGCAGAGCGTACGGTCTGACAGGTTGGCAATGATGATGATGATACTGACTGTGAAGATAATCGGAATGCGGAGAGGAATGTAGAAAGGGAACGTGGATGTGAATTAAGAATAGAGAGGTTACAGAGGTCAACCGGTTCATCCGCATCAACAAAGTGGAGGTGGAGTTGGTTGTCACGGCAACGCACTTGCAAGGAGCTGCTGCACGGGGCTTTAATATTGGGAACTCGTCCCGACTAAACTTGAATCTAGCTAGCTATTAATAAAACTTATCCTCTATTTGTTACATGGTATTCACGTATGCGCTGGGAGTTTTCTACGGAGTACAGAGTCGCAATTGCGCATCCAGACTCGATGCTCCACTGAGTGGGTCGCATCAGTGCGTCAACGATCATAAACAGTGCATTAACTAGATTCATCGCGGGATAAAAAGTCAAGTGCCGACTCCAGGTATTAAACTGCAAATGAACATTCTCTGTAGACGATAAAACATCAACCGGGTACCAAGATAGGTACCACCAAAATTCAACCCCTTTTTGTCGAGTCGCCAACAGCAACATTGAAATCTCGGCAGTGTGAAGCTCCACCTGCCGTTGCCTACGCATCGTTAAGCAAAGGCTCTCTTTCGCGGTCACTCGACTCGGGGTGAGCAACACGGCGGAACAAACTGTCACGACCAGTGTACGTAGCAGCAGAGACGTAAAACGAGACAGCGGTCAAGACCGCGAAAATGGTAAAGGCAAAGATCCACTGCAGAGCAATAATCTTGATCGCGAACTGCCTAACAGCCAGAGCTGCACTAACATTAGCAACATTCCCGGAGATCCGAAGTATAGCAGAAACTTACATAGAGTGAGCAGACTCAGACAATAGCCCAGGATATAGTCCTGACGCAGCACGATATGCTGCAAGCCAACCAGCAAAATCACCCAGATAAAGATGTTAGCGACGATCCGGCCGGGCAGGTTATGGCTATGCACCGCGACAGCCCCGTTCCAGAACAGCGCTGTCAGAGTCCAGGCGTAGGGGCCCGCAACAGCGGGCAGGTGCACGAAAGCGGGCAGCCCGCGGTGGCGACCGTATGTGACGGCCTGGTTGATGAAGTGGGCGATGAGAATGATCTCGGCCCACCAGAAGTAGTTGCGGGTCCACAGCATGATCCAGATAACGAGGAACACATTGTTCAGGATGAAGTGGGTGGCGATGTTGGCGGCAGCTGCTACCAGGGCCGTGTCTTTGTGGAATAGATGCCAGACATAGCTGAGCTGGGAGAGGAGTAAAAGGATCCTTGATGGGTCAGTTAGTAGACTTGGATAAATCGAGGTATGGTCTTACCAGTAAATTCCAGTCACGGTAGTATTCTGACTGAACGGAGTATTATGCTTCCTGGCTTGCTTCCAGAGCTTCTTACCATGCTTGGTATCGTCGGGCGAGTGAAGGGAATAGTAAATTCCGATGATGACGACCAGGGCCCAGCTGAGGGGCACCAGAAAGCGGTAGGTATTCAAGGCGTGCGCATTATGCGTTTCACGCCGGGCAAAGGGGTTGTAGCTAGCCATGATGGAGGACAAGTTGAGCAGCTAATGGTCAGAAAGAGCGGGGAATGTGCACATCTTATAGTTTTCAAGGAACAGAGCTCAGCGGTCGGATGACTCGGCTTTCCACGACTCAGGTTGAAGCTCTCTTGATGATGTCAATCAACTTGCAACTTGGGTGGGTCCCTCCTTATCGATAAGTCTACAGGTTTTGGTGCTTTTTACATTTTACATTTTACCGACGCATCTCGCGTCACTTTGGTGTCCACTTTCCAGTGAGTTATCAGAGATTTGAAGCAAGAAGATTAATCCTATATGAAATCCAGCCAAGGGCAAGGACATGCTGGGTGCGACAGGCTGAGAGTTTGAGATTTTGAGATTTTGGATGGCGCCACTGCGTCGATCCTGTGCACGGTCCTATGCGGGGATTCTTTGCTAACACTTTGGTTCTGGTTTTATGTAGTTGGAAGTCTATAACTATCTTCTGTAAAAGTAGCGACAAAAGGAGTAAAATTCCTATAATACCGATCTCTGTACACCTATGTATTAAAATCTGGATATCTCTCTCGTTAAGCCTATTACTAAAATTGTCAAAGCGAGGACCCTGGATGCACGGGGTACTTGGCAAGGGCCCGGGGGCAATGCCTAGGAATATACCTACCCACATGAGAACAGCAAATTCCAAAAAAAATAGGTCATCACTGCCATACCCAGACCGATCATTGTAGATCTAGGGTAAACTTGGAAATCCCGAACTCAAGACTGCCGCGCAACGCGAACAGCCTCCAAAACCCGCCCATGAATAGAAGCAGGCGCCACAACCATACCATGGCACCCCGCCAAAGTCCGCCCCAGGCCGCAGTCAACGGGATTGCCCTCTAAGTCTGTAATCTTTACCCCCAGCTCAGCCGCCAGAAGCATTCCGCCAGAGTGGTCCCAGATCTTCGACCGGTAGGACTCCTTCAGAGGGACCTTGATAAAGGCATTGCACGCGCCCACTGCGATCGCCACGTACCGCATCTGCGCAGACCATAGATCCACGGGGTTCGGCCATAAACAGCCCAGCTGTGCCGCCGCCTTGCCGTGAACCTCTAGGTTTGTCGTCTCAGTAGCTTGCGTATCAATCAAGCGCACCTGGCGTGGGTCGCTAATCTGCGGCACACTCGGTAGCATTGTCCCTGGTAGTAAGGCGCCTGTTCCCATAGGCTGCATCTGAACCCCGTGTCCGACGACTGCTGACAACATCTGGCCGTAGCCGTCCTTGTCCACCAGCTCCTCGGCCACATGCCCGGTCCCTAGAAGGTTCGGACACCCCAGGACCCCGACTACTTGTTGGCCGTCTTCGATCAGCGATAGACACACGGCGTACTGCTGCCCGCGCATAAAGGCCGCCGTGCCATCCACTGGATCGAGGGTCCATGTTCGCCCGGTGCGCCCGGCGTTACCCTTGGCGCCCAAGTCGATCAATTGGAGCATCTCGTCTTTCGTGCTAGGAGTGTACAGTTGTGCCTCGCTGGTCTCGTCATCGAGGTGTACAGATCGAGCCAATTCCCATGTTCGTTCGAGAAGGGTGGCGTCTTGGCGTAGGGCGCTTGAGTCTTCTTCGCCGACAATCTCGTCGTCTGGGAAGGCGTTGTGGATGGCGGCGATGATGGAGGCTTGTGCGGCGAAATCGGCGATTGTCACGGGTGTCGAGTCAATCTTGTCGAAGGAGCCCTTGTCCACTGCGGACAGCAATTGCTTCGTCAAGAGAGCTGCGCGCTGTACGGCGAGCCTAGCTATGTGCAGCTCTTTGCTGTAGGGTTGAGTGCTCATTGTGTAGAGATTGGAGGTGCTATGCACCTGAGCATGAAGAGAATTGAGCGTCCCCGAATACTTGGGCCGGGGTGGTGGGTTCCAAGGTTGCTCTAGCGGCTCCGAACCGAAATATATTTCCACCGATCACCCGTTTTGGCTGATCACGTGAATTGTAGTGGCCAGCGTCATCGGTACAAAACCTGCTCGCGGTTGGAGTGGATACTGTTTTCATACATATATCATACCTAGGGTATATCTGTACGCGATTCTAATGTCAACTGTTACACAGAGTGGAATACGCATAATCTCATAGATTGTATGGGTGTAGTCCAGACGTTCCAATTACGGATGCAATGGTCTGCCGTGTCTAGGAAAAGAAAGAATGCCCAAGGTATATCTCTAAACGCCATTTCAGAAGAAAAATCAGAAAGAAGCAAAAGCAAGCTCGTAGGCAAAGGCCAGGCTCATCTTCGCGTGCTGCAACATGTGGTCGAAACTGATGTACTTGATCTGGTCGTCGGTTGTATGGATATGCTTGTCACTGTTCTCGAAGGAAGACTCGATCACGAATGCGGAGGGGTAGCCGAATCGACTGGCAGAGGCGTGGTCGGAGCAGGCGTAGCCGCACTTGGTCTCGACATAGGGGATGTCACAGTACTACGGTCGTCAGTAGGGGGTTTTCAATCGAGAACGGCAGAACTCACGGTGGTGATAACTTCCTTGATGAAGTTGGTCAGGCCCTGGTCGACGTAGTCGACAATGACACCGACAGACTCCTCAAGTCCAGCGTCCAGAGTCCCCTGAACGAAGCCAGTCATATCCTGCTGCAGCATGGCCTTGACTTCACGCATATCCTTCTTATACTTGGCATAGACCGCCTGAGATCCCAGCAGACCACCCTCCTCAGCCGAGTACCAGTGGAACTCGATAGTATTCTCGGCTTCGCCCTTGGCGATAGCCTCGGACCGCAGCAGGGCCCGGAGAGACTCCAAGATTGTAACAGTTCCACTACCGTCGTCGTCCGCACCTGGTGCCGCCAAGATCGATGGAAGGAAGAGATTGATGCTGTCCTGGTGGGCACCTAATACGACCGTGTTGTTGGTCTGCCCGGGGATACGCGCGATAATGCTGAACTGGCCCCAGGGGTGGTCGAACTTCTCCACGGTAGCACCGTGCTCACTGGCACCAGAGTCCTCAACTACGTTGCTGACTTGATCGTACAGCCATTCGGCGGAGTCGATGCCAGTCTGGGACTTGTAGTACCGGGTGTGGAAGGAGGTGAAGTGCTTCAAGTTCTTCTTCATGTTGCTCTTCGACAAGTCATCCGTCAAGGGCACGACATCTTCTTCGTGGTGCATCGATCCCGGGTAATGAACGACGCGCTTGGTGTGAAGGGCACCGTAAGAACCAGACTGGAACTCATCGGTGACATCAATGAAATTGACGCCGTCCTGAAGGGCTATCGTCAGTCGGGTATAGAGAAATGTCGCATTCAGAATCCGACTTACCAACTTCAATGCCCACTTCTCTTCCTCGGTCACCCAGCGGGTTTGGTAGGGCGCCAGCTCGATCAACCACTTGGTGGTTTGTGCATTCTGGACGATGGAAGGGACTAGAGGGGCCTGCTGGGGGATGACCGCAGCCAGAGCGGTAGCGGCTAGCACAAGAGGCGTAAGAAACTTCATGATTTGGATAAAAATGGGATAAAAATGAGGGAGCGCCTCGGGTTTTGTAGGTTGAACTCACAATCGCAGGGTTCTGGGGCTGAGCTATCACTCGCCCTTGGCAGCCGCCAAGCCCTTTTTGGACCCCGCGCTAACAGTGTATTAATAGATAACCCACGTCTCACTTTAGCCTTATCACCTTTTTATTTTGACCCTTTAGGCGCTTTTGAACCCCCTTCGACCCTTTCCCTTATACCCCTTTTTCTACGCACACTAGGGTGCACTATGTGCTACGCTATGTGTACCCTAGGATAATTCACGGGTAGCGGTTATGAGACTCGCGCGGGGATTTGGAGAGAGTGGAGCATCAGCAACTCCACCTCGAACTATGACTCGTCTAAGCCTCGGATCGCCATCGGATCCCGTGAGTCACCAGTGAGGCTAGAGCATCACGTGCGAGTCACATGCCAAGATTGAATATTACTCGAATAGGAAACTAGGGTTAGGGCCTTGACTGGATAGTTCACATTCCGCCAATCAGCAAGCCGTCAGTCTCCCGTGCAATCGCGAGAAGGGAGATTGGCGTTCCGATTTGCGCGCCTCTATCTCGTTGGATTGTCTTTCATTCATCCTTACTTTGTATTCTTATACCGCCCCCTGCTCGTCCTTACTGCGCTAGACCGATATATACTATGGCGATTCACCCTAAATTACGATCCCAGGGGACCCTGTCCCCCCAGCAAACTGTGGCCATCTCCACGTGGACGGAGCAAGCCTCGGCCTCGCTCGAGAATCTGACTCTGTCGGAGGCCAGGCCCGCCGAGGGAACTGCATCGACACCGTCGCGATCCGGTCTCCAGGGTGCGACCGTATCCATCTCGATACCCCTCGACGATGAGCCCCCGGCGACTCCATCACCTCGCGTCAAGATTGCCGGCGCAGAGGCACGCCCTCCAACCGTCAGCTTCCGGCGTCGCGAACCTCTCCGACGGGATAGCCTCAAGCGACGCGAGGCTTTGTTGAAAGGCAAGGATGGAAGTCGTCGGCGACAACGATGGGAGAACGGTATGGCCCATCGGGTCCTTAGCACGGACTCCGTCACGAGGATAAGCTGAATACTGATGATCACAAGACCGCCTGCTGCATAACCCGTGGGCGGAACCTCCATCCTCGAAGGACTGGGATATCCAGCCGACCTACCCTCGACACGACCCTATGCCATACTATCTCGCACCGCTCTGGGACGTTCACTATTCCAAGATGGCTGACCACGCAAACAAGCATACCGTCGTTGACAAGCACCGTGTGCCCAAGGAGCTGCGCACGAAGTTGAAGCATGCTCGTGCTGCTCGAGGTATGCTCCAGGATCTGGAAGACGAGATCCGTCTCTTCATCCGCATGTGGAATGAGAAGCAGCTCTTCCTTCGAAGCGAGGGTCTACAGGATGCACCGGAGTCGAGCGAAGAGTCCGAAGACGAGATCGTCTTTGTCAGCCGCAACGGCCAGATGCACGACTCGCCCGAGCGAAAGCAGAAGCTTCAGAAGCTGCGGGGAGAGATGAGCTTGCATCATGAGAAAGACGGCGAGAAGATGGTATTTGAGAGCCTGGTTGATGACCGTTCCGCTAGCTTCGGGTGAGTTTGCTTCGAGGGTATGTCTTTGCTTGCACTAACCGGGGGATGCTAGTCGTTGGCTCGTGCACTCCATCGCCTCGTACTATGGCCTGCATACTTGGTCCGTTACCGTGGGTGTCCCTGCCCGACGGGAAGCCTATGTGGGTTTCCGTCCGCCCGCGCCGGGTAGCCGAGCTGGATTTGTTACCCATCCTGCTTGTCGTGCCGAGGGGCTGATCAAGCCGGGCGACGAGCTCCCGCGGCCTTTATATGCGCAGGTCTAGACTCTGCCTCGGTCGATATAGCGTTCTTTGACAGAATGATTCTTCACTCTTTAATGTTGCGATTGCGATTTTGGCAGGGTCCAGTTTCGGCAGTTAGTTCCAATATTTATAAATCCATTGATACCTTTCGATTTACCCGTTTTACCGGTCGAAGAGCATGAGAACACCGAGAAGCACACAAGATGGACTCGGTGCATCCCATCAAGTTTTAAGTTCGATTTGCACTGCAGTGTTCTGACCGCTCCTTTACCACCTCGTAAGTGGCGCTGGCACCGGCATTGACAATGTGGCTTGGACGCAGTAGATGTAGATAATCTCCGGACCAAAGAGGGCAGGTTTCATGCATTCCAGTCCATGCCATGATCTCATATCATCATTTCCGTTGAGCAGGGATTTATCAGATCCTTTCCCATCGGGTCCTACCTTGATCTCAATAGTATTGGTGGTGTTTAATATGGAGTGGCAAGCCTTAATATTGATAATATTGCCAATCATCTCCGAAAGGCGTAGACTGAAAAGAATGGATCCGGTTCGGTCCGTCACCCCACCGTTCCTTCACATTCCACATCGCCCAATTCATGCGGCATGCAACAACGCGCAAAGCGCGATCGGACCTGAATCAAACATTGTCAATGACATAATAATCAAGATGAGAAGAGCATCTTCCAGAATATCGCCCAAGTACCTCGTGTCCAGACCCCTCTTCCCAACCACTCGCCTCGCTGTATGTGGGGGCTTAGGTTGGAGGGGTGATTTGACAGCGAATGATAAGTCGACACACATCAAGCTTAAGCTTACTGGATATTTTCTACGATCAAACGGGGGTCATCGCACATTGTGACCTTGAGGCCCAGTTCGTGTGGTTTGTCCCCCTCGGTGATTCGCCGTTGCAGCCCGAATAACAGCCTGTACGACGGGGTCTGTGATGATAATCGATAATCGACAGTCAACGGTGACTGGATTATGGGAAGATAGAAGGTTCTTCATTTTAAATGTCCGAGTTGGTCATGATCATCCAAAACAAGAACTGAACGCATTCCTCGCCTCATTTTTACTCGGAAATCTACTCGTCCGAGTTTCAGAGCCGGTTGTTTTCACATTCTCCTTTCTTTTTCTGAAGTATCGGAAGTCTTAGCTTGTCGACTTGCGTTACCCCGTTGCCCCTCCTTTCTTGGGAAGCCCGCCGTTTCTTAACACCCAACCCAGCTCGGACATGTCTACCTGATCTTCTATACCTGCTCGAAGTGTAGGGAACCGTCATATTGTCAATGATCTGCCTGACTTGAACTCGCTGATCCCTGTTCTCCCTCTAAACTATCATCTGATTATTTTCTTCCCGCTTATTTCCTTCAATATCACCATCATTCACTCTACGGGAATAACCATCCCTTCTTTCACCGGCTCGCTGCGTCATGGGAATTTGAACTTGAGACACCCCTGTCTCTCATTGCCTTGACCAGGTCATCTGGCTCAAATCGTTCAAGTCGTGACCTCATTCGATATTCCCCTTTCCGTTCTATCCCCCATATAATTCCCCACCTGGACCTCGTCTTACCTTCGACTTCACTACCCCCCTCCTGTCGATCAGTGACTATGGGCTCCTATAAATCCTGCCAAGACCGCGCTGGCAGCGGCGGCAGCTCCAGTTCAACCTATACTGATGCCTCGGTTCATTCAAAAAGTACGGCACCGACGCTGATCGGTGATCACACAACTTGCACGATAAAACCACAGGACTGGCTGGAATTCGAGGATGACGGCCCTCGCGGCTCCGTCTCTACATATGCTTCAACCACTCGTTCTCTAGCTGAACCCCCGCAGAAGCCACGCTATGAGGTCGACGAGCGACTGGAGCCGTTCCCAACAGATACACTGGCGACCACGCCCTCTTCATTCGCAAAGCTGTTTCCCTCCTCGCGACGGCTATTGATCCGACATGACGATGCCACCAGCGACGGCAATATGAACCTGCGAATCGACACTGTCGTCCCGCGTCGAGGCGGCTATCAACAAGACGTAACCCTCTTCCATCTCCGCATGTACGACCTATTCTCTCGAAAGGTCTCCCTCAGACGATACTGCCGCGACTCCGGCCGCGAAGTATTCCATTCCGCCCGAAGAGAAGTACCCACTACACACGACCAGCGGCCAATCCGCCGTCGATCATGGAGCAGCGTCCTCGCCAGCCTTCGACCAAGCTCATCCCACGCAGCAGCTGAACCAGCCCTACAAAGCCAAACCTCAACACACGAAGACAAACGCGAAAGTGAAGAAGACAAAAAGCTAGCCGACTCAATCCTCCTCGAATTCTCCAACTATGCCCATGTAGAGCTGAAACGCCGCGGCCCCGGCGCCGCCAAGCGCTACGAATATGAATACTGGTCCACGAAATACCAATGGCGCCGCGAGTTCCGCAAAGAGGGCGATCTGCGCGAAGTCTCTTATTTCCTGGTCAACATGCGTACCTCTCGCATCATTGCCCACATGGTGCCTGAGATCCTGACACCCCTGGAAGCTGTCGAGGAGGAGAGCAAGGGTGGTTGGGTGCCGCCGTGTTCGCTGTGGATCAACGACCCCTCCGTGTACGAGCGGATGCCCGACGTTGCCGAGTGAGTCAAACCCCACCTATAATCGTTCTATAATAGAGCGGTTGAAACAATAAAAGTACTAATCCGGTCTAGCGTGATTGTCGCGACAGGGCTAGTCGCCCTGGTGGACGATTGTATTCGTCGCCGCTGGCATAGCGCCCGCCGCGTTCCATGGATCTCCCCCGCACGTTCCTCCCTCTCAAAGGGCTTGGAACGCATGGGCCCACGCCGTCTGATCGGCGATGTCCTTCAGCGGAGAGGATCCGCCTAGGTTAGCGCTGATCACTGATCACTGTTCACTGATTTTGCTGCACGAGCGTGTTTGCTAGATCGTCTTTCGATCCATGGATGAGATGCATTTACGACTTACGATTTACTCATGACTTCTACCCCCACCTGGGAAATTTCTTTTCTTTCCGGTTACAATCCATGTTCTCTATCCTCGGGCTTATGTACATGGAGATCTACGCGCCCTAGTCTGTTATCTATTGGACTAGGGCTTTCGGAGGCTCGGACGGGTATAGGTGGCGTTCTACTAGCGTGAACCACAATCGAGAGTTCGCGAGCAATGCAAGCTGCCAGGGTTCCATTCCAAATTCCCGTCTCAAATCTCCAGGGAGTTCCTGGACTATACAGGGGTATAGACAGGGCATTCTGCGCTGCTCTGCTGGCGATGCATATGTTGTAGCTCGAGCCTGACCGCTGCTTCAGTTTGCTTTTGATATTCCAGCTACTACGCCGACATGACTCGCACCAATACAATTTGTTAGCCTGATCAGGGCCGAATTCTAGTTAGTGCGCTGAAGCAAAGCGCTACCTACTACGTGATATAATACCCTAGACAAATAGTTAGGTTACCCCTCGTCAGTCGCAAATTAATAATGAAAGCCCCGATCGATTGGCTATGAATGAATCTTTTTCATCCCCAAAACACCGGGCGGCTTTTGCTGCCTGGGCTTTTAAAGCTTGCACTTACAACGGCCATTCCGAGCCGCATTGAACCGTTCCATGGTCGAGTGAAGACAAATGCACGTATGCCCAACTTGCATCGAAATCGCACCCGTCCCTTCCGGAATTGTTTGGGCAGGACAGCTATGATGCATAGGGTTAGATATTCCAGACTAAGCGTTACACACAGCAGAATGTCATTCTTTGCATTATCTCGGGGGTTTGATTGGATTCGGGTTGGCTATGACGATTCCCCCCGGTTAGCGTTAGTAGCTGTTCATGCAGGGCGGCCCGGTGGCCCAGTCGTTTAAAGTTCCCACTTCCCTCGAACCTGTAACCCTTCTGAACGATTTCATCTATTTCTAGTACCAGGGTAAAGTGATGCGCTGGCATACTGGAATACGGCCCAACGAGTACCTGTGAGATACAAGACTGACTCGGTGGTTTCAAGGTTTCCATGCACAACACCAAGCTATAGGCCTCACCTCCGCCTTTGGGCAAAAACCACCACACACTACGCTATGTCATTCTTACAGTGATTCTGGAAGCCCGCCAGCTCGGAAGCAGAGTGCAATGCATGCAGAATACAATGCAGAATGCAAATGCACGGCAGATGAGGCAGGACGGGGCATCGAATATCAACGTGGGGTTCTCTGAGTTGTTCAATATTCTCCATCCAATCCCCGTCCAACCTGATCCGTATGGAGTTTCCTCTCATTCTGTTCTCCCGAGACCTCCTTGTGTCAATGGGTCGGGAGTATGTGGGAATCCTCTTCCACCGTAGCGTTTCTTCAAGGGTAGTAGTATGGTCGTGCGCCGGGCCGTTCCAGCTTGCAGCATCAAAATGATCCGCATGTCCGCCGAGTCTTGACTGGTGAGAGGGGAAGGGGGAGGGGCCTTTGTCTCGTACCCACGCAACTTACAGGACATGCATAAGCCCGTTTTCTAGGTTTGACGGTCAGGCTCCGTTGTTTGTTCAGGGAAAGGGAAAATAATGAAATAAAATAAAACGGGGGAGTCCGAGAACGGTCTTTTTTTTACCCTGTGATTATTGGAGCCGTTATATGATTCTCCCCGCTCCCCATATCTCAAGGTCGACCCATTGACCTGCTCTCTATATCTAGTTCCTTTTCCCCGGAGATTTTACCTACCCTTCTTTCCCCTCCAGACTACTTGACCTTCCAAGGCTCCTTTTTTACACTCCCCCTTCTCACCCCTCACGATCTCCATCTTAATCCCCAATTGACCCGCTATATATACCTCACAATGTCCCTACCAACTAGTCCCCAAGGGAGTACTATTGCTCGACAGACCTGGCAGGATCAGCTCGCCGGTAAGCCATTGACCAGCTCCAAAGAACCCATCTAACATGATCCAGACCACTGCAGAAGAGCCAAAGTAGCCGCCCCCGTCTTCAACATTGTCTCCGATCGGCGAGGTACCTACCCGTTTCCCTATTTGTCTCCCCGAACGTCCTTGTCTCGGCATTGCAGTGGAGCTGCAGAAGTACACCGACTTTTACTTTGACAGCGACTGACTCAAAATAGGTGGTCGTACCGCCTGGTCCAGCACAGTTACCGTCCAGGGCCAGAGTATCTCCGCCCGATACTGGTACGACGGACAATACATCAATAATGCCAAAGAAGATGCCGCTGAGGTTGCTGTTAAGATGCTGAGCAAACAGCCTAGTCCTTCGACCGTTTATCAAGGGACTATTCCTACCCAATCAACCCAAACTGGCTTCGGTACTGGGTTTTGACTGAGTTGTTGCTTTTTCCTTGTTCCTTTGTTGGGTGGATATCTTCAAAATCTTTTTTTGCCTTTTTTTGATGTGTGCGTTTACGCTTTTTTTCCCAACGCCTCCCTGCGGGTCCCACAACGGACTTCTCGCTGTTGGGCTCGCAGGAACGAAAAAATATATGTTCACTGCAAACCCCCGCTTTGACATGCAGCCTGGGTATTCGACCCGACGCCCGGGTGAAATCCGGATGGTCTGGTGCATTTGCAGATATCGGATGAAGTGGAGAAGCTGGTGTTGAGACCAGCACGACAACTTTCCAGACACGTCTGCCTTGCACCCGGCTTTGGTCTTGGGCTTGGCCCTGTGCGACGAAGTCGTGATACCCAGTCGAGAGTGCCGCCAAGGAACGACTATACTAATTCTCGCGGACGAAAAGATACAAAGGGCAATGGAGATATAGAGCAATGGTTCTACGACATTCCGGTCCGTGGTCGGAAACAGTGGAGGTCCCGAGTTTTGTGGGGCTCTTCCCGTCAAGCCACCCGAACCAAACTCTCATCCTGGTTTCCCGTTTTGATTGTTCTGTGCCTGTGCCTTGCCTGTGTCTGTGTCACTACGGAAGCCGTTGTCCTTTGAATCCAGGTTTGATGCATAGGTGTTAGGGGGTTTTCGATGAAATTGGACTTGGATTTGTCTTATTTTTAATTTGATGCGTTTGATGGAGTTTCTTTGGGCTACGTTTAAATGGTGGGACTGGGTTTGGGATTGGATGGGACTTGGACTGGTGCGTTGGTTTGGGAATACGGTTCAGATTGGTTTTTATTTTGTCAAAGATTAAGATTATCGACAGGTTTCAGATTTCAGACAGGAATACTCTCATTGATATTTTACGATCTATAAGTGGCATTGTTTGTATGGCTTGCATAAGGCTTGGCTTGTGCTACTTCGCCATGTGCATAGATATCTATTTGCCGAGAGCTTGCTTGCGGTAGAACACCTAGAAGGGGAGTTGAAGGTCTGAGTCCTGTTTCATCTAACAGGCTAAAGACAAGGAAAGCTAGAGATCTTTGGAGCTTCCCGAGATCAAGTGTCCGAGGTCAAATGCTTCTTTGAATGTAGTAGGACGGATCCGAGACTACACCAAAGCATGGACGTGAAAGACTAAAAGAAGACGTCAGGCAGCCAACGTTCAGGAAGACATTATTTTTAGACATTTGATCAGCTCCCAAATAACCTCGTGCCTTAGGACACGTATAGTTGTAGTTCAACTTTTTTAGCCTGGCCTATGAATATCAGAAGATTCAAGTTGATCGACAAACCTCCTACCGCCTTGAGATCTTGGAACCATGGTTAACCTCCGCGATGAAGCTCAGCCCGGTGGCTGTGCGGGGCGTCCCTTTTCCCCAGGCTTGGCTCTATCCATAATAAAGATGGCTGGCAATTACTCTCGGCTTAGGACGATAAGAACAACAAATAACTTGGACACCCGTCCCCATCTACAAACCCTCCAGACAACTCGAATGATAATTAAAGCTCGTTATGTGTTTCCGATCCTCAAACGACGATAAATATCCACCTCCACGTCCTATCCAATATGGAAATGACTACAATCGCTACCTCCGAGACCTCGACAGGTATCAGAAAGACCGCGAAAGATACTTTAAGAAAAAGCGAAGAAGTAACAATGCAAGTGTTGCTGCGAGTATGGCTGTGATCGGTAGTGCAAGTGGTGGTGGGTGCTAGATGGTTCACGGCATCTGTTTTGATGTCTATCATGTTAGGGGGAAGGTAGAATACTGGGTTGTGTCGGCCGCGGTGTCTGCTTCTGGCAAGCCTCGAATTACAACGCATCTGTAACCTATTGAGTCTGGACATAGGTCTGGATCGGCGATGGTCTAGACATGATTGGATGGGGCAGAAGCATTTGAAGCCTTACATTTCTCCCTACTTGGTACGGCTTACCACAATCACTTATCCAGATTCCTCCAGACTCATCATGATCTGAATGACTATTGATACAATTATCTTTAATCTGCATAACCACGTCCCGCAAGGACCCTAGTATCGCCCACCATATCACAACCGCATACAGCGCTGTCCCACTCAACTGAGCTGTCTAATATGCAAACTTCTTGCCGCTCACATCCACATTTCCTCCACTATTTCTCCAGCCGTAATACAATCGCAAAAGTACGCATCCCGCTGCCACAAAGAGGAGTAGTGCTGCATTAGTCCAATGCCCTGTTGGATAGCCCTTCTTCGCTTCATCGCTTTTGTAGATCCATACTCCGACAATCTGACCCGGTGCGCCGAATGACACGTTTAGTGCGATGGCTAGTCCCGCACCGGCTGTGGATCGCAGGTTGGAGGACAGCCAGCCGAGGAGTGGAGGAATGCAGGCAAATGCACCGCTGGCGGCGACGATGAGGCAGCCGTAGCGGGACTGTGATGGGTTAGCCGATGATATCAGACCAATAGATCCATGCCTGGCTACTTACCAGGTAGGCTTCAGCTGGAAGAACTGCAGACGCTAGGAATCCCATGGCGCCGATGAAGGAAAAAATAGCGGAGTGGAGTCCGCGACTGATGGAAATATTAGCCTAGCCGAATTAAAAGAAGTATGGCCAATACACACCTATTGAAATAATCCGCAGACCAGGCCCCGACAACTGTAACAACGTAGGCGACTGCATACGGAGGCACAGTCATCAACTGGGCGCGGAGATTAGAATACCCCAGACCAGAAGTAATGGCCGGAGTAAACAAGGAAAGACTCGAAAACGGCGTCGAGATACCAAAATACACCTATTAACAGTAAGTTCCTGAAAAATCCCCAATTTACCAGAGACCAAACCTACAGCATAGTGAGCATACAACCTCCAATCAGTCAAAACAGCCTTCGCATCACCCCAAGACATCGCATTCGCAGAGCCATGCGACCCCTCAAGCCTCAACCGCTCCGCTGCAAGCTCCTTCTCCTCAGCATCCAACCAGTGCGCCGACTCTGGATAATCCGGCAGAAAAAACCAAACCAAAACCGCAGATACACAAGATGGCGCACCCTCGATAATAAAAAGCCACCTCCACGCAGAAAGCCCCTGAGCCGCATTCATATGTCCGACGCCAAAGGCAATGGCTCCCCCAAACGCGCCTGCTAATGTCGAAGAGGCCAGGATCAGCGCGACGCGCATCGAGCGCTCAGAATTGCGGTACCAAAATGTTAGATAGTAGACAAAGCCCGGGAATAGGCCCGCTTCCATGACTCCTAGAAGGAAACGAAGTCCTGTTACTTGGGCGTAATTGTGCACGCCACCTAAACCCATTGTTGTAGCGCCCCACGCGAGCATGAGGAATGCGATCCAGCGCTGGGGAGTGTGAGTATGATTAAGTTCAATTGGAAATGTATTACTCACGCTTGGTCTAAGTTTCTTCAAGAAATAATTTGATGGTACTTCGAACAGCGCATAAGCGATTAGGAATACCATGAGCGCGATCCTGATATTGTTAACTTCGCCGAGAAGTGGAGGATGGTACTCACGTATACTGATATGAAGTCATATTCGTCTCTGAAAGCAGATCATTATGCGTATTCTTGTTGAGAATCTTGGCGTTTCCTATCTCCGGTTAGCTCTTTCCCTCTTGTCATTCATAGAACGTACCAATATTCGACCGGTCTAAATAACAGAGGAGATAAATGCAAGCACAAAGTGGTACGATTCTCAGGTCCTGTTTCCAAATCAGAGCCCTCTCCCTTTCCCCAAGGCCCGGCTCTAGCACATCGGTCTCGGCATCGGGGTACTTTTCGAACTTGGTTAGCATGTACTCACACAGCGGGAGGAAGTGGTTCTTACAGCTTGTTCTATGTCTTGTGGGAGCTTTTCAGCCATGGTGCAGGTGAAATGGTCTGTAATCACACAGAATGGCCAGGATTTGGGCGACCCCTTTTGTTTTCTAAAGACTGGTGTCTTGGCATCGAGCTATGCCGGGGAATGGAGTCCCCGCATTTTGGCCCGCACTGGCCAGCCCTAGAGCTCGGCTGTTCTCCGATCTAGGTTCACCGACTTTGCGGCCTTGTTTGGTTCGGATGTTTCTCAGATAAAGGGTGGCGTAGCAAGATTAAGCTCCATAAGTGCTTTGGATTTGGGTATTGGATTGTAAAATAGTTTATCAAGCCCTATTGATATAACCGGTCCTCCAATGCTCCGAAACCTTTATTTTATGTTAGGTTTGGCTCTGGACATTTCAGACCGCGTAATGCATGTCCCCGAGTTTGAACTAGGTATGATTAATGTACTCGAGGAATACAGCAGGCGACAGAGAGGAAAGCTCTCGGGCTATCTACTGAAGATCACGGCGAGGGTTCGCAGCGGAACATGCCATGCCTAGCCAACGTTGGAAACAACTTATTACCTACCTATATAGACGTAAATTTTGTTATATATGAAATGAGTAATATTTCGCTTGAAAATACTCGAAACTCCGTTCTTGAGTTTGTGGTGCTCTATCTGAATGAAACGAGTTTTGGAAATTCCGTAATGGTAGCGGACGGTTTGATTATATGCGCCTCAACAAACACGATGAAGGGGGAGATATTTACTACAAAGGCACCTTAGGGCTTAAGCATTTACCCATTGAGCATCTTCGAACAATTTTCAAAAAATAATATGGAAGCAAGAGCATAGAGCAGTGCAAACCAGACAAACGTCCTTATCGGTTGATTGTGCCTGATCGCATCGCAAATGCTGCCACCGCGACAACTCGGGTTTTCTCCATGAAATGCCCCCACTCTCTGCCCAGACTCGGTCCTAGAAAAATACATGCGCTGTCCTCGATGGTGACCATGTCGACTGCTGCAGAGCCCATCCGAAAGGCCATGCCCTCCGCATTGACCTTTGACCGTCACGCGAAATGTTCGGTAGGCCTTTTCTACCCCTCCAGTTTTCAAATAGGCTATTCCCATGCTGATTCGATACTCTGCTGTTTTCAGACCACCAAAGCTCGCGCAAGTACCCTAAAGCTCCCTCATGGCGACGTCTCTCTACCGATCTTCATGCCCGTTGCGACGCAAGCTGCCCTCAAAGGCCTGACATACGATCAACTGCGCGATACAGGCTGCATGCTCTGTCTGAACAATACGTATCACCTGGGATTGAAACCGGGACAAGAAGTGCTGGACGCAGTGGGCGGAGCGCATAAGTTGCAAGGATGGGATCGGAATCTGTTGACCGACAGTGGAGGGTGAGATCTGCACGCTACACAATGTCGATCATCAAGCTGACCAAGTCATTTTCATGCAGCTTCCAAATGGTTTCTCTTCTCAAGCTGGCCAAGGTTACCGAAGAAGGCGTGCGGTTCCTCAGTCCGCACGATGGCTCACCCATGTATGGAGCCCCGCACTTCGCCCGAACGTGTCTAATCACTACATGACAGGCTACTTACCCCGGAACACTCAATTTCTCTTCAAAATTCTATCGGGTCGGATATTATTATGCAATTGGATGATGTGATTGCGACTACGTCCCCAGATCATGCCCGCATCAAGGAAGCTATGGAGCGGTCTGTGCGATGGTTAGATCGTTGCATTGATGCTCATAAATATCCCGAGAGACAGAACCTGTTTTGCATTATCCAAGGTGGTCTGGATTTGGAACTGAGGAAACAGTGCTGCGAGGAAATGGTCGCTCGAGATACTCCTGGAATCGCCATTGGTGGGTTATCCGGTGGCGAGGCTAAGGAGGAGTTTTGCAAGGTGTATGTGGTACATGTTCCTAATAATTGCGTCGCTGACAGTTCGAAGGGTGGATACATGCACTAGTCTTCTGCCAGAGGATAAACCCAGATATGTGATGGGTGTGGTATGTTTTCCCTGAGCTCCAGTTGATATGTACTAATTCCGGTCAAGGGATACCCCGAAGATATCATTGTAGCAATAGCACTCGGGGCTGATATGTTCGACTGTGTTTGGCCAACGCGAACAGCGGTGAGTTTGGACCATATCCACTTACAATAGCTCATACTGATTTGCGATCAGCGTTTTGGCGATGCCATTGTCTCCACTGGCACCCTGAAACTGCGCAACCGGCAATTTGCAAATGACTTCAGCCCTATCGAGGAGGGTTGCACCTGTGCTTGCTGCCGTTCTAAAGAAAAGGGCGGCCTCGGCGTTACCAAGGCGTTTATATACCATATCACGGCCAAGGAGACCGTCGGTGCTCATCTGTAAGATTCCCATGCTTGATATCTATCGGCTCGTTACTAACAAACTTCTAGCCTCACAATTCATAATGTTCACTACCTCTTGACCTTGGTGGGAAATGCACGACAGGCCATTATGGAGGATCGGTACCCGGCCTTCATCCGCCAATTCTTCTCCAATATGTATCAAGGCGATAAATCAAAATACCCCGAATGGGCCGTGGGCGCGTTGCGCGGTGTTGGCATGGACGTGCTGGCTGATTAGCGCTGCACTTCGACTGGATTGAAACGCCATTGTCGGTTCTGAATAGGCGAGGATACTCGCTTTTTTGCTATAGATAAGCGTATGCGTTCGAGCGTTGTTGGCTTTGATGATCGAAACGTCATATGTAGCCAAGAGGGCGGTCCGAATAACGGTACCCAAAATGTGATTTGTACCTTGCCTAATAGAGACACCATCCTTCCCGCAGCCTTGTACACTCTCGGTTTCGGATCCCCTTCTGAGAGCGGGTTCTAAGACTCTGTCATCTTATTCCGTAGCTATTAACTTCCTTCTTCTGTCTCTTCGTTTCATACATTCCCTCTTTATTTGCATCACCAATATTCTACCTTGAAATTCAAAATGAGTTCCCTTGCTGGCGATAGCACAAAAGACGAGCCTTCAGTGGTATCGGTACAAGACAAGATACCGCAAGCCAGATACCTTCTTTTACTGGGGTTATCTTCTGGCACTTGAAAGGACACTACGGGAGATATTCCAGCGCGAGATACGCTTGGAGTCAAAGCTCCAGGCAATGAATGTGAAGCAGCCACTATTATGTGATGATGCCGCCGACCCAAAGAAGGAATTAGAATCTCTACGCCGCGACTATTGGAATTGTGAGAGACTATGGTGGGAATGTAGGGCAAATTTTCCTGCGGATACCCTTTCGAGAGGATTCAACTTCTGGCGGTCAAATCCGAAATGGTATCTACACCGTGTCCTTCGCCAAGACTGCGCTGGGAGAGGTGGATGCTGTGGCCGTGACTGTGGATGCTGCCTTAAACGACCAGTAAGGCCAGACAGAGTACATGCTATTGGACATTGCACAGTTGAATGTGGCTGTTGCGAGCAAGCGCGGGGATTCAAACTGAGCAAGGAGGAAGAAGAGCTGTTCAATGCTGCTAAGTTTCCACTTTTTGATTTTGAGAAACTTGAGGATCAATGTTGTGAAGGCTATATTTACAGATTACGCCTAGCTTCGATACTAGGGCTCGAGAACAGCTCAACTCAAAACCCCTTTGAACTTATTGACGAACGACCGGGCGTTGTGCAAGATGGTCTTCAAACTGCAGATCCACCGGCATATGAATAGATCTGCTTATATCATTTTTGCTACGAGATACTATGTTACTTGCTAGATTATGCTCTACCTACTCTAAGTTTTTGAACGTATTTTTTAACCATATAGGCAAGATTAGTCCAAAACCTCGAAAATGAGATATCCGGAGAGAATAGCATTGGAAACCATATCGTAGTCAAGTAGCCTAGGCTATACGCGCGAGCTGATCAGTGATATAGTAAACAGGTAAGACGGGCAGTCAAGTTAATATAGGACAGACGTCGTTAAAGGCCCAACAATTTTGTTGAGGCTCGCAGACGCTACCCGGTGGAACCTCGTTCAGGCTCAGCAGCGGGCAAGATTTGGAGCGGCTGCTTTTCGAGACACCCGTGGACGGGCACTTTCGCTGCTATAAATATTGTAGTTTGTTTTCTTCTTTGATTTTTCCTCTTTTCTTGTCTCCTAGTCTTATCTTTATGCTCGCTCTGTCCTATGTCTTGTCTGTCTAGACCTCCGCTATTTCTTCCCGCCCTCGTCCGCCGCTGTCTCCTACTCCGCCCCTTCTTATCTGCGCTCCTCTTCGCCTCGTCTCTGTCTCTGATATATTTAGATTCTTTTTATCGCTTTAGACAGACCTCTCTATTTTGTCTTAGCCTTGTCCGCCAACAAAGAAATTTAATGGGGTTAAAACTTGCATTTTTACTATGCAAACCAGAATCAAAAATCTCCGCATGTAAGAAAATAGACACATAAGAAATCAGGATCGATTTATGCGGCAGAAAATACAGATACCCGATTTCTAAGGCTGGGGAGTCGGTGTCATGTCTCCATGGCCCTTGGGTCGAGCATAACGCATAGACAGGCCGCTTTGATGCCTCGATGTCGGAAGCGGTGAGCCCCATGATGGGCAGTTTCTCACCGCCCCCGCATTTGCCAGCCCTCATCGGAGATTGGCCCACGCGGCAGCCAATAACCACACTGGCGTCTGCGCCAAATCTGGGAAAGAGGCCCGATGCTGTGTTCTTCCCATTGTGAGTTATGATCACCACACCCAACCAGTCACTTTTCTTCCTCTAATTCTTATCTTCATTCTCCTCTAGGCCGGACAAGACGTACTGTGCAGAGAAGTTTCCTAAGCGGAAATTGCGGTTATCATTGTCCTGAGGTCGACATGTCAAGTATGCCTCTGGCATAGACGCCAACATTGGCTTCAATGAATCTCCGGTACATATTTGCAAAATACAACCAGTGGAAAAAAAAATGAAGAATATTGAAACTGGGCTTCAGCCCGATGACTTTTTGTTTAAGAGCATAAGGAATAGACAACGAATCTCTTGGCTTCTATTGCAAGATGTAGAGGTGGATCTAGAAGGTTGAGCACATTTTAGAAATTTACTCTTTAAATAACCGAGACTCGTTAGATCATGTAAGAGCTAAGGAAATCAGACCGTGACGAGAAGTCATCAAGGGAAGAATATCAAGACAAAAGAAGCATCTTCCAATGGAGGTGTCGGATAATCATCTCTTAGACGGGACACTCAGTGAAGCTGCGGCGAAGACTGTTAGAGCGAAGTCAACACTAACAGTAAACTAGCGACAACTTTTTTCAGCATATGCGACATGACGGTACCTGAAAAAGACATACATAGGAAGCAGGGTCAGTATGGTTACTGGTGGGCCAATCTCCGCAATCTCCGCAATTACCTTACTAAGCCGCGCCGACCTCCACATTAGTCAACTTTGCCAGCACCTTCTACTCGATGCCAGACATCCCTCTCTTATATCTGATCTGCCCCGACTCGCATTCGCATTTGCATTAGCGTTTCCCATTTGCATTCCAACCCCTCAAAATGTCCCCCATCAGCATATCCAAAGGAGGCACCACCTCCAACCCCAACGAATCCTTCACGCAAATGGCCGACACAGACCTAGAAGCAATCGGCCGACACTGCCAATTCGAATACTGCGGCCAACTAGACTTTCTCCCCTTCCGCTGTGAATCCTGCCACAGTACCTACTGCCTCGACCACCGCAGCGAAACCGCCCACAAATGCCCCAATCCCGGCGCCTGGGCCCGCCGTCGCGCCGGCAACCAGGAAAACCGAGTCGCGCTCGAGAAACCCAACATCTACAATTCAGACCAGTGCTACCACGTCTCTTGCAAGACGCTCATCAATACCCTCAAAGACCCCGGCGTGCGCTGCCCCAACTGTAACCGCCAATACTGTCTCAAACACCGCCTGCGCGAGGAGCACGACTGCGTTAAGCTTACCGCGGCACGACAGAGCGCGGCGAATGATACGATCAAGTCGATGTTTGCGCGCGTGCGCAGCTGGGGCAAGGATAAACAGGCTGCTGGGGCGAATCTGATTCCCAAGCCGAAGGTTAAGCCGAATAGCCCTGCGGCGCGTGCAGCTAGTGTTAATGCTATGAAGCGCTCGGCGAAGGGGGATGCTGGTGTGCCGGCTGATAAGAGGTTGTATTTGCATACAGTTGGTACGGCGGATACCCAGGCTTTGGAACCGCCGGCGGGGAACTTTTATTTTGATTCGAGGTGGAAGGTTGGTAGAGTGTTGGATGATGCGGCGCGGAGGTTGCATGTTGAGAATTTGAATAATCGTGTTGGAGGGGAGGAGGCGCGGTTACGCATTTTCCATGTGGAGACTGGGGATTTCTTGGAGTTTTCAGATTCTATTGGGACGAAGGCTAAGTCGGGGGATACGATTGTTTTGTTACGAGGTGCTGGGGTGGTTTTGGAGAATTCATGATGCATTTTGAGATTTTGTTACAGCATCTGAGAGGATCTGTCTTGATATATACGAGCATTTACGACTTATGATATTTGATTCTGCAATCCTGAGGCTCTTGTACATTAGGCACAAATTTGGAGACATGTCTAACTCGTGGCTTTCAAATCGAGGCTGGCATCAAAAGCTATGACGCTAGGACAACGCGGTATATAGTTGTGATGTGAATGGATGATGGATCTGCCAGAGAAACGAAGTAAGAAATAGAGAAAATAATAAGCGATGTACATAACTCAAACTGAAAACAAGCGCGCATTTGCAGTGGTGTTCGTTTAGTTTGAAACACCCGCTATGGATTACATAAATTTATGCCGTATTTTCTGCCAGCGAAAAAGCCATGTTACATACTTAGCATGCTAGACCGCATCTATAAGCGACATAATGGGCGGTATAAAATGCGGTCAAAGAGGGTGTTTCAAACCAAACGAACGCCACTGTAGATTAGCGATGAGATAAGATCACGTGAGTACGTGTCGCGTCGACGCGCACTGGCTTTGGTCCTTCACAGATCACAGAGACGAGGTTGAACCACTCAGTCTCAGCCTGAGGGGGACATTGATTTCTCTTTTATTATCATCATTATTGACAAGCTAGTCGTTCGCTGATTCTTAACCATGACACAAGAACAAGTTGTCACCCCTGCCCCGGCAGCGCAGCCTCCCCACGATCCATCCCACGAGGAGCACCAATACCTCAACCTGATCCGCACGATCTTGTCTCAAGGCGAGCATAGGCCAGACAGAACAGGCACCGGAACGCAGTCAATTTTTGCCCCACCGCAACTGCGATTCTCCCTGTCAAAGCCCAACCCCGATGGCGACGACCCGATCCCCGTGCTGCCCCTCCTCACAACCAAGCGAGTCTTTTTGCGCGCCGTCCTCGCCGAACTCCTGTGGTTTATCTCCGGCTGCACATCATCCTTGTCCCTCTCCGAGGCCGGCATTAAGATCTGGGATGGAAACGGAAGCCGCGAGTTCCTCGATAAGGTTGGACTTGGCCACCGGGAGGAAGGCGATCTGGGCCCTGTGTACGGGTTCCAGTGGCGACACTTCGGAGCAGAGTACGTTGACGCCAAGGCAGACTACACTGGCCAGGGTGTCGACCAGCTCAAGGATGTCGTGAACAAAATTATGAACTCGCCGTTTGATCGACGCATTATTATGAGTGCCTGGAACCCCGCGGATCTGACCAAGATGGCTCTCCCGCCCTGCCACATGTTCGCCCAATTCTACGTCTCGTTCCCGCCGGGTATGAAACTCGATGAGAAGACTGGACGCCCGACCGAGAAGGGTACCCTGTCTTGTCTTCTCTACCAGCGCTCTTGTGACATGGGTCTTGGCGTTCCGTTCAACATCGCCTCCTATGCTCTTCTCACCCACATCCTTGCCCATGCTGCTGATCTGCACCCCGGTACTCTCATCCACACGATGGGTGATGCTCATGTTTACCTCAACCATGTCGATGCACTAAATGAGCAGTTGACTCGCGAGCCTACTGAGTTCCCCGAGCTGCGCATCAAGCGTGAGGACCGGGGCAGCGCTGTCATCGACGGCTGGAAGGAGGACGAATTCGAGGTCATTGGGTACAAACCGCACAAAACTATTAAAATGAAAATGAGTGTTTGACACTGTGTCCGGGATCATTTCTACGTTATAATGTTTAAACGATACCAGTCTCGGTTTGAAAACCACGAGTTAGACATGTTTCCAAATTTGTGCCTAATGTACAGGAGCCTCAGTATTGCAAAATCGTCCCATGAAGATGTCAAACTCACATGCTCCTACGATCGAACCAAGACCCTAGAACACCTAGTTCTCTGCCAAAGGCCCAAAGACGGTTCCGGCTGTCCGACCTGCCGTACGGAGGCGATTGCGTATTTACGATCACTGGCCCCAAAGGACTTTGCTGGTCTTTTCAGGCCACGGAGTTCTACTCCAAAATCTGTAACTGCTAGGGCATATCTCTTTCTCTTTCCCTTTTGCTCCTTTGTTCTGTTTTGTCTGTTTTCATCGTTCGCTATACTCTCTTTTGTGGGCCTCTGGCCTTAAAACACGCGGTCCTACCGCTCTTACGTACTAGACCTTAGTCCGTCGTACTCTTAGCCGAAATGTATTCCCGTCGGGCCTTAACTTACTACGAATCATCTGCTTCTGTCCTGTAGGTTGGGGATGGGGCATAGTAGCCCTATTCCATAACATCTCCCTTACCTAAGTAATAAAACCATACTAAAAAATGCCCGTTACATCTGCCTGGACCTCTGTCATCTTAACACAGCCTTACTCACACTGTGGGACGCAGAGAGTCGCAGATTCCGTGCGCCAAATCGCAAGGAATTGCAGTGGATTCACAAGAAATTCGGCGATGGAACGGCCAGTCGGCCTATCCTCGCCGCTACTACCTTCTACTTCGTCTTCTCTCATCTGGGAGAAAAAGAAGATCTCCTAGTTTGAGAAGCTATTTAAGGAGGAGATTAGCCTTTTCGAACTTCGCAATAAATAGACCTTTGAAAGAACCAAATAGTATATAGCCCTCTTTCTTCGACTACACAATAATTCTAGGCTCTATCTCTTTTTACTACTATATAGATACTGATTACGGTTAGAGTACCCTCGACTACAAATGATCAGATTAGGCATATAGTACCATAGATAATGCTATTAAAGTGTTACAATCATTTTCAAGTCTTACGCACTAAACGGACTAGTATATAATAGATAGAGAAGTAGAAAGCAAGATATTAATTCTTCCCTCTAATCCCTATATACTCTAGGTAGGTAGAAAGTATTATAATAAAACATTTAATATAGAAGAATAATAATACCCCTTTTGTCTCTATCGCCTACTATACTCTAGTTTTAGGCTTTTAAGTAGCGCTTTGATCTACGAAAATCCGAGAGAAGAAGAGCGAACTTAAGAATACGAACGAGTTGGCTGAACTCCAGCAGTATATACCCCTATTTCATATTGCTACATAGGATACTGATTACGGTTGCAGAGAACACCGATATCTACTCCAAGAGCAGTCTCATCGACATGCTATGAACATCATCCCCGCTACGCCTAGTGCCAGTCCCAGTGCCAGTCCCATCACTAGGCGATCCAGCGCATCTAGCGCCGGCCCTCATTGTATGCGAGCCTCTGCCCTACGCCCCCGCCATACCTCCCCAAGAGAATGTTGGAATTCCCCTTCAGCCAAAAAGCCTACATGTAGGTGCCGAGAGTCGTCTTAGACATATACTTAACAGAGAAATACCCTCTTCTCCTTCGTCGAAACGGACGATCTAGGAGCCGTGGGAGCTTGGCGTCACGCCCGCGATCCGTTCCCTCCTTCCATACTGCGATAGAAAATGTTCAGGACTCACGTTCGGTCTGAGTGTCTTTAGGGAACAATCAATATGAAAGTTTCCGTCTTACGCACAGAAGCCACCGAATCTCGGTTTTGAAACCAACAGTCCGCAAGCTGGTCATCGAGCATTTTCAGGCTATACCAAAGGCATGGGACACGGCGATCAACCTCGAAGAGAGGATGGACGAGATTATTAGGCAAGCTATTGATCAGCGAATGAGCGAGGATGGATACGGAGCACGGAGCTAAGGTTGTTACTGGTGCAGGAGGAACGATTCGGAGCGCGAAGGAGCACGAAGTTAAAATTGTTACTTGCACTATTACGAAGGCAGCATGTCACCCTCGGGGACGACTCAGAGTGTCATATGATCACCAACCTACTACCAAGGACTCATAGCTAGAGAATGACATCTTCCATGATACCATCAAGGTTGACAGAAGGACTATTAGAGTTGGGAAGAGAAAAAGAGAATAGCCTCTAGGAGACAGACAGACGAAGACGCCCATCTATTCCTGAAGGCGAATGTTGAGACTAGGACATGGAATCATACATTTCTCAAAACAGTATCCAGAAAACAACAGGTAAGATGACACGAATGTAAGTCCACAAACCCACCAACACCATTCCGAAATCAACAAACTCCATACAGAAGGGGTATATGAGACAAACACGGAACCAATCGAGTCTAAACCATGACCCAAGATCCACAATCAAAGACAGACAAATTGCAGACACGTTAAAGCGGGTAGTAAGGGCGGGAATCCTGAGAGCCCAGGTTTTCGGGAGTTTCAGGGGCGAAGGTTTGGGGAGGACGGTTTTCTCCCTGGTTGGGAGTTTGGTTCTCCGGCGTGGCGAAGGGGATGGGGCCGGTAGATGTGAAGACTGGTAGGTCTTGTAGTGGACCCTGTGGTTTCTGGGCTTGAGTCGGGGGGAATGCGGGTGAAGCTAAGTTGGGAGGTGAATGTGCGGGTTTGTTGCGTCTTGGAGGATCCGGTATATTCTTAAGTGGATTCGGCATGGACAATTTGACTCGTTCAAGACCCGATGTGAGGCTGTCCATGTTATCGTCCTTCGAGGTGGTCATTTCATCGGAAAGCTTCGATGGTAGGAAGGCCGTGGGGACCTTTGGCACAGGAGGCGCCTTCCGGGGACTAGCTGTGCGTCGCGGTGTGCTTGGTCTAGAACCACCGCTGGTCTTTCTTGAGGTGGGCTTTGCTGGAGATTTCGAAGGGGCAGCAGGTCCTTCCTCAGTGATGTTTGGTTCGAGCTCCAGACTGATGGGCGCAGCATGGGTTGCGCTCTTTCTGCGGCTAGCATCCAAGGATGGAGACGATTCTTGGGATGGGTCTGGAGGACCATTTGCATCAATGGTTCTTCTGCGGTTCTTGTTGCGCATCGCTTGCTGTCGCGGAGTGGCGGGTCGGGGGGAGTAGGGAGTTGGTGATTTGGCCTTCCGAACGCGAAGCTGCCGCTTTTCCTCGGTGTTGGTCACTTGGGGTGGCGGAGGGATGATGGCAGGGTTGATACCGCCATCCAATGCTACCTGACGATCACGGCGTTGGCGAGAAGCCTCGGCGTTCAATTCTTCAGGTCGATAGCTCTTCGTCTGCCGGTGTGCAGGAATAAGAATCTTGGACAATTCATGTGTTGCAGTAGCCCAGCCAACTTCCGGCAGTGGTGGGATACTTGGGCGTGTGCCCATTCCAGGGGAGCTGAAAGACTTGCGGTCGTGGGGATTGACCTTCTTGGCTTTGAAGGAATCTGTCTCATTAAACAGCGTTGAAGGTCTTTCACCTTTGATCGGCTTGGGTGGGGGAGATACAAGTGCCTCTATTTCGGCAAGTAGGGACGAAGACCACCACTCCTTATCGTACCCGGAATGGGCCAAGGGCTGTTGCAGGGTATCCTTCGGTTTCAGCTCAGAAATATTCATCCCATTAGTCATGGCGGAAGCCAGACTGTTATCGACTGATTCGCTTCCCAGGCCAGAGAGGTGACTGAGGACACCGCTCATCAACGCTCGATCACTGTATCCGCCTTCCAATACGCTGATAACCCGACCGTCAACACCGAGGTCCTCTTCCTGGGACATCCGAACAACGTCTGCAGTAAACCGCGCGTAGAACTCGGTTGGCACATTGACCTTGTGTCGCTGCATGCCGGTACTTTCCCACTCGCTCGCGTCAAATCCTGCCGAAATGAAGATGACCGCTTTAGGCTGAGGGCCATGGGGGTTTTGGGAGAGTCGTTGGGTGTGCTGGCGAAGGAAGTTGCGTGCCTTGTCAAGTAAGACGAGATATTTGGTCCGGTAAAGAGTCCAGAACTCGTCTTCTGTCTCCCAGGTGTTCAAGTGAACATTCCAAATAGACTGTCCATGGGCACCGTCCAGACAAACGCTCGCATTGCGCACTTTATCCGGATCACCGGCCTCGCAGGGGTATGAGTTGATATCATGCAGGCTGTAGTAGCCGATGGCTGTCTTCTTGTGAGGAGCAGCATTTCGCGGGGCAGTATTTGCTTTGTAGTTGTGATTCCAGGTAATATCTTGGGAGCCGTCTCCGTGGTGCAGATCGAAATCCAGGATAGCAGCATGCGTCACGCCATGGTTCAAAGCCGCATACGAAATGCCGACATGGACATTGTTGATCCAACAAAACCCTGACGGCCAGTCCGCTGAGCAGTGGTGACCCGGAGGTCGGATGCAAACAAACGCGCGCTTTGTCGGGCCCGGTCCGAGGACAGTATCGATGCCTTCGCAAACACCACCAAGGGCACCCTCAAAGGAATTCAATGACTCCGAGCATAGATAGAGATCTCCCTCATGCAGAGCAGGACCATTGGATTCCTGGCCCTCGGGCCCAGGTGGCTTGACTAGTTCCTTGCCTACCAAAGCCAGACGCGACTCAGAAACGTCGCACATACTCTTCAGATCAGTCATCCATTGAGTCCCATGAACATTTGTCACGGCACTGTCAGAGAGAGCGAGCGTGCGCGACGTCTTGCGAATCTGGAACGGCGGAGGAGGCAACATGTGCACATCTAGATCGGGGTGTGGCGCATACCGCTCGCCTGCATGTCGGCGACCAAGGCGAACATAAGCCGTAGATATCCCCAGCACACAGGCGCGAATGCGCTCTGGTCTTTCGACTATCTGAGCAAGTTGGTTCTTTGTAGCACGCGGGCGCGAGAAGCGATGACCGTAGCAAGCATCGTGAACAATCACGGCAGTTTTGGACTTGAGATTGACAACTTGGTGCAAGTCAACCTCTCTCTGGAAATGTTCTGCCGCGATCGAGGCTGCCGTGGGGAGCTGGGGCTCCGGTGTGAACCCGGGCCGCTGTGGCATTATCGCGGGCGACGCGACGCCGGTCGGTGACCCCGCCAAGTCGGAAGAGCGACGCGATGAGTCTGCGCGAGGGGAGGAGGGACCGGTATTGAGAGATACAGAGCGCAGAGAGGCCGTCGACAGGCGCTTCTTGAGGGAGGGTGTCGACTTGCGACGCTCGTCACGTAGTGAGTCGGAGCTGGGGGTGCGCCTAGGTGCGGGCATATTGGTGAGCATGGTACGCTGTGTGGCATCTTTAGGAGATAAGAGGGAAGGAGAAGATGGGAGAGGGGTCGTGGCGGCGTTTGCAAGAGTAAGACGATTCAAAGAGCCTGTCAAATCACTATAGGACTGATCCATGGTGGGCTGATTGTTTTGGGTGTGATCGACCGGGGGAGGTGGAGGGGGATCATCCTGAGGAGGTTTGAAAGGGTCCATGATTCATGAAGAGCATAGACCTGAAAGAACCATCAGAAAGAATCAGCAGATTGAAAACAAAATTGCTTTGTTAAGTGGTAAGGGGAAAGGAAAAGGAGCGGGATGTGAAAGTGTAGTTTGGCTCCTCCCTGTGGTTGACGCTCTTCATATGGCAAGGGGCTCGTCGATCTCTCCATTCCAAACAATAGACATTCTTTTTATATGATCTACAATTTGAACTATTGCTTTGTCTCACTCTGATATTTTTCTCCCTATATTTTACCTTTTGCGGTCCCTGTGGTTCTGATAGTTGAGTTTGCTTTTATGGAGTATTTCTACGGAGTAGTCTCATTACAGTTCTCTTATCCGAGATCTATTCGTAGGGCTAGTTCTAGCCTGGATACGTCAGTTCTCCTCCAGCTCTAGAGGGCTTTCACCGTGCTTGCAAGTTCTACCGAGGTATAGATTTACCGTTCCAGGCATTCTAAGGTCCCAAAGTGCCTTGCGCATGTAGTTCTGGAAGTCCAGAACCCTTCAATTTTCAGCCACATACTTCATGTCAAGTAAAACCCACATTGATTCTATCCATCGATATCTACCTATAATCCTTCACTTTCGTAAGACAAGAAAAGACACGAAATGAAAACAGTATCACGTGAAGGACCATTGGAACCCCTTTGAACACCGAAAGAAGCTTCCACAAACCCCCAAACCCCTCCTAAAAGCCCAAACTGAAACACCAAAGCTGAAAGAATTCACAATGAAGCAGAAATATGGATATCTACCGCAATCGCGGCACCCTCCACTGATACCACTGGAACCAGCGCCTCCCAAGAGAAGCCTTCTCATCCATAGAATCCTGAGACCGGCGCCGGACCTTATCCACATCCTTCTTTGTCTGCTTCTCGGTCTTGAAGCCGTGCGTCGCGTGCGAATTGCAGAAGCAGTGCATGTGAACCGTCTCGATACTGATTCCCGGACAGCTATTCCGTCGGTGGCCCGAGCAGACGCTGTTTCCTGCGTCTTCTTCACAGTGACACCATTCGTACAGGGTGAAGTATTGTCGGCACATTTTGGAGTTTGCTGCTATTGCTATGCTATTTTGACTTGTGCTGATCGACAGGGTGGTTTTAGGTTTTGGTCCGGGATCCACGCGGTCCCACGGTCTAGTCGGGCTAGTGGGAGTGGCGGTGATAGCGCGATGAGCGAATTTGATCAATTCCGAGGATGAGGTTGACGTCTTCCGGTGACGTGAATGAAGGATGCGTGGCTGGTGCCAATTATGATGAGTGGTAAGTAGTGAGTAGTCTCGATCAGCTCGTGAGACGGAGCTCAAGATGAGTATGGTGGATGCGCCGGACGGAGATCGTCCAGCCAGGGACGAGGGGAAAGGAGTTGAGGGTTGTTCAGGCCAGCTGAGAGGGGGATATGAGGGAAATAGAAGCAAGAAAAGGCGAGAGAAAGCGGATGCAGCCTTGCAGGCTACTTGTATGTTCAATGCCCGGGGAAGGTCAGCCTACGGTAATAATGAGTGAATGGGTCAACCGCGTCACGAATAGATCTCGGTGGGGCTGACGTCAAAGACGGGCTGAGTTTCATCCTATGAAGTCCTGGAAAGGAGCCCGATGATAGTTACAAAGGCCTACTGACTGGTGGATTGCCCCATCCGTCCAGCAAGCGCTTGGCGTGGTTACATCTTCACGCCGGGCTGTGTTGTATCGGCGCCGGGACCTGGACGCATTTACTTGGTACCAGTAGCTCTCAGAGCTTCAGGCCCCGTAATGGGCCGCTCTGGGGAGTACGGACTGCTTGGGAAGTACGGAGTACTTGGCAATGGCTTTTGACTGGTAACATGAGTAACGGGACCAATCCATTAGTCTTGGCTGCCGAGAGCGCCTGAAAGAATTTCTGCCTGCAGCTCATAATGGGCGGCTCTGCAGGATTAAAAATAGGTTGGAGAATAAAGCTGCACTAAGCGGGTTTGAAACTCGACGGCGACAATCTGATCGACACAGGGCTGCCGAACTGTCAGGGCCAGAGCTACATGGGACGAACGGGGATCCGCGCTGACCCGCAAATGGGCTATTTTCTCCGATGCAGATCTTTGGTTGGCCTTGGCGCGGTTTGGGTTGCCGCCAGGAGCCGGAGGAAGTGATCACTGATAGCGAGTGATCAACAGGGTTAGCACTGGTGTAGGATGGAACCCATGGGCCAATATGATCTCACCATGTCCATCCTTAGATGCAAACGGAAGTGGAAGGTTATGGTCGTGGTGAAGTTGTCGTCGACCCCGCCTGAAAGGCGGTGAGCCCTTTTGGCACTGACAGCTCCACGTGACTCGGAAAGACTCCGCCGCTTGCTGCCTCAGGCCCCTATCAGGCTAATCTCTCTATTTGCATCCACTTTCTCTTTTTTCCGATTATATCTGCTGGGCGTCAAGACGGCCATTCTCTACTACATACTTCAAGTATACTCAATACTTCATACTACCCTATTACACCAGCCAGCCTCTCAGACCTCCACCCCAGCATTGCCATGACCACCACACCCTCAGACCAACCACCCAACATGGCCCCCACCCCTGCGCGCACCTCAGTCCTAATCGCGAACCTCTCCTCCGTGACAGCGCGCATCGCCACCGCAGTCGCCTCCTCCCAAACCCCCAGTAAACCCGTCCGCCTCGTGGCCGTTTCCAAGCTCAAGCCCGCCTCAGACGTGCTAGCGCTGCACCAACCACCAACGGCGCAATTGCACTTCGGCGAAAACTACCTCCAAGAACTGCTCGAAAAATCCCGCCTCCTTCCACCAACTATCAAATGGCACTTTATTGGTGGCCTGCAATCCAACAAATGCGTCACGCTAGCCCGCGACGTGCGTGGCCTGTGGGCCGTTGAAAGCGTCGACACCGAGAAAAAAGCTTCATTGCTAGACAAGGGACGACGTGAACGCACCCCCGACGCAGAGGAAACAGAAGCACAGACCCAGTCCGGGGATGCAGATACCAGACTACGCATCTACGTGCAGGTCAACACATCCGGGGAGGAGAACAAGGCTGGGATTGAGCCCGCAGCAGCCCCGGGCTTGGCGCGATTCATTCGCGAGAAGTGTCCCCGGCTCAAACTGCAGGGTGTTATGACCATTGGTGCAATTGCGCGGTCGAAGGCCACGACGCCGGAGACCGAGAATGAGGATTTTGTCTGTTTGCGCGAGACGAGGGATCGAATTGTTTCAGAGCTTGGGTTGAGTGGACCTGATGCGGAATTGGAGCTTAGTATGGGGATGAGCTCTGATTTTGAGGGTGCTATTGCGTTGGGGAGTGATCAAGTGCGTGTTGGTACGAATATCTTTGGAACTCGGCCGCCTAAGGCGGAGGCTAGGGTCGTTTAGGTTGGGATGGTTACGAGTTATGAATTGTTGCATACGCATAGTCCTTATGGGAGACTTAGATGAAATAGTCTGGTTGACAGTGCCCAGGTGGGAGAATTCTGTTGGTTGGCGAAGAATATACAAGAACAACCGAGAGATCCCAGGACCTCTCGCTCATGTTCGGCTGGGAGCTGGAAGAATATACATGCATGCTCCACCCTGCAATCACCTTTATTACTCGTATCACCCCAATCAATCCATATTAGTTGTTCCTTGCGACAGCTTCTGTTCCATCTGTCGAGCCAATCCCTGCGGAACGTCTTCCTTAGTAGCACGAATGGTAACTCGGTACATCTACAAGCTGTTAGTATCAAGTGACTCGCGGAAAGAGGATGCACGTACCGATTTCTCGTAGTTGGGCTCCAGTCGCAACAAGCAGCCGGTCTTGCCTCCCTCGAATTGGAACACTGCACAACCGACAATGTTCTTCGCGTTAGGGTCCACGCCCTCGAGGATTTTCCATCCAAATCCTTCCACCATCTGGCGAGTGAATGACTCGTTGATGGTCTTGTTCTTACCGCTCAGTCCGAAGGTGCTCTGCGCTTCCAGTGGCCCGCCGCCAATTTGGCGCCAACGCTTGAAGAACTCCTCGGCTGATAGAGAGGACGGCTCCATGTATCGGTGCATCAAGACGGGAAGCTGAAGGGTGTATGCCTGGAGTGCACCGGCCAGGTAGGAGATACGGATAGTAGGTGCCTCGAAGAAGGCGCCATGTGCTGCACAGAACAGAGTCTGCTGGGTTTGACCAGCAGCGGGAACAGTGGGGTCCGGTAGATTCTTGGTGTCGATCTTCAGGTTCGGGGAGGAGGGATTGTCGACGGTGGTGGTCAACGAACCAATTCCGTACGTCGACTTGTTACTGATGTATAGCTTCACAACACCAATATGGCCACGGTACTCAGAGCGCACTCCGACCTGGATCTGTGCATCCTCGAAGAGAACACCTTCGCGTGAGAAGTAAAGTCTGTTGTATCCAATGTCCCACTCCGGCGTCAAGTGGGCTGCACTAGCCATGTTCGGGGCGGGTGCTGCTGGTGCAGTGAGATCTAGACCAGCCAAGTCGCCCGATGCATTGATGCCACTTGTAGAAGTCCCGTTCGGGCCCGCTCGGGTGCCGTTAACGATTGTAGTGAAGCTGCGCTTGAGGCCAGTGTTCTGCGCCATGAGCACTTCCTGCTTGTCTGCATTGGCATCTTTGCCACCAACCACCCAGGTCTTCCTCTCACTGGTGCCTGCCGTCTTCTGGTGCAGCCGCGACAAGAGGATAGAGGCCCGGTCCGAAAAGGGAGGCATCTCATCACAGACAGTCCGCAGCAGATCGTCAGTCGGGAGAGTTGCAAGCGACAGGTATTCAAACGCTCGCTGTTGCAGTTCAGAATCAGGGGAGTGGCTGTACAGGCGGAAGATCTGCAAGAGCTGAGGTTTGATCTCGGGAAATAGGTTGACGAACTTGACAAAGGACGACAGAATCATCGCGCGCGCATTGTCGGTACCGGTGAACATCTTGGCCTGAAGTGCTAGGAACTGTTCAATTGGGCTTGAACCCGCATTGTCGGCGATGAGGTGGCCAAACTCGCCTAGAACGTAGCAGCCAATCTTAACCAAGCTCTCGTGGCAATCAGTCTTCAAATAAGTGAGAAGCGTGTGGGCGGCATATGCCTGCAACTCTTCGTTGTTGGTCACGATCTGGATCACTCGCTGCCACACTTCGTCGTTGACGTGATCACCAGCGAGAGACAGAAGTTTCAAGGTCATGTCAATGTACCACTGCGCGTCCGTGGCATATTTCTCTGTCAAAATGGCGACCTTCAGGACCATCTCCTCACGAATGGCATAGTCGGCGGTCTGAAGGTAGCGCAACAGCTCGTTCACAATCGGCCCTGCGTTGGACGTATCGCACATACTGTACAATAAATCCAAGCCCTTACGACGGACACTGATATCCCGGTCTCGCAAAGAGCCCAAAATAATGTTTTGGTGCTTTTTGATCGGGTCGAGTGTTTCCGCTCGGGCTGCGAAGTGGGTCATTGCATCCAGGCCAAGGTATCGGACATTGGTCTCGCGAGACTGGATGTATTTGCCTAAGCGAGCAGAAATTTGCATCATGAGTTGGTGCTCGGAGTCGAGGTGGATAAGCAGGTTGATGGCTTCGAAGAGGATCGCGTTTTGAGCATTGTTCTGCTGGACGTTCTTGGGTTGTTCCATGGCAGATTGCATAATTTGCGAAAGAGATTCACGGATGATCTCGCGCACATGGCTGTCTTCAGATGGAGGGTAATATTGCAATAGACGCAGCAGCTTGACCTGTATCCATGGACACGGCACGCGGTAGTAGAGATAGTCCGGAGCGATGTCATTTTCAATCACGATCCGCTTCAACCGCTGTGCCGCCTTGACGTAGCTGCCCTTGTATTCATCTGGAAGATCTTGAGCCAGCGCCATGACAAGGGAGGTGACAGAGAGTGTGACACCCATGTCGGGGTCATCCATGATCGAGATAATTCGCTCCGCCCATTCATTCCGGACAATGCCTGGGTACTTGCGGTACAGTCGGAGCAGCGTAAGAGCGGCCTTCTTCTTGACAAAGGCTTTGGAGGTTCTAAGATAGGTCAGGGTTTGTGTTGCGGTCAAAAGCAAAGGGTGCTTCACTCACGGTGAGATCAGGAGTCTGTGAACTTCGCTCGCCAGCGCCTCTCCAAGCTCTCGACCGCCGACGTTGGCCACCGCATGCAGTGCCAAGCAGTTGTTCAACTCATTATGATCCAGCAGGTCTTTCCGAATACTGTTGACGACCAAGTGAAGCAGCTCGTGCTCTTCGTGCAGGAACAGGGTAACAGCCAGATACCCAATCTGCTTTTCGGAGTATTTATTCGACGTGATGAGATTGACAGCCTCGAGGTGACCAAAGTCGACATCGTATCCCTGGATGTAAACGTAGAGGAGCTTGCACACATATTTCTTCTTCTGGTACCCGTTGAGATTTCCAGACTTGAACTTCTGTCGAATATTGGCCAGCTCCTTATTCACTCGCTTCTCCTCCAATTCTCGGGCGCGAGCATTGCGCAAATCCGCAATGAACTGCACCAATCCTCGCATCGACGACATGGTGGCGTGTGTGTGGCTCTGGCGGTAATCTCGGGGGAGGTGTAAAGTTTCGAGGTACACGCTCGCATGTGTCGCGGACGTTCACCTTTCAGGGGTTCGCGATCGGAGAGATACCGTCACACAACCATGTCCCTGCTGTATCGTTGCGACGATGGTACATTGGACCCCCAGGGTCCACGGCGGGGATTTGGGGGATGTTCGTGGGAACTTGGAAACAGGGGGTTACCGGTCTCGGAGAGTTCTGGTGGCAGTCAGCAACGGAGGGACTACAGCCAAGCAAGCTCGAATCAGCTAGGATCATCATACAGGTAATGGACTGAGTTTAAAGCCCCCGAAGGAAATCCAGAATCAGGAGGAGTGAGGATCACCATAATGCCGGCAACCGCAACCACCGGCTTTGGACCACTTCCGCCGTCGATCGCCCGGCTTCCGTTGTGGCGTCGGATCTATGTTGTTGCGATGTGGCGGTGCAATTCGTATATCACGTGGTAAGGTGTCTTACTCCGTGTATTGACTGCGATTTACTGATCTTTCAAAGATGCACTTTACGGACCGCATAAACATACACTTGATATTTTAAACGGAAAGGATTCAAATCGATGCAAATGGTATTTCATGTGTCGTAATAGTAAGTAGCCATGCATAATATTGAATTAGGGAACAATGCAAAACCCAAAAACCTTCAGCTGGACGCCAACCTTCCTGACCTAGCCAGATAGTAATGCAGTTCGAATAAGAAATGTAAGATTCCTTGAGAGGAAGCAAATAGTGCCGTCATTCATGCGCGGGTGGTGAAGTCCTGCTCCAGAGCAGACTCGACAGCCTCAGCCTTTTCACAAGTGCAGGAGGCTGTAAAAACACGTTAGAAAATGTTTCGCGATCAAGCGTATTCCTCTTTGCCATGAAGAGTAGCTGGATGAAACTCACCGGAAGGACGGCTGCCGCAGGGGCATGTTGCACCTTCGACCGCCTTGTTTTCAGAGACAGAGCGCTCGCAGGTGCACTGACCAGCGGGACGAGAACCTGGAGAATGCGTTAGTCTCTGCAGACTCGAAGCATCATGGTGGGAAATCTTACGGCATGAGCAGCGAGGACCAGAGATGGCGTTCTCGGTAGAAGCCTTGTTGCAGGAGCAGTTGAGAGCGCTCTCCTTGCCGCAGGAGCACTTGGCCTGGGCGGCGCAGACGCAGTCAGCGCCCTGGGAGGTCTTGCAGCAGGTGGTGTTGGGGTGGGTCATTTTGAAGTTGTCTGGATGTGGTGGATGACGTAGATGTAGGGAAATAAGCTTGCGGCTCAAAAGTACCAAGGTAGTTGATCGGCAACACAAGTTGAAAGTGCTTGAGGATCACAACAATGATGAGTGCTGAAGAACAGAAATACTGAAGGATGAAGAAAAAAATCAAAAATCCTGGATAGCAGACAGGTTTCAATTTATATTCACTGCATGCGTCACATCGAACGGCATGATTATCAATTGGCATGCTCTGATTGGTTAGAAGCTAGTCACGTGGTAGTTGTCGGACAACATTCGGCTTCGTTGATTGGCCGTGCTGAGCAACTCTTCTTGCTGATGACCTTTCACTTTTCCTTGATTGGATCCTGATTTAGGTCTCTTTGTTCTATTTCTATTTACTACCAGGGTATACCGTGGATTGAGGAATGCCCTCCCCACAGTCGGCGGTGCTCAATATAAACTTGGACATTTCGTTGCCCCGTACTTTCACCTTATTTCGGCGACCGGAACAGGTAGCGGTATGATCTAGAAGCCGACATGGTGTGCGGCAATTAAGGGTAGAAGTAGTGCGGCGATGAAATTGACTGAACTTGTATCCTGATCCTGAGGTCTATGCGACGAGAACAGTGTTTTAGTATCCAGCTAATAAAGACAGCGCAGAGCGTCAGAAGCCAGCCTGCGACTGCACTAGGCCCGTAAAGACAGTCGACAAGTTGGTAGCGAGATGTATCTATTTTGCTGTGAAGTCTTTATGTCTGATGACTGGTGTTTGAAATTAGCTTATACTTCCTGGGTTGCGGTAATGTTTGCATTAGCAACGGTATAGGGAAATTGTAATAGCGAGGCTGCCAGGCTTCCCAGCTGTGAATATGAAGCCGTCGGCATGATAGGACTAACAATCATCCATCCGGGCATCGCATCTTATAGGGTGAGATCCTGATAAGCCTCATCTTCGGAGTCTGTGCACTCGTTTGCTGTTCGTTACGGGGTTCCAATTGATATCAGTTAAGTAGCCCCGTCCGACTTTTTGACACTATCACATTTTAGGTAAAAAATCCAATTTCTTCTTGAATATTCCATAGCTTACTGTCCCAGTCCTCATAGTTTGGCGGTACTGATCTTGAATAACGAGGGACTGGTTTTAACTTCTGGCTATCCTCATCAACATGCACCTAGCTACTACTGAAAACCACCTATTCCTAGCTATCTGAGTGCTACAGCATTCATAGTTTCTCCCTTACCACCCTCTGCCACCGCGACCACCGCCCCAACCACCACCTCTGCCACCGCGACCACCTCCCCATCCGCCTCCTCGGCCACCTCCCCATCCACCGCCCCGACCAGGGCCACCGTAATTCTCATCCTCCGCAGCAAAAGCCTCGTTGGTCTCGGCCTCGTTGGCCTGAGTCTCTTGGTCTCGCTCCATGAGATAATCGCCTGTTGGCCTCATTAGGTACTGAACATATATTTCTTGTGGAGATCACGAACTGGCTTCTGGTGCAGGTGCGGCAACAGCAAGAGCAGTGCCTGCAAGGCCAATGACAACAAGAAGATAGGTGAACTTCATGGTTGCTCAAGGGATCAGTAGTATGGATTTCAAATATTCTTTCATCAAGTTAGCGGTTGTCTGTTTGACAAAACAATGAAGAACTTGCCAGGTAGATTATCTTGATTACCCGAGGTAGTTACTTGGAGAGGATCGTGGGAAATCTGTGGACTTTTATAGATATTCCACCTCTCGGCGCTATCCGTAGAAGAACTGTACTTTGTGAGTCCACCTGGGGCACAACGGCTACTGGGATCTGGATAACCGCCGACGATTCTGTAGCGGAGACCAATTGTATTCCCTCCTCAAATTCCACTAGCCGTTGTAAAATCGATCGCGTCATAACGTCTTTTTTGGATGCTTGGTATGTAGTACTTCTAGCCTTTGATGCTCAAAGTGATTGGCCGGTCTATGCGGGTTGAGCCCCACATCACATGCGGCAAGTAACCTAGTTGGATGATCCTGAGTAGGTGCTTCCTTGACTTTGCTCCTCTTTCAGTTACGTGAGGTGAATACCGATTATGTGAGAAGTGGAACTTGAACATGCTCGAGAAATCAATGAGAGGAAACCAGTCACAGAATATCCTTAATGTCCGAACTCCGACCGTGAATGACATGGACAGCCCTTGAAAGTCTCGTTTTCATACAAGACATATTTCAATCTGGTCTGATAGTCCACCAATCGGATACTATAACGGCCCAGCAATATCCTTGATTCTCGGTACTTTATACATATGAGATACAACTAAGTACCTTGATCCGATCAAACCCCGTCACACGTTCCCCACTTAAACAAGCGTTCTCCTTCAACCCTAGTATCTCGAGTAGAGGACGTCGTCTTGGCATCTTACTTGGGTGTGATATGGATCAACTCGGCACATTTCAATAATCCAGTGGCTTTCGAGCACTTCAAGGATGTCACCAATGCTGGCAGTTGTGGATATCCACCGGCGCCAAGTAAGTAGACAACAGTCCGAGAACTTGGCCCTTTAAGCAAGGGAGCGTCAAAAAAGGAGTTTTGGCCGAAACGGAGCATAATAAGCATGGGAGCCGACATTGATTCCGCCAAATGAACGATGACGATCATAGGCACATTTTCCATGTTTTCCTCGTCTCCCACCCGAGTTCCCCTCGCTATTTGGCGTAATGCCTGGTTTAGCACGTTGTTGACCAGGACAGAGGATGACGGAGATGTTTGCAACAGTGTCTCGTGATCGTGCAAGTGGAGCAAAACAAGCCTCTTTGATAGATGCCCACTTACGATAAGTCTGACATTGTCACGAAGCAGGCGCTGTCGCATGTCAGACTAGCGGCCTTCTATATAAATATAGCTGTGTTGGCACATTAGACATTTTGTGAAGCCATTCTGGCCCAAAGCTTTCGCGACTTAGTGTATCTAAATTGGAGCCAGGTAATGATCTAGGCGACTTAACCTGTGATTGTCCGTTTCATAAACTTGCCTCGGAGGCAAAGACCCTTGGAGCTCTTTCAGGCTTGATTACCTGGATGGTTACGGGACTTCCGCAGAGGCGAAACATGATGACCCCCAGGAACCGCCGGACTCGAGTGTAATACGCGTTATCATTGTACACGCTGACTTCGAGGCTACTGCGAAACCGAGAATGTCTAGACTTCTTGGCGACATGTGGGTCCAGATCGTTGATGTTCCCGATGAGACAAGAGTTAATGCATACTCTAACTTCGCCAAGGAATGCGACCGCAGAGGTTATGTCATTAAGAAGTAGAATATCCGCACTATCCCCAGAGCAAGTGGAGCAAAGTCTGAAAGATCTCGCTATCGAGTAGTTTCGATCCGAGGTTCTACCGCCAATGTATCCAGCCATTATGCTCATAGCTCGTACCGATAAATTCAATTTCAGCCGTATCCGTGTACAGTGAAGGATAGAATAGGGTTATGACGAGGCAGAGGTGGAGACAATTTAATCAGAGATGAGTTTGAAGTCCAAGGCACAATCGGTTGGCAAAGACGTACATGCGCGGCGACTTGCGCGGCAGCTATGACAATTCCAAGTGAATACGATAAGCCAAGCCATGATATGAGGCTAAGCATTCCTATGACCGGATTCTGACGGAGGCAATCACTACCATTTGAAATACTCCTACCTTGTGCGACATCTGCGACATCCACTTCCCATAGTTCCCGAGTTGCGATCGCCCTTGGCGGGATTATCATGTCCTTAGTAGTGAATACCAGATTACTGAACCGCTGGGTGCAGAGCGACGTCCTTGTGGACCTCCGTTCGGCCCGATTCGCACCCTTTGGGAAAATGAAAACTCCGAACTGAAGTTTTAAGGTTTTCGGGCGGCTGAAGCGCCACCGATATAGAAGTGGGTACTCGGGTAATCGGCTGATGAACAAACGACTCAATCATTGAAAGACTTCCACCACGTCGATTCTATCGCAGAGGCACATGTTCGTCTGCAGAGATTTCGAGACTGACGGGATGGGATGCCGATCTTGGCGTGACGTGGCGTGATAATGCCTATACATAGGAGTATCCCTAGCGAGTTAGGGGCCTGCCTAAGCCACGTGTGAGATATTTGCAGAATGTGACCACGGAGTTTACGCAATCAAGGAATTCGTTGAAGATCTGAATGCCCAGACCTTGATGTTTTTCATGCAGGTGCTAGGGACCCTTAGACTCATGAAAAACAAATCAAAGATCTCCTATCAGAATTTCCGTTTCTAGACCGTGTTCCGTCCCTTGGTGGGGCCCGTCCGTCTATTTTTTTCTGACTTGCACCTGACTCCTTATCTTGACGGGCTAGTAGGACCCACCATTGTTCAGGGTCTAGCGGTCGATTCTCCCTAGAAACCACACCGTGCAGACAGCAGTGGCCAGTTTCCTTTCACCCGTTCCCCGATCAAGGTGATTCATGAAGTCTTAAGGTTAAGATAAGAAAGGTCGGAAAAGTTTAATTTTAGGATTTTCGTAGCATGATTCGGTGCAAGAATAGCTAAGATTTTTAAAAGTTCGGTAGAGGTCGGGTTCTGTAGTTGTGTAGTGGTTCTCGGGAACCGGCTTGCCGACTAACCGTCTGATAGTCTCCACTAATGATGCTAACGATCCGATCGCGCCAGAAAAAACCAAGAAAGGGAGCTTGGCCAGAATCTTCTACACCCTTACGCTAAGAGAATGTATCATGAGAACGCGTTCTTATCACGCCGGATATCGTGACATCACCCCACTTGAGGGATTTTTAAAACTATATAGAGCTTTCACTTCCACCTCCAATTCTACTCACACAACATCTTCTCAAACTCTGGTTACTACCAAACCACCCATAATCATAATACCAACCCATTCTCAACACACTACGAAACATCCACTCAACATAATCAAACACACCTTGCACCATGCCGAGCCTCTTCCACTTCAAGCAACATCGCCAGGACTCTGACGACTCCGTCAAGTCCGCCGCCACCTCTATCAAGTCCCCTTCTGCCGGACCCTCAAGGGCCCAGTCCATCCAGAGCGAATGCGCAGTGGTCGATGCCACACCTGGTATGATTCTCTCCCCGTCTGAATATCCGCAACCGGCATATACTAACAACTGAAAACAGCCAACCCTACCCGCCCCAAGGCCCACCGCAACTGGAGCTTCGGCCGTGTCGTCGACGAAGAGGAGCAGAAGAAGCGCCGCCTCAGCCAGGATGAGAAGGACCGCATCTACTTCGCCGCTGCGAGAAAATACTCCAGTGCTTACCGTCGCAGCCAGGGAGCTGGTATTGGCTTCGAGGGTGGCTGGCAGTGATCATTTCTGAGTGCATCTCTGTTGAAGACGGTTACGAATATGTGTTATGCAGCATGGCGGAGTTTATATTTTTATTATTCATGTTAATACTTTAATTCATTAATCTATACTATATTTTTCTTTACAAAATAGATCCTGAAATAACATGCACTCCCAACCAGATCATCTGCTCGCATGTGGTGAAGAAATATCTTCTTCTCTTCAACCTTCTTTTTAATCCAAATGCAATGGACGTCGATATGTTTGGAGCGACTCGAGAAACAATTTGTTGCTTTGGCTAGCTGGTATACACGGCTTTATGTTGACACCACACTGGGTGGAAAACCAATCGCGCTCATCCAAGGTTTCTATTACCAGCTTCGCCGATCCGTCGGCGCTGTTGCTCGGCTCAACGAGGCGGTGCTCACGTATCAGGTCCTGGAGTACGCGCACGTCCGTAAGCTTCGTCTTGATCCCTTGGCAGCTCTCGGGGCTCCCAAGGCGCTGCTCCAGGACTGTCTGGCCGCAGTAAGCATTCACCCAGATGACGGGTACGTCGGTCCCGCGCACCATGTCGAGGTGTTCCTTGAGGAAGGCGGTATCCCTCGGGTTATCTTCTGCCAGGCATGCCGTCATGAGGATGACGCAGCCCTCTTGCGCGCGTTCTCCTAATTTCTCAAAGATGGGCGCTCGTAACTTGCGGCGTAGCTCGTGGTGTTCGTCGCTTCGGCCTGGTATGACTGCCATGACAGGGTCAATAAGCAGGTGGTTGTCCAGGAGGATGGTTGTATCGGCGGGCAGGAGCTCTTTGGCTTTCTTTAAAATAGTGAGCTTGCCTGTGCCCGGGAAGCCATTCAGGACGACAATCCTGCGGTGATGGGTGGTACGTTAAGGCTGGCGAAGTCGGGATGGCATCCACGTCGTTACTGACGACTAAGCAGTCACGTTGCTGTGGCATTGCCAAGTTGGTCTTGTTAGCCGCCTTAGGCGCAGAATGTGAAAGGACTTATGTTCGGTGTCGAAGCGGAAGAAAGGTGGTGCACCGTCGATGGTGGAAGGCCGTTGACGTATCAATACCAAGGCGTTTCCAGTGACTCACCGATATGTTGGGAACTCGCATTTAGGCATTCCTGCTTGTAGTAATATGGTCGGATTCCCTATTCATCCCCGAAGCCCGACCGAAAGCGACAACATGGATGTTGCAGCGATGATCCCGACCAGCCAGTCTCTTGAAAACACGGAAGCAAATCGACAACAAGAATCTCATGTTGAATGTATCTGTATGTTGGTATTTGCTATTGACAAACAAAAGTTTCTGACAAGGATTGAAACTCAAGCTCAAGGCCCTACAGTCTTACGACGATCAGTTTACCAGATAGTAGGTTTCTAAGTCCCGAGGTCTGTTTTGTGAGTGCTAATCATTCAGTGTCGAGACAGGGTTATTCGCATTCAATCGGAACTCTACGTTATCTTTTACGCGGCCTTATGAATCACCCATTTTTCTTTCCGCTCAAGAAGGAAATGGTCATGCTCTATTAGTGCTCTTGGACACCTGCCAAGCAAGTGTTTATGACGTTGACCCATACGGACTTGGGCTGCTTTATGTGAGACCTCCGGTAACTATGTAGAGGCAGTGCAACCGTGACTAATGCAGATTTTGGTATGCTTCTTACTACTGCTGGAAGAGCCATGGTACACCGAGCGCTATGCAAATGTGCGCCAAATTAGTCTCATTGGGAGCTCATACCAACTGGGTCGATGATCTTGGAAAGTAAGTTTCAGGGTTCTTCAAATCTGCTGGCTCTCAAAATCCGACTCACTCTAGTAGCCCGATGGAAACAAGATTGGCGTTCACAGCAGTTTCCGGGGGGTCGTGGCTTGATTTTGGCCAACATTGCGAACGTATTGGATCATTATTTGGAATGACCCTCACGGAAACCGGAAACACATACTTGAATGGTAGGGCTTTTTCTGAGCTCCATTGAGTCTTGCTGGGACTAAATCAAAATATATCTCTAGAAGTCTATCTTCAGTCATTGGACAGGCTTACGCTCGGTCATGTTATCAATCGGCCAGATGCACGGGGCAGAACACCACTAATGTGGACAGTTGAGTTAGGCTGGTCGGATGCAACTCAGACTCTTTTGGACTATAGTGCAGATCCTCGCTTATCGATCAACCTACCTCGGGGGGAATCTACGCTTTTGCATATTGCGGTCGCTGGGCCAAGTTCGCAATTCGCAAACAATGGCTTTCGTGAGGTTATCGATATTTTGATCGAGGCAGGAGTTGATGTCAATGCCAAGGATCATGAAGGATGGACATCACTTCATATTGCAGCCTCATGGGGAACGTGCACTCTAAAAAGCCTGATTGGGCACTTTGCCTTGTCCTGGAAGGCTCTGACGAACGATGGCCTATCAATTGACGACCTGTCCCCAGTCGCGCAATTTTCTCATGTTGCACTAGCTAGAATCAACCAAAGCTAGGAGACTGAAAGATCCTTCCAAAACACTTTTGGTGTACATTTGAATAATCTCACGGCCCTTCTTCGACAGAGCATCTTCATCCTGTTCCAGAACATTTCTGCACATCGGCCCCTCCCTGTCACCATCCAGCTCGTATAAAAAGCACGAACGCTTCACCAAACACACATAGTGATGATCTATTTTGGCTTCTGCAGGAGGTGCCTCAGACAACCCGCTAGTAGCAGCCTGTTGGTAGACTGCGTCCAAATATTCTGAATTCTCGAGGTACTTAGTGCGGTCTTCGGCTGACATGAGACAGTCAAGAAAGGAACCGGTTTCTATAATTGGCGTCAATTAAAGTCGTCGGTTGAAAGGCCGTTCTGCCCTACCGAATGAATTGGGGATGTTGCAAGCACAATGCAATATTGCATAGAGGCCGCATGCGTTGTTGATTGTTTGTCTGAACCACACAACTTCTTCATTCCCATCACTATTTAAGTTGAGGCTTAAATAGCTGCTCTTCATATGCTGGACAGGCTGGCATGATCAAGACCAAGGCTTGAACAGGGCTAGGGATGCTTTGTATTTCATCTTCCTCAAGCGACCACACCCGGTACCATTCGTAACCTTGACAGAAAATGGACAATATGAAGCTATTTTGGACACGATACAATTACTGAAAGCTTTTTGGCATCTTTTGAAGTGTACCATATTCTGTGCAGCTTACTGGGGGTGATGGGACCAGGTGTCTGGACACTCAAGACCCATCTCTGCTGGGAAAGTATACTTTCTGGTCAGGTAAGGCCTTCGCAGGCTGAGTACATGAACCCAGCTAAAACTGAAGTTTGATGACCTACGCATAAAGTGTCAAGGTTGTTGTATCTCTTTCATGCTGTGCGCCTTGGTTGTGGATACTACCTTGGAGAGCACTTTACTATAGAGTATGCACCAATTACCTCGGCAAATTTTGAGCATTGGAAGTTGCTGACAGCTGTATATAGGCAGTTCAACATTCCATGATGAGAGCATACGAACTAGCTAGTTCTCGACTCATTGACTCCAAAGGTATTTGAAGCAGACAGTCTGCTATTGGTATGTTCTCGCTACACGGTATTTGCCTAATACTGTACGAGGCTGGCTAATATTGCATTTACAAGAACCTGGGCAGCTTAGACACCTTCTAAGCAAATACCAATCTCTATCCTTTCGGATATACACTTCAGGTTCGTGAGAACATGAACAAAGATAGGTCGTGAAGCCTTATCCATGCTTTGACAGGACAAGATTTACCAACTTGGAACATGTGTAGAGAAATGATCTACAAATATAATTGTGGATGCAAAGAAGAAGGAGGCTTTATCAAGTGTATGCCAAAAAACTGTCCGAATGTTTGTGAATGCAAAGAGGAGGAAGATGGCTATCTCAGATGCGCTAAAAGAGGCTGCAAAGGAGTGAAAAGCAGAGAGCAACCTCTTACACGTAACTGTGATCAGCATAAAAGTGGACAGAAATAGCAAGCTTATCGAGCAAAACTACATGAAGCAATCTGCGACAACCGTCAACTCATCGACTACTGGTAACTATTGATCCTTATTAATCTGAATCTGCCAACGTCCTTAGTTTCTTCTTTATGACCCTCCCCACCCCGTCCATCACCGCCACGAGCAAACTGCCGTGTTCATGATCCCCAATGACGGCCTCAATGGTGTTCCTCTCGCAAGGTCCTAGCCTCCACTCCCATTAGGTCTTCCTGAGCAGTATTCAGCTTGGCTCCGTAATTTATGGGCTTGCATGCAATGCGAGCCATCGAGGTGCCCTTCGGATTTCAGAGTGCAAACCCCGAAATATGGGTGTTATCCTGGAGCCCTGAGCCCGTCAAGGACACCTTCTTGATGTGGCTTCGTCGACAAAGGCTGATTGGTGAGGCGCTATCAATCTGGAGGTTCAGACCGTAGCCAAGGTGGTCGGGTATGCGAATAGTCCTGCTAGCAAGCGCAGGAACTGTGGTCTCATATCAATAAAAAAGCTTCAAGGCGCGAGAGTTCTATGCTCGAATGCATACCGGACCTGAGTGCCGGATCGTATCTTGAACGCCAAGTCATAGACTGGTGATTGCTACCTGGGCACTCTACTTGATCAAGGTTGGACGATATTTATGATGATGTAAAAGTAGAATATCTTGCGGTTCTCAAAAGCCATTTTTTATGATTCGGTCTTCAACAGGACGACTAACAGGAAAGATCAAAAGGAAAAACAAAAAGATACAAGAAGATGAAGACAAAGGCACTCTCAGAGTATGTATCCGATGGCACTCAACTCAGCCATCAGGTGTTGCCCCAACAGAACAGAGAAGAGTCCATGGAATCTTCCATCATTGAGCGCCAGCAGTGAAGAAAAGCCCTCGAGCCCACAAAAACTTCCAGCGGTTATGCATGAAAAAGAAGCCAAAAATTAATTCCCAACAAACCGTCCTAGGCGTGTGCTGTCTTGAGCCAGCGTCGTCCTCCGCAAATCTCCCCCTTGATCACCGGTGAATCTGGCTGCTGAATCCCGCTGGTTATCGCCCTCCAGTCGTGTAAGCTCCCCTTTTCTGACCGGTGAATCTGGTCTTGCCCGCCTGATGTTGTCCTCCACAGGTCTTTCCCTTGGCCACCGGTGAATCTGGCTGCCGGCGAAGCCGCCCAGTCGAATGTGTACCAACCCCTTCTCCGTGTATGTGTGTGTGAGTCTGTGTGCGTGTGCGCCTGTGTGTGTGTGTCTGTCTGTGTGGGTAAGTATCGGTGTCGACGTATGAGAAGAGAAAGAAGAAGAGACGGAAGAAGAGGGGTTAGAGGGGGTATTTATAGTCCTGGGGGTGGTGGAGGGACCCAATCGCATGTGACAGCTTCTACATTTCCCTTTTAGGAAATTCGAGGTCACAAGTGCGGGAACTTCCCCTATAAACGCCGTGACTCTCCGTACAAGCTCTCTCATTGGCTGAGATAAACAGGTTGCAGCAGCTGAACTCCCAGGGCGTGTCCTTAGCGTGCTCTCTTATTGGCCCAGTCAAATTGAAGCCCCTCTTTGGCATTGCTTAGTATTGTTCTGTTGAGGGGATTGTTCTATTGAGGGGAGATTGTGCTATTGAGAGCAAACATGTGCCCTGCTATTGAGCTACGAGGTAAGGCTTTGCTACTAGGGCATCCCCTATAGGGCATCGCAACTAGGGCAACTGTGGGTAGGGCATGCGAGTCAATGCCCATGCCTTGTCCTGAGACTACGGCCCTCCATCAATTGAAATCCCATGATCAGAGCTTCACGCAGATGAGAAAATTTTTCAAACTCCGGTATGTATCTCCTTTAAGTCCGTCTTCTCAGGCACTGCTTGCACCATTGCACCTGCTTTGACAAGCAGATTTGCGATCCGTAGTCTCTCTTCACTCCGTACCTTGCCTTGACAACAACAATCGGTGGTTGGGTCAAGTAAAGAAGCAGCGCGGAGGGACTATAATTGAGCCTGTGAAAACACGTCTGGTTGGTCTCTGTACTTGCATAGATATCAATTGACCTGTTAAGCAGCATCTTGGCAAGTTTCAAGTGATTACATACAGTAGCTAGTTGTAGGGACATGCCCTTCAAACATCGCCCAGGTAGAGCCATGTTATCTTGAGATGGGAACTGTTCTATGCTCAAGTGGCGCATTGGACTTCTGCTCCCTGCTCAATGAGTGTGCGGGCAATCTCTGTATGACATCTATAGCAACGGGGAGTGGACGTCAGCGGTACGGGCCTGAAACTTCGATGTCGGTATTGTAACTAAAAAAATGGAACAATAGCTTGCTGCTTCCGACTTGTGCTGCATGATAGAGCACAGGAGTGCCCTTTGCCATCCTGTAGTTTGCATCCACCAGAATCACGTGACGTCAGTTGAGGCTCAGCAAGTGGAAGTTTACCCCACATTCTAACCACACTAGGTTCAGCCACCCGAGGACCACGACCGGCTATTTCGACGCTAAGCCTATTCCGCTCCCGATTCTTGGTCCTCCCGATCTGAGTCCTTGCGCTCTTCTTTAGAAGAAGTGCGTGACAATTTGCACCTCGGACCACACCCAGAGCGCATCAGCAGCTTCTCAAGGCCAGGATCTTCGCCGAACCCAGCGAAGTCTATTGGATACCAAAAAGCCGGATACTCGTTCTCATCTCTTGACAGGTTGGGGTTGGCCATGTGAGAAGTAGCTCGACCATTGCCAGAGCGGGCCATAATGGCCATGTCAAAATATACAGGGTGCAAACACAATCCTGGCTCTGAGGTATATACTTGCATGACGAAACCGATACATTTCAAGGCTGCCGCCACATACAGCGGTGTGTTCCTCAGAGCCCTGGATATCCATGTCCGCTCCATGACGAGAAAATCAAGTTCGATATACGCCGGATTTGCCGCCAACCTCAGGCTTCATTGCACTTACTACTCTTTCAGAAAAAGCAGATGCAGGGGTGCATACCGGCGTTCCCTTAGGGAAGACGGGGCTTCGAAAAAGGTCCCGTGTTAGGGGATTGGCTTGGCCATATCCAAGTCGAATCTGCTAACAGCAAGCATTAAAGAGTTAATTGCATCGTGAGAGTCAATTTTCATTGATCAGAATATCATCCGGTCGGTGCCGGTGTTTCCGTTTTGTTTGCGCTAATGGATGGTGTATGCTGTCTTGGAGACTGGCCAGTGGGCCAAACTACCCAATACTTGTATATCTTGTAGTGTTCGGCTCCACTGAGAACGAGCACCAAGAATTCTGAATATGTATGTGCTAGTATTCGTTTAATGTCATACAAAGTCGACCATTAAATGGCGTTATTGATAAGCTGATGTAATCCAGGTTATTGGAAAGCCGCATTTTGCGAATAACCCCGCGTGCTCGCGCGAGCGGCCATCTCCAGCACGCCATCCTCGCAAATGCTGAAGATTATAAATCGGCTTAGAAATACCATCAAGGTCAACGGAATGTAGCGGGGTATAATATCAAGGCACTTCCTGCCACCAAGGACATTCAAAGGATATACAGATAGCAGCCTCCACAAATTTGTTCGAATTGAGACCCGCCAAATACACCGATATCAAGATGTCAGAACAAAAACCAACCCGCCAGCTGCACCTAACAGCATTCATGCGCCCAGTTTCTCTACACACCGGATCCTGGCGATACCCAGGCTCCTATCCCGACGCCAACTTCAACTTCAAACACCTAACCCACTTCGCACAAAAACTCGAAGCCGCCAAATTCGACGCCTTCTTCATGGCCGACCACCTAGCCGTACTGAACATGCCCATTGAAGCGCTGAAGCGCAGTCACACTGTAACCTCCTTCGAGCCATTCACTCTCCTCTCCGCTCTCTCCGCCGTGACAACAAGGATCGGTCTGGCCGCGACAGCAAGTACAACGTACGACCTACCATACCATGTCGCGCGACGTTTTGCGAGTCTAGACCACCTAAGCAACGGGCGAGCAGCGTGGAATATCGTGACAACCGGGAACCCCGAATCGAGCCACAATTTCGGGTTTGATGAGCACATGGCTCATGGTGATCGATACAAGCGTGCGCGGGAGTTCTACGACGTTGTTACGGGGTTGTGGGATAGTTTCGCTGATGATGCGTTTACGAGAGATGTTGAGAGTGGTGAATACTTTGACCCGAACAAACTTCATCGATTGGATCATGACGGTGACGAGTTCAAGGTGCGAGGGCCGTTGAATATTGCCAGGCCGCCGCAGGGATGGCCGGTTATTGTACAGGCTGGACAGAGTGAGCCGGGACGGCAACTGGCTGCTGAGACGGCCGAGGTTGTCTTTTGCAGTCCGAAGGATATTGAGGGTGCGAAGGCGCTTTTCGCGGATATCAAGGGCCGGGTGGAGAGGGCTGGGCGGAAGAGGGAGGAGTTGAAGATTCTACCTGCGGCAATTATTATTGTTGGAGATAGCAGGCAGGATGCGCAGGAGAAAAGACTCAGGTTGGATGGACTGGTGCATTATGACAGTTCTATTGCGTCTTTGTCTATTGCCCTCGGTGTCGATGTTAGTGGACTTGATCCAGATGGTCCGTTGCCGAAAGATCTGCCTGAGACAAATGCGAGCAAGACGAGCAGGGAGGCTGTTGAGAAGTTGGCTGCGAAGGAGGGACTGACAATTCGTCAACTTGCGCAACGGTATGGAGGGTATTCAGGGCTGGCATTTCTTGGGTCGCCGAGTGATATTGCGGATGATATGGAGACTTGGCTACGGGAAGAGGCTTGCGATGGGTTCACTTGCGTTTTCCCCTTCTTGCCTCAGGGGTTGGAAGAGGTGACAGATAGATTGATTCCGGAGCTGCAGAAACGCGGTTTGTTCCGCGAAGACTACACGGGCTCGACGCTCCGTGAGCACTTTGGCCTGTCGAGACCTAAGAATCGTTTCTTTAACACAGAATAATTCCCGGGGGTATGATTCCCTCAAATACTGTGAAGGATTGCAATTATTGAGAACTATTCGAAGTTTTATATTCAACTATGAACCAACAATCCATGTAGAGCTCATGCACGCGCTATGCTGCTCCGTCCAGTTTTATCTCCCCATGCTACTTGATGATCCGCGTAGGGCTACCATGGCCAAGAAATCTAGCTGCCGAGGTAGGTCCCGTCCCCGAAACCAGAAATCCGGAAAGACTGAAATCGTCAGTTGAATCCAGGCGCGATTCGAGATGACATACAGGTGACAAGCTGTTAGCTCGATGGCACGCCGGACCCGAGAGTTAGCCGTGTGGGCGGGTTCCAGCTGAGCGGGACCAGCTATACTCACGATTTTTGCTGGTCCTGCTTAGCTGGGACCCGTTTATCTCGCCAGCTAAGAGGATCGTGATCACGGAAAGCAAGTACAGAAAATCCCGCCAAACCCAATCCGCGAGCCTCGCATTCCGTTTACATTTCGTGCTCCTTAACGCCCTGGGTCACGAGGGCAGACAGTAGGGCAGAACTATCACATAAGTCGGTAGACACCGGGTTGAAGAAAACGACAAGGACAGGAAAGAAAGGATCCGGATCACCCCACAACTAAAAGTGGCAAGTGGGCAGTAGATTGAGGAGTTCTGTCAGCGGAAATAAGTGGCTCAAGAGTGGACGGGGCTAAAGCCACAACGGTCGCATTAATTCATGCCTAATATTGCACTACCTGGCATTATTATCAAGCACGCTTGCATTCGCAGGCTTAGAAGTGCGGCTGCCGATGGCTAGTTACCAGAGGGAATTTCTACGTGCAGTCTCCTGCCTTAGCTAGCAGCAGCAGATCGCCGTCGTGCAGGGATGTCGGATAATCTAACCGGGGCAATTGCGGGGTCGGGTCTAGATATCAATTCTTCTGCAGGGGGTAGCGGAGAACAGAATGTCATTGGTAACAAAAGTACTCTACGCCGTTATGACTGTCGGCTCCGAGACTCGGCCGCCAGTACCCACTGATTCTCCCGCAGCTCCACAGCTGACATTTGTCCCGTCGCTGCTGGTCTTTTCTTCAACGGTTTCACGTAGCTCGTGCAATGAAGTTCGGAACATCTCAGCATCGGAGCCGGCCGTGGCGTAAGGTGATCTCGGCTCGATTTCACCGAACGTAAGGAAGTGGCCACCGGGTGACTACGCCTTTGAGGAACAGCAGAGTCTTTTGTTCGATGGGCTAGGCTTTGACATCACAGATCACTCTCGGCTTCCCAGTTCGGTGATGTACCGCAAGACAGTTGTGATTCGCCCCAGGTGCCCCTGTCGAGTCTTTCTGCGCTTGACAAAAATGCTTAGGGATATATAAGCTGGCACAACCAATGTAGAATCAATTTTGTTTCACGGTAATACGATATTTTATGATCATTGATTCTTTCCGCCACTTTAATCCCTGATCAGGCACAGATATCATATATCATCCTCCCAACTGTCATCTAGTTAACACAGCATAATATTTTCACGATGGCATACAATCCCCTGCCCAGCAAGTGGTCTTATGACAACCAAATCGACCTGTTCTCTCTAAGCCCAGTCGATATGGACGCAATTTCGTTCGACTTTGCCGACAACTTGACGAACATGGATACCAAGGACAAGGACATTTTTATGGATCCATTCGGAACCGCAACTGCCATCAATGGGTTCACGATGCTCAACACCGAAGACACAGTCTCTCTCTCATCGGTATGACATCCTTCTCTCAAAACTAACTCGATACCACCCATACTGACAATAAAAAGGACCTGGACAGTGACGATCAATCATGGTTCACCGGGCGCCAATCCATCGATGTGACCATCCCGGAAGAACCCATAGACAAACCATTCAAGCCAGTCACTCGCGACAGCGCCGCCTCATCAACAAGATGCTCATCCAGCCCCGAAATCAAACCCCATACATACATCACCCCAAAGCCAAATACAACAAGCGGTCGGAAACCCCGCAGCTCCTCCCACGACTCCAACCGCTCCTCAAGCCAAGACCCGCACACGCTCAACGCAGCCAAACGAGCAGCCCACAACATAATCGAGAAGCGCTACCGCACAAACATGAACGCCAAGTTCTTCGCCCTGGAAGAAGCCATCTCCCCAGCTGGAGTCCAGAAACACTCCAGGGCTGGCGCGGGATCGCTTAAAAAATCCGAAATCTTAAGCAACGCCCTCTCGTACATCGAAAGCATGCAGCAAGAGAATGCAGCCCTACGTAAGGAGTGCGCTGTACTGAAACGGAGTCTGCGCCCTGATGGGACGTGGCGACACTCGAAACAGCCCCCCGCGTGAGGATTCGTAGGGCTCATCATGACATGACGTATCTTTGAAGCCGTTTGACGGCTGGAGTTTGGGTTTACTTCCAACGGGTCTTGGAGCTGGGTCGGTATTTTCATTCAATCATCTCCTATTCCAAATTTATCGGGTCCTGGTGACAGCAAAAGTGCTTTGTAAATCCATATGGCTAAATCCGATAGTGAAGCATTAATGTTATTGCCAAGTTTTGGTGATATCTATGCTCTGATATGAATATGTGAAATCGTCTCGAGGTATTACCTCGGTGTGGAATGGGCTACGTTCGATCTTGTCGACGCATGGAATACTCACGGCTTGGGTCGTCTGAAATGCAAGGTAAACACCGCACGTCCGTGAGCCAACAACGTACATAGTGCCCACAAGCCTCCTTTTTCACTTCCTATAACTTTGAGGGTTGGAGCGCAATTCAATATCTACTTCTGTATATCTTACTTTTATCTTAACTTTGCCCTTACTTTGCTCTTTGTATACTGCCATAGTCGTAGTCGATAAAATGGTTACCACCGGCCCACTCTTCACTATGAGATGCCGGAGCGTGACTTAGCAAGATCTTGCTGGGCGCGAGTTTCTGACACACTGTCCCCCCGATCTTCCCCCGCGGCATCGCATATTAGCCGTCCTGGGAATTACAGACAAAGACGACCTCGCTAGAAATAGTGTGACTCGGTGTCGAGGGATGGATCCGGTAGAAACGGTGGGTCGGTAGTAGGGGCGGCAGCAAGGGCGGCCTCGGGTCAGCCACTGGCTCTATGTTTATGTTGACATCGGCATCGGTATCATCGTCGATGACAACGGATTCAGGTTGGTGACGTATGCACGGAGTTTGATATCCTGGTAGCGGAGGGGAATCTTGTGACGTTGGTAGAAGGAGTTAGGCATAAGAGAGCTCTGTTCATGCCAGGAACACTTAACGTCGTAGCCGCTAATGTGCCAGATTTGGGTCCAGACCGGACCGGTGTCGGTGAGCAGGAGGGCGACGTGGTGCTGGTCGACGGCAACCGAGTCCTTGGTGTTTTCAGGCTGACTCGTAAGGGCGTGTTTGTTGATGATGTCTCCGGCAAAGTCATGCATAGACTGGTCTCTCCTCGACATGATGCGGCTTCGAGCGGATAGAAATTGGGAATGTAAGGCCCATTATACAGCTAGGATGCACTCGGCATCATCATGGAAGAATCATCATTTTACTAGATAATTCTCTCCGCACCTGAACATTCACCATCCACCACTTACCTTCGTCTCACAGTCCCTCTATTGAGCAAATTGACATGCTATCACTCATACTACCAGCGGATTAAAGTCCGCTGATAGTGGTGGCTCCTTATCAGCCGCGTGGACTTGCTGCTTTTGGTTATGACTTGCACCGATGACCCATCGAGCATCCATGGCTTCCACAGCTTCCATGGAATGGCTTGCTGGCTGCAAGAGGCTTCGATAAGATATGTGACACATATGTTCAAGGAATACTTGAAATAATCGTCGAATTGCAACTGAAACTCAAGCAAAAGCGAAAACCTAGTATGACCATCCGAATACTACCCTCTCTCACACGGTCGGCTAGCACCAGAACTGCAGGGCTAAACTCACATCTAGCAATCAGCCAGGACAATTACTCAACTCTATTCAATTGCATAACTAGTTAACTAGCAGTCCACAGTAAACCTAGCCCAGCCTGGTGCTTATCAGCCGTGGATCCCAAATATTGGGCCCGCAACAGAAAGTCCACCCGAGCGGCAAAATCCCCGCAAAAAAGCACAGGAAAAATCGCACGCGATGATCGTTTCTATTACCAACAGCTCCCCAGTATATGACCAATTCGCCTGATTTCCACCGGTCGAAGGAAACAGGTCGTGGCACGCGATTGGCCAGATCTCCTATCCCCAGCTTCTATCTACGCCCCGTGTATTTACCCTGAGATACGACTACCGGTCCAGCGCGTGAGGGGTTCACCAGCAGAGAAATCATATATAGAAATCGTTGCATCGCCCCTTTCTCACTTCCAGGCCTCGGCAGAAAATGGGCACACTTTCCCCCGAGCTGAACCGAGAATTCATCTTTATTGCCTCGGGCTGAAACTGTACGAGATATTATGGATGTCGAATCGAACTCGATTACCCTTAAACCGCCGCGTGAGAATGATCAGGATGTCCAAGATGCGACGGACCTGGCGGCGATGGGTCATACCCAGGCATTGACCCGCAAATTTAATATCTGGAGCATGCTGGCTCTTGCGTTCTGTGTTCTCGGTACGTTGACATCCTCCGGGGAAGTGACAGTGACAGCTTCGCATTTGGTTTCATAGACACTGACCATAGTAGGAACCTACTCTACCTTTGCTCAGGACTTGAGCAGCGGTCTCACCAATGGCGCTTCCATTACCATCCTCTGGGGCCTGGTGCTGGTCACGGCCTGTAATCTGTGTGTGGCTGTCTCGCTGGGCGAGTTGACCAGCAGCATGCCCACGGCTCTGGGCCAGGCATACTGGGTGTACAGACTGTGGCCTACGCCTCTGGGCAGATTCGTCTCGTACATGTGTGCGTGGATCAATACGTTCGGATGGTGGACTTTGACTGCGTCGCAGGTTGCGTTCATGACCGAGTTCCTACTGGGCATGAAGACCATGTTCGATCCGGACTGGACAGGTGCGAACCAGGGCTGGTTGAATTTTGTTGTGTATATAGGCGTGGTGATTGTGTTGACACTGATCAATGTGGTGAGCTGTCGCAAAGAGCAGGTTCTGCCTTGGATTAACAACTTTGTTGGAGTCTGGTTTACTGGGTTATTTGTTGTTCTGTCGATGGTCATGTTGATTTGTGTTGGCGTTAAGAGCGATCTGTCTTTCCAGCCTGGCTCCTTCGTGTTTGGGAACTGGATGAACCAGACTGGGTGGAGTGATGGAGTCGTGTGGTTCACTGGTCTGGTGCAGGCTGCGTACGGTCTGACTGCCTTCGACTCGGTGATCCACATGGTGGAGGAGATCCCCGACCCGAGGAAAAACGCACCTCGCGCTATCTGGATGGCCGTGTTGTCTGGTGCTGTCACCGGTTTCATTTTCATGGTGGTCTGCCTGTTCTGTATCCAGGATGTCGACGAGGTTACCAATGCCGACCAGCCATTCATCGAGCTCATCATGGAGACCGTTGGCCTCAAGGGTGGTGCCACTCTGATCGCCTTATTCATTTTCAACGGACTAGGCCAGGGCATCAGTGTCCTGACGACTGCCTCTCGCCTGAGCTGGGGCTTCGCCCGTGACGGCGGTGTCCCCTGGAGCCACTACTTCAGTCACGTCGACCCGGTGTGGCAAGTGCCTGCACGTGCCCTCTGGGGACAAGGCGTCATTATCGGCCTCGTGGGCATCCTATACCTCTTCGCCAACACCGTGCTAGAGGCCATTCTGAGCGTCAGCACCATCGCCCTGACAATCTCCTACGCGATGCCCATCTTAGCACTCCTCGTCACGGGCCGCGAGAAGCTAGTACCAGGTCCCTTTCGACTCGGTCGCTGGGGTCCATGGATGAACTGGACTAGTATCGTATACTGCGTCATCACCACCATCTTCTTCCTCTTCCCAGGTGCCCCGAACCCGGCCCCGGCTGATATGAACTACGCCATCGCTGTGTTTGGCGTCATGCTTGTTATTGCGCTCGCGTTCTGGTTCATCCAGGGTAACCGGACTTACCTCCAGACTGAGGATGCTATTGCGCAGATGTTCTATGCGCAGCACCTAGAGAATCCGGAGAACACTGTTGTGGCTGTCCAGTCGCCGATGGACTACAAGGATAAGGAGAGTCGCGCCGCTGTTGAAAATAGATAAGCATTGTCTTCGTCTTCTAAACGAAAATTAACTGATACATCGAATATTGCGCGAGTTGCGGCTGTGATTTGTATTGTGTCAGTCCAAGGCCAGAGCTGATGGATCGAATAAAGTGATCCATGAAATATAAATAGGTAGCACCTCGTGTTGCACCGGAACTTGCGGGTCCCTGGATCAGTGCAGCTTAGAAAATGGTTAATTTCCACACCAAGAGATTGGTCGTGCATTGTGAAACCCGTGTGTTGGGAGTCCGGGTTCCCAAACCCCCTGAAAACAGAAAGTTAAAACCTGATGAACAATGCGCTTGTGCAGGAGTTGGAGGCAAATTGCAGGTTTGATTAGCGGTCTTGGCAGGCACAACAAACAACTTTGAAACGAACAACCACAGATGCATATTATCTTCATTATCTTTCAGCCATCTGGCTTCTCCAAATTGAGAGTGAAATGAACACATATAGCATGCAGCAAGATAATGCACACCAGCCCCGTCGGAGTTCAAATGGTCGATTCCATCATCTCTAACTCCAACCTCCTAATATACCGAGTGGGTCCTCCCCTGCCGATCGTGAAAATGACCGCCACGTCGCGCAGGGTCGCAATGTCTTGGAGTAAAGAGGGGGTGCATCTCCATACCGATCACATCACTGACTATTCAAACCCGTTCCTCGGTCTGTCAAGACAAAGTCTGTAAGACGGACTCCTGCAGGATATCAAAGTCTTAATCGACCCCAATTGGACGACCAAACGGGACCTGAGTCGATCCCGACGGACATGCGCACCCGAATCCACTCGAGTGAAACATAAGAAGAGTTGATTATCAGACTTGTGCATCCCGGACTGCTCAGGTGTTCTTGTACCGCATTCCTCCCGCTCCCATTCCTCCAATGCTACCCTAAATAAACATCCCCTTTACCCTATTTATTCGTCGGATCCTCGGGCTTTTCGTACCCCGGGTGTCTGTATTCGCTCCTTTTTCACCATGATTCCCTCATTCTTGAATCGGGGTGCGCTGTCCCTCGTGGCCGTGTCGCTTCTTGCGTCTTCTGCGGCGGCGGAGGTATTCGAGCGATTGTCCGCTGTTCCTCAGGGTATGTCGTTGCCCTTGCCAGTAGAGACTATAGACTGATCCATTGATACTTGTAGGATGGCACTATTCCCGTACTCCCCGAGCAAACCAGCCCATTAAGCTACAGGTTGCCCTGACGCAGGGTGACACAGCTGGTTTCGAAAATGCTGTTCTGGAAATGTCAACTCCTGGACACGAGAACTACGGCAAGCACTTCCGCACACACGATGAGATGAAACGCATGCTTCTGCCTGAGGCTACATCTGTCGATGCTGTCCGGCAGTGGCTCGAGGATGCTGGAATTACCGATATCCAGCAAGATGCGGACTGGATGACCTTCCACACAACCGTCGAGAGGGCCAATGACCTGCTGGACGCCAACTTCCAGTACTATATCAACAACGTGAAGCATGTGGAGCGACTTAGGACGCTGGAATACTCGATCCCGGACTCTCTCGTATCCCATGTCAACCTGGTTACTCCGACTACTCGTTTCGGTCAGCTGCACGCCAACCGTCACCACATGCACAGCAAGGCCGTTGCTGCAGACGAGGCCTTCAAAAAGGCAGTCATGACTGCTGGGCATGACTGCAACAGTGCCGTCACTCCCCAGTGTCTGAAGGATATCTACTCCGTCGGCGACTACAAGGCCGACCCCACAAACGGCAACAAGGTCGCATTCTCCAGCTACCTGGAGCAATATGCGCGGTACGCCGACCTCGCCGAGTTCGAACAGAACGTCGCCCCCTGGGCTGTGGGCCAAAACTTCACCGTAATCGAATACAACGGCGGACTCAACGACCAAAACTCCCCCTCCGACAGCAGCGAAGCCAACCTCGACCTTCAATACATCGTTGGAATCAGCTCCCCCATCCCCGTCACGGAATTCAGCACCGGCGGACGTGCACCCCTCGTCCCAGATCTAGACCAACCCAACCCAAGCAACAACAACAACGAACCCTACCTCGACTTCCTCCAAAACGTCATCAGAATGTCAGACACCGACCTGCCAAAAGTAATCTCAACCTCCTACGGCGAAGACGAACAGTCCGTCCCAGAGAGATACGCCCGCAGCGTCTGCAACCTATACGCCCAACTCGGTAGCCGCGGCGTCTCCATCATCTTCTCCTCAGGCGACTCCGGCGTCGGCGCAGCCTGTCTAACAAACGACGGCAAAAACACAACCCACTTCCCACCCCAATTCCCCGCCGCCTGTCCCTGGGTCACATCCGTCGGTGCTACTACCGGAAACGCCCCCGAGAAAGCAGTCTACTTCTCCTCCGGCGGCTTCTCAGACCTCTGGGATCGTCCCTCATACCAAGACGCAGCTGTGAGCTCATACCTCCAAAATCTAGGCAACAAGCAAGCAGGCCTCTTCAACGCAAAAGGCCGCGCCTTCCCCGACGTCTCAGCACAGGGTAGGAACTACGCTATTTACGAAAAGGGCATGTTGACTAAAGTGGATGGTACATCCTGTGCATCGCCCGCCTTTGCTGGGATCATCGCCTTGCTCAACGATGCCCGGGTGCGAGCTAACCAGCCCACTATGGGTTTCTTGAACCCCTGGCTTTACGGGGACGGGTTGGCAGGCTTGAATGATATTGTTCATGGTGGGAGTACGGGGTGTAGTGGGAATGCTAGATTCGGTGGTCCTTCTAATGGGGGTCCGGTTGTGCCTTATGCTAGTTGGAATGCTACGCAGGGTTGGGATCCAGTTTCGGGGTTGGGAACTCCGGATTTTGCGAAGTTGAAGAATATTGCTATTGGGAATTAGTGTTAATCTTGGTTTTGATGTGCATACATTGTTTCTGATATATAATGATATTTTGTGCATTAATTAACTATGGATGGTTGGTGAAAGTGCTTTTGTAGAGTGGGTGTCTTTGCTGGATGCTGCGCTAAATATCTACTGTATGCAATGCTGCTCAGCTACCGAGATATTCTGTTCTCTTTCGTATGACCAACCACCCATCTTTCCATGTGTATCATGCCTGTGTATTGTTGTCGCTGCAAATTAAAGGCAGTGCGAGGTATAGTATGATTACCCGAATGAACATTTGACAGCCGTGTGTGCGTCAAAGACAACCGGCTCAAGTATCTATTCAGACCACCATGCCGACAGCACTTTTAGATATAACATTACAGCCCGAGTCCAGTCAGTAAGTAATTATCCGGCGACAATCTGGGAAGGGGATAACATACCAAAGAATAGCAAGTGCTGAGCTGAGGTTGCATGTTCCCTACACAATGTCCCAACCCCAAGCAGACATGGTTGGGTCGATGTTCAACGCAGTTCCTATGCAGCACCACCACTCGAGACCCATGTTGGTTCTACTGCTTACGAGTAAAAGAGAACTGAAGGAAGAGTAGATATTTGAGCAACTTAACTGTCTACCAGTCCAGGATGCATACTATGCTAGGGAGAAGAGTCTGGGTTTTGGGCAATGCTGCTCCAAAACATCAACAAGTCGATGACTATCCACAGAATCCTGAACTGCAATTGCAGGAGTTCAACCGCCGCATAACCGACGTTCTGGTTACTGTCTACTAAGCAACCAAAACGTCGGCTATGCGGCGATCGAGCTCATCAATGTGCGGGTCGAGAGACGGGAACACACAAAGCAGGACAAAGGACTTGAAAGTACTAGCATGAGTCTTTGGCAATGAAGAATTGAGACGAAGGTGATATGACATACACTGAGATCTCCAACGGTGTGGCTTCAGACGTCTTTTCTCGGGAGTTCAGGCCATCGAGCCCGCACGCATGCCCTAAGGAATTCGTTAGCCTTGCCATGAAAATCATCTGTGAGGGGGAATGAGGTAACATACAAATAGCAGGTGGGAGAGTTCAATGGTCGAGGGCCCTGATATTCGACACAACATTGGGAGAGCACAAGGAGGAATCGAGCCGAGATAGGTCGCAAGGGTGATAGGAAGGACGTTTCTTCGAGGAGTTGATCAGCTTGGAGTAGAAGTATGTGATGTGGAAGGACTTACTGGTTTCTTTGAGTATTCGACCCCAGTTAATGCCCTTCGATCCCAGTTGACAAATTAGGGGAAGGTTTTTGTTGGACCTTCAGAGAGGAGGTGGATGACGAAGGGGTTGTGGGATTGATACATCGTACACGGGCCACGGACTCAAGGACGAGTCAAGGCCTGAGAATGGACAGGATAAAGAGCGAGGCGAGGATCAAGAAATTTGTAAGGTGGGAAAGAAAAAGAAAAGAAGCGAAGAATGGGAACGAGGCCAAGTATTTATATCCATGCCCTGGGGTAGGAATCGCGGGGAAACGGCGCTAGCGCAAAGCGAGAGATCTGTCAATAGACCCAATAGATTGAAAACAATAAAGCCTGGCCAATGAGCGAGCAGGATGGAGTCACGAGGTGCTTACAGACCGGGAAGATCCGAGCTAAGCAGGAAATACTTGGAAAGAGGATCGCGCGGAGGATCAGAATTGGACTAGCGTTGGGGTCTATACACACTTAAACAGGGAAGAGCCGAGATAAGCAAGAAATACTGGGAAAGAGGATCACGCGGGTGATTAGAATTAGACTAGCGTTGGTTGATCTATAGGCAGGACCAGGAGTTGCCGTGATTTAGAGACCCTTGAATGGCACTGGGGGTCATGCGGAGCGAATTAGCAGCCTAGTATGAATCATGCGGACAGAGTTCAGTAGGATGACCCTAGAAGAACATGTAGCAGGAGGACTATGGGTAATAGGGCGTACGTTTCCTGTGTATAGAGAAGCATTGATTGCGTGAACGAATTGTGCAGCGAGGTGCATCTACAACCAGCATCGGGAAAGCGCTGTATAGGTAGTTAGACTGATGTGTGTCCGTGATGCACCTGAGAGCTTCAGGGTACACAGTTACCGCATAACACGCCATGTAGCACAATCTGATCATCATCAATCAGGACAAGCAGCACCTAATTGAAAACACGCAACCCAACAATATCAGGAGCATAACTCTGGCTGCTATCTGGAGATGCATCATTTCCAAGGACAACAAGGTTGTCCCCACTCTCCCACCCACCCACAAGCAATCCCAGAGTCGCAGAATCCCACCATCCAAGACCAGGTCCGAAGAGCTCACTGTGATGACCTGAGAGTGGAACTTCGAGTCTAACAGGCTCTCCGCCGTTGAGGGATATGGTCAGGTTCCTCGAGTTGGAGCCCCAGCCCCATGAAGTGGAAAGAGCAATGTCGTTGTTGATGTAGTCGATCTCTAGATACTTGGATGTAGCATTACTGGTACCTTGAGATGGTGTGTTGGCTTGAACAGTAACCGTGGCTGTATTGTTGGCATTCAAGAAGCCGATCTTCGATCCCACGGGCTTGCAATACCCATTGCCACATTTGACCAGGGAAGCGGAGCCAGACAGGGAAAATTGAGGTGCGGCGTGGTAGACTCCAATATGAGAGTGGACGTGGATTGATTGGATTGGAATGGGAGACTTGAGGTGGATTTCGTTTGCGGATCCCGCAATCAAAGATAACTTTGAGTATACTGTTTGGCTGGAGACGGGAACACGAATCGTTTGAGCTGCTTGGGTAACAGGGGTTCGGACAGTGATGTCGGTATCCGTGGCTGGCGGATTTGAGAAGGAAATAGACATAGTGTAATTGGCGCTTGTCGTATTGGCGTAGATTTGATTTAATGACAGCGTTTCGCTAGGGAAGGCAAGTCAGCGAGGAAATAAAAGCCACGATGCAAAAGGGACGACGTAGACAGACGGCACAGAGGCAACATAAGCAGGACGACATAAGGTAGGTACTGTAGTGACATACCCCTTCTTAATTGCAAAAAGATCAGCCGAATAAAACCCAGCTTTCATCGTATTGCTCAGTTCCAGAAGCATAACCCCATGAGCAGCAACGGTCGAAGTATAACTCGTCCGAACACCCTCAAGAACCTTACCAGCCCAAACATCCCTAACCAACCCAGCAAATTGAAGCCCAACATCAGGCAAGTCCAACGTCAACTCCCTCTCCTCATCAGCCCAATTAATCAAAGCCGCAACAGTCCTCCCACCCTCAAGCTCACCGCTCCAAACCTCAAACTCCTCCTCCGTCCATCTCCGCCTCAAACGCGCACTGACACCAAGCGCATCCTGATTAAACTCAATAACATCCTCATTTTTCAAAATTGCAAGCGAAGCCTCATCAATACTCGTCAACTCATCCTTCAACACACCCCCGATGACAAGCGGACTCTTAAGAATAGCCCACATCGAGAAATGAGTTTGTTCTTCCGCAGTGCTAGGAACACCCGTCCCAACCTCCAACATATCAAGATCAGGCCACTGGCCCCGTCCCGCAAACAGTGTATTTGGTACAGCCTGGTTCAACGTCCGGAAGATAGCTCGCCAAGCAGGGATGATATCATTCCCAATACGCCAGGTATGGCCAAGAGAAGGGCCCCAAAGAGCGGGAAAGTCGATACCCCATTCACAAATTTGGAAGAGAACGGTCCTGTGCTCAGATAGGGCCTTGGTCATGTTGGCGTAGCGGGCTCGGGGTGATGTACTCGGGGAATACTGCGTGTTCGGGTATCCGGTAGCCGCATCGGAGAAGCAGTTATCGTCTAGCAAGTCAGTATTGATCGGGGATGCAGGGATAGACATACATTTCAAAGCGTCGATACCCCACAGGGCAAAAGTATCCGCATCATGGTCTTCGTGATCTTGGTGGTGGTTAGAACATGTTGGTAGCGGATGGATGCGACATACAGAGACTCCCGGCTTGTTCGATATCCGTCTGACAGGTGCGTACACCTGCGTCTTCGTAGACTCCAAACAGGAGGCCCAGGTTGTGGATGTACTCTCCCAGAGCAGGGAATCCGCTCGGGAAGAGTGTTTCGTTCCATGTCAATGAGCCATTGGTCCTGTCGGCGACTGTCCAGCCGCAGTCGGTGGTGACATAGCGGTATCCCAGATCGGCGAGGCCCAGGTCGACGAGGGCTTTGGCGTTGGAGTGTACAATTGATTCATTTGGGGAGCATGAGTAGTGGTTATATGTATTCCATCTGCGATGACTTAGTGTATTTACTTTAAGGTTATGGAATCAAATACCCCATTGGTGGTGTCTTTGCAACACCATTGTGAATTCTTGGAGCCAGGACATCGGCAAAAATCAAAGGCAAGATCTGGAGAATAACCAAAGCGAAAAGCATCTTTCAATCTTACGTAGGGTATAATCTGGAAGGTGTACATATGAGATTATTTATGTTCTGCTACTACCCCAGTCCAACTACGCGGGGTTGAACATGCACGCAGGGCATACAACGGAAAATTGCCTAAACAGGAATCGCATCGGGGCGATCCGGAGAATCTAGTAACCTTGCTTCGCGAGAACTAGGGTTCATGATTGATGGAAAATGTAGGGGGGGAAATTAAACTCGATGTTGTTAATGATACTTGTACATGAAGAGAAAAGAATACCTCGCGAGGTCAACAACTGATCAAAGCTCCCACGATAGCAAAAGGTCCCGCCAGACCGAAATCAAAAATCAAATTTCGCATATCCCATCCCATCAATCATAATGTTCAAGGTTCTCACCTAAGCAAGAACACCCATAAGAGTGGAACAAAACAGCATAACAAGAACGCCCAGTCCACTCATCGAAACAGGCGCATTGAGGACAGCCGCGTTGGTATGAGTCGAAGTCGAGGTGTGAGTACCAGTGTGAGTCGAAGTGGAAATGGACTTGGTAGTGGTTGCAGCAGCAGTAGCAGTGGCATTCTGCTTGCCTTGGCAGAAGACATCACGGTAGTTATTGGACTTGCTCATGAGGCAGTCAGACAGATCCTTGACGGTCTGCTCCTGTGCCAGACAGTAGATGCCGCAGTTGTCGTTGTATTTGACAGGTGAGTCGCCCTTGCAGCAGGTGTCGAAGACGGATGACATGTTGCCGCTCAGTTTGGCGCCGCATGCTACGTCTGTTACTGGGAGTTCGTAGACGTTGGCGCCGCAGGCGGTGGCGGTAGAGGTGACTGAGGTCGTGGTGGTGGTCATTTTGATGATTTGATGGTTGATGGGTTGAACGAAGAATGGGAGATGCGTGGAAGTGAGAAAGCTGGATGGAGGAAGGAAGAATTTGAGGTTAGAAACTTGGAAGTGAATTTATTTATGTGATGGTTGAAGGTAAGACAGCGGGGCAGACCGTTTGTTCAATGTGAGACATAGCCATTTATGCCTGAATTTGTGGGTATTTGGGCCCACCGGTTTGGTGTAGCTATTTCTGGAATCATCCATCAGCTTATGGTGTGACGGGTACGATGCATATTGACCATTATTGCATTGCTGAAGTGGAATAGGAATAGTTACAAGCCACATGGTACATATAGGGTTGAAGATCCTTGCATTTTCGGGTGTCGATCACCCGAGTACTGAATGGGTATAAAGATGTATCATATCAGGTATAAAATATCATATCTCCTTGCTTACTCCATCTTGGTCTCCACAAACTCTTCACTATGGCCCGCCTCGAACTTCTTCTCAGTTGAGCTCTCCACGCCGACCAGCCGAAGGAGGCCGATTTCACTCTCGATGCGATGCTTGCGCTCATTGTCGGCTGCGGCCATGCCGGATGATCCAAATAGTTCATCCATTTCTTCCAGTGTGCGTCCCTTGGTCTCTGGGACCAAGAAATAGACATACACGATGGCAACGGTGGTGACACAGCCAAAAAAGATGAATGCGCCGTAGGAGGTCTTTGCGATGAACGGGGATGTGGCCGTAGCGACCGCGAAATTATTCAACTGTCATAAAAGGTCATTAGAAATGATGGAAGACACAATGGAGTAAGTTGACAACATACCCAGTTGCTGCTACCACCAATACTGACACCCTTGGCCCGCATACTCAGAGGGAAAACCTCGGAGGTCACAATCCACGCGACAGGGCCCCAGGAGTAAGCAAAGTTGATCACAAAGATCCACACAAACACGATAGCAGCCCAACCGGCCGCACGGTGGGTTAACCAGCTGTTTTCGTAAGATCCAATAATACCGGCGACGATGAAGTGACAGATAGCCATACCGGCAGCACCCGCGATCAGGATCTTCTTACGACCGATCTGGTCAACCCACAGTACGGCGGGGATGGTGAAGAGGAACTCAACGATGCCGACGACTCCCGTCGCAAGCAGGGGTATGGTGTTTCCGGGGAGTTTCATGTCCTTGAAGATAAAGGGCCTTGGATGTTTTAGCATTAGTCCGAGAGAGGAAGTAGTTTAAGACTTACGCGTAGTAGTTGATGGCGTTGATACCGTTCCACTGTTGGAATACCATGATCATGCACTAAAAAGTTAGCAGATCGATTCCGGTTTTTGGAAATGGAGACATACAGCAACGCTGGTGCGCTTGAAAAGCGATTTGTTCGTGATAAGCGACAAATAATCGAGGCAACCGATCTTGAAGTTGCTCATGAACGAACCGTCTTGAAGATGAGGATACTTCTCAGCAGCGGTCTCGACCTCGAACATATGCAGACTTTTGATTTCCAGAAACTCAATGCGGACCAGGATATCATCAGTAGAGGCACTGCGCAGACGAGCCAGAGTTTGCAGGCACTCTTCCTCGCGACCGGTGTTCATAAGATGGCGAGGTGACTGCGGCATGAAGAGCATCATACCAACTGCCAGGACAAGGGCCGGTAACAACTGGATGCAGATGGGGACCAGCCAGGCGGCGTCCGACTGAGTTTCTCCAGTGCCACCGATATAGTTTGTTCCATATCCAATCTAGGACCGTCAGAATGTCACAACCTCAAACGGAAAGAGGAAAAAAAGACCCACCCAGAAGCTGATCATGATACCAAAGGTAATAGCCAACTGTTGCACAGCAACCAGCGATCCGCGAATCTCAGGTGGTGCCAACTCGGCGTTATACAACGGCACGATCATGGACAAGCTACCTACACCGAGACCAGTGACGAATCGACCAGCAAAGACAAAGTCCTTGTTTACAGTGCAAGCTTGCACGATAACCCCGACACAGAATACCACCACGGCAACCAAAACAGTCAGGCGACGACCTAGTGCATCGGCCAGGTAACCGTTAAACAGGGTGCCGAGCCAAGCGCCAAGTTCGAGAACGGAAGTCATAAGACCTTGCTTAATACCCGTTTTCGCGGCATACCCGTTCGTCTATTCATGTCAGTGACAGCTCATGCGAGGAATTCGATTATACACACTTTATCCTGGAAGGAGTGCATGGTTAAGACCTGGGCGAACATTCCCTGGTTATCTAATTTTGTCAGATCTCGTCGCAAACTCATTCTCGGTGGTCACTCACATCCATACACCAAACCACCCAACGACGCAAACAATCCAATGGCAAATGTCTTCTTGTTACTGATCAAACCGAGGATACCTCCTTTACCAGCCAGCTCGGCACGCTTGGCCGACACGGCCGTCTCACCAGCTAGAGGGACCATGATGATGATGCAAATGGTTAGGAATGATCCAAGTGAAAGCGCAGAGGATCGTCGCTCCCTTTTATCATCTCGGATCGGGGCCGATGACGGGCTAAATTTCCCCGGCCCTTTATCCCCATGGGGATTCCAGATGTGGACTCGGCCACCGTCGTATGTCTCCACCGGCTCCGTCTAAGCCGGGTCGATTGCCAAGATATGGAAAGAATCTTGACAGCCCGTGCGCATCGGTGGTATTTAGCCGGAGCCATGATGAACTCTGGGTAAACTGGGGACGGCTTGGTTGGCGCTATGTCTGGGATAATCCTCGGGGTGAAAGCAATTGGTTCATCTACATCCCCACAAACCCGGAGTCAACTGTCACTGTCAAACCCCACGCTCTCTCGCACTTTTGCTCTTGCACTCACTGCACATCCAAACCACGCTCAAACCCCAGATGTAACCCCAGGCCCAAACGAAGTTCCGAGTTACCACCTCAGGTCAAGGCACAGACAGGACACAGGCCATCCAACCACGGCTCGGCGGCTAAGTTCCCTCAATTTAGCCTGTACAAGCCCCCGTTGCCCAGCCCGCCACCCACGCCTTTCCCGGGGCCGTTAGCTTGGTTTCACACAACTCGACTTTGGCGGGCCTCGAGTGTGCCGGCTGATGAAACCCCGGGTTAGTAAAATCCCCGGCTGTCATGTGCGGGTTGGGTGTTGCGGGTTGACGCCGGGTAATTGGGTGGGCCGTCTGGGGTATTACCCGGTTCCCGTCCGGCTTGATTCTCCGGTTTCAGGCGAGGCTAAAGTGCGGACTGGTTCGGCATGCATCTCGGCTTCCAGTCGGAGATGGATCGGTCTACCTTGTGAGATCGGGCTCATAGCTGGTGTTGCGAGTCTTGGCTTGCGTTATTCTCGTGCATGGTTGGGTGCTCGCTTCTGAGCATTGGTCTTGTGAACCATACGAAATACCTGGTGGTCAAAGAGACGTAATATTGATCATGTGGCTACAATCAGGTACAAAACCAGCTTCACCGCTGAACACTCTTTTCTTTCTTCCAGAACCTGATGAGAAGGGGCTGCGATGGAGCCTAGTCTAAGTGAAGACAGACATATTTCGATTAATTCATTCATCAGCCATTGCCCTAGATAAGTCATTAGAGCTCATAGCAGCGTACTCCATACCTAATTAGTCGCATTCAACATAAACCCCCTCTTGGCCTGTCTCGCGAGCTCAGTTACGGAGGATATACCGATTCAGAAAGGACGGATTCATTCTCATTTCCCTGACCTCTGTCACGAATCGCGTAAAGCTCACACTCGGATCATTGAGCAGATACATGGTCTGGATCTGGAGCTTGGGCTGATCGCCCTGGGTGCCATGATGTACTGTTCTTGGCGGGAACGAAGGTTTCGGTTCTCGGAATCACTCCAGTTCGTCGGTTTGGTTCAGGATGCGGGGTGTCGCGTGGGCGAGATGCGCCAGCGAGCTGTCGGTATCTGTGTGACCGCAAGCGATGGAAATGGTAAAACGAAGACGTTTATTCTATGTGATATATAGCCAAAACGGTCAAAACAGCCATGTGCATTGCACGAAAGAGAGTAATCATGAGAAAAGAATACTTACACAGGTGGGGGGTGATGTTATGATGTTCCATGCCCAAGTCAATCCTAACGTCATGCGTCACATCTTATTCTTCATTCTAATACCCTATACCTCCGACTCCCCGATATTATGAATCACCTTAACCAGCTCCGTGCCTCAATATCAGCGGAATTCAACGCTGCTATCAATAGCCTACGGTGACATCGTTAATCTCCGGAGCCAAGCCAGTGATCACTATCCGGCTTAACGACCAAATCCAGGCACTGAGAAATTCGAAGGCTTTGCCCAAAAGTTCGATACGTGAGATGCTCCTACCAGAGCCAAACTCGCCATGGATGCCGATACTATCGGAGATGCCACATCCCACGTATCAACCCACGTATCAAATTTGTGGGTAAAACCGAGAATTTCTCAGGGTAGAAGGATCACGTTGGCTTTGGGGCGGGCAATATTACAGGAAGTAAGATGGGGAAAGGAAAGGCAGAGAGAAGGGAGAGCGATAGATGTAGAGCGCAAACGCAGGATGTCCAAGAGATTCCACGCAAACAGAACCATCCTCATAGATACATTCTCCCGTCATCGATATCATCCATGACGTAGCTCCCCTCTTTAAAGAAGGTCAGCCTGAACTTGTTACTCCCACTAAGGCTGAGCTAATCGAGGCTTTGATCTATGCACAGCATTGTCTACAATTGAAATGCGTTGCCTTTGTTGAAACAAACGGAAGCTTAAGGTTTGATTTATATAATACATCCTACTAAATCTAGTCCTGATCTGATTCCGAATAAGGTTACCCCGCTTTCACGAGATTGACGGTGCGGGGTTGATCGGATTTGCGGGGTCCCAATGCTAGTTCTTGGCCAACAAAACAGGGAAATATACGTAAGAATACAGAACATGCTTCACGACTTTCAAGACAAAAAACTTGTCTAAGCTAGTTCGAAGGCTAGAAAAACTGTTGGCCTTGATTTTTAAATCAAGGTGCCCTCTTCGCCGAGCAACTTGCCCCTTTCGTGAAGTATCTTCACAGCGTCGCTTTTCCGCCGAGCATAGGCCCAGAATTTGAGGACCTAGTGTTTTGAGTAGTGCCGCCGTGATTTTCCTTTTTAATACTGTCCTCTTCAGCCGCCAGTGGGGTCTTTTCTCCTAGCATAGGTCTGCTATCTGGGGACTCCGTCGTGCTCCGGGCAGGCTCGCGTTGACTTTGTTGCTTAATACTGTCCTCTTCGGCTCCCAGTGGGGTCTTTTCCCCTAGCATGGGCCTAGAATCTGGAGATTCCGAGGAGCGCGGAGCAGGTTCGTGTTGAGTTTGTTCCTTGATACTGTCTTCTTCGGCCGCCGGTTGGGCTTTCTTCCCGAGCATAGGTCTGGAATCTGGAGGTGCCATTTTGCGAGATGCGGCTGTGTTGTATTTGCTTTTTGAGGTTGTGGCTTGATAGAATGGATATCGTGGGATCAATAATCTGAAGGATTTGACTATTGATGTTGATTATGGACACGGGGGGTAGACCGGTTATTATAAACGATGTCATACCCCAGGAAAGAATCATGAGGGGCAAGTTATCCAATTACTGGCTAGTTGGGGTAAGAGAAACCTGCTAGATCTGACTCTCTACAACTCTGTTTCGGGTTATTTGTTGATGCGGGGAAGTGTTTGTAATCCTGTCGTCATTTCCTTGATTGAGTGTCAGGCAAAGCAATATCGCCAAGGATAAATGGATCAATGCACCATTCATTTACCTTGATCCATCACTGGAAAGGATCCGAGCTCAATTATTCGAGGGCGTTGACTGCTAAAAGGTCTTTCGGATCGGGTGCACTTGAACTGAAACTTTACGCCTTTTCCGGAGATGAGCATCGCCTCGGATCCACCACGTGAACGAATGTTCCTGCCATAGTCGGTGTTATACAAAGGCTATTTATTAATTGATTGAGAGACCGGGGTTGCTACAGCTTCTCAAAATTACAGTGACCTCGAATCCTTGGTAATTACAAACTTGGTGACTAGCGTAAGGGGAGATATTTCAACTTCATTAACGCCTACGCACAATATTAGCAGCTATGGTAATTGAAATGTAGCAGAAAATTGCACCTCGCTCCTTCCTCCTCTTCCCCTCCCCTCATCATCATAGCGCCCAAATGATAAACGTCCCAGTTTTCTCTCCGAACCAGACTCCCAGAAGGGCTCACATCAAGCCTGATCCGACTATTCATCACCACAGTTCAGCCCTGGGAATCACAGGAAACAACTCTGGCGACTCTGGCTGTGATCACCATTTGGATTCGGGGTCACCCAAGATTTCCTCTCGCAGCGAGTCGGCGGTTGGGGTAGTGGGAAAAGGGTACTGACCCCAAAAATTGTCCTCATCTTCGTTGGTCTGTTCTGGTGACTCTGCAGGTGCCGGACTGTCCTCGGCTGGACCGAAAGGAGGGCCCCAAGACGAGTTTGGGTTATTCCATTCATTTCGAGTGTCTCTCGGGGTGAAGTTGAAAGGATCGACGCAACGCTCGGTTGGGTCTGTCCAGGAATCAGGAGTATTTGTGTTCGGAGTGCGTTGGCATTCCTCCCGAATGTGGCGCATGTAGTGCTCGTTGGCGGCTCGCTGATTTCTTGCCTGATTGCTTCGGGATCCAGTATCATAATATCCACGTCCCCATCCCAGGTCGGCGTCTCCAGATCCAATGTAGTCCGCGTCGAACCCTTCTGATTCCACGTCGTACTCTCCTCCGTCATCGTAGTCTCCAGATCCGTCGTCGTAATTTCCGGGTCCATCATCGTACTCTGCAGGTCCCGTGTTAATGTTGGCCTCATCGAGTTCAGCTCGGGTGTTCCGGGGGGTGTAGTGCAATTGTAAACGCGGTACGGCAATGGGGCTCTCAGCAGGGCTCTCAGTAACACTCTCAGGTGGAGCATTGACATTCACCCTGGCCCCAGTCCACGAGTCAAACTCAAAGCGCCCAGGGCTAGCGATAAACGGACGCGATCCCCTGTAAGAACTAGGCGAATACTCTCCAGGTCCCGTGTTAGTGCTGGCCTCATCGAGTTCATCTTCGGCGTACGGGTCGGACCAGGACAACCGTGAAGGCGGCACGACTGTGGCGCTCTCAGTAGCGCTCTCAGGTGGAGTATTGACAGTCTCCCTAGCCGTGGTCATCGACTCAAGGCGTCGGTTAGCAAGATACGTCTGTATCGGGCACGGTTCTCTGCAAGAACTAGGCGAAAGATCCATGTCCTCTTTCACATCAGCAGACTTGGCACCAGCGACCCTGAGAATCATCTTTCTCTCCTCCCGCTGTTCCTCATGCCAAGGGGTCGAATAATGCTTCACCTCCCAGTAAAGCGTATCCCGAGCACGCGCATCCTATTTATCCATCTTCTTGTTGAAGGATTTTCCAAGCACACGCACCGAATGGGCATGGTCATCCGCAAAGACGATGTGCTCAAGGTCCTCATCAAGAGCCCAGCGTACGACAAATCTCAGCAATGCAATGCCAATGCCCTGACCACGGTGTCGCTTCTTAACAGTCCAAGCACGAATGCACACTTTCTGCCGACGATATGTACTTTTGAAACCCACTGGCTCAGCTCGTCCAGTCATATCTGGATCCCTATCCCAGGTATCCACAATGCGAAGCACGATAGCAGCCATGATCTCCTCACCAAGACGGGTAATGAAAACGTAGTCGTCGGGCCTGGGGCTGATCACATACATGCCTGGAAGCTGCTCAGACAGACGAGTTTTGCCAAATCGATTTTGAATCCACCGATCTCCGTAAAGCCAGCTCCAGCGTCCGACACGCTCGGCGGCGTCGGTGTATCCGTGCAGGAGGATGTTGATGACTGCCGCGACAAATAGTATGGCGCAGGCAATTGCGATAACAACCCCGAGCCACTCGGATGCGTCGTGTTTTATCTCGACGAGAAGTAATGGGATGCTGAAGAGTAGGGGTACCCATACTATGGGTTCGAGGATGAGAGCAAGTGCGGCGAGTTGGCCTTGTTGGGCCACAGAGTCGGAGATTATCTGCAGAGCTGGAATCAAGTCTTCGTCGGTGCGGGCGATGTAGGTGACTGTTTCTTTGGTTGGGGGGTCGCGGGATGGTTTGGTGGTGCCTTTATTGGCTTTGGAGTCGGAGGCCATGTTTTCATTGGAGGTAAGGTTGGTAGGCTGAACTGGCTGCTCTGGCTTGCTCTGGGTGGTGTTGTTTGTATCTGCGTGTTTTGGGGAGGGATACTGGGTTGATGCGTCTTTGATGGGTGGTTTGGATAGATTCGGCTCAGGCCGAGTGTCTCGATCGGTTGCGACGGTGTGATCCTGTACTGAGGCTGGGATCGCTGCCGGACGCGCCATTCTGGATTTGAGGTTCATAAGATATCAGAAGGTAGTGCGAGGTAATGGAGAGAGTGTTGGTAGATGAGAATGAGTGATGATGGAAAGTGTTGGTAGATGGAAGCAGGATGGATGGGGAGATGGGTTGGAAGAGGTTGATGAGTGAGGGATGAAGCACAAAGTCAGCTCCCAAAACTCAGTGAGAGAAGTACCCAAGGCTTACTCTGAGTATTCGGACATACCCATGGTCAGTTCACCAAATGAGAACTACTCAAGGCGAGTCCTGATCAAGCCTAACAAGAGGGTGCCTACTCCTTAGCCACGAGCCTCATTCGATAAGATCTAGCTGTGATAAATCACTTATTCCCAACGCCAGCCAATTCCTCTACGATACATTCAACACCTTCCATATGGTACAAAGAGCTCGTGATAGGGGGTAATTCAATAAAACGTCAAAACTCCTACCTATCTTTTCACAGGGCGCCGGGCATCAAAATTCACTAAAACCCGAGTCAGGTTTGCGACACTGAGTTAATACAATGCAGAGGAATCTCCAACGACAAGATCTCGATGGAAGATTGCGGTGGTTGAGCTAGCTAAATAAGACGTCCATTCTCTATACAATTATTCTTATATGGAGGCCCGAGCAGGGAATTGATTGGTTTAGACGAGACTACGGACGGCATGTATCTGACACCCTCGATGGCACACCCCTATCGACAGACATATCCGTGTTTGTTTTCTCTGCTCGATGTACTCTATACCTTCCACCCTTGTCAAAGCTTAGTCGAGATTTGTATTAGGCAAACAGTTTTGACAAGCTCCCTAGGCTCGCCGTCAATCAAAGGATTCGTCGAACAGCATCTGGGCCAAACTTCACCCGGTTAGGATAATAGTAATGCTGTATGATAGTGATGATGTATGATTTACTACATGTCAACGCATGCAGTGATGGACATCATGCAGACAATAAGAGCCAACTGTGACATACGTATGAAGCTAAGCCAAGGCCCTATCTAAGTGATCTCGGTCATAGATACCCTTACCTATGGCTTTGTGCGGATGGCACTGGCTCTTATTGTTGTCGACGAGGCGCACCACTGCATACGTTGGCATGCAGCGAATAAAATCACGCAAGATTACTGCCACCGTACCCGCGTGAAGTTTGGCCAGGATGTAGTTCCACGCATCCTAGGTACTCTCTTCAAGGATTAGTTCAGTCATTCAACCCAACCCTTGGTCTCTTCTTACCCTTGGGCATATCTTCTTGTCTCTTACCAGTCAAACCCCCGGGAAGCAAAGCTGTAAGCAGTTCGCATTATCCAGAGCAGAAGGAGGGCCAGCTCGTGCAGTGAGGACAGGATATCAATTCGCTAGTCCTACCTAAGTAGGTCACATCGAAAGCATAGGAGCGCGAATTACCGCAATTGCCGCCACCAGGCATTGAATTTATCCCAAAATTCGAATTCGCGCTTTGAAGATGAAGTTGACTTAGTTTTAAGGTTAAGATCTGCCGGAGTTAAGTTAGTGCCCTTCCTAAAACGGAACAATGCCGAGCACGCCGGAAGCGGATGGATGGTTCCGACCCCGCGACCTCGGTGATTGAATCATGAACCTCGTTCATGATCACGAGCTATTCCAAGCTCTTCATCTGGGGCAATAATGTCCGAAAAAGCAGAGGAATTACGTGAGGGCGAACACACCCCTCCGGCGTCCGTCTCGTTCTTCGATCCCGCGCTGAAGAATGTACGACGGAGAGTGTACATCCAATGGGCTCGTACCGTCCTAATCCTCTGCATCTTCATCCTGAGCATTTTATCCATCTATTGGGGCTCCCAATTCGCAACCGAAAAGAACCTACCCGCACTCAAAGTATGGGTCGTCGACTTCGATGGACAAATCGAAGCATATCGCACGGATAATCCCATCGTCGGACCCGCCGTCACAAACGCAACGAAACAGATACTCTCCTCAGACAGCCTCCACGTAGGCTTCGAGATCCGATCCCCGTCGGAATTCAGCAACGACCCCTGGACTGTTCGCCAAGGAGTATACGACGAACACGCCTACGCCGCCATCATCGTCAACCCAGGCGCAACCACCCTCCTCCGCGCCGCAGTCTCATCTCGCAATGAATCCTACGATCCATCCGGCGCCGTTGAAGCAATCATCATCTCCGCCCGTGACGAGACAACATACTACAACTACATTCTACCCGACCTAACAGCCCTCCAATCCAGCATCGTCTCATCCTTCGGCCCGCAGTGGGCCCGGGAACTAGTCACCGGCACCACCAATCTCTCAACCGTACCCCCACAGGCAATCAACCCAGCAATCGGGTTCACATACATCGATCTACGCCCCTTCTACCCCGCCGTCATTGCCCCAGCAGTCACAATCGGCCTCATCTACCTAATCATCATCGCCTTCTTCACTTTCCCATTCCTAATGCCCATCCACGCACTATTCATGAAACCAGAAGGCCATCCGCCGCTAAAAGTTCCACACTGGCTACTGTGGCGGATACTATCCAATCTCGCAGCATATTTCTTCCTCTCGTTATTCTACTCCTTCGTTTCACTCGCATTCAAGATCCCCTTTAGCAATGACCCAGCCCCGGATACCGTATCCGCGACCAACGCCAATGGATATGGCAAGGGTTCATTCGTGGTATTCTGGATGTTGAACTGGGTTGGTATGGCAGCATTGGGACTCCCGTGTGAAAATATGGCCATGGTTCTTGGTATGCCATGGTCTTCATTCTTCTTGATCTTTTGGGTTATTACGAACGTTGCAACCGGGTTCTATCCTATTGACCTGGCGCCTGGGTTTTATAGATGGGGTTATGCTTGGCCGTTGCATCGCAGTGAGTATCCCGCTGTTATTGTTGGAGTGTTCATACTAACTATTCGCAGTTGTCGAGGCTATGCGGGTGATCTTGTTTGATACTCATTCGCGCATTGGGTTGGACTTTGCGGTGCTTTTTATTTGGATTGCTGTTTCGTTGGCTTTTTATCCGGTTGCTACATTTATCATGCGTTGGAAGATGAAGAGGGGTCTCTAGAGACTAGCATAAACGGGAGTATTCGCCTGCCAGGTCGGCAGCTGGCTGAAACAGCCTCAATTAATACTGCATATACCGAGAGCAAGAAATAGATAATAGACCTCAAGGTTATAACTTCGCAGTACGTGGCTGATACATAATAGAGGATCACGACTCAATAGTCTGTATTGAATAGCAATACAGACGAGGCATGTTGCTAATAGTTCTTCCGTCAGATATAGTGTGATGGAGGTTGGCAAAGACCACGAAAAAGGCGCTGTCTAGAGCGAGACGAGGCTGATACGTTTAGAACACTCGGCTGAGACCGGAAGATGTTTGTTGCGTTTGCTTGCTACTCGCTTGTTGTGTTTTGCATAATCGGAAAACCTACAAAACAGTCGCACAGAAAACTAGAAAACCGAGAGGAATACACACACATACATAGTCATTTTGGTCAAGATTTCAGAGATCATCCCCAGTTCCGATTTTCCAAAAGAGAGGTAGTGAAAAAAAAGACACCCTCGGCGGGGCTCGAACCCGCGACCGTTCGATACCGTGATGGTATGTGGATAAAAGTCGAAAGCTCTACCGACTGAGCTACGAGGGTTTTCCAGCCCTTGGATTGGCTGATTATGTATCACAGCTAAAGATTGTATTTCACAATTCTGGCTCTAAATGCCTGCTCGAGAATCGAATTCTTGTCCGCACTAGGGCAGGACTATGTAGGTGTATCGTCGAAAAGCAAACCCAAGAATCGTTCAGGTCAAATTCAGTGATTTATTCATATCGCAAAGTCTGTATACTACATAGCGCCAACTTGGAGCTCAGTATAGTCCCTCATCGCTCAACTCGTGAACACCGTAGATTTCGAAACCCCAAGCTCTTTTGGATGCTGATCTACGGATGTCATGCGTGGTGGGAGTGATCAAAATGAGACTTGCTCATGATCGTGCGCGATCACATCCTAAGATCACGTTATATCTACAGATCAGTTTCCAAGTTGGGGCTACATCTTGATGGGGACTTTGTATTTTCCCGTAGATGCGGATATACAGAACTTCGATTTTCGGAAGATTGACCGGTCCCTCTACGGGTAAAGTTTGTAAAATTTGCGGCTCTGGCTCTTATCTCTATTGTTTTCCTTACTAAGTGATCGGCTTTCCTACTCGTATGTATTCTGAAAGAAGTCATAACTGTATACATAGGTGACTGGTGCCAGCCACGCTAAGATCGACGCATAAAGTCCCCGAGTGGAGTGTTGCCATGTTAACAGTCTTTGATGCGTGAGTTTGTGTCTGTGGGTCAAGAGGCTGGGGCTCAACTTTCAATAATCGCCAACGGTCTCCGACACTAAAACGAAATACTCACGATGCCGAGCCGGTGCGACATTCCGATCATGCTAGCCTGGGGAACTTGACTCGCTCAATGCTTTCAAGATGTCTCTTATCTTAGAACTGATTTCATTAAGAAATCCCTTGTATACTCCGTACATGGTCCCTGAATAGCTAAATAGAAGATCAGCTCCACTATAGGGGCGTTGTGTTGCTAACCTCACGGTCATCGCTACTGGCGCTTGTACTACGGATCCAGCATGTAGTTGGAAGCGACCTCATGGGTGCATACTACACGCCTATTGGTCCAACCGTGGAAGTTGAAGTATCTACGTGCAGTTATCAGATAGAAGATCTCTGAAACCCAAAATGAATGCAATGGGTAAAAAACGAGTCAAATATTGGAGATTTTGCATAGCTCGTTTGTCGCAGTCTAATGGCATCTCTCTTATAGTATAGAAAACCAAGGCATAGGTCAAACCGAACGAATGTACAAGAATAGAAGCCGATCGGCTCTATACATTCCAAAGCGGGCGAGTCTACGTACGCCCGCTACGTAACGGGCGCGGAGCGCGTCTCACTGGCTCCACAGCCGTTTCAATTTCAGTAAATGATCGCCATGAGGACAGAATTCTGCCACACATTTTCTTGCATGCAGATCGTATACTTTTTAGCGGGTGCCAATACCGGACTCCGAACCTGATGATCGCTAGGGTCAAGTATACGTACGCTTTGCAGGGACAGCCCCATCTTGGTGGCTGGCAGATCTGCACCCTGAAACAAGGCCTTATTAAGTGGCGTACGCCGATCCAAGGTTCTTCTTCTATTAAATCTCAAGTGCTTGTCCTTTTTAGTCTTCGGGATCAACCCCTTTTCGATCAATACTTCTGTGCGAATTCTGCGCTTGGTATGCTTCTTTCCTTCCTTCTTGAGATCACCACTAATATATCACAGACCACTCGTTTATCCTACCCAGCATGCCATCATTCCTCCGCGTCCTCGTCGCTGCCGCTCTCCTGCTAAACGTCTCTGCTTTCCCTCTCCACATCCGCGACACGCTGGAATGGAAGTTCGATCTCTTCCCGACTGCACAATGCAACGGCACCGGCGACGCACACGCCGGCTCAGGAAGCACCGGCTGTCGCGCAAACTTACCCACCGAGGCTGCTGCGTACCGATTGAACTCGGTCGCTGAGGGCTGTCACATCCAGTTCTTCGATAATACCATGTGCGACGACTCTGAGATGTCGGTCATTGCGGGCCCTTTGATCACCGACACCTGTCACGTTCCTGGCTCGAGACACCGGTACGGTTCATACCAGGTTACTTGTGACGAGTAGATCGACCGCGGCCCAGTCGAACCTCGGTTACACATACCCTTTCATCGTCGATACGAGAGAATGGTACAAAAGACTCGACAAGAGCATGCCTTCGAGAAAATGATGCTATATGAATGAGAAGCGCGAGGACAGGCGTGCATCAGCCGAAGAGAACCAGAGACAACTGGCGGAGGCCAGGCAATACGACCAGCAAACTCAAACTGCATACTCGAGGCCGTCACAACCGAACTGGACACTTCCACTCAAACAGTACGCCGACAGTGTCGAGCGCTGCCTCACTTTCCATGGAACCAGGCTCAGGGTTCCAACGCTCTCATATACGTTCCTTATCCCTATCTCATGCAGAATACACTTTAGGGCATGTCCTGAGTTGGCAGGGTATGAGTACACATGCCTCGACATGCCTCGGGTTTTGATGAAGCTGTATGCACCAACAAGAATCCGAAACAGTGTACCTTGCAATATCAAAGTGTGGGGTGGACCTCATTTGATTTCTTTTCCCCCTTTCTTTTGCTTGTCCATGGACACGAATCTGTTAGTTTCTGTTACGCGACTGGATATACCAATTATGATACCCATAGATCAGTTAACTGAATTCAATGTTTGATGAATCAATTCTGCTTTTATGTTGACATGGGCGGATCCGCCGTTCTGATTCGTGGAGAGCTGTGCAGGGGACCAAGTGCCCCGCGCCGTCGCAGTCAACGATGTCACCATGGTCCGGTTGCAAGCAGGAGTTTCTGTTTCATGTGCTTCGCACCACTTGCCTGATTGGATCGTCCCAATCCTGAATCTCGATGGTCCTAGGGCCCTTGATAGAGGCGAGCCGTCTCGCAAGGGATGTGATGTAGCGGATGACATTGATGCATGGATGCACGTCGGGCATGGATGAGATGTTTGCATGGAATCTCATGGACATCTCTAGCTTATCCCCATCATGTGATCCCCTCTCTATATATATCGTCCTCCTATCTCTCTTCCTCCCTCTCTTTCCTTCCTCGCCTTGTTCTTTCTTTATGCTACTACGAACGGTACACCGTCTTCTTACCTTTCTTGATTGAGGGTGAACCGTTTGTAAGGGATGTAGAAGCCAGAGACGGAGACTGGGGTAGTGAAGCCGAGCACAAAACTAAGAGTCCCGGGGATAAAAGAAGACGGACAACCTGGACATTGGGGAAGCGAATTCGAGGACGGAGAGGCTATGGCTAGACCCTTTGCTAAAGGACCAAGACATCTCCTCTTTGTCCTCGGGCCTGCTCCCCCAATCTCCGGGGTCTCCGTCTTCTTTATCCTCGGACTCCTCAAGTTCGTTGTCCTTGGATTCACTCTCCGTCTCTGGCTTCTTCAACCTTTGCCAACGGTTTATCATAGTTCAAAGAAGATAAGACATGACATATTGCCGCGTCATACCCCATTGCTAAATCCCTTTAGTTGCTCGGTCAGGCCGACAGAAACCAGCCCATGTATTCAGCGGACTAGTCTATTGTGGAAGATAGAAGGTCCACGGGACAAAGAGCAAAGTAAGGGCCAAGCGTACTCCAACCTTCAAGAGTTATAACAAGGACCGACGGTGCCATCCAGGCATTGGTCCTCATCGTCACAAGCTTAGTTACGTAGCCACAACCAGTGATGTATGATGTGCATTTGTAGTAACAAGACGAAGATAAATCATCTGGGAAAGGAAACAGAGCGAGAGAGTCCAGAACCAGAAGATATACATATGTAATTGATTTATTGATGCCTTATAGTGTAGGCATGCATTGATGACCCAAGGTCATAGGCAGTCATACAGTGCAAACGTCTATATGACTGGTGGTTCGTCATAGCTAGTGTTTCTTCCACCTACCACTCTCGCCCTCCTCTTTACAGCATTATAAACTAGCTTAGCCATCAATCAAAATGGACTCGAACGACCGACTTGAGCTTGAGGACTTCCCTCCTGATATCCATCGATATCCATACAAAGGAAGAGACGACTTTTTAAGAATTCATGAATCGTTCCTTCCCAACGGACCTGAATACTTCCTCATGACGAATGTCGATAAAGACAGCTTTGAACGTGACTTTGTCAACACCGACGAAGGTCTCTTTATCAGAGCTTGGAACGAATACTGCTTCTCTACAAAATCACTTCTCATCAGAATGCCTCCCTGCGAATTCCATGCATCCGCTGTCGGTTCTTTTACCGGCGAAGTTCTCATGGCCACACGCGAATTAGGCCCCAAGTACCGACTGGTAGCCTACGGAGACAGAGCCATTAACATTGGTGGGAAAAGCCTGGCCGTAGACGGGGGCTTTGTGCTGAAATCTGATCCAAATCGTCGGGTGCCAACGGTGGTTTTCGAAGTCGGCCTTTCGGAATCTGGCACGCATATGCAAAGGAAGATCGATTTTTGGTTGACCCAGAGCAACGGTCTCATCCAGGCAGTGGTCTTTATCCGCTTAAGGCGTGAATGGCAGGTTGTACTACAGAGATGGGGTATTTCTAATGGTGCTCCTGCTATGGAGCAGGAAACCATTATCGAGAAGATCTATGGCCGCAAGAGATCCGATCCATCCACTGTCCAAGTCACCAATGCCCCCTTCATTATTCCCTTCAACAAACTCTACCTCCGGGACCCGTTGCCTAATTCTAGGGAGAGGGACATCCACCTCTCCCAAGAGTCCCTGGAGTTGATGTTCACCGATATCTGGAGGTGATGTGCCAGCACGAGGCATTTCGTAAGCAGTAGCAGTAACTAATTAGCGTTGGCAGAGGCAGCAGGGCCTTGGGATAGGGCGAATCACGGGTTTCAAGAACTGGAATACAGGTAGTTGACCCTTGAAATACAATCATGGACAAATCTTATATAATGCATGCATCTTCTATGGGTTGGCATAAACACAGGTCATAACCCGGCCAAGCCGGTCATCGGGAATCTATTTAGGCAAAGACCTTGACATCGCCATCCTTGAGCTTACCAGCCTCAACGAGACGCTTAGCCTCAGCAGTGTAAGCAGCCTTGACAGCACCGCCGTCCTTGCCAGCAATAGTAAGCTTCTCAGCCAGAGCAGCAAGCTCATCAACATCGATCTTGCCCATGATAAGCTCGACATCGGTAAGCACGGAGTCGACCTGGGCAGCAGAGGGTTCGCCATCGGCAAAGTAGTTGACGTCCTTGACGGAGCCCTTGAGAATACGCTTGTTCTTCTTAGCAGCGTTCTTAGCAGCCTCCTTGGCCTTCTTGTTCTTCTCGCGCTCGGCCTTGGCATCCTCCTCGGCTTTCTTCTTACGCTCCTCCTCCTCGGCCTTGGCGCGCTCCTTCTCCTCCTGCTGGCGCTTGAGCTCATCCTCCTTAGCCTTGCGCTTAGCGTCCTTTCCGGCACGGGCCTGTTGGCGGAACTTCTTAATACGCTCATCGCTAGCAAGGACCTCGTCGACCATCTCGCGCAGGCGGGCAATGTCTTCACCCTTGCGCTTACGGCGGGCGTTGGCGTTCTTTTTCTCAGTTTGCCGCTTCTGGTCACGGCCCTCACCGTCATCGGGAATGTCCTCGTCAAGGTACTCGAACGAACGCCACGAGTCGAAGTTGTAGAAGAAGTTATAGAAGTTCTCGACCTCCTCCTGGGTGCTGTCCTCATGACCGAACTCGGGAACGGGCTGTTTGTTGGAGAATCGGCCCTCGGCCACAAAGACGGGGTTCCAGGCCTTGTAGAAGCCCTTCTTGGCGATGTCCTTCTTGCTGGGGGGTTCGACGTCGGCAGCTTCGTCGACGGAGTCGAATTGACGGCGGCGGACGGGGTCCAGGAGCAGCTCGGTGGCTTTCTGAATACACTTGAAGAAGCGGTCGTCCTCATCGCTCTGTCCCATGGCGGCCTTCTTGTCGGGATGGTGGCGCAGAACCTTCTTGCGGTGGGCACGCTTGATCATGTCGGGGGTTGCGCGCCAGCGGTACTTGGACAGGCCGAGAACGGCGTAGTGGTCTTGGCCCTGCTGATTGTTAGAAGAGTCTTTGAAGAAGGACCGAGAGTGAAACAAACCTTCCAGTCCTTAGCCTCACGCTGAAGCATCATGGGGTCCTCATTCTCGGAGAAGTCATCCTCATCCTCCTCCTCGGTCTTCTTGACGGTGTTCTGAGCCTGGATGCGCTCATCCTCGGAGAAAGTGCGGTGGTGACGCTTCTATAAGGCCATTAGTAATGAAACACAAGGCTGCCCGCATCAGCAGGCCGGATAACGGGAGATCACATACGCGGCGGGCGTGGGCAAGGAAGTGCGGGCCCACGGGCTCGATTGTGCGCTGAGTGGCAGGAGACAGGCCACCGATGGGCTTGAAGTCCTTGTCGGCAGTCCAGCCCGAAGGCAGAGACGGGAGAGAAACGTTGACAACCTGCACAGAAGCCATTGCGTTGGTGTGTGGTAAACGGACAAAGCGTTGTGGGAGCGGTGGATTTTTTTGCGTACGGACCTTTTTTTTTCTGCCCCGAATGTCCGCCCACCAATCACAACTCGGATGATCGGGATTCGACTTACTTCTCTGCTTTAAATCGCTGTCGGACCTTGATTTTCTAGCCTCTTGCGAGTGTATTTCTATTCTTCAACTATTTCTTGACTCTCTCGGTGCATCGTGTGCATTGAGCGATACATCCGGCCTGCCATTTACCGCCTGGACTCCCGTTGATCATCATTCGCCTCAGACCAATACATCACCAAGAATCTCCTTGGCATCCACGATGGCTACTCCCAGTCTCTCTGCGCTTAGCGCATACCGCCAGATTCTGCGTGCTACCCGCATCGCCTTTGCAAGTATGTAACCTCCCCGCGCTTTGCGCTTTGCGCTACGACGCCACTCTCGCCACGAGAACGAAATACTAACATACTCCCCAGACGACATCCGAGTCCTCCTGGCCGCTCGCGCAGAGGCCCGCCAGAAATTTGACGAGAACCGCCGCGCCGCTGTCGACACCGGCATGCAAATCAACCAGGCCCTCGAGGTTGCGAGCATTCTGCGCCACAACATTGTGCAGGGTTCCCGCGAGGACGGAAAAGAGGATGCCAAGTGGGGTATGTACTATTTCCCGTGTTGCATAAGCTGGAACGTCTTTGATTATCAGGAGAAGATCATGCCCGGATAGAATGCTAACGACTGCCACTGCAGAACTGAACATCCACGACGAAATCGAACGCGGCGACAACGATAGTATCAAGGTGGGCAACAAGGACGTCAAGATCCACAAGGCCTGCTCGTGAACCAAGCCAAATCATTCTTCGCATATATACCATTTCCACGAGATGCTACAAGCACAGTTGTGAGACAGAAAAGCCAGCGCGATGCTGGTTGTGTATTATACTATACCCGACTCTTTTGTTACATTTGGCGTCCCCGGGGTATTTTAGATTGAGACAAGACTGTATAGAATCATCTTAAAGACAAACATGACCAAGCCAACGCCCGCTGTGTGAAAACCATGCAACTTCACCGAATGATACAACTGGGACACGTTTTAGTCGCCGTTCAGACTGGCGTACTGGACATCGCCAGAGCCAGGTGGCGGTGCCACAGCGTAGCTCTGGGGGTTTTCCTGCCCAGTAGCCTCGCCAGCGGCCGTGATAGCTCTCTTATCGGACTGGCCCTTGGCCAGGGCCCCGACGGCGGATCTGCCCTCACGAGCATTCTTCATTCGCTCCTCCCGGTCCAGGTTATCTAGAGGCTTCGGCTTGCCCCAGCGCACCCGCAATGGGCATCCCTGGATAATGGCCTTTCCTTGACATTTCTCTGCAGCGGCCTCGGCGTCGGCACGATTGACGTAGTTGACGAAAGCGCAGTGAGAGCGGTGAGAGCAGACGAGCGAGCGGAGCTGACCAAACTCTGAAAAGAACGATCGCAGGGCGTGTTCCGGCAGATCGTCCTCCACACCGGTCACGAACAAAGATGTAATATTAGGGTCGGAAGGAGGCCTGATGTCTGCGGCCGACGGCGGGAGTTGAGCAGTACCTGGGAAACCACGACCGCCACGCGCACCACCGCGCCCACCACGTCCGGGCAACCGGTTGCCCATCCGACCCTCAGTCGTGCGCGCGGGGCCCGGTCCATTCCCATATCGGCTATGTGCGCGCGGCTGGTCCTTCGAGCTGGACTCTTCAGCCTCACCTCCCTCTGATGGAGCTTCAATTCGTCTGGGCTTCCGGTAATAAGGTTCGCTGTTGGCCAAACGTCGCAGCAGTTCGCGCGCCTTGTCGTCCGTCTTCTCGTATTCCTCCATCGCACCCAGTCCCTCCTCGATTTCCTTCTCGTGATTCTGCGCATAGTATTCGCGGTTGATGGAGCTTTCGGGACCTGGGGCCACCATCTTCAGAGCGGCATCGCGGACCACGATCGGCAAGCCAAAGGATAAATCCAGCATGCAGCATTGGCAGCAGTTCTTCAGGCGGGCACAAGTCAGGCAGATGTTGGTGCGCTTCTGGCGCGAGGTGCGGTCGGCCTTCCAGCGAAAGATGGTAAATGGTCGCGTACACTGGCCTTGTTAGTTGTGCCATGAAAGGCGGAGGAGTAGAACTTACGATCTTGCATTCTGCGCCGTGGTCTTCTTTGATCATCTGCACGTAAGGGTTCTCGGGAAGACAGTTCTCACATACGGATGGGAAGTCTGTGGACTCCCAACCGGAGCGGTTGAGGTCGTGTTTGATCTGTGGTGCTGCCATGTTGTGGTGAAGAGTAAGACTTGAAGATCGAAGATCTCAAAGAGAAGTTGATACTGCGGTGGCGGTGTGTGGCTGGCGCAGCACGTGATCCAGCTACAGCGTGTCCGATGAAGGTGTTTTGCGATGTATAGTATTCAAATTCGTGGGCTGATGACAATCGGATGTATTTTTATTTGATCCGAACTGCCCCAGTTGAGTCAGTCATGTCATCTAGCCGACCCCAGATATCCCCGACCAACATCAGGTCACCACTAGCAGCCACCGGAGGGGCCACAATCCGAGGCAGCCACAGCACGGAAGACGAAGACTCCGCCGCCCAGACTCGACTCGGTCTAGTTTAGGGGCTTCATGATTGGCAGAAAAAGTTACTTCTATTTATCTCCTTTGACCTCCCTTTCTTCTATTCTCAATTCTCTTGTAATTTCAATTTCCCTTCACACCGTCCCTCTCAATTGCACTTTCGCATTCGTTTTCGCGGACCGGTATCTCTTTTTCCCTTGTCTTTTTCGCTTGACTTCTGCTTCCCCCTTTAATCCCCACATTTTCTCCCAACCCTCACAATGGCTCCCACTGCTCTGGAACGCGAGGATATCTCGCGCGATGCTGCCTTCAACCAGGCTCTGCACGGAAAGTCGGCCAAGGCACGTGGTGGTCTGGCTGCCATGCGCGGCAAAGACGCTGCTGCCCAGAAGGCCGCCGTCGACGAGTACTTCAAGCACTGGGACAACAAGGGCCACGCTGACGAGTCCGAAGCTGACCGTGAGGTATGATTGCCTGCGCAAGTACAATCATTGACACTGCTGACATTGTTTTGCGCGCAGGCTCGCCGCACCGAATACGCTACCTTGACCCGACAGTACGTGACTACCTTTGCATTCCACCGCACCCAGATACTGACTTTTCGCCAGCTACTACAACCTGGCTACTGACTTCTACGAGTACGGCTGGGGCTCCTCCTTCCACTTCTGCCGCTTCGCCCACGGTGAGCCCTTCCACCAGGCCATCGCCCGTCATGAGCACTACCTCGCCATGCAAACCGGCATCACCGAGGGCATGAAGGTTTTGGACGTCGGCTGCGGTGTCGGCGGCCCTGCCCGTGAGATTGTCAAATTCACCGGCGCGCACGTCACCGGCCTCAACAACAACGACTACCAGATCGACCGCGCCACCCACTACGCTGAGAAGCAGGGCCTGTCCGACAAGATGGCCTTTGTCAAGGGCGATTTCATGCAGATGAAGTTCCCCGACAACACCTTTGACGCTGTGTACGCCATCGAGGCCACCGTGCACGCTCCCGAGCTGGTTGGCGTCTACTCTGAGATCTTCCGCGTTCTCAAGCCCGGCGGCACCTTCGGTGTGTACGAATGGCTGATGACTGACGAGTACAACAACGATGACCCCGAGCATCGCCGTATCCGTCTCGGTATTGAGCAGGGTGACGGTATCTCCAACATGGTCACCATCTCCGAGGGTGTCCAGGCCATGAAGGACGCCGGCTTCGAGCTCAAACACCACGAGGACTTGGCTGCTCGCCCCGACGCTATCCCCTGGTACTACCCGCTGGCGGGATCTTTCAAGCACATGGGTTCCATCTGGGACTTCTTCACCATCGCCCGCATGACCTGGTGGGGCCGTGGTCTCGCCCACCGCTTCGTCGGTGCCGGTGAAACTATCGGTCTCTTCCCCAAGGGCTCGCAGAAGACTGCCGATTCCCTTGCTCTGGCTGGTGACTGTCTTGTCGAGGGTGCGCGGAAGAACCTGTTCACGCCTATGTACCTGATGGTTGGCAAGAAGCCCGAGTAAATCAAAAAGCGGTTTTCTTTCACGTCCCGCGGCTTATTATTGCACCAAATTCCCAAGATGGCTTTCCATTCTGATGTTCATTACTTTTTCCCTATGCCGCTAGGAGACGTCCTCCCTTTGGCGTTCTCACCGTACCCCCATGGTGTTGGTGATTTCTTTTCTTTTGGTTTCTTTCGGGTTGAGATACATATGTAATAGTTATTGAGGCAAGAATCATGAGCCAAGAATAGCATTTGTGTTCGGAATTTTATTACGTTGCATTCTCACGTTCGATGTTATGGAGTTGAACCCAACCAGAACTCGGGAAGCGTAGATTGAAGCAAAATTGCCCAGGTGTAGTCTACCGTTGAGCATTTCAAATGCCGTGGGTAGTCTATTTGGCCTATGAAGTATGAATTCTGCACATACGAACATGGATGTTTGAGTAATGGAATTATCTGGAGGAAATTCGGGGTGGACCGTCATGGACCTCGCTTCTCAACCGGTCCACGGCAACTTTCCTTCAGATAATACTGATACCCCAAAGATCCATGTTTGTATGTGCAAAAAGAGAGAAGGAATGAGAAGACCTGTAATTGGGCATTCAATGTAGGAAGCATGGTTCTGGAGTGACTAGTCTATTCTTTCATTGAAGGTGATAATCGCAGCTCCAGGAAACTCGGACTTTACCTGAAGCCTGCGGTACAGCGGTAGGGTCCTTTATCATCCCCATTTAACTTGACAGAGCGACCCTCGAGCTCCTCTTGTGACCACAGCGACATCGCATCCCAACAGACGGTCCGACCACCAAGTCTTTCAGTGTCGACTGACTACCGGTAGTTTGGAATACCCCGCTCCATCACCGCATTTTCGAAAAGGGAATATTGGATGTCAGATGGCAAAGCTGGGGCGCCAAATTGTGTGAACATCGCGACATGTCCAGGCGTCGGCAAGGCATCGATGGGGTTTCCCCACAGCGGGATGCGCTCGTTTTCGAAAATAAACACAGCCATTCTTGCCATCGGGGAGGCTTTATCGAAAAATATCAGTCTGTCGAGGAACCACTTGAGGGAAATCATGAGTTTCAGGATGTGCCCCCAGATCGCTTGGTGCTCGGGGGTGGGTTCGGTCGAGGCAGGATATGATAGGCGCTCTGCGTCATTCGGAGATGTAGCTTCTTCCTGCGCCATGTAACGCTTCTTGAGGGACTTGATAAGGGAGTCGACGTCCATGCTTTGGCTTTTGTCATTGAACCCAAGAGTGCTTTCCCACAATGTTTTGTGTATCGGGTCTGGATTCAAGGCGAGGATATTTCCCCACAGTTCAGTTGCCAAAGGTACTTGAGGAAAATTGGAGATTGCGGTGATATCAGACTCTGTAGTATCAGAAACTGAGGCTGAGTCTCTGGGAGAGGAAGAGCGAGTGTGTACTGGCACTGTTTGCAAGATGTGTCGCGGTCGCATCCTGGCTGCCTTGTCGGATGCCTCAGAGTCAGGTCGCTCGGAGCTTTCCTCGCATCCAGGAGGGCCGTCGAGTCCCATGATTAATGCGCGCATTTTTGCCTCAAGCGATGGATATGACTTTAGGCGCTGCTGCGCCGCTAAAACCCAGGGATACGGCCAGGCTCTATCCATAGTACTGTGCAGGAAACTAAGATCGGCAGTGTAGTCCTCATCGACTACCCGCCATCCAGCAGCCTGCATGACTGCATATGGTGGAAGTCCTGGTGGACTCCACTGTCCACCATCTTTATCACCCTCGTCAGACATGATGGTTGAGTGAGACGGGGGAAATGGGTCGAAGTTGCGTTAAGAATTCTGACGTGAAAGACGATGTGGCCTCAGTGATAACGGCAAGGTGAATAGACATCTTGTTGCAGGGGCTTTACCCACACATGGAACAACACCAGGATGAAAGCTCACTTATAGGCTATTAGGGGCGAACTGTAAGGGAACAAAAAGAGAAAACAGTCTAGACGAAAATAAGAGATGTGAATATGCCTTTCAGCGACATCTATGCGCGCCATGCTGATGTGGAGTAGGATACTCAGAGACCGGGCAGCGGTAAATCTGTACAAGCACCATTATTCTGGGAACAGAAGCAATGATGAAGATGATGATATTCAGGAGCTATGGAGAGGGGAAGTAAAGGAAGTGAACGTTTACTATGTCAACACGAGGCACGTGGGCGGTCAGTAGAAGAGATGGCAGGATATGTATCATGGCGGACAGTAGAGCGGTGGGTGCCCAAAGTGAAGTTTGACCAGCAGAAATAAGGCGGTAGGACTGACTCATAGGCTGCAAGGATTCCGTAGGATTTCCCTGCACTTCAAACTCAGTCTGTTTCTACACCCTACACCAGTTAATGCTGTTAATGAAGATTGACCGTGCTGGTGACCCTTTCCAGGTGGGCTAGTGAGCTCGAAGGCATCTTATGCCTCCTTCAACAGTGTAGATTCTATGTGAATTGGCTCACGGATTCGATGAGTTAGCAGATCAAACATGACGGGTCTGTTAGGGAACAAATCTTGCAGAGTCTGCTGTTCTGACTCTCGTCAAACCAACCAGTCTTGATAGATTGACGGGAGGCTTAGCGCGGCTATAGGGATTTTGCATGGCTTATCGGGATCGGTCGTCCGTTGCTGTTGCTCTTTGCCCGTTAAGCTCGCTGTACCTGACTAGTACATAGTTCTCCATGGTATTATGGTATCGGAAGAAACCCAATCTAAGGAACTAAGTACTGGACAGATTATACATGACAGGTCTTGGAAAAAGTTCACTGGGCTTGTTTTTGCAGACTTGTATTCTGCCGAAGAATTTCCAGGTTCCTGTTAATCTATACTCGGAATTCAACCAATCATAGAAGCTGCAAGGGGAACGTGTTGGGTACATCGGACCCACTAGCCATCATGGACCAATCACACACGACGGTTTGCTACTTATAGTATCATCAACTGCGGAGATCTCATCTCTCAACCATCGGCCACTCAGCCAAGGCCGGAAAGCAACGTGATAACCCATGCAATGTGACATCGTGCACCTGCCTTTCTAGGCTTGTATTTAGTCTCTAAGCGATCGGGGCCTGGATCACAACGTGGTATTCTTCCATGCGGCTTGCCCGGGTATAAGATCGTGTGCATTCCTCGACTGATTATCCTTTCTTTTTTCGCACCGCATCGACTTTCCAAAATTACAATGTTCACTAAAAGCTCTCTAGTCGTCTTTATTGGAGCTCTGGCTCTGGCTGCGGCCAAGACCACCTCGGTCGAGTACCCAACTGATGCGGAGGTCGAAGAGGCCGCCGCTAAGGCGGTGCCTTCGTCTCCTACTTCCCATGTCAAGGGTCTGGCCTTTGACCGCTTCGTCAACATCTGGATTGAGAACCAGGTATGTTAGTTGACAATTGGACTCACAAGAACATCGCTAACTCCACTTATAGGACTTTGAGACTGCTGCCGACGATGTGAACTTTGCCAAGCTGGCAAAGGAAGGCATTCTGTTGACCAACTACTATGCCACCACTCACCCTTCGCAGCCTAACTACTGCGCCTCTGCTGCGGGTGACAACTTTGGCATGGACAACGACGACTGGCACCAGATCCCCGCCAACGTCTCCACCATTGCCGACCTTTTCGACACCAAGGGTGTCTCATGGGGCGAGTACATGCAGAACATGCCCTACGCCGGCTACCAGGGCTACCGCTGGCCCGAGTCCGGAGCAAACGAGTACGTGCGCAAGCACAACCCGCTCATTCTCTTCGAATCCGTCACCAACTCCGACGAGCGCCCCCGCCAAATCAAGAACTTCACCAGCTTCTACGAAGACCTGAAGCACGAGCGCATGCCGCAGCACATGTTCATCACCCCCAACATGACCAACGACGCCCACGACAGCAACGTCCACGTAGCTGGCAGTTTCCTGGCGGACTTCATCCCTCCGCTCCTGAAGAACGAGTACTTCTCCAAGGACACCCTGATGCTCGTCACCTTCGACGAATCCGGCAATTACACCATCCCCAACCGCGTGTACAGCTTCCTTGTCGGCGGCGCCGTCCCCAAGCACTTGAAAGGAACCACCGACGACACCTTCTACACCCACTACTCCATCATCGCCTCCCTTTCCGCGAACTGGGGACTCCCCTCCCTCGGTCGCTGGGACTGCGGCGCTAACCTGCTGAAGCTCGTTGCCGAGAAGACTGGCTACGTCAACTGGGACGTTGACGTTAGCAATCTCTTTATCAACCAGACTTATCCCGGCCCTGTGTCTGATGGCACTTACTCCGCCTACTCGCCTGAGTGGCCCATCCCCGCTACTAGCGGTTCTTGTTCCGCTGGACACGGCATCTTGGATGTCGTTAAGAAGACTTACCACGGCAATAATGCTACTTATAACTACGACAGCCCTGTTCCCTTCGACCGTGCTAGCGGTATCAACGTTGGTGTCAAGTACAGCCGTACTGAGCATGATCGGAAGGAGACTCGTATTACCGAGTAAGCTGCTCTTGTGCAGTTTGGCGGGTATCCCTGCATTTTAACTATTATAGTATCTATAATTGCGCATATGAGTTGAAGAAGATAAATCTTTGTATTCTATCGACATGAACATTACTCGTATACAAATAAATGCTATGCTATGCAAATGCAAATGCAACAAGCCAAAAACAACACTCCCGACTAGAACCTCTATCCAGCAGCATAAGTACTCTTCTTCCGCAGCAGCTCACCATACTTCCACAAGAAAATAGGCGCCGGAACACCAAACACAAGCGCAACAAACGCCAGCACACTATTCCCCCAACCGTAGTGAAGAGCCTGATACATATACGGCGCGAAAAGCGGGAACCCGAACCCAGCCAACGATCTCAAGAACGCACCAGCAGCCAACGCACTAGCCGCGAACCGGGTATACGTATCAACCATATAGGTCTGCATACACTGAAACGAAACAATAGTACCCGTTCCGAAAAGGACAGCACCGATATTAGGCGCTATCCAATGGCAATGGGTCTGGGCAGTCCAGCCGTAGATGAAGAGGCCGGATGGGACGAGGACGGCGCCGATGCCGAGGAGGGGAACGCGGAATTCAGGACGACCGGTATTATTGTTGCGGGCTTTTAGACCACGGTAGATGCGGTCGTTGAGCGGGGCGCAGATTTGTGAGCCTGCCCAGAAGCCTAGGCCCAGGGAGATGTAGTTTAGGCCTCCGATGCCGATTGATTCGTTGTAGTAGTCTGGGCTGGTCCAGAGGGATGGGAAGGTTGATAGGACCAGGTACATGATCCCGTAGATGTAGGCCATGTAGCAGGCTATGCATTGGACGATGGGTTGGGTGAGGAGGAGACGGAATGGGCGGATCAATGCCCCGCGCAGGACCTGTGTGAGAGTTTTCTTTTGGAACTCGGCTTCTGTTTGGTAGGACTGATCGCCTGTTTCTTTGCGGAGGCGCTTGGCGCGGTCTTTTAGGAGTCGGGGACCGTAGGTTTCGCGGAGGAGGAAGAGGCCCATTAGTTGGATCACGCCGTCTGCGATGGAGGTTGCGTAGAAGACCCAGCGCCAGGTTGTGTTTTCGGCGATGAAGCCTCCTGCGACGGGACCGATGGCGGGTCCGAGCAAAGGGGCTAGACTGTAGATTGCGATGCTTTTGCCGCGCTCTTCGGGTCTGAAGCAGTCTGAGAGCACTCCGCCGCCGACGGCGAGTGGTGCACTACCTCCCAGACCGGCGAAGAAACGACAGACGATCATCTGCACGGGTGTTTGTGATACTGCGCATCCGATGTTGAACACGAGGTAGAATAAGTTGGAGAGTTGGAGGACGATGACTCGTCCGTAGATTTCAGATAGCGGGCCGAGGATGAGAGGTCCCACAGCGTACGCCAACACGAAAATGGAGAGCGTGAGTTGGGAGAGGACTTCAGAGGTGATGTGCAACTCCGTTGCAATGGAGGACAAAGCGGGTGCAACCATAGACGAGGATACGGGCGAGATGAAGGTGAATAGGGAGACGGTGACAGTCGCTGCCCACTTCTTCTTGTTCGGCCAGTTCTTTGGGTTCTCGGGGTCATCAGGACCATCCCAGTCGACCAATTTCGAGTCGAGACGAGAACGGGTAGACCGTCCAGACTTGGACTTTTTCAGTTCTTCTTGCTGGTTTCTTTCCAGATCAACGTCCCGTTCGTTCACGACCCCGTCTCGCACTTCCTGTACGGTTTCGGTTTTCTCCAGATAGGACTCATCGGACACTTCGTCATCATCGCTGATTATGTTATTGTCACTGATGTAAACGGATTGGTCGTCCAGATGTCTGGCAGAGTGGATGTGGTCCAGGTGAGGTGCGGTTTCGGTGGTGGAGGATAGGGATTTTGGTCGTGACTTGGCAGATCCTGCAATGCCTTGAGTGTGATTATCAGAGTTGCTATCGGAGATTGAAAGTGAATGAGACCTGCTGGCATCGGAGCCATGGTCTTGTTCATGCGACATAATTCTCGATCATGCACCAGTGTATCTCGGGAGAGGAAGAAGCTCTATTAGATAGACGAAACAGGAGAATATCTCCTTATAGAATAGAGGTATGTCCACGCGACATTGAAATTAAACAAAAATGGCGGAGATGCTACTTTTATACGCGGTTGCATCACGGAAAGAAAACCACCGGGACAGAGGCATAAGATTCGCTATGAAAATGCACACGGTGATAATCTGTTAACGCCGTGTGGGCCCCTCTGACATTCAATATTTTCCACAGTCCCAATTGGCTGAGCTCAAAGCCTGGTGACCCAGGGCCAGACCATCCAGGTCCCGCTTAAGCATAAATTTGGTGAGAAAGGCGGCCTGAACCGGCATCCTTAACTAGGGCCGCCGCTTAAGAAGTCGTTGCAAAATGCAACCGGAGCGGAAAAGTGGGGCCGGAACCGCTTCCACGCACCGTTTCAGGCGACGTTACTCGGCGTTTCGGATCTTCGGCACGTAGTCACGTGATTATATAGTCGGGGTTGCAGCGGAGACAACGCACTTCAATCACGGCCGCTCCTAACTAGTTTTAGTTATTTAGTTAGCTATCTATTTATATGTGATTACGTATCTTGGATTTCTATTCCATAGTTGGATCATATGCTTGGATCCACAATGTCTTGAACTCACACATATGATCAACTGATGGACTGTCGTCTATAAATCTGCAGCTGGAGAGAAATTGGCAACAAGAAGCCTATTGAGCTGTACGTGCTCTTGATACCAGGTATTAGGTCTAATGCCCAGGTGCATGGAAGCTATCGAAGAATTGGTGTTTATGCTATTTGATACGACCTTCTGACTGTACCCATCATATTCCAGTATGTTGGTAGCCCGGGACAGAGACACCAATCAAACGGAAGTATGGAGATAACTTTTTGTGTTATCATGGATCCATTGGAGATTCTGTGTCAACCAGCAGACCGTACCCTCACTGCTTGGAGTTGCTGTATGCGACTCGGGATGTCGGACTTTTGCGCCTTTCGGACCTGTCAAACCCCAGGCCGACATCTCTAGCCGCAACTGTCGAATGAGGGTTTCGGCTTAATATGGGGAAGGTCGATTCCTGTGGTAAGGTCCCCGCATCAGTTATACTTGAAGCAAGGTCGCCGCTGGAAACTAATTCGGGAACCCCCACTTCCCCACCAGAGAATACCGAGTGGCCTAACTCATGGCTGAATATATCCCGAACAGATAAGTTTGAGGTAGGACATTTTTCAAAGACAGCCCACGTTTATTGCAGTGCTGAAACACGAGGAAACAAGCCTATTACATGCAGAAGCGAGGATTCGACAGCCCGGGAATAAAGTTTACCCCACACGTACCACACGAGGACTGATTCTTATCTTTATCTTCCAATCTTCCCCTTGGCGGTCCCGATAGCGCTCCTTTCCCCCCAAACCCAAACACAATGCCGGATCGACGTACGACGCGAATAGTTCGCGTCCGCACCGGGTGTTGGACTTGCAGGCGACGCAAGAAGAAGTGTGACGAGGCCCGCCCGATCTGTGGCGGCTGCCAGCGCAACGATTTCAGCTGCTCTTGGCCTTCCAGTGTCCCTGGTAGACGTAATTCGCCTAATGAGAACGATGTGAAAAGCTCAAGCCTCTGTAACGTTGGCGATCTCGATGGAATGCAGATGCCCGCGAGCCCGACCCTGGCCTCAGGACATTCTTCTATTTCGCCGATCGGAGGGCAATCGGCGATCGCTGAAAAGGGCGTTGAGGACACCGTGCAAGATGGGGATGTCGAGCGTCGAGCTTCAATTGCCAGCAATGACAACTCCCTGACCACAATCCCCTTTGGCAATCCGGTGCCCAGGACCTTGTCGATGCTACCGGGATATGATGGTGATAGCTATCAACTGCTCAGTCATTACCTGAGCACGACTGCCGACTGCATGGCCAATGGTTCAACACCCATCAACCCGTTCCTGGTGCAAATTGTGCCGTTGGCGTTTTCCAGCGACCTGTTATTACAACTCGTCATCACACAAAGCGCAGCCCACCGCGCCTTTCGACGCCGCGATGAGTCTGATGCGATCGCTCACTCCCACTACACTAAAGCCATCCAACTATTCCGGCACGGAGTCACCGATTTTATCGAGGGAAAGGAGTCTAACCCACTGATGTTGCTGGTTGGCGCGCTCCTAATGTGCTTCACAGAGGTGCGATCACCCGGACCATATGGTGGAATCAGACTGACAGCCACAGACCGCCAAAGGGGACATGACCGGCACAATATTCGACCACTTGTCCGCTGCCAATTCCCTTCTTGTCAGACTGCTGGCACAGAGCGACACCGCCGTACCCAGAGAACTGAAGAATTTCCTCATTGAATACTACACCTACACCGCGACCGTTAGCATGATCTCGATTGATGCCCGCCTGAGTGGGCAATTGTTCTTGAACTTCGACCTTGAGCAACGAGCGCGCGAACTTCTGACTGACCAATACGTGGGCAATCTCTGCGGCTGCTGGCTAGAACTCCTACTTCTCATACCCTGCATCTTCGATCTCGGCAGGCAATGGATGATGGAGGAAGCACAGACCATTCCTCCAACCGCAGATGACATCGCAATGTTTGCCTCCATTCAAGCCCAAATTCTGCGTTGGTCGCCTTACCCTCATGTTATCCCCGAGGTCTACCTAGCAGGCTCGATCTTCCAACAGGCCGTTCTGATCTACCTATACACGTCTTTGGGCGGTTATCAATACGCGCCCGACGGGGTCTACAAAGGCCTGGTCGAGAATGCCGTAACAGAAGCTATGGGCTATTTGGACGAACTATCACCGCAAGCCCGGATCAACTCGGGCCTGTGTTGGCCGATCGCCGTAGTCGGTTCATGCCTTTCAACACCTGTGCGAAAAGAGCGCCTACGAACCCGATTAAACGACATGTCCTATCACTTTGGTCTTGGCAATATGCACCGGACTCTCCTGCTACTAGAAGCAATGTGGCAGTTATCTCCATCCGAGGCGGGCCCTTGGAACATATGTCGAACGATGCAGCAGAACCAGATTTGGATATCGTTTGCTTGAACTTTATGAAATCTATCCATTTCAATCTTACAGTATAAACGAGATACGTCCTCTATGAGCCCAAGTTCTTTGGTGCTGCCGTCGCTGGTCCCTCTGGCGTCACATAGGCCTTTGTTAATCCTCCATCAACGACAAAGTCGGTCGCGTTGACGAAAGATGATTCGTCACTAGCTAGGAAGACCACTGCGTGCGCCTGCTCGATGGCCTCGCCGAATCGGCCAGTTGGGAAGTGGACCTCTCGACGGAAACGCTTCTCCTTGTCATCGCCCAGCCAGTCCTGGAGCAGGGGAGTGCTAAACGGGTGTTAGCGCGAACCAACCATCAGAGGCATGCGACATACTTGAGAGGAGCAGGGCAGAGCGAGTTAAATCGGAAGCCTGCAACATCGTCAGCAAAAACCCACACAAACCAAGCAACAAACCTACCCTCACGAGCATGAACAATAGCAAGCTCCCTCGTCATGGCCAAAACAGCCCCCTTACTAGCAGTATACGCCAACTGCGGCGTCGCAGCGCCAACAAGCCCAACCACACTAGCAGTATTAATAACACTTCCCTTTCTCTTCCCATGCTTCCTAAAACTCTTCACTGCATGCTTGCTCCCAAACCAAACCCCCTTAACATTGATATTCTGCGTCAAATCCCAGATCTTCTCTGGCGTCTCGATAGCATCCGCATCGTCAGCATGCATGATTCCAGCATTGTTGAAGATAACATCCACGCCTCCCCAGCTATCCTGTGTCTCGACCATGGCTTGTACGTCCGATTCCTTGGATACGTCGCACCGAATGGTTTCAACCCGCCCAGAGCACGATACCACTTCTTTCACCTTTGCGAGGGCTTTGGATAGTGCCGGTTCGGAGATGTCGGCCATTAGCACTGAGGCTCCTTCGCGGAGCATTAGGATTGTGGTTTCGAGCCCGATGCCGCCGGCTGCACCGGTGATGATGGCATTTTTGCCTTGGAGACGACAGACCATTGTGGATGTAGTGTATAGGTGGGATGTGTGGGATAGAGATGTGAATGAGGTTATGCTGAGAATTTTTCGATGTTGATGATAGGATTCGTCTTATAATATAGCTGTTACCCGTACCACCTTCCCTACTTACCTTGGTGAATGCGGAGAGGAGGGGTTCTCGATACGCGGTCTGATTGAGATTAGTTATCAGCCAGCATAAGTTCACATAACTAATTAGTTAACTATCGGCAAATGGTTTGTGTGCCGCGCTTCAAACAGCAGCGCGGTCCGGAACCGCGGTGCGGGCCACATCCAGATGTGACTTGTTGGTCTGTGTCAAGAATAAGCAAACTGCGATGGGATTGGTTATGTGGATCGAAGCTGAGCTGTTTAACCCGTCACATAGCTACACTGTCTATAGAAAGCTGTATAGAGAGGTGTATGAGGAAGTAATACTTCTATTGGAGGATATCTAAATCTAAAAGTTCCTTAAGAAGCATACTTAATATGGTAGCTCTTCAACTTGGTGAAACCGTCATAAGCACACGGACCCAATGTACATCCCAGACCAGAAGATTTCCATCCAGTCCATGCCAGATCCTATATCCATGTTAGTACGTATCATATTTCATTGGTGAAAAAACTTACCGGAGCAGGATAGTCACAACGGTTAATAAACACCGTACCAGCCTCGATGGAATCAATCAACTCCTCTCCGCGAGCAATGTCCTTGGTCCAGACACTAGCAGTCAAACCGTAGTCACTATCATTCATCAGTGACACAGCCTCCTCATCACTAGACACCTTCATAATAGGCATGACTGGACCAAAGGTCTCTTCTTTCATCGTGATCATGGAGTGGTTGACATTTGTCAGGACCATGGGAGCCATGAAGTTTCCTTTCAGCGCGCTCTTGGCCAGGGCGAAAGTATCATTCTCGGGAGTAATGTCGACTGCGCCCTTGCTCAGTGCGTCGTCAATGTGCGATTGGATCTTGACCTTGGCGGCTGCGGAAATCACGGGTCCGGTGGTTGTGGTTGTGTCTTGGGGCTCGCCGAGCTTGTAACTATAAAAGAATTAGAAATGCAAAATTGAGGAAACAGGAGCACTCACGTTGCGAGCTCCGCCTGCACACAGCGCACGAACTCATTGTAGATCTTCTCGTGCACGTAGACCCGCTCAACGGAGCAGCAGCTCTGGCCAGAGTTGAACACCGCCCCATCGACCAGGTTCTCAGCAACGCTCTTCGGATCTGCGTCGGCGCGGACATAGGCCGGGTCGTTTCCACCGAGCTCCAGGTTCACGGGCTTGACCAGCTTGGCGGTTGCTTCGCGAAGGCGAATGCCGCCTGCGGTAGAGCCGGTGAATGAGATCGACTTGATTTCGGGGAGCTGAGCGACTTGGTCGAGAACATCGAGACTTCCGATGTGGATGACTTGGAGGACATTGGATGGGAGTCCTGCTTCGGTGAAGATCTCGGACAGTCTGTTTCCAAATAGAGGGGTTTGAGGGGATGGGCGAAGGAGGACACTGTTTCCTGCCAAAAGAGCTGGGATGAGGGCGTTGACAGTCGTCAGGTAAGGGTACTATATGCTTGTTAGAATAGCTGTCCGATCATGTCTGTTTCCAGTATGTACTTACATTCCAGGCACCGGCAATGAGAATAGGCCCGATGGGAACGCGCTTGACCATGCGCTTGAACCCAGCTTGGGGCTGGCCAGGTAAATCAGCCAGACTCTCTCCAGCAATCTGAAGCAAGTACTCCGACCGAAGTACGGCAGTCTTGATCTCTCCAACACAGTATCTGCGCCGACTCAGTTAACCTGCCACAACATACCCAACGAGATCAAATTACCTGATCGGTCGGCCCATCTGCATAGTGAGCTCCTTAGCCAGCTCATCATACTTCGTAGCAAGAATGGCAAGTGCGCGCTTGACAATATCCTTCCTCTCACCCAAGCTCAAGTTGCGATAAGACTCAAAGGCCAGCTTGGACGCCTTGGCGATCTTGCTAGCATCTTCCAGCGAAGTGCCGGGCTGATCGAAGATCACCTCATGTGTAGCGGGGTTGATAGTGCGAATGTGGTTTGACATAATGAATGGAATGCTCAAGTGCAATGCCTCGGTGGTTCAAGGGAAGTGGTTGGAGGGGGCAAATTGGGTTGGTTTTATAAGCCAGTGATGTCAATCTCTGCTTATCGATAGGCGCGTTCCGCCCACGCGTTCCCCACCCACTTCACAACTATGAACTTTTTCGACATACTTTGGACATGGAAATTTGCCGTTTTATTTTCATTGCGAGTACTCTAAATTACAGAGTTTGTAATGAATTCTATGATTTTCCCCGCCACTAGACCTCCGTCATGGTGGCTTCCTGCTCTCGCGGCTCCGTCTTTATATATCTCATCATTGAACACACCGCTGTCGTGTCTTGCTTCCAAAATGCGAGACATGATATACTCGTTGAACTCGGGATGAGCTTGGACAGTCAGCAAGCGCCCGGAGATATATAGGCCTTGAACTGCACAAAGGGAGCTATAGCCGAGATTGATGCATCCCTCTGGGACTTCGTGGACAAGATCCCGATGCATTTGATGCAAATGCTATCTGCTGTTAGAAAAGTTCTTCCATCAGCTCCATATTCACTTACCAATTGATCTTTTCCAAAGAGCTCCTTTCCAGCATCAGTCAGACTGATCTCCGAAGATGAAATTTCCCACCCATCACCTCGACCAACACGCGCACCCAATGCCCTAGCAAGGATCTGGTGACCAAAGCAGATACCAACAACGGGCTTCTTATGAGCCTTTACAACATCCCGAATATACTCAGTCAGTGTAAGAACCCAAGAATCATCACCAAAGGCATCATGTTCTAGGGACTGTTAGCCGCGCTCTTATATACAGGGAGAGGAACTATACTGCTGCCTGTGAGGAGCAAAGCGTCATACTCGTTGGGTTTAGGATAGATAGGGTTCTCCACAACATGCCACTTGCTAACCTCGATCTTAGCAGTAGATTTGCTCGTCTCCAGACCCTTCTTTAGGAGCCCCTCGAAGATATCGCCATAACTGCCAAATCTAGACTGAACCAGCGCGATCGGTGTGTCACACCCGAGAACGGCGACGCGGATCAGACGTGTCATTTTGCTGATTTGTTGCTAGCTTTTGCTGTTGGGACGGCTAACTCGCTCGCGCGTTGCTTTTGTGCATCGGGTTGTCGATAAGTTATAACTATCTTGCGGTGGGCGCGCTTAGCCCCACCGCGCGGTCCGAGAATGCCTTTTGACATGGACATCGACTTTCTAAGACCGCGAGTATAGCTTAGCATCGCAAGGCTCTGCAGACTAGGTTGAATTATAGAGCGCGGTGCTGGTACTAAGAGATACTTGTGCAATAGGTATATATACGTATCAACCAAATGGTATAACAGACCTAGCTTGTTCCTCGATCTGAAAAGGGTCGCTCGTCTGCATAGACCTGATAGGCCTCACTTCTATTTGAAGTAGCAAAGCTTGCCAATTCCTTCCATAATCTTAGTCAGTTCGGCCGTCAAGGCCATACTACTACTTGATATTAGATGAGGAAACTCTACATATCCAAGTCAGTGTGGCCGAGCGGTTAAGGCGATGCACTAGAACACTTGTTCTACTAGATTGGTCACAATCTGGATATGCATTGGGTTCGCCCGCACATGTTCGAATCATGTCGCTGACGTTTCATTTTTCTTTTTCATCTTCAGATGAAAGAAATTTTTACATATCGTGTGGATACAGGTGGGTCCAAGGTGATGGCGTGGCTCTTCGACTAATCAGAGGGAGCTCGGATCAACCGTAGCAATCGAAGCGAGTTCTACAAATCAAACAAATGGGGCAATTGGAAAGGATTGAATGGGGATAGATGGTCGGGTTAGCCTTATCTCAGAGAACATGCTATACAAACGACGTCTTTTCCACTGCGAAATGCTTGTATTACTTCGGCTCAACATTTTGTCTATGTTGTTGATGATCAGGATATTGTTGAGGGACACTTGGTCCGTGGAAGGGATGGTGATTTGACATGAATATGTACTAGGTCCTTAAGAGGGGAAAAAAACATAACCAAACTAGTTGAAACATTTGGAGTGCGCTAGAGGGAGTCCGATACTAACAGAGCGGCGGATCTGATAATCAAAGACGAGAGTTGGGCGACGTACGGAGCATATCTTGAGGAAAATCCGCTCCGTCCCACCGAGAAGACCGTCAAGTAAAGAATACATTCACAATTGGAGGCACTTCACTACTCATCTCTATCCCCATCCCCATCCTCAACGGTCGCCGAGTGATTCCCATTCTCCGACTTGGGCTTAGTCGACTCCGTTTCAGTAGCATTTTCATCCTCTCCCTCACCCAGCTTCTCCTGCTTTGAATTCCCCGTCGCAGTCCTACTCGGCGCAGGTCGATTCTCCAAGACAGCCTTCCCACGTGTATCCTTCTTCCCAGGCAACGTATTCTCGACCGCAGACTCCTCCGCCGCCTGAGAAGCCCTCGAACTATTGTTCTTGCGGGCTCGAGCATTCGCACGACGAATAAGCCGGTTATGATAATCCTCCTGCTCGACCTCCGGGTCTTCATACAGGATTCGACGTGCAGCCTCCCGACCAACAACGGGCAAGCGATCAACGCCTTGCACTGAGCTGGGCACAAGCTTTGGATCGAGTAGGCCGGTTTGGACGAGGACACTTGCCTGGTCCCAGTAAGTGTGCTCGGAGTACAGTCGACCACCGCGCATGCTCACGATACTGACGAGTACAATCTCGACGCGTTTACCTGTCGGCGGAACACCGGGGAGCATCCAGGGAACTTCCTGACTATGTTCAAAGGATACGTACAATTCGTCCACGATCCGGTCAGGACCCGCTGTCCGTGAAATAAGACGAATGCGCATCAAGGGTGGCAGACGACCCAGGAAGTGTCGCTCGTAGAATCGGCGAAGAGCCTGCGCGCCAATGCCTCCGCTAACCGTCGGGCCATATGTGACGTTCGGTGTCTTGTCCTTGGTATATCCCTCCATTGTCTTGGAGAGATTGGATCCGAAGAATTTGCCTAATATCAATCAGCTCATGTCCTCCAGAGATAGTCGTATAATCCACCTTCTTGGTGTTCCTCCCAACGTCGCTCCAAGTCCACATTCCTGCAGAAGCCCTTCCGCAGTGTCTGCACAGTCCTTGTCCAGGCGATGCTCGCTGCCAGATGATCGTACTCCTCCATGTCATGCTCCGCGAATCCAGGCTGCGCATACTCATAGGTAAATGCCGGATACGCCAGGTTCATGCGCTCACCAGTGCCAATACCCGGGTTAATCGGTCTAGTCTTGCGCCGTTTCTTGCCCTGTAACCCAGCCACCACTGGCTGAGTCGTCACATCTATGGACGTTCCAGCCAGGTGCACGAGGACGTTCAGAGAAGACGGGAACCGGGAACGGGTATCGGGGATGCTGCTCGGATAATATGCGACAAGGGCGCAAAGTCGACTGGAATGCATAGGCTTCATATAGTAGTCCAAGCAGTAGTTTGCCGCTTCGCCGTATGCTATTCCGGGTTAGTTGTTTGCTTCTTCTTACCAGGTATCACATACCAATTACCGCGTAGTTTTCTCCCACGCCGAGCCCCTCTTTGACTCCCATGAGTCGACTCGCGTAGTCCTTTCCACCGCCGTTGAAGGGAAGGTAAATAACGTCGTACCCTTCGTCTTGCCAATCCTTGATCGTCTCCGAGTCGAATTCGTTCGTCTCTGAGGTGATGCAGACTCGTGCGTTGTTGTCACCGTTGTTGTATAGAAGGCCAGAGCTGAGCCCCGGGGCGTTGATGGAAACGAGAGCCATAGTGTGTTTGTATGCAACCGATGAATTTCGTTATATGTTGTGTTTACTTGCCACTAGGTCTTGTCCGGGAGTTACCAAGTCAAAAAAATAGAGTGCTTAATGATACGAAAAAGCCAATGCAGAGTCGATAACCATCAACCTGGAACAATACTGGAAAATACCGGAAAAGAAGGGGAAAGTGGTACAATTCATTTGACAACTAACGGTCGCTACGTCATTGGTGCTGTCACGTTTCCCGAGACGTCATTGCAGTTGTGAGCCAATGATCACGCCAGTTCCGATATATTAACTGATTAATTTGCTAGTGGGACCGGGTCAAGTGGGCAAATTATCCCAGGTCTATGGGAATGACAATAGAATTTGCGTAGATCGCTTTAGTCTTCAGAAGGTGGGGGTGAGTTGTACTTGGACAATCCTTCCCATTTTTATTCTCCGAATATGTATTCCGATGGCCTAGCTCGGTACAGTATGTGCTGTTACCGGGACCAGCTAAAAGTTGAATATGCTTAGCTTGCCCTGCTGTTACCCCCTATATATCTCAATTGATTCGATGAACATGCCAAGGTTTTACTGTAAGATGCGATTAGCGCGTAGGTAACTTCCATTTGCGGAATTAGTGACCATTACTAAGTAAGTACCTGAACGAACGAGGTGTAGACGTCATACATAGCTGAAACCACAATATTCGCGACCGTGAAACTCACGTATCACACGACAGGGCTCCACTTTCAATTTCCCACACATTGGTTGTCAACTAAGGTTTGATATAGGGATGAAGTTACTCTACACACAACCACCAGTCCGAATATATAAAAAATACTAATATATTGGAGCTGCCAAAAATAATACTCCACTCATAGCAGCGCTAGGACTCTTTGAGACTAGAATGGGGAGCGGAGAACAAGCGGAGAACAAGCGGAGAACAAGCGGAGAACTGAGCTCATGTGAAGAAGTTTCGAGATAACAAGGTGGTAGCTCCCCCTCTTTCCGCATATCTTCACCCTTCCTCTCCTCACTCACTTGTTCAACACAGTGAAATGTCTCTGGTCCAGCACGTCTCTGCTCTTGAGGGCGTTGACCGCGAGCCGGATCCGGTCCTCGATGATGACTTTGTGCCTATTGCGCGCAAAATCAGCTACGATGTGCTGTATCCACAGAACGCTTCCACCCCCGAGCAAGCTCCCACAGCGACCCCTGCATACGAGCACTCTACCGTAAAACGAGCAGGTATGTTCTGTAGTCTGGGTTAAGGAAACCTGCTAATGTTGCGTAGCCCAAGTCGCGTTCACGATTTTCGCGTGCTGGCTCGCGTCCGGCATTGTGTTTGGATTCGCTGCGCTCAAACCTGTCCTTATTGAAGAGGGCGTTTACCATGATAACTGCTCCGACGATGAATTGCGCGAAGGGGTCGAGTTGTGCTTGAAGCAGGATCTCGGACTTAATTTTTTCTTCACCGTCGCGTCGATCACGGCAAACGTTTCCGCGCTCCCAGTTGGAACAATTCTTGACCGATATGGATCGCGTCTCTGTGGCCTTATCGGCTGCTTTCTTCTTGCCCTTGGTAGTGTGTTGATGGTGCTCTCCTTCCGTCAACCCGGTTTCGATGGATTCATTGCTGGCAACTTCTTCCTCGCCCTCGCTGGTACATTCATTTTCGTACCATCTTTCCAAATCGCCAATGCATTTCCCAGACACGCAGGTAAAATCGTTGCTCTTGTGACCGGCGCTTTCGATGCATCTGCCGCAGTCTTTCTCTTTTATCAATACGCGTACGAGGCATCAGGCAGGACATTCACACCCGACAAGTTTTTTATCGGATACCTGGCAGTTCCGGTCGCCATCCTCCTCGCATTGCTCACCTTCATGCCAAAAAGAGACTACCAATCAACCATGCAACTCGAGAGCAAAATTGAAACAATAGAAGATTCCGATCAAGATGTGCACTCGTCAGACGACGAAATCGAGAATGCACGAGAGTTGATCCGGGTCCGGAGCAAGCGCGCCGATCTTCGAAAGAAGAAAATCCATGAAATTAATAAAGTCCTCGGAGGTGCAGACGTGAGACAGCAGCGTGCAGAGTGGGAAGAAGATCGTCAGCATACCAGTCAGGTCTGGGGTGTGCTGCATGGACTACCAGCCCATGAGCAGATGGCCACACCGTGGTTCATTCTGATAACGCTGATGACTGTGCTGCAGATGGTGCGCATGAACTATTTCATTGCGACGATCCGATCGCAATATGAATACATGCTCGACTCGGAGGAACTGGCCGAGAGGATCAATGAGTTCTTCGATGTCGCTCTGCCTGTTGCTGGGGTCCTATTCACGCCCTTTATCGGGTATCTCCTGGATAGATTGAGCGTACCGGCTATGCTGGGTCTCATAGTTGCTATGACTACGATCATTGGTGTGCTTAACTCGATTCCTGCCCTGTGGGCGGGATACGTGACGGTCATCGTATTCGTGCTGTTACGGCCGCTTTATTATTCTGCAATGAGGTATGTATCCCAGTTTTGAAAGCCGAGGCTGAACCTACGATTCTAATAACTGAATCAGTGACTATGCCACCAAGGTGTTCGGATTTGCCACATTCGGACGTGTTTACGGGACCATTATTTGTTTGTCAGGACTCGTGAACTTCTCCCAGTATGGTCTGGATGCTCTTACTCACGGACCATTTAAAGAGAACCCAATCCCTATCAACGCGTCTTTGGCAGTCGCTGGGTTTGTGGTTGGTGTTGCTCTCGTTAGTTTTGTGACTATCGCGAGTAGAAATCACAGTTCCCAGGAAGAAAACAACGAAGATGAGAGAGAGCCACTGCTTTTGGAGGAAGATGAACTTAACTATGGGTCGAACTCTTGATGATACTTGTTGGGAGACGCCTTGTGTTGGACGGATGTTGTATTAGTAGACCCTGTATATTGCAATTGTACAGAACCCTAGAACAGAGAGCCGCCAAGGACATGACAAAAGCGTTTGAGATAATTCAACTCGATGACATCTATATCCCCTTGAATATGTATGTACAACACATGAGCTCTCCATGTCCAAAACGATTGCACCCAGGTATCCCTGACCCTACTAGTTACCAATCCACACATATGATTTGCCGTCCAATTTTGAACGGGCTATATACAGCAGGCATCTTGCAGAGATGAGGTCATGCAGCAGGCACTGTCGGCAAAAGCCAGCAAGATAAGGCTCACACATAATGCAATCATGCACCACGATAATGACGGGCTTAGAAGATACCTATCCAGCCTGAACTCATTCCAGACTCCTTGCCTCTTAAGGCAATTCTTTTGGAATTAAAGTCCCCTCCCCGTACACAGGCATTTTGACCGGACCTCGGGAGCTAGTCTTCGTCTAATCGTCTGCCAATCTTACCATGTACTTTCCAGGACTATTTAGGGCAGGTGACAAGATACGGCAGACAGCGCTGATCAAAGTATGACGCTTACGCTATCCAATCACTTCCTTAGATTATGTGCATAGAGCTTTACCTGAAGGTAATACGGTTCTAATACCAACCAGGAACACCCAACCCTATCCGAAGACGGAAACAATAACGTCCGGGGTAACTCCCAACAATATCACCCAGAATAAGGTATCCACTAGTTGAGGTCTCTCGCATAATTCCAACCAAACGGGTGAATCCGCCAAGCTGCCAAGCTCGTTTCCCCCGCCTCTTCTCCCCAGATCAGCCCAGCAACTGCCACCTGCCCAGACACACAGATCGCAGACTCCTACTTCCAAGGTGTGGGGTTGCCCCTCTTTTGACTTGGTTACGCTCTGCCCTCGCGGTGTACTTGCCAATATTGCAATACACCGAGGCATCGTCCTGGGCTTCGGCTATTGTGCTCTCTGTCTGGACTGAAAAAGCTGGCGTTTCTGGGCAGATGGGCTTTGACGAGACTAGATGAACTCAATTATGGTAAGTACATGTTACCAGACTGTCATCGGGTTAATAGCCATATTCGAGTCTAGCCTAGATAGTCTCCCCTAAGCAGAAAGAAAGATAAATGCGACGAGTCTCCATCCCTAAATGCGACGAGTCTCCATCCCTGCAACCAGTCACTCTCACATACATCCTGCTATCTGATTTATTCTTCCACCTCCATCGACACGGTTACAATGTCGTACCCAGATGAGAAACCATCCGGTGTGGAAGGCATCGAGGATATCGCCGAGCGCAGCAGCACTGAAGATGAAGAATTCACCCCGGACGAACAAAAGAAAATCATTCGGCGTATTGACCTGCGTCTGGTAACGATGACCGGCCTCGCCTACTGCATCTCACTTATGGACCGAACCAATTTGAGCATGGCTGCCATCGCTGGGTATGAGCCCTATTTCAAAGCTTGGTACATAACAGCTGGTTGATCGTAACAGTCTGAAGAAGGAACTGGGCTTGGATATTGGCAGTCGCTACGTAAGTCCTACACTCCCCGACCTGAGACCATTACCAACATGTAATAGTCAATCGTGGTGATGATGTTCTTCGTTCCCTATGTCATCTTCCAGTCGCCCATGACAATCATTATTCGGAAAGTCGGACCGACGCTTTTCCTGGGAACCATCGTTATAACATGGGCTGTTATTATGATTGTACGGAGACATTACCCATTGCGCTTCGTTGCTGACACCAGCATAGGGAACAGGATTCGTCAAGAACTGGGGACAACTAGTAGGCCTGCGTGTTCTACTCGGTATCTTGGAAGCAGGCTATTTCCCAGGCTGCGTCTATCTGCTTTCATGCTGGTATACTCGATGTAAGAGACCGATTTCTCTGCAACTTCCACCCTAACTCTTCCAGACGACGTCCAGAAACGCTTCTCCGTCTTCTACCTAATCGGCTGCGTCGCCTCTGCACTCTCCGGCATCCTCGCATTCGGACTAATGCAACTAAACGGCGCGCATGGTCTAGGAGGCTGGCGCTGGATATTCATCCTCGAGGGCGTGGTACGTCCCATCCCTCCCACATCTACCCCGTCTAACCTATACAGATCACAGGCTTCATCGGTGTCCTCTGCTTCCTCTTCTTAGTCGACTTCCCAGACCGCGCATCTAAATCCTGGCACTTCCTCTCCGAACGCGAATGCACCTTTATAGTCCGTCGCATCAACAACGATCGTAAAGACGGAAATCCCGAAGCATTCTCCCTTAGGAAATTCCTCCGTCCAGCACTAGACCTCAAGATCTGGTGCTTCGCTATGATCTTCTTCTGTTTGACGACCGTCACCTATGCAATCGCCTACTTCCTCCCCATTATCCTAATGGAAGGTATGGGCTTTGGTGTTGGAGAAGCTCAGTGCCTCAGTGCGCCCCCGTATGCCTTTGCTGGTATTGTTATGTGGTGCACTGCATGGCTCGGTGATAAGTATCGCGTCCGCGGAATCATCCTCGTTACTAATGCCCTGCTTTGCATTATCGGCTTACCCATGATGGGCTTCGCGAAGGGGAATGCGACTCGCTACGCGGGTGTTTTCTTGACCGTTGCGGGCGCAAATGCCAATATACCCTCTTGCATGGCTTATCAGGCGAATAATGTGCGCGGGCAGTGGACGCGGGCTTTTAGTTCGGCGACCTTGGTGGGCTTCGGAGGTATTGGTGGTATTGTGAGTAGTCTGGTGTTTCGTGAGCAAGATGCGCCTGGATATCGGCCGGGGATGTATGCCGCGCTCGCGTAGGTTTCCCCAGATATGATTACGTGTGTCTTTTTTGGTCCGAGCTGACAGGATATAGGTGTAATGTCTTAATTATCTTGATTGTGTGTGTTCTCAGTATCTGGTTTTGGTTCTGCAATCGGCAGGCTGAGAAGGGCCAGCGGGTGATTGAGGATGAGTCGAGTTTCCGATACACTATTTAGGATGAGCGATGAGGTACTTGGATGGATTTGACTTCAATTTTGAAAAGAGTAAAGCTCAATACATATGTATGAAACCCCGATGTGAACCCTCTCCGCGAGAGGGGCTCCGCAGTGGACCATTAAGTCGGTTTTCCGACGGAAAACGCGAGGATTCTCGTCCGATCGCGATTGGTTCGGTGGCGGTGAGCCATTTCAGGAACTGTGATTGGTGCGATAAGGGTGCATTATCAAGGTCATGTAGTTTCCCGTTGCCCGCTCCTCGGACTTTGACTTTCACTTTGACAAGGGAAATCGATTAAGATTGTAATTAAATATTGATTTCTCCAGTAGACCGCTCTTCTTCCTCTTCATCCTATTTTCACATTGCACCAAGTTTTGTGTGCTGAGGTGCTCAATTCCCTCCACTACGTCACTCGGTAGCTCTATCAATGGCGGCCTCTTGGTTTGCCCTACGCGGCCGCCAGCTCGCCCTGCGATCGCGTGTGCGTGCTGGCCCCTCGGTCGCGCGGACAGCTTCACTGTCACCCTTGAATGCATCTAGACGCTTCTTAGCTACTTCGGCTGCTTCCTCTACTCGCCGCAGTGTCTATACCAGCTCTGTCAACGCTCATGGCGACCCTCATCCCCAGGATATCTTTCAGCCTCTCGATACCTTCCCCCGCCGCCACATTGGCCCGTCTCCCGATGCCGCTTCGGACATGTTGGCTGTGCTGGACCCTCCGGCGGCCTCTCTGGACGAATTCGTCAAGCAGGTTCTGCCCGAGGACATTCTCTCCCAGAAGGACATGAAGGTGACCCAGCCCCGTGCCGATATCAATTTGTACCGCTCCAGCGTGCAGGGCGGTCTGAGTGAAACCGACATGCTCAAGCTGTTGGACACCTACCGCAAGCAGATCGACGTCTCGGGCAAGACATACATCGGCACCGGTTACTACCCGACCATTGTGCCACCCGTTATCCTGCGCAATGTCTTGGAGAACCCCGCCTGGTACACCAGCTACACTCCCTACCAGCCCGAGATCTCGCAGGGTCGTTTGGAGTCTCTGCTGAACTTCCAGACCCTGACTGCTGACCTGACTGGCCTGCCCTTTGCCAATGCCTCGGTTTTGGACGAAGCCACCGCCGCCGCGGAGGCCATGACCATGTCCTTCGCCACCATGCCCATCTCCAAGCAGAAGAAGGCCGACAAGTCGTTTGTTGCCTCGCACCTCTGTCACCCCCAGACCATTGCCGTGATGAGCTCGCGCGCTGAGGGATTCGGAATCAACCTGGTTGTCGGCGACATTCTGGCGGATGATTTCAAGCTGGTCAAGGACCAGGGTGACCACCTGATCGGTGTTCTTGCCCAGTATCCCGACACCGAGGGTGGTGTTTTCGACTTCCAGTCCCTCAGTGACTCCATCCACAGCCAGGGTAGTACCTTCAGTGTTGCCACCGACCTGCTGGCCCTGACTGTTCTCAAGGCCCCCGGCGAGTTCGGCGCTGATATTGCCTTTGGCAGTGCCCAGCGATTGGGTGTCCCCATGGGCTTCGGTGGCCCCCACGCCGCCTTCTTTGCTTGCGCCGACAAGTACAAGCGTAAAGTTCCCGGTCGTGTCGTCGGTGTGTCCAAGGACCGCCTTGGTAACCGCGCGCTGCGTCTGGCCCTGCAGACCCGTGAGCAGCATATTCGTCGTGAGAAGGCCACTTCCAACATTTGCACGGCTCAGGCCCTGCTCGCCAACATGACTGCCATGTATGCTATCTATCACGGTCCCATCGGTCTGAAGTCCATTGCTCAGCGCATCATGTCCATGACCTCCCTACTCCGTGAGAAGCTGGCTTCCATCGGCTACAGCGTTCCTGTCCGTTCCAACACTGAAGGCGGTGTTGTCTTTGACACACTGGCTATTGAGCTCGGCAGTGCTTCTGAGGCCGATGAACTGGTTGCCAAGGCCCGCGATGCCTCTATCTACCTCCGCCGTCTTGCTGGCAACAAGGTTGGTCTTTCGCTCGATGAGACTGTTGGCCGGGATGACGTCCAGGGTATCGTGGACGTTTTTGCTTCTTACAAGAACGTCGCCCCCGCCGAGGTTGACGGCACTCTCGGTATCACACCCGTCCCCGCCAGCCTGGAGCGTACCTCATCCTTCATGACCCATCCCGTTTTCAACACCCACCACTCTGAGACTGAGATGCTGCGGTATATTCGTCACCTCGAGTCCAAGGATCTATCTCTAGCCCACTCCATGATTCCCCTCGGGTCGTGCACCATGAAGCTCAACGCTACCACGGAAATGATCCCCGTCTCTTGGCCCGAGTTCTCCCAGATCCACCCATTCATGCCCGCGAAGGAGGCCAAGGGCTACATCCAGATGATCGATGATCTGGAGCAGCAGCTGGCTGATATCACCGGCATGGCCGAGGTCACCGTGCAGCCCAACTCTGGTGCTCAAGGTGAGTTCGCCGGTCTCCGGGTCATCAAGAAGTACCAGGAGGCTCAGGGTGGCTCCAAGCGCAACGTCTGCCTGATCCCTGTCTCTGCTCACGGTACCAACCCTGCCAGTGCTGCTATGGCTGGTATGCGTGTCGTCACTATCAAGTGTGACACGAAGACCGGTAACCTGGATCTGGCCGATCTCAAGGCCAAGTGCGAGAAGCACAAGGACGAGCTCGCCGCTTTCATGATCACCTACCCCAGCACCTTTGGTGTCTTCGAGCCCGGTGCCAAGGAGGCCATTCGCCTTGTACACGAGCACGGCGGCCAAGTCTACATGGACGGAGCCAACATGAACGCCCAGATCGGTCTCTGCTCCCCGGGTGAGATCGGCGCTGACGTCTGCCACCTGAACCTGCACAAGACCTTCTGCATTCCCCACGGCGGCGGCGGACCCGGTGTCGGCCCCATCGGTGTCGCCGAGCACCTGCGTCCCTTCCTGCCCTCCCACCCAACCAGCGAGCATCTCCAAGCCAAGCGCGGCGATAACTCTTCCCCGCCAATTTCCGCTGCCCCCTGGGGCAGCGCATCCATCCTCCCCATCACATTCAACTACATCAACATGATGGGCGACCGCGGCCTAACCCACGCCACCAAGATCACCCTGCTGAACGCCAACTACATCCTCTCTCGGCTGAAGCCCCACTACCCAATCCTTTACACCAACGAGCACGGCCGCTGCGCCCATGAGTTCATCCTCGACGTGCGCGGCTTCAAGGAGACATGCGGTATCGAGGCTATCGACATCGCCAAGCGTCTCCAGGACTACGGCTTCCACGCACCTACCATGTCCTGGCCCGTCGCTAACACCCTCATGATCGAGCCCACCGAGTCCGAGAACAAGGCTGAGCTGGACCGCTTCTGCGATGCCCTGATCTCCATCCGTAACGAGATCGCCGACATCGAGGCCGGCAAGCAGCCTCGTGACGGAAACGTCCTCAAGAACTCCCCTCACACCCAGCGTGATCTTCTCACCACGGAATGGAACCGTCCTTACACCCGTGAACAAGCTGCTTACCCACTGCCCTGGCTGTTGGAGAAGAAGTTCTGGCCTAGCGTGACTCGTGTTGATGACGGTAAGCCTTCGACCATACAATATCCTTTTAAGAATATTTACTGATTATGTCATAGCCTATGGTGACCAGAACTTGTTCTGCACGTGCGGCCCTGTCGAGGACTCCGAATAGATATGATACCCTTTGCTTTTCAGCCGGATCTTTAACATTCCGGTCTGCGCTTTATTTCTATGTGTATAGATTCAACATTTATTTGTACTGCTTGTACTGTGATGATCACGATTTTACTTGCTTAGACATGAATTGATTCAACATAATATTGGATATTGAAATGGTAGTTGAGCCTTGGTAGATGGTTCTGTTCTAGGGTTTTTGTGCTTCTATTTTTGGGCTCTGTCTCACCTTGGCTTTAAAAATAACTAGATGCATCTGAAGAACGACTAACGACGCTACAGAAATAAACCAGTCTACTAATCCTATGCGCTGATTTGCTACCTAGGTAGACAGCAAAAGCGAGAGATCGCCGACACTCTTAGTAAGGCCAGCGCCGGGGTCCTGTAACTAGTTATTTTCTATCAACCTTAACTATATCTTCTTACTTCTTACTCTACTGGCCCACACAGGAGATGCGCGAAATCTTTCACGGTAATGATGGTATCATGGCTGGGTGGCCCCCTCTCCTCCTGACCTCGCTACCTCGCCATCCTAGACGCCTTCTTCCCTATATTTCTGCCATTGCCCTCCTTCCCTACTCACTGCTCTGCACTCTTTGATTTGCACTCTTTGATTTGCACCTGCAATTTGCACCTGCAATTTGCACCTGCAATTTGCCCCCCCCCCCTAATTGGACTTTCCGTCTACCCCGCCCGCCCCATTTTTCTCTTCTAGTCGCAAACAGGGGCAGAGCACAACCCCTCGTTGCCTCACCTCGTTGCCTCAGGTTTCAGTTCTTGGGGTATGGATCATTTGGCCTCTCTATGCAGGTTGCGCCGGCTTTTAGAGCCGCCTGTCCCAGGCGACGTGGTATCAATTATTCTTGCCCTCGCCTACTGCTGTCGTGGCTTGGTTGACTGGCGGCTGCAGGCGCTATGCCCTGTCATGCCCGATGACAGCTATCCAATGGCAAAAATACCTCCTGGATGATTGCCTCAGCCTCGTCCTTGAGCCTGATGACTTAGAGATAGCAGTCATACATATTCAATAAGCACGGTCGAGATCTTGGCCCTGAGAACCCGTTCGCCGTTCAGACTGCGAGAACTAGGAGTACTGAGGCCATCGATCCGGCAATCCCGAAATCCAATCAATCTCTGTCCGGCGTCCGAGCAGATCCAAATAATGGCAAATATTGCTAGGGTTCCTTTTAGCCAGCTGGCCTTTATAGGCTTATGCTTTCTCTGTGCAGACTAACCCTCCCTGTTAAGCTGATATGACAGCGAGACACACTGATGCTAAGCCCCCGAAACAGGAAGAAACTTGTCATGGATTTCATTCTAGACTATCTACGCAGCTCGACTTTGCGTTCCCTGCTCAAATGGATATAAGCCAGTGAGTGGTCCACGGCTGGAGACTTGCTGAGGCGTCAAATTCTGAGATTTTCCGCCCTTTGAAGCTCGTTTTTCTTATGATAGCATGATTCAACTGAATAACTGACTCCAGAAATACGCGGGTCAATTATAACATGATGTCCCAACGACGCTCGCACCAAGATGGATCACCACCCTAAGTCGATTTTAATGAGGAAAGCGTGGCGTACACATATTGACATCGTTATATGCACTATGGTCAGTCCTCCAGTATGGCTTGAGTTACTAGGGAGGCGCTTTATGTGTATCGTGATCAACAAGGATCTTTTTCTTGCTATGTTTGTAGGGAGGTCTTGCAGCAGTAAGCTAAGGGGAAAAAATGGCTGCAGGCAGGTGATAGAAGGTGAGTTATAATTGATGCAACAACCAGGACTACCGTAGGTACTAGGGGGAGCCTTGGTATATATGCATCTGCTTTCTCCCACTAGCAGTGGTGTCTCTTGTACTACCTACCTATTTCTCCCACAACTGAATACCTAGAACTGTCTCAAATCCAATATCCTAAACTTCTCCACTATGCCTGAACAGCCCACTGCGTCTGACCTGCCCGCCGTTTGCACCCAGTACCAAATATACTACATATGTGGCCATAGCAAAAACTCTGAATTTGTCAAGTGTGCACAGCATCTGAAAAAGGAAGAGGAAAGATGTGCCAATAAAATATGGAAATACAAGGAGAAAAATAGGTCACTCCACAAATGCCGAGAGTGCCTCAAGAGTGGTTGAACTTCTTACGGTATTTCAACCCTAAGTGGGGGATTTGATGAGGCTAATCGTTAACATAGGTCAAGCTTCAAACGCCCTATAAGAGAGACTAGCCGAGCATAGCACGGGTGATGGTTGATCAAGGAATAGTATACTTTATGTGAATAGTGACTTAACGGCTGAAAGATCAAAAAGATTATGAGATGTAACTGAGAATGAAAATCTTGTGTTTTCGTAGTTAGGTCATCGTGGATGCAATGCATAACTAGTTAACTATTGTTTATTATGTGATAGGTCCTAGAAAGAAGAAGGCGGTGTGGTCCGGTAATCAGGCCTACTCTAAATACTTGTCTCGTGACTCAGGGGTGTTATTTCTGGCCTTCCCCCGCTCGATCAACTTGTTCATCCTGCTTACTCCAAACGAGCCTGCTTACTTCAAACCTAGGAATCTACGCCTAGCAAGGGTTGCTCATATCTATGCTACATCATTCCAAAATGCCATCTAAATACACCCTTCTATCGCTCGATATGGGCCAGGACGACTGTTTGTACAGATTTCTTCGCGAAGATTCATCACAGAAGAGAATTGTCTATGCCCATCTCAAATACCTCGACCTGATTCCAGAGACGTCACAAACCTTTGGCCCCGAAGTGATCCGTGAACTCTCCAAACTGAAAGAATGGTCTAGTGAATGGGAGACGCTCGTCATCTCTCAAAACCATGTGGAACAGAATACATTTAAGCGGCATTCATTGCCACCGCAAAACATCCTAGGAAACTACCCATATTTCAATATCTTCGACATAACAGTTGTTGACTCCATGACAAACAGGGTCTTCTGCGTTATGCAAGATAAGAAGGAATGTTTTATGAAAATCGCTCGTTTCGAATACGAACTCGGCTGGTTAGCACAGGAGATCAAAGCGTATCATACTCTTGCATGCCATGACTCATCTTTGGGACCCAGACTACTCGGCTATGTTTATGAAGAGTCTCAGGACCGCGTTGTGGGGTTCCTCTATGAGAAGATCACGGGGTATTGGCCGGGTATTGGTGAGCTTGAAGTGTGCGAAAATGCTTTACGGGAACTTCACAAACTTGATATTCTTCACGGGGATCCCAACAGATATAATATGTTCGTTACCGAGAAAGGGGTAAAATTCATTGACTTTGAAGACTCGCGTGTTGGCAAGGCTAAAGATGCAGACGCAGACTCTTGGGAGAAAGCAAAATCTGATGAAGAGCGAAGTCTTCGGGAGTGGTTGGCAGATGAATCAGGGAGGGGGCGTCCAATCTGACAGACGAGATTGTATAATGCGGATTGTTATCTTTGCCTAACTAACAAATTCACATCTTTTTATCACAGCGAAAAGAAGGATTTCGGGGTTCTATATGCTTCATTATATCTAGTAAAGGCTTCTTTATATCTAAGACGTCACCTCATCACCTCTATTCACTGCATAGATATCAGATAATCTGGTGAGAAGGAATGATATGTATATTATAGAGGTCATGTAGCGACACCAACCAAATATATCTATATTATTGATCTGGCCAATCCCTAGCCTATTAGACTCTCCGACATCTTTGTTGAGTATCTGTCTAAGACAATCCTCGGCGCCTACATATAGGCTTTTCGCTGTAGGGAGATTTCCAACAGTCTTAGGGCCCTTCTACCCTTCTATCACATAAGACCCCTATGCCCTCTCACTCTTTATTATTTATTCTCTTACTTTCTGACGTTAAACTCTCTTACTTTTACTCATATCTTTCAATACTCTATTCCCTACGCTATATACTATGCATATGCTCTCACTTCACATTACTGCACCTTCTCGCTTTTATCATCGCTTCCAACATACGTCTATACCCGTCCGCCATGTCTGTTCTGTTCGCCATCACGGATCACTTGAAATGGCGCCTTGACCCAACGGATGGCGATAATATCTGCAACGTCATGAAGCTACCACTCACTAAGCGACGTTACAAGCATGATGCTATCAAGGACGAGGTCAGCAACATCGAATTTCTGAAAGACGGCACTGTGTTCCTTGGTACGCTCTTCGCGCTGAAACGCTTGAGCCTCCGCCAAGAATTCGGTCAGAATACGCCCGACTGTGGCTGTTGAATCAAGATCTCACACTGTCCGAGCTCGCTGAACTAGAGCGGCGCATCACCCAACAAGACTCTATGACCACCGTTGATATGATTCTGCGTAATATGGGCCACGATGACACTCATCATATTTTGGAAGGCATCCGTATAGTATGCGATATGGCTACCTTGGTGATTTACCATGACACCGTCGATGAGTACCCTGTCAAGACCGCCATCGAGGACGTCCGCGTCAAGCTATACCGCACCGTTTTTGGACACGTCCCCACGAGAGCGGACCTTATTGAGCATGGCCACACCGTGTAGGCAGTTAGCGTCTGAGCATCTTCACTTTGCATATTTTTACTTTGTGTCCTTTTATTTGGGTATGGAGAACTTCTTTGCGTCGGGGAGATGTCACGTGGCCAACGCAAACAGATGACATAAGCTAGCCTGTACCAGACACGTGACCTACGTCCTTCATTGATAACAGCGTCCATTCCTGTGCTTTTAGGCAATATCATCATGATTTCGCCATCTAATCCTTCCAGAGTGTAACAATCTTTTTGATTTGCTAGTTGTCTCCAAATACTCTACAAAGCCTTATCATGGCTTCTCTTACAATGTCTGACAGTACAACCGCACTGACCCGCACTCACCCGCACCTATAATTCACGCTATCTCCGCCGGTTCTAACGTATCCATCGAAAATACGAGTAACCCCGCGGAGGCAGCCGGTCGCCGCCCTTTGAACTTCAGGCCCTGTTGATTCCATAGTCTGCTACGACACAACTTCACTGATCGCCGTATACTACGCAGATTAAATAAGCTGGAACAGACCTGAATACTCGGTCAGTGCTACGCCTGCCCTTCTGTGCTGTCTAGCCCCGAGCCATCCATATATCAATCTGCATCACTGCTTCGACATGGAGTGATTTTTCCACTGTGAACCGAGATCTGTGCAGTTTTTTCCCATTCTCCTAGATCTATTCTATACTTTTACCTGCTTAGATTGCTTTGCATACTTTGTCAACACATGATGGCCAAGCCTTATATGTTCACTGTCTACCGAGGCACTTTCATTCAGCTTCCCCGAGTGGACATCGGCCGAACAAAGCCGGAGCTCGTTTGCAATCGCGGTTCCCTATGGGTGTCCTCTGCAGATGGCCGTATCAAGGGCTTCGACTGGCAGGCTCGGGACGATGCGAGTTTCCAGGCGCTGATGACCCGCAATGACTGGGTAGACGAAGCAGCTGTCAACGGCAACGGCGTGAATGGGGCGACTGTCAAGGTCAAGATTGTCATTGCCAGCGAAGACAGGAACGAATTCTTCTTCCCCGGATTTATTGGTAAATTACCTAGTTCTCTTCCTTCACTATCGGACACTGACCATTGACCAGATACCCATATACACGCGCCTCAATTCCCCAATGTCGGGCTATTTGGCTCTTCCACTCTTCTAGACTGGCTAGAAAAATACACCTTTCCCGTGGAATCAGGATTCGGATCTAAATCAGACCCGAAAACCCAAGACAAGAATCCCAAAGACACACCACCTCATGCTCTACGCATCTACGATCAAGTCGTGGCTCGCACTCTTTCCCACGGCACAACCTGCGCATCATACTTTGCAACAATCCACGTTCCAGCAACCAACGCTCTCGCCGCCCTCTGCCACTTACGCGGCCAACGCGCCTTCATTGGCCGAGTCTGCATGGACAACCCGGACTTCTGCCCAGAATACTACCGCGACCAATCCGCCGACGACTCAATCAGCGCAACAAGATCAACAATAGAGTATATCCACACTCTCGATCCAAATGGAACTCTAGTGAAACCAATCGTCACCCCCCGCTTCGCCCCAACCTGCACCCGTCTCGCCCTGGAAGGTCTGGGCAAGCTAGTCACACAGTATAACCCACCCCTACACATCCAAACGCACATCTCCGAAAACACGAACGAAGTCGCCCTCGTCAAACACCTCTTCCCCGAATGTCCAAGCTACGCTTCCGTCTACGATTCATACAACCTCCTCACCCCGCGCACTATCCTCGCCCACGCAGTCCATCTAACAGCTGACGAGCGTGCCCTGATTCGCAAGCGCGATGCTAAAATCTCACACTGCCCCGCCTCAAACGCCGCTCTCGGCTCCGGAATCGCAATGGTTCGCGTCATGCTCGATGAAGGTATCACCGTCGGTCTCGGAACGGACGTGAGCGGTGGGTATAGTCCCAGTATCCTCGAAGCCGCGCGCCAAGCATGTCTCTCCTCGCGACTTCTGGGTCATACAACCGCCCATATCAAATGCAAGTCGATGAACGGATTCGAGAAGACTGAGGGGAGAGAGAAACTCTCCGTCGCAGAGACTCTATATCTCGCGACCCGCGGTGGCGCCGCAGTCGTTGACATGGCGGATGAGATTGGTGGCTTTGAGGAGGGTATGTTCTGGGATGCACAGTTGATTGAGCTTGGAGGAGTTAAGGATCTGGGGGACTGTCCTCTTGATGTCGTCAGTAATGGTGGAAGTCTTGTCAAACCTGGCCCTGTGGGTAATGTTGATCTCTTTGGGGCTGAGACTTGGGAGGAGAAGATACAGAAGTGGGTCTGGAGTGGGGATGATCGCAATACTAAGGCTGTTTGGGTTGCTGGGCGGTTGGTGCATCAGCGGACGTAGATTATGTGTTTCCTTTTATGAGTGTACGCTTTCAGTACCTTTTTTGTCTTTGCGTGTATATATGGGGTTGTTTAGAGCCGGGTGTTGAGCCGTCAGGCACTCGTTATGGCATGTTACTATTTGAGAATTAGAACCCGTTTCCCACTAATCCCGTTGATAGACTACTAGGAAGCGTCTACCTCTTATGCTGGAATGTTTCTTCGTCTTTGACCTGGATATCACCTCCAAGCTACAGAGGGGGATCTCTAATGCTTGAAACTGGCCTCCCCTCTCAGCGGCTGCAGCGATATACCTAGATTGCATCCCTTCCATTTAGCTATACGCTACTGAAGTATAGCTACAGACAGTTCTCATACGATATAACTACCCGTACCTATAACACCAGTTTATCTCTATAGTAGGATGGCCTTGGCCTTGGAAGTAGTGATGGTCTTTAGCTTACCCAAATGCAGATTCATGTCTCAAGGTAGGTTCGGCAATCCGGGAAAGACTCCAGAAAACGTATCTGTTTCCAAGTCAAGAAACCAGTAGAGTAATCAAGAGTTAGCCAGCCTATTATTGGTGATCAGCGAGCATTCCTCGTTCTCGATCGTTGAGCATTCCAGACGCCACCGCCGCATCCAGCCCAACATTCTGCAGAACAAACAAGGGATAACAATCAGAACATCAATTTCACTGCCTACCAGGATAATGTGTCAAGTTTGAATGGCAAGGGAAAGCAATGATTAATTGCCTACCCATCTGATTCAAGTCAACAATATCAAGCCCTACCTATTGTCCACGCAAAACAAAGGTTGTTGCAGCACTTATGAATAGTTCATACTCCGTCCTATCAATATTTAGATTCCTGCTTTCGGATTCCGAGACAACATCCGCACGAGTCGGCCGCGTGGTACCTTTTTTTAGACAGGTGTATTCGGAAATTACTGATAGACACCTTCGGGATCATGTCTCCGTTCGATAATCTCAGCTTGGAATTTTCCGCGACCGGGCTGCCACGTTGTATACACCGCCGGTCTCCGAATATGTAACACTACTTGCACACGCCACGCATAGACTAATGTATGCAGATGTAGGAACCACGACCGATCTGGAAGGAGGTCAAGAGCTTCCCTCCGTAGTCTAATGTCCGATTCGACCGTATTCTTCGAACACAGTTCTAGTGGATTCTGAAACGTGACGCCAAGGCCGTGATTTATATCATGTCCGCACGCGATGGTCAGATCTGTCTCGGGTGTGCCTGTTAGCTCGACTCCACCTGATAGCTGCGTTTGCCTGTCGATGCAAACAATACTCGTCTTCATATTGTTCTCGTTAATGGAATGGGTTCGATTGTCTGATTGCATATATACGGGCTACGAATCTTCGTTATGTTGGTTACTTACTTCTTTGATCGTGCATTGGAGGATCTGTTTAGTTTTCACGGTGTGATCTCGACAAGATGCATTTCTCTGTGCTTGCTGCAGCCCTGGTGGCGTGCTCAGGCATTGCCAATGCTATAGGGATGATGTCGTTTACACGGGATCTTACTCTGGCGTCGAAGATGGGAATTAGCTCTGAGGAGTTATGGGGTGGTCATAAATCGGCCCATGAAATTGCTATGGAGAGATCGGACGTTACTCTGAATGCTCGAAATGTTTCGGTATGGTTCGTGCTGGTGTTTTGTTTGGCTTTACTAACTCGTACAGATTCCAATCGATCACAATGATACCTCTGTGGGCACCTACAACAACCGCTACTGGGTCAATGATGAATTTTACAAGAAAGGTGGACCAGTCTTCATCTATGATGTTGGCGAGGCCGATGCCGAGTCCTCTGCTTATTCAATCCTGGGCAACTCTACTTCCTTTTTCGCGGAATTGCTGGCGGAGTTTAATGGAATGGGAATTGTGTGGGAGCACAGGTTTGTCGAAATCAACCGAATCGCCATGCTTGACTAACATCCCATAGATACTACGGAGACTCCCTTCCATATCCTGTCAACACCGACACTCCGCCCGAGCACATGATTTACCTCTCAAATGAGCAAGCCCTAGCCGATATCCCGTACATGGCGCGGAATTTCACTCTCGAGGGTTACGCCGATGTTGATTTGACCCCTTCCAGTACACCCTGGATCATGGCCGGAGGCTCTTATTCCGGGATGCGATCGGCCTTTACTCGAGAGAAGTATCCCGATACGATCTTTGCCTCGTGGGCATCTTCAGCACCGGTCCAGGCCAAGGTCGACATGAGCATCTATTTCGAGCAGGTCTATGCTGGAATGGTTTTCAAGGGTCACTCAAACTGCACCAAAGACATCAAAGTAGCGCTGGAATACATCGATGCCGAGCTCTCCAAGAACGCCTCCAGCGCAGCCGCAATCAAGAAGCTTTTCTTCGGTGAAGGCGCAGAGAAGAATAACAATGGCGACTTTACAACGGCTCTTGCTGGCCTTTATGGCTATTTCCAAGCCGAGGGTCTCGGGGGTGGAGACGGCAGCATTGAAAATTTCTGTCGTCATCTAGAGACCGATCCGGTGACCTTTCAACCGGCCGGACCGCGTGGATTCGCCCCGTATCGGGGCAGAGAGTACATGGCAAGACGGTTTGCATCCTGGCCACCCTGGCAAGAGCTGGTCAACGTCAATTACAAGACAAATTGCGGAGGTCTCAACGAGTCCCTGCCGTTATCTTGCATATTGAACCCCAGGTACACGGACGTGTCAAATATCAGCTGGCTGTGGCAGGTCTGCACCGAGTGGGGGTTCTACCAGAGTAACAATTTCGGACCTCACTCGCTTCTGTCCAAATACCAGACTGTGGAATACAACCAAGCGCTTTGCACCCGCCAGTTCCCCGAGGCCGCGAAGAGGGGAATCATCCCCAAGTCACCTGAGGTCAATCGAGTGAACAGGGAGACCGGCGGCTGGACAATGCGTCCATCGAACATCTACTGGAGCGGTGGCCAGTTCGATCCCTGGCGGACTCTCTCTGTCCTTGCCACGGAAAGCTTCGCTCCGAGGGGTGTGAACTTCACTACGGAAATTCCTAAATGCAATGTCGCGACCGGCCAGGACTCGGTGTTCGGATACATCATGCAGAATGCCGAGCACTGCTTTGATATGAGACGCGGGTTCGCTGCGGGGGAGATTTCACGTGGATACTTTAGACAGGCGTTGAAAGAGTGGCTGCCCTGTTTCCAGGCCAAGTAAGGTGAGAGCTGGAGGCGGAGTCTGGGGAAGAATGAGAAGAAGGGAAGGATCGGCACGGTTAACTCAACCGACGATTCGCACATGCACGTGCCGGTCAACCGAGGAGGATATTACAAGTTATCTCTTGATATTCTTACATTATCCCTCTATTTATCTATTCTCACTCTTCATGTTGAATACTGAATCCCAAAGTTACACAAGATCTCATCATGTCAAGTCCGACCGTGCTTATGATTGGTGCACTTTTAGCCGCATCTCTCATCCTGCGTTATTTCATCGAGTCGTACCACCACTACAAACAGGCCAAATCCCTGCACTGTGAATCACCACCACGCTGTAACTCCGCCTTCTTCGGTATTCCGGCATTCTATCGCCTCACGAAGGCTGTCCGTGAGAAACGCTGGATCGATTATCTCACCGATCAATTCGCTATAAATGGAAATACCTTCCAGCAGCAGTTTTTGAACAGGAAGCTGTTGACTACTATTGAACCGGAGAATATCAAGGCTATTCTAGCAACTCAATTCCAGGATTTCTGTCTCGGTACGAGACATGAGCAGTTCTATCCCCTGCTGGGTGATGGTATTTTTACGTTGGATGGTGCGGGCTGGTCGCATGCAAGAGGGTTGTTGCGACCGCAGTTTACCAGAGATCAAGTCGCGGATTTGAGCATGCTCGACGATCATATTAAGAATCTGATTGCTTTGATCCCTAAAGACCGAAGCAGCTTCGATATTCAGCGTCTCTTCTTCCTGCTGACTCTGGACTCGGCCACCCACTTCCTCTTCGGCGAATCCGTGGGCTGCATGCTTCCCCCGTCAGAGACTACCGGTGTTTTGGAGAAATCTGCTGTACGCAACGCCCAGGGCTTTGCGGATGCGTTCACCACAGCACAGGACTACCTGGCCGCCCGGTCGCGTGCGCAGGGCCTCTACTGGCTCGTCAATCCTAAAGAATTCCGCGAGGCTAATAGCCGGGTCCATGAAGTGGTTGACCATTATGTCAATATCGCGCTCGAGTCCAAAAGAAACCCAGATAAAAAACAGGATGATCGGTACATCTTCCTTCATGCCTTGGCAGCCGACACCGATGATCCCAAAATACTACGCGACAACATGCTCAACATCTTGCTCGCTGGACGCGATACTACTGCCAGTCTGTTGAGTTCGATATTCTTCTATCTGTCCCGACACCCCGCCGTATTCAACCGTCTGCGCCGTGAAATCATCGAGGCATTCGGCGATAGCAAAACTTCAATCGAAATCACCCAAACCAAGCTAAAAGACCTCTCTTACCTCCGCTACGTCCTAAATGAAGGTGCGTCTCACCACTCCAGTATACCACCTCTTCACTGACAAATCCAGTCCTCCGCCTCCAACCCCCCGTCCCAGTAAACTTTCGCGTCGCTACAAGAGACACCTCCCTCCCAGTTGGAGGTGGTCCCGACCGACGCTCACCCGTCTATGTGAAGAAAGGCCAACTAGCCGCCTACAACGTCTTTGCTATGCACCGCCGCACCGATCTTTGGGGCCCAGATGCCCGTGCTTTCCGCCCAGAGCGCTGGGAGGAGAATGCCAAGCACGGATGGGAGTATTTGCCCTTCAACGGGGGTCCGCGTATCTGTCTTGGTCGTAAGTCATACCTTAAACTGAGATACGAGCGAAGCTGATATATGGGACTATAGAGCAATATGCTCTCACAGAAGCTAGTTACACTGTCGTTCGATTGATGCAGCACTTTGATACGCTTGAGAATGCCGATCCGCATCCTCGCGAGGAACCGATTAAGTTGTCCAATCTGACTATGATGCATGATTCGGGTGTGCCGGTTAAGTTGTATTCGTCTGAGCTACTTTAGGCTCCGATGTTCAAGCTTATGTGTCCATGTCAATGTAATGTTTGCTTTTGGTTGTATGAAAATCGGATTTTCTGGCTTTGAAATGCTCCTCTTTATGTTTTAGCACCGGGATACGTACGCAAGTCTCCGTAAAATCAGGGCTGGATGTCCGGCGTGAAACACGGGTCAGTGAGAACTTCTGCGATTTGGAAAATAATCTTAGAAAGCTGAAACATTCCGACCATCTATCGCCATCATCGGAAAGAATGCATTCATTATCTATTACCTTTTGCAAATATGCTTGACTTTTCTCATACATCGAGAAAGCCATTTGCAAAGCTAAATAATAGCAAAGAGTCGACGGTCCTGTACCAACCGAGCAGCTATTAGTAAAACACCGCCGAGAAGCAGCGACACTCCCGAAAAAAGCGACAGGGAAAGATATCCGTATTTCTCAGCCAGTGCACCGCTAATAGGAATATTTGCCATCGCACTAGAAACAATTAGCCGAAATCACACAAGGTAATAAGGTTGATCATACGAGAGCGAAACAGATGCCGACACAGTCCCAATAGCAAGGCCTATAGTAGAAGGCGTAGCAACCTGCGCTGCACACGCTTGCTGAAGTGAAATAATCCCCTAGTATCGTCAGTATATTTGATTGGCAATTTGACGACACAACTTACACCCGATACAAAGCCATACGCAGCCGACCATACACCCAAACCAGCCTCTGATTCAACTGTCGTCCAGCACAGTGCAGTGAGACCAGATAGCAAGGTGGCGACAATACAGCAGTTGAACTTGCCGTACTTATCAGCCACAATGCCGGGAACCACACGACCAAAGAAAGAAGCCCCGTTGACGATAGAAACGGTGTGAAATGCGAAACTTGATGAGAATCCCTTTGCCACGGCGTATGAAGTCGTGTAGAAGAACGGCGAAAACATACCAAAGTATGTAATGAACATAGCAAGTGAGAGTAGTTGCAAAGCTGGCTTTTTGAAAAGAGTCACAGCTTCCGCCTTGCGATCTACCTTGGCTGGAGGAGGGACATTTTCATCTTTCCGCTCACCATCACTAGGGGCGACGGTGGGCGACTTCACAACAAGACATGAAAAAGCAAAACACGGAATCATGATAAATCCCACGATGCGCATTGTCCACGGAAACCCAATTTTTGGCTCCTTGAGCAATTTGTCAATAGCAATAGGCCAGATAACGCCGCCAAGGGAGGATCCTGCAAGGACAATACCCAGCGCCGCACCACGATTCTCCGCATTAATCCACTTTCCTACCACCGCCAACATGGGCCATGTAACCAGCGCCATTGATATACCCAGTAGGATACCCTGTGCAAGGAGGAACTGGTAAAACTGTTTGCAGAGCGAGGTCATCATTATCGAGAAGATGGTGCCGATTGCACCGACCCAGCACATCGTTTTAGGCCCGAATATGTCGAGGATGGCTCCGGATATGACAGAGATTGAGAATAAAAAGAAGATCGCCGTTGCGCCGAGCCAGGCGATTGTTGATTTGGGGCTGGTGGATAGTTGGGCGGACGCGTAGTATTCTTCGAATACGCCGAATGAGTTGAGGAAGCCTACTGTGCAGAACAGACAGGTGCTTGCTCCCAACATGATGAGCCATGCGCGAGATTTTGAGCTGTGGGTATTAATGGAGTAATCGTGATATGTTTTGGAGTTACTTACCCATTGTTTTGGAGGTCTTTTGTAGTAGACATCTTGTAGAGGCTGGGGAGTAATGTCCCAAAGCGTTCATTGATGGTAAAAAGTCTAGTAATTACAGCGTGGATAAAAGGGCTTCGCTCTTAATAACCAAACGGAGCTAGATTATCAGCGGGCTGGGTGTTTATATATGGATTTGACTCCTTAAGTGCATCGAAGCATAGGAGACTCCGAGCTATGGACTCTACGGACCAATCGGAGCGTGCCAAGCCCGGACACTCCGCGGACACTCCAGACGCCCCTCGACTCCCAAAGGTTCGAAGCTCCGGCCCTCGCCCGAACCCATGTATTAGCATCAATGCCTGTAATGAAAGTCATCCTCCTGGCTTAAACAGTTACAGGCATGAAACGCAAGCCGGCAGCTAACGCCGACCCGAGTCATACGAAGAAGCAACCCCGACAGGACCCAGTGTCGTGCGAATCATGTCGAAAGAAGAAACTAAAGTGCGACCGGAACCTTCCATGCAGTAGCTGTACTACTCGCAAGTTGCCCTGCAACTATACAAGTCATGAGACAGCACCATCCAGCTACGTGAAACAGGGGAGCCAAACAGATGAGCAGCCCTCGTGGGACAACAAGCCTGTATCACGACCTCTACACTCAACTCCTATCATCGAGTCTCGCAGCCGCAATCGAGATGACCCTCTCATGACAGCAGAATGGCTCGAGACTATTCTCATGGGCCATCGTGTTCCCAGCATCGCTCCCGCCCCGCTGAAAGACGAGCTGTCCCAATACTCGCGAGTAGCCGCGCCCCAACAGACTCACATCTCCGGAAGCTTGTTGTCACTCGTACGTGGTGCCAGGACTGCATCTCATGAAAACCCTGCGACTGTTCACCTCCCATCTTTCCTACCGACAAAGGCTGAGGCTATGAGTCTTTTGCAATATTACTGCAACCATCTCGATTGGCAGTACCATATCATTATTCCTAGTCAGACAAAGCGGGACATCTGCACGCTATATGAGAGGATTGCATGCGATGACTTTGATCTGCAGCACCTTGCCCTTTTATTCGCCATTGTCGCAACGGCCTTGTTCTACCAGCTCTTGTCGTCTGAGTCCGCCGACTTTGCGGAGGTCTGTAGTCGAGAGACGGCTTTTTTAGCAGGCGCCGCTCTGATCCAGAGTAATTATGTTGCTTATCCTAGCATTGAGGGGCTGCAAGCTACTATGATAATTGGACATCATCTGTCGGTTGCGACTCTTAGTCCTTCTGTCAGTTCGCTATTTCTGCATGGGACTTTTATTAGCCAGGCTAAGAGTCTTGGCCTTCATACGGTGGATGCTGTGACATCGGAACGAAACCTAAAAGGGTGTGATAGGTCTACAGTTGAGCTTAAGCGGAGACTGTGGTGGGACTTAGCCTCCTATGACTGGTATGTTGCTTAAGTGGATGTCTGAATTCGTTTGCTAATCTCTCCTCAGGCTACTTGGATTTCTCAGCGGACCACATCAGGGGACATACACGATTAGCCCGCAGCACATGAACGTGCGAAGGCCGCGGAACATCGAGGACGAAGATATCGGGAACAGTGATGCGGAAATGTCCCTTGCAAAACCAACCTGCATGTCCTACACTCTGTATAGGTTGAGACTCGCCGAAGTATGTCGGGAGATTGTGGACAGCACTGCAGCTGAACATCTTCAAGGAATCGAGGTACCCTACGAAAAGATCCTATTACTAGACCGCAAACTCCACGACGCATACTCCGAAATTCCAGCATTCTTCCGATTCGATCAACCATCCCAACGCGAATTCGCAGCTCTCTATCGCGAGCGGCCAGAAATCGCATGGCAACGCGCCTACATCCACCAAGGATACCACTCCCGTTTCTGCCGTCTACATAGGCAATATTTCGTGCGCGGGGCCAAAGATCCGAGATACTCGTATTCGCATGTCGTGTCCCTTCAATCTGCTCGAAGGGTTTTGGAAGTGAAGCGAATCATGGATGAGGAAGAGCCGCTCTTTACGCCTAACAGCTCCTTGTTTTGGGCGGTTACGCACCATGTCTTCATGGCGGCTGTTATCTTGCTTATTGATGTTTGTTTCAACTGGGATGATATTCTCGCTGAGAAGCGGAAGGAGGAGGTCATTGGTGCTTGTCGTATGCTTAGTCGTGCGCAGCAGTCGTCTTCTGTGGCGAGGGAGGGAATTAGTGCTATGATGGGGATCTTGCACAAACATTGGAAACGTGAAAGGAGAGCAGATGTGTCACAAGTTGAGCAGCAGCTGGTTTCCAGTCGGGATAATTCGACTTTGAGGGATGAGCAGACATCTGTGCCAAATGCTCATGGTCCGAAAGATGGGCGGTCTGAAAACCAAGTGCATGTTCTCCCTCCGACAACATATTCTGCGACAGATGAGTTTGGCCAGGTCCCTCTAGAAGATATATGGTCTGAGATCCTGGATAGCAGCGGTCAAATCCAATTGGAGACACCGGACTGGATGGACTTGTTGACTGAACTAACCAATGCCACTGCACCTTGCGAGTAATAGAGCTTCTTGCATTATCATTCGCAGGTTTCTGATGTTTACTCGACTCACTGTTATCCATTCTGGTGGTTAATGACAGCCAATAGTTTACATTACAAGACTGAAGCTCAATGAGGCTGCTGAAAGTAAACAACGCATCACATGATGTTAAACATTGACTCGAGACATAGATTTATGAACGAATGGATATTCAATGACATTCTATTCTGTGCATAATTCGCCCTCCACGTGCGTCAGATCAAGCTCGCCACGTGGCGAGGACGATATACTGGTTCGGCTTCAACGCCTCGATGTGATGCCATCATGATGCGACACCCGTGACCGTGATACAATATTTGAATCCGTTTCACTTTCCCCTCGCATCCTGTAACCACTCCATACCCCCTTGAATCGAAATCTCCACAAATGAAGCCCAGCTCAGACAATGCCAACACACAAGGAGAACAACCTCCCCCACATCCACCGCTATATCACAACCCACACCACCGAAGGCGAAGCAGTATTCATTTCCCATGCCCAGTTACCCGACTATATGCCTTCGAAGCCAGCCGGCGACGATGGCGAGATAGCTCTTCTGTACGCGACGACGAGCATCCCCACTATGGTTGAGGATGAAGTCGACATCGCCATGTACGACGAGTTCCTCCACCAACCACCCGGTCTGACGACTGAAGGGGGATCCGTATTCCGCATGGTAGATTTACGGCCTGGGAAGATTACCCCGATGCATCGGACTGTTAGTCTTGATTATGGGATTGTGCTGGATGGTGAGGTGGACTTGATACTTGATTCTGGGTCGAGTCGGTTGATGCATCGTGGGGATGTTTGTGTACAGAGGGGGACGGCTCATTCGTTTAAGAATAAGAGTTCTACTGAGTGGTGTCGGATGCTTTTTGTGTTTTTGCCGATGCAGATGCTTACAATTAAAGGGCGGCCGTTGGAGACGGAGGTTTATGATGAGCCTTATGAGAAGTCGGATGGTGAGGAGAATAAATAGAGGTTTAACTTGGTTGACCTAGGTACATAAATCAGAAACTGATCATCTTATAAAGAACCGGTGCTCTGTTCCTCCCTTCCAGTATAACCCTTGGCTTCTACTCGACCGTGACCTGAACCTTGGTCTTGTCTGATAAACCCTAATCAGTTACGATTTTGAGAGGAACGGAAATGAGGACAAACTCACAAAACGCTATGTGATCCTTGATATTCAATGCCTTCTCATAGGGCTCGGAGTAATACCATGCCGCATCCTGCACATTGGTATCTAAAATTGGTATCAGTATCTGAGCTATCATGCCATGGATGTCACTCACCACCGAGCTTGATCGTGTAATACTGTGCATGGCCCTTCCAAGGACAGAAAGTCGATGTATCCGTACCTACAAAAGCTGATTTGTCCTTGATAGCTGCTGGCGGGAACTTGAGTCATAGCTGGTCAGTCATAACTTCTGTCTCCAGGAAGGTTCTCAATGTACATAGACGTTCCCTTCAACAGTTTCCCAGACGTCGGTCTCAGCGAGGAGTACGTCACCTATCTTTGCTCTGGCGGTGGGCATGGTGTTGTGATTGTCTTCTTTTAAGATGGGGTTGAGTGTCCTCTGTGAGACCTGCTGTTAGCACGGTTGTCGTCACGGAGCCTGATGCGGGGAAGGTCAGGTTTTCCAAGTGCTATCTTACTTAATCCACGCTCTTTGACCTCTGTTATTCTGTCTATAAAACACCGAAGTATAAAATAATCCAACTGTGATATCCAATTGTGATCTGGATATCAAGGATATTTCAGCTATCGCGTCGGTGTAGGCAAGCCTATTCAGTGTCTCCTCTAAAAGGCGATTCCAACAGGATATTTTCCCATTACCTGCCAAAACGTATTCTACAGAATCTGGATTTCAAATAATCGGTATGAATTACCGCGTTTCGGACTCTATACGCGGAGTTGGTGACTTTGAATCATTTTCATCGCTATTTGTAAGCCAAAGATGGCCTCATTGAAAGTGTAGGGCTCCATTCCAGCTCCACACAGCTCCAGTCTAGTGTCTATAAGGGTAGCGTCCCAGCCTTAGCAGACAGCTTCTCCTTCGCTCCAATCAAGAATTTGGTTTCGCATTTACTATAGATTTTTGGCCCCAATATTATCAATCCCGGATTATCAAGCAGCGTAGAAATCTATTGAACCAACTCGTTGCAAGCACTAACCCTTCACTAATATAAAGCCCAAAAATATGTGCTAGGAATATATTAAAAAAGCACAAAGTCGTCTTTCCAAACCCCAATTGAGCCTCCAAAATGGACACCCCCGTCCGCCGCGTCGTCACAGTCCACGATCCCCAAGGCAAAGCCTACTTCGCATCAGACGAACTCCTAACTCCTTATGACCCCAAGACCGCGCCCGAATTCTCCATTCCAGATCCAGATTCCGGCTTTGGCGTCGTCCAAATCCACCGATCGCGCGGCTTCCCAGTCGACAACATGCGCCCGTTCGATGATCCGCATAAAACCCTTGTTCCACTCGCGGATACAAAGGGACCCTCCTGTCGCATCATCGACCTACCTCCCGCTGAACAGGGGTGAATGCATCGCACTTTGAGTCTCGACTATTTCGTTGTTCTCTCGGGTACTGTTGGTATTATTACCGACGGTGAAGTGGAGAAGATTCTTGAGCCGCATGATGTTGTTGTTTGTAGGGGTACGAATCATGAGTGGGTTAATCGGGGTAAGGATGTTGCGAGACTCTTTGCTGTTGTTGTTCCTAGTAAGGAGATTGTTACGGTTGATGGAGTGAGGTTGGAGAAGACGCCTGCTGGGCCTATTTATGATCCTCCTGAGGAGTAGATCACCTCTATATTGCATTTTATTTAGCAAGATCTAGAAAACAATATGGAAGGCTGCTATATTACATCGGACGCGAGATGGCTTAGTTATTATCAAGATGTATTTTGCTTGAAATTGATTTACACCTTGCCCAATTTCTTTTCCAGATTATGAGTCTATGGAATATCTACGACTGGAGTCCGAGCAACCCGAAGCAGATGATAACTTCCAGACTTGCCGGGAAGCAATTGGGGTTGGACCTGGCTGGGTGTCCCTGGAAAACCACGATGAAGCGAGAAAAGGAGAGAGAAAGCTAAAGTGGACGCTCTCAATCTGGCTGAAACCGAAGAAATTAGAACAAGCCTCCCAGAAAGTTGGATTTTCGACTACTGCTGCGAGTAAGACTACATGTGAAGACGACCTTCGTGACAACAATGGACAAGAAATGAGGTTACAAGAATAAGGTGTCTTTGACACGTGAGCGACACATTAACCTTCAATTCCTATCCGGCCTGCTCACCAGGCATATGACACTTTGAGAACACCCAGCCTCGTATCTACAGTAATAGTATAGGTTGCTATGATCGTCATCTGGGACACGAAGGACACGGCCAACATACGAATACTTGAATCCTTCTTGAATAATCATATGATATTGCTATACAAGAGCGGAGAAGCGAAGCAAATGAGTCGCTCTATTTTACCTCAACTTCGCTTCCTGTTCAGGGGGTGTTTTTGCTTTTTCCACCAGCCTCATTCCCTTATTTGCACATGTGCTGAGTAGAAGTGATCCGACTATTCTCACCTGCAGCTACTCCGTAAGCAGGTTACATTAAGTTAGCCGTCCCTGAGATTAGCCCCGCAGATCCCTACAATTTTCAGCCGAACTACATAAACGATCCCCGATCGGAACATACCTTTTTTCCAACCATCGCAAACCCAATATGGAGGGCAACTTGCTTGTTCTAGAGCCAGTGACCGTTGAAGACGTTCCTGCCTTGACCACCCTATGGTACGAGACATTCACCGACCCCGCCATACAGCACTTATGGCCCGACACGCCCGATATGCGCCAATGGTGGGATGAGGCCAACCGCCGGGACCTGACCGACAAGCCCTATCAGCGGTACGTTAAAGTGGTTGACCCCGAATCCAAAGACGCTCAGGGACGATCGCGGATAGTCGCATATGCCAAGTGGGATCTGGCTATGCCCGACGAGCGAGGATGTCGTTTCCCACCTTGGCATGAGGATATGCCCAAGCAGGATTGTGACAACTTCTTTAATACGTTGGAGCGGAATAGGAAGCGTGTCTTTGGTGATACGAAGCATTACTGTATGTCACTGTGGCTTCAACTTGAAATGAATGCTAATTGTGAAGATTTGGATATGCTAGGGACGCATCCCGATTACAGAGGACGAGGGGCTGGGTCGATGCTGGTTAAATATGGCTGTGATCTTGCTGATGAAAATGGAGTTGGAGCTTATGTGGATGCTAGTAAGGCCGGGGCACCATTGTATGCCAAGTTTGGATTTGTTGATGAGAGCGGGCCTGATAGCGGAGATGTTGCTGCGATGGCGAGGCGATGTCCTGACAAGACGTGAAGGTATTTAGCTCTAAGGTATAATTGCATTCTCGCGGTCTACGGGTAGTATAATTGAAAGGCAGATTTGTTTACAGTACTATACCCGGTACTACCTCGGCATTCCAGGATTGGATAAACGTCTATTCATAGCACGATCAGCACCCGTCTCATTCTTCACGACCTTATCACAATTTCGGTAGCTTGGAAGGAACAAAATTTGACATGCCAGGTGAGGGGTAAAATATCACCCGCCGAGAATCTCGGGCTTACTCCGGACTTTCGGCAGTTCGAGGTGTAAGCTGAAAATGGCGAAGATGTGCGCTGCAGGGGGTGTGTTTGCGATTGCTCCGTACGTTGCACTCTGCTTCTGCGTCCGAAATGCCACTCATGGAATGGTGACAGACGCGATTAATGTGACACAGCTCTAACTCCACCGAGAATCGAAACATGGAAGATGCAAAGATCAAAGTCCACACGAGGACAGGCGACGTCAGTCCGAATGCAACTATTTCCAACACAAAGATGCCAAGGCCTTGTTTACAAAAGCGCCAACGCTGTGTGGAACAGCTCGAATAACCTAGTTAGTGAGTTAATCCACAAAGCTAACTAGTTAGTTACATCACCTGTTGCTCTCAGTCCAGTTATTACCAAGCATCGCGGCCTCGACCGCTCTCAAAATCAAGCCTGAATAATGTCGCCAATGATGCCAAGACAGTAATCCACCCTCTCACCTGTTTGTTACTCGGAGTTTTCACTCAATTATGAGTTGCCCAGATTAAAACCGACCGCCAAGATCACAGAATCACCTCGTCACATCTACAGCTCGACCGCTTTTCAGTCTCAGTCCACGTTTATGTGGTCATGCAGCCCTAACTAAATAGTCAAAGTTAGCCTTCGGGTCATATACACTATGAATAAATAGCCTTTGTCACCAAGTACGGAGTAACACGTTCTCAGTCATCAACATGAACAGGGGTCCACCAGTCACACAACTAGCTTCTAGACCACTGTGCTAGTATAATCAGATCGTCTTGGTTGGATATTGTGCCTTATCTTGGCATCGTTCCTCGAATAGAACGGCCATTGGCTGCAAGGGGCACCTAGCAAGTCCATTCCAACGCGCTTAAATGGAGCCTCGTGCCCCGTTTTTAAATCTGACTTGAACATTTCTTGTTCTTCAGATCGAGTCTGCAATGTATGCCCTGAAGCTCGTCGTGGGCCTCGTTGGCGTGGCCAACGCGGCCTGTCCGTACATGACGGGTGATATGCCCGGTCTTGAGCGTCGTGGCAGTGGAGATGCTACTGCGGATACTGAAGACTTCCTGTCCCAGTTCTATCTGGATGATAAAGATGCCTTTATGACCTCGGACGTTGGAGGTCCAATTGAAGACCAGAATAGTCTGAGTGCTGGCGAGCGTGGCCCGACACTGCTCGAGGATTTTATCTTCCGTCAGAAGATTCAACGTTTTGATCATGAGCGGGTAAATACATTATATTCATCTGGGTTATAATTGCGGTTTGCTAATTACGCAATGGCTTATTAGGTCCCTGAGCGCGCTGTGCATGCCCGCGGCACCGGTGCCCATGGAGTCTTCACTTCATACGGCGACTGGTCGAACATCACCGCAGCTTCTTTCCTCGCCGCCGAAAACAAAGAAACACCGATGTTTGTCCGTTTCTCCACTGTTGCCGGCAGCCGTGGCAGTGCTGATACAGCCCGCGATGTACACGGGTTTGCGACGCGCTTCTACACAGATGAGGGAAATTTCGGTACGAATTATATCATCAATCGTTAAGCTCTATCTAACATATTCAGATATCGTCGGAAACAACATCCCCGTCTTCTTCATCCAAGATGCTATCCTCTTCCCAGACTTGATTCACGCCGTGAAGCCTCGTGGCGATAATGAGATTCCCCAGGCGGCCACTGCACACGACTCGGCCTGGGACTTTTTCAGCCAGCAGCCGAGTTCATTGCATACTCTTCTTTGGGCAATGGCTGGACATGGTATCCCTAGGTCATTCCGCCATGTTGATGGTTTTGGAATCCATACTTACCGCTTCGTCACTGATAACGGGACTTCGAAGCTTGTCAAGTTCCACTGGAAGACTTTGCAGGGTAAGGCTAGCTTTGTCTGGGAAGAAGCTCAGCAAACTGCTGGTAAAAACGCAGATTTCATTCGTCAGGATCTTTTTGATTCTATCGAAGCCGGCCGGTATCCCGAGTGGGAGGTGAGTGATCCTCATCCTACTATCATCAAATTTCTAACAACGTCTAGTTCGGTGTTCAAATCATGGACGAAGAAGACCAGCTCCGCTTCGGATTCGACCTCTTCGACCCTACCAAGATCGTACCAGAAGAATTAGTCCCCATCACACCCCTAGGCAAGATGCAACTAAACCGAAACCCACGAAACTACTTTGCCGAAACCGAACAAGTCATGGTAAGTCATTCCCCTACTACAAACCCAAAACCCAACCCTAACAATCACCAGTTCCAACCAGGCCACATCGTCCGCGGCATCGACTTCACCGAAGACCCCCTCCTCCAAGGCCGCATCTTCTCCTACCTAGACACCCAATTAAACCGCCACTCCGGGCCCAACTTCGAACAACTCCCCATCAACCGTCCCCGCGTCCCAATCCACAACAACAACCGCGACGGCGCAGGCCAGATGTTCATCCCCCTAAACAAAGACGCCTATACCCCCAACACCCCCAACTCCGGCTCCCCCAAACAAGCCAACCAAACCGTCGGAAACGGCTTCTTCACAGCCCCCACACGCAGCTCAAGTGGAAAATTAGTCCGCAGCCTCAGTTCAACTTTCACGGACGTCTGGTCTCAGCCGAGATTATTCTGGAACTCGCTCGTGCCTGCGGAGAAACAGTTCGTCGTTGATGCTATGCGCTTTGAGAATGCGAATGTTGTTTCTCAGGTTGTGAGGAATAACGTCGTTATTCAACTTAATCGGATCAGTAATGATCTTGCTAAGCGCGTTGCTGAGGCTATTGGTGTTGATGCGCCGGTTCCGGATCCGACTTTCTATCATGATAATACGACTGCGCGTATTGGTGCGTTCGGACAGAAGTTGCTCAAGCTTGATGGGTTGAAGGTTGGTCTTCTTGCTTCTGTGGCGGATGAAGGGTCTATTGCGCAAGGGGGGAAGTTGAGGGGTTTGCTTGCGGGTGCTGGTGTTGATGTCGTTGTTGTTGGTGAACGGATGGCGAATGGTGTGAATCAGACGTACTCGGCGTCGGATGCGACTAACTTTGATGCTGTGGTTGTTGCTGATGGGGCGCAGGGGCTTTTCGGGTCGAGTTCGGAGGGTGCGAAGAAGGGTGCTACGTCGTTGTATCCGGCTGGGAGGCCTTTGGAGATCCTTGGGGATGCGTTTAGGTTTGGGAAGGCTGTTGGGGCGCTTGGGAAGGGATCTGGTGCGCTTGATGCTGCGAGGATTTCTATGAAGAGGGAGGGTGTGTTTGTTGCGAGGTCTGTTGGGGATGAGTTTGTTGATGGCCTGAAGGATGGATTGGCCACTTTTAAGTTCTTGGATCGCTTTGCGCTGGATGCTTAGCTGGTTTTTGTGTCTATAGTGAGCAGTATAGTATATGGTTGGCTAGTATGTATTTTTGTAGGAGGTGAAATCGATCATTGGAATGAGGAATCCTTTATTTTGGAAATGATACATGAAATAGAATACAGATCATCGCATCGGTCACTTAATCCCCAAGCTTACAACGCAGTCTTAATTTGTAGGCACAAACTGCTGGCGACGCTTCGTGAAGGACCCCTGGTCCGCCATAGCTGCAGCCGTGTGCACATTCATCGCCCTCTGCACGTTGCGAGTCGAGTTGACCTGGCTGCTTTTCCCCTGACCAATGATCGCCCACTCGGCGACAGTAGCACCAGTGCCATTCTGAGCCGCCGAATCAGCAGCATCAAGTCCCTGGTTACCAATAATCAGAAGGGATGCATACCGCGCGGCGGGGACAGGGCTCGAAAGCGTCACGTTGGTGCTATTGCCGGTAGGCATGACAATCGCGTCCAGGTTGGTGGTCTTGGGATCGTACGGATCCGAAATCTCAATGTCGCGCAGAGACGTCACTACCTTGAAAGCTGAGCTGTGGTTGGAGGTCGTGTAGGCCATGGCGGGGTTGTCAAGGGTTTGGTTGTGGAAAAGCACGGTCACGTTGACGGGGGGTGCTTGAGCCCAGTCGAAGTAGAAGCCAGTGACCATAGAGCCGGCCTCTTTGCCCAGCGAAACTGTCACTGCGCTCATGTTGGCAGCGAGTGCGGGCTGCCATTTGGTCGAGGATGCGCCGTCAACTACTGATATCGGCAACTGGCCGGGCTCGTAAGAGTCGCTTGATTGGACAGGCCGGCACTGAGCCAGGTTGCCATTGATCGTGTTCACGGAAGAAACCTGGCGGTTGGGGATCACAATGGAGCCCTTTGCAGGAAGGCTGTAAACAGTGATGTTTTCCCCGCTGCCTGAGTTCACGGTAATCGTCGTGTTGGCGAAGCGCTTATCCGCAGTGCTAAGAGGCGGGGTGCCAAAGGCTCGACTGATGGTGGTGTGGGTGTAGTTTGACCAAGCATCAATGGGCCATCCACGCCAGTAGAATGTGCGATACTTCAGGTATGGGATCTGAATCGGCAGGTTGGGATCCACGTGGAGGATGTCATCAGGAACCAGACGCAGACCCAGGTAGCCGAACAGGGTAACCTGGTTAGCACCGCCGTGACCAGTAAGGAATGGGAATGCCGGATTCGTGCCTCCATTAATCGTGGCATTATCGACCAACTGCTCCGACATTTGGAAAAATGGAGCGCGAGCATATGGGAGGTATGAATACTGTCCGTAGGTGTAGGCCGAGCATCCAGAGGGTGAAACCTCATTCGCCACGATCGAAAAGATGGCCCAAGTCATGGCAGGTCCGTCGGGGGACTGCTTGTTGGCATACTATTTGAAAATCAGCACTTGTACCTGGCAATGCGTACTTCCAAAGTCACTCACGTAGTCCAGATCATCCAGAGAATTCTGCACGCTGTAGTTGGAGGTGTAGTCCAGGGGATAGGTGTTGAGGACAACGTCAGCCTGCTTGACCACGGTACTTCCATTCATGGTTGTGAACTCCAGAGTCACCCCGTTCTCACGAAGAACTAGTACTCCGTCTGCCATCTCGTCCCACGTTGAGTTCTCCTCGAGGCCAAACTGTTGGCGGAAAGCATTGGTATTCTTCAGAGTCTCAGCAATGAGTGGCATCGTGTAGCCACCAGCATCCACCATGTTGGCGTACTCATCCTAGAATAGTGAGATTCACGACAATATATGGACAGCAGAGAGTATAGTACTTACGGGATCGGTCATGTTCTTGAGAGTCCACGTAGACCCGTTCCGTACCAGCAACTCTGCATACAGTGTAGCAACGGAGTCGTAGATCGGGAAGAGACTCTCCTTAAAGGTTTGCGTGTCACCACTTGTAACCCATCGGTTGATCAGAGACAGTCCAATGTCACCGTTGATGTGATACTCATAGTCCCAGCAAGGACCAGTGGCTGTGCAGTTGCCGAAACGACCACTTGTCCACGGATAGATAGCTGCCGACGAAGAGAATTGGGTCTTGTTCTGCGATCCCGCATAGTTGGTCTTGATGTTTTCTTGGGCCATGCCGTATTTTTCCACGCGGTAATTGGTAATTCGTTCCGCGGCTTGCGGGTGTGAGGCAGTTAGACCAGGCTGCATCCATATATCAGCATCCCAGAAAATCTGACCACCGTAGGAATCCGAGGTCAAGCCGCCAACGGAAATGCTGTCGACATTCACGGCGGCTCCACCGGCCTGTTTGATGGCATCCTGGCCGACTGTGTTCTGTAGCAAATAGTAGGTGTTGGCCACGGCAATGACGGCAGAATCAATGATGTGGCTATCGGCCGGGAGGCTGCCATTCTCGGGGAATGCATAGCTATCAACAGAGTTTTCGGGCATGACGCTAGCCCACTCTGCCAGGTGAGCATGAAGAGACCTAGCATAGCCATTCTTCATCCCAGATGTGACTGCCTGCTTGGCTACCTGTCTTGGATCGCTAAATGCATCTGTGGAGGCTGCGCCAACGTACTTTGTTACGCGCACCGACTGTCCTGCTTTGAAGTTGACATCCACGGACTGGGCAATAGACGATTGGTTGGCGCCCAGGTATGGCTTATCGGACACAAGCTTGCGGGATGACAGATCGACGTTCGAATTGCCCGTCAAGTTGGTATAGATGAAGGCTGTGACGTTGGCAATGCCGTTGGGTCGCACTGCCGAGAATATCGCACTGTCGTCCTCACCGGAATCCACAAAGTCGGTTCGCACAGCAGACGTTCCGTCAATCACGTTGACAACCTTTCCCTGGGAATCACAAGAGGCGACAACTTCCATGTCGACCACCGCTTGGTTGATGTAGAACTTGTTGTTGAAAAGGCGGTAGGTAATCTGGAATGAGCCTTTGTCGCCCCTCGGTGTCCATGTGTATGTCCAAAGCAAGACTCCTGCCTTAAAATCGTATGTCGAGCGGAAGTTGGAAATGGTGCTGTTGTCGACCGTTGCATCCAAATAGGTGTTATCGCCAAGGTCCAAAACCAGTCCACTCCAGTGAGGTACACCGCTAATGACACTGTCGCCTCCATACTGAGACAGCCAAGGAGAGTTGGCTCCCTCGGTTGTGGCCTGGTAGTTAAAAAATCCAGCGATAGTCGCAAACGTCTGTCGTCTGGAGAAGAGCGGCCAGTCGTTGATCATATCACCGCCATCCAACTCCTGGTCCATTTCGAAGAACGGGCCAACGCTTGCAACATTGATTCCAAGGTATCCGTTTGCTACAGAGCCGCGCGATTGCATGCGGCCCTGCTCGAGGTTGGTGGTGGTGAGAAGCCAATTTTCCTCGTCCCACGTCACTCCATCAAAACCAGTCTGATACACCTTGGTGCTGAAGTTGCCTACGGAACCTGAGCCACCGTATCTTCTCATAGACTCCACGATGCGACTTTTGGAGGAAGCTCCATCGACGAGAGCGGTTAAACTCAAAAGCAAAGGCAAGGATGCCCATGCGAAAGGCTTCGAGTATGTTAGTTTCAATGCCGTATAGTGTCACTGGAAGGCCAGTGCTTACTTTGAACTGCATCTTGCCGAGTTCTCACCCTAGCGGGCACTATTATCCGAGAATCGTGTCTGATGAAGGGTAGAGACACGACGTTCTATCTAAGTTGAAGAAAGTCGGAGGCTATGGAGAACCTCCGGGAAAGATCGTCAGTTTAAATCAGAGACCGAGACGGAGCACAGATGGCAAATGCAGCGAAATGAAATGCCGATCCAGGAACCACATGGCGTTTGTTTCTCGTGCCTAGCGCATCCGTGAGCACAATGGTGTGGGGAAAGATGGAGTGCAGTGCCCGAGTTGCAACTAGCCCGTTTAAGGAAGGCTATAGAGATACTCTGCATGAGCGCCTAAATCCAGACTCCGACGAAGATGATAAATAGACAAGATGCTAGACATATTGTACGGGGCTACCTTGTTAAGCCTAAAGGCGAAGAAGCGCAAACCATGACCGCGCTATGCGAATCTAGAGGCGGAGAACTCTGAGTCAGTAGAGGCCGAAATCGGCGGCGTGTCATCGAGTTTAGGGTTTGACACACTGGGGAACCTGGAGCCGCGGTTTCCGGATGGGGTTTAATTGCCCCGACAAAAGACCGCTCATCCGCAAAAGGAAGGTGACTCAACTAGCTGCAGGTGTGGTGGTCATTCATTGGTTTTTGGGTGGATTGGAGGATAGTGGAGGTTGTTGTGTGCTGTGCTGCGTTCTCCCCTCAGGCATCATCAAGTTTACTCAAGGGTGACACTTCATATTTCTTCACTTTGCTCAGTTTTTATCCTCGAACACTGCTTCTGGTATGATTGTATTTATACATAGCGCAGGGTATCCTAACAAGTTCCTCCAATCGCACTCAAAGATGCTAGTAGTCATATGGATATTGCATTTTGTCTGCAAGAGCCATCAATTAATGCCCACACCACAAGGCATCAGTGCATCGATGACTATAGGCATCTTTCTATCTGTCTCTCTCTTCTGAGAATCCTCTTGGTAGCATATACCCGTGAAAAACTGGCGCAGACTGAATGCCAGCTTCTGGGTCTTCTCCTTGAGGTGAGAAAAACGGCCACGGAGTGGCTGGGGGGGGGGGGGGGGGGGGGGGCTGTTGCCGCCAGTTCTTTATCCTCCCCCCCCCCCCCCCCCTCTTCCTTCGGCAGCCGCTGTCCCTCCGGCTACTGACGCTGTAAATAGGCAGCAAGAACCTTCAAGAGGGCGCTGGTGAATCAGGAGGCTTCACTGCCACATCGAAGAG